>Ga0180218_1000004_pt1 | contig 1193778 bp, 1119 predicted proteins | sample eDN3rd37CKraftBY_FD_151334 | JGI IMG/M metagenome (GOLD analysis project Ga0180218, IMG submission 151334) | Enriched backyard soil microbial communities from Emeryville, California, USA - eDNA 3rd pass 37_C Kraft BY (version 2) (version 2) | ecosystem: Environmental > Terrestrial > Soil >... | reverse complement strand
TACGGCTCAATCTGCCGCATCTGCGCCTCCGACAACCAGATCAGATCACTCATGGCAACGTCTCCTCACGCTGCCATCGAATCAACTCATCACACGCTACGCAACCAATTAATGGGTCCTGAGCCTAGCGCATTCCCAGATATTAATGACGGTACGAGCCGCTTCACCGCTTCGGCTTGGCTGTCCGCTATCTCATCGCCAGTGGTCGCGCTGATCGGAGCCCCGGCGGCCTTTGACACGTCGGAGGCGAGCCAGGCTCGTTGGCTCGAGCAGCTTGCCGATCGGACTGACGCCGATGCTCCGAGCACCTATCCGGCACTGCGACGCGTCCGGAATGCCCCCAGCCGCCGCGCCAGTCATCGGGGCCTTGGCCGCCCCAGCTTCCTGCCGACGCCCCTCTAGGCAGGCGTCTTCACCTCCAGCGGTCGCCGAGCAGTTCGCGGTTGCGATCGATGTTGAGGATGATGCCGATGCACAGCATCACCGTCAGCATCGACGATCCGCCGTAGGACATGAAGGGCAGGGGGATGCCCACCACCGGTGCCAGCCCCATCACCATCATCAGGTTGATCGCGATGTAGAAGAAGATCGTCGTGGTGAGGCCCGCCGCGACCAGCCGGGCGAAGCGGTCGTCGGTCTGCTGCGCGACGCGCATACCCCAGCGCAGCAGCAGGAAAAGCCCAACCAGCAGGCCGATTCCGCCCAGCATACCCCATTCCTCGGCCATGGTGGCGAAGACGAAATCGGTGTGGCCTTCCGGCAGATAGTCGAGATGGCTTTGCGTTCCGTTGAGGAAGCCCTTGCCGAACAGGCCCCCCGAGCCGATTGCGATCTTGGACTGGCTGATGTGGTAGCCTGCGCCCAGCGGGTCGGTCTCCGGATCGAGGAAGATCAGCACGCGCTTCTGTTGATATTCGTGGAGGAAGCTGAATGCGACCGGCACGATCGCCGCGCCGGCCAGCGCAGAGCCGACGAACAGCCGCAGCGGCAGCCCGGCGAGAAACATCACGGTGACGCCGCCCAGGCCGATCATGCTCGCCGTGCCCAGATCGGGTTGGACGAGAACCAGCAGCACCGGCACCCCGATCAGGGCCAGCGCCGGCCAGATGGCGGTGAAGGTACGCGTGTAGGCCGGCGGCAGCAGCGCGTAGAAGCGCGCGACGGCGAGGACGATGGCGACTTTCATGAACTCCGACGGCTGGAGCTGCATAAAGCCAAGATTGATCCACCGCTGGCTTCCACCCGCAATGCCGCCCACCAGTTCGACGAGGATGAGCGCCACAAGCACGACCCCATAGACCGGGAAGGCGCTCATGCGGATCAGCGAGAAGGGCAGGCGCGAGATCACCTCGGCCATGACGAGGAAGATGACGAAACGGCTGATCTGCATGCCGGCCCATGGCATGATGTGTCCGCCCGCCGCGCTATACAGCACGATGCTGCCGAAGCAGGCGATCGCCGTCAGCAGGGCGTAGAGGCGCCATGGCATCCGCGCGATGCCTTCCGGGACGAGACCGTAGCTCATTGCTCCCCTCGCGCGCGCTGGGTGGTTGGTGGCTCATCCGTGTCGTCGACGAGGGCCGCGGCGTCCCGTTCCCGAGCCTCGTCCGGATCAGCCGCGGCAGGCTCGGCGGCGTTGGCGGGGGTGCCGGCGTCGGGAGCCTCGACGGCGGGTGGTGGCGGCGCGGCTTCGAGGCCCTTGGCGATGCGCAACGCGTTGAGCTGCCGTTCCAGGCGTGCCTGCGGTGGGCCGCCCCACTCCTTTTCCAGCCCGTCCAGCTTTTCCAGCGCCTTGGCGGGCTCGTAGAGAAACGTCAGGCAGTCGGCCGAGATCATCGGCGCATCCTGCACATGATTGACGTGACCGCCATGCTCGATGATGCAGGAGATGGCGTAACGCGGATTATCGTGCGGCACGAAGCCCTGGAACAGCGCGTGATCGCGCAGCTTGAAGGGGAGCGAGGCGTTGCCACGCACGCCGCTGCGCCGTTCAGCCATGGTGATGCGGCGGACCTGCGCGGTGCCGGTCTTGCCCGCCATCAACACGTCCGGCACGGACATCCGCGCGGCGCGGCCGGTGCCGCCGCCGTTCACCACATCCTTCATGGCGTTGCGGATCACCGTGAGGTGGTCGATCGGCACGCCGAGCGGGGCCCCCTGGTGGCGCTTGCCATCCGCGATGAAGTGGGGGACCAGTTCCGTCCCCATCGCAAGCCGCGCGGCCATCACGCACATCTGTGTCGGGTTCACCAGCATATAGCCCTGTCCGATGGTCGCATTGACCGTATCGTAAGGCTGCCAATTCTCGTTATATTTCTTCTTCTTCCAGGCCGGATCGGGCACCGTGCCGTAGCTCTGGTTGGGGAAGGGCAGGTCGAAACGCTGGCCAAGCCCCAGCCGTCGGGCCATGGCGGCGATCGCCTCCATGCCGATCTTCTGGGCGAAGTGATAGAAATAGATGTCGCAGCTCTGCGCGATCGCCCGGTGCATGTCGATCCGGCCGTGACCGCGCCGGGACCAGCAGTGGAACAAGGTATTGCCGACGCGCAGCGCACCGGAACAGACCGTCGTTTCCTCCGGGGCGAGCCCCGCCTCGAGAAAGGCGAGGGCGACCATGGGCTTCACGGTGGAGCCGGGCGGGTAGAGCGCGGTCAGCGTCTTGTTGCGCAGCGGAACTCGCTCGTCTTCAGAGAGCATCTGCCACTCGAGATGCGAGATGCCGTCTGAAAAGCTATTCGGATCGAAACTGGGCATGGATGCGGAGGCGAGAATATCGCCTGTCGCGCAGTCCATCACCACCACCGATCCGCTTTGGGTGCCGAGCCGGCGTCCGGCGAATTCCTGCAAGCCGGCGTCGATCGTCAGCTTGACCGAGCGGCCTGGCGTATCGGGTCGCGTCGCCAGATCGCGCACGATGCGCCCGCGCGCCGTGACTTCGACCCGCTTCGCGCCGGGTTTGCCAGTGAGCAGTGAGTCCAGTGATTTTTCAAGGCCTTGCTTCCCGAGTTTGAAGCCCGGTGTAATCAGCAGCGGATCCTTGGTCTTTTGATAATCCTCGGCCGAGGCGGCGCCGACATAGCCGATGAGGTGACCCACCGAGGGGCCTGCCGGATAATAGCGCGAAAAGCCCTGCGCTGGTGCGACCCCCGGCAACTCGCTTAGCCGCACGGATATGGCGGCATATTGCTCGTAGCTGAGGTCGTCAGCCACCTGCACGGGCAGGAAGCCCGCGGCCTTGTCGAGATCCTCGTTGATCCGGTCGACGCGATTGGGGTCGAGGTTGAGCAGCCGGGTCAGTTCGCTGATGACGCGTTCGCGGTTCTGGAGCCGGTCGGGGATGATATCGACGCGGAAATTGGTGCGGTTGGAGGCGAGCGGTAATCCCTTGCGGTCGATGATCCAGCCGCGCCGGGGCGGGGTGATGGTCAGGTTGACGCGGTTGCTCTCCGAGAGCAGCTGATATTTCTCGTTCTCGGCAATGGCGATCCAGCCCATCCGCGCCACGAGCAGGCCGCCCACCGTATATTGCGCCGCGCTCAGGAAGAAGGCGCGGCGGGAGAAGGTGAAAGACTGGCTCGCTTGCGAAACGATTTTCTTGCGGAACGAAATCACGGCAAGCGCCACCGGTCCAGTGCGGCACAGAGTCGCACGATGAGAGGAAAGAGCCCGATGCTATAGGCAAGTTGCGGCAAAATCTGAACCAGGGGACCGCCTTGTCCCGCCAGATGCACGACCAGCCACGCCCCTGAGAGAGCGAAGGCGAGGGCGAGCGTGGCGATGAACCAGCTGTGCCAGTAATCGCGCCAGAAGTGCCGCTGGTTCTCGAGGTCGAGCGCCAGCAGGATGACGGTCCACAGCACCATAGCGCTGCCGATCGGCTGGCCGCTCATCACATCGTCGAACAGGCCGAGCGGCACGCCGGCCCACAGCGGCCAGATTTCCGGGCGGAGCAGCCGCCAGGCGAGGAAGATCATCAGGCCGAAGGGCGGTAGCAGCGGCGTCTGGGCGATGATCGGCAGCAGCGGGGCGATCGCCGAGCCGAGCAGCACCGAGACGATTGGCGTGCCGCGAATGTGGAGCGCTGTGCGCGGCCGGCCGATCCGTGTTGCGTAGCGGCGGCTCATGGCGCCTCGGCGCCGGACGCCTGCGCCTGTGCGGCGCTCTCGCGCGCGGCTTCAACCGGGCGGAACGGCGTCTGCACCACCACCAGTTCCACGCGCGAGGGGTTGGCGAGGGGGATGGCGATCGCCTTGTCTCTCTCCAGCCGGGCGACGACCGCGACCGGGATATTCGGCCGATAGAGGCCACCAATGCCGGAGGTCACGACGACATCGCCGGGCCGGAACGGATTGCGCTCGGTATTGAGCGCGCGAATCTCGACCGTGCCGTCACCGCGGCCGGAGCTGATGCCGGGAATATTGTCGCTGGTGCGCCGCACCGGCACGACATTGCCCTCATCGACCAGCAGCAGCACGTCGGCCGTATTCGGGCCGGATCGGATCACGCGCCCGACCAGTCCCTCAGGTGCGCGCACTGGCATGCCCGGCTGCACGCCCTGCGCATAGCCCACGTCGAGCCGGGCAAGACGGGCCGCGCTGGTGCTGGTCGAAGAGATGAGGTGTCCGGCCGCGGCAATGCCGGTTTCGGTCTCCGTGAGCCGCAGCAGCCGCTTGAGTCGCGCGTTTTCCTGCCGGATGGCGTCCGCCTCGATCAGCCGGGTACGGTTGGTCTCGACCTGTCGGCGCAGGGCCGCGTTCTGTGAGCCGGCGTTGATGTAGGCCGCTACCGCTTCGTCGAAATTGCCGATGCCGATCACCAGGGCCCGCAAATTGCTCGCCACCGGCCGCGTGATCTCCGCGCCCGCCGAGCGGAGCGCCGAGAAGCCGGTGGGGTCGACAATGGAAATGGCAACAAGCAGCAGCCCGACAAGCGCGCCGACGATGGCGATCACATAGCTCGCGAACAGGCCATATTGCGCTTTCCGATCATATCCGGGGCGCCGTTTACTGGGGGGCGCCATCGTTCAGCGCCCTTGCTCAGGCCGTCTGGAGCACGCCGCGGAAGACCGGGTCCTCCATTGCGCGCCCCGTTCCGATCGCGACGCAGGTCAGCGGGTCCTCGGCCACGGTGACGGGCAACCCGGTCTCGTCGCGCAGTTCCTCGTCCAGTCCCTTTAGCAGGGCGCCGCCGCCAGTGAGCACGATGCCCTGATCGACGATATCCGCCGCCAGTTCCGGTGCGGTGTTCTCCAGCGCGATGCGCACGCCCTCGACGATGGTGCCGATCGGCTCGGCCAGCGCGTCGGCGATCTGGCCCTGGTTGATCGCGATTTCCTTGGGCACGCCGTTCACCAGGTCGCGGCCCTTGATGTGGATGGTGGCGCCCACGCCGTCCGCCGGCTTCTGGGCGATGCCATATTCCTTCTTGATCCGCTCGGCGGTGGCTTCACCGATCAGCAGATTGTGGTGGCGGCGGACATAGGAGACGATCGCCTCGTCCATCTTGTCGCCGCCCACGCGCACGCTGGTGGTGTAGGCGAGGCCGCGCAGTGAGAGCACGGCGACTTCGGTCGTGCCGCCGCCAATGTCGACCACCATCGAGCCGATCGGCTCGGTGACCGGCATGTCGGCGCCGATCGCGGCGGCCATCGGTTCCTCGATCAGGAACACCTGGCTCGCGCCGGCATTGCTGGCGGCGTCGCGGATGGCGCGGCGCTCGACGCTCGTGGAACCCGAGGGGACGCAGATCACGATTTCGGGGAAGCGCGGGAAGCGCCGGTGGCCATGCACCTTGCTGATGAACCATTTGATCATCTGCTCGGCAATGTCGATGTCGGCGATCACGCCGTCGCGCAGCGGGCGGATGGCCTCAATCGAATCGGGCGTCTTGCCCATCATCAACTTGGCGTCCTCACCCACGGCCTTGACGCGCTTGACGCCGTTCAGCGTTTCCACGGCGACCACGGACGGCTCGTTGAGCACGATACCGTGCCCGCGCACATAGACGACCGTGTTTGCTGTCCCCAGATCGATCGCCATGTCTCGGGAGGTAAACTTGAACCAGTTTGAGAAAAACGCCATGGACGGTCCTGTTCTTGCCAGCGACGGGATGCGTGACCTTATGGGATTGTGCCCCTGCGTGTCGACGGGCATGCACGAAAATATCTTGCCCCGGCTCGCGCAGGGCGTTCGCTTGGTCTAGTCCCGGAAAGATGTCAATACGCCGCCTCCCCGAGACTCTCGTGAACCGCATTGCTGCCGGCGAGGTGGTCGAACGCCCCGCCAGTGCGCTCAAGGAGCTGATCGAGAACGCGCTGGATGCCAACGCGCGGGCAATTGCCGTCACCCTGCGTGGCGGCGGGCTGGACGGGATCGGCGTCACCGACGATGGTTATGGCATGGCGCGCGACGAAATGCCGCTGGCGCTGGAGCGCCACGCCACCTCCAAGCTGCCCGATGAGGCCATTGAGAGGGTCAGGACGCTCGGTTTTCGCGGTGAGGCGCTGCCGTCCATCGCCAGTGTCTCGCGCTTCACCCTGTCGAGCCGGCAGCGTGGCGGGGATGGATGGCGACTCCGGTGCGACAATGGCGTCGCCGGTCCTCCGGAGCCATGCGCCATGCCCTTCGGCACACGGGTGGAGGTGGAAGGGTTGTTCGAACGGGTGCCGGCGCGTCGTAAGTTCTTGCGCAGCGCCCGCGCCGAATATGCCGCCTGCCTCGATGTCGTCCGCCGCCTGGCCATGGCCCGCAGCGATGTAGGCTTCGTGCTGGAGCATGACGGACGGCGCATCTTCTCGCTTCCGGCCGGGCAGGAGCGGGAGGACCGCGTCGCCCAGATTATCGACCGCGAGCTGGCCGACAATCACGTCGTCGTCGCGCTGGAACGCGAGGGCGTCTCGTTGAGCGGAGTCGCCTCGCTCCCCACCTTCCATCGCGGCAGCGCGGATCATCAATATTTGCTCGTTAATGGCCGTCCCGTGAAGGATCGGCTGCTCGTCGGAGCGGTGCGGGGCGCCTATGCCGATTTCATCGCGCGCGATCGCCACCCGGTGCTGGCGCTGTTCCTCACCGTTCCGCTGGAGGATGTCGACGTCAACGTCCACCCCGCCAAGACGGAGGTGCGCTTCCGCGATCCCGCCTTCATTCGCGGCATGATCGTCAGCGGCCTGCGCCGCGCGCTCGATGCGGCGGGGATGCGTGTCGTCAACCGGGCGGAGGCCAGCTCGACCGATCTCTGGCAGCGCGAGGCTGCGCCTGCCTTCCCCCTGCCGCCGCTGGAGCGAAGCTGGTCGGCGGCTCCTTCCGGTGGCGGCGCTTATGGTGGCGCGCCGCTGCTGGCGGACGGGCAGGTGCGCTTCTCCGGCTTCGCCCCCTCCGCGCGTGACGACTCCGCGGCGCGTGAAGCCGTGCCCGCCGAGCGCGAATTTCCGCTCGGCACCGCGCGCGGGCAGGTGGCGCGCACCTATATCGTCGCGGAGGCGGAGGACGGGCTGGTGCTGGTTGACCAGCACGCCGCGCACGAACGTCTGGTGCTGGAGCGGATGCGCAAGGCGCTGGCGGACGGCACCGTGGCCCGGCAGGCGCTGCTGCTGCCCGAGGTGGTCGAGCTGGACGAACCTGCCTGCGACCGCATCGAGGCGCGCACTGCCGAACTGGCGGAGCTTGGCCTTGAGATCGAGCGCTTCGGCCCGGCCGCCGTGCTGGTCCGCGCGGCGCCGGCGATGCTCGGCCTTTCCGACATAGCGGGACTCGTGCGGGACCTGGCGGACGACCTCGCGGCGCTGGGCGATGCTGTCTCGCTCAAGGGCCGGCTCGATCTCGTCGCGGCGACCATGGCCTGCCACGGCTCGGTGCGCGCCGGCCGCGTGCTGTCCGTGCCGGAGATGAACGCGCTCCTCCGCGAGATGGAGGTGACCCCGCACTCCGGCCAATGCAACCACGGCCGGCCGACATGGATCAAGCTCGCCCATGGCGATATCGAGAAGCTGTTCGGCCGGCATTGATCCGGCTGGTCGGGTTTACGTGGGCCGTCGCCGCTGCATAACGATGGAGACGAGGCTCAGCACCTCTTTCTCATCCTGGTTGAACAGCTTCGTGCGCCACTTGATGATGCCCATCTCGCGCCGCGAGCGCGAGGCGATCTTGTCGATCAGTTCGCTCGTTCCCCGCAGCATGTCGCCGGGGAAGACCGGGTGGCGCCAGCGCAACTCGTCGATACCCATGGCGCCCAGTGAGTGCTCCTGCCAGCCTGGCACCTGCTGCCAGCGCGCGACCATCGCGCCCATCATCATCGCGCAGGTATGCCAGCCACTCGCCGCGAGCTTGCCGAAATGGGTCTGCGCGGCGGCGGCATCGTCGAGATGGAAGGGCTGCGGGTCGTAGCGCTGGGCGAAGGCAAGCACCTCGTCCCGATCGACGGGGATGGGGCCGAAGCTGTCGGTCATGCCGACTTCCAGATCTTCCCAGTAATAGCCTGCCATCCCGCGGTCCTCCGTCCTCAACTGTGCAGGAAGTGCATCACGTCGCCATCCTGCACGACATAGCTCTTGCCCTCGGCGCGCAGCTTGCCGGCCTCGCGGGCGCGGGCCTCGCCGCCAAGGGTGACGAAGTCGTCATAGGCGATGGTCTCGGCGCGGATGAAGCCCTTCTGGAAATCGCTGTGGATCTCGCCGGCCGCCTCGGGGGCGTTGGCACCCTTGTGCACCGTCCAGGCCCGCGCTTCCTTGGGGCCGACGGTGAAGAAGGTAATGAGGTGGAGCAATTCGTAACCGGCGCGGATCACGCGAGCGAGGCCGGTCTCGTGCAAGCCCATCGCCTCGAGGAACTCGGCGCGCTCGGCGTCCTCCATGCCGACCAGATCGGCCTCGATGGCGGCCGAGACGATCACCGCCTGCGCGCCGTCCGCCTTGGCCTTCTCGAACACGCGGGCGCTGTACGCATTGCCCTCCGCCGCGCTCTCCTCCTCGACATTGCAGACATAGAGCACGGGCTTGGAGGTGAGCAGCTGCGCCTGCTTGAAGATGCGGGCTTCCTCCTCGTCGTTCGGCTCGACCAGCCGCGCCGGCTTGCCCTCGCGCAGCAGGTCGAGCGCGCGGCCGAGCACGGCGGCGGCGATCTTGCTCTCCTTGTCGCCCCCGGTCGCCTTCTTCTGGAAGGCCGGCACGCGCTTCTCCAGGCTTTCGAGGTCGGCGAGCATCAGTTCGGTCTCGACCGTCTCGGCGTCCGCGATCGGATCGACGCGGTTGTCGACATGCTGGATGTCGTCATTCTCGAAGCAGCGCAGCACATGGACGATGGCGTCCACCTCGCGAATATTGCCGAGGAACTGGTTGCCCAGCCCTTCGCCCTTGGAGGCGCCGCGCACCAGCCCGGCGATATCGACGAAGGCAAGCTGGGTCGGGATGATCTTCTGGCTGCCGGCGATTTCCGCCAGTTTATCCAGGCGCGCGTCCGGCACCGCGACTTGCCCGACATTGGGCTCGATGGTGCAGAAGGGGTAGTTGGCTGCCTGCGCCGCCTGCGTCTCGGTCAGCGCGTTGAAGAGAGTGGATTTGCCGACATTGGGCAGGCCGACGATCCCGCATTTGAAACCCATGATGCTCAACCCGTGCAATACTGTTGGAAAGTCGCCCCGATAGGCGCTCGCCGCCCGCCGCGCCAGCCCCTAGGGCGGGGTGGCGACATTGAAGGCGGGCGAGGCCCTGAGGCAACCGTCGCTCCTCTCGCCAACCGGGCCGTTCCCGATCCCCCATCCGATCAACGCGAGGGGGGCCTCCGAGCTGCGTCACCCGGGCGCGAGCAGGGGGCCGCTTCCTCGCTCATCATGTGCGGTCGATGGTCCGGCACGATGGTTCGGCCATGGCAGAGTCGCGGCGCTGTTTGGTCGCGCCACCGTTGGCGGAGCGTAAGCGGGGCCCCGGCGGGGCGGCGGGGGTAACGGCGGGGCAGGGACGAAGTCCCCGCCCGCACAACCGAAAGCCTCCCCCGCACATGGCAGGGGAGGCTCCCATTCGATGTCCCGACCCGCCGTCAGGCGCCGATCGGCTGCGCGTCCGTGCGGGTGATGACCACCGTGGAAGAGCGCGGCTGCTCGCCGGAAACCGGCCAGTTCCCCGTGGGGTGCTGGATATTCACGAAGAAGGTCTTGAGGTCCGGCGTGTAGGCGAGGCCGGTGATCTCGCAGCCGAGCGGCCCGACGAGGAAGCGCTTGGATTGCTTGGTCGTCTGGTCGATGTAGAACATCGCATTGTGGCCGAACGCCTGGTCGATGGTCGTACCGGAGACGCCCGAGCTGCCCGGCACGCTATGGTCGGTCTGCACCCACAGGCGACCCTGCGGATCGATGCGGATGCCGTCCGGGCTGGAGAAGGTATCGCCCTTGATGTCGCCGGTGAGGTTGGCTCCGCCGGAGGCCAGCGCGGGATCGCCAGCGAGCAGGAACAGCTCCCACGTGAAGCCGGTCGCCAACGGCGAATCCCCGCTCTCGCGGAATTTCAGGATATGGCCGTGGCGATTGGTCACGCGCGGATTGGCGGCGTCGGTCACCTTGCGGCCGCTGTTGTTGGTGAGCGTGACGAACACGGCCTTGTTATCCGGTGCGACCGTGATCCACTCGGGGCGATCCATCACCGTCCCGCCGGCCACGCGCGCGGCCGATTGGCAGTTGATGAGCACATCCGCCTGGCTGTTGAAACTGACCGCGGCGGGGGCGGGCGGCGTACTGCTCTGGCTGACATCGCCGGGGTCGGACGCGGTAGCGGTCAGGCCATTCTCGCCCTGCACCAGTGCGCGCCATTCGCCCGTGCCATCGGCCTTGAAATGCGCGACATAGAGCGTGCCATAATCGAGCAGGTCGGTATTGGCGGCCCGATTGGTGGCGCTATAGGCGCGGTCCGGCACGAACTTGTAGATGCAGCCCGGCGTGCTGTCGTCGCCCATGTAGAAGGCGACACGCCGGTCGCTGTTCGCCATGAAGGCGACATTCTCATGGCTGAAGCGGCCCATCGCGGTGCGCTTGGTGGGCTGCGCCAGCTCCCGATAAGGGTCGATCTCGACCACCCAGCCATAGTTGTTGGCCGGCTGGGTCGGGTCGAGATAATTGTCGGTCGTTTCCTCGCAGGTGAGATAGGTGCCCCACGGCGTCCGGCCGCTGGAGCAGTTGTTCAGCATGCCCTTGATGGCGCCGGAGAGCAGGCCAGCGGCCGGGCCACCAGCGCGATAGCTGCCGTTGCCGGTGTAGCGCTTGTTATATTTTGAGCCGGCTTTCACCGCCCATTTGCCGGACGCATCCACGCCGATCTCGACCACGCCGATGCCCACGGCGGAGAGGGCGATTGCCTTTTGGTCGGCAGTGGCGGTGGCGGCGTCGTAGGAGCCGGCCATCAGGATGTTGTAGTCCGGGAATTCGAAATTGATGGCGAGCAGCCCGCCCTTGTTCGGATCGGTCCCATCCAGCTCGAAATATTCCATGCCGTCGTGATTGCCGCCGGCCCATTTCTCGGCCTGCGCGGGGGTTGGGAAGCTGCCGGCATAGCCAGTCGCACCGCTCTCGATAGCATCGCCGGCCTTGAGAAGAACGTCGACCTTGTACCCCCCCGGTACGGTCACGGTATCCGTCTCGTTGGCGGCGACGGCGGTGAACTTGACCTCGTAACTGGCGGTCGGCGTCGGGCTCGGCGTCGGGCTCGGCGTTGGGCTTGGTGATGGGGTCGGCGTCGGGATGGTGACGGGCCCGTCGCTATCGTCGTCGCACGCTGTCAGCGTCGCGGCGACGGGAAGGATGGACAGGCCGAGGAGGCCATTCTTCAAAATGGTGCGCCGGGACGGATTAGCCGCGACGATCGCCTCCAGGCTGGCCGTCGCGTCATGATCGTCTGCGGTGAGGCGATAGGGTGCGCGCGCCGCATCGGTCAGGTGAGACATGGAATTCCCCTTAGCTAACGGAGGTCCGGACGATAAAGCCGGTCCCCTCTGGCGGTCGCCTGATCGCAGCGGACCATGTCACGAACATTGCCGGGGGGTGTCAGGGCAATGACGGTCACATGACAGGAGCGTGACGGCGATCTGATCGGACGGGTCATACCAGTTGCGCCGCGCGTGCAGAAATCTCTGAGCTGGTCTCGCCTATTCCGGACGCGCAGCAAAAGAAAACAGGCCTTCGGGCAAGCTCAGGGCCACCGGTTGTGTCTCTCAGGAAGGTTTCCGGAGGCAAAATTCCAGCACGGCAAGGATCTGACGTCGCCCGCCCGTCAAAGGGCATAGCTTCCATTTGACGATGATCGATTCTAGACCCCCGCCATGTCCGCTTTCCCTATGTCTCGCTCCCCACTGCAACGGATAATTCAAGGCATGGTGCTGGCCGTGCTGCCGCTACTGGCGGCCTGTGCCTCGACCAGCTACCGCCCGGTCAGCGATACGCCGGTGCGGATCGGCAAGCCATATCAGGTGCGCGGCGTCACCTATGTGCCGGCGGCGGACCCCAGCTATGAGGAGCTGGGCTATGCGAGTTGGTATGGCCACGAATCGGGCAATATGACGGCCAATGGCGAGCGGTTCCGTCCCAATGGGATCTCCGCCGCGCACCGCACGCTGCCGCTCCCAACCTATGTCGAGGTGACGGCGCTCGATACCGGCCGGACGATCCTGGTGCGCATCAATGATCGCGGGCCGTTCGCGCCCGGGCGGATCATCGACCTGTCGCAGGGCGCGGCGTCGCTGCTCGGGATCCGTCGCCAGGGCGTGGCGCCGGTGCGGGTCCGCCGTGTGGAACCGCCCGAGCGGGATCGCAAGCGCCTGCGTGACGGCAAGGCGGCCGTGGAGCGCCCTCCCGTGCCAGAGGCGACGCTGGTCAGCTGGCGCGCGCGGCTGACGCGCACGATGAAGTGATCCTACATCTGTAGGATTTCGCAAAACCGTGAATCGTTGGTGATAAGTGTGTCGCTTCACCCTAATCGGCGAGGCGCAGAGCCACTTCGCTCATGAACCGTGCGTCGTCATCCTGCGCCAGCCAGCCGGCTTCGGCCGAGAGCGCGCCAAGCATCGCAGCCAGCGCATCCATCTCGCTCTTGGCGTAATTGCCGAGCACATAGCCAGTAACGCGGTCCTTGTGTCCGGGATGGCCGATGCCGATGCGCACCCGGCGGAAATCGGGGCCGATATGCGCATCCGTCGAGCGCAGCCCATTGTGTCCGGCGGTGCCGCCGCCGCGCTTCACCTTGACCCGCATCGGCGCGAGATCGAGTTCATCGTGGAACACGGTCACGTCCTCGGGAGTCAGCTTGTAGAAGTCCAGCGCGGCGCGGATCGCGCGGCCGCTGTGGTTCATGAAGGTGAGGGGCTTGAGCAGTAGCAGCTTTTCAGAACCGATACGGCCTTCGCTGGTCAGGCCCTGAAACTGCTTCTTCCACGGCGAGAAGCCATGGTCCTCGGCGATGACGTCCAGCGCCATGAAGCCGACATTGTGGCGGTGGAGCGCATATTGCGGTTCGGGATTGCCGAGGCCAACCCACAGCTGCACGATGCGCTCCTACCTGCGCGAAACGGATTATTCTTCCGTCTTGCCTTCTTCGTCCTTGGTCGTGTCGCCTTCGCTCGACTTGAGCGCTGACGGCGCGACGATGGTCGCGATGGTGAAATCGCGGTCCGTGATGGTCGGCTCGGCGTCCTTGGGCAGCTTCACATGGCTGATGTGGACAGCCTCACCCACGTCGAAACCGGTCACGTCGATGACGATTTCATCCGGGATGGTGGCCGCGTCGCAAATCAGTTCCAGCTCGTGGCGCACGACGTTGAGCACGCCGCCGCGCTTGAGGCCGGGCGAGGCGTCCTCGTTGATGAAGCGCACGGGCACGTTGACCGTCACCTTGGCGTGCGCGGAGACACGCAGGAAATCCGCATGCAGCGGGCGCTCGGTGACGGGATGGAACGCGACGTCCTTGGGAAGCGTGCGAACCTTCTTGCCGTTCACCTCGACCGTGACGACGGAGTTGAAGAAGACACCCGTGCCGAGCAGCTTGGCGAGGATCTTCTCCTCGACATGCACCAACTGCGGGTCTTCGTTGTTGCCATAAATGACGGCGGGAACGCGGCCCTCACGGCGGAGAGCGCGGGAGGCTCCCTTGCCTGCCCGATCGCGTGCCTCGGCCGACAGCGTAAGCGTGTCGCTCATATGCGTGTCTCCAGGAAGCAGATTGTCAATCGTTCCGCCACGCCTCCAGGGATGACCATGACGGAAGATGGGCGCGCTTAGCGGGAAAAGGGCAAGAACGCAAGGGTGAGGGCCGCCGGGATGACGAACGCCTGCTCCTTCCGCCGATTATTGCACTCTCTCGATATGCCACCCCAAAGCAGCGAGGCGCGCCTGCACGCTTTGTGCGCCGACCAGATGGCCCGCACCGACCGCGATGAAGGGAACGCCCGGTCGCGTTCGCAAGCGCTTGTCGATGAGGGCGCTCCAGGATCTGTTGCGCGCGTCGACGAGGATCTGACGCAACATTGGCGTGCGGGCGAGCGGTGCCAGAAACTGGCGCTCGAGGGTCGCTAGGTCGCCATTCGCCCAGGCATCGTGCAGAATGCGGTAGAGGCGTGGGGCGTCGCCTGCATCCCGGACGGCCTGAGCGAGCAGTTGCCGTTGGTCGGCCTCGGAAAGGGTGTCGAAGAGCCCGAGTTGGCCTTCAATCGTTTCCAAGCCCTCCACAGGTTTGCCTGCGGCTGAAAACATGTGGCCGAGCACAGCTTCGCCAGCGTTGTCGGTGGAGAGCGCCAAGTTCGCTGAGGCCGCGGCATTGACGAGGAGGGCAGCCGCCCAGCTCTCGTAACCGCCGAGGTTCCGGAGCACGGCGGGATGACGCTCCTCCAGATCAGCGAGAAGCTTGGCGTCCGCATCATTTTCCAACCGCGCATCAATGTCCGGCAAACCGGATGAGCGGCCGAGGCGCTCGAAGGTCGCGCGGGTTCGCCTTTCGCTATCAAGGCCAGTGACTTCGAGGATCAGCACATCGCTGCGTGCAATCGCACGGGCAATGTCGGGGGAGAGCCATCGCTCACCGCGCGGCACAGCGTGGATCGTTCCGAACAGATAAGCCTGCTTGTCGCCATTCGAAATGCGCCACAGCGCAGGTCGCGCCGTTATGTCCGCGTCGGCGGACCGGTGGCCGACCCACCAGCCCAGCGCCGCCAAGGCGGCGAGCAGTGCCAGCGTGGGGAGGAAGAAGCGGGGGGACCACGAGAAGCGCAGGCCAGTGCGCATGGTCAGTCCTCGATCACCCGCGCCGACTCGATGCCGCGCATCCGGAGCATGGCCTGCACGCTGTCCGCCCCCGCCAAATGTCCGGCGCCGACCGCGATGAACACTGTACCCGGCATGGCAAGCCGATCCTTGATCCAGTCCGCCCAGCGGGCGTTGCGTTCGGTAAGCAGCACCTTGCGGAGCCCAGGGTTATCATTGACGGATTCGTTCATCAGCGCTCCCAGCCGATCCGGATCGCCAGCGCCCCAGGCCGTGATCATCTGCTCGATGGTGGAAGGGAGGGTAGGCAATTCATCGATTGTCTGGCTGAGCAGGGCCAGTTGCAGGTCGTGCGGCATCGCGCTGAAGAAACCCATTTGCTCGGCTGCGGTCTCCAGTCCGACCAGCGCCTTGCCCGCCGCGAGCGCCTCCACGCGGATCGCGCGATCGACCCCACTTTCAGGGCTGTAACCCAGCTTTTGAAGCGGCAGAGTGGTCAAAGCCACCGCCGCTAGCCATGGCTTTACATGATCGAACAACACGGCTGGCGCGCCATTGTCCGCCAGCGCGGCGAGGAACTTCGCTCCCTGGCCTCCGGGGAGTTGGCTGGAAAGCGGTGGAGCATCGGGTTGCATCGCGCTGCTCAGAATCCCGGCCTGCCCCTCCTCATCAATAATCTCCAGAACCACCTCCTGCGCGGAGTCGAACGCGCGGCGCACTGGCCCGTCGAACCAGAGAATCTCCCGGCGCAGCAGGTGGATGGTGCCGAAGAGATAGATTGTGGTGTCTTCGTCCTGGATTACCCACAAGGCGGGATCGGCGTGGACGAAGCGCGCTACCGGCGGCGCGGTCTGCTCCACCGGCGGGTTGATGATGGTATCGGCAGCGGGTGCGGCGAGAGCGGGGGCCAGCGGCACTACTGCGATCAGGATGCTCAGGAGCAGGGATTTATAGCGCTTCATCTCTTTCCCGACATCCTCCGTACGACATCCGTCTGCATCGCGGAGTTGGCTGCTGAGCGCAAGTCTCCGTGACCCCGCCTTGACCGCGCATCGCCCATGCTTCAAAGCGCGCCCGTTCGCCGAACCTGAAATCGACGGACCAACGACTTCGACGGAATGGTTGGCATGCCGGATAATGCATCGACACCGCTGAGCTTTCAGCAACTCATCCTGACGCTGCACGATTATTGGGCGGCGCGAGGGTGTGTGATCCTCCAGCCGTTCGACATGCGTGTGGGTGCCGGCACCTTCCATCCCGCGACGACGTTGCGCAGCCTCGGTCCAGACCCGTGGAACTGCGCCTATGTGCAACCGTCCCGCCGGCCGACGGACGGCCGCTATGGTGAGAACCCCAACCGACTTCAGCATTATTACCAGTATCAGGTGATCATGAAGCCGAGCCCGCCGGACCTGCAAGAGCTGTATCTGGGTAGCCTCGCGGCGATCGGCATTGATCCGCTGGTGCATGATATCCGTTTCGTCGAGGATGACTGGGAGAGCCCGACGCTCGGTGCCTGGGGGTTGGGCTGGGAAGTCTGGTGCGACGGCATGGAAGTCACCCAGTTTACCTATTTCCAGCAAATGGGCGGCTATGATTGCAAGCCGGTGACCGGCGAGCTGACTTATGGGCTCGAGCGCCTCGCCATGTATATCCAAGGCAAGGACAGCGTTTACGATCTCATCTTCAACGATGCGGTGGCCGACCGGCCGGCGGTGACCTACGGCGACGTATTTCTGGAAAACGAGCGTCAGCTCTCCAAGTGGAATTTCGAGGTCGCGGACACCGACAAGCTGTTTCGCTGGTTCAAGGACGCGGAAGCCGAGTGTCAGGCGAGCATTGCCGCCGGTGTGCCGCTTGCCGCCTATGAGCAGGCGATCGAGGCGAGCCACATCTTCAATCTGCTGCAGGCGCGCGGCGTGATCAGCGTGCAGGAGCGGGCGAGTTACATGGGCCGCGTGCGTGATCTCGCCAAAGGCAGCTGCGAAGCCTGGATGGCGCACAATGGGTGGGCGGAATGAGCGCGGATTTCCTTCTCGAACTGCGCTGCGAGGAAATCCCCGCACGCATGCAGGCCAAGGCGAGCGAGGAGCTCGCCCGGCTGTTCAGCGAGAAGCTGGCGGAAGCCGGCCTCAAGGCAGCCCGGCTGACCAGCTATGTTACCCCGCGCCGGTTGGCACTGATTGCCCATGATCTACCGTTGGCGACCGAGGCCGTCAGTGAGGAATACAAGGGCCCTCGCACGTCGGCGCCCGCGCAGGCGCTGGAAGGCTTCCTGCGCAAGACCGGCCTGACGCAGGATCAGCTCGAGGATCGCGACGGCGTGTGGTTTGCGTTGGTCGAAAAGCCCGGCCGGGCGACCACGGACGTGCTGGCCGAGGCCATTCCGGCGATGATCCGCGCCTTTTCCTGGCCCAAGTCGATGCGTTGGGGGGAGGCCAGCCTGTCGACCGAGAGTCTGCGCTGGGTGCGGCCGTTGCAGGGCATCGTGGCGCTGCTCGGCGACGATATCGTGTCCTTCGCCATTGAGGATTTTAAGGCCGGGCGGACCACGGTGGGCCATCGCTTCCACTCGAGCGGCGAGATCGTCATCGAGCGGGCTTCGACCTATGTCGAGCAACTTCGTGCGGCTTATGTCATTGTCGACCAGGCGGAACGCAGGGCGACCATCGAGAGCCGCGCCAGCGTGTTGGCGTCCGAAGCAGGTCTGGACCTGATCCCGGATGCGGGCCTTGTTGCGGAAAATGCAGGCCTCACCGAATGGCCGGTGCCTTTGCTCGGCCGGTTCGATCCCGCTTTCCTGGATGTCCCGCCGGAGGTCATCCAGTTGACCCTGCGCATCAATCAGAAATATTTCGTGCTGCGCGACAAGGCTGGTGCGCTGGCCAATGCCTTCATCTGCACCGCGAATATCGAGGCGCGCGATGGCGGCGCCGCGATTGTCGCGGGTAATGGCAAGGTGCTCGCCGCGCGGCTCTCGGACGCCCGCTTTTTCTGGGAGCAGGACAAGAAGACATCGCTCGCGGTCCACGCTCAAAAGCTTTCGCGCATCACCTTCCACGAAAAGCTCGGCACCGTCGCCGACAAGGTCGAGCGCGTGGCGAAGCTGGCCGAATGGCTGGCGAGTGAAGGCATCGTGCCGGGTTGCGATCCCGCGCTAGCCCGACAGGCGGCTGAACTCGCCAAGGCTGATCTGGTCACGGAGATGGTCGGAGAGTTCCCCGAGCTTCAGGGCTTGATGGGCGGCTATTATGCCCGAGCGGAAGGCTTGCCGGATGCGGTTGCCGACGCGATCCGCGATCACTACAAGCCGGTCGGGCAGGGGGATGAGGTGCCGACGGCGCCGGTCACTGTGGCTGTGGCGCTTGCCGATAAGCTGGATAGTATCGCGCAGTTTTTCCAAGCAAATTTGAAACCGACTGGATCGAAAGATCCCTTCGGTCTGCGGCGATCTGCTCTTGGTGCCTTGGCAATTATCGTCCACAATGGATTGCGGCTTCACCTGGACGTTGCCGTTGCTGTTGCTCTACCGAATAAGCAACCCTTGGAAACCCCGGTGTGGGGGCAACAAGATATCCTCGACTTCTTTGCCGATCGTCTCAAGGTTCAGCAGCGCGAGGCTGGGGTTCGCCATGACCTCATCGACGCTGTATTCGCGCTCGGCGGTGAGGATGATCTTGTCCGCCTGCTCTCGCGCGTGCACGCGCTCCAACATTTTATCACGACCGAGGACGGCGCCAATCTGCTCGCGGGCTATAAGCGCGCGGCCAATATCCTGAAGAAGGAGCGGCCAGAGAACGGCAAGGCCACCAGCCAAGCCGGGGAAGAGGATCCGGGGGCCGCGCTGACAGATCCCAAGATCGCGGATGCGATGCGCGTGCATGATACGCTGCCGCCAGCTTACGTGCTCGAACCGGCCGAGGCTGCGCTCGTCGCTGCGCTTGACGCGGCCGAGCCACGCGCGGAGCAGGCCGTGGTAGCTGAACGGTTTGAAGAGGCGATGGCGGCGCTCGCCACATTGCGTGGGCCGATCGACACCTTTTTCGACGATGTGACGGTTAACGACCCCGACCCGACGAAGCGGGAGGCACGGTTGAATCTGCTGACCCGGATTCGCGCCGCCGTGCACAAAGTAGCCGATTTTTCGAAGATCGAGGGCTGAGGCGCCTATAAATATAAGGCGGGGCGCACACGGCAATCAGAAGGTATTTTCTGATCGCGCGAGCGGAAGGAACGCAAGTGACAACGGTCATGACGAAATATGTCTATCGTTTCGGCGGCGGTGTGAACGACGGCGGCGAGGGGAACAAGAACCTCCTTGGCGGCAAGGGCGCCAATCTGGACGGGATGGCTGCTATCGGCCTTCCAGTTCCTCCCGGCTTTACGATCACGACCGAGATGTGCACCCGCTATTATGCGGAAGGCCAAACCTATCCGGACAGCGTGCGGCAGGAGGTCGCGGACGGCGTCGCCCATATCGAGGCGGTGACAGGCAAGACTTTTGGCAATCCGGCCGATCCGCTCCTGGTTTCCGTCCGGTCGGGCGCGCGCGTTTCCATGCCGGGCATGATGGATACCGTGCTCAATCTCGGCCTCAATGACGAGACCGTGCAGGGCCTTGCGGCGGTATCCGGCGACGCGCGCTTCGCCTGGGACAGCTATCGCCGCTTCATCCAGATGTATTCGGACGTGGTGCTGGAACTGGACCATGGCAAATTCGAGGAAGCGCTCGAAATGGCCAAGGAGGACAAGGGGGCCTCACTCGATACCGAACTGACCGCCGAGGACTGGCAGGCGCTGGTCCTGGAATATAAGCGCATCGTCGAGCAGCTTTGGGGCAAACCCTTCCCGCAGGATGTGCATGAGCAGCTGTGGGGCGCGATCGGCGCGGTGTTCGGAAGCTGGCAGGCTGAGCGCGCCAGGGTGTATCGACGGCTCAACAATATTCCGGGCGATTGGGGCACCGCTGTCAACGTGCAGGCCATGGTGTTCGGCAATATGGGGGACACCTCCGCGACCGGCGTGGCCTTCACGCGCGATCCGGCGACCGGAGAGAACGCATATTACGGCGAGTATCTCATCAATGCGCAGGGCGAGGATGTCGTCGCGGGAATCCGCACGCCGCAATATCTGACCAAGGCTGCACGCGAGCGGGCAGGCGCGAAACCGCTCAGCATGGAAGAGGCGCTTCCGGAGACCTACGCCGAGTTGGCACGTGTGTTCGAGATTCTGGAGACGCATTATCGCGACATGCAGGATATCGAGTTCACCGTGCAGCAGGGCAAGCTCTGGATGCTCCAGACTCGCTCCGGCAAGCGCACCGCTAAGGCCGCGCTCAAGATTGCGGTGGACATGGCTAATGAGGGTCTGATCAGTCAGGAGGAGGCGGTCGCCCGTGTCGATCCCGCGGCGCTCGATCAACTCCTCCACCCGACGCTCGATCCGAAGGCGCATCGCGATGTGCTGACTAAGGGGTTGCCCGCCTCACCCGGGGCGGCCTCCGGCCAGATCGTGTTCGATGCGGAGAGCGCCGAACGTCTCGCTGAGTTGGGCGAGGCCGTTATCTTGGTGCGCATAGAAACCAGCCCGGAAGATATTCACGGCATGCATGCGGCGCGCGGCATCCTCACGGCGCGCGGCGGCATGACGTCGCACGCCGCGGTGGTCGCGCGCGGGATGGGGCGCCCCTGTGTTTCCGGCGCAGGCAACATCGCCATAGACACAGTAGCGCGGACGATGCGCGTCGGTGGTCGTGCCCTGAAGGAAGGCGAGATCATCACAATTGATGGCGCCAGCGGCGAGGTCATGGTTGGGCAGGTGCCGACCGTCCAGCCAGAACTGGCGGGCGATTTCGGTACGCTGATGGAGTGGGCGGATAGGGTCCGGCGCCTCAAGGTGCGCGCCAATGCCGAAACGCCGCAGGATTGCAAGACTGCCCGTGAATTTGGCGCGGAAGGCGTGGGCCTGTGCCGCACCGAGCATATGTTCTTCGATGCCGATCGCATCACCGCTGTGCGTCAGATGATTTTGGCCGACAGCGAGACGGAACGTCGCGCCGCGCTCGCCAAGCTGCTCCCCGCCCAGCGTGCAGACTTCACGGCAATCTTCAACGAGATGGCTGGGCTGCCGGTGACGATCCGTCTGCTCGATCCGCCACTGCACGAATTCCTTCCGCATGGCGACGGTGAGTTTGCGGAGGTGGCTGAGGCTGCCGGCGTATCGGTTGACCTGCTCCGCCGGCGGGCGGCTGAGTTGCATGAGTTCAACCCCATGCTTGGCCACCGTGGTTGCCGTCTCGGTATCACCTATCCCGAAATATACGAGATGCAGGCCCGTGCTATTTTCGAGGCCGCGTTGGACGTGGCCAAGGCGAGTGGTACCGCGCCGATCCCCGAGGTCATGATCCCGCTTGTCGCGACCAAGCGCGAACTGGAGTTGATGAAAGCGCTGGTCGACCAGACTGCGCTGGCCGTGTTCGAGGAGCGTGGCGCGGAGGTCGCCTATCTCGTCGGCACGATGATCGAGCTCCCCCGCGCTGCGCTCAAGGCCGGCGAGATCGCGGAGGTTGGCGGGTTCTTTTCGTTTGGCACTAACGACCTCACCCAGACGACGCTGGGCGTCAGTCGCGACGACGCGGGGCGGTTTCTCACGCAATATGTCGACAAAGGCATCTTCGCGCGCGATCCCTTTGTCAGTCTGGATATCGACGGGGTCGGTCAATTGATCGAGATTGCAGCGGAGCGGGGCAGGGCGACGCGCCCCGGCATCAAGCTGGGCATTTGCGGCGAGCATGGCGGCGATCCGGCGAGCATCGCTTTCTGCGAGAAGCTCGGCCTCGATTACGTGAGCGCCTCGCCCTATCGCGTGCCGATTGCCCGCCTCGCGGCGGCGCAAGCGGCGCTTGCGCATAAGGGGTGATCGAGGACGCGGAAAAAAGGGAAATAGGGGGTTGCCAGCCGAGCCGCCCCCGACTATTTGCGCGTCTCCCAAGGCGCTTAGGCGCCCTGAAATTGGCAATGCGCCCGTAGCTCAGCTGGATAGAGCATCAGACTACGAATCTGAGGGTCGGACGTTCGAATCGTTCCGGGCGCGCCATTTCTTCCTGGTAGGCCAGAAGCTTGATTAAAATCGGCGCATGTAGCCGATCGAGCACTGGAAATCCGGTGTCTCGCGGTTGAGGCCGATATTGGCGCCGATGTCCCATTGGCTGTCCGAGCTATCCTGCCAGGCAAATGAGATCCCGCCAACGCCGCGCGTAGCGTGGCCCGTAGGGTCGCGGTCACGATAAAGGGACAGCTCGGCATTGGTGGATAGCGCGTCTGATAGATGCAGGCCAAGGCCTGCAACTGCGCCATAGCCCAGATGGCGACCAGCTCGATCCGAGTCTGGAACGGCATCGATCCGAGCGGTGAGGGCGAAGGAGGCAGCACCGCCCGTCTCGATAGTGACCGGCACGATGAGGCCCATTCCCCAATCGCCAGCACCGATTGCTCCGCCACCCGTGGGGAGCGTTAAATAGGGCATGAGCGCTAGTGAGAGGTCTGACCCATCGGGGTTGCGGAGATTGTGACGCAGCGCCAGCGTGATGTCGCCGACGCTGCTTTGTGTCGATACGGACCGGGTCGTGGACTCACGCTTGCGCACATGGCCGAAGGCGACCCAGCCGAATTGCGCTTCCGTCGAATGGGATAGTCCGACACGCAACAACATCGTTCCGAACTGGAGGGTATCACTCCGTACCGGCCCCTCTTGGTCACGCGTCCAGTCGCCGATACCAAGTTCGATCGCGGCGCGCCCTTGTTCGAGTGTGCAAGCTGGTGTTCCCAGTCCCGGTCGATCCGCGCAAAGATCCCGTTCCTCATTCCGCGCAGCGGCCGGTGCTGCAATCGCCAGCGTTACTGCGAGGATGGGAGCTTTGTGCATGGTGGGCACATTATCGCTTGATGATGAGCGAGGCTGGACGTTTGCGGGGGACCCACTCGCCCTTGCCAGGGAAGTTCTTGAGAATTTCGCCGTCCCACAGCCGCACGGTGCGGCGGCGGAACAACCATTGGCCGCTTTCTCCTTTCACGGCATGGTCGTCATACCAACCGGTGAAACGCAGCAGATAGGGCGGCTCCCCTTCACATTCGGTGACGAACGCAAAGGAACGCATTTTCACCGATCCGTCGGGCTGCGGCCTATATTGCGTCTGCGTCACGTGATGCTGGCGACCGGGGAAGCCCGGGGCGTTGCGATAATGCTCTGCGATACCGCGAATGCCCTCATGGCCTTCCCAAATGTCAGGGTCCTCGAAGACCTCTTCCACCATGCGCGCGTCCGGGGTGAAGCAGGCGACCAATGCGTCCACGTCACCCGTGTCCAGCGCCCAACTGTAATTCGCGATCAGATCCTGCAGGCCAAGCCTGTCCTCGATTGCCAGCGTCATGCGTTTCCTCTCCCGCTGTGGGCGCCTTGATCAACCCTCGTTACCGGAGCCAATATTCGAGCTCAACGTCGCCCGTTGTGGCATATTAAGCGCGACATGTGCGAATTCGTTGGTCCACTGCCTTGTTCATGGACGGGTCAGGCTGGTGACATCATGGGCTAAGCAGCCTGTTACAATCAATTAAGTGGCCGCCATGCTCCTAACCCGCACCGCCAGTGTTTCTCTTGTTGCGCTTGTTATCGCCGCGCTCGCCAACGGTCGGGCACTCGCCCAGGATGAGATCGACGAGGCCACGCTGGAGGAGGTGGCCGAGGATATTGTCGTCACAGGGCAGCGGGAGCGCGGAGCTGTGATCGGCGACATCAAGCCGGAGCAGCAATTCAACGCCGCCGACGTGCGCGCGCTCGGCCTATCGACGATCAACGACCTGTTGACCGAACTTGGCCCGCAACTGCGCAGCGCCAGCGGCAAGCCCCCGGTGACGCTACTCGAAGGCAAGCGCATCGCGAGCTTTCGCGAGATCGCCTCGATCCCATCCGAAGCGATCGCCCGTGTTGATATCTTGCCGGAGGAAGCGGGCCTGCGATACGGCTATGGTGCCGATCAGAAGGTGATGAACATCGTGCTGCGCCAGCGCTTTCGTGCCTTCACCGGCGAACTGACCGGCCGCATTCCAACGGCAGGCGGTGGCAAGACCGGCGAGGTAGAGGCCGGCTATCTAGGTATCCGGCGGGGCGAGCGGATCAATCTTAATGCGGAGTTTTCTTCGACCGCACGGCTCTTGGAGACCGAGCGCGGGCTGACCGAAGAGGATAGCCCGGCGCGGACGTTGCGTCCGTTTAGCCAGGAACTGACGATCGACGGCAGTTATCACAAGCCTTTGACAGAGCGAACCCAAGCGACGGTCAGCGGTGAATTGAGCACCCGTCGCACCGAGAGCAATGTCGGGCTAGCGCTGCCTCCTGTCACCATCCCCGGCGGGACACCTTATGCGGCAGGGCCGCTTGACGGCCGTTTCCTTCCGTTTGCCGACGGGATCGGGGCGCTAGAGCGGTCCAACAGCGCGCAAAGTGGCAAGCTGGGACTGACCGTCAATGGCCAGCGCAGCACTGGGCAATGGACATTGACCGCGACATATGAACGGAACGAATCACGCGGGATTACGGCGCGCCCCTTTAACCTCGCCGGGTACGCCGAGGCAGTTGCGATCGGCGATCCACGAGCCGATCCGAAGGTGCCCGTCGCTCCGTTGTTCCTGAACGGCCGTCCAGCTGATGAGACGCGCAGTCGCGGCGACACGGGCAATATCGACTTCGTATATAACCGCAGCTTGTTTCCTCTCCCGGCTGGCGACGCGACCGCGACGCTGCGTTTGAGCGGCGCGACCATGGAGCTGGAGAGCACCCTGGAGCGCGATCTCATCGTGACCGGCAAGAGCATTAGCCGACAGAGCGGCAGCGGCTCGATCAGCCTCGATCTGCCGATCGCGCGCGCCGGTGCGTTGGGGAGACTGTCTGCCAATGCCAATGCAGGCATTGATCACTTTTCCGACGCAGGCACGCTGCGCAGCTTTGGTGGCGGGCTCAACTGGACACCGCGCAAGGGCATTGCCTTCTCCGCTTCCTATCGGGATGACGAGGTAGCGCCAACGCCGCAGCAGCTCGGTGACCCCCAACTCTACACGCAGGGGGTGTTGGTTTTCGACAATATTCGTGGTGAGACGGCGCTGGTCACAACCGTCACCGGGGGGAATCCAACCCTGGAGGCATCCCGTGTCCAAGCAGTGCGGCTCGGTATGGTCTTGACGCCGCTGGAAGATCCCAATCTGGTCTTCAGTCTCAATTTCAACCACCGGCTCAACAAGCGTGGAATAGCGGGGTTTCCGGGTATCACCGATGCAACCGCGGCGGCGTTCCCGGAACGGTTCCAGCGCGACGGCGAGGGCCGCCTGACGCTCGTTGACTTGCGGCCGATCAACATTGTGAGCCAGAAGCGGGACTCACTGCGTTGGGGCATCAATATCAGCAAACGCCTGAAAACCCCGCAGAGCCAGATCGACGCGATGCGCGCGTCCTTCCAGCGTCGCTTTCCCAATGGTGCGCCGGGCGGACGAAACCGGCGAGGTGGCCCGGACGAAGCGGCACCGGCTGGCGGCGCGCCCGCCGCTAACAACGCGGCAGCAAGCACGAACGAAACGCCGCCGTCGACTGCTCCGACCCCGCCGCCGGATAACGCCAGCAATCCGCGTGGGGGCTTTCGAGGTCCGGGTGGGCGCGGTTTCGGTGGTGGACCAGCTGGCGGTGGTCGCCTGAACTTCGCGATCTATCACGAGATTGCGCTTACCAACTCAACGCAGCTTCTTCCCAATCTGCCGGTGCTCGATCTGCTGGATGGCGATTCTCTCGGCGGCGGGGCCGGCCCCTCGCGGCACGAGGTGGAGGTGCAGGCCGGCTTTTCGCAAAGTGGCTATGGCATGCGGCTCACGGGTGACTGGAAGAGCGCTTCCCACGTCAATGGCGTGACGGGCGTCCCCTCCAGCCAACTCCGTTTCGGCGATCTCGCGACCGTCAACCTGCGCCTGTTCGCCAACTTCTCGCAAATGCCTTCGCTGGTCGAGAAGGTGCCGTTCCTGCGCGGCGCACGGCTTCAGGTCTCGTTCGACAATCTGTTCGATACGCGGCAGCGCGTGACGGACGGCAATGGCGATGTGCCGTTGGCTTACCGGCCGGCGTTCATTGACCCGATCGGCCGCTCGGTGCGAGTGAGTTTCCGCAAGCTGTTCTTTTAGGCTGTTTCGCGCAGGTCGATCACCTCGCAGGAGACAGCTGGGGGTTGGCCCCCAACCAACTGCTCGGCCCAATGAGTGAAGGCGCGTACCGTGCCCTCCCGCCGCCAGTGCGCAACGCGCTCGGGGTCGACCGTGGCAAAAACCCATTGCGGTTCACCTAAAGCTCCCAAGGCGAGAATGCCATCGTCAGGGGAGTCGCCATCGGGCGGTGCGAACAGGGCGGCGGCGCCGTAATTGGCATCAAGCACCGGTGACCAGGGCGCCATGCCAACCATCGGCACCTGCGCAACGAAACACTGGTTCTCCAACGCGCGGGCCTGCGCGCCAATGCGGACGCGCCAGTAGCCCTGCATCGTATCCGTACAGGACGGCGATAGGATAAGCGCCGCGCCCGCCTCGGCTTGGGCGCGGGCGATGAGCGGGAACTCGACATCGTAGCAGATCGAGATGCCGATCCGACCTAGATCCGTTTCGAACACCCGGACCCGATCACCGCCGTTGATACTCCAATGCTCACGCTCGAAACGGGTCATCACGATCTTGTCCTGGTGGCCGCAACGCCCTGCCGGGGTGAACAGGCGCCCCCGGTTGACCACCCGGCCGTCCGGCAGTGCCCAAGGCATAGTGCCGGCGAGGATGTGCACATCATGAGCCATTGCCAACGCACGGTGATGGGCGTCGATCTGCTCAACGAGGCCCTCAACAAACCGCAGTGTGCGTTGCAGGTCGCCCATGCTTTCTGGATCGAGCGAAGCGAGCTCCATGCCAGCATATTCCGGGAAGACGAGCAGCCGTGCCTCGTTGAGCACCGCCTGCTCGACCCAGCGAGCTATCCGTTCCTGCCATGCGGAAAAGCTTGCCACGGGCTCGATGGGATATTGGGCGAGGGCGACGGTGAAGGCACTCATAGCGCACGATACCAGAACTGCATGGGGTGGCTCGTCTCCGTGGGCTGGTCGATATCCTTCCATTCGTAATGGCCGATCAGCCCTTCGACGGGCGCATAGCCCCGTTTGCGCCAAAATGGCGCCAGATCGCGTGCATTGGTGGGACGCAGGGCATGATCGACCGGGCGAATGACGCCGCAAAAGCAGGCTGCGTTAGCGCCGGCTGTACGCGCCGCCGCTTCACGGGCGTCGAAGAAGGCATGACCGAGGCCGTGGCCGCGATAGGCGGGCAGCAATACGGATTCGCCGAAATAGAACAAAGTTGTGATGTCCTTACCCCCTGTCTCAAAGGGCGCGCGGAACGCCGCTTCCTGCCCCGACATAGGGGCAGCTGTGGCCGCACCGACGATCACCCCGCCATCGCGCGCGACAATCAGCGCCGCATCGGTCTGGTCCATGAAGCCTGCGAGATATTGCTGCTCATAGGCCAGCGAGCCGTCGTAGAGATAGGGCCACTCCCGGAAAACCGAGATCCGCAGACGAGCGAGATCATCCACCGCCGCTTCCAGATCCGCTCTCCGGCGCAGCGTCTCCAGCGTGATCGCGCTCATGCCGCCGTGTCGGCGCTGACCTGCGCGATCCAATGTGCAAGGTTGTAACATACTGAAACGCGGGTGATGAGGTCATCCTCCAGCGTGAAAAAGGCACCGGCGGCAAGCGTGTAGGATTGGCCACGGGCGGGCGGAAGGCCATCTTCGGCAGCGAGATAGACGCCGTGGACGGTAAATTCGGCGGCCGCGCGTGTCCCATCCTCATTGGCCATGATGACGATATCATCGAGCCGCTCGCGATAGGCGTTCGCCATGCGCGCGAGGAAGGCGCGGAAGGCATCCTTGCCGGTTTCGCGCTTTCCCTGGTTGACGTCATGCGCAATATCGTTGGAAAGGCAGGCCAGCATGGCAGCGTGGTCCTCAGCATTGAATGCGGCATAATAGCGTTCGATGAGAGTGATTGCCTGTTGCCGGGCTGTCATAGGAAATCCTTTGCCGATGTGAGTCGGCGTCCCCTAACGCGCGGTACGCGATCCGCTAAGGCCAAAATCGGACAATACAGGAGTGAAGCTATGCGCGTGGGCACCGTCAAGGAGACCAAGACGCACGAATATCGGGTCGGTTTGACACCCGAAAGCGTGCAGGAACTGTCCTCGCAGGGGCATGTCGTGCTGGTCGAGAGCGGGGCGGGAGCCGGCATCGGGGCCAGCGACGCCGATTACCAGAGCGCTGGCGCGCAGGTTGTCGACACGGCGAGTGAGGTGTTTGCCGCCGCCGAAATGATTGTGAAGGTCAAGGAGCCTTCGCCAGCCGAACGGGCGATGCTGCGCCCCGGGCAAATCTTATATGCCTATCTTCATCTTGCCGCCGATGCAGAGCTTACGGCCGATCTGGTCCGCTCGGGCGCGGTGTGCATTGCCTATGAGACGGTGACGGATGCGGGTGGGGGACTGCCGCTGCTCAAGCCGATGAGCCAGGTGGCGGGCCGTATGGCGATCCAGGCAGGCGCGACGGCGCTTCAGCGCGAGCATGGCGGGCGCGGCGTGCTGCTTGGCGGCGTCCCGGGGGTGCTCCCGGCCAAGGTTGTGGTGATCGGTGGCGGCATGGTCGGCGCCAACGCGGCGCAGATGGCGGCCGGGCTCGGCGCCGACGTGACCATTCTCGAACGGAATGCCGACGTACTCGAGAAACTTGGGCTGCATTTCGAGGGGCGCGCCAAGACGCGCTATTCGAGCAAGGCCAATCTCGCTGACAGCGTCGCCCAGGCGGACCTGGTGATCGGTGCCGTGCTCATTCCGGGCGCTGCCGCACCCAAGCTCGTCTCGCGCGCGATGCTGGCGACAATGAAGAAGGGCGCGGTGCTGGTAGACGTCGCCATTGACCAGGGCGGTTGCTTCGAGACGAGTCGGCCGACAACTCACGCCGACCCGACCTATATCGTCGATGGCATCGTCCATTATTGCGTCGCGAACATGCCGGGCGCGGTGGCGCGCACCTCCACTTATGCGCTCAACAACGTGACGCTGCCGCTCGCGAGCGCAATCGCAGATCTGGGCTGGCAGGAAGCCATGCGCCGCGATCCCCATCTGCTCGCGGGCCTCAACATCTGGAACGGCCATGTCACCTGCCCGCCGGTCGCCGACCAGCATGGCTATGACCTGCTGCCCGCCGAGGCGGCGCTGGTGTCGGCATGACCCGTTCGGAGTCAGCGAAGGCGTGACTTGAACCTTGTGTCCTTGCGCCTGCAGGGGCACGCGTTTCTGAAGGGCGAGCGGCCCTTCTGGGCTGGACGATTCCTATGGGAAGAGGGCGCGGTCTGGGAGCTTATTCGCCGTAGAGCCGCTTGAGTTCGACACCGTCTATCATCAGGCCTCCTACCACCATCACTGCGCTACAGCAGGCAAGAAACAAGAGTTTTCCGCCAATGCCGGGATATTGTTCCAAGTAATGCATCCCGCGTGCTGAAGCGCCGAGGCCCAGAGCGTAGATCGCCAGGAAGGCCTCGAATTTGGTCCTGATGGTAAAAAGGCGCTTGATTGTCGTCATGGCCGCATCGTGCAAAGCACCATGGCACGCGCCAAATTTCAAATGAAATGATGGTTAATAGGTTAATTTTTCGGAAACCATATTGGGACACCTACAGAAGGTGGCGGAATTCCTGCACGACCTCGCGATACACGTGGCGCTTGAAGGGCACGATCAGGTCTACCAGGCTGTCCGCGTCCACCCAACGCCAGGCGAGGAATTCCTGATGAGGCGTGGCGATATCGATGTCTTCGTCACGGCCCCGGAAGCGCATGAGAAACCACCGCTGCGCCTGCCCGCGATATTTCCCGCCCCAGAGCTTGCCGACCAGTTCATCCGGCAGATCGTAGAGATGCTCATGGGCGGAGCGGGCGATCACGTCCACCAACTCGGCGGTGACACCGGTTTCCTCACTTAGCTCGCGAATGAGGGCCTCCTCGGCCGTTTCGCCCTGGTCGATTCCTCCTTGAGGCATCTGCCAGGCGTCACCTTCCTTCGAATCGATCCGCTTGCCGACAAAGACGTGGCCGTTCCGGTTCGCCAGCATGATGCCCACGCAGGGACGATAGGGCAGGTCAGCCTTGTCTCGCATCAGTGTCTTCTCGTCCGTCCTCATGATCAGCTCCCACGCGCTGCGTCTGCTCCGCTAACGCGGCGCAAAAAAGGCAATACTCGGGGGGGATGCAACTTTTCTACTTTGATCGACGTGATCGGAAGGACTAGGTGCGGAAACATCCGAAACCCATCCGAGTTCGCCATGGCTTCCGCCGCATCCACATCGACCGTACCACATGCCACCCCTGATACCACGCCAGAGGCCGTCGTCGTCCGCTTTGCGGGCGATAGCGGTGACGGCATGCAGCTTACCGGTGGGCAGTTCACGCTGTCCACCGCGCTGGCCGGTAACGATCTTGCCACATTCCCTGATTTTCCTGCTGAAATCCGGGCGCCACAGGGCACGCTGTTTGGCGTCTCCGCGTTCCAGATCAATTTTGGTTCGTCAGACATTACCACTGCGGGCGACGCGCCGGATATCCTCATCGCGATGAATCCGGCGGCGCTTAAGACGAACGTCAGCGATCTCAAGGCCGGCGGTCTCATTATCGCCGACACCGGCGAGTTCGGTGAGCGCAATCTGATCAAGGCGAAGTACGAGTCCAACCCGCTGGAGGACGGCAGCCTGGCCCGTTGGCAGGTGCTGGCGTTCGATATCTCTGCACTGACGCTGGAGAGCGTGAAGCCGTTCGGTCTTGGCAACAAGGAAGCGCTGCGCTGCAAGAACATGTGGACGCTGGGGCTGGCGCTCTGGCTTTTCGACCGCGAGCGGCAGCCCATCGTCGACTGGTTGAAGGCCAAGTTTGCCAAAGCGCCGGAAATCGCCGAAGCGAACATCGCCGCGCTCAATGCGGGCCACGCCTATGGCGAGACGGCCGAGCTGGCGGTGCCGGTCAAGCAGCTTCATCTGCCGCCGGCGGCGGTGGCGGAAGGGCTTTACCGCACGGTGACGGGCGCCGAGGCGATCTCGCTCGGTCTGGTGGCGGGCGCGCAGCTTGCCGAGCTGCCGATGTTCTTCGGCGGCTATCCGATCACGCCAGCCAGTGCGATCCTGCACCATCTCTCCCGCCTCAAGGAATATGGGGTCACCACCTTCCAGGCGGAGGACGAGATTGCGGCCATCGCGAGCGCGATCGGCGCCAGCTATGCCGGATCGCTTGGCGTTACCTCGTCGTCTGGCCCGGGCATCGCGCTCAAGGGCGAGGCGATGGGTCTGGCGATCATGACGGAACTACCGCTGGTAATCGTCAACTCGCAGCGCGGCGGCCCCTCGACCGGCCTGCCGACCAAGACCGAACAGTCCGATCTCTATCAAGCTGTCTATGGGCGTAACGGCGATGCGCCGATGCCGGTGATCGCGGCGCGTTCGCCCACCGATGCGTTCGACTGTGCGATCGAGGCGTGCCGCATCGCCATCCAGTACATGACCCCGGTGATGCTGCTGACCGATGGCTATATCGCCAACGCTGCGGAGCCCTGGCGCGTGCCCGACATGGCGGATTACGCCAAATTCCCCGCCAGCTTCCTGAGTGAAGTGCCGGAAGGCGGCCTCAAGCCCTATGCGCGTGACGCCAAGCTGGCGCGCCCATGGATCAAGCCGGGCACGCCAGGGTTGATGCACCGCATCGGCGGCATCGAAAAGGAAGTGAACACCGGCCATCTCAACTATTCGCCGGCCAATCACCAGGCGATGACCGAACTGCGCCGCGACAAGATCCTCGGCATCGCGCGTGGCCTGCATCAGGATGTCGCGCTCGGCGAGACGCACGGCAAGCTGGCCGTGGTGGGCTGGGGCTCGACCTTTGGCCCCATCCATCAGGCGGTCCGCCGTGCCCGCCGCAAGGGGCTGGACGTGGCGCATATCCACATTCGCCACATCTGGCCGCTTCCGGAAAATCTCGGTGAACTTCTCGGTAATTATGAGCAGATCTTGATACCGGAGATGAACACCGGCCAGCTCAAGACGGTGCTGCGCGACCAGTATCTGGTCGATGCCAAGTCTCTCAACAAGATTTCGGGCCAGCCCTTCCGCATCGCGGAGATTGAGGCGGCCATCGAAGGGATGCTCGCATGACCGACATTGCCACCCTTACCAAGCCACGCGTCGAGACCACGATCAAGGATTGGGAAACCGATCAGGAAGTCCGCTGGTGCCCCGGCTGCGGCGACTATGCGATTCTCAAGGCTGTGCAGCGCACTTTGCCGATGGTCGGCGCGGACCCGGCCAACACGGTGTTCGTCTCCGGCATCGGCTGCTCGTCGCGCTTCCCTTATTATGTCGAGAGCTACGGCTTCCACACCATCCACGGCCGCGCGCCGGCGGTGGCGACCGGCGTGAAGCTCGCCAATCCCGATCTGGACGTGTGGATCATCACCGGTGATGGCGACGGGCTGTCGATCGGCGGCAACCACACCATGCACGTGCTGCGCCGCAATCTCGATTGCCAGATCCTGCTCTTCAACAACGAGATTTACGGTCTCACCAAGGGGCAATATTCGCCGACGAGCCGCGCGGGGACACGCAGCCCTTCCACGCCGTTCGGGTCGGTCGATTATCCCGCCCGCCCAGCCGCCTTCGCGCTGGGCTCGGGCGCGCACTTCATCGCGCGGGCTTATGATGTCTCGAAGCAGCTGCCGGAGGTGTTGACGGCCGCGTACAACCACAAGGGCGCGGCGTTCGTGGAAATTTTCCAGAACTGCATCGTCTACAACAAGGATGTGTTCGCCGACTTCACCGAGAAGAAGAACGCGGACGAAGGGCAGCTCTGGGTCGAGCATGGTAAGCCGATGCTGTTCGCCAAGGGGACCAAGGGCATCGCGCTCGACCGCGAGGCGCTGGCGCTCAAGGTGGTCGATGTCGTCGATGGCGACTGGCAGGCGGCGGATGTGATCGTCCACGACGTGGCCAACCGCTCGGTGGCGCATATGCTGGTCGAGATGCCGTTCGGTGCCTTCCCGATGGCGCTGGGCGTCATCTATGACGATCCCGCCACCAGCTTCGAGCAGGCCGTTGTGGCGCAGAACGAGCAGGGCGCACGCGGCAAGGCACCGGATCTCCAGAAGCTGGTCAGCCAAGGTCAGACATGGACGGTCAAGGCGGACGCCGAAAAGGGGCCGGAGCTTTAAGGGACCTGATCTCGCTCGGGCGCTGGCACCGACTTGCGATAACGGCCTGCGGTGGCGTTGGAAAGCCTATGCTCCTGTGCGCCCGCGATGGACCATATTGACCTGCGCCTGACAGCTGCCCCAAGGCAGGCCGATGGATAACCTGACCCACAGTCTGGCCGGCTGGGCGCTCGGCCAGGCCGGACTCAAGACAAAGACCCGCAAGGGTCTCGCCGCGCTGATCCTGGGCGCGAACATGCCGGACCTCGATGTGTTCGTCGGCTGGGTGAGTTGGGCGCCGCTGGCGACCCACCGCGGGTTCACCCATGGCCTGGTCGGCGGGGTCGTACTGATGCCGCCATTGCTTGCGGGCCTGCTGTGGCTCCTCGACCGTTGGCAGATTTCGCGCGGGCAGACGTTCCGCAGCGGTCTGCCGATGCAGGTGGGGTGGTTGGTGGCGCTGGCCTATCTGGGGGCGCTGACCCATCCCCTCCTTGACTTGCAGACCACCTATTCGGTTCAACTCCTGTCGCCGTTCGAGACAACGTGGTTTCACACCGAGACCTTGTTCATCATCGACATCTGGATCTGGATGGGGCTGGGATTCGCGATATGGCTTTCGCGCAAACGAGAGAGAACGGACGGGCATTGGCGCCGGCCGGCCGTTGCGGGCCTCATCGGACTATGTGCTTACATCGCCGTGAATGGGGCGATCTCGCTCATGTCCCGTGCGGCCTTGATCGACACGCCGCCTTATCCCGAGCCGGACATTCTGTTCACCAGCGAACAACCGGCCTTATTCTGGAAGCGGACCCTGATATGGCGGCAGGATGGCATGATCGGACGAGCCAGCTACGATCCGCTGCGCAACCCCAAGGCAGTGGTCGCGCCGCAGCGTTTGGTGCCGGACAATATGGGGGATCCGCTCGTCCGGCGGGCGATGACAGCCAATCAGGACATTATCCGTTTCATGCGGTGGTCGACCATGCCCATGGCGCATGTCGAGCGCGGGCCCTGCACAGCCACCGTGCTGTTCAGCGACGCCCGCTTCGGGGAGCCCCGGCCGGGTGACCGTTTCCTGCGCCAGGTCACCGTGCCGTTGGGAGGGGAAGGATGCGTTTCGCCGGCGAAGTAGGCCGAAGTCGGGCGGGCCACTTGCCATCCCGCCCATCCCGCCCATTCGGTCCTCTGGAGGCGCGAACATGACTGGCGTGGGCTCGGTTGCGGCCCCGCGAAATTTGACTTGCAGCGTGCGCCACGGCGCCGCCCAAGAGGCCATTGTGCTCGACGCGCGAACATCCCATTATGCAGGCATGACCGTTCACAGTCCGCCTGCCGGGCGCCAACGCGCCTTCCTGCGCAAGTCCGGCGCACGGATGCGGCGCAGCCTGTGGCGACTGATTCCGCAGCGTCTGTTTCTGCCCCTCATCGACCGGATTGACGAGCGGCTGCTGACCGGAACGCTGGAGCTGCACCTGCCGGATGGGACGGTGCGCCTGCTTGGGGCCAACGAGCCCGGATTTTCGGCTATCGTCCATCTCCAGAATTGGCGCGCGTTGGCGCGCCTCGCGGTTGCCGGCTCGACAGGCTGGTATCGCGGGTGGGCGGCCGGTGACTGGTCGAGTCCCGATCCGGTGGCGCTGTTTGCGCTGTTCGCCGCCAACGCACGCTCGCTGGGGAACAGCGCCCGCTCGTCGGGCCTGCCGCGCCTCATCGGCAAGCTCAATCTCCATCGACGGCGCAACAATCGGCGCGGCGCACGGCGCAACATTGCCGAGCATTATGACCTCGGCAATGATTTCTACAGGACGTGGCTGGACCCGAGCCTGACATATTCGAGCGCTCGCCCGGCTTACCCCAACGAACCGCTCGAACGCGCGCAAATGCGCAAGATCGACGATCTGCTGGACCGGCTTTCTCTGGCGCCGGGCGATCGGCTGCTGGAGATTGGCTGTGGCTGGGGCAGCCTGGCACAGAGGGCGCTGGAACGGCAGCGCCTTACCTATGTCGGTCTCACCCTCTCGCACCAACAGCGCGACCACGTGCTGGGCCGCCCTGCAATCCAGGCGGCAGGCGGTGCGGCGAGCGTGTTGCTCCAGGACTATCGCGATGTGCAAGGGACGTTCGATGCCATTGCCAGCGTCGAGATGGTCGAGGCGGTCGGGCAGCAATATTGGCCCGCCTATCTGGAGAGCATCGCGCGCCTGCTGCGGCCGGGCGGGAAGGCGGCGATTCAGTTCATCAGCATCGACGACGAGATTTTTCCCGCTTATGCCGCACGGGCGGATTTCATCCAGCGCTACATCTTCCCCGGCGGTTTTCTCCTCTCCGAGCGGCGTTTCCGGGAGATTGCCGAGCGGACCGGGCTGGAATGGCGTGACCAGCAGCGCTTCGGCCTCGATTACGCCTGGACGCTGCGCAAATGGCGCGAGCAGTTCGATGCGGCGGTGGAGGCCGGGCATCTGCCCCAGCGCTTCGACCAGCATTTCGTCGACCTGTGGCGTTACTATCTCATGTATTGCGAGGGCGGTTTTGCCGGCCGTGGCATCGACGTTTCGCAGGTGACTCTCGTCAAGCCTGAGGCATAGCCGCGTCGATCTCCCGTCGGATCTGCTCGATCTGCTCCGTCATGGCCGGCAGGCGGGGAGTCTCTTCATCGAGGATCGCGAGGAATGCTTCCCGCTTCCATGCCTTCGCGCGGGCGGGATCAGAAGCCATCTCACCAGGCAGGGTCGAGAGAAGGATGTCGATCAGCCTGTCAGCGCCGTGGAGGCGGCCCCAGAGATAATCATTCTCCCGGTAGGCGCGGCTAAAGAACGCCCCGAAGCTATTGAACTCGATCCCACGCAGCGTCGCGGCGGCGCCGCCGGCTCGGATGGCCGTGGCATCATCGGGCGAGATGCGATCGACCTTGATCGGGTCATATTCGTCCAGACCTTCGCCCTGAAGCAGCGGAAACGTCGCGATATCGTAGAAGGGGAAGCCGAGATATGACTTGAGAAGGATGCGTCGTTCGTCGGGATCAAGCCGCATTACCGCAGCGGCAAAGCGCGCGTCGACCATATCGTCGAGCGCGCGCAGGTCGCGCTCGTGGGCGATCAAGGCGAGCATGCCGGCGGGGTCGGTACGCGCCCGGCCTGCTTGTTCGCGGGCGGCTGCGCCAAACCAGCCGGCCTGTTGCCGCTCGGAATAAAGCGCGATCGCTTCATACAGCAGCTCGAGCAGGGCAGCCCGGCCGGCGTTACGCGGCTCATCGTCCTCGTGCTCTCGCGCGGCGGCAGAGAGGCGCCGAGTAAGAAAGCGCAGGCGACGTGCACGGAAGGCGACATCATGACTGCGATAAAAGGCGATCAAGGCCTCGCTCGCTCCGTCCGCGGTGCCGTAGCCGACGCGATCCACGCCCTGGGCATGCAGATGCGCCCGCAACGCCTGCAGGATCGTCTCCTTGCCGATGGGCGTGGCTTCGCCGGCGAGCGCGGCGATCAACGCGGCAAGTTCCTCGACGATACTGGAATATTTGAGATAGCCATAGGCGGGGTAGGCAAAGCCGGCGGCCCGGGCGGCTTTCTGCTGCATGCGCGCACGCCAGTGCGCAAGGCGACGCGCCGTGGGGCGGGTCAGGAAAAGCGTGCGGCCCAACGTGCGGTCGACGGTCCGCTCGATATCCGGCCGCAGCGCCTCGGAAATATGCTGCATGTGGCGGATTCGGCTGGAGCGTTCGGTAATCAGCTCCAGATTGTCGCGGATCGGCTGTTCGCGCGGGATCTCGCTGACCGCGCCGAAGATGGTGCGGAAGAATCCGGGGAGCAACCCCTCGCCGGTGACGCGGTGACGCAGCGGTGAGGTGAGGCGGAAGCCTCCCGCACTCGGCGCTGGCTCGATATAAACGAAGCGGCGGTCGACGGGGCGGCGCGCGGGCCGATCGCGCAGTGCGTTCATGGCCTGTGCAAAGGGCGCATTGGCGAGCACTGATCCATCGATAAGCACCGCGTCTTCCGCATTGCCGGCTTCGCTGTGCTGGGGCAGCACCCGGCGCAGGAAGGTGTTGCGGCCCGGCCATGGCCGTTCCCGTTCGGCGAGCACAGCGTCCAGTTCACGCACGGTGAACGGCGGAAAGGCCCCGGGGAAACTGGCGGTCGCTCGCGCGGCAAAGACCAGTTCGCTCGGGTCAGCGAGTTGGCGCGGACGGAGGCCGCGAGCGTGGAAGCTGATCGTCAGGCGATGCTCCGTCTCGCTAATCTCGGGGGGACTGTTGAGCCGCAGCACCTCCTCATGACCCGCAAAGTCGGTGGCCGTCACATAGAGATCGAGCGGGTGATTGTCCGGGAGGAGGGGCTCGCCCGGTTCTCCGCCAGCCATGGCGTCGAAGGCGTCGAGGATGAGACGTGAGAAGCCCTTGCCGCCAAAGGGAGGGGCAAACCAGCGAGCGCGCACGAAATTGGAGAGCTTGCGGCGGACCTCCTCGCGCATTTCCGGTGCCACCGTGCGGTCCACCGTGTCGCCGCGCCGCCGTAGCAGCAGCCAGAGGATTGGCGCTGCCCAGAATTTGGTAAAGCGGGAGAGCGGGCGGGCGTCTGGATCGAGCAGGATATCGGCGTCGGCACAGCGGAGCCACAGATCGGTCAAAGGGTCGAGTGATTGGCCCGTCTCGATGGCGTGGGCGAGGAAGACGCCGTTGATGCCGCCCGCACTGGCGCCCGCGATGATGTCCGGCAGAACCCGCAGCTTGAGGTTGGATTCGGCGCGTGCAGCGGCGAGGATCTGGCCGTAGACCGTCCCGTCGGGCCCGATGGCATGTTCATTGTTGTGGCGGCAGAAGTCCCGGCTGGCTCGCGCAAGCCGCCACACTTCCTTGGTGACGCCGTGCATGTAAACGGCGAGGCTCACGCCACCATAGCAGACGAGCGCAAGCCTCAGTTCCTTCTCCCGCATGGTCTACAGATAGGCGGGGGGCGGGGCGCTTGTCGACCCGTCAGACCGGGAGGGTGAAATCGGCCCAGATGGGCAGATGATCGGAGGCCCGGCGCGCCAGCGGAGTCATGTGTACCCCGCAGTCGGCCAACGTCAGGTCGCCGCGCCACATGATGCGATCGAGCGAGGCCACCGGGCGACGCGCATGGAAGCTACGGCCGCACGGTGCGATCTCGAAATGCCGACCGAAATCGGAGAGGCAGCCCCGGCCGTTGCTCCACTCGTTGAGATCGCCCATCAGGATCGTCCCCACGGCGGGATCATGCTCGTGGCGATGCTCGACCTGGCTGACCAGCGCCGCGGCCTGGCGGCGGCGCCACAGCCCGGAAAGATCGAGGTGCATACCGACAATGCGCAGCCGCTGACCCCGCACGTCCAAGCTCGCGGTAACCGCGCCGCGCGGCTCCAGGCAGGGGAGGTGGACGACATCCCCCGCCGCCTCGTCATGATGATCGCGGCGGACCAGCAAGGCGTTGCCGTGCCAGCCCATGCTCTCCGCGCGGGTGGGAATGGAGACGACGCGATAGTCCGAATGGGTCTCCAGCAGGCGGTCGGGCAGCACCGCGTGGCGCGGGCCGAAACGGCGGTCCGCCTCCTGCAGGGCGATCACGTCGGCATCCAACTCGTTGAGCACGTCTATGATGCGCTCCGGCGCCCGGCGCCGATCGGTGCCGATGGCCTTGCGGATATTGTAGGAGGCGACCTTGATCATGAGCTCCCTGCTTGCCGTTTCATCCGTTTATGCGCAAGAAAATCGCGCTAGCGTTCGTGGTTCGTTCTGATATGGGAAGCGACATGGCCAAGGTCAAACGTCGTTTCGTCTGCCAGAGTTGCGGATCTGTCGCCTCGCGCTGGCAGGGCCAGTGCGACGACTGCGGCGAGTGGAACAGTCTGCTGGAGGAAGCACCGGCGACAGCCTTCTCGGTCAAGCATGATCTGCAGGCCGGCGGCCGACCGATCGAGCTTGTCGGGCTCGACAGCGACGGCGCTCTGCCCGACCGGTTAGGGACCGGGCTGGCGGAGTTTGATCGGGCGCTGGGTGGCGGGCTGGTTGCCGGATCGGCGACGCTGATCGGGGGGGATCCAGGAATCGGCAAATCGACCCTGCTATTGCAGGCGGCGGCGCAACTGGCGCGCGCAGGCCGGCAAGTGGTCTATGTGAGCGGCGAGGAGGCGGCCGACCAGGTGCGGCTCCGTGCGCGTCGGCTCGGACTCGGTGATGCGCCGGTACAGCTCGCCAGCGCCACGTCGGTGCGCGACATATTGACGACATTGGGGCAGGCGGCAGGCACCGATCTGCTCATCATCGATTCGATCCAGACGATGCACAGCGACATGATCGAGGGGGCGCCGGGCACTGTGAGCCAGGTGCGGGCTTCCGCGCAGGAGCTGATCCGCTTCGCCAAGAAGGGCGGCGCGGCGCTGATACTCGTCGGCCACGTCACCAAGGACGGGTCGATCGCCGGGCCGCGTGTGCTGGAGCATATGGTCGACACGGTGCTGAGTTTTGAGGGCGAGCGAAGCCACCAGTATCGCATCCTGCGGGCAATCAAGAACCGCTTCGGTGGCACTGACGAGATCGGCGTGTTCGCCATGGCGGAGGAAGGCTTGCAGGAAGTCGGCAACCCCTCCGCGCTGTTCCTGACCGACCGCGACGAGCGTGTGCCGGGCGCGGCGGTGTTCCCCGCGCTGGAAGGGACGCGGCCGGTGTTGGTCGAGATTCAAGTGTTGACCGTGCGGCTGGCGAGCGGCGCCACGCCGCGTCGCGCCGTGGTCGGCTGGGACAGCGGCCGGCTCGCCATGATCCTCGCCGTGCTGGAGGCGCGCTGCGGGCTCAGCTTCGCAAGCTGCGAGGTCTATCTCAACGTGGCGGGCGGCTATCGCTTGCAGGATCCCGCCGCCGATCTCGCGGTGGCCGGCGCCCTGATCTCCGCCCTCTCCGAAAGACCGGTGCCCAAGGATGCGGTCATGCTGGGCGAAATCGCCCTTTCCGGCGAGATTCGACCAGTTGCGCACGCCGGGTTGCGCCTGCGCGAAGCGGCGAAACTGGGCTTCCAGCGCGCGCTGCTGCCGACCTCCAGCGCAAAGCTGGCCAACGGGTTGGCCACGTCCGGTTTCACCCGATTGAGCGAGCTTGTTGACCATATGCTCGGGCGCGATTAGCCAGCCAGCCATGACCGCCCTTGATATTGCCGTTCTCCTCCTCATCGGCGGCCTCGCTATTCGCGGCTTTATCGCCGGGTTCACCACGGAATCGCTGGGACTGGCGGCGCTGGTCGGCGGTATCGTTGCCGTGCGGCTGTTCCACGCGCCCGTCACCGCGCTGTTCACGGTTTGGGTCGGCTCGGAATATGGCGCGGCGCTTCTCTCCTTCGTGCTCGTCTTCGGCGTCGTCTTCGTTCTCGGGAAGATGCTCGCCAAGGCCATCGGCGGAAAGACCAAGGCTTCAATGCTGGGCATGGTCGACCGGCTGCTCGGGCTCGGCTTCGGCGCAGTCAAGGGCCTGCTAGTGGCAACGATCTGCTATGTGCTGTTCACCATAGGCTATGACGCCCTATATGGCGTGGAGAGCAACCGACCGGACTGGATGCGCCTCTCGCGCTCCTATCCACTGCTCAGCGCCAGCGGATCGGCGATGAGCGAATGGATCGCGGAGAACAGCCGCCAGGGCGGACTGCTGAGCAACGTGATGCCGGACGAGACGAAGGGCGCTGGCGATGACGGGCAGTGAGGCAAGGGCAACGGGCGAAACGCTCTACAGCATCGACGTGCTGCGCATGGCGGCAAGCGTGGCGGATTTCCCACCGCTTGCCGCCGCCGATGCGGTCGAGGAACGGCGTTCCCCAACCTGCGGCAGCCGCATGACGGTCTCGCTGCGTCTGGACGACGCAGGGCGTGTTGCCGCGATCGGCCTCGATGCCAAGGCATGTGCGCTGGGGCAGGCCGCCGCCGCCATACTGGCACATGGCGCGATTGGCGCGGATCAAGCCAGCATCGAGCAGGCGAGCGAAGCATGGCGCGCCTATCTGGCTGGCGAGAGCGATGCCATGCCGGACTGGCCGGAGCTGGCGCTGCTGGCCGCCGGACGCGATTATCCGGCGCGCCATCCCTCTATGCGCCTGGCATTTGAGGCGGCTACGGGCGCTTTTGCGGACGCACTCGCCGGCCGATCCACACATGGCTGACCCCGCAGCGGCTGTCTCCGCGACGGAGCTGCTGCTGAGCGAGGGTGTCATCATGCTGGGCGTGGCCCTGGCGCTTGTCGTTGTGTTCCGTCGTCTGGGGCTGGGCGCAACGCTTGGCTATCTTATCGCCGGGGCGCTGATCGGTCCGCACGGCCTTGCTCTCGTGGGCGGTGGCGAGAGCAAAATGCACATTGCCGAGATCGGTATCGTGCTGCTGCTGTTCCTCGTCGGGCTGGAGCTCAACCCGACTCGGCTGTGGCGGCTGCGACGTGATATTTTCGGCCTCGGCGTCTTGCAGGTGGCGCTGTGCGGCGTTGCTCTCGCAGCGCTCATTTATCTGGCGACGGATTTCACGCTCGGCGCAGCGATTGCGCTGGGCCTGCCGCTCGCGCTCTCCTCCACCGCGCAGGTATTGCCCGGCCTCAAGGAAAGTGGACGGATTAACTCGCCGTTCGGGGAGAAGGCCTTCGCTATCCTGCTGCTTCAGGATCTGGCCATCGTCCCGCTCATCACGATCATCGCCGCGCTCTCCCGCGCCCCGGCTGATCCTCATGCCCCGCCAGGCTGGATGCTTGGCCTCTACACGGTCGGTGCGATTGTCGGGCTGGTGCTGGCCGGGCGGTTCATCCTGCAACCGCTGCTGCGGCTGATCGGGCGGCTGGGCGAGCGCGAACTGTTCGTCGCCATCGGCCTGTTCGCGGTGCTGGCTTCGGCCGCGCTGATGCAGGCGCTGAACCTGTCCACCGCGCTCGGCGCCTTCATCGCCGGCGTGATGCTGGCGGATTCGCCATATCGGCACGAGATTGAATCGGATGTGGAGCCGTTCCGCACCATCCTGCTCGGTCTGTTCTTCGTGGCGGTCGGCATGGTGCTGGATCTCGGCGTCATCGCCCGCGAACCCTTCTTTATCGTCGGCATGGCGCTGGCGCTGGTTACGGTGAAGGTGCTGCTGATCACGCCGATTGCGATGCTGTTCGGCGTGCCGCGCCTGCAAGCGCTCGCTCTCGGCCTCCTGCTAAGTCAGGGTGGCGAACTCGCCTTCGTGCTGTTCGCCCAGGCGCGCGATGCGCTGCTGATCGCTCCGGAGGCGGCGAGCATGTTCAGCGCGATCGTCACGCTGTCGATGATGTCCACGCCATTCCTGCTGATGATCGCCCGGCGGCTCGAATTCTCGAAGGAAGACGCGGCTGGCGACGGCCTGGACGGGCCGGAAAAGGCGCCGCGCGGAACCGCGATCATCGTCGGCTACGGCCGGTTCGGCCAAACTGTCGCGCAAATGTTGATGGGGCAGGGCTGCGGCGTAACGTTGATCGACCGCAAGCCGGCGCAGATCGAACTATCCAGCCAGCTCGATATCAAGGTCTATTATGGCGATGGCACCCGCATCGACCTGCTGCGCCGCGCCGGCGCGGAGGACGCGGCGCTGCTGATCTTCTGCCATGATGACCGTCATTTCGGTCCCGGCGCCCTCACGCCAATTCTGAAGGCGTTTCCGGACGCGGCCGTGCTGGTGCGGACGTTTGACCGGAGCCATCTGATCGCAGTGCACGATCTGCCGCTGGGCGGCGTGGTGCGCGAGGTGTTCGAGTCGGCTGTCACGCTGGGTCGGGCTGCGCTCACACGTCTGGGACTCGACGAAGCTGAGGTGGACGAGGTGGAACGGCAATATCGCGCCAACGATCGCAAGCGGCTCGATGTGCAGATCGCCTCGGGGCTCATGGCTGCCAAGGAGCTTCTGTTTCGGCCCGGGCGGACGATGGTCCTACCGGAAAAGCAGGTGTTGGGAGACGACGCATGATCGCATCCATAGCGGCCGTAAGCGCGGCCATTGCCATTGGTTTCTCGGCATTCGGAGCCCATGGCGCGGCCAATCCGCAAGCGGCCGAATGGCTACGGACCGGTGGCCTCTATCAGCTCATCCATGCCGTGGCGGTGGTGGCGGTGGCGCTGTCCCCGGGGAGCGGTCAAGGCACATTGAACGGCCCCGCCGCGATCTTGCTGGGTGGCAGTGCGCTGTTTGCCGCGACCCTTTACGCCATGGCGTTCGGCGCGCCACGCTGGCTGGGCGCGATCACCCCGATCGGCGGTGTCCTGATGATCCTTGGCTGGCTCTGGCTGGCCTGGCGCTTTGCCGGCAGCCGGCTCAGCTAAGCAGCGCTCACCCGCGCGTCTCGTCGAGAAACGCGGCAACGTCGGTCAGGTCGACATCCGTCGCGAGGTATGTCTGGCCGATTCCGCGCGCGAGCAGGAAAGGGAGGGTTCCGCCGCTCATTTTCTTGTCGTGCAGCATATGGTCGACGAGGCGGGCACCGGGCGCGTCCACGCCGGCCTCCCGGAGCGAGGCGGGGAGACCGGCCGCGCGCAGATGGGCAATGACACGGCCAGCATCCTGTCCGGAACATTCGCCGCGTCGCACCGAATAGGCGAAGGCGAGCGCCATGCCGGCCGCCACGCCCTCGCCATGGAGCAGGCGGTCCGAGAAGCCGGTTTCCGCCTCAAGCGCATGGCCGAAGGTATGGCCGAGATTGAGCAGCGCGCGCTTGCCGCTGGTTTCGCGCTCGTCCTGCGCAACAATGGCGGCCTTGGCAGCCACGCTTTTGGCGATGGCATGGGCGCGGGCGTCCGGGTCTCCGGCGACCAGAGCCGGGCCGTGCGCCTCGCACCACTCGAAGAAGGCCGCATCGTCGATCAGGCCGTATTTGACGACCTCGGCATAGCCCGCGCGGACCTCACGCCCGCCCAGCGTATCCAGCGTCTCGGGGTCAATCAGCACCAGGGAGGGCTGATGGAAGGCGCCGAGCAGGTTTTTGCCGGCACGACTGTTGATCGCCGTCTTACCGCCCACTGAACTGTCGACCTGCGCGAGCAGGGTGGTCGGGATCTGGATGAACGCGCAGCCACGCTTGACGATAGCGGCCGCGAAACCGACGAGATCGCCGATCACGCCACCACCAAGGGCGATGACGTGATCACGCCGCTCAACGCCGTGGGCGATCATCCTGTCGGTGAGTGCCTCCAGATGCGGCCAACTCTTGGTCGCTTCCCCAGCGGGCAGGGTGACAAGCTCGGCCCTCAGCCCCGCGGCGCGCAGCGCGGCATCGAGACGGGGCCATTGTGCGGCAGCGACATGTTCGTCGGTGATGACCAGGAATGGCCGGTCAGTCGCGTAGGGCGCCAATGCCTCGCCGGCTCGGTCGAGCAGGCCGCTCTCGATGCGGACGTCGTAGCTGCGCGCGCCAAGCGAGACGGGAACGATTGTCATTGGCCGATCGCCTCCAGAATCTTTTCCACGGTCGCCTCATGCGGCGAGTCAGAACTCATGATACGGATCGGCGCCTGCGCATAGAAAGGCGCGCGCGCGCTGGCGAGCGAGATCAGGACCTCGCGCGGATCGCGGTCCTTGAGCAGCGGGCGCCCCTCACGGCGGGAGACGCGCTCGACAAGAATATCGATATTCGCATCCAGCCAGATGGCTGTGGCCTTCTCCAGGATGAGCCGCCGCGTATCGTCGTTCACGAAGGCGCCCCCGCCGGTCGCGACGACCTTGGGCGTGCCGTCGATCAGCCGTGCGATGACGCGCCGTTCGCCGTCGCGAAACTGTGCTTCGCCATAGGTGTCGAAGATTTCCTGAATGCTCATGCCGGCGGCACGTTCGATCTCGTCATCGGCATCGACGAAGGGCAGGCCCAGCCGCGCAGCAAGCCGCCGGCCAATGGTCGACTTGCCGACACCCATCAGCCCTACGAGGACGAGCGAGGTGCGCGCCGCCTCTTGTGCACATTTATCGTTTCGCCCCATGACCTGCGCGGCTATACAGCCGCCGACGCCCGAGGCAACGGCGAACGTCCGTCCTCGCACCCTTGAACGTTGGCAAGGCCTGAAAAGAGCATCATGAAAATCAGCCGTAACGATCCCCTCCGCCGCCGCAGGCATCCCCTGTCGTTGATCGTCTGGATCGTCCCGTTGCTCATCATTTTGCTGCTTGTTCTCTCCTGGTGGAACGGCGGCGAGCAAACGGTGAAACAAATCGAAATACCCGTCGCCGCCGATCAGCTCGGCAAATAGGCGCGGATCGTGCGCGTTCCTCGGACATATTGGCTGATTGGGCTGAGCGCGCTGGCGCTCGCTATTCCCGTGATCGCGCAGGGTGGGCCGGAGTCGCTATTGCCCGAAGGTTTCGGGGAGCCGACCCCAGCGCCGAGTGCGCCGCGATCCCCGGCGCCAACGCCAAGCGCCCCGGCCGTTCCTGCGCCTGCGGCACCGAGCGCTCCGTCCACGGCCGCTGTGGTCAACGAGGCGGCAGACGTGCTGCCGGGCGAGGCGGCGAACGCGACCGAGAGCGATCAGATCGCCGAGAAATACGATCTGCCGCCATCCGCGCGGCGATCGCTGGACCTGATCGGCCCGCTGACCCCGGCGCTGGGCGGGCTGGACCGCGGCGCTTTCGGCCGTGAGCATGGCAAGGACCTCGCCGCGATCATGCAGGCGACACGCGCTCCTTTCCTCTCACGTTGGGGTAGCATTCTGCTCCGCCGTGCGCTCATCTCGCAGACCGATACGCCGCGCGATATCGGCGGCGCCGACTGGACGGCCGAGCGCGCATGGCTCCTGCTGCGCATGGGTGAAGCGGACAACGCCCGGCTGCTGATCCAGGGCGTCGATTCGGACCGCTATACTCGGCGCCTCTATGCGGTCGCGATGCAGGCTCATCTCGCAGCGGCGGATCCGGCCGGTCTGTGCCCATTGCTGCCGCGTGCGCGCGATTTCTCCGATGAGCCGGGCTGGTTCATGGCGCAAGCGATCTGTGCGTCCTTCTCCGCCGATCAGGGCACGGCCAGCGCGCTCCTCAACCAGGCCGAGCGGCGCGGCATCGCGCGGGGCATCGACTATCGCCTTGCCGAAAAGGCCGTGGGCGCAGGGCCGAACAGCCGCCGTTCGGTCAAGATCGAGTGGGATGGCGTCACCAACCTGACGAGCTGGCGGTTCGGCTTGGCCAACGCGACCAATGTGCCGATCCCCGAGGCACTTTACGCTACGGTCGGCCCGCAGGTGCGCGCCTGGGAGGCACGAGCACCCTTACTCACCCGCACGCAGCGTTTGCCGGGTGTGGCCGTCGCCACGCGGCTCGGTGTTTTTTCGGGTAGCGCATCGCGCGACTTCCATGCCGCGCTGGCCGACGAGGATGACGCTGATGACGCCGCCACAGCGCGGGGTGACCTGCTGCGAACGGCCTATACAGGCGGTTCGGCGTCCGAGCGGATCGCTGCGATGCGGCAATGGTGGACAGGCGCGTCCGCTGACGGCGGGCGGACCGGTCCGGGCGGGGTTCATTACGGCAACTTGCCGGCCTTGGCTCGCGCGGCGGCCGTGCTCCCCGCCAGCGACGAGGCAGGCGAGGATACGCCGTGGTTGATTGCGGCGATGCTGGCGGGTGGATACGACAATCACGCTGCACGCTGGAGCGCGGTCGCAAACCGGCTCGATGGTGAGGCTGGGGAACGCAGCTGGGCATTGCTCGCGACCGGGCTGCCCAGCCCTCAGATCGGCCTGTCCGGTGATCGGATCGCAAGGTTCGTTTCGCGGGATGAGAGCGAGGGAAAGCAACTCGGGCGCAGCCTCGTGGCAGCGCTTGCTGGCCTTGGGCGCCTTCCTGCGGGTGATCGGGTGAAGCTGCTGCGCGACAACGGCATCGAGACCGCGCCGCGCACGCGCTGGCAGCGCGCCTTGCTGGCGGCCGCGCAGCGGGGCGAGGCTGGTACGGTGGCACTCCTCGCGGCGGTGGGCATGCAAGGCTCGGACTGGCGCGCCCTGCCGCCCCAGCATCTCTATTTCATCGTCGCGGCGCTCGACCGGGTCGGTCTCAATCCCTATGCCCGCATGATCGCGGCCGAGGCGATGGCCCGCATCGGATGAGCAAGGTGGGCGCAGAGGCGGCGCCCGTCAGCGCACGCGACGCGACCATGATAGACCGCTATCTGGCCATGCTTGCGGCGGAGCGTGGCGCTACACGCAATACGCTGCTCGCCTATCGCAACGATCTGACCGATGCCGCCCGTCACCTGCGGAACCTGACCGACGCCACACAAGCTGCGCTCAACGACGTCAGCCGGCTCTGGGCGGATCTTTCCTCCGCTAGCCTCGCCCGCAAGGCATCGGCTCTGCGCGGTTTCTTCGCCTTCCTCGAGGCCGAATCGGTCCGGACTGACAATCCCTCCGATGCGCTGCCACGGCCCAGCCTGCGGCGGCCTTTGCCCAAGGTGCTGAGCCATGGCGACGTGGACGCGATTTTCGCTGTCATCGCCGCTCGCGTCGCTCGAACACCGGTCAATGCCCTCGACCTGCGGCTCTCGGCACTGTTCGAGCTGCTCTATGGGTCGGGTCTGCGGGCGAGCGAGCTTGTCTCTCTGCCCGCCCGCGCACTTGCCACCGACCGGCCATTCCTCATCCTGCGCGGTAAGGGCGGGCGCGAGCGGCTGGTGCCGATCTCGGACCGGGCCCGCGCCGCCGTGGCCGCCTGGCGTCCACATGTGCCGGAATCAAGCCCGTGGCTGTTCCCCTCCGGCAAGGCGCATCTCAGCCGCGTACGCCTGTTCCAGATCGTCCGTGCGCTGGCCGCGGAGGCTGGTATCGACCCGCAGCGCGTCAGCCCGCACGTGCTGCGGCACGCATTCGCTACGCACCTGCTGGAAGGCGGCGCGGACCTGCGCGCGCTGCAGGCGATGCTCGGCCACGCCGACATCGCCACGACGCAGATCTACACCCATGTCGATGCGGAACGGCTCGTCGCTCTGGTCAATGCACGTCATCCGCTCGTTGACCTGACGCCGCGCCCGTCCTAACGCGCGGCGATGGTCAGTTATCTCGATTTTGAGAAGCCGGTCGCGACGCTTCAGGCGCGGATCGACGAATTGCGCGAGACCGCCGATGACGGCGCGCTGGATATCGACGCGGAAATCGGGCGGCTTCAGCAGCGCTCGACGACGATGCTTGCCGATCTCTATGGCAAGTTGACGCCGTGGCAGAAGACACAGGTCGCCCGCCACGCCGAGCGGCCGCATTTTCGCGATTTCGTCGCCGGCATGTGCAGCGAGTTCCTTCCGCTGGCGGGCGACCGCGCGTTTGGCGACGACAAGGCGATCCAGGGTGGTTTTGCAACCATTGGCGGCCGCAAGGTGATGCTGATCGGCCACGAGAAGGGGCACGACACAGCCTCACGCGTCCGCCATAATTTCGGCATGGGCATGCCGGAAGGGTACCGCAAGGCGGCGCGGCTCATGGAACTCGCCGACCGTTTCGGCCTGCCGGTGGTGACGCTGGTCGATACCTCCGGGGCCTTTCCCGGTGTGCAGGCGGAAGAGCGCGGGCAAGCGGAAGCCATTGCGCGCGCGACGGAAGCCTGCCTGGCACTCGGCGTGCCGATGGTCGCGGCCGTGGTGGGCGAGGGCGGTTCCGGGGGGGCGGTGGCGCTGGCGGCGGCCAATCGCGTGCTGATGTTCGAGCATGCCATTTATTCGGTCATTTCGCCGGAGGGGTGTGCCTCCATTCTGTGGCGGACGGCCGACAAGGCGGCTGACGCTGCGCAGGCCATGCAGGTGACCGCCCAGCAACTGGCTACGCTCGGTGTGATCGACCGCATCGTGCCCGAGCCGGTCGGTGGGGCTCATCGCGATGGCGATGTTGCGATCCAGGCACTCCAGAAGGCGATTCTGGAGGAGTTGAGCGCGCTGGACGGGCTCGCGCCGGATCAGCTTCGCCACCAGCGCGCGGAGAAGTTCCTGGCGCTCGGCTGACGGCCCGGGAACGCGGGGTCCCCGTTTGCATTTCGCAAATGGCGGATTAATCTGCCCGGACAACCGAACAAGAGGGAGCGCCATGGCACGCGGTTATGTGACATTCTGCCTGGGCGCGGCCGCAATCGCCGGCTGCATGACGCTGACCGCGACGGGCGTGGCCCAGCAACGGCAGATCCAGACCGTTAGCTCGATGAGCCAGGCCGAGCGTGCAGAGGGCGCCAAGGCCCACCCGGAGTTGCTGGCGGAGTTCGGCGGGCTCTACGCAGGGCCGCAAGCTGCCTATGTGACCAGCGTAGGGCGGCGGATCGCCGTGCAGTCCAGTCTGTCCAGCCAGCAGAATGATTTCACCATCAGCTTGCTCAACAGCTCGGTGAACAACGCTTTCGCCATCCCCGGCGGCTATGTCTATGTCACGCGGCAACTCATGGCGCTGATGAACGATGAGGCCGAACTGGCGGGCGTGCTCGGGCATGAAGTCGGCCATGTCGCGGCGCAGCACGGCAAGAAGCGGCAGAGCGCGGCGCAGCGCAACAGCATCCTCGGCGTCCTCGGGCAGGTGCTCGTCGGCGTCGTAGCCGGCGACTCGGGGCTCGGGCAGGTGCTCCAGCGCGGCATCGGCACGGGCGCGCAACTCCTCACCCTCAAATTCTCCCGCACTCAGGAATATGAGGCGGACGATCTCGGCATCCGTTATCTCGCCAAGGCGGGTTATGACCCCACGGCGCTCTCGTCCATGCTCGCCTCGTTGGCCGCGCAGACCGTGCTCGACAGTCGGACGCAGGGCCAGAACAGCAGCATCCCCGAATGGGCGAGCACCCACCCCGATCCCGCCTCCCGCGTGCGGCGCGCACTCACCAACGCACAAGCCACCGGTTCGCGCAGCACCGTGCGCAATGCAGAGGTGTTCCTCTCCAATCTCGACGGCATGCTGTATGGCGATGACCCCAAGGAGGGGATCATCGCTGGCCAGCAGTTCCTGCATCCGGCCTTCAAGCTCAAGTTCACGGCCCCCAACGGCTATGCCATCCAGAACGGATCCAGTGCCGTTTCCATCGTCGGGCAATCCGGGCAGGCCCAGTTCAGCGGGGCGGCGTTCAACGGCAATCTCGAAGCCTATGTGCAGAGCATCTTCACCCAGTTGGCGGGGCAGGGGCAGCGGCCCTCCATCGACATCCGTCGTAGCAGCATCAACGGCCTGCCGGCGGCGTGGGGTGCGGCCAGCATGAGCAACTCGCAGGGAAAGCGGTTGGATGTGACGGTGGTCGCCTATCAGTTCGGCCCATCTACCGCCTATCACTTCATCGTGGTGAACCCGGCGGGGCAGGGGCTAGGTGCGCTCGGCAGCCTGGTCAATTCGGTGAACCGGATGAGCGACACGGAAGCAAGCGGCATCCGGACGCGGCGCGTGCGGCTGGTAACGGTCAAGGCTGGCGACACCGCCAACAGTCTGGCGGCACGCATGGCCTATGACGATTATAAGCTCGATCGGTTTCTGGTGCTCAACGGCCTCGCTGCCAACACGCCGTTGCAGGCCGGCAGCCGCGTGAAGATCGTGACCTATTGAGGCTTCTCCGGTGATGCGCTGGCCCATGTAAAAAGCGGCGACACTTTCGTGCCGCCGCTTCCATTGTTGTTCGAGGAGTCGTCGAACAATAATTAACCCGCGTTGTTCAACTCGTTGCCTACCTTGTTGAAGGTGTTTCCGAGCTTGCTTCCAAGAGTTGACATAGCGGTGATGGCCGCAACAGCGATAAGAGCCGCAATCAGGCCATACTCAATGGCGGTCGCACCCTTGCTGTTCTTCAACATCTTGCGAAAGAACGTCATCATAAACCTCCTCAAATTATCAATTCGTCATCAGCCCCGCAGCACGTATCGATCTTCAGACTACGTACATGCGACCATGTAGGGGAGGAGAGATTTATAAATCGCTAATTTTTGGCATCGCCTGTAAAGAATTGAGAGTTAATCGCCATTAACTTCGTTTGCGACGTTGTTCCACATGCCGTTGGTCTTGCTGGCAACCTCGGTCAGCATGCCGACCATGGCCAGCACGATCATTGCAATGATAAGGCCATATTCCACGGCGGTCGCGCCACGCTCGGCAGTCAGTAGCTTGCGGAAGAATAGGCCCACCGAAATTCTCCTGCGAGGATACAGAATGGCCAGCTATGTAAACGTCGATGCGTTAACAATTGATAGAGACAGTCGCCTCAGCATGACTCCCGATTTCAGGATCCAGCCTCTCGTCGTCGTCGCGGCCGCTTTGGTCGACGCGCAATCGCGGATATTTGTCCAGCAGCGGCCAATGGAAAAGAATATGGGCGGCCTTTGGGAGTTTCCCGGCGGCAAGGTCGAGCCGGGCGAATCTCCCGAGCACGCACTTATCCGCGAATTGGATGAAGAACTCGGGATCGCCACCGAAACCGCTTGCCTGGCGCCTGCGACTTTCGCGACCGGGCAGATCGGTGAGCGACCGCTGCTGCTGCTGCTCTATGTCTGCCGCAAGTGGCGGGGAATGGTTGCCCCCACCCAAGCGATCGACAGCCGCTGGCTCCGCAGCCATGAACTGTTCGCGCTGGAGATGCCGCCCGCTGACCAACCACTCGTTGCGATGCTGGACGCATTGCTCTGAAGGCACGGTGGGCCTGAACCGCCGATGGCCGCGTGGGTTATGATTTGGCGGCCTTCAGCGCATCCGCGAGCGATATTTTCGCGCTGCCGCGCCGCGCCGGCTTGGGCTGGCTGGCGCTGGGGTGCCATCCGCTGCCATGCAGAATTTCAAATCGCTCGGTGACCCGCCCATCGGCGTCGCTCCCAAGCGCGAACTGTTCCGCCGCGCGCGCCAGACCCGCGCGGGTCAGGGGCGGCGGCGGGGAGGCGAGGCATTGCGCCGCGCCCATGCCGCGCAGATCGGCCAACAGCCTGAACAGAGAACCATAGCGCACGTCGAGCGGCTGATGATCGGCGACCGGCATGGCGAAACCCGCGCGGGTCAGGAGATCCCCGAGCGCGCGCACGTCGACTTGTGGATGGATGCGCTGGGCAGGGCGGTCGCCGTCGGCCGCGAGCAGCGCGGCACGCAGCCGGGGTAGGGATCCTGCACCGATGAAGCTGACCAGCAACAAGCCGTCGGGCTCCAGGATGCGGTTGAGGCCGAGAAGTGCCCCCGGTAGATCGTTGATCCCGTCCAATGTGCCGCAGCACAGGACGAGGTCGAACGCGGCATCGTCGTAGGGCAACTGATCCTCGCGAACTGCCAAGCCGCCACAGCGCGCCGCCCAGATGGGGCCGGGATCGCAGCATGTGACCGTGCAGCCGAGCGCCGTCAGAGCTTCCGCCAGGCGCTGATCGGGACACCCGATGACCAGTGCGCGATGGAAATCCCGCTTTACGTCCGCCAGGCGCTCCAACATGTCTTCGGCCATGGCGGCATAGATGAAATCATGCGCGGCAAAGGTTGCTGCCGCGCGATCGCGCCGGCGCGCGCGCAATTGCTCGTTGAAGATGTAGGGAACGCTCATGGCGGGCTTGTGCGCCGTCCGTGCGCGTGGGACAAGATGCCGGATGTCTGCAGCCGTCATTTTTAAGCGCAGCTTTCGGCCGCTGCTTGATTACGCTTTGCCGCCGCGCTGCGCCGCGTGCGGGACGATCGTTGCGCAGCCGGGTACCTTTTGTCCCGACTGCTGGACTTCGATCGCCTTCCTCGGCGAACCCATGTGCGCCCGCTGTGGCGCCGATCTTCCAGCTGTGATCGGACAGGACGCGCTATGTGGGGCCTGTCTCGCTGTGCCGCCGCCCTACGACCGGGCGCGAGCGGTGCTGCGGTATGGCGACGTCGGGCGGGCAGTGGCGCATCGGCTCAAATATGGCCGCCGGCTCAGCCTTGCCGGCGTGATGGCTGCGCATATGGCCCGTCTGCTTCCCGAGGAAGGGGCGCAGCCGGTCCTGCTCGTCCCGGTGCCGCTGCATCGCTGGCGCATCTGGACACGGGGCTTCAATCAGGCGGCGCTCGTGGCCGGGCGCTTGAGCAAGAGGACTGGCATTCCCACCGCGTTGGACCTGCTTCGCCGGACCCGGCATACGCCGCCCCTGCATTCGCTCAAGCCACGCGAGCGAGCGAAGACCGTCAGCGGCGCCTTCGCGTTGGCACCCAACGCACAGGCGCGGCTGCGGGGGGTCACGGCGATCCTTATCGACGATATTTGGACCACCGGCGCGACCGCGACCGCTTGCGCCCAACTCCTTCGGCGGGGCGGGGCCGCGCGGGTGGAGGTGCTCTGCTGGGCGCGCGTACCACGCCCTGCCGATTGACTTTTTCCGCCCGCTTCCCAACATCATGTCGACGGGACAAGATCGGACTTAAGCTGCCATGCCTCATGTTGAAATATATACGCGCGCTTTCTGCGGCTACTGCGCTCGCGCGCTGGCGCTCCTCCGTGAAAAGGGCGTGGATTTTGAGGAATATGACGGCACCATGGGCGGCCCGGTTCGCGCCGAGATGATCCAGCGGGCGCACGGCCGCTCGACTTTCCCGCAAATCTTTATCGACGGTGCCCATGTCGGTGGCTGCGACGATCTGATGGCGCTTGAGGGTGCGGGCAAGCTGGACGCGATGCTGGAGGCCTGACCGGTCCGTGATGAAGTCATGAAAATTGCTCTTTTCCAGATGAATGCGGGGATCGACCCCGCGATCAATGCGCGCGCGCTCGTCAATGCTGTCCACACCGCGGCGGCGGGCGGTGCCGATATGCTGTTCACGCCGGAAATGGCCGGCTGCCTTGATCGCGATCGGGAGCGTTCCGGAGCCGTCATCGTCACCGAAGCGGACGACCCGGTGCTCGCTGCGGTGCGTGGGGCTGCGCGGGATGTCGGCCTTTGGGTCCATCTCGGCTCGCTGGCACTGAGTGATCCCGCGAGTGGCAAACGGCGCAACCGGGGCTTTCTGATCGACACGCAGGGCGAAATTCGGGCGCGCTACGACAAGATCCACCTGTTCGACGTAGATCTGCCCGGCGGCGAAAGCTGGCGGGAATCGAGCAGCTATGTCGGCGGTGATCACGCGGTGATGGCGCGTACCCCATGGGGCAATCTTGGCCTCACCATCTGCTATGACGTGCGTTTCCCGGATCTGTATCGAGCCTTGAGCAATGCCGGGGCGGATATCATTTCGGTACCCGCGGCCTTCACCGTGCCGAGCGGGGAGGCCCATTGGCATGTGCTGTTGCGCGCGCGAGCGATCGAGTCCTCCGCCTTCGTCATCGCCACCGCGCAAGTGGGGCTGCACGAGGACGGTCGGCAGACATATGGTCACAGCCTGGTCATTGATCCCTGGGGGACAGTGCTGCTCGACGCGGGCAAGGAGCCGGGCCTTTACTGGGCCGACTTGCCGCTGGAACGCATTGCCGAGGTGCGCCAGCGGATCCCATCTCTTGCGCACAGGCGCCCGATAGAAGATATTGTTATCTCATGATTTCATTCGATCTCAAATGTGATAGCGGCCATGTGTTCGAGATATGGTTCCGCTCCAGCGCGGACTATGAGAGGCAACGCGCCGAGCGGCAGATTTCGTGCCCTTACTGTGGTGTGCACGATGTCTCGAAGGCTGTGATGGCTCCCGCTGTCGGCGCGAAGGGAAATCAGCGATCCAAGGTTCAGCCAGTTGAAGCCGCGTCGGAGCCGCAGCCCGTGGCCGCTATGGCGAATGGGCAGTCCAGTGATCAGATCAAGCTGTTGATCAGCAAGCTGGCGGAAGCTCAAAGCCGCGCATTGGCCCATTCACAGTGGGTCGGTGCCGCCTTTGCTGAGCGTGCGCGCGCCATGCATTATGGTGAAGCGGAGCAGGCGGCGATCCACGGCACAGCTAGCCTCCAGGAGGCGCAAGCGATGGCCGAGGAGGGGCTGTCTATCGCGCCGCTGCTGGTGCCGATCGCTCCGCCCGACCAGACCAACTGACTGCCAGCCCCAATTCGCACCGCGATTGACAGGCTCATACCGTAGCATAGCCACACGCTCGTCGTGCGTCCGTGAGCGCGAGAATCTCCCGGTCGCCCTGGGGCATTCGCTACCGTCGCGAACCGGGCAGGGAGCGATGCAGGCGATGGCCGGGGCCACGCTCGGCACTCTTCCTGCACCATGTCCCGCTGGCCGCGAAAACTGCTCAATAGGGAGGGGCGCTTAATTGGCCACAGGCCATTTCACTGCGTCGCGCTTGCGCCGAAAGTGCGAATTTGCACAGTATTAACACGCTCAATCGCCTCGTGGCACTTAATACACATCCGGGCGCTCTGACGAATGGCTCAAATCTGTTCATAATTGACTGCCTTCAACTACTTAGGAGCCATTCGGTCTGTCGAAGGCTTAGCGCACTGAGTTCTCAACGTTACGAGAACATCTCTCCGCGTGATAAAAGTTAACAACGATGCGCGTGGAGGACACCATGGGAACTATCACAAATGGATTGGTTGCAGCGACACTCCTTTTATCGCCGCTTCCCGCTACAGCAGCCACGCTGCTTGGTTCAAGCATCAGTGCGGAATATCGCTATCCGGACCTCGCTACGCCCTACGGTCCAGTGGTGTATACACCACAGTCCTTCGTGGTCGGTGGTGGCCAGGAATCAAACATTTCCTTAGAGGGCGTCACGACGTTTAACGTCGACTTCTCTGCTGCCTCTCTGGATATCGCATTTGATACGACGCTCGATAATCCAACCTTTTTAAACACTGGTTTCAACGGCTTGGTATTTACCAGTGACGCGTTCAGCGAGTTCACTGGAGTGACCGTGCGCGGAATTACCAACTTGTCGGGTTTCGATTCGAGCCACGTAACTCTCGTCGGCAACGAACTGCAGATCAATTGGGGCGGCCTAAGTTACAATACGAACACCGTGGTTGCATTGGACTTTAGCTCGGCGATCCCTGAGCCCGCCACATGGTTGATGATCATCGGCGGCCTGACATTGGTCGGCGCCTCGATGCGGCGTCGCAAAGTGGCCACCGCGTTCGCCTGATTGCCGCTTCTCGGAAAGGTTGGACAGCCTCGTTCCTGCCAAAACGCGGGCGTACAGAAGGCCTCTGCTTGAGGAGGGCTATTATAATGCGCGGGGCATTATCTCGGGCATATTGGGTTGTTGACCGTGCGCTTCGTTAACCGGAACGCTGGGCCGTTCCTGGCTCGCTGGGACAAACGACACTCTGCGAACGGACGAGGCCTACCCCTCCGCGGCGTGCAAGGATGGGACGATCAGTCGGGTTATGACAACGTCCATAATATAGCGGGCGGAGGGCAGGGGAGCCTGGCCATAATTAGGGTGGCCTCCACCCGCGCCGGCGTGAGGGCGGACGATGGGCTCGCAAATCTGCTCTCCCTGCCAACTCGCTCCACTTTGCGTTGACACATGTCGGGCGGTCACTTAGCCCAACGGCTGGAAATCAGTCGATTATCAACGCGCGCCCGTAGCTCAGCCGGATAGAGCATCAGATTCCTAATCTGGGGGCCACAGGTTCGAATCCTGTCGGGCGCACCATCAACTCTTTTTGGTGAAATCCTTAGAAAACCTCGGCTTACGCGGGCTAGGTACGTTTGCCGTGTGTTGTCTGGGTGCCTCTGGATCGGTCCGTGACACAAATTTGACACACGGGGCGATGGGATGGCGTCAATTACGAAGCGAAAAAGCGGTTGGTCCATCCAAGTTCGTCGGAAAGGCTATCAGGCCGAGTATCGCACTTTTGAGACGAAGGCTGAGGCCCCACGATGGGGCCGCTAACGAGGAGCGCAGATGGATCGGGGGCGTGGAAGCGCCGGACGTTCGTGTTCTGAAAGATACTACCTTAGCGCATCTAGTCCGTCGCTACCTTGTGGAGGTTACACCAACTAAGAGGGGGGCAGAGAGTGAAGGGCTACGGCTGAGCAAGCTGCTTAATGCCCCCCTTTGCGAGACGCCCCTTTACACGCTTTCTGCCGCACCGATTGCTGCCTTTCGAGATAACCGACTTGAAGAGGTGCGGCCTGCTACGGTGATCCGCGAGCTAGGCCTCCTTCGCTCGGTTGTTGAAGTTGCGCGCAGAGACTGTTGCTTCGCTCGGCTCGTTCCATCCGTGCCTCGAATCAGACTTCACGCCGCAGGGCAATCCCTCAATCCGTTTTTCCAAACAGCCTCCCAGAGGCCATTGCCGGCTGGCCGTCCCCCGCGACCGCACGTCCGTCTGCGCCCCATCTGATAGATGCTCCGCCGAGGTCCGTTTTATTCAATACTCATCACTACCCGACCGGCATTGTGAAGAGGAATTCGTTTGGGTTGCGGCAGTTGGAGAGCCAGATGAAATGTTTATTGGTCTCTGCGCTGTTGCTCGCGGGTTGTGCGGAAATGCCGGATTGGCAGGGCAACGCGACGAATGAGGCGCTGACTGCGGCCGATCCTGCAGGCGAGGTGTCGGGGCAAAATGCCGTGATGAACGCAGCGACGGCACCGGTCGGCGCTGTCCCGCGGGATGACGGCCTAGGCGCACCGCCCGAAGCCTATGTTACCACGATCAATGGCAAGTTCCAGCTATGGCAAAATGACCGGGGCGAGGACGGCTGGATGTGCGAAATCGAGCTGCTCGGGTCGCGAACCATTGGTGGTTATGGGATCAGGGGTGATGATCCATGTCTCCGCAAGTTGGGATTCGAGGATCTCTCTGCCTGGTTTGTCGAGCCGGATGGTTACCTAGTGCTTATCGATGCGACGCGCAAACCAGTGATGCGGCTAAAGCGCGCCGATGAGGGATATTTTTATTTTGGAAACAGCGAGTTCTACTTGAGCCGCTCGGCTGAGGGTGAGGGCGAAAACTAGGTGTATAGAGAGGGTAAACGAGCATGATCAGACGGTTTGGCATGGCGGTGATGGCGGTTACGCTGTCCGCTTGCGGCGGTGGCGACAACGCGGACCAAGGCTCAGAGCGTTCTGTGGCTTCACGCGAAGCCCACGTCGCGAACGCCGATCCTTGTACCTTCATAAGCCCGGCCGAACTGACTGAGATTACGGGCGACGTCGTGACGCGCACGTCCAAATCGGGAGAGTCGTGCAAATATCATACGGATCCCGATGACGGTGTCGAAACGACCGTGAGCCTGAGGGACGGCGCCGCGAAGCTGGAAACCGCCCGCAAGTCGATGGCGCTGCTGAGCGGTATCGGAAAGGAAGTGGCGAACGAGGGTGGGGCGGGTGCGGATACCGGGGCGCTGCTGACAACCAAGAAGGATTCGCCCGAGATTGGCGATGAATCGCTGTGGGGGCTCAACGGCACCGTCTATGTCCGCAAGGGCGACGTGTATGTCGAGGTGATGCCGCCGTTGATGCACGATCCGGCAACGACGCCGGGCATTCCCTTAATCAAGCCTGCCGAGCGCCGTGCATTCGCCAAGGCGATCGCCGAACGCATCCTTGGCAATATCGAAAAAGGCGCGCGCTGACGCGCGGCGGTTTCTAAAGGAAGGCTAAAGTGAAAAAACTTTGGGTCACGAGTGTTGCGGCGGCAACCGCAACGCTGGCACTGGGCGCCCCCACTGCATATGGACAGACGGTGGCGACGAGCAAGGCGGCTGCCAATCAGACACTCCTACAGCCGTTGCACACCACGCGCTGGCGCTGGGCGAGCCAGAATCCGCCGACAAGAATGGAGCCCGTTGCAACACACATTTGCCTGGTGACCAAGGTCTCGGGCAAGTTTGCCGGCTATGGCGAACGGGTCGGGCTTTCGATCGACACCGGCGCTACCGGCGGAGCGCGGTGGGTCCTGAACGGCACGAGCGGGCAGCAGCAGCTGGCGATCGAGGCGACCTGCGCGCCGAAGGCCCAGTTCGTCACAAAGACGGCATTCACGATGAACGCCACGGTGCTTCCAGCGCAGAACCACAACAAATGCGTGCCCAAGACCACGCTGTATAAGACAGACGCATCGCAAGCGCTGTTTCTGGCAGGCCTCGCTGGAAAGTTCGGTGGGGGCGGCGAGGCTGTCATCGTCGACGAGAAGACAATGGTAATGCACGGGTGTTCTGGCGCGGTGGAAGGCTCCGCGTTGGTCGTGCGGGCAAGTCCGCTGCGGGTCTATCGCACGCAGACCGGGCGTACGCCCTTTGCAAAAGATTCGACCTATACGATCGGAATTTCGCAGCCCAAAGATCACTGGCTGTGGGGCGAGCCCTATTACAAAGAGGGTGAGCGCAAGGTTTTCCTGGTGCCAGCAGATGAAGCTTTGTGCGGACTGACGCGCGTGCAGGGCAATTTCCAAGGCTATGGCGAAAGCGCGGCGGTCGACGCTGAAAAGGGACCGGATGGCCGTCTATGGTGGGTCCTGTCCGCAGGGACGCTGGCGTCTGCAAGCACAACGACGGCAGGCGCACGCTGCTTGGCCCGCGACCAGCGCTGACCTCTGGCTGCCCGCTCAGCTCCAGAGCGAAAGCGGGCGGACGATTCCTGCCTGCCGGCGCCCCGCAAGGGTGCTGGCGGCAGCGTTGCGGTTTTGGGCGACGAAGGCGCCGGGGGCCCAGCCGGTAAAGCGGCGGAAGTCGCGAATGAAGTGGGCCTGATCGGCATAAGGAGCCATCGCCCGGCTCAGCGCGGGCGTCCCATGGAACGCGATCGACGCCGCAGCACGGAGCGCACGATATTTCATCGCCAAGGCCTTCGGCGCGGCACCGTGCGATTCCATTACCAATCGTCGCATGTGGCGATCCCCTACGCCGAGCAGCGCCTGCAGCTCCGCGAGATCGAGGCTGGGCGAGTGTTCCAGCCAGTAATCGACCGCATCAGCGGTTGACGAAGAACTGGCCGGCTCGCGGGCCTGTTGAACGAGGAATCGTTCGACGATCGCGCCGATCGCGGTCTCGTCGTGCTGGCCAATGAGCTGATCGAGAAGGCGGTCGATGGCGCGTTGCCCCCAGATCGCTGTCGCGTCGACGATGCGATCGGAAAGTTCGCGGGCAGGCACTCCGATCAGACGGGTGCAGCCATCAGGCAAGAAGCCGGTGGCGACCAAGTGCAAGCCGGGCCCGAGTAGGACACGGTAGCTCGAAAGGGTCGGGCCGAGGAGTGCGACCTGTGGCGCTTCGACCACCGCACCATCTTCGAAAAAATATGTGGTGGAACCGCCGAGCCGAATGTGCAGATTGGGCAACATTGCGGGGAAGCGCTCGAACATCGGCGTTGGTACCGAGTCCACGATTGCATGCGCGGTTAGCCAGTCCTGAAAGGGGGGCGAGGGTTTAAAGTATTTCAGGCGCATGGCGATACAGTGACACGTATGGTCGAGATAAAGGGCGCGCGATTTTGCTCGTAACCATCACCTTCATAGAGCCGGTAGACCGCTTTCTGTACTATCTTCGGTCAAGCGACGTCTTCCACGTCATTCCCGAGATAGCGCCCACATATTCTCGATCTTGTATGACCAACAACCATAGCAGCCTTTCTGCCCGCGGCCTCCGGGGCGGTCGCTCCGTAACGACACTCAGGCAGACGTTGATTGTCCACTGGAGACAAGAGTGAACGGTCATCCGTGATTTTGAACGTCAGGAGTGTTCCAAGTGTGGTCCTATCCACCGTCGGTCAAGCTCATCAACGAATGCTCACTTCCGGACGCGTGGCATCCGGCCGGTATATGGTCTTCTCAAAAGATTAATACCCAGTTCTCATCTTCGTCCTTGTCGGCGCGCCATAATCGCCGTTGATACTGCGCCGGGCTACGCTGAAACCGAACGCCGTCACCTATCACTGATGGTTTCGTTACATCACCAAAACCGTTGGGACATGGCGGGATGGATAACACCCGTTCGAAGCGGCTTCAAATGGGGGTTGGATCCGAATCGCGTCGGGTGGAACGTTCGCTTATCGCCCACTCTCAAACTGCCTGGCGGCCTATGTCCGTCGTCCGACCTCGGCAAATCGATGCGGGCCGCGTGATGATCAACGCCGCGCCGCACGAGCCACTCGCGCCGCATTCGGGGATCGGCCGCGAGTTCGGTGCGTTTGGCATAGAGGCGTTCCTTGAGCCGCGCGCCATTATCGCTTGAGGAGCATCGGGGGTGCCTGCTTCAAGGTCGGTACGGGCTATCCCACCTCTAAACGGCTTCGCTCAGGTTGCTGGTGGAGCGCCGATATTACCCGGCCGTCGCCAATACGATCGGCCGGGTAATCACCTTAGAATTTCATCCGGAATCCCCCTGACCCTTTCAAGCTGTAGCTTTCGCCAAAATCGCGAAGTGCAGTATTGGCTGTGGCTTCCGCAAAGAGCATGAACCGGTCGCCGGCCCAGCTGTAGCTGCCGCCGAGGCCGATGCCCCCCCACAGCCGCTCTTCCATGTGAATGAGGCGAGCGTCGGCTACATTGGTTCGCGTGCCATCCAGGTACGCATAGCTCAGGTTGACGAGACCATATATGTGGCTGCGCCGGCCATTTCCGGAACGATCTTGCCAGCTGCTCTGATGATCGAGGCTCAACCCGGCGCGTCCACCAAGGCTCTTGCCGTAATCATTGGACACGCTCAGCCCATTGGGATCGACGAAACTGTCGAAATCGACATCGGACCAGGTAAACTGGATCTGCGGCGTCAGTGTCAGCTTGCCACCAATGGCAGACCGCTTGCCGAGCTCGATGCTGAATGCCTTGCCTTTCCCGTCATTGTCTTTGGCGAGGCTGGCGCTAACGGAATTCAGATCGCTGTTGAACCAGCTGAACTGAGCCTGCGCATCGGCGTAGAAGCCGTCCGGGCTGTACCAGGTGAGCGTCGCGCCAACCCCGTAACCGTCTGTCTTAATGTATCCATTGCCGAAGACCGAACCGACGTCGGCGCGAGCATGGCCATAGCGAGCCGTGATTCCGGCCACCAGCGTATTGCCATTCCCGCCCTGATGGAGAACGCGATCGACGCCGATTTGCATTTTCCAGCTATCGATATCGTTGTTGACGAGGCTGCTTGATCTCGCAGCGTGGCCGCGATGGCGTTCACCCTCGATCCAACCCCATATGCCCTTGCCGCGGCGGTGACGCCCCGGCGCCCACTGGCGGTTGCCGACGCGCTGTTGAAGCGTTGGCAGGCTATTCAACGCCAACATGGTTTGGCTATAAACTTCATACACGGGGACATCCGGTTGGTAGATAGGAACCACCACTACCGGACCGGCAGGCGGGACAGAGGTGTCGATGGGCGTGGAGGGATCGCTCGCCAGGGCAATGTAGCTCGAGCGAAGATACCAATCGCCATCGGTGGGATTGTCGATGCCATTTTTCTGAAGAACATAGGCATAGGCACCGGCGATCACCGCCTGCTGCCCCTTGAATATATAATTGCCGTTGAGCTGGAAGGTGCCATTGGACGTACCGTCAATCTCGATAATCTTGATGCCTTCGATCGTTTGCTCGCCAGCGCCCCCCAGATTGATGACGGTTAAATTCGTCGTGCCGGATGTGGAGCCGGTAACGACAAGCCGGTCGGCCGATGAGTTGTCACCGCCAAGCACCGCCTCGATTTCCAGCGAGCCGCCATTGCCGACATAATCGCTCGCGATGGTCAGCGTACCGATGGAATTTCCGGGCGCGATGACGCCTGCATTGGTTGTGGCGCCAACGACACCGGTGCCTTGCAGTCGCCCGTCAGCGAGAACGTCCAGCGTGCCGCCCAGCGTTCCGGTCACGGCCAGCGTCGCGGCCTTTACGGTGGTCGTGCCTGCGAAGGCGGCGCTGTTGCCGCTCAGCGCTTGTTTGACGCCGGTGATATGAAGCGCACCCGTACCGCTGACGGTGCCGGAGAATTCACTATTGGCATTGGCGATCGTCAGCGCCGTCCCACCAAGCACCACCGCGCCGGAACCGGAGAGGTTGTTGATGCTGGCGCTGCCGCCTGACACTCCGGAAAAATCGAGCGTCCCATCGGCAACGACGTGGCTGGATTGGGCGATGCTTGCCCCGCCACTCAGCGCCAGGGTTCCCTGATGGACTGTGGTCGCTCCCGTATAGCTGATGTCGCCGGTCAGGGTCAGCGCGCCGCCGCCTGTTTTGGTGAGACCGCCAGTGCCCGAAATATCGCCCGACAGACCGACTGCATTATCCTGCGTATCTACGGTGCCACCGCCTGCGTTCAGCGTCATGGTGCGCGCAGTCGCAAAGGATCCACTCAGCTGCAGCGTGCCGCCATCGAAGATGAGGTCGCCCGCGACGTTGCCCAGATTATCGTCCGCGGCCACGGAGAGAGTTCCGGCGTTCAGAAATGTGCCGCCGGAATAGGTGTTGACCCCGCTCAGATAGGTTGTGCCCTTACCTGTGATGACCAGTCCGCCGGTGCCTGAGATCGGGTTGGCGAATGAAAAGCTGTTCCCGGCGTTGACGGCGTTCAGTGTCAGGTTGAAGGCGTTAAGATTGATGCCGCGTCCCGAAGCTGCATTCGTCAACTGGCTGACGCGGCCGCTCGTACTCTCGACGCGCCATTCCTGGCTGTTGCCAAGGGCGATCTTGTCGGTGAGGTTTATCTGGTGATCCACCCGGCTATCGACACCCAGACCGTCAATTCCGTGAAGGGTCATCACACCCTGGAACAGGGATTGGGCATGCGTGACGAAGCCACTGCCGGTATATGGCGCAAGGAACACAAGCTGGCCGATCGATCGCGCAGTGGCCGCGATTGATTGAGCCGTACCAGCGCGGTCATATATCAGGCGGCTATCTGGTCCATTGGCCGGGTTAACGCCGTCGAACCCACCATAAGGAATCATGTTCATGATGGTATCCGTCATGGCCGTAAAATGGGTGTCGCCTGCCCAGGCAGGGGAGGTGGCCGTAAGGAGCACGCAAAATGTCACCGTGCGGCTGCGTAGCAGACCTTTGCGACGTTGTGACGCGGTCCGCGTAAAATCATGCATAATCAAGTCCCTACCTGGATTTTAGGAAGCTAATGGACAGGATTCGTTACGGATTGGAATGATTAAGCGGTTAATCTACTGGTAATTTTTGTAGAGAGCGCGGGGACGGAGCCCTCTAAATTATTCGCTGGGATAATGTGAGGTTAGCGCCCACATCTTTCATGAACCGCTTGAAATGACGATCGACTCGTTCCCATCTTCATCACGGGTGCGCCATTCTCGCTACGTCTGGGGCATTCTGGCGTGGTGTTCCGGTGCTGGGGTGATGTCTCCGCGGCGAGGGCGCGAACTTCCGGATCGGTCAGTGGATCACCGCTTCTCGCGCAGGTAAACCGGACTGTTCGCGACGCGGGCGGGGCGTGTTGCCGCTCAGCCTGTGATCTCGCGTAGCGCGGCCAGCCTCTCCGGGGGCTGGACAACCCTGGGCGGCCAGTTGCTCCATGCTGCGATAGCGCTCGGCATCGGGATGATCCTGTTCAGATTCGGCCTGTTCGGTGGGGGCGATGCCAGTTTTTTGCTGCCGTCGCCGCCTGCTTCGCGCCGGCGCACGCCGTTGCGCTGCTGCTGGCGGTCGCTTTATGCGGCTTGTTGCTGCTTGTGCTCCGGTTTTTTTATCGCCGGATAAAAGGGAAACCGGTCAGGCGGTCCAGCAACGACCCGAGCGACAGTCTCCCCTATGGCATAGCGATCGGCATGGGCGCCATCGTGGCCACATTCACCCTGGTCTGACGGGAGCCTTCCACCAGGCGACCGCCCGAGCCAGTCCGCGGCTTGGCGCGGATGAGCGCGCCGCCGTCTCTGCACTCTCGCGGGTGGGTATGGACGAGGGCGGGGGCGGCGAACATACTTTTCCAGTTTAACCTGATCTAAGCCCTGATAATGGCCATGGGCGCGCAAGGCATGTGACAAGACATGTGAGTGGCCTTTGCGGGCATGATCGACGCGGGCGTTTTGGCCCGCGTCCAGAGGAGGAAATGATGCGTACTGAGCGGGTTGTTGAGCGAAACGGGCACAGTCCCTGGCGCGAAGCCCGACTCCTCAACGTCTGGGTCGACAATTTGTCCGTGCAGGAGATTGTCGAAAGGCTGGACGAGGATGTCCTCTTCACGGTCAATGTCGATCATCTTTGCCGCTTGCAGCGCGATCCAGAGTTCGCCACCGCTTACGCCAACGCGACTATTGTCTCGTGCGACAGCAAATATGTCAGGGGCGGGGTGCTGGCGCTTGGGCGGGGCCCGATGAAGAAAGCCTGCGGGTCGGATATCGTGCCAGCTTACTGGCGCCATCATGCTGGTAATCCGGACGTCCGCATTTTCCTGCTGGGTGCCCGCCCGGGCGTGGCGGCGACAGCGCAAGCACGCATCAACCGCCTGGCCGGGCGAGATATCGTTGTGGGGGCATTGGGGCCCTCCATGAATTTCGTAAATGATCAGGAGGAATGCCGGGCGGCGATCGACGCGATCAATGCCTCCGGCGCAACCTGTCTGATTGTCGGTCTGGGCGCGCCCAAGCAGGAGGTCTGGATCCATCGTCATCGGCATCTGATGCCTGGCGTAAAGGTGTTCATGGGTGTGGGCGCGACGATCGACTATGAGGCCGAGGTTGTGCGCCGCGCGCCTCCGTGGGTGCGTAAATTGGCATTGGAGTGGCTGCACCGTGTCGTGACCGATCCGAAGCGTTATGCACGCCGCTATCTCAGCAATCTGGAATTCTTCTGGCTGCTGGTTCGCGATGGCATCGGCGCTTACCGGCCGCCAGCGTTTTCAACACGGCCGGCGACCTTCGAGGAACATGGCCGCGCGGCGAAGATCGAGAGCGGACCGGCGGGCAATTAGCGGTACCGTTCTGAAGGCTCGTCGCGTCAAGAGCGGACCCGTCCGTACAGCGTGAGGGCAACGATCAAAGCCTGAGAGGCGATCAGCCGCAGGCGGCGGGTCTCCCTGATTGCGCGACCCTTGATTTAACATAATATATATTATCGAACTTACCGATCTCCGTGGAATGGCCTCAGTGCGCCCTCTTCCGGCCGGAACCTCAAGCTGGCGCGAGGCCGCGCCCCTCACGCCGCGTGATGCGGCTCATTTCCCAAGTCCCCACAGACAATCCAGAACCCGCGCGCACGATGGTCGTCCGGCGACTTATTCCTTCGCTTCCGCAGCCTTCAGCTTGTTGAGCAGCCGCCGCACCTTCACGGGCGCGATATCGTTGCTCATGAGCACCGGGTTCAGGCCGAAAAAGTCGCTGGTGCGCATTTCCGCCTGCACGGCCTCCAGCATGGCACCATCTTCATTCTGGAAAGTATCGTGCAATATCTGGATCATGTGTTCGTTATGTGCGGCGTGGTCGATGAGGTGGTTGCGCCGTGTCGCAAAGAAATAATGGGTGGTCCCATCCCTTTCCGGCGTCACAGTATGCAGGTCATATTGGCCGACGGTGTTATGAAGACCGAGGGGCTCATTCACCTTGTCCTGCGTCGCGCCGACCGAGAGTTGGATGTTGGCCGGCGGCGTCCAGGTGATGTCGAAGAAGAGCTGCGTTTCCCCCGCCGGATCAGGAAGATAAGGCGAGAATAGCAGGCTCGCTGGTGTCTGTGTCCAGTCCCAGCGCGCCTGCACGGATCGCGGCGTTTCCCGCACCTTGGCCATTAGCGGCGACAGCGTTCCCTTTGTGCACAGGAAATCGCCGTGGAGATGATCGACATGGCTGAGATCCATGACGTTGTCGCTGATGAGCTCATAATGGCATTTGACGTGGAGATAAGTGTGGCCCAGCGCGGTGTCCGGGCCCTCGTCGAGATAGCCGAAATCGGGCAGCAGACTCTCGTCGGCTGGTTGGTCGCCCATCCAAACCCAGATGAAGCCATAGCGCTCCAGCACCGGAAAACTGCGCACCTGCGCGGCCTTTGGGATATTGCCATTGCCATGCGGACTGTGGGTGCACTGGCCGCTGCAATCGAACTCCAGTCCGTGATACTTGCACACGACCTGGTCGCCATTTCGCGTGCCGAGATGAAGCGGCGCGAAACGGTGGGGGCAGCGATCATGGAGGGCCACCGCCGTGCCGCCGGCCTTGCGATAGAACAGCATGGAGGTATCCAGCAGGATGCGGTGGAACAAAGCGTCCGGACCCACCTCGCTTGACAGGGCACCGACATACCATGCGTTCATCAGATATGTTGCAGCAGAGGCGGCTTTATTGGGTTGATGCTGGGCCAGAATATCCATCTCGACCTCTCTCCCTTATATCTTATATTTCTTCATCAATATTTTGAATTGGTTTATATTTTTATAGAGCCTGAGCTAAACAGGTTGCGTCCGAAACGTCTCTGTCCGCCTTGATCTTGTTGCTCTTGTCTGGGACCCATCAGCGGCAGGCCCGGCGCCTTGGCGGCGCTCTTATAGATCATTCACGCTGCACGTCGGAACGACTCCCGTCTTCCAGAAAACCGATGTGGCGTATCATAACTTTGCCATTCCGCTCCCCCGCCCCGTCAGGCTGCCGCCGGTTCGGGAACCGCAGGTGTGGCTGCCCGGCACAGCGCGGTGCGGAGCAAATGCATCATCGCGTCGCTGCTCGCGCCGCCATCATCCTTGGCCCGCCAGGCGACGAAGCCATCTGGCCGGAGCAACGCCGCGCCGCTCGGGCCGATGTCGAATGCCTCGGGAAAGGCACCCTGCGGATCGGCGACCGGTCCCTCTCGATCAAGCCGCGCAATTTCCATCGTGATGCCGAGTTGGGCTGCTGCCTGCCGGGTCGCTTCGCACCAGGCGTGGCCCTTGGGGCCGGCGAGCAACGCGAAGTGTCGAGCGCACAAGTCCAGCGTGGAAATAGTTTTTCCGTCGCGCACCAGCGGCACATGCGGCGCCCGGCTGCCGGGCCGACCCCGCGCGGTGGCCGGGTTTTCCCACACGCTGTCCAGTGCATCGTCCCCGGGAACGATAGCCGGCGACTGATACCGATAACCGATTTCCATGCTCAGTTCATCGACGAGGGGCTGGATATCATCCATTCCTAGCTCCGGCGCGATACGGCGGACGTAGCGCGTATAGGCCTGTTCGATGGTGAGCGCGCCGACTGGGTGACGCTCCTGCTCATATGTATCGAGCAACGCGGGGCCGGCCTCCCCCTTCAATACCATCGCCAGTTTCCAGGCCATGTTGTGCGCATCCTGCACGCCCGTATTGCCGCCAAATCCCCCGGTCGGCGGCACGACATGCGCGGCGTCGCCCATCAGAAAGACCCTGCCCTCGCGGTAACGGTCGGCGATGTCGGCCACCGCCTCCCATGTCGCGATGTCCTCGATCTCGATCGGCAAATCCGGCACGCCAATCGCGGAACGGACGATCTCGACGCAACGCTCGACGGTGATCCCCTCGGCCACGTTGGTCGCTTCCGGCTTGCTGACGTCGCCCACCGTGTTGACGACGAGAAAGCCCGACGAGCCGTCCCGCACGAAGCGGAAGAAGCCGCGCACGTCTGGATTCAGCACGTAGATCACGCCCAGGTTGCGGTTCGCCACCCATGGGCCGCAATCGGCGCGGAAATAGATGGTGATGCTGTTTGAGAGCAGGCCGTGGCCGTGCATGACAATGCCCAGCGCCTCACGGATCGGGCTGCGGTTGCCGTCCGCCGCGATCATATATTTGGCGCGGATCGTGGCGGTTTTACCGGTGTTGACGTTGCGCACGCGTGCGGTCACGCCGGTCGCATCTTGCTCGAAAGACAGGAGTTCGGTCGCAAAGTGAAGCTGTGCGCCGCGATCCTGGGCCCCGTTCCGCAGAATCGGCTCCAGGCTCTGCTGGGTCATGAACAGCCGCTTGGTCGGGCTGAACCGCTCCACGCCCTCGTTGAGATTGCCGATATAGCTGGCGATCTCCCTGCCCGCGAGCGTTTCCACCGCATTGATGCCGCCGTCCGGATCGAACTGTCGCTCGGATTCGGCGCGCACATCCGGTTCAAGACCGGCAGAATAAAACGCCTCTATGGTTCTCAAGTGGAAGTGGCCGGCACGCGGATGGATCGCCGTGCCCTGATGCTTCTCGACCACCACCGCGCTGACTCCGTGGACGCCGAGCAATGTCGCCATTGATAAACCGACAAGGCTGCCACCGACCACGAGTACATCGCAGTCAGTAACGTTGGCTCCGCCATTCTCCTCGCTCAAGAGTTGGTTCACGGTTCTCTCCATCCCTTTTCTATTCATTTTATTATTGGTGACTTAGAGACTATCACCTTTGTTATCATTTTTACGGACTCAAGCCTCGAAACGGACCTCAGGGGACCGTCGAAAACCTTGCAACCTGCCGCCATTGTGCATAGACTGCCGCAGCGCGGCTATCAGGAACCCCCACATGGCCTTACAGAATCCTGCTTTTTCGGCAGTTTCTCAGCCAGTTTCCGTGAGTGAGACGCATGGTATCGCGCTGTGGCCGCAGAACCGGCTGCTGATGCATAGCGACGGGCTCAACTGGCGCGGCCTCTACGCCTCCTACGCCAGCGAGCAGCCATGGACCGCATCGCTACCGGCGATCGACCATCACTGCGTGGCTTATTGCGTCAACCAGGCCAATGAGATCACCCGCCGGTTCGAGGGTGATGGGCGGACGCAATCGGCGGTGCTTCGCCCCCGCATGCTCGGCACTATCCCCGCCGGTGTCGCCTCCCACTGGAAGGTCAATGGTTCGGCCGACGTGTTGCTGGTCTATCTGCACCGTTCGGTCATTGCCCGCGTTGCCGCGGAGATGTTGGAGATGGACGCCGACCGGGTCGAGTTGCGCCCCGTTCTCGCCGAAGTCGACGCGCTGCTGGAGCAGCTTGCGCTCTCGGTCCTCGCCTCGATGAGAAGTCAGAGCCCGCACGGCGCGCTCTATGTCGAGTCCATTGCGCAGATGATCGCGGTGCAGTTGCTGCACGAGCACGCCGCGCACCGTCAGCGTCCCCCGCCGGTCTCGCCGCAGATAAGCCGTCCCGGCATGCGGCGCGTGGTGGAGCTGATTGAATCCGCGCTGGACGAAGATCTCGGTCTCGATGCGCTCGCGGCCGAGGCAGGCATGAGCCCTTTTTACTTCGCGCGCTCGTTCCGCCAGCTTTTCGGGGAAGCGCCGCACCAATATCTGCTGCGGCGGCGGATCGAACGCGGCAAGACGTTGCTGCGGCAGACCGACACCAGCCTGGTCGAGATCGCGCTGGCGACGGGCTTCTCCAGCCAGAGCCACTTCGCCACCACCTTCAAGCGCCTGGTCGGTGTGACGCCCGGGGAATTTCGCCGGGCCATGTAGGAGCGGGCGGCAGTCACGCCATTCGTCAAATGCGGTGTAACTTCCGACGAGCGTGGGTGTCCTTTATCAAGCCGGACCGAACAGGACGGGCTGAGAGCGCCATCGCGCCCATTCCGTACATCACCGCCGACGCTCCCGGGAAAAGCAGCCTCACGACCGACTTCAGGACCAGCCACCCAGCGCGACAATGCCGCAGGCGGCCATCCAGAACAGGAGATACTCGCATCCGCCAAGGTTCCAGAGCCACTGCCCCCGCGATACCTTGAGCACGGACAGGGCCGCCACCAGCATGAACAACGCCGCCAGCCCGGCGGCATATGGCGCCCACCAGCCGACAATCAGGCAGGTCGCCACCACAAGCTCGATCCCCAGCGCGAGATACATGAACGCCGCCGCGGGCCGGTAGCCGGCAGCCTCGAAGAATCCTTGCGTGACGGGCCGCGCGACAATCTTGGCCACGATGTGTGGAATGAAGAACAGGCCGCACAGGATGCGCAGTGCCGCCATCGGCTCGATCATCGTGAGAATCATCTCCGCCCCCTCCCCGGCCCGGTCGTCGTCAGACGATCTCGAACACGTTGTAGATCGCGCCATTGGGTAGGCGGTGCCCGTGGGCCACGCCGATCACCCGGTTCAACCAGTCATATTTTTCGGACGCGGTTTCGAAGCTGGTGGTGATCCGCATGTAATAGGCCAGCGGGCTCACGGCTGCCCCGCCGGCCAGCGCGGCCAGCACCTCGCGTTCGCCATGGCGCAGGCCCTGATAGCGCAGGCCGATCAGTGCGCCGTCGTCGGTCTCCAGCAGCGTCCGCACGTCGATGACCCAGGCGCCGTCGGAGCGGACCACCTGCCAGTCACTGCCGCTCGGCAGGATGGTGCCGCGCAGCCGCTCGCCCTCGAAATAGCCGCCGGGTAGCGCAGCGATCCGCCGGTCGGCGGTCGGCGTCTTGCCGAGATTATAGGGCGGCATGATGTCCAGGAAGAAGGTCATCAGCGGCCGCCAGCGCAGCTCGCGCATCTCCTGCGGAAGCACGGTATCGAGCGGCGGACGGTTGGCGGCCATGGCGTTTCTCCTCGTTGCGTTACTCAGGCGATGCCGCTGGCGCGGGCCTGCTCGTGCGCCATCACCGACCAGTCGGCGCCGGCGTGGCCGTTGGCGATCGCCGAGAGCAGCCGGTCGCGGCAGATGCCGGCGCTCGGCAGCGGCACGGCCAGCGCCTCACCCGCGCCGAGCGCCAGGTTGACGTCCTTGAGGCCGGTCGTGGCAGTGAATCCGGGCGCGTCGAAATAGCTCTTGTCGACAATCATCTTGCCGTAGATCTTGTAGGCCGGCGCGGCGAACAGCCCGTCGGTCAAAATCTCCAGCAGCGCATCGCCGGGCAGCCCGCATTTTTCGCCAAGCGCGAAGCCCTCCGCCAGCGCCTCGATGGTCGCGGCGAGCAGAAAGTTGTTGACGATCTTGGCGGCCGCCGCGCTCATCGGCAGCGGCCCGGCCGGGTAGGTGCGGCGCCCCATCGCGTCGAACAAGGGTTGAACCCGCGCCACTGCGTCGGCCGGTCCACCCGCGACGATGCCGAGCTGGCCCGCTTCCGCGACTGGCGGGCGCCCCATCACCGGCGCGCTGACGAATTGCTGGCCGGCTGCCTCATGCGCCTCGGTGATCGCCTTCACCTGCGCGATGCTGTGCGTGCCCATGGCCACATGGACGGCGCCCTTGGTCAGCCCGGCGACCAGACCGCCCTCGCCCAGCGCCACCGCTGCGAGCGCCTTGTCATTCTCCACCATGGAGACGACGACATCGGCAAAACCGGCTGCATCTGCCACGCTCGCCAGCCGCGTCGCGCCACGCGCAACCAGATCGTCCCCCTTCGCGGCGGTGCGGTTATAGACGCCCAGATCGTGCCCGGCGGCGAGGATCTGCCCCGCCATCGCCACGCCCATCTTCCCCAATCCGACAAATGCGACTTTCATCGTCTCTCCCCCCTCATTGTGTTGCGTGCGGCCCGGTCAGATGCCGGCCATGCAGAGATATTTGAGTTCCACATAATCCTCGATGCCATGGCGCGATCCTTCCCGACCCACGCCCGATTGCTTGATGCCGCCGAACGGCACGACCTCGGAAGAGATCAGCCCGGTGTTGATCCCCACCATGCCGCACTCCATCCCCTCCGCCACGCGCCACACCCGGCCGAGATCGCGGCTGTAGAAATAGCCCGCCAGCCCCACCTCGGTATCGTTGGCCAGCGCCACCGCCTCTTCCTCGCTATCGAACAGGAAAATGGACGCGACCGGGCCGAACGTCTCCTCGCGCGCCACCAGCATATCGGGTGTGCAGCCGGTCAGGATCGTCGGCTCGAAGAAGGTGCCGCCCAGCGCGTGCCGCCGTCCCCCCAGCACGACACGCGCGCCCTTGCCCACCGCGTCGGCGATATGCTCCTCGACCTTGGCGACCGCCGCCATGTCGATCAGCGGCCCTTGCGTCACCCCCTCGGCGGTGCCCGGGCCGCAGCGCAGCGCGCTCACCGCAGCCGTCAGCTTATCGATGAACGGCTTGGCCACGCTGCGCTGCACCAGCACGCGGTTGACGCACACGCAGGTCTGCCCGCTGTTGCGATATTTGGACTGGATCGCGCCCTCGACGGCCGCGTCAAGATCGGCATCGTCGAAGACGATGAACGGCGCGTTGCCGCCCAATTCCATCGAAACCTTCTTCACCGTGTCGGCGCTCTGGCGCATCAGCAGCCGGCCAATCTCGGTCGATCCAGTGAAGCTGATCTTGCGGACCACCGGGCTCTCGGTCAGCGCGCCGCCAATCTCCCGCGCGCTGCCCGTCACCACGTTGAACACGCCCGCCGGCACCCCCGCCCGCTCTGCCAGCACGGCCAGTGCCAGCGCCGAGAGCGGAGTCTGGCTGGCGGGCTTGAGCACCATGGTGCAGCCGGCGGCCAGCGCCGGGCCGGCCTTGCGGGTAATCATGGCAGACGGGAAGTTCCACGGCGTGATCGCGGCGGTGACGCCCACCGGCTGACGGATGACGACGATGCGCTTGTCCGCCTGCGGGCTGGGGATCGTCTCGCCATAGAGCCGCTTGGCTTCTTCCGCGAACCATTCGATGAAGCTCGCGGCATAGCCGATCTCGCCGCGCGCCTCGGCCAGCGGCTTGCCCTGCTCGCGGCAGAGGATCAGCGCGAGGTCGTCAGTCGCTGCCTCGATGAGGTCGAACCAGCGGCGGAGGATCGCCGCGCGCTCGCGGGCGGTGCGCGCGCGCCACGCAGGCAGCGCGGCCTCGGCGGCAGCGATTGCGGTCTCCGCCTCCCTCCGCCCGAGCGCCGGCACATGCGCCAGCGTTTCGCCCGTCGCGGGATCATTCACGGCAAGGGTAGGCTCCCCGATCCATTGCCCGTCAATCAGGCAGGCCTGCCGGAGCAAAGTGGGGTCGGCAAGGTCGATCATCGGCGTCCGTCTCCTATGCGGCCACCTTTGGCAGCCCACGCGGTCAGCATCGTGCGCCCCGCTGGCATGGCGTGCAAGCGCGGCCCCTCACCTGCCGGTCCACTACCCTCGCATGATGGAGGCGGTAAACGATCGGGGTGAGTGGATGTCATCGCGCGCATTTATGCCACGAGCCGCAACGGTTGTTCGATCAGCGCCTTGAACGCCGCCAGCCAGCGTGCCCCCACGATGCCGCTGACCGCACGAGGATCGACCGACAGCGTGCAACGCATCATCGTCGCCGGCACGCAAACATCGCCTTTCACCACTGCCCGGCGCTCCATCGCGCCGATCGATAGGGTGCATCCGTGGGATGGGGTGACAGGTGCGCAGGCCGATTCAACGCCATAAGCGCCAAAGTTAGCAACGGTGAAGCCTCCGCCAGCGCAATCGATTGGCGTCAGTGTGCCCGCGCGTGCCCGCTCGGCCAGAGCGCGCACCTCTGCGGACAGTGCGGCCAGTCCCTTGCGGTCCGCGTGCCGCAGGATCGGTGCGGCCCCGTCGACCGCTGCGACGTCATGCAATAAAATATCAATATTATCAGATAGTTGGGTTGATTTTCCAAGCCAGAGAACATTCGCCTGCGGCACCTCTCGCAAGGCGAGGGCCGCCGCTCGAATAGCGAAATCATTGACTAAAAGTGTATATGTGCCGCCTCCCGCTTCGTTCAGCCGCGCACACAAGTCGAGCAGGGCATCCACCTCGCAACGCGCGTTCAGGTAGAGATGCGGCGAAACCTCCTCTCCCTGTCGGTCGTGGTGTGAAGATGGTTGGGGTTGCGCCACCGGTGGGGAGGCCGGTGGCGCAACCACGGCGGGAGGTGCAGCGACCGCCGTTTGGGATGCTCGGTTAATGTCGATGCGGACGATCCGCCCCCGCGCTCCGCTGCCAGATATCCCTTCGAGCGCGATTCCCCGCTGCGCCGCCATGCGACGCGCCAGCGGTGAGGCGGCAGCGCGTCGAGTGCGCGCCACTTCCGGCTCCGCCCGAGGAGGGCCTGCGAAGCCGGCGCGTGACGACGACGGAACGGACGGTCCAGCCCCTTCGGCCGGGGCCGTGCTGGCTTCTCCCTCCAGCAGCAACGTCGCGATCGCGCTATTGACCGGCACGGTAGCCCCATCACCGGCTAGGATCGCGCTCAGCACGCCATCGTCCTCGGCCTCATATTCCATCGTCGCCTTGTCGGTCTCAATCTCGACCAGCACGTCGCCCCTGACCACCACCGCGCCAATCGGCTTGCGCCAGCGGCCGATGGTTCCTTCTTCCATCCCCGCCGAGAGCGCCGGCATCATGATCGTCCTGGGCATGTGGCGGCCTCCGATCGCGCTCAGACGAGCGCCAGCCCTTGGTCAGCCATCACGCTGCGAAGGCCGGCCTCGATATCCGCCGGACTGCAGCAGGCAGCCGCTTCCAGCACCTTGGAGATGCTGGGCGACGCCTCGCCACCATGCACCCGGCGCACCGGCTGATCGAGCATATCAAAGCAGCGCGCCTGGATCGCATCGGCAAGCCAGCCGCCATAAGAGGTGCCGATCGATCCCTGCTCGACGATCAGCACATTGCCCGTGCGATCCAGCGACTCCTCGATCAGCGGCCAGTCAATCCCCGCACGATCCAGCGAACGCAGGTCGATCACATCCGCAGAGATGCCGAGCCGGTCAACAGCTTCCACCACGGGACGTACCATCGCCAAATAGGTGAGAACCGTCATCCGCTCGCCCCGGCGCACCCGTTTCGCCTTGCCCAGCGGTATGTGATAGTCGAGGTCACCGACCGGCGCGGGCCCCTTGCTGTTGTAGAGATCGACATGCTCCAGCACGAGCACCGGATCCTTGCAGGCCAAGGCGCTGTTCATCAGGCCGACATAGTCATAGGGCGTTGACGGCGCGACGATGCGCCAGCCGACCGACGTGGCGAAAATGCCCGTCGGGTCCATCGAATGCTGCGATCCGTAACCAGTGCCCATCGCCACCTTGGTCCGCAGCACCAGCGGCATCTCGCTGTCGCCGCCGAACATATGGCGGGCCTTGGCGATCTGGTTGAACACCTGATCGGCCGCGACCCACATGAAATCGGGATACATGAACTCGACGACGGGGATGAACCGCCCGTCCATGGCGATGCCGCCGGCCAGGCCGACAAAGGCGTTCTCGGCGATCGGCGTCCCCAGTACGCGGTCGGGGAATGCGGCAGCGAGCCCCCGCGTTGCGCCGTTGGTGCCGCCCTTCAGCCGGTGCACGTCCTCGCCCATCACGACGATGCGCGGGTCCACGGTCATCCGTCGCTCCATCACGTCCGCGACGACATCCACGAACCGCCTTTCGACGACTTCGCCCGCAAAGTCTTCCATCTCGACCATCCGCGCGCTGGTCAGCTCGGAAAGATCGCCGCGCACCCCGAAATCGCGGAAATCGGGTGACGGCCACAGTGCTGGCACGATCCGGCGCTTGCCCTCATGCTCTTCGACCAATTCACTAGCGATGCCGTCCATCAGCGCCTTTGTTCGCGCCCGGAGCGCCGCAACCGCATCCTCGCCGATGAGTTGGCGCGCAACCATTTCGCTCGCTACCCGTTCGATCGGGTCCCGCGCACGCCACGCCTGCTCCTCGTCCTTGCTGCGATAGCCGAAGGCGCTCCCCGGCAGCGGGCCGTTCTGGTGGAAATAGCGATAGACGTCCGCCTCGATAATGGCCGGCCCCTCGCCCGCGCGCATCCGCGCAATGGCCTCCCGCGCCGCGAGGTGGACCGCCAGCGGATCCATGCCGTCGACCTTCCAGGCAGGTATGCCGAACGCGAGACCACGCGCGGACAGGCGTGGTTCGGCCGTCACCTCCTCGACGTGGGTTGAGACGGCATAGCGGTTGTTTTCGATGAAGAAGCAGAGTGGCAGTTTCCACGCCGCCGCGAGGTTCATCGTTTCAAGGACGGAACCGATATTGATCGCGCCATCACCGAAATAGGTGAAGACGACGTCACCCGTGCCGGCGCGTTTGTGGGCCCAGGCAGCGCCCGCCGCCATCGGTACGCCGCCGCCGACGATCGCGTTGGTTCCGAGATTGCCGGCCTCTGCCCAGCGCAGATGCATGGAGCCGCCGCGGCCACGGCAGAAGCCCTGAGCGAGCCCGAGTATTTCTGCCAGCGCGCGCTGGGTGATAGCGCGCACCGCATCATCGAATGGCCCGTCCACCGCTACCCCACTGGGCACCGCATAATGCAGGGCTTTGGCAAGAAACTGGTGATGAGCCCGGTGCGATCCGTTGATCTGGTCGCTGCCACGCATAGCAAGGATGGACCCGGTCGCGCCTCCCTCCTGGCCGATCGCGGAATGTGCCGGGCCATGAACGAGCCCTTGCCCCGCCAGCTCCAGCACTTTCTCCTCGAAGCTGCGGACCAGCATCATTGAGGAGAGCATGCTCGCCAGCAGCTTTGGATCCACTGCAGCCCAGTCGTCCTGCGTCGAACTGAGCTGCACCCACGGGCTCGCGGGCGTGAGTTGTTGGATTCGGGCCTTTTCCACGGCACCCTCTCATTATCTTGTTGCCCATCGGAACCATGTCGAGGGCGCTTTGTCAATTCATAGGATCCAATCAGTTCATTTTTTCTGGAAAATCGGACAAAATTGATGATTATTCGATCCATTGTATCCGAACGTGGAAGGGTTGGCTTTGATATGGTGCAGCGAACAGGCATTCCCGGGCTTCGCGGAGTCGAGCATATCGGCTTCACCGTGCCCGATATCGAGACAGCGACGCACTTCTTCGTCGACGTAATCGGCTGCGAATTTGTTTATACCTTGGGACCGTTCCGGGACCTGGAGGGGGACTGGATGACACGACACCTCAACGTCCATCCGCGCGCTGAGGTGAAGGAACTGCGCTTTTTCCGCTGCGGATTTGGCCCCAATTTCGAGATCTTCCAATATGAGGGGCCGGATCGACGCAGCGAGCCGCCACGCAATAGCGATGTGGGCGGACACCATCTGGCGTTCTATGTCGACGATATCAGCGCGGCCCTCAGCTACCTCAAGGGCCATGGCCTGCGCATTCTGGGCGAACCGACCGTGCGGCACGATGGCCCCAGCGCCGGACAAACCTGGGTCTATTTTCTCACGCCCTGGGGGATGCAGCTTGAACTGGTCAGCTTTCCCAATGGCAAGGGCTATGAGCGAGATACATCGGTACGCCTCTGGCATCCCGCGAACCCGGCCGCGTAACGCTGGCCCATACGGGATGGCCTGCTATGAAGCCTGTGTTGCGTAATAACGCCGCGCCGCGGCAGGACACGATGAGGACATGGTGAACGATCATTCGGACATGGAAGGCGCGCCAGCGAGCGAAAGTGCGCTCAGCACCCAGCGCGTGACCGAGGAATTGCGCGCCCTGATCCTGTCGGGCGCACTGGCCCCGGGTAGCCGCATCGGCCAGGAGGAACTGGCGACGCGCTTCGCCGTCAGTCGTATCCCGGTGCGCGGCGCACTAGCCCGGCTGGAGAGCGACGGCCTGGTCGTGCTGAAACCGAGCAGCGGCGCGTGGGTCGCCAAGCTGGACCTGAAGGAATGCTTGGAAATCTACCGCATCCGCGAACGCATCGAGCCGCTGGCGCTCTGCGAGGCGGTGCCGCTGATGCGCGAGGCGGACGTCGCGGAGCTCGAAGCGCTGGTCGAGGAGATGGTCGACAGTCCGGACACCGAAACCTTCTTGCGCCTCGACCGGCAATTTCATTTGGCGTCATACCGCCACGCCGACATGAACCAGCTGCTGCAGATGATCGAACGCTTCTGGAACACCACCCAGCATTACCGCCGCGCCTTCACCAAGCTGCTCGGCCGCGAACGCAACTGGATCATCCACGCCGAACATCGCCTGATCGTCGACGCCATCCGCCGCCGCGACGCGAGCGGGGCTGGCAATTTGCTGATGGAACATATCCGGCGCACCCGTCTTGAGTTGGCCCAGCACGAGGACCTGTTCCCGGCCGCGCAGACGACGGGGCGCAGGCGCGCGCGGAAATAGGGGTTGGCCGTCACCCAACCCTCTCCCGCGAAGGCGGGAGAGGACTAAGGTCGGTGCCCGATTTCATCCATTGCGGGCTTCCGCGCCATGTCGCAACACTATAACAAGCAGCCATTTCAATCCCACCGAACGCTGCTGAGTTGAGACCGTGTTCCGAAGGGGTGCGTTGATGCTTTTGCCTATCTTGCTTTCCGTAGCCCCCGCCATGGCTCAGGCTCCCGACGAACAAACGGCTCAGACGGAGATGCTTGGCATTGACGTGCCCGACGAGTTCGAGGTGGGTTATCAAGCCCGTGGTGACACGACACAGATCATGGAACTGGTCGAGCCGCCAGAGACGGTGGATAGTTGGTCCAAGCTCGTTACAGGCCTGATATTCTTGAACGCGGCACAACGCGGGTTAGACTCGTTCTATGGGCAGTGGCGCGACAACATGGGCCGCTCGTGCGCGGGAATGACCAACACGATGGTCAGGGGATCAGTTGATGGGATGCCTGCTCTAAGAGCGACATTTTCCTGCCCCAAGAACCCGCAAACGGGAGAGCCCGAAAATCTCGAAACCGTTCTGGTGCAAGGCAGAGTGAACTTGATGATGGTTCAGGTCGCGTTCCGTCGGTCAGTGACCCCCGCCGATATTGCGCTCATCGAGCGGGTCGCCGGTTCTATGAAGGTCTGCGACCAACGAGCTCTTTCATCGTGCTCAGCCCGAACGGCGACTGGCTTTCTGCCAGTGAACGACGCATCCCGTTAGCACACCCCCGCGCCGCGCCTGACCGCTCCTTACTGCCCACCTTCCCTTACCCCGCGCGCGCCGCCGCGCTCCGCGTCGCGACGCGGTCGAGCAGTTCCACCATATCCCGCAAATGCGCCGTGCCGATGCCGGCGGCGATCAGGACGAAGCGGGATTTGCGGTCGGGGAAAGGCCAGTCCTTCAGCCAGGTGACATTGTGCAGCAGGTGCTGTGCGCCCTGGATGACTGCGGGGCCGTCTTCCTCGCCCTCGACGGCAACGATCGCCTTGATGCGGAGCAGGCTGGAACCGAGGTTGCGTTCGATCCCGTCCAGCAGCAATCGCAGCGCCAAGCGCGGTAGCGGCGCGTCGCGAACGAAGGACAGGCTGCCGATCTCGACATGATCGGGGCCGTGCGCATGATGGTGGTGCCCGCCCTGCGGATCCGCGCAGGCCTCCGCATTGTGCAGCGCGTCCTGGGCCAGCCAGGCGCTGACTTCCGCTGCGCCGCGTTCCAAATCATGGCCGCTCCAGGCGAGCAGTTGCGCCAGGTCCAGCGTCGCGTCGTCGGCCAGCCGCACCGGCGCAATGCGGTTGATCCCGGCGATCACGGCGCGCGTCGCTGCCTCGCGGTCAGCGCGCTCTGCCGCCGGCACCATGTCCAGCTTGGTCAGGATGATATGGTCGGCCAACGCGATCTGGCGGGTGGCTTCGTCATGCTCCCCTATGGTCGTGGCATAGTTGACGCCATCGACGACCGCGACCACCCCGCCCAGCCGATACAGCCCCTCCAATGTCGGGTCGGACAGGAAAGCCTGAACCACCGACACCGGATCGGCCAGCCCCGACGTTTCGATGACGACCCGGTCGAACGGATCGATCTCCCCCGCCTCGCGCCGATGGTAGAGCGCATTGAGCGTGCCGATCAGGTCGCCAAACACGGTGCAGCACAGACAGCCGTTCTGGAGCACCACGATGCTGTCGTCGGACGACGCCATCAAAGCATGGTCAAGCCCCACCTCGCCGAATTCGTTGACGATCACCAGCGCGCCGCGCATCGCCGGATCGGCGAGCGCGCGGTTCATCAGCGTGGTCTTGCCGCTGCCGAGAAAGCCGGTGACAATGGTGACCGGCGTTCTGGGCAATGGATCTCTCTTCGGCTTGGCCGGGTCCACGATCAAAAGATTTCGCAGCCGGGCAGGCCGCAGGAAATCAGGCGATCGGACGGGAAGTTGGTGATGATTTCGCACCCGTCCTTGGTCACGACCACTTCCTCCTCGATCCGCGCGGCACCGGAGCCGTCCGCCGCACCTTTCCAGGTTTCCAGCGCGAACACCATGCCTTCCTGCAATGGTGTGTTCTGCCCGCGATAGCGCTTCGATATGATCGGGCGCTCCCACAGCGACAGGCCGATGCCATGGCCATATTGCAACAGGAAGGCCTCTTCCTCGTTGCGATAACCGAAGTCGGTGGCGTCGGGCCAGACCTGAGCAATCTCGTCGATGGTGACGCCGGGGCGCACCTTGTCGATCGAATCGCTGATCCACTTCGACGCGCCCTCATAGGCGTCGATCTGGGCATTGTTCGGCTCACCGCAGATGAAGGTGCGATAATAGCAGGTCCGGTAGCCGTTGAACGAGTGCATCACGTCCAGGAATACCATGTCGCCCGGCTGGATGATCCGGTCAGAGAAGGTGTGCGAGTGCGGCCGCCCGCGTGCGCCAGACACGGAATTGACGCATTCGACCCGTTCGGATCCCAGCCGGAACAGCTTGTCGTTGGCGATAGCCACCAACTCATTCTCGCGCGTGCCTGGCCGGATAGCGCGAGCGATATCCACATAGGCAGCATCCACCATGGAGGCGGCAAGCTTGAGCAGTTCGATCTCATCGGGGGTCTTGATTTGCCGGGCGTCGAGCAGCGCCTGTTGGCCATCCACCACCTCGATGCCTGCTTTCTCAAGCGCACGGAGCATCGGCAACTCCATCACGTCGATGCCGATCGGCATTTTCTCGATCCCGCGATCAACCAGCGCCTTGCGGATTTGCCGGGCGAAATCATCCTCAACGTTCATCCATGGTGGCAAACCGCCCTGCATAGTGGAAATGGGCGCAGCAACATTGTCGGCAACCCATGGCGAGGAAATTCGCTTGGCAGGTGCGGCGGGATCCCACAGCAAGGGAGCGCCTTCGGTACCGCAGAGGGCGTAGCGCATGAACTTGTCGCGTGCCCATTCGCCGATATGGGTTCCGGTGACATAACGGATATTGTCGAAGTTGAAGCATATGACCGCACCGAGGCCGGCTTCGCGGATGGCATTTTGGGCGCGTTTCAGCCGGGCCTTGAACAGCCGGTCATAATCGATTCCCTGCTCCCAATCCTTTGCCTGGGTTCCGAATGAGGCGGTCGCGTGGGGCCGATTATATTTCATGGCATCCTCTCTATTGTATCCCGTTCGCACCCTCTGCCCAATTCCCGACCCGCATTGGACACTGTGCGACCGGATCAGAAAAGTTCAGAAAACCCCAATTTATCGGGCCACGATACGGATTCTCCCTGACCTGGGTGTATAAGGCCATTGGTTGATGAGCAAGATCAGAAAACCAAAAATGGATCCAATCCGTGGAGGCTGTACCGCCTTTTTTGTAGGGCGCGGTTGCTGCCTCGCCGTCCCCTTTATAAGCTGGGAGATCGCAACAGCCCTTTCGGAAAATTGGTTTACCCATATGCACGGCAGAGAAGCCGACATTACACCGCTCCAGCATATTCTCGAACGCCTTCGCGATCCAGACTGCGGGTGTGATTGGGCAATCGCGCAGAGCTTTGCCACCATCGCGCCATACACGATCGAAGAAGCCTATGAGACGGCGGACGCGATCGCACGTGGGGACATGGCGGCGCTGAAGGATGAGCTGGGCGACTTGCTGCTGCAGGTGGTTTTCCACAGCCGCATCGCGGAAGAAGCCGGTGCGTTCGATCTGGTCGACGTCATCCAGGCGATTTGCGACAAAATGGTCCGCCGGCGTCCACATATCCTCGGCGACGCGGTGGAATCGCCTGGATGGGAAAGTATCAAGGCCGCGGAGCGTGCAGAGGCTGGCAGCGACGGATCTGCGCTGGCCGGCGTTGCGCTAGCTCTTCCGGCGCTCAAACGCGCTGAGAAACTTCAGAGACGTGCCGCCGCCACGCACTTCGACTGGGACGATATCGCGGACGTGCGCGCCAAACTTATGGAAGAGCTGGATGAACTTGACCAGGCTTCAGGTGCCGAGCAGGTCGCCGAGGAAATGGGCGACTTGCTGTTTGCCGCCGTCAACCTGGCGCGACATCATGGCGTGGACGCGGAAACGGCTCTCATGGCGGCCAACAATAAATTCGAGCGCCGCTTCAGGGCCATGGAAGCTAAAGCGGGTCAGCCCTTCGCTGATTTGTCCCTCGATGAAAAAGAGGCGCTCTGGCAGGCGGTGAAGCGGGCGGAATAACCGCTTCCGAGGTCATGCGCGCCGCTGGCGTTCACCCTATTCTTGACTGAAATCCAATCCGATGTCCGCGGCCGGCGCCGACTGGGTCAACCGGCCGACACTGATATAATCCACCCCGGTTTCCGCGATCGCGCGAATGGTTTCCAGATTGACGCCGCCCGAGGCCTCCGTCGGCACGCGCTTGCCGATCAACGTCACCGCGCCACGCAATATTTCCGGCGGCATATTGTCGAGGAGCAAGTGCGTAGCGCCAGCCGCAATGGCTGGCTCGATCTGATCGATGCGGTCAACCTCGACGATGATCGTCCCGATGCCTGACGCCCGTGCCGCACCGACAGCCTGACCAATGGAGCCGGCCACCGCGATGTGGTTGTCCTTGATCATGGCCGCGTCCCACAGGCCCATGCGGTGATTTTTGGCGCCACCCATGCGGGTCGCATATTTCTCCAGCACGCGCAGACCGGGAATGGTCTTGCGGGTATCGAGCAATGTCGTGCCGGTACCGGCGATCCGGTCCACATAAGACCGCGTGAGTGTGGCAATGCCGGTTAGATGCTGCACGGTGTTGAGGGCCGAGCGCTCGGCGGTCAGCATTGCCCGCGCGCGACCGCGCAGGCGCATCAGGTCCGTGCGGGCGGGCACACGCTCACCCTCCTCCGCCAGGCGTTCGATCTCGACATCGGGGTCGAGCGCGCGGAAGAAGGCCTCGGCGATAGGTAAGCCGGCGACGGTCACGGCGTCGCGGCTGTCCATGACCCCGGTGAAGATCGCGTCAGCGGGGATCACGCTCTCGGAGGTCACATCTCGTCCCCCCGCCCCTGGCAATCCACCCAGGTCCTCAGTCAATGTTCTTGTGACAAAGGCGTCCAGATCGAAATCCGGCAGCGCAAAGCGCTCCTCACGGGCACGCACGTTTATCATCGGCTTCCCCCAATTCTTTCTGGCAACTGGCAAGGCGCGCGCGAGCGATACCTGTTCAGGCGCGCGTGCCGACGTCCCCTTTGCCCACCGTGCCGCTCGCCATCTCCAGCATCCGATCCAGGCTGCGCTTGGCGGCCACTCGGAGGTCCTCGTCCATCTCGATGCGCGGCTGCAGGTCACGCAGCGCGAGGTAGAGCTTCTCCAGCGTGTTCAGCGCCATATAGGGGCAGACGTTACAGTTGCAGTTGCCGTCTCCACCCGGCGCGCCAATGAAGGTTTTCTCGGGCAGCGCCAGTTCCATCTGATGGATGATGTGCGGCTCGGTCGCCACAATCAGCGTATCACCGGGCATGGTCTTGGCAAAGTTCAGGATGCCGCTGGTGGAGCCGACATAATCGGCATGGTCAACGATATAGGCGGGGCACTCCGGATGCGCGGCGACGGGGGCGTCGGGATACTGCGCCTTGAGCTTGAGCAGCTCGGTCTCGCTAAAGCTCTCGTGCACGATGCACACGCCGGGCCAAAGCAGCATCTCGCGGCCCAGCTTGCGCGAGAGATAGCCACCCAGATGCTTGTCCGGCCCGAAGATGATCTTCTGTTCGGGCGGGAGCTGCTTGATGATGGTTTCGGCCGATGAGGAGGTGACGATGATGTCGCTGAGCGCTTTTACCTCGGCCGAACAGTTGATGTAGCTCAGCGCCAGGTGATCCGGGTGCGCCTCGCGGAACGCCTTGAACGGCCCCGGAGGGCAACTATCCTCCAGGCTGCACCCGGCGTCCATGTCAGGCAACACCACGATTTTCTGTGGGCTTAATATCTTAGCGGTTTCCGCCATGAAGCGAACGCCACAGAAGGCGATCACGTCCGCGTTCGTCTCTGCCGCCTTGCGGGAGAGTTCGAGCGAGTCGCCGACGAAGTCCGCCAGATCCTGAATCTGCGGTTTCTGGTAATAATGCGCGAGGATCACGGCATTGCGTTCCTTGCGCAGCCGATCGATCTCCGCAAGCAGATCCAGTCCCGCCAAATTCGCGCCGATGCCGCCCCGTGCGTCCATGATCGAATCCTCTGAAAAGCTTGCAGGGGAAATGGGCCCGGAAGCGTTCAGGATCAACCTCAAAGCAAGGCTTATCTGTTCGCGAGCTGGCTTTCCCGCCCTGATGCCGCGTGAGCATGGCCTTTGTCGTTGCAAATGGATGGCTTTCCCCCGATGCGCGTGCCCCACGAACGGAAAATGAGGACGAAAACGTGAATCGTAGCAAATGGGCCGTGTTGATTGTCGCATTGACCGCCTGCGGAGCGGGCCTTGCCATTGCGCAGGCCAACGATGATCCGGCCGATCACTCGCAGGATGCCGCCTGGCACAATCAGCAGATGTTGGCGTTGGCAAAGCTCAAGCCCGCGGACGGCTGGCAGACAATGGATGGTGGCCTGCGCTGGCGCCGCGTGAAGGGAGACGGTAGCGGGGCGCACCCGAGCATTGAGGACGTGGTGACCCTGCATTACGCCGGCACACTTGTTGACGGGACAGAGTTCGATAGCTCTTATGCGCGCGGCCGCCCCGCCACCTTTCCCCTCGCCGGCCTGATCCCGGCCTGGCAGATGGCGGTGCCGATGATGGGCATCGGCGACACCATCGAGATCGCGGTACCGTCCGACCTCGCTTATGGTCCACGCGGGGCCGGCCCCATTCCGGGTGGCGCAACGCTCTTTTTCAAGATCGAGTTACTCGGCATCCGGTGAGGCACGGAGGAACGAGGCTTCAAGTCCGCGCCCAGCGCTCGCTTTCCTGTGTCACCAGTCCACGCCGGTGAAGGTCGAGGAGATGCGCTAGCACCGAACGCCCTGCCGCGCCGTGCAGGCGCGGATCCAGACCACGATACATACTCGTCACCATCGCCGGGATAGGCGATGGGCCATGGCGGTCGAGGAAACGCAGAATTTGGCCTTCGCGCATTTTGCGATGGCCGAGCATGTGGCGTACGAAGCGCTGCGGTCGCTCGATGGGCTCGCCGTGAGCCGGATAATAGATGCGGTCGCTCCGTGCGAGGAGCCGTTCCAGCGACGCCAGATAATCCGTCATGTCGCCATCGGGAGGAGAGACCACACTCGTCGACCAGCCCATGACATGGTCGCCAGAAAATAACCCGCCCTCTTCCGCCAGTGCAAAACAGAGATGGTTGGAGGTATGGCCGGGCGTCGCTACGGCCGTCAGCGTCCAGTCCGCACCGGCTACGGCCTCGCCATCGGACAGCACGACGTCCGGGCGATAATCCGGGTCGAAGGCGGCGTCAGCGCGCGGACCGTCATCGTCCAGCGTCAGCGGCGCACAGCCTTTGATCGGTGCACCGGTCCGCTCCGCCAGCAATCGCGCCGCCGGACTATGGTCGCGGTGCGTATGCGTGCACAGGATCGCACGCACTGGTCTGTTATCAATAGCAGACACCAGCGCTGTAAGATGCTGCTCCTCGGCCGGGCCGGGATCGATCACCGCCAGATCCGCGTTCCCCACCAGATAAGTCTGGGTGCCCTGATAAGTGAATGGCGAGGGGTTGGGGGCCAACACGCGAGCTACCAGCCGCGAAAGGCTCATCGCTACGCCGGTTTGCGGGGCCAGCTCAAAAGCACCGGAAGTCATGCCCTCATGTGCGCTCTTGTGCCGTGAATGCAAGGCGGATCACAGCTGGGAACATTGGAGGCGACAGCCGCCCCGGGCGTCGGGCAATGCAGGGACGATAGGAAGCAACGGAGGCGAAATGCTCGCCTCCGGTCGCATGTCAGATCGGCATCAGCTGGCGTGGGAGGCTCCTTGCGGCGCAAGGAGCTGCTGCAATTCCCCAGCCTCGTACATCTCCATCATGATGTCGGAGCCGCCAAGAAATTCACCCTTCACATAGAGCTGCGGGATGGTCGGCCAGTCCGAGAAGCTCTTGATGCCCTGGCGAATTTCCTGATCCTGCAGAACATCCACACTTTCATAGGGCACGCCGATCCGCTCCAGTATCGCGACCGCCCGGCTTGAAAAGCCGCACTGGGGAAACAGCGGCGTGCCCTTCATGAACAGGACGACCTCGTTCTTGCTGACGAGGTCCTGGATACGGGCGTGGGCAGAATCGGTCATGGTCGGTCTCCGGCGAATGGCAAGGTGGCGCGTTCGCCACATGCCCTAAACATATATCATCGGCGCATCAATTGGGGGCGGCGGTCGTCAGTTGCAAGGCGTGAAGGTCGCCGCCCATCCGTTCTCCGAGCGTGGCATAGACCGCCCGCTGCTGCGCGAGACGGCTCAAGCCCCGAAAACTCTCGGACACGACATGCGCAGCATAATGATTACCGTCACCAGCCAGATCGGTAATGCGCACCTGCGCGTCCGGCAGCCCCGCGCGGATCAACGCCTCAATCTCATCGGCAGCCATCGCCATGGTCGTCTCTCACTCTTCCTTCATGAACTGGCGACGCGCCTCGGCGGCTCGATCGCTTAAGGCTGCGCGGACCTTCTGGTCGTCGGCATCCACTCCCGCCGAAACAAGATCGCCCAGCACCTTGCGAATGACGTCCTCATCGCCGGCTTCTTCAAAGTCCGCCTGGACGACGGACTTGGCATAAGCTTCCGTCTCTTCTCGGGTCAGTCCCATAAGACCTGCCGCCCATTCGCCCAGCAGGCGGTTGCGGCGTGCCGTGACACGGAACGCCAGCTCCTGATCCCTGGCGTACTTGTTCTCGAACGCCTTTTCACGATCTTCAAAACTGCTCATGTCGGCAATGCCTCTCGTCTCTCGGTCAGTGTCAGGCTAGGTAGGGAGCGCGCATGCCGATAGCAACGCGCTACCCGTCTGAATTAGGGCTGGATCACGCTGCTGCCGGCACCAGCCACGGTCGCCGCTCGGCGTCGGCCTCCTCAAATGTCGCGATCGCCTTGCCTCGCGCCATGGTCAGGCCGATTTCGTCGAGCCCGCCGAGCAGGCATTCCCGACGGAACGGATCGATTTCGAACGTGAAACGGTCCTGAAACGGCGTCGTTACCGTCTGATGTTCCAGATCGATGCATATGGTGTCTGTCTTTGCGATTTCCAGCAGTCGATCGACAGCGGACTGCGGCAACACTACGGTCAAAATACCGTTCTTAAACGCATTGCCGGAGAAAATGTCCGAGAAGCTCGGCGCGATCACCGCTTTCACCCCCATGTCGAGCAGGGCCCATGCGGCGTGCTCGCGGCTCGATCCACAGCCGAAATTGTCGCCCGCGATGATGATCGGCGCTCCGGCATAACGCGGATCGGCGAAGACATTACCTGGTTCCTTGCGCAGGACCTCGAACGCGCCCTCGCCCAGACCGGCACGGCTAATCGTTTTGAGCCACTCGGCGGGGATGATGATGTCAGTATCGACATTCTTCATCCCGAGCGGATAAGCGCGCCCTTCGACGCGGGAAACGGGCTGCATCTCTCTGCCTCCGAAACAATTGAGCAAGCGCTCATATGGAGAGGCTCGTGGCCGATGGCGCGGGGCGCGTCAAGGCCCGGCTCTCGCATGCCTTCCGGGGCTCGCCCCTTAACACTCGCGATGCGAACAGGTCTAAGCGGCCGCGCCACCGGCGCCGGTGGCAACCGCCTCGCAGAGTGTATAGACGAGCGCCCCCGGCTCCAATTGGAGAGGTGTCACCGCGCCGGCGCCAAGGCGCTGGGCTTCCTCATAAGCCGCGATGCCTTGCCCCATCGCTGGAGCGGACATCTCACGCAGGCGCCCGGCGATGAAGCGGGGCACAAGGTCCACGAAAGCCTCAAGGCGTGGGCGGGCACCGACCGGCGAAAGGGCTGCTACCAGGCGCGCCCGTTCCGTCTCGGCCGCACGACCGCCCCGTGCAACGATCTCCAGCGCGCGCTCGAGCGCCGGCAGGTCGAGGTCACGCATGGCGACGGCCTGGCCGGGCGAACCTTCCGCGGTGTGGGCCAGGGCGTCGCGTTCGGCGGCTGGCATGTCCGGCAGCGCTTCCGCCAGCGCATGGGCCATAGCGGTCGCGTTTAACGCGCTGAAGCGCAGGACACGGCAGCGTGATCGGATGGTCGGCAGCAGTCGGCCCGGTCGATGGGCGACGAGCAGGAATACCGCGCCTTCCGGCGGCTCCTCCAGATTCTTGAGCAACGCATTGGCCGCGCCGGTCTCCAGGTCATCGGCACTGTCGATCAAGACGATGCGGCGCGTCCCCATAGACGGCGCACTGTGCAACAGCCGCGAAAGCCCCCGGATTTGCTCGACTGTGATATTGCGGGCGAGTTGGCCGGCCTCCCCCTTTTTGTCATCCTTCTCCAACCGCTCTAGCAGGGCGAAGTCGGGGTGGGCGCCACTCTCGAGCAGACGCACCGCCGGGTCGCCGTCATCAGGAGCCAATCGGTCAGGCGGCACGCGGCGCCCCGCTCCTGCCACCAGCAACCGCTTCGCGAAATCATACGCAATCCCGGCCTTGCCGACGCCGCGTGGACCGGCGAAGATCCAACCGTGGTGCATGCGGGGCGTGGCGCTCGCCTCGATCAGCGCCGCAATCTGAGCGTCATGGCCCTGCCAGTGTGTCATGGCAGCAGGTCGGCCAGCGCCGTCATCAACCGGGCATGAACCGCCTCGACAGACCCCGCTGCATCGATCTGGCGGAAGCGCATTGGCTCCGCAGCCGCGAACCGCCCGAATGCGTCGTCCACCGCGCGGTGAAAGGCGGCATCGCGCCCACCGATTCGGTCCGCCTCGCCGCCATCGCGCTGTTCCGCGCGCGCACTGCTCTCGTCCAGCGGTAGAGCAAGCAACAAGGTACGGTCCGGCAGCAGGCCGACGGATCCGATACGGTGCAGCGTGAGGATATCGGCGTCGTTCAGCGCACCACCGATGCCTTGATAGGCCCGGCTGCTGTCCAGGAAGCGATCGCACACAACCCAACGCCCGGCTTCGAGAGCGGGTCGGATGGTCTTCGCGACATGATCGGCACGCGCAGCGGCGAACAGCAATGCCTCTGCTTCCACCGACCAGCGCTCGGCCGGCCCGGAGAGGAGCAGCTCGCGAATGGCTTCCGCCCCCGCGCTGCCGCCCGGCTCTCGAGTGAGCAGCGTATCGACCCCGCACTCGGCCAGCGCCGCGACGAGCAGGCGCGCCTGTGTCGATTTGCCGACGCCTTCGCCGCCCTCGAGAGAGATGAAGCGGCCGCGCAAGCCCCGGTTCCTCAGCCGAACAGCGAGAGGAAGCCGATCCACAGCCGGCCGAAGAAGCCCGCTTGCGAGACGGCCTCCTTGGCCACCAGTGGCAGCGACTGCGGCACGCCGTCACCGGCGTCGACGACGAGATGGGCGATCTCCTGCCCCTCGGCGATGGGCGCCTTGATGGGCCCGTCATACACAATCTTGCCGCTGAGCGAGCCGGTCGTGGAGGCAGGAATGGTCGCGGAAAGATCGCGGGGCACGACCAGATCAACCGTGCGAGCCCAGCCGCCCTGCACCTGGGCCTGGCCGAGCACCGCGCCCTTTTTCGCGATAGGCCGGGCTTGCCATGCCTTGAAGCCCCAATCCATGAACCGCACCGATTCCTCGGTCCGAGCCCGTTCGCTGGGCAGACCGGCAACCACCATGATGAGGCGGCGGCCATTCTGGACGGCCGAGCCGGTGAAGCCGTAGCCCGCCTCCTGCGTGTGCCCGGTCTTCAGGCCATCCGCGCCGGACACCCGGCCCAGGATGGGGTTGCGATTGGGCTGGACGATCGGCGTGCCGCTCAGCGTCTCACCCCAGGTGAAACTCGGCGTGGCATAGAATTTCTGATAGAGATCCGGCGCTTCTTCAACCGAGGCGCGTGCCAGCGTGGCGAGATCGCGCGCTGTAACCTTGGTAACACCCTCGTCGGGCCACCCATTGCTGTTGCCGAAATGGCTGCCGGTCAGCCCCAGGCGCTTTGCCTCGGCATTCATCAGATCGGTGAATGCCTCCTCGGAGCCGGAAATCCCCTCCGCGAGCACCACGCAGGCATCGTTGCCGGACAGGGTGACGATGCCGTGCAGCAGGTTCTCCACGGTGACGGCCTCGTTAGCCTTGAGGAACATGGTGGAGCCCTGGCTATGCCATTTGCGCCATGTTTCGGGCCGCGTGGTGAAGGTCTGGTCGAGCCGCAGCTTGCCTTCCTTGATAAGGCGGAAGGCGACATGCGTCGTCATCATCTTCGCCATTGATGCGGGCGGAATTTGGCGGGAGCTATCGCGCTCGAACAGCACCCGGCCAGACGACAAGTCGATCATGTAGGCGACGGGAGCTTGGGAATCATAGCTGGGGGTGCTCGCCGGAGCCGCCGAGACGAGGAACGGCAAGGCCAGGGCAAGCGGCAGGAATGGTCTCATGAAACAATCCGTTATGATGTTCGAGGCGCGGCGAGGGCACCGCAGCGCTCTCCGTCATTAACCAGCGGGCACGGCTCTGCCTAGCCCTCGGCGGGGGAATTGCCGCCTGTCTCGTTGGATCGCGGTGCGCTTATCGTCGCACTTCATCAGCCAACAGTCCGACCGAAAGACCATAGAAGTTGGAGCAGTTATAATCGAGAATCGCGCGATAGTTGCTGGTGAGGAGATAGGCCGTCTTGCCCGCGCCGTCCGGCTCGATGAGCGTCGCCATAACGCGATCATCGGGCCAGTTCCCGTCCATCGGGAGGACGCCGAGCGCCCGCCATTCGCGCATCGTCAGCCAGCGGCTGTGGCGCTCCATCACTCGCGCGCAACGAGGCGGGCGAAGGCGATTGGCGATCGCCGCGCGATTGAACGTGGCTGGTAAACGCACGGCGAATCCCCAGGGCTCCCCCTTACGCCAACCGGCGCGCACGAAATAATTGGCGATGGAAGCGAGCGCGTCGGGCTGGCTGGACCAGATATTGGCGACGCCGTCCCCGTCCGCATCCCGCGCGTCGCGCAGGTAGACCGAGGGCAGAAACTGCGGATAGCCGAACGCGCCTGCATAGCTGCCAAGCAGTCGTTCACGCGGCACACCCCGTTGCATCATCACCATGACGGCGACCAGCTCAGGTTCGAACAAGGCTCGCCGGCGCCCCTCATAAGCCAGTGTGGCGAGCGAGCGCAGCAGGTCAAAGTCACCGGTCACACGGCCATAGTTGGTTTCATGGCCAAAGATTGCGACCATGATCTCCTCGGGAACCCCCGTGTCTCGCTCGATGCCGCTGAGCAGCCGTCGGTTGGCCTGATAAACGGTGCGCCCGCGCGTGATGCGGTCAGCGTCGACATGGCGCCGGCGATATGGTTCGAAATCGGGGATCGGCGCATCGGCGGCGGTCGGCTGGTTGGCTCGGTCCAGCGCGGCGACGCGTGGATTGAAGGTAAGCCCGGCAATCGCGCGATCGAACGTCGCATCACTCACCCCCTGCGCGCGCGCCTTGGCGTGGAGGCTCAGAAGATAGGCGGTGAACCCGGCCTCGGTGGTCGTACCGACATTGGACGCCGGTGCGGCAGTGCTTGTGGGCTGCGCGACAGCCGGCGCACTCGATACAAGGGCAGCCGTGGCGGCAAGGCTGGCGAATATTATGGACGGTATCGACATGGCTTTCTTTTGCCAGACTTTTCCGCCGAGGCAAGGCGAGCGGTCGATTGCCCGGTGCCAGAGGAGGCCGATCCGGTAAGTCCCACCGCTCCGATCAGCATGCAAGAGCGCTTGCCCTACCGTCATGCTTTGGATAGGCGCGCTGGATGCGTGGCGTTACGGCCGCGGACAGGTGGCCGAGTGGTTTAAGGCAGCGGTCTTGAAAACCGCCGTGGGTGCAAGCTCACCGTGGGTTCGAATCCCACCCTGTCCGCCAGCCGACCGCTTCTTCCCACATCAGCGAGGCGTTCGCCAAAATTCCACGGGGGCGCTCGGACCAAAACCTTCTTTAAATCACCGACTTGCAGGCCATTTCTATCCGCGGTTGCCGCCTGCCGCTGAATGCGCACGGTTCATCTCCCGGTCGAGGGGTTGGGACGGAAATCAACCTTTTGTTAACCAGTGACGTGGAGCATGGGCCTCGCCTTTCAGGCAAAGCGAATGAACAGAAAAGCTCGGGCAGGTTATTATAGTCCCCATCGGCCTGCTTGAAAGCTCCTCCTCCAAACTGCCCCGCCCTTAATCGGGCGGGCGTTTTGCTTTCGTATCCTGCGGGATATGTGAACCTGCCTTCAATCCAACACGGCGAATGTCTCGAAATTGCCCTTGGCCGTAGCCGTCACAATGATGGGCCTGTTGGTATTGTTCTTCCAATACCAGCCATGCCGCCCGGCAAAAGTCGCGCGGAACGTGCCTTCGTCGCTGGCGGCGTCTCCCTTCTCGTAGCTGGTATAGTCCGTGCCATCGCCGCCTGCCGGGTCGCCGTGAAACTCGAACTCAACGGTGGCCCCATCGGTCGACCAGCGGTAGCGCATCTCCTGCCCCGCCGTCATCGTCGCCTTGGCCTCGATGCCTTGGTAGGGACGCAGCGTCAGGCGAATTTGGGCGGAGCCATCGGAAAGAGTCGTTGTCTCTGGCGTATCACCGGGCGCCTTGGCGACGGCTGCCGCCCCTTGCTTCATCTGTCCCATGGCGGTGAGCCCGAGTGCCGTGCCGACCCCGGTCGGATCGACACCATATTCCGCCGGCAATACCGCCGTGACAAGCACGACTGCCGCGACACCAGCGGCAAGCAGGGTTGCGCGGTTGAGTTGGCGCGTGGTCGGCAACTCGGCCGGACCGGGGGCGGATGGGTTGGTCATGAGAACGATCCTTCCAGGAAGTAACCCGTCATCTGAAGCCCGAACAGAATGAAGCCGGCGGTCATCAAGGCGACGTTGGCGGCAAAGGCGTGCCGTGCGAAGCTCGCCGTACGGCGCCAGTATCCCATCGCAATGAGGATGGCGGTCAGAGCGAGGATCTGGCCGATCTCGACGCCAAGGTTGAACGAAATGAGGTTTGTGAGCAGGCCGTCACGCGACAGGGCGAAATCCTGCAGCTTTGTGGCGAGGCCGAAACCGTGGACGAAGCCGAAAATCAGCACCGCCGCCTTGGTGTTCGGCTGTACACCGAACCAGCGCTGATAGGCACCGAGGTTGTCGAGTGCCTTGTAGACGACCGAGAGACCGATCACCGCGTCGACCAGATAGGCACTGACGTGCGTACCCAGCAACACGCCGGCGATCAGGGTGGTACTGTGGCCAACGGCAAACAGCGTGACATAGGTGGCGATGTCCCGCATCCGGTAGAGGAAGAAAATGACGCCAAACAGGAACAGCAGGTGATCGTAGCCGGTCACCATATGCTTGGCACCCAGGTACAGAAACGCCGCGATCTGCGGCCCGCTCGTCTGCTCGATATAGCCTTGGTCGCCCGCTGCGACACCGTGCGAATATGCTGCGCCGGCCAGTCCGAATGCCAGCAGACTGAATGCGGCAGGTAGCCATAAGGATCGTCTTCTCGCCACGTGTCCGCCCCTCCTCCGGCACTTCGCCCGCGTTGGCCCAAAGCCATGCTATCGCCCGCGTGCTTCGGCATATCAAGCACTTGCGATCGCGACGGCGTTATGAAGTTCTCACTCAGGGGCTTGCCGCGCCTCGGGGCTCCCCACCTTCTTTAAACAGGCGGTCGCAGCCGTGGCAGGCGCTGCGAGATCGAACACAAAGTCGCGCAAATTGAACGTCTGTCTTCAAAGAGCCGGTGAGTGAAGCGCCATAACCGGCGCCGACATCCACGGGCGCCTCGCCGTCAGTGAAAATCATAATGGCGCGCAGTGAGCAGGGATCTCGACAGCCGACGCTTATGGCAGACGATTGACAGAGGCCGGCGCCCAGACCCATGGACTGTTCCATGCTCGATCCAGCACCCGCACCCGATGCCCCCGTCCTGTTTTTCGATTCGGGGGTTGGCGGGCTGTCGATCCTGAAACCTGCCCGCGCACTGATGCCGACCATGCCCGTCATCTATGCGGCGGATAGCGCCGGTTTTCCTTATGGCACCAAGAGCGAGGCGGAGATCGCCGCGCGCGTGCCGGCGTTGCTGGGCCGGCTGGTTGAGCGCTACCGGCCGCGTATCGCCGTGATTGCCTGCAACACCGCCTCGACGATCGCACTCGACCATGTGCGCGCCGCGCTCGACATTCCCGTTGTTGGCACGGTGCCGGCGATCAAGCCGGCAGCGCTGTCCTCCAAGACCCGCGTCATCGGCGTGCTTGGCACGGATGCGACCGTGCGTCAGCCTTATGTCGATCGCCTCGCCGCAGCGCACGGCGCGGATTGCATAGTTCTCCGTCATGGCAGCGCTGCGCTGGTCGCCTATGTCGAAGCGCGGCTGCGGGGGGAGCCGGCCGATCCCGCCATTCCCGCCGGGGCGCTCGCCGGGTTGCTCGACCAGCCAGGTGGCGATCGGATGGACATGGTGGTGCTGGCCTGCACGCATTTCCCGCTGGTGGAAGATGAACTGGCAGCCGCCGCGCCGCGTCCTCTCACCTTCCTCGACGGTGGAGCCGGGATCGCCCGACGGATCGCATGGCTTAATGGCGACGCCTCCTGGCCGGAAACGGCGCCAGAGGGGCGCGCGGTCTTTACGCGGATGGATGCCGGGGTGGAGGCCCTGCGCCCCGCCCTCGCCCGGTTCGGTTTGCGCCAGATCAATTCTCTTTAAATTTGGTCGCCGTAGAAGGCGATCTGGCCGAGGTTCATGCAGGGGTGCCTCGCTTTGGCCCTGTCGACCGGAGAAGGTGATTTTGTCCTTTTGCAAGCCATTAGCAGTGGCTTTCGGAGCGGGAGGCCGCTAAGGGCGCGAAAGAGGGACATGAGGTTTCCGTCTAAGATGAATTATCAGCATGTATTCAGTCAGGCGATTGAGCGCCTGCATGCCGAAGGACGCTATCGCGTCTTCATCGACATCCTCCGTAACAAGGGCATGTTTCCCAACGCCCGTTGCTTCGCCCACCATAATGGGCCGCAACCGATCACCGTCTGGTGCTCCAACGACTATCTTGCGATGGGTCAGCACCCCAAGGTGATCGCCGCGATGGAAGAGGCCCTGCACGATGTCGGTGCGGGATCCGGGGGCACCCGCAACATCGGCGGCAACACGCATTATCATGTCGATCTGGAGCATGAGCTGGCTGACCTGCACGGCAAGGAAGGCGCGCTACTCTTCACCTCCGGTTACGTCTCCAATGAGGCGACGCTGGCCACGCTCGGCAAGTTGCTACCGGGCTGCATCATCTTTTCCGACGAACTGAATCACGCCTCGATGATCGCGGGCATCCGCAACTCGGGCTGCGAGAAGCGCGTCTTCCGCCACAACGACCTGGCGCATCTGCGCGAACTGCTGGACGAAGCGGACCCTGAAGCCCCCAAGCTGATCGCATTTGAAAGCGTCTACTCGATGGACGGCGACGTCGCCCCGATCGCGGAGATCTGCGACCTGGCCGACGAGTATAACGCCCTCACTTATTGTGACGAAGTGCACGCCGTCGGCATGTACGGTCCGCGCGGCGGCGGCATCACCGAGCGGGACGAGGTTGCGCACCGCGTCACGATCATCGAGGGAACGCTGGGCAAGGCGTTCGGAGTCATGGGTGGCTATATCGCTGCCGACAAGATGATCATCGACGTGATTCGCAGCTACGCGCCTGGTTTCATCTTCACCACCTCGCTCTCGCCGGTGCTGGTTGCCGGCGTTCTGGCGGCAGTGCGTCACCTCAAGGCGTCGCAGATCGAGCGCGATCAGCAGCAGGCCGCGGCGGCCTTCCTCAAGGCGGAGATGGCCAACAATGGCCTTCCCGTGATGCCGTCCGTCACGCATATCGTGCCCTTGATGGTCGGCGACCCGGTCAAGGCCAAGCGGATCAGCGATATCCTGCTCGCGGAATATGGCATCTACGTGCAGCCTATCAATTTTCCGACCGTCCCGCGTGGCACGGAGCGGCTCCGCTTCACCCCGGGCCCCTCGCATAGCGAAGCCATGATGCGCGACTTGGTGCGGGCACTGGTTGAAATCTGGGACCGGCTGGATCTGGAATTTCGCCAAGCCGCCTAGGGCAGTACGATCGGACAGGATGTCGGGCACACCCTCTGTGGATCGGGGGTGCCCGCCTTCACATGACTCCTGACAGGACGGCGCTCAGGCAGAACTCCTTGAGCGCGCGCGCGTCATGCAGTGCATTGTGCGGCACCTTGCTGTTGACGGCGGCGCTGAAACCCGCCCCGTTGATGAGTTGGAGACGCAGGCCGTTGAGGGCGATCATGTTGCCCGGCCCGGTCAGCAAAAGCTGGCAGAAATGCGCGAGATCGTCCGGCCAGTCGGCCACGATCAAAGGGTCATCGTCCGGCGCCAGATACGCCTCGAGATGGCGCGAGGCATCCGCCCGGCTGAGGTCGTAATCCAGCCCCGGCGGTACGAAGCGCAGATAGGGCACGACATGCTGCTCGACCCATGGATGAATGTCGTCCGGCAGCGGCAACGAGACATAAAAGTCCTGATCGCCATATTCGGGTACCAACGCGAGGCTGATCAGTGCACCACCAAAGCCGTTGAATTCCGTATCTAGAAAATAGCGCATCAGCGGAGGACTTGCGGCAAAATAAAGCTAAGCATGATGCGCCCGCTATGACGCCGCGCGAGCGCAACGTAAAGCGTCCAGCGATTCCATCCGTCGAAAGGACTGTCCGCCCGTGCAACCACGCGAACTTATCGGGACCGCCGCTGTCCCGGGCGGCGAGCCGCTGACGCTCTATCGGCGGGGCTCGGATTATATGATCGTGCTTGACCGCAACGAGTTGATGAGCAGCCGGATGAGCGGCTCTGAGATCGCGCTGGCGGAGATGAGCTGTGCGCGGTTGGCCAAGCTTGGCCGTCCGGCGCCGCATCTGTTGATTGGCGGCTATGGCATGGGCTTCACCCTGCGCGCTGCGCTGGCGGCGCTGGGGCCAGCGGCACGAGTCACGGTCGCGGAACTGGTGCCTGAAATCATCGCATGGGCGCGCGGCCCTATGGTGGACCTCGCCGCGGGCTGTCTCGATGATCCGCGCGTGGACCTCGTCCAGCGCGATGTAGCGCTGCTGATCGATGAGGCCCGGGAGGTATACGATGCGATCCTGCTGGACGTGGACAACGGGCCGGACGGATTGGTTCGCGCCGCCAACAACCGGATTTACTCGGCGGCCGGCCTCGAAGCAGCGCGTACAGCGCTTAAGCCCGGCGGCGTGCTCGCCATCTGGTCCGCCGCGCCCGACCCAAGCTTCACCCGCCGACTCGCGCAGGCGGGACTGGCCGTCGAGGAAGTGGCGGTCCGGGCGCGCAGCAACGGCAAGGGGCCACGCCACGTAATCTGGTTTGCGAGCAAGCGCGGATAGCCCAGAGCGGGGCACAGCGGCGTTTGCTCGCTCGAGATGCACGCTTCAAGCGTATGACAGGCGCCTGCGCAGGGCGGAAGCGGGATCGCCAGGAAATCGAGGCCGGGGGCGGCATTCCACGCTTTCGGTTGATTACCGCGCCGGTGCGGGTTCCGCGGCCAAATGCTTCTCAAGGGCGGCGCTCGTTATCGGCGGGGAACGCAGGAAGCCCTGGTAGCTTGTGCAGCCGGCCCGGGCGAGCAGAGCCAGTTGCTGCTCGGTTTCTACCCCTTCGGCGATCACCCCTAGATCGAGCGACCGCGCCATGTCGACGATCGCGCGGACAATGATCCGGTCCCGCCCAGAGCCGGTGATATCGCGAGCGATGCTGCTATCGATCTTGAGATAATCAAGCGGCAGCGCCTTGAGATAGGCGAGGCTCGAATAACCGGTGCCGAAATCGTCGATGGCGACCGCCAACCCCGCCTCGCGAACCTGGTTAAGCAGCCGCGCGGCGCTGTCCAAATTCTGCACAAGGCCGCTCTCAGTGAGTTCCACGGTCATCTGGCTCCGCACCAGCCCGCTCTCATCCACCAGACGCAGGAAATTGGCGAGGAAATCCGGCTCGGCAATATCCGCCGCCGTCACATTGACAGCGAGGCGCAGCTTCCGAAGAGGCTGCGGCCACGTACCCGCTTCCGCCAGTGCGCGGGCGTGAATATGGCTCGAGAGCGGGAGCATGAAATCCGATCGCTCGGCGATGGCGAACAGCGCGCCCGCGCCGATCTCGCCATAATGCGGGTGCTGCCAGCGGGCGAGGGCTTCCACGCCGACGATGGCGTCGCTGGCCATGTCATATTGGGGCTGAAACAAAATTTGGATCTGGCCGCTGTCGAGCGCGAGGCGCAGATCGTTTTGCAGCCGGTCGTCGTCGAGAATGCGGCTGGCGCTGTCCGCGATGCGCACGCGAATGCCGCCCTGCGCACCGCCGCGTCGCGCATCGGCCAGCGCGTTGCTCGCGCGCCGGAGCACCATGTCGGCAGAATCTCCTTCCTGCGCGGGCGCGATGCCACAGCGGCCGGACAGGCGGATGAGATAGTCGCCCGCGTTGAATGGGCGGCTGATCTCCGCAACGAGCTGCCGCGCGAGCAAGGCGGCGCGCTCCATTGGCGGATGGGTCGCGCCCGGCTCGCCGGTGAGCGCGACGAGGAATTCGGTGCCGGTGAGGCGCGATATGAGCGCGTCCCGCGCGCCCATCGCATCCACGAGGCGGGTGATTCGTAGCGCCACGCGGCTCAACATCGCGTCGCCGACCAGCCTGCCATAGGCACTGTTCACCCGGTCGAATTCGCCGAGGCCAATCAGGAGCGCGACTGGGCGGCGGCCCTCCCCCTGCTTCCGGTCGAGCCAGCGTAGCGCCCCCTGCCGGTTGACGAGGCCAGTCATGGGGTCGCGGTCGCGCGCTTCTGCGCGGTGGCGCATGTCCAGTTCCTCCACCTCGCCGCTGAAGCCGTGGGCGTCTGGATAGAGGTGCTGCACCAGGCGCCGCCCGGGCTGGCCTGGAACGGCATGTGCAAAGGCGGAGGGCATCAAATCGTCCATGGCATGCCGGATCGCGGCGATTGCCCCCGTCCGATCCGATCGGCCCAACGCCAGGACCAGATCACGGATCGTCCAACGACTATGATCGACGCCGGGCGCCATGAGCGCGAGCAGATCGGCCAGCGCCGGGCTGATCGAAAGGGTTCGCTCGACTCCATTCCAGCGCCAGAACAGGGCATCGCTGCGCTGCACGGCATGCCGATCGCGGGCCGCCACAAGGCTGCCGATCAGCCTTTCCGCCAGCTTATCGGCCGCGCGCAGGGCCGTGGCGAGCCGTGCCAGCGTGACATCGCCATCCAGCAGATGGGTGACGCCGGCCGCCACGAGGTCCGGGATGTGTTGGGCGCCGCCATCATCGACCAGCGCGAGGATGGCGCCGCCGGAGGCTTCGACGGCGGGCGCGAGACCGCCGACCATCGCCATCGCCTCCTCTGCCTCCGCCCCGCGCAGATCGACCAGGGCGACGCGCGCCAAGCTGCTCAGATAGCGGCTCTCAGCCCGCTCGCGGCTGCGCGCGCCAACCGGCCGCCAGCCCGCGCGGCTCGCCAGCAGCGCCAGCGGATCACGTTGCCCGGGTGAGAGGATGAACAGCGGCAGAACGTCCGGTCCGCCGGCCGATCCGGTACCGGATCGCGTCGTCCCTGCATCGTCCACGGCTGAAACCTCCGTCAAAATAAGCGACCGCTCTCCTCCGCGCTGTCGCGGCGGTTGCGCCTGCTCCCGGCATGGCCTAGTTCATGGCTATGGCGAACGCAATCGAGACCACCTCCACGGTGAGAGATGGCATGCGCGACCAGCACGGTCGGCGCATCGACTATCTTCGCATCTCCGTGACGGACCGCTGCGACCTGCGTTGCCGCTACTGCATGAGCGAAACGATGCAGTTCCTTCCCCGGCATGAAATCCTCACGCTGGAGGAGATTGCGATCATCGCCAGCCGCTTCATCGCGCGCGGGGTGCGTCGCATCCGGCTTTCCGGCGGCGAGCCGCTGGTGCGCCGCGACTTTGCCGATCTCGCGCGGGCGCTCGGCCGCCACGTCAAGTCCGGTGCGCTGGACGAGCTGACCCTGTCGACCAACGGCACCCAACTCGCCAAGCACGCGCAGATGCTGTTCGATGTGGGTGTGCGCCGGATCAACGTCAGCCTCGACGCGCTCGATCCCGCCATTTTCGCCCATATCACGCGTGGCGGCGACGTGGCGCAGGTGCTTGCGGGGCTGGACGCGGCGCGCACGGCCGGCCTCAAGGTCAAACTGAATGCGGTCGCCCTGCGCGGGGTCAATCAGGATCAGATCCTGCCGCTGCTTCATTACTGCGAATCGCGCGGTTTCGACCTGACGCTCATCGAGACGATGCCGCTCGGTGAGATCGAGCAGGCGCGTGCCGACCAATATCTCCCCTTGAGCGAGGCGATCGAACCGATCCGCGCTCAGCATGAGTTGGTTCCGCTGGATTATCGCACGGGCGGCCCGGCCCGCTATTTCGGGGTGAGCGGCCTCAACACTCGGCTCGGCCTGATCACGCCGCTCTCCGAAAATTTCTGCGCTGGCTGCAACCGCATGCGGCTCACCTGCCAGGGACGCATCTACATGTGCCTGGGCCATGAGGCGCATGTCGACCTCAAGGCGGCTTTCCGAGAGAAGGGCGTAGCCGGAATAGACGCCCTGCTGGATCGCGCACTGGCGAGCAAGCCAATCGCGCACAGCTTCAGCGTAGCCAGGGACGCCACTCCCTCGACGCAGCGTCATATGAATGTGACAGGCGGCTAGACGGGCTGTGGAGCGCAAGCTCGCCCTGCTTGCGTCGCCCACGGCGGCGGCGCAGGAAGCAGCCAAGCGGCTGCGGGCCATCACCCATTTCGTCGATATCAACCAGGCCGACGCGATCATCGCGCTGGGTGGTGACGGGTTCATGCTGCAGACCCTGCACGGGATGCTGGAGAATCACCGCATCCTGCCGATCTTCGGCATGAACCTCGGCACGGTCGGCTTTCTGATGAACGAGTGGCGGCTGGAGGGGCTGGAGCAGCGGCTGGAGCGGGCCAAGATCTACCGCGTCAATCCCCTGCGCATGTTCGCCTCCACCGTCACCGGCGAGCAGATCGCGCTGCCGGCAATCAACGAGGTATCGCTGCTGCGCGAGACGCGCCAGACCGCCTGGCTCGAAGTCTCGGTGAACGAGCGCGTTGTCATCCCCGAACTGGTCTGCGACGGTGCCCTGGTGGCAACCCCGGCCGGCTCCACTGCCTATAATCTGTCAGCACAGGGGCCGATCCTGCCGCTCGGCTGCGGGCTGGTGGCCCTGACGCCGATCAGTCCGTTCCGTCCGCGCCGCTGGCGGGGCGCACTGCTGCCCGAGCGCACGAGGGTGAAACTGCGCGTGCTCGATCCGGTCAAGCGCCCGGTCTCTGCCGTGGCGGATCAGCGTGAAGTGCGCGACGTCTCCTCGGTGGAAGTGGCGATCGACCAGGCCATGCCGCTCACCCTGCTGTTCGATCCCGAGCACACGCTGGACGACCGCATCGCCGCTGAGCAATTTATCTCCTGACGGCTCTTGCCTTCCCGCGAAAGCCGCTGCTATAGGCCCGGCCTCGTCAGGCGAAAGCCCGACTGCTCCCCGATAGCTCAGCGGTAGAGCTCTCGACTGTTAATCGAGCGGCCGTTGGTTCGAATCCAACTCGGGGAGCCACTATGTTTCATATACCCTACCTTTTCTGCGGTTTTGCGTGGCCTGATTATCTCACCCTGAAACAGGGTGAGACATTCAATCCGTCGCTGTGAACCTGTAATCGTCATTCTGCGACGCCGGCTTCACCTGCATTTCCCAGCGTGCCAGCATCGTCACTGCATAGTCAGCAAGCCGCTTCTGGTCGGCTGCTGCGGTATAGACTGCGAGCGTCTCATCCTTGTCATGGCCGCATCCGCCATCGGTATCTGCCATCGTCGCGCGGTTCCGCTGTGGCTGCCTAGGTAGGCGACCACCGAGCCTGATCGGTCGCCCGTATCGGGAATCGCCTTCCACCATCCTCGCGCTTGATTCGGCCGCTATCCGTCAGTGCCGGATTGTCGCCAGCGCGCCGCCGTCCACGCCCCACGCCGCGCCATTGACGAACGATGCCCGGTCGGACAGCAGGAACGCGACGACCTCGCCGATCTCGGCTGGCTGGGCAATGCGATCCATCGTGGCGACCTTGCCGAGGGCGCGCTGCCCTTCCTCCACGCCGCCCGGGAACATCTGCACCAGCATGGCATTGAGCAGCGGCGTCTCGACCACGCCGGGCATCACGCAATTGACGCGGACCCCCTGCCCGCCATGCTCGCTCGCCGCCGTCCGTGTGAGGCCAACCACGCCGTGCTTGGTGGCATTGTAGGCGCACGCCCCGGCCAGCCCACGCTCGCTGGCGATGGAAGCGGTATTGACGATGGCGCCGCCCCCCTGCCCCAGCATCACGGGCAGAGTGAATCGCAGCCCAAGAAACATCGAGCGCAAGTTGATGCGGATGATTCGGTCAAACTCGGCGATGTCATACTCAGCCGTCGGCGCCAGCTTGCCTTCTGTTCCAGCATTGTTGTGCAGTCCATCGACCCGACCGAATCGCGCCAGCGTGGCATCGACATAGCGCTGCACGTCGGCTTCCGACGAGCAATCGGCCTCCACCGCCTCGACCTGCGCACCTGCAGCCACAAGCTCTGCCGCCCGCGCACGGACGCCCTCGCCGTTGATGTCGACCAACGTCAGCCGGGCACCTTCGCGAGCCAGGATCTGCGCGGTGGCGAAACCAATCGCGCCGGCCCCGCCGGTCACGATCACCACCTTATCTTTCAGGATGGTCATTTCCCTGTCTCCTTCGCTTTGCGGAACGGCAGCGTGAGCAGAAACAGGATCAGTGAGGGCGTCAGCAGCTTAAGCGCCGCGCGCGCCTCCTCCGGGCGCAGCCGTGCGTTCATCGGCATGGTCCCGAACGCCTTGCCCTTGAGCACCAGTTCGTTGCCCTTCCGCTCGATTTTGCTGATCGTCATCAGTTCGCCGCCATCGGCCGAATAGATCTTCATGAGACGCGCACATCCTCGAAATCGACGTCGAGATCCTCGAGCATCACCTGTGCGGTCGCGCGGCCTGCGCCGAACACGCCGCCGCCCGGATGCTGGAACGGCCCGACCAGATAGAGCCGGTCCACGCCCGGCACGCGATACTGGCCGAGTTCCGGCGTCGGGCGATGTGCGCCGGACTGGTAGGTCGTCGTGGCAATGCCGTGCAGGTCGCCGCGCATGAAGCTGGGAGAGGTGCGCTCCATGTCAACCGGCGAGTCGATGTGCGCGTCCAGAATGATATCGCGGATATTGGGAATGAAGTCCGCCATGCGGCCGATCATCACATCGGCATAATCGGCTTTGGTTTCGTCCCAGCTCCGCCCGTCTGGCCGGTTATAGGGCACATAATCCCACGCATGGAGGATCGCCTTCCCCTCCGGCACGCGGCTTGGGTCAAAGCGCGAGAGCGAGCCGATCCCGACGAGCGGCGTGCGCACGAAGCCGCCATAGCGCAGATCGTCGAACGCGCGGCGCAGCGTCTCATAGCTGTCCGGCATCAGTTCGATCATCACCGCGTCCACGTCTGGCGCCTTGAACTGCAAGGGCGCGTCCAGCGCGGCATGGATGGTGATGCAGGCGGCGTCGGTGATCTGGGTGCGCAGCGCGTCCTGTGCGGCCTGCGGAGCCATCGCCGGCACCATGTCGGGCAGCAGATGCGGATGGATCGCGCCGATCACCGCATCGCGTGCGCTATGGCGCGTGCCGTTATCCAGCACCACGCCGGTCGCGCGGCCGCTTCCTGCCGTCACCTCGCGCACGGGCGCGCTGGCGATCACGGCACCGCCATGGTCCTCGATGCAGCGGATCAACGCTGCGGTGAGGCTGCCGCTGCCGCCCCGCGCCACGCCGAAGCCGAACTTCTCCAGGAAGCCGAGGAACACGTACATGCCGATGCCGGTCGCCTTCTCGTCGGGCGAGACGAGGTTCTCGCCGGCGACGCGGGCGAAGTGCATGCGCACCTCGTCGCTCTCGAACAACTCGCAGAGATGATCGTGGCTGCTCATCTGCATGACGCGCCAGAGTTCGCGGCCCTCATAGCTCGAATCCAGCATGGCGTTGCCTGCGCCGACCGGCATGGGTGGCGTGTAGAGCGAGGCCTGGATCATCGGCAACCACGCTGCCGCCTGCGCCGAAACCCGGCGGAACGCCTCGGCATCCTTTCGTGAGAATTGCGCGATGCTGGCCGCCGACTTCTCGCTGTCGCGATAGAGCTTGAGCGTGCGGCCGTCCTCGAACACCGACATCATCGGAACCTCGGGGAAGAGATACTCCAAGCCGTATTTCGATTTGAGTCCCAGCTCATCGTTCACGAGCATGGGATTGCCCTGGATGAAGATGTGGCTCATCGAATGCTGGTCGTGGCGGAAGCCCGGCAGGGTCAGTTCGCGCGTGACCACGCCGCCGCCGAACCACGCATTCCGCTCCAGCACCAGCACGCGCTTGCCCGCTACCGCCGCATAAGCGGCGGCAACCAGCCCATTATGGCCGGAGCCGATCGCGATGACGTCATAGTCGCTCATGGAAATTTCCTTAGATACAGGCGGATACGACGATATCCGAGAGTTTCTGGAAACGGGCGATATTGGCGGCCTGGGTCATCACCCCGGCGGTGAGGCAGGCAAAGCTTACGTCCAGCGCCGGATCGACCCAGAAAAGCGCGCTACCCGCGCCATAGTTGCCGAAGGTCTCCGGGCTGGTCAGCGTGCCGAGCTGGTGCGGGCCGATCTGGGTGCCCCGCACGTTGAAACCCAACCCCATATAGGCCGGCATCTCCGCCCAGCCCGCGCGCAGATGGACCGTGCGGTAGAGCTCGTTGGGGAAATCCTTCGTCCACACTTGCCGCGCCATCTCGATGATGCGGGGCGAGAGGATGCGCACGCCGTCCAGTTCCCCGCCGCGCCGCAGCATCTCGGCAAAGCGCGAGAGATCGGGCACGGTTGAGGCGCAACCGACATGCGGCGCCTCCACGTCCGGATCCTCGAACAGCGCATGGTCGCCGGGGATCGTACGTGAAAGGTGCTTGATCGGCACGGTGCCGCGCATGTCGGGCCGCACGTGGCGCGCGTTGAGGTCGGCGCGCAGGCCCATGCTGGTGTCGTGCATGCCCAGCGGCTCAAACAGATCCTCGCGCAGAATATCGCGGTAGCGCCGGCCCTTGGGATCGGTGCGGCGCAGCGCCTCGCCCATCAGCACATGGTTGGCGAGGGGGGAATAGTCGCAGCGTGTGCCCGGCTCGACCACGCCGTGGACATTCTCGATCACCGCCTCGAACAGCTCGTCCAGTCGATCCAGATACATGCCCGGCTTGGGCATCCACACGCCGGGCAGGCCGGAGGTGTGGGAGAGCAAGTGGAAGAAGGTCGCGCGGTTGCGCGGTTCGCCGGAAAACTCTGGCAACACGTCTGAGACCCGCGTGGTCAGCGCGAACCGACCCTGCTCGATGGCCCGCAGGATCAGAATGTTGGTGAACGCCTTGCTCGTCGAAAAAATGGAGAAGACGTTGTCCATCGCCAACGGGGTCTTCCCCTCCCCGTCCGCGAAGCCGATCGCTTCGTCAAAGCCGACCACACCGTGGCGAGCGACCCGCAGCACCGCGCCATAATAAGCGCCCGCCGCCACATCGGCCGCGATCACGGCTTTGAGGTGGTTGAGCCTGTCCTGCCAGAAACCGCTCATCGTCTTTCTCCCGTTCAGCCGGCGGCGATGATGCCGCCGTCGATGGCCAGCATCGCGCCGTTGATGAACTCCGCCTCGTCGCCGAGCAGGAATGCGACCGCCTTTGAGACATCGTCCGGCCGGCCATTGCGGCGCAGCGGAATATTCTTTGCGCGCCGTTCATAGTCCTCGGCGCTGACGAAGCCGGCGGTCGCTGGTGTCGGCACCGAGCCGGGGGCGATGGCGTTCACACGGATGCCGCGCGGGCCAAGCTCGCCGGCCAGCACGTTGGTCAGCGCCGCCACCGCGCCCTTGATGGCGGTATAGGCGCCCGTATTCGGCCGGCCGCGATAGGCAACGGGCGAGGAATAATTGATGATGTGGCCGATGGGCGCGTTCGGGTCACGATGTTCCAGAAACGCCTGCACGCCCCAGAACACCGCCTTGAGGCCGCTGGCGATCATCCGGTCCAGCGTCTCCTCCGTCACCTTCTCGATCGGCTCATAGACCAGATAGGAGGCGTTGTTGATCAGCGCATCCACCGGGCCGTGATCGCGAGCGAAGGCAGCCATCACGTCATGGAAGACCTGCCGGCTGCCGAGATCGCCGCCATAGGCCGCAGCCTTGCCGCCCGCTGCTCTGATCCGCGCGACGACGGCCTGGGCGCTCGCCTCGTTGAGATCGCACACCGCCACCACCGCGCCGAGGCTGGCCAGATGCTCGGCAATCGCCTCGCCCAGCCCCCGGCCCGCGCCGGAGATGAGAACCTTCTTGCCCGCAAGCCCGCTCATAGGCCGAACAGCCGCGCGACATAGTGGCTGTCCATATATTCATGGAGCGAGCCGATCTTGCCGTTGTTCATGCGGAACACCCAGCTGTAGCGGTTGTAATATTCCCGCCCATCCCGGAGCTTGCCGTCGCTATAGCTTTCCACCGCGACATAATCGCCATCGGAGAAAATGGTCCGCGGATGAACCTTGGGATCGCCCGATGCGAACATGCCGCGCACCGGGCCCAGGAACTCGTCGATGATCGCGTCGCCCTTATAGGCGCCCGCACCGGGAATATCCTTCACCATCGGTTCCCAGACGCTGTTTTCGTCGAGAAAGGGGCGCAGCTTTTCGAGATCGCCCGTGCTGAGGGCTTCAAAGAAGTCCAGCGCGAGCTGCTCATTGGCGTTCTTGGCCTTTACCGTCATCGGGGCGCTCCTGTTTCTTCGATGGTGGGAACGGGGAGCACCGGCACATGGCCACCCTGATAGAGAGCGACGTTGCCGGTGCGGGATTTGAACTTCCAGCCGGCGTCGGTCTTGACGAAAATGTCGTCGAACGCGCCTATGAAGATGCCCTCGCCCTCACGCGGCCATTTCGCCTCGGGGTCGGGCGCGGACATCATCGTCACGTAGCTGTTACCGCGCGCCTGCGTGGGCGAGTCCACGGTGATGAGGATGTTGGTCATGACATGGCGGGTGAGGCGCGCCTTGCGGTCGCGGAAGATCGCGTGGACCTTGTCTTTGCCGTAGTAAGGATGCTCGGGGTCGAGCGGCCGGGCGAATACGCAATCCTCGACGAACAGGTCGGCCAGCGCCTGATGATCGAGGTCGTCATTATACTTGGCGAATTCGAGGACGAGCCGGGCGCAGGCCCTCTCGATCTCAGCTCTCTCTGCCTCGGTCATCCCCATCCTCCTCCTATTTTTGTTCGGCGTCGATCTCGGCCAGCGCCTCGTTGGCGACGCGGAAGCTGTCCACCGCTGCGGGGACGCCGCCGTAAATGGCGACCTGAAGCAGCACTTCGCGGATTTCCTCGCGGCTCAGGCCGTTGTTGAGCGCACCGCGCACATGGGCCTTCAGCTCGTGCGAGCGATTGAGCACGGCAATCATCGCCAGATTGATGAGGCTGCGATCGCGCCGCGCCAGACCCTCCCGGCCCCAGACCTCGCCCCAGCAATATTGGGTGACGAGCTCTTGCAATGGCTGATTGAATGGGTTCGCGTTGGCGAGGGCGCGGTCGACATAGGCATCGCCCAGCACCGCCCGGCGAATCTCCAATCCCTTGTCGAACATGGCTTTATCCATTTGTTTATCCTTCAAATCACGGAGTAGAGTGCGTCGATCAGGCGGCGGGCGCGCGGCCCGTTGTCGCCCACCGAATGAAGCTTGTTGCAGCAGTAAGAGAAGCCGATGCGCGCGTCGGGGTCACCGAAGCCGATCGAGCCGCCAATGCCGTGGTGGCCGAAGCTGCGCGGATTGGGGCCCATATAGACCGCCTCCGCCGTGTTCAGCAGGACACCGAGGGCCTGATGATAGGGCCGCTCCTGCATCAACTCGATCTGGTTGTGCTGCTCGGTAATCATCCGCTCGACACCCTCCTGCGAGAGCAATGTCACCGCGTTGATCGAAACCGGGCTAACCACCGAGCCGTAGATGCGCGCCACGCCGCGGGCGTTGCCGTGGCCGCTCCCGCTGGCAATCTCAACCTCGCGCCAGAGCGGCTTGTTGAGCGTGGTGTGCCAGGGCTCGTCCGGATTCTGGCGGAATGCGAGCGGACGCAGCCTCTCGCCGGTCCACGCCTCATCCTCTGGCATGTCCACGTCTTTCGCCGCGAACAGCCGCGCATTCATGTTCGGCATGATCTCCGCGACGCTCTCCTGCTCCTTCGCGCTCATGCCGCCGATCCAATATTCCGCTCCGAGCGGCCCGGTGATCTCCTGCCTGATGAACGGACCGACAGTGAGCCCCGTCACCCGCCGCATCACCTCGCCCAGCAGGAAGCCCTGATTGTGGACGTGGTAGGCCGCCCGCGTGCCCGGCTCCCACAGTGGCTCCTGCACTTCCAGCGCCTTTACATAGGCCTCCCGGTCGAACATGCCGCCCGGGTACATAGTGTCGTTGGTGAGGACGGGGATGGCGGCGCGGTGATCCAGCAGCCACCGGACCAGAATGCCTTCCTTGCCATTCTGTGCGAACTCCGGCCAGTATGCCGCGACAGGTTGGTCAATATCAATCAGCCCGCGATCCACCAGCATGTTGAACGCGATGCCCGTGACGCCCTTGGCGACGCTCATCATGCAAACGGTTGTGTGTGCCTCCCACGGCGTGCTCATCGCGCCATCGCGATAGCCACCCCATAGGTCGACCACGGTCTTGCCATCCACGACCACGGAGCAGGCGGCGCCGACCTCGTCCTCCTGCCGGAAATTCTCGGTGAAGGCCTCGAGCAGCGGCGCGAACCGATCGTCCACCGCGCCTTCGATGCCATACCATTTACCGCGCGCGTTGATCTTCTCGCTGACGTTCACGCTGCTCTCCTCTCGCGGATATCCCGGTACGTTATGGGGGTTACGGCAACCCGTCGCTTGGCCGGGGGCGAAGCGTGCTTGGCGGGGTGCGAAGCTGGCCTCATGCCGGCCGGTCCGGATCGAGCCCGGCATCAGCCTCGACCACCTTGGCCATGGCGGTGAAGTCGGCATCCTCGCCCACTTCGTCCAACGTGCGACGCAGCAGGTCGCGAACGTGGGTACCGAGCGTCAGGTGGACGCCGAGCGCCTCCGCCTCATCCACGCACAGTCGCATGTCCTTGTAGCTGAGTGCGGCAGCGAAGCCGAAATCGAAGGTGCGCGGCAGCACCGAGCGCGGCCACTTATCTTTGGTCGCGGCGTTGACGCCGGTGGACTGGTTCAGCACATCGATCATTGTGGCAGGGTCGAGCCCCGCCTTGATGCCCATGGTCATGCCCTCAGCCGTCACCGCGATGGCGACCGCGCCGAGCAGATTGTTGACCAGCTTCATCGTCTGGCCGGCGCCGGGCGTCTCGCCCATGAAGAACGTCTTGCCGAAATGTTGGAGAATGGGCTCGACCTGCGGCCAGAGCGCCGCCGGGCCGCTCGCCATGAGCGAGAGGCGGCCTTCTTGCGCGCCTTTGATGCCGCCGGAGACGGGGGCATCAAAGCTTGCGATCCCACGCTGTGCGAGCCCATCGGCGAGGCGTTGGGCGAGCTGCGGGCCAGAGGTGGAGAGATCGACGGCGATCTTCGCCGCCTTGCCTTGCGCCACGCCGTCCGGGCCGAGCAGCACTTGTTCGACGATCTCCGGCATCGGCAGGCTGACCAGCACGATCTCAGCCGCATCCGCCACCGCCCGCGCACTGTCCGCCGCCTGTGCGCCCGCCTCGACCAGCCGGGTGACGGCCTCGGGCGACACATCGTGGACGATCACGGGCAACCCCGCCGCGCGCAGCCGCAGCGCCATGCCCGAGCCCATACGGCCCAAGCCGATAAAACCGATATTACTCAAACCACGTCTCCAATGGGGTGAAGCGGGGCCAGATCGACCCGCGCCACGTCCGGCGCGGCGCCGGGCGGAAAGGCGATCAGCACGAGCGGATCGTGCCCCGGAATGATGTAATCGAGCCCGCCCGCCAGCGCCAAAAGACGGCGATGCGCGTCAAGGTAAGCGGGCACGTCTATGACGATAGGGAACGGCGTCTCGCGGACCAGATTGGCGTAGAGATGGCAGGCATCCGAGGCGAGCAGGACGGGCCCTCGCGCGGTGGCGACCTCCACCCCTTGCAGCCCGGCTGTGTGGCCGGCGAGCAGGCGCAGGGTGATGCCCGGCGCCAAGACCTCGTCGCCATCGTGAAAGACGAGGCGGTCACCGAACAGCAGATGCACCATCTCGGCGACCGGGCCGGCGTCGAAGGGTGCCCGCACCGTCTTGTGGAGCATGGCACGGCCGGTAGCGAAGGCCAGCTCATCATCCTGCACATGAAAGCGCGCATTGGGAAAGAGCGCGAGACTGCCGGCATGGTCGTAATGCAGGTGCGTGAGGATGACGTCCGCTATTTCCGCCGGGTCGATGCCGAGGGCGCGCAGTCCCGCCTCCACCGGGCGGATCATCGTGCGCCCCCGTCGCGCTGCCGCTTCGGCGCCGAAGCCGGTATCGACCAGCAGCGGCGCCATGCCGTCGCGCTCGATCACCCACACGAAATAATCGAGAGGCATTGGCGCGGCATGATCGTCCCCACCGATGAAATTCTCCGCCGCCACCCGCTCGTGCCGGGCGTAGCGGATGGCGTGGATGCGGTGGGCCGGCGCGACCGTCATGCGAAGTGCAAGCGCACAGGCAGTTTCGCCGGGCCGTGGCCGACCGTGGTCATCCATGGCTCGATCGCGCCCGCCAATTCGATCCGGTCTAATTCGCGGACCAGCGCGCCGAGCAGAGCGTCCGCCTCCATATAGGCCAGCGTGCGGCCGACGCAGGCGTGGACGCCATAGCCGAAGCCAAGGCTATGCTTGAGATCGCGCCCGACCTTGTAGCGCTCCGGCTCGTCCCAGAAACGGGGATCGCGGTTGGCCGCCGCAAACATCAGGCCGACCCGCGTCCCGGCGGGCACGACCATGTCATCGATCGGCACGTCAACCGTCGTGATGCGCCCCGCCATGCGTGAGGGGCTGTCCCACCGCAAGCTCTCGTCGAAGGCGTTGCGGAGCAGCTTGGGGTTCTCCTTGACCTTCGCGAACTCCTCGGGAAATTCCGCCCAGGCGCGCAGCGTGTTGGCCATGGTGATATAGGTGGTGTCCGCTCCGGCGGAGAGGATCGTCTGCAGGAGCAACTTGGCCTCGGCGAGCGTGATCTTGCCCTCGTCGGCCGCCTTGAACATGAGCGCGCCGAACCCGTCGGGATTGAGTACATCCCGCTCGCACACCGCATTCAGCCAGGCAATGACCGGCCCGAAATCCTCCGCCATCGCTTCATGAAACAGCGCATTTTCCGGCCCCATCGTCGCCCAGACCATGTGCGAGAAGCCGTGCATGTGAGTGCGGTCGCCCGGCGGCAGGCCGAGCGCATCGGGGAAGACGGTGTAGACATATTTGCGTGTCACCTCCTCCACCGCGTCCAGCACCTCACCGTTGCGCTCTCGCAGCTGCGCGACATGCTGTTCGGCACCGGCGGTGAAGATGTCCCGCATGGACTCCAGCGTGCGAGGCGAGAGTGCGTCGCCCAGAACCCGGCGCACGCGGGTGTGCTCTGGCGGGTCATCGGTCAGCAGGATCTCTGGCCGCAGGGATTTGGGGTCGTGCCAGGGGCGCGACGTGGAGGAATAGCTCTTCCAATCCATCAGCCCGGCGGCGACATGCTCGTGCCGGCCGATCATCACCACACCGTCTGCGAGGCGCACGGCCGGGGCGAACTCGCGCAGCGCGTCGTCGACATTGCGGGCATCGCGCACCGCCTCATGGGTGAAGATGTCGAGCGGATAGTCGGGGATCGGCCGTGTCATCAGCTTCCCTCCAGTCCAACGCCGAAGAAGCGCGTCCCATCCCCCTCGGTGCGGATCCAGCCGGCGGTCGGGTCCGCAAAGTGCGCGCCGATCACCAGCACGCCGCTATCCTTATATTTGTCGACGAAGCCGATCCGTGTGGCCCTCCCCGCCTGCGGGTCCATGTCGAACCGTGCCGGCCGGTGGGGGAGCGCCGTCTGGATCGGGTGGTGCATCAGGTCGCCGGTGATGACGCCTCGTTCACCCAGCGACTCGATGCAGAGGTGGATATGGCCCGGCGTATGGCCATGGCTTGGCTCCACCCAAAGCTCATCGCTGATGCGGTGATCGGTATCGATCAGCTCGGCAAGGCCGCGCGCCATGATCGGGTCCACCGAGTCGGCAAAGTGGCGCACATCGTGCAGCCCATGGTCTTCATGACTGCGCAGTTCGGTCCACGCGTCGAACTCCTTGCGGCCGAACAGATAGCGCGCGTTGGGAAAGGTCGGCGCCCATTGCGTGCCGTCCCAATAGGTATTCCACCCGACATGATCGAAATGCAGGTGGGTGCAGAGCACCACGTCGATATCCTCGGGCCTGAGGCCGAGCGAGCCGAGATCCTCCAGGAAGCTGGTGTTGAGATTGGTGAACACGTCGAAGGCGCGGTCGCGGCCGTTGCCGATGCAGGTATCCAGCATGACGTTCAGGGTCGGCGTCTGCACGACGAACCCCTGAAAGTTCATGATCTGCTCGCCCTCAGGCGTGGCGTAATGCGGATGGAGCCAGCGCATCGCGATCACCTCATCCGGCGTCGCATCGGCGATGGTCATGTTAATATGATCGCAGAATTTCCATACTTCGACGAGCCGGCTGACGGTGACGTCGCCAATCTCCCAGCTCCTGATATGTTCCTTCGCCATGTGCCTCTCCTCAGAGGTTTTCCACGTCTTTTAGCTTTTGCGTGCCACTGACTCCGGCGGCAGATCCGCGGGCGGCAGCGGCGCCCTCCCCAGCAGCTTGTCGGCGGCGCGTTCGCCCACCATCACCGCCGGCGCATTGGTGTTGCCGCCAATCAGCATCGGGAAGACCGAGGCGTCGGCCACGCGTAATCCTTCGATCCCGTGCACCTTGAGGTCGGGATCGACCACCGCATCCTTGTCCACCCCCATCTTGCAGGTGCCGCACGGGTGGTGGACAGTATAGCCGTTCTGGCGGATGAACGCCTTGATATCCTCGTCGCTCTGCACCGCTGGCCCCGGTGCCACCTCCGTACCGTGATATTTTGCGAAGGAGGGGGCGGCGAAGGCCCTGCGCGCGATCTTTACGGCGCGCACCAGCGGCTCGATATCCTCCTCCACCGCCAGCAATTGCGGGTCGATCAGCGGTGCCTCGCGCACGTCCGCCGAAGCAAGGCGGAGGGTGCCTCGGCTCTTGGGGTAAAGCGCGACCGGGCTGATCGCATAGCCATGGCCCACCGGCAGCGGCAACTTCGTGGTCAGGCGCTTGGCAGGCTGGAAGACGAACTGCACATCCGGCTTGCTGAGCGACGGATCGGTGCGCAGGAACGCCACCGACTCGAACACGTTACCGGCCAGCGGCCCGGTGCGGTTGTAGAGATACTGCAGCACGTTCCACAGGCCGCGCGGCAACGCCTTAAGGCTGATGCCGTAAGAGGTGGCCACATCCGTCTCCATGTGAACCGGACAGGCGACATGGTCATGATAATTGCCCCCGACCCCTGGCAGGTCGTGCAGCACCTCAATACCGAGCCCGCGCAGATGCGCCGCCGGGCCGATGCCCGACGCCATCAGCACCTGCGGCGACTGCACCGCGCCAGCGCACAGCACGACCTCGGCGCGCGCGGTGATCACCCGGCCGTCGGTCAGCGTGACGCCGGTGGCGCGCTTGCCCTCCAGATTGATCCGCGCCGCCTGCGCCTGCGTCAGCACGGTGAGGTTCCGGCGCTTCTCGGCGGGGTGGAGCATCGAGCGGGCGGTTGACTCACGCCGGCCATCGCGGATTAGCCCCTGGCGAAAGCCGTAGCCTTCCGAATTGGGACCGTTGAAATCGTCGCAGCGCGGGAATTGCAGCGATGCCAGCGCATCCATGTAGTCATAATTGAGCTGGTTGGGGTTGCGGACCAGCTTGACGTTGACCGGCCCGCCTTTGCCGTGAAAGACGGAGGCGGGATAATCCTCATTATGCTCGTTTCGGGTAAAATAGGGCAGCACCTCGCGGTAGCTCCAACCTTTGGCTCCCATGTCCGCCCATGTATCGAAATCGGTCGGATGGCCGCGGAAATAGACCATGCCGTTGATCTGGCCCGAGCCGCCGATCACCTTGCCGCGCGGCACGCCGATGCGCCGGCCTGCCATGCCCGGCTGCGGCACCGTTTCAAACCGCCAGTTAATCGACCTGGTGCCAATCGCCGCCGCAACCCCCGCCGGAATATGGATGAACGGATGTGTATCGTTACCGCCCGCCTCCAACACGGCGACGGTCACGCTCTCGAGCTCGCTGAGCCGCGCCGCCAGCGCCGCCCCGGACGAGCCGGCACCGATGACGACATAATCAAACTCCAGATCGGCCATCGGCTTTCCTCTCCCTGGGAGGAAGCTTAGGAAGGGAGCGATGGGCTGGCTTGGCCGAGAACGAAACCGGGTTGAGCAGGCGCGAACCGTGGGCGCATCACATCGCCGTCCGGCCTCGCTGGAAGTGCGTCGACCTGCGGGCCCTCAACTGCCCCGTGAAAGCAGGAGCACGGTAACGCTAGCCCTGCCCCGTCGCCAAACGGACCGCCAGCCACGCAAAGGCGAAGATCCCGACCCACAAGGCGACGAGGCCCACCAGCCGGCCGCGCGGCAGGCGACGCAAGGCAAGACTACTGCCGACGAGCACCAGCGCCATGACGATCCAGAGCGTATTTCCAGCGATATCGAGCAGGATTAGCCTCCCTCCCGTCGCCCGGCCACTGAGTTACAGCCGGATCGTCTGGCCATCATAGCCCGGCTCGACGCCGGCGGGAAGCGCCGCTGCCAGCGTGGCATAATCCATGCTCCAGTCCATGTGGGTGAGGATTGCCCGCGCCGGCGCAATGGTCGCGATTGCATCCAGCGTCTGGTCGAGATGGAGATGCGTGGGGTGCGGCTTCCGCCGGAGGGCATCGATCACGAGGCAATCGACCCCGCGATACAGAGCGACCATATCCGGCGTCACCGCGTGGCAATCGGTGGCGTAGGCAACCGACCTGCCATCGAGATCGAACCGGAAGCCGCTGGAATAGATGCTGCCGTGCGGCTGAGCGACGGTGCGCAGCGCGATGTCGCCGATCATCAGCGGTCCGTCCGGCAGGTCGTGCGCCGCCACGGTCGGACGATAGCCCTGACCGCCCGCAAACACGTAATCGAACCGTTCTCTCAGGCGCGCCATCGTCGCACGATGGCCGTAGCCCGGCACCGGCGTCCCGCGATGCTGCATGATTTGCCGCAGATCGTCGATGCCGTGACTGTGGTCGGCATGGTCGTGGGTCCACAGCACCGCGTCGAGATGGATCACGTCGGCGGCGAGGAGTTGGGCACGCATGTCTGGGGAGGTATCGACCAGAATGCGCGTGGTCGCGCTCTCTACCAGAATGGAGACGCGGGTGCGGCGGTTACGCGGATCAGTTGGATCGCACGCGCCCCAATCGCCGCCGATACGCGGCACGCCGGACGACGTGCCGCATCCAAGGATCGTCAGCGTGAGTGTCATGCCATCACGCTGCGGCCGGGTGAGCCTTGTTGAACAAAGCGAAGAAATTGTGGCTGGTCGCCGTCGCTAGCGCATCCAACTCCTCACCGCGCAGATCGGCCAGGAATCGAGCCGTATCGGCGACGAACGCCGGCTCGCACGGCTTGCCCCGATGCGGCACGGGGGCGAGAAAAGGCGAGTCCGTCTCGACCAACAGCCTGTCCAGCGGCAAGCGGCGCGCCGTTTCCTGCAGGGCCTTGGCGTTCTTGAACGTCACGATACCGGAAATGCTGATGTAGAAGCCGAGCTCCAGCGCGACATCCGCGAAGGCATCGCTCGCGGTGAAGCAGTGGATGACGCCGGTGAACGAGCCCTGCTTCATCTCGTCGCGCAGGATGGCGGCGGTATCCTCCTCTGCATCGCGGGTGTGGACGATGAGCGGCAGACCGGTTTCGCGTGCGGCGGCGATATGCGCGCGGAAGCCGCGCTGCTGCTGGGCGCGGTCGCTGTGGTCGTAATAATAATCGAGGCCGGTTTCGCCGATACCGATCACGCGCGGATGCCGCGCCGCCGCCACCAGACGGGCGGTGTCGACATGCGCATGCTCGTCCGCCTCATGCGGATGGATACCGATGCTGGCCCATACGTCGCTCTCGCGGTCCGCCACGCCGATGATGGCATCCCACTCGCGTTCGCGCGTGGAGATGTTGAGCATGGTGGTGACGCCGGCGGCGCGGGCTCGGGCCAGGACGGCGGGCTGATTGTCGACCAGCCCCTCATAGTTGAGGTGGCAGTGGCTATCGACCAGCATCAGGCTGCCTCCGCCGGTAATTCCAAACGAGGAAACAGAGGCTTGGGCGGTGTTAGGGTGAACCCGTCGACGCGGAGCGCGCCATACCAGTCGGCGGCCAACGCCGCATAAGTGCGCGCTGAGGCGGGCACCCCCATCTGATCGAGCAGCGCCGTCGCGCTAGCCGGGATAACCGGGAGGATCGCAACGGCCAGTTCGCCGATCGCTACATAGAGCGTCGCGAGCACCGCCTCCATCCGCGCCGGATCGGTTTTGCGGAGCGCCCAGGGCGCCTGCGCGTCGATATAGGCATTACATGCGAAGCAGGCGTGCAGCCAGGCCTGGATGGCGTCGGACGGCGCGAACGCCTCGAATGCGCGCGGCACCTCGTTCCGGGTGGCCTCGCGCACGATGGCCAGCAAGGCCTCGTCCTCCGGCGACGGCGCCGGTGCCGGAAGCCGCCCTTCGAGGTTCTTGGCGATGAAGCTCAACGTGCGCTGGGCGAGATTGCCGAATGCATTGCCGAGATCGGTATTTGTTTTCTGAACAATGGCTTCCGCACTATAGCTTCCATCATTGCCGAAACTGACCTCGGCCAGCAGGAAGTAGCGGAGTGGATCCGTCCCAAACGTTTCTGCAAGCACCATCGGGTCGACGACATTGCCGAGCGACTTGGACATCTTCTCGCCTCGATTGAGCAGGAAGCCGTGGCCGAACACCGTGTGCGGCAGCGGCAGCTTCGCGCTCATCAGGAAGGCCGGCCAGTAGACGGTGTGGAAACGCACAATGTCTTTGCCGATAATATGGACGATATCGCCCCCTTCAGCCCAGTAGCGCGCCATGCGCTCGGCGTCGTCCGGGTAGCCGCAGCCGGTGAGATAGTTGGTCAGCGCGTCGACCCACACGTACATGACATGCTCGGGCGAGCCTGGAACCTTGACGCCCCAATCGAAGCTGGTCCGCGAGACGGAGAGATCGCGCAGCCCCCCTTCGACGAAGCGGAGTATCTCGTTACGGCGGCTCTCCGGCTGGATGAAATCCGGACGTTCGGCATAGAGCTTCAGCAGGCGGTCCTGATAGGCGGACAGGCGGAAGAACCAGCTCTCCTCGACCGTCCATTCCACCGGCGTGCCGTGCGGCGAAAGCTTCTGGCCGTCCTCGGCGGTAACCAGCTCACTCTCGTCATAATAGGCTTCGTCGCGGACCGAATACCAACCCTCGTACCGATCCAGATAAAGATCGCCATTGGCAGCCATCGCTTCCCAGATTGCCTGGCTCGCAAGGTGATGCTGCGGCTCACTGGTCCGAATGAAGCGATCGTAGGAGATGTTCAGCCTATCATCCATCTCTTTGAAATACGATGATAGTTCATCGACGAACTGTTGCGGCTCGATGCCGCGCGCGCGCGATGCCTGGGCGACCTTGAGGCCATGCTCATCCGTACCGGTCTGGAAGTAAACATCACGCCCCATCATTCGCGCTGCCCGAGCGAAGGCATCCGTTGCGATCGCCTCATAGGCATGGCCGATATGAGGGCGGCCATTGGGGTAATTGATAGCGGTCGTGATGGTGAGCGGCGTCGGCATGGGTCCTGCTGATCTGTCTGGAGGCCGCCCCGATCGCGGCCGTTGGAGGCCTCTCTCTAGCGAGGTGGGCGCGATATGCCTAGGACGGATCGATCGCAGCATTGGATGGTCCGCGCCCATCGGCGCGGCAGCTAATCTGGCCGTCGCCGCTTCGGCTCCCGCCTACCAGCATCCTGCGAAGCTAAAAGCACGACGGTCTCGCAAAGAACAGTCGACTTTGCTGTCGGCATAGCCGTTGGACACCAGCGCCATTTCGCCGCCCACGCCACAGTGCCAAGGATCAACGCAAACCCGAGCCGGCCTCGTTGCCATCCACCGCTTCGACAGCTTGCTTCACCTCTCGGGAGGGAAATCAGCGGCTGGTCGGTGCTGTCCGATTGTCCTGCGCCTGCCCTAGTCCAACAGCCATGGCGGCACTACCAATCGCACCAAGCACTAGAATCCAGAAGATTTTCTTCATGCGGCCCCTTTAAGCTCGTTCGTTCCCCATTAGGTCACGAACGTCCGCAAGTCGACCCCTGATCGCAGCGGCCGCGGCCATCATCGGCGAGACGAGGTGCGTGCGCGCTCCCGGTCCTTGCCGGCCCATGAAGTTGCGATTGCTGGTCGAGGCGCAACGCTCGCCGCTCGGCACGCGGTCCGGGTTCATCCCCAGGCACATGGAGCAGCCCGGCTCGCGCCACTCGAAACCAGCCTCGATGAAGATGCGGTCCAGCCCTTCCGCTTCGGCCTGGCGCTTGACCAGTCCCGAGCCCGGCACGACCAGCGCCTGCTTGATGCGGTCCGCGACCTTGTGCCCCTTGAGCACAGCTGCGGCGGCGCGCAGATCCTCGATGCGGCTATTGGTGCAACTGCCGATGAAGATATGCTCGACGGTCACGTCCTCCATGCGCTGGCCGACGGTCAGGCCCATATAAGCGAGCGACTTGGCGGCGGCGGCGCGCTTGGATGGGTCCGCGAAGCTTTCCGGATCGGGCACCGCGCCAGTAATCGCCACCACGTCCTCCGGGCTTGTGCCCCACGTGACGGTGGGGGCGATGTCGGTCGCGTCGAGCCGCACTGTCTTGTCGAAGCGGGCGCCTTCGTCCGTAACGAGCGTTTTCCAGTAGGCGACGGCCTTCTCCCAGTCCGCGCCCTGCGGGGCCATCGGCCGGCCCTTGAGATAGGCGAATGTCTTCTCGTCCGGCGCGAACAGCCCCGAGCGAGCGCCGCCCTCGATCGCCATGTTGGCTACCGTCAGCCGGCCTTCGATGCTCATGTCGCGGAACGTCGATCCGCGATATTCGATGACATGGCCGGTGCCGCCCGCCGTGCCCGTGCGGCCGATGATCGCCAGCACCACGTCCTTTGCGGTGACGCCATAACCGAGCGCCCCCTCCACCTCGATGGCAAAGGTCTTGGAGGGCTTGAGCAACAGCGTCTGCGTGGCCAGCACATGCTCCACCTCGCTAGTGCCGATGCCAAAGGCGAGCGCCCCCAGCGCGCCGTGCGCCGCCGTGTGGCTGTCTCCGCACACCAGCGTCGTGCCCGGCAGGGTGAAGCCCTGCTCTGGTCCGACGACATGGACGATGCCCTGTTCCGCCGCGACCGCGTCAAAATATTTGATGCCGAATTCGGGCGCGTTGCGCTCCAGCGCGGCGAGTTGCTGCGCGCTCTGCGGATCAACGATGGGGATGCGCGCGCCATGGGCGTCCACGCGCGGCGTTGTCGGCAAATTGTGATCCGGCACCGCCAGCGTCAAATCCGGGCGGCGCACCTTGCGGCCGGCGAGACGCAGGCCCTCGAAGGCCTGCGGGCTCGTTACCTCATGGACCAGATGGCGGTCGATATAGACCAGGCAGGTGCCATCGTCGCGCTTCTCGACGACATGCGCGTCCCAGATCTTTTCGTACAGTGTGCGGGCTTTGCTCATATCACGTCGCCCCTAGCGCCGCAGGGCGCAAGGTGAAAGCCCTATATTGGGCGACGGTAGTCGGCTTCAATGCTGTGCGAGGCCCGCCAGTAATGAAAAGCGGCCCACAGGTAGAACACGCACATGCTCGCCATTGCCAGCCCCAGCGCAAGGCCGGGGGCGATGCCATCCGCCGCATAATGGTCGCTCACCAGCCCGAGCAGCAGCGGGCCGAACCCGCCGCCGACGAGCGTGTAGATCATCGAGGTGAAGGCCGTGCCCGTTGCCCGCATCCGCGCGCTCAGCATATTCTGGAAAGTGCCCTGCGTCGGTCCGAGATAGGTATATTGGAAAAGGCCGCACAGGCCGACAAGCGCGATGATCAGCGCCGGCTCGTCCCGCGTGATCGCGAAGGCATAGAGCGGTGCGGAGACCAGGAGCGTGATCGCCGGCATCAGGGCGTAGCCGCGCCGGTTGCCGCGCGCCGCCAGCCGGTCCGAAATCCAGCCCGCGCCGAGGATGCTGAGCGAGGAGGGCAGGCTCGCGACGAGCCCCGCCACCAGCCCCGCTTCGACCAGAGAGAAGCCGAAACGGCGGATGAGATAGGCGGCGAGGAAGGCGTTGAGCCCGAAGCCGACCATGCTGGCGATGGTCGATCCGGCCAGCATGTGCCGCATCGTCGGCCAGGCGAAATAACGCCCGAGCACCGCGCCGAGCGACGGGACGGTTGCCGTATCGCTTCCCGCATCATGGTGGCCGCGCATCGGCTCGGCCACGAATAGCGTGAGCAGGAGCGCCAGCACGATGCCCGGGACGGCGGCGACCAACAGCGCCGCCCGCCAGCCATAGAGCTGAGCCACCAGCGCGCCGCCGCTGGCGCCTAGAAAGGCACCGATTGGCGGGGCGAGATTCAGCGCGGACATCATCGTCGCCCGCTTGTGTGGCGGGAAATAATCGGAGACGACCGAGTAGGTCGACGGAAGGCCGACCGCCTCCCCCACCCCCACGCCGATCCGCGCGAGCAGCAACTGCACGAAATTATGAGCCAGCCCGCACGCCGCCGTGGCGATCGACCAAAAAATCGTGCCGATCGAGATGAGCGTCAACCGCCGTTTCCGCTCGGCGATGCGGGCGACGAACAAGCCCAGCCCCACATTGAGCACGGCGAAGGCAAGACCATTGACGATGCCGATCTGCGTATCGCTCAGATCGAACTCAATCTTCAGCGGCTCGACCAGGACGTTCATGATGATCCGGTCGACGAAGCCGATCACGCCGATGGACGTCAGCAGCACCAGCGCCAGACGCGGGCGCTCCTTGACGAATGTGAAGGCCATGCCACTCCCCTGATGGTCTTGCGCCGTGTTGCCTCAGGCCGGTGCCAAGGCCAACGGGAAAAGCGGTGTCGGGCGATTCAGCAATCCAGTTTGTCTCAGTCTGGCAGCCAAGCTGCCAGCGCGCCGCCCGGTCCCATCAGCTCAGCACGGGGCTCCGGGCCACGTCCGCTTCGTCGGGCCAACCGGCGAGTCTGGGTAATTGCCGGTTGAGGAAGATCGCCGGCAGGCGGATGAACATCAGCTCGCGATGGATGCGCAGGTCGGTCAGCCGCTCGCGCCAGCGCGGCTGCGGGCGGCGATTGCGGGCGAGCCAATCCCGATAGGGCATCCAGTGGCTGGGCTCGTCGCGCTCCACCACCTTGAAAATGGCCTTGAGTGCCGGGTCGGCCAGCACGAATTTGGACCGCAGTAAGATCTCGACCTGTCGCATGCCGCGTTGCTCGGTGAGCATGATGACCCTGCACAGCCGCTCGAATAACGCCCCGTCCGCCACCACCGCCCGCGTATCCAGCTCCTCGATCGACCGACCGAAAGCGATACGGATGAAGTGGTCGATATGGCCGCAGCTTTTGTCGACGGCGAGCGGCATGCGCCCATCCCGCTCGAAATAGCGCCGGAACATGAGGTAATGTTTGCGCTCATCGGCGCGGTGCTTCTCCACCGCCGCGATGAACGCTTCGTCTTCCGGGCAACGCGCGCGCGCCGCCTCCAGCACGCGGTCGAGGCTCGTATAGCCCCGATGCTCATTGTAGATATAGATGGAGGCCAGCACGTCGCGATAACGCCCCGCGAAACGCCGGCCCAGTGACCAGCGCGCGGGGGCACCCGAGTCTGCGGCCCAATCCTGCGCCATGCCGCGACCATGCGCCGCCAATCCGGCAAAAATACGGCGACGGCAGGCGCGCCCGATCGGGTGTCGGTGCGCGCAAGCCGCCACTCAGATGAAGCGCAGCCCCCCCCGATCAGGCCGCCGCGAGCGCCACCTCATAGGCTGCGCTGGTCTTGGCCGCGACCTCCTCCGCCGTCACGCCGGGTGCCAACTCGACGAGGCGGAACGGTGAACCATGGTCGGCGCGCTGGAACACGCACAGGTCGGTCACGATCATGTCGACCACATTCTTGCCGGTCAGCGGCAATGTGCAGGCGGGGATGAACTTGGGATCGCCGTTCTTGGAGACATGCTCCATCACCACGATGATCTTCTTGACGCCGGCGACCAGATCCATGGCGCCGCCCATGCCCTTGATCATCTTGCCGGGGATCATCCAGTTGGCGATGTCGCCAGCTTCGCTCACTTCCATCGCGCCGAGCACGGCGAGATCGATGTGCCCACCGCGGATCATCGCGAAGCTATCGGCTGAGGAGAAGAAGCAGGTTTGCGGCAGTTCGCTCACGGTCTGCTTGCCGGCGTTAATGAGATCGGCATCGACCTCATCGTCATAGGGGAAGGGACCGATGCCAAGCATGCCGTTTTCGCTCTGCAGCGTCACCTCGACCCCCGCCGGGATATGGTTCGCCACCAGTGTCGGGATGCCGATGCCGAGATTCACGTAGAATCCATCCTGCAGCTCACGCGCCGCGCGGGCAGCCATTTCATCGCGATTCCAGGGCATTATGCGGCCTCCCTCTGGCGAACTGTGCGGAACTCGATCTTCTTGTCATAAGGCGCGCCCATGATGAGGCGGTTGACGTAAATCCCCGGGAGGTGGATCGCGTCGGGGTCGAGGGTGCCGGTCGGCACCACTTCCTCAACTTCGGCTATGCAGATCTTACCGGCGGTCGCCATCGGATGATTGAAGTTGCGCGCGGTCTTGCGGAAGATGAGATTACCGCTCTCGTCCGCTTTCCAGCCCTTGATGATCGAAATATCGGCGACGATGCCGCGTTCCAGCACATATTCCTGGCCGTCGAAAACCTTGGTTTCCTTACCCTCGGCAATAACCGTCCCCACGCCAGTCTTGGTGTAGAAGCCGGGAATGCCCGCGCCACCGGCCCGGCAGCGCTCAGCCAGCGTACCTTGCGGGCAGAACTCCACTTCCAGTTCACCCGCCAGATACTGCCGCTCGAACTCCTTGTTTTCGCCCACATAGGAAGAGATCATCTTCCGGATCTGCCGGGTGCGCAGCAGCTTTCCCAATCCCTCATTATCGATGCCGGCATTGTTCGAGGCGACTGTGAGATCCTTCACCCCGGAGTCGCGAAGGGCGTCGATAAGGCGTTCGGGTATGCCGCAGAGGCCGAACCCGCCGCAGCAGATCGTCATGCCGTCGAACAACAGGCCGTCGAGCGCGGCACGGGCATCGGGGTAGAGCTTCTTCATCAACGACTCCCTGCACGGATGAGCAATGATGGAGCCGGCAATAGGAGCCGTCCGCGCTCCGGTCAAACCCGCATCCTTGCCGAAAACGGCCAAAAGACGCGGTGTCCGCTACGCGAAATCAAGACGGTTTGGCGCGCTGTTGGCGCCCACGGGATGGGGCTGCCTGGCCATGCCGGGCAGCCCGATGGCATCACTCCGCGACGTCAGATTTTGTCGCCAAGCGCGCCCTTGATAGCCCCCTTGATCTTTTGAGCTTTGCCTTTGAGCTCCTGCCCTAGCCCTTCAGCCTTCTTGTCCGGGTTGTCCGTGGCATCGCCGTGTGCCTGCTTGAACTTGCCGGCAGCTTCGTTGGCGACGCCCTTGGCCTTGTCGATGAACTCACCCATTGGTCTCTCCTGATTGGACGGCCACATCCAGGCCGCCTGGTAGGGAGAGAACGAGCGGCTGCGCGAGGCGTTCCCGTGGCGCGATCAAGCGAGCAGACGGGTTTAGATCAACCCGGCGAGCGGACTGGACGGATCGGCATACAGGCGACGCCCCATCCGCCCCGCGCGATAGGCCATGCGGCCGCTCTCAACCGCAGCGCGCATGGCCGCGGCCATCAGGACCGGATCCTTCGCCTCGGCAATGGCGGTGTTCATCAGCACGCCGGTGCTGCCCAGTTCCATCGCGATGGCGGCATCGGAAGCCGTGCCCACGCCCGCGTCGACGATCACCGGCAGCTTGGTGCCTTCCACGATCAGACGGATCGTCACGCGGTTCTGGATCCCGAGTCCCGAGCCGATTGGCGCGCCGAGAGGCATGATGGCCACCGCGCCGGCATCCTCCAGCCGCTTGGCGGCGATCGGGTCGTCCACGCAATAAACCATGGGCTTGAAGCCCTCCTTGGCGAGAATTTCGGTCGCGCGGATTGTCTCCACCATATCCGGATAGAGGGTGCGTGCCTCGCCGAGGACCTCCAGCTTCACCAGATCCCAGCCACCCGCCTCGCGCGCCAATCGCAGCGTGCGGATGGCGTCCTCGGCCGTGTAGCAGCCGGCGGTGTTGGGCAGATAAGTAACCTTCTTGGGGTCGATGAAATCCGTGAGCATCGGCGCCTTGGGATCGGTCACGTTCACCCGGCGCACAGCGACCGTTACCATTTCCGCACCAGCAGCTTCCACCGCCGCCGCGTTCTGGGCATAGTCCTTGTACTTGCCGGTTCCGACGATGAGCCGCGAGTGAAAGGTCTTGCCCGCCACTGTCCAGCGATCGTCCGTCAGCGTTGCGGCGCCATCGCCGCCTCCGACGAAATGGACGATCTCGAGCTGGTCGCCATCCTCCACCGTCACGCCGGCGAGCTTGGCGCGCGGTACCACCTCAAGGTTCCGTTCGACAGCAACCTTCTCGGGAGCCAGCCCCAACTCCTGCGCGAGATCGGCGATGGTAAGCCCCGCGCGCACGCGGCGATGCTCGCCATTCACATGGATGCCGATGGTCCCGTCCACGCTCATCGCCTACTGCACCTTTCGCTTTGAGAGCTGTCCTGCTCGCCATATAGGGATGGCACCAAGCCTCGCAACCGAAAGGACGGACAGCCGATGGCGGCTCCCAGGAAAATTTTCGTGCTCAACGGCCCCAACCTCAACCTGCTCGGGACGCGCGAGCCTGAAATTTATGGTTTCGAGACGCTCGACGATATTGCCGAGCGCATGGAGGATGAGGCGCGGCGCGCCAATGTGGAGATCGACTTCCGCCAGTCCAATCATGAAGGCCATTTGGTGGATTGGTTGCAGGAGGCCAATGGCGAGGGCGCGCTGGCCGTCATTCTGAATGCGGCTGCCTACACCCATACGTCGCTCGCCCTGTACGATGCGATCAAGGCTATCAGCGTGCCGGTGATCGAGGTGCACATCTCCAACCCCGCGTCACGCGAAGCGTACCGACACCAAAGCTACGTCGGCATGGCCGCGCGCGGGACCATCGCTGGGTTCGGGACGCTCGGCTATATGCTGGCGCTGGAAGCTGCGCTGGAAATGGATTGAGCGCGGCGACGGTGAACCCACAGCCCTGACGCCGGGAAGCAGTTGCGTTATGGGCCGAACGGCAATAGGCCCGGCGCCAATCGCATGAACCAGAACAAAGATCTTCAAGGGACGTATAATGGCCGACAAGACCGATAGCGCAGGCGCGATGAAGGTGGACGTGAAGCTCGTACGCGAGCTCGCAGAGATGCTCGACGCGACCAACCTCACCGAAATCGAGGTGGAAGACGGCGATCGCAAGATCCGCGTCGCGCGCACGCCGCAGTCGCAGGCAGTCAGTTACCCCGCCCCCGCCGCTGCGCACGCGCCGGCACCCGTTGCCGCACCTGTTCCCACGGCAGGTCCGGCCGAAGCTGCCTCGCCGGCTGCCCCGGACCATGCGGGCGCCATCAAGTCACCGATGGTCGGCACCTGTTACCTGACGCCCGAGCCGGATGCCCCCGCCTTCGTCAAGGTCGGTGACAGTGTGAAGGCCGGGCAGACGCTGCTCATCGTCGAAGCCATGAAGGTGATGAACCCCATCACGGCGCCCGCCGCTGGTACCGTCAAGGCGCTGCTGGTCGACAACGGCCAGCCGGTCGAATATGACCAACCGCTGATCGTGATCGGCTGAGGGGCCGCACGCCATGACCATCGAGAAGCTGCTCATCGCCAATCGCGGCGAAATCGCCCTGCGCATTCATCGCGCCTGCCATGAGATGGGCATTAAGACCGTCGCCGTGCATAGCACCGCCGATGCCGACGCCATGCATGTCCGCCTGGCGGACGAGGCGATCTGCATCGGGCCCCCGGCGGCAAAGGACAGCTATCTCAACATCCCCGCGATCATCTCGGCCGCCGAAATCTCAGGCGCGGATGCGATCCATCCCGGCTACGGCTTCCTCAGCGAGAATGCCCAGTTCGCCGAGATCGTCGAGGCGCATGGCTTCCTGTTTGTCGGCCCCAAGCCTGAGCATATCCGCGTCATGGGCGACAAGGTGGAGGCCAAGCGCACCGCCGGCGCGCTCGGTCTGCCGCTGGTGCCGGGCACGGAAGGCGCCATCGAAGACGTCGCCGCCGCCAAGGCGCTGGCGCTGAAGATCGGTTATCCGGTCCTCATCAAGGCCGCCTCGGGCGGCGGCGGGCGCGGCATGAAAGTGGTGCCGGACGAGGAGAGCTTCGAGAGCCTCATGTCCCAGGCGCGTAGCGAGGCCAAAGCGGCGTTCGGCGACGACACCGTCTACATGGAGAAGTATCTCGGCAATCCGCGACATATCGAGTTCCAGATCTTCGGTGATGGCAATGGCAATGCCATCCATCTCGGCGAGCGCGATTGCTCCCTCCAACGGCGCCACCAGAAGGTGCTGGAGGAGGCCCCTTCCCCCGTCATCTCCTCGGCCGAGCGGGATCGGATGGGCGGTATCGTCGCCAAGGCGATGGCCGATATGGGTTATCGTGGCGCGGGCACCATCGAGTTCCTGTACGAAAACGGCGAATTCTACTTCATCGAGATGAACACCCGCATTCAGGTGGAGCATCCGGTGACGGAACTGATCACCGGCTTCGATTTGGTGCGCGAGCAGATCCGCATCGCGGAAGGGCTGCCGCTCTCGGTGGCGCAGGAAGATCTCGTCTTCTCCGGCCACGCCATCGAGTGCCGGATCAACGCCGAGGATCCCGAGACATTCATGCCCTCGCCCGGCAAGGTCACCATGTATCATGTGCCCGGCGGCATGCATGTCCGCGTCGATAGCGCGCTTTATCAGGGCTATCAGGTGCCGCCATATTATGATTCCATGATCGGCAAGCTGATCGTCTACGGCCGCACGCGCGAGGGCTGCCTGATGCGCCTGAAGCGCGCGCTGGAGGAATATGTGATCGAGGGGATGAAGACGACCATCCCGCTTCACCAGAAGCTGATCGCCGATCCCGACGTGCAGAACGGCGATTATTCGATCAAGTGGCTGGAAGAATGGTTGGAGCGCCAACAGACGAAGTGATGGTGCGCGCTGCGCGGCCGGACGATGCCGCGCAGATCGCCGCGCTTTACGGGCATCACGTCCGCCATGGCACCGCGACCTTCGACACCGAACCGCCACCGGTCGAACATTGGCGCGACATGGTCGATTCCATGCGGGCGCGCGGATGGCCGTTCCTCGTCGCGGAGGCGGACGGTGCCGTTTTAGGTTTCGCTTATGCCGCGCAATTTCGCGACCGTCCCGCCTACCGCCATTGCTGTGAAGACAGCATCTATATCCGCGCCGATCGGGTGGGGCATGGGATCGGCACCGCGTTGCTCGGCGCGCTGGTGGAGGCCGCGCGCGCGAGCGGGTTCGCCCAGATGCTCGCCGTCATCGGCGGTGCTGAGCCGGCTTCGGTCGCGCTCCACACGAAGCTGGGATTCCGCCATTCCGGGCGCATGAAAAATGTCGGCTACAAATTCGGCCGCTGGCTCGATATCGTTTATATGCAGCGCGCGCTTGGGGCGCACGACGAGGAGAACCTATGAAAGCGACCATCTGGCATAATCCCCGCTGCTCCAAGTCGCGTGAGACGCTGGCCATCCTCGAATCGACGCCCGGCATCGAGGTCGAGGTCGTCGACTACCTGAAGTCTCCGCCGAGCCGCGATCGCCTCGCCGGGCTTTATGCTCGCGCTGGACTGACCCCGCGGGAGGGCCTGCGCAAGGGCGAGGAGGGCGCCAAGCCCCTCAAAGACGCCAGCGACGATGCGATCCTCGACGCCATGGTCGCCGACCCCATCCTGATCGAGCGCCCGCTCGTCGAGACCGACAAGGGCGTCCGCCTCGGTCGCCCGCCAGATCGGGTCAAGGAGATCCTGTAAGCCTGCTCCGCCGATTAAGGTCCGGCTTATCGGCACGGCATAACGCCGAGTGGTTTCGTCACCATCGCATATGTTGGCAGCGATCCCGGTGACGGGGCCAAGTCTCTCGCGCTTGCCGGGCCGATACACACGGCGGCTCTAGGGAGCTTCGTTTGCACGAAGGGAGGAACGCCGCCGTCCTACGCCCCGCCTGTCATGGCAAGGGCGACGGCTCCGCTTCCATCAACATCGCCACGCATCCAAGGACCGCGTCCTCTCGGCCGCTCGCAGGCAACCAGCGCCATGGACGCTGGGCATGACTGTCGAAAACCGGCTTGCTCAAACCAGTTGCGACGGCACCACCGGCAACGAGCGAATGCGTTTGCCGGTCGCCGCGAAGATCGCATTGGCGATGGCCGGGATGATGGGCGGCAGCGCCGGCTCGCCCAGGCCGGTCGGCGGGTTGTCGCTGCGCACGAACTCCACGACGATATCCTGGGGCGCCGCGCCGATCCGCGCCAGCGGGAAATCGTGGAAGTTGGTGCGGTTGGCGCCTCCGTTCACGATCTCGACCTTCTGCCCGATGATGGTCTGGGCGATCCCGTCGATCACCGATCCCTGCGCCTGATGCACGGCGTTGATCGGGTTGATGATGTGGCTGCCGACATCGCCCGCAACCCACACCTTGTCGACCTGCACGCCTCCGCCACTGCTTATCGTGATGTCCGCTATCTCAGCGAAATAGCCACGGTGGCTGAAGTAGAAGGCAAAGCCGCGTCCCTTGCCATTACCGCCCGAGCGCCCCTGCCAATTGGCCATGGCGCATACCTTGTCGATCACGGCACGGGCCCGCCCGGTCTGGAAGTCGACGGCCCGCGGTCCTGTTCCGCCGCTGATCGTGCGTGCTTCCCCGAGCGTGCGGCGCAGGAACTCCGGCAGATCCAGCCCCGCAGCTAGCGCCACCTCGTCAAGGAAGCTCTGGAATGCGTAAGACAAGCCATTGGACAGCGGTGCGCGCAGGAAGCCCGTCGGCACGTTGTTATCGAGATATGTCGCGCCGTAGGAGACATCCGCAATGAGCTGCGCGGGTAGTTCCGTCGGGTTCATTGCCGCACCTGGCGCTGGCTTGCCGTCACGACTGAGGCTGACGAAATGATTTTTGAATGCGATCAGCTTCCCCTGCGCGTCCAGCCCGGCCTCGAAGCTGTGCCAGCCCGCCGCACGGAAGAAATCGTGCCGCAGATCGTCGGTGCGAGAATAGATCAACTTAACCGGCCGTCCGGGCAGCGCCTTCGCAATCTGCGCGACAATCACCATATAATCGTTGCTCAATCGCCGACCGAATCCACCCCCGATCCGCGTGAGATTGATGGTGATCGCCTCCGGCGCAATAGCGAGCGCAGCGGCGACCTGCAGGCGACCGGCCTGCGGCAATTGCGTCGGCGCCCAAATCTCGATCCGGCCGTCCTTGAACAGCGCGGTGCAGTTCTGCGGCTCAAGGGTGCCGTGAGCGAGGAACGGATAATGGTAGCGGGCGCTCACCTTTTTCGCGGCCCCGGCCAAGGCCTTGTCGGCATCGCCGGTCTTGACGACTTCGGTCTCCGGCCCTTTTTCCAACGCGGCGTTGGCGCTCGCGTCAAATGCTGCCGACGAGTAGCGGCGCGCCGCCTCATCATCCCAGACAATCTTGAGGTCTGCCCGTGCCTTGTCGGCGGCCCACCAGCTTTGCGCCACGATCGCCACGGCGTCGTTCGCTCCTTGGGGATTGTAGCCGCTGTTAATCGGCACCACCGCGATGATGCCGGGCTTTCCTGTCACGGCTGAATCGTCGAAACTGCGGAGCGTGCCGCCATAAGCGGGGCATATCTCCACCGCCGCATGAACCAGCCCCGGCATTGTCACGTCGATGCCGAACAGCGGCTTGCCCGCCACGATGGCCGGCGTATCGACGCCGATCTGCGATTTGCCGATGATATTGAATTTGGCCGCATCCTTGAGCGGCACCGTGGCCAGATCCGGCGCGGTCTGCTTTGCCGCATCGGCGGCGAGTTGAGCATAAGTGGCCGTGCGCTTGCTCGCCGCATGGTTCACCTTGCCGGCACCGGTGGTGAGGGTCGCCGGATCGACGCCCCAGCGCGCCGCCGCCGCCTGAACGAGCATCTGCCGCGCGGCCGCTCCCGTCTGGCGCATCGGCAGCCAGTTCGTTGGGGTTGCGAAACTCCCACCGGCAAGTTGCACCCCATAGCGCTTCTCGTCGGCGATGGTCTGCTCGATATGGACCTGCGTCCAGTCGACATCGAGTTCCTCGGCGATCAGCATCGGCAGCATTGTCTTGATGCCCTGGCCGACTTCCGGGTTTTTGGCGCCAATGGTCACGCTGTTATCTGCGTTGATGCGGATGAACGCGTTGAGGACGGTGGGTGCTTCCCCCGGTTTGGTCGCCGCGAACGCGATGCGCGCATCAAACGCCAGCACCGCGCCGCCGACCAGCGTCGCCTTGATGAGTGAGCGGCGGTCGAGGTCCAGGCCCGTACTCATGCTTCTGCTCCCTCGGTGATACCCGCAGCCTGCTTGATGGCGGCGCGGATCCGGAGATAGGTGGCGCAACGGCAGATGTTGCCGCTCATCGCCGCGTCGATTTCCTTGTCGCTCGGCTTGGGCGTCTTGGTCAGCAGTGCCGTTGCGGACATGATCTGTCCGGCCTGGCAATAGCCGCACTGCGGCACGTCCAGCGAGATCCACGCCTCGCTCACCTTCTTGCCGGCCGGCAGCGTGGCGACATGCTCGATGGTCGTGATCGCCTTGCCGGCCGCCGCGCTGATCGGCGTGATGCAGGAGCGCACGGCAGTCCCGTCGATATGCACGGTGCAAGCGCCGCACAGGCCCATGCCGCAGCCAAACTTGGTGCCCGGCAGGTCGAGGTCTTCACGCAGAGCCCAAAGCAGCGGCTTCTGGGGGTCAACGTCGACGCGCCGCTCCTTGCCATTGATCGAAAGGGTGGTGGCCACGCTCATCTCTCCCCGTCAGCGTTAGTAAGAAAAGAACATGCCGATCCGATCACCCAATTGTCAATCTCCCCGACGCTCCCTTAAACATTGCTGGCATGCGCCGAAGCAGTAAGGATAATATCCAATATGTCGTGAGTTACAGGATGGGCCTTGGACGATATTGAAGACATCATCACGGCGGCCCGCGCTTGGGCGGGACAGCCCATGGCGCTGGCCACCGTCGTCTCGGCGGCGGGGTCCGCGCCGCGCCAGCGCGGCGGGCACATGCTGGTCGCGGCAGACGGGCGCTTTGCCGGCTCCATTTCCGGCGGTTGCGTCGAATATGAGGTGTTCGCCCTGGCCGAGCGGGTGATCGGCGGGGCTCCGGCGGGGGTCACCTATTACCGCACTAGCCAACCCGGTGAATGGATGCCGGGCCTGCCCTGTGGAGGCGAGATCGGCGTGCTGGTCCAGCCCGTGTCGTCGGCCGGGTTCGCACCGGCTCTGTTCGATGAGATCGCGGCGGCCCGCTCCGCCGGCACGCCCCTCGCCCTGTCGACGGACCTCGCGACTGGCCTCACCGTCAAGGGCGCGCATGAGGGGCAATTCATCAATATCTATGAGCCCGCGCGGCGTCTGCTCATCGTCGGCGCAGTGCAGATCGCGCAGGCGCTCGCCGCCATCGCGCGGACGATCGGCTTTGCCGTCACCGTCAACGATCCGCGCGAGCGATTTCTGCGGGCTGATCGCTTCCCGGATGCGACGCTCAGCGACGCCTGGCCAGATGCCGCCGTTGCGGCCTTCGCCCCGAATGCGCAGGCGGCGGTGGTGACGCTCAGCCATGACGTCAAGATCGACGACCCCGCGCTGGCGGCCGCGCTTGCGGCGCCAACCGGCTACATTGGCGCGCTTGGCTCACGCGCAAACCAGCGCCGGCGCCTCGACCGGCTCGCCACGCTGGGCTTCGGCCCAGCCGATCTCGCCCGCATCGACGGACCAGCCGGCGTGCCCATTGGCGGCCTCGGCCCACAGGAGATCGCCCTTTCCATCGCGGCCGGGATGGTAGCGAGGTTGCGTGGCGCGCGGTGATCCGATTGCCCTCGCGCTGCTCGGTGCGGGCCGCTCGGTGCGCTTTGGCAGCGCCGACAAGCTGATGACTCCGCTCTGCGGCCGACCGCTGATCGCCTGGGCAGCGGATACCGGGCGGATGCTGCCGGCCGAGTGGCACCTGCTGGTCGCCGGCGGGGACGCCGCGCTTGCCGCCGCCGCGCCGGGCTATCGGCTGATCGCCAATCCGGCGCCGGAACAGGGGCTCTCCGGCTCGCTACGGATCGCGGTGGATGAAGCGAGTCGCCTGGGCGCTGCCGCGCTGGTGGTCCTGCTGGGCGACATGCCGTTCGTTACGCCCGCTCATCTGCACCAGCTTGTCGCCGCGTTTGGCGGACACGAAGCGCAGCCGGTGTTTACAAAGCCGCCGCAAGGCGCGCCGCGCCCACCGGCGTTGTTCCCGGCGGCCTGCTTCGCCACGCTCCGGCAATTGGACGGGGATCAGGGCGCGCGTGCCCTCGCCTCCGGCGCGCCCCTCGTCACCGCCGACAGCCAGTCGTTGCTGGATATCGACACGCCGGACGACATCATCCGCGCCGAGGCGATCTGCTGCGGCTCTGGCAGGCGGGGATGACGGCCTCTCCTCACGCCATGCCGACGGACGGGCTGCCACGCGAAGGCGATATTCCCTGAGCGGATGGAACCGGGGTCAAGAAAGCTGGCGGCGGGCAATCAGCCCATATCGATGCCGCCTGTCGCTAAATCTCGACCTGGCTACCCAGCTCGATCACGCGGTTGGTGGGCAGGCGGAAAAACTCCATCGCGCTTTCGGCGTTGCGCAGCATCCAGGCGAACAGTTTTTCGCGCCAGATGCGCATGCCCGGGCGGGATGATGGCAGCAGTGTCTGCCGTGCCAGGAAGAAGCTGGTCTCCATCATCTTGAAGGTCTGGCCGCAATCCTTCACCTGCGCCAGCGCGGCGGGAACATCCGCCTCCTCCATGAAGCCGTAGCGCAAGATCAGGCGGAAGAAACCGCGGCCCAAATCCTCGATCTCATAGCGTTTGGCAGGCTCGACGACCGGCACGTCGGCTATTTTGACGGTCAGCAGCACCACGCGGTCGTGCAGAACCTTGTTGTGCTTGAGGTTGTGGAGCAACGCATGCGGCACGCCGTCCGGCGTCGAGGTCATGAACACGGCCGTGCCGGGCACGCGCACCGCGCTGTTGGAGGCCGAGGCGATGAACACCGGGATCGGCATCGCGGACTCGCGCAGGCGGTCCATCATCAGCTTGCGGCCCTTGGCCCAGGTCGTGAGCAAGGTGAAGGCGATGAAGCCGATGAACAGTGGGAACCACCCGCCATCCGGGATCTTGGTGAGATTGGCGGCGAGATAGGCACCGTCGATCAGGTAGAAGATCGCCAGCAGCGGCACCGCGATCCAGCGGTTCCACTTCCACAGCTTGAGGAGCAGCACGGTCAGCAAGGCGCTATCGATGAACATCGCGCCCGTCACCGCTATGCCGTAGGCCGCCGACAGGTTGGACGATGTCTGGAAGCTGAGCACCAGCAGGATCACCGCCACCATCAACCCCCAGTTGATCAGCGGGATATAGATCTGCCCCGCCATCGCGGCGCTGGTGTGCGCGATGCGCAGGCGTGGGATGAAGCCGAGCTGGATCGCCTGGCGGGTAATCGAGAAGGCGCCGCTGATCACCGCCTGCGACGCGATGATCGCGGCCAGCGTCGCGATGCCGACCAGCGGCAGGCGGAACCAGTCGGGCGCGAGATTGTAGAACGGGCTCTCCAGCGCCGCCGCGCCCTCGCGCAGCAGCAGCGAGCCCTGCCCCATATAGTTCAGCGTCAGCGCCGGCAGAACAAACCACAGCCAGGAGATGCGGATAGGCTTGCGACCGAAATGTCCCATGTCGGCATAGAGCGCCTCAGCCCCCGTCACCGCCAGCACCACGGAACCCAGCGCAAGGAATGCCTGCACGGGCGTCAGCACGAAGAAGTTGATCGCATACCAGGGATTGACCGCCAGCACGACGCCCGGCCTCTGGACGATACTGAGCACGCCGAGCACCGAGATGCTCAGGAAATAGAGCAACATGATCGGGCCGAACAGCGTCGCCACCCGGTTGGTCCCGGCCCGCTGGATCGAAAAGAGAAAGATGAGGATCGCCAGCGCCAGTGGCACGACAAGCCTGCCGAACGCGGGATTGACGACCTGAAGCCCTTCCACTGCGCTCAGCACGGTGACGGCAGGAGTAATCATGCTGTCGCCGTAGAACAGCGCCGTCGCGAACACGCCGAGCAGGACGATGCCCGTCGACCAGCGTTGCGAGGGGATGCTGCGGCTGACCAACGCCAGCAGGGCCAGGCTGCCGCCCTCCCCCTTGTTGTCCGCGCGCATCAGGATGGAGACGTATTTGACCGTCACCACCGCGATCATCGACCAGAAGATGAGGCTGATTGCGCCCATGATATGGGCGGCGTCCAGCGTCAGCGTGTGGTGGCCGGCAAATGTCTCGCGGAAGGCGTAAAGCGGGCTGGTGCCGATATCGCCGAAGACGACGCCGATGGCGCCAACGGCGAGCTTGACCGCACCCTCGCTCTGAGGGCTATGCGCAGGCTCTCCAGCATGAGCGGGCATGCTGGCAGCTTCGCTTGCTGAACCTTGATCGGGCGTCACGCCCGTGCCGGAACCGCTGTCATCGGCCGCCTTTCCCCTGCTCAGGCTAGCGCCTGGACGCGCGGCGCCCTAGCACTTCACCCTCCATGGTGCAACGCACAATCACGGAGCCGGATTCCCGCCTTGCGGCGCGGTTTCAGACTGAACGCCAGCGTCTCGCCGTCGGATCAAGGCATTGAGCAGCGCGACGTTGCGAATCAGCTCCTCGCGGAGCTCCGCGTCCTCTGGCAGGCGCGCGGCGAGCTTGAGCCAGACATCGCGCGCGGATTCGAATTCACCCGATTGGGCAAGCGCCAGACCATAGAAGTAACTGGGCGATATGCCGTCGGGCTGCGCGCTCAGTGCCTGTTGGAAGGCATAATTGGCGGCCGGCGTCATCGCCCCGTTGGCATGGGCCATCAACGCATTGCCGAGGCCGACCCAAAGGTGAGGATCGTCCGGATATTTGCGCAGGCCCGGAAGGAGCACATTGGCGGCGTCCCGGGTCTCGCCCCGGCTCGCATAACTGTCCGACATCACCAGGAACGGCGTCGCACGACTGATCTGCTCGCCAATTTCGCGGCGTTTCTTGGCCAGTTCCTCGTCGAAGCGGATCTGCGCGACGCCTGCCTTGACCGGCTTTCCCGGGAGCGCCGGGCTGCCTTGCCAGGCATATCCGGCAAGGCCAAACAACAAGGCGGCAGCCAGCGGCGCGGCCCGGCGCACGCTCATGCGTGACCCAAGCAGGACCATGGCGCCGATCCCTATCGCCAGAAGCAGGGCGATCACAATCCCGGTCATGCGTCGCCCTTCCGATGTTTGCGAATCCGCCGAAATGCCAGCGCTCCACCGGCGCCGAGCAGCAGCACGGGGGCACCCCACAGCGGCCAGAGGATGGGTTCGGCGGTCGGCTTGTAGCTGATCCAGTCGCCGTAACGCTCGATCAGCCAGGCGCGGATCGCCTCCGGCTCCTCCCCACGCGCAATCCGCTCGCGGATCTCCGAGCGCATGTCGGACGCCATGCTGGCGTTGCTGTCCGCGATCGACTGGCTCTGGCAGGTGAGGCAGCGGATGGTATGCATCAGCGCCGTCGCCTTGGCCTCCAGCGCCGGGTCGTCAAGCTGGCGATCGGCATAAGGCGCGGGCGGCAGCGCGGTCTGTCCATGAACAGGCGCGGCCAGCGCGGACGCGAGCAGGATCAACGGTAGCGCGCCCCTCATGTCTCGGCCTCGCGCAGCTTGGCGAGGATGGTGTCGACGTCCTGCGGGCCGATGGCGCCGATATGCTGGTAGCGGATCACGCCCTTGCCATCGACGACGAAGGTCTCCGGCACGCCGGAGGAACCCAGGTAGAATTGCAGCGTGCTGCGCGCATCCAACCCGATTCTCTGGAACGGATCACCGTGGCGGGCGAGGAAGGCGTCGACATCGTCACGGGCGTCGCGGATAGCCACGCCGTCGATGCGCACGCCTTGCTCGGCGAGCTGCGCCAGCACCGGCGCCTCCGCCGCGCAGGGGACGCACCAGCTTGCGAAGATATTGAGCAGGCGCGGCTTGCCGTCGGCCATCTCCTTGGTCGAGAGCGCCGGCTTACTGGACGAGGCCGCCGGCAGTTCGATGCCGGGTACCGGTTGGCCGATCATCCGCGATTGGATGGTCGTCTGTTGCTCCCGGTTGAGCCCGAGCGAGGCCACACCCAGGAAGATCAGATAGCCCAGCAGCGGAATCCACAGGATGAGCGAACGCTTCATGCGGTCACCGCCCCTTCCGGCACGGTCGTGGTCGGCTCAGCCACCGCGGCCGCAGTGCGATCCTGCTTGCGCCCGCGCCGTACGCGGCCGACCAGCGCCAGCGCGCCACCCAGCGCGATCAGCCCACCGCCGAACCAGATCAGCGTCACGAACGGCTTCCACCAGATGCGCAGTTGCCAGCGGCCGTCTTCCAGCGCGTCGCCGAGCACCAGATAAAGCTGCCCGTTCCAGCGCGTCATCTGCACCGATTCGGTCGTCGGTGTCGGCGGATCGGTGAAGAAGCGTGCCTGCGGCTTGGCAACACCGATCACGCGACCGTCGCGGCTGACGGTCAGCGTCGCCTGCATCGCCGTCCAGTTGGGTCCGGCAATCGGCATCACCGTATCGAAGGCCACGGTGGTGCCGGCAATCTCGAAACTGTCGCCCGGTCGCGCTGCGGCCAGCTTCTCCTGCGAGAAGGCGCTTTCCGAGGCCATGCCGGCCATGCTCACCGCGCAGCCGAGATGCGCGATTACCATGCCGTAGGTAAACAGGGGCGTGCGGCGCAAGTTGCGCTTCCAGAGCGGCGCGACGCTCGCCACCGCCACGCCGGCGGCCGCCCCGAACCCGATCGTCGTCAGCCACCCGACCGTGCGGGGCGCGAAGGCGATCACCGCCACCAGCGCGAGCAAGGCCGCGATCATGGCCGGCGCGGCGCGGCGTATCACCGCGCCCGTATCGTCACGCCGCCAGCGCAGCAGTGGCCCGACGATCAGCGCGATCATCAGCGCAACCGCCAGCGGGCCGATGATCGCGTTGAAATAAGGCGGGCCCACCGAGACACGCACCCCCATCATCTCGGTCAGCAGCGGGTAGAGGGTGCCGACGAACACCAGTCCGAGAATGACGCAGAGCAGCAGGTTGTTGACGACCAGCATCGCCTCCCGGCTCACGGCGTCGAACCGCGCACCCTCATTCACGGTGTGGACGCGCAGCGCAAACAGCGCCAGCGCGCCACCGATATAAATACCCAGCAGCGCGAGGATGAAACTGCCGCGCGTGGGATCGACCGCGAAGGCATGGACGCTGGTCAAAATGCCCGAGCGCACGAGGAAGGTGCCGATCATCGACATGGCGAAGGCGATCACCGAGAGCATGATCGTCCACGCCCGCAGCGCGTCGCGCGTCGCCAGCACCGTGGCGCTATGGAGCAGTGCCGTTGCCGCCAGCCATGGCATGAGCGAGGCATTCTCGACCGGGTCCCAGAACCACCAGCCGCCCCAGCCCAGCTCGTAATAGGCCCAATAGGAGCCGGCGGTGATGCCGATGGTTAGCATGATCCACGCGGCCAGCACCCACGGCCGGATCGCACGGGCAAACCGGGCATCGACCGCGCGAGTCAGCAACGCGCCAACCGCGAAAGAGAACGCCACCGAGAGCCCGACATAGCCGAGGTAGAGCGTGGGTGGATGGAAGGCGAGGCCGGGGTCCTGCAACAGCGGGTTGAGCCCCTGCCCGTCCACCGCCGGGGGGTCGAGTCGCTTGAAGGGATTGGAGGCAAGCAGCAGGAATGCGTAGAAGCCCAGACTGATCGCCGCCTGCGCTCCCAGCGTCGCAATGTGCGTGCGCCGGTCCAGCCCACGCTCGAACAGCGCGACCGCCGCGCCCGCCACGCTCATCACTGCGACCCAAAGCAGCATCGAGCCCTCGTGATTGCCCCACGCGCCGGCGAATTTGTAGATGAACGGCTTGGCCGAATGACTGTTCGCCGCGACCAGATAGACTGACATGTCCGATCGCACGAACAGCAGGATGAGCAGCGCCATCGCGAGGCCGGTCAGCCCGCCCTGCGCCACCGCGACCGAGCGGATCAGCCGCCGCGCGTCCGCATTACCCTGTACCACCGCTGCCCAGGCGAGCAGCAGTTGCAAGCCTGCCAGCACGGCAGCCAGCCACAGGGCGGCAAGTCCGGCTTCGGCGATCATGGCTGGCTCGCTTCGACCTTATGGGTCTTGGGGTCGTACTGGATGCCTTCCATCTCGCGCGGCATGTAGCGTTCGTCATGCTTGGCGAGAATGTTGGTGGCGCGGAACGTGCCGTCGGCGTCGAACGAACCCTCGGCAATCGCGCCGGAGCCTTCCTTGAATAGATCCGGCGTGATGCCGCTGAAGGTGGCCGGCACGGTGCCCTTGCCGTCGGTCAGGTCGAAGGTGATCGTCACGCCGTCAGCCTCGCGCTTGAGGCTGCCGAGTGCCACCATGCCGCCCAGCCTCACCGCCTTGCCCGGTTCGATCTCGGCGGCCTTGGCTTCGGCCGGTGTGTAGAAATAGGCCGCCTGGTCGCGCAGGGCGGACATGGCGAGCAGCACCCCGCCGATCATCGCCGCCAGGGCCAATATCACCAGAACAAGGCGCTGATGCTTGCGCTTGGGGCCTTGCCGGCTCGATGCCACCGCGACCATCGTTTTCAATTCCATTCCAGAAGCTGTTTCGCGCGGGCTTCCGACTGGCGGGCGCCGCGCCACGCCCACAGGCTCGTCGCTACGGTGGCAAGAGCCGTCAGGCCATAAGCGGCGATCACGAAAGGCCAGGGATTCACGACATCATCCTCGCGACATGCGGCGCAGGCGCGCCTCGATGCGGTTCTCCGCCAGGATCGCGCGCATCCGCAGCAGCACGATGGCAACGAACCAGAAGGTAAAACCGAGCACGGTCAGGCCCAGCGGCCAGAGCATCGAGCTGTCGATGCTGCTGCTCGTGAACGTGATCGAGCGCCCCTGGTGAAGGCTGTTCCACCACACCACCGAGTAATGGATCACCGGCAGGTTGAGCGCGCCGACCAGCGCATAAATCGCGGTCACGCGACTCACGCCGCCCATATCGCCACGATCGGCGCTGGCACGACCGAGCGCGATATAGCCAAGGTAGAGAAACAGGAGCAGCAGCATGGAGGTCATCCGCCCGTCCCACTCCCACCATGTCCCCCACGTCGGCCGCCCCCAGATCGAGCCGCTGGCGAGGCAGATCGCGGTAAAGACGGCGCCCGGAACGGCCGTCGCCCGCCCCGCCACGGCCGCGAGCGGATGGCGCCAGACGAGTTGCGCGATGGCGGCGGCCGTCAGCCCGCTCCACCCGCCCATACCCAGCCAGGCGGCCGGCACGTGGATATAAATGATACGGAAGCTCTCACCCTGCAGATAGTCGGCGGGGGCGACAAACAACCCCGCCCAACAACCGATCAGAATCAATGCGATACCGCCCCAGAAGGACCAGGCGGTGACGGGCACGGCGATCGACAGGAATCGACGCGGATTCGCGAGGGCATGCATGCGGCCTCCTTTAGTGCGAGGCGCGCGGACATGCCAGTCCGTTGATTTGGCAAGGCGGGAGGAAAGCACCTTATCCGCATTATTTTGTGACGATGGGGCGACAAAGCCATTTTCCCCTCCTATATGGCCGGCAAATACAGCGTGCATGGAGAGTCTCCGCCCTCTCGCCTGCTTCGAGTAGAACCGATGCTGACCACCAATCCGTTTGACGATGACAAGCTGCGCGAAGAGTGCGGCATTTTTGGCGTTCATGGCGCCGCAACAGCCTCTGCCATGGCGGCGCTCGGCCTACATGCCCTGCAGCATCGTGGCCAGGAAGCCGCGGGCATTACCAGCTGGGACGGCAAGGAATTTCACACCCACCGGGCGATGGGCCACGTCGCCGGCAATTTCGATAATGACGAAATCATCCGAAGGCTCGCCGGTACCGTCGCCTGCGGCCATGTGCGTTATTCGACCACCGGCGAGACGGCACTGCGCAATGTGCAGCCGCTCTATGCCGATCTGTCATCGGGCGGTTTCGCCATCGCCCACAATGGCAACATTTCCAACGCGCTGAACCTGCGCAAGCGGCTGGTGCGCGAGGGAGCGATCTTCCAGTCCACCAGCGACACGGAAGTCATCATCCACCTGCTCGCCAAGTCGCGCTACCGCACGTTGCTCGATCGGTTCATCGACGCGCTGAAGCAGGTCGAGGGCGCTTATTCGCTCATCTGCCTCACCCCCGAGGGGCTGATTGCCTGCCGCGATCCGCTGGGGATTCGCCCGCTCGTCATGGGCCGGATTGGCGACGCGATCATCTTTGCGTCGGAGACCGTGGCGTTCGACGTGGTCGGTGCGGAATATATCCGGTCCGTCGATCCCGGTGAACTCGTCGTGGTGGCGCATGACGGCGAGATTCGCTCACACCGCCCCTTTGGCGACACGCCGCATCCCCGGCCCTGCATCTTCGAGCACGTCTATTTCTCACGTCCCGACTCGATCGTCGATGGTCACAGCGTCTATCAAGTGCGCAAGGCGATCGGCGCGCAGCTGGCCATCGAAGGGCCGGTCGATGCCGACCTCGTCATCCCGGTGCCGGACAGCGGGGTGCCCGCCGCGATCGGCTTTGCGCAACAGTCCGGTACGCCGTTCGAGCTGGGGATCATCCGCTCGCATTATGTCGGCCGCACCTTCATCCAGCCCGGCGACAAGGTTCGCCATCTGGGCGTCAAGCTCAAGCACAACGCCAATCGCGCGCTGATCGCCGGCAAGAAGGTGGTGCTGATCGACGATTCGATCGTGCGCGGCACAACCTCGCTCAAGATCGTGCAGATGATGCGCGATGCCGGCGCGAAGGAGGTGCATATGCGCATCGCCAGCCCGCCGACGCGACATAGCTGCTTCTACGGGGTCGATACCCCGGAGCGCGGCAAGCTGCTCGCCCACAAGATGGACGTCGCGCAGATGTGCGCCTTCATCCACGCCGACAGCCTCTCCTTCGTCTCCATCGAGGGCCTTTACAAAGCCATCGGCGAGAGTCGCCGCAACGGCGACGTTCCGCAATATTGCGACGCCTGCTTCTCCGGCGATTATCCGACCACCCTCACCGATTTCGATGACAATGCGCAGGTGAACCAGCTCGAGCTGCTGCACGAACGCGTAGTCTGACCCTATACGGATATCCATGACCAATCAGGACAATAAGGGCCGGCCGCTGGCCGGACGGATCGCTCTCGTGACCGGCGCCAGTCGGGGTATCGGCGCCGCCACAGCGCACGCGCTGGCACAGGACGGCGCCCACGTCGTTCTCGTCGCTCGGACGGTGCCTGATCTCGAGGCTGTCGAGGACGCCATCCACGCCGCCGGCGGCAGTGCGACCATCGCTCCGCTCGACCTCACCGACGGCGAAAGCATCGGCCGGCTTGCGCAGGCCATTAGCGGCCGGTGGAAGGCGTTGGATATCCTCGTGCTCAACGCTGCCACGCTCGGCACGCTGGCCGCGGTGCCGGCCATCGATAGCAAGGAATTCGCTCGCCTGCTGACACTGAACATCGCAGCGCAGCAGGCGCTCATCGCGGCTTTCGACCCCATGCTAAGGGCCAGCGCGGACGCGCGTGTCGTCGCTCTCACCAGTGGCGTCGCGGCCGCCAGTCCGCGTGCCTATTGGGGAGCCTACGGCGCCTCCAAGGCGGCGCTCGAAGTGCTCGTCGCGGCCTACGGGCAGGAAGTCCGCAATGTGAGCGCGGTGCGCACCCACATCGTCGAGCCCGGCGCCACCCGCACGACCATGCGCGCACGCGCCTATCCCGGTGAAGACCCGGCCACGCTCAAGACCCCGGACGTCGTCGGCCGTGCCATCGCCGATCTCGTCGCCCGCGACGCTCCCGACGGCGAACGGCTGGTCCTGCCGAAGTAAGGCCAAGGGCGCCGGTTGGGCGGATTGCACCCGGCAAGCGATGTGTCCGGTCCGGGTTACGGAAACAGCCAAGGCCCAAGGGGCCGCGTTCGTTTTTGCGCACGCGGTGGCCCGCGCAAGCGAAAGAAGCAGCCCAGCGCCGAATCGGCTCCCTCGCTCCCTCGGTTTCCGCCTCCCGCGATTCCCTCCCAAATTCGGTCGGGGAAAGCGAGTCACGGGCGGCGGACCGGCCCCCCCCTGCGCTCATCACAGACCCTATGGAGCGGCCGGCGAAGAAGATTGCTCCTTCGACAGGTTAGGGGCGCCTGGATGATCCCTCAAATCAATCCTTCAAACCGTCCCACATCTCTTTGATTTTACCAAAGAACCCACTGGAGGCCGGGCATTCGTCTCCGGTTTCGGTCGCGCGGAATTCTTCCAGCAATTCGCGCTGACGAGCGCTCAGCCGGGTAGGGGTTTCAACCTCGATCTGGATCACCAGATCACCCCGGCCGCGCCCGTTGAGCACCGGCATGCCGGCGGCGCGCTGACGGAGTTGCTTGCCTGACTGGATGCCAGAAGGGATGCGGATTTCATGATCTTCGCCGTCGAGGCTCGGCACGTTGATCGTGCCGCCTAGCGCCGCCAGCGTGAAGCTGATCGGCACCCGACAGAAGAGATTGGTTCCCTCGCGCTCGAAGATGGCGTGTCGCCGGACATGCAGGAAGATGTAGAGATCGCCCGCCGGCGCGCCGCGCGGCCCGGCCTCGCCCTGCCCGCTCAGCCGGATGCGCGTGCCCTCGTCCACCCCCGGCGGGATGGTCACGTCGAGCGCGCGCTCCTTGTCGACCCGTCCTTCGCCACGGCAGGTTCGGCACGGCGATTTGATTCGCTGGCCGGCGCCATGGCAGCTGGGGCAGGTGCGCTCGATGACGAAGAAGCCCTGCTGGGCCCGCACCTTGCCATGACCGGCGCAGGTTGGGCACGTCTCGGCTGCCGTCCCTGGCTCCGCTCCGCTGCCGTCGCAGCTTTCGCATAGCGCCGCGACATCGATGCGGATCGTCGTCTCGCGGCCGTGGAAGGCATCCTCCAGGCTGATTTCGAGATCGTAGCGCAGGTCGGCGCCGCGCTGGGCCTGCTGGTGCCCGCCGCCCGAGAACCCGCCGCCAAATATCGTTTCGAAGATGTCGCTGAAGTCGGAGAAGCCGGCTCCTCCGCCATTCCCGCCGCCGTTCATGCCTTGCTGAAAGGCAGCGTGCCCAAAGCGGTCATAGGCGGCGCGCTTCTGCGGGTCCTTGAGGCAGTCATAGGCTTCGTTCAGGGACTTGAACTTGGCCTCGCTCTCCGCGCAGCCCGGGTTCTTGTCCGGGTGGTAGCGCATAGCCATGCGGCGATAAGCTGATTTGATGGTGTTCGCGTCAGCCGTCCGCTCGACTTCGAGCAACTCGTAATAATCTGTCTGGCTACTCATGCCCCGCAGCAGCTCCCCGTCCGTGTCCGGTCAGGCGCTCGCCCGACCGGACACGACTTTCCATTCTTAGGCCTTGTTGTCCTCGTCGACTTCGGAGAATTCCGCGTCGACCACGTCGTCACTCCCGGCGTTGGCGGGGCCTTCCGCACCGGGTGAAGCGGCCGCAGCCTGCTCCTTCTCGTAGATCGCTTGGCCAAGCTTCATGGAAACCTGGGCCAGTTCCTGGGTCTTGCTCTTCATCGCCTCGACGTCTCCGCCTTCGATGGCAGTCTTGGTCGCGGCGATCGCTGTCTCGATCTCGCCCTTGAGGCTCGCGTCCACCTTGTCGCCATGCTCAGCGAGTTGGCGCTCGGTGGTGTGGACAAGGCTCTCGGCGTTGTTCTTCGCCTCGGCGCCCTCGCGGCGCTTCTTGTCCTCTTCGGCAAAGCGCTCGGCGTCCTTGACCATCTGCTCGATGTCGCTGTCGGAGAGGCCGCCGGATGCCTGGATCTTGATCTGCTGCTCCTTGCCGGTGCCCTTGTCCTTGGCCGAGACGTTGACGATGCCGTTCGCGTCGATGTCGAACGTCACCTCGATCTGCGGCACACCGCGCGGCGCCGGGGGAATGCCGACCAGATCGAACTGGCCGAGCAGCTTGTTGTCCGCCGCCATCTCGCGCTCGCCCTGGAACACGCGGATCGTTACCGCCTGCTGATTGTCCTCGGCGGTCGAATAGACCTGGCTCTTCTTGGCGGGGATCGTCGTGTTGCGGTCGATCATGCGCGTGAACACGCCGCCCAGCGTCTCGATGCCGAGCGAGAGCGGTGTCACGTCGAGCAGCAGCACATCCTTGACGTCGCCCTGCAACACACCCGCCTGGATGGCGGCGCCCATGGCAACGACCTCATCGGGGTTGACGCCGGTGTGCGGCTCCTTGCCGAAGAAATCCTTCACGATCTCGCGCACACGCGGCATACGGGTCATGCCGCCGACCAGCACCACGTCGCTGATCTCGCCCGACGAGACGCCAGCGTCGGCCAGCGCCTTCTTGCACGGGTCGAGCGTGCGCTTGATGAGGGCCTCGACGAGACGCTCCAGATCGGCGCGGGTGATCGACTTGACCAGATGCTTGGGGCCGTTCTGATCGGCGGTGATGAACGGCAGGTTCACTTCCGTCGTCTGCGCCGAGCTCAGCTCGATCTTGGCCTTCTCGGCTGCTTCGCGCAGGCGCTGGAGCGCCAGCTTGTCGCCGCGCAGGTCGATGCCTTCGGCCTTCTTGAAGTCGTCCGCCAGATATTCGACGATCTTGGAGTCGAAATCCTCGCCACCGAGGAAGGTGTCGCCATTGGTCGACTTCACCTCGAACACGCCGTCGCCGATCTCGAGGATCGAGATGTCGAACGTGCCGCCGCCAAGGTCATAGACGGCGATGGTCTTGCCTTCGCTCTTCTCAAGGCCATAGGCGAGCGCGGCGGCCGTCGGCTCGTTGATGATGCGCAGCACTTCAAGGCCCGCAATCTGGCCGGCGTCCTTGGTCGCCTGCCGCTGGGCGTCGTTGAAATAGGCCGGAACGGTGATGACCGCCTGCGTAACCGTTTCACCGAGGTAGGCTTCCGCGGTTTCCTTCATCTTCTGCAGGATGAAGGCGGAAATCTGTGAAGGGCTGTAGTCGGTGCCGCCGGCCTTCACCCATGCGTCGCCATTGGGGCCCTTCGCGATGGAATAGGGGACCAGCTCCATGTCCTTCTTGGTCATCGGGTCGTCGAATCGACGGCCGATGAGGCGCTTGACGGCATAGACGGTGTTATCGGGGTTGGTGACGGCCTGCCGCTTGGCGGGCTGGCCGATCAGGCGCTCGCCATCCTTGGCGAAGGCCACGATGGAAGGTGTGGTGCGTGCGCCTTCCGAATTCTCGATCACACGCGGTTTGCCGCCATCCATGACGGACACGCAACTATTGGTGGTGCCCAGATCAATACCGATAACCTTGGCCATAATTGTCCTCTTCAACCCCAGATTAGTTCAGCAGGTCCCACCTTCCGGGCCGCGTTTGACGCCGACCCGAAACGGTGTGTCGCTGGCGGATATAAGGCGGCTTGCCGCGCTCACAAGTGGTTGTTCCGATGGAGACGCCTCGTATCGGAGATTTTATCCTCATATGCTAAAAGTCCGCAGATTGACGGACTCGACGGCGTCTATCGCGTGAGGAGGGGCAGGATGAGGCAAATCGTGGCGTGTCCGATATGCCGTAGCGACAAGATCGCGTTCCGCTATGACGGTCGGTCCAACCGCAATCTTGCGGACCGGACAGTGTGGCCGATCTTCAACTGCGAGAATTGCGGACACGGCTTCATGAACCCCCAACCGAGTTGGGAGGAACTTCAGCCTTATTACAACCCGGCTTACGAGCCCTACCAGGAGGATCACGGCTTCCAGGAGATCGATCGGGAGGTCGAGGAGGCGCGGCAGACCGGAGAGCTGCGCCATATCAAAATCACGCGCAACATGCGGCTTCTCGATATCGGGTGCGGTGGCGGTGCCTTTCTCCGTAGAGCGCAAGCCCTGGGCGCGCAGGTGCAGGGCGTTGAACCCAGCGATCATGGCTACGCGACGGCGGTCAAATCGGGCGTGCCCGTCTATCACGGCCAAACCGAGGGCTTTCTGGAGGCCTATCCCGATAGAAAGTTCGATGTCGTCACGTCAAACCATGTCATCGAGCATCATCCCGCTCCCGTCGATCTGCTCAAAAGCATGGCGAAGGCGCTGGCCGACGGCGGCTACATCTGGTTCGCCGTTCCCAATGCGGGTTGCCTGTCCTCGCGACGCCTCGACTGGCGCTGGCACAGTTCGGACCTGCCATTCCACCTGATGCAGTTTACGCCGCAGAGCGTGCGCGAGACGCTCGAGCTTGCCGGGCTCACCGTGCGCAGGCTCTACACCTACACATTCCCGCCTGCCGGCCTCGCATCTTTCCGTGCCGAGTTGCGCTATCGCTTTTTGATTCCACGCAAGCTTACGACCCGGCTCCCACTCGCGCGCTATGCTGCCCGGCGCGCACGCCGACTGGATGGGCGCGGCGAAGGCGAAGCGATTGTGATAGAAGCCACAGCCTGATTATCGTTCAAGCGACGCACGCGGCCTGCAATTTGTTTCCTCATGCGCTATGTGCGAAGGGCCCTTTGCTACTCAGGAGATCTACCAAGATGCGGCGCGGCCTATTCCTTATCGGTTTGAGTCTTTCGGCGCTGGCCGCCCTCTCGGCCTGCGATTCCAAGCCGCTTTATGTCGATGGCGGCTATGTGCGCCTTAACGCGAATCCATCCGCGCCTTCCGCCGCCTACTTCACCATTCATGGCGGCGATAAGCCGGTCGTCCTGCGCGACGTGACCAGCGAGTCCGCCGTCCGGCTGGAGTTGCATGAAAGCAAGACGCAGAACGGTATGGCGTCGATGGCCAAGATCGATACGGTCGACGTGCCGGCGGGAGAGAAGGTCACGTTCACGCCGGGCGGCAAACACATCATGCTTTGGCAGATCAATCCAGAGACCGTGGCCGCCGGCAAGATGACGTTCACCTTCATCTTCTCCAACGGCGACCGGATACTCGCCGACGCCGTCATCCAGCGCCCGGATGGCAGTGCGCCTGACCACGCGGCTGGAGCCAGCGCCGCCGCAGATGAGCATGCGGGCCATTAGGCTCCGGAAGATCTGATCTCCCCGGCCCCGCGCTCCGGGGCATGGGGTGCCATGACCGCCCTTCCCGCTGTCCCGCCACGTCGCGGCGACGTTCCCATTTCCCCCGAGCCCGGCTCACGAAACGACCACGCCCGCCCGCCCGCCGGGTGCCGCGCCGTCTGGAAACAGCATTCTTTTTGCGCAGCCCCCTGCGAACCGGTAAAAGACCGGATCGTGGGGGAGCCAAATGCTGGGGACGAAGGCTTTCGCCGACATCGTCGGCCTCATCTATGATTGTGCGCTGGATCCGGATTGCTGGCCGGACGCGCTGGCCCAGATCATGCAGGGGCTAAATTTCTGCAATGCGGCCCTGTCTCTGATGGACATGCAGGCCGGAACCATCGTGCTGAACATCACGAGCGGTATCGAAGAACCGTGGTTGGGGCGCATGGCGAGCTACTCCAGGGATGTGCTGGACCAGTGGGGCGGTCTGGAGAGGCTGCACGCTTATCCCCTCCACGAACCGGTCGTTCTAACCCAGGTCAACCCGCGGAGCACATCGCGGGACAACCGCTATTATGTCGAATGGGCCAAGCCGCAGCGCATCATCGACGTGATGGCCATCGCGCTGGCCCGCGACACCCGTATGATCGGCACAATCGGGTTGGGCCGACACGAGAGCGCCGGCGCCATTTGCGCGGCCGAGGTGGAGATGGCCCGGCTGCTCGCACCGCATCTTCAACGCGCCGTGGCGATCAGCAGGCTGCTGGACTTGCGCCAACTCACCGTTGACAGCATGGAGGCCGTGCTCGAGCGACTGTCCACACCGGTGTTCATCGTGTCCCCTCGCGCGCACCTCATCTGGCGTAACGCGGCAGCCGATGACCTCCTTGCAACAGTCGACGCTCTCACCATCCGGTCTGAGCGGCTCGTCCTGCGGAACCAGGCTGCCGATCACGCGCTGAACCGGGCGCTGATTTCATTGGCGGGTGAGGGGCGGCTCGCCAACGGCATGGCCTGCGACGTGCCTATACGCAGCCCGGACGGGGGCCTGCTCTCGCTCCATGTCCTGCCCTTGCCTTCGGCGCGGCACGGGTCTGGCGGTGGGTCGGTGGCTATCCTCGTAGGCCCGCATGGTCCGCAGCGCGACGCCGGCGATATTCTGGGGGCGCTGTTCGGCCTCACGCCGACCGAGCGCCGCGTCCTGACGCGCCTTGCCGGCGGCGATACGGTCGCCCAGATCGCCCGCGCATTGGGGATTAACGAAGCCACGGTTCGCACACATCTGGGCCAGCTCTTCGAAAAGACAGATACGCATCGGCAGGCTGAACTGGTCGCGCTATTTGCGTCTCTCAGCCTCCCGCTCCGGCCCGAGTAAGCACAGGCCAAGCGCGCAGCCCGCATCCTTTCCATTGGAGCGGAGCGTCTCCGCACACAGAGACCGGTGCAGCGGGGTCGATCATTGTGGCAGGGTTGGAGAGATGGGCGTTCCGAGTCCCTGGTCCGCCCATAGCTCATGCCTGCCATGCCTTGAGGGGACAAGCGGAGCCCGCGTCCTCCGGCAAATCTTCATCCCCTCCCCCATTTGACGGAGGCGCCCTGCCCCACTCTCCTCTAGCTGTACTTTCGGAGGAGGGGGTGCATGACCGATCAACTTGACCATCGCGAAGTCTGCCTGTCCGATCGCGCATTGGGGCCCGCCAGATTTCCTGTGCGGAAGCAGTTCGCCAGCGCACCGCGACATCGTCCATCCCAGTCGCCATCGTGGTGGAAATTTCCCTTCATCGCCTTCCCGTTGGCGACCATCGGTGTTCTGTTGGCGATGGACCTGATCGAAAACGCCATGGCGCCGCTGATCGCCTCCCCCGCATGGACGGCGACGGCCCCGGCTGCCGGGTCGTCAGCCAATCCCACACCGCCAAGCCGATGTGGACGCGCCGAGCTCATCGCCGGCATGGGACTGTTCAGCTGGATCGCGCCCAGCCCGAGCCGCGCCACGCCCGATCCGTGCCCACCGGCCTAGCCCCGCTGTCTTGTCCGTCATGACGGCCTCCGCTCTGTGGTGAGGGCAGCGATGTGTACTGGATAGGTACGAATCACCCGCGCAAAACGTCGTTGGTTCGCGTCCCGTTCCGGATTTTGAGGCAACCCTTGTTGGGACCAAAAAGCCACTAAATCTCTTTGAAGCACGGAGATTTAATGGTGGGCGCGGCAAGGATTGAACTTGCGACCCCACCCGTGTGAAGGGTGTGCTCTACCACTGAGCTACGCGCCCGGCGACATGTCGCGGGAGGGAGCGCTTTGGCGAGAGACGCCCCGCCTGTCAAGCCGCTCCGGGTCTCAAAATGCGGTTCGACGAAGGCGATGCCGCAAAATGGAAACCGGGGCCGGATGGTCCGGCCCCGATCATCCGTCGATGGATCAGAAGATGCGGACGGCAATCTCGGCCGGCGCCGCCAGGTAGCGTTCCAGCTCGCTGTCCAGCTTGAGCAGCGTCAGCGAGGCGCCCGCCATTTCGAGTGAGGTGCAATAGTCGCCGACATAGTTGCGCACCACCGTGTAGCCGGCCTGTTCGCAGCGTTCATGGGCACGGGCGTACATCAGGTACAGCTCGCTGATCGGGGTACCGCCCAGGCCATTGACCATCAGCGCAACGCGGTCGCCAGACTTGTAGGGGATGTCCTGCGCCACCGCGTCGAACAGCTCGTCGGTGATCTGGTCCGCGGGGTGGATCTTCTCGCGGCGGCGGCCCGGCTCGCCGTGGATGCCCACGCCGACTTCCATCTCGTCGTCGCCAATGTCGAAGATCGGCGTGCCCTTGGCGGGCGGAATGCAGCTGGTCAGCGCCACGCCCATGGAGCGGACGTTGTTGTTCACCTTCTCCGCCACGGCGAGCACCTCGTCGAGGCTCTTGCCCTCGGCCGCAGCCGCGCCGCACGCCTTGATGACGAAGAAGTTGCCGGCCACGCCACGACGGCCGACGGTGTAGAGGCTGTCCTTCACCGCCACGTCGTCATTGATGATGAACGACTTGACCTTGATGTCCTCTGCTTCGGCCAGCTCGATGGCGGTTTCCCACGCCATGCGATCGCCCTGATAGTTGTTGATGAGCACCAGCACGCCGGCGTCGGAGGCGAGCGCCTTGATCGTCTCGTAGCAGGCGTCGACGGGCGGAGCGGCGAACACAGCGCCCTGGCAGGCGCCATCCAGCATGCCCGGGCCGACCGCCATGACGTGCGCCGGCTCATGCCCCGAGCCGGAGCCCTGGATCACCGAAACCTTGTCGGCGACCGGGCGGTCCTTGCGCTTGATCATCTGGAATTCGGGCACATACTCCAGCAGGTCCGGGTTGGCGAGCACCACGCCCTTCATGAACTCGGGCACGAAATTGGCGGGATCGTTGACGAACTTCTTCATTGGGTTTCCTCCCCTCGTGTTCAGACGGATTGCTTCAGCAGTTCAGGCGCGGTGGGCGTCCGCTCGACCCCGAATTCGGTGCACCAGTCCTGCAAAATGGTGGCGATGGCGACGATGCCGGGGTCCGGCGTGCCGGAGCTACGATCGCCGACCTGCGAAGCACGGCCGCGATGGGCGACGAGCGAGCGGGTCGCGTCGATGGCGGCCTCGGCCTCGTCGGTGCATTCCTTGAGGACAAGACCGAGATCGGCCGTCCCAGCGGCAGCATGCGCCTTGAGCTTTTCCGCCACCGGAATCAGCGCATCGAGCAGGGTCTTGTCACCCAGCTTCGCGCCCCCCCGCGCCATGATGCCCTCCACGGCGGTGTTCACCATGTCGGCGAGTTCGGCGAGCGTCACGCTCTCCTTACCCTTGCTGACCATCGCCGCCTTCATGAAGCCTGTGCCCCAGATCGGGCCGGAGCTGCCGCCGACATGCTTGCTCACCAGCATGCTGATCTTGAGCAGCATCGCGCCGATGGCGCTTTTGTCGATCCCCGGCAGTTCGGCGTCGATGACGCGGAAGCCCGTCGCCAGCGATGTGCCGAAGTCGCCGTCGCCGGCAAGCCCGTCGAGATCCGAGAAATAATGTTCGTTCTTGAGCACCGTCGTCGCGGTTGTCTTTACCGCCCGCTCGACGTCTCCAATCGTGATATCGGCCATGTCAAAGTCCTCCCATTGGCGTTATGGACGCGGCGCTCAAGCGGCGTACGCGGAGGCCAGCTCCGCGAGGTCGGCGAGACGCACGGTCACAGTTGGTTCGTCACCCAGTTCGGGCACGACCTTGGCGGCTTCCCGGAAATCCTCATCCATCGTGTAGGTGCTGGTGGTGATGAGCGTCGGCAGGCCGGCCCCCACCGCGGCGAGCAGCCCGTTGCGGCTGTCCTCGATCACGATGCAGTCGTGGACCGGCAGGCCGAGCGACTGCTTGGCCAGTTCGTAGATCTCCGGGTCTGGCTTCTTCTTCTTCACCACGTCGCCGGCATGGACGAACGCGAACTTCGCCTTGCGCTCCGGCCCCATCAGGTCGAGCACCGCGTCGATGAACTTCGGGTTCGAGGTGGTGCACACGCCGAGCGCCACGTCGTTGGCGATGGCCTCGTCGACGATCCGCAGGATGCCCGGCCGCAGGGGCAGGCCGCCCTCGGCCACCAGCCCGGCGGTTATCTCGGTCTTTTTCTTGTGCAACGCGAGGATCAGCTCGTCCTTCGCCGCATCCGTATCGGTGCTCTCCGGCCAGCCATATTCATCGAAATAGGCCCGCATCCGCTCCTTGCCGCCAGCCACCTGCAGCAGCTTCGCGTAAAGCGCCACGTCCCACTCCGCGTCGATGCCGAAATGCTTGAACGCGCGGTTGAACCCAACCCGGTGCCCGTCCCGCTCGGTATCCACGAGCACGCCGTCGCAGTCGAAAATGATTGCCTTGACCACAGCGCCGTCCCTCAAGCCGCCTTGGAGAGCGCATTGAGGAAGGCCGGGCCCCGGTCCTTGCCACCAAACTTCTCGATGAAGCCCGCGAACATCGCCTTGCACGCCTGATACTGCGCATCCATCACCCGGAGCGGCTCGAAGTCGGTCGGCTTCTCCTTGTGATAGTTCACGAAGCTCTCGACGAAGACATGCTTCAGGTTGGTCGAGATGTTGATCTTGGCTGCGCCGCGCGCGATCGCCTTGGCAAAGGTCTCGTCGGAAAGGCCGGTGCCGCCATGCAACGCCATGGGCGTCCGGGTCAGCTGGTTGATCCGCTCGATGCGATCGAAATCGACGACTGGATCACCCTTGTAGTAGCCGTGCGCCGTGCCCACCGCGCAGGCGAAGGCGGAGAGATCGAGCGCATCGCAGAAGCGCTTGGCGTCTTCCGGATCGGTCAGCACCGAATCCTCCTCGGCGACGTGCATGTCGTCCTCGACCCCCATGATCTGGCCCAGCTCGGCCTCCATGCCGACGCCGTACTTCTCGGCGATCTCGCGGACCTTGAGCGATTCGGCGAGGTTCTGCTCGAACGGCAGTTCGGAGGCGTCGATCATGATCGATGTCCAGCCCGCCTTGGCGCAGGCTTCGATCATCGGGATGTCCTTGCAGTGGTCGAGGTGCAGCACCACCGGCACCGGCGAATCCTCGGCCACGGTGCGGACCCAGCTCACAATTTCCTTGTGGCTGAAATATTTGATGGTCTTGGCGGACGTTTGGCAGATCACCGGCGCATTCAATTCCTCGGCCGCCTTCACCATCGCCTTGGTGGTGTTGTAGTCGACGAGGTTGAACGCGGCCACGGCATAGCCGTTGTCCATTGCGTCACGAAGCAGCGGCTTCATGTTGACCAACGGCATTGCAGAAATCTCCTTCCATTACCGGCACGCCACAGGCGCGCTCGAATCGCCAAACCGGCGCCTGCCAGGTTAGCAGACGCGGCTCTATCATGATCGAAATTCAGGCGCTGCCCGCGAACCGAGCAGCCCATGCCCGTCCAGACTACCCGACCCTAGATGACAATGTCCAGTCTCTACAGGCCAGTTAACATCGCCCCCAGCCTCGTTTCGGGCATCGAGCGTGGCATATCGCCAACGGATGAGGAAGCGCGCTCTCCATCCGGCGCGTCCTTCCCGCGGCCGACATCCTGCCCGCCTATCCCCGTCGGCGATCGCTGCGGGGGCAATTGTTCTCCCGCTTGCGTCGTCGGCCGCTCCAACCCATATGGCCGGCCATGGACGCACGCAACCAGAGCAGCATGCCGGTCTGGCATGGCACCACCATCCTCTCCGTCCGCGCCTCGGGCAAGGTCGTCGTCATTGGCGACGGGCAGGTCTCCATGGGGCAGACGGTCATGAAGCCCAACGCCCGAAAGGTCCGCCGCCTGCATGATGGCAGCGTAATCGGCGGCTTCGCCGGGGCCACGGCGGATGCCTTCACCCTGTTCGAGCGGCTCGAAGCCAAGCTGGAGCGCCACGGTGGCCAGCTCATGCGCGCCGCCGTCGAGCTGGCCAAGGATTGGCGTACAGATAAATATCTGCGCAATCTGGAAGCGATGATGATCGTCGCCGACAAGGAGACGACCCTGATCCTCACCGGCAATGGCGACGTGCTGGAGCCGCTGGACGGCATCGCAGCAATCGGCTCCGGCGGCAACTACGCGCTCTCAGCCGCGCGGGCGCTCAAGGACTATGAGAAGGACGCCGAGACACTGGCCAGAAAGGCCATGAAGATCGCGGCAGACATCTGCGTCTACACCAACGACAGCCTGACGATCGAGACGCTGGACTCGACCAGCTGACCATTTCTGCCGGGCCATTCCGCATTTCTCTACGCATCAGGAACAGAACAGCCTTCGCCCTCCGGCCGAACGGATTTTTGGATCAACCATGAACGACACCCTCACCCCCAAAGCCATTGTCGCCGCGTTGGACGCCCATATCATCGGCCAGGCCGAGGCCAAGCGCGCGGTCGCCGTCGCCCTGCGCAACCGCTGGCGTCGGCAGAGGCTCGCCCCGGATCTGCGCGACGAGGTGACGCCCAAGAACATCCTGATGATCGGGCCCACCGGCTGCGGCAAGACCGAGATTAGCCGCCGTCTCGCCAAGCTCGCTGACGCGCCGTTCATCAAGGTGGAGGCCACCAAGTTCACCGAGGTCGGCTATGTCGGCCGCGACGTCGAGCAGATTGTCCGCGATCTCGTCGAGGAAGCCGTGCGATTGGAGCGTGAGCGCCGGCGCGAGGCGGTGCGGGATGCCGCGTCGGAGGCCGCCATGGGTCGCCTGCTCGACGCGCTGACCGGGAAGGAAGCCAGCGAGGCGACGCGCCTCTCCTTCCGCCAGCGGATCGAGAACAACCAGATGAATGATGTCGAGGTGGAGGTCGAGGTGGCCGACAGCCCTTCCATGCCGATGGAAATTCCCGGCATGGGCGGCAACATCGGCATGATCAACCTCTCGGACATGATGTCCAAGGCGCTCGGCCAGTCACAGCGCAAGCGCCGCAAGATGCGCGTCGCCGATGCGTGGGACAAGCTGGTCGAGGAGGAGCAGGACAAGCGGCTCGATCAGGATGATGTCGCCCGCGTCGCGATCCAGTCGGCCGAGCAGAACGGCATCGTCTTTCTCGATGAGATCGACAAGATCGCGGTCAGCGACGTGCGCGGCGGCTCGGTCAGCCGCGAGGGCGTCCAGCGCGACCTGCTGCCGCTGATCGAAGGCACCACCGTCGCCACCAAATACGGTCCGCTCAAGACTGACCATATCCTGTTCATCGCGAGCGGCGCCTTCCACGTCGCCAAGCCGAGCGACCTGCTCCCCGAACTGCAGGGCCGTCTGCCTATCCGCGTCGAGCTGAAGGGGCTTACCGAAGAGGATTTCGTATCCATCCTGTCGGACACCAAGGCGTCGCTGCCCGAGCAATATGCCGCGCTGCTCGCCACCGAGGGTGTCACGATCAGCCTCGAGCCGGATGGCATCCGGGCGATTGCGCGCATCGCCGCGAGCGTGAACGAGCAGGTTGAGAATATCGGCGCCCGCCGGCTGCAAACGGTGATGGAAAAGCTGCTGGAAGATGTGAGTTTTGAGGCGGATAGCCGCGCGGGCGAGACGATCCGCATCGACGGGGCCTATGTCGACCGCCAGCTTGCCGGCATCGCCAAGGACACCGATCTCAGTAAATATATTTTGTAATCAATAGGTTATCATCAAAGGCCCGTGGCACTCCGGGCAGGCAGCCAAATTCCACCTTGGATCAAAACAGCCAATCGTTGGTGATAACTGTGTACAATCCCTGGTCGGCGAAGGAGCGAGGCGATGGCGTACGAGACGATCCTGGTGGAGCAGCGCGGCCCAGTCACGTTGGTCACGCTCAATCGGCCGCAAGCGCTCAATGCCCTGAACAGCCAGGTTCTGGCCGATTTGGTGGCCGTGCTGGCCGCTTATGACGCGGACGAGAGCCAGCGCTGCCTCGTTATCACCGGTAGCGAAAAGGCGTTCGCCGCCGGCGCCGACATCAAGGAAATGGCCGACAAGTCTGCGGCGGAGATGTTCCTCGCCGATCTTTATTCGGAATGGTCCACCCGCGTCTGCGCCACCCGCAAACCATGGATCGCCGCTGTTGCCGGCTTTGCGCTGGGCGGTGGCTGCGAGCTGGCAATGATGGCGGATTTCATCATCGCGGCAGACACCGCTCGCTTCGGTCAGCCCGAGATCAAGCTCGGCGTTGTTCCCGGCATGGGCGGTTCCCAGCGCCTCACCCGTGCCATCGGCAAAGCCAAGGCAATGGAGATGTGCCTCACCGGCCGCATGATGGACGCCGCCGAGGCGGAACGCGCCGGCCTCGTCGCCCGGGTTGTCCCGGCCGACCGCCTGCTCGAGGACGCGCTGGCCACCGCGCAAGCGATCGCCGCCATGCCGCCCATGGCCGCCATCGTCGCCAAGGAACTCGTCAATCTCGCCGCCGAAACGACCCTCGCGCAAGGGCTGGTGAGTGAACGCCGGCTGTTCCAGCTTCTCGCCTCAACCGAGGACAAGGCGGAGGGCATGGCCGCCTTTATCGAGAAACGCGCGCCGGTCTGGAAAGGCCGTTAAACGCCGGCCTTGAAGGGCGTGAAGTCGGTCCCTTCGTCGAACACGTCGACGCCTTCGCGCCGCTTCAACGTGCCGACCACAAGATAGGTCACCGGGGTGAGCGCGGCTTCCCATGCTGTCTTGATGAGCCATTGCGATAGCACCACCTGCATGAGCTGCTCGGGCGGCCATCCGGCCAGACCATAGAAAGCCAGCGGATAAAAAATCAGGCTATCGAACCCCTGCCCCACCACCGTCGAGCCGATCGTGCGCATCCACAGGAACCGCCCGCCGGTCCAGAGTTTCATCCGCGCCAGCACATAGCTATTGGCAAACTCCCCCGCCCAGAAGGCTGTCATGGAAGCGAGGACGATGCGCCAGCTGTTGCCGAACACGAATTCGTACGAGGATTGTCCCGGCCATCCATCGGCGGGCGGCAGCGCCACCACGACCCACGCCATGAAAGCCATGAAGGCGAGCGCAGCGAACCCGGTCCAGATCACGCGGCGCGCACGGGCATAACCGTAAACCTCGGTCAGCACGTCGCCGATGATATAGCTGATTGGGAAGAATAGCACTCCGGCCCCAAATGCCCATTGGCTGCCCCCCGGCATCGGAATGTAAGAGGGCTTCGACGCACCGATAATGTTGCTGAGCAGCAAGATGGCGACAAAAGCTGCCATAATGAGGTCGTAATAGCGGAAGTGCTGTACCCGCGCGGCACTGATGGCCGTCGGGCGGGTCGGAAGCTTGACGGAGTCGGACATTGGATATGCTGCTTAACCCGCTTTGCCCCGCGCGCAAACCACGCTATTCGCGCCGAAGCCAGTAACGGTCGCGCGCCCGTAGCTCAGCTGGATAGAGCATTCGCCTTCTAAGCGAATGGTCGCAGGTTCGAGTCCTGCCGGGCGCGCCAGTCCCTTCGTTGGCACACTCAGGCCTTGATTTTCGTCGGTCCGGCCCAGCACCGTGGCGATAATTGCGCCGCGCCCAAGAGCGCGCACCGGACATATCGCCCGGCCATAGGCGATCTCATCAATCGTCTCGGCCACGCCCCCTCGCTCCCCGAGTCTCAAGCATTCGCGCTGTTCTCTCTTAGTCTCTCATGGGGCCTGGACCCACGGCGCCGGCTGGTAGCGACCAATTCCGTCGTCGCGCGTTTCTTGTCGCACTTGACGAGGTCACCTTCCATGACACAGCGCCTCATTTTCGCTGATGTAGATGCGCCGGGCATCAGCCGTCGCCGGGTCCGAGCTCGATGGGCCTATTTCGGCCCCGAGGGCGAGCGGATTACCGATCGCGATGAGATAGAGAGGTTGAATGGGATTGCCCTGCCTCCCGCCTACACGGACGCTTGGTTCTCTCCGGACGCTCAAGCGCATATTCTCGCCACTGGCGTCGACGACAAGGGACGCAAACAATACCGCTACCATCCTGCTTTCGTCGCGGGTCGAGATGCCATAAAGTTTGAGCGCTGCGCGGACTTCGGCCGTGCCCTTCCGCGGATCAGGCAGCGCGTCGAAGCCGACCTCGCGGAGCGCGGATTGACCGAAGAACGTGCCATCGCCTCGGTCATTCGACTTCTGGATAGCGGGCGCATTCGGGTCGGTAACGAGTGCTACGCGCGTTCGAACCGTAGCTTCGGCGCCACCACATTGCTCCATCGGCATGTGCGGCTCAACGGGCAGCGTTTAACGCTTCGCTTCCGGGCCAAGTCCGGAAAACTCTCCACTTTCGATGTGACGGATCGCGGCCTCGTCCGTTTCGTCAAGCGTGTACAGGATCTACCAGGCCAGCACCTGTTCCAATATATCGGCGAGGGTGGTCAAACCTGGCCCATCAACTCGACCGATGTGAACCGATATATTCGAGAGACCATGAAGGCCGACTTCTCCGCAAAGGATTTCCGCACCTGGGCGGCGAGCGTCCTCGCGTTCCAATCGCTGCTCTCACGCACAACCGACATGAAATTGGCGGATCTGCTATCGTTCGTGGCGGATCATTTGGGCAACACGCCGGCGATTGCCCGAAAGGCCTATATTCACCCCTCACTGATCGAGTTAGCCAGAACGCCATCGACGGATTTGCGAGCCTTAAAGCTACCGCGCTGTACCAAGTGGCTGAGCCGCGAGGAGCGAGGCCTCATCGCATATCTCGACAAATCAGCGTGCAATACGAACCTTCCGGACGGTCCAGCGTTATCCAGCGGTCATGAACGCCTCAAAACGGCTCATCGATCGTCTGCCGGATGACATCGAGCAGAGGGTGCACGCTCTCCTCGTGCGGGCTTGCCGTGACCGCCTCACCCTCACCACCGCAGAGAGTTGCACGGGCGGACTGATCGGCGCGCTGCTGACCGACGTGGAGGGAATGAGTCATACCTATGAGCGCGGCTTCATCGTGTATAGCGATGAATCTAAAGTGGCTTTGCTGGGTATTCCTCATGGCCTCATCACTCGTCATGGGTCGGTAAGCCGGGAAGTCGCCCTGGCCATGGCGGGCGGCGCCCTCCGTCATTCCCTCGCCGATGTAGCTTTGGCGGTCACCGGCTTCGCTGGGTCTGCCGACACGGGAGACGAACCGGGTCTCGTGCATCTAGCATGTCAGCGCCGAGGCGGCATGCCCATGCACCAGGAAGACCATTTCGGCGATATCGGCCGCGCGGCCATTCGCCTCCAAATCGTACGCGTGGCGGTCGACATGATGATGGCCGCTATTGGACGCTCCACACTGTGAAGCGCTACCAAATCACGCACGAACGCCGCGATCTGCTCGAGTTGCTTCGAGGTAACTCTTGCCTTTCATCGATCCCCCGGTGGCGCCTCAGAACGGTGTTCGCGCCATAGCTAGCCACGCATCCGAATAGCCTCAGGACTGCACGGGCATAATCGGCGATCGCGTACGCTCAGCATTCAACGCGGACATGGGCCCTGTAGCAACACGACGGAGCGCATCCAGGTCGGGGATTCGGAGCCATCGCGATTGCAGCCGGACGAGACCGGCCGAACGCATGACTTGGAGCGTACGATTGACGTGGACAGGGGTAAGACCGGTAACATCCGCAATGACCGATTGCGTAAGCGGCATCGCACATTGTTGCCCAAAGGCGAGCCCTCTCTCGTCCATTCGCTCGTAAATTTCGTACAAAAGCTGCGCAATCCGTTCCAACGCGCTCTTGCGCCCGAGCGACACGATCCACTCTGCCTGCCTGTCCACGGTCGCCACCAACGCTATCCGAAGATCATTATAAAGGTCGCTGGGGCGACTCGTCAGCGACACACAATCAATCCGGACTGCACGAACACGCGTAAGCGCAACAATCGGCTGGCTAACACGCCGACCCCACCCCCATTGCGGTTCGCAATAATCACCTGGAAGGAACAGAGCGGTAACCTGCCGGCGTCCGTCGTTCAATAGATGGAAACGGCAGGCCCAGCCTTCCTCGATCCGGAAAATGGCGTTGGGGCGATCATGCTCTCGAGCCAGATATTGATGAGGCCGAAAGCAAACCGAATCGTCGGACACAGAGGCAACGCTTGCCATTGGTCGATCCCTGTTGAACCAGCACTACGCTACGCCAACCGGATAGATTAATATCCATCTATATGATCTTGTGAGACAGGCCGTGGTGGACGCGCGCCCTGCGTCCCCTTCGCGCACCGAAACGCTCGGTGCTGGCCACACTACCTGTGCACCTTCACCAGCACACGCGCGACAAGGCCGTCACTGTTCCAGTGCCGAACTACATCACCGAGTTGGTGCGCCGCGATCTTCACCAGCTTGCTACCGAAGCCTTCGCAATCAGGCTCTTTGACGGGAGGACCACCGATTTCCCGCCAGAGAATGATGACCTGGTTCTGCTCTGCGGTCAGTGTGACCTCAACTTGGCCGCTCTCAGTTGAGAGGCTACCATATTTTGCGGCGTTGGTCGCCAGTTCGTGAAACAGGAGCGCAAGTTGCGTTGTCAGCGAGCCATCCACTTCCATATCGTCACCGGCAATTCTGATGCGCGCGACTCCCTTCTCGGTCTCCCCTTCAAACGGTGCCAGGATTGCCGATATGATTTTCTTCAAGGTGCCGCCCGATGAAAGCGCAACGCCGCCTGCTGTCGTGGTAACGCTCAGCGAATGAGCTTGCGCGAGCGCTGCAAGACGTCCGGACACAGCCACTGCTAATTGCTGCGGTGTTCGAGCGGAGCTTGCGCTCAAATTAATGAGGCTATTCGCGATGGTATAGGCGTTCTTGACGCGATGGTTCAGCTCTCGAAGCAGCAGGCTCTGCGCTTCCGCCGCCCGACGACGCTCGCTAATATCCCGTGCGATCTTCGACGCGCCGATGATCGTGCCCCGACTATCCCGCACTGGGGAAATAGTTAGCGACACGTCGACCAAATGGCCGTCACGGCAGCGTCGCACCGTTTCATAAGATTGGACCCGGCGACCTGCGCGAATGTCGGCAAGAATCTTCTTCTCCTCGTCCAGCCGACCATCCGGAATGAGCATCGTAATCGGAGCGCCAATGGCTTCATCGGCGGAAAAACCGAACAATCTTTCAGCGCCCGCGTTCCAGCTGATGATAATGCCTTCGAGCGTTTTTGAGACGATCGCATCATCTGAGCTTTCGACAAGCGCCGCGAGCCGCCGAGTGGCGTCATCGGCCAGATGGCTTCGAAAGGCGAATGCCAGTTGGCGAGCGATAATGAGGGCCAGTTCCTGTTCCTTGGAATCGAGCACATGGGGTTCGGCAAAATAGACCATGAACTTGCCCACCACACAGTCATCAGGCGCAAGGGGAATAAGGTACACACTGCGGATATTCTCTGCCTCTATCGTGGAAAGCAGTCGCTGCATTTCAGCGGAGCGAGCAACATCCGGTATGCAGATGATTTCTGCGCCGTGTTCTCCCGCTTTCCACGGGGAGAGACCGTCGAGCGCGCTTCGGTACCGCTCTGACAAGCCGCGCCAAGCAACGAAGCGCATGACTCCCTGGCTATCGAACCGCTGGATTGAAGCACGATCGCAGCGCAATCCCTCGCAAATAGCCGAGAGCGCTGCCTCATAGATCATATCGAGACTCCCGGCCCGATATAGCTTGTCTGTATAACGATAGAGCAGGCTTTGTATATCCGCGTCGTCGCGTAACGCCTGATCCTCTCCACGCTTGTGTTCGCGGGAAACGATCGGAACCTCGCGTTGCTTCATGCGCCCTCCCGGCGTCTGCGGACAGCGTGGTCCATCTAAACTAGTTTATTCCAGGTATCCTATAAAGCGCTGTCGTCTAACCTAGTTTAGGCGAGGTCTTACGCAGTTAAAAGGACGGCGGATCGCTAGCAGGGAACGATTCGTCGGATGCTTGGTCCACCACGTCCCAATTGTCGTCTCCTTTATCGCGCATGGCTTCGAGTCCGGCGTCGCGGGTATGCCCCGGCGAGTCCTTCGCCGCGCCTTTTCCTGCAAATGCCGGAGCGGGGTGAAGCCCGGCGTTCGGATCTGAACGCCGCATCCACCAGAGAAAGCCGCCGACACCCGCCACGAGCCCGATCAGTAATCCACTCTTCTGCGAAAACGCCCAACTCATAGCGTCTATCCTTAAAGCTTACCCCCGGCACTGTTATAAAGCATCGGATACCGCTCCGTTCCCGAAACCGTTCGAAACGACTTGGACAGTCCCTCTGCTTCTCCTCCAATCGTTGGCCCAATCTGCACGCAGTCCGTGATGCGCGAGACGGCTCCTCCCCCAACATTCCACGGTGAAGCTAGCGCCTAACCAAATCCGAGCGCGGTTGACCGCAAAGCAATGGGAATGCGCGGTTTCAGCAATCGTTGGTGGTGTGGCTTAGATTCGTTGGGAATGCCGCTCACTGGGTCGCGTGATTTCTCCCAGTGCCTCACCCGTCCGCCTCGCCTCGCCATCGCTTGCCAGGTCACTCAGCGATACGATGCCAACCAGGCGCTTCCCCGCATCCAGCACGGGCAGGCGGCGGAGCTGGATGTCGCCCATGTTGGCGAGAACGTCTTCTACCTCATCGTCCTGGAAACAGTATTTTACTTCCGGACTCATAACCTCGCGGACGCTTGTCTCCGGGGGCTTGCCAGCACCCACGCCGCGGATGGCAATATCGCGATCGGTCACGATTCCGATCAGCCGATCATGGTCGGCGACCGGCAGAAAGCCAGCATCGAGATCGGCCATGATTTGGGCCGCCGACTGCATGGTGTTATCGGGCCCGGCCACGCGCACATCCTGGCTCATGCACTCGCTCACTCTCATCATCATCTCCAGCTCAAGCTTGCGAACTCATGAAGCGCAGCGGCCCTCATCACGGTTCCCCAAAAACGGGTCAGTCGTTAATCCAGATTATAATCAAATCGGCCTCGCCCCTCGGCGGCGTACAGACAGCCTGACTGGAGTGCGCCGCGCCCATTTGAAGTGCGTCGGAACGGAATCAACGCAATGAACCTATGCGTGGCTCGGACTACAGTTTCCGGCACGCCAGCATGGGCGGTCTTGGCCCTGGGGTTATTCATTCGTACCGCTAACTTGCGTTAACAAGTTTTAAGGCGCCGTTCCACACGTCACGCGTTTGTCGAACTGCCATAGAGCGCTCGGTTGGCCGACACGCGCTTCGAGAAGGAGGCTTTCATGAACAGGATACTTTGGCTCACCCTACCCTGTTTTGCCTTGGCTGGCTGCAATCAGGCGCCCCCGCCTCCCGTCGACAACGCGGTTGCCAATAGCATCAACGCCGCCGAAGCAGAGCCTACCTCAGCTCCTATTACGGACGCCACGACTTATCTCGCAAAGGCGGGCGCAAGCGATCTGTTTGAAATCGAATCCTCCGAGGCAATTGCCGGCAAGACCTCTAATCCCGAGATCAAAGCTTTTGCGGAAATGATGGTCAAAGATCACACCCAATCATCGGCAATCCTGCAAGCCGCCGCTCGGAAAGCCAGAATTATCACCACTGCGCCGGCGCTTGAACCTGCTCAGGAACAGGCACTAAACCGGGTGAAGACCGCGAACGGCGTTGCGGCCGACAGTGCCTACTTGGACGCCCAGCGCACAGGCCATAGTGAGGCATTGGCATTGCACAGCGGGTATGCCGTGGGCGGCGATACCGAGCAACTCAAGGCAGCCGCCAATGAAATCACCCCAGTCATTCAGCACCATATCGATCAATTAGCAAAGATCACGATACCCGGTCGGTAAAGACAGCTCCACTATGAGGGACCGTGCCTCCTAGGACAGACTCTATCTTTCGGAGGCAACAAATCTGGCTCGCGCGGGGAAAAGGTAACCGGCGCTTCGATTCAAAGGCATGAATGCTGCCCAAAGGGTGTTTGGACCCTTCGCAGCCGACGCAGGCTGCCCGGCTTAAAACGCTGACTGCTCACTTGCTTATTGATGTCCTGCCACCCAAGCGCCTTAGCCCAGTCAAGAATTTCGTTGGCAAGGCGGGAACCCAATAGCCGGCGGCACGTTCCACCTACCTACTCTATCGAAAGAATGAGTAGAGGAAGCCTCGTCTTAGGACGAGGCTCAGGGAGCCCCGCCGCAGAAATGCGACGGGGCTTACCATGAATATGTGCGCGATGGCGGCGCCCCGGCCATGTTTTTTCCTATATCGTGATGGGGCAGGTCACGCTTCACACCGGGCAGAGGGATAGACGATCGACAAGACTTGGCGACGACGAGATACGTTGTGGGTCACGCGACACTATAGCCCTTCCAGCCTCACCGAATGAATCGACAGTGCCTAGAACCATGATCGTGAGGTCAGCCGTGCATGAGCTCATAGACTGCGCGGAGGCTCTCGTCGGTATTGACCAACATCGACCAGCCTTCGCTATGCTGACGGTCAAGCAGGCGAGCGGTTTCCAGATAGCCGCGCGCCATCGGGTAGTGCTCATCCGCATTGATCCACAGACGTAGAAGGGTTCGCTCGCGCTCGGGTGTGTTCTTGAAGCTTGTGCGGGAGTGGAGAACGCGAAAATTGTGCCAGAACACCATTTCGCCGGGCTGGAGGACGAAAGAGGTCATCAGCTCCGGCCGCTTGGCCACAGTGAACATGTAGCGGAGCGCTTCCACCAAATCTGCTGGCACTGCCTCGCCCCGAATCTCCGCCGCCTGCGCGATGAAGATCACATAGTTGTACATGGCAATGTGGCCATCGATGACCGAAAAGGTAGGCACCTTGTAATCGGTGACGGTGGTAAGGCTGGTAGGGTAATAATAGCCTTCCCGCAGAGCGACCAGCAGGTCCGGTCGTTCTTCCTCCATAACACCGTAGATCGCCGCAGAACTGACGAAGCCGCTTACGCCGCCCTCCTCCGCCGCGACCACGGAAGCCAAGCTCAATATCTCGTGATAATCGGTGTGCGGCCCCAGCTCACTATCCATCAGATAACCGCGTCGCTGCGGATTCGGCTCCTTGCGAACGAGGCCGATACGGTCGTGCCGAGGGCTCTGCTCGGTCGCTATGCCGAGATGAGTGCCAAGTCCGAAATGCAATCGCTTGAACTGCTCCAGATCATAGCGAGACAGGTCTACGCCGGCGAGCATCACGCAACCGCGCGCTGCTATAAGATCGTAACGGACCGCGGCCATGAGGGCGGTGAGTTCCGGGGCCCCGAAATCTGCCTTGGTAACATCGGTCGCAACGCGCCCTTCCGTCGCTCGAACTGCAGCATCGAGAGCGTCGAGCTGCTCTGAACTCAGCCGCCGGGTAATGCCTTCGGCACCGCCGCCATCCTCCGACGTCCATGCACCGGAGGGAATGCCCAACCGTGTCCGAACCACCCCTTCAACCGCGTCCATATCCGCCATGATATCCTCCATTCCAAAACACTACATAGCATAATGCCGGAGGGTAATAGTGTGAACTCGAATTATTAGAATTGCTGTTGCTATTCCTATAGCCAAACTCCAGAAGTGCCGATATCGTCACGGAAAGCAGCATGGCTGCGTTAGGGAGAGACAGGCGCTCATGGACAGACCGGCCCGAACCATCGACCTTGCAGCGCTGATCGACGGCAAAAAGCTTACTCCTTTCAACTGGGTGCTAATGACGCTCTCCTGGCTCATCACCATGTTCGACGGGCTCGACATGATGATGATCTCGTTTACCGCCCCCTACATGCGTGACGAGTTGAGCCTGACGACCACGCAGCTTGGTAACGTGTTTTCCGCCGGGACGGCCGGCATGGTCGTAGGCGGCCTGGGCTTTACCTATATCGGAGACAGGATCGGTCGCCGGCCTACAATCATCGTAGCAGGACTGTCCTTCGGCCTCCTCACCTTCCTCACCGGATTCGCGCGCAGCTACGAAGCGCTTCTCGTGCTACGATTCCTGGATGGCCTGGCGATCGGGGGGCTGCTCCCATTGGCGTGGGCGCTCAACATCGAATTCGTACCCAAGCGAGTACGTGCCACCGTTATTGCCTTCATCATGATGGGCTTTTCCATCGGTAGCGCGGTAGCGGGGCCGCTTACCAATTGGCTGGCGCCGATCTACGGCTGGGAAGGCGTCTATTTTGCTGGCGGTGGAGCAACCATCCTGTGCGCGATCGTCGTGGCATTCTGGTTGCCGGAATCGCCGCGTTTTCTCATCAACAAAGACATCAAGCCGGAGCTAGTGACAGCGACGCTGAAACGCTACGATGCGACTTTGGACATCCGACCCGACGACAGGTTCGTGTTAGGCGACGAGACGCAGAACAAAGCCAATTTCCGACTCGGCGACCTGTTTATCGGTCGCCTTAAATGGATCACGCCGCTGGTCTGGCTTGGGTATGGAGCGAGCGCACTGGGCATCTTTTTCAAGGCGTCGTGGGGCCCGATCGTGCTGGAGGAAATGGCGGTGCCACGCGAGACAGCGGCGACGGTCTCCTCGATCGGCGGACTTTTTGGGGCCATCGCAGGCGTCGCGATCATGAGGCTGGCGGAGCGTTACGGGCTTCTGGTCGTGGCGCTCGTTCCCGCTGTTCTCGTCCCGCTGGCGCTCTTGATCGGGTTCGATGTCTTTACGGGAACGCCACTGTTCCTGCCTCTCATTGTCGTTCTCGCCATGTTGGTTGGAGGCGGTCATGCGGCGATCATCAGCCAGCTCGCGCTCTATTATCCAACCGCAATCCGCGCTAGCGCTGGTGGCTGGGCCTCGGCTGTGGGCAAGGTGGGTGGCGTCATCGGCCCGATCATCGGTGCGGCGGTGTTGAGCAGCGGTATCCCTGCGGCGCGGACATACGCCGTCGCTGCCATCTGCCCCTTCATCCTGATGCTCTGCGTGCTGTGGATCTATTTCCTCGTCGAGCGCGCCGATCGTAAAGCCGCGTCGGGCACCAAGGTCGCCGTCGCACACTAGGCCACTGGCAACCAACTAGTCCAACGGCCTGCTATGACAGAGCCTGATACCGCAGGGTGCGCTGACTGCGGTACGGCTATTCCAGACTTTTGTGCTCAGACAGCGCCTGGTGCAACATTTAGCTTTAGGCGTCCTAGCGATGAAATCTGTCCCCGACGTCCTTGTCTGGGACGATGATAGTCCGCCGAGGCCCGCACCTCCCTTAGCGGCACGAACGCAGCACCATCGATTCGAGATCGCATCAGGCAGTTAAGGAATGCGACGTGTGGTCTGGTGATAGGGCGGCCCGCCGAATCCACAATGGGAATGACTGCGCTTGCCTACCAGTTTACACCGCGAACGCGCACCGCTTGGAGGCAACGCGATTTGATCGAACTCCCATCCAAACGGACCATTGACCACCCCGGCCCGCCTGCGTATAGCGCGCCGACCAGTCGCACCTTGTGGCGATTATATTGGCCCGCAGGCCTTGGGGCGGAGTAGCTCAGCTGGTTAGAGCAGCGGAATCATAATCCGCGTGTCGGGGGTTCAAGTCCCTCCTCCGCTACCATAAAAACAGACACCTAGCGCTTCCGTGATAAAACGGTTTGCAGTTTGGCTTACACCTAGAGCTCTCATTTCGCGGCTCCGGCATTGGAAAGTCGTGCCACCCGTGAGGCGTCGACATGGTCCTCGTGACCGAGGCGCACGGGCCTTCCGCCGAGACAGGGTGGGGAGATCGCAGATTCCGAAATGGCTTGGGGCCGAACTGGGCAGATTGCGAAGCGGTGTTTTCTCTGGCAAGGCGCGCGAAACTGGCAAGGGGAGAAGTCTGCGTGCGGCATTTTGATTGCCTCATCATCGGCGGCGGCCATGCGGGCGCGCAAAGTGCCATTCTGTTGCGGCAACAGAAATTCACGGGGACCATCGGCCTCATCAGCGCCGAGTCTGACTTGCCTTATGAACGCCCTCCTCTCTCCAAGGATTATCTCGCTGGAGAGAAAGAGTTCGAGCGTCTGTTGCTCCGCCCTGCCCTTTTCTGGGATGAACATGGGATCGAGTTGTTTCTTGGCGAGCGAGTCAAGGCGGTGGATCCGGCGGCTCACAGCGTCGAAACAGCGAGTGGGTCGACCTATGGATACGGTAAGTTAATTTGGGCGGGTGGCGGTGCGGCTCGGCAACTTTCCTGCCCCGGTGCCACCGCCGAGGGGATCTTCACCGTGCGTACTCGCACGGATGTCGATGAACTGATGGCAATGCTGCCTTCAGCAAACCGTTTCGCCATTGTCGGTGGCGGCTATATCGGGCTGGAAGCCGCCGCCGTATTGAGCAAACTTGGGAAACAAGTGACGCTGATCGAGGCGCTTGACCGGGTTTTGGCTCGTGTCGCCGGGCCTGCTCTCTCCGACTTTTTTCAGGATGAGCACCGCGCTCATGGTGTGGATATTCGGCTGAATGCTTCGGTCGTGGCGATCGAGACCGATGCGCAGAACCACGCAACCGGCGTCCGTTTGGCTGACGGTACAGTAGTGCCGAGCGATGCCGTGATTGTCGGCATCGGCATCGTCCCGGAAACCGGTCCACTGATTGTTGCTGGCGCTAGCGGCGGCAATGGTGTGGATGTCGACGAATTCGCCCAAACATCGTTGCCGGACATCTACGCGATCGGTGACTGCGCCGCGCACGAAAGCCGGTTCGCAGATGGCCGACGAATCCGGCTTGAATCGGTGCAGAATGCCAACGACCAGGCCCGCGCCGCCGTATTGCACATCCTGGGTAATCCCGCACCCTACGACGCCATCCCCTGGTTCTGGTCCAATCAGTATGACCTGCGCCTGCAGACGGTCGGCCTGTCGCTCACCCATGACGAATGCGTGGTACGCGGCGACCCGGCGACGCGAAGCTTCTCGCTTGTCTATCTACGGCAAGGCCAGGTGGTTGCGCTTGATTGCGTTAACCGCACCAAAGACTATGTGCAGGGCCGCACGTTGGTTCTGGAAGGCCGCAGGCCGGACCGCGAGCAACTCGCCAATATCGACATCCCACTCAAGGAGGTGGCGACAGCTTAGCGCTCGGCTGAGCCAATCTGGTTGCACGTCGCGTGCATCCGATAGGCTCGGACAGGAACAATCCGCCCGTGCCTGATCGGTTGTCAGGATAAACGGACCATTGCGTGCGACCAGGATGAAGGCATAAGATCCCGGCTTGGCAGCGTGGGGAGGCGATGATGCATTCTACTCCGTCCAACCGAGCCGGGGAGCGCTGGCTGCCCTATCTTTTCCTGGCCTGGAACTTGGTGGGCTGCGCGGCTTTCATTATGCAGTCGAGCCAGGATCTAGGTGTGCTCGCCCGAACCGATCCTTATCAAGCGCGTCTCTGGGCAGCGATGCCGCTCTGGGCATGGATTTCCTATGGAGGCGCGGTGCTGGCAAGCACGCTCGGGACACTGGCCATGATACTGAGGCGACGCATCGCGGTGCTACTGTCGCTGGTCGGCTTAGTCGCCGTGCTACTTCAGTTCGGCTACACCTTTCTTGGGACGGACGTGCTTCAAGTGCTGGGTTTTGTCGCAGCCGCCGCCTTCCCTATCACCATCGTTCTGCTTTCGGCGGCACAGCTTGGCTATGCCCGCCTGCTCCAGAACCGGGGCCGTTTGCGCTGAGCTGAAGGCTCACATCTCACCGCGCGCGCGGCGGATCTCGAACCATTTGCGGACGTTGGCGTTGTGCTGGTCGAGCGTCTCGGCGAAGATATGACCGCCGGCACCATCCGCGACGAAATAGAGCGCTTTAGTCTCCGCAGGCCGCAGCACGGCCTCGATGGAGGTGCGGCCTGGATTAGCGATCGGTCCCTTGGGAAGGCCGGTCATCGCGTAGGTGTTGTAGTCGTTCACCGCCGTGATCTCCGAGCGGCGGATACGCCGGCCGAGTGGCTTACCCTTGGTTAGAGGGTAGATGATAGTCGGGTCGGCCTGCAGCATCATACCCGCACGCAAGCGATTTCCATAAACGCCCGCGACGATCGGCCGCTCGGCAGGGATGGCGGTTTCCTTCTCGACGATGCTGGCGAGTGTAATTGCCTGCTGTGGTGTGGAAACAACTGCGTTGGCGGACCTCCTGGGCCACTGTTCGGCAAGAAATCGCGCCATTGCCGCCTGCATCCGTGCGAGCACCGCCTTACGCGTCTCGCCCTTCTGATAGGCATAGCTGTCCGGCATCACGCTGCCCTCCTCGGGCACCGCCACGTCACCGACCAGATCCTTGTTCGCCATCAGCCGTTCGTAAACGAGGATGGATGGCATGCCCTCGGGGATAACCACGAGATAGTTGATCGTCTTGCCAGATTGAAGAATGGCAAGAATGTCCGCGCTGCTTGCACCGGTCGGTATGCGATACTCGCCAACCTTGATGACGCCCCGACCGCCGAACAGTTTCGCCTGAAGCAGGAAACGATCCGCGGAACGGATCGCGCCCTGTTCCTCAAGCTGACGCGCCATACTGCGCAGGCTCGCGCCTTGCGGCACGACGACCGAAGTATCGTGCTTTAGAGGCCCTGCGTGCGTCCAGCCGCCAATGAAATCGACCGCGAAATATAGCAGCGCCGCCACGACGATCCCCAAAATGAGGCAGCCGACGCGGCGCATGCTCGTCAGATTGCCTTCATCACCAAGCTGGCGTTGGTGCCGCCAAAGCCGAAGCTGTTGTTGAGCACCGCCCGCACCTGGCGCTTTTTCGCGACATGTGGGACCAGATCCACGCCCGCACAGCCCTCACTCGGATTGTCGAGGTTGAGCGTCGGCGGGACGATCTGGTCACGCATCGCAAGGATGCAGAAAATTGACTCCACCGCACCCGCGCCGCCCAGCAAGTGGCCGATCGCCGACTTTGTCGAGGACATCGAAAGGCCGCCGATCGCGTCGCCGAACAGCCGACGGACCGCCCCCAATTCCAACTCATCGCCAAGCGGGGTGGACGTGCCATGCGCATTTACATAGTCGATATCGTCCAGGGACAAGCCAGACTTGCGGATCGCCATTTCCATGGAGCGGTAAGCGCCGGACCCTTCCGGGTGTGGCGCCGTCACATGATAAGCGTCACCCGACAGCCCGTAGCCGATCACCTCGGCATAAATTTTGGCGCCACGTGCCTTAGCCCGTTCATACTCCTCCAGCACGACTACGCCGGCCCCCTCACCCATGACGAACCCATCGCGGTCAATGTCATAGGGGCGGCTCGCCTTCTCGGGCGTATCGTTGAAGTTGGTGGAAAGCGCGCGCGCCTGCGCGAACCCAGCGATCCCGATGGGACAGATCGCGCTTTCCGCACCGCCAGCCAGCATCACATCGGCGTCATCCATCGCGATCATCCGCGCGGCATCGCCAATTGAGTGCGCGCCAGTGGAGCAGGCCGTAACCACCGCATGATTTGGCCCCATCAAGCCGTATTTGATCGAGACCTGCCCGGAAATCAGGTTGATGAGCCGCCCGTGGACGAAATGCGGGGAGACCCGACGGGGCCCCTTGTGCTCCAGCACGAGCGATTCGCTCTCGATGCCCGGGAGGCCGCCGATACCCGAACCAATGGAGCAACCCGCACGCAGCCGCTCGGCCTCGCCCATCTCGGTGAGGCCTGCATCTTCCAGCGCCTGCCCCGCCGCATCGATTCCGAAGACGATGAAAGGATCGACCTGGCGCTGCACCTTGTGGTCGACGCGTTTGTCCGCATCGAAACCCCATTCATGCCCCTTGGGCTTCACCTCGCAGGCGATGCGGCAGGCATAATCGCTGGCATCGAAGCGCGTGATGGTAGCCGCACCGGAGCGCGATGCGAGGATGTTCGCCCAGCTCGTCTCCACATCGCCACCTAGCGGCGAGACCATGCCTAGACCCGTCACAACGACACGGCGCATGTCACTCTCCCTAACCGTCGGGCACCCAGCGCCCAATTTTCAGTAGTCCGCGCATAAAAACGGCTCCCCGGCGGCGTGCGAACCCGCGAGCGGAGAGCCGTCTCAATCCCATGCAACACGGCGTGCACCCTCGGGTTCCCCCGCGAGCGCGGCAAAGCGCCGTTACTGCTTGCCTTCGATGAAGTCGATCGCATCCTTGACGGTCGCAATCTTCTCGGCTGCGTCGTCAGGAATCTCGACGCCAAACTCTTCCTCGAAAGCCATGACGAGCTCCACGATGTCGAGGCTGTCCGCGCCGAGATCGTCGATGAAGCTCGCGTCTTCGGTCACCTTGTCCGCCTCGACGCCGAGGTGCTCGACGACGATCTTCTTCACGCGATCCGCGGTCTCACTCATGGGTTGTCCTTTACTTGATTGATCTGAATTCGCCAGATGCCCTAGTGCTTAGGAGAGAAAGTGACAAGAGGCTACCGGCGCCTGAAAAAGACATCATTTTCGCGCATGCCCAGCCAAGGGCATGCGCTACGCAGGCCTGTCAAATCATCGCCATCCCGCCGTTTACATGCAGCGTCTGGCCCGTAACATAGCCAGCCTCGCGGCTTGCCAGATAGAGGACCGCCGCGCCGATGTCGGCCCCTTCACCGAGCGTGCCAGCGGGGATACGGGTAAGAATCGCCTGCTTCTGCGCGTCGTTGAGGGCGTCGGTCATCGCCGAGCGGATGAAGCCAGGTGCCACGCAATTTACCGTGATACCCCGGCTCGCCAACTCCTGAGCAAGGCTTTTGCTCATGCCGATGAGACCTGCCTTGGAGGCGGCATAGTTCGCCTGACCCGGATTGCCCGTGACCCCGACAACGCTGGTGATCGAGATAATTCGGCCGAACCGCGCCTTCATCATGGGTCGCGCCGCGGCGCGAATGAGGCGGAAGGCCGCCTCCAAATTGATGCGCTGCACGGCATCCCACTCGTCGTCCTTCATGCGCATGATGAGGTTGTCGCGCGTGATGCCCGCGTTGTTGACCAATATATCGAGTTGCCCGCCCAAAGCCTCCACGGCCGTGGGGACGAGGCTATCGACCGCTGCCGCGTCGCCTAGATCGCAGGGCACGCAGACATGGCTGCCGCCGAGCGTGGCCGCAAACGCTTCCAGCTTCTCGATATTGCTTCCCGAAAGCGCGAGCCGCGCGCCCTGCGCCGCCAGCGTGCGGGCAATCTCCGCACCAATCCCACCACTGGCGCCCGTGACGAGCCCGGTCATTCCTGTCAGATCGAACATAGTATTCTCCGCCCTTTCAAAGCCGCCCGACCAGCGCCTCGATATCGTCCATGGTGATGATACTGCTCACGCTCGCGTCCGGCGCGATGCGCTTGACCATGGGGGCAAGCACCTTCCCGCCGAACTCGACGAAATCTGTGATGCCGCTCTCCCACATTGCACCAATGCTCTCGCGCCAGCGAACACGCCCGGTCACCTGCTCGACGAGCAGGTGCCGGATCGTCTCCGCATCGCTGACCGGCGTAGCCGTCACGTTGGCATAGACCGGCAGGAATGCACCCGGCGAAGCGGTTTCGGCTAGCGCCGCCGCCATGGCATCGGCAGCCGGCTGCATCAGCGGGCAGTGGAACGGCGCTGAGACAGGCAGCAGCACACCGCGCTTGATGCCATGATCCTTCACCATCTCCACCGCGCGTTCGATCGCGCCCTTGTGGCCGGAGATCACCACCTGGCCAGGATCGTTGTCGTTGGCCACTGTGCACACTTCGCCCTGCGCAGCAGCGGCGGCCAACGCCTCTGCCTTCTCGATATCGGCACCGAGCAGTGCTGCCATCGCGCCCTCCCCCACCGGTACCGCGGCTTGCATGGACCGACCGCGCAGCTTGAGCAGCCGGGCCGTGGTTGCCAGATCGAACGCTCCGACCGCGCAGAGTGCGCTATATTCGCCGAGACTATGACCCGCGACGGCATCCGCCTTGTCGCGGATCGCTATCCCGCCCTCTTTCTCCAGCACGCGCAGCACAGCCAGCGCGTTTGCCATGATCGCCGGCTGGGCATTCTCAGTAAGGGTGAGTTCGTCGGCCGGTCCCTCGCCCATCAGCCGGAACAGATTCTGGCCGAGCGCTTCGTCTACTTCCTCGAACAACTGCCGCGCCACCGGCGAGGCAGCGGCCAGCGCGGTCCCCATGCCGACCGCTTGGCTGCCCTGCCCTGGAAAGATGAATGCACGCATGGCCGATCTGTCCCCTGTCAAATGAAGGCCCGTGCCCTAAAGCCGCTCGCGGCGGCAGGCAAGCACGGTGCGGTGGGGCTGTCACCGCGGCACCCCTTCTTGCGTTGGATCAAGGCGGGGTGACGCAGCCTGGCCTAGGCGGCATAAGCTAAGCATTCTGTCCACGCAGGGAGAGACACTTTGAAGCGTGCATTATTGGGGCTGGGTTCAGCCTTCGTCCTGATCGCGGCCGCGCAGGCCAGCGGCGACTCGGCCGTGATCTACACGCTGATGAAGGACGTCGTCGCCCCGCAGGCTGATCGCCTTTGGGATGTGGGCAATCGCGGCGTGAACGATGACGGCGAACCGGACGCCTCCAACCTGTCCGAACAGGATTGGGACAAACTCGCCGACGCCGCCGGAAAAATGAAGGCCGCAGCGACCACCATGGCCACCGCCAAGGAGATCATCGTCGCCCCCCCTGGCGTAAAGGTTGGTGAAGAAGGCACGCCGGGTGCCGCCACCGCTCAGCAGATCCAGCAGTTCATCGCCAAGGATCCGCAGGGATTCGCCAAACACGCTGCAGAACTGGCCGATATATCTGAGGGATATATCCAGGCGGCCGCCGCGCGTGATACGGTCAAGCTCCAGGACGCGGCCGGGCGAATGGACGCCGTGTGCGAGGCTTGCCACATGCAATTCTGGTATCCCGAACAATAAGGAGGCAAGCCCTGCCGGTGAGCGCACGGCGCTTGCGTTTCCCGCCGGCTTCCTTCATAGGCCCACCCTTCGCGGGGCGGGCATCGGTTTGCCGCGCGAGAATTTATTGAGACGACAGCCGGAGGGGTGGTGCGCATGGGGCGCCCATCAGCGATCGGCCAAAGACAGGACGCATAGAACCATGCCATATTATGAGCATGTCTTCCTCGCGCGTCAGGACCTGGCTCAGGCTCAGGTCGACGCGCTGGCGGAAAATGCCACCAAGATCATCGAATCGCAGGAAGGCAAGGTCACCAAGGTTGAAACCTGGGGCCTGCGCAACCTCGCTTACAAGATCGCCAAGAATCGCAAGGCGCACTACGTCATGCTCAACATCGACGCGCCGGCCGGCGTTGTCGCCGAGCTTGAGCGCCAGACGGCGATCAACGAGGACGTGATCCGCTACATGACCGTGCGCGTCGACGCGCTCGAGAGCGGCCCCTCGGTGATGATGCGCAAGAACGAGCGTGATCGGGAGCGGCGCGGCGGTGACCGCGAAAATCGCGGCCCGCGTCGTGAGCGCGAAGAAGCAACCAGCGGCGAATAAGGAGACCAGACCTCATGGCACGCCCATTTTTCCGCCGCCGCAAGACCTGCCCCTTCTCCGCGAAGGACGCACCGCGCATTGATTATAAGGATGTGCGCCTGTTGCAGGGCTTCGTCTCCGAGCGCGGCAAGATCGTCCCCTCGCGTATCACCGCCGTTTCGGCCAAGAAGCAGCGCGAGCTTTCCCAGGCCATCAAGCGCGCCCGTCATCTGGGCCTGCTGCCCTACATCGTTAAGTAAGGAGCGGACCCCATGGAAATCATTCTGCTCGAGCGCATCGAGAAGCTGGGTGGCATCGGCGATATCGTGACCGTCAAGGACGGCTACGCACGCAACTACCTGCTGCCCAACAAGAAGGCGCTTCGCTCCAACGCAGCCAACAAGGCTGTATTCGACGCCAACCGTGCGAAGATCGAGGCGGACAACGCCGCTCGTCGTGACGACGCTGCCAAGGCCGCCGAGAAGGTGGACGGCGTGCAGGTCGTTCTCATCCGGCAGTCGTCGAACAGCGGCCAGCTCTATGGCTCGGTCTCCGTGCGTGACATCGTCGAGGCGCTGCATGCTGCGGGTCACACCGTTGTCGCCAAGGCAATGGTGGTGCTGGAGCGGCCGATCAAGACGCTCGGTCTGTTCGACGTGCGCGTGTCGCTGCACCCGGAAGTGGCCGTTACCGTCCAGGTCAACGTCGCCCGCTCGCCGGAGGAAGCCGAACTGCAGAAGGACGGCGTCGACGTGATGGCCCAGATGTTCGAAAAGGACGAGGCTGGCTTCACCGAGGATTACGACCCCAACGCAGAGCCGGGCGAAATCGCAGCCGAGCCGACTGCCGAGGAACAGGCAGGCGAGTCGGAGAGCGAAGAAGCCTGAGGCTTTCGTTCCAAGACATACGAACCCCGCGGGACCTCTGTCTCGCGGGGTTTTTCTTGTCGAAGCCACCGACGTCTTTCGATGCCGCGCGGGTCGGGGTTGAAACGCAGGCGTAGGGCGCTGGCCAGCAAACTGCCTGGGGCCGACCCCGCAAAACGACAACCTACAAATGCATGAAGTCACGCGGAAAGCTGCGCATGTGGGCGCCCGCATCCACGTAGAGGGTCTGCCCGGTGATGGCCGGTGCGCGTGCCAGATAGAGCACGGCATCAGCGACATCCTCGCTCGAGGGGAGATGCGCCAGCGGCATCCGCGCCGTGAGATTGTCCAGTTGCGCCTCCGAGTAATCGTCGGTTGCGAGGGTCAGGCCCGGCGCGACGGCATTGACGCGGATTGCCGGCGCCAACTCGCGCGCGGCGATGCGGGTGAAGCCTTCCAGCGCATATTTGCCGAGCGTATAGGCAAGCTGATCACCGTGCGGCTGGGCAAGACGCTGGTCGAGGATATTGACGATCGACGCATCGGCCCCCACGGACCGCTCGGCGCGAGCGAAGGCCTGGCTGAGCAGCACCGGCGCGGCGGCGTTGACCGCAAAATGATCGGCCAGATCAGCTTGCGTCACCGTCTCCAGCCGATCGGCACCGAACAGCGAGGCGCTGTTGACCAGCAAGTCAGGCGCGCGGCCGAAATGCGCGACCACGGCGGGAATCAACGCCTCCGCCTCACCCGGCATCAGAAAATCGGCGAGGAAGCCCTTCCAGGCCACGCCGGTTTCCGCCAGCCGCTCGGCCAGGAATGGGTGCGGCTCGACATCGTTGCGGCCGTGGATCGCCAGCGCATAACCCGCGCTCGCCAAGTGCATGGCGATGCGGGCGCCCAACCGGCGATGGCCGCCCGTCACCAAGGCGAGCGGCGCGGTGCCAGCCGTCACTTCACGCCCATGAGGCGCAACACTTCCTCGCGGCTTTTCTCGTCCCGCTTGAAAACGCCCATCATCCGGCTGGTGCGCATCACCGTACCGTGGGTGCGCACGCCCCGCCCGGTCATGCAGCCATGTGTCGCCTCGATGATCACGGCGACGCCGAGCGGGTTCAAATTCTCGCAAATGCAGTCGGCCACCTGCGCGGTCAGGCGCTCCTGCACCTGAAGGCGGCGGGCGAATGCCTCCAGCACGCGGGCGAGCTTGGAGATCCCGACGACATGGTCGCGCGGCAGGTAGGCGATGTGCGCCTTGCCGACGATGGGCGCCATGTGGTGCTCGCAGTGCGACTGGAAGGGGATGTCCTTGAGCAGCACGATCTCGTCATAGCCGCCGACTTCGTGGAAAATCCGCGAGAGATGATAGGAGGGATCCTCCTGGTAGCCCTCGCAATATTCCCGCCACGCCTTGGCGACGCGCTTGGGCGTCTCCAGCAGGCCCTCGCGGGTCGGATCATCGCCTGCCCAGCGGATGAGCGTGCGGATCGCGTCCTGCACCTCCGCCGGAACGTCATCTTTGGATTTGGCGGACGCGTCGATCTGCCGGGTGGCCATGTGCATACCCCTCGCTGGACTGGAGACACGCGATTGAGCATGCCGATTTGCTCCAGCGCACATAGGCCGGCGACGGGACCGATTCAACCGTTGCGCACGGCCGAGTCGCGGGGTGGAGATGGAAACTTATCACCAACGATTCGCGCTTTTTCGAGGCAAAGCGCCTTCCGTTTACGTTAGGGTAAGGCTGCATTTCCGGGCGGCCGCCCTCCCCGCTCTTGCCGAGCGCTGCGACGATGGCCCATAGTGCGCCCTCCCCCCGGCCGGCGCCCGACACGGCGCCCCGACCGACCCGCAGGAGAGCCGCGATGGAAGCCTTCATCTACGATGCCGTGCGCACGCCGCGAGGACGCGGCAAGCCGGATGGCGCCCTGCACGAGATCACCCCTGTCCAGCTCGCCGTGCAGGTGCTCGACGCCCTCCGCGACCGCAATCGGCTCGATACCGCCGATGTGGACGACGTGATTCTCGGTTGCGTTGCTCCAGTTGGCGAGCAGGGAACGGACATCGCCCGCATGGCCGTGCTCACCGCCGGCTATGCCGAGACGGTGCCGGGCGTCCAGATCAACCGCTTCTGCGCCTCCGGGCTGGAAGCGGTCAACATGGCGCTGGCCAAGGTCATCAGCGGCGAGGCGGACCTGGCGATCGGCGGCGGCGTCGAATCGATGAGCCGCGTGCCGATGGGCGCGGACGGCGGCGCCTGGGCCTCCGACCCCGCCGTCGCCTATGCCACCTATTTCGCGCCGCAGGGCATCGGCGCCGACCTGATCGCCACCAAGTTCGGCTTCTCGCGCGATGATGTGGACGCCTACGCCGTGGAAAGCCAGAAGCGCGCGGCGGCGGCCTGGGCCGAGGGGCGGTTCAGCAAGTCGATCCTTCCGGTGCGCGACGTGATCGGCCAGGTCGTGCTCGACCGCGACGAGCATATGCGGCCGGAAACGACGATGCAGAGCCTCGCCGCGCTCAAGCCGAGCTTCGCGGCGATGGGCGAGGAAATGCCCGGCTTCGATGCCGTCGCGCTGCTGCGCTACCCGGAGGTGGAACGGGTGAACCACGTCCACCATGCCGGCAACAGCTCCGGCATCGTCGACGGGGCGGCGGCGGTGCTGGTCGGCAACAAGGCGATGGGCGAGAAATATGGCCTCAAGCCCCGCGCGCGGATGAAGGCGATGGCCTCGATCGGCTCCGAGCCGCTTATCATGCTCACAGGCCCTGAAAGTGTTGCTGACAAGCTTTTGAAAAAGGCAGGAATGTCCGCTGCGGACATCGACTTGTGGGAGCTGAATGAAGCCTTTGCCAGCGTGGTGCTGCGTTACATGCAGGCGATGGGTCTCGATCACTCGGACATCAATGTGAACGGCGGCGCCATCGCCATGGGCCATCCGCTCGGCGCGACCGGCGCGATGGTGCTGGGCACGGCGCTCGACGAACTGGAACGGTCCGGCAAGGGCACCGCGCTTGTCAACCTGTGCGTGGGCGCGGGGATGGGCACCGGCATCATCATCGAGCGGGTCTGATCCCGCAGGCCGCTGAGCGCGGAGCAGGCAGCCGCTGCCACTGCCGCCCCGCGAAACGGATAACCGCCCCAGCCGCAAACGGGGCGCACGGAAACCGGAGGACCGCATGGCGACGACCATCACGACGCAGATCGACAGCGACGGTATCGCGCTGCTCACCATCGACGTGCCTAACCAGTCCATGAACGTCATCACGCCCGATTTCCTCGCGGACCTGGGCGAGGCCATCGGGCGGATCGGCAATGATGAGGCAATCAAGGGCGCGGTCGTCTGCTCCGGCAAGAGCAGCGGTTTCATGGCAGGCATGGACCTCAAATATCTGAGCGCGATGCTGAAAGACGCCAATGCCGGCGGGCCGGATCTCGGCGCTCTGTTCAAAAAGGTATTTGCCGTCAATGATTTGTTCCGCAGGCTTGAGACGTGCGGAAAGCCCGTGGCCGCCGCCATCGAAGGCACGGCGATGGGCGGCGGACTGGAACTGGCGCTGGCGTGCCACCACCGCGTGCTCAGCAGCAGCCCCAAGGTGACGATCGGCCTGCCGGAGATCCTCGTCGGCCTGTTTCCAGGTGGCGGCGGCTCGCAGCGGCTGCCTCGCCTGATCGGCATCCAGGGCGCGCTCATGTACATGCTCCAGGGCAAGAACTGGCGGCCGGCCGAAGCGCTGGCAATGAAGGTGGTCGACGAACTGGCCGCGCCCGGCGAGACGGTCGCGGCAGCCAAGGCGTGGGTAAAGGCCAATCCGGAGGCGCACACCCAGCCATGGGACATCAAGGGATTCAAGGTGCCGGGCGGCTCCGGCCAGTTCAACCCCGGCTTCATCCAAACGATGATGGCCGCAACGGTGATGACCACCAAGACGACGCAGCGCAATATCCACGCACCGCACGCGCTGCTCTCCGCCGTCTATGAGGGCATCCAGCTCCCGATGGACCGCGCCATCCGCGTGGAAAGCAAATATTTCGCCAAGGTTGCGGCCGATCCGCAGGCCGGCAACATGGTGCGCACGCTGTTCGTGTCCAAACAGGCGGCGGAGCGCGGCGCGCGGCGGCCGGCGGACGTGGAGAAGATGCCGACCAAGCGGCTCGCCATGCTCGGCGCGGGCATGATGGGCGCGGGCATCGCCAATGTCGCCGCGCAGGCGGGCATCGAGGTGTTGCTGCTGGACCGCGATCAGGCGGCGGCGGAGAAGGGCAAGGCCCACGCCGCCGAGCAGATGCAGAAGCGGATCGGCCGGGGGATGACGCCCGAGAAGATGGCCGAGACGCTGGCGCGCATAACCCCCGTGACGGACGTGGCGGCACTCAAGGACTGCGACTTCGTGATCGAGGCGGTTTTCGAGGATCCGGCGGTGAAAGCGGAGATCACCCAGCGGGTGGAAGCCGTGCTTGGGCCAGACGTCATTTTTGGCTCCAACACCTCAACCCTGCCGATAACATTGCTTGCCAAGACATGGAGTAAACAAGAGAATTTCATCGGCATCCATTTCTTCTCACCGGTCGAGAAGATGGCGCTGGTGGAGATCATTCTCGGCAAGCAGACCGGTGACGCGGCGGTGGCCAAGGCCCTCGATTTCGTCGCGCAGATCCGCAAGACGCCGATCGTGGTCAATGATTCGCGCGGCTTCTACACCTCGCGCTGCTTCGGCACCTATGTGCAGGAAGGCACGCAGATGCTGGCCGAGGGCGTCAACCCGGCACTGATCGAGAATATGGGTCGCCAACTCGGCATGCCGGTCGGGCCGCTGGCCGTCTCGGACGAGGTCTCGATCGAACTGGGCCACAAGGTGACAGTGGCGACCAAGAAGGCACTGGGCGATGCCTATGTCGGCACGCTGGCCGACGATGTCGCCGCGCATATGGTCGAGATCGGCCGGCTTGGGCGCAAGAATGGCAAGGGCTATTATGATTACCCGGCTGATGGCGGGAAGAAAGCGCTCTGGCCGGGACTGGCGCAGGCCTATCCGCTCGCCATCTCCCAGCCCTCGCCGGATGAGGTGCGTGAGCGGCTTTTCTATCGGCAGTTGGTGGAGTGTGCGCGCTGCTTTGCCGAGGGCGTGCTGGTGACACCGCAGGATGGCGACCTCGGCGCGATCTTCGGCTGGGGCTTCGCGCCTTATACCGGCGGGCCGTTCAGCGCCATCGACACCATCGGGGCGGCCAAGGTGGTGGAGACGCTGGACCGGCTGGCGGCGCAGCACGGCGAGCGGTTCACGCCGCCCGCGCAACTGCGCGAGATGGCGGTCACTGGCCAACTTTATTACGGGGCGCGCCAGACGAAGGCGGCTTGAACGACGGAAGATTGGCTATCGGAGGCCCTGCATCGGCGTTGCCTCAAGCATAGCCTCCTGCCTGAGCAGGCGCTTCCGGACGGATGGCGCTACCACCAGACGCGCCGCACGGTCGCTATTGCTTCAACGCGTTGCGGGCCCACTCCATGAATTCGCGGTTGCTCGCGCGCAGCTGACTTGCCGACACGTCGAACTCAGGATCGCTGTCATCCAGCAGCACAGCGGGCCATTTGGCCTGAAAAATCGCGACCTTGCTTCGGATCTCCGAGAAGCGGTGCCGAAACTCAGCGGCTAGGGCCGGCCGATTACGGAAGAACGCATCGTTCTCGATCGCCGAACTCACCGCGACAACGGCGTTGGCGAAACGGCGGCGCATCTCGATGACCGCGGGCCGCTGGCTCGGATCCACACGGGCTTGCAGCACAGTTTCGCCGAGAGCGCGTTGTACCTCCAGCATGTCATCGATCAAATCACGAACGGACGTCATGGTTCCTCTTCATTTTTCCCGGGGTGAAGCAAGGGCCGCTCGGCCACCGGGCGCGTGGTTCAGCCGGTGATCCAGCCGGGCAGGTCGAGCGTGAATCGGGCGCCCTGCCCCAGCGCGCTTTCGAGCGTTAGGTCGCCGCCCATTGCCCGGGCGAGGCGGCGCGAGATGTAGAGACCGAGGCCGCTGCCGCCATCGCCGGATCGCCCGAGCCGCTCGAAGCGCTCGAACAGCCGCTCATGGTCGGCCGGGTCGATGCCGCCACCTTGATCGGCGACCACGGCGCGCACGCGGCCGCCAGACTCGTCCACCCGCACCCACACCATGCTCTCCGGCGGGCTGTAACGCACGGCGTTGCCGATGAGATTGACGAGGATTTGCAGGACGCGGCGATATTCCGCGCAGGCGAGCAGTTGCTCGTCCAGGGCCGGCGCCTGAATGCGAATCTGCCGGTCACTCGCGCGCACCTTGAGCAGGCTGGCGGCGCGTCGGGCGACATCGGCGAGATCGACCTCCTCACGCAGCGTGGTGAAATCCGGGCGTTCGATAGCCTGGAGGTCGGCGAGATCGTCGACCAGCGCCAACAAATGACGGCCTGCCGCCGCGATATCCGCCGCATAATCGGCATAATCCTGCCGCAGCGGCCCCTCGTGCTGACCGCTGATGGTGCTGGCGTGGGCAATGATGCGGCCAATGGGCTGGCGCAACGCCTGATCAAGCCGATGCGCCAGCGCGGGGTTGAACAGGCTGGCGTCCGGCGCCGGGGCGGGCTCATCCGTCGCGGCTTCGATGCGCAGGGCGTGGCCACGATAGCCGGTCAGCGCACCACTGGGCTCCACCAGCGGCTCACCCGAAAGTTGATAAAGGACGGTGCTATCCGCGCGCAGCCGCGCAGTCTGGCCGCTGAACGGCGTGCGCAGCGCGAGGGCTTCGACCAACGGCATTGCAAATTCCGCCTCCGCCGTGCCGGTATCGAGCTGAACATAGGCGGTCAGCAGATCACCGATGCGCGGCGGCTCATGGCCGAGCGAGGCGGCATCGGCCTGAACCGCCTGAAACCGTAGATGAGCGTCCACCTGCCAGGCCCAGCCCGCCTGCCCCGCGCCACCCGCGGCCGGTTCATGCGCATGACGGGTCTGCCAGTCGAGGATCGTAAGGGCAAAGCCCTCCTCCATCGGCCGCACGTCTACCCACATGCCGATGTCCGCCGCACCGTCCGCGACCTCGACAGCGCGGGAAATGGGGATCGCAAGCCGTCGCGCGAGATGGACCAGCGCCGCCAGCGCAGGCACGGCGAGCGGACCATCCACCGCCCCGCCTGCCTGGCGCTGGAGCGCGAGCAGCGGCTCGCCGGCGGAGACAATCCGCCCCTCCGCATCAAGCAGGGCCTGGACCGGTAGCTCGATCATCGCAGACGCCCGATCAGGGCCAGCTTGTCGGCCAGCGCGCGTGGCTTGATCGCCCCGGCTAGCCAGCGGGCGGCGGATGCTCCGTCGAACAAACGATAGCTCTCGACGAACCGTGCCAGCGCTTCATCCCCGCCGGGCACGGCACCCGTAAACGGCGCGAGCAGCTCCGCGGCGCGAAAGGCGGTGGCATCGTCGATGGCCATCAACCGAAACAGAGCGTGACGCGGCGTATCCTCCGACTCCAGCAGCGCCTCGATCACTCCCTCAGTGGGCAGGCCCGTCTCGCATTCCACCAGCGCGGCGAACGGCAGCAGGCGCGCATCGACGAGCGCAGCGCGAGCCAGCGCGGACCGGGCGGCGGCCGGCACATCACGGGCAAAGCGGCGCGCGAGAGCGATTGCCCCCTGCCCTTCGTCATGATGCGCAACGACACTCTCGGTTGCCTGCGCAATCGCCTTGATGACGGCGGGATGGGCGGCTTGCGCAGTCCCTTCACAGCCCTGAACGAGCAGGGCGGCCACGCTCCAGGCGAGATCATGGAACGGCTCGGCGGGCAGGTCCGGCCGCATCGCCGCATCGAGCAACATGGGCGCGCACCAGCCTTGTTCCGCCATGGCGACGGCGGCGAGCGCGTCGGCGTGCGGCGGGTCCAGCTTTATCTCCGCCAAGGCGGGCGGATTGCCACGCGGCCGCATGACGTCAGCCGAGCGAAGCAACGCAGCGACGGTGGCCCGCCCACGTAAATGCGCGAGCAGCTCGGGTGAGAGCAGGCCCGGTTCGCGCTCGATAGCACCGCGGCCATAGCCGGGGCCGAGCGCCTCCACCGCTGCCCGCACCTGCGGATCCGTGACGGCCATGGCAATGGCCAGCTCGATCGCGTTGACCATGCCGGCGAGATGAAAGCGCGTTTCGGCCAGCAGCCGGCCCGGCCAACGACGGGAGGCTCCCTCCATCAGCGCGGCGAGGTCGGCGCTGTGCCGTGCATCCGCAATCAGCCGGCGCGCAAGATAGGCGCTCGCTCCCCCGCTCCCGCCGTGGGAACGTTCCCCGTCTGGATCGTTGCCGACTGTCATGAGGCCGCCCATAAAGGAATGGCCTTAACACCCCCTAAACTTTCGGGCGTTTCGGAATGAGACGGAGTGTCACCGCCGCGATTGCGAGCAAGCCGAGCAGCGCGAACGCCGCGCCACCCTGCCCGACCAGCAAGCCGCCCAACACCACGAAGAGCGCAATGGGAACGCTGATGCGCACCCACGGCGCCCAGAGGCCGGTGACGATATCGGCCTGCGCCCGGGTTGACGAGATCAGAACAGCTATGAAAATCGGGAACCAAGACCCTGAAATAGATAATAACTGTCCTTCAGACAACCGCCATCCGATGAGGGCCAGCAGTGCCACCGCCATGGCGTCAATTGCATAATGGCCATAGGGCGACGCCTTGGGTCGCAAAGTAATTTCGGCGCATTGCGCTGCTAGGTCACGCAACCCGAACGACAGCAGCGCCAGCACCAGTCCGGGCACGGGGAAACCTGCAATGCCCAGCGCAAGCCCGAGGATGCCGAGCACCAGCGTGATCCCGGTCAGCCGCGCCGGCTCGATCTGCCGGCGGACCAGCTCGTGCAGCAGCGGCCTGGACACCATCGCGAGCACACGCTGCAGGCCGTCTCCCTCCCCGGCAACCGCTCTGGTTTCACGATCGGCCAGCACCTGCAACGCGGCATCCGCGCTTTGCTGGCTGTGCAGTGCTCCCAACTGGCCGTCCATCACCAGTTCCGGCGGAAGCATGATCCGCTCCGCATTCATCTGAACGGCACGGCGCAGGACGGTAAGGCCGAGATCCCACTCACCGAGCATATCGAGCGTGGCAAGCACGGCCTCGCCGGGCAACAGCAACGCACCAGCCCACATGGCCTCAGCGTCGATCCGCTCGAACCCGCTGGTCGTGGGGGCCGAAGGCAGAGTCAACATTGCGGGCGGCGGCTGTCCGGCCAGTGCGACCACCGCCTCAGTCGGGATCAGCATGTTCTCCGCGATCAGCAGGATCCGATCCGCAGGAGCGAGACCGCGCGAGAGCGAGAGCATATCCCGCACGAGCGCGACGCTGGCCTGCCGCTCCCCGGTCAGCCGGTCGACCAGTTGGGCAAGATCCGTCGTGACCGCATCGGTCTGGATCAGAATATGATCCGCCCCGGCGGCAATCGCGATGCGCGCTTGGAACTCGACCAACGGCTGCCCGCCGAACTCGATCAAGGCGCCGTCAGCCGCGGCGCCCGTTCCTTCGCGCGCACTGTCACGCGCGCTGAGCAGAGCAATGAACGCCATGAGTCTGTGTTAACGATCGTTTGTGGATATGAACGCCAATTTGGCCTCCGGATCGGATGAATGCAAGGTTATCCGTCGCGAGGGAACGATCGCGATTGGGACCATGGAGCGGCGCGGACCGGCGAGCAGGCCTCTCGAACCGGACGGTACTTCCATGCAATCTATAACAATTACCGATAACGAACTCTAATTATTAGATAAACATGGAATACGCACGCCCCTTTGGTGAGGCGCAAGCCTGTGGATCAGAGAGCAGAGTGCCGGGGAGCGCCACGGTCAAATTCCGTTCTGCGCCGGGTGTACCGGGCTTCGACACTTACGCGCGAGCCCCATTTGGGTTCGTGAAACGTCCGGGCTCAGTCTTCGGCGGTCATGGCGGCCACGGCGGTGGCCAACTCGCGCAGGATCACCGGATCGCCGGGAGCGCCTTCGAGCGCGCGGTCGGCGAGCCCCATGACGTGGTTGACGCCGAACGAGGCGCACAACCCCTTGAGCCGCAAGGCCGCCATCGTCCAGTTGGCATCGCAACGCGCGCGGGAGAGCAAATCGACCTGCCGCGCGGCGCTCTCCAGGAAAGCGTGCCGTAGATCGGCGATCAACGCGTGGTCCGAACCGACCGCCGCAGACAAGGCTGCTTCCAAGGTGCCGGGATCATAAGCCATGACGATTTGATAACCATCCAAACGTAAACGAGTCGTAAATTGCGGTTCCTGCCCGCCCCCAACATGTTAAGGATTGGCCATGCCAGGCTCCCAGAAACAGACGAATCCGTCCCAACATGGGACGAATCCCGCCCAATCCGGTGAAGTCGCCCCCACGAGCAGGCTGAGCGCTGACTGGCTGGCCAAGCTGCGCGAATCCGACGCGGGCTGGGACCGACCGGCTTTTTCTGGCAAGGGCGACCAGTCACCGAACGCCCCCATTTCCCTACCGGAGCCGCCCATGGAAAACGCGCACGCCAGCACCGATTTCTTGACCGCAGCCCCCGAAGCCGAGTGGGACGAAAGCGAGGCAGCTCCGGGCCGCTCGGGCCGGCGACGGACCCTTGCCTTCACCGGACTCGGCCTGGCCGGATTGGCATGGCTGGCCACGGTGGCATGGAGCGTGGCCGATCCGGCGGCTGGCGCGCGGCTCATGCCGGTGCTGCTCGGCATTGCCACCCTCTCTGCGCCCCTTGTGCTGCTGGTCGCGATCGCTGCGTTGGTGCTGATCGCGGCGCGACGCGGCGCGGCGCCGGCGGAGGAGTTTGCTCGCATCCAACGCCTCTCCGGCCAGGCGACGCAGGCAACGACCCGGTTGGGGGAAGTGCAGGCGCAGTTCCTCGGGCAAAGCCGGGCGATCGCGAGCACCGCCGATGACGCCGCCGTAGCCATTATCGACGCCCTGCGGCGATCCCAGGACGAGGCCGCGCAGCTCGACCAGAAGACCGCTGCTTCCGTCGCCACGCTCTCGGCGCTGGGTGAACGCATCACCACCATGACCGACGCGTTGCCGCGCTTTGAAGACCGGCTGGCGACGCTGGCCGAGACGCTCGCCCGGATCGACGGGGAGCTGGGTCAGCATCACGAGGCGCTCGATCAGCAGTTGCAGACGACCGCGATCGTCGCCGAGGAAGCGCGGACACAGATGCTGGAGACCAGCACCTTGCTCGCTCGGCAGCTCGACACGCTGAAGGACAGCGCCCGCCAGACCGGCGAAGAGCTGGCCAACCTTTCGGAACTCTCCTCGGCTCGCATCGACCTGACACTCGACAGGGTGAAATCCGTTACGGACGACACCGGGCAGCGCATCGAGGCGCAGGCGGAAGCGCTGAGCCGGCTTGTCGAGGCGAGCCGCACCGCGCTCGAGGGCAGCGCCGCCCAGTCGCTCGACCAGGTCGCCGAGCATTGCAGCAGGGTCGACACCTTGTTGGGCGCGCTCGACACGCGCCTTGCTGAGCAGGCTGGCAAGAGCGGCGCCTGGCTGGACGGCACCGCAAGCGGCGTGGCCGCGCTGGCCGACGCGTTTGATGGCCTGGAGCAATCGGCGCTGGCGCGCGCCCAGACGCTCTCCGGCTCGATGACCCAGCTCTCTGACGAGACACGGCGCCTGGTGGACGCGCTCGATGCCGGCCAAAGCGGGTCGGATGCGCTGATCCAGCGCGCGGAAGCGCTGCTCGTCGCACTGGATTCGAGCATCCGCGAGCTGGACGAGAGCATCCCTGGCGCGCTGGAGCGCGTGGAAACAAGGCTGGACGCGCTCAAGGAGCACATCCAGTCGACCCGGCCGGGCATCGAAGCCGTCGAGGCGGTGGCCGCCGGTGTGGTGAGCCAGCTCCACGAAACGGATCAGCTTGCCCGCTCGCACGTGACCGCGCTGACTGGCGCCCTGCAGAAATCACAGGGAGCGCTGGCCACGCAGAAGCAGGAGATCGAGGCACTCGCAGCGGCGATCGGCGCCGCCAGCGAAGGTATGGGCCGACTCGGCGAGACGGCCGGCCCGCAGATGGTCGAGGCGCTTACACGCGTGCGCGAAACCGCCGATGCGGCCGCCGCACGCGCGCGCAGCGCCATCGCCGACGCAATCCCCGAGGCCGCGCAAGCGCTCGGCGCGGCGAGCGGCGAGGCCGTGCAAAAGGCACTGGGCAGCACCGTCACCGAGCAGATCGAGCGCATTTCTCTGGCGGCGGACGACGCGGTCAAGGCCGCGCAGCGCGCCACGGAAGAGCTGGCGCAGCGGGTGGCCAGCCTGACCGACGCCAGCAAGGCGCTGGAAACCGCGCTCGCCGACAGCAGCGCGCGCATGGATGAGCAAGGGCGCGAGCAGATGGCCCAACGCTCCACGCACCTCATCGCGGCGCTGAACGAGCACGCCATCGACGTCAGCAAATGGCTCAACCGCGATGTGACGGATGCGGAATGGGCAGCCTATCTCAAGGGCGAGCAAGGGCTGTTCGCGCGCCGCGCCGTGAAGCTCGTGACGGGAGCCGACGCCAAGGAAGTCCAAGCCCTGTACGGCAATGAGGCCGAGTTCCGCGAGCAGGTGAACCGCTATATCCACGATTTCGAGGCGCTGCTGCGCACCGTGCTGGCGACCCGCGAGGGCAGCACACTGGCGTTGACCATGGTCTCATCGGATATCGGCAAGCTCTATGTGGCGCTGGCCCAGGCGATCGACCGGCTGCGGCCGCAGTAGAGGCAGCAGCGCGCGCGGCGAGGGCATCTGATCCGCCATTTTCAAGCGATCGTGCCCTGCGGCGAGGTTGCTGCCCCTATGGCCCTATCGCCCTTGGTTGGAACACATGGTCGCTTGCCAGACAGCGGAGGGCGGCCTGCCGCACGCTCTCCGTTTCTTGGACGATCGTTAAGACGGGTGAGGCCGGCGTTTGGGCCGGGCGCCTCCCCTACTCGGCGCTGTCGACCGGCGGGGAAAACAGGAAGCTGAACGTGCCCGCGTCTACCCATCCGTTGACATAATTGGCGTAGAACAGCGCAAACAAGGCGGCGGCGACCAGCGTTGTGGTACCGAAAATGCGCACCGGCTTGAACTCCGCCGGAGCGCTCTCCGCCTGGCCCGGCACCAGTTCCTTACCGGCTTCCTCTGCCGTCTTGACGCCAAAGGGCAGCACCAGAAACAGGCTGAGGAACCACAGCAGGAAATAGATGGCCAGCATCGACGTCCAGCGCATGTCCGGGCAATCCTTTCGTTCAGCCGGCCTCGACAATCGTCACGTCGACGATCGGCTTCTTGCCGGTCCAATCGGCCGCGGTGCGCCGCACGGCGAGGCGGATCGCCTCGCGCAGTGCCTCGATATCACCCTGACGGCCGGCCGCCTTCTGGACCACGGCGGTCAATGCCGCAACCGCATCCTGAAGGAAGCGCTCGCGCTCGTCCTCCACCGGCACGCCGCGGATGCGGATATCGGGGGTACCGGCGAGTTTTCCACCACGGTGGATCGCGACGCCGACGCTGATATGGCCGTTGACCATCAGCTTGCGCCGGTCGTTCATGGTGATCCCGTCGGCGGGCAGAATGACATTGCCATCCAGCACCAGGCGGCCATGATGGGCCTCGGCCACCTTCACCGGTCCATCGGGCGCGAGGCGCACGATGTCACCGTTGGTTTGGACGATGGTACGCGGGATGCCGTGCCCGGCGCCGAGGCGAGCCTGCTCGGCCATGTGCCGCCGCTCGCCATGGACGGGCATGAGAATCTCCGGCCGGATCCAGTCATACATGGCACGCAGCTCCGGCCGGCCGGGGTGGCCAGAGACGTGAACGTGCGCCTGACTCTCGGTAATCATCTCGATGCTGCGGGCGGCCAACATGTTCTGGATGCGGCCGATGGCGATCTCATTGCCCGGAATCTTGCGCGAGGAAAAGATGACCGTATCGCCCGCGTCCAGCTTGATCGGGTGCTGATCGAACGCGATGCGAGCCAGCGCGGCGCGCGGCTCTCCCTGCCCGCCCGTCGCGATGATCATCGCGTCACGCGGTGGCACCGCCATGATACCATCGAAATCGACCAGCGGCGGGAAATCCTTCAGATAGCCGCAGGTCTTCGCTACCCCGATGATGCGATCCAGCGAGCGCCCCGCGACGCAGAGCTTGCGACCGGTGAGCCGCGCTACCTCGCCCAGCGTCTGGAGCCGCGCGGCGTTGCTGGCGAAGGTGGTCACCAATACGCGCCCCTTAGCGCCGGCCACAGCAGCCATCAGCCCGGCCTTGACCGAAGCTTCGGAACCGCTCGGCTCCTTGTTGAACACGTTGGTGCTGTCGCACACCAGCGCGAGCACGCCGGTGTCGCCGATGGCGGTCAGTTCCTCCGCCGTTGTCGGCACACCAATCTGCGGCTCCTCGTCCAGCTTCCAGTCGCCGGTGTGGAAGATGCGACCGAACGGCGTCTCGATGAGGAGCGCATTACCTTCGGGGATCGAGTGGGCCAGCGGCAGGTGCCGGAAGCCGAACGGCCCCAGCGCGAACGGCTGCCCGGTCTCGACGATGTGAAGCGTCACCGCATCATCAATCCCTTCCTCGATCAACTTGCCTTTGATCAGTCCGGCAGTGAACGGCGTGGCATAGAGCGGCACCCCAAGATCCTGCGCGAGATAGGGCAGCGCGCCAATATGGTCCTCATGACCGTGGGTGAGCACGATGCCGAGCAGGTCATCGCGATGCTCCTCGATGAAGGCGATGTCCGGCATGACAATATCGACACCGGGGCATGCCGGATCGGCGAAACTCACGCCCAGATCGACCATCACCCACTTGCCGCGACAGCCATAGAGATTGAGGTTCATGCCAATCTCACCCGACCCGCCAAGGGCCAGGAACAATAACTCTTCACCCGGTTTCATGCAGACAATTGGCTCCGTTGGTAGAGAATCACGAGGCCATTGATGGTGAGGTCAGGCACGATGGCATCGAACAGATCGGTCTTTTCGTCGAACAGGAGGGCAAGGCCGCCGGTCGCGATGACGGTAACCGGGCGGCCGATCTCCCGCCGCATCCGGGCGACGAGGCCCTCCATCATCGCGACATAGCCCCAGAATACGCCGATCAGCATCTGGTCCTCGGTGGTGCGGCCGATCACGTCGGCATTGACCGGTGCCGCCACGGCGATGCGTGGCAGCCGCGCGGCGGCACTGACCAGAGCGTCAAGCGAGAGGTTGATGCCGGGCGCGATGATACCGCCTTTGTAGGCGCCGCTATAATCAATGTGATCAAAGGTGGTCGCGGTGCCGAAATCGATGATGATGAGATCGCCCTCGAACGCGGCATGCGCGGCGATGGCGTTGGCGGCGCGGTCCGCGCCCACCGTCTCGGGCATCGGCACGTCGAGCGTGACCGACCATTCCACCGGCGGGCGGCCGGCGATGAGCGGCTCGACGCCGATATACTTGCCGGAAAGCACGGTGAGATTGTGCAGCGCGCGCGGCACCACGGTGGAGATGATGACGGCGGTGATGTCGCCCATCGCCAACCCTTCCAGCGTGAGCAACTGGTTCAGCCACACCGCATATTCGTCACCGGTGCGGCGAGCATCGGTAGCCATGCGCCAGCGCGCGCGGATTGCGCCACGGCCTTCATCCGCCGCCAGATCGACGAGCGCGAAGACGATGTTGGTATTGCCGGCATCAATGGCGAGCAGCATGGAGCCAGTCCTGTCAGGCAAAAGGCAGCGCAGTCAAGGGACCATGCCCACGTCGCCGCTATGGATGGTAATTTGCGTGCCGTCATCCCGCCCGAGGATCAAGGCGCCATCTCCGCCGAGACCGAGAAAGCGGCCGTGCTGTGGCCGATCTGCTCCGGTCGAAACGGCAAGCGGCGTGCCAAGCGGATGGGCGCGGGCCAGCCATGCGGCGATGATGGCGCCGTTGCCTTCATCCCGCCAGCGGGCCAGCCAATGATCGAGCGCGGGCACCAGCGCATCGAGCACGGCGGCTGCGTCAAGCGTGGTGCCACCCGGTAGATCAGCTAGCGCGATGGTCTCACGGTCCGGCAACATGGGCGCGAAGGCGACATTGACGCCGACGCCCGCAACGACCGCCTCCCCTTCCCGCTCCAGCAAGATGCCGGCGAGCTTCGCCCGGCCGACCATCACGTCATTGGGCCATTTCAGCAGCAACGCGGCGTGCGGAAGAAGCTCCGTCAGCGCGGCATGCACCGCGACCCCGACCAGCAGGCCGAGCCCGGTGACGGGTGGATCGCCGGGACGCAGGCGAATCAGCGTGGAAGCGTGGAGATTGCCGGCAGGACTCAGCCAATCCCGACCGAGGCGGCCGCGCCCCCCGGTCTGCCGCTCGGCGCGCAGCCAGCGACCCTCCGGCCAGCCAGCTGCTGCCAGCGCGGTCAGATCGGCGTTGGTCGACCCGGTCTCCGCGACGAGGCGGACCCGTTCGTTCAGAACAACGCCGCCGCCGCCGCCGCGCTGGTCGCACCGAGCCACGGGTTGAGCAGATAGCCCAGCACCGTTACCGCCGCGCACGCCGTCATGATGCCGTAATCGAACGGATTGCGATCGGTCGAGAAGCGGTGGGTCGGCGTGTCGAGGTAGATCACCTTGATGACCATGAGGTAATAGAAGGCGCTGATGACCGACGCCGCGATGCCGATGACGGCCAGCGGTGCCAAACCGGCCGCTACCGCTGCGTCGAACACCAGGAACTTCGCCCAGAAGCCGAACAGCGGCGGGATGCCAGCCAGGCTGAACAGGAAGATGCCGAACGCCGCGGCCAGGCCCGGCCGGGTCTGCGACAGGCCGGCGAGGCTGGCGATGCTTTCGAGTTGATTGCCCTCCTCATCGCGCATCTGCAGCACGCAGATGAAGCTCCCGATGGTCATGATGACATAGATGAACAGGTAGCTCATCACCGCGGCAACACCCTCGGCCGTGCCGGCGGCGAGACCGATCAGCGCGAAGCCGACGTTGTTGATCGACGAGTAAGCAAGGAGGCGCTTGATGTTGCGCTGGGTGATCGCGGCGACGGCGCCGAGCACGATCGACGCGATCGCCAGAAAGACGACGATCTGCTGCCAGCTCTCCGTCCCCGGCCCAAGTGCGACGACGGCCATGCGCACGGTGAGCGCGAAGGCCGCTACCTTGGGCGCGGTGGCGAAGAACGCCGTGACCGGTGTCGGCGCGCCCTCGTAAACGTCGGGCGTCCACATGTGGAACGGCACGGCGCTGATCTTGAAAGCGAGCGCGGCAAGGATGAACACGAGCCCGAAGGTTTCGCCCATCGTCAGCCCCTGCGCGAGGGACTCGGCAACGCCGGCAAAGCTCGTCGTGCCCGAGAAGCCGTAGAGCAGCGACATGCCGTAGAGCAGGATGCCGCTCGCCAGCGAGCTCAACACGAAATATTTGAGGCCCGATTCCGCCGAACGCATGTCGCGCCGGGTAAAGCTGGCGAGGACGTACGAGGACAGGTTGGTCAACTCCAGTCCGACATAGAGCGTGACGAAATCCGAAGCGGACACCATCATCGTCATACCGACGCACGCGAACAGGATGAGCACCGCATATTCGGCGCGTTGCCCCCCGTCCCGCGCGAAGAAGCGCGGCGCCACGATGATGCAGGCTGCTGCGGCCGCATAGATGATGCCCTTGGCGAAGCCGCCGAAGGCATCGGCGCGGTAGAGCCCACCGAAAATCTCGCCACCAGCATGGACCGCAGGCGTTGCGATGGCCAACCCGGCCAGCGCCAGCGTGGCAACGGCAAGCCAGCCAACCAGACGCGCGGCGGCATCGCCGGCGTAAGCTGCCACCATCAGCAGCGCGAGGCCGCCAACGGTCAGGATGATCTCGGGCAGGACCGAGGCAAAGGCGCCCAGGCTATCCATCAATGCGACTCCCCGCCAAGCTCGGCGTGCGAAACTGTCTTCTGTTGCTGGCTCAGCGCAATCTGCGCATCACCGACGGGCCGCGCGGCTTCCGTACGCGCCACAATGCTGGCGACATTCGCCCGCATCGGCGACAGGAAGCTCTCGGGATAGATGCCCATCCACAGCACCACCAGCGCCAGCGGCACCATCAGTGCAATCTCGCGGGGCGAGAGGTCGGGCATCGCCTTCACGTCGTCCTTGACGAGATCGCCAAAGACCACGCGGCGGTAAAGGTAGAGCATGTAGGCTGCGCCCAGGATGATACCGGTGGTGCAAATCACCGCCACCCAGCTCGACACCTGATAGACGCCCATCAGCGAGAGCAGTTCGCCCACGAAGTTGCTGGTGCCCGGCAGGCCGATCGACGCCATGGTGAAGAGCAGGAACAGCACCGCGTATTTCGGCATGTTGATCGCAAGGCCGCCATAACGGTCAATCTCGCGGGTATGCAGCCGATCGTAGATCACGCCGACACACATGAACAGCGCGCCCGAGACGAGGCCGTGGCCGAGCATCACCATCATCGCGCCTTCCAGACCCTGCTGGTTGAACGCGAACAGACCGACGGTGACGATCGCCATGTGGGCGACCGACGAATAAGCGATCAGCTTCTTCATGTCGTGCTGAACCAGCGCGACGAGGCTGGTGTAAACCACCGCGATCATCGAGAAGGCGAAGACCAGCCACGCAAGCTGCGCCGAGGCTTCCGGGAACATCGGCAGCGAGAAGCGGATGAAGCCGTAGCCACCCATCTTCAGCAGGACGCCCGCCAGGATGACGGAGCCGGCGGTGGGCGCCTGCACGTGCGCGTCCGGCAACCAGGTGTGGACCGGCCACATCGGCATCTTGACCGCGAAGCTGGCGAAGAAGGCCAGCCACAGCCAGGTCTGCGCGGCCGGATCGAAGTCAGTGGCCATCAGCACCGGGATGCTGGTCGTGCCCGCGTCGCGCGTCATCCACAGCATTGCGATCAGCATCAGCACCGAGCCGAGCAACGTGTAGAGGAAGAATTTGTAGCTCGCGTAGACGCGGTCCGCGCCGCCCCAGATGCCGATGATGAGATACATCGGAATGAGGCCGGCCTCGAAGAAGATGTAGAAGAGGAAGATGTCCTGCGCCGCGAAGACGCCGATCATCAGCACCTCCATGAACAGGAAGGCGGCCATATACTCGCCAACCCGCTTCTGCACCGACTCCCAACTCACCCCGATGCAGATCGGCATGAGGAACACGGTGAGCATGATCAGCATCAGCGCGATGCCATCAATGCCGAGCGCCCAGGAGAAGCGGCCGAACAGCCCTTCCTGAAGCTCCTGGAACTGCCACATCGGCGCGCCCACGCTCTGGTCGAACGTTGCCCAGAGCAAGATGCCGAGGAGCAGGTCCGCCAGTGTCGCGAGCAGCGCGATCCAGCGCGCCGACTGCGCGGAGACGAACAGGCACGCAATGGCCCCCGCCATCGGAATGGCGAGCATCAGCGTGAGAACGGGAAAGCCTAGCTGGTTCATTTCGGCATGATCGCCCAGGTTGCGGCCGCGGCGAGCCCGATCAGCATCACCAGCGCATAGGAATAGAGATAGCCCGACTGGAGGGCGCGTGTGACCCGGCCGCCGGCGGTGACAGCCACCGCCGCGCCATCCGGACCGAAGCGGTCAATGGTGCCTTCGTCGCCGCCCTTCCAGAACAGCCTGCCGAACCAGAAGGCCGGACGGACGAAGATGCGGTCATACAGCTCGTCGAAATACCATTTGTTGAGCAGGAAATCGTAGAGCAGGTAGAACTGTGCCGTGAACCGCGCGGGCCAATCGGTGTAGCGCATGTAGGCCAGGAAGGCGATGCCAAGGCCAAGAAGCATGGCGATGGCGGGCGAGAGCTTCACCCATGCCGGAACATGGTGCGCCGCTTCCATCAGATGCTCGTTGAAGAACAAGGTGCTGGCCGCCCAGAAGCGCGCGCCTTCCTCCGGCCCGACGAAGCTGTGATAGAAGACATAGCCCGATGCCACCGCGCCGATGCTCAGCAGGATCAGCGGGACCAGCATCGCCCAGCCACTTTCGTGCGGATGATAACCCGCCGTGCCATCCTCGCTATGAGCGTGGTGACCATGGCCGTGCGCATCATGCACCGCGTGCTGGATATGCTCGCTCTGCTCCCAGCGCGGCTTGCCCCAGAAGGTGAGGAACATCAGGCGCCAGCTGTAGAAGCTGGTCAGCAGCGCAGCGAACACGCCGAGATAGAAAGCCAGCGTGCCGTTGCCGCCGGCCGCATAGGCGCTCTCCAGGATCGCGTCCTTGGAGAAGAAGCCCGCAAAACCGATCTCGGTGAACGGAATGCCGACGCCGGTGATGGCGAGCGTGCCGGCCATCATCGTCCAGAAGGTAATCGGGATCTGCTTCCGCAGGCCGCCATAATAGCGCATGTCCTGCTCGTGGTGCATCGCGTGGATCACCGAACCGGCACCGAGGAACAGCAACGCCTTGAAGAAGGCGTGGGTCAGCAGGTGGAACATGGCCGCGCCATAGGCGCCGACGCCCGCCGCGAAGAACATGTAGCCGAGCTGCGAGCACGTCGAATAAGCGATGACGCGCTTGATATCGGTCTGGCAGGTGCCGACCGTGGCTGCGAAGAAGCAGGTCGCGGCGCCAACGATGGTGATGACGGCCATGGCGACCGCACTGGTCTCGAACAGCGGCGCCAGGCGGCAGACCATGAACACGCCCGCCGTCACCATGGTGGCCGCGTGGATCAGCGCGGAGACCGGTGTCGGGCCTTCCATCGCATCCGGCAGCCAGGTGTGCAGCCCGAGCTGAGCGGACTTGCCCATCGCGCCGATGAACAGCAGCAGGCAGAGCACCGTCATCGTATCGAAGCGGCCGCCGAGGAACCCGATGGTCGAGCCGGCCATGGCGGGCGCGGCCTCCAGGATCGTCGGGATGTCGATGGTGTCGAACACCAGATAGACGCCGAAGATGCCGACCATGAAGCCGAGGTCGCCGACGCGGTTGACGACGAACGCCTTAATCGCGGCGGCATTGGCGCTCGGCTTCTTGAACCAGAAACCGATCAGCAGATAGGAGGCAAGACCGACGCCTTCCCAGCCGAAGAACAGCTGGATGAGGTTGTTCGCCGTGACCAGCATCAGCATGGCGAAGGTGAACAGCGAAAGATAGGCGAAGAAGCGCGGCTGGTCCGGATCCTCCTCCATATAGCCCCAGCTATACAGGTGGACGAGCGCCGACACGGTGGTGACGACGACCAGCATGGTCGCGGTAAGCGCATCGACCCGCAATTCCCAACCGGCGTTGAACGTGCCCGAGCGAATCCAGGTGAAGACCTGCTCGACATGCGGCTCGGCGCTGCCGCCGAGGAAGCTCAGGAAAATCGGCCAGGACAGCACGCAGGAGAGGAACAGCGCGCCGGTGGTGACGACCTTGGCCGGCACGTTGCCGATGGCGCGATTGCCCAGCCCCGCGATGATCGCGGCCAGAAGCGGCCCAAAGACGATAATTGAGATCATGATGCCGCGCTCAGCCCTTCATCCGGTTGACGTCGTCGACGGCGATGGTGCCGCGCGCACGGAAATAGATGACAAGGATGGCGAGCCCCACGGCCGCTTCGCCGGCGGCCACGGTCAGCACGAACATCGCGAACACCTGCCCCACCAGATCGCCCAGATAGGCGCTGAAGGCGACGAGGTTGATGTTCACCGCGAGCAGGATCAGCTCGATCGCCATCAGGATGACGATGACGTTCTTGCGGTTGATGAAGATCCCCAGCACGCCGAGAACGAACAGGATCGCACCGACGACCAGATAATGCGCGAGGCCGATCATGGCTCAACCCCTCCCAGATCCACGCCCTCACCGACGGGCTGATTGACGTTGCGGATGGCTTCGTGCGGCCGGCGACGGTTCTGCCGGTCGACATTCTGCGAGCGCACACCACCCCGCGCGCGGTGAGTCAGCACGATGGCGCCGATCATCGCGACGAGCAGGATGAGACCCGCTGCCTCGAACAGGAATATGTAGCGCGTATAGAGAAGCTGACCGATCGCCTCGATATTGGGCGTGGCTTCGGGGACCGGCGCGATGCGCTGCGCGAGGTTCAATGCCCCCGCTTTCCACGCACCTACGCCGAGCAGCAGTTCAACCATCAGCACCAGCGCGATCGCCCCGCCCAATGGGAAATAGCTCACGAACCCCGCCCGTAGCGCCGCGAAGTCGATGTTGAGCATCATCACCACGAACAGGAACAGCACCGCGACCGCGCCGACATAGACGATGATCAGCAGCATCGCGATGAACTCGGCGCCGAGCAGCACCATCAGGCCAGCGGCATTGAAGAATGCCAGAATCAGCCACAGCACGCTGTGCACCGGATTGCGCGCGAGAATCACCATGGCGCCAGACGCCAGCGTGATCATCGCGAACATGTAAAAGGCGAATGCTTGAACGGTCATCGTCCCCTCTTGGTTGCCGGGCGCCTTAGCGATAGGGCGCATCGGCGGCAAGGTTCGCCGCGATCGCCCGCTCCCATTTGTCGCCATTGGCGAGCAACTTCGCCTTGTCGTAAATCAGTTCTTCGCGCGTTTCCGTCGCGAACTCGAAGTTCGGCCCCTCGACGATCGCGTCGACCGGGCAAGCCTCCTGGCAGAAGCCGCAGTAGATGCACTTCACCATGTCGATGTCGTACCGCGTCGTGCGCCGCGAGCCATCGTCGCGCGGCTGCGCCTCGATGGTGATCGCCTGCGCCGGGCACACCGCCTCGCACAGCTTGCACGCGATGCAGCGCTCCTCGCCGTTCGGGTAGCGACGCAGCGCATGTTCACCCCGGAAGCGCGGAGAAATGGGGTTCTTCTCATAGGGATAGTTGATGGTCGCCTTGGGCTTGAAGAAATACTTCAAGGTCAGCCAGTGCGCGCCGATAAACTCCCAGAGCGTGAACGACTTGATCCAGTGCGCGATCATGCGCCGCCTCCAAAGCGGGTCAGCATCAGGAACCCGGACACGAGGAATACGAAGAACAGCGAAAGCGGCAGGAAGACCTTCCAGCCAAGCCGCATGAGCTGGTCATAGCGGTAGCGGGGCACGGTCGCCTTCACCCACGAGAACACGAAGAAGAAGAACAGGATTTTGGCGAACAGCCAGATAATGCCCGGCACATAATAGAGCGGCGCCCAATCGAACGGAGGCAGGTAGCCGCCCCAGAAGAGGATGGCGTTGAGCGTGCACATCAGCAGCACGTTGGCATATTCACCGAGCCAGAACAGCGCGAAGCTCATCGACGAATATTCGGTCTGGTAGCCGGCAACCAGCTCGGACTCCGCCTCGGTCAGGTCGAACGGCGTGCGCGCAGTCTCGGCCATGGCGGAGATGAGGAACACGATCGCCATCGGGAACAGCAGCGGGTTGAAGCCATGGCCGTTGAGCAGGCCGTAATAGCCCTTCTGCGCCTCGATGATGGCCGAAAGGTTGAAGCTGCCCGACCACAAGACGACGCTGATGAGCACGAAGCCGATCGAGACCTCATAGGAGATCATCTGCGCCGAGGCGCGCATCGCGGAGAAGAAGGGATATTTCGAGTTGGACGCCCAGCCCGAAATGATGACGCCATAAACGCCCAGCGAGCTGATCGCGAGGATGTAGAGCAGCCCGACGTTGATGTTTGACAACACCACCCCCGCGTCGAACGGGATGACCGCCCAGGCCATCAGCGCCACGGTGAAGGTGATGATCGGCGCGAGCAGGAACAGGCCCTTGTTGGCCGCGCTCGGGATGATCGTCTCTTGCAGGAAGACCTTGAGGCCGTCCGCAAAGCTTTGCAGCAGACCAAGCGGGCCGACCACGTTGGGGCCGCGCCGCAGCGCCATCGCCGCCCAGATCTTCCGATCGGCGTAGATGATCATAGCCACCGCCAGCATCAGCGGCAGCGCGATCAGCAGCACGTAGATGAGGTTGGCGACAAACCAGCCCCAGCCTGTGCCGAGCAATGTCTGGAACCAGGCGGTCATTCCGCAGCCTCCGCGAAATCCTCGCCATGGAGCAGTTCCGCCGAGCAGCGCTGCATCGTCGGGCTGGCCCGGCAGATGGCGTTGGTGAGGTAGAAATCCTTGACCGGCAGGCCGATCTCGCGGCTCTCCGGCTTGGCGGGCAGCTTGGGCGCGGACCAGCCATAATCGGCCAACCCTTCTTCGCCCAGCGCGGGCACCGCAGCAAACATCGCCGCGCGCAGCGCCTCGAAGCTGTCGAATGGCAGCGTCGCGCCGAGCACGTCCGAGAGAGCGCGCAGGATCGTCCAATCCTCACGCGCATCGCCCGGTGCGAACACGGCCTTGTCGCCACGCTGCACGCGGCCTTCGGTGTTCACATAGGTGCCGGCCTTCTCGGTATAGGCGGCACCGGGCAGGATCACGTCCGCCGCGTGTGCGCCCTTGTCGCCATGATGGCCGACATAGACCTTGAAGCTTCCCGCGAACTTGTCGAACGGCACGTCGTCCGCGCCCATCAGGAACAAGAGCTTGGGCCCCGCCTGCGCGATCTCGTTGACGCCGCCCTTGGTTGCAAAGCCGAGCATCAGCCCGCCCATGCGTGCGGCGGCCATGTGGACGACGTTGAACCCGTTCCAACCGTCGCGGATCAGCCCGAGCGTCTCGACCGCCGCCAGCCCCGCGCCGTGCAGGCCCGGGACCGCCAGCGCACCGCCGCCCATGATGAGCGCCGGGCGATGCGCGGAACGGAACGCTTCGATCACCTCGTTGGGCAGATTGGCGAGCAGCGACGCATCGTTACCCAGCCACGTCACCTTGTAGGTGAGATCGACCTCCGGCCCGATCGCGTAGACCTTGGCGCCCTTCTTGATCGCCTTGCGGATGCGCGTGTTGATGAGCGGCGCTTCCCAGCGCAGGTTGGTGCCCACCAGCAGAATGGCGTCCGCCGTCTCGATCCCGGCAATGGTCGAATTGAAATTGACCGCCGAGAGGCTGGTGACGTCATAGTCCAGCCCGGTCTGCCGCCCTTCAAGCAGCGTGCCGCCGAGCGCATGGACCAACTCGCGCGTCGCGAACAGCGTCTCGCAATCGAGCTGATCGCTGGCGATGGCTGCGACCGAGCCATTCAATCCCTTGGCTGCCTTGGCGATGGCGCCAAACGCCTCGTCCCAGCTTGCCGCGACGAGTTTGCCGCCCTTGCGGATAAAGGGCCTGTCGAGCCGCTTGCGGACGAGGCCGTCCACCGCGTGGCGGGTCTTGTCGCTCGCCCACTCCTCGTTCACGTCGTCATTGACGCGCGGCAGGGCGCGCAACACCTGGCGGCCACGGCTATCGAGCCGGATATTGGTACCGACCGCGTCCATCACGTCGATCGCCAGCGTCTTCTTCAGCTCCCACGGCCGCGCCTCGAACGCATAGGGCCGCGAGGTCAGCGCGCCGACCGGGCACAGATCGACCACGTTGCCAGACAGCTCGCTCTTGGCGGCGCGCTCCAGATAGGTAGTGATCTGCATGTTCTCGCCGCGATAGATCGCGCCGATCTCAGGCACGCCCGCCACTTCCTCGGCGAAGCGCACGCAGCGGGTGCACTGGATGCAGCGGGTCATCACCGTCTTGACGATGGGGCCCATATATTTCTCGGTGACGGCGCGCTTGTTCTCGATGAACCGGCTCTCGCCACGACCATAAGCAATGGCCTGGTCCTGCAGGTCGCACTCGCCGCCCTGATCGCAGATCGGGCAATCGAGAGGATGGTTGATGAGGAGAAACTCCATCACGCCCTCGCGGGCCTTCTTCACCATCTCGCTGTCGGTGCGGATCTCCTGCCCATCGGCGGCGGGCAGCGCACAGCTTGCCTGCGGCTTGGGCGGCCCAGGCTTCACCTCGACCAGACACATGCGGCAGTTGCCGGCGATCGACAGCCGCTCATGATAGCAGAACCGCGGGATTTCCTTGCCCGCCAGCTCGCACGCCTGGAGCACGGTGGCGCCGGCGGGAACCTCGATCTCGATACCGTCTACTTTGACTGTAGGCATGTTTACTCCGCAGCCTCCATGACGGGCGCGCTTCCACGCTTCGATGCAATGCGCCGCTCGATCTCCGGCCGGAAATGCCGAATCAGGCCCTGGATCGGCCAGGCCGCCGCATCACCGAGCGCGCAGATGGTGTGACCTTCGACCTGCTTGGTGACCTGGAACAGCATGTCGATCTCCTCGACATCGGCGTCGCCGGTGACGAGCCGCTCCATGACGCGCCACATCCAGCCCGTGCCTTCACGGCACGGCGTGCACTGTCCGCAGCTCTCATGCTTGTAGAAGTAGCTCAGCCGCGCAATTGCCCGGACCACGTCCGTCGACTTGTCCATCACGATGACACCGGCTGTACCGAGGCCGGAGCCAACCGCGCGCAGGCCGTCAAAGTCCATCGGCGCGTCGATGATTTCCGACGCCGGCACCAGCGGCACCGAGGACCCGCCGGGGATCACCGCCAGCAGATTGTCCCACCCGCCGCGAATGCCGCCGCAATGCCGCTCGATCAGCTCGCGGAACGAGATGGACATGCTCTCCTCGACCACGCACGGCCGGTTCACATGGCCGCTGATCTGGAAGAGCTTGGTGCCCCTGTTGTTCTCCCGCCCGAAGCCGGCGAACCAGCTTGCCCCGCGCCGCAGGATCGTGGGTCCGACCGCGATGCTCTCGACGTTGTTGACCGTGGTCGGGCAACCGTAAAGGCCAGCGCCGGCCGGGAACGGCGGCTTGAGGCGCGGCTGCCCCTTCTTGCCCTCGATGCTCTCGATCATCGCGGTTTCTTCGCCGCAAATGTAGGCGCCGGCGCCGCGATGAACGAACACGTCGAAATCATAGCCGGACTTGCAGGCGTTCTTGCCGATCAGGCCGGCCTCATAGGCCTCCCGTACAGCAGCCTCGAGCACCTTGGCTTCGTAGATATATTCGCCGCGAATGTAGATATAGGCCGCCCGCGCGCGCATCGCGAAGCCGGCGACCAGCGCGCCCTCGATCAGCTTGTGCGGATCATGGCGGATGATCTCGCGGTCCTTGCACGAGCCAGGCTCGGACTCGTCCGCATTGATGACGAGGAAACTTGGGCGCCCGTCGCGGCTCTCCTTGGGCATGAAGCTCCACTTCATGCCGGTCGGGAAGCCCGCGCCACCACGACCGCGCAGGCCGGACGCCTTGATCGTCTCGATGATCTGGTCCTGCCCAATCTCAAGCAGCTTCTTGGTATTGTCCCAGTCGCCACGCTTGCGAGCGGCATCCAGCGTCCACGGCTGATAGCCATAGACGTTGGTGAAGATGCGGTCCTTGTCCTCAAGCGGGCCCACGAACGGCGGCGGAGCGGGCGGCGCGGTCACTTCGGCCATTACCATTCCCCTCGATAATCGTGATTTTCCTTGACCATCGCCGCGAGGCTGGTCGGCCCGCCCACCGGCTCCACCGTGTGGCGGCCGGGCTCCTGCGTCCCCACCTTGGGCTGGCGCCCCGCCGCCAGCTCATCGAGGATGAAATCCAGCCGTTCCGCGGTCAGGTCTTCGTAATTATCGTCGTTGATCTGGACCACGGCGCCGGACGCGCAATTACCGATGCACTCGACCTCGCTCAGGGTGAACAGGCCATCGGGTGTCGTCGCGCCCTTCTTCATGCCGCGCTTGGCGCACGTCGCGAACAGGTCATCCGAGCCGCGCAACATGCATGGCGTGGTGCCGCACACCTGCACGTGGAAGCGGCCGACCGGCGCCATGTTGTACATCGTATAGAAGGTCACGACCTCGAACACCCGCATGTAGGGCATATCGAGCAGAGCAGCGACATATTCGATCACCGGGATCGGCAACCAGCCCTGCGTGTTCGTCTGCGCGCCGACCTGGCGCTGGGCGAGATCCAGCAGCCCCATCACGGCGCTCGCCTGCCGTCCCTCGGGATAATGCGAGATGAGCTCCTTCGCACGCGCCATATTGGCTTCGGTGAAGGCGAAATCGCCCCACTGCGCGCGGACGTCCGCCTCATCAGGGATTTGGGGTGCGTCAGCCATTTACCGGATGAACTCCACTCGCGACACTTTGTCGCCCTCGAATGAATAGATCGCCAGCACCTCGAACTGCTCGCCATCAGGCGCGCGGCTGACGGCCTCATGCAGCACAACCGTCTCGCCCACGCCCTTGCTGTCGAGGATGGTGACGCGGTTCTGCGGATACTGCGCGAACATGGCCTTGAGGCCCGCGCGCGTCCCTTCCCTGCCCTCGCGCACGACCGCGCCGCGATAGCCCGCCTCGCAGGCATCCGGCGTCATCAGCTCGACATAGGCATCGGCGTCCTGAGCGTTGTAGCGTGCGATCATCTCGTGAGCGATCGCGATGCGCTGGTCGGCGGTAAGGAGAAGATCCGTGCTCACCGGTCGCACTCCCCGAACACGACGTCGATCGCCGAGAGAACGGCAGTGGTGTCGGCCAGCATGTGCCCCTTCATCATGAAGTCCATCGCCTGGAGGTGGCTGAACGCCGTCGGGCGGATCTTGCAGCGATACGGCTTGTTGGAGCCATCGCTCACCAGATACACGCCGAACTCGCCCTTGGGGCTCTCGGTCGCGACATAGACCTCGCCGGCGGGCACGTGGAAGCCCTCGGTGTAAAGCTTGAAATGATGGATCAGCGCTTCCATCGACTGCTTCATCTCGGAGCGGCGCGGCGGCGCAACCTTGCGGTCGAGCGACAGCACGGGGCCATCCGGCATCTCATTCAAGCACTGCTTCATGATCCGCGCGGACTGGCGGACCTCTTCCACACGCACCATGAACCGATCGTAGCAGTCATAGTTGGTGCCGACCGGGACGTCGAACTCCATACGGTCATAGACGTCGTAAGGCTGCGCCTTACGGAGATCCCACGGGATGCCCGAGCCGCGGATCATCGGGCCGGAGAAGCCCCACTTCAGCGCGTCTTCCTTGGACACCACGCCGATATCGACGTTGCGCTGCTTGAAGATGCGGTTGTCCGCCACCAGGCTGATCGCATCCTCGAACAGACGCGGCAGGCGCGTATCGAGCCAGTCGGCGATATCCGTGAGCAGCTTGAGCGGAACGTCCTGATGGACACCGCCGGGTCGGAACCACGCCGCATGCATGCGTGCGCCTGAGGCCCGTTCAAAGAAGTTGAGGCAATCCTCGCGCAGTTCAAACAACCACAGGTTGGGCGTCATCGCACCCACGTCCATGACGTGCGCGCCCAGGTTCAGCATATGATTGCAGATGCGGGTCAGCTCGGCAAAGAGCACGCGCATATATTGCCCACGCAGCGGCACCTCGAGATCGAGCAATTTCTCGATCGCCAGCACATAGCTGTGCTCCATGCCGAGTGGCGAGCAATAATCGAGCCGATCGAAATAAGGCAGCGCCTGCAAATAGGTCTTGTACTCGATCAACTTCTCGGTGCCGCGATGCAGCAGGCCGACGTGCGGATCACACCGCTCGACGATCTCGCCTTCCAGCTCCATGACGAGGCGCAGCACGCCATGCGCCGCCGGATGCTGCGGACCAAAGTTGATCGTGTAATTCTGGATCGTGGTATCGCCGAGCGCGGGGTCTGCCGCGTCGGTCGCATGGTCCAGCTTGTCGAGATAGTCAGCCATCAGGCGTCACCCCCGGTCGACTTGGGCTTGCGTGCACGGGGCGCCTTGGGACTGGCGGGCGCATCGCTTTCGGCAGGCGTCTTCTTCGTACGCGGCGCGCGGGCAGGCTTGACCGCTTCGGCATCAGCCTTCTTGGCACGGCTGCGCTTGGCCGCATCCGCATTGGCGGGCTCGCCGGCGCCGGTGTCGGCGGCCTTTTCCGTCGTCTTGGGCGTCGTTGCTACGGGCGCGGCGGGTGGAGGCGGTGGCGGTGCGGGCGGAGTCGGCGAAGCAGCCGCCTTCTCGTCGCCGGGCAGCACATATTTCGCGCCTTCCCACGGGCTCATGAAATCGAAGCTGCGGAAATCCTGCGCGAGCCGCACGGGCTCATAGATCACCCGCTTCTGCTCTTCCGAATAACGCAACTCGACATAGCCGGTGAGCGGGAAATCCTTGCGGAACGGATGACCCCGGAAGCCATAGTCGGTGAGGATACGACGCAGATCGGGATTGCCCTCGAAAAGCACGCCATACAGGTCGAACACCTCACGCTCCAGCCAGCCGGCGACCGGCCAGATGTGGGTGACGGTCGGCACCGGCTTGTCCTCGTCCGTCTGCACCTTGACGCGCAGGCGATGGTTCTTCGTCACCGACAGCAGATGGTAGCAGACCTCGAACCGCTCGGCCCGCTCGGGATAGTCCACCCCGGCGATTTCCATGAGCTGCTGATAGGCGAAGCGTTCGCGCAGCGTATCCAGCGCGCTGGCCAGCATCTCGCGCACGACCGTCACCGACAGCTCACCATGCGCGTCGACAATTTCGATCACGGCTGCGCCGAGCGCGGCCTGAATGGCATCCGCCAGCCCCTCGATCGCATTGATCCGGGGCGCGCTATGCAACACGGCTTCGCTCATCGCTCAACAGTCCCGATCCGGCGGATCTTCCGCTGCAACTGCATGATACCATAAAGCAGGGCTTCCGCAGTGGGCGGACAACCCGGCACATAGATGTCGACGGGCACGATGCGGTCGCAGCCGCGCACGACGCTATAGCTGTAATGATAATAGCCGCCGCCATTGGCGCACGAGCCCATGGAGATGACGTATTTCGGCTCGCTCATCTGGTCATAGACCTTGCGCAGCGCCGGAGCCATCTTGTTGCAGAGCGTGCCGGCGACGATCATCACGTCACTCTGCCGTGGCGAGGCGCGTGGCGCGGCGCCGAAGCGCTCCATGTCATACCGGGGCATGTTCACATGGATCATCTCAACCGCGCAGCAGGCGAGGCCGAAGGTCATCCACCAGAGCGAGCCAGTGCGCGCCCACTGGAACAATTCTTCCGTGGAAGTGACAAGAAAGCCCTTGTCGCCGACCTCACCGGTCAGCGCCTGGAAAAAGTCAGGATCGGGCTGGGTCCCGGCCGGGGGTGCGCCAAGCACGCCGGGCCGCTCAAGCTCTACTCCCAATCGAGGGCTCCCTTCTTCCACGCATAGGCCAGGCCGAGCACTAGCTCACCGATGAACACCATCATGGTGCCCCAGCCTAGCCAGCCGATCTCGGAGAGGCTCACCGACCATGGGTAGAGGAAGGCCGCTTCGAGATCGAAGATGATGAACAAAATAGCCACGAGGTAGAAACGGACGTCGAACTGGCTGCGCGAATCCTCGAACGCGGGGAACCCGCATTCATACTCGCTCAGCTTCTCCGGATCAGGCTTGTGGGTGCCCGTCAGCCGCCCCACCGCCATGGGCAGGAACACAAACAGACAGGACAGCCCCAAGGCGACCGCCAGGAACAGCAGGATCGGCAAATATTCCGATAGATCAGCCAATTTCGGTCCTCTAGCTCGGTAGCTCGTGTCGGCGCGCTTTAGGACCGCCGCACCTGCGAAGCAAGCCTTGGTAGGCTGAGAATGATTCGCAACAGCCCCGGAGCCAACCGGCGCAGGGATACCCGAATTTGCGACGAACCGTTCCCTTGAAAGCAGGATTTATCGATCAATGCTATTGCAAATGCCTCGCAACAGCGCTACTCGACTCGCATGTTGGTTTGCATCTGCAACGCGATCTCCGAAGACGAGCTGCGCACCATCGCGCGACAGGGTATCAGCGACCCGGAAGCGGCTTTCGCTGCCCTCGGCAAGCGGCCTAATTGCCGCACCTGCCTCGACCATGCCGACGATGTGCTGTTCGCTGAGCAACGGCGCTCCGCCAGCACGCGCGCACCTGCGCCTCAAAGCCCGCCCGCAAGCTTCGCTACTGCTTGAGCGATGGCCCCTGTCACCGGACAGGCGCCCCAACATGGCTTGCGCATGAGTCGCATCCGCGCTCACTTCACGTGCGAATGAGAGCCATTCTCTATTGGATTTGCGAGACGTTCGCGCGTGTATTGCAAGATCGGACGGGTTATTATCCCGGCCTGTTTCAATCCGCTCGGAGTAGATGCGATGAAGGGTGACGACAAGGTCATCGAATTTCTCAATCTTGCGCTCAAGAATGAGTTGACGGCCATCAACCAGTATTTCCTGCATTACCGTCTTCTTCATCATTGGGGGGTCAAGCGGCTAGCCAAGTTCGAATATGGCGAATCGATCGACGAGATGAAGCACGCCGACCGCCTTGCCGAGCGGATCCTGTTCCTCGACGGACTCCCCAACTTCCAGGCACTCGGCCGCCTGCGCATCGGCCAGACGGTAGAGGAGATCCTCAAGGCCGATCTGGAACTGGAGATGGAAGCGCTGCCGCTGCTGCGCGATGCGATCGCGCACTGCGAATCCATCCGCGATTATGTGAGCCGCGACCTGTTCCAGCAGATTCTCGATAGCGAGGAAGAGCATGTCGATGCGCTGGAGACCCAGTTCGAGATGATCGAACGGATGGGTATCCAGAACTACATCCAGCTTAACAGCGAAGCGGCAGAAGACTGACGCACTGCGCGGGAGGCGATTCCGGAAGGAAGCCGCCTCCCCTTACGTGGCGGACGCCACCCCGTTCAGGGATTCGCCGCCGATGGGGCAGACCCTGCCCCGCTACCTCAGAGGTTCCGCAACGATCCGGCGAGCAGCTTGTGCAGCTTGCTATGCATCACGTCGTTGCCGGCGAGAACCTCCCGCCGCTCGACCGGCTCAGCGCCTCCCCGGAAATCGGTGACGAAGCCGCCCGCCTCGCGGACCAGCAGGATACCGGCTTGCACGTCCCATGGCTGGAGACCGCTCTCCCAGAAACCATCGTAACGCCCGGAGGCCACCCAGGCGAGATCGAGCGCAGCCGAACCGAACCGGCGGATGCCCGCCACGGAAGGGGCGATCGCGCCGAAGATGCGGCTCCACTGCGCCATGTCGCCATGGCCGAGGAAGGGGATGCCGGTGGCGATCAGCGCCTCACCCAGATCGCGCCGCGCCGAGACGCGCAACCGCTGGTCGTGCCGCCAGGCGCCGCGCGATTTCTCGGCCCAATAACTCTCATCGGTAATCGGCTGGTACACGAGGCCGGTGGTAACCTCCCCCCACCCCCGGCCATCCCGCGCGGGCTCCTGCACGGCGATGGAGATGGCGAAATGGGGGATGCCGTGGAGAAAGTTTGTGGTGCCGTCGAGCGGATCGATCACCCAGCGCGGCTTGGCTGGATCACCCGCGATCTCGCCACCTTCCTCCAGCAGGAACCCCCAATCCGGCCGCGCCTTGCGCAGCTCCGTCACGAGCGTCTGCTCGGCCTTCTTGTCCGCCACGGAAACGAAATCCGCGGGGCCTTTGCGGCTCACCTGCAAATGCTGGACTTCACCGAAGTCGCGGCGAAGCTGCGGCGCCACCTTGCGGGCGGCGCGCTCAATCACGGTGAGCAGGCCTGAATGGGATACCATGAGTCTTTCTTCTCCTCTCCATGTGGAGAGTTATGAACAATGATGTCTACTTTTTGGCGGATGCATTGCCGGGGCGGAAGCCGCAGACCGCGGCCATGGCAGCAACGACGTGGTTGGGATCGTTCCTGTCCACTTTCTTCTCTGCCAGCGCCTTATCCGCTCCAACACTTATCTTACTGAAAGAGTTGGAATAAATACAGGCGAACAGAGCCGACTTCACGACCTCCGGCACCTTGTCCGATTGCAGCGCGGCGATGAAGACCCGCAGGTTGCTCGCCGCCCGTTCGACCTCCGCCTTGGTGGGCGTGGGCGCCTTCCCCGCCTGGGCATTCGCCTGCGCCGGCACCAACACCAGACTGGCCAGCGCGAGCATCAGCGGGGTGAGCGCCCGGCGCATCACTCCGCCCGCTTCACATAGGCACGTTCGTACACGTCCACGACGATACGCGTGCCGGAAACGATGTGCGGCGGCACCATGACACGCACCCCGTTGTCAAGAATGGCGGGCTTGTAGCTGGCAGAGGCCGTCTGCCCCTTCACCACCGCGTCGGCCTCGACCACGGTCGCCTCGACCGTTTCGGGCAACTGCACGCTGATCGGCCGCTCGTCATACATTTCGAGCAGCACCATCATGCCGTCCTGCAGGAAGGCGGCGGCCTCCCCCACTAGATCGGCGGGCAGGTTGATCTGGTCGTAGGTCTCGGTATCCATGAAGACGAGCATGTCGCCTTCGGCATAGAGATACTGGAAATCCTTGGTATCGAGCCGGATGCGCTCCACCGTTTCGGCCGAACGGAAGCGCACATTGTTCTTGCGCCCGTCGATGAGGTTTTTGAGCTCAACCTGCATGTAGGCCCCGCCCTTGCCGGGCTGGGTGTGCTGGATCTTGACGGCGCGCCAGAGGCCGCCTTCATACTCGATATTGTTGCCGGGACGGATGTCCACGCCGCTGATCTTCATAAGGGTCGCGCCTGTCTGTCTCGAAAATGATGGAAGGAGCCGGAAGGCGCGCTCTAGCGGGATTGGCCGGACTCGGCAAGCGTCCGCGCGCGTTGCGGGTCGCGCAAGCGTTGGGAAATTGCCCTTGCCCTCGCCCGGCAGAGCCGCGATGCTCCCCCGAACAAAGGGGACAGAAACCGACCTCCCAGGTCCATCACGTCCCATCGGGAGAGGAAGTGTGCCGCGCACCCCGCAGGAAGAAGCCAACGCCCAGCTCATCCGCGACCTGTTCGACAAGGTGCTGATCCCAATGGACAAGACGCTGGTCGATGATTTCATCGCGGCGGACTATCTCCAGCACAGTTCGCTCGCCAAACCGGGCCGCGAGGCGCTGAAGGACTGGCTCGACTTCGTCCGCACGGAGACGCCACAAGCCACGCAGACCGTCTACCGCATCCTGGCGGAGGACGACCATGTCGTGAGCCACCAGCATGTCATCCGCTGGCCGGGCGACACCGGCTTCGCGGTGATGGACATCTTCCGCATCGCGGACGGGAAGATCGTGGAGCATTGGGACGTGGTGCAGGCGCTATCGGCGGATCCGGTCAATCCCAACTCGATGTTCGAGGGTGGCGTTTGAGGGATGAACCGCAGCGCCTCAGGGGGCGGGCGTGAGACGCGCCAGCTCGCCGATGCCGTCCATCAGCCCCTCATAATAGCGAGCCTCGCGGAACCGGGGCACCATCTGGGTCGCGAGGACGTCGGCGCAAACCCTATTGGTTAAAACAGCCTCCAGTCCATAGCCGACCATAATCTGTACGCGACGTTCATTCGGTGCCAGCAGCAGCACGACCCCGTCATGCACGCCCTTGCGACCGATGCCCCAGCGATTGCCGAGGTTGCGCGTGTAACTGGAGATGTCCTGGTTCCCCAATGTCGGCACCGTGACAACGACCATCTGATGCTGGGTACGTTGCTCGAATTCGGCCAGAAAATGATCGAGGGCATAAATCTGGTCGACACTTAATAAGCCGGCTGCATCGGTCACACGTCCTGCCAACGCAAGGTCGCCCGCCTGCGCCTCGACCGGGACGGCTCGATCCAAAGCTTTAAGGGCGAGGACTCCTCCGCCTATGATCGCGAGTAAGGAAGCGGCCAGCAGCGGGGGCAACAGGAGCCCGTCGTGACGGCCGGCCGGTTTCAGGATAATATATCCGCAAATGCCGCCACGCCCGCGCCCGGCCCTTCCGGGTGGTTCCACACCGCGCTGCTCACCGCGAGAAAATCCGCGCCAGCGTCAACCAGCACGCGGCCGTTTTGCGCGGTGATGCCGCCAATGGCAACGCAGGGCGGCTCGAACAGGGTCGACCACCAGCTGAGGATAACAGGCTCGGCATGGTGGACTACCGCCTTGGTCGCGGTGGGGAAGAAAGCGCCGAACGCGACATAATCGGCCCCCGCCTCGCCTGCTTCCATGGCAAGGTGGCGGCTGTCATGGCAGGTCACGCCGATCTGCGCGTTGGTCCCGAGGATCTTGCGGGCCTCGCGCGGATCGCCATCGCCCTGCCCCAGATGCACGCCGTCGGCGCCAAGGCGCTTGGCGAGCGCGATGCTGTCGTTGACGATGAAGGCGACCTCCCGCGCCGCGCACAGCCGCTGCACCGGCTCGGCGAGGCGCGCGATCTCATGCTCGTCCACGCCCTTGAGACGGAGCTGGAAGGCCGCGACCGGGCCACCATCCAGCGCGGCTGCCAGACTGTCCGTGAAATCCGGGCCGATGGCTGGCGGCGAGATCAGGTAAAGCTGGCAAGGCGGCCGCGACTCGTCCCGCACGAACCGGCTGGCGAAATTGGGATCGAGGGCGAGCGCGTCTTCGTCTGTCATGATGCCGCCAATAGTCGAGTCATCGCGGCGGCGAAAGCATCGCGATCATCAAGCTTGTGCGCGAGCCGGGTGACGACTCGCCGGCGGGATGGCAGCGGCGTTTTCAGGTCGATCACGACATTGGGCCAGGCGATCAGCGCGGCGTTGAATGTGGCGCGATCCTTGATCAGCGGCCCATCCCACCCGGCCCGCAGACCCGCAATCTGGTCCAGCGGCACCGCAACCCGGCGCAGGCTCCCGCAGCGCCAGTGGAGCAGCCCTTCCACGATCAAGACCGGCTGTCGCGAGAAGGACCGGATGAGCAAGGCCAGCCAGACCAGCACGGAGTGGCTGGCAATCGACAGGGCCAGCGCAAGAGCGGGCCACCACAGGGCGATGATCAGATGCACCGTCGCCGTCTCGACCAGCACCAGCGCGAAGAAGGCCCACATCATCGGCGCAAGGCTGCGATGATAGGCGAAGCTCACCCGACGGCCGCTCCGTCCGCCAGCGCTGCCTCGATCGCCGAGACGAGCGCCGCATCGTCCGGCGCGGTGCGGGGCGAGAAGCGAGCAACGACGGTGCCATCTCGCCCCACCAGGAACTTCTCGAAATTCCAGCTGATGTCGGCTTCCGGCGCGGAGGATTGGGCGATCAGCGTTGCGTAAAGGGGATGCATGCCCTCCCCCTTCACCACGATCTTCTCGAACATGGGGAAATCCACACCGAAACTGGTCGTGCAGAAGCTCTCGATCTCGGCATTGCTGCCCGGCTCCTGCCCGGCAAACTCATTGGCCGGGAAGCCGAGGACGACCAGCCCCCGCTCGCGATAGGCGCGGTAGAGCTCCTCCAGCCCCTCATATTGCGGCGTCAGGCCGCATTTGGACGCGACGTTGACGATCAGCAGCACCTTGCCGGCATAGTCGGCCAGCGAGGCATCGGAGCCCTGGATCGTCTTGAGGGGAATATCGGCGAGCGCGGTCATGGCGAGTCTCCCGGATTCGGCAGAACGGGGTGAGGTTGTGTTCTCTTTTACCGCGTGCGGGGCCGGGTTGGAACCGGCTGCGTGGTGCGGACGCGTGGGGACCCGATCGCTCGTGCCCGGTATCGGCGGGTTGGAGCGTGGAGACCCCCCGCCCTATCCCGTCAGCGCGATCGTGGAGCGATGATGCGCGGGAGGCCGGGAAGCCCTCCACCGGCTGCGCCCGGCCCCTCCCCGAGCGAACTCGGGGAGGAATCGGGGTAAAATCAGGCCGCGACCTTGTCGGTCGACGCGGTATAGATGTCGTCGATTGCGCTCGAGAGCGCCGCGTTGAAGGCGCCATCGTCCATCTGGTGACGCAGATCCTCCAGCAGCGCCCGGCTGAAACTGGCGATCATCCCACGGTTGCGGGCCAATTCCCGGCAGGCTTCCGGGCGCGAATAGCCGCCGGAGAGCGCCACGACGCGGAGCACGCGCGGATGATCGACCAGCGGATCGAACAGGCCCGCCTGGGCGGGAATGCTGAGCTTGAGCATCACCTTGTCGTCGCCGGGCATCGCGTCGAGCGCCTTGAGCAACTCCTCCAGCAGGATCTGGTCGGACTGGGCGCGGTCGGCGCTCTTGATGTTCACTTCCGGCTCAAGGATCGGCATGAGGCCAGCGGCAAGCACCTGCTGACCCACCTCGATCTGCTGCGCGACGATTGCGGCGATGCCGGCGCGGTTGGCCTGCTGTACCACCGAGCGTTCCTTGGTGCCGTACATGCCCAGTCCCTTGGCGCGCTGGAGCAGTGCATCGAGACCCGGCATCGGCTTCATGAGCTGGACGCCGTCCGCCTCATCCTCCAGCCCCTTGTCGATCTTGATGAATGGGATCACGCCGCGCTCAGCTAGAACCGCCGGCACCGGGCGGCCAGCAATCGCACCGTCCATCGTCCGTTCGAACAGGATGGCGCCCAGCACCTTGTCACCGCTGAAGGCGGGCGACGTTATGATGCGCGAGCGCATCTGGTGGATAAGCGCGAACATCTCCTCATCGTTGGCATAGGCGCTTTCCTCGATTCCATAGCCTTTGAGCGCCTTGGGCGTTGACCCCCCGCTCTGGTCGAGCGCGGCGATGAAACCCTGGCCCGAGGCCATCCGTGCGGTCATGTCAGCGGTCTGCATGGTGTTCCTTTCCCTGTCGGTACCATCGTGCGTTGCGCGGCGAACAAAGGGCCCGCAAGCGGGCCGAATGAGGGGCCTCATCAGCGGTCCCGGACCAAAAAGCAAGGGAGCTAACCAAGGTCAAGCGCGGTCATTTGTGCCGAAAACAGCTCGCCTCGACGTCATGATGACTTTGTCCATTCCAAGACGAAAACGCAGTTGGTGCGCTGGGACGAATGGACACGCGCCGGGTTCCGAAGCCAGGGACTATCGCCGATACTGTCGATAAGGTGCGGGCACCGGCGCGCATCATGCGCGGTGCCCCAGCCTTGCGTTGTGGGAGGGTGGCGCTCAGGCCGCCATCAGTGCCGCGACGCCTGGGAGGCGCTTGCCTTCCATCCATTCGAGGAAGGCGCCGCCGGCGGTCGAGACGAACGAGAAGTCCGCTGTAACGCCGGCATGGTTGAGCGCCGCGACGGTATCGCCGCCCCCCGCCACCGAGACCAGCGAGCCCTCGGCGGTCAGCGCCGCCGCCGTGCGGGCCAGCGCCACCGTCGCGGTATCGAACGGGGCCAGCTCGAACGCGCCGAGCGGCCCGTTCCAGACCAGCGTGCGGCAGGTCTTGAGCACGTCGGCCAGCGCCTCCACCGCCGCCGGACCAACGTCCAGGATCATCTCGTCGTCTGCCACTTCGTTGACATTGCACAGACGATAGGAGGCCGGGTTGGCCGCAAATTCCTTCGCGACCGCCACGTCATAAGGCAGGTGTATCGTGCAACCGGCCGCTTCCGCCTTGTCGAAAATCTCCTCGGCGGTGGGGATCAGGTCGCGCTCGCACAGCGACTTGCCGACCGCGACGCCCCGCGCCGCCAGGAAGGTGTTGGCCATGCCGCCGCCAATGATGAGGTGATCCACCTTGGCGACGAGATGCTCCAGCACGGCCAGCTTGGTCGAGACCTTGGCGCCGCCAACCACCGCCGCAACGGGATGCTGCGGCCTGCCGAGCGCGCGTTCCAGCGCGTCCAGCTCGCGCTCCATCGAGCGGCCGGCGAAGGATGGCAGCCGATGCGCAACGCCCTCGGTCGAGGCATGAGCGCGGTGGGCGGCAGAGAAGGCATCGTTGACGTAGAAGTCCGCCAGCGCGGCCATGGCCTCAGCCAGCGCGGGGTCGTTCTTTTCCTCGCCGGGATAGAAGCGGGTGTTTTCCAGCAGGGCAATGTCGCCCGGCCGCATCACGGCGATGCCGGCGGCGGCCGCTTCACCCTGGCAATCGGGGATGAACTGCACGTCGCGTTCAAGCAGCAGGCTGAGCGTGCGCGTCACCAGCGAGAGCGAGAGATCGGGCGACTTGCGCCCCTTCGGCCGGCCGAAATGGGCGAGGATGAGCACCTTGGCTCCCTTGTCCGCCAGCTCCAGGATGGTCGGCAGCGCGGCGCGCAGCCGCGTATCGTCGGTGATCGCCCCTTCCTGCATCGGCACGTTCAGATCCTCGCGGACCAGCACGGCCTTGCCGGCGATATCGCCCATGTCGTCGAGGGTCTTGAAGGGTTTGGCCACCGCGATCATCCTTTGGCTTGTTCAAATGGAACTCGGGCCGGTCCCTCAAGCGCGTGACGCTCTCGGAACCGGCCCGGACAGGGTCTTCAGATGAGGCCCGCCATCACCTTGCTGGTGTCGACCATGCGGTTCGAGAAGCCCCACTCATTGTCGTACCAGGAGAGCACGCGCACCAGCTTGCCCTCCAGCACCGCCGTCTCCAAACTATCGACCGACGAGGAATGGGGGTTGCCCATGAAGTCGATCGAGACGAGCGGATCGGTGACATATTCGATGACGCCCTTGAACGCGCCCTCGGCCGCCGCCTTGAGGAGGCCGTTCACTTCCTCGACAGTGGTGTCCCGCTTGGGCGTGAACGTGAAGTCGATGATCGACACGTCCGGCGTCGGCACGCGGATCGAGGAGCCGTCCAGCTTGCCCTTCAACTCCGGCAGCACCAGCGTCACCGCGCGGGCGGCACCTGTGGTGGTGGGGATCATCGACATCGCAGCGGCACGCGCCCGGCGCATGTCGCTGTGGATCTGATCGAGAATACGCTGGTCGTTCGTGTAGCTGTGCACCGTGGTCATCAGACCGCGCTCGATGCCGATGCCCTCGTGCAGCACCTTGACCAGCGGCGCGAGGCAGTTGGTGGTGCAGCTCGCGTTGGAGACGACGAGGTCGTCCTTGGTCAGCACATCGTGATTGACGCCGAAGACGACGGTCTTCTCAACATTCTTGGCCGGCGCGGAGATGAGCACGCGCTTGGCGCCTGCCTCAAGATGCTTGCTGGCACCATCCTTGTCCGCAAAAAAGCCGGTGCACTCCAGCGCCAGGTCGATACCCAGCTTGGCGTGCGGCAACTTGGCCGGGTCGCGCTCAGCGGTCACAAGCACGCGCTTGCCATCGATGATCAGATCGTTGCCATCGACCGAGACCTCGCCAGGGAACGCCCCGTGAACGCTGTCACGCTTGAACAGCAGGGCGTTGGATTTTGCATCACCCAGATCGTTGATGGCGACGAGTTCAAGGTCATGATCCGTGCGTTGCAGCAGCGCGCGCGCGACGAGCCGCCCGATCCGTCCGAACCCGTTAATTGCCACCTTGGTTGCCATGGTCGATAACTCCTTCCTGAGTTAGTTGAGGGCCGCAACGACCCGCGATGCGATTGCCTCCGCGTCCAAACCGAAATGCTTGTAGAGAGCCGGCGCCGGCGCCGAGAGGCCGAAGCTGTCGATGCCGACATTGATGCCATCCGGCCCGGTGAGCGCCTCCCACCCGAAGGTCGTGCCGGCCTCGATGGAGACCTTGAGCGCACCGGCGGGCAGAACGGCGGCACGATAGGCCGCATCCTGGGCGCGGAAGCGCGTCAGGCTGGGCATGGAGACGACGTTGGCCGCAACACCCTGGCCGGCGAGCAGCTCGGCAGTCTTGACCGCGATCTCCACTTCCGACCCGGTGGCGATGAGGACCACCCGGGGTGTCTTCCCGCTGTCGACCAGCGTATAGCCCCCGCGTGCAGAGCGGTTTTCCGCCGCGTCCGTGCGGAGCTGCGGCAGGTTCTGCCGGCTGAGCGCGAGCACCGACGGGGTGCTCTCATTCTCCAGCGCCAACTGCCAGCATTCGGCGGTCTCAATCGTGTCGCAGGGGCGGAACACCTCGAGATTGGGGATCATCCGCAGCGACATGACGTGCTCGATCGGCTGGTGCGTCGGCCCGTCCTCGCCAAGGCCAATGCTGTCATGGGTCATCACATAGACCACCCGCTGCCGCTGGATGGCGGACATGCGGATGGCGTTGCGACAATAGTCCGAGAACACCAGGAAGGTGCCGCCATAGGGGATGACGCCGCCGTGCAGCGCCATGCCGTTCATCGCGGCAGCCATGCCGAACTCGCGGATGCCATAGTAGACGTACCGGCCGGAATAATCGTCCCGGCTGAACGCGACCTTCTGGTCCTTCGACTTGGTGTTATTCGAGCCGGTGAGATCAGCCGATCCGCCGACCGTCTCCGGGAGCTGCGGGTTGATCGCGTCGAGCACCATCTCGCTCGCCTTGCGCGTCGCCACCTTCTGGGGGCTGGCGAGCAGGTCATCGAGATAAGGCTTGAGCGAGAACGCTGCGGGGAGCTTGCCGCTCATACGCCGCTCGAATTCCGCCTTATCGGGATGGCTTGCAAGGCGCTTCTGCCATTCGGCATGAACTTCCTTGCTGCCCTCACCGATCGCCAGCCAAGCCGCGCGGACGTCGTCCGGCAGCTCGAAGGGCGGCAGATCCCAGCCGAGATTCACACGCGCGGCGGCTACCTCGTCCACGCCCAGCGCGGCGCCATGCACCTTGTTCGTGCCGGCCATGTTGGGCGCGCCCTGCCCGATCGTCGTCGCGCAGGCGATCAGCGAGGGGCGCGGATCGGCAATCGCCTCGTCCAGCGCGCGACGGATGTCCGCGAAATCATGGCCATCGCAGCTCACCACATGCCAGCCGGTGGCGGCGTAACGGGCCTTCACATCTTCGCTGGAGGAGAGGTTAACCGCGCCGTCGATGGTGATCTTGTTGTCGTCCCACAGCACCTTGAGCTTGCCGAGGCCAAGATGACCGGCCAGGCCAATCGCTTCATGGTTGATGCCTTCCATCAGGCAGCCGTCGCCGGCGATCACCCAGGTGCGGTGGTCGACCAGCGCATCGCCGAAGGTCGCGTTAAGATGCCGCTCCGCCATGGCCATGCCGACCGCCATGGCCAGCCCCTGCCCCAGCGGACCAGTGGTCGCCTCGACGCCAGCCAGCTCGAAATTCTCCGGGTGACCGGCGCACGGCGAGCCCATCTGGCGGAAATTGGCGATGTCCGCCATCGTCGGCGCGGCATAGCCGGTCAGGTTGAGCAGCGCATAAATCAGCATGGAGCCGTGACCGGCGGACAGGACGAAGCGATCGCGGTCAGCCCATTTCGGCGCGGCGGGGTCGAACTTCAGATAATCCTTGAACAGCACGGTCGCGACATCGGCCATGCCCATCGGCATGCCGGGGTGGCCACTATTGGCGGCTTGCACCGCGTCCATCGCCAGCACGCGGATGGTATCGGCAAGACGCTTCTCGGAAACTAACATGGGCGAGCGCCCCTTTCCTCAATCATTCGGCCCTGGGGGCATAAAAATCAAAGCGATCGACGGCCGGACCCGGCCTCCGATCGGGTTGACGGACACAGCGAAGGGTAGGCCGAGTCGTCGCGGGGTCTCCATGGTCGATTCGAGGCCCAAGCGTCAACCTGCGCACCCCAGAAGGTATCCCCCCGCTTCATCACTTACAGCTAAGCGCATGGCGCAACCGGCTTTTGCAATCAGGCGGGAGCATGGTAAGGGATCGCTCATGGCAAGCGACGCGATGATGCAGGCAATAGGGCGGCTGGAACGTGCGTTGGCGCGCGCCGAGACGCTGGCAAAGCGGGTGGCCGAAGAGCAGGCCCGCGCCGCGGAGGCCCAGCTTGCCGGCGATGATCATGGTGAGACGGCGGCCGGCGCCGTCGATATCGACCCGTTCTCGCGCGAGAAAGCGATCGCCGCGCTCAAATCGCTTGATGCGCTGATCGGCGACCTCCAGAAAGCGCGGAGCGAGGCCTGACATGGCGGAAGTCAAGATCATGGTCGGCGGCCGCCAATATACGGTCCACTGCCGCGACGGGGACGAGCCCCGGCTGCACCAGCTCGCCGGCATGATGTCCGAGCGGGTCAACCAGGTGAAGGGTGGCGCCAACGGTCTAACCGAGGTGCGGCAACTGCTGTTCGCCGGCCTGCTGCTCGCCGATGCACTCTCCGACAAGCACAGCGCCCCGCCAGCCGCAGCGGCGGAACCGGCTGCGCCACCACCACCCGCTGAGGACCCGGAATTGCTGGCCGCGCTGACCCGCCTCGCCGAGCGCGCCGAAGCTTTGGGCGACAGCCTTGCAGCGCAGCACCCAAACACATAGATAGACCGGGACGGGAACTGCCCGGTGCGCGCTTTAGCGAACATCCCTGAGGCGATAAACACATCCAAGGGGGCTGTCCCTGGTCGGGCCCTGGCCCGCGCTACACGGTCCCCACCTGACGTTGAGGCGTCAGAGGATATTCCGGCAAACGGCCATGGCGGTCCCGTCACCCCACCCATGCGGAGCGACCAGCCATGACCCAGGCCCTGAGCGATCGCGATCACCTCCGCGCCACACTGCGCGCCCGCCGCAAGGTCTTCGTCGCCGGTCTGCCGGCGTCCGTCCGCACGCTCGCCTTTCGCGTGTTGCCGTCGCCGGTGATGGCGCTGCTGGCGCCCGACGCACGGGTCGCCCTCTATCGCCCCGTGGGGAGCGAGGCGCCAACCGATGCCATCGCTCATAACCTCGCTGATCTCGATTTTCCGCTGTGCCTGCCCCGTCTCGGCGGGAAGCCCGACGATCCGCATTTCATGGATTTCGCGGCGTGGACACCGGAGGAGGACCTACTCGTGCCCGGCCCGAGCCGAATCCTCCAGCCGAGTTTCGACGCAGAGGCGGTCACGCCCGACGTCGCCTTCATCCCGCTGGTCGGCTTCGATGCCGCGCTCAACCGGCTCGGCCAAGGCGCTGGGCATTACGACCGCGCGCTGGAAGCGCTGCCCGATACGCTCAAGATCGGCCTCGCCTGGTCGGTGCAGCAGGTCGACCACATTCCAGCCCAATCCTGGGACGTGCCACTCGACCTCATCATCACCGAACAGCGCATCTTCGAACGCAAGGACATTTGATGGAAAACCGCCCCTCCTGGCGCAAACCGGCGGGCATGTTCGCCATTCTCGGGATCATCGCCGTCTGGGCCGTGATCGTTGCCAGCTTCGCGCCCATCATCGCCGGTTGGCCGCGCGTCATCCAGATGATTCTCTATATCGTCGCGGGCATCGTCTGGATCTTCCCGACGCGCCCGTTGCTGCAATGGATGGAAACCGGCCGCTGGCGACCCTGAGCGGCCGCGTATCGGCGCGTCTACCAGGTCACGGCCTGACCATGTCGAAGGGCTGTGCTTCGTCCGACAGCGACTGATGGGCGAGGCGCAGAAGGGCTCGTCGGCAGCTTGGAATCTTATGGTGCGGCCCCGCCAAGGGACTGTGCTTTCGTCTGCTGAAAAGCGGAAACGCCAACGTCCAGAAACCTGGGAAATGGCGCGAGTGACGGGACTTGAACCCGCGACCTCCGGCGTGACAGGCCGGCGCTCTAACCAACTGAGCTACACCCGCTTACGGTGTGAGGCCGGGCAGTTAGAAGAGCCTGCCGCCCCTGTCAACACCCGTCGCTCAACTCTCGTCATAATCATCGGGAGGGTCATGCAGAGTCCGGGTCAACGTGCCTGCTTCGAACAGAAAACCCGCGATATCGGGCTTGCCGGCAGCAGCGAGCACCGTCTGGATGATGATGAGCAGCGGAACCGAGAGCAACGCCCCCGCCGTGCCCCACACCCACGTCCAGAAGCTCAGGGAAACAAGAATCACCAGGGGGTTCAACTTGAGCCGCTCGCCGAGCACGAGCGGGGTGACGATATTCGCCTCGATCAGATGCAGCAGGATCATGATGACAGCGGGCAGCAGCGCCGTGCCGACCGAGGTAAAGCTCATCAGGCCGCCCAGCCCGAGCAGGATCGCCGCCACGATCGGCCCGAAATAGGGAATGAAATTGAGCAAGGCGACGAATCCGCCCCACATGAACGGCGTCGGCATGCCGACCAGCCCCAGCAGCAGCGCCACGATGAGGCCGAGCACCACGTTGATGACGGTGATGGTCATCACGTAGCGCGAAGTAGCGTCCACCACGTTCTGGATCACCCGCGCGATGGTGAGCGCCCCGGTGAAGCTGCCGCGTCCGCGAATCGTCCGCCGCCGCAGCCTCGTCCAGCCGCTCAGGAAGAAGAAGATCACCAGCAACCCGAAGATGACGTTGATGACCACGCTCGGCGCCGATGCGGTGAGCATCTGGAGCAGCGAACCAGGCTTGGCGAAATCGCCGATCTCCGAGCCGATGGTCTGCGTCTCCGTCACCATGCGCAGCAGCCCGTCGATGAAGCCCTGCGCCTGCGTATAGAGGTCGATGATCGGCGCCAGCGTCGCCTTGATGCGGGTGATCCGGTCAGGGAGCTGGGCAATCCAGTCGGTCGCCGGCACCACGATCAGGACCAGCGCGGTGTTGGCGACGAACAGGAATGAGGAGAGCGCGATCAGCGCCGCGATCGGCGACGGGATGCGCTGCCGCTCCAGCCACTCGAGGAACGGCACGAGGCAGATGGCGATGACCAGCGCAGTGGTCAGCGGCAGGAAGAACTCCGCCCCGGCGCGCAGCGCAAAGGGCAGCGCCAGCAACAGCCCCAGGCCGCTGAACAGCGCGATGGAGGCGACCAGCCGGTTGCGTTCCCATGTCCCCCGCCCGGCGGATGGCGGGCGCGAAGCGGGGCCGGGCCGCTCATTGTCGGGCCGGCGGACCGGCTCGCGCTCGTCGAGGCCCCTCAATGGCATGGCGCCAGCGCCCTCACACAGCGACCGGCGCCGCGATATGCGCCTGCGGGTGATAATCCTCCACCACGAAATCCTCGATGCGATGGTCGAAAATGCTCGCCGGCCGCCGCACGATCCGCAGCTTGGGCGCACCGGCGGGTGTGCGGGCAAGCTGCTCCTCCACCAGCGCGGCGTGGTTGAGATAGAGGTGCACGTCGCCCCCGTTCCACACGATCTCGCCGGGCGCGAGATCGCACTGCAACGCCAGCATGCGCGTCATCAGCGTCAGGCCGAAGATGTTGAACGCGAAGCCGAGGCCAAGGTCGCAGCTACGCTGGAACAACAGGCCGTTGAGGCGCCCATCGGCAACCTGGAACTGATAGGTCATGTGGCAGGGCGGAAGCGCCATGCTATCCAGCATGTCGACGTTCCAGCCGGTGAACAGCAGCCGCCGTGAGCCCGGCGTGGTACGAATCGCGTCGACCAGCGCGGCGATCTGATTGTGCCCCTGCCCGCGCGGCGCGCGGCGATAAAGCCCCTCTCCCGCTTCCGGCGCGGGCTCGTAGCGCGGCCAGTCGACCCATTGCCGGCCATAGACTGGGCCAAGGTCCCCCCATTTCAGCGCGAACGCCTCATCCTCTACGATGCGCTGCTCGAACACCTCCATGGAGATCGCCTCGCCGGTCTCGCGCCGGTAGCGATCAAGCGGCCAGTCGGTCCAGATGTGCACCCCCTGCGCGACCAGCGAGCGGATGTTGGTGTCGCCCGAGAGGAACCACAGCATCTCGCGGGCGGCGACCTTCCAGTAGATCCGCTTGGTGGTGAGCAGCGGCACCGAGTCGTCCGCGAGCGAGAATCGCATGCTCGCCCCAAGAATCGAGCGCGTGCCGACACCGGTGCGATCGACCCGCTCGCTGCCGTGCGTCCAGACGTGGCGGACGAGGTCGAGATATTGTTGCTCATAATGCGTGCCGCCATTGCTGGGAGTCGTGGAAAAGGCTTGCGACAGCGGGGCTTGGCGGGGCGCGGCATTGGACATGCCCGCAGTCTTAACGTGCGCCGACTCCGAGCACCAGCCGCAACAGAAGGATCCCAGCGTCCATTGCCTGCCGCACCTTGTCCAAAGTGGAGATAGTTAATGACGATCTCACCACGTTTTCCTAGGGGGACAGTAACATGCCAGCCTGCCCTGACCGAAACGGAGCATGTTACCCGGCTTGGTGCCTGATATTCAGGCTAAATTGCCCCCATGGCCGTTTCGCCCGCCCTGCCGGCGTTTCCCCCAAAGTGGCCCGCCTTTTCGACGGGCGAAAACCATGACGCGGCTGCAGCGGATGACATCGAACGGGGTGCCCTCGATCTATACGACGCGCACGGGCAATTCCTCCTCCGAATCACGCTGGCCGGCGACCGGCACATGCTCGTGCTCGATCTGCGCCAACTGCTGCCGCATCTCCTGGCCCACCCTTGCGCCACCGTCATCCTGCGGCACCGCCATCCCTCGGGCATCGCCGAACCCAGCCGAACCGACATCGCGACGACACGCCTGTTCGCCAGCTTGCTGCATGCCCTGCGCATCCGCCTGCACGATCATCTCATCGAGGGCGGGTCGAGCCAATTCAGCTTCCGCGCGGAGGGGCTGATCTGACCGATGATGAAATTCGCAATGCACCGCTTGCCAGCACCGGACACCCTCACTATAGGGCGGCACCTGTCTTGCCGGCGCAGCGATGCACCGGCCCGGTCGGGGAATAGCTCAGCCTGGTAGAGCACTGTCTTCGGGAGGCAGGGGCCGGAGGTTCGAATCCTCTTTCCCCGACCACATTTTTCTGAGATTCAAGTCACTTCTCCCCTTGTGGGGACAGGGTCCAAAGGTTCTTATTGAACCTTGCCTCGCGCTTTCTTCCCTTCAATCGCTTCAACCACGCCAAGCAGGAAGTGCGACCATCGTCAGGCTCGGCGCGTCATCAGCATGGGCCCGTAAACCGCGACGAACTGCAGGAACGCGCAGGCCCAAAGCAGCGCGGACACCGCGAGCAAACTGCTCATCGCACTACCGCCAAACGGCGCCGCAACTCGCAACGCTGCCGCCGCATTGATCGCCATGCACGCCGCCAGCGTGGAACCGCCGCCGCGCCGCTCGCGGCCGGTATGGCTGAGCGTGGTGCGCATCATCATCACCAGCGTCATGACGCCAATTCCGCCCGCCGTCAGCGCATGGACCGCCGCGGTCCGCGGGATATGCGCGGGGAAGCAGATCGCGCCGCCCAGCACGACGAGCCCAAGCGCCAACCACGCGTAGCCGAGATGAAGGCTCCAGACCAACGGCTCACGTCTCGTCTCCCACCCCCGCCAGCGGGCCAGACGCAGCCATAGTGCGACGCCGCCGGCAATGAGAAGTGCGCCCGTCACGGGAGCGTAAGGTGCCATCTGCCACAGCAGCAGGGCGCCGGCGGCGAGGATCACCAACCCCTTGTCGAGCCGGCCATAGGGAACCGGCTCGCGTGGTATCCCCTGCTGAGCGAGCCAGTTGCGCGTGAAGCTCGGCACCAGCCGCCCGCCCATCACCATGATGAGGAGGATGATCAGGCCGAGAGCTAGCCGTTCTGATGCCGGCCCCCACGCCGGTTGGAAGGCGCGCAGGTGGAAGGCGATGTTAGCGACGGCGAGTAAGGCCACGACGATGCACGGCACGAGATTGCGGCCGTTGCGCGCGGCGATCTGCTCACGCCAGAGCGCGGCCGCGAAGAGCGGGAGGAAGGCTGCGTCGATCGCCATCGCCGCAGCAGTCTCCGGCCAGAGCATCGCGAGGCGCCCGGCCAGCCAGAGACCAGCGAGGACCATGACCGGCGCGCCAGCCACCGGATAATGCCCCGTCCAGTTGGCACCAGCGATAATCATATAGCCGGCGATGACCGCGCTCGTGTAGCCGAACAGCATTTCGTGGACGTGCCAGTCGCGTGTCGTCGCGCCCGTCATGTCGACCAAACCCAGCATCGCGCTGATCCAGAGCGGAATGGCGAGTGCCGCGAAGCCGCCGGCGAGCAGGAAGAAGGGGCGGAAGCCGAAGCTGAAGAGCGCGGGCCCGCGATAGCCGCGCACGATCTGGGCGGTGGTCCGCTGCGTCTCGCGTGCCCGGCTTCGCGTCATCTCACTCCCCACCTGATCGGTCCTGCCGCCGCGTAAAAGCAACAGCCGCTATGGGCGGGAGCGTCGACCGAGGCGTTGCGCTGCGCCAATGCGGCCACTCAGCTCCGCGCGGTGGAGCGCGCGAGGGGGGCCGCTGCCGCCAGCGCCTCCGCGCGGATCGGCGGGGGCGGCATGATCGCGATGCCGTTGATGAACCGCTTGTGGGCCTTCGCCTCCGGCCCGGCAAGCTGGACGGCACGGTCCCAGCCCGCTGTCACTATCGATCCCCACGGGCCGAGATCGAGGCAGGTCCCGTAGCGTTCCTGCGCATAGGGAAGCAGCGGTGCGCCAACCAGATCGGCCGCGGCGTTGTGCCCCGCAAACCGCCCCAGCACCATCGCGTGCTGGCAGGACATCAGCGTATGATGGCCTTCGTCGTCCGTCGCTGCGCGGGCCGTGTCGCCAGCGGCAAAGACCGCGGGCGCGCCCGGAACGCGCAGATGGCGATCGACGCAAAGCCGCCCGAGGGCGTCCCGCTCGCCGGGCAGACAACGGGTCAGGCCGCTGGCGCGCATCCCGCCCGTCCAGAGAACCGAGAGGGTTTCGATGCGGTTTCCCGCCGTGATGTCCACCCCGCCGGCGTCGATCCGGGTCACCGCCGTTGCGAGGCGACACTCGATACCTTGCGAGGCGAGCGCCTCGGCGATGACCGGTCTCGGCTTCTCGCCCAGTTCCGGCCCGATGACCGCAGTCTGCTCGATGATGACGACGCGGACTGGCGTGTCGTCGCCGAGGATCGCGCGCAACCGGACGGGCAATTCCATCGCTATCTCAACGCCGGTGAAACCGCCGCCGACAACCACCACCGTGTTGCGCGCCGCGCTGGCGGGGCGGGTGGCAAGACCCTGCAGATGCGTCTCGAACGCGGCCGCTTCATCCCGCTGGTCGATGCTGAAGGCATGTTCGGCCAGGCCCGGGAGGTCCGGCCGTGCGAGGTGGCTGCCGGCGGCGAGGATCAGGCGGTCATAGCCCAGCATCGCCCGCCGCCCCGAATCATCGGTGATAAACACGTGGCTGCCGTCGGGCTCGATCGCGCCGACCGTTCCGGCAACGAACCGCACGCCGACCGCATCGAACAACGGGCCGAGCGGCGTCGTCATCGTCGCCACGTCCGGTTCGTAGAAACGCGGGCGCAGATCGAGCGACGGCCGGGGCGCGACCACGACGATCTCGATGTCGGCACCCTCGTCGCCCTGCTCACTCAGCAGCCGGGCGGCAGACAAGGCGCTCCAGACTCCCGCAAATCCCGCGCCGACGATCACGATCCTTCGCATGCGACCACACTCCTAGCTGCACTGCGGGGTGGTGGGCACCGAGTGATCGGCCGACCATAAGCCGGCTTCCCGTGCGGAGTCGATGTGCCTTGTCTTGCGCGATCCAAGGCCGGGAGGCAGGCAGCCTGGACTATGCGCTCCTGCTGTGCCGCACCGGCGCCCACCTGCGCGCATATGGACTTGGCCCCTCGCGCCCCCTAAATGCGCGGCATGAGCCTTTCCTTCGCCAAGATGCACGGCCTCGGCAATGATTTCGTCGTGATCGACGTGCGTGCCCATCCGGTCGCCATGACCGAGGCCCTGGCGCGCGCCATTGCCGATCGCAAGACCGGCGTGGGCTGCGATCAGCTCATCCTCATCGGCAATGCCGAGCGCGCCGATGTCAGCATGCGCATCTTCAATCAGGATGGCAGCGAGGTCGCGGCGTGCGGCAACGCGACGCGCTGCGTGCCGCTGTTCGTTGGCCGCGACGTTCTGATCGAGACCAAGGCGGGCCTGCTGCACGCTGCCCGCGATGGCGATTTCATCAGCGTCGACATGGGCGAACCGCGCTTCGGCTGGGAGCAGGTCCCGCTCGCCTACGCCATGGACACGCTCACCATGCCGGCGAGCTGGGAGGATCTGCCCGCTCCCGCCGCCGTCAATGTCGGCAACCCGCACGTCGTCTTCTTCCTCGACGATCCCGACGCCGCCGACATGGCGCGGCTCGGCCCGCTGATCGAGACGGACCCGCTGTTCCCGGAACGGGTGAACGTCAATTTCGCGCATGTCGAACGCCCGGACCATATCCGTCTGACCGTGTGGGAGCGCGGCGCCGGCTTCACCCGCGCCTGCGGCACCGGCGCCTGCGCCACCGCCGTCGCCGCGATCCGCCGCAAGCTGGCGATCGGCCCGGTACGGGTAAGCCTGCCGGGCGGCGACCTCGTCATCGACTGGGCGCCAGGCGGCACCATCACCATGACGGGCCCGGCAACGCACGTCTTCGACGGCACGCTCGATCTGGACGCGCTGCTACCGGCGGGCGGATGAGCGGGCCGGAGATCATCACGCTCGGTTGCCGACTCAACATTGCCGAGAGCGAGGCCATCCGCCAGCAGCTGGGGGAACGAGACGACCTCATTATCGTCAACAGCTGCGCGGTGACCGGCGAAGCGGTGCGCCACACCCGGCAAGCGATCCGCCGCGCACATCGCGAACGGCCCGACGCCCATATCATCGTCACCGGCTGCGCGGCGCAGACCGACCCCGCCATGTTCGCCGCCATGCCGGAAGTGGCGCAGGTGATCGGCAATGGCGAGAAGGCCGCCTTCGCCACGTACCTTGCCCCGGAGGCCGCGACGGACAAGCGTCGCGTCGCCGATATCATGACGGTAGGCGAACAGGCACCGCAGCTTCTCTCCGCCTTTGCCGAGCGGGTGCGCGCCTTCATCGTGGTGCAAAATGGCTGCGACCATCGCTGCACCTTCTGCATCATTCCCTACGGGCGCGGGCCGAGCCGCTCGGTGCCGGCCGGTGCCATCGTCGATCAGGTCGCGCGGCTGGTGGATGAAGGCGTGCAGGAAATCGTGCTGACCGGCGTCGACGTCACCAGCTACGGCGCGGACCTGCCCGGACGCCCCACGTTAGGCCGCCTCGTCGAGCGCATTCTCAAGGGCGTGCCCGCCCTGCCCCGGCTGCGGCTCTCCTCGCTCGACGGCATCGAGATCGACGAACGGCTGTTCGACCTCATCACGGGCGAGCCGCGGCTGATGCCGCACATCCACCTTTCGCTCCAGGCGGGCGACGACCTGATCCTCAAGCGAATGAAGCGCCGCCACAACCGCGCGCAAGCCATCGCGTTGACCGAGCGGCTGCACGCGCACCGGCCAGAGATCGCCATCGGCGCGGATATCATCGCCGGCTTCCCGACCGAGGACGAGACGATGTTCGCCCAGAGCCTCGCACTGGTGCACGAGTGCCGCATCGTCCACGGCCACATCTTTCCCTATTCGCCGCGTGAGGGGACGCCCGCCGCGCGGATGCCGCAGGTGGCACACGCCGTCATCCGCGAGCGCGCCGCTAGGCTGCGTGCCGCCTGCGCAGAGGAGCGCGATCGCTGGCTACGCGACCATATCGGCAGCGAGCAGCGCGTGCTGGTCGAGACAAGCGGCCATTCCGGCCACGGCGAGAGCTTCGCGCCCGTCCGCTTCAGCGCGCCTCAAATGGTCGGCAGCATCGTCACCACGCGCATCACGGGGCTTGAGGATGGCGCGCTCATCGCGCATGGACGCGCACATGGCTGAAACATCATGGCGCGATAAGTTATTTGGCGGCTTCCGGCGCACCTCCGACAAGCTGGGCGAGAATATCGCCGGCATCTTCACTAAGGCCGCGCTCGACGAGCAGACGCTCGACGAGTTGGAAGAAGCGCTCATCACCACCGATCTCGGCCCGGCCATGGCCGCGCGGATTCGCGCTCGCCTCGCCGAAGGGAAGTTCAACAAGGAGCTGACCGAGGACTATCTGCGCGAGATCCTCGCCGAGGAGATCGAGAAGGTTCTGACCCCGGTGGCCAAGCCCATCGAGATCGAGGCGTTTCCGCGCCCGCAGGTCATCCTCGTCATCGGCGTCAACGGCTCCGGCAAGACGACGACCATCGCCAAACTCGCCCACCTTTTCCAGGAGCAGGATTATGGCGTGATGCTGGCGGCGGGCGATACCTTCCGCGCCGCCGCCATCGGCCAGCTCAAGGTGTGGGCAGACCGGCTCGGCGTGCCCATCGTCTCCGGGCCGGAAGGCGGCGACGCGGCCGGCGTGGTGTTCGATGCGGTCAAGCAGGCGACGGCGACAGGCATCGACGTGCTGATCGTCGATACCGCCGGACGCCTCCAGAACAAGCGTGAGCTGATGGACGAGCTGGCCAAGATCCGCCGCGTGCTCGGCCGGCTCAATCCGGCCGCGCCGCACGATGTCGTGTTGGTGCTCGATGCGACGACAGGCCAGAACGCCCTCTCGCAAATCGAGATCTTCAAGGATGTCGCGAATGTCACCGGCCTCGTCATGACCAAACTGGACGGCACGGCGCGCGGCGGCGTGCTGGTGGCGGCGGCGGAGAAATTCGGCCTGCCCATCCACGCCATCGGCGTCGGCGAAAGGATCGACGACCTGCGCCCCTTCGACCCGGCCGAACTGGCCCATGCCATTGCGGGAGCCGCTTATGCACGCTGACGAAACCCGCCCCGAGGGCGTGGACGCCACCATCGATGGCGCGCCGGTCGCACCCGGCCCCAAGGGCGAGAGCTGGCTGCCAATGGCGCTCGATTTCGGGCCGCTGCTGGTGTTCTTTCTCGCCACCAAGTTCGTCGGCATGTTCGCTGGCACCGGCGCATTCATGGCCGCCATCGCCATCGCGGTCGTGGTGAGCAAGTGGCGGCTCGGCAAGGTCTCGCCAATGCTCTGGCTCTCCGCCATCCTCGTGCTGTTTTTCGGCGCGCTGACGCTCTATTTCCACGATCCGCAATTCATCCAGGCCAAGCCGACGATCATCTACGCCTTCTTCGCAGCGATGCTGCTCGGGGGCTGGCTGCGCGGCAAGCCGCTGCTGCGCTACCTGCTGCAATCGGCCTATAACGGCCTCACCGAGACCGGCTGGCTCAAGCTCTCGCGCAACTGGGGGCTGTTCTTCCTCGCGCTGGCCGGCGCCAACGAGGTGATGCGCGCGACGATGAGTTTCGACACATGGCTGGCAGTGAAGGTATGGGGCGTCACCGCCGTCTCGATGATCTTCGCCATGGCCAACCTGCCGATGCTGATGAAGCACGGCCTCGACCTGGGCGAAAAAAAGGCCTGACGCCCGGGCAAGCGATGCCCGCTTGCAACCCCATTTATGCCACCCACCCGGCTTGTCGCCAGCCCGAAAGGCGCCCTTCAGAAAAGCGGGCTTGCGAGAAAGATTGGCTATCTGCTGTCTATCCGGCGCCATGTCTGCCGGCAGATAGCGCCTGAAATCCGGCGATCACTCCGAACAGACCGCGTAATCTCCAACGGGGCGACTCGTTTCTCGAAGGAGGATGACCTCGCCATCTGCGATCTCGTAAAAGCGCCTGACGCATCTATTGAACCGGCCGTCAGAAGGGTCCTTCCAGTCGGCGACGATCAGCCGGCTATCGCGCTTGAAAGCAAGCGCGAGCTGGTAAAATTCCTCGCCTCCCACCGGGAAGTCCAGCAATGTGCCGTTGCGCAGATCGACCATTTCGACAACTGTGCATGATGAGCCGCATCCAATGGGAATGATAACGTAGTAGCCGCCCGCATTGGGCCCACTCTCGATGCCGCGCCTGATCATGGTTCGATACATCGCAGCGTCGGCCGTATAATCGGGATGAACCGGCTCGCCCTGCAAAGACCCGGTCGCTGGATAATGCGAAAATTGGGGTTCGGCCGAGGCTGGAAACGGCGCAAACACGAACAGCGCCGCAACAACCAGAGCGGTCGACACCATGGCCTCAGCTTTGATCGGCATATTGCACGATTCCCTCGGGAAGCAATTCACGCAACCGGTTCGCACGTAACGGCTGCTTTCCAGCCATCATTCTTTGAAAAGCCGCCATACCGAAAGCTACCCAAAACCGTCAGTTTTGCAAATAGCCAGCCTCCAACAAAAAGGGGCTCCTGCTGCGGCAGGAGCCCCATATTTCTCAGCCTAAGGCCGATCAGTGCGCCACGTCGCTACGTCCGTGCTGACTGCCCGGGCGGCCGTGAGAATTGCCAAAGCGGCGCTGGCCGGCACCTTGACCGGGGCGCTGGGTGCGCTGCGGCCGGTCTCCGTCCGGGCGTCGGGCGCCATCGGTGCGGGCGCCCTCGGGACGGCCGCCTTCGGGACGCCGGGCGCCCCCTTCCGCGCGACGCTGCCCTTCCGGACGGCCACCCTCCGGGCGATGCGCATGGGCCGGGCGATCCCCCTCGGGCCGCCGCGGACGCTCGCTACCGGCGCTCTCGCTGCGCTGGCCGCGTTCACCATATTTGACCGGGCTGTAGTCGGCGCGCGGCGCGGCGGGACGGCGTTGCCCCTCGGCGCGTTCCGGCGTGCCTTCCGGTCGATAGCTGGAGCGCGGGCCGCGATCGTCACGTCCGCCGACCGTCACGATCTCGTCGCGCCGGTCATGGCGGCCCCCGCCGCCGCCACGGCGCGGCGCCCGATCATCGCGCGTGCGATCCCGTGCCTCACCGGTGCGGCCACGTCCACCGGGCACCCGACTGCCCCGGCCCTGGCTGTCACCGCCGCTCAGCACCTTCTTGGAGGGCAGCGGCAAGCGCGCCGCTTCCTTGGTAAAGTCCTCGGGCAGCGGCAGCGTGGTGAGCTTGATCCCAGTCAGCTTCTCGATATCGCGCAGATATGGTCTCTCGTCCGGCGCGACGAAGCTGAAGGCAAGGCCCGTGGCCCCGGCCCGTGCTGTGCGGCCGATGCGATGGACATATTGCTCGGGCACGTTGGGCAGCTCGAAGTTGAACACATGGCTCACGCCCGACACATCGATGCCGCGCGCGGCGATGTCGGTCGCCACCAACACCGGGGTCGTGCCCTTGCGGAAGCCGGTGAGCGCGGCCGTACGCTGCCCCTGGCTCTTGTTACCGTGCAAGGCGGCCGAGCCGACCCCGGCCGTCGTCAGATGTCGCACGACCCGGTCCGCGCCGTGCTTGGTGCGCATGAAGACCAGCGCGCGGTCGATCGAACCGTCGGCCAGCCCCTCGCGCAACCGCAGGGTGAGCAGCGCCTGCTTTTCCGCCTGATTGAGGAAGGTGGCGAACTGCTCGACCCGCTCGGCGGTTGTCGCCTGCGGCGTCACCGCGACGCGCACCGGATTGTGGATGAACTGGTGGCCGAGTTGCTCGATGGCCTTGGGCATGGTGGCCGAGAAGAACAGGCTCTGCCGCTCCTTGGGCAGCATCGCCGCGACCCGCTTGAGCGCCGCGAGGAAGCCCAGGTCCATCATCTGATCGGCTTCATCGAGCACGAAGATCTCGACATTGCGCAGCGTCAGCGCGCGCTGGTCGATGAGGTCGAGCAGGCGGCCCGGCGTGGCGACGAGAATATCGGTGCCCGGCACCAGCGCACGGGCCTGCTTGCCGACCGGCACGCCGCCGAACACGCACTGCACGCTCAGCGTCAGATATTTGGCATAGCCGCGCATGTTCTCGGCAATCTGCGCCGCCAGTTCGCGCGTGGGCGAGAGCACCAACATACGGCAGGAGGCCGCGCGGCGCGGCTGCGGATCGGCCGTCAGACGGTGGATCGAAGGCAGCGAGAAGGCCGCGGTCTTGCCGGTACCCGTCTGAGCGATGCCGAGCAGGTCTCGCCCTTCGAGCAACGCGGGAATGGATTGCTTCTGGATCGGCGTCGGGTCGGCATAGCCTTTGGTGGCCAATGCACGGAGGATTGGCTCGGCAAGGCCGAGCTGGGCGAAAAATGACATGGATGACTTTCAAGAATCAGCGGCGCACGCGCGAACAGGCGCAGCGCGGCGCAGGGGCTCCAACACGATGCGACCCTGCGTGAAAAAGGAAGCTTCAGGCGATCAGCGCGATTGTCCGCCCCGGCAGGTTCCGCGTGGAACGCGAACCTCACGCTGCTCGGGACTGCGGGATGCCAGGGGCTTCGCCGCCAATCGACTGGGCGGGCATTTACTGTGCAGTGCAACAAATAGCAAGTTCATTCGGCAGCGGCTTTCTCCCCATGCCACTCGTAGGCACGCGTCACCTGCGAGACGATGACGCGATAATGCGCATACCACCGCGCCCGGCCGAGCGCCCGCACCGCCGCGTGCTCCGCGACGCCGCGCCACGCCCGCGCGCTGGCCTCATCCGCCCAATAGCTCACCGTGATGCCAAGGCCGTCCCCACCCCGCGCACTATCCACTCCCAGATAGCCCGGCTGCCGGGAAACCAGCGCCGCCATGGCGGCGGAGGCTGCATCATAACCCGCTTGATCCGCATCCGTGCGTAGCGAGACGAAGATGACCGCCACAGCCCCCGCTGGAGGAAGAATGTCCGTCGCTTCCGTCATGCTGGCTCCTTTCGGTGAAACGCCCTTGCCAGCCGTGCGTTATTTTGTCACGCCGCCGCCATGGGAGAACATCAGGCATGACCGCCGCGAACCGCGTTTCATCCCCCCATCTCTTGTTTTTCAAGCAGTTCCTGCACCGGCCGGCCATGGTGGGATCGGTCATCCCTACGTCCCACGCCACGATTCGAGCGCTGCTCGATCCCGTCGACTGGCGCGACGTGCGGTGCGTGGTGGAATATGGTCCAGGGACCGGCGTGTTCACGCGCGAGATATTACGCCGGATCGGTCCGGACGCCCGGCTGATCGCGATCGACACCAGCGAACGCTTTATCCGCTATCTGCGCGCCGCCATTGCCGACTCCCGACTGGATTGCGTCCACGGCTCGGCTGCGGATATCGAGGCAATTCTGGCGGCGCGCGGCATCCCACAGGCGGATCATGTCATCTCCGGACTGCCCTTCTCCACTCTGCCGCGTCCCATCGCCCATGCCATCATGGATGCTACGCACCGCGCTATCCGGCCGGGCGGCGCCTTCCTCATTTATCAATATTCCCGCTTCGTCCTGCCATTCCTCGCCGCCCGGTTCGCGCAGGTTGACCGGGCGCGGGCGTGGCGCTGCATGCCGCCGGCGTGCCTGTTCTGGGCATGGAAACAGGGCGACCAGCCGCTCATGGCCGCTTCTTGCGACGCAAGTTTAGCCGCCGAGTGACGGTGTAATCGAGCACGCCGACCAGCAGATAATTGAACCACCAGAGGAGCCGGCGCAGCGGGCGCGACATGAGCCGGTAGATGCGCGGGGTGATCTGCCGACTGTGCGTCGCCATGGTGTTCACGAGCCCCCTCGCCTCGGCCGCAAAGGCGGCATCCTCCACCCGCAGCATGAGTTCGAGATTGATGAACAGGCTGCGCATATCGAAATTGGCCGAACCGACATAAACGATGTCGTCGATGACGATCAGCTTCATATGCAGTTTCTGCGGGCGATATTCGAAGATCGCCACGCCGGCCCGCAACATCCGCTTGTAGAGATATCGTGCCGCCCCGATGGTAGCGCGATTGTCGGACTTCATCGCGGTAATCAGCCGTGCGCCATCGCGCCCGGCGAACCGATTGATGCGGGAAATCATTGCGCGGCTGGGCGAGAAATAGGCCGCGACGAGATCCAGCCGCCGCCCGGCACGCAGGTCCGCATTGACGTTGCGCACCCAACTGCTCGGGTAGCGTGTAGGACCGCCGACCAGCCAGCTTGCCTTGCCGGCCCCCGGATCCCATTTGCGGATCAGCCGGGTGAGCTGCCGGTAGCGCTGGCGGCTGTCGAACGTCCAGGCGGCCAGCGCATCGAACCAGCGCTGGAGCGATCCGGCGAGCGGTCCCTTGACCAGCAGCCCCAGATCGGACCAGGCGCGCCGGTCGTCGGCACGGCCGAAATAGGCGCGCTCGCAGTTGAACCCGCCGATCAGCACCCGTTTGCTGTCGACGATCACCATCTTCTGATGGTTACGAATGAGATAGCGCGTTGAGCGGTGCGCACCGAAATAGGCGAAGCGTACCCCCGCCCCGACCAACCGCTCGAAAAACGCCACCGGCGTGAGCGCGGAACCGAAGGCGTCGACGATGAGGGTAACGGCAACATGACGATTGCACGCGTCGATCAGTGCTTCGGCCACGCGCTCGCCGCACTCATCGCCAGCGAAGATATAATAATAGATGTCGATCTGCCGACGAGCCTGCTCGATCAGCGCGACGAGCAGCGCGAGCCGCTCCTCTCCGCCTGGCACGAGCAGCAACTCATTCCCGTCAATGAGGTGGCGCGTTTGCCCGGTCACGCTCTATGGCTCCGTCCCCACTCGCTCTCCTCTTCATGAGGCATGGCTGGGCGCTTGCCAAGGCGCGCTTTTCATTGACTTGCGCGCCGTTCGCCGCTAAAGGCTGGCGCTTCCCGAAATCTTCATTTCGCTGTTCAGGAGCAAGCATGGCGCGCGTTACCGTCGAAGATTGCATCGACAAGGTCTCCAATCGCTTTGACCTCGTCCTGCTCGCCGCCCAGCGCGCCCGCGCCATTTCCGGTGGTGCCGAGCTGACGCTCGACCGCGATCGTGACAAAAACCCGGTGGTCGCCCTGCGTGAGATCGCCGAAGAGACGATCAAACCCGAGGACCTCAAGAACGACGCCATCAGCTCCATGCAGAAGATGCAGATCGATGATGACGATACGCCGGACGAAATCGGCTCGATCGCCCGCTCGGCCGAAGCGCTGCGGCTCACCGCCGCTACGCCGCCGCGCGCGCACAATCTGGGCGCCGATTACGAAGGCTGAGTCTTCCGGCTCGAGGCCGAACGATATCCGGCGTTGCCTTGCAGCGCCGGATATGTCGTTTTCGGCGCAGGCAGATGGTGAAGCCGGCTCTGTTTTAGGACATTCGTCGCCAGGAATGGCCTGACGATCAGTCCGATCTGGTCCGCACGCCGGGAGCCGATGGCCAGATTGTAGAAGCTGTTCGCCACGACATCGGCAATCTGCACGCCAGACGAGCGGCGGCTGTCAACCATCGTCGCCGAGCCACAATTGCGCAGCAGCGTCGCCACATCGCGCCGCACGCCCTCCAGAACCAGCGCATCGTACCGGCCCGCGTCGATGACGAACCGCGCGCACCCCTCACCTTCCCCATCCAAATCGGGGAGCCACTCCTCCACGAGTTGCGTGAGCAACGCGACGTACACATCAAAATCCCGTGGCGGCACGCCGGGTTTGTCGGGTCGTCCCTGCGCCACGCAGATGCGCGCTCTGCCACCAAAACGAGCCAGCAATTCAAAGAACAGCGCCCGCTCGACCATCGTGATGCGGCTACCCTTCAGTTCACCGTGCAGTCCGGTGATGCCGCGAAAGCGCTGGAGAAGCTGTTCAGCCGCCACCGGCTCGATATTGACGCCGGCCATGATCATCACACCGATGGCAAAGCTGCCGCTCTCGTCAACGTAAACGGTGATGGCGCCCTCCTCCGCTGCCAACCACTGGCCAGCAACGATACCGCATGATCGCCCGGAGCCTATAACAAAAAGCCCCGGCTCACCGAGGAGCCAGGGCTTGTTTGTTGGCCGAACCGCGCGCGCCGTCAGGCGGCGCCCTGCGCGGCAGGATCGTTCACCGATCCCCGGCGGCGGCCCGCCTTGGGGATGGATGTGCCTGTCACTGGCACCGGCGCGGGGCGGATCACCGCACCGTCGCGGACCAGCTCGCCCTTGTCCATCAGCGTCTTGATCTCTTCGCCAGAGAGCGTCTCATACTCGAGCAGCGCGTTGGCGAGCAGATGGAGCTGGTCGATATGGTCGGTCAGCACCTGCTTGGCGCGATCATAGCCCGTCTCGACGATCCTGCGGATCTCCTTGTCGATCTTCTGCGCCGTCTCGTTCGACATGTGGACGCGCTGGCTCCGCGAGTAGCCGAGGAACGTCTCGCCCTGCGGCTCATCATATTGCAGCGGCCCCATTTCGTCCGACATGCCCCACTGGGTCACCATGTCGCGGGCCAGGCGCGTGGCATATTGGATGTCGCCGGAGGCGCCGGAGGATACCTTGTCGTATCCGAAAATCAGTTCCTCGGCCACGCGGCCGCCCATGGAGACGGCGAGGTTCGCGTACATCTTGTCGCGGTGGTAGCTGTAGCTGTCCCGCTCCGGCAGACGCATCACCATGCCCAGCGCGCGCCCGCGCGGGATGATCGTGGCCTTGTGGATCGGGTCGGACGCCGGCTCGTGCACCGCGACGATGGCATGGCCCGCCTCGTGATAGGCGGTCATCTTCTTCTCGTCCTCGGTCATGACCATGGACTTGCGCTCGGCGCCCATCATGACCTTGTCCTTGGCCGCCTCGAATTCGGCGCTGGCGACCAGGCGCTTGCCGCGCCGCGCCGCCATCAACGCCGCCTCGTTGACGAGGTTGGCGAGGTCCGCGCCGGAGAAGCCCGGCGTGCCGCGCGCGATGGTGCGCGCGTCCACGTCCGGCGCCAGCGGCACCTTCTTCATGTGGACTTCAAGAATCTTCACGCGGCCCTCGATGTCCGGACGCGGCACGACCACCTGACGGTCGAAGCGGCCGGGGCGCAGCAGCGCCGGGTCGAGCACGTCGGGCCGGTTGGTCGCGGCGATGATGATGATGCCTTCATTCGCCTCGAAGCCGTCCATCTCGACCAGAAGCTGGTTCAACGTCTGCTCGCGCTCGTCATTGCCGTTGCCGAGGCCGGCGCCGCGATGGCGGCCGACCGCGTCAATCTCGTCGATGAAGACGATGCACGGCGCGTTCTTCTTGGCCTGCTCGAACATGTCGCGGACGCGGCTGGCGCCCACGCCGACGAACATCTCGACGAAATCGGAACCCGAGATGGTGAAGAACGGTACACCCGCCTCACCCGCGATGGCGCGGGCGAGCAGCGTCTTGCCGGTGCCGGGCGAGCCGACCAGCAGCGCGCCCTTGGGGATCTTGCCGCCGAGGCGGGCGAACTTGGTCGGGTCCTTGAGGAACTCGACGATCTCCTGCAACTCCTCGCGCGCCTCGTCGATGCCGGCGACGTCGTCGAAGGTGACGCGCCCCTGCTTCTCCGTCAGCAGTTTCGCCTTGGATTTGCCGAAGCCCATCGCGCCACCCGCGCCGCCGCCTTTCTGCATCTGGCGCAGCACGAAGAAGGCGATGCCAAGAATGAGGACGAAGGGCAGCGACTGGTAGATCAGGATCATCCAGAAATTGGGCTGTTCCTCAGGCTGGCCGCTATATTTGACGTTGTGCTCGTTGAGCAAAGCCGGCAGCGTCGGGTCCGGCACCGCATAGGCCGTGAAGCGCTGATCGTTCTTGAGCACACCGCTGATCCGGTCCGGCGCGATGGCCACTTCCTTCACCTGATCGGCCGCCACTTTCTCGCGGAAATCGGAATAAGCAATCGCCGTGCCCTTCTGCCCGACACCCTTGTTGTCGAACACGGTCACGAACATGAGCAATGCCAGGAACACGCCGGCCAGGATGAGCGCGCTCTTGATCCAGGGGTTGCCCTGCGGTTCCTTGTTGTCGTTCATTTTCACTCGCTTTCGCGCTCCAAAATAGGACTTCGGGCCGGGAACACAATGGTCAGCGCAACTTTCGCGGCGGGGCACGCCGCACCGTCCACACCGCCCCGCCCTGCACCGTGCAATCGGCCAGCGAGACCGTCTTACCGGCTAAAAGTTGAACAAGCGCTTGATCGAGCGACGGTCCGCGCGGTTTTTCGGCCTCGGGGTTGATCGCCGCGATCATCCGCTCGAGCAACCGGCGAAGGATCTCGGGCGGCAGATCGTTGGTGGCGAGCCGCGCCACGCCCGAATCAATCGTCAGCGATTCGGTAGCGATCCGGTCGGTCATCCATGCCAGTGCCCTATCGGCATCCGCCAATGCCACGACCGACCGAGCGAGCCCCACCGGATCGACCAGATCGCTCCCGGCCAGCGCCTGCCGCAACCGCACGCGGTCGAATCGATCGTCACCATTGCTGGGGTCGTCGACGAAGGGGACGCCATGGGAAGCGCAATAAGCGCGCAACGTGGCGCGCCGTTCACCCAGCAGCGGCCGTAGCAGCCTGCCCCGGCGTGCCCGCACGGAGGCAAGGCCGCCAACACCAGCACCGCGATTCAGGCGCAGCAGGATGGTTTCGATCTGGTCGTCCGCCTGATGGCCGGTCATCAGCCACGCCAGCCCTCGCTCCAGACGCCATGCGTCCAGCAGTTGGTAGCGCGCCGACCGGGCCGCTGCCTGAAGATTACCGGCGAGGCCGCCTTCGATGGTCAGAATGCGATGCGGCACACCATGCTTGACGCACCAGCGCGCGACCATCTCGGCTTCCGCCCGGGCATCGGCGCGCAGGCCATGATCGACGGTCGCCGCCTCCACCTGCCCCGGCCAGGCTGTCTGCGCACTCGCCAGCAGCGCCATGCTGTCCGGCCCGCCGGAAACAGCGATGCCGATCCGCTCGTCTGCCGCGACGGTGCGTCCGATCAATCGCTCCGTCGCCGCGCGCAGTCGCTCACTCAGGCCGTCAGGCACCGCATTTGGCGCGGACCCGGCCCTTGGTCATCATCTCGCGGACATTGGCCGCCATGCCGGTGGTAAACTTCTCGGCCAGCTCATCATAAGCGAGGCAGGCATCCTTGAAACGGTTTAGCCGGATCAATGCCTCTCCCACCCAGGCCAGGCTTTCCGCCGCGCGGTCGCCGTTCGGGCGCAGGCGATAATTTTCATAGAGCACCTTGGCAGCCGTGGCCGTCTTGCCGTCATCCAGATAGGCGCGGCCCAGCAGATTCTGTGTGCGGCTGGCAATGGACTCCTTGCCATATTTGTCGAGTGTAGCCTGAAGCTGCACCTGCGCCTCGGGATAGAATTTGGCATCCCATAGACGATAGCCGTAGGTGTAACTATCGAGCGCCGCGTTGCCGGTATTCGGTCGTTCGATCGCGGCAACCTGCTCGTTGCGCGCGACAATCGACGCGCCGCCCGTTCCCGTGACCGTGCCTTGTGCCGGCCGCGTTGGTGTCGTTGGCGCCCCAGCCGTGGAGATCAGCGGCGCTGCGCCACCCTCGCCTCCCAAGGTGCCGGCGGTGGGCATCGCGGGCGGGGCCGTCAGCTTGGCGTAAGCTTCCTCCAGCTTGCGCAAGCGATGGTCGTTTTCTTCCGCCTGTCCGGTGATCTGGGCAAGCTGCGCCTCGATCGCGCTGATCCGCGCGGTGAGGTCAGCGATCGGAAGGCTGGCGGGTGACCCCGCCACGACCGTCGGCGCCGTGGTCGGCGTCACTTCAGGCGTGACCACCGCGCCACCCGCGCCGGGGAATACCTTGCGCTGAACCGCGCGCATCTCCTGCTCCAGCCGGTCGATTCGTCCTTCAACCGTCTTGGGCTGGGCCAGCGCTGCGGCGCTCCACAGTAGGGGCACGGCGGCGCCGAGCAACGCGGCGGCGCGCAGGCGAAGGGGGCGGGAATGCGAGATAGCAGTCATGGTGAACCGTTCCTGTGTGTGCATTGAGGCATCCATAACCGATCCCATCTTCGCGTAAAGCATCCAGCATGACGACCGGCCGAGCCGCGCCGGGGTCAGGTGCCGGCTGCGGGAGGAGTGCCGCTGCCTGCGGCCGCGGGTGCCTCGTCTCCCTCGCCCGGTGCAGCCTTGCGCGCGAGCAGCGCGGCAGCGCTGACAGGCACGTCGGAAATCGTCCGCTCGGCTGTTCCCAGCGGCGGGATCGCCTGACCGCCCACTGTCACCGCCAGCGCATCAGGCCGGCCGGTGAGGATCATCGGATCCCGCGCCGTCTCCGGCACCGTGACGCTCTTGCCCTGCGCCAGCGTGCCCTCGAACAGTCGCTTGCCATCCGGCTCATAAATGCGCAGCCACACTTCGTTGACGGCGGTCATCACAACGGGGCCGGTCGGCACCTGCACCGCCGGGGCAGGCTGGCGGGTTCGCGCAACGGGATTCGCGATCCGGGTCTCGGTGCGCTGCTCGGCCCGGAGTTGCTCGTCAGTCGGCGGTGTGTTCACCTGCATCCGCCAGATTGCGTAGCCGCCGGCGAGAAGCAGCACCAATATAGCCGCCGCCCATGCCAGCGTGCGTGGCGGGACGCTGCTCGGGTCCACCGGCTCCTCAATCTCATAGGGACCTTGGCCGACCCCGCCCTGCTCGTCGATCTCGGCACGGACCTTGGCGACCAGCGGCGCCTCCTCCAGCCCCACGACGCGGGCGAAGGCGCGCGAGAAGCCAGCGGCGTAGGTCGTCCCCGGAAGCGCCTGATAGTCACCAGCCTCCAGCGCCGCGAGGTGCCGCATCGGCACCCGCGTGCGGGCTGCCACGTCCTCCAACGTCAGGCCTGCTGCCTCACGCGCGCGGCGCATCAGTTCCGGCGCGCTGGCATTGTTGAGTGCGACCTCGATCTTCTCGACTGCCGCTTTGGGCTGCTTGGCCATTGTTTGTCCGCTATTCGTCCGTTTCGGTCCGCATCGGGCATGCCATGTTTCATGGCATCGCGCGCGGTGTCAACGCGGTTAATGCCCGCTCTGGGTCAATTCCCGTTAGGATTTAGTTGATCTCAACATTGTTGGCGCTCGCCCATTCGGTCAACGGCTCGCGCAGATTCTGCGTGCCGCTCTTCACCAGATCACCGCAGTAAGCCTGCAACGCCGCCAGGTCCAGCGAACGGATCATTGCCTTGACCGGGCCGACTGAAGCCGGCGTGATCGACAGGCGGCGGATCCCGATGCCGAGCAGCGCCATCGCCTCCAGTGTGCGCCCCCCCATCTCGCCGCACACCCCAAGCGTCACATCATGTCCCTCGCACGTGGCCACGACGCGGGAGATGAAGCGCAGGATGGCGACACCCAGCCAGTCATAGCGCATCGCCAGTTTGGGGTTGGCGCGATCGGCCGCGAACAGGAACTGGGTGAGATCGTTGGTGCCGATCGAGAGGAAATCCAGCTCAGGCAGCACGAAATCCAGTGTCTCGGCCAAGGCCGGCACCTCCAGCATCGCGCCATAACGGATCGCGCGCGGCAGCTTGCGGCCGTGCTCCGCCAGCCAATCGTGCTGGCGCTGGAACAGCGCCTTGGCCTCCATCAGCTCCCAAGGCTCGGAAATCATCGGGAACATGACGTGGAGAGTGCGTCCAGCGGCGGCCTCCATCAGCGCACGCGCCTGCACCTTGAGCAGTCCGTCCCGCTCCAGGGCCAGCCGCAAGGCGCGCCAGCCCATCGCCGGATTCTCCTCCTGGTCGCTGTCGCTCTTGCGAAGATATGGCAGCGCCTTGTCGCCGCCGATGTCGACAGTGCGGAAGATGACTGGCCGGTCGCCCGCCGCATCCAGCACATCGCGGTAAAGCCTTTGCTGGCGCTCACGCTGGGGCAACGTGGCCGAGACGAGAAACTGGAACTCGGTGCGGAACAGGCCGATACCATCTGCCCCGGTCACGTCGAGCGCGGACACGTCGTCGCGAAGGCCCGCGTTGACCATCAGCTCGATACGCTGCTGGTCAAGGGTGACCGGCGCCTTGTCCCGCAGCGCGACATAAGCGGCGCGGCGCTTCTGCGTAACCGCGAGACCACTTTCAAAGGCCTCGTCCATCGGCACGGATGGGCGGATGTAGAGGCGGTTCTGGTTGACATCGAGGAGCAGTAAATCGCCCTCATTGATGAGATGCCGGGTGTTTTTGACCCGCCCGAGCACCGGTACCCCCATGGCGCGGGCCACGATGGTGACGTGCGCGGTGAGCGACCCTTCCTCCAGCACCAAGCCTTTCAGCCGCCGCCGGTCATATTCGAGCAGTTCCGCCGGGCCCAGATTGCGCGCGATGAGGATGGTGTCCTGCCGCAACCCAAGCTGCGCCGCGGTGCCGAGCTGGCCGGAGACGATGCGCAGCAACCGGTTGGAGAGGTCCTCCAGATCGTGCATCCGATCCTGGAGCAGCGGGTCGTCAATCTGCCGCATCCGCATGCGGGTGCGCTGCTGCACGCGTTCGATCGCAGCCTCGGCGGTGAGGCCCGCGTCGATCGCCTCGTTGATGCGCCGCGACCAGCCCTCATCATAGGCGAACATCTTGTAGGTCTCGAGGATCTCCTTGTGTTCGCCGTCCACGCCGAACTCAGCCTGGCCTGCCATGCGGTCGATCTGCTCTCGCATCCGCGTGAACGCCGAATAGACGCGTTGCCGCTCCACCTCGACGTCCTCGGCAACCGTATGCTCGATGACGATACGCGGCTGGTGGAACACCGCGTGACCCCGCCCCATGCCCATCACGAGCTGGAGACCCGAGATGATCGTGGCACCCGTTTCCAGCGGCCGCACATCGCTCGGATTCTCGTCGACCAGGCCAGCGTTGCTGATCAGTTCGGCCAGCACCATGGCAACCGTTTGCAACGCCTCTACTTCGACCTCGTCATAACCGCGGGGATCGTGGTGCTGCACGCAGAGCACGCCGATGGCGCGCTCCCGCCGCACGATAGGCACGCCGGCAAAGCTGCGGAAAACATCCTCGCCGGTCTCCGGCCGATAGACGAAATCGCGGTGCGTGGAGGCTTCCTCCAGATTCAGCGCCTCAACATTGGCAGCGATGGTGCCGACCAGTCCCTCGCCGAGCGCCAGCCGGGTGACGTGCACCGCCTCTTGCTTGAGTCCGCGCGTGGCGAACAGCTCCAGCATCCCTTCGCGCAGCAGATAAACCGAGCAGACCTCGCTCGAGAGCTCGCTGGCGATGATCTCGCAGATCTGGTTGAGCTTGACTTGCGCGGGTGTACGCGCCGGCATCACTTCATGCAGGCGTTGCAATATCTTGCGCGCCGCTACAACGGCGGTGGTGGAGGATCGCTCGGGTCGGCGTGTCGCGTTCATGAGGCTACGCTAACAGAACATGCCCGCCCTGCTAACAGAAACTGTGCGAACCGCACGATTGATCGCCACATTCCGCCGCACCTTTTTGTGCGCACAACGCATGCAGCAATCGGACGCCTATCGCGCGCGCCGTCCCAGCGCCGCTCGGGTTTCAGCCACCAGAGTCGCGACGATTTCCTCGACGGGCTCCTCGCGTGTCACCATGCCGACCGACTGCCCGGCCATCAGCGAACCGCCCTCGACATCGCCGTCAATCACCGCCCGGCGCAAGGCGCCGGCCCAGTAACGCTCGATCTGGAGTTGTGCCTCGCCCATGTCCACCTTGCCCTCGTCGAGCAATTGGGCAACCTCGCGCTGCTTGGCGGTGAACGCCTCGGTTCCGGCGTTCTTGAGCGCGCGCACGGGAATGACCGGCAAGCGCGGGTCGATCTGCACGCTCGCCACCGCCTCACGGGCGGAAGCGCGGAAAAAGGCCTTCTTGAAATTGGGGTGAGCAATGCTCTCGCTCGCACACGCAAAGCGGGTACCGAGCTGCACGCCCGCCGCGCCCATTTCCAGATAGGCGGCGATCGCCTCGCCATGGCCGATGCCGCCAGCGATGAAAATCGGCAGCTCGGCGGCCATCGTGGGCAGGATCTCCTGCGCGAGCACACCGGTGGCGACCGGACCGATGTGTCCGCCCGCCTCCATGCCCTCGATCACCAGCGCATCCACGCCGGACCGGTGTAGCTTCTTCGCCAGCGCCAGCGCGGGTGCAAAGCAGATCACTTTGGCGCCGCTGGCCTTGATCGCCTCGATGCTGCCCTTGGGCGGCAGCCCGCCGGCCAGCACGACGTGGCCGACGCCATGCTTCGCACAAACCGCGATGAGGTCCATGAGGTCCGGATGCATGGTGATGAGGTTAACGCCGAACGGCTTGCCGGTGAGCGCCTTGGTTCCGGCAATCTCCGCATCGAGCAGATCGGGCGTCATCGCCCCGCAGGCGATGAGGCCGAAGGCACCGGCATTGCTGACTGCCGCCACCAGGTGCCGCTCGGACACCCAGCTCATCGCGCCGCATATGATCGCGGTCTCGCACCCCAGAAACGCCGCGCCCCGCGCCATCAGCGCCGTCAGACGGTCCGTCGCCAGATCGGTCTCGCTCATCCCTGCTCCATCCGAAAAATCAACAATCGCTCGCCGATAGAACCTCTCACGCCGCTTGGCGACAGAAGAAATGCCGGACGCCATCTGCGATGGCGGCATTCAGCGTTCCGTCATCGAACCGGGGCCCCGCCCACTTCGGCAAGCCTTCGGCCGCTCGTCAAATGGCGCACGGGCCTGGCGACACGCCGTAAGAGGAGCGCGCGGAGTGCACCTACGCGGGACACGGGACGACGATGCCGTCGCCCCGCAGTGTGGCCCGATCAGGCCGCCGGCTGCTCGGCGTCCAGTCCGTAGGCGGTATGGAGCACGCGCACGGCGAGTTCGGTCTCGTCCTCGTCGATCAGCACCGAGACCTTGATCTCGCTGGTCGAGATCGCCTTGATGTTGATGCCGCGGTCGGCCAGCGTCTTGAACATGATCGCCGCGACGCCAGCGTGACTACGCATGCCGACGCCCACGACGCTGATCTTGGCGACCTCCGCGTCGGTGATGATGCGGTTGAAACCGATCGTCGCCTTGAGCCCTTCGATGATGTCGACGGCACGGGCCAGATCGGCGCGCGGGACGGTGAAGGTGACGTCTGTCTCCGCCTTGTCCTTGCTGTCGTTCTGGATGATCATGTCAACGTTGATGCTCGCCTCGGCGAGCGGGCCGAAGATGCTGGCCACAGCGCCCGGCTTGTCCGGCACGCGGGTGACGATGATCTTCGCGTCGTTCTTGTCGTGCGCGATTCCGGTGATGAGCTGCCGTTCCATCTTCTTATCCTCAATCTCTTCTTCGCTGACGATCATCGTGCCGGGTTCCGGGTCGTCGCCCGGCTCCTCGAACGAGGAGAGCACCTGCACGCGGACCCCTTCCTTCATCGCGAGCGCGACGGAGCGGGTCTGCAGCACCTTGGACCCGACGCTCGCCAGTTCCAGCATTTCCTCATAGGTAATCCGGTCGAGCTTGCGTGCCCGGCTGACGATGCGCGGATCGGTGGTGTAGACGCCGTCGACATCGGTGTAGATGTCACAGCGGTCGGCGTTGATGGCGGCGGCCACGGCGACGGCGGACGTATCCGACCCGCCCCGTCCCAGCGTGGAGACGCGGCCATCCTCCATCTGCCCCTGAAAGCCGGGAATGACGGCGACCTGGCCTCCGCCCATCGCCGCGAGCAAGGCATCCGTATCAATTGCCTGGATCCGCGCCTTGCTGTGATTGCCCACGCTGCGCACCGGCAATTGCCAGCCCAGCCAGCTCCGGGCGTCCACGCCCATCGCCTTGAGCGTCATCGCCAGCAAGCCGCTCGTCACCTGCTCGCCCGATGCGACAACGACATCATATTCAGCGGTATCGTAGAGCGGACTGGCTTCCTTGCAAAAGCCGACGAGCCGATCAGTTTCGCCCGCCATCGCGGAGACCACCACGGCAACCTCGTTGCCCCGGCCAACCTCGTGCCGCACGCGCGCCGCCACCTTGCGGATCCGCTCCATCCCGGCCATCGACGTGCCGCCAAATTTCATCACAATTCGCGCCATGGACTTGCCGCGCACCTTTCATCAGCTATCAAGGGGACTGGAACACCGGACGTCGAGGAGGTCGCCAGACTTCGAGCCGGCGCCCTCTTAATCAGCGGGATCAACAATGGCAAGCAAGCCGCGAACCGGGACGATCGACCCCAAGGAAGCCGCGCATTTCGGCGCGCAGGCCGCCGATTGGTGGGATCCGCACGGCACCAGCGCGATGCTGCACAAGCTGGGCCCGGCACGTATGCGCTACATCCGCGCAGCGATTGACCGGCATTGGGGTGGCGACCCCGCCTCGCTGCGCCCACTGGCCGGCAAGCGTTCGCTGGATATCGGCTGTGGCGCGGGACTCGTCGCCGAACCGCTGGCCCGGATGGGCGCCACCCTCACCGCCATCGACGCCGCGCCGGAGAACATCGCCGCCGCCCGAGACCATGCCGGGCGCATGGGCCTTGCTATCGACTACCGTGCCTGCGGGGTCGAGGATCTCGACGAGCCCCCCTTCGATCTCATCACCACGCTCGAAGTGATCGAGCATGTCACCGATCCAGCGCTGTTCCTTGCGACCATCGCGCGTCTGCTCAAGCCGGACGGACTGCTCATCCTCTCCACCCCCAACCGCACGCCGCTCTCCCGGCTGACCATCGTCACGCTGGCGGAGGGGCTGGGCCGCATCCCCAAGGGCACGCACGATTGGCACAAGTTCCTGACGCCCGAAGAGGTCACCGGGCTGCTTGAGACGCAGGGCCTCGCCGTGCACGACATCGCTGGAATCGGCCCGGATCCGCGCTACGGCTTCACGCTGGGGAAGGATGTATCGATGAACTATATTCTCGCGGCTGCCTGCGCCAGCGCGGGCCCTGGCTTGCAGGCAGCCCGTTGATCGGCGCGCGCCCTCTTCCTCCCGCGCGATACCCCTTTCCCCAAGGATGATGCGATGCCAGCGGCCGTAACGCCCCCTACCCCCGCCTTCGTACCGATCGATGTCATGTCCGGCTGGCTGGAAGCCCACTGGCTGCAGATCACCATCGCGCTCGGCGCCGGTATCATTCTCTATCTGCTGCTCAATTTCCTGCGCGGCATCGGCAGGAAGATCGATCGGCACCAGTCGACCCCCAGTCTGGTGAGCATAGCTGGGCGTGCCGTCAGCCGTACCTCGCACGTCTTCATGATGATCGTGGCGGCGCGGCTGGTGGCCGGCTACGCCAATCCGCCTGCGGCGCTGATGTCCACCATCGGCTTCCTCTTCACCGTCATCACGGCATTTCAGGTGGCCATCTGGCTGCGAGAGATCATCGTCGGGCTGATCGAGGTCCGTGCGGGCCAAGAGGGATCCAAGACGCTGGCAAACGCCATGGCGATCATCCGCCTGCTGGTGTCGGTCGGGCTGTTCGCCATCGCCATCGTCGTCGTGCTGGATAATCTCGGCGTCAACGTCACCGGTCTCGTCGCCGGCCTCGGCATTGGCGGCATCGCCATCGGCCTAGCGGCGCAGGGCATTTTCTCCGACCTGTTCGCCGCGCTCTCGATCCTGTTCGACAAGCCGTTCCGCGTCGGCGAGATCATCACCTACGACCAGACCACGGCGCGGGTGGAGCGCATCGGCCTCAAGAGCACGCGGCTGCGCGCCGTGAGCGGCGAGCGCAAGGTCATCTCCAACGCCAATCTGCTGCAAAAGGAGATCACCAGTCTCCAGACGCTACCGCAGCGACGCCTCACCTTCGCGCTCGGCATCATCTACCAGACCTCCCCGGACCTGATCGGGAGAATTCCTGCGATCCTGCGCGAAATCGTGGAAAGCGAGGGGCAGCGTTTCGTCCAGGCCGGCATGGTTGCCTTTGGCGCCAGTTCCCTCGATTTCGAGCTGAGTGTGGATGTGCCGAACCCGGACAAGGCAGACTATTTCATGACTCGGCACCGGCTGGCACTCGCCATTCTCCACCGCTTCAATGCGGAGGGAATTCAGTTCGCCTATCCGACCCAGACAACATTCACCGCAGCGCCGGATGGGCAACTCGTGATGCCGTACCCGGCGTCGACAGGCGTCGACAAGGATTGATCCGGCCGCAGAGCCTCAGGCGACGTCCTGATAATAGCCAGCCCAGACGTGCGTTTGCTTGCGATTGACGCGGAGCAGTGCGGTGATGGCGACCATGGCCGCCAACCCCGCTAGTGCCAGAAATACCGGCCAATCAGAGATCGGCGATTCGAACAGGCTCATCGTCGCGCTAGCCACCATGCAGGGGACAACGACAACGCTTGCCAGGGCCGCCGCCCGCCGCGCCTTCTTCTTGCGCGGTGCCTTGCGCCAAAAATAAAGGCTGACCAGGACGCCGAGATTAGCCGGGAGCATATGGAGCCAGGCAAACGGCATCTGCCAGAAAAGATACCCCGTCACGGCAAAGGTTGCGAGCGCCAGTAGCAATGCAAGAATTCGTGCAAATCGCACGCAACACCTCCTGAATAAACGACCGCGTGGTCAAGAGGCCGCCCCCTGGCGATAGCCGCCCCCGCGTGACCGATCGGTATACCCTAAGTCAATTCGGTAAACTCTTAATAACCGCACCTGCTCCCCACAACTTACTCCACCGTAGCGAACCATCTTCCACAATCAACGGCTCGTCGCGATCCTGCGCCAGCAGCAACGCGCCGTCCAGATCCACCCAATCGGCATATTGCGCGAGCAGGAAAGCCGGCGCGATTCCGAGCGAACTGGCCAGCATACAGCCGACCATGATACGCAGCCCCCGGGCCCGTGCCTCCCGCGCCATCGCTAGCGCCTCGGTGAGGCCGCCAGCCTTGTCGAGCTTGATGTTGATCGCCTGATAGCCCCCGAGCCGATCGAGATCGCCGAGATTCTGGCAGCTTTCGTCGGCGCAGAGCGGCACGGTGAGCGTTACCCCGGCGAGCATGTCGTCGCGCCTGGTCGGCAGCGGCTGCTCGATCAGCGCGACGCCTAGCCCCGCCAGCGCCTCAGCCCGCGTTGCTACATCGGCCGCGGCCCAGCTCTCATTCGCGTCGACGATCAGCTGCGCATCCGGTGCCCCCTGCCGCACAGCGGCAATCCGCTCCTCGTCACCCTCGCCGGTCAGCTTGCACTTGAGCAACGTGAAGCCCCGCCCGCGAGCCCGGGCAGCGGCCGCAGCCATCGCCTCCGGCGCGTCGAGGCTGATCGTATAGGCTGTCCGCAGCGGCCGGGGAGCCTCCAGCCCAGCCAGAGCCCAAACCGGCCGGCCCGTCCGCTGTGATTCGAGATCCCACAACGCACAATCGAGCGCGTTGCGTGCCGCACCAGACGGCATGATCGCCCGCAACCGTTCGCGGTCGAAAGCGTCGGCCTCGGTCGCGATGCGGGTGATCGCCTCGGCGCACCCTTGCGCGGTCTCGCCATGATAATAGATCGGCGTGCCTTCGCCGCGGCCAATGTAAACGCCATCCGTCACCGTGCAGACGACCACATCCACATGCGTCTTGGCACCCCGGCTGATGGTGAACGCTCCGGCGACGGGAAAACGCTCCACCGCCACGGATTGTAGTGTGAACGGGGCATCACGCATGACCGCAGGCATCCGCTCGCTCGATCAACCGCGCGGCAACGCGTCGTGCCGGGCGATCCAGTCCTCAACAACGGGAGCGATGCGATTGCGCCACTTGGAACCGTTGAAGATGCCATAATGGCCGACATCCTTCGCGAGCAGATACTGCTTCATCTCCTCCGGCAACCGGGGTGTGATCTCAAGTGCCGCACGGGTCTGCCCGATGCCGGAAATATCGTCCTTCTCCCCTTCCACGGCGAGGAGGGCGATGTCGGTGATCGCGGAGGTATCCACCAGCGCGCCGCGATGGCGCAATTCGCCCTTGGGCAGGCTGTGCTTCTTGAACACCTCGTTGACCGTCTGGAGGTAAAACTCCGCCGTCATGTCGCAGACCGAGCGATATTCGTCGTAGAATTTCTTGGTCGCTTCGGCACTTTCCTCGTCGCCCTGCACGAGGTGGCGGAACATCTGCCAGTGGCTGACCAGATGATTGCCGAGGTTCATCGACATGAAGCCGGCAAGCTGCATGAAGCCGGGATAAACCTGCCGCCCGGCACCGGGATAGTTGAACGGAACGCTCACCACGACATTCTGGCTGAACCAGCTCAGCGGCCGCTCTTGCGCCAGCTGGTTGACCGCGGTGGGCGCCTGGCGCGTGTCGATAGGCCCGCCCATCATCGTCAGCGTCCGCGGGCGACACGGGTGTGCGCCGGCCGACATCACGCTCGCCGCCGTCAAGCACGGCACGGAAGGCTGACAGACCGCCAGCATATGCGCGCCCGGCCCGATATGCTCCAGCCACGCGATCAGATAATCCACATAATCGTCGAGATCGAAGCTGCCCGCACTGAGCGGCACGTTCCGCGCGTCCCGCCAGTCGGTGATGTAAACATCATGCCCCGGGAGCAGCCGGGCGACGGTACCGCGCAGCAGAGTCGCGAAATGGCCGGACATTGGCGCGACAATCAACAGCTTGGGATCCAGCCCTTCCCGGCCCTCCCGCACGAAATGCTTGAGCTGGCCGAACGTTTTTCGCGCCTCGATCATCTCCTCGATCGCGACCGCCTGCCCGTCGATCTGCGTCGTCGTCAGACCGAAGGCGGGCTTGCCGCGCGGCGCGGCGGCATGGGCAAACACGTCCAGTGCCGATGCGAGCATCGGCCCACCGCCGAAATAAGCGAAGGGATTGGCCGGGTTATGCAGTAATTCCACACTCGCGGTGGCCATGGCGCTCGCGCTTGCCAGGATGCTCCGCTGAATTTCATAGGCACTATAGAGCATGAGGCTCCCTGACTGATCCGCGACCTTACGATGAGCCCAAATGACTCTGTTCTGCCGGGAGGCATAGCTTTGAATTGGGAACGCGTCCTTAAAAAATCAAACGACGGGTGGGCCGCGCTCGTTTTCCTATCCCCATTCGCCTGCCGCTCCGCCTCTTGAGCAGCCCGTCCAACTCTCCCGCCGATGGAAAAGCCCTCCCATTGGCCGCAATCATGGTTTAGGGCCCGCGCATGGCTTCCCCTTACCGCACGACCGACGGGCCGGACGCGCCCAAACCCGCCAGCCTCGGCAACCTTCGTCTGGTCTGGGCAGCGGCCAAGCGCTATCCTGGCCATCTGGTCGGCGCTGGGCTGGCGCTGTTTGCCGCCTCGGCCGCCACGCTCGCCATCCCCAGCGGTTTCAAGCTGGTGATCGACCGGGGCTTCGCCTCGGCCGGCGGCAGCGATATTGCGCGCTGGTTCCAATATTTGCTGCTGATCGTCGTCATCCTCGCGATCGCCACCGCGCTGCGCTATTATTTCGTCTCATGGCTCGGCGAGCGGGTGGTGGCGGATATGCGCGTCGCCGCGCAGGCCAATTTGCTGCGGCAGGAGCCCGCCTTTTTCGAACAGAACCGCCCCTCAGAAATCGCCTCGCGCATGACGGCGGATACCGCGATTATCGAGCAGGTCGTCGGCTCCACCGTCTCCATTGCCATGCGCAACCTGCTCACCGGCTTTGGCGGCGTCGTCTATCTCTTCACCCTCGCCCCCCGCCTCACCGCGCTGCTGCTGTTCGGCATCCCGCTGGTGCTGGGGCCGGTGATCTTCGTGGGCCGCAGGGTCCGCCATCTCTCGCGCGCCAGCCAGGATCGGCTGGCCGTGGTCGGCAGCATAACCACCGAGGTGCTCGGTGCCATGAAGGTGGTGCAGGCATTCGTGCAGGAGGCACGCGAAGCGGCGCGCTTCCGTGAGGCCGTGGAGGACAGCTTCCGCACCGCACGGCGCCGCATCATCGTGCGCGCGGGCATGACCGCCACGGTGATCCTGGTGATTTTCGGCTCGATCACGCTGATCATGTGGCAGGGCGCGCTCGATGTCGCCTCCGGCCGCATGTCCGGCGGCACCATCGCCGCGTTCGTCATCACCGGTGCGCTCGTCGCCGGCGCGTTCGGCGCGCTGACCGAGGTCTATGGGGATCTGCTGCGCGGCGCCGGCGCTGCCGCGCGCCTCAGTGAGCTGACCAGCGCCGTGCCCTCTATCCGGCCCCCGGCAAATCCGGTCGCGATCCCCGTGACGCACGAGGCGCGGCTCAGCTTCGAGCATGTCGGATTCCGTTATCCCACCCGGCCGGATACCAGCGCGCTCGTCGATTTCTCGCTGGACGTCGCGCCGGGCGAGACCGTCGCCATCGTCGGGCCCTCTGGAGCCGGCAAATCGACCCTGCTCCAGCTCGCCGAACGCTTCTACGATCCCAACGAGGGCCGCATCACGCTCAACGGCGTTGATCTACGCACCGCCGACCCGGCGGCCATCCGCGCGATGATCGCGCTTGTGCCGCAAGAGACGGTCATATTCGCCGCCAGCGCGCGCGATAATCTGCGCTATGGCCATTGGGACGCCAGCGATGAGGCGCTGCGCGCCGCCGCTCGCGCTGCCAATGCCGATGCGTTCCTGGATGCGCTGCCGCAAGGGTGGGATACCGATCTTGGCGAGGGGGGCGCCCGCCTCTCCGGCGGCCAGCGCCAGCGCCTCGCCATCGCCCGCGCACTGCTCAAGGATGCGCCGCTGCTGCTGCTCGACGAGGCAACCTCTGCACTCGATGCCGAGTCGGAGCGGCTGGTGCAGGATGCGCTCACCCGGCTGATGAAGGATCGCACCACCATCGTCATCGCCCACCGCCTGGCCACCGTTCGCGCCGCCGACCGCATCGTTGTCTTGGACGAGGGCCGCATCGTCGAAATCGGCACCCACGCTGAGCTGACCGCCAAGGGCGGCCTTTACGCCCGCCTGGCATCGCTCCAATTCACAGAGGCTGGCTGAGCAGGGATTTTGCGACCCCTCAGCCCGGAGGAAAGCGTTACCGCTCCCGGCCGTTGCCCTGGGTAGCCCCCCTTACCCGATGCGCTCGCTCGGCTGAAGGACTGCACAATCGGCGTCATCGTCCGCCGTCTCGCTACCGTCCGCGCAGCCAATCCCGCACCATAACGGACGATCACGGATCGCCGAAAACGCCCCATCCTCTCCGGACAATCGGGACGACAGCTATGCCGGCCGCGGTTCCAATGGCCAAGACGGCGCTCGCTTTGAAACGGGCAGCGACTTTCGAGGTCGCAGCACGCCCTGAATGCAGAGAGGGGCGTGCGGTGACAAGACGCGCGCCGACGCCTGACCGACCCTCGTCCGTGAAAATGCCCTCACGGACAGCTCGGAAAAGGCTGGCCTTCACGCCCCTGCCGTCTCCAGACCGCAAGCGCCAGTCGGTCGATCCCAACTCCCCAGACAGCACTCTAGAACGACACGGACTTCGCTACCGTCTATCCGTTGCGTACTCGATCCCTGCCTAGGAGCAGCGCTATCCCTTTACTCCCGAAATTCAACAAGATTGCCATGCTGTGCAACCAAGGGGCAGGGACGCCGACAGTACCCAATCTACCCCCGCGCGCGCAGATCGCAGGTGCGGATGATATGATCGAAAATCGCGGGATGGAGCGGATTTTCGAAGGCGCAGCCCGCTTCGTGGTCCGCGATCCAGACCACCTTGGCCCGACGCCCCTCAAAGCCGGGAAACATCACCCAGATTTCCATCCCGATCTGTAACTTGACGAAACTGAGCAGCCGGAAGCCATCGAGCGACATATCCGTGATCCGGCTTCGGAACCAGCTTTCGCCCTTGCGACGCACACGCACACCGATGAGCACCATCTGGCGATCATGCGGACGGGGGATATGGCGGTCCTCTTTCTCCGGTAGCGCGCCCATGCTGACCTTGCTCAAGCGATTGTTGCCCACCATAGAACGGTCGGATTACCGGCGACTTAATGGCTGAAAGCACAATGCGGTGAATATTCTCCGCCTCCCTCGCGTCGGCCACCGCCCATCCGATGTCGCCATCGCCGGATGCCGCCACCATAACTCTTCCGCCCGGCCGGGCTTTAGCGCCCAAAAAGGCGCCGATAGATTGCTTAACCCGGCGCGTAGCACGGGAATGATCCGCCTGTTCGCACTAGCCCGAAAGGATCCCCGGCCGATTGGCCCCGCGTCTGCCCTGCAAAGCCGTCGCCAATCCGGGCTTCACGCCCCTAATGGTGGAAGTTCTGGACCGCCGATTGAGCGGCCCTTGAGAAACCCACCAAGGCGGAAATGGCCCCAGGTCCGGATCAGCCCCCCTTCCTTGCGGATGCAGTCAGTCGGGTTATTGACGACAGGCCCCCCTCTGTCCCCCCAAAAAGAAAAGGGAGCCGAAGCTCCCTTTCCCTATTCCCGTTGTCCCGGTTCTCGTCTGGATCGCCGGGCGCTTGCGATGATCAGAACACGCCGCCGTACCGCTCGTTGCCCACGAAGCCGAGCTTGGTCACCTTAGCCCGCTTGATGGTCGCCAGCACCTCATCGACCACCACATAGCGGGTCGATTGATCGGGCTCGAACTGAAGTTCGGGTTCGGGGGTCATCTGGACGGTCTGGTCGAGATACTGGCGCAGCACCAGCCTGTCGATCGGCGAACCGTTCCAGAAGATCGTGCCAGCAGCGTCGATCGTCAGGCGGTTCTTCACCGGATCGATTGCGTTCTGGGGCGTTTCCGCGTTCTGCGGCAGGTCGATCTTTACCGCGTGGGTCTGGATCGGGATAGTGATGATGAACATGATGAGGAGCACGAGCATGACGTCGATCAGCGGCGTCACGTTCATTTCCATCATCGGCTCGCCGTCATCGCGGCCGCCACTCATTGCCATGGCACTGGTCTCCTAAAAACGATGCGTCACAGCCGGCGGACTGAAATCGAGCCGGGCTCTGGCTCAGAAATGAACCCGACCTTGGGGTATCCGGCGCGCTGCATGGTGAAGATGGTCCCGCCAATGCAACGATAGGGCGTATTGATGTCCGCGCGGATATGCGCCTCCGGCAGATCGTCGGGATTCATGTTCTCGACGCCGCCAGCCTTCTCGATATCCTTCTTGAGCTTGGCTACCGCACGATCCAGCAGGCCGCCCGCGTCCACCTTGGTCAAGTTCCAGTACACTTCGCACTGTCCGTTTTCCGCGCGAACGGTCAGCGACACGTTCTCCGGCTTCGTGGTCGTCGGCTCGAACGCAATCTTCGGCAGGTTGACCTCAACCGTCTGGACCACAACCGGAACCGCGATCAGAAAGACGATGAGGAGCACCAGCATGACGTCCGTGAGCGGGACGACGTTGATGTCCGACATCGGGATGTCTTCGCCCGGTCCTACACTTACTGCCATCGATCAAATCCTAACTCTTGGCTGATGCCAACGTAATGTCTTCCAAACGGCGGGCGGCGCGTCTCCAGGGGAGGCCGCCGGCCCGCCGCAGGTTCGATCAGGCCTTGGCAGCGGCCGGCTTCGCCGCGGCAGCAGCCGGAGCAGCAGCCGGGGTCGTCGGACGAATGCCGCCGTCGGACACGATGTTGCCGAGCACGTTGGCGCTGAAGTCGTTCAGGTTCTCGGCGATGAACTTGTTGCGACGCTGCAGCCAGTTGTAGGCAAGCACCGCCGGAACGGCCACGGCCAGACCCAGAGCGGTCATGATCAGCGCCTCACCGACCGGACCGGCAACCGCGTCAATCGACGCCTGACCCGATGCACCGATCTTGATCAGCGCGCGGTAAATACCGATCACGGTACCGAACAGGCCGATGAACGGCGAGACGGCGCCCACGGTTGCCAGGAACGCCAGGCCGCCGTTGAGCTTCGAGTTGATCGCCGCTTCCGAACGGGCCAGAGCCAGCGCCACCCAATCGTGCGCCTCAACGCTGTCAGGCAGCTTGCTCTGCTGCTCGGCAGCCGCGATGCCATCGTCGGCGAGCTGCTTGTAGGCGCTGTTCTTCTCCAGCTTTGCGGCGCCTTCCTTGAGCGTGGCGCTACGCCAGAAGGTCGCACGGACCTTCTTGCCCTGGTTGATCACCTTCTGCTGCTCGATCATCTTCGAGAACAGGATGAAGAACGAGAAGACCGACATGCCGACCAGAACGATGAACACCGACCAGGCGATGACACCGCCCTGCTCGAGGGCTTCCATCAGGCCGTAGGGGTTAGAAGACGCAGCCGGCGCGGCAGCGGCAGAAAGTTGGATGAACATTGATTAATTCCTCTCAAAACCAGTCAGGTGAAGGGGCCGCCCCTCGCCCCGGTTCGGGGCGGCCGAATTACGGATCAACCTCGTCAGATCACTTCGGCAGACGCCATATGACCCGGCGACGATCGCTCGAGCGTGTCGGATTACCGGCCTGGTCGAGTGCCGGCGAATAGCGGCCACGACGGGTAATCAGACTGCACGCTGCTTCATCGAGATCAGAATTGCCGCTTGACGACGTCACGTGGCAGTTCTCGACCCGACCCTGCGTATTAATCTCCCAAGCGATCGAGACGGTCCCCTCGGCCTCGTCACGCAAGGCGCGCGAAGGATAGTCGTCGTTGGTAATCCAACTGTTCGGGTTGCCCCTGGCACCTGCGGCCTTGCTGATCACCGGCGGCGGCGGCGGAGCCGGCGGCGCGGGCGGCTGAGCGACCGGCGGTGTCGGAGGAGGTGGCGGTGCAAGCACCGGCGCTGTCGACGGCAGCGAGACCACTGGCGGCGGCGCGCTAGGCGGCGGAGGCGGCGGCGGCGGCATGTCCGGCGGCGGCGGTGGCGGTGGCGGTGGCTCCTCCTCAGGCGGCGGCGGCTCGTCCGCAACGTCGATGACGTTCAGCTGCTCTGCAGCCTTCTTGACATACTTGATGCCAAGCCCCGTCACGAACGCATAGCCTAGGACCGCGTGAATGAGCGCCACGATAATGATAGAAATCGTCCGACTGGACGATTGCGAGTGGTCAGCATAGGCCATTCAGCAATAACACTCCTTAGCTCAGTGCAGCACTGTGCTCCTAAAAGGCGACTCGGCGCGGTGCACAACACCCCACCTGCCGCGCGATATCGGTCGCTCGGGCTTTGTTTTCCGCTTTGTCCTATCGCGGCAAATCGGATGAGGCAAACGCTTTGTTAGCAACTCGTTCCTTGCCTACAATCGCTATTATAACAGTCATCCCTTTCCCTCCGGAGGCCCCCGCCCATGCTAGATAAATGCAACAGTTTCATGTCGGTTCGCACAGGCCTCTGGCTGGCGCGCGGTGCCGCGCTTGCGCTGGTGTTTGGCGGATTTCCTGCATTTTCTGCGTCGATGCCGCCGCCCGCCGAACAAGCGGCGCCAGCCACGGTCAGCTATGCAAGGATGGCAGACTTAATCACATCGGTACCCGCCGTGGCCACCGTGCGAATCCGAGCCGCCACTGCCCTCAAGCCCGAGCGGGCGCCAGACCTCGCCCCCGGGCGTGCCAGATTCTATGTAGAAGCCGATACCATCGGGCTGATTCGCGGCGATAGCGTCATGGCCGCACGCGTTAGCTTCCTGCTTGATGGTCCGGACAGCAAGGCGGCTCGCAATAGCCTGCGCAAGCGCACCTTCCTCATCTTCGGCACCATAGGCCCGCAGGTGGGCCAGTTCCAGCTCGCCTCCAGCACCGCCCTGGTCGCGTGGTCGCCAGCCAATGAGGCACTCGTGCGCAAGGTAATGAGCGAGATGCTGGCGCATGATGCACCGCCAGCGATCACCGGCATCAGCTCGGCCTTCCACGTGCCGGGCGCCATCCTCGGCGAGGGCGAGACGCAGGTCTTCCTCGAAACCGCCGATGGTACCCCCGTCTCGCTCTCCATCCTGAGGCGGCCCGACGAGCAACCGCAGTTCAGCGCGTCGATGGGCGAGGTCGTCGATAATTCCGCGTCCTTCCCCGCGGTGGATACGCCACTCTGGTATCGACTGGCATGCAGCCTGCCGGAGTCCTTGCCCTCGCGTGCGGTGGCCGGCCTGGAACCGTCGGATGCGACCAGTGCGACCCGGGACTATCGCGCTCTCCGCGAGGCGCTCGCTCCCTGTGATCGAACAGCTCATCCCGTTTTCTGAGGGGAAGCATGCTACGCCCCATTGCCGGTGGGGTCGGATCGAGTGCCCGCAGCATGGGCGGCCCTGCCTCATTGCGCCGGCATTCGCCATGCGCTCGCGTGTGCGTCATAAGGCCTCTGCCGTAGACGCACTCGCAAGACCTTCCCACGACATGGCGAAAGGCTCTATGAGGCCCGCCGCGCGCCGCGCGCCATTTGGACAAGGATATGACATGACCGATTCCGCCCCGCTTCGTCTCGCCATCGCCGGTCTCGGCACGGTGGGCGCTGGCGTCATCAAGCTGCTGGAGGTCAACCGCGAGCTGGTGGCGCGGCGTGCGGGCCGTCCGATCGAGGTGGTGGCTATCTCCGCGCGGGACCGCACCAAGGATCGCGGCGTCGATCTGGCGCCTTATGAGTGGGTGGACGACATGGCCTCGCTCGCCGCGCGAGACGATATCGACGCCATTGTCGAGCTGATCGGCGGATCGGACGGCCCCGCCCTCACCCTCGCCCGCCAGTGCCTGGCGCGCGGCAAGACGCTCGTCACCGCCAACAAGGCGATGCTCGCCCATCACGGACTCGAGCTGGCCCGCGAAGGCGAGCGGACCGGCGGCGCGCTCAAATATGAGGCAGCGGTGGCCGGCGGCGTGCCGGTTATCAAGGGTCTGCGGGATGGCGCGGCGGCCAACCGGATCACGCGCGTCTACGGCATCCTCAACGGCACCTGCAATTACATCCTCTCCACCATGGAGAAGGAGGGCCGCGCGTTCTTCGACGTGCTGGAAGACGCGCAAGCCAAGGGCTTCGCGGAAGCCGACCCCACCTTCGATATCGACGGCATCGACGCCGCTCACAAGCTCGCCATCCTCGCCAGCCTGGCGTTCGGCGTGGAGATCGACTTCCCCTCGGTCGACATCACCGGCATTCGCCACGTGCTGGCGGCCGATATCCGCGAGGCGGCGGCGCTGGGCTGCCGCATCCGCCTCGTTGGCATGGCCGAATGCGCAGGCGATGAGGCCGATGCCGGGCTGTTCCAGCGCGTCCATCCCATGCTGGTGCCGATGGAGCACCCGCTCGCGCATGTCGACGGCGCGCTCAATGCCGTGGTGGCGGAAGGCAATTTCGTCGGACGGCTGTTCTTCCAGGGCGCCGGTGCGGGTGAAGGCCCCACCGCGTCCGCCGTGGTCGCCGACGTGATCGACGTCGCGCGCGAGGAGACAGGCCCCGCCTTCGCCATGCCCGCGCAGTGGCTGCAGCGCTCTCCCAAGGCCGATGCCGGTGCGCGCACCGGACGCGTCTATCTGCGCTTCCTCGTCAAGGATCGTCCCGGGGTTCTGGCGGAAATCACCGCCGCCACGCGAGACGCCGGCGTCTCTATCGAGAGCGTTATTCAGCGCGCCGAGACGGCGGATGGTGGCGTGCTGGTGGCCATCGTCACCCACCCCGGTGCCCTCGCCTGCATCGACGACACGCTGCGCCGTCTCGGCGGGTCAGACAGTCTGATCGGCGAGCCGGTGGTGATGCACATTCTGGATTAACGCAGCGCGATAAAAGCTGTGGGCTATTTTCTCATGAAGTGGTGCGGCAGGCGTGATTGAAAGTGGGCCATCCCGCCTTTCAAGCACCGGCGCACCTTAATGATTCTAAATACGCACCAGAGCCCGTCCAGGGTTCCGGCAAAAATGACGAAGGCTTGGTCTGCTCCGGATCGAGCAACGCACGGGCGGCGTCGCCGACCAGCGATGCAGTCCGTCGACTCCGCAGTATGCCGCCAGGACCGACACCGCCGATGCATGCACCCACGCTCGCGCCCTGGGTGGCAACGTGGCTGCGCACACTGCCCTCGTCGCATGTGGCCGACGATCACGGTCCTTGCTCGTCCACGCGCGCGCGAATACTGATTTCGCCGGTCGCGGCGGGGGCAGGGTCGCTGAACCGGACAAACGCTTCATAACGCCATCGTTGCCCCGATCGTAACAATGCGGCCAGCGCCCTTCTCAACGCGAGCGCTTATCGACATTGCAACAATCCTTGCCTATCGGGAGCCCCGTGACAATTTGCGTGACGGCAATCGATAAAAGGAAGCTTAGGATGGGGAAGCCCAATAGCGTCAAAGCCAGTTCCGTGCTTGATCGCGTGCTCGTGCTTGAGATGGTGCGAGTGACGGAAGCCGCGGCCATAGCCGCATCGAAGCTGATCGGCCGGGGCGATGAGAAAGCAGCGGACGCCGCCGCCGTTCAGGCGATGCGGGAAGCGTTCAATGACCTTTATATAGACGGCACCGTGGTGATCGGCGAAGGCGAACGCGACGAAGCACCGATGCTTTATATCGGTGAAAAAGTCGGCGGCGCGCCCGAGAAGGGCCCCAAGATCGACATTGCACTCGATCCGCTGGAGGGCACCACCATCACGGCCAAGGCCGGCCCCAACGCGCTGGCCGTGCTGGCCGCCGCCGAAGAGGGCTGCCTGCTCAACGCGCCGGACGTCTATATGGAGAAGCTCGCAGTAGGCCCCGGCTATCCCGCCGGCATCATCGACATGGAAAAGAGCCCACGCGAGAATGTCGAGGCGGTAGCCAAGGCCAAGGGCGTCTTGCCCAGCGATATCATCGTCTGCGTGCTCGACAGGCCCCGTCACGAAAAACTCATTTCAGAGCTGCGCAGCATCGGCTGCGGTATCGTCCTGATCCCGGACGGCGACGTGGCCGGCGTAATCGCCACCACCAATCCGGACACGACCATCGACATGTATATGGGCTCAGGCGGCGCGCCCGAGGGCGTGCTGGCCTGTGCGGCCCTGCGTTGCGTCGGCGGCCAGTTCAAGGGCCGGCTGCTGTTCCGCAATGACGACGAGCGCGCCCGCGCCCGGAAATGGGGCATCACGGATCTGGATCGCATCTACGATCTCGACGATCTCGCCAAGGGCGATTGCATCTTCGCGGCGACGGGCGTCACCGATGGCTCGCTGCTCGAAGGCGTCAAGCACCGCCGCGGCGGGCACCTGACCACCGAAAGCGTCGTGATGCGCGCCTCCTCCGGCACCATTCGCTGGGTTAAGGGCGAGCACCGCATCAGGTAGCAGCGCGAGCGGGCAACGGGACACCGGCCGCTACGGATCGCGTCCTCCGCGCGCTTGGGGCCCGCCCGCTTAATGCTGAACCTTACCGGAGCTCCTGCGAAGCCAGGAGCCCGAGGCGCAATCGCGCGCCTAATCCCTTCGAGCCATCTTCGCGAGGATCTCCAGAGCGCCCGGTTCACCCTCAGCCGTCGATACCCCTTCGACGGGCCCGGTGCGAACTGCTATCGATCCCCCCTGCGATCGCAGGAGACGCTCGCCGGGCCGACGCAGCAAAACAGCTATCCTACAACTCGGAAGCATGGCAGCGTCATGCCAGTCCATCGCCCCGCCCCCGTGGGTCCTAGCCCGCTCTTTCCATCGGAAGCAGGCGAACGCCGCCGCCATGCCGTCTGCGTCCCTTTGCGCCCGGCCCCTCCCCGCGTGTATCGAGCGAAGTCGGAACCCGCAAAGCCCAGCCTCCTGCCCAGAATATCGGTTCACCCGCGTCTTAGTGAGTTTCGGCCATCCAGATAGCCGAAACCGTCAGCTCTTCAGCCGATAGCCCGTGCGAAACATCCAGAAGATGATGGCAAGGCACAGCACCAGCATCCCCGCGACTGACCCCATGGAGACAGCGATCGACACGTCGCCCTTGCCGAAGAAGGTCCAGCGGAAGCCGCTGATGAGGTAGACGATGGGGTTGAACAGCGTCACCGTGCGCCACAGCGGTGGCAGCATGTGGATGGAGTAGAAGGCGCCGCCCAGAAACGTCATCGGCATGATGACCAGCATCGGGATGACCTGCAACTGCTCGAAGCTGTTGGCCCAGATGCCCAGGATGAAGCCGAACAGGCAAAAGCTCACCGCGATCAGCGCCATGAAGCCGATCATCGCGACGGGGTGGGCGATCGGAACCTCGACGAAGAGATGCGCGGTCGCAAGGATGACGAGGCCAATGATCATCGACTTGGTCGCCGCCGCGCCGACATAACCAATCACCGTCTCGAGAGGCGAGACCGGGGCGGAGAGCAACTCGTAGATCGTCCCGCTCCACTTGGGCATGTAGATGCCGAAGCTCGCGTTGAAGATGCTCTCGGTGAACATCGAGAGCATGATGAGGCCTGGCACGATGAAAGCGCCGTAGGGCACACCATCCACCTCGGTCATGCGCGAGCCGATCGCGCTGCCGAACACGATGAAATAGAGCGAGGTGGTGATCGCCGGCACGAACAGGCCGGTCAGGAGCGTCCGTGCGAAGCGGTGCAACTCGAACTTGTAGATGGCCTTAATGCCGTGGAAGTTGATGTCGTTCACGCCGCCTCTCCTCTGGGCGTATGGACGAGGCTCACGAAGATTTCCTCGAGCGAGCTCTCCTGCGTGTTCAGGTCCTTGTAGCCGATCCCCAACGCGCCGAGCTTGCCGAGTAGCTGGGAGATACCGGTGGTGTCCGAGCGGGTGTCGAATACATACTCGAGCCCGTGCCCCTCATCGATCAGCGTCAGTGCCCACGGCGCAAGGTCGGCCGGCACAGCGTCGAGCGGTTCGGTGAGGGCGATGCGCAGCGTCTTGCGGCCAAGCTTCTTCATCAGCGCGGCCTTTTCCTCCACGACGATCAGCTCGCCATGGTTGATGACCCCTACCCGATCGGCCATCTCCTCGGCCTCCTCGATATAATGGGTGGTGAGGATGATGGTGACGCCGCTCGCGCGCAGGCCCCGCACCACCTCCCACATGTCGCGGCGCAGTTCCACGTCCACGCCGGCGGTCGGCTCGTCAAGGAACAGGAGACGCGGCTCGTGGCTCAACGCCTTGGCGATCATCACGCGGCGTTTCATGCCCCCGGAGAGTTCCTGGATACGGGCGGCGCGCTTGTCCCACAGGCTCAGATCGCGTAAAATTTTCTCGATCAGCGCATCGTCGCGCGGCCTGCCGAACAGCCCACGGCTGAACCGCACCGTGTCGAGCACGCGCTCAAACGAATCGGTATGCAATTCCTGCGGAACAAGACCGATCATCGCTCGCGCGGCGCGATAGCCGGTGACGATATCGTGCCCCGCCACGCGAACGCTGCCGCCGCTCGCCTTCACGATGCCGCAAATGATCGAGATCAACGTCGTCTTGCCTGCGCCGTTCGGCCCGAGCAGCGCGAAAATCTCACCCTCTTCCACGTCGAGGTCGATATTACCGAGCGCTTGGTGACCGCTGGCATATTGCTTGGAGAGCGCGCGCACGGATAGGATCGCAGCCATCCGCTGGAGCTACCGGTTTTCGAAGCGAATGCAAGAGGCTACGCGATGATCCCGGCATGCTCACGTCCCCATCCGCAAAAGGCCTGTCCTTCCCGCCGGGCGATAGTCTAGGAGGCCGGTATGACCTTCGCGCTTGATGTCGAACAATCACTGACCGGCCGCCCCTGGCGCTGGCGGGGCGCGGAACCCGCCGGCGCGGCTGGAGACCTGGTCGATGACCTGCTGCGCGCACGCGGTTGCCCGCACGATGCGCTTGAGCGCGAGCGCACGCCGACCATCCGCGCCTTCATGCCCGACCCCTCGTTGTTCCGCGACATGGACCGGGCGGCAGAACGGCTCGCGGACGCCGTCATCGCCCGCGAGTCGATCACGATCTTCGGTGATTACGACGTCGACGGCGCCACGAGTGCCGCCTTGCTCATCCGCTTGCTGCGTGACCTCGGGCTGGAGGCCGGCGTCTATATTCCCGACCGGCTGATGGAGGGCTACGGTCCCTCCGGCGAGGCGTTGGTCGCGCTGGCACGACAGGGCGCGAGCCTCGTCATTACCGTGGATTGCGGTGCGCAGGCCTTCGCGGCGCTGGAAGCTGCCCGCGAGGTCGGCCTGGATGTGATCGTGGTCGATCATCACAAATGCGCAGCGGCTCTTCCCCCCGCCCTGGCTCTCGTCAATCCCAACCGCCTGGACGAAAGCGACGACGGTGCTGCGCACGGCCATCTCGCCGCGGTTGGCGTCGCTTTCCTGCTCGGCGCGGCGCTGCTGCGCGTGCTGCGTGTGCGCGGCTGGTTCACGACACGATCCGAGCCACGCCTCATTGATCTGCTTGACCTGGTGGCGCTGGGCACCGTGGCAGATGTCGCGGCGATCCGGGGACTTAACCGCGCCTTCGTTGCGCAGGGCCTCAAGGCCATGGCACGGCGCGGCAATATCGGCCTCAACGCGCTGCTCGCCGCGAGCCGGCTGGAACGCGCCCCGCAATGCTCGGATCTCGGCTTCGCGCTGGGTCCGCGCATCAACGCGGGCGGGCGCGTTGGCCGCTCCGACCTCGGCGTGCGCCTCCTCACCACGCAGGACCGCGACGAAGCCGCCTCGCTGGCCAGCGAACTGGATCGGCTCAACGCCGAACGCCGCGCCATTGAGGCCACGGTGCAAGAGGAGGCGGAGCGCCTGCTCGCCGAACAATCCGGCCGCGCAGTCGCCGTCGTCGCGCAGGCTGGCTGGCATCCGGGCGTCATCGGCATCGTCGCCGGCCGCCTCAAGGAAAAGACCGGCGCGCCCGCCATCGTCATCGCGCTGGATAAGGACGGCATCGGCAAGGGTTCAGGCCGCTCGATTACCGGGGTCGATCTCGGCGCCGCCGTGCTCGCCGCCAAGGATCACGGCCTTCTCGTCGCCGGCGGCGGCCACGCCATGGCGGCCGGCCTTACCATCGCGAGCGACCGGATCACCGCATTCGGCGATTTCCTCGATGCGCGCCTGCGCGACGACATCCGCCGCGCAAGCGCCACCCGCTCATTGCTGCTCGACCTGGTGGTCGCCCCCGCCGGACTCACCCCCGACCTGGTCGGACGGATGGATGCAGCGGGGCCCTTCGGTAATGGCTGGCCCGCCCCCCGCCTTGCACTCGGCCCGGTACGGGTGGTGCGCGCCGATGTCGTCGGGACGGATCACGTCCGCGCCATCGTCAGCGGCGAGGACGGGCGCTCGCTCAAGGCCGTGGCATTCCGCCAGGCGCAGACTGACCTCGGTCAAACCCTGCTCGCCGCCGATCGCAGTCGCCGCTTCTGGCTGGCCGGCCGCGCGAAGATCGACGACTGGGGAAGCCAACCCGCCGCCGAGCTCCACATTGAGGATGTCGCCGCCGCATGAGGGAATCGCGCGTTTGGTGCGATCCAACCCTTGACCCAGTCCCAACGCCCCCCTAAAGGCCGCCGAGCAACGCGGCGGCGCATCCTTCGCCAACGCCTGTGGCCCCTTCGTCTAGCGGTCAGGACGCGGCCCTCTCACGGCTGAAACACGGGTTCGATTCCCGTAGGGGTCACCATAATTTCAACGACTTAGCTCACCCTTGGTCGCTTCCGTCAAATATCCATCAAATATACGCGGATGGGCGCAAGTGGTCTCCTGCGCATTCCTGCGTCCGACCGACGAGGCGCATCGGCCGACAACAGCCTGGTGCCGAGACGATGTGCCATGGATTTCCAGCCAATGCTGCCGAGGACGCCCTGACGACGACAGGGGCCTCTCAAAGATATCGTTCGTAGGCGGTAACCTGCATCACCACCGGTGCGATGACGAATGAGAGTTCGCGCAGCCACGCGCACTCTGCTTCCACGAGCTCAGGACGCACATCCGTCCACCAGCACCTTTCGGCGCCGTTCCAGCGATAGCCCCGAACCTTGAGCCGATCTTTCACTTCGTAAGGCGCACGACGTGCGTAAATTCGGCGGCCAACTGCGCGGACCGCGTCGACAAGGTGAGCGGCATAGGTGCGGCCGTCTGAAGCCTGTCCCGCGAGAAGGCACGCCAGCGCCCAGCAGTCCGGACCGGCGCGATGTGCCTCGTAGAAATAGCCCGCTTCGTAAAGCAGGTGCCCGAGCAACCGCCCTCCCAGCCCATGAGACAGCCAGTCGATGTCGTTGGCCGTGCACCCCCAGGGCTTGTCGACCAGCCCGTCGAAGCGCCGGGCAAGGAAAGCCCAGTCAAACTTGGCATTGTGGGAGACAAGGACATCACAGCGATAAAGCGCATCTGCAATGTCGTGGTCGTCAAAAGCCTGATCGGCGAGATCTTCGTCGGTCAGGCCGGTCACCTGCACAATCCGCGGCTCGAGCGGCAGCGAGGGCTGCTCCAGCCAGCTGACCGGTTCCTCAATTCGGTGCAGACTGCCATCGGCGTTGATAGTCATCATCGTGATCGCGAGCTCGACGACTTCGTTCGCCGCAGGGTCGAGACCAGTTGACTCGGTATCGAGGCCCCCAGCCTCACGGGCCGGAAAACCTCTGCCTGCGTCGCGATCTCGTCGACCCGGGGCAGACGGCCAAGCACGGCGTCCACCACACGATGATCGCGGCCTGGAAGCGCCAGGCCATCGACGGGATGGCGGGCACATTCTGCGGCGCTGGTGATGTGGCCAGGGCGGCCACTGAGAGCGAGGTGAAAAAGCTGCGCGCCAAGATTGGGCAACTGGTGGTGGAGCGGGATTTTTTGGCGAAAGCCTTCGGTCGATGAGCGTGGACCGGAGGCGGGCGATGGTCGAACCTGCTCACCATCGCCTGTCGATCTCGGCGCAGTGCCGCGTGCTGCGGATCAGCAGCTCGTCCTACTACTATGCGCCGGTACCGGAAACGGACGAGACGCTGGCGCTGATGACGGTGATCGACGAGACCTTCATGGAGTGCCCGTGGTACGGCAGCCGCCAGATAGCGCGGCACCTGCGGCGCGCGGGCCATGAAGTCGGTCGCCGCCGGGTACGGCGGTTGATGGCGAAAATGGGTCTGACGCCGATCTACCAGCGGCCACGCACCAGCGACCCGCACCCGCAGCACCGGGTCTATCCCTATCTGCTTCGAAAGCTGGCGATCGAGCGACCCAACCATGTATGGTGCGCCGACGTGACCTACATCCCCATGCGCCGCGGGTTCCTCTATCTGGTGGCGATCATGGACTGGGCAAGCCGGAAGGTCTTGGCGTGGCGGCTGTCAAACACGCTGGACGCCGGCTTCTGCGCCGCGGCGCTGGAGGAAGCGCTGGCCCGCTACGGGAGGCCCGAGATCTTCAACACCGACCAGGGCAGCGGCGTGTTGGCCGAGCTAAGGCGTCGCCCGGATCTGGTCGTGAGCCATGCCCAGCTGCTTCGCGCAGTCTGGAGCCCCGCGCGGGAGGATCGGGTCGATTATCTCCGCATCGCGGTGCGCGGCCTGCGGCAGAATCTGGAAAAGGATGCAAGCCGGCCCCGCCTGATCGTCAACGAGGTGGCCGTCGGTTATCGGCTGCGCGCCCGCTTCCCGGAAGAGCGCTCCTGACGATGGCCCAGCCTTAGGCCGTGCGCGCAGAAAGGGCCTGATCCAGACGGAGCGCCGCTCTGCGATAATCCCCCAGCGCGGCGGAAAGACAAATCGCCGCGCAGAACAGTGCCGGCACGATCATGAGCGACAGCGAGGCCCCCACCCACTCCCCGCCCCCGAACAATCGGTCATTGAAAAGCCCGACGATGAGCGGACCGGCCACACCGCCGACCAGATGGAAAACGATGAGGTGCAGCGCCACGACCTGCCCCCGCACCTGGTTTGGGCACAGCCGGGGGACGGCAATCGAGACGGTAAGGAAGCCGGTATTCAGGAACAGAAGGAGAGACGCGGTCACCAGCGCCGCGCCCGACGAATCGATTAGGGCCAATCCCGCAGCGGGCACAAGTCCGGCCGCTGCGTAGAGCCGCGCCAGATGGAGGGGCGCCGCAGCGATCCCCCGCCTCAACCCATAATCCATGAAGTGCGAGTTGATCCACAAGGCGGCGAACCCAATGACGATGTAGATGATACCCAGTCCCACGCCGATAAACTCGATCGACATGGCGTGCGTGCGCCCAAAATAGGCAGGCAGCCAGAACGCCAGACTGGAATTGGCGATGGAATAGCAGCCATATCCTGCCAGCATCAGCAAGCAGAGGCGGCGGTGCGCGCGCAGAAAGCAGATGAGTTCTCCGAACCCGGCGCTCGCCTGTTCCGCATCCCTCCTTGCCAAGGTTCGTTTGCGAGCGGGATCCCGCACCGTGAACCACAGCAAGGGCGCGAGGACCAAGCCCGGCAGGCTCGCCGCGATGAACACGCAGCGCCAAACGGGCACGGGGCCGACCAGCGGAATATCGAAATCCGATTGATCGCCAGCGAGGGTGAACAAAAGCGAGGTGAGCATCAACACCACGGCCATGCCCAGCGCGCCACCATAGGAGATCAGCGACAGCGCGCGAGCAAAGTGGCGGTGCTCGAACAGGTCGGACACGATGGAGTTGGTCGCCGGGCTGACCATCGACTGCCCCACGCCGACCAGGAGCCGGAACAGGACAATCAACCAGACGGCGCTGGTGAAGCCCGTCGCCAGGGTGGCAAGGCTCCACAGCAGCACGGCGAACGCAAGCAATTGCGGCCGCGGCCCCTGATCGACAAGCTTCCCGGCAGGCAGGCTCGCCGCGATGTAGAGAATGACGAAACCGCCGCCGGCGATGAGGCCGAACGTCGTGTCCGAGATGCCAAGCTCCGCTTGCATCGGCGTGACCAGGATGGCGATGACGTGGCGATTGACCGCTGCGCAGACGAACGTGAGGCAGCACAAAACCGCGACGTACCAGCGGCGATCCGCCTCGCCGAATGTCGCGGCCTCATCACGCACCGTTCGCCATCCCCCCGCGCCCGAATCGGTGCGCTTGCTCCGCGAGGGCTTAGGGCGATTTGCATCGCAGGTCACGGTGCAGTCGCCCTGCCCCCTCCCCGGCTAGGGCTTGGCGATATGCTCCCCGGTTACTGGATGATTGAAATGGAAGGGCGGGTTCACGCCCACGTCGGGATAACGATGGCAATAATAGTTGATCTGACGGTCCGGGCCTTCCGGGTCTTTCGGGTAGGTCACCGGAATGGCTTCTGACTTGGGCGGCACGGGGAGAGCCCTTGCCGCCATGTCATAGGGCGCGCGAAACCGATAGCAGTAGCGCACGGCACTGATGAACCAGCGCCCGCCCTCGCCCCGAACATAGTCGTTCTCATATGCGCCGATGGAGTAGGTCTGACTCTTGCCGTGCTCGGCTTCAAAGACCAGATCCTTGAAGCGCGCCTTGGCGGTACGTCCATCAGCCGCCAGCGTGATTGCCGGCTGCATCATGACATGATTGTTCAAAATGGGCGGCCCCTCGGAGCCGGGCACGCGCCCCGCCACGGCAAAGCGCTTGCTGCCGAAGAGCCTGCGGATGGAGGCCTTCCCGACATATTGCCCATTGGCGAAGTCGTATCTCGCCGCATCATCGAGCAGCGCCAGCGCGCGCTCATACTGATGAGCATCGCGATAATAGCTGAACATGTAGGTGATGCGCTTTATCGCCTCGATCGATTCCGCCCGGTCAAGCTCGCGCTCCGCCTCGTCCAGCGTCTGGCTTTCGGTGGGCGAAGCGCTCTGGGCTCCGAGCGGCGCGAAGGGAATGAGTGCGGCAACTGCCAGTACCATCAGCGATTTTGCCATGTCACCTCCTTGCCCGTGACCGGGTTCTTAAAGTGGAAGGGCAGCACAACCGAGTGCACCATCGTCGAGTTCTTTGCAAAGAAGCAGCCGAACTCCTCCGGGCTTTCCACCGCGTCAGGTCCGAATTCCGCTTGGGGGCGAAGGATGTTCCAGTTGCCCGGATTCTGCTGGGTCCGCGCACGGCTCTTCCAGTAATCGGGGCCCGCATCGCCGGGGACGCCGAGCTTTCCGGGCACCGGCAAATCAGCAAAGCCGCTGCCGAATGCGCCTTCTGCGTAGATGCAGACGCGTACGCCGCTCAGCTTCCACATGCCATCTTCGCGCTTATAGTCATTCTCATACCAGACGGAATGATCGGCCCCTTCCACGGCTTGCGCGCCGCTCGAAAGTCCGATGCCCACATGGGAATAGAAGCGGTCAGCCGATGTCCGGAAGCGCGCCTTGGCGGTCTGCCTGTCCGGCGCGATGGTGATGATGCCCTGCGCCTGGTGGTGGTCGATCAGCGCACCGAAGGTGGGCATGTCCGCATAGCCGGTAAAGCCACCGAACCTGCCGTGCCACATCCGCCGTGAACCATCGATCCCGCGATAGATCCCATATTTGTAATGGTGCTCGGCATCGCGCGAGGTCAGATCGGCCTGCGCATTGTAGAGCATATAGTCTTGCTGATAGCCGTAGATGTGGTGGAAGCGCTCCAGCTCATCATGATCGGTAATCATGCCGATGCGCTGCTTGAGTTCTTCCGCCGTGGGCGCCTGTTGCGCGTTGGCCGGCGTCGTCAGCGCGCCGAGCAGCAGGGACGCCGCGCAGAACAGAGAGCGCCTCATTTCTGGTCTCCCACCAAAGGATCGGCAAAATCGAGCGGCATGGCGCCGTTGGCCGGGAATGGCTTGGGGCACCGTTCCGAGGTCGTCGCGGCCCTTGTCGGCGATGCCTTGCGGGGCGCGGCCGGCAGCCAGGCGAGCGCATCGGCGGTCGTCACGTCCTGCCACCCGTCGGTATATTTCGCCGACCAGTTGGGGCAGAATTTCAGCGCCGCGATCTTCCAGACGCCATCTTCCTGGACGTACCGGTTCTGGAAGAAGCCGGAGATCCAATATTCCTTCTCACGGTACACGGCATAGCGGCCAATGGTGTTGAACCGCCCGGTTGCCGTGCGACCGTCAGCGCCTATCGTGATGACGCCTTGCCATTGGGGCAGGTCCAGCAGCTTGCCGGCGACCGGCCCTGCCGAGCCGCCAGCAATCACGGGCTGCCAATAATCGAGCCAGAAGCTGCGAACGGCCTTGGGTCCGATCCACAGTTGATCGCCCCACTGTACGCTCGCGCCCCTGCGCGCGAACAATGTCTCCACTTCCGCGAAAAAGAAGCGGTCCTGATAATAGCCATAAGCGTTTTGAAGACGCTCGATGGCCTTTATCGATTCCAGCCGCGCGACGCGTGCGTCAATCGCCGCACGCCTCGCATTGCTGTCTATCTGGGCTTGCGCCGGGCCGGATGGGAGGGCGGCAAGACACCCTGCCCCAACGGTCATGGCGATGCTGGCAGCCCGCGCCCATCCGATCCGCTTTACCATTTCTTCGAGATTTCGATCGCGACGAAACGGCCAATCACGCTGGCATTCTGCCCGTCATAAGCGCCTTCCACCGCGGCACCCGTGTTCATCACGAACGGGGGATTGGCGTTGGTCGCGTTGGTGACGTTCAGCTGGATCCGCGTGTTGCTGAGCAGGCCACCCTGATCGCGCAGATCATAACCGATCGTGACATCGAGGGTGTTCCAGGACTTCACCTTCTCGGTCGGCGTGCGCAGCGTGTTGGCATAACCGCCCACGTGGTTGAGGAACGCGTCGATGCTGAAACCGCCCTTGCTCCAGCCGGCATGGGCACGGCCACGGAACTGAATGGGATAGTTGATCTGGTTCAGCACGTCGCGGAAGGCCAGCCCCTTTGCGAGCGCTTCCTCGGCCTTGAGCAGATAGGTGAACTGAGCGCCCACCCGTGCATCGCCACCGCCGAGATCGAAGGAGTAATCGATATCGCCGTCCAGGCCGGACTGCTTGGTGGAGCCCAGATTGGAGACCCGTCCGTCAATGATCATCGCGAAGTTGCTGGGCGCTTCCGTCGCGCCCGTGAAGTACGGGCTGCTCATCAGCGTGGTCAGCTCTGCCGCCGTCGGGCTCCGGTTGATGAACGCGCCGAAGACGGTCGGGTTGGCCAGCAGCGCTGCGGTGCCGACGGTCGCGATGCGATCCGAATAGTTGATGTTATAGTAGGTGAATGCTGCGCGCAGACCCGACACCGGCTTCAGATCGACGCCTGCCGTCCAGATCTTCGCACGCTCCGGCCCGAGGCCTTCCCGTGCACCGAGGATCTGGATCGCCCGGACCACGGTATTGGTCGAAGGATCGTTGAAATTCGCCGGCACATAGCCGAGCGACGCCGCAAGATCGGTATCCGCAAGCGAAGGCGCGCGGAAGGACGAGCTGTAGCTGCCCCGCAGGCTCACACCCACGACCGGCGAATAGACGATGCCGAACTTGGGATTGGTCGTGCCGCCAAAGTCGGAATAGTCGTCGTAGCGCACCGCCGCGGAGAGCTGGAGCTTCTCCAGACCGGGCCGGGCATTGAGCGAGCTGACGAGCGGAACGCTGAGTTCGCCATAGAACGCCGCGACCTGGCGCCCGCTCGCGGTCGTCCGCGTCGTCGGGTCGACGGTCGTGGTCTTGAACTTGAGGACCGTTTCCAGCTTCTCGTCGCGATATTCGCCGCCGACCGCGACAGACACGTCGCCTCCGCCGATCGCGAACAGAGGGCCGCTAACGCTGCCGCTCACGTTCCACATGTCCGAATAGAAGTTGAAGTCGCTGTAGCCGCGCAGCTTCTCCAGATTCGCCGCGCCGATGCAGGTGAACTTCTCGGGGTTGCAGAACGGGTTGAACGCCGTCGCCGGATTGGTATCGGCCAGAACGCTCGCCAGATTGGCCGTATGGACCTGCTCCGAGAAGCGATGCGCGTGGTTCCGGCCAAGGGCGGCGCTGGCGTCCATCACCCAGTTGTTGCCCATGCGGTACTTGAAGCCGCCCGCGATGTTTCCGCCTCGTTCACCACCGCTCACATCCGGAGGCAGCAGCTTGGAAAAGCTGTAGTTGACCGGAACACTGGCCGCCGCCGGATTGGTCGGATGCACGAAAAACGGGTTCTGGCTGGGCACCGCCAGAACGGCCGTCGCGCCGCCGCGGTTAAGGCTGCCGCCCAGACCGCTGTAGAGACGGTCGCTGTAATAGCCTTCCACGAAGACCGTCACATCGCTGGTGATGTCGTGATGGATTGAACCGAAGAAGTTGTCCTGGTTCTGGTCCGTCAGCAGGCTGCGATATTCATTGATGTCTTCACGGTTGGCAGTGCCCGCCACGAACGAGGCCGGGGTGAGGCCGACGCCATTGCCATCCGGAATCGCATAGTTGACGCCGCCAATGGTGATCGTGCCGGGCGCGCCGAAGGCCGGGCGAAGATCGGGACCGCCATAGGGGCGCAGATCCTGCGTCACCTGCCGGCGCTGCCTGCCGAGCAGGCCGCCGCGCTCATAATGATCATAGGCAAGGAAGATGTCCCCGCCTTCCCAGGTCGCGCCGAAGGTCTGGGAGAACTTCTTCTCGTCAAAACCGTCCGCACCGCCATAACGCAGCACGGTCTCCGTGGCGTCGCGGCCGCGCTTGGTGATGACGTTGACCACGCCGCCGACCGCGTCGGCACCGTAGATTGCGGAAGCGCCTTCCGCGATCACTTCCAGCCGACCAATGGCGACCGACGGGAACACGGACATGTCGTAGAATTCGGCCTGCGAGCCGTTCTTGACGATGCGACGGCCGTTCAGCAGCACGAGCGTCGATTCAACGCCAAGGCCGCGGAGGTTGATGGTCTTGGCCTGCGTGATGTTGGAGTCAGCGCCCTGCACGCCGCCGCCGCGACCTTCCTCAATGCCCAGGTTCGCGACCTGAGGGATCGTCTTGAGGATCTCGTTGGTGTTGGAAAGACCAGTCGCGCGCAGATCGGCAGAGTTTACCACCTGCAGGGCAGACCCGATCGGCGCGGTGTTGCCGCGAATGCTCGTGCCGGTGACGACGATGTCGTAGTCGGTTTTCGGCTCGCCTTCCTGCGCTACGGCCGGCATTGCAACCGCCAGCATCATCACGCTCGATGCGACGGAAAGGCGACGGAACCTGCTGAAGCGCGTTGCTTTGATGGATGTCATGTCCATTTCTCCCTGTCGTATGTTTTTTACGGCTTGTTGATGTATTCGCCCGTCACCGGGTGCGGGTAATGCATGGGAGGCGTGATGCCCCCGAAAGGCCAAGGCGTGCAGAGCTGGCTGCTGAGACGATCGGGCCCATCCGCTGCTTCGGGGTAAAGAACCGGAGCAGCCTTCGGATAGTCAGGCAGTTTCGCCTTGCTCAAATCTTCGTGATAATCCGTCTGCCAGGCGAGGCAGGGAACGAGCGAGCGGATAGCCCAGCCGCGGTCATTGCGCGTGAACACAGCCTCGTAGAGCATGGCGCCGTACAGCTGGCTTTCGCCGCGCTTGCCGAGATAGTGGATCTCGCGGAAACGCGCGCTCGCCGAGCGATTGTCCGCCGCCACATCGATCACGGGCTGGAGAACATAGCTCTCGTTCAAGACATTGGCTTGCGGGCCCCGCGTTCCTGCGAGGGCGGCCTGGCGGAAGCGCCCTTCGAAGAGGCGGGTGAGCGCCGGGTGGCCAACCCATTGGCCGCCATCATAATCCACGCGGCCATCCTGCGTGAACAGCGCCACGGTTTCTGCGGGCAGATTTGCCGAGCGATAATAGCCAAAGCTTGCGATCAGCCGCTTCACGGCTTCGGTCGCTTCCAGCCGCTCGACATAGGCCTCATATTTGTCAGGCGTGATGGCAACAGACGATTCAGCGATCGGCGGCATGGCGACGATCGTGCCATCCGTGCGCAGCGTGGGGCGATCTTGCGCCTGGCCTGCCACGGCGCACAGGGCCAAGCTGCCTGCGGCGGCAGCGAAGGCGAGTTTGGTACGAAACGGTTTCATCGGTTCTTCCAGGTGACGGCCTTGCCGGTAACGGGATTGACGAAGCTGAACGGCACCACGGCCGAGCGCGCCATCACTTGATTTTTGGCAATGAAGCATCCGGTTTTTTCGGCGCTGAGCACCTCGTCCGGACCCACGGGATTCTCAGGATACAGATCGTGCGGCCTTTCCGGCGTCTCGCTGTCCATGTCCTGCTTGCGGCGCTCGCCGTGCTTCGCCGTCGCCTCGTTGCCCATGATGCCGGGGATGGGAAGATCGGCGTAACCGCGCCCGTATTTGCCGGTCGCGTAGATGCACAAGGTCCAGCGCTTCAGCTTCCAGGTGCCGTTTTCCTTCACGAAGCTGTGCTCGTAAATATAGTCCTGAACGAGTGCGAGCGGCCCCATGGACTGCTGCTGCCCCTTCTCATCCACGAACTTGTCCGTGAAGCCGTCGGTGCTCTGCCCGACCCGGATCTTCCCCTGATAGCTGGTGATGTAACCGCGCCCATGGCCGCGCAAACGCGCTGACTGGCCATCCGCACCAAGGGTAACGATCGGCTGGAACAGCAGATGGTCGTTCATCAGGCCGTCGACCGGCACGAAGGCATTGTGCGTCAGATGCGCCCAGTGCCCGTACCAAAAGCGCGCCAGCCCTTCCTTCCCGCGATATTCCGCGTTCTGGAAAACGGCCTCGGCACCCTTGTCGACGAACAGCTCGATGTTCTCGAAGTAGAGGGACTTGTCCTGCTGGTAGCCGTAGATGCTGTAGAAGCGCTCCAGCTCGTTGGTGTCGAGCACCGCCTTGATGCGCTGCTCCATCGACGGCTTGGCGCCGGCCGACGGCTGCGCAAAGCCCGCCTGCGGAATGGCGAAGAGCGCCGCGAGTGCTGCAATCCTGGCAATCATTGGCCACCTCCTGCCTGTGCGACAGGCTTGCCGGTAACAGGGTGCAAATAGCGGAAGGTCACAGCGCCGCCCTCGGGATAGACGCGGGGACAGGCAGATTTGTCGATCCGGTCCGGCCTCCCGGCCTTGGCGTAATTCGTCCATGGCAGAGGCCCGGACGAGACGCCGTCTTTCCAGCCGCGATTATAGGGCGCATCCCAGCTGCTGCAGTAACGCAGCACCTTGATCTTCCAGATGCCGCCTTCCTTGACGTAATCGTTCTCGAACACGCCACCGACCCAGCGCTCGTCCTGCCCGTAGGAAGCGAAGCGGCCAATCGTCTGGAACCGCGCCTTGGCGGTGCGGCCATCCTCCGCCACATCGACGACAGCTTGGAACATCGGCTGGTCGAACATCACGCCCGCACGCGGGCCTTTCCCGTCCGTGCCGAAGACGGCGGGGAAGTGACGCTGCCACAGTCGCTGCACCGATGCTTTGCCGATCCAGACGCCGCCATCATAATGGACCTCGGGCCGATCGCTGGAAAACAGCGTGGGCAGCTCCGTGAACAGGAAGCGGTTCTGATAATAGCCATAGGCGTTCTGCAACCGCTCAATGGCCTTCATGTCCTCCACGCGCGTCAGCCGCGCATCGAGATTCTGCGCAACCGCCGGCGCGGCAAAAGCGAGCGCAACACCGCCAATCACCATACGCCAGCGATCGGGAGCACGCCTTGCGCACGCGGCGTATAATTGATGGGTCACGACCAAGCTCGTCCTCTCCATGAAACCATTGTTTCACAGGTCATCCTACACTCTTGGAATTGCCCGACAATTGACCCGGCCGTTATATGGGCTCATAACATATAGGCTATGCACGCTTCTCTCAAAGATATGACCTTCCGCCAGTTGGAAGCCCTGGTTGCCATCGTTCGATGTGGCAGCTTCGGGGCAGCCGCGGACTCGCTCGGCGTCTCTCAGGTCTCGATCACCAAGCATGTGAAGGCGCTAGAACAGGCCTATGGCACCACCTTGTTCGAGCGCGTGCGCGGAAAGCCCGGGTTGCTCACGCAGCCGGGGGAGGAACTGGCCAGCTTTGCAGAGACGGTGCTGAGCGGGCTTGACCGCATCCGGCGCGGCCGGGCCGCTGCCAGTCAGCGGACCCGCGTTGAAATCGCCGCGAGCGAAGCCGCTATCGATCGCAGCTTCATGCCGGCGCTGGCGCGCTTCTACTTGAAACATCCGAACATTGAGGTGCATTTCCGGCCCGTTCCATCGGCGCTCACCTCAATCCAGCAGCTCGATCCCGAGCAGGTGGATTTTGCGTTCCTCGCCCTGCCTGAGAGCCCGGAATATGTCTCCGGTCAGCATCTTGGCGAAATTCCGTGCGCGCTTTACGCGTCCCCCGAGCTTGCGCAGCGCATCAGCCAAGGTCTGCGTCCGGTGCCGGTGATCTGGCCACCCAAGGGCGGCGCGGTGGCGCGCATCATCGAGAGCGCATTGGTGGCAGCGGACCTGGCGCCCTTCGAGCCGGTCCAGAGAGTGCAGCGCCTCGCAAGCGGGCTAGACCTCGCCGTGCTGGGACTGGGTGTGTGCTGCCTCTCCCGCATCCAGGCGGAGGCCAGCGCCGATGCCGGCCGACTGCAGAGCATTGGAACGGTGCGTGGCGTGAATTCCTACGTGATTCCAATCAGCGCCAACCAGAGCGAAGCCGCGCAGCTGGCCAGAGAGTTCTTCTCCTCGATCCTCGTGCGCGACACGATTATTGGGCCGACAGGCGCAAAAGAGGGGCAGCCCGGTGACCCAATAGCGCCCTAGTCGGGGCGGGGAATGGCATCGCGATGGCGCGGCGAGCGCGGCGCTTGGTCGGCGTGACGCTCCCTCCTGAACGGCCACTGCCCGAGGCGCGGCGCCCGGGCAGTTGAGCTTCACATCGCTGCGGATGGTGACGAGGCACCAGCAGCGGCTTCAGGAGGCGGTGGGGATCATCTCTGCTTGGCGAGATACGCGATGATCGCGGAGCGCTGCTGCGCATCCGGCACGGCCACGACCATGCGGGTGCCCGGCGCCAGCTTGCCGGGCGCGCATGACCACCCGCATTATCACTTCGAAGTAATATTCAGTCGTACCACATCCCCACGGTATATATTTCGTGCAAACAGGACCAATGCACCTTTCCCATCCAAGGCGTATCGTTCTATCTGCGCGACTGGCGCATTCAGCGGTAGTCTGAGGGATTCCGACGCTTCCATGTCGGCCACGTTGATCGTCATGATTTGCTGGACGTCCGTGATTTCCAGTCCGTGGATGTCGGCCACGAGCTTCAAAGCGGTCTTGCTCGCAAAGGCAGCGCGAGGGATTTCGTTGGCCCATCGTTCCGAGATGAAAACCTCAGCAATCATATACGGCTGCTCATTTCTCCAGTGGCGCCGCAGCAGCCGTCGATAGTGTTTATCAGGCACGCCAAGTTCGAGCCGTGCAGGTATCTGAACCTTGCGATCTTCCGCCAGGACTTCTATTTGCGCGCCTTCGCGAGCCTGCAGCAAACCGAAAAAGTCCGTTCGGAGATTGCACCAGAGCTGCTCTCGCGGCGCGGCCGTCACAAACGTCCCTTTCGCCCGATAGCGACGAATGAGCCCCTCGTCTTCGAGTATGTCGAGCGCCTGCCGGATCGTTTCCCGAGCGACATCGCAAGCGACCGCAAGCTCGCTGACGGTGGGAATTCGGGTGCCGATGTCCCATACTCCTGTCTCGATACGCCGTCGAAACAGGGTCGCAAGCTGCATATAGCGGGAGACGCCCCGGTTTCGCAGATCGCTAGCTTTGCTATCTCCCAGGTTCACAAGCCCCTCCCGAAATAGAGGAGTCCTAGTCTTGCTTCATCGGGCGTCAAGAAGCACCTCCACATCGATTGGCTCAGCGAGCACATGCGCGGCCGCACTTCTCAGCAAACCCTGGTCATTTCCCATTATAAACCAATTGGCGCCATGACTGGCGTAGCGCGCTGCCTCGGCTGAGCTGGAAACGACAACGCCTTTGATTTTCTTGGAGCTCGCCGTTTGCGCAAAAATCTCGCGAACCGCCTCTTCGACGCTCGGCACCGCAGTGGATTCCTCGCCCATGGACAGCGCAAGATCGGCGCGCCCGATCAAGACACCGTCGATCCCGTCCAAATTCAAAATTTGCCCAGCTTCGGCAACAGCGCTGGGATGCTCAAGTTGAACGATGACAAGAGCGCGGTCGGCCTCGGTAAGTACATCCGCCATTCTCATGGTTCCGTAACCCGCGTGGCGCGGAGCGCTCGAATAGCCCCGCAGCCCTCCCCTGTACCTGGCATACCCGACCACCTCTCTCGCAATTTCGAGGGAGTCGACATGTGGCACCACGATGCCCGTCGCGCCAAGGTCAAGGGACGTAAGTATCGAACCGCTGGTCCGGTCGAGAACCCGAACGAGCACCGGCATTCCGGCCGCCCTTCCAGCCAGGATCATCAGGTTCAGGTCGGCCCGGTCGAACGGCGCATGTTCCGCGTCCACCACGGCGAAATCCGCGCCGGTTCCCGCGAGTATCTCGATATGCTGAGGCGCCGGCGTCTTGACGAAGAAGCCACGCGGAAAGCGTGCCGTCACACCCGCACCGCGAGCGGCTCGGCATAATCCGCAGCGTTGAACACCCAGTTTTTCGCTATGAAATCGCGTCGGGCCGGCGCAAAAATATCGACAAGGACATGCCTTCCATCGCCCACGCCCTCGGTGGTGTGAATGATCTCAGGTGGGATGACGATGAGGCTAGCGGCGGGCGCTTTGACGTGCTCATCTTCTCGCCAGAGATTCGCGTTACGTCCCCAGGGCGTGCGAAGATGATGTATAAACTCGCCCTCAATCGCCAGACTGGCCTGCTCAAAACTCTTATGAGAATGCGGGCTCAAAGCATCCCTGCCCCGCTCACCCTCATACTCAACCCAATTGAGACTCATCGTCTCGCTCTGGAGGAAGCGCAAGCGTCCGTTGTCGGGCGGAATCGTAATGTCTTCCACACGATAGCTTCGGACCGGCTTCAGCGCCCTGGCAGGAGTAAATGGCTCGCCGATCGGCTGCACGCGTGTATCAGGCTCAATGTAAGTCGACGCATTTATCGCGTCGGATGCGCCGCCGTCCAGACGATCGGTCGACAGAATATAGGCCTCCCCGGCATGGCCGAGTTGAACGCTGTATGAGCCCCTAGCAAGGATCGTAACAGAATGCCCTTCCAGGTCGGCCGCCGCGCTACCGGAAATTTTTGCGCTGACGCGTGGCAACAGAAGGATTGCTTCCGTTCCACTGGCGAACTCAAAGATATCCGATGCATCGCCAACGAGGCGCTCGACAGTGAAACGTTGAGAGCGCGCAAGCACCCGTTGGCCGTTTCCCGCCCCAGTTTCCAGTTGCACAAGCTGTGCCTGCCTGCTCTCTGTATTCATCGATGCTCTCTCAATAAGTTGCTTCGTTAGCGCGCGTAAACTTTCGCACTAGACTGAAGGAATCCTGAGTGACTGAGTACTCCGCCCCACCTAGTCGCGAGACAGGCTGGGCTCTTAACGTATCGAAATGGCCATCATCGTGGAGGAAGCCCGGAGCGATGTGCATTCCGACAACCTGACCGAACGTTACGTTGGTCTCTGGTCCTGCATCCCCGCCGCCGAACGAAATGATTTTCACGACCTTGCATTCGAGGCTGCAAGGAGAAGCAGCAACCCGAGGGGCTGCAACTTTTCTCGAAGCTGCCTTTTGGATCCCACCATACTCGAACTCATCGATGTGATAGGGCACCGGCGTGGAGGTCTCGTTCATGACCTCCACGAGATCTCTGCTCACAAGGTTGAAGACGAACTCTCCTGTCTGCCTCACATTGGTCAATGTGTCCTTGGCATCTCGGTCTTCGGGAGTATTGCACGAGAACATCAAAATAGGCGGCAGATTAGAAACGATGGTGAAGTAGGAGAATGGCGCCAGATTAGCTTTCCCGGCGGAATTGACGGTGCTGATCCACCCGATCGGGCGCGGCGTGATGATGGCGTTGAAGATGCCCCGCTTCAGCTGGGTGTCTGTCTCGGGATCGATGAACAGGGGTTGCGTGTTGACCACAGTCATTGCTCCTGGGAAAAGGTTTCGCGGCGATCAGCCAGGCGCGCCAAGATCTGAGGCAACCTTTCTCGCGCGTTACTTTCGAGCGTCTGATAGACAGAGTGGCCATGGGCATCGATGCCGACGGTGAGCGGACCGAGGCCTTCGACGCGCAGTCTGCTCAGTCGGAAGTGCGATGGGAAGTCACGCCACTCCACCTGCAGGACTTCCTTGATCGCTGCGGAGAGAATGGCGCTGCCGCCGCCAAGCAACGAAAGATAGACGCAACCGGTCTTCTGCATAGCCGCGACGCTCGCCGCCCCAAGCCCCCCCTTGCCCCCAACGATCCGCAGATCGAGGGCTTCGATCAACCGAGGCATAAACTCGTCGAATCGCGTGCTTGTGGTCGGATTCACATAGTGAATCTCGTAGCCATCAGGCGTTTCTTCGACCATGTGCGGAAGATGAATGAAGGTGCCCTCAATCTTCATCGGCAGCGGAATGCCGGCATCGAGGGACGCAATCAGGCGCTTGTGAGCAGGCAACCCTCCCGTAACGACAATCTCTCCGGTAATATAGACCAGATCGCCGACGGCGAGTTGGTCGACGGCTTCCCGCTCGGGCGGGCAGGTCAGGTGATGCACAGCCATCAGAAAATACGCTCCACTCGACCGTCATTGTAAAGGCGCGCCTTTGCGCGCCGGTTGATCCAGCAGTTGAAGCAAACAGCGACGGGCGTGTAGCCATGCCCGAAGGCATAATCGATGTGGACTCCCAGGACCGACGTCGATCCGCCCACACCCATGGGCCCAAAACCTGTTGCATTAGCCGCTTCCGTAAGGCGCTCTTCCATGGCCGCCAGTATCGGCTCGGGATTCACCGAGCCGACCTCCCTGTATGTCGCTCGGTTGGCAAGCTTGGCGGTCAGGTCGAAATTACCGCCTATGCCGACACCAACGATGACCGGCGGACAGTGTTGCGATCCAGCCTCGATGATCGCCTCCATAATGAAGGCCTCGATATCCTCGAGCGACGGTGAAATGAATGTCTTGATGGATGCCCATCGCCCTGAACCAAGGGCCTTGGGGACGCAGGTAATGTCAATATAATCCGCGTCTCCAATCAAATCGACGCTGATCGAAGGCATGTCTTTGCCGGCAAACCCGCGCTCGTTCGTCAGCGGATTATTGACGTGCTTCAGCAGCGGCGGCGTGATCGTCTCTACGAGATGCGCAAACCCGCGCGTGATGGCCTGCTTGATGTCACCTTGCCACCGCGCTCGCGCCCCGATCTCTACCAGATAGACCGGTACGCCGCTGTCCGAACAGACGAACTTGTCGTTTTCTTCTGCCAGTTGCGCGCTACGCAGCATGAGGTCCAGTGTCGCACGGGCGCTTTCATGCTCTTCTTGATGTCGCGCCTTCTCGAGAGCACGGATCGTATCCGGCGGCACGCGGCGTAGGGCCGCAGAATAGAGATCTTCGGTGACCTCCTGGATGAGCGCTTCATCTATCATTGAAAATCCATTGACCCATTCGCCTAGGCGATTAGAGTTAGACCACGGAGGAGCGCTCCGTCAAGCGCCGCAGCCAAGGAGAGGAACTGAATGCCGGGCCACAAAGAGCCAGTGAAAGTGCTCGTAATAGCCTTGATCCCGGACGACCTACGCAAGGCGTTGTCGGCTGAGTTCGAGGTGCTCGATCATATCCTGGAGGCTGGCGGCACCCCCGCAGACAGGCCCATATCTGACGATTGCGAGATCGTCGTTACACGCGCCGTTTACGGATATCCCGCTGCGGCAGCTGACTTGTTTCCGAATGCCCGGCTGCTTCTTTCATTCGGCGCCGGTCTTGAGCAGATCGATTTGGGGGATCTCCAACGCCGGAATATCAAGCTCATTCATACCCCCGATGAGTTGACCGAGGATGTCGCCGATTATGCGATCGGCCTGGCTTATGCTGCGCGGCGCCGTATCGCCGAGGGTGATCGCTTTGTCCGGGCGGGGCGCTGGACCAAGGGTCGTTTCGGTCTCTCGCTGAATCTGAGCCGCGCGCGCGCGGGCATCCTCGGAATGGGACGGATCGGACAGAGAATTGCAGAAAAGGCAAATGCCTTGGGAATGTCCATCAGCTATACCGACAGGGAACAGTTCGCTGACCTTCCCTACTCGTTCGAACCGAGCGTGGCTGACTTGGCTGCGGCCAGCGACATCTTTTTCGTCGCTTGCGCCGGCACGCCGGAAACGGAGAAAATCGTCAACGCCAGCGTTCTGGACGCACTCGGGCCCGATGGCATTCTGATCAATACGTCCCGGGGGTCTATCGTCGACGAGGACGCGCTGATCGCTGCCCTGGAGACAGGACGGCTCGGAGGCGCCGCGCTCGACGTTTTCGAACAAGAGCCAGCCATCGACCCGCGCTTCAACCAGCTTGAGAATGTGGTCCTATCCCCGCATGCCGCGTCCTTCACCTACGATGCTCGTGAAGCAATGGTGGCCCGGCTTGTAACAGGCGCGCGAGATTATGCTGCGGCGCGCTAATTTCACGCTTCTGGGCGGCGACAGATAAGATCCTGATATTGTGGAGGAACTCGACATAAGATCCGCTGTCCAGCAAAGGGCCGGCGGGGTCGACAAGGCAGCCAGGGGGTTCACGATTGAGTCGCGTGAACCCCCTCCTGCTTCTTAGCCAGCTTGACCAGCAAGGCTACAATCGCAATAACGCGAGGTGCTATTGCACCTCATCCGAACGAGATATTCACCTCAGTCGGGGAACCGATAAGAGCCGCAGAGTTTGTTGCCGTCTGGATCCCGCAAATAGGCGAGGTATAATTGCTTCCCATTTGGCATCGTGCGGATGCCAGGTGGATCCTCACAGCTCGTCCCTCCATTTGCAACGCCAGCCGCATGCCAGGCGTCCGCTTGTGAGGGACTTTCCATCACGAAGCCGATTGTGCCGCCATTGGCCGGGGTGGCGGGTTGACCATTGATTGGCGTCGTTATGAGAAATCGTCCGCCATTGTGGGCATAGACGAGGCGACCCTTTGGATCCACCTCACCCGGTCCACCGCCAATCGCGCCGAAGACCGCATCATAGAATTTTTTCGAGCCGGTCATATCATTGGACCCGATCACTTGATGACTGAACATAGTCCTCCTTTCCCAATTCTATCACGCCAGCGCGAAGAACGCCGACGGAAGTCATTTCGTCCCTGTGCCGAGGTGGTCAACGTCGTTCCGACATCCGGGCTGGGGCTTCCAAAGCTCCGCAGGACCAACTCAACCCGCCCGACAAGCCCATATGATTTACGACTTGCCACTAAGAATGGAAGGTAGAAAACCTATTTACACAGGTTTATGACAGAGCTCTAAGCCTATCGAAAGGGCGATGGCCTAGAGAGGATATGAGAAGCGGCATGTCTAGCGGAATCGTTGCGCGACCTCTCGCGGGGTATATCGGTGCCCAAATCGAGGGGATCGACCTGTCCTGCCCAATGGACGAACCCACCTTCTCATCCGTGCGAACAGCGCTAGCAACATATGGCGTCATATTCTTTCGCGAACAGAGACTCACTCCCGATCAGCATGAAGTCTTTACGGGCCACTTTGGGAGTCCGACTGACGTTCGTTTCGTCACGATGGTGGAGGGCCACGCACACATCTCCGAGGTTCCCAAGGATCTCGACGTTCATTATAACATCGGCGGTGGCTGGCATGCCGATCAGACATGTCTGGACACTCCCCCGCTCGGAGCCATACTCGTCGCCGGGGATCTTCCGGATTTTGGCGGCGACACCTTGTTCTCAAGCCTGGCGGCCATCTATGAAGCTCTCTCCCCGGGCCTACAGGCGTTACTCGACAATCTGGAAGCTGTGGACAGCAACACGCGGCTCGTGAACAGCAAGAGCGGGAAGCTGATCACTGCGAGACAAGAGGTGCGCGAAGCGATCCATCCCGTGGTGATCCGAAATGAACTGACAGGGCGGAAATCACAATTCGTGGACCGGGCATATACGACGCGGTTCGAAGGTTGGTCTGAAGCGGAAGGTGCGCCGCCGGATCGGCGAGCGGCCGGAATTTCAGATGCGCTTCACATGGCGTCGAGGTTCGGTCGCTTTCTGGGACAACGTACAGGTCGGGCATTACGCCGTGAACGACTACGCCGTTATATGCACCGCCTGGCAATAAAGGCCGCCCCACTGCGCAACGCATTGGGAGCGGCCCATGGGCCGTCCGCCGCGCGGGTGGCCTAGAAATGCGGCCCCTAACAGAGAGTAGACCGACGATAGCGGCAATAGGGACTCCGACGCTCTCGGATCCTCGGAAGAAGAACGTTGCCGCGGCTTCCCCTTTCCTAGGGTGTCCAACCCGGTTCGGTCTGCCTGAAGCCCCGGGTGCCTGACCACAGCGCCATTACCCCCTCCCCGGCCAAACTGCACCGTGAGGGCTAGACTGCCCGGCGGTCGAATTTGAGGATCGAGATGATCAAATTGACTGGCTCCTGCGACGCACATTGTCACGTTTTCGGCCCCTATGGGGCATTTCCTCCAAGTTCGGCAACGACTTACGTTCCTCCACTGGCGCCGTTCGATCGGCATCAGTCCATGATGGCGGACACAGGAATGGACCGCGCTGTCCTTGTTCAGCCGACTTCCTACTATCTCGACCACAGCGCCTTGATCGATGCTCTTTCACGCGCGCCTGGACGTCTGAAGGGCATAGGCGTGATCGATGGGTCGACAAGCGACCGTGAACTTTCCGACATGCGCGTCGCCGGCATTGTTGGGCTCAGATTTGTCGAAATGCCGAACCCAAACGGAAATGGACGTTATCCCGGAACCAGCGGCTTCGATGTCGCGAGACAAACAGCGGGCACGCTGCGGGAACATGGCTTTCACGTTCAGCTGTGGGCGCCCCTCCGAACCTGCGTTGAACTGGCCGCCGAAGCAAAAGCTTTGGGACTCACGCTTGTGCTTGATCACATGGCCGGAATCGGGCCGGAGACGAGCTTGTCTGATCCTGATTTTCTGGGCCTCCTCGATGCCTTGGATCAGGGCAATGTCTGGATAAAGTTGACCTACCATCGCCAATCTCGATTGCCCCATGATTATGGGGATATGAAGCGGGCGATGTTGGCTCTGGTGGAATGCAATGCCCGTCGCCTTCTGTATGCCTCCGACTGGCCGTTCGTGCGGATGGAAGGACGCGAACCCGATCCACGTTACCTGATCAAACAGTTACATGACTGGGTTGGCCAAGGCCCCGCGAAGGACATTTTGGTCAATAATCCCGCGACATTGTTTGGCTTTCCCAAAGAGGAGAGCTGACCCGCTCGCGCTCTCCTTAGCTTTCCGCAAAACGGACCATTTAACGGTACGATACTGATCGCAGATGACCGCTCGCGGGGTTCGACGTCGAACGTAAATGCTTTGCCGCCGCTTGTGTCAGATTAAGCCCGGCACTGCTTCACGTAGAACACGACGGTCTCCCCGCGCTCCTCTTAGCTTCAATGCTCGGTGTCGATCAGATCCCTGCGAAGGCTAACGCCGAGGCCGGGCTTACCGGAGAGCTGGATATACCCATCCTTTGTGAGCACAGGGGCATCCGCATAGCAGAACATGCTGTTCTCGAAGGTACTGACAGGCGGATTGTGGAGAATTTCGACATATGGCGATTTTAGCGCCGCACTAATATGAATTTGGCAGACTGTCCCAAGACTTTGATAGCCCTCGTGGGGAACGAATTTCACATTGAAGGCCTCCGCTAGAGCAGCGATCTTGAACATGCGACTAGGCCCAACCAGCATTACTTCAGGTTGCCAGTAGCTATAGCAAGAATTAACGGCATAATTTCTGAAATCGTCCAGAATGACGTTATTCTCGCCACCCGCCAATGGGACTTTCGACCGCGTACTTAACGCAGCAAGTTCTCGATAGGCCCCCCGCTTCAGCGGCTCTTCGAGCCAGCCAACGCTGAGCTCGTGATAGGCCTCCGCCGTCTGAGATGCGCGTTCGAGATCCCAAGAAATGCCACTCAGATTCTGCCCGCGCGCCTGATTGGCATCGCAGAGGATAACAAACTCGGAAGAGGTAGCCTGGCGAACGTCGCTCACCAGCCTGATATCGTCGGCAACCGTCTCCCAATGGGGGCGCAGCTTGATCGCCTTCCATCCCTCCGCGAAGATGAGCCGTGCGAGGTCCACTCGTTCTTCGACGGATGCCCCCCTTCCGATTGTGCTTCCGTATCCAAGGACTTTCGGATCGTCACCACCCCATAACCTGAAGAGCGGCTGCCCTAGGGACTGCCCCACAATGTCCCATAGCGCAATCTCGATCGATGCCACGTCTCGCCCCGACGCGCCGCTCCCCGGATTTTCCAGCAATGCGATATGCTTTGACAAGGGAAAGATAGTCTCTCCCACCAGGTGATCGCGGGCAAAGCGCAACGACGCCGGGTCGATCCCAGGCGCGATGCCTCGCCACCCGTCGCTGGATTCCAACTCAAGAACTGTCTGTCCGCCGATCTTACCACGAAATGAAGGCGCAGCTCCTGGAAGCGCCCCCAGATCTTCGACCAGTCGCATCGTATATTGGCGGACGGCGACAATGCGTTGCCCCGAGCTGACCGAGCCGCGCTCATCTGGCAGTATCGCGGCAACGGCCGTCTCGATGTTCGTCATGGAATTAATCCCTCCGCTCACTTTTCCACAGCCAGAAAAGCTTATCCCGGAACGCCAGACGCCAACTGACGCTCGATCTTCTCGCGCCGCAGCCGTTTGCGCATTACTTCAGGGAAGGTATCCGGCACGGGAGGCGTATCTTCAGGCGCGAGCCATAGCCTGAGAAGCAGGCGGCGGCGCTCGGGAGAATTTTGAAATCCCCGACGGCCGTGGATGACCGTTCTATTATTCCATAACAGGATTTCTCCGTCCTCCAGCAGGAATTCGGCGCGTGTTTCCTCCGCCGTGTCGCGCAGAAAGCTCAAGGCCTCGACCAAATCTTCCGGGAGTTTCTCGCCCCTTTTCTCAGCCGCCTTGCGCATTCCGCTATCCTGTAGCTCGCACAGAAGCTGCCCATCCACTTCGGCAAAGATGACCATTTTCTGGTCTGACATCACTTCATCCTGGCCAACGGTGGCATAATATCCTTCGAACAAAGCCGGCAGGATGTCTGGACGCTTCTTAACGAACTCGTTGTAGATAGTCGGGATGCTGGCGATCACGCTCGTCCCGCCCTGCTCTGCCCTTCTAACACAAGCCAGGCCGACGACCTCGTCGGTGTCCGTGTGATATCCCGCTTCGTGAGAGCTACGATAGCCGCGCCCCTTTGTCCGGCTGTCATAAGGGTTTTCCGGATCCGGCTCCTCCTCGACATAACCCATGAGGTCACCAAGGTCATTTTGCCAGGAGGGTTTGCCCAGATGCATCCCAAGCCCCCAATAGATTCGCTCGATCGCCTCGGCATCATAGACCTTGGCATCCAGCCCCCTCAGAATGGTCGCGCCTGGCCCCTCGCGCAGATCGACCATAATCTTCCGCGCGAGTTCACGGATTACCGGGTGGTCGAACTCCTCGCGAGTGATGGAAAGCTTGGGCTTGTCTATGGTCGCATGGAGGGCTTGATCCAACGCGGCCAGTTCCTCACCAGTCAGATCTCTGATGAACAAGTCCTTGGGAGGATTTCGCCAAGCCGTTTTGTTGTCGATCAAGTCTTTTCCAATTTTCATGACATCGCTCTCCAGATTCAAAACCGGGCACCCTATTCGGCAGGAAGGAACTAGACGCTCAGGAAATGGGGTTCCCGCCGTCCACCACTAGAATTGAGCCGAGTCTGCCGGAGGTCATCGTTATCCGCATCGCTTCAACCTCCGATCGCCTAAACCGGATCATTTCTTTAAAACTGCTTTTCTGAGTTTTCAAGCGCCGTAGGTCATGCAGCCACAGTTCGAGGAGCTAGCGAAGCTGGCGACACCGAAGCCGAGCAGGCACGTAACCCTACCTAATCAACATACTGTTATTACGCTATATTTATACGATTCCGCATCGAACGCACGGCCTTCATTGCAACTAATTTCGGTCTCTGATTTCACAGATAAGGGACAACAGGATCGTAGTTTCCATCTGCATACAGGGCGCAAAATGGCATAGCCATATAGGTTAATGCGCTTGGTCGACAGATGAGTCCCGACGAAACGATTCCACAGCCACCATCTCAAGCACCAAGCGCCGCCTACCGAATCGCCTTGCCAATCTGAACGGATCGGTTGGCACCGAGCAACATGCTCAGCCAAGCCACCGTACCTGCGTCAAAAATTCGCCTCGCGTTGCTTCACGACAAGGCGACTAAGTCCAGAGAAGTAGTTGAATGCGACCGCTGGATGCGCACATGGCGCCGTATCAGCCTCTCACTCGGTCAAGCGATCTTTAGCGCTTTGAGCGGCCTCCAGCCCCTCAGATCGGGCGATGCATCTTTCGATCGCCTCATAGCTTGATTAGCCTATTGAACTGAGTTATGCCGTCACGCGAGTTCAGTCTGGTAGGCGAGAATTCGCCGGGAGAGTCGTGTGAACGCTGGTGCACTACGAGGACGCGATACACCGTCCTCGCGGACTATGTGCCTGCAAAAAGAGCCGGTCGTCGTCTTGTCCGGAACCTTTCCGCGTCATCTGCCTTCTCGCAGGTCTGTGGGAGAGTTTCTGAAGGTCCTCTTCATCGGGGCTTTTGACCTGAGCATTGATGTCGGTGTGCGAATAGCGACCGCCGCCCGATACCTCGATCCCGACCCAGATGAAAAGCATGCTCCGCGCGACAGACACGTGAGCTTAGAGCGTTCACCTACCCACCTCAGGTCAACATCGCTCAAACCCTAAGAAGCGATCGGCCGACCAACAACCTCAACTTCGAACCGGATATTCAACGATAAATCGGAGGGGACCTACTATGATCCAAAATTTTGACAAGAATTCCCGTACAGCGGCCCGACTGCGCGCAGCACTGTTCAGTTCGGCCACCACTCTCTTGTTGCTGGGCGCCGCCTCGGTCCAAGCCCAGGAAGCGGGCAACGTGAGTGCGGCAACTTCGCAGAACGACGCTGATACACGCGACATAATCATCACCGGCTCACGCGTCGGAGCATCAGCGTTCAATTCACCGACACCACTGACGGTGGTTTCCGGCGAGTCGCTTGACAAATTTCAGGCCACGAACGTCGCTGATGTTCTCTCTAGACTGCCTGCCATGAAGGCAACCTTCAATCCTGCCTCGACCGGCTTTCGTACGCAATTCCCAGGCGCGAACTTCGTGGACCTATACGGCCTCGGTTCGAATCGCACGCTCGTGCTCGTCAACGGAACACGCGTTGTACCTTCTGCTCCGGCGTCCGCCACAGGATCGGCGATCTCTGTAGACTTGAACCTCATTCCGTCACTGATGGTCGATCGCATTGACGTGGTCACCGGCGGCGCCTCCGCGCAATGGGGCTCGGATGCAATCGCCGGCGTTGTGAACGTTATCCTTCGCGATAAATATAACGGCATTCAGGTCAAAGCTCAGAGCGGCATCTCGCAGCGTGGAGACAATGCGAATTTCCGGGTGGGCGCCATGGCAGGCACCAGCTTTGCAGATGACCGAGGCCAGATCGTTGCCGGTGTTGACTGGGCAGACAATGACGGCCTGGGTGACGTGTACTCTCGGGGCTGGAGTTCCCGACTCATCAATACCGTCGCCAACCCGAATTATGCGACGAATGGACTGCCCGCAAACGTGATTGCGCCCGGCGTCGTCGCGCGCTCGACCGCGGGCGGCGTGATCGTGGGACCATCCAACTTCTCGCTTGTGAACCATCAGATCGTCGGCAACGGACAGCTCGCTCCTTTCACGGTCGGGCAATTCCCGGGCACGTTCACGATGGTCGGCGGCGATCCAAACGCCCCCTCCTTCATCAAGAATAACAATCTCATGAATGCCTTCTCGCGCATCAACAGCTATGCGCGTGCGTCATTCGAACTGAGTCCGGCTCTGACGTTGATTGCCGAAGGGTCGTACGGCGTCGTTAAAAGCTCGAATATCGTCAATCCGCCTCGGTCATTGAACCAGGTTATCAACGTTCAGAACGCATTTCTGACCGACGAGATCAGAAATGCCATGATCGCCGAGAACATCACAACGTTCAACCTCAACCGTCAGAACTACGACCTGACCGGCCCTGGCGGCGGCATTGCCAACGGTGTCGCACATGGCTTGATGAAAACGACGCGCATCGTATTCGGTGCCAAGGGCGACCTTGGGAATAACTGGAACTGGGACGCCAACTACACATGGGGCCGCGGCGACTACCGCAACAGAACGAAAAATAATCTGCGCAACCAGTATTTTGCTTTTGCCGTCGATTCCATTAGGCTGCCGTCCGGCGAGGCCGTCTGCCGCGCGACCCAACCCGGGCCGGCTTTCAACCCGGCGGCAGCAGGTTGTGTTCCGGTCGATCTGTTCCATGGCGTGGGCTCGCCAAGCACAGCGGCAGCCAACTATTATCTGTTCACGGTAGATCAGTATTCCGACTATCGTCACGAAAATGCGGCGATAAACCTTCGCGGACAGCCCTTCAACACTTGGGCCGGTCCTGTCGGGATCGCCGCGGGCCTGGAATATCGACGCGAGAGCCATGCGGTAACCGTCGACCCCGTCTCCGACGCAGGCGGATACCTGCTCAACAACGCCAGAAACCTGGACGGCGCTTTCAACGTCAAAGAGGGCTATTTTGAGGCGTTGATCCCGTTCGCCAAGGATCTGCCCTTCGCACGATCCCTCGATCTTGATGCCGCTGTCCGTTTCGCGGACTATAGCTCGGTCGGAAGTCATACGACGTGGAAATTTGGCGTAAACTACGAGCCGATCGCAGGTCTTCGGTTCCGCGCCACGCGTTCACGTGACCTCCGGGCACCGGCCATTTTCGAACTGGTCGGACGGGGTGCTATCAACCAAAACACCGTCACGCTTCGGGGAGCCACACGCAATATTCCGGTGAACTCAGCCGTCGGTAACCCTGATCTTAATCCGGAGACGGGTGACACCTTGACCCTCGGCACAGTCTTCCAACCAAGCTTCCTGCCTGGCCTGCGAATTTCTGTCGACTATTATAAGGTGGAACTCCGTGACACGATCGTTGGCGTTCAGCCGCCAACGATTGCCGCGAGATGCGATGCTGGCGAAATCGTGTTCTGCAACCAGTTCACGTTTGATACCACCGGCGCTCCTATCCGCCTCATCGCGCCGGTGATGAATATCGGCTTTGTGAAGATGGATGGTATTGACACGGTGGTCTCATACAAGACCGGACTTGGCTCGATCCCGGGGTCGCTGTCGTTGGATTTCGACATGACCTACGTCCGCCGTGCCAATGTCAATCTGGGACTGGGATCTCCCACAATCGATCGTGCAGGCGAGAACGGCGGCAACAATCAATTCTCCCAGCCTCGGACCCGATTCACCTTGTCGAGCACCTATGATGTCGGTCCCGTCGACCTTACTGCCCGCGTAGACTTCATTTCTTCGGGCACGATCGACAACTCCTACAACACCAGCCCCGCTACCACGATCACCAACAACAAAGTCCCGGCGGTGGCTTATCTGAGCTTCTACGGCAATGTCGACGTCAGCGAAAATTTCCAGCTGTTCGCCTCGATTCAGAATGCCTTGGATCGCGATCCGCCCGTGGTACCGCTTCCGAACCTGTTTCAACAGACCAATGCCGTTTATTATGATGTGATTGGGCGACGGTTCCAGGTTGGCGTGTCCATGAAGTTCTAGCCTTTCTGGCGTCGCCGTAGGTTCGCGCGGCTGCTACGAATGTTCCCGCTGAATTCGCGTGTGCCCTGATCGCACCGAATCCAGCGGGAACATCTTTCCGGCCGAGCGATGGTGAGGCCGGTTATTGGGAGCCGACACGGAGTTCGGCTTGCACCCTCAATGAGATTCTCGCGACGAGGAACGAATGCGGATCACGACAATCGAGCATGTTCAAGGTGACGGAGGTTGGCAGACGTGGTCGTTTCTCAAAATCACGACCGACGAGGGCCTCGTTGGCTGGTCCGAGTTCACCGGGTTACGAGTCGGCGCTTTGCCGTGGGTCATCCATAACCTGGCGGCTCCACTGATCGGACAGGACCCGCGCCAGATCGGGAAAATAAGCTCTCTGCTGGAAGGCGCAATCCGGCTTACGGATGGAGGCCTAAACCTTCGGGCGACGGCGGCTATCGAAAATGCCTGCCTCGACATCAAAGCGAAGGCCTTGGGCGTCCCGGTATACGAGCTTTTCGGGGGAGCCGTGCGCGACCGCATACCGCTTTATTGGTCGCATTGCGGCTTGTATCGGGCGATGGTCCCGGACCTGTTCGAAAAGACGATCGCCACGCAATCAGTGCGGAGGCTGGACGATCTCCGTCTGGTCGCGGCGGAAGCAACCGCCAAAGGCTACAAGCATTTCAAGACGAATTTCATGCGGTTCGATCAGGCTAATGGTCGGTTCGGGTCGACGATGAACCGCGCCAATCTCGATCCCGGGCGCAACCTGGATGCCTCGATGCTTCGTGCCCTCAGGACCCAGCTGGAAATCATGCGAGACGGCGCCGGGCCGGACACGGGCATGATGCTGGATCTCAATTTTTCCTTCAAACCTGACGGTTTTCATCAGGTCGCCCGCGCTCTGGAGGATCTTGACCTGAGTTGGCTGGAGTTCGATCTGTATGAACCTTCCGCGCTCGCAAGCGTCCGGCAAAGGACGACGCTGCCGATCGCCTCGCTCGAAGCGATCTACACGCGAAGGCATCTGTTACCGTATCTTAGTCATCAAGCTGTCGATGTCGCAATCATCGATATGATGTGGAATGGACTGCCTGAGTCCGTCCGCATGGCCAGTCTGGCCGATACGTTCCAGGTCAATGTCGCCGTCCATACCGCAGGAAGTCCGTTCCACGCGATGATGGGAGCACACTTCGCGGCCGCGATCCCGAATCTCAAAATTCTCGAATATGATGCCGACATTGTCCCCTGGGCCGAGCATGTGTTCAGCGCGCTGCCTGTTGTGGAGAACGGCCAGATGCTCGTTCCCACTGCACCGGGCTGGGGCATCGATATCAACGAGGACGCGCTCAAAGATCATCCTGTATCGTTATCGCGATAACCAGGAATTTCGATGATCTTCTTGGGAACTAACAAGATCATCAGACGACAAACAAGGTGCGGATCCGATGTCCGGCCGACCTAATGGAGGGCACTGGGAGGGCGCCGGCAGTTGGCAAGCGTCATCAACGCCCATCCGGCAAGAAGTTTCGCCTCATGCACGTCGGGGATTGGGTTTCGTGGGGCGACTTTCATGAAGACGGAGGCTGGCGTGGCCGAAAATCCGACGTATCGTGTGCGTCATAGGAAGCGGCGGACCGCTGTCCTCGTCAAGGATGTGACTAGGCTTTCAACCTCAATGCTGATGGTCGAGTTGCAGGCACCGGAACTCAAAGATCTCGCGAGCGCGTCCTTTGACGATCATATCAGCCTTGTTCTACCTCATGCAGGTGATTTCGATGGTCCACAATTGCGGAAATATACGCCCTTGGCCCTCGATCGATCTCAGGGAAGTTTGTCGGTGATGTGTGCATTGCGCGGAGCCGGGCCAGCCACACGCTGGGCATCATCAATGAGGCAGGGTCAGTACATCGAGATCGAGTGGCCTCGCGAATCTACGGTCATTGCGCAGGACTTTGATTGGTATCTGCTCATGGGTGATGAGACGGCGATTCCTGCAATGGTGCGCGCATGGGATGAACTCCCCGAATCCGCAGCCATCGTTGCGCTAGCCTTGATCGACGACGGATCTGCCAGAATCTCTATTCCACCTCGCCAGCGCGCCAATTGGAAGTGGACCTATAGAAAGCAAACGCATGGTCACGCTGCGGAGCTGATCGAGGCGCTGACAACCTGTTACCCGCGAACCGGTGACGGGTACGCATGGATCGCCGGCGAATCGTTCATGACGAACGCATTGGAGGCTGCCCTCATTGAACGGTTCGGACACAACCCAGAATGGCTGAGAGCAACAGCTTATTGGCATCCGACCTAGTCCGAAGCGAGGCTTAGGTGTTCCAGCCCCTACCGTGGGATTGTCCTCGGATTTACCCTGTCCGGCCCTACCTACTGCTTGCGCCACACTATAATACCCTATAAACTGGTATTCTATGTTAATGGACAATATGGTTGCCTCGCGTCTGCGAAGGCGCCTTTTTTGCTAGAGGATGCATTGGTGTTCAAGACTCTCAAAATCACGCGCCTGTCTGGCAACATCGGTGCCGAGATCGGAAACGTCGATCTAAGTAAAACGCTCGACCAGAATGTTATCGATGAAATCTCACGCGCGCTGGCTCGACACGGCGTGATATTTTTTCGAGATCAGGAGATTACGCCGGAACAGCATGAAGCATTTGCTCGGCGCTTCGGAGATTTGACCGACGTCCGCTACGTGAAGACGGTCAAGGGTCATGTTTCCATGTCGGAAGTGACAAAGAACGAGGAAGACAAGGCCAACATCGGCGGCTCATGGCATGCCGACCAAACCTTCCACGAATTTCCTCCCAAGGGGGCAGTTCTTGTCGCACGCGAATTGCCCGACTTCGGCGGCGACACCTTGTTCTCCAGCATGGCCTGCGTGTTCGAATCGCTTTCGCCGGGTCTGCAGCGGTTGCTCGAAAGTCTCGACGTGGTTCACAGCAATGAACGTCTTGTGGCGATTACCAACACCAACCTGATTGGTCAGAACCAGCCGATCAAAGAGGTTATCCACCCCGCCGTTATTCGTAACCCTCTAACCGGTAGGAAATCGATCTTTCTCACGCCGCTCTATTGCCTCAGATTCAACGGTTGGTCGGCGGAGGATAGTATGCCGTTGCTGTCTTACCTGTACCGCCTGGCCGAGCGGCCGGAATTTCAAGTCCGCTTCACATGGCGGCCGGGATCGATTGCATTCTGGGACAACTGGCAAGTCTGGCATTACGCTGCGAACGACTATCACGGAAAGCGCCGGTTCATGCACAGGCTCGCCATCAAGGGCGAAGCATTTATCCGCGGTCGCGATCCGTTTGAGCCGCCGATGAACAACGTAGAGGCCACGGCGCCGGCTGCATAACCCACCACGCTAAAGGGGCGCATGACGGTCGGGGGAACTTATGTGGCTATCCACCCATGGCTTGTTGGATCGCGGTTGGTCCGCCCGCCATATGCGCCAGCTTGGGGCGGGCGGAACCGTTTCGCCTCATCGCGGCATGAGCCACAACAATGAAGCGCCGTTATCTCCTGCTCAACTTCCGCCGAGATTTTGGCAGAAGGCAGGATCGACGGCCTTCCACGAAACATACTGAGAGGATGAGATGGCTCCGATGAAAGCAGTTCAACTTTGTTCGGCTGCGATGCTGGTACTTGCCCTGGTAAGTTGTAACAAGCAGGTTGGACCTGGTCCGTACGGCGAGGGGGCCGTGAGCGCGGCACGGATGGAAAAGGCCGCCGCTGAACCCGAAAATTGGCTGGTCAATGGCGGAACCTATCAAGGCCAATATTATTCGACGCTCGATCAGATCAATGAGGCGAACGTCGTGCAACTCGCTCCCACCTGGTATTTTGAGTTTGATACCACCCGCGGCCAGGAAGCAGAGCCGATTGTCGTTGATGGCGTGATGTATGTGTCGACGGCCTGGAGCAAGGTCTACGCTCTCGACGCAAAGACTGGCGAGCAGATCTGGTTTTTCGACCCAAGGGTGCCGGGCAAGGCAGGTGTGCGCGCCTGTTGCGACGTGGTCAACCGGGGAGTCGCTGTTTATGACGGCAAGGTCTATGTCGGCACGATCGATGGCCGGTTGATCGCTCTCAGAGCCAAGGATGGTAAGGAAGTCTGGAGCGTCCAGACCACCGACCCGAAACAGATGTATGCGATTACTGCCGCACCGCGAGTGGCAAAGGGTAAAGTGATCATCGGCAATGCCGGCGCGGACTTCGGTGTGCGCGGCTATGTCAGTGCCTATGACGCACAGACCGGCAAGATGGCGTGGCGTTTCTATCTCGTCCCGGGAGATCCCAAGGCTCCGCCGGACGGTGCCGCGTCCGATTCCATCATGAAGTCCCTCGTCGAGCCAACCTGGAGCGGCGAATGGTACAAATATGGCGGTGGCGGCACGGCGTGGAACACCATCAGCTATGACCCCGAGTTCGAGCGGTTGTATATAGGCACGGGCAATGGGTCCCCGTGGAACCACGCGATCCGGTCGAACGGCAAGGGCGATAACCTGTTCGTGGCATCGATTGTCGCTCTCGATGTGAATACCGGCGAGTATGTCTGGCACTACCAGGAAAACCCAGCCGAGAGCTGGGATTATAACTCGGTCCAGCCGATCATGCTGGCTGACATGAAGATTGGCAATTCGGTGCGCAAGGTGCTGTACCACGCGCCCAAGAACGGCTTTTTCTACGTCATCGACAGGAGCAACGGGAAGCTCATATCGGCCAACCCGTTCGTAAGGGGCATTACCTGGGCAAAGCGGATCGACCTCGCGACCGGGCGGCCCGTGGAACCCCAGGGGTCGCGGTTCGAAAATGGCCCCTTCCTTCTCAGTCCCGGGTTGGGAGGCGCGCATGGCATCGCGCCGATGGCTCGCAATCCAAAGACGGGATTGATCTACTTCCAGGTGTCCGAAAACAGCATGATGATGGATGCCATGCCTAACTTCGTCCGCAAGGAGGGAGGCCCATCCAATACCGGCGTGGTCTCCCGAGGTTTGGGCGCCAAGAACTTTTTTATCGCGTTCGACCCTGCAAATGGACAGACAGTCTGGAAGAAGGAGCTGACCGGAGGCGGAGCGCTGGCGACCGCATCCGGGCTGGTATTCCAGGCGCGGGGCAATGTTGTGGGAGAATTGGCGGCCTATCGCGCGACCGATGGGAAGGAACTCTGGTCCTATCCGACGCCTAATTTCGCGATGCCAGCACCTATCACGTACATGATTGATGGCGTGCAATATATTGCGATCGTATCAGGTTTCGGCGGCCCTGGCGGCATCACCGCGCCTTCAGTCAACTCTTATGCCCCCCAACCCGGTCGCGTCGTTGTCTTCAAGCTTGGCGGGACAGCCAAGCTGCCGCCCGATCCCGGCCGTGCGCCGCCCGCCAATCCCGCGAAGGAAAAATGGACTCCCGCTCAGGTGGAGGCCGGATCAGCTCTCTTTACACGGAACTGCGCACGCTGCCACTCAGCTGCCGCCGTATCTCCCAATATCGTCCCCGACCTGCGCCGGTCCGCATCTCTGCCCAACAAGGATCTGTGGCAACAGATCGTGTACGATGGCCTGCTCGAAAGCAATGGAATGGTCGGTTGGAGCACGATCCTGACCCGGGATGAGATCGATCTCATCCGAGGGTTCGTCTCCTCACAGGCGGAGAAGCTCAAATCAGCCGGTGATCCTGCTCCTGTCCGGCCGAAACGTTTTGTTGCGCAACCAGGCGCAGAAGAGGCGCAATGAGGCCCCGTGGCCTCCATGCGGTCCCTTCAATCCTCCACCCTCCACTCCGGATCGGGAAGCAGCGAGCGATGTCCCGATCCGGGATGATGGAGTGTCGGCCTACGTAATGCGGTACCTCCACCACAATTCCAGACGCGAATTTTTGCCAGCGGTGGCGCGGTCGCCTGTGCATGCAGTTGCTTGGTGCAGAAGATTGGAAGCGACGCCCTCCAAAGGGGGAGGCATCGCCTGCCCCCGGCACGCCGCTGAGGAGCAGGTCGGCAAAGCTTTGAAACGGGGATTGGTCGACATCTAGAAACCGATGAGAGATGGGACGGTAAGATGGCTTCCCGGACAATGAGTGGCCACTTGATCACCCATTTTAAGATCTATAGACATAGGTTAACTGTTATTTTCTCGACGAGTGGGATAATCTCATCACCGAGATGCGACGGCACTGATCAATGGGAGAGGCTATGCGCGTAGTTGTCTGGATACCGTTGGAACCCTACAAAAATGCCGTCGTGCCGGTCGTCGAGCAAGTGCCCGGCGCCGAGATCGTGGTGATCGATGATCCTGCGCGTCTGCCGGAGGTGCTTCCGGGAGCGGCAGGCCTCATTACGTCCGGAGCCTCGCGATATACGGCTGATGTCGCTGCTGCCATCCGCGATCACGGCACAAATCTTCGGTGGATACAGACCGTCGCAGCCGGCAACGAAGGGTTCGTCGCAAACGGCGTGCCCAGTTCAATTGCGGTAACCAGCAGCGGCGGCCACTCCGCGCCCGTGGTAGCCGAGCATGCCATGGCGCTGCTGCTCGCACTGACACATTGCGTTCCTGATTTCGTGCGCAACACCGCCGCCGGCTCGTGGAACCGTGAGTTTGCACCCCGTTTTCGATCAATGTTCCGGAAAACTGCGGTCGTGCTGGGTCTGGGCAATGTGGGTATCCAGATCGCCAATCGGGCTCGGGCATTCGACATGCGCGTGCTTGGCGTTACGCGATCGGGAGCCCCGCACGAAGCGGTCGACGAGATATTTCCGGTCACGGCCCTAGGCGAAGCCCTAAGCCAAGCCGACGCGATACTCATCGCCTTGCCGATGAAACCTGACACCAGACATGTTCTCGATGCCGACGCCTTTAACCGCATGAAGGCCGGCACCTATATCGTCAACGTCGCCCGCGGTGGCATCATTGACCAAGTGGCATTGCGGTCTGCACTTGAAAGTGGGCAGGTTGCGGGCGCGGCACTGGATGTCACTGATCCTGAGCCTTTGCCGACGGGTGACCCTCTTTGGAACGCGCCCAATCTCATCATTTCGCCGCACACCGCCGGGGGCGGAAGCAGCGAGTCTCCAGCGCGACTGGCTAGCGCGGTCCGTGAGAACCTTCGCCGGCTGATCGCCGGCGAGCAATTGCTGAACATTCTACCGTTTGGCGCGCACGCGACCTGACAATCTTTTCATTACTCGAGGGTTGAAGCGACCCCAGGAGACAGGCAGATCGATGGTAGGGCCGCAAGCAAGTGAAATTCGTCGAGACAAGGTCGGTCCGACGATGACCGAGGGCGTTGAGGAGGTAGCGGCCGCACCGATCGCGGTCGCTGACACCCTGGTTCGTCCGGTACCTTGGTGGGCGAAGGTTCCCTGGCTACCGTTGATCTTGCTGTCCCCTATGCTCGTTTTCGGGCTGTTCGGCCAATGGTTGATGCCGCACGATCCAACTCTGATCGATTTCACCAATACACAACGTCCGCCGGCTTGGCTCGCTGGCGGCTCCTGGTCGTATCCGCTGGGCACAGACAACTTCGGTCGCGATCTCTTGAGCACCTTGATTGACGGCGCATATGTGCCACTGATCGTCGCGATTGTCGGCGTGTTCGGAGCGGCCTTGATCGGCATCACGCTGGGTATGGTTGCCGGCTATTTTGGCGGTTGGGTCGATGCGTTGCTGATGCAGCTCGTCGACGTCAAGATGTCCATTCCTGCGACTTTGCTCATCATCCTGATCGGCAGCGCGATAGGCGCCGGGCTACCAACGATCTTGAGTGCGATCGTCTTCTTGTTCTGGGCGTCGTATGCCCGTGTGGTTCGAGGACAAGTTCTCAGCCTCAGAGAAAGGGGATATATCGCGCTGGCGCGGGTCGCGAACTGCAGCAATTTTTGGATCCTGACGCGGCACATCCTTCCAAATGTGCTCTCGACATGTATCGTCCTGGTGACACTGCAGTTTGGCGGCGCAATCATGATCGAAGCGGGCATCAGCTTCCTCGGATTGGGCGTGCAGCCCCCAGCCTCCACATGGGGCCTCATGGTTTCGGGAGGTCGCACCTATCTTGGCACAGCCTGGTGGATGCCGGTGTTTCCCGGTATCGCGATAACGATGACCGTGATGGGCGCCAATCTCTTCGGCGACTGGCTCCGTGATACCCTGCAAGCGCAATCCAAGGCCTGACAGATGTTCAACTATTTTCTTCGTCGGCTTGTGCGGGCGAGCATCACTCTTATCGGCATTTCGATCATCATCTTCGTAGCCATTCGGATGTCGGGCGATCCGGTCATGTCGCTGGCGCCTGAGGATGCGACGGAAGCGGACATCGCCGAGATCCGCGCCGAGCTTGGCTTGGATAAGCCTGTCTGGGTGCAATACGTCATCTATGCTAAAAACGCCGTCCAAGGGGATTTCGGCCGATCGATCCGCTATCAACAACCAGCGCTCGACATGGTTGCCGCGCGTTTACCGGCGACGATCCATGTCGGTCTTTCTGCATTCATCCTGGCGACGCTTATCGGGGTGTTTCTCGGCGTTACGACGGCAAGGTATCGCGGGAGCGGCGCCGACTATTCCATCCGGATGGGCGCAATCCTCTGCCAATCAGCACCGGGCTTCTGGCTTGGCATGATTCTGATCCTGATTTTTTCAGTAAACCTGCACTGGCTGCCTGCAAGTGGACGAGGCAGTGCCGCACACATGGTCTTGCCCGTCGTAACGCTGGGCCTCGCCGCCGTCGCTTCGACGATGCGCCTCACCCGCTCGTCCATGCTCGAGACGCTTGGTTCGGAATATGTCCGCTTCCTGCGAAGCAAGGGCCTTTCGGAGGATATGATCGTCTGGAAGCACGCCCTTCGCAATTCATTCATTCCCGTCCTCGCCGTGATGGGGCTCCAGCTTGGAAATCTGATGGCAGGAGCAATCATCGTTGAGACGGTCTTCAACTGGCCCGGAGTCGGCAAACTGATGGTCGAAGCACTGCAAGCGCGTGACTTCCCGATCATTCAGGCTGGCGCCTTCCTGCTTTCGATCATGATGGTCAGCATCAATCTCCTCGTCGATCTTCTGTTCGGAATAGTCGACCCTCGCATACGGTATGAATGACATGAGCTCTTCCTTTCCGGCTTCCGAAACTTCGGCGCCGCTCCTGGACGTTGACGATCTCACCGTGGACATCGCCGCGCGAGACGGGAAAGGCATTGTACATGCCGTTTCGGGTGTCAGTTTCGAACTAAAACGCGGGTGCACATTAGGAATCGTCGGCGAATCCGGTTGCGGAAAATCCACGACCGCGATGGCGATCATGCAACTCCTCCCCGGTTCGGCGCAGATCAAGTCGGGAACTATTTCCTTCGACGGCAACGACATCGTCGGGAAGTCCCAGACAGAGATGCGGGCGCTTCGCGGGAAGCGGATCGGCATGATCATGCAGGACCCGATGGTCGCGCTGGACCCTGTCTTCACTGTCGGCGATCAACTCGCCGAACCCTTGAAGCTGCATATGGGTCTCAAGGGCCAAGCCCTCCTAGAGCGTCAAGTCGCCCTCCTGGAAGCTGTCGGCATTCCATCCCCGGAAACGCGACTGAAGCAGTATCCCCACCAGATGAGCGGCGGCATGCTGCAGCGTATCGTCGGGGCGATAGCCATTTCCTGCAATCCCGAACTCCTTATCGCGGACGAGCCAACAACCGCGCTTGATCCGACCGCGCAAGCACAGTTCCTTGATCTTCTGGCCGACATTCGAGACACCCGAGGGCTGGCGCTCATTATCGTAACACACGATTTCGGAGTAACCGCGCGCCTGTGCGATGATATCATGGTCATGTATGCGGGGCGGATCGTAGAGCGCGGTCCCGTAGAAACCATATTCAAGGCGCCGCGCCATCCCTACACTCGCGCTCTTCTCGACGCCATTCCTAAGCCCGAGAATGATCGGTCGAAAGGCTTGGCCACGATCGAGGGCCAGCCACCCAATCTGGCCGAGTCAATTTCAGGATGCTCGTTTGCGCCTCGATGTCGATTTGCCATGCCGCGGTGCACATCCGAACGCCCCCCTGTGACGAAGCTTCCCGGCGACCATCAGACCGCGTGCTGGTTGGAGGTTGTATGAATCGGAAAATCCTCGAAGTCCGAGATCTGCGGAAATATTTCCCGCTTCCGGCGAATCCCCTGCGGCGAGGCGAAAGGCCTGTCGTGCGGGCAGTCGACGGCGTGAGCTTTGCTATTCCGGAAGGTGAAACCCTCGGCCTCATCGGGGAATCCGGTTGTGGGAAATCGACGACGGTCAAGCTGCTCCTAAGGCTTGAGTCTCCGACCGATGGCCAGATCCTGTTCGATGGGAAAGAAGTCCAGAATTCCCACGGAAAGGACTTGCGAACTTATCGCAGTCAAGTGCAAGCGGTATTTCAGGATCCATATAGCTCTCTCAGCCCGAAGCGGACAGTATTCCAAGCGATCGCTGAACCGTTGCACGCAGCGAAGCGCTTCTCACGCGAGGAGATAATCCGTCGCGTAAACGAGTTGCTGGACATCGTCGGCCTGCCCTCCACGGCCCAGTCAAGGCTGCCCCATGAGTTTAGCGGCGGCCAACGCCAGCGCATCGCGATTGCACGAGGATTGGCGCTGCAGCCACGCCTCCTGATACTGGACGAGCCCGTATCCGCGCTGGACGTTTCGATCCGCGCCCAGATCCTAAACCTTCTGCAAGATCTGCAGAAGCAGTTTGGGCTCAGCTACCTGCTGATCTCGCACGACCTCGATATCGTCACGCACATGTGCCAGTCGGCTGCCGTTATGTATCTCGGGAAAATCGTCGAGATAGGTCCGATGGATGTAATTCGAAGCTCCCCTCAGCATCCTTATACACGGGCGCTCTTTTCTTCGGTCCTACCCACGAATTTGGAACAGGAAATTCAAAGAATTCGCCTGCATGGCTCCGTTCCTTCTCCCATCAATCCTCCTTCGGGATGCAGCTTTCACACTCGCTGCCCCAGTGCCCAGCCAATTTGCAGCCAGCAACTGCCCCCGCGGATCACAACAGCCCATGGCAGCACCGCCGTATGCCATCTCCTAACTGCTGATGAGCGCACCCTGGAGGCCGTACCATAGACTTGTGATGGGCTTGTCGCGAAAGAAGCCGAAAGACTGATCGGGACCCTTGGAGCTACTGTCTGACCGGCCAATGTTCGACTAGCAATCGTGGGCAAAGTTCCAGGATTGCAGGATGGTAGCTGAATCAGCCTCCCCTTCGCACTTTAACCGCAACGAGGCGGTGCCCGCGCATCGGGTCCGGACGCTCGCGAAGGTCTACACCGGCTTGCCGGCGGTCGCGCGGGCGGTCGACGACCAGTTGACCATGCTCGCCAATGGCAACGTATGCTCAGGTCTCGACACGCTGCGCATGCTCGCCCTCGGTATGAAAGGCGTGCTTATCTGTCACCCTTGGGCGCTCGCGTTCGCGACCGGCGGTGAGCAAGTGGTCTCGGGCATGCTCGCCCATTTCGTGCAGGACGGACCGGCCTTGCGCTCACGAACTGTGGCAGTATCGCCGACATTGGCAACATATCCTCGCCCGCCCTGGCTAACGTATCGAACCGGCGAAAGCGACCACCGCCGAACAGAGCATGAATTGCCGGGGCCGCCGGAAAGCTCTGATCAGGTCGCGACTAAGTCTATGTTTTCCAAAGACAGCGAAGGAATATCGCGTCCCATGGGACGATATTCGACGCCTCGCCTCATCATGTAGACCGCAACGTTGTTCCACAGCGGAATAGTCGGCACATCCTCATGCAGTCGACGTGCCGCAAGTTTGAGATAATGGGCTTGATCGGCATCATCCTTGGCCGCCAGCGCGCCTCGCACAGCGTCGTCGAATGTGTCATCGTTGTACCATGAATATGGCGTGAGCCCGCTATAGGCTTGCCTCATGGCTTCAACGGGATCGCCATAGCTGGCGAAGATAGCAGGCGATACCATCGACATGCGAACGTTCGGGTTTTTGGAAATCGAGCGGACGAATTCCAGGCCCTGCGTCGCTTCTATCGCGCTGATCTCGCACGACACGCCGATTGCCTTCAAATAGAGCGCGACGGCTTCCGTCGTTTCCCTGATGCCGTAATAGGAATTAGTCCAATACGTGACCGGCAGTGTAAAACCATTCGCGTATCCGGCCTCTGCAAGGAGGCGGCGGGACAGGTCGGGGTCATAGGAAAATGGCTTTATGTCGGGATTGTAGCCAGGTTCTCCCGGAGCAAACCCCGCATAGCGCTTCGGAATACCTCCGAACAATCCGTTCCTGATCGATTCGGCGTCGATCGCATGAGCGAGAGCCAGGCGCACCCGTCTGTCCGCCCAAGGAGTGCTTTTGTTTGCCAGCTGAAAGCGAAGGCTGAAGGTCGGATGCATATCCGCCTGGGCGCGCACGAAGCCCGCCTCCTCCAGAGACGGAACCATTGGGAAAGGCGCAGCCATGATCATGTCGGCCTCTCCCGAGCGAAGCATGGCGACACGGGTCATATCCTCCTGAACGAAGGCGAGGCGCACACGTTTTACTTGCGGCGCGCCTCCCCAATAGCCTTCGAAAGCATCCAAGTCGGCATGTTCGAACGGACGATAGTCAACTAATCGATATGGTCCCGTGCCCACCGGGGCGGAACTGAACCGTTCCTCCCCAACCTTGTCATGGTAGCGCTTTGAAAAAATGTATAGGCTGCGGACGCGCACAAACGCATTAGCAAGAGACGAGAAATAGAAGCGAACCGTATGGTCGTCGACTATCTCGACCCGTTCGAAGTCGCGCATTCGGCTTCGATAGAATGTGCCGTGTTTGAAGAGCCGCTCGTGACTGAACTTGACGTCCTCTGCCGTGAACGGGGAGCCGTCATGGAAGTGGACATCTCGTCGCAGTCGAAACTCTACCATCTTGCCGTCCGGCGAATAACTCCATTCGGCCAATCCCGGCACTCGGTCGCCAGCTGCATTCTTTGCGACCAGCGCCTCGTTTATGTTCTCCAGCATCGGTTTCGCGGCGTTTATGCCGAAATCGATCGTGCTATAGTCTATTCCCGGCGGCATTTGATTGATGGCGACGACGAACCGGCCGTCAGCCCCCCATTGGCTACGACCAATCAGGGTGCCGAGCGTGGCAAGGCCCGTAACTCCAGTTCCCCCGATAACGAGTTGCCGACGACTGATCTTGAACCTGTCCTTATCACTCACCAAACGGTCTCCGTTCATAAATCCATCGAAACAAGATCGTCGGGCAACGACCTGGCTCTGCAACCTCAATCAGATCTGAAGCCTGCTAGCGGCATATTGATTGGACCATGGTATCCTGGGAAAGGCGCGGCGCGGGCGCGTGAGAAAAATATCTGTCGCAAGCCGACCCTCCTATAACCTAGAGAAATAGGTTTAATCTCGCAGACTGCGCATTGCAAGCTGCGCCAATCTGAATCCGCGCCACGCAAGTCACAAAATTCCGATAGTTGTTTGGCACGCGCTGCTTCCGCCAATCTTTGTTGGGGACGCGCGACTGGCCCTTCAGAGCATTTTCGAGAGACTCCGCTTAGGCTTTGATCACCGCACCCAGCCGCGCTGCGCCGCGCCGAAGCGAAGGCAAAATTCGAGTGCGCAGATCCGTAAGTGGGATGCGGGCGACGGCCGTACCTACATTGAGGGCGGCCACCACTTCGCTGGCGGGTCTGATCGGGACGGCTACCGACCGAAGACCCAATTCGAGCTCCTCATCGACAATTGCGTATCCCTGCTCTCCCACCTTGGCGATAAGCTCGAGTAGGGTGCCGGGATCTGTTTGCGTCCGAGGCGTGAGCGCCTGTAAGTTCGCGCGTCGCAGGTAAGCCTCCTGCTGGAACCTCGGCAGTCCTGCAAGCAATACCCGTCCCATCGAGGTGGCAAAGAGGGGCAGCCGACTTCCGGCGCGCAGCGCGATTGACATGATGCGCGAGGCCTCGGCGCGCGCAACATAGTGAACTTCGTCCGCCTCCATCACTCCGAGCGAGCAAGATTCACCTAGCTCGTCGCGCAGATCGTCGAGGATGGGCTGAGTCCGCACCGCCAGGGAGTTCGACGACATAAATGCGTAGCCAAGGGACAAGGTCCTCGGGCGCAGGACGTAACGCTGCCCCTCCTGCCCAGCATAGCCAAGCGTTACAAGCGTGTAGAGACACCGGCGGACTGCAGCCCGACTTATACCGGTCATTCGGCTCGCTTGGGCGATGGTCATGGGCTGCTCATGCTCGGCGAAGCATTGCAGCACCGCCAACCCTCGGGAAAGCGACATCATGAACTCGGGGTCACCACGATGCTCCCGTTCCAGATCCTCGTTCTCGCTCATTACACCTCAGTAACCGATAATCGATTATCTGTGCGAATATCGATTGACTCGCAACGGCGCAAGCACGACCGCGAAGTCTGATGGAGGGTGAAATGATCGACAAGTCGATGGAAACTGTCGCCGCCGCGGTCGCCGACATTTTCGACGGCGCTTCCGTCATGATCGGCGGATTCGGAACTGCCGGAATGCCGGATCAGTTGATCGACGCACTGATCGATCGCGAGGTCGGGAACCTCACGATCATCAACAACAATGCGGGAAATGGCGAGAACGGAGTTGCCGCACTCATCAAGGCGGGCCGCGTCAGGAAAATCATCTGCTCCTTTCCGCGGCAGGCGGATTCGCATCATTTTGACGCCGCCTACCGCGCCGGTGAAATCGAACTCGAGCTCGTCCCGCAAGGAAATCTAGCTGCCCGCATCCAGGCTGCCGGGGCTGGCCTTGGCGCCATCTTCACGCCGACCGGATTCGGCACCCTCCTCGCGGAGGGCAAAGAAACGCGCAATATTGAAGGCCGCGACTATGTGCTCGAATATCCGATCCGGGCAGACTTCGCCCTGATCAAGGCTCACAAGGGCGATCGCTGGGGCAATCTTGTCTATCGCAAGACAGCGCGCAACTTCGGACCGATCATGGCGATGGCTGCCACGACAGCGATCGTCCAAGTATCGCAGATCGTTCCGCTCGGCGAACTCGATCCCGAGTGCATCGTAACGCCTGGCGTTTTCGTCCAGCGCCTCGTGGAGGTCCAGCCCACAACGGTTTCGATCGCCTGACAGGGAGACAAAAATGAACCGCCTGACTCGTGAGCAGATGGCCGCGCGCGTGGCGCAAGACATTCCCGAGGGAGCCTATGTCAATCTAGGCATCGGCCTTCCAACCATGGTCGCCAACCATCTGCCCGCCGATCGGGAGATCATCCTACAAAGTGAGAATGGCGTTCTCGGCATGGGGCCTGCTCCCGCCGAGGGAGAAGAAGACTGGGAGTTGATCAATGCCGGCAAGCAGGCCGTGACCTTGCTAACTGGCGGCGCGTTCTTCCATCATGCCGACAGCTTCGCGATGATGCGTGGTGGACATATCGATATTTGCGTGCTGGGCGCGTTCCAAGTGTCGGTCCGTGGCGACATCGCCAACTGGCATACGGGCGAACCCGACGCCATCCCGGCCGTGGGTGGCGCGATGGATCTGGCGATCGGCGCCAAGCAGACGTTCGTCATGATGGAATTGCTCACCAAGCAAGGAGCGAGCAAGCTGGTGGAGAGTTGCACCTATCCCCTCACGGGTTTGGCGTGCGTGTCACGGGTTTATACCGATCTTGCGGTGTTCGAAGTCGGCGCAAACGGGGCATCCGTCGTCGAACTGGTCGACGGCATGTCCATAACGGAACTGGAGTCGCTGACCGGCCTCGCGCTCACCGAGTGCAACCGTCAGACACCAACCGAGCTCAAATTGGACGCGAGGGCATCGGCATGATCGCTGACGCATTTATTTGTGATGCCATTCGCACCCCGATCGGCCGTTATGGCGGCGTTTTGGCGGGTATCCGCGCCGACGATCTTGGCGCGCTGCCAATCAAGGCTCTGCTGCAACGAAATCCTGGTCTGGATCCCGTAAGCATCGAGGAAGTCTTCTACGGATGCGCCAATCAGGCAGGAGAAGACAATCGGAACGTCGCTCGCATGAGCGCGCTTCTGGCGGGACTTCCGTGTTCCGTCCCAGGAGTGACATTGAACCGCCTGTGCGCATCCGGCCTCGAGGCGATCGGCACAGCGGCCCGAGCCATTCGGACGGGGGAAATGTCCCTTGCCATCGCGGGCGGCGTGGAAAGTATGACGCGCGCGCCATATGTCCTGGCAAAGGCGGACACGGCTTTTGGCCGGAGCCAAACGCTGGAAGATACGACAATGGGCTGGCGGTTCGTCAACCCGGCGTTCGCCGCTGCTTATGGCGCCGAAACCATGCCACGGACCGGCGAGAACGTCGCCATCGACTTCGGGGTAAGTCGCGAGGACCAGGATCGTTTTGCACTGCAAAGTCAGCAGCGGGCGGCTGCAGCGCGATCCAGCGGCTTCCACGCAGCAGAGATTGCCGCTGTCTCTGTCACCGGAAAGAAGAGCGGCGAAACTGTCGAAGTCGCCCTCGACGAGCATCCCCGTCCCGACACATCGATCGATGCGCTCGCTCGCCTCAAGCCGCTCTTCGGGCCGGACGGCACCGTTACGGCAGGCAATTCCTCCGGCATAAACGACGGAGCGGCAGCGCTGTTGATCGCGAGCGAGGCCGCCGCGAAGCGTCATGGCCTCGTGCCACGGGCGCGCGTCCTCGGAATGGCATCCGCCGGGATCGAACCGCGGATCATGGGCGTCGGCCCCCTCCCCGCCGTGCAGAAGCTGCTTGGCCATCTCAACATGCAGATCGACGATTTTGATGCGATCGAGTTGAACGAAGCCTTCGCCAGCCAATCCCTTGCGGTCCTGCGCGGATTGAGGATCGCCGATGACGCGCCCCATGTGAACGCGAATGGCGGAGCGATTGCGCTTGGCCATCCCTTGGGTATGTCCGGCGCACGTCTGGTATTGACGCTGATCAATCAGCTTGAAAAAACTCAAGGCCGGCTGGGGCTTGCAACTCTGTGTGTGGGGGTGGGCATGGGGCTTGCGCTTGCGGTCGAGCGGGTGTGATTGCCTTGCGGACTTCGTCTGCGCGGCCTGCCGGGTGGGGAGCAGAGAACATCCAAGGAGGATCATCCCTCGTACGGCCGTCAGCCAGCTCTTGGCCTGGTAGTCAGACGCGCGCAACAAGCGCGACAGCGTTCCTCCGTTTGCGGGCACCCAGTCGTGACGCCCAAAGGCGCTCGCTGTTCAGCACCGCACTTTTTTCGTCCAGAGCTGAGCGCTGGAGATAAAATCGACCAAGCAACTCCCGGCCCACAGGTGCCTTGGTACGTCTTCAGACCATGAACGAAAGCAGATCGGGCCTCGCTGAAGGAGGGATACATGAAGGACGCGATCAGAAGTCATAGGAAAAGCGCGAAACAGAAGGAAGTCAATCGATATGTGCGCGCGTTTGGCCTGCTTGCAGCCGTCGCAATTATCTCGAGTGGCCCGACATCCAGCCGGGCGGGTCCGCTAAAACCGGCACCCGATCAGCCGAGCGAACCGATTGTCCTTTCCCGCCAGGGCGCCTTTGAAATAGGGGGCAAGGTGCTTGGCGACGAAAACGCATCGCTGCACTGCGACCATGGCTATGTGGAATATGCTATTCCCGTCCGTCCGCGCAAGATCGGCCTGTTCATGTGGCACAGCTCATCAGCGACGGTCTGGCAGAGCCGGTGGGATGGCGGCGAAGGATATCAAAGCATCTTTCTGCGGCGTGGCTTTCCCGTCTATCTGTGGGACGGACCGAGGGTTGGTCGCGCGAACTGGGGATGTGAAGCGACCAGCTTCACGCCCACCCTCGGAAGCGACCAGCGCAGCTTCGATGCATGGCGCTTGGGAAAAGGTTATCTCAACTGGTTCCCCGACGTGCAGTTTCCGAAGGAAGATCCGGACGCATGGGAGCAAGCGGCCCGCAAGCGCTATGTGGAGTTTGACACGGTAGAGAACGCCCAGCTCGAATCCGACGCAGCAGCCAAAGCAGTAGACCGGGTCGGCGGAGCCGTTCTTGTCACCAACTCAGCCGGCGGCTTTCGTGCCTTGCTGACAGCTCTCAAGAGCGACAATGTTCGTGCGATCGTCGCCTATGAAAACCCGGGTTATGTGTATCCCGAAGGTGAAGGCCCTCAACAAGAAATTGGCCCGTTCGGTCCGGTCTATGTATCTGAAGAGGCGTTCAAGAAGTTCGCGAAGATTCCAATGCAGTTTGTGTGGGGTGATAACATCGAGGGATCGCAAAACTGGGAAGCGTCACTGGAAAGATGCAAACGATTTGTCGCGCTCGTGAACAGCTATGGCGGCAAGGCGGAAATCCTGCATCTGCCGGATGCCGGTTTGAAAGGAAATACGCACATCCCCTTTGCCGATCTCAACAACGTGCAAGTTGCTGACCAATTGTCGAAGTTCCTCGCGAAGCACCACCTGGACCGCCGATAACGCCACCGGCGTATGCTCGAACACGCTATCACCAGGAGCGTTGCACGAAACGCAAAGCGAGCGAGGCCGGAGGCACCGGGCGCAGCCCGATTAATCCGGCCCATCCCGACTATGAGATCGCGCGCGTCACAGCAACGCCGACGGGGACGCGCCGCCCATTCGACTACGGGGCGTCACCAAGCCCTCGATCGGAATGGGCGTCTATGATCGAGACGACAGGGCGGCCTGATCGCCCATGGCATGCCTACCATCATCGACAGCGTTGGCACCGCTACGCTGCGACAACATCGCTCGCCCGCGATGCCCGGCGAGAGCACACTGGACGGTGACGCGATCTGGGAGAAGCCCTGCCAGCGCCTCTCGCCGCGGCAGCCGAGCATCCGCACGATCTTTCTGGAAATAGCGCTTGTGCGTACACTCGTCGGCGCCATCGGCGCCCAGGCCCCTCCCAGGATTAATGGTGGTCGGCAATGGGGCGACATTGTCGTCAGGAACTAGAACAGTCCGCGTGACGCGCCCGCTGAATGTGGTGCGCCTAAATACAACACGTGATCCAACAGAGTGAATTTGGGGCTTCAACAAGATCTTGCAGCCGCTGGCCGGCAACGGACGTTCCTGGCCGGGAACCGACGTTTTGTCAGGAACGCCAAAACAGTACACCGGGGATGAAAACCGTTCAGAACGGTTGATCCACCGATTTTATGGTGACCCCTACGGGAATCGAACCCGTGTTTCAGCCGTGAAAGGGCCGCGTCCTGACCGCTAGACGAAGGGGCCACACCAGCCGGCGTTGGTCTAGCCGGCGGCAAGCCCGGCGCCTATGCCGCGCCACTTGGCCGGTGGCAAGTCCAAAATGTCGCGTATAGGTCCGCCCTACAACGCCACGCACTCGCAGCCCTCCATGCGGAATTTGCTCCGCATTCCATAATTCAAATTCAAATTGAAATTTGAGCTCAAATTAAACAATAAATTTTACTTTACACACCACATCGTCGACCACATAATGAATGAATGAACGTTTCTATCAATAATATGAACAGTGATTCCGTCGTTTTTTCAAGAAGTGTCGGAATAGACTTCATTAGAATACTTTTATCTATACTAGTGGTTCTTCATCACACCGCAATAAGCTATGGCGGATCAGGAAGCTGGTTCTGGCGTGAAGAACCGAATGCCTCGATCGACATTCTTGTGATATTTAACACGATCAACCAGTCCTATTTCATGGGGATGTTCTTTTTGATCGCGGGCTATTACACACCGCGATCATATGATCGAAAGCAGCCCGCCAAATTCCTTTCGGGCCGGCTCCTTCGCCTTGGCCTCCCGCTGCTGGTGTTCTTCTTCATTCTCCATCCGTTGACTGTGGCGATTGCCCGGAGCAACAAAAGCAATCCGCTGATGCAGGAATGGTGGCATATGACGAAAGCCTGCGCATTCGGCCCGGGGCCCCTCTGGTTCGCCATCGCTCTGCTGATCTTTGCGACCTGCTACACGGGTGGGCGCGAGGTATTCCGCCTAGCGGATCGGGAAGCACGCTCCGTCGACGCACTACCTTCTCATTTGAAGCTCGCCTTGGTGGCCGTAGGGCTCGGCATGCTCTCCTTCCTTGTGCGCCTAGCTTTTCCGGTGGGTAAAGAGGTGCTTTGGCTGCAGTTGGGTTATTTCCCCTGCTACATTTTTCTCTTCGTGGCAGGCTGCGCGACGGCTCGGCCCCGACTGCTGGAACGCATCACGCTACGGGAGGCCGCCCCTTGGCTAATCATCACCAGCCTTGCGCTCGTTACCTTACCGATCATGCTGTGGACGCGAGGGCCAATGGGCGGATTTGAAGGAGGCTGGAACCTTAATGCCCTATATTATGCCCTGTGGGATCCTCTGGTTGCGTGCGGAGTCATTCTGGGACTACTGGTAGCGGCAAGGCGATGGGGCCGGCATCCCACTCCAATCACGTCTTCCCTCGCCCGCAATGCCTTTGGAGCCTTCATCATCCACCCGCCGGTCCTCGTCGCATTGAGCGTTTGGGCCATGCCCTGGACCGCCGCGCCATTAATCAAGTTCACCGTGGTCGGAGCGGCCGCGTGCACGGTTTCATTCATCTTAGCAGCAGCTTTACGGGAGCTACCGGGTATGCGCCACATCATCTAGGATACGAGCGGCCTCGCCGCCTCGCCCTACCCCATCGGATTGGTTCACACCGGCGACGATTTCGATCGCACCTGCAAATCAACCCGAAAGCACATGCTACGGCAAGTTATCAATGTGCCTGATGAACCTAGGGGGACAACCCTATAGAACAGACTTTTCAGCCCTTACTCTACAGGGTGGTGGAGCTGAGGGGAATCGAACCCCTGACCTCATCATTGCGAACGATGCGCTCTCCCAACTGAGCTACAGCCCCCAGGGAGCGCAGCCTATAAGCACCGCAGATGGGCATTGCAACGGGTTTTCGGACGCTGGCTTGGCATCCCGCCAATTTTGTACGAGGGGCTGCGAACGAGGCGTGGCCTCCGTTGCCGACACCATGCCGAGCCCCCAACTCACCACTGCGGAGCGACAAAAGGGACAGGACGGCCGGAACCGCATATCAGGCCGCTGCCTTGCGCGCTGAGAGCACATATCCCGCCCACCTTCCTTCTCATCCCCTCCCTCCCCGGACATGGCGATTGCATCCCTCCGTCTTATTGCAGATGATGGCCGTTATTCAGGACAGGCTACTGAATAGGAGACGGAACATGCTGGACCGCCGCACGACCCTCGCCGGAATGGCCGCCTTGCCTTTCACGTGGAGGGCCGCTCTTGCCCAACCCTCTGCCGACAGCAGGCTGAGAATGATTCCTATCGGCGATAGCGGGATCCAGGTGCCAGCCATCGGCATCGGGACAGCTCGACGTTATGATGATCCGAAAGGTGAGGAGCAACTCACACCATTGCGCGCAACCATCAAGCGCTTTGCCGAGTTGGGCGGTACCGTCATCGACACCGCGCCTTCCTATGGCCGAGCCGAGGAGGTGGTCGGCCAACTCGTCGCGGATCTCGGCCTGCGGAACAGGCTGTTCCTCGCTACCAAGGTCGGGGTCGCCTCGCGCGAGGCCGGGCTGGCCCAGATCGAGCAATCATTCAAGAAGCTGCGGACAGACCACATCGACCTGATAGCCGTCCACAATCTGCGCGACGTTGATAATCAACTCGCGATCTTGCGTGATCTCAAGGCCGCCGGGCGCATCCGCGTGCTTGGGATCACCACCTCGTTCGACGAGCAGTACGAGCCGTTCGAGGCAGTCATGCGCCGCCAGGCGCTGGATACTATCCAGGTCGATTACGCGCTGGACAATCGCAACGCTGCCGACCGAATTCTGCCGCTGGCGCAGGAGAAGGGCATCGCGGTGATGGTCAATCTGCCGTTCGGGCGGGACCGCCTGTTCACTGCCACGCGTGACAAGCCACTGCCCGATTGGGCCAAGGAGATCGACGCCACGAGTTGGGCGCAGATATTCCTCAAATATGTGCTGTCGCATCCGAGCCGGCCGATCGCCATCCCCGGCATGGCGCAGGCGCGCTATGTGGACGACAATCTCGCCGCAGCGCGTGGCCCGCTGCCGGACGCGGCGCTTCGCAAGCGAATGGAGCAGTATATAGATGGCCTCTGAGGCTTCGGCCGGCCGTTCCCTGCTCGGTCGTCTCATCGTTGCGCGGCCAGGCGAGGTCCCGGCCGTCGCCATCGGCTTCCTGCTCTTCTTCCTGCTGTTCGCCTCCTATTTCATGCTGCGACCGGTGCGCGAGACGTTCGGCATTGCCGGCGGGGTCGACAAGCTGCAATGGCTGTGGACAGGGACCTTCGTAGCTATGCTGGTGGTGGTGCCCCTCTACGGCTGGGTCGCCACGCGCATGCCTCGTAGGCGGCTGCTGCCAATCCTCTACTCGCTTTCAGCGCTGATCATGACGGGCTTCGCGACCAGCCTGGTGCTCGACCCCGCCAATATCTGGATCGCCCGGGCGTTCTACATCTGGCTTTCGGTGATGAATCTGTTTGTCATCTCGCTTGCCTGGAGCCTGATGGCGGACGTATTCGACCCCGACCAGGCGCACCGCCTTTTCGGTCAAGTCGCCGCCGGAGCGAGCCTGGGCGGGCTCACTGGCCCGCTGATTTCCGGCCTGCTGGTGGCACCACTGGGCGAAGCCGGACTCCTCTATCTCTCCAGCGCGCTACTGCTCACCACCCTGCCTTGCGTGCGCCTGCTGCTTGCCTGGCGCGAGAAGGCCGGTCCCCGTTCACAAGCACACGAACCTCCGGCCAACCGGATCGGGGGCTCGATCTGGGCCGGGCTGACGCTGATTGCCCGCTCACCCTATCTCCTCGCCATCTCCGGATTCATCCTACTCCTCACTGCCGCCACGACTTTCCTCTATTTCGAGCAGGCGCGGATCGTCGAAGCGACCTTTCCGGACAGGACGCGGCAGACACAGGTGTTTGCCGCCATCGATGTCCTGGTCCAGTCGCTCACGATCCTGATCCAGATCTTCTTCACGGGGCGGCTGGCAAAACGGCTCGGCGTCAGCGTCCTCCTCGCTGGGGTACCGTTGCTGATGACTGCGGGTTTTGGCCTGCTGGCATTAGCGGCGACCTTCCCCGTGCTCGCCTTTGTGATGATCCTGCGTCGCGTCGGTGAATATGCCCTGATCCGCCCCGGTCGTGAGATGCTGTTCACCCGCGTCGATACTGAGACGAAGTACAAAGCCAAGAATGCTATCGACACCGTAGTCTATCGCGGCGGTGATGCGCTCGCCGGCTGGGTTTACACGGCGGTGTCGACGCTCGCCTCCATCCAGGCCGTGGCGTTTGCCGGGGCGCTACTCGCGGGCCTATGGGCGCTCCTCGGCTATCGCATCGGCCGTCGCCATGATGCCGATGGGCAAGCATAGGGACCAAAATCAGCTATTCTCCGCCGTTCGTTAGATCAAACCTGCGGTCATGAGACCGGCGGACAAAGCCGTGACCGTCAGCACCTCGCTGGCCGCGACGAGCATGGTCTCGGCCTAGCCAACGTGGGCGCTCAAGCCACAGCGCGTTCATCGCCGCTCTCTGGCGGCGTATACCGAGTGACCCGACCAGCGCCTCGCTTGCTTGCGTAGAGTGCCTTGTCGGCCAAGCCGAGCAGATGGTCCAGGCCATCGGGACCGGCTTCCCTCACGATATAACCGAGGGACATCGATACGTTCAGCGTATGCCCTTCGATCTGGAATGGCTGGGCGATCACAGTGACAAGCCGTTCTGCCAAATACTGTGCGTGGGCCTCGGTCTCGATACCATATTGCACCACGGCGAACTCATCACCACCCAACCGCGCAGCCATGTCACTGGAGCGGATGACGCGAGTGATGCGTTGTCCCACGGCGCTCAACAGCGCATCGCCGACCGGGTGGCCATAGCTGTCATTGATCGATTTAAACCCATTTAGGTCGGCGTAATGAACAGCAATGAGAGTGCGCGGCTCGCCCTTCACGACCTGCTCATTGAACCATTCGCGCAGTGCGATACGATTGGGTAGCGCGGCAACGAATCCTGCCGTGCAAGATTAGCGAACGCAAATCTCAGCATGATGTCCTTGCGGGCGCGCTCGTGCCGGCCACGCAGGCTGTACATCCCGCCGACCAGGAATGACGTGGCGAGGAGACCAGTCACCTGATAAAGCCTGTCCCCCACTATCAGGCCAGCAATGATAGCAGGTAAAAGCGATACGATCATGCAGAGGTTGGCGATGCGCGGCCGAAGCCCCATGCCCGCTGCCACACCGGCCGCATAGCCAGTCAACAAACAAATAACGACCATATGCCCCCCGGGGACGGGGAGGAGTATGACCCGCATACCGAACAACCCGAGAAGGATCGCAAAGGCGAAATAAGGCAATACAAACCGTCGCTCCAGGGCCTTGGCCTGTGCGAACGTCAGGCTTTGCCGGCGTGCAGCCGGGGCCAATCTCCACGCTGTCCACAGGCGCACGGCGGATGCAACGGCGCCCGCCCCCAAGAGCAGAAGGAGAGCCTCGTCACCGGTAACATCGACGATCAAAACGCCAGCGATCAGAAACAACAGGGTCATGATGACCGAAGGCACGAGCGCCTCGAAAACGCTCCGGATCAGTTCGATCTCAACCGCTTCGACTGTACGATGATGATGCATGTATGACGTTTCACGATCCAGTGGCGGAGCCCTTGGCCGCCCGCGACCATTCACGCGGACAATCCCACGGTTCACGCTAGAGCGTTCATGGTTACGGAGTATTTAAACCGTCGGCCGGAATGTCGCCAATCTGTCGATGAGCAAGCCCGTGTCTATAAATTAACGAAAGCAGGGCGAAGCGCCCCGTCGTAGAGCGCTTCTCTGCTCCCTAGCGAGCGCGAGCGAACGCCGCCGAGCATAACGCCAGTACGGCGCCGATCATGAGTGCCCGGTCGCTCGTCGCGCCACCAAAACGCAAGCTCAGCGCCGCGATAAGCGCCCCGGCCGTCTGCCCGATCAATCTGCACTGCGCCTGCATCCCCGCCGCTGATCCGGCCCGATCGATAGGCCCGGCGCGCAGCATCACATTGTTGTTCGGCGCCTGGAACAAGCCGAAACCCATGCCACACAGGCCCATGGCGGCTGCAATCAATGCGGGCGCCCCGGCGTGGGGCAACAGCAGCGGCATCGACGCCATCATGGTCGCGCATAGCATCAGCCCGGCCGCGCTCATCCGCCCGGCCCAGGGGCGCTCCGCCCAGCGCCCCGCCAGCGGCGAGATGAGTGCAATTCCGAGCGGCAGCGGCAGGAATATCCCTGCGACGGCGGCTACCGGCAAGCCCAGCCGGCCCTCCAACAGGAAGGGTAGCGAGACAAGCAGGCACATCTGTGCCGCGAAGCCGCACAGCGAGGCACCGTAGGCCAGGCGCAGGCGCGGCATTCGGATGAGATCGAGCGGAATGAGCGGCCGGGGACTTCCGCGCACGCGCCGAATCAGCCACAAACCGGCACCGCCACCGATCAACGCCAGCGGCCCCAGCCGCGCGCTCGCATGGCCGTGCACGATGTCGGAGGCGAGCAGGAACAACGCGCCGAACATCACCGCATTGAGCAGTCCAGAGCGCCAATCGAACAACCGTGTCGCCGCCGGCGTATGCGGCCCGAAGGCGACCACCAGCGCCAGCGCGGCGAGCCCGGTGGGCACGTTGACGAGAAACAGCCAAGGCCATGGCCCGAGCGAGAGCATTGCCCCAGCCAGCGCCGGACCCGCCGCCGCCGTGCAGGCCACCACCACGGCATTATAGGCGATGCCGCGTGCCAAACGCTCCTTGGGCCATGTGAACCGCATCAGCGCCCCGTTGACGCTCATCATCGCCGATGCGCCCAACCCCTGCGCGAAGCGGGCAGCGGCCAGCGTCTCCAGATTGCGCGCCATGGCGCAGCCGATCGACATCAACACGAACAGGACGAGCCCGCCCAGATAGACGCGGCGGTAGCCCAGCCGCTCACCCAGCGTCGCCAACGGCAGCAAAGTCATCACGATGGCGATCTGATAGGCAGTGACGACCCAGGTCGCCGCCGCCGGACTCACGCGCAGATCGTGCGCGATGGTCGGCAGCGCGATGTTTGCGATGGTGGCATCCAGCACGGAGAGCGCCATTCCGCACCATAGGCCAGCCAAGGCCCAATGACGGCGTGGGGTTGGCAGGCCATCCGGCTCGGAGAGCATGCCTGGGTCTGCTCCGTCCACCTCCCTCACAAGCGCGCGTAATCGTCCACAGCGTGGATCAGCCGGTCAAGAATGCCTGGCTCGGAATAGGCATGCCCCGCCCCCTCGATCAGATGATAGTCAGCCTCGGGCCAGGCCATGTGCAGCTCATGGGCCGTGCGTGTCGGGCACGCCATGTCGTAGCGGCCCTGTACGATGGTGCCGGGGATACCCCGCAATTTATGGGCGTCACGGATGAGCTGCCCCTCTTCCAGCCAGCCTCCATGCACGAAGTAATGATTCTCGATCCGCGCGAAGGCGAGCGCGAAATGCGGGTTCTCGAAGCCGGTGGTCATCGCCGCGTCGGGAAGCAGGGTGAGCGTGCGCCCCTCCCATAAAGTCCACGCCTGTGCCGCCTCCAGTCGCACGGCCTCATTCTCGCCAGTCAACCGGCGGCGATAGGCCGCGCGTAGGTCGCCGCGCTCCTCCGGCGGGATGGGCGCGAGAAAATCCGTCCACTTCTCCGGATGCACCTCCGATGCGCCAAACTGATAATACCAGTCCAGCTCGCTCCTCCGCACGGTAAAGATCCCGCGCAGCACCAACTCGCTCACCCGCTCGGGATGCGTCTGCGCATAGGCCAGCGCCAGCGCGGAGCCCCACGAGCCGCCGAATACCAGCCATTTCTCAACGCCCATCAGCGCGCGTAGCCGCTCGATATCGGCCACCAGATGCCAGGTCGTGTTCGCCTCCAGCCCGGCATGCGGCGTCGAGCGCCCGCAACCGCGCTGGTCGAACAGCATCACATCGTAGCGCTCGGGATCGAACAGCCGCCGGTGATTGGGCGAGATGCCACCGCCCGGCCCGCCATGCAGGAAGACAGCCGGCTTGGCGCCCGGCGTGCCGCTGCGCTCGTAATAAAGGCTATGCCCATCGCCGACATCGAGCGTGCCGGTCTCATAAGGCTCGATCGGCGGGTAGAAGGTGCGAAGCTCGGTCATGTCAGTCTTGATTGAGCCTGCGCGGCACAAAGTCCAGCACGGTGTTCTCTCCCGCCGCTGCGCCAGCCGCCGCAATCGCCTCTGCCATCCTATGATGATCGGGTGAGCGATGGCAGGCCGGGTTCGTCGCCGCCGTGTGTCGCCGGCGATGGCGAGCGTTTTACAGCACGCAATCGCCTGAGCCGACATGACAATATCAAAGTCGCGGCTTTCGGAACGGTTTGCCGCGAATGCCATCATTAAAGTGCACGAAATCATTCAGCTAAAGGCGATTTACCGGGATGCCTTTCAGCGCCGCAGTGCCATTTCAGACGCAGTGCCATTTCAGACAAGGAATGGGCCGCTCTGGACAAGGCAATCCGTTTGTCACGGGGGGCTGGGGTGCTGCATAGGCGGATCCCATACGGGCTATCCGGCGCATCGTCGCCGTCGGCCGGGGAGAGGATATGACAAAGCACCTTCTGGGAGCCATCGCCGCTTGCGCCCTGGTCGGCGCACTCGCCAGCCCCGCCTGGCGCGCCATCGCCAACGACACAGGCGGCTTCGGCATCACCCACGCGCGCATGGTCAACGCCGATGCGCAGCCAGGCCAGTGGGGTAGTTACAGCCGCACATGGGACGAGCAGCGCTACAGCCCGCTCGACCAGATCAACGATAGCAACGTCCAGCGCCTCGGTCTCGCCTGGTATGACGATCTCGACACCTATCGCGGCGTGCAGGCCAGCCCACTGGTCATCGACGGTGTGCTCTACAATGCCTCCATCTACAATGTCGTGACCGCCTATGACGGCAGGACTGGCCGCAAGCTGTGGACCTATGATCCCAAGGTCGAGAAGGTCTGGGCGCGCTGGGCCTGTTGCGGCCCCTCCTCGCGCGGCATCGCGGCGTGGGGGGACAAGATCATCATCGGCGCGCTCGACGGCCGGCTGATCGCGATCGACCGGCACACCGGCAAGGAACTGTGGACCACCCACACCTTCGAGGCGGACAAAGCGCCTTACTCCATCACCGGCGCACCGCGCGTCTATGATGGCAAGATCGTCATCGGCAATGGCGGCGCGGATTATGGCTCGCGCGGCTTCGTTGCCGCCTATGACGCCGAGACCGGCAAGAAAATCTGGAAATTCTATATCGTGCCGACTGACACCGCCAAGGGCCCGGACGGCGAAGCCTCCGACAGCGCGATGAAGATCGCCCTGCCCACCTGGCACGGCAGGTTCTGGGAAGCCGGCGGTGGCGGCAATGCATGGGACAGCTTCGCCTACGACCCCGCGCTCAACACCGTCTACATCGGCACCGGCAACGGCTCGCCGCACATGTGGCACCACCGGAGCGAGGGCAAAGGCGACAATCTGTTCCTCTGTTCGCTAGTCGCGGTCGACGCCACCACAGGCAAGTATAAATGGCACTACCAGATGGTGCCCGAGGAGGACTGGGACTACACCTGCACCCAGCCCATCGTGCTCGCGGACATGACCATCGCCGGCAAGCCGCGCAAGGTCGCCATGCAGGCACCCAAGAACGGCTTTTTCTACGTGATCGACCGCACCAACGGGAAGCTGATCTCCGCGAAAAGCTATGTCTCGGTCAACACATGGGCCAGCCATATCGATATGAAGACCGGCCGCCCGGTGCTGATGCCCGGCGCGCACAACACCACAACGCCGCATATCATGAATCCCAGCTGGCTGGCGGCGCACACCTGGCACCCCATGTCCTACAGCCCGAAAACCGGGCTCGTTTACTGGTCTGCGCAGGAGCAGGGCGCCATCTACGCGCGCGCCGAGGACGGAAAGTATAAATATGCGCCCGGCCCCGGCCGCAGCAACAGCGGACAGGATTTCGCCAGCCAGCCCGATCTGCGCAAGCAGCTTCAGGAGGAGATCAACCGCACCGAGAAAGGCTATCTCCTCGCCTGGGATCCCAAGACCCAGAAAGAGGCGTGGCGCGTGCCTTATCCGCACCCCGGCTCGGGCGGCGTACTGACCACGGCCGGCAATCTCCTGATCCAGCCGACCATCAACAAGACTGTCGCCATCTACCGCGCCGACAATGGCCAGAAGCTATGGGAGATGAACGTCGATCAGGCGGGTATCGCGGGCGCCATCAGCTACATGATCGACGGCGTGCAATATATCGCCCTCAACGTCGGCTGGGGCGGATCGCCGGTTTATAACCTGACCCGCAACGGCCCCTTTCGCACCGCCACCGCCAAGCTGCTGGTGTTCCGGCTGGACGGCACCGCCAAGCTGCCGCCGATGAAAGCGGAGACCGAGGAGGCCTACCTCCCGCCGGACCGCATCCCCGCAGAGGTCGCCCGGCGCGGCGCGGCGCTCTATGCCGAGAGCTGCAACCGCTGCCACGGCGACAACGCGATCGGCGGCGTCAAGGACCTGCGCAGGATGAGCAAGCAGGCGCACGACACGTTCCTCGACATCGTCCTCGAGGGCGCGCGAGAGCACAAGGGCATGCCCAGCTTCGGCGGCCAGCTTACCGAAGCGCAAGCCAACGACATCCACGGCTATCTGATCACCCGCGCGCAGGACGATTGGTGATGGGCGGCCCCGTTCCCGTTTCATCCTGCAACGTCGGATAAGGTCTGTCACCAACGCGTCGTTTCTCCCCGCGCTGTTTCTGACCGCATTTTCTGTCTCTTTGGGGGCGTGACGTGGGCGTCATCCTCTATTATGGGCGCGCGCCATGCAGACCGATCCGATTAACGCACCGCTCCGCCCTCTCCCCCTGCTCATCTTCAGTTCGCGCTGGCTACAGCTACCGCTGTATCTCGGCCTCATCGTCGCACAATGCGTCTATGTGTTCCTCTTCCTCAAGGAACTGTCGCACCTCATCCTCCACGCCTTCGAGTTCAGCGAGCAGCAGATCATGCTGGTCGTCCTGGGGCTGATCGATGTGGTGATGATCTCCAATCTTCTCATCATGGTCATCGTCGGCGGCTATGAGACCTTTGTTTCGCGCCTCGGCCTCAATGGTCACCGGGATCAGCCGGAGTGGCTTAGCCATGTCAATGCCGGCGTGCTCAAGGTGAAGCTGGCGATGGCGATCATCGGCATCTCCTCTATCCACTTGTTGCGGACCTTTATCGAGGCGAGCGCAATGGGCACGCCCACGGCCCGGGTAACCGAACAAGGCGTGATGTGGCAGGCAATCATCCACGGCCTGTTCATCCTGTCGGCGATCGGTATCGCCTATGTCGATCGGATGACGCACTCCAAGCACTAGGCCTATGGCGGGCATTTCGCGCGCCCGCCACTCGCCCCTTCCCCCGCGCATCCCTTGCTCCTATAGCCGCGCCATGCCTGCCGATCCCGCCGCTCTGCTCCGAAGCATCTTTGGCTTCGAAGCCTTCCGGGGCGTGCAGCGGCAGGTTATCGAGCGCGTTCTGGCAGGCCATGCCACGCTCGCCATCATGCCCACCGGCGCCGGCAAGTCTCTCTGTTACCAGCTTCCCGCCGTGGCGCTGGATGGCTGCTGCGTGGTGGTCTCGCCGCTGATCGCGCTGATGCACGACCAGCTCCGGTCCGCCCGCGCGCTCGGTATTCGCGCTGCCAGCCTCACCTCGGTCGATGCCGATTGGCGCGAGACACAGGACCGGCTCGTCGCCGGCGATCTGGACCTGCTCTATGTCGCACCCGAGCGGGCCTCTGGCGAGGGCTTTCGCAGCCTGCTGGAGCGATCGCGGATCAGCCTGTTCGCCATCGACGAGGCACATTGCGTTTCCGAGTGGGGTCATGATTTCCGCCCTGATTACCGCCTGCTTCGCCCGCTTCTCGATGCCTTTCCGGCGGTCCCTCGCCTCGCGCTCACTGCCACGGCGGATGGACACACCCGCGCGGATATCCTCGCCCAGCTCGGCATCCCGCCGGATGGCCTCGTCATCTCCGGCTTCGACCGGCCGAACATCCGCTATGTCGTCACCCCGCGCGAAGGCCTGCGCCGCCAGATCGCGGAGATCATGGCGATCAATCCCGGCCCGGGCATCGTCTATGCGCCGACCCGCGCCGCGACCGAGCAGCTTGCCGAGACGCTCGGGCAGGCAGGCAGGCCAGTGCTGCCCTATCACGCCGGCCTCCCCGCCGAGGTGCGCGCCGCCAATCAAGCCGCCTTCCTCGCCAGCGAGGAGATGGTGATGGTCGCTACCGTCGCCTTCGGCATGGGCATCGACAAGCCGGACGTGCGCTTCGTCATCCATGCCGGTCTGCCCAAGTCGATCGAGAGCTATTATCAGGAGAGCGGCCGCGCCGGGCGCGATGGCGATCCCGCGCAGGCGACCCTGCTCTGGGGCCCGGAGGATTTCGTCCGTGCCCGCCAGCGCATCGATGAGGTAGAGCCGGCGCGTCAGCCGGGGGAACGCGCGCGCATCGCTGCGCTCGGCGCTTTGGTCGAAACCGCCGGCTGCCGCCGCGCCGTGCTGCTCCGCCATTTCGGCGAGGATCCACCGCCCGGCTGCGGCAATTGCGACAATTGCCTCGCCCCGCCCGAGAGCATCGACGCAACCACCATCGCGCAAAAGCTGCTATCCGCTGTTCATCGCACCGGCCAGAGCTTCGGCCTTGGCCATGTCGAGGCGGTGCTGACCGGCAAGAGCAGCGAGCGCATCACCCAGCGCGGGCATGATCTCCTCTCGGTGTTCGGGATCGTCGAGGGCGAGGAAGCCGCGCTGATCAAGCCGGTCGCACGGGCGCTGCTGGTGCAGGATGCCCTCACCACCACCGAGCATGGCGGGCTGATGTTTGGCCCGGCAGCCCGCAACTATCTGCGCGGTGAAGAGCGGGTCGCGCTCGTCCTCCCGCCTGCCCGCCAGCGCCGCCGCAAGCGCGACAGCGGCGCCAACCCGGTCGACGATCCAATCTTCGAGGCGCTGCGTGCCTGCCGCCGCGACCTTGCCCGGGAAGCTGGCGTGCCGCCCTACGTCATCTTCCACGACAGCACGCTGCGGGACATGGCGCGCATCCGTCCCGCCTCGCTACGCGACATGGCGCTGGTCAGCGGCATCGGCGAGCGCAAGCTTGACGCCTATGGCGACGCGTTCCTCGCCGCGCTGCGTCCGTTCCTGTGAGCCGGCCCAGTCATAGCGCAAGCATGATCCGATGGGACGAGCCCCTTGGGGCGAGCCTGCCCGGCGCCGTCTCTCTGACCACCCCAGCCCGCCTAACGTCCGTTCTACCCTGCGACTTTCGTCGCTTCTGGATATCCAAGCGCCCTCAATCTCCGATCAATCGCATAAACGTTTCCTGATCGACATTGCCCCCGGAGAGGAGGACCACGGTTGCATCCGTTGTAGCCACCTTCCCAGCCAGTGCCGCCGCCAGTGCCGCCGCGCCGCCGGGCTCGACCACCAGATGCAGCCGCTCGAAGGCGAGCCGCATCGCCGCGCGCACCTCCGCCCGCGTCACCGCCGCGCCGCCGCTCACCCGTGCCTTGAGCAAGGCGAAATTGATCGGGAAGGTACGCGGCGTCTGCAGCGCATCGCAATCGGTCGGGTGCGTCATGTCCGCCACGCCCGTGATCGCACCGGCGGCAAGGCTACGCAGTACATCGTCCCAGCCCTCCGGCTCCGCGATGGCGATCTGCGCCTCGGGACAGGCCAATGCGAGCCCCGCCGCCAATCCACCACCGCCACAGGGAGCAATGATGCGGTCCGGCCGGCGCCCGATTCGCGCTTCAAGCTGTGTCGCCGCCTCTACGCCCGTCGTGCCTTGTCCCTCGATGATCCACGGATCGCCATAGGCATGGACAAGAATGGCGCCACTCTCCGCGACCAGCCCGGCCGCGATGACGTCGCGATCCTCCCTCGCGCGGTCGTAAGGCACGACGGTCGCGCCCAGCGCGCGCGTGGCCGCCATTTTGGCGTGGGGCGCATCGCGTGGCATAACGATGGTCGCGGCGACACCCAGCCGGCGCGCGGCCCACGCGACGCCCTGCGCATGATTACCGCTTGAGACGCCGACCACGCCGCGCGCCCGCTCGCCCTCATCCAGATCGCTCAACCGATGCCACGCGCCGCGGATCTTGAAGGCACCGATCGGCTGCAGCATCTCCGCCTTGCACCAGAGCGTGCGCCCATCCACCTCCAGCGGCAGCAAAGGTGTAGGCGGCAGCAACGCCGCGATCTTCGCCGCCGCGCGGAGCACACCTTCACGGCTCGGCTGGCGGCTCGGATCGCGCAATTCTTGTTCTGTCATGGAGCCCCCCTATATGCAGGCGCTTGGCGATTCGCTCTCACGGAGATTTACAGATGAGCAAGGTGCTGGTCATCGGCGCGGGTGGCGTCGGGTCGGTCGCGGTCCACAAGATGGCGATGAATCCCGCTATCTTCAGCGATATCACGCTGGCAAGCCGTACGGTTTCGAAATGTGAGGCGATCGCTGCCTCCGTCAAGGACCGCACGGGCGTGACCATCCACACCGCGCAGATCGACGCGGACGATGTCGCGGCGACAACCGCGCTCATCCGTCAGGTTCAGCCCAAGCTCGTCGTCAATCTGGCGCTGCCTTATCAGGATCTCGCGATCATGGACGCCTGCCTCGCCGCCGGCGTCCATTACATGGACACCGCCAATTACGAGCCGCGCGACGAGGCGCATTTCGAATATAGCTGGCAGTGGGCCTATCAGGACAAGTTCAAGGACGCCGGGCTCATGGCGCTGCTCGGCTCGGGCTTCGATCCGGGCGTGACCAGCGTGTTCGCAACGTGGCTCAGGAAGCACCATTTCGATCGCATCGACACGCTCGACATTCTCGATTGCAACGGTGGCGACCACGGCCAGCATTTCGCCACCAACTTCAATCCAGAGATCAACATTCGCGAGGTGACGGCTCCGGCGAGGCATTGGGAAAATGGCGAGTGGGTGACGACGCCCGCGCTCAGCCACAAGCAGGCGTTCGATTTCGATCAGGTCGGGCCGAAGAACATGTACCTCATGTATCATGAGGAACTGGAGAGCCTCGCGAAGTTCTTCCCGGAGATCAAGCGCATCCGTTTCTGGATGACCTTCGGCGATGCCTATCTCAAGCATCTCGAAGTGCTCCAGAATGTCGGCATGACGCGGATCGACCCCGTGATCTACAACGGCGTCGAGATCATCCCGCTCCAGTTCCTCAAGGCCGTACTGCCGGAGCCGGCCAGCCTCGGCCCGACGACCAAGGGCAAGACCAACATCGGCGACATCGCTACCGGCCTCGGCAAGGACGGCAAGGAAAAGACGCTCTACGTCTACAATGTCTGCGACCATGAAGAGGCCTATGCCGAAACCGGCAATCAGGCGGTGAGCTATACAACCGGCGTGCCCGCAATGATCGGTGCGGCGCTGATGCTGCAAGGCATCTGGGCCGGCGAAGGCGTGTTCAACATCGAGCAGCTCGACCCCGATCCGTTCATGGACATGTTGAACAAGCACGGTCTGCCTTGGCAGATGGTGGAATTGCCGAAGCCGCTCGACTTCTGATGCGCCGCATCGGCGCCCTCCTGCTGGGGCTGGCGGCGCTGCTCGCAACGAGCGGCTGCCAGTCGAGCATACAGCTCACGCCGGGTAGTCCGACGCCGGAAGCGCTGAGTTGCGCCCGGACCGGCGGCTTCCTGGACAAGCGCGGACGGCGCGGTGATCTGATGTGCGTCCACGCTTTTGGCGATGCCGGCAAGGCGTGTTCCGCCAAAAAGGATTGCCAAGGACGCTGCCTCGCCGCGACCGACGGGACGCTGCCCAAGGTTGGTGAGGAAGCACGGGGCATCTGCCAGGCGGACAACAAGCTGTTCGGCTGCTTTGCCGAGGTCGAGTACGGCAAGGTCAAATCGTCGATGTGCATCGACTGAAGGACGAAACCATGGAAACGAGAGCCGGCGATCCGGGCGCCTTTGCCCAGTTCGATCTGAACCGAGTCCCCTCGCCCGCCTTCGTGGTGGATGCGGCGGCGGTGCGGCGCAACCTCGCCGTGCTCAAGGACGTGCGCGACCGTAGCGGCATCAAAATGCTCGCCGCGCTCAAGGCATTCTCGATGTGGGCGCTCGGCCCGACTGTCGCTACCTATCTCGACGGCGTCTGCGCCTCGGGTCTCTACGAAGCGCGATTGGGGCGCGAGGAATATGCATCCGGCGGCGCCGGCGAGGTCGCCACTTATTGCGCCGGCTACAAGGCGGAGGACCTGCCGGAGATCTGCGCACTCTCCGACCACGTGATCTTCAACTCGCCGGGCCAGCACACCCGCTTCGGCCCGATCCTCGACGAGGCGCGCGCGCAGGGCCATCGCTTCGATGTGGGCCTGCGGATCAACCCGCTCCACGCCGAGGGCGAGGTCGCCAAATATGATCCCTGCCAACCGCACAGTCGCCTTGGCTTCCCAGTGGACCAGCTCCGCCCGGACCATCTCGACGGAGTGGACGGAATCCATTTCCATAGCCTGTGCGAGCAGGATTTCGTGCCGCTCGCCCGCACCTGGGCGGCGCTGGAGCCGAGCCTCAAGGGGCATTTCGGCCGGCTGAAATGGCTCAACTTCGGCGGCGGCCACCACATCACCCGCGCCGACTATCAACGCGAGGACCTCATCGCTTTCCTGCGGCAGGTGAAGGCGACGAGCGGACTGGAGATCTACCTGGAGCCGGGCGAAGCGGTCGCGCTCGATGCCGGCATACTGGTCGGCGAGCTTCTCGACGTCATCGACAATGGCATGCCGGTCGCCATCACCGACATTTCCGCCACCTGCCACATGCCGGACGTGATCGAGGCGCCCTATCGCCCGGCCATGCTGCACGAGGTGCCTGGCGGCCCTGTGGTGCGACTGGGTGGCCCCTCCTGCCTCGCCGGCGACATTATCGGCGACTTCGCGCTGCCGGTGCCGGCCGAGCCGGGCCAGCGCATCGCCTTCCTCGATCAGGCGCATTATTCGATGGTCAAGACCAACACCTTCAACGGCGTGCCGCTGCCGTCCATCTGGCTATGGGACAGCGAGACCGATGAATTGCGCGAGGTGCGGCGCTTCGACTACGCGGATTTCAAGACCCGGCTGAGCTGAGCGGAGGCGGCCCGGGGCCTTCGGGACGGGCCGACCTGTGCACACTTATCACCAACGATTCGATCGACTCCGGATTGGGGACCGGAAGCGGCCACGCGGCGGCGCGCCTATTCATACCACCCGCAAAAAAGCTTGGCGATCAGACAGTTAATGAAGCGCCAACTGCATCATACGGGCCGGGCATATACGGACAGCGAGTCGAGTCGTGGCACTTGCCGGGCCACCAATCGCATGTGCGGGAATCCGCCGGGAGTCCCTAAAACCCTGATTAATTGCTATATATCAATACGTTACTCGTGCTTCCGATCCCGCGCTTTTTGACCCTCAAAGTCTTTACAGGGGGGGACTCAATCCATATATGCGCAGCCCTGCTGCCCCATGGGACTTCCACCGCAAGGCAGCTTCTGACTGGCTGAATCCACTGGAGGTCCCTTGAGTTGTACAAGCATCATAGCGCGCTGGGGGTAGCTCTCTCCCTCAAACCGGCAGCCCCGGTAACGCTCATTCGCCCGCAGGCTGCAGCCCGCGCCGCCCGGTTCTTCTCGCAGAGGTTCCCGGGGCGCTCGCTCTATGCCGTGAAGGCCAATCCCTCGCCGGAGCTGATCCGCACGCTGTGGGACGCGGGCATCACGCATTTCGACGTGGCTTCCATCGCCGAGGTGCGCATGGTCGCGCGGACCCTCCCCCGGGCGAAGCTGTGCTTCATGCACCCGGTGAAGGCCGAGGAAGCGATCCGCGAGGCCTATTTCCAGCACGGCGTGCGCACCTTCTCGCTCGACTCGATGGAGGAGTTGGAGAAGATCGTTCGCGCCACCCGCGGCGCCGAGGATCTGGAGCTGTGCGTTCGCCTGCGCGTCTCCTCCGAGCACAGCAAGCTGAGCCTCGCCGCCAAGTTCGGCTGCGAGCTGGCCGATGCGCGCGAACTGCTGCAAGCCGCCCGTCAGGCCGCCGATGCGCTGGGCATCTGCTTTCACGTCGGTAGTCAGGCGATGACGCCGCACGCCTACACCCAGGCGATCGAACGGGTTCGCGCCGCGATCGTCGATGCGTCGGTGACGGTCGATATCGTCGATGTCGGGGGCGGTTTCCCCTCCAGCTATCCGGCCATGGAGCCGCCGCCACTGGAGCATTATTTCCAGGCGATCCACCGCGCCTTCGAGAGCCTGCCGATTTCCTACTCGGCGGAACTCTGGTGCGAGCCGGGGCGCGCGCTGTGCGCCGAATATAGTTCGCTCATCGTCCGCGTAGAGCGGCGGCGGGGCCATGAGCTGTATATCAACGACGGCGCGTATGGCGCGCTGTTCGACGCCGCGCATCTCGACTGGCGTTTCCCGGTGCAGCTGCTGCGCGCCGGCGTCAACGAGGCGGACATGGAGGCATTCAGCTTCTACGGGCCGACCTGCGATGACATGGACCATATGGCCGGCCCGTTCATGCTGCCGGCCGACATTCGCGCGGGCGACTATATCGAGATCGGCATGCTCGGTGCCTATGGCGCGGCGATGCGCACCGATTTCAACGGCTTCGGCGCGGAAACGGTGTGCGAAGTGGCCGATGAGCCGATGGCCAGCCTGTACCGCGACGACGAGGCCCCGGCCCCGCGCGTATCCAACGTGGTGCAGTTGCGCGGCTGAGCAGCGCTTGACGGGATGACAGGACGGGAGCAGCTTTCCTTCTCACGTTGAAGGGGAGTACCCATGGTTGCACCTATGATCGCGCCCGCGCTGGCGCTCGTCATCTGGTCACTGGTGATGCTGGTGTGGATGGCGGCCGTGCGGATGCCCGCACTCGCCAAGCTGAAGCTCGATCCCGAGCAGGCGCGCGGCGGACGCGGGCAGGATCTCGACCGCATCCTGCCGCGCGAGGCCAACTGGCCCGCGCACAATTATGCCCATCTGATGGAACAGCCGACGATCTTTTACGCAACGGTGCTCGCCATCGCGATCCTTGGCGCGGGCACGCCGCTCACCGTGGGGCTGGCATGGAGTTATGTGGGGCTGCGCGTGATCCACAGCATCTGGCAGGCGACGGTGAACAGCATTCCCGTACGGTCCAGCCTCTTCTTCCTCTCATCGGTGGTTTTGCTGGTGCTGGCCGTGAACGGTCTGGTGATCGCGCTGACCTTCTGACGGGGGGCGCCTGGGGCTGAACTTGCCTCCTGCGGGACGGCAGAGCATTGCGACAGGTTGCGAGGGCGCGCTCGGCGCGACCTCGGTCCATGCGACAGTTATGCCCGCTCATTTATTTGCGGCGTCGGGCAGAACGTGTTGCAGCATGATGGGCCCGCAAGATCGTCGTTCAGTGGCAGCGGATTTGAGATAGGTCCGTCCACCCTGAGCGGCTGCGACAGCACGCAGGCTGGACAAGGGAAATGCGGCTCTAGCTGGCGCGGCGGAAAGTAGCGACCAGTTCGACATGGGTGGACCAGCGGAACTGGCCGACCGGCTTGACCCGCTCAATCGCATAGCCGCCGGCGACCAGCGCGGCGGCATCCCGCGCGAAGCTCGCGGGATTGCACGACACGTAGACAATGAGCGGCACCTGCGCCGAAGCAAGCTGCGCGACCTGATCGCGCGCGCCGGCGCGGGGCGGATCGAGGATGATCGCGTCGAAACGCTCGGCTTCCTTTGCGGTGAGCGGGCGGCGGAACAGATCGCGATGCTCGGCAAAGATCCGCCCGGGCTGGCGATTGCCGCCACCTTGCAGGGCGAGAACGAGATCGCGCGCCGCCTCGGCCGCGTAAACCTTCCGCCCCGGCGCATCATTAGCGACGGAAAGCGCGAAGGTGCCAAGGCCCGCGAACAGGTCGGCAACCGTTTTCGCGTCGCCCAGACTGCGCCGCACCTCGGCGAGCAGCGCCGCCTCGCCATCCGCCGTGGCTTGCAGGAAGGCGTGCGGGGGGAAGGCGACGGCGATATCGCCGAAGCGCATGGTGACGGGATCCGGCTCCCAGAGGGTGACGGGAGCGCCCTCCTCCTCGCCGATCATCAGCCGGGCGAGGCCGTGGCGGCCGGCGAAATCCAGCAGCGCCTCGGTTTCCGCCAGCGAGGAAGCCGCAATGCCGGTGAGCAGCACATCGACGCCTTGATCAACGAGGGTCAGCTCCGCCTGCCCCGGCCGCCGATCCGGCAGCATGCGCGCGAAAAGCTGCCGGAGCGGCTCGACCAGCGCGAACAGGCGCGGCTCCAGCACCGCGCAAGCCTTGAGATCGACGATGCGGTGGCTGCCCTGCTCGGCGAACCCGAGCCGCAGCTGCTTGCCGAGCCGAAGCGCGCGCAGGCTGGCGCGGCGACGTGTCCCCGGTGGCGAGACATGCGGCGCGGCGACCTCCCCGGCGGACAGGCCCTGCCCGGCAAGGGCGCCCGCCACGCGATCTCGCACATAGGCGGCAAAGGCCTCGTCCGACAGGTGCTGGAGCTGGCAGCCGCCGCATTGCGGGAAGTGCCGGCACGGCGGCTCAACATGCTGCGGGCCGTGCGTGAGGGTGCCATCGGCGTGCAGCCGGTCGCCCGGCGCGCTGAGGGGCACGTGGCGGCCATCGCCGGTGACGCCATCGCCGCGCGCGGCGATGCGGACGATCAGATCGGTATCGTTCATAAGGTGCTCGCGATCGCCCTGGGGATGTGTGGAACGAGGTCGTCCGCGCTGAACGCGGCGCCGGCGCGGCGCGCGGCCTCGCCATGGAGCCACACCGCCTCGCAGGCGGCGCGGAAGGGGTCATCGGTAACGGCGAGACGCGCCGCGCACAGGCCGGCGAGCACGTCACCGGTGCCCGCGGTCGAAAGCCAGGCGGAGACAGGCGGCGCGACGACGCAGCGGCCATCCGGCGCGGCAATCACCGTATCTGGCCCCTTGTGGATGACGACACTGCCGCAGGCGTGCGCGGCGGCGCGGGTGCGCTCGATCTTGTTGCCGGCGCCCTCACCGAAGCGATGCGTAAACTCACCGGCATGGGGCGTGACGATGGCCGGCGGCGGCAGGGCATCCGCTCCGTCCTGCGCCAGCAGCCAGAGTGCATCGGCGTCGGCGACAACCGGAACGCCGGCGCGTAAGGTGGCGACGAGGCGCTGGCGGGCGGCCTCATTCCGGCCGAGCCCCGGCCCGACCAGCGCAGCGCGCGCGCGGCTGAAATCCAGTGTGTGGCTCTGCACGACGGCGTGGCCGATGCCCCCGACGGACTGCTCGCTCAACAGGCGGACATAGCCCGCGCCGGCATGAGCGGCCGCCAGAGCCGCCAGCGCTGCCGCGCCGGCCATGTCCCCCGCGACGATGGCGACGAGGCCGCGCGTATATTTGTGTGCATCGGCGGCGGGCGCGGCGATGCGCGGCCGCGCAAGGGCGCGGACGCAATCGGCGGGTGCGGAGATACCAATCTCGACCAGATGGTGCTGCCCGGCCAGAGCGCGCGCCGGCTGCATGCAATGCGCCGGCTTCCACGCACCGAGCGCGAGGCAATGGGTGAACTGCGGCACAGGCGAAAGGGCAATGGCGGCGTCGCTGTCGATGCCGCTCGGCACGTCGATGGCGATGGCACTGTGCGCGGCGTCGACCAGTCGCCCGAGCGCACCGGCGATTTCCGGCGCGAGGCCGCGCGTGAGGCCGATGCCGAACAGCGCATCGACGACCTGCGCGGCTGGCTCCGCGTCCCGTAACGGCTCGACGGGGCCACCCCACTCCGCCCGGGCACGCTGGCTGCTCTCCGTGCGGCTCTCGCCCGGCGCGGCAACGCGCACCGGCACACCCATGCCACGCAGCGCGCGGGCGATGACGAAGCCGTCCCCGCCATTATTGCCGGGCCCGCACAGCACCAGCGTCGCACGGTCATGGCCGATCCGGGCGATGACCTCGGCCGCGCCCTCCCCCGCCCGCTTCATCAGCGCAAAGGGATCGACGCCGGAATCGAACATCGCCTGCTCAGCGGCGCGCATCTCGGCTACGGAGAGGATCGGGGCGCCCGTCACGCAGGGCCTCGGCGCGCGCGGCGGAGCGGGAGGCTGGCAGGACCGGTTCGTGCCCAGCGCGGACACGCCATGTTGGGGGGCAGCCGGACAAGCGGGTGGTTCGTGGTCGCCCTGGACTTCTGCTTTCGCAGGCACAACGCGGTCCCGTTGCATGGCCAGCGTGTCTCGCCCGCACCCGACGCGAGCGGCAACGTTGAGAGGGCGGCATCCGCTAACCGCGTCCACCTTGCGGTGGGGCGCGGCGGGACCGCCCCCGTGCAGCGGGGATGAGCCGCCTTGGGCGCGGGGCCGCACGCCCCCAAACCATGTTGGCGAGCAGCGGGCCGCCGGGTGCCGCCCGCCACCGGCATGCTGTCAGATATCCGCAAAAACATGTGTTTCGGCAGCGGCGCCCGGGTGCGTCACCGCGCCCTTCCAGGCCGGGCCGACATTCTGGGCGAAGCGCCACAGCGCACCGGCCTGATAATCGTTGGTGCGCGGCTTCCAATTCTTGCGGCGCTCGGCGAGCACGGCCTCGTCCACCTGCAGGTCGATGGTTCCGGCCACTGCGTCAATGGCAATGATGTCGCCATTCTCGACCAGCGCGATCGGGCCGCCCTCGGCCGCTTCCGGCCCGACATGGCCGATGCAGAAGCCGCGCGTGCCGCCGGAGAAGCGCCCGTCGGTGATGAGCGCCACCTTCTCGCCCAGGCCCTGACCGTAGAGCGCGGCGGTGGTCGCCAGCATCTCCCGCATGCCGGGGCCGCCCTTGGGGCCTTCATAGCGGATGACGACGACGTCGCCTTCGACGATCTGGTTGGCCTCGACGGCGGCGAAAGCGTCCTCCTCGCGCTCGAACACCTTGGCGGTGCCGGTGAACTGAAGGCGGTGCATGCCGGCCACCTTCACGATCGCCCCATCAGGCGCCAGCGAGCCGCGCAGGCCGACGACGCCACCGGTGGGGCTGATCGGGGTTTTTGCGTCGTAGATGACCTTCTGGTCAGGATTCCACGTCACCCGGTCGATATTCTCGGCCAGCGTCTTGCCCGTCACCGTCATGCAGTCGCCGTGGAGAAGGCCCTCGGCGTGCAGCGTCTTCATCACCATGTAGATGCCGCCCGCCTCGTGCATGTCGCGCGCGACATAGCGCCCGCCGGGCTTGAGATCCGCGATGTAAGGCGTGGTCTTGAAAATCTCCGCCACGTCGAACAGATCGAACTCGATGCCGCATTCATGCGCCATGGCGGGCAGATGCAGCGCGCCGTTGGTCGAGCCGCCGGTCGCTGCAACGATGCGCGCGGCATTCTCGAACGCCTCACGGGTGCAGATGGTGCGCGGACGCAGGTCGATTTTGAGCAGCTCCATGATCTGCTTGCCCGCGGCAATCGCGATTTCCTGGCGCGACTTGTAGGGCGCCGGCGCCATATTGCTGTTTGGCAGGGAAAGGCCGATCGCCTCGCCCACGCAGGCCATGGTGTTCGCGGTGTACTGGCCGCCGCACGCGCCATGGCCGGGACAGGCCGCCTTCTCGATCGCGGTCACTTCAGACAGCGGGCAGTTGCCGGCGGCATAGCGGCCAACGACTTCGAACACGTCGATGACGGTAAGGTCGCGGTCCTGATAGCGGCCCGGCAGGATCGAGCCGCCATAGACGAAAATCGAGGGCACGTTGAGGCGCAGCATCGCCATCATCATGCCCGGCAGCGATTTGTCGCAGCCAGCGAAGGTGACGAGAGCGTCATAGCAATGGCCGCGCACGCTGAGCTCGACCGAGTCCGCGATCACCTCGCGGCTGACCAGCGAGCTCTTCATGCCCTGATGGCCCATGGCGATGCCGTCGGTCACGGTGATGGTGTTGAACCGGAACGGCGTGCCACCCGCCTCAAGCACGCCCTCGCGCGCCCAGTCGGCCTGCTGATCGAGCGTGGTGTTGCAGGGAGCGGAATCGTTGCCGGCAGACGCGAGCGCGACGAAGGGCTTGGCAATGTCCTCCTCGGTCCAGCCCATCGCATAATAATAGCTGCGGTGCGGGGCACTCTCGACGCCGACCGACACGTGGCGGCTGGGGAGCTTGGACTTGTCGAACTTGTAGGTCATTTCACACGCCTTTCCTTGCGCCGGTCCCTTTCCATCAAAGCCCCCGCTCACGCAAGGCCGTTACGGCATTCATCGAGCACCGGCGCCAATATTTGCGCGAAGCGGCGCTGGCCGGCTGCGTCCGCCACCAGATCCTGGCGCATCTCGACGCCGAGATAGGGGCGACCATGCGCCTCGGCATGGCGGTTCATCGTCGCGTTGAGAAGCTTGCCCGAATAGGGCTGCTGCTCGCCCACGGCCAGTCCTGCCGACTCCAGTAACGGAATGGCGATGCGCGCGCCCCGATCGTCCGCATTGTAGAGGATGCCGATCTCCCACGGACGCGCTTCCTCCGGCCGGGTGCGCAAGCGCGGCGTGAAGCTGTGCAGCGAGAGCAGGAACGGACGGTGCGGCTGCGCCGCCAGCGCGGCGACCCGCGCGTGGTAAGGATCGTAGAAGCGCGCCAGCCGATCCGCCACGTCAACGACGCTGTTGCCCTCGATATGATGGCCGTCGCTATGGACGGGGACCAGACCCGCGGCATCCGGCTCGCGATTATAGTCGATCACGAGCCGCGAGACGCCACCCAGGATCGCGCAGCACGCCCCCTCGCCCACCAGCAGCGCCGCAACCTCCGCCACACCGATGTCCAGCGCGATGTGCTCGCGGAAAGCCTCGGGCGGCAGGCCGAGGTCGATGCCATCTGGGACCGCGCTGGAGGCATGGTCCGCGATGATGAGGATCGGCGCGGCGGGGTCGCCGAGAACGTGAAAGGGGGCGGTCATGAAGTTAGCTTTAGAACCGGCAGAGGGCGGAGGGAAGCGATGTGCACCGGCGCGCGAGGCTTGGGGCACGAAAAACCTCCTCCCCGAGCGCATCCAGCGGAACGGGAATGGCCACGTCGGCGGAGGGAGACCCGGGGGCAGGCAGCACGACGTGGCGGGGACCTCTTAGCGCAGGCTGGTCGCCATCACCCACCAACCGGGATGGTCGTCCGCAATGCGGTCGGCTGCGGCGTCCCGCTCGGCGTCGCTGGCGAACAGGGCGAAGCACGTCGCGCCCGAACCGGACATGCGGGCGAGGCTCGGAAGCTGGGCGCGCAGCACGGCGAGCAGTTCGTCGATTTCCGGCACCAGCGCGATGGCGGATGCAGCGAGATCGTTGCGCCCCTGCCGCCAGCCAGTCGGATCAAGCGGGCCGCGATCGACGCCATCCCAACCGCGATACACCACCGCCGTGGGGCACCGCGCCAGCGGGTTGACGAGCAGGATCGGCGTGCCGGCGAGATCGAGATCGACCGTCTCAAGCCGCTCGCCGATGCCGCTCACGAACACTGTTTGCGCGCCGAGACAGGCGGGCACGTCCGCCCCGAGCGCCGCAGCAATGGATGGAAAGTCGATTTCCATCGGCCGGACGCCCCAAAGGCGCACCAGCAGCCGCAACGCCGCCGCCGCATCCGCCGAACCACCGCCGATTCCCGACGCGATAGGCAGGCGCTTCTCCAGCCGCAGATCGGCGCCCAGCATGGTGCCGCTGGCTACCTGCAACGCCCGTGCCGCGCGCAGGACGAGATTGTCCTCACCGGCGCTCAACTCCTCCGCGAAGGGGCCTTCGATCGCTAGCGTCAGCAGGCCATCGTCGCGCACATCGCCGCTGAGTTCATCACCATCCGCGCAGAAGGCGAACAGGCTCTCCAGTTCGTGATAGCCATCCGGACGCCGCGCGCGAACGTGGAGGGCGAGGTTGACCTTGGCGTAAGCGATTTCCGTAGGCATGGCGCAGGGCATAGCGAGGGAAAGAGGCGCTGTCTGCTCCGGATGATAGCCGGAGCATTGGCGCCTGTCGCTACAGGCCTGATCGCAAGGCCGAACGACCTTCCGTCAGCGACGGCGTGGCGGACGGGGCCGATCCGGACGACCGGGGCGATCCGACCTGGCGGAAACGAGGTTGAGCGTTATCGGCCCCTGGCCCGGGCGCAATTCATAATGCGTATCGGTGGTCCAGAGCAGGCGGTTGCCATCGGTGATCCGGGCGGAGACAGCGTAGCGGTGGCGTGGCTCCAGTCGGTTGACATTGTAGCGCAAGGTGAAGGGGAGCGGGACTTGCCGACCGCGCGTCTGGCTGGTTGTGGAAGCGATGAGCGGCGCGCGGGCATCGGCACGACTCACGTCGCGGATCTCGACCTGCAGGCGGGCATTTGGCGGCAGGGCGATGCGCTCGCGATAGGTGACGTTGCCGGTTAGCGTCGCCCATTGCGCAGGGCCGGGGCCGGGGCGGGACGGCCCGCCACCATAATCCACGCAGCCAGCCAGTCCCAGCAGCGGCAGCATCATCCAAGCGCGCATATCCGTTCCTCCTTGTTTAGGGGCAGCTTAGCCGCGATCCCTGACACAAAGGTGAACGCATGAACCGCCCCCGCGATCCATGAGGCGGGCTTGCCCCTACCTGCCAGAGGGGACCGCCCGCCCGTCGGCTCCGCTTTACATGTTCGGATAGGTCGGCCCCCCGCCGCCCTCAGGGGTGACCCAGTCGATGTTCTGGGTGGGATCCTTGATGTCGCAGGTCTTGCAGTGGACGCAATTCTGCGCGTTGATCTGGAAGTGTAGTTCGCCCTCCGCGTCCGTTACGATCTCATAGACGCCCGCCGGGCAATATCGCTGCGCCGGCTCGTCATAGAGCGGGAGGTTGTAGCGGATCGGCACGTCCGGATCCTTGAGCTGGAGATGGACCGGCTGGTCCTCCTCGTGATTGGTCCCCGAGAGGAAGACGGAGGAGAGCCGATCGAAGCTGATGACGCCATCCGGCTTGGGATAGGCGATCTTCGCGCACTGATCCTTGCGCCACAGCTTGGTGTGATCGGCCTCGTTGCGCAGCGTGAACGGCAGGCCGATCTTCAGCGTGCGCATCCACATGTCGATACCAGCGAAGATGGTGCCGAGCGTGTTGCCGAACTTGGCGAGCGCGGGGCCGGCGTTACGGACCATCTTGAGCTCGGTGGCGATCCAGCTCGCCTCCAGCTCGGCGGGATAGGCATCGAGCGTGTCACCGCTCCGATCGGCGGAGACGGCGTCGAAAGCCGCGTCCGCCGCCAGCATGGCCGATTTCATGGCGGTGTGGGTGCCCTTGATCCGTGGCACGTTGACGAAGCCGGCCGAGCAACCGATCAGCGCCGCGCCGGGCATCACCAGCTTGGGGATCGACTGCCAGCCGCCCTCGTTGATCGCACGGGCGCCGTAGGAGACGCGCTTGCCCCCCTCCAGCACCGTGCGGATCGCCGGGTGCTGCTTCCAGCGCTGGAACTCCTCGAACGGGTTGAGATGCGGGTTGCGGTAGCCCAGCCCGACGACGAAGCCGAGGGCCACCTGCCCGTCCGCCTGATGGTAGAGGAAACCGCCGCCATAGGCGTCCGTCAGCGGCCAACCCTGCGTATGGATCACACGGCCGGGAACATGCTTGGCGGGGTCTATATCCCATAGTTCCTTGAGGCCAATGCCGTAGGTCTGCGGGTCGCTCTCGGCGTCGAGATGATAGCGGGCCTTGAGTTTCTTGGTGAGGTGGCCACGCGCGCCCTCGGCAAAGAATGTGTATCGGGCGTGCAGTTCCAGTCCCGGCTGATAATCCGGCTTGCGGCTACCATCGCGCGCCAACCCCATGTCGCCGGTCGCCACCCCCTTCACCGAACCATCCTCATTGTAGAGGACCTCAGCGGCGGGGAAGCCCGGGAATATCTCAACACCCAGCCCCTCGGCCTGCTCGGCCAGCCAGCGGCAGAGCGAGCCCAGCGAGCCGGTGTAGGTCCCCTTGTTGTGCATGAAGGGCGGCGTGAAGATGTGCGGCAGGCTGAATTTGTCGCCGGCGGTGAGGAACCAGTGCTGGTTATCCGTCACAGGCACTTGCGCCAGTGGACACCCCATGGTGCGCCACTCCGGCAGCAACTCATCGAGCGCGCGCGGATCGATCACCGCGCCGGAGAGGATATGCGCGCCGATCTCCGAGCCTTTTTCCAGCACGCAAACGCTGATCTCGGCGCCGGCCTCGGCCGCGCGCTGCTTGAGGCGGATCGCCGCGGACAGCCCGGCGGGGCCGCCACCAACGATCACGACATCATAAGGCATGGATTCCCGCTCGGACATGCCGGTTCTCCCTGTCTGTTCGCAGGCCGTCCGCTATCGGTCCGGTGGCCGCAATTCCCAAACGCTTTGTGGCCGCTCGCGATGCGGCAGAGTTGACCGCGACGTCAACCTCTGTCTGTAGTGCGCCGCGAATGGGTGAGCAGCAAGATACGGCGCTGGAGAGAGCGCTCCAATCCTACGTGGCGTGGTGGCACGAGGCGGGATTGCACACGGCGACAGTCGACACGGCGCACGGCTGGCGGGGCGAACAGGCCCCACCGTTCTGGCGACGGGCGCGGCCGGTCGCGCCGGCGCGTGCGGTGACGGAGAGGCCGGCAGCGACGCCGGCTGATCCGGTGCGCCCTGCCCTCATCCCCTCGGCCATATCCTCTCCCGTTTCCGACCCCACACCACAGGAGTTGCCGGCTTTCCTCGACTGGCTCGCACAGGATGCCGGACAGCCCGAAACCGGCTGGGACGGCGCACTGATCCTGCCGCCCGCGACACAGGGCGCGCAGCTGATCGTGATCGTCGAGATGCCCGCGCCGGCGGCCACCGATGCCGCATCGCTGCTGGAAGCGGGGCAGCGGCGGTTCGTCGAGGCGATGCTGGCGAGCGTGGGCTTGGCGCCGGACGATGCGTCCCTCGTGAGCATGACGACGCGGCGACCGCCGGGCGGCGTCATCGACGAAGCGACACTGACGGTGCTGGCCAATCGGATGACGCATTATCTCGGCCTCGCGCGGCCGCAGGCGGCGATCATCCTCGGCGACAGGACGAGCCGTGCCTTGCTTGGGACGCAATGGAATCCGCGCGCGCCAAGCTTACCGCAGCTTAACCATCGAGCAGGCACGATGCCTGCCGTTGCGCTCGCCGGCGCCGATCTACTGATGAACCGGCCGATGGCGAAAGCGAAAAGCTGGCAGGCGCTGCGCCTGCTCCACGAGGCAAGAACCGCATGATCCGCCGCAAGACCAGATTGATGCTCGGCGGACTGGCACTCGCCGTGATGGCCGCGCCGCTGGCCGCCGCGCCGGCCACGCGGGCCGTTGCGCTCTCCACCCCCCTTTCGGCCATCGCGCAAGTTAGCTCTACCGAGCGAGCACGCTACGGCGCCATCTTCGCCCTCCTCGATGGCCAGAGCTGGGACGCCGCCAAGGCTTCCATTTTAGCGCTAGACGAGACGGACAGCATGCGGCCCTATCTGCTGGCCGAACATTATCTGGCCAAGGGCTCGCCACGCGTCGAACTGTTCGACCTGCTCGATATCCTCGCCAAGGCGCCGCATCTGCCGCAATCCGACCGGATCGCCGCGCTCGCCCGCAAACGCGGCGCGCAGACGCTGCCCGAACTGCCGGCAACCCGCCAGCTTATGTGGACCGGCACCTCACCGCAGCGGGCGATCCCGCGGGCGGTTGCCGGCGACGTCGCCGCGGACGCGCTCCGCGGCCAGCTCCTCCAGCAGATCAAGGACGACCGCCCGGCCGCAGGCGAAGCGCTGCTCATCGCCGCCGAAGCCGGTCTCACCAGCGAAGCCCGCACCGAACTGCGCCAGCGCCTCGCCTGGTCCTATTATATCTGCGGGGATACCGCCAACGCCCGCCGCCTTGCCGCACAGGCCGCGCGGGAAGGCACAGGCCCGTTCCTCGCCGCCGCGCAATGGGTGCTCGGCCTCTCCGCCTGGCGGCAGAAGGAGTGGGACGCCGCCGCCGACGCCTTCTATCAATCGGCCACCAACGCCGCCGACGGGGACATGCGGAGCGGCGGTTATTACTGGGCCGCGCGCGCCAACATGGCCGCCAAGCGCCCCGAACGAGTAAATGCGCTGCTGCGCTCTGCCGCCCGCGATGAGGAGAGCTTCTACGGCCTGCTCGCGCGCGAGACGCTTGGCCTCGGCCCGAGCCCTTCGCTCAAACGCGAGCATGTATCGAAAGAAGATTGGGCGCGGCTCTCGGAGCGGCCCAATGTGCGCAACGCGGTCATCGTCAATGCGCTTGGCCGCAGCACCGATGCGGATACGATCCTGCGTCACGAGGCGGAATTGGCCAGCGATGCCGACTATAGCGCGCTGATCCACCTGGCCAGCGACCTTTCGCTGCTGACCACGCAGCTCTGGCTTGCCCAGCGCTCGCCGACGGGACGCAAGTCCGCCGCCTATGCGCGCTATCCGCGCCCGGCATGGACCCCGGCCAACGGCTGGCGGGTCGACCGTGCGCTGGTGTTCGCCCACGCCCTTCAGGAATCGCGTTTCCAGACACAAGCGCGCAGCACCGCCGATGCGCGCGGCGTGATGCAGGTGCGGCCAGGCACGGGGGGCGACCTCGCCGCTGCGGCGGGCCTCAACTACTCGCCCGACCAGCTCTACGACCCAGCGGTCAACCTCGCGCTGGGGCAAGCCTATCTCAAGAAGCTAAGCCAAATGCCCGCCACGGGGGGGCTGCTGCCGAAGGTCGTCGCCGCCTACAATGCCGGGCCGGTGCCGCTCGACCGCTGGAACCAGCAGGTGCGCGACGAGGGCGATCCGCTCCTGTTCATCGAATCGGTGCCTTATTACGAAACCCGCGCCTACCTGAATGCGGTGCTGCGCAACTACTGGATCTACCAGATGGAGGAACAGGGCCAGTCCCCCGCCCTCGCCGCCATGGCGCAGGGGCTGTGGGTGCGTTTCCCGGATGGCAGCAAGACGGTGGCGGTGCGCGTGGCGTCGAGCGGAGTTGCGTTCGGTGCCGATTGACCCAAGCCGGGCATTTCAGCCCGTTCACATCGCGCTGCTCACTGTCTCCGATACCCGCACGCCGGCCGACGACCGATCGGGCGACGCATTGGCCGAGCGGATCGCCGCTGCCGGCCATGTCCTCAAGGACCGCGCGATCAGCATCGACCAGGTCGAGGAGATTCTCGCCCGGCTGCACCGCTGGATCGACGACCCCGAGATTGATGTCATCATCACCACCGGCGGCACAGGGGTGACTGGCCGCGACGTAACGCCAGAGGCGATCGCGGCGGTGCAGGACAAAGCCATTCCCGGCTTCGGCGAGTTGTTCCGCTGGATCAGCTTCCAGTCAATCGGCCCCTCGACCATCCAGTCCCGCGCCTGCGCCTGCGTGGCGCGCGGTACCTACATCTTCGCCCTGCCCGGCTCGACTGGCGCGGTCAGGGACGGCTGGGACCAGATTCTTCTGCACCAGCTCGACAGCCGTTTCCGGCCCTGCAATTTCGTCGAGCTCATGCCGCGCCTTCTGGAAAAGTGACGCGCACGCTTGGGGCTTCCTCCTGACAGGGAGGCTCGGCTGCTATCAGCCAAGCCCCCTGTCTGGGACGTGTTCAGGCGAAGCTGAGCGCTACTTTTCGGCGGCGCATTGCGACGCCCGCGAGCGCGAAACCACCCATCAGCATCGCCCAGGTTGCCGGTTCCGGCACGCCTGGCGTAGCCGTGCCCCACGATAGGCCGCAATGGGTCCACGGATCAGTAAGATCGCCCGACCAGAACCCGCTCGACCGCCTTCTCACCGGTAAACACGCAAGTGCCCGTCGCCGGCGCCGCATCGAGCGGGACGTTCCGCAAGGTGAGTTTATAGCTCTTGAGCCATTCCACCACGCCATCGAGCGCCGCCCCGGTCGGCCTGGCCCACTCGACCTCGACCCAGCCGGGCTTCTCGCCCTCGAACGCGGCGGCGAGTGCGCCCTTGTCGGTCACGTCGCGGCGAATATTGGCGGTGAGACGCTCCTTTGCCTCGCTGTGTAACGTGGCCTGCACGCCGCGCAGCATCTCTGCTACACCGGCGACGAACGCATCGCGCGGCATCACTTCGCTCGCGAGCTTGCCGGCGTCATTATAAAGCCGGTCGCGGCGCAATACGGAGACGTTGCCGCCCGCTACATCACGCCCGCCGACCTCGACGATGATCGGCGCGCCCTTCTTGACCCAGCCCCAGCGCTTGGGGGCCGCCTTAATCGGCTTGCGGTCGAACAGCACGCGCAGCGGCTCGCGGAACACGTCCACCACGCCCAGCGCCTTGGCCAGATCCTCGCAATAGGCGATGACCGCCGCATCCTCATCGGTATCGCGCAGCATGGGCACGATGACGACCTGATGCGGGGCAATCATCGGCGGGCAGCGCAGGCCGTCGTCATCGCCATGGACCATGATGACGCCGCCGATCATACGGGTTGAAACGCCCCAGCTCGTGGTGTGGCAGAGGGTCTGCTGACCGGCCTGATCCTGATATTTGATGCCGGCCGCCTCGGCAAATCCGGTGCCGAGATAATGCGACGTGCCGGCCTGCAGAGCCTTGCCATCCTGCATCATCGCCTCGATCGAATAGGTGGCGACGGCGCCGGGGAAGCGTTCATTCTCCGGCTTCTCGCCGGCAACGACGGGCAACGCCAGCTCGGTCTCGGCGAAATCACGATACATCTCCAGCGCCCGCATCGTCTCGGTTCGCGCATCCCCCTCGTCGGCGTGAGCGGTGTGCCCTTCCTGCCAAAGAAACTCGCTGGTGCGCAGGAACATGCGGGTGCGCATCTCCCAGCGCACCACGTTTGCCCACTGGTTGGTGAGCAGCGGTAGATCGCGCCAGCTCTGCACCCAGCGCGCCATCGCCTGGCCGATCACCGTCTCCGACGTGGGGCGCACGACCAGGGGCTCCTCCAGCTTCGAGTCCGGATCAGGCGTCAGTTTGCCGTCGATTGCCTTGAGGCGATGATGGGTTACGACCGCCATCTCCTTGGCAAAGCCGTCGACATGATCGGCCTCCTTCTCGAAGAAGGACAAGGGGATGAACAAGGGAAAATAGCAATTCTCGACACCCGCCGCCTTGATGCGCGCGTCCATCAGCTTCTGGATGCGCTCCCAAATACCGTAGCCCCACGGGCGAATGACCATGCAGCCGCGAACGCCGCTCTCCTCGGCGAGGTCAGCCTCGCTGATGACGGCCTGATACCAGGCGGCGAAATCCTGCGCGCGGGTGACGGGAAGGGCATGTTTGATGTTGGGGGTGCTCATGAGCCTCTGAATTTGACCTGTTAGGACAGATTTCGCTGCCTTAGCGATGCTTGATCGCGGGGGGAAGCGCCGCTGTTGCTTTCGGGGAATGGCCTCCCCGTTTCGGCTGCGGCCGGGACACGCTCATACGCGCCGGTTGGGGCTCCCGCGCAAGCGGGAGCACAGGGCTGATTCTTGAGACGTTACGCGCGCTTTGGTCAGCCGCCGAGCTTGTCGATCTTGGCCGTGAGCGCGGCGAGCTGGGCCTTCAGTTCGGCGACTTCGTCGGCGGCCGCCTCCGCCTTGGAAGCGGGCTTGGCCGGAGTGGCGGGCTTGAACGCGCTCGCGGCGGCGCTCAGCATCTCCATGTTGCGCTTGGCGATATCCGCGAAGGGGCCGCCGGTGAAGGCTCCCTGCATCGCTTCCTGGAATTGCTGCTGGTTCTTGCGGAAGGCTTCCATGCTGGCTTCGAGATATTGCGGCACCATCGACTGCATGGAATCGCCGTAGAGCGAGATGAGCTGGCGAAGGAAATTGACAGGCAGCATGTTCTCACCACGCTGCTCCTCCTCCATGATGATCTGGGTGAGCACGCTGTGGGTGATGTCCTCGCCCGACTTGGCATCGACCACGACGAAATCGCGCCCTTCGCGCGTCATCTGCGAGAGCAGCTCCAACGTGATGTAGCTCGACGTTTCGGTGTCATACAGCCGCCGGTTGGCATATTTCTTGATAACGATGGTTCCCGATTCGCCACCCGACTTAGACCGCGCCATGTCCTCTGCTCCTCCCCCATCCAGCACTTCACCCTGGGGGCGCAGCATAACATCGACTCTTTCCGCGCCGCAACATGGACCGCGGCCGCTGCCGCTGTTTCTTTCCATTTTGTGGTCCGAAACGACACAAGACAGCGATTTTCGGCGGCGCGCCTTTGCTGGTTTGCGGCGTTATCAAACCGCATCGCGTCAAGCCGACGCATCCCCGCCACGAGTCGTCGCCCGCGCCGGACGTGCCGCTTTGCTCAAGCGAAACGGCAGCGCACAAAGCGCAGATGGCCGTTCGCCGGTCATTCTCATCCCCTCCCTCATCAACCCCCCCCGCGTGATGGACCTCACGGAGCAGCGATCTTTGCTGCGCTTTTTGCTGCGCGAAAAGCACGATGCCTATCTGCTGGACTGGGGCACACCGGGAGCCGAGGAGGCGGGCCTGACCCTTGCCGATCATATCGAGCAGCTGCTGCTGCCGCTGCTGCAAGGTTTCGACCGGCCGCCGATCCTCGTTGGATATTGCCTCGGCGGCACGCTCGCCATCGGCGCGGCCGCGCGTCTCGCCGCGCTGGGCCGCCCGGTGCACGGTGTCGCGACAATCGCCGCGCCGTGGGACTTCGCGCACTATGATGCAGCCTTGCGCGAACAGATCGCGACAGTCTGGCGACAGGCAGAACCAGGCTGCGCCGCTCTCGGGCTGGTGCCGATGGAAGTATTCCAGACCGGTTTCTGGTCGCTCGATCCGGCTCGCACCATCGCCAAATATGCGCGGTTCGGAGAAATGGAGGCGGACACCCCCGCCTATCACGGCTTCATCGCGGTGGAAGACTGGGCCAATGAGGGCGCGCCGCTGACGCTGGAAAGCGGCCGCGACCTTGCGCAGCGCTGCTACGAGGACAATATGACAGGCAGCGGCCAATGGTCGATTCTGGGAACGCACGTGGACCCCGCGGACCTCGCCTGCCCCACGCTCGCCGTCACCTCGACGAACGACAGGATCGTCCCGGCCGCCGCTGCCCCCCCTGCGCGGGAACGGCTGGATCTGGCGCTCGGTCATGTCGGCATGATGATCGGCAGCCGCGCCGAGGAAACACTCTGGAGAGGGCTGAGCGATTGGCTTTCACGCACCGGCGGCTGATGCTAGACGCCGGGCAGACCGAAGATCATGGCACACCGACCGCTTCACGGCCGCAGCCCGCACCAAGGAGACACGTCTTCCTATGACCGATATCGTCATTACCGCCGCCCAGCGCACCGCCGTCGGCAGCTTCCTCGGCTCGTTCGCGACAACACCGGCGCATGAACTGGGCCGCGTCGCCATCCTCGCCGCGCTGGAAAAAGCGGGCGTGGCACCGGACGAGGTGTCCGAAGTGATCCTGGGCCAGGTGCTGACCGCCGCTCAGGGCCAGAACCCGGCGCGGCAGGCAGCGGTCAACGCGGGTATCCCCAGCGACCGTACGGCAGTGACCATCAACCAGGTCTGCGGATCGGGACTGCGCGCCGTGGCACTGGCCGCGCAGGCGATCAAGACCGGCGACGCGACGATCATGGTTGCCGGCGGGCAGGAGAGCATGTCGCTCTCGCCGCACGCGCAACTGCTGCGGCCGGGCACCAAGATGGGCAATGTCAGCCTGATCGATACGATGGTGAATGACGGCCTGACCGACGCCTTCAACAATTACCACATGGGCATCACCGCCGAGAATCTGGCCGAGCGCTACCAGATCACCCGCGAGGAACAGGACGCCTTCGCCGCCGCCAGCCAGAACAAGGCCGAGGCGGCGCGTGCGGCGGGCCGGTTCGTGGACGAGATCGCGCCAGTGACGGTCAAGGGCCGCAAGGGCGACACCATCGTCGATACGGACGAATATATCCGCGCGGGCGCCACCATCGAGGCGATGGCCAGCCTGCGGCCGGCGTTCCGGAAGGACGGCACGGTGACGGCCGGCAACGCCAGCGGCCTCAACGACGGCGCGGCGGCGCTGGTGCTGATGAGCGCCGACGAGGCAGCCAGGCGCGGCGCGCCGGTACTGGCGCGGGTCGCAAGCTGGGCGACCTGCGGGGTTGACCCGTCCATCATGGGCATCGGCCCGGTGCCGGCGAGCCGCCGCGCGCTGGAGAAGGCGGGCTGGACCGTTGGCGATCTCGACCTCATCGAGGCCAATGAGGCGTTTGCAGCGCAGGCGCTCGCGGTCGGCAAGGATATGGGCTGGAACCCGGACATCGTGAACGTGAACGGCGGCGCCATCGCCATCGGCCACCCGATCGGCGCTTCCGGCGCGCGCATCCTGACCACGCTGCTCCACGAAATGGGCCGGCGCGATGCCAAAAAGGGCCTCGCGACGCTCTGCATCGGCGGCGGCATGGGGATCGCGCTCTGCGTCGAGCGCTGAGGCGAGAGAAGGCTCCCTCTCGGCAACCCCGCGCGACGAACTCAGCAAGACAGCGCCTCCTGCGCGCACATGAAGGGGCTGGCGGACGATCCGCCGGCCCTTTTCCTTTGCTGGCGCGGTGCCGGATCTTCTCGAACTTCGCGCGTATCGCGCATGGCATATTCACGCGAAGTTCGGGCGGCGCGAAAGGCCGCCCACGCGGATCATGCGGGACGAGCGACGGACGATATCAAAGAGCGGAGCGTGCCGACCATGCCATGGCTGACCCCTTGTAGGACAGACGGAGCGTAGGACAGGCGGAACGGGGAGGCTGATCGGCCCTGACCGATCTCATCCGCCCCGGCCGGCGGGCACCGCTCAGCGCCAGATGCGGGCGTAACGGCGGCCGAGCGTGGTGAGCAGCTCATATTGGGAGAGGCCAGCCTGGGCAGCGGCGGTTGGCAGATCGAATTCAAGATCCAGCCAGTCGCCCTCGCGCACCTGCGGCACGGCGCTCACATCGACGGCAAGCAGGTCCATCGAGACGCGCCCGAGCACGGGCAGGCGAGTATCGCCCAGCAGGGCGGCGCCGGTGCCGGAGAAGCCGCGCAGATAGCCATCGGCATAGCCGACATGGAGAATGGCGATCTCGCGCCGCCGATCGGCGACATAAGTGGCGCCATAGCCGACCGACTTGCCGGGGCGGATGAAGCGGCGCTGGAGCACCTGCGCGGCGGGGCGCACAACCTGCCGGATATGGCCGGCCGCCTCCGGCCGTGGCAGGCCGCCATAAAGCGCGAGACCGGGCCGCGTGAGGCCGAACGTATATTTCTCCCCCAGCAATATGCCGGCGCTGTTGGCGAGGCTGAGGCACGGCACCTCCACGCTGGCCGCCACCTGCCGGAACCGCCGCAACTGCTCGCTGTTGAGCGGATGCTCCTCGTCCGCGCAGGCGAGATGGCTCAGCAGCGTCTCGACCCGCAGCCCTGCGAACAGCTCCGGCCGCACATCCTGCGTCGAGAGGCCGAGACGGCTCATGCCGGTATCGACCATCACGTCGCACGGGCCGCCGCCGGCCTCCTTCCAGCGCATGACCTGCTCGGGCGAATTGAGCACCGGGCGGGCACCGCTCGCCTTCGCGAACGCCACGTCCTCCGCGCGCACGCCGTGGAGGACGGAGAGCGCGGCATCGCCGAGATGGGGCAACAGCTCGGCCGCCTCGGCCCAGGTCGCGACGAAGAAATCACGGCACCCGGCCGCCCGCAGGTGCTTGACCACGTCGATCGCGCCCAGGCCGTAGCCGTTGGCCTTGACCGCCGCCCCGCAGCGCGCGGCGCCGCTCCGCCCGGCAAGCCACTGCCAGTTGGCCTTGAGCGCGGTGCTATCGAGATGCAGCGCCAATGGCGCGGACGGGAGCTTGACCATATCGCGGCTGCGTTAGTGCATTTTGCATTGCAGTGGAACAGTGTGACGGCGCCACCGGTCGCAAGGCAGACGACACCCGCGTCAGCCCGGCCTCGGAGCCGACCCGGATGTCTGCCGTGCCCGCTGATCCGCCTCCCACGAGCGGCCCTCACCCCACAGGATGACCACCAGCGCGAGGGCGACCACGGCCAGCGTGTACCACAGCCCAGCATAGGGATCGCCCGTCTTGGCCACGATATAGCTGGCGATGAACGGCAGGAAGCCGCCAAAATAACCGGTGCCGACATGGTAGGGGATGGACAGTGAACTATAGCGCACCGGCGGCGGGAACATCTCGCTGAGCAGTGCGGCAACCGGCCCGTAGGTCATGCCCGAGAGGAAACTGAGGGCGACCACGGCGAGGAACAGGATGAACAGATTGCGCGCAGGCGGCGTTTGCGGCGTGAGATTATATCCCGCCGCGACGATCGCCTGCTCCAGCGAATCGCCGTGCGGATCGGCCACCGCCGTGCCGCCGATGGTAACGCGCAACCCTTCCTCCGACACGATGGTGTAAGGCAGGCCCTTGGCGGTCAGTTGATCCAGCACGCGCCCGCACGGTGTCGCCTGTCTGCTGGAGAATGGATCATAATGGCAGCCGGTGCCGCTCACCACGATGGGTGCCCGGGCGGCCGTATGGGCGAGACCGGGATTGGCCTGTGAGCCGATCAGCCAGAAAATCGGCATCATCAGCACGAGCGTCAGCGCATAGCCAATCGCGATGACCCGCCGGCGCCCCCATTTATCCGACAGATGACCGAACAGGATGAACCAGACCGAGCCGAACAAAGCCGCCGCCGCGACGACGATCTGCGCCGTGGTGCTCGCCACCTTCATCGGGCCTTGCAGGAAGGAAAGCACCGAGAACATCGCCGTGTACCAGATGACCGTGAGCCCCGCCGCTACGCCAAACAGCGCCACGAACAGCCGCCGCTTGTTGCCGGGATAGGTGAAGCTTTCGACGAAGGGATTGCGCGCCATCTCACCGCGCGCGCGCATCTTCTCGAACACGGGGCTCTCATGAAGCTGCATCCGCATCCAGACGGACACGGCGAGCAGCACGATGGAGAGCAGGAAGGGAATGCGCCAGCCCCAGTCTTCCCACGCCTGCGCCGTCATGCCGCTCTTGACGCCGAGCACGACGAACAATGAGAGCACGAAGCCGCCGGACACCGCGGCCTGGATGAAGCTGGTATAAAAGCCCGCGCGGCCGCTCGGCGCATGCTCGGCCACATAGACGGCCGCCCCGCCATATTCGCCGCCCAAGGCCAGCCCCTGGCAGATGCGCAGCAGGATGATGAGCAGCGGCGCGGCGATCCCGATCGTCTCGGCGGACGGCACCATGCCCACGCCCGCCGTCGCCACGCCCATCAGCGTGATGGTGACGAGAAAGGTATATTTGCGGCCCAGCCGATCGCCCAGATAGCCGAACACGATGGCGCCCAGCGGCCTGAAGCCGAAGCCGATCGCAAAGCCGGCCCAGGCGAGCAGGGTTTGCAGCGTCTCGCTGCCAGCGGGAAAGAATGTACGGCCGATGATGCCGCTCGCCGCGAGCGTGCCGTAGATGAAGAAGTCATACCATTCGAACAGCGTGCCCACCGACGATGCGCCGATCACCAGCGGGATCGATTGTTTGTCCGCATCGCCATCCTTGGCCGCGACGTCTGCTGCCATGACCCTCTCCCCTCGATTTGCGCGCCCGCTGTAGGGACTTGAGGGGAATTTGTGAACTGCTCTGCACAGGGTGACGCAAGGGTTGGCCCGCTCATGGTCGACGGGCTCCGTGAAGGCTGCCGCTGGGCCTCCGCTCCCTCGCTCGTCGGTGAAGAGCGCGCGGGATCGGGATAGGGTGGGCGGGACATCCGGTCTTTGATCTCGTGCGAGCCGAACGGGAACGGGAACGCTTGTCTGCCGAGAGGGCCTGTCTGCGCAGGACCACCGCACAAGCTGCTGGTCGGGGCCAAACGCGGTGCCGCGCGCGGCCCTATTCCAGCTCCAGGATCACCTCGTCGAGTGCGAGCGTATCGCCGGCGCTGGCGGCGACGTGGCGCACCACCCCCGCGCGGCCGGCACGCAGGATATTCTCCATCTTCATCGCCTCGACCACGGCGAGCGGCTGGCCGCTCACCACCTTGTCGCCAGCGCCCACATGCAGCGCGACCAGCTTGCCGGGCATGGGGCTGATGAGAAAGCGCGAGAGATCGGGCGCGGGGCGCTCGATGATGTGGCCGGCGTGGCGCGCGATATGCGCGGGCAGCACGCGCACGGCATGGGCCGCGCCCCGCGTGGTGAGCCGCCAACCCGCGCGGATCGGAGCGATGCGGACCGCCAGCGCCTGCTCGGCGCCGGCCTCGTCCTCGAAGACGGCCTCGATCAGCCGGTCGCCGGGGGTGTAATCGAGCGCCATGAGCAGCGGCGCGCCGTCGACAGTGACATCGTCGCCGTGGATGGTGACGGCATGGTCCACGCCGCCGATCCGCACCGTCCAATCGGTCGGTGGCGACAGGCGGCGGCCAAGCTGGCCATCGATGCGGCGGGCACGGTCGGCCTGCGCCATGCTCGCAAAGGCGGCGATGGCCGCGAGCTGGCGCAGCAGCTCGGGAGACGCCGGAGCACCGGTGAAGCCCTCCGGATATTCCTCCGCGATGAAGCCGGTGGTGAGCGCGCCCGCACGAAAACGCGGATGCTGCATCAGCGCCGAGAGGAAATCGATGTTATGGCCGAGCCCCTCGATCTCGAACCGGTCCAGCGCGGCGATTTGCAGGTCCATCGCGACATCGCGCGTGGGGCCGTGCGTCACCAGCTTGGCGATCATGGGATCGTAGAACATCGAGACCTCGCCGCCCTCGGCCACGCCATCGTCGAGGCGGACAGCGCCACGCGCCAGGCCCGGTGCTGGATCACTCTCCTCGCCATCCGTTCTTTCCGTCCCCGCATCGTCCGCTGCGAGGAGGCCGGTTTCCGGCGGGGTGTAACGCACCAGCCGGCCGGTGCTCGGCAGGAAGCCGCGATACGGATCCTCGGCATAGACGCGCGTTTCGACGGCCCAGCCATCCAGCCGCACATCATCCTGCCCGAAGGCCAGCGCCTCGCCATTGGCGACGCGGATCATCTGCTCGACCAGATCGATGCCGGTCACCATCTCGGTCACCGGATGCTCGACCTGAAGGCGGGTGTTCATCTCGAGGAAGTAGAAGCCCTGCCCCGTCGGATCATTGCCCGCGACGATGAACTCGACGGTGCCGGCGCTGTAATAGCCGACCGCCCGCGCCAGCGCGACGGCCTGCTCGCCCATCGCCCGGCGCATCTGCGGCGTGACGAAGGGCGACGGCGCTTCCTCCACCACCTTCTGGTGGCGGCGCTGGATCGAGCATTCGCGCTCGCCGAGATAGAGGATATTGCCGTGCTGGTCGCCGAGCAGCTGGATCTCGATATGGCGCGGCGCCTCGATGAATTTCTCGATGAAGACGCGGTCATCGCCGAAGCTCGCCAGCCCCTCGCGCTGCACGGCGGGGAAGCCCTCGCGCACCTCGGCTTCGCTATAAGCCAGCCGCATGCCCTTGCCGCCGCCGCCGGCCGAAGCCTTCATCATCACGGGATAGCCGATCTCGCCGGCGATCCGCACGGCATGGTCCGTATCGGCAATCTCACCGACATGGCCGGGCACGACATTGACGCCTGCCGCCAGCGCCAGCCGCTTGGATTCGATCTTGTCGCCCATCGCCGCGATTGCCTCGGGCGGCGGGCCGACAAAGACGATGCCGTGCTCCGCGCAGGCCCGCGCGAAGCTCTCGCGCTCGGACAGGAAGCCATAGCCGGGATGGACGGCATCCGCGCCGGTCGCCTTGCACGCGGCAATGATCGCATCGGCCAGCAGATAGGATTGCGCGGCCGGCGGCGGCCCGAGCAGCACCGCTTCATCGGCCATGAGCACGTGGGGAGCGCGCGCATCCGCCTCGGAATAGACCGCGACGGTGGCCAGCCCCATGCGCCGCGCGGTGCGGATCACACGGCAGGCGATCTCGCCCCGGTTGGCGATGAGGAGCTTGGTGATGGTCATTGCTGTGCGCCCTGCGTCCTCATGAAGCACCCGGCCTTTATTGGATGACGGAGGCACGGAGCCATGATTACTCCGCCGCCTCCTCCAGATGCCCGTGCGGGGCGGCCTGCATGGCGGCGATGCCGAGCTTGGCGAGCAGCGCGCTGTCGCGGTCGTCGCCGGCATTGGGAGTGGTCAGCAGCTTGTCGCCGGTGAAGATGCTGTTCGCGCCGGCCATGAAGCAGAGCGCCTGAGCCGCGTCGCTCATGCTCTCGCGCCCGGCGGAGAGGCGCACCATCGCGGCGGGCATGGTGATGCGCGCCACGGCGACCGTGCGGACGAACTCGATCTCGTCGATCTTCGCCATCGGCGTGTCAGCCAGCATATCGCCCAGCACCGTGCCCTTGACCGGCACCAGCGCATTGATCGGCACGCTCTCGGGGTGGACGGGCAGCGTCGCCAGCGCATGAATGAAGCCGACGCGGTCGCCACGCGTCTCGCCCATGCCGACAATGCCGCCGCAGCAGACGTTGATGCCGGCGGCGCGCACCGCTTCCAGCGTATCCAGCCGGTCCTCGAAGGTGCGGGTGGAGATGACCTCCGCATATTTCTCCGGCGCGGTGTCGATATTATGGTTGTAATAATCGAGCCCGGCCTCGGCCAGCATCTGCGCCTGACTGGGCGTCAGCATACCGAGCGTCATGCAGGTTTCGAGGCCCATGGCCCGCACGCCCTTCACCATCTCGATGAGCGCGGGCATGTCCCGATCCTTGGGGTTGCGCCACGCCGCGCCCATGCAGAAGCGGCCCGAGCCATGGTCCTTGGCCTGCGCGGCGGACTGGAGCACGGCCTGCACGTCCATCAGCTTGGTGGCCTTGAGGCCGGTCTCGGCATGGACGGACTGGTTGCAATAGCCGCAATCCTCCGGGCAGCCACCGGTCTTGATGGAGAGCAACGTGGACAGCTGCACCTCGTTGCGGGGATGATGCGCGCGGTGGATGGTCTGCGCCTCGTACACGAGGTCCATGAACGGCAGATCGAACAGCGCGGCAATCTCCTCGCGGGTCCAGTCTGTGCGCGTTTCTGTGGTCACGAGATCATCCTTCATTGATATGGGTCGGGCCGGAGGCCGCATGGCCAGTCCTGTCCATCAAGCCTGTGCATCAGGACGCGGGCCATGAAAACCCCGCGCCACTCGAAGCAGCCCTTGTTCATCTGGTGAAAGCACACCGGGCTCATGCGGCGGCATCCGTCAGGCCATCGGCATATGCGCGCAGCGGCGCGGCATAGCCCGCGACGTGGCGGCGCTGCTGCTCACCCGCCGGCAGCGTGGGCAACGCATCGGCGAGGCGGCGCACCAGATCCGGCGCGAGCGTGCCGAGCGGCGCCAGCGCAACGCCGATGGTGAAGAGCATCGCGCCCGTCTCCGGCAGGCGGCGCAGGGTCTGCCGCTCGCAGCGCACGAACAGCGCCGTGGCGGCATTGGCAGGCGTGACATGGGCGAAGCGCGCCGCCGGATCATCCTGCGGCAGGTAACGCCAGGCATGATCGGCCACGATGAACCAGTTGGCGCGGCCAAAAATCTCGCCCGGCGGCAGGATATTGAAGAAATGATCGACCCCGGCAGCGAGTTGCTCGGCATAGCCGTGGATGGGCGCGTGGATGGCGGTGAGCCCCTGCCCCATCTTCTCGTCCAGCCGCCAGTCGGTGGGGAAAGCCACGGCGGCGGCGGTCAGCCGGTAGGGCGCGCGCTCGCCGTCCGTCTGGAGGAGGCAGACATCCTCCCAATGCGCCCGCGCGACCTGCGCCAGCCCGCCGTCGATACCGAGCATTGCCGCCAGCTCGCCCACGGCGTCCGCCGCGCCCGGTTGCTCGCGCACCGCCTCGGGATGGGCATCAAACGCCGCCGCGCGCGCCGCGCGGTCGAACGTGCCGGCCGGCCAGAGCCAGTCATCCTCGGCGACGCGCCGCAGCCCCATGCGCAGCGCACCCCCGCCCCGACCGGCGCGCAGCAGCTCGGGCACGGTGAAACCGAGCCTCATCTCGCTGCCTCTCGCCGGTCGGGGTCCATGGCTCAGACCTGGTCCAGCGCCTGCGCCAGATCGGCGATGATGTCGTCGATATGCTCGATGCCCACCGAGACACGGACGACATCCGGCCCGGCGCCGGCCTGCTCCAGCCCCTGCTCATCGAGCTGGCGGTGGGTGGTCGAGGCCGGGTGGATGATGAGCGAACGCGTATCGCCAAGATTGGCGAGGTGGCTGAACATCTTCACGCTGGAGACGAGCTTGACGCCCGCTTCATAGCCGCCCTTGAGGCCGAAGGTGAACACGGCGCCGCCCTTGCCGCCGAGATAGCGCTGGGCGAGCGCGTGATAGGGATCCTCCGGCAGGCCGGCATAGCGCACCCACGCGATCTTGGGATGGTTACGCAGCCACTGGGCCAGCGCCAGCGCGTTGCTGCAATGCCGCTCCATGCGCAGCGCCAGCGTCTCCATGCCGGTGAGCGTGAGAAAGGCGTTCATCGGCGCCATCGCCGGCCCGAGATCGCGCAGGCCGAGCGCGCGGGCGGCGAGGATGAAGGCGAGATTGCCGAACGCCTCGGTGAACACCTTGCCATGATAGGAGGTGTTGGGCTCGCTCAGATAGGGATAGTTGCCGGACTTCGCCCAATCGAAACTGCCCGCGTCCACGATCACGCCGCCAACCGAGTTGCCGTGACCGTTGAGGAACTTGGTGACGGAATGGACGACGATGTCCGCGCCATATTCGATCGGGCGGCAGAGGATGGGGGTCGCCATGGTGTTGTCGACCATCAGCGGCACGCCGGCCGCATGGGCAACCTTGGCGATCGCCTCGATATCCTGCACCACGCCGCCGGGGTTGGCGAGGCTCTCGATGAACACGCAGCGCGTCTTGTCCGTGATCGCGGCGGCGATATTGTCCGGATTGTCCGCATCCACGAACGTCGAATCCCAGCTCATCTTCTTGAAGCTGTGGCCGATCTGGTTGAGCGAGCCGCCATAGAGCTTGTTGGCCGCCACGATGTGGCAATTGGCTTCCATCAGCGTGTGGAAGGCGAGGAACTGCGCACTGTGGCCGGAGGCAACGGCCAGCGCGGCGGCACCCCCTTCCAGCGCGGCAATCTTGCCTTCCAGCGCACCCCAGGTGGGGTTCATGATGCGGGTGTAGATGTTGCCGGCCACTTCCAGGTTGAACAGGCCGGCGGCGTGATCGACATCGTCGAACACATAGGAGGTCGTCTGGTAGATCGGCGTAATACGCGCCTTCGTCGTCGGGTCCGGCTCGGTCCCGGCATGCACAGTCAGTGTGTCGATCTTCTGGGTCACAAAGAGTCTCCTGTCGTGTTGCGCGCCTCGGGCGCGTCGGCAAGGGGTTGGTTGTGGCCAAACAGGCGCAATACGTCTTCTGCCGCGGTGAGCACGTTGGTGCCGGGACCGTAAATGCCCTGCACGCCCGCCTCCCGCAGCGCTTCATAATCCTGCGGCGGAATGACACCGCCCGCAACGACCTTGATGTCCGCCCGGCCGGCCGCGCGCAAGAGCGCAATCAATTCCGGAATCAGTGTTTTGTGCCCGCCCGCGAGACTGGAGACGCCGACCATGTCGACCGCGCGGGCAAGCGCGAGATCGGCCGCCTCGGGCGGGGTCTGGAACAGCGGGCCGCTGACGACATCAAACCCCATGTCGCCAAAGGCCGAGGCGATGACGTTGGCGCCGCGATCATGCCCATCCTGCCCCAGCTTGGCGACGAGGATGCGCGGCTTGCGGCCGAGCCGGCGGCCGACCGTCTCAATGCCCTCGACCACCCGCTGCCAGCGCGCATCGTCCTCATAGGAGGCGCCATAGACGCCGCGCACCGGATGCGGCGTGGCGTCGTGGCGGCCGAACACATCCTCCACGGCGGCGCTGATCTCGCCCAGCGTGGCGCGCGCGCGGGCGGCATCCACGGCGCGGGCGAGGAGATTGTGGGCCAGCCCCGCATCCGGCTGGGGCGACAATGCGTCGGCCGCGCCCGCCAGTGATGTGGCGCGCGCCGCTTCTCGCAGCGCATCCAGCGCGGCGCGGCAGGCGGACTCGTCGCGCGCCGCCCGGACGGCGTTGATCCGGGCGACCTGCGCAGCGCGCACGGCGCTGTTGTCCACTTCCAGAATATCATGCGCGGCCTCGTCCTGAAGCCGGAAGCGATTGACGCCGACGATGACATCTTCGCCGCGATCCACCCGCGCCTGCCGCGCGGCTGCGCTCTCCTCGATCATGGCCTTGGGCCAGCCCGCCGCGACCGCGACGCTCATGCCCCCCTCGGCCTCGGCCCGGTCGATCAGCGCCTGCGCTTGCTCGGCCAGCTCTGCGGTCAGCGCCTCGACATAATAGCTGCCGCCCAGCGGATCGACGACGCGGGTGACACCGGTCTCTTCGGCGAGGATGATCTGCGTATTGCGGGCGATGCGCGCGGAGAAATCGGTTGGCAGCGCCAGCGCCTCGTCCAGCGCGTTGGTGTGCAGCGACTGGGTGCCACCGAGCACCGCCGCCAACGCCTCGACCGTGGTGCGAACCACATTGTTGTAGGGATCCTGCTCGGTGAGCGAGACGCCGCTGGTCTGGCAATGGGTGCGCAGCATCTTCGAGCGTTCGTCGCGGGCGCCAAGGTTTGTCATCGCCCGGTGCCAGAGCAGCCGCGCGGCGCGCAGCTTGGCGACCTCCATGAACAGGTTCATGCCGATGCCGAAGAAGAAGCTCAGCCGCCCGGCGAAAGCGTCGATATCCAGCCCCGAGGCCACCCCCTGCCGGACGTAGTCGATGCCATCCGCAATGGTGAAGGCCAGCTCCTGCACCGCCGTCGCCCCGGCCTCGTGCATGTGATAGCCGGAGATGGAGATGCTGTTGAACTTCGGCATCTTAGCCGAGCAATAAGCGAAGATGTCCGACACGATCCGCATGCTGGGCGCGGGCGGGTAGATATAGGTGTTGCGGACCATGAACTCCTTGAGGATGTCGTTCTGGATGGTCCCGGTGAGCTGATCCGGCGCGACGCCCTGCTCTTCCGCCGCGACGATATAGAAGGCCATGATCGGGATGACCGCGCCGTTCATGGTCATGCTGACCGACATCTTGTCGAGCGGGATGCCGTCGAACAGCATCTTCATATCCTCGACGGTGTCGATGGCCACGCCGGCCTTGCCGACATCGCCATGCACGCGCGGATGGTCGCTATCATAGCCGCGATGGGTGGCGAGATCGAAGGCGACGGAGAGGCCCTTTTGCCCGGCGGCAAGGTTACGGCGGTAGAAGGCGTTGCTTTCCTCCGCTGTCGAGAAACCCGCATATTGGCGGATCGTCCATGGCCGGCCGGCATACATGGAGCCGCGCACGCCGCGCGTGAACGGTGCGAAGCCAGGCAGGCCGGGGTCGAGCTGGGCAATATCCTCGGCCGTATAGAGCGGCTTGACGGCAATCCCCTCCGGCGTGTGCCAGGTGAGATCGCGGCCCTTCACCTCCTTACTCGCCAGCGTGCGCCATGCGTCGAGATCGGTCTTGTCGGTCACTGGCCGCGAAACTCCGGGCTGCGTTTCTGGATGAAGGCGGCGACACCTTCGCGGAAATCGGCCGTGCGGCCGGCGCGGGTCTGATGCGCCGCCTCGATGGCCATGGTGTCGGGCAGCGGTGCATCGAGCGCGGCGGCGATCTGCTTGCGGATGAGGCCGATGGCGACGGTCGGCCCATGTGCCAGCCGGCGTGCGATGGCCTGCGCCTCCGCCACAAGCACCTCATCGTCGACCACGCGCGCGATGAGGCCGGCCGCTTTCGCTTCGTCCGCGCTCATCGGCTCGCCGAGCAGTGCCATCTCCAGCGTGCGGGCGCGGCCGGCGCTGCGGGCGAGGAGCCAGGTCGCGCCGGCATCCGGCACAAGGCCGATATTCACGAAGCCGAGCTGGAGATAGGCCGAACGCGCCATCAGCACGATGTCGCCGGCCAGCGCGAGTGCAACGCCCGCGCCGACCGCCGGGCCGTTGACGGCGCACACCACCGGCAATTCCAGCGCCGCCAGCCGCTCGAACAGCGGATGGTAAAAGGCTTCCAGCGTCTCGCCAAGATTGGGGCTGACCCCGCCATCGCCCGCCAGATCCGCGCCCGAGCAGAAGGCCCGCCCTGATCCGGTGAGCAGCACGGCGCGCGTGCCCTCCGCGACGCCGGTATCCAGCGCCTGCGTCAGCGCGGCGAGCAGAGAAGTGGACAGCGCATTCAGCCGTTCGGGCCGGTTGAGCGTGAGGGTGAGGACACCGTCTTCCAGCGCGGACAGGAGGATGGGTGCGGTCATGACCTCCCCTGCCCTCTCTCGTCACCCTGAACCTGTTTCAGGGTCCGTCCATCGGATGAGGCTGAAGATCCCGGTCGAGAGATGGATGCGGGAACAAGTTCAGCATGACGACGGGTTCTCTGAACGCCCTCAATGCCCACGCGGCACCTCCATGATCTCGGTCAGCACACCGCCCATATCGCCGGGATGTACGAAGAAGACGGGCGTGCCATGGGCACCGATGCGCGGCTCGCCGAGCACGCGCTTGCCCTGCCCCTCGAACCAGATCTTGGCGGCATGGATATCCGGCACCTCGAAGGCGAGATGATGCTGGCCGCCGCGCGGGTTCTTCGCGAGGAAGCCGGTGATGGGCGAGTCCGGGCCCAGCGGCTCGAGCAACTCGATCTGCGTGCCCGCCGTGCCGCCTGCTCCCGGAGTCTCGACGAAGCAGACCCGCACGCCCTGCCCCGCCATGTCGAAAGGCGCGCCGATGACGCTCGCCCCCATCACGTCGCGATAGAAGGCGACGGAATCAGCGATGGACGGCGTGGCGAGGCCGACATGGTTGAGGCGGCCGAGCTTCATCACAGCAACTCCACCGCCATCGCCGTCGCCTCACCCCCGCCGATGCAGAGCGAGGCAATGCCGCGCTTGCCCCCCGTGCGCTGGAGGGCGGCGAGCAGCGTCGCCACGATGCGCGCGCCCGAGGCGCCGATGGGGTGGCCCAGCGCGGTGGCGCCACCGTGGATGTTCACCTTCTCATGCGGGATGGAAAGGTCGTGCATCGCCGCCATGGTGACGACCGCGAACGCCTCGTTGATCTCGAACAGGTCGACATCGGCAAGGCTCCAGCCGGTCTTGGCGAGCAGCTTCTCGATGGCGCCGATGGGTGCGGTGGTGAAGTGCGCGGGCAGCCGGGCATGGGCGGCATGGCCAACGATCCGCGCAACGGGCGCGAGGGCCCGCTGCTCCGCCACCGAGGCGCGCGCCAGAACGAGCGCAGCCGCGCCGTCCGAAATGGAGCTGGCATTGGCGGCGGTGATCGTCCCATCGCTGGCGAAGGCGGGCTTGAGGGTGGGGATCTTCGCGGCGTCGCCCTTGCGCGGTTGTTCGTCCTGCGCGACGGCTTCGGTTCCCTTGCGGGTGGCGATCTCCACAGCCACGATTTCGCGGTCGAACCAGCCATTGGCCTGCGCCTTTTGCGCGCGGGTGAGTGACTCGATCGCATAGGCATCCTGCGCCTCGCGGGTGAACTGATAGTCCCGCGCGGTGGCCTCGGCGAACACGCCCATCGCCTTGCCGGGCTCATAGGCATCCTCCAGCCCATCCAGCATCATGTGATCGTAGATGCTGTCATGGCCGATCCGCGCACCGGCGCGGTGCTTCTTCATGAGATAGGGCGCGTTGGACATGCTCTCCATGCCGCCCGCGACGATGATATCGGCCGAGCCGGCGGCGATGGCGTCCGCGGCCATCATCGCCGCCATCATGCCGCTGCCGCACATCTTGTTGACCGTCACCGCCTCGACATGATCGGGCAACCCCGCCCCACGCGCCGCCTGCCGCGCCGGGGCTTGGCCCAAGCCAGCGGGAAGCACGCAGCCCATATAGCAGCGCTCGATCACCGCCGGATCGACGCCGGCACGCGCGACCGCCGCCGCGACTGCCGCCGCGCCGAGCCGGGTCGCGCTGGCGCCCGCGAGACTGCCTTGAAAGCCGCCCATCGGCGTGCGGGCGTAGGAAAGGATGAGGGTGGGATCAGTCGTCATGTCAACATCCATCATTTGGCCTGTGGGACCAGCCGCGCCGCACCCGACGCCCGACCTACGCGCCCCTCAGAAAAGGCTCACCGCCGCCAAAGACAAAGAGCAGCAGGCCCGGCGGCGAGGCGAGCGCGGTGAGGCCGACAGCGATGCAGAAGCGGGCGGGTTTCCATTCCCACGCGTAGATATCGAAAATGCCACCAGTGCGTCCTGGGCAGACCCCGCGCCGTGCGACCGCCGCGCAATGGACGGCCATCCACGCGCCGAACGCCAGACAGAAGGGGGCTGCCATCCTGTAGCCGATCATAGCGGAATATTATCATGCTTCTTCCACGGGTTCTCCAACTGCTTGTTCCGCAGCTTGCGCAGACCCAGCGCCACGCGGCGACGCGTGGAGTGCGGCTGGATCACCTCATCGATGAACCCCATGGAGGCGGCGACGAAGGGGTTGGCGAAGCGGTCCTCATATTCCTTCGTGCGTGCGGCGATCTTGTCAGGGTCGCCGATATCCTTGCGGAAGATGATCTCCACCGCGCCCTTGGCGCCCATCACGGCGATCTCCGCGGTGGGCCAGGCGTAGTTCAGGTCGCCGCGCAGATGCTTGCTCGCCATCACGTCATAAGCACCACCATAGGCCTTGCGGGTGATGACGGTGATCTTGGGGACCGTCGCCTCGGCATAGGCGAAGAGCAGCTTCGCGCCATGCTTGATGATGCCGCCATGCTCCTGCGCGGTGCCGGGAAGGAATCCGGGCACGTCGACGAAGGTAAGGATGGGAATCTCGAACGCGTCGCAGAAACGCACGAAGCGCCCGGCCTTCTTCGACGCATTGATATCGAGGCAGCCAGCCAGCACCATCGGCTGGTTGGCGACAACGCCGACCGTGCGCCCTTCGACCCGGCCGAAGCCGCAAATGATGTTCGCCGCATGGGCCGGCTGGATCTCGAAGAAATCGCCCTCGTCCAGCGACTTGCGGATGACTTCGTGCATGTCATAGGGCTGGTTGGCGCTGGCGGGGATGAGCGTATCCAGGCTCGGCTCGGCGCGGTCCCAGTCGTCCGCCGTGGGGCGCTCAGGCACCGGCTCGCGGTTGCTGGCGGGCAGGAAATCAATGAAATCGCGCGCGGCGAGCAGCGCCTCGATATCATTGTCGAACGCGACATCCGCCACGCCCGAGCGGGTGGTGTGGGTGACCGCCCCGCCCAGTTCCTCCTGCGTGACGATCTCGTTGGTCACCGTCTTCACCACATCGGGGCCGGTGACGAACATGTAGCTCGAATCCTTCACCATGAAGATGAAGTCCGTCATCGCGGGCGAATAGACCGCGCCGCCCGCGCACGGCCCCATGACGAGGCTCAGTTGCGGCACCACGCCGGAGGCGAGCACGTTGCGCTGGAACACCTCGGCATAGCCGCCGAGCGAGGCGACCCCTTCCTGAATGCGCGCGCCGCCGCTGTCGTTGAGGCCGATGACGGGCGCGCCGACCTTCATCGCCATGTCCATGATCTTGCAGATCTTCTGCGCATGGCGCTCGCTGAGCGAGCCGCCGAACACGGTGAAATCCTGGCTGAAAACAAAGACCAGCCGGCCATTGATGGTGCCCGAGCCCGTGACGACGCCATCGCCGGGGACATGCTGCGCATCCATGCCGAACTCGGTGCAATTATGCTCGACATACATGTCGAGCTCCTCGAACGACCCTTCGTCCAGCAGCACGTCCAGCCGCTCGCGCGCGGTAAGTTTGCCCTTGGCATGCTGGGCGGCGATGCGCGCCTGCCCGCCGCCGAGCCGCGCTGCCGCGCGTTTTGCCTCAAGCTGTTCGAGGATCGGCAGGTCGGACATGGGAGCTTTCCTTGCGAAACTGGCATTGCCTGAATATGGCTGCGATTCTGCTTTGTCACGCGAGCGATTTGCAAACTTGCGGAGTTGCGCGCACGCATTTTGCGGATTAGCTGATGCTATGGCGCGCGGCACCAGACTCTTTGCCGGACAGAAGGTCCGCCAGCTTCGCCTCGACGCGCGGATGGACCAGGCGGCGATGGCGCGGCTGCTCGGCATCTCCGTCTCCTACCTTTCGCAGCTCGAGAATGACGACCGGCCGCTCACGGCCAAGGTGAAGGCCGCGCTCGCCAGCGCCTTCCCGCTCGACTGGTCCGCCTTCGACGAACGGCAGGAGGAGCAACTGCTCGGCGCGTTCAACTGGGCGCTCGCCAACCCCGGCCTCGGCTCGCCGCCGCCTGACCCGGAGCGGACCGAGCGGCTGCATCTGCACTACCCCGATTTCGCGGCACGCTATGTCGAACTGCACCACGCGCTGCGCCAGACGCAGGAGCGACTCGCCATGCTGGAGGAAGCGATCGCCGGCGAGGCCGCGCCGGCCGCGCGGGCGCCGTGGGAGACGGTGCGCGACTGGTTCCACGAAGCCGGCAACTATATCCACGAACTGGACGTGGCGGCGGAGGACCTCCACCAGCGGATCGGCCTCGACGGCGCGGACAATGCGGCGACGCTGGCACGGGCGCTCGTTGAGCGGCATGACTGCGAGACCCGGCTCAGCGAGAGGGACGCGACGACGTTGCGGGCGTTCGACGACGACGCCCGGTGCCTCACCATCAGCGCCACGCTGCCGCTGCCGAGCCGCAGCTTCCAGCTCGCCAACCAGCTCATGCAGTTCGAACTGGGCGAAGCGATGGCGCAGATCGTGTCGGACGCGCGGCTGGGCGATCCGATCGCGGACCAGTTGCTGCTGCTCGGCCTCGCCAATTATGCGGCGGGCGCGCTGCTGATGCCCTATGGCGCCTTCCGCAAGGCCGCGCGCGATCTGCGGCATGACATTGACCCGCTGGCCCGCGCTTTCGACGTCAGCTTCGAGCAGGCGTGTCACCGCCTCTCGACGCTGCAACGCCCGGGGCTGCGCGGTATCCCCTTCTTCTTCTGCCGGGTCGACATGGCCGGCAATATCACCAAGCGGCACAGCGCGACGCGGATGCAGTTCGCCCGCTTCGGCGGCGCCTGCCCGCTGTGGGTCGTCCACGAGGCCGTGGCAATCCCGGACCGGATCGTCGTGCAGCTTGCCGAGATGCCGGACGGGGTGCGCTACGTCTCCATGGCCAAGGGGCTGGTGAAACCCTCGGGCCGATACGCGCGCCCTCCCCGCCGCTATGCGGTGGCGCTGGGCTGCGAAATCGAGCACGCCGCCAACTTCGTCTATGCCGACGGGCTACGCCTGACCGACGAGGCGGCGGCGACGCCCATCGGCATGTCCTGCCGCCTCTGCCCGCGCGCAAGTTGCGACCAGCGGGCCTTTCCGCCGCTCGACCGGCCGATCCATATCGAGCGCGGGCGGCGGGGGATCGTGCCTTACGGGATCGGCTGAGCGACCGATACCACCGGCAAGCGAGAGCATGGGCCCGCGAAAACGGCTTCCACGCAACCGGCGAACGTCACCGCTGCGTGGTGGCACGGCCTCCCCCTGCCCTCTGCCCTAGCGCATCAGCACCAGTTCCTCGGCCATGCTCGGGTGGAGGGCGACGGTGGCGTCGAAATCCGCCTTGGTGAGGCCGGCCTTCACGGCGATGGCGGCGGCCTGCAAAATTTCCGGCGCGTCCGGGCTGATCATGTGGATGCCGACGACCCGGCCGCTGTCGCCATCGCAGACCAGCTTGTAGAGGCTGCGCTCGTTGCGGCCGGCGAGGACGTTTTTCATCGGCCGGAAATCGGAGGTGTAGATCTTCACCGAGCCAAGCTTGTTACGCGCTTCCGCCTCGGTCATCCCCACGGCGCCGATGGGCGGGTGACTGAACACCGCCGCCGGAATATTATCATAATCCACCGTACGCGGATTGCCGCCGAACACCGTGTCCGCAAACGCCTGCCCCTCGCGGATCGCGACGGGCGTCAGCTGCACGCGGTTGGTGACATCGCCCACCGCATAGATGCTCTCGACATTGGTGCGGTTGTTGGCATCGACCTTGATCGCGCCCTTCTCGATTTCCACGCCTGCTTTCTCCAGCCCGAGCCCGTCGATCTTGGGCGCGCGGCCGGTGGCGAACAGGACCGCATCGGTCGCGATCGGATCGCCGCTGCCGACATGGACGAGAAGGGAGCCGTCCGCCTGCTTCTCGATCTTCTCCAGCGGCGCGTTGAAGCGGAAATGGATGCCCTTGGCGGTGGAGATTTGCAGCAGCCGGTCGCGGATCTGCTCGTCATAGCCGCGCAGGATCTGGTCGCCGCGCAGCACCATGGTCACGTCGCACGCGAACTCGTGGAAGATGCCGGCGAACTCGTTGGCGATGTAGCCGCCGCCAAAAATGACCCAGCGCTTCGGCATCGTCTCCAGATGGAACACCTCGTTGGAGGTGATGCCATGCTCGGCGCCGGGCGCGTCCGGAATGACCGGCCAGGCGCCGGTCGCGACCAGGATGGTGCGCGCGGTGACGAGCCGACCACTGGCGAGGCGCACCTCATGCGGCCCCTCGATGGTGGCGCGCTCGTGGATGATCGTCACCTTGTTGTTGTCGAGCGTCTGCGTGTAGAGCCCTTCCAGCCGGGTCACCTCGGCGATGACATTGTCGCGCAGGGTCGGCCAGTCGAAGTGGCAATCGGGAACGTCCCAGCCGAAGCGGCGGGCGTCCTTTAGATCCTCCGCGAAATGGGCGCCATAGACGAGCAGCTTCTTGGGAACGCAGCCGCGGATGACGCAGGTGCCGCCGACCTTATACTCCTCGGCAACCGCCACACGCGCGCCATGACTGGCCGAGACCCGCGCCGCACGCACGCCGCCGGACCCCGCGCCGATCACGAACAGGTCGAACTCATACTCGCTCATGGAAAGCCCTTACCGCCGGATGATGATGTGATGGGGGCATATGGGAGCGCGGATGCGGCGGGGCAAAGCAATTTTGCTTGTGAGACTGATCGGACGGGTGCCTGTGGGGGCGGCACGTTGGGGACGGAGCTGGCGAATAATCGTGCGGGGGCGACATATTCTTTCGAAGTCTCGAAAGTCGCGGGGTGAACCCGATAATGTTGTCGACGGAGCAGGCAGATAGGGGCGTGGAAATGAGCGGGATGGAGGGCGCCATGTCGGGCGATGCTAACAATGGCTCTGGCGCTGTAGGACAGGGTGTTAGAGCTCATGAGGTTTGCAGCTTACGAATGGCGAGGCGGATTTTCAGGATCGACAGGCCGAAGTTAACCATACCTTTGCCTCCCTGCATTGCGAATGCTTTCAAAATATTAGTGTTGAAAGCTCCGCATCCAGGCGAGCGATTAGGGCGGTTAGCTTCGCAATTTGCTCCTCTGCATCCCCCTTTCCCTTCGAATAGGCTCGCTCCTCTGCGGCCAGCAGCTCTTGCGCCGATTTTATGCGCAATTGCGCGGCCTCGTATGCCCCGCTGCCCTCGGGGGGATTGCCCGAATATCGATAAACCGAGCCGATCCCGTAACGGTGGGTTTCGATCCGCTGAGTTGCCTGCTCCATCTCGGCCTGTAGATTCTCTAATTCCGCCAACTTCATCTGACGTTCGCGCATCAATTCGCTTCTGCGAGCGAACGAATTGCCTGCCCCGAGTGGACCAAACATTTCCTTCAGCGATAGCGCGAGGAACTCACGCGAGATGGTAACGAGCTTGGATACTTGTTCCCATAGCTCGTCGGGAAGAATTTTTGTGTGGCCGGCGTTAACGGACATAAAGACATCGTGACGGTAGGCAATCAGCTCTGAGCGATGGGCGGAGGGGGCTATATTTTGCAGAAGCCACTTCCAAATTAGTTGTGGCGCTATTGCGTCGTGCAAAAAACGGTCTGCCGCTTTGGGATCGGACCGAGATATGGAATGCGCAAATTCGAGGGCCCCAGTCCGAAGAATGTTCTGATCGCCAAGAAGATCGCCAATCTGCAAGCGAAGGCCGGGGTCGCAGTGTGTGCTGATGCGCTTCAATCGATCTTTGAGATCTTCGAGGTTTCCGAATGAAGGACCATCTCCATGGCCTGATATAGAAAATATCCCGAGCGCACCCAGCCCAATTTCGATATGAGGAACCGTGCTATCATCTAGAATAACGCTTTTGGGAATTTCTACAAATGCCGCGATACGGCTACTGACCTCATCCATTTCTTGGATGAACCAACGACCCTCCGCGTCGACAAAAACCGGGCAAAGAAACCCTCTATCGGCACCATCAACGGAGAAGGAACCTACCAGCCGGTAGGATATGACAGTCAAGAAAAGCCCTTATCTTGATAATATCCAAGCACAACCCGCTCCATCGCGGCGTGATAATATTCCATTTTCCGATCCGGAATGTAACTATAATGCAGTATGTCACATCCGAATTCTTCGACTGACCTTAACCAAGGTGCTACTACGACATCACCCTCGCACAACGTGTGAGGGACTACGACGGCCATGATGTAATCTCTAATCGAAATTGCAGAATCGAAGTGTGCTTCAAACGTCATCAGGCGGTCGTCGACATCATTGCGTCCGCGAGAGGCAAGAAAGGCCAGATAAGCCTTAGCCACCAACTGCCAATCCGGAACACTTCCTTCATCGATGCCGGTCCGATCTCCAAGCAGATAGGTCGTGTTTTTGCCATAGACGAAGGACACGATCTTCGCCGGTAAGTCGCTCGCGCTGCCCAGCGAAAAATCCTCTTTGACGAAATTCTCGTCATCGAGCGCCTCCTTAAACAGCCTGCGCTCGTACGCTCCGGTATCGAACGGATAGATTTGGGAGGCTCTCTGGATAAGATCGGGGGAGAAGATGAAGCAGAACGGGCAGGACCCTGCCGTCAGAACGGTTTTGTCGTCGTCCCGGGGTCGGTAAGCAGGACGGCCATAGAAGCAATAGACCAGCGGCGTCTCGAATAACGCACAGTAGCGCGGCTCGACCTGCCCGGCATCGATCGCCTTCTTTGCGCGAATAGTCGCCGTGATGTGGGTCATCGGTAGTGACGCGTTCTTCGATGAGGGAAGATCGGCGGCCCATCGCGCGAAATCACCTGGTTCCTCTGTGCCACCACCTGCCATGCGATCTCCGTTGGTGATCATCCCAGATGCCAAATGTCATCGTCAAACCATCCCTAAACGGAGGCTTCCTCAGTAGGCAATCCAATTTCCAACCGTCGACGCGCCCAGCGCGTCGCGTGCGCATCCCAGCGACAGCCATCACCTTCGAAATCCTGGGCGCTGTCTTTTCGATGGATTTGGCGATCTCCTTGCCCAGCTCGACGGCGAACTGGTCGAAGCTGTTGATGCCCATCAGCACGCCGTCGGTGAAGGTGCGGTGCTCGTAGAAGGCGGTGAGCGCGCCCAGCACCTGCGGGTCAGCGCGTCGGGCAGGATGGTGGTGGAGGCGGTTGCCACAGTAAGCGCGCGCCGGGTCGGCGGGGCTCTTGCGCCCCGGCATCACGTGGTCGGGCCGACTTTTCGCTACGCGCGGTCGCGCATTAGCCCGGCCGGGAAACCGGGGTGGGTCGAGCCCACCCCGTGTATCTCAGAGGCCGTCGAGGCCCTTGCTGACCAGCACGTTCACCGCGACGCGGCGGTTCTGCGCCTTGCCCTCTACGGTGTCATTGCTTGCCGCCGGATCCGCTTCGGCCATGCCGGTGGGGGTCAGCATGCGATAAGGCTTCCAGCCGCAGACCTGCTGAAGATAATTGACGACACGCCCGGCGCGTCGCTCGCTCAGGACCTGATTGAACTCCTCGCTTCCCGTGGAATCCGTATAGCCGACCACGAGCAGCAGGGCGTTGTCCATGCCCTCGGCCTGGCTTGCCGTGGCGCAGAGTTCCGCCTTCGCCTGCTCGGAGAGCACCGCCTTGCCGGTGTCGAAATTCACATTCGTGGTGCTCTTGACATTATACTTGTCGATATCCGCCATGCGGCCCCGCAGCGCCTCGGTGGCTGCTGTCTGCTCGGCAAATCCCTGGGCGGTGCCGCTATGGATCATGGAGGCGGTCTTGAGATCGCGGTTCTTGAGGTTGATCTGGCTGGCGACCAGGCCATTGCTCGATTGCAGGGTCTTGACCGTCACCGGCAGGCCGTTGAGCAGCGAGGTCGCGGCCAGCTTGTTGCGATCGAGGCCGAGGAAACCCCCGCTGGCCTTGATCTGGGTGGCATCATTGATGGTGATCACCGTGTTGGTGCCGTCGGCCGACGTCACCTGCATCTTATCGCCACTGCGCGCGGAGATAAGGCCTTCGATCTGAGGGCCGGCGACCAATTCGGCGGCCGGGGCCTCCTCGCCATAGACGGTTGCCGAGAGATCGGCGTCCGCCGGGTTCTGGGCCTCCTGCGCCACGCCGGCCGACGCCACTCCGGTCAGCATGGCAAGCAGCAGGAGAACCCTCGGACTTTTGGAAATGACACTCATTGCGCTACTCCTTTAAACGCGATCCGCCGGCCTGCGTAAACGCAGCCATTTGTCCGAGCGTTCCTCGCTCGAAACCGGCTCCCTCAATCCCACCCGCCGTATTTTAGTGCGGTATGGCGCACCTGAACACAGCGGATTTCCTGCGTGTTCAGACAAACCTTTCGCGCAGATGAACGCGCCCAGCCATGGCGGCTGTTGTCCGGGCAATAGGAGCGGATCATGCGGCCAACCGAAGCCGAGGCGTCGCGTCAACGCATGGAATCGGCGCCGCGTGAGCCTGCCGCGACCTTCAGGCCGGGGGTGAAGGACCGGTTCAACGGCTCATGGTCGGCATGGGGCGTGAGCAGGTAGGAGCGGGAGCCCTCTGCGCCACGACGCCCAAGCCCCCTACCCCAGCGCCAGCTCGATCAGCGCCATGGTGGAGGGGTCGAAGTCCTGGGCGCCGTCCTTCTCGATCGAGCGGGCGATGTCCTTGCCGAGTTCGACGCCGAACTGATCGAAGCTGTTGATGCCCATCAGCACCCCGTTGGTGAAGGTGCGGTGCTCGTAGAAGGCGATGAGCGCGCCGAGCGCCTGCGGGGTCAGCGCGTCGAGCAGGATGGTGGTGGACGGGCGATTGCCGGGGTAGGCGCGCGCCGGGTCGGCGGGGTTCTCGCGGCCCTGCATCAGCGCGGCCCCCTGCGCGAAGCAGTTGACCAGCAGCGTCTGGTGATGGGCGGGATCGAGCGTGTCTCCGGCCTCGGCCACGGCGAGGAACTCGACCGGCACGAGGTGCGTGCCCTGATGCAGAAGCTGGAACACGGCGTGCTGTGCGTCCGTGCCCACGCCGCCCCAGGTGATCGGCGCTGTGGGGCCCTCCACCGGCGCGCCGTCGCGCGTCACCGCCTTGCCGTTGCTCTCCATCTCAAGCTGCTGGAGGTACGAGGGGAGCAGCCGCAGCCGCTCGTCATAGGCGAACACCGCGCGGGTCTGGCAGAGGCGGACGCGGGCATAATATTGATCGACGAAGGCGGCACGCACCGGCGCGTTCTCGAGCAGCGGCGCGTGGCGAAAATGCCGATCCATCGCCGCCGCGCCCTCCAGCAGCGCCTCGAAATCGGCCCAGCCGAGCGCCAGCGCGGCGGGGAAGCCGATGGAGGACCACAGCGAGTAGCGGCCGCCGACGCTCTCGGGAAAGCCCAGGATGCGCGTCTCGTCCACACCCCATTCGATCGCCTTGTCCGGCGCGGCAGTGAGCGCGATCACACGGCCATAGGGATCGTCCACGCCCGCCTCGGTCATCCACGCGAGGGTGCTGGCGGCGTTGAGCATGGTCTCGGTGGTGGTGAAGGTCTTGGAGGCGACAACGAGCAGCGTGTGGTGCGGATCGAACCGCGCCATCGCCTGCTCCAGCGCGCAGCCGTCGACATTGGAGACGATGGCGACGTCGTAACGGTCCGCGTGGCGGGCGAGCGCGTCGACGATGAGGTCCGGCCCCAGCGCCGAGCCGCCGATGCCGACATGGAGGACGTGGCGGATATCGCCCAGCGCGCCGGCCTCGATCGCGTCGATCAGCGTGCGCATCCGCAGCTTGTGCTCGCGCGCGGACGCAACACTGGCCGCCGCACCCTCGCCGCGCTCGGCGGTGTGCTCGACGGCGCGGCCCTCGGTGACGTTGATCGGCTCGCCGGCGAACATCGCCCCGCGCATGGCGGCGAAATCGGTGGCCTCGGCCAGATCGGCGAAGGCAGCCAGCGCATCGGCGGTAAGGTGCGTCTTGGAGAAATCGAAGCGCAGGCCGCTCTCCGCGATGACATGCTGCGCCAGCCGGTCCGGCTCATCCGCGAACAGGGCACGCAAATCGGGCAGAGGCAGCGCCTTGAGGCGGTTCCAGCAAGCGGCGGTTCGGGCGGTGTCGGCCATATGGGTTCGTTCTCTCCTATCAGCGCGGTGGCGCCGCCATATCCAATCGGCAGCGGTTTTGCACGTGCGAAGGCGCGCAAATCCGGCCCGTCCGGCTTGACGGAACCCGCCGCCCTTCGCAAAGACGAAACGCGCCATCCCCGGCAACCGATCCAGCCAGAAAGCAACCGCTTCATGTCCACCAAATCCGAAACGCTGGATTTCCTGGCGTTTCTCGTGAAGCTGGTGCTGGCAGTGGCGCTGATCCGCAGCATGCTGGTCTCGCCGTTCAACATCCCGTCTGAATCCATGCAGCCGCGCCTGCTGATCGGCGACTATCTGCTCGTCTCGAAATGGCCCTACGGCTATTCGCGCTACAGCTTCCCCTTCCACCCCGATCTGTTCGAAGGCCGCATCCCGGCGGGCCTGCCGGAGCGCGGCGATGTCGTCGTCTTCGCCTCGCCGCGCAACCCCGGGGAGGACTGGATCAAGCGGGTGATCGGCCTGCCGGGCGATACCGTGCAGATGCGCGGCGGCGTGATCTACCTCAATGGCCGCGCGGTGCCCAAGCGCCGGATCGACGATCTGGTGATCCCGGTCACGGCCAACATGCTGGCGGCGGCGCAGGAAGGGCAAGAGCTTTCCCCCTGCTTCCGTTCCGATTTCGAGGTGACCGGCACCGACGGCGCGCGTTTCTGCCGCTACCCGCGCTATCGGGAGACGCTGCCCAACGGGAAAAGCTACGACGTGCTGGACCTGATCGAAACTTCGGCCGACAATACGGGCGTTTATGTGGTGCCGAAGGATCATCTGTTCGTGATGGGCGACAATCGCGACCGCAGCGCGGACAGCCGCATCGCGCCCGAAAATGGCGGCGTCGGCGCGCTGCCGGTCGACCACCTGATCGGCCGGGCAATGGTCAGCTTCTTCTCGACCGATGGCAGCGCCCAATGGCTGATGCCGTGGACGTGGCTCACCGCCACCCGCGCCGAGCGGATAGGCGAAGGCTTTTGAGCGCGACCGATCTCGATAGCTGGCTGAGCGCCCTGATCGGCGGCAAGCCCGGCCAGAGCGCGCTTTACGCGCAGGCGCTGACTCACGGCAGTGCCAGCACGCAGCATTATGAGCGGCTGGAATTTCTCGGCGACCGGGTGCTGGGGATGGTGATGGCGGAGTGGCTCTACACGCGCTTCCCGGACGAGAAGGAAGGCCAGCTCTCGCGCCGGTTCAACCAACTCGTCGCCGGCGGCACCTGCGCCGCCATCGCCCGCGAGATCGGCGTGCGCGCGCACCTGCGGCTTGGCAAGCAGGCGCGCGACGACGGCGCGGTGGACAGCGACAATGTGCTCGGCGACGTGATGGAATCGCTGATCGGCGCGGTCTATCTCGACAAGGGCATGGAGGCGGCGCGCTCGCTCATCCTGCGGCTGTGGGAAGGGCAGGTCGAGGGCCAGGGCAGCGCGCCCAAACACCCAAAGTCCGCCCTGCAGGAATGGGCAGCCGCCAACAACCGCCGCCCGCCGGAATACACGCTGGTCGACCGCAGCGGCCCGCAACATGCGCTGCGCTTCACGGTATCGGTCGTCATCAAGGGCGTGGGCGAAGCGCGCGGCGAAGGCGCCTCCAAGCAGGAGGCCGAGACGGCGGCGGCGGTAGCGCTGCTGGCGCAGGTGGCGGGATGACCCGGCGCATTTGCCGCTCGCCCGCCGTTGATGAACACGATAGAGAGCCGGCAGTCTGAATAGGCCCATTGGCTTCCGCGCCGTCAGGTGTCCGGGCGAGAGAGGGCCGCAGTTGAGCCCTCCGCTCCTGCCTTTGCGGGAGCGCGGTTGATGACAATCCACACGGAGATGATTTTGGAGAACGACGAGACGATGGGCGGAGAGCAGCGGTGCGGCGTCATTGCCGTGGTGGGCGCGCCCAACGCGGGCAAGTCGACGCTGGTCAACGCCCTCGTCGGCCAGAAGGTCGCGATCACCAGCCCCAAGGCGCAGACGACGCGCACGCGCGTGATGGGCATTGCCATCGCGGGAGAGACGCAGATCGTGCTGGTCGACACGCCCGGCGTGTTCGAGCCCAATCGCCGGCTGGACCGCGCGATGGTGCAAGCGGCGTGGGGCGGCGCGCAGGATGCGGACCTGATCGCCCTTGTCGTCGACGGGCGCGCCGGGCTGGGGCCAAAGATGGACCCGATCCTCGACGGACTCGCCCAGCGGCGCGAGAAGAAATGGCTGATCGTCAACAAGGTCGACATCGCCGCCAAGGACAGGCTGCTCACCCTGACCGAGCGACTGCATGAGCGGGTCGATTTCGCCGAGACATGGTTCGTCAGCGCACAGAGCGGCGACGGGTTGGCCGACCTCAAGGCGGCGATGGCCGCCGCCATGCCGGAAGGGCCGTGGCATTTCCCGGAGGATCAGGTGTCCGACGCGACCGACCGGCTGATGGCCGCCGAGATCACGCGCGAGCAGCTCTACCACCAGCTCCACGAAGAGCTGCCCTATCAGAGCGCGGTGGAGACCGAGCAGTATAAGGAGCGGCCGGACGGATCGGTGGAGATCCACCAGCAGATCCTCGTCGCGCGGCCAACCCAACGTGGCATCATCCTCGGCAAGGGCGGCCAGCGGCTGAAGGAGATCGGCTCGAAAGCACGGGCGGAACTGGCCGCGCTGCTCGGCGTCAAGGTCCACCTCTACCTCCACGTCAAGGTGAAGGAGGGCTGGGATGAGGACCGCCACGTCTATCGCGATATCGGGCTCGACTGGGTGGAGTGACGCGGGGCGGACGAGCTTCCGATCCAATGGAAGCGCCATGAGGGCCGAGGGGCCAGCCGTCGAGCCTCACCGCCCTTGTATCGCCTGCGCAGCAGCTCGGCATTTGACTTGCGCGGAGCAGTTCTGACAGGGCACGGCAAGCATGCGTGGCCCGGGGGAGGACGTCAAGGCGTTCTCCCCTGCCCCTCGTGATCCCCCGCACCCGGCGTATCATCGCCCTGACGGTCGCCGCTGCTTGACCATGGGGGGCTGAACGGGCAGCAGGCTTGAGAAACGCCAGTCAGACAAAGGACGCATCATGAGCAATCGCCGCATGGTCACCATCGCCCCGACCGGGGGCATGTCGATGAAGACCGCCAACCCGAACCTGCCGACGCAGCCGCAGGAAATCGCCGACGACGTCATCAAATGCGCGAAGGCAGGCGCGGCGATCGTGGCGGTGCACGCACGCCGGCCGGACGATCAGGCGACGTGCAACCCGGAGATCTACAGCGATATCAACGCGCGCATCCGCGCCGGCTGCGACATCATCATCAACAACTCCACCGGCGGCGGCAATTCGGGCGACATGCTGATCGAGCGCGGCGACGGGCTGTGGGAATCCGACTTCGAGGAGCGGCTGCGCGGCTGCGACGGCGTGGGTGCCGAAATGTGCACCTTTGACGGCGTGACCGTGGTCGATACGGTCGGCGACAAGGAAGTGGTGGTCATCACCCCGCCCTCGCGCTGCGAGACGCTGGTCAAGCGGATGGTCGACAAGGGCATCAAGCCCGAGTGGGAAGTGTTCAGCCCCGAGCATATCCTCCAGGACGTCACGCGGCTGATCCAGAAGGGCTATGACAAGCCCCCCTACTACATCAACATGGTGCTGGGCGGCGACAAGGGCTTTCAGGGCGCCATGCCCTACAGCCATGACGTGCTGGACTTCATGATCAAGTGCCTGCCGCCGCAGTCCATCTGGTGCGTCTCGGGCATCGGTCCGGCGCAGCTCCCCGCCTCGATGCAGGCGCTGCTGCTCGGCGGCCATGTGCGCGTCGGGCTGGAGGATAATCATTATTACAGCCGGGGCGTGAAGGCGACCAACCTGATGCTCGTCGAGCGACTGGTGCGGCAAATGGCCGACATGGGCATCGAGCCGATGTCCCCGGCCGAATCGCGCGAACTGTTGGGGCTGAAGGCACTTTAGGCCGAGCGGAAGGGGCTGGGGCGCGGGGACGCGCCTCGCTCGCGCCGGACCGGTGCGCTTTTGACCTCGGCTCTCAGCGGATATGGCGGGAAGCCGCAGACCAACCATGCAGACCGGTGTTCAGCGTCCATTGCGCTCGTGAAATCCGGGCCGCGACGCGGAGGGATGTTTAACACGATCCGATGACGCCGCCTCTCCATGGAACCAACATAGGCGCCAGCGAAGGCAGAGCAGATGGCGTTAGGGGGCCGCGGCTGGGCGCCCGGTTCCTGATTTCGCTGGAGCACGGCGCTCGGTGGAGGGACGATGAAGCGGGGTCGGCCGAGCGGTTGGCCCCGGGTCGCCACCGCGCCGATCTCAGCACGGGACGCAGGATGCCTGGAAACGAGCGTCTGTCCTCATGCCCCTGCCGCGAGCGCGCCGGGCGGCTCACTCTCCCGGGGCGGTTTAGGAAGCTTGGGGTTTAATCCTCGGTCAGGGCGGTGACGAGGGCTTTGACCTTCTTCTGGCGCCACTGGGGAAGCGGGGCGATGAGCCAATAGCCGCGACCGGGGCGCTCGGTGCCGACCGAAGCGACGCGGCCCGCCGCGATGTCCGCGCGGGCGAGCAGCTCGGGCACGCAGGCACGACCGAATCCGTGGGCCGCCGCGTCAATGGCGAGTCCGGCATCGGCGACGCGCATCACCGCCTGCCCATCTTCGACCGGGCAGCCCGGCCAGGCAATGGGTGCATCGGCGCCCTTGCCATCCACCGCCTGCACCGTCACGAAATGCGGCGCGCCGAGCGGCACGCCCTCATGCTCGCCGGGGCCATCGTCGAGGCGGATGGCGAGGTCCAGATTGGCCTCGGTGAAATCGAGCGCCTCATCCGCGGCGACGAGCAGGAACTGGAGATCGTTGGCCCCCACCGCGTAGCGCGCCAGCCGGCTGCTGAGCCACTTGGCCGTGAGATCGCGCGGGGCGGCGATGGTGAGATGCTGCGAGCTTTGCCCGGCCTGGATAGCCCGGACCGACTCCTCCAGATCGAGGAAAGCGCTGCGCAGCGCCGGCAGGCCGGCCTCCGCCTCCGCAGTCAACTCCAGACCGCGCGGCGTGCGCCGGAACAGCACGACGCCGAGCATATCCTCCAGCGCGCGGATTTGCTGGCCGACGGCCGCCGGCGTCACCGCCAGTTCGTCCGCCGCGCGGGTGAAGGAAAGATGGCGCGCGGCGGCATCGAACACGCGCAGGCCATTGAGCGGAAGGTGGGTGCGCTTCATCCCGACACCGCAGGCGCGAGCAGGGCAAAGCGGGGGATGTGCACCTCGATCATGCCGCCGCTGCCTTCCAGCATCATGTAGCTGCCTTCCATCGCGCCGGTGGGCGTCGAGAGCGGGCAGCCGGAGACGTAATCATAGGCCTCGCCCGGCTGGATGACCGGCTGCTCGCCGACCACACCCTGCCCTTCACGCTGGAACAGCGCGCCGCGCCCGTCCGAGATGGTCCATTTGCGGGTGAGCAACTGCACCGGCTGCTCGCGGCGGTTCTCGATGCGGATGTGATAGGCCCAAAACCATTTGCCCATGTCCGGCTCGGACTGCTCGGCGAGGAACGACACCGCAACACGAACGGTCACATCGTGCGTGGTTTCCGCATAGGGGAAGAAGGCGTGCATCATGGCGTGTCTCACGGGCTGGCCGGAACCGACCCTAGGGCGTGTGCGCCCGCTCGGCAACGGGGCTGATCCGGCGAGGACGCCGCTCACAGCCCAACGGCGGTCAGCGCCTGGTCGAGATCCTCGATCAGATCGTCCGGATCTTCCAGGCCGACGTTGATGCGCAGCATGCCCTCCTCGACACCCGCCTCGGCGCGGCCCTGCGGCCCCATATTGTGGTGCGTGCTGGAGGCCGGGTGGCAAAGCAGCGTCTTGGCGTCGCCGATATTGTTGGAGATGTCGATCAGCTCCAGCGCGTTGAGCAGCGCCATGGCCTGCTTGCGATCCTCCAGGATGAAGGAGAAGATCGGCCCGGCGGCCTTCATCTGGCTCATCGCCAGTTCGTGCTGCGGATGGCTGGGCAGGCCCGGATGCAGGATGCGCGGCACCCGGCTCTCGACAAACTTGCCGACCTTCATCGCGTTCTCGGACTGGCGGAAGGCCCGCAGATGCAGCGTCTCCAGCCCCTTGAGCACCACCCACGCATTGAACGGAGCGCAATTAGGACCCGTGTTGCGCTGGAAGGGCAGCAACACGTCGTTGATCCACTTCTCCGTGCCGCAGACGGCGCCGGCGAGCACGCGGCCCTGCCCGTCCATCAGCTTGGTCGCCGAGTAAGCGACCACGTCCGCGCCGAAATCGAGGCAGCGCTGGAGCACGGGCGTCGCAAAGGCATTGTCGACGACGCTGGTGATGCCGTGCGCGCGGGCGACGGCGCAAACGTGGCGCAAATCCACGATGTCCATCGTCGGGTTGGCCGGCGTCTCGAAGAAAAAGACCTTGGTGTTGGGACGGATCGCCTTCTCCCACGCATCATTGTCGCGCGCGTCGACGATGGTCGACTCGACGCCGAAGCGCGGCAGCAGATGATCAGTGAGCCAGCGGCACGAGCCGAAGGCGGCGCGGCCGGCGACGATATGATCGCCCGCGCTCAACTGGCAGAGCAGCGCCGTCGTCATTGCCGCCATGCCGCTCGCCTGGACGCGACACGCCTCCGCGCCGTCCATCAGCGCGATGCGCTCCTCCAGCATCGCCACCGTGGGGTTCTGGAGGCGCGAGTAGGTCATGCCCTGCTGCTCGCCGGCAAAGCGCGCGGCGACCGTCTCGGCGCTATCGTAGGTGTAGCCCGAGTTGAGGAACAGCGCCTCGCTCGTCTCGCCATGCTCGGAGCGCCAGGTGCCACCGCGAACCGCCTGGGTGGCAGGGCGCCAACGGGAGGTAGTGGAGCGATCTTGGCCGGTAGCGTTTTTCATGGCGCCGCTTCTAGTGGCTCGCCTTGCGCGGTCAATGCGCGGGGCGTGAGAAGGCCGGCGCGCGGAGCGGGCGTAGGCGTGTCATGCCGCGTCAATCGGGGCATTTTTCGGGGATGCGATTTTTTCGCGACGGGAGCGCGATGGCGGCGGGCTCGGTGCTGCGGAGCGCCTCCCGGAGCAACGACTCGGCTGTCCGATGGCGAAAGCAAGGGCACGCTGCCTGGCATCGTCAGACGCGACCGGGGCCGTGTTGTTCCCGGTCGGACAAGGCAGTGCTGTGGCACCCTGGGCTCCTGCTCGCGCAGCAGCCCAGTCTGATGGGGCGCGGTTTAGAGCGCCGCCAGTACCGCGTCGCCCATCGCCTGCGTACCGAGTGTGCCGCCAAGATCGGCCGAGCGGGCGCCGCTCGCCAGCGCCTTGGCGACCGCCGCCTCGATGCGGTCGGCAGCCTGCGCCTGACCGAGCGAGAAGCGCAGCATCATCGCGGCGGAGAGGATGGTCGCCAGCGGATTGGCCTTGCCCTGCCCGGCGATATCCGGCGCGGACCCGTGGATCGGCTCGTAGAGGCCCTTGCCATTGGCATCGAGCGAGGCGGAGGCGAGCATGCCGATCGACCCGACGCACATGCTCGCCTGATCGGACAGGATATCGCCGAACAGGTTGCCGGTGACGATGACGTCGAACTGGCCGGGATCGCGCACCAGCTGCATCGCGGCATTGTCGACATACATGTGGCTGAGCGCGACATCGGGATAATCGGCGGCGACCTCGCTCACCACATCGCGCCAGAGCTGGCTGGTCTCCAGCACATTGGCCTTGTCCACCGAGCAGAGCTTACCACGCCGCGCCTGCGCCGCGCGGAAGGCGCTGTGGGCGATGCGCCGCACCTCGGCTTCGTTATAGGACATCACGTCATAGCCCTCACGCAGGCCATCGGCCGTCTTGCGCATGCCCTTTTCGCCGAAATAGACGTCGCCGTTCAGCTCCCGCACGATGAGCAGGTCGATGGCGCGGGCGACCTCGGGGCGCAGCGCGGAAGAATCGGCCAGCTCGGCGAACATTTTTGCCGGGCGAAGATTGGAGAAGAGGGTCAGCGCCTTGCGCAGGCCGAGAATGGCCTGCTCGGGGCGCAGATGGCGCTCCAGCGCGTCGCAATCGGGATCGCCCACGGCGCCGAACAGGATGGCGTCGGCGCGCTGGGCGAGGTCCAGCGTCTCGGGCGGAAGCGGATGGCCGGCCGCCTTATAGGCTGCTCCGCCGACCAGAGCTTCCTCGAAGCGCAGATCGGGGATCGCCAGCGCATCAAGGACGCGCCGCGCCTGCGCGACGATCTCCGGGCCAATTCCATCACCCGCCAGGACTGCGACCAGCATCGCTTCTCACCTCTTTTCATGCCGTTGATGGCGCGGACGCATATGGCCCGCCTGCCCCTCACGCAACCGCTCTTTTGAGCCGCTCGATCAGCCGCTCGCGCGCGGCGAGGATATCCACCCGCCGCTCCGGCAGCAGCGATTGCCGCACGAAATGGCCGGTAAGCGCGAGCCCGGCGAAGATATCCGGCCAGCCCGCCTCGCCGCCTTGGGTGAGAAAGGCGGGTAACGGCAGAAGTTTATGCTCATGCCCCGCCGCCCCTTCCACGCTCACCGCCCGACCGGTGCGCGGGCTGACATAGACCAGCCCCGCACGCACGGCGGTGACCGCGCATTCGGTGAGATCGAGGCCGAAGCCCAACTCGCCAAGCAGCAGCAGCTCATAGCGCACCAACGCCACCGCCCAGCCCCGCGCCGCCGGCGCCGCCTCGACGGCATCGAGCACGGCGGCAAGCGCGCTGTGGATGGCGGGATAAGGCGCGCCCTCCGGCAGGGCGGCGGCGGTGAGCGCGCAGGCCCAGTCGATCGCGGCGGCGGGCAGCGGCTCGCTGAGCAGCGGCGCCCGGCTATGCTCCAGCTCGACCGCGAGGCTGGCCAACTGCTCCGCCGTGCGCGCGCGGAAGGTCGCCCGCACGACATTGCCGGGGATCAGCAGCGGCCGCAGCCGGCTCGAGCGCCCGCCCTGCACATAGCCGGCGAGCAGCCCCGCCTCCTCCGTCAACGCCCGCACGATCGCGCCATGCTCGCCATGCGGGCGAACCGCACAGACGATGGCGGGGGCGCTAAGGGTGGTCATGGAGTGGTTCTAGGGTGAATGGCGGGGAATGGCGACGGGGTGTTTGGGAGTGGGAAGTTGACGTCATTTGACATAGCCTCAGATCATATCCTGAGGGGGAAATGAAATGCTCATGCGTCTTGGGTTCAGTCTTATGGGGCTGGCGATGGGAAGCCAAGCCAACGCTCAATCAGACTTGGAGAAGGGCTCCGCAGGCGCGCTACGGGGCTGTGAAGAGTGGGTTCTAAACCCCGCAAGCTGGACTGAGGGGCCGGCCCCTTCATGGCAACGGTTGGTCTAGGCGACAAAATGGGACTGGTGGACTCAGTGGATGAGGCCTCGCTCCCCCCGCGAGACTTGCGGGCTGGCAACCACTATTGGCGCATCAATTCAGCCGCGGACGCCGGATATATCCTCGTCGTCTCGGACCAGCTGCCGATGTGTCATATAACGGGCGGTGGCGGCCGTGATCTGCAACCGATTATCGAGACTGTTCTGGCCAGTAGCGACTTCCAAAGCCGGTGGAAGAAGGGAGACGACACGTCACATGGCGACATGGCTTCCACGGTGTGTCAAAGCAAGGAAGAGCCTTCCTTCTCGATCGTGATCAGTCGCGCAAAGGAGCCGGGGCAGCGGCAAGATCGCGTTCAAGTCTTAGCAACGGCCACGTTCCACCCGAGGCAATAATCCATGTCGCTCAGGAGTGCGTCCGTAGGAGCAATCGGGTGCCTTTCATCATGCCCGGATGGGCTGGTGGCCTAAAATGTTGGACCCTGAAACGAGTTCAGGGTGACGAGACATGGGACGACGGCAACGGTGACCGCCTACAGCCCCTCCACCGGCTGCGCCGGTCCCCCTCCCCGAGTTCGCTCGGGGAGGATCTAGGGCGCGCCCTTACGCCGCCGCGATGATCGGCGCGAATTTTGTCGCCGAGAGGCTGGCGCCGCCGACGAGGGCGCCGTCGACATTGTCGGTGTGGAGGATGTCCGCGGCGTTATCGCCGGAGACCGAGCCGCCGTAGAGGATGCGCATGGCGTTGCCGGCATCGTCGCCGAGCGCCTTGACCAGCGCGGCGCGCAGGGCGGCGTGCATGGCGGCGATCTGCGCGGGGGTGGCAACCTTGCCGGTGCCGATGGCCCAGACCGGCTCATAGGCGATGGTCAGCCACGCCGGGTCCGCTCCCTCGGGCAGCGAGGCGAGCAGTTGCTCGACGACCCAGGCGTGAGCTGCCTCGTCGCCCTGCTCGCGCGTGTCCAGCGTCTCGCCGATGCAGAGAATAACGGCGAGGCCCTGCGCATGGGCACGCGCGGCCTTGGCGGCGACGTCCGCATCGCTCTCATGCTGATAGGCCCGCCGCTCGCTGTGGCCGACCAGCGTGCCGCGCGCGCCGGCCTCCGCCAGCATCGCGGCGGAGAGGTTGCCGGTATAGGCACCCGTTTCCGCCTGATGACAATCCTGCGCGCCGATCAGCACCGTGCCGGCGAGCGGCGCGGCGGCGGCGATCAGCGTCGCGGGCAGGTAGAGCGCCACGTCGATATCGCTCCGGCCGGCGGCGAGCTGCGCGATCGCGCTCACTTCCCCGAGTTGGGCCGAGAGGCCGTTCATCTTCCAATTGCCTGCGATGAGCTTGCGCCGTGCGGTCATGGTTCGCGGAGTCCCTTTTCCAGTTGGTGGCCTGTCGCCGGATGAGTGGGAGCGCGATGGACGGGCCTCGTCGCTTTGTCCAGACCCCCGCGCTGCGTCACCGCACCGGCAGCCTCCTCTGGCCCATTGCGGAGCGGGAGCACACCCCCTAAAGCGTCGACCTGCGTTTTCGCCCGATAACCTGTGGTGGCAAGGACATGTATTTTTTCAGGCGCATGCTCGGTTCCAAGATCGGCGGCTATTTTGCCATCGGCTTCCTCCTTCTGATCGGCGTCGCCTTCGTGCTCACCGACATGTCAGGCACGGGGAACCTGACCTTCCGGCTCCCCGGTTCATCGAGCAACACGGTTGCCAAGGTCGGCGGGCAGGTGATCACCACCGAAGCGCTGCAGAGCCGCGCGCAGACCATCTTCGAGCGGATGCGCGAAGAGAATCCCGAGCTGACCATCGACCAGTTCCTGAACGAGGGCATGTTGCGGCAGGTGGCCGACGACATGATCTCCACCCAGGCGCTGATCGTCTATGGCGAGAAGCACGGCATGCGCATCAGCAAGGCGCTGGTCGACGCGCAGATCGCCAGCAACGGGGCGTTCGTGGACGCGACCGGCAATTTCAGCGAGACGGTGTTCCGCCAGCTCCTCGCCCAGCGGCGGATCAGCGAGCAGGAATTCCGCGACGACATCACCGCGCAGATCATCCAGCAGCAAGTGCTGGCCCCGGTCGGCGCCGGATCGCGCGCGCCGGACGGCATGGTGCCGCCCTATGCGGCGATGCTGATCGAGGAGCGCAAGGGCGAGCTATTCGCCGTGCCCTCCACAGCGTTCGCCCCCAAGGAGGCACCGAGCGACGCGGAGTTGCAGGCCTATTACACTGCCAATCCCGGCCAGTTCAGCATCCCCGAACGGCGCAAACTGCGCTATGCGCTGGTCAATCTCGCGCGCTTCGAAAGCGCGGCGACGCCAACCCAGGCGGAGTTGGAGAAAGCCTATAAGGACAAGGCGAGCCAGTATAAGGCGCGGCAGGTCCGCGACGTAAGCCAGCTCATCCTCGCCAGCGAAGCCGCCGCCAAGGACGCTGCCGCGAAGGCCAAGGCCGGCCAGGCGCTCGCCGATGTAGCACGCGGGCTCGGGCTCGCCGCCATGAAACTGGCCGACCAGGAGCAGGACAAGCTGGCCAGCCAGACCAGCACTGATATCGCCAAGGCCGCCTTCGCCGCGCAGAAGGGCGCGGTGCTCGGCCCGTACCGGACCGCGCTCGGCTGGTCCGTGTTGCGCGTGGACGACGCGCGCGAAACCCCCGGCAAGACGCTGGAGCAGGCCCGCGCCGAGCTGGAGCCGGAGGTGCGCGCGGCCAAGCAGAAGGTGCTGTTCAGCGAATTCCTGAACGATATCGACGGAAAGCTGGGCGATGGCAGCAGCTTTGCCGAACTCGCCAAGACGAACCAGCTCACGCTGGTCGAGACGCCGCTGCTCACCAAGGACGGCAGGGCGCCCGACGACCCCGCCTACCAGCCGGACCCGGCCATGGCGGAAATCCTCAAGCAAGCCTTCAACATGTCCGTGGATGACGACCCGCAGATCGTCGCCGTCAAGCAGGACGAGGAGGCCGCCATCGTCGCGGTGAGCGACGTGGTGCCGGCGGGTCCGCCGCCCTTCGCGCAGGTCAAGGCTGCCGTGCAGGTCCTCTGGGGCCTGTCCAAGGGCGCCGAGAAGGCGCGGCAGGTGGCGACGCAGCTCGCTGCCGAACTGGGCAAGGGCACGGAACCGGCGGCGGCGCTCGCCAAGCTCAATGTTCCGCAGATCCAACGCCAGCCGATCGAGGCGCGCCGCGCTGACCTCAGCCGCAGCGGTGGTCAGGTCCCGCCGCCGCTCGAAGCGCTGTTCACGCTCAACAAGGGCGCCACGCGGATGCTGCCGCTGGAGAACAACCAGGGCTTCGTCGTGGTTCGGCTGGACAGCATCACGCCGCAGGATCCGCTCAAGGTGCCGCAGCTCATCGCATCGACCCAGGCCGGGCTCGCCAACGTGCTGGGCGGCGAATATGCCCGCCAGTTCATGACCGCGATCCAGCGGGAACTGGGCGTGACGCGCAACGACGCGGCGATCGCCAGCGTGGAAAAGGCGCTGCGCGAGGCCAATGGCGGCGGCGGCGAGCAATAAGCCTTGGACGGGGTGACGGACAGCATCGCCGCGGCACGCGCCGCGCTTGCGCAGGGACGCTCGGCGCTCGTCTGGCAGCGGCTGATCGCGGACACCGAGACACCGGTCTCGGCCGCGCTCAAGCTGATCGAGCCGCAGCGGGGCGACTTCATCCTCGAATCGGTTGAGGGCGGTGCGACGCGCGGGCGCTACAGCCTGATCGGCCTCGCGCCCGATCTCGTCTTCCGTGCCACCGGGCGGCAGGCAGAGATCAACCGCGACTGGCGGACCGACCGGGCGGCCTTCGCCCCGCTCGCCGCCGATCCGCTCACCGCCCTGCGCGCGCTGGTCGCCGAATGCCGCGCGGAGGTCGACCCCGCCCTCCCCGGCGCGCTGGCCTGCCTCGTCGGCTATTTCGCCTATGAAACGATCGGCCTCGTCGAAACACTGCCACGCCCGGCGAGCAACGGGCTCGACACGCCGGACATGCTGTTCGTCCGCCCGACCGTGGTGCTGGTGTTCGACCGACTCGCCGACGCGCTCTACATCGTCGCGCCGGTGTGGGCCGGCGATACGGGCGATATCGACAAAGCATTGGACGCGGCGCGCGACCGGATCGAGGAAACGGCCGCGAAGCTGGCGCGACCGTTCGCGCCACCGCCCGCCGCAACGCTCGAATTCCGCGAAATAGCGCCCAGCCCGGTCATCCCGGCCGAGCGCTATGAAGCGATGGTGCGTGCGGCGAAGGACTATATCGTCGCCGGCGACATCTTCCAGGTGGTGCTGGCGCAGCGCTTCACCACGCCGTTCACGCTGCCGCCAATCGATCTCTACCGCGCGCTGCGGCGCATCAACCCCTCGCCCTTCCTCTACCATCTCGACCTGCCCGGCTTCGCGCTGACCGGCTCCAGCCCGGAGATCCTCGTGCGCGTGCGCGATGGCGAGGTAACGATCCGCCCGATCGCCGGCACCCGGCCGCGCGGCAAGACGGCGAGTGAGGATGCCGCCAACCGCGCCTCTCTGCTCGCCGACCCCAAGGAACGCGCCGAGCATCTGATGCTGCTCGACCTCGGCCGCAACGATGTCGGCCGCGTGGCGAGCGCTGGCAGCGTGACGGTGACGGACAGCTACACGGTCGAATTCTACAGCCATGTGATGCACATCGTCTCGAACGTGGTCGGCAAGCTGGACCCGAAGCACGACCCGCTCGATGCGCTGTTCGCGGGCTTCCCGGCCGGCACCGTCTCCGGCGCGCCCAAGGTGCGCGCGTGCGAGATCATCGCCGAGCTGGAGAGCGAAACGCGCGGTCCCTACGCGGGCGGCGTCGGCTATTTCTCGCCCAACGGCAACATGGATAGCTGCATCGTGCTGCGCACCGCACTGGTGAAGGACGGCGTGATGCACGTGCAGGCCGGCGCCGGCATCGTCGCGGACTCCGACCCGGCCTATGAGCAGCGCGAGTGCGAGCACAAGTCCGGCGCGCTGTTCGCCGCCGCGCGCGAAGCGGTGAAGATCGCGAAAGAGAGCGGGTTCGGACAGTAGGGACGCGCGTTTTCCAGCGGGAAATCGGCCGCGCCTTTTCGCGACGCTAACCGGCCCGGCATAGGGGAACGGCGTTTCCGTCGCCCGGGAATTGATTCGGGCTCCCCCTGCCTCTTCGCAACGGCCCGTCGCTGGACCTGTATCAGACGAACCAGTTCCTATCGCGCACGGATCGAACCCGACCCCGTGCCAATGACTGCGGGCAGCGAGGTGCGCGGAAGAGAGGCCTTCTCCCGGAGCAATTGCTGGGTGACGAGGCATGGCTATGCCTGCAAACGCGGCCGCAAACAGTCCGCTCCCGCCGTTAGTTGCCTTCCAACCGCGCGGCGGCTCTGATAGGCAAGGCCGAAGTCGTACCGGGGAACCGCGTCGAAACCATGCACGCCCACAGCCACTCCGATCATGGCGCCGGCGCCCACGCCGGGCACGACCATGGCCATAGCCACGGCCCTGCCGATTTCGGCCGGGCCTTCGTCATCGGCATCGTGCTCAACAGCGTCTTCGTGCTGGTCGAGGCAGGCTATGGACTGGCGTCCGGATCGATGGCGCTGGTGGCCGACGCGGGGCACAATCTCTCGGATGTGCTCGGACTGCTGATCGCCTGGGGCGCCACATTGCTCGCCAAGAAAGGGCCGAGCGAGCGCTTTACCTATGGGTTCAAGAGCTCGTCGATCCTTGCCGCCTTGCTCAACGCCGCACTGCTGCTCATCGCAGTGGGGGCCATCGCGCTGGAGACGGCGCGGCGCTTCTTCGACCCCGCGCCGGTGAGCAGCGGGACGATGATCCTCGTCGCCTCGATCGGCATCCTCATCAACGGCTTCACCGCCTGGCTGTTCATGCGCGGCCGCAAGAGCGACCTGAACATTCGCGGGGCCTATCTGCACATGGTCGCCGATGCGCTGGTCTCCGTCGGCGTGGTGGTGGCGGGCGTCGCGATCGGCCTCACCGGCCTCCTGTGGATCGACCCGCTCACCAGCCTCGTCATCATCGTCGTCATCACCATCGGCACCTGGGGACTGCTCAAGGACTCGGTGAAGATGAGCCTGCTCGCGGTGCCAACTGGCCTGGATGGCGCCGCAGTCGACGCATGGCTACGCGCGCAACCGGGCGTGGCCGACGTGCATCATCTCCACATCTGGTCGCTGAGCACGACACAGACGGCGCTCACCGCACATCTCCACATGCCGGACGGCCATCCCGGCGATGCCTTCCTCCAGCGAATCGGCACGGAGCTGGCGGCGCGCTTCCACATCGACCATGCCACGGTGCAGATCGAGGTGGATGGCGAGGCCGCCTGCGCCCCGTGTGAGTAGATCGTTTCGTTGATGCGGTCGCAACGCCCTGCCCACGGCATCTCTACGGGGCCAGGATAGAGGCCAGAGTTTCCGGCGCTGCTTGCTCCCGCGAGACATCGTGCGGGGGTGCGGAACCGTCAGCCCTTGGGCATGAAAGCGCCGCGTGCGCGATCCTTCACCACCGCGTCGGCGCGGAAAACGGTGCCGTTCATGGTGATGTAGATGCCGGGTGGCGCCACCTGCGCGGTGGCGAAGGCCATGCCGAGATTGAAGCTGGCGTCGCTTTCGGCGAACCGCGCCGGGGCGAGCGCACCGACCAGCACAATGGTCTTGCCGGGCACGTCCGCCAGCGCCCGGGCCGTATCGGTCATCGTATCGGTGCCGTGGGTGATGACGATGCGCGTCGTTTCCGCCGCCACCACGCGGCGACGAATGAGATCCCGGTCGGCATCGGTCAGGTCCAGACTGTCCTTTCGCAGGACGCTCTCGATCTCGAACGGTTGCGTGACCCGCGCGATAGCGAGGAGGCGGGCGATGATCGGCTCGCCGACCTGATATTCGCTAAGAGCGTCGAAATAGAGCTTGTCGATCGTGCCGCCGGTGGTGAGCACGAGGATGGAGGCGCTGTCGGTCATGCTCGCGCTATAGCGCACATGCCGCATCCTGTCGCAACTTGCGCGCCGCCGCGCCGCCGCCTAGATGCCGATCATGATCCTCGTCATCGACAATTACGACAGCTTCACCTGGAACCTCGTCCATTATCTGATGGAACTCGGCGCGCAGGTTGAGGTGGTCCGCAACGACGCCCTTTCCGCCGGCCAGGCGCTCTCCAGCGGCGCGGAGGCTTTTCTGCTGTCGCCCGGCCCGTGCACACCCAATGAGGCGGGCATCAGCCTCGATCTCGTCGCGGCCTGCGCGGACGCCGGCAAACCGCTGCTGGGCGTGTGCCTGGGTCATCAGGCGATCGGCCAGCATTTCGGCGGCAAGGTGGTGCGCGGCGGCCTGATGCACGGCAAGACGTCGCCCGTGACGCATGACGGCACCGGGCTGTTCGCGGGACTGCCCTCCCCCTTCACCGCGACGCGTTATCACTCGCTGATCGTCGAGGATATTCCGGCTGACCTCATCGTCAACGCCACCAGCGAGGACGGCTCGGTGATGGGCTTTCGCCACGGAAGCCTGCCGATCCATAGCGTGCAGTTCCATCCGGAAAGCATCGCCACCGAGCATGGCCACGCCATGCTAGCCAATTTCATGAGGCTGGCGGGAATAACAGTAACAGAGCGGGCCTGAGCATCACGCCGCCAGAGTGGAGACACCCATGACGACCGAGCGCAAAGCACCTGAATGCTGGTTGACGGATATGGACGGCGTGCTCGTCCACGAGGAGCATGCGCTGCCCGGCGCGGCGGAGTTCATCGCCCGGCTGGTCGCGAAAGATCGCCCGTTTCTCGTCCTCACCAACAATTCGATCTTCACGCCGCGCGATTTGGCCGCGCGCCTCAGCCGCTCGGGCCTGACCGTGCCCGAAAGCGCGATCTGGACATCCGCCTTGGCCACGGCGGACTTTCTTCACTCGCAGAAGCCGGCTGGCTCAGCCTTCGTCATCGGCGAGGCGGGGCTGACGACGGCACTCTACGAAGTCGGCTACACGCTGACCGACCATGATGCCGATTATGTCGTGCTGGGCGAGACGCGAACCCACAGCTTCGAGACGATCACCAAGGCAATCCGCCTGATTGGCAACGGTGCACGCTTCATTGCCACCAATCCGGACGTGACCTCCCCTTCGCCCGATGGTCCGCTGCCGGCGACCGGCTCCGTCGCCGCGATGATCGCGGCGGCGACGGGCGCCAAGCCTTATTTCGTCGGCAAACCCAACCCGATGATGTTCCGGAGCGCGATGAACCGCATCGATGCGCGCTCCGAAGCCACCGTGATGATCGGGGACCGCATGGATACCGACGTCGTCGCGGGCATCGAGGCCGGTCTGGAGACCATCCTCGTCCTCACCGGATCGACCAAGGCCGAGCAGGTCGCCCGCTTCCCCTACCGACCAAGCCGGGTGCTGGCCTCCATCGCGGATGTCGTGGAGCTGGTCTGAAGCGATGGCGTGCGAGCGCCAGAGCGCGCGGTCCCGTCACCCCGGGTCAGGCTCGGGGTGACAAAAACCGAATTGGAACCACGGCGGCCAGTGCTTCTGCCACTGGACGATAGCGCGCTCGCATAAAGCCCCCTCGACTTTTGCCATGCACCGCCCTTATGGCGTGCTGCTATGCGTACCCTGCCCGACCCCGCCCTGCCGCTGACCGAGGCCGATGCTTCTGATGCCTTCGCCGCGATGCTCGATGGCACGGTGGACGATGACGCGATCGCGGCCTTTCTCCTCGCACTCTCCGAACGGGGCGAAACGGCGGTGGAGATCGCCGCCGCCGCACGGGCGATGCGCGCGCGGCTGATCCCTATCGCGGCGCCGGCCGGCGCCATCGACGTGTGCGGCACGGGCGGCGACGGACACCATACGCTCAACGTCTCGACCGCCGTCAGTCTGGTCGTCGCGGCATGCGGCGTGCCGGTCGCCAAGCATGGCAACCGCGCGGCCTCTTCCAAGGCAGGCGCGGCCGACACGCTGGAGGCACTGGGGCTGGACCTCAACCGCGCCGCCGAGACCGCCGAGCGCTGCCTGGCCGATCTCGGCATCTGCTTCCTGTTCGCGCAGAAGCACCACCCATCCCTCGGCCGGCTCGGCCCGCTGCGCCGCCGGATCGGCCGACGGACCATTTTCAACCTGATGGGGCCGCTCGCCAACCCGGCGGGCGTCCGCCGCCAGCTCATCGGCATCGCCCGGCCGGCTTATGTCCCCATCTATGCGCAGGCGCTCGCCGCGCTCGGCACGGACCGGGCCATGGTCATCTCCGGCGATGAAGGGCTCGACGAACTCTCGCTCGCCGGGGGCAACGACGTGGCGGACGTGCAGGCGGACGGGATTGTCGCCATGCGCCGCGTCTCGGCCGCCGATGCAGGCCTGCCGAACCATCCGCTCGACGCCATTCGCGGCGGCGACCCCGCGCATAACGCCGCCGCCCTGCGCGCGCTGCTGATGGGAGAGCCGGGGGCCTATCGCGATGCGGTGCTCTTCAACGCGGCGGCCGCGCTGGTGGTTGCCGGTGCCGCGCCCGATCTGCATGAAGGCGCCGAGGAAGCCGCCGAGGCCATCGACAAGGGGCTCGCCAAGGCGCTGCTCGACTGCTGGATCGCTTATAAATGAACAAGCTCGACGAAATCTGCGCCACCAAGCGCGAGGAAGTGGCCGCACGCAAGGCGGCGACCAGCCTGACGGACCTGCAGGCGCGCGCCGCCGCGCAGACGCCGCCGCGAGGCTTCCGCCGGGCGCTCGATCGCGCCGCCGCCGAGGGCTATGGCCTGATCGCGGAGATCAAGAAAGCCAGCCCCTCCAAGGGCCTGATCCGCGCCGATTTCGACCCTCCCGCCCATGCGCGCAGCTATGAAGCCGGCGGCGCGGCCTGTCTTTCGGTGCTGACCGATGCGCCCTATTTCCAGGGGCATGAGGAGTATCTGGTTGCCGCCCGCGCCGCTTGTGCGCTGCCGGTGCTGCGCAAGGACTTCATGGTCGACCCCTGGCAGGTGCTGGAGAGCCGGGCGATCGGCGCGGATGCCATCCTCATCATCGTTGCGGCCCTCTCCGACGCGCAAATGGCGGAGATAGAGGAGGTTGCGCTCGGCCTCGGCATGGACGCGCTGGTGGAAGTGCACGACGCCGACGAACTGGAGCGCGCTTATTCGCTCAAGTCTCGCCTGATCGGCGTAAACAATCGCAATCTCAAGGACTTCACAGTCGATTTTGCGCGAACATATGAGCTTGTCGGCAGCGCGCCGGAGGGATGCACCTTCGTCGCCGAAAGCGGCCTTGGTTCCAAGTCCGATCTCGATGCCATGGCCGAACATGGCGTGCGCTGTTTCCTCGTCGGCGAATCGCTGATGCGGCAGGCCGATGTCGAGGCGGCGACCCGCGCGTTGATCGGGCGATGAGCAAGCTCTCGCACACCGACGAGGCCGGCGCGGCGCGCATGGTGGACGTCTCCGCCAAGGCCGACACCGCGCGCACCGCCACCGCCACCGGCCGCATCACCATGAACGAGGCGGCGCGCACCGCCATTGCAGACGGCAGCGTGGCCAAGGGCGACGTCTTCGCCGCGGCGCGCATCGCCGGCATCATGGCAGCGAAGCGGACGAGCGAAATCATCCCGCTCTGCCACCCGCTGCCGCTGACCGGCATCACCCTCGATCTCGCGTTGGATGCAGGCGGCGCCACGGCCACCGCCACGGTGCGCACCACCGGCAAGACCGGGGTGGAAATGGAAGCGCTCACCGCCGTCTCGGCCGCCTTGCTGACCCTTTATGATATGCTCAAAGCGGTTGATAAGCATATGATAATTTCGGATATTCTTGTGACTGCCAAAGCCGGCGGCAAGTCCGGCGACTGGACCGCCTGAGCCATGGAGATCGTCCGGGCCGCCCCTGCCGATCTGGACGCGATCGCCGTGCTGCGCCGCACGCTGTGGCCAGACAGCGGCATTGAGGAGCTGAAAGGCCGGACCCCGGAGATGACCGGTCCCGCGCCGACCTATCTCGTGCTGATCGCCCGCGACGGCGACGGTGCGCCGGCCGGTTTCGCCGAAGTATCCCTCCGCCGCGACTATGTGAATGGCTGCACGGGCTCGCCGGTCGCCTTCCTCGAGGGCATCTATGTGGTGCCCAATCAGAGGCGGCGGGGGCTGGGCCGCGCCCTCATCGAAGCGGGCCTGCTATGGGCCCAGGAGCGCGGCGTCGCCGAGTTCGCCTCCGACGCGCTCCTCGACAATGACGCCAGCCACGCCTTCCACCGCGCCGCCGGCTTTGAGGAGACGGAACGGGTGATCTATTTCCGCCGCCCCGTCCTGCTGAGCGCGGCATGAGCCTGCTACCGGTCGAGGAAGCGCAGGCGCGACTGCTGACGCTGGCGCCCCCCCTACCGGCAGAATCCGTGCCACTCGTTGACGCGGCCGGGCGTTACCTCACCGAGCCGCTGCGCGCCCGGCGCGACCAGCCATGGGCCGATCTCTCGGCGATGGACGGCTATGCGATACGCTGGGCCGACATGCCCGGCCCATGGCACCTCGCCGGCGAGGTGCCGGCGGGCGCCGCCCGGCCAGCGGAGGCGCTCTTGCCGGGCACTGCCATGCGCATTTTCACCGGCGCGCCCATGCCACCCGGCGCGGACAGCGTGGTGCTGCAGGAAGATGTGCAAGCGGAGGATGGGATCGTCCGCCTCACCGGCGACGGACCGGACGCACAGGGGCGGCATGTGCGCCCCCGCGCCAGCGACTTTGCCGAGCACGCCATTCTGCTCCCCGCCGGCATGCGGCTGGGACCGCCGCGCCTCGCCCTTGCGGCGCTCGCGGGCCATGCGACCCTCCCGGTGCGTGCCCGTCCGCGCGTCGCCCTCCTCTCGACCGGCGACGAGCTGGTCCCGCCCGGCGCCCCCTGCCCGCCCGGCAAACTGCCCGCTTCCAACGACATCATGCTGCGCGCGATGATCGAGGGAGCGGGTGCGGCGGTGTTGGGCAGCCAGATCGTCCCGGACGTCCTGCCCCGGCTGGTGGATGCGTTCCGCAACTGCGCGGACGCGGATGTCATCGTCACCACCGGCGGCGCCTCCGTGGGCGACCATGACCTCGTCCGCCCCGCGCTGGAGGCGGCGGGTGGCACGATCGCCTTCTGGCGGATCGCGATGCGGCCAGGCAAACCGTTGATCGTTGGGCGGCTGGGCAAGGCAATGGTTCTCGGCCTGCCGGGCAACCCGGTCTCGTCCATGGTGACGGGCGCCTTGTTCCTGCTCCCGCTGATTCGCCATCTGGCTGGCGCGGCCGATCCACTTCCGCATCCGCAGTCCGCGCAGTTGGGTGCCGCCCTGCCCGCGGTCGGTGGCCGCGCCACCTTCATTCGCGCGACGCTCGCCAATGGCGTCGTCACTCCACTCGCCTTTCAGGACAGCGCAGCCATGCAGGCGGCCGCAGCCGCCAACGCGCTGCTCATCCGCCCCGCCAACGCGCCTGCCGCACAGGCCGGCGAGATTGCCTCGGTACTTGATTGGGCCACGCTCGGGCTCACCGGGCACGGCTGAGGGCCGAAGCGAATCCCATCGAAGGTTCCATCCGACCGCGGGGGCACGCCATCGCTCTCCCACGCCATCGAACGGCCTTTCCTGACGTCCGCAGCCCCAATCTCACGAAATTGAAGCAAAGCATGCGACGCATCGTTGACAAGCCGCGCGCCGCCAGCTACCCGCGCCAGCCTACCCAGCAGGGACAACCTGCCCGTGCCCAGATGGCGGAATTGGTAGACGCACCAGCTTCAGGTGCTGGCGATCGCAAGGTCGTGGAGGTTCGAGTCCTCTTCTGGGCACCATTTCTTTATCCGATAGCGTCCAAACGCGTCCGGAAAATTTTCAAAAAACCTCAAAAACGGCTTAATACACGGGATTTTTGCGCCCGTTAGCGCATTCACTCGTCCGTGGACGTCCGCCGCAATCCGCGCTAAAGACGTGGGGAAATTGTGGGGACAGAGAAATGTCTAACGCGAATCGCCTAACCGCCCTGAGGGTCGGTAGATTGACCAAACCGGGCACGTATGGCGACGGCCGTGGACTCATGTTGCTTGTGAAGGCATCAGGCACTCGCTCGTGGATTCTGCGCGCAACCTCCAACGGCAAACGGCGTGACTTCGGCCTAGGCGGATATCCGGCCATATCGCTCAGCAAGGCCCGCGAGATTGCCGAGGAATATCGCCAAGCCATCCGTGAGGGACGTGACCCGCTCGCGCACAAGTTCAAGAAGCCAGAGCGGCAGACGTTCCGCGATGCGGCCGAAGCGACTCTCACTGGCCTCGCAGGCGATCGGCTGGGCGAAAAGACCATCGCGCGAATGCGCGCGCGACTCGAGATGCACGCCTACCCCAAGCTCGGCCGCCTCGAGGTGCAGTCGATAGACGCTGATGTGCTGGCCGAAGCACTGCGTCCCATCTGGACGGCAAAACCAGAAACCGCTCGGCGGGTGCGCCAATACATTATTCGAGTCCTGCGTTTCTCTCGCCCTGACGGACATCTTCTGGAGGGCGCGCTCGCTAAGGCCGTCACCGACCGCCTCCCGGTGCAGAAGGAAGGCGAGCATCATGCAGCCATGCCCTACAATGAACTGGCCGCATTCATGGCGAAGCTGGCAGAGAAAGAGAGCAAGGGGTCGCTTGCGCTCCGATGGACGATCCTAAATGCGGCACGCTCCGGTGAAACCCGTGGAGCGACCTGGAGCGAAATCGACCTTGAGAAAGGAGTTTGGGAAATCCCTGCATCACGCATGAAGATGCGCAAAGCTCATCGCGTACCCCTTTCACCAGAGGCTCTCGCGGTCATCGATATGGCCGCTAAGTTCCGCCGCCCGGACTGCGACCTTCTCTTTCCATCGGAATCTGGCACGCCGCTTTCAGACATGACGCTAACAAAAATCCTGCGCGACATGGACCTGCCCTACCGCGTTCATGGCATGCGTTCGACATTCGCAGACTGGCGCGCCGACGAAACAGACTATCCCGAAGAAATCGCTGAAGCCGCATTGGCGCACGACGTGCCGGACGCCGTGAAACGCGCGTATCGCCGAACAGATTTCTTCGACCGGCGGCGAGAGCTAATGCGCGATTGGGCCGCCTTTTGCACCAGTGCGACCCCGCCACAGGCTACGCAGTCCCACGCCGACGATGCGGAGCTTCTGTCGACGCCACCAACGAAGAAAGAAGCGGCTCCCAAGCGCAGGAAAGGCGCTAGCGTGCCCGGACAAGCCGCCATAGATTTTTCTAAGTAGCTAGACGCGCAGTTTGCCCGCGCTTCACTGGTGACGTTCAGCCAGCCGCATCTCTAAGGCATCAGCAATCCTCACGACATCTTCGGGAATCAGGAAAGTCGAGCCAGGTTCAATGCGATCGAGAAATCGCAGGAGCAGTTCCGGATTGCATAGCTCTAAGATCAACTTCATGATGGTCTCCCGTTCGATGTGCCAGCGCATCATGCCATACGCGCCGTCGCTCAGCCGGAAATCATGATGCCGTAGATAAGAAACTCCGCAGTTCACGGATAAGTCCGTTAGCGTGACGGATTTGTCCGTCGATGAAGTAAGCGGAGGCAGCTGGCTAAGCGTTGAGAATCCTCTGCGCCATTTCCTCAACCTCGGGCAACTGACGGTTAGCAACCGGCTTATCGCTGTTCAAAATCCTCGCCGCCACGGAATCAGGATCGCGAGAGTCCACCACCTGCACCGCAAAGGCGTCTGGCGACGTGCCGTTTGCGAGCGCTTCGGCCAGCACATCGGCACCTGCACTCATCACCTTCGCCAGCCGCTGGAGGCGCTCCTCGCGCGTGCCGAGCAGCTGCGGGGCGGGCTGGGGCTTGACCGCCGCAACCGGTGCAGGCGACGGCGGCGCGACAGGTGCAGCGGACTTGGCCGCAGCTTCCAGCCTCGCGACGCGGGCGCGGTGCGTCGCCACGTTCCGTTCAGCGTAAGGATTGATGCCGGCGGCCAGCGCGGCCTCGGCCTCGGCCAGCTTCTCGCGGGCGCGTTCAAGTTCGGAATTCATGCCATCATCTCCCGTCTGGCATTGATAATGTTTTGGCAATCCGTGGGGGTGAGGCGCGCAATCTGATCTGGCGAAAGGCCGGTGATGAGGCCGAGGATCGTATCGGCATTGGCGTCGGGAAGCTTTTCCAGTTCTTCGGTGCGAGGTTTCTCACCGAGACAAGGAGCGTGTCGGGCACATTTTTGATCCCGCTAGGAATCCCGAATAGAAGGCGGACGTGACTCACTCTGCCGCCTCCAGCCAGTCGACGGACTTGTAGTCGATACGCGGCGCGCGCCCTTCATGCTGCACTGGCTGGCTTGTCGCGGCGTAGATGGCAGCGGCTAGGGTTTCGTCGTCGCTGATGAAATGCTGACCGACTTCTTCAAGCTTTTCGAGAACGTCGGCGGGTAGGTTGTCGATCGGCGGGACCGGCAGGATGCGGTATCCGAACACGCCCAGCGCCGCTTCGTAGGAGCGAAGGCTCCCGACTTTTTCACGTCTCCAGCTTTTCAGGGTTTGGACCAGCACGCCGGAACGCCATTCAAATTCCGAATAGCTGACGCCCCGATCCCGCATCAGCTGGAAAATTAAGCGGGAGAGAGGGTGGGCGTGAATAGGAATTGAGATGCGTGACGGGCGCACGAATTTATTTGGCTTTGACATGCGCATAACATGGCGCAATCAGTCGCCACTGATGGGGCGGCTCTGGTGGCGCTGGAATTTTGACTTTCTATTCGAAACAACTTCGAAAATTCATTTTTTATATTTTTTTGGCGGCATACAGCATGATATCGCTCGCCCAATCGAAACAGTTTTGATTTCCAACTTTGATCTGGCGTTGTATCGCCGTTTGCGCGTTACCCCCATCCCCGTGCGGGGTAGCAGGACCCGCCGCATCAAAGGGGGCATTCCCCAATCATCGCCGCGCTGACGGCTAAGCCAGGACTGTTCCCGGTGGCCACTTTAACACCACAGACGAGCCGATCGCTCGCATTCAGCCTCTTCGTTATATTCTGGGGCGCGCGGAGAGGGCTTGAGAGAATTAAGACAAGCGGCAGCGCGAGCATAGAAATCGTGACGCATTCCTTCGATCATGGCTTCTGGCAAGTCGCTAGATCCAATGACGTTGCGTCCAGCTTTTATTGCCAAAGAACATTCCGGTGTGTTGCCTTCGCCATCCCAAATCCGGTTCGCGCTGGATGGCATTTCCACGCAATCGTCTATAGCCGAAGAACCCGCCCGCACGGCGGACTCGCATCTATCTATAGCCGCTAATGGCGTGGCTATAGCGGCTAGGATCGCTAGAAGCACAATCGACTCCACATGGAAAAGTGTCATATGCGATAACAGCATTTTAGCCCGATGGTCGATGCCCAAAACGATCTTCACGGGAGCCAACCAGTTCGTTGTTGAAGTCGTGAAAGAGACGCACCTCAACGCTGGCTTCAGACAAGAGGATTTAGCTCTCCGTCTCGGGCGCGACCAAAGCTGGATAAGCTTGATCGAAAGCTCGCAGCGGCGTCTGGACGTGGTGGAGTTTATCGAGATTGCGCGGGCGCTTGACGCGGACCCGGTAGGGGCACGCCGCATCCTCGATGTGTTCACCCGTGGGCCATGTCGGCATCGATCTCACATAAACAGACGATAGGGATAAGCGTTTCTAGGCAGGTCCGGAACGTTCGCGATTGTACGCGCCAATTTCTGGGAATAGCGGATACTCACCGGCACGGGGTCGTAAAGCGCGTCGTTATTCCAATCCATCTTGGTCAACGCCAGCGCCTCATGCGCGCTCAACTCTAGCGGACCGCTGCCCGCATGGCGAATAAGCTGTAGCGGTCGCGGGATGCTTTTCTTGCCCTGATAATAGTCGCCCTTGGTCGAGACCTCGGGGGCATTACCAGCCACCCAGACGAGAGCGGAATTCCCCGACCGAACTACCATCGTTCCTCTAGGTACGGGATAGCTAGAAGGCCTAGTGGGTGGCTTCGACCGATCCGATTTGATTAGCCAGACCCCGCGCCAGCAGGACGCCGAGCCGATCTCGATGCACTCGATCTCCGAAACGCCAGCCAGCGCATCGAACGCTCCTTCAATCTCGCCCTCCTTAAACGCGGTGTTCTTGTGGATGACCATCCGCTTCGGCAGATTGCCACCGTTGCGTCCTTGGTAGAGCTCCAGACTACGGGCAAGCACGGCACGCATGTCGTCGCGGCTCAGGAAAGGATTTCTATGGGCTTCCGCGACGTCGGCGACTGGATCGCTGGCCTCGAAAGCAACGAACTGCATGCCGCCCCCATCCATATCGAAGACCTGCGAGCAGCACGTGACATAATGGGCATCGCGCTGATCGCCGCGCAGGGCATAGGCGAGCCCGATATAGGCTGTGTCGGCCGGCACGCCCTTCAGCGGCGCGAGCTTCCACGGCGTGCCGGCTGCCTTCACATACAGGGCGGTTGCGAGCCGCCACGCGAGCGACGCCTTGTGGGCGAAGGTGAACGCCCGATCATTAAGGACCTGCGTCGGGATATTGTATTTCGCGCCCAGCGCCTTGAGCGAGTCGTGCGCATCGAAGTGTTTGCAGCGGGTTGCAAGACTCCAGGAGTCGGGGAAGTGGACCAGCACCACATCAAATTCATTCCGGACGGTGTCGAGGCGACGGAGCGCGGCCTCCATCGCGAGAAAAAGCCGGGCTGGTAGGTCCCCGTCTCCGGGAAGCTGGTGCAGATGGTCGGGCCATTTGATGTGTGCATCACGAGGTGCTGCCTCAAGCCCCACGTGGAAAAGCCGCTCGAAACCCGGATATTCCGGCACATACTCGGACCGGTCGGATGGACGGTGGGTATTGCGAAGCGAGGCCATCAACTCGCCCCGAAGCCTGAAAGCGCATTCCGGACCTACGGTGGCGATCCGCACCTTCGAGGTATAGCTGCCAAACGAGCCCTTCGAATAGGGTCCAAAATTGAGCAGTCCTCGCAACGGATGGGCGTCCACATGCGTGGCATCGGAGGGCGAGAACGCCAGAAGCGGCTCGTCCAGCAGGGTGAACGGTGGCAGCTTCGTCACCGGAGCGGCCTTGGTCATCACTTGCTCCTGTCGAAATAGACATGATGATGTCCGGGGCGGCTCCAACCGGTGACCGGCGAGACCTCAAACACCGCATCGATCCCCGAGCCGTCTTCCAGCCCGAAGGCCCGCTTTGTCCCATCTCTGGCGGTGGTAAGGAGCTTCGCCCAGGCATCGATGATGGCCGCCCAGTTCCTGTTGTATCGCTGCGCCCATCGTTCTCGGCGCCAGTCACCTGCCAGATCGCCACCCCGATCGGAGCGCACGCTCATCGGATCAGGGTCTGCGGCTTTCACCTCGTGTGAGATGCCGTCTTGGGGAAATTCGGGCCTTGGAATGTGAACGAAGGTGTATGGCTCGAAGCCACACCACCAGCGTCCGTCGACCCGGTCGAGCTTCAGGAACACGCCCTCCTGGAAAGGAAAGCCGAGGCCCGGAACGGTTCCGATCAGATCGCTCTTATAGGCGTTCCGAAGGTTTAGTAGAACGTCCGCATTTCGGCGTGTCTTTTCCGGATCGTCACCATCGCGCGGCGAGGCTATGACAACGGAATGGCCTGCACGCTTGTAACGTGGAATAAGCGGTAGGCGGCGCGCCAGGCTCTTGACCAATGCGTCATAGAGGAGACCCATTGCCCAACTGTCGGCGACCGGATCGAGGTCGACTTCTCCGTCGAGCGTTGCGCCAAGTGGTGTAAGCGCATCGAGAATTTCTTTATCCCTTCCGAAAACTGCCACCTCCCGGCCGTGCGCCGCAACGGTCGCCCGAACACCGTTCTGCTTCAGCAACTCCCGAACGGCGGGGGAGGTCGTGGGTTGTGCCAGTCTTATGCGCCGCGCCGTGTACGGCATTCTTTGGACGAGAAGCGACGAATAGCGCAGGACTGGGAAAGCACGGGCTTCGGCGGTGGGCAACTTGACCGGCACCAAGCGCGGTGTCGGGCGCCCCTCCATGACCCGATCGAAAAGCGGCTTGGGGAGATCGGTCGTCTTAATGACTTCGGCAGCTAGTTCATCGAAAGTCGCGCACTCGACGACAGCCACGTCCACGCCGGCCGCATTTGCCCGGCTTAGAAATTCCTTCACTGTGGGCAGCAAACGCGAGGCAGATGAGGTGAACCAATACAGCCCGTTCGGAAATGGCGACGGCGCGTCGAGAACCGCGCTCAGAGCCTCCATGATCGAGGCGTCGCGACCGCTATACCCGACAAATATCATTCCGAAGCGCTTGCCGGCTTCCACCAGCATATGACGCATCCGGGCGTCCTGTTCTTCCAGTTCCGATCCCGTATTCTTGATCGCGATCGACTGATAATCACCGTGGAGCTTTGCGACCAACGGCCAGTCCGACTCATTTAGACACCGCATTGCCCGTTCGGCGGAATCGATCGCGGCCACCGTTGGCCGGTTCTGGTCGACTACCGGCATTATCGCATTTGCTGAATGCGCCGACTCCTCGATGAACGGGTCGAAGTTCGTCGTGAAGACGCAATCAACCTTGCCGGCCGCTATCAGGCTTCCAAGTACCTTATGCCCGTAGCAAGGAGTGCCCTTAGAGATCGCGTCGTCGATATATTGCCGGCGATGCCGGGGCTGCGGATACACCGCTTCGAAGGCCCTGGCATATTCTGTCGGATCGCCGTCAGGCGGCAACAGCGATGTTTGCCGGAAGAAGGCATCGATCCTCTCGATCCAGATTGGATCGGCCGTATCGATCTCTCGCTTTGACAAGTTCGTCTCGCGACAAAAGATTTGCGCCTTGAAATCGCGTATCATGGCATATCCGGTCGGAATGCCTGAGGCAGCCGATGCACCTGCACCGAGGAACCATGCCATCAGATTAGGTCTGAGAGCGAAGGCGGTCGCAAACTGTGCGGCTGACATGGTCGGAATGGAACCGATGACATTATTCCTTCGAAAGGGCAGACGACTTTATCGGGCGTCCCATCTCTATGCGGAAATCAATCTGGCTGCGTCCTTTCTCTATGAGGGAGAAATATCGCTTGGCAAACTCCCGCAACGCGCCTTCGCATGGCACGCTGGCGCCTATAAGAGTCAACAGCAGGGAAGATGGCGGAAGTAACGCGACCGCGGAATTGCAAATCGGCTGACTCGTCATTTCCCCTACCAACCCGGCTTTCATCGGGATTATCTAACGCAAAGTCTCTACGTCTAGGGCGTTGCTGATCGGCGGTTTGGTGCGCAAGATACACGATTGAGAAGCGCGTTCGCCTGCCTTACGAGCCCGCCGGCACGGGCAAAACCCTTTCTTCCCTTTCAGCCCGTAGGCCTACCAAAAGGTCGCCTCAGAATGAAAAAACGGGGGTCCCTAGGGACGAAAGGGGATGAAAAGAAAATAGAGTAGAAGAATCTACGTTTTCTACGGCTTTGAGGCCCAAACTTTCTTCCCAACAGCCGGGGATGGAAGGGGGATGAAAGGGACGAAAGGTGGGGATGTAAGTTTTGGCGCTGCTTTCATCCCGTGCTTTCGTCCCCAAGCATGGGGATGAAAGTTCAGGTCGCAATGTAGCGCTCGCGTGCTCGGCCGCCCGTGCCGGATTGACGATCAAGACGCCCTCGACCCGCTTCCACCAGATCACGAAGGATTTGTTCGCGCAGGCGCGCATCGACGCCGCGCTGCTTGTCCGCGATCCTGCCAGCCGTCACGCCGGTATCGCCGGCCGCGCGGATCATGCGCAAGATGCGGTTCATAGCGTCGCCGCGCTCATTGTCGGCAATCCGATCGGAACTCTCCCTGATAAGTATTGCGGCCGAAAGGCGCGCAAGCCGGTACGCCCAATCCAGCACCGGGCCAGTGATGACCGGCGAGCTTGGATCACAACCGACCGCCACGACCAGGGCCAGCTTCAGGGCATGTTCCCGTACACGATTCAGGAACGGCATCGCTTCGGGATTGGTCGAGCTTTCGGCACCGTCCAATTCTTCAATGTTTCTTGCGTCGATTGCCTCGGCGTCGGCGTCCAGCGCCACGGTGACGGCCTTGGGCGCGCGATCCGATGAAATGGAGGCGAGATTGCCACCCCTTTCCGCAAGCCCACGCACAGCGTCGATCAGGTCCGGTGGAACATCGTTGGGCGAAAGCCGAGGCTTGACGCGCGCGGGCTTCGGCCCGGTCACGTCAAGCAGGATCAGTCGCGCCAGCAAGCCGTCCGATGCCGAAAGCGACGATAGCGATGACCAGAAGGATTCTGGCGTGCTCGTGCCGGAAATTGAAAAGTTGGGCGCGAAAACCTTCGTCGCCGCCTCACCCGCATATTCGGCGCCAGCAAAAAATGTCCCCGCCGCGCTAAACATTTCCAGCAGGTCGAACCGGATCATGGCATTGTGCATCCCGGCACGCCGATCATGAATTTGTCCCATGAAGCCGCCGAACTCATCCATATAGCATCCAACAGCCGGCTCTCGCGCCACCAGCTTGCGAAGAGCGCTGGCGGACATAATGCGGGCTGGTCCAACATATCGGTCGAGGCCAGCTGCAGTGGCGAGCGCCTTGATGCGCGTGATGGCGTGATCCTTACCGTGGCCGGAAGGCGCAAGCGTGACGACATAGCTGTTGCTGCGGAGATTAGATGGTGTCGCAAACTTACGCCCCGTCAGCGTGCCGACAAAGGTAAGCGCCGCGCCAAGCAGCAGAGCGCGGTTCGGCCGGTCACTGCTAGCCTCCATCCAATCGATAATGTCGCCGACAAGGCCAGGCGGCGAGCAAAGGTCGATAAGGGTGTCGGCAGCTTCAATCGCGGCCATTTCCGGCTGCTCCGGCTCTGGGTCCATATTGAGCCGTGCCCGCTTGAGTGCAGCCGCTAGGCTTATATTTCCGGATTCCTGCGCGGCATGTTCGAGAGCGAGCGCCTGCGCGCCCAAGTCGGGCTGGTTCACCTCTGGCTGCGGGGCGGGCTGGGGCTTGACCGCCGCAACCGGTGCAGGCGACGGCGGCGCGATTTGCGGAACGCTGCCTCCTCCACCGGATCGCCCGAGGGAAACACGGGCCGCTGCGCGGGGTCGAACGGGTCGGGGCAGTTGGTTTGTTCAGCAAGCCAGCGGTCCATCTCTGCGTCAGCTTCGCCGATTTCCCGATCCTTTTCCGGCGTCGGTTCTCGCCAGCCCACATGATAGTCGCGAAGGGCCTGTTCGGCGGTCCATTCAGCGTCCTCTCGGTCATCGATTGGGACGAATTCAGCCGCGATGTTTACAAGGTCATCCGGCGTGATCCGTGTGGACTCTTCGCCTTCGGGTTCCGCCGTCGCCCGCGCCGCTCGCTCGATCAGGTGGATGACCAGCCGCTCGCGTCGATAGAAATTCGAAAGGTCTCGATCAGGATCAGCGTCAAACTGATCGCGCATTGCCGCCCGTGCAATTTCACATTGCCGCTCACGCGCTGCGGCATCTATCGCGTCGTCCAGTATGCGTGCTGCGCGCGATGCGGCTGGCCTCGCAGGAACGCCAGCCTTACGGGGAGCAGGCCAGAAAGGAAGATTGTCGGCCGCGTCCCTTGCCATCGCCAGCGGCCCCGTGCGGGCCAGATGCACGACTTGTCGGAACTGATGAGGGCCACGAAAAGTGACTCCCCCAATTTCTGAAAATGACATACTAAAAACTCGCTTCACGATGTTGCCCGGCGTTCCAGCGCCGGGGAATGAAATTACAGACGGCCGCCGGGTTCGCGCTCGGCGGCCTTTTCACAAATGGCGAATATGCGCGCCGCAAATTCCTCATGTTCCGGCACCGGTTCGCCGGCTGGCCATGGTAGCCTCCAGGCGGGGCCGTCTCTATGGCTGGCCACAACATACCCGCCGAAGCGCCGAAGCCGATGCTGGCGGCGTCCGTGGTCAAGGAACCACGTAACGTCCGGTTCGGCGTCGGGCGCGCAGGGCGGCGCGAGGATAGTCGCGAGCGTCATCACTCAAGCGCCTTGCGAAGCGCCGGCAGAAGCTCGGCCAGACGGTCCGGCATCGTCGGCGGAATGACGCGTTCCGGCTGCACGCACACACGCTCCGTGCGGCGGGTGAAGCCTTGCTCGACCGGCACCATCTCACCGTTCACCTCTCGAAACACGCTGGGGCGATTTCCTGCAGAGTCGGACCAGACAATTTCGTCGCGCCATTCGGCTGGAATGGTCCGGCCGGGAGTCTGGCGCAGGCGCGTTTCCCCGTCGACAATGACGGCGCGCTGGCCGCGAATGGAATTTGCGGCTTCAGTTGCTCGATTGCGCTCAGCAACAATCATGATCGCCGCGATGGCCTTCTCGATCGCAATCAGTGCAGCGCGTTCGGGCTTGGTGTCGGCGGCCTGCTTTTCAGCGGCGGCATGTTCCGCGTCGGCAGCTTTCTCCTGTGCCTTACTGCGCGCGATCTGTAGGCGACCTGCCGAACCGTCCGCCACGCCCTCGGCAAGTTTGAGCCGTCGCTCAAGCGTGACGATTTGGTCGTCCAAAGTGGCAGCCTCATCGAAATCTGCGGAGGCGTCGCGTTTGCTCTTCGTCACAACGATTTCGTTACGGATCGATTCCACACGTGCCAGATTGGCATCTTGCTCGCGCTCAAGGCGCGCAACGGTGTCGAAAAATCCCATCACGCCACCGCCTTTGCGGCCATTAGCGCGCTCTCGGCCGCCATGATGGCGGCTTCATCGAAAATCGAACGGCTGCCGCTGATGCGCCTCGGCGGAGCGATGATGCCGCGCTGCTCATAATTCCAGATCGTAGTGCGAGAGCATCCCAGATGGCGGGCAAGCTCGCTCGGTGGCCTCCGCGCTATCGGCTGCGAATATTTTCTTTGACAAACAGGATAATTTCAACGGCACGGAGTCGCCGCGCATGAGAGTTTCGGCGACGCTCGCGCAAACGCCGTGCGAACTGCCACCCGAAGCGGTTAAACCGAGTCACCGACGCGACTCGCCATGCTTCCTGCCGGAACATTGATCGGCATCGCGGCGCCCTGCATAAGGATCAAATGGCGAACACCGAGAACGCGTGCAACTTCCTAGAAAACCTTCAACGCTTCGATCTGGCGATGCTGTTGCGGCATTGCCAAGCATCAATCGAGCAAGTCACAATCAAATTCGATTGGATCGGCGACCTAACAGAAGAAGCCGTCGTTGTTCGAGCGCTCAACCCGATCGCTGAGGCTCTGGCATCATTGCCGCCGCAGGACCGGAAGGGGGTCGCTGAAGCAATTTGCAGCGGGCAGCAAACCAGCAAACGGCACGAAGATATTCGAGTAGAAACGTTAGACGGGCCGAATGCGATCGGCGCTGTCGCCTTGCTGTCGGAATTGCTGATCCACCGGGCAATGATGGTTTCTGTCGCGACAGGCGGCCCGCGCATTCAGGAAGTCGATGACTATTACAAAGCGCGAGAGGTCCGTATCCGTCAAGCGATCCCCAAAGGCGTTAAGTACGAAAACCCGCACGCTGACCTGTGGGATTGGTACCGCCATTGGAGCGCCAGCTTACCGCAATACAAGGATCGCCGCTCCTACGTTCGCCAGCTATTCGGACCTGCGATCGAAGCCATCGCAAAGCGATCGTCGTTGCCATCGGAACCGCGTGAGGCAACAGGATGGGAGCGTGTTGACCGCGCGTTGTCGAAGGCACGGTCGCAGCTTGAAAGCGCATCTGCCGAAGAAGACTACCAGGCTATCGGCCTGCTATGTCGCGAAGTCATTATATCGCTAGCGCAGGCGGTCTATGACCCTGCGATCCACCAATCGTTAGACGGCGTTCCGCCAAGCGAAACCGACGCAAACCGGATGCTTGAAGCGTATATCGGGCACGTATTCCCCGGCGCGAGCAACAAAGAAGTCCGAGCGCACCATCGCGCATCTCTGGCGTTGGCGCTGAACCTTCAGCATCGCCGAACCGCGACGCGGCAACTCGCCGCCCTTTGCGTCGAAGCAACCGCATCAACGGCCGCCGTTGTGTCGATCATCGCGCGCAAGGGGAGCGCAGGAGCGTGATCTGGCACTGAGCATCTAACACCCGAAGTTTTTCCGCCCGTAGCGATCAATGTTGGGAAATTGTGGGGACATAAAAACAACAATCGAAAAAATTTGATAATTATTATAGTATTTCAATGCACTAATTCAGTTCCGTTCGAGTCCTCTTCTGGCACCATTTTCCTGTTCGCTAGCGTCCGCACGCGTCCGGAAAATTCTCAAAAACCTTCAGAAACGGCTTGATATACGGGATTTTTGCGCCCGTTAGCGCATCACGCGTCCGGGGACGTCCGCCGCAATCCGCGCTAAAATCGTGGGAAATTGCTGGGACAGAGAAATGTCTAACGCGAAGCGCCCAGTCGGCACTTTGGTCTGACAGTCAACGCAGGGCTCTCCTGGGGAGACCGCCTCCTACCTGGTCAGTGCCCGACGAGCGGCCGCCGATATCCTTAAGGCCGCGACTGCCACTGCGCGGCGCACATGCGGCGTCGATCTTGGTCCCACCCAGTTTACCCCTATTGTGGGTAAGCGCTGCGGGACCTCAAGGAACCTCGGCAAGGCTGCGATCATCAAGTTCAGCCGTACGCAGACGTAGATCCCGTTGCCATGAATACAAAGCATCGCAGCGTGACGTTGGAGCGGCACATGGAAACGACCTGAGTGATTGGGAGCTCAGTCGCCAAGCGCCGGCAAACCCGGCATTTCGAGGGGCAGATCATGCCATCGAAATTGCCGCTCGTTCACAAGTGTCTCCACAGTAACAGACATCGTGCGACATTCGTACGGTCTGTTTTCACTTTAGAAGAGGCTAGCTGTCTACCGCTCAGAGCAGAGCATCTTTGGCATGCGCTCAGTCAGTATTCTAAGCCCCTATGTTGCTTTCAAGCCGGGATGGCGATGATATGCAGATTTGCATGGGGAAGCCGTTGCCAGTCACCATCATGCCAGAGGGGGAAATCTGTGATGGAAAGATTCGCGCACTCTGTCGACGGACAATCGGAGCGATATTGGGAGCCATTGTCACACCATCTGTCGATGGTGGGCGAGAGAGCGGCGGATTTGGCGCGGCCTTTTGGTGCCTCGGTAATCGCGCTCGCCATGGGCTTGCTGCACGATATCGGCAAATGCGCACTGCCCTATCAACTCTACATCCGGCGGCCGCAGAGCAAGGTTGGCCCGAAGGGTCCCGATCATAGCACCGCCGGCGCGCAGGAGGCGGACAAGGCCTATGGCCGGATCGGACGGTTGATGGCCTTTGGTATAGCAGGTCACCATGCTGGTTTGATGGACGGGTCAGGTCATGAGGCAGGCAATCTGCCCGGACGCCTGTCCAAACAGGTCGAAAATTATTCAGGCTGGCAGGATCATGTGGCAGGTTTGCCATCGGCAGAGGACGTATCGCACGGTTTGCCAAAGCTTACCCGCAATGACATTGAACCTGGATTTTCGCTGAGCTTCCTGGTTCGCATGCTCTTCTCCTGCCTGGTTGACGCCGATTTCCTGGAGACAGAAGCTTTCTACGCGCAGTCGCGCGGCGAGCCCCGCCCATCTCGTGGCGGCACTCTCAAACCGGCGCATAGGGAGGCCGTCCGCGCTTATATGGCGCGTCACCGCCGTGACGACACGCCGGTCAACCAGTTACGATCCCGCATCCTGGACCATGCCAACGCCAAGGCCTCGTTGCCGCCCGGCCTGTTCACCCTCACCGTGCCGACGGGCGGCGGCAAGACGCTAACATCGCTGAGCTTCGCAATGGAGCATGCCTTCGCCCACGACCTGCGACGCATCATATATGTGATCCCTTTCACCTCGATCATCGAACAGACTGCGGAGATATTTCGCAAAGATGTGGAGTTGGGAGATGCCGTACTGGAGCACCATTCCAGCTTCGATGCCGACAAATATCAGCCCGCTTCAGGCAACGACCAGGAAGAAGAAGGACCAGCCGGTCTCGCCAAGTTGCGCCGCGATACGGAAAACTGGGATGCCCCCATCGTCGTCACCACGGCGGTGCAGTTTTTCGAAAGCCTGTTCGCCGCGCGCACCAGCAAGGCCCGCAAGCTGCATAATCTGGCGAAAAGCGTCATCATCCTGGATGAAGCACAGTCGATCCCGGTGCACTTGTTGCGGCCCTGCATGGCGGCGATCGACGAACTGGCGCGCAATTATGGCGCGACCGTCCTATTGTGCACCGCGACCCAGCCAGCACTCCGTACTCAGGACGGTGCCTTACCGAAAACGCCCCAGGGCGCGATCGAGGGACTGGACATCCCCGACGAGCGCGAACTCGCGCCGGACCCGAAGGCGCTCTACACGCAACTCAAGCGGGTCGCGGTGGAATGGCGGTGCGAGCCTGTCAGCGATGCGGAGATCGTGAATCGGTTCGCCGCGCAACCGCAGATGCTCTGCATCGTCAACAGTCGCGCCCATGCGCGCGATCTGTTCGAGGCGATCCGGGATCAGGTCGGCGCTGTCCATCTGACTACGCTGATGTGCGCCCGCCATCGCCGTGCGGTGCTGGCGAAGGTGCGGGAGAATCTGGAGGCGGGGCACCCCGTGCGGCTGATCGCCACCAGCCTGATCGAGGCAGGCGTGGACGTCAGCTTCCCGGAAGTCTGGCGCGCGGCGGCTGGCCTATCCAGCATTGCGCAGGCTGCGGGACGCTGCAATAGAAACGGCGAACTGGGCGCGCTTGGGCAGGCATTCGGACGAGCCGTGGTTTTCGAGCCGGCCGATCACAAGATACCGCCGATGATCGCAGCCTTCTACCAGCCGGCCCGCAATGTGGTGCGGCAGGCGGGTGTCGATGTGCTCGGCCTCGACGCGGTCCGGGATTATTATCACTGGCTGTATTGGGAGCAGGGATATGCGTCGCTGGACGCAGCAACGCTCGCAGGGGAGCGTTTTCCTATCATCCCGGCCATTCGCGACACGGCCCGCGATGGCGGTTTCCCCTTCTCCCGTATCGCCCAAGCCTTTCGCATGATCGACGATGTGATGGACCCGGTGATCGTGCCATGGGACGGCGAAGCGCGTGCAGCGATTGCGGCCTTGCGTCATGCCGACCTGCCGCCGGCGGGCGTGCAGCGCAAGCTCCAGCAATATACGGTGCCGGTCCCGGCCAAAGCCCGCGCGGATATGCTCGCGACGGGTGCCGTGCAGGCCATTCGCGCGGAGGATTATGGCGACCGCTTCGTGGTGCTGGAGAGCCCCTCGCTCTACGATCGCGCACTAGGCATGCGTCTTGACGACCCGACTTGGCGATCGAGTGAGGGCAACATTCTATAGGTGTTTCCCATAGTGATAGAGCCAGGTGAGTCGTCTGGCATGCAGAAAACGGAGGATACTTCATCCTCTCTCGGGCTCATGCGGATGTAATTAACGAATCTCCATAGTCCGGTCACGGATCGGTGGATCGAACCTAAATTGCTGTATTAACGTATTGTTTCGACTGTCATGCAGGCCGGTCTGCCCAATACATTTAGATCAGACACAATATTAAGTTGTAATCGTATCAATACTTGTGCGGAATGGTGCGGGGGGATCGTCTCATGGGTATTCGGCTGCATGTCTGGGGCGCGCGCGCGTGTTTCACGCGGCCCGAGATGAAGGTGGAGCGCGTCAGCTATGATGTGATGACGCCCTCGGCCGCGCGGGGCATATTGGAGGCGATTCATTGGAAGCCCGCGATCCGGTGGCATGTGGATCGTATCCATGTGCTGAAGCCCATCCGATTCCAGTCGATCCGCCGGAACGAAGTGGGCGCCAAGGCCAGCGCCGCCAATGCCCGCAGCGCGATGAACCGCGGCACGACCGAGGGGCTGGGCATCATCGTGGATGAGAATCGCCAGCAGCGCGCCGCGCTGGTGCTGGTGGACGTCGCCTATGTGATCGAGGCGCATTTCACCCTGACCGACAAAGCCGGGGTTGAGGACAGCGCCGCCAAGCATGTGTCGATGTTCAATCGCCGCGCCGCGCAGGGCCAGTGCTTCCATCGCCCGTGCCTCGGCACGCGCGAGTTCGATGCCGAGTTCGCGCTGATCCCCGAAGGTGCGCCGCTGCCACCCTGCGAACTGGCGACCGACAAGCGTGACGTCGATTTCGGCTGGATGCTGCACGACATCGATTTCGCGCATGGCAATGAATCCCGCTTCTTCCGTGCGGTGATGAAGGATGGCGTGATTGAGGTTCCGCCCTTCCTGTCGGACGAGGTGGTGCGATGACCATCCTCCAGGCGCTCGACAGCTATTATCACCGGCTGCCCGGCGTTGCCGGGCCGGGCTGGAGTCCAGAGAAATTCGGCTGGTGCATCGTGCTCGACAAAGATGGCACGCCGGTTGCGGTGGACAATCTCTATGATGTTTCGGGCAAGAAACCCAGGTTCGATACGCATATTGTTCCCGCGGCGGTGAAGCGAACTGTCGGGATCGCCCCCAATTTCCTGTGGGACAAAAGCGCCTATGTGCTGGGTCGCACGGCCGGCGAGGGCAAGCGAACCGCGCAGGAACATGCAGCCTTCGTGGCCATGCATCTGGAACGTCTGGCTGGCCAGAATGATGAAGGGTTGGTCGCGCTGAGGCTATTTCTGAAGAACTGGACTCCAGCGCGCTTCGATGCTGCGCCGTTCGTTCCTGACATGCTGGACGCCAACATCATGTTCCGGGTGGACGGGGAGCGCGGCTTTCTGCACCAGCGCCCCGCCGCCCGCGCGCTCGTGGAGGCAAGGGCGGAAGATGGCGGCGATGCGGATATACTCTGCCTCATCACCGGCGAGCGTGGTCCGATGGCCCGTCTGCACCCGACGATCAAGGGCGTGGAAGGGGCGCAATCTTCCGGCGCAGCGTTGGTCTCTTTCAATCTCGACGCCTTCACCTCACTGGGCAAGGCGCAGGGCGCCAATGCCCCGACCAGTGAGGCGGCAGCTTTCCGTTATGGCGCGGCGCTCAATCACCTGCTCAGGAGCGATAGCCCCAATCGCATCCGCCGTCCGATCGGCGACGCGACGGTCGTCTTCTGGGCCGACGCGAGCGACGCGAAGGCGGCTGAGGCGGCGGACGACTGGTTCGCTACATTGCTGGGCGGCGACATCACCGATGCCGAGCAGGCAACCAAGGTGCGAGCCGATCTGGAGGCCTTGGCCAAAGGACGTCCACTAAGCGCCCTGCGGCCCGAGATTGCGGCAGGCACCCGCTTCCATGTTCTTGGCCTGTCGCCCAACGCGGCGCGGCTCTCCATCCGCTACTGGCTGACCGACGATCTCGATCAGTTCGCCCAGCGGCTGGCGGAGCATCACGCCGATCTCGGGATGGAGCCCACGCCTATAGGCTGGGGCGCGGCGCCGTCGGTCAACCGACTGCTGGCCCGCACGACCGCGCTGCAGGAGAAGTTCGAGAATATCCCGCCGCTGCTCGCGGGCGAGGTGATGCGCGCGATCTTGTCGGGTGGACGCTATCCTCAAAGCCTTCTGGCCGCCGCCATCATCCGCTTGCGCGCCGGCGACGATCCTTTGAGCGGCTGGCATGCCGCCATCATCCGCGCGGTGCTGCACCGCGACCGCCGTATCGATCCGAAAAAGGAGGATGTGCCCGTGAGCCTCGCGCCCGACGAACCGAACAAGGCCTATCAGTTAGGCCGCCTCTTCGCCGTCCTGGAAACCGCGCAGCGCATGGCGCTCGGGCGGATCAATGCCACCATTCGCGACCGCTATTTCGGCGCGGCGTCGGCCACGCCGGCGAGCGTCTTTCCGCTATTGCTGCGCGGGGCGCAGAACCATCTGGGCAAGTTGCGCAAATCCGGCAAGGGCGGCTGGATTGAGCGCGAGATCGAGGACATTCTCGACAAGCTCTCCCTCGATCTGCCCCGCGCCTTGCCGCTTGCCGAACAGGGCCGCTTTGCCGTGGGTTATTATCATCAGCGCAAGGACCAGTTCAAAGCCCGGCCCGAGGCCGAAGCGGAACTGGCCGCCGCCGAAAGCATCGAAGAGGGGGAAGACGCATGAGCAATCCCGTTACCAACCGCCACGAATTCATCCTCTATTTCGATGTGGCGAACGGCAATCCCAATGGCGATCCGGATGCGGGCAACATGCCCCGGCTCGATCCCGAAACCAATCTGGGGCTGGTGTCCGACGTGGCGCTCAAGCGCAAGGTGCGGAACTATGTGGCGCTGGCGTCAGACAACCGCATTTACATGTCGGAAGGATCGACGCTCAACCTCCTGCACAAGGAAGCCTGGGATGCCGTCATGCCTCCCGTCGCCAAGGCCGAGGACTACAAGAAGCTGCCCAAGGAAGAGGCCAAGGCACACGAATTGACAGCCTGGATGTGCGCCAATTTCTGGGACATCCGTACGTTCGGCGCGGTCATGTCCACCGGGGTCAATGCCGGGCAGGTACGCGGCCCCGTGCAGTTCAGCTTTGCCCGGTCAGTGGAACCGATCCTGCCGCTCGAAATCTCCATCACCCGCATGGCGGCCACGACCGAGAAGGATGCGGAGGAAAAGGGTGGGCGCACGATGGGCCGCAAGCATATCGTACCCTATGGTCTCTATCGCGTGCATGGCTATATCTCCGCGCCGCTCGCTTCGCACCCGGTCAAGGGTACGGGCTTTTCCGATGATGACCTGGAACTGCTGTGGCAGGCGCTGGGCAACATGTTCGACCATGACCGGTCCGCCGCGCGTGGCGAGATGGCGAGCCGCAAGCTCATCCTGTTCCGTCACCAGAGCGCACTCGGCAACGCGCAGGCGCAGTCGCTGTTCGACAGGGTGAAAACCCTGCGCGTGCATCAAGGCGCGGCGTATGAAATTGGCAGCGAAGGCTACTACAAGAACACCGACAACTGGCCGCCTGCGCGCAAATGGGAAGACTATCGGGTGACGATCGACGGTGAGGACCTGCCGGCTGGGGTCGAGATCATCGAGCGGTCATGATCCGATGATGCCCCAGCCCCCCCGGACCCTGCCGTCGAGGACGCGCTAGTGCCGGTGTCGGCGCTCCAGCACTATCTTTTCTGCCCGCGGCAGTGCGCCCTCATCCATATCGAACGCATCTGGGCGGAGGATGGCGCATCGGCCGAGGGCCGTATCCTGCACGAGCGGGTTGATCACGGCAAACCGGATCGACGAAGGGGGGTGCGAACGGTGCGCGGTATCGCGTTACGGTCCTTTGTCCACGGTCTTGCCGGCAAGGCCGATGCGGTAGAGTTCGCCGGTGCGGAGCCTTCGCCCTATCCGGTCGAATACAAGCGCGGCCGCCCCAAGGCGCATCGCGCCGATGAGGTGCAGCTTTGTGCACAAGCTCTGTGTCTGGAGGAAATGTTCGGCCATCCCATTGCCGAAGGCGCGCTCTTCTATGGCCAGACAAAGAAACGCATGGTCGTCGCCTTCGATGCGGAATTGCGTATGCTGACCATGCGCACCGCGGCCGAGGTTCGGGCGATGATCGCCGAGAACCGCACGCCGGCGCCTCGCGCCATGCCAGGCTGCAAGCGCTGTTCCCTAGCCGAACAATGCCGTCCGAAGCGATTGGAAAAGCCGCCGCCGGTCCAGCGCTGGCTGGCCGGACAACTGGCCGACTGATCGGGCAACGGGACGGGAAGCGATGCGGCGCCATCTCAACACCATCTATGTGACCAGCGAGGAAGCTTGGCTGCGCAAGGATGGCGCAAACATCGTGGTCGAAGTCGACGGGGCGGAACGCGGGCGCGCGCCGCTCCATATGATCGGCGGGGTAATATGCTTTGGGCGGCCCGGCGCATCGCCCGCACTGATGGCGGCTTGTGCCGAAGCGGGGATAGCCTTGTCTTTCCTCACGCCCAACGGCAAGTTCCTGGCCCGCATGGAGGGGCCGCGCACCGGCAATGTCCTGCTGCGGCGCACGCAGCATCGGGTGGCCGATGACCCTTTGCGCACTGTGCCGATCGTGCGTGGTATCATCACCGCGAAGGCGGCCAACCAGCGAACCGTCTTGCGCCGCGTCTTGCGCGATCATGGCGAGCGGATGGAGAGTGCTGCCCGCAGCAGCATCGAGACAGCCGAATTGCGCCTCACGCACATCGCGCGCCGCGCCGCCGCCGCCGAGGATATCGCGATCCTGCGCGGCCATGAGGGCGACGCAGCGCTCGCCTATTTCAGCGCCTTCGATGCCATGATCCAAGGGGATCGCGCGGCCTTTTTCTTTCGCGGTCGCTCGCGTCGGCCGCCGCTTGATCGGGCCAATGCGCTGCTCTCCTTCCTTTATGCGATGCTCGGCCATGATTGCCGCTCGGCGCTGGAAAGCATTGGCTTCGACCCGCAGGTGGGCTTCCTCCATGCCGACCGCCCCGGCAGGGCCAGCCTGGCGTTGGACCTGATGGAGGAATTGCGGCCCGTATTGGCGGATCGCCTAGCCCTGACGCTCATCAACCGCGGGCAACTCAAGGCCCGTGATTTCGCGATTGACGAGGGTGGTGCAGTTTCCTTGACCGAGGACGGGCGCAAGGCAGTACTGGTTGCTTGGCAAGACCGCAAGAAGCGCGACCTGCGTCACCCCTTCCTGGGCGAAACCATGCCGATGGGGCTGGTGCCGCATATCCAGGCGCTGCTTTTGTCTCGTCACCTGCGAGGAGACCTGGACGGCTATCCTCCTTTCATCTGGAAATGACCCATGCTGATGCTCGTCACCTATGATGTGAATACGCAGGATCCCGTAGGTCGCCGTCGCTTGCGCCGGGTTGCCAAGGCCTGTCTTGATCTGGGTCAGCGCGTACAGAATTCTGTGTTCGAGTGCGAAGTCGATCCGGCACAATGGGCGCAGTTACGCGCGCGTCTGCTCGGCGAGATTGATGAAACGCGAGACAGTCTGCGCTTCTATCGTTTGGGCGCCGACGGTAAGCGACGGGTGGAACATGTCGGTGCAAAGCCCATACTGGATTTGGACGGTCCGTTGGTCTTCTGATCTTGCGCGAACCGCAGTCGGTTCGTGATTTCTGGGTGGTTTCGCGCAGTCCATAATGGTTGAGAAAATAACCGATTAAGCGACATGACACCGCCAACCTTCGGCTCAACCGGGCTGTCTCAGCATGGTTCGCGCAAAATCCCCGATTTACCGCTCTTTTTCATTGTCATAGAGATGAAGCTGTCGCCTCCCGCGCGGAGGCGTGGATCGAAACATGCCGCTGCCACCGTGGCGATGGCGTCGCCGCCGGTCGCCTCCCGCGCGGAGGCGTGGATCGAAACCAGGACGAGGACGAGGACGACGCTCCGCCCGCCAAGTCGCCTCCCGCGCGGAGGCGTGGATCGAAACAGTTACTCCTACGCGGGCCTTCAGCCGATGATGGTGTCGCCTCCCGCGCGGAGGCGTGGATCGAAACATCTTGCCGTGCGGGAGGGCCGCGTATGCACGGACGGTCGCCTCCCGCGCGGAGGCGTGGATCGAAACTTCGGGCTCACCACGTCGACCAAATATTCGACGCAGGTCGCCTCCCGCGCGGAGGCGTGGATCGAAACCACATTCGGAACTGTTCCGAAAACGGCATTGTAAACGTCGCCTCCCGCGCGGAGGCGTGGATCGAAACAAGCATTTGTACCCTGGAATAAGGCTCCTCGAATGTCGCCTCCCGCGCGGAGGCGTGGATCGAAACCGGCGACGCTGTTCTCCTGACAGGGGTCCCCCGAGTCGCCTCCCGCGCGGAGGCGTGGATCGAAACTCCCTCTGGCGGGGTGGGCAAGCGGAGACACCCCTGTCGCCTCCCGCGCGGAGGCGTGGATCGAAACTGGAGCAGGGCGCGAAACCCATTGGCAGGATCGGGTCGCCTCCCGCGCGGAGGCGTGGATCGAAACGACGCGGCGAATGGCACGCGGCTCAAGGGATGGAACGTCGCCTCCCGCGCGGAGGCGTGGATCGAAACGCGCAGTGGCTGCTAGACACAGGGAGGCTCAAGGGTCGCCTCCCGCGCGGAGGCGGGCCTGCTCAACGCTGACCCGCTTTGCCGCGTCCCCCTTTTAGCCCTTGCCTCGTCGGGAGCCATAGCAGATGGAACTGGGCACCAAGCCCAAGCGGCCTGCGCCGCATTGACCGCTCAGCCGGAGCAATCCCGCAACCGGAATTGAGGGATTGGCGGCGGTCCTCACCTCGCTGTCGAGCCACGGCCCGAACTCAGTGGCCAGCAGATCTGGAACCGGCGGCTGGCGCAGTGGTCCCCTTCCGCCACTCCTGGACCGCCAACGCAGCCGGAAAAGCACAACGATGAGGAATTCACCACCCGGTCGCTTGCGAATCGTGGAAATCCTTGACAGGTGCCGCCGTTTTGCTCATGGGCCGCCCTGCTGATCGGGCGCATCCTGGTGCTCTGCCAAGCTGATGCGCCGCCCAGCCTTGCGCTCTCCTGTCACATGGAACTCTGATGCACTTTGCCGACCTCGGCCTATCAGATGAATTGCTGAAAGCCGTCGCGGAAGCAGGCTATTCCGAGGCGACGCCTATTCAAGCGCAGGCCATTCCGTCAGTGCTGATGATGCGCGACATCATCGGCATCGCGCAGACGGGCACGGGCAAGACCGCCAGCTTCGTGCTGCCGATGATCGACATTCTCGCCCAGGGCCGCAGCCGCGCGCGCATGCCGCGTAGCCTCATCCTGGAGCCGACCCGCGAGCTCGCCGCGCAGGTCGCCGAGAACTTCGAGAAATACGGCAAGTATCACAAGCTGAGCATGGCACTGCTCATCGGCGGTGTCTCAATGGGCGATCAGGTGAAAGCGCTCGAAAAGGGCGTGGATGTCCTCATCGCCACGCCGGGCCGGCTGATGGATCTGTTCGAGCGCGGCAACATCCTGCTCACCGGCTGCTCGATGCTGGTCATCGACGAAGCTGACCGAATGCTCGACATGGGCTTCATCCCGGACATCGAGAGTATCTGCACCAAACTGCCCGCGAGCCGGCAGACCCTGCTCTTCTCGGCAACGATGCCGCCGCCGATCAAGAAGCTGGCGGACAAGTTCCTGACCAACCCCAAGTCCATCGAGGTCGCACGGCCAGCGACGACAGGCGCCAATATCGAGCAGAAGCTGGTGCCCGTGGACGAGCGCAAGAAGCGCGAAGTGCTGCGGAGCCTGCTGCGCAGCGAGGGCGTCAACACGGCCATCATCTTCTGCAACCGCAAGACGATGGTGCGCGAGCTGAACAAGAGCCTCAAGCGCCACGGCTTCAAGTCCGGCGAAATTCACGGCGATATCGACCAGGCTGCGCGCATCGCGGAACTGGAGCGGTTCAAATCCGGTGAGATCAACCTGCTCGTCGCTTCAGACGTCGCCGCGCGCGGACTGGATATCAAGGGCGTCTCGCACGTCTTCAACTTCGATGCACCTTGGCATCCCGACGACTACGTCCACCGCATCGGCCGCACTGGCCGCGCGGGCGCCTCGGGCAAGGCATTCACCTTCATCACCCGCTCCGACGCGGAAGCCATCGAGAATATCGAGAAGCTGATCGGCACCAAGATTGACCGTCTCGACACAGGCGTGGAGATCGGGGCCAGCGACGCGGGCGCCACCCCTGCGAAGGGCCGCGGCGGCAAGGCCAAGGCACCGGCCGCCCGCACTGAGGCTCCCGCCCGCCGTCGTGGCGACAATGATAAGCCCTCCCGCGCCGCCGCCAAACCGGCTGAGCGGAGTGCTCATGCTGAGCGGAACGAGCGCCCCGTCCGCGCCGAGCGCCACGACGCGCCCGCCGCCAAGCCCGCTCACCGCGCCCGTCAAGCAGACCATGAGCCTGATGAGGGTTGGAACGGCCCCACGCCGTCATTCCTGTCTTTCGGCATCAGCAACGACTGATCCGCGCGGGCGCTGCTGGTAGCGCCAAAGCAATTGGGTGCCCCACCACTTGTCCTCCCGACTGCTCAGGCTGTCCGGGTATGATCGGGCTCACTCCATGCGTAGCGGCTCCCACCGCGGAGCAGGAGACTGGCCTTGTCATGCGCATTCGCGGTCGGCCATCGCGAGCAGTCACTGATAAGTACAGGTAGTTTCACCACATTTTTGAGATTTGCTCCGCCCCCTTTCGTCACCCGCAACTCTGTTGACTGTTCGAAAAGCGAACTTGACTTCGATTATCGAATTTAATATTTTGAAGATGTTGAGAGGATCTTCAAAGCGTCCGCTTAGCAATGTGGGGTGAGCGGGCCTGGACTCCCTTGAAACCGGTTAAGGGGAGGAAACCGATGACCATCGTGTCTATGCGTGCAATCATGCTGATTGGCGCGTCGCTAGTCGCCGCCGCCACGGCGTCGGCCGTTCAAGCCCAGAGCGCCCAGTCGAGCGCAACCACGCAGGCGGAAGCGAGTAAGGCAACGGCGGAGGAAGCCGGAGGCGGTGACATCGTCGTTACCGCGCTGCGCCGCTCCGTCGCGTTGCAGGACGTGCCCGCCGCGATCACTGCCTTCACGGCCGACACCATCGAGGCCGCCGGGATCGAGCGGCCCAGCGACTTCATCAACCTGACGTCAAACGTCAATCTGGTGGAAACGCAGAACGCCGGCAACGCCTTCATCGTCATTCGCGGCATCACTCAGGCGCGCAACTCCGAGCCATCCGTCGCGGTTGTGGTCGACGGCGTGCAGCAGGTGAACCCCGCGCAGTTCAACCAGGATCTGTTCGACATCGAGCAGATCGAGGTGCTGAAAGGCCCGCAAGGCGCCATTTACGGCCGCAACGCGATCGGCGGCGCCATCGTCATCCGTACCAAGCAACCGACCGACCAGTTTGAGGGCCGGCTGCGCGCGGGGATCGACAACGGTTTTGGTTACTGGCTGCGCGGCGGCATCAGCGGGCCGCTCTCCGACACCGTGAAGTTCCGCCTCGCCGGTTCCTGGTATGATACGGATGGTTTTATCCCCAATACCTATCTCCATGAAGATGCCGACCCGGTGAAGGATTTGGGGCTGCGCGGCACGTTGCTGTGGACTCCAAGCAGCAACTTCACCGCGGATCTGCGCGGCTCGATCAGCCGGCTCCGCACGCAGGCGCTCTACTTCAACATCGTCAGCGACGTGAACGACACCCATCTGCCGGTGCGCGTCAACAACGCCGGGCAGAACGACCGCGATATCAACAACGTCTCGCTACGCCTCAATTATGAGACAGGCGCCGGTGCGCTCAGTTCCGTCACGTCCTATGATACGCTGACAGAGATATTGACCGGCGACGCGTTCGACTTCCTGCCGATCAACGAGTCCTTCTTCCACAGCGTCTTCGGCTTCGATCTCAATCAAAGCCAGTATCTGAACGTCAAGGCGATCAGCCAGGAACTGCGCTTCACCTCGCCCGAGGCCAACCGGTTCCGCTATATCGTTGGCGCCTACGCTATCGGCACGGACCGGTTCATCTCGACCGGCAACATGATCGACACCGGTGCGGGCGTGTTCCCGGTCTATCGCACGCCAAGCACCAACCCGCTCAATCCGCAGTTCAGCTTCCTCGCGGACAAGCAGGATAATGTCGCCTGGGCGCTCTTCGCCAATCTGTCCTACGATCTTACCGAGCAGGTCAAGATTGATCTCGGCCTGCGCTATGACCGCGACCGCCGGCGCAATACCACACTGACCCCGCCGCAGTTCATGAACGCTCCCGGCCTGCCAGATGGCACCACCGGGGAAGTCCGCAGAGTCGTGTTCGACGATTGGCAGCCCAAGGTGACGCTGACCTGGGAGCCGAGCGACACCGTCACCCTCTACGGCGGCTACAGCCGGGGTTTCCGCAGCGGCGGCTTCAACCAGACCGGCGTAGGGAGCGTCGCGGTGGCTACGGGGATCGTCGGCGTGGGGGACATCTTCCAGGCAGAGACAGCCGATACGTTCGAGGTCGGCGCGCGCACCCAACTGCTCGACCGCCGCCTGACGTTCAGTGCCAATGCCTACACCACGGAGTCGAAGAACAGCTATTTCTTCGTCTTCCTCGCCGCCAACTCCACCCAGAACCTCGGCAATGTACCGAGCACGCGGATCAAGGGCTTCGAACTGGAAGCCACCGCCCGCCCGGCGCCCGGCCTCGATCTCAACCTGGGCTTTGGCTACACTGACAGCAACATCAAGGCCTTCCCCGATCCTGCGGTGATCGGCCATCAGGCGCCGCTCATTTCGCGCTATACGCTCAACGCTGGGGCGCAATATCGCACCGCCCTGACCGACACGGTCGGCCTGACCGCGCGAGTCGATTACCGCCGCATCGGCAAGACGTGGTGGGATGTCCAGAATTCGACTGTGCGCGACCCGGTGGACCTCGTCGATGCACGCCTCAGCGTGGAGGTTGGCGCGCTCACCCTCACCGGCTTCGCGAGCAACCTGTTCAACGAAAAATACAATGCCGAGTTCTCGCCGGGGGGCTTCGTGTTCAAGGCTCGCCCTCGCCGCTACGGGGGAGAAATAAGCTTCAAATTCTGACCTTTGGGTGGGGACGCCCGGGCATCAACGATGAGTTGCTCGCCGTTGCGGATCGACGTGCATCGGGGCGCCCATGGAATGGAAGGAAAACGCTCCGAAAATGCAATGATCCGGAATGGCTCTTCCCTGTCTGCGATGACGTCAGGCAGGCGAGCGGTTCGCGTGACACCATGACGATCCATAGATTGGCAAACACCAGAGTGCCGGCTCAACCAGGCACATTCAGGGGGGGAGAAACTGATGAAATTTGCGCGTGAGCACTATCTAGCCGCCTTGGCCTGCGCGGCCACGCTGGCGGCGCCACTCCATGCACACCACAGCTTTGCGATGTTCGACAACACCCGCTCGGTCACCCTTCACGGCAAGGTCACCGAATACCAATGGACGAACCCGCACGTTTATCTCGACATCGACGCGGAGGATGGCAAGGGCGGGACCAAGCACTACACGATGGAGATGACGAGCCCCAACATGCTTCATCGCGGGGGCTGGTCCTCGCGCACGATAAAGCCGGGCGATGTCGTCACGGCGGTGATGTCGCCACTGCGGGATGGGCAGCCGGGCGGCCTGCTGCTGCAACTCACTCTCCCCAACGGCAAGACAATGCTGCCAGGCGTGCCCAACGCCCAGCGCTACAAGATCACGTCGTGAGGGAGCGCTGTCGATGACGACGATATTACCTGCGCTCCTGCTCGGCGTCGGCCTCGCGGGCCTCGCCGCACCCGCCCTCGCCCAGCCGGATTTCTCCGGCACGTGGGAACGCTATCCGGCGCCCGAGGAGACCGCCGATCCCCGCTACGCGCCGACCCCCATTCCGGACCCGCAACTCAAACCCGAACATCGGGCGGAGTGGGAGGCAGGTCAGAAAATCCTGGCGGAACGGCTCCGGGAGGGCCAGCCAGCGGGTGACAACTACGTCCACTGCATCCCGGACGGCATGCCGGCGATGATGATGGGCATGTTCCCCATGGAGGTGTTCCAGCGCGCGGAGCAGATCAACATCACGCAGGAGGCCTTCAACCAGACGCGCCGCATCTACATGAACCAGACGCTGCCGAACTGGGATGAAGTCGACCCCAGCTTCTACGGCCGCTCGGTCGGCCATTGGGAGGGCGACACGCTGGTCGTCGAGACCACCGGCATCAAGGAAAATGTTCGCTTCAGGTGGACGCCCCACTCCGGAAGCATGAAGATTACCGAGCGCATCCGCCTGCTCGCCCCGGACATACTGCAGGACCAGATCAGTATCGACGACGCCTATCTGGAGAAGCCCTGGACCTACAGCTACTCGTTCCGCCGGATGCAGGACTACAAGCTCCAGGAATATATTTGCGAAGATAATCGGGAATATGTCGATCCGGACGGCAACACCCGCCTCAAGATCGGAAAGTGACGAAGCCGCGCTTCGCCAACCCTTGATCAAAGGCGCGCGTGTGGCCTCCCTCGCGCCGCACAGGGGAGCCGCCAACCTTGACACTGCGGGGGCGATATGCCCTCCTGCCCCGCAAAATAGCGGTGGAGAGTCTTGGTTATGGGCGATGTTTTTCCCAAGGTGAAGGTCGCGGCGGTGCACGCCGCTTCGCCGTTTCTGGATCGCGACGCAGGGGTCGAGAAGACATGCGCGTTGATTGCGGAGGCCGCGGCGCAAGACGCCAAGTTGATCGTCTTCCCGGAAACCTTCATTCCAGGCTATCCCTTCTGGATCTGGACGCACACGCCGGCCACCGGCGCGCCCTATTATTTCCGGCTGTTTGCCAACAGCGTCACCGTTCCCAGCGAGGCAACCGACCGCATCGGTGCGGCGGCACGCAAGGCCGGCGCGCATGTCGTGGTCGGCATCTCGGAGAAGGATGGCGGCACGCTTTACAACACCCTGCTGTTTTTCGACGATTCCGGCCAGATTGTCGGGCGCCATCGCAAGCTTGTGCCAACCTGCGTAGAACGCACCGTGTGGGGCCGAGGTGACGGATCGGGCCTGCGGCCGATCGAAACACCGTTTGGAAAGGTGGGCGGGCTGATCTGCTGGGAGCACTCCATGGATCTGGCTCGCTACGCACTGGCGACCCAGGGCGAGCAGATTCATATCGCGGCATGGCCGGCCGGTTCAGCGCTAAGCCATGATCCCAGTTCAGGCGTGTTCGACGATCTGAGCGAGGCGGCCGCGCGTCACCATGCCGCGGCCAACCAGTGCTTCGTGATCAATGTGCAGTCACGCATTGACAAGGACACGGTCAGGGATCTCGGCTTCGAAGACAGGCCGGAGATGATCCGCGAAGGCGGCGGCTGGAGCGCCATCATTGCTCCAACTGGCCAGATTATCGCGGGGCCCAATCGCGACGACGAGGCGATCCTCTACGCCGAGCTCGATCTCGCGATGATCGCCCAGTTCAAATATGTCTCCGACAGCATTGGCCACTATTCACGCCCGGATGTCCTGCAGCTCGCGGTCAATTTCGAGCCGCAGGTCAACATGGTGCCCTTTGGCGGCGGTCAGCAGATATTCCCAAACATTGCGGCTGGCGACGACAAGGGCGAACCCCTCTCGCTCGTTGATCGCCGGGAGACCGGTTCCGCCTGAAACAGCCACAAGGGGGCATCGGAGCGCTCTTATGCGTAATTCGCGCGCGTGCCGGGCGTGCGCCGCTCGTTCCGTCGGCCAACTGCCCCCCATAGGCTCGGCGTGAAGCATGCGTGACTGGAAGCAGGGAATGCGGAACGCGCCGTCCTAACTCTGCGCGTTACCGCCAAGCTGCCTAACCGGCACGGCGCTCGGCTGTGTGAAGCGTCCAACAGTGCGCGCATCACGAGACGACCGACAGCCGCTCGCCTGCGACGAAACTCCTATCGGCCGAGCCGCTGGAGCATCGCCGTCCCAATCCGATGACTGGAGTAATTAGCGCCGTTGGCCAGTTCCAGTTGCTCGTCCGGCAGCGCTTGCACGCGCATCAAGGCGGCCCGCGCATCAGCGAGCCGCTGGGTGCGTGCAAAGACGGTGGCGATATTGATGAGGCGGGCCGGGTCAGCCGCATCGGCATGACTGGTGGGCTGCAACGTGCGCTCCGCCGAGTCAAATTCTCCCGATGCAATCGCTGCTGCAGCATAGTCTCCCGATCCGGCAGGGGATGCCTGCACGATACCGGCGGAAAGGCTGGCGAGCGCTGCACCGCCAACAATCAAGGCGTTGATAATCATCTCTTTCCTCTCCGAATTCGCTACTCCATGAGAGGATTGTTTCAACTTCACGACTCTGTGGCGATAGATGAATTAAAATAATTCTCCTCATTTATCCGTCTGATAAATAAAGAATTTTTCTACATTCATTGTGACATAAGGTGAGCCAGCTCAGTATTTGTCATGTTGTTGTAACAAAACTGATTCGATCATCGCATTGATTCGCAACCGAACACTGCTTGAAACGACAAGCAGCGAACACGAGAACGATGGAAGAAGGTGGGGAGCTTCTGTTGCCCGGTGCTCCCCGAACCGCTGGAATCCATTCTGTTGCCCGGCTGGCCCAGCCGCGTTCTATTTGGGTAATGTCAGGCCGTGAGGCCCTCAATTACGCAGCAAGAGCAAGTGCTTCGTTGTCGTTGGCACTTATAGGTTTTGAGCCTTTAACGGGTTACTCAGCCCGGGCGAAAACAACGCTTTTCAGCACACGTCGATCCTAGTTCGGCCCCATCAGCAGCCGTGCTCTTCTGCGAGAGCACCGATCCTGGTGGAGCCGCCGGGTACCGCCCCCGGGTCCGCTGCGCCTATTGCACGCCGCAGTTTATCGCCATAGCCGGTCAAACCGGCCTTCCCGATATAAGGCGCTGGAGCGACAAAGAAAAGGCCTGCTCTGGTCTCAAGGGTGGTTGAGCCAATCAAAATGGCGCGCCGAATGCCGGCGCGCCTCCGAAGTTTGCAATCCCGTTCGCCAGACTCTCAGGCCTGTGCGGTGGGTGTCCCTACTTGCTAGCGTCGATAGCGTCGGCCTTGGCCTCCCCTTTCTCACGCACCGCATCAGCGGTATTGCGCAACTGATCCGCAGCGTTGGCCGTGTTGGCTTGCACCGCAGCAGCGGCATTCTCGCCAGTCGCTTCGACATTGGCGGCATGGTTTTCGATGATATCAGCCTGATTGTCATAGGCATTTTCGACCTTCTGCGCTTCCTGAGAACCGCAGGCGGCCAGCGCCATGGGGGCCGCAATGGCGGCAAAAATCATCGCTGTCTTCACGCTTTTGTCTCCTGTTGCGTCCTGGCTCACGCCATTGGACTGGAAACAAAAGCGTTTTCGAGCCGGGTTGGTTCCCGGCAAGGACGAACGGCACCGCACGCGGCGGCGCCGATCCTTTCCTTACTTTTTCAGCGCGTCGCGAATTTCGGTGAGCAGATCGACCTCGGTCGGGCCCGCCGGCTCATCTGCCTTGCGGCCGAACAGTCGATTGGCCTGCCTTACGATCAGGAAGATGATGAAGGCGAGGATCAGGAAGTTAAGCACGGCCGTGATGAAGCTACCATAAGCGAACACCGGCACATTGGCTGCTTTCATCGCCGCCAGCGTTGGCGCGGTCCCGGCCGGCACGGCAGCTAGCGGAACGAAATGGTTGGAGAAATCCAGCCCACCGAAGATCGCGCCGACGACGGGCATGATGATATCATCCGTGAGCGAACTCACGATGGTGCCGAAAGCCGCGCCGATGATCACGCCGACCGCCAGATCGAGCGCATTGCCGCGTGCGATGAAGGTCTTGAATTCTGACAGCATTATCTTTCCCCTTGGCCGAATCTGCCGGAGTGCATCAATGAGGTGATACGGCGTGCCCGCACACACATGTGATGCCATGTTATGGGTAATGATGTTGCGGGGCGGCTGGCAACTTTCTATTTATCGGTACCGCCGGCGGATGGCCCGGCCAGATGAGAGGCTGACAACCATGGTTACCCCCTCCCCGCGCGTTCCGCTGCTTCGCTCGGTTTTGCTCATGGTGGCTACGCTGACGTTGGCCGCCTGCGGGATCAACTCCGTACCCACCGCCGAGGAGAACGCCAAAGCCAAGTGGGCGGACGTGCAGGCATCCTATCAGCGCCGCGCCGATCTTATTCCCAATCTCGTCGCCACCGCGCGCAGCGCTTCCACGATCGAGCGCAGCACCTTGGAAGGCGTTATCAACGCCCGCGCATCCGCCACCCAGGTGAAGCTCACCGCCGACGATCTCACCGATCCGGCCAAGGTTCAGGCTTTCCAGCAGGCGCAGGCCAATGTCTCCAGTTCGCTGAGCCGGCTGCTGGTCACCGTCGAGCAATATCCCGATCTCAAGAGCCAGGCGCGCTTCGCGGACCTGATGACCCAGCTTGAGGGCACCGAAAACCGCATCAACATCGCCATCCGCGATTACAATGCGGCGGTGCAGGATTATAACACGCGGATCCGCACCTTCCCGGAGATGATCGGCGCCAAGCTGGTTCACGGCGCCAAGCCGATGACGCCGTTTGAGGCGAAGGCCGGAGCGGACACCGCGCCCGACGTCGGCGCCATGTTCAACGGCAGTTGAGCCCCCTCAAAGAAAGGAGAGGGGCCGCGCAGGGCCCCGCATCCATCATGGCCCTTCCCCGCGCCTGCCTGCTTCTGCTCGCGTTTCTGATGCTGGCGTTACGCCCAGACGCGGCGGGAGCGCAGACATTCCCGCCGCTCACCGGCCGGGTCGTGGACGCCGCGAACCTGCTCAATCCGAGCCAATCCCAGCAGATCGAGCAGAAGCTTGCCGGACTGGAGCAAACGACGGGACGGCAGGTGGTCGTCGCCACCGTTCCCAGCCTCCAGGGTTATGAGATCAGCGACTATGGCTATCGCCTTGGCCGCACATGGGGCATTGGCGAGAAGAAGGAGAATAACGGCCTGGTCCTGCTCGTCGCGCCGAATGAGCGACGGCTGACAATTCAGGTCGGCTACGGGCTGGAGCCGATCTTCACCGACGCCCTCTCTGGCCGGATCATCCGCGACGTTATCACCCCGTACTTCAAGGCAGCCGACATGGCGGGCGGCATCAATGCCGGCGTGGACGAGATTGTCCGCATCCTGGAGTTGCCGCCGGATCAGCAACGCAAGGTCGCCGCCGATGCCGCGCGCCAGCAAAAGAATTTCACGGCCGATGACATAGGACAAGCCATCCTCATCGTGATCTTCATCCTCGTCTTCGTGCTGCTTCCGCTCTCGCGCGGGATGCGGCGCGGACGGCGCTATCGCGGTGGCATCAACCCGATCATTATCTGGGGCGTCGACGCTGCGCTGCGCGGCGCGTTCCGCGATCATGACGACGATCATTGGGGCGGCGGCTGGGGTGGCGGTGGCGGCTGGGGCGGCGGCGGCGGTGGCGGCTTCTCCGGCGGCGGCGGCAGCTTCGGCGGCGGCGGCGCGAGCGGAGGCTGGTAATGGGCAAGCGCGTAACCATGAGCGAGGCGGACCATCGCCTCATCACTGATGCCGTCGCCAAAGCGGAAACGGATACGGACGCAGAGATCGTCACGATCGTCGCACGCCGGTCCGACGCCTATCACGATGTCGGCCTGCACTGGGCCATCCTGTGCGCGTTCCTCGTGCCCGCAGTCGTAGCCCTGTTCCCACACTGGTATGAGCAGAGCTTGATCTGGCTGCTCGGCGAATGGACACCCGAGCTACCGCTGCGCATGCTGCTGTTGCTGCTGCTCGGCCACATGATCCTCAAGTTCCTGGCGGTGCGCTATCTGTTCGCCATCCCCGCGCTACGCATGTTGGTAACGCCCGGGAGCACCAAGTCGCGGCGCGTGCGACGGCGGGCGCTGCTGCTTTTCCGCACAGCGGCGGAGGCCCGCACCGCGCAGCTGACCGGCGTGCTGCTCTATCTGTCGCTCGACGAGCATCGCGCGGAGATTGTCGCGGACGAGGCCATCGCGTCCAAAGTCTCCCCTGAAGTCTGGGGCGAGGCCATGGCGGCAATGATCGACGAGGTGCGCGCGGGTCGGATTGCACAGGGCATGGCGCTGGCCATCGAACGGGCGGGCGTCATCCTCGCCGAGCACTGCCCGAGGACGGGCACCAACCCTAACGAATTGCCGGACAGGTTGATCGAATTGTGAACGCCTCCCCCGAAGACGAAGCTCACCTCCCCGAAGAACTCATGTGGGAAGGCCGGTTCATCGCGGCCAAGCGGCGTGGCCGCTGGGAATATGTGAGCCGAACGCGAGGCATTGGCGCGGCGGTCATCCTCGCCATCGACGAGACGGACGGGCAGCGCTCCGTCCTGCTGGTCGACCAGTATCGCGTGCCGCTCGGTTGCCGATGCATCGAACTGCCCGCCGGGTTGGTTGGCGACGAGACGGCCGGAGAAGACCCTGCCGTCGCTGCCGCGCGCGAGCTTGAGGAGGAGACCGGCTATCGTCCAGGCCGCATGACCTCCCTCGGCCGCTTCTGGAGTTCTCCGGGCATGGTTTCGGAGAGCTTTATCCTGTTCCGGGCCCACGACCTCGTGCGAACCGGCGAAGGCGGCGGCGTACCGGGTGAGGACATACGTGTCCACCGCGTCCCTCTCAATGAGCTCGGTGACTGGCTGACGCAGCGTCGCGCGGAAGGTTATGCGGTGGACGTCAAGCTCCTGACGCTGCTCGGCAGTTTCTTCGTGGTCGGCTAAGATCGAGGCGGCCGCGCCCAACGCGCGATCGGTCCGACGCTCCGCATGGCGCATCAATGCGCGATCCACAGCTGTAGCGAAGCAAGCCTGCACCGGGGCGAAACCGCCCTCGCCTTCGGCGTTTCGATCCCGCGGAAAGCATTGCCCATGCCCACAACGTGAGCGTGCGGACGGAGGGCGCACCCCGTGGAACCGCTCCGCGCCTGTGCACTGCAACATAATTTGCTCGGTGAGGCCGATTCAAAGGTCCGCCTCCGCACCGTTGCGCCAATGATGATGCCCGCCGCGGCGCACTGGCCTGCACAATATATAACTCACATTATGAATTTTACGTAATATTATTACAATAATCATTGTTGACACAACATTTTATAATGGTTAGGAGCACCAGCCTTGCCAGCGTCTGGGGTTTCGCCCATGGCGCGGCACAGCGATTATCAAGGAGCCTCCCGTGGCCGAGAGAAGCGGCGCCGATATTTTGGTTCAATGCCTGGTCGACCTGGGGGTCGACACGGTGTTTGGGTATCCAGGCGGCGCGGTGCTGCCGATCTACGATACGATTTACGAGCACCCGACGATCAAGCACGTTCTCGTCCGTCACGAGCAGGCCGCCGCGCACGCTGCCGAGGGCTATGCACGCTCGACCGGCAAGCCCGGCGTCGTTCTCGTCACCTCCGGTCCCGGCGCAACCAACGCGATCACCGGCATCACCGACGCCCTGATGGACTCCATCCCCATCGTCGTCATCACCGGTCAGGTAGCCACGCACCTCATCGGCTCGGACGCGTTCCAGGAAGCGGATACCGTCGGCCTCACCCGCCACTGCACCAAGCACAATTATCTGGTGAAGGATCCGGGCGATCTCGCGCGTGTCGTCCACGAGGCATTCTACATCGCCACCTCGGGGCGCCCCGGTCCAGTCGTTATCGACGTTCCCAAGGACGTGCAGGTCGCGACCGCCGAATATAACCGCCCGTCCTTGAACGCCCATCGCAGCTATCGCCCCCAGGTGGACCCGGATCCCGAGGCGATTGCCCGCGCAGCCGATTTGATCGCGGCATCGGAGCGACCGATCATCTATTCCGGCGGAGGCATCATCAATTCGGGACCGGAGGCCGCTGCGGCGCTGCGTGCGTTGGCGGAGATGACCGGAGCACCCGTCACATCGACGCTGATGGGGCTCGGCGGCTTCCCGGCGTCCTCGTCGCAATGGCTCGGCATGTTGGGCATGCACGGCACCTACGAGGCCAACTGGGCAATGAACCAGGCGGACCTCATCCTGTGCCTGGGCGCCCGCTTCGACGATCGCGTGACCGGTCGGCTGGATGCTTTCGCCCCGAACAGCAAGAAGATCCATGTCGATATCGACCGCAGTTCGATCAACAAGATCATTCCCGTCGATGTCCCCATCGTCGCTGATTGCGGCCGGGCAACCGAGGCACTGATCGCCGCGCTCAAGGCACGCAAGTTTGCGAAACCGAATTTGCGCGACTGGTGGCAGCGTATCGAGGAATGGCGCGCCCGCAAAAGTCTCGACTATATCGAGATGGGCAGCGAGATCATGCCGCAGCGGGCGATCGCCGCTCTTTATGAGGCGACGCGAGGCCGCGAGACGATCATCACCACCGAGGTCGGTCAGCATCAGATGTGGGCCGCACAGCATTTCCACTTCGATGCGCCGAACAAATGGCTGACGTCTGGCGGCCTGGGCACCATGGGTTATGGCTTCCCGGCGGCGATCGGCGCGCAGCTCGGCAACCCCGACGCGCTGGTGATCGACATCGCGGGCGATGCCTCGATCCAGATGAACATCCAGGAACTGGGCACGGTCATTCAATATGGCCTGCCGGTGAAGATCTTCATCCTCAACAACGAATATATGGGCATGGTCCGCCAATGGCAGGAGCTGACCTATGAGAGCCGTTACTCACACAGCTACTCGGACAGTCTGCCCGATTTCGTGAAGCTGGCTGAGGCATATGGCGCCAGGGGCATCCGCATCGAGAAGCGCGACCAGCTGGAAGCAGGCATTGCGGAGATGATCGCTCATCCCGGCCCAGTGGTGGTGGATTGCCATGTCGTGAAGCTCTCCAACTGCTTCCCGATGATCCCCTCGGGCGCTGCTCACACGGACATGCTGCTCGATCCCAGCCAGGTGTCGGGCATCATGGACGACGAGGCCAAGGCCTTGGTCTGATGGCTCAACCCGTCCGCCTCCGCGTCCATGTCAGTGAGCCGTTCGATTTTGAGCGACAGAATGGCGGCGCGGATCTGGTCGGGTCCACGCAAGACAGCGCAGACCCGGATACGGACGGATGGGTGATCGACCTCGATGGCTGGTTCCACCTGGGCGACGAGGATTACGACGTCGTGCTGGTGGCGCCCCGTTACGTGGGCGAACAGCTTTCGCGGGTGTTTGACAGCATATTGGGCTTTCCCGTGCGTATCGCCCACAGAGTGCCGGATGGCTGGCGCTTTGCGATGACGGGGATGCTCTCGCTGGCTCCATCATCGGATGGTGGCGAAGCGGACGGCCAAACCAACCAGAATTAACAACCCAGACAGGGACAGGAAATTTGATGCATATCCGCCAGGAAGACAGCGAGCGACATGTGCTCTCCGTCACCGTGGACAACGAAGCCGGCATTCTCGCGCGCATAGCGGGGCTGGTGTCGGCGCGCGGCTACAATATCGAGAGCCTCACCGTGGCGGACGTAAGCGAAGATCATCGCATCAGCCGCATCACGATTGTCACCCACGGTCCGCCGCGCGTGGTCGACCAGATCATCGCACAGTTGGAGCGGCTGGTGCCTGTCCATCAGGTCCGCGACCTTACCGATACCGGCCCGTTCGTCGAGCGCGAGCTGGCCTTGATCAAGGTCGCCGGCGCGGGAGAAGTGCGCAGCGAAGCGCTGCGTCTGGCCGACGTATTCCGCGCGAAGGTCGTCGACACGACGCTGGAAAGCTTCGTGTTTGAAATCACCGGACCGACCAGCAAGATCGACACATTCGTCGCGCTGATGCGTGAGCTTGGATTGGTCGAACTGTGCCGCACCGGCGTGGTCGGCATGCTGCGCGGCGCCAGCGCCTGACTCATAGGCTCGCGCAACCTTCAGCGGGCTTCACGCGCCGCCCGCTTCGGGCTATTCGGCGGCCGCGCCGACAATGAGATTGCACACTGGATGCCGGACCCTATTCGGCACGCTGACTGGAAGAGAGAAGGATTTGGGAATGCGTGTTTATTATGATCGCGATGCCGACATCGGCCTCATCAAAGGCAAGAAGGTCGCCATCCTCGGCTATGGCAGCCAGGGCCACGCCCATGCTCAGAACTTGCGGGATTCCGGCGTCGCCGAGGTCGCGATCGCACTGCGCCCGGGCTCGGGCAGCGCCAAGAAGGCAGAAGGCGCCGGCTTCAAGGTGATGGCCAATGCCGACGCCGCCAAGTGGGCCGACGTGCTGATGATCCTCGCGCCCGATGAACATCAGGCCGCCATTTACGAGAACGACATCAAGGGCAATCTGCGCCCCGGTGCGGCGATTGCCTTCGCGCACGGCCTTAACGTCCATTTCGGCCTCATCGAGCCGCCGGCAGACGTCGACGTCATCATGATCGCGCCCAAGGGCCCTGGCCACACGGTGCGCAGCGAATATGTGCGTGGCGGCGGCGTGCCGTGCCTCATCGCCGTTCATCAGGACGCGACCGGCAACGCGCATGACATCGCCCTCTCCTACGCCTCCGGCGTGGGCGGCGGCCGCTCGGGCATCATCGAGACCAACTTCAAGGAAGAGTGCGAGACTGACCTGTTCGGCGAGCAGGCCGTGCTGTGCGGCGGCATCACCCACCTCATCCAGGCTGGTTTCGAGACGCTGGTCGAGGCCGGTTATGCGCCGGAAATGGCGTATTTCGAGTGCCTGCACGAGACGAAGCTGATCGTCGACCTGCTCTATGAGGGCGGCATCGCCAACATGCGCTATTCGATCTCGAACACCGCCGAATATGGCGACATCACCACCGGCCCCCGGATCATCACCGATGAGACAAAGGCCGAGATGAAGCGCGTGCTGGCGGACATTCAGTCCGGCCGTTTCGTCAAGAATTTCGTTCTCGATAACCGTGCAGGTCAGCCGGAGCTGAAGGCCGCCCGCAAGGCTGCCGCAGCGCATCCGATCGAAAAGACCGGCGCGCAGCTCCGCGCGATGATGCCCTGGATCAGCGCCAACAAGCTGGTGGACCAGGAAAAGAACTGATCGGTTCGATTTTGGCAACGCAGAGCGGTCGGCCTCCGGGTCGGCCGCTCTCGTCGTTTCAGGACAGGCCGCGCACCAACCCCGCAAGCGTCTCCCACTGAGCAATATCCCAATAGCGCCGGGCCGAACCGGAGGGCGATGGCAGCACGAACAGCCGCGTTTCGCCAATCCTCTCACGCTGCTCGCCCAGCGCGATCCGCCCGGTCGGCAGGTCGAGAAAGGCGCTCGCGCCGGTCTTGCTGGTGAAAGCCAGAATAGCGGGACGATAACGCATCATCTTCTCCCGCAGCGCGCCGGGATCGAAGGCATCGGCGGGTAACTCCCCATCATTGCCGAAATGGCGCTTGGCCAGATCGGTGAGGCCGATGCCATGATCCAGGAGCCGTTTATACTCACCGGGCCGCAAGCGTTCTGGCGTCAGGCCGACGTCATGCACGGTGCGCCAGAAAAGGTTGGTGGGATTGGCGTAATAGGCCTGCGCTTCGGCTGATTTGCGCCCCAACGCCGTTCCGCAGAAGACAAGTGCGAGTCCCGGCACGAGCAGGTCGGGCACGGCATGGCTTTCAGGAAGAAGACCGGATCGCGGCCAAGCGGACATCGCCTATCCCTAGCGCCGTTACAGGTCAGATTGAAGAGATGCCGTCTCGCTGGCGCGATCATCACAGGGCTCTCCTTGCCCGTGCCGAAGCCGACTTGATTTGATCAACAACATCGTGCGAAGCTGGCCGCGCGATCTGCCGCCGATGGACCAGTCCAGATCTGGCCCTCATCGCGCTGGGCTCGGACGCAGGCCCGAACAAAACGGGCAGAGTCGAATAGGAGACCAACACAATGCGCCTCGTTCATGCCGCCCTTCCCGCCCTCCTGCTAACCGGCCTCGCCGGCGCGCTGGTCGCCCAACCGGGCAAGCCAGATCCGGCCGCGGTTACCGGGGGCGCCTATACGGCGGATGCCGACCACACGCTGGTGAAATGGCAAGTCGACCATTTTGGCTTCACTCCGTATTTTGGTATTTTTGGCAGCGTGACCGGCACGCTCCAGCTCGATCCGAAAAATCCATCCGCTGCTAAAGTCGATGTGACGATACCGGTTTCCAAGGTGACGACCGCCAGCGACCGCCTGACAGCCCACCTGCTCAAGGCCGCAGAAGCGGGCAAGGTCGCGGATTTCTTCGGCGCCAACCCGGCCGACGCCAAGTTCGTGTCCACCAATGTGGCCGTGAACGGCCAAACCGCGAAGATCACCGGCAACCTCACGCTCAACGGCGTTACCAAGCCGGTTACGCTCGACGCTCATTTCTACGGCGCAGGCAAATCGCCGATGGGCGGCAAGGAGAATGTCGGCTTCACCGCCACGGGCGCGATCAAGCGGAGCGACTTCGGCATCGGCTTCGCCATTCCGATGGTGAGCGACGAAGTGAAGCTGGAAATCGTTGCCGCCTTCGTCAAATAAGGCGCATCAGTTAGACGGTGCGGCCGGTGGCAGACCCACCGGCCGGCCACAGCCGATAGCGGCCATATGATCGCGGTAATGCTGGATACGGTCGCTCCCCCGGAAAACCGGGCTGACGCGATGGACCCCCAACGACCAGAACTGGCTGCGGTCCATGATGGCCACGCGTTTCGTGGCGCAGAGTTGATCGATTTGGGGCAGGCTGAGCATTTGTAAGGCGATGACCGCAGGGCGACCCAGGCGCCCGTCTTCGAAGCGCACCAGATCGGTCATATAATAGCCGCCACGGATATCGACCAGAACGGCGTCCACATCCGCCGCGCGGACCGCCGCCATGGTCCGCGCATAGCCGCGCAGATAACGCTCGCTGTCGGCAAGCAGCCACCCGCCGGAGAGCAACGCAAAGAGCGCCGATAGCGCCACCAGCCGCATCGGCAGCCGCCACTCCTCGGCCACCGCCGCCCGCCATCCCAAGCCTGCCAACAGGCACAGCGCGCCAATCTGGCCGTGCATGTAGCGAAAGCCCCAGCCATAGCCCTGATACAGCGCCAGCCCCATGCCGGCGAGCACGCCCATCAGCAACGGAACCGCAATCGGGACTTCTCGCCACAAACCCCGCCAGCGAACACCAAGCACGGCCAACGCCGCAAGGGGCATCAACAGCAGATTATTCCAGCCGATGAGCCGGGCATTGTTCAAAAGAGGCTGCCAGCTATCCAGCCGGCCGAACAGGCTGGCCAGCTTGTCGGCTATGCCGTTGGTCCGATGAACATCGGTGGGTGGCGGCGGACCGACCAGATCGGTGAGCAGCATCGGCCAGAGCCGCGCCCACACCACCATCATGGCGATGCACACAAGCGCATGAAACGAAGCAGCGCGCCAGCGCCGGTTCGCGGCCATCCAGAGGATGAATGGACCGATGAACAGCAGCGGGAAGTGCCATTGATGCAACCCGGCGGCGAGCAGCGCGACGATCGCGGCCAGCCCATGGCCGAGCCGGTCGCCCCGCAGAACCAGCGCCAGCCACGCCAGATTGAAGGTGAAGTGGCTCGTCATCGCATAGGGTGTCATCGCCGTCGCGAGGAGCTGCGTGGACGTAAGCGCCATCACCATCGTGACAAGCACCGCGTCTTGTCGGTCCGGGAGCAGCTTGCGGGCGATATGCCAAAGCAGCAGCAGCCCGATACCAAGCGTCACCGGCGCGGCGAGGTCCGCGTCGCCCAGCCGCACGAACAAGGCTCGGATGGCAGCGTGCACCGGCAGATAGATGGCGGTCCAGTGCGTATCCGCGCCATAGGGGCTGTAGAACTCAGGCATGAGCGCGCGTTGGAACGGCGCCCATTCCGCCGGGATCAGCCAACCGATATGGCCTTGCGCCAGATAGGCGCCGGCCAACTCAACCATCAGTTCATCACGCGATGGGCTATAACCGTGAAAGACGAGCTGCCGTCCGGCCCGGCTGACGACGACGGTCAACAAGATGGCAAGCGGGATAGCCCAGCGCGGGAATGGAACCGGCCGTGTCTGCGCCGGGGGGGACCGCTGCATCACCCAAGCCCAGATGGCGAAGCCGAACAGCGCGATAGCCTGCGCATCCAGCACCCACATATCCTGCCGGGCGAAGAAATACTCGCTGAGACCCCGCACCCGACGGCCCGCGATGTGCCATTCCCAAGCAGCGAACGAGAGCGTCAGGATCACCCCGCCGCCTAGCCCCAAGGCGACCGGCAGGGCGCGCGCGCCGCTCGCCTCACGCCGGTCAGACGATGGGAACATTACCGCCTTCGGCCAACTCGCGCCGCACGAACAAGCCATCCAGCTCCACGAGCAGCGGAAAGTGACCCTTGTTATTGGCGAACATGGCGTTGGGCACGAAGCCGGCATCCGCGAGCAAGGCGATCATGGCGCGATAATCCGTGGCGCCATCATAGAGCGCGCGTACGGCCAGTTCCGTCTGGATGCCCACCATGCGCGCCAGCGCCGCCCCCGCGCCCCGGCAGACGGCGGCATCGTGGCCTTGCGTATCCATTTTGAGCAGGATGGCCCGCGCATTCCGCGCGCCTTCCAGCTCGGGCAGCAATCCATCCAACCGCCGGCAGGCCACGGTCACGCTGCGCTCGATGCGGTTGCGCTCGGCAAAAATTGGCTCCAGCCCCTCCCCGGGCTTGTTCAGCGAGCTGAACTGGTCCGCTGTCATGATATTGAATTGGGCTTCGCCATCCATATCGGTCAGCGCAAGGTTATGCGTGAACCAGCACGGATCGGCCTGGGCGGCCTGCGCCAAGCGTGCATGGACCTCTGGATTAGGCTCGAACGAGACGATTGTGCCGGCAAAGCCCACATCGCGCCGCAGCATAGTCGCATATTGACCTGCGTTGGCGCCCACATCGATGACGCAATCGACGCCAAAATGCGCAATGAACCGTCGTAGCGCGACAATCTCGCCATATTGATGCTGCCGCCCGGCAGCACCGAGCCGCACCGCCAGCCAGCGATCGCGCAGCTCGCGGCGATAACGCGCAACCTGGCTCATAGGCCCCGGCGCTGCCCGGCGCTCTCGCGCGCCGCCAGATAGGCTTGCTCGGTCAGCAGTGCCGCCTCCCCCCAGCCGTGGTGCGCCTTGCCATAGGCCAGCGCGGCTTGCCCGTTTCGCCGACGCATCGCCTCATCCAGGATCAAAGGCCGCAGGGCAGCGGCCAGAGCGCCCGCCTCGCCCGCCGGAAAACGCACGGCGACATCGCCCGGAAGCTCACCAAACATCCCCGCGTCGCTTGTCACCATGGCGGCGCCATAGCGCAGTGCCGAGAGGAAGGCACCGCTCGAATCGATGGCGCGATAAGGAAAAGCCAGAATGTCGGCGGCGCGCAGATGCGCATCGAGCCGCTGTTCGGTGACGAAGGCAAGATCGGTAATCAACCGATGTCCAAATCCGCCGCCACGCACAGCACCCAGGAACGGCTCGACCGGCATGAACGGCTTACCGACGATCGCGAGTTCGAACTCCAGGCCTTCGCGCCAGAGCGTGAGGCACGCCTGCAGCAGCAGATCCAGCCCCTTGTAGGGACGGATCGTGCCGAAAAACAGGATACGCGGCACCTGAGGGGGCGGCAGCGCGGCCAGATCGGCCGGCCTCGCGGCGGCGAGCTGCATCGGCGGATGCGGCACGACATGGATGCGCCTGCGGTCGATCCCTTGCGCAAGCAGGGCTTCCACCGTCCGTTCACCGTGAGCGATCAACGCATCGAACATCGGCAGCAACGTCAGATAACCGCGCGACTGTGCGATGACGGCCCGATCACCATGATAAGGTCTCGCATTGTGAACCGTGTGGACGAGAGCGGTTCGACGCGCCAGTCGCTTGAGCAGCCAGCGGTCTGCCATCGCGAAAGGGAGCCACTGGAAATGCGTGACATCGCCCGCCAGTGCCGTCAACGGCCCTAGCCGACAATCCACCGCATAGTCGATGGCCTTGATCACCCGGGCCGCCTGCCCCTCGCCCAGCCTCCCGCGCAGCCGCTCCCCGACGCGGAAGAAACGCGGCGCATAGCGATAGCCATTGGGGACGATCGCATCCGTTTCACGCAATGGCCGTCCAAGCAGGGCAACATCATGCCCCCGCTCTGCGAGGGCTCCGCACAGGCAATCGTCGTAACGTCCTGTAAACAGGGATGGATCGACCATCACCGTCCTCATGCCTTCACCCCCCTTCCGAGACCGCGAAGCATGAGCCCATGTACCAGCGCCAGCGCCAGGTGAACCACAGCGTAGGTCAGGATGAACATTTGCGAGAGCGTAGCCCCGGTCATCTGTTGCAACGCAATGGCGACCGGCACGCTGACGAGACTGCCGATCAAAAACGTGAAGGATGGCCCGACCAGGGCGCCGAAACGCCCGAGGCCAGTCTGCAAATAGACCGAAATGCAGATGCCACCCAGCGCCAACAAAAGAAGAACGATCATAGCGATTTCCATCTGTTCGAGCATGATCTTGCCATCGAACAGCATCGCAGCAAGTGGTTTGCCGATGAAGGCCAACACCAATGCGGCCATCAGACTCACCCCGAGCACCAGACCAGCGAGGCGGACAAGACCGCGCCGGAATTCGCTTGCCTCATCACCCAAATAAGCACGCGTCAGTCCCGGCAGCCAGGTTTCGACAAAGGCGCGAATGACCGCGGAGAGCGCCCGTGACATCTTGAAGACGAAATCGAATAGCAGCAGTGGCCGGGCATCCTGCGTGGCGGCAGCGAGGGTGAAATAGGGAGCGTTATAGGCAGCCACATCGAACAGGGTGAGCGCGCCCGTTCGACCGAAATCGGCAAGATAATGCGCGCGGACATGCGCGGCGCCTGCCCGGACCGCCAGCCATTGACGCACACCCATGCCGAGGCTGCGCTGGATCGTCGCGAGGCCGATCCACAGGACGAGGAGCGCAATGACGAACTGGGCCAGAACCGCATCCAGGATCGGCAGGCCGATCAACGACAACAGAAGGAGCCCGATGCCGCTCGATCGCCGCAGAAAATCCAGCGCCTCCCACCAGAGATTATGATCCAGCGCCGCCAGTGCGCGGCGCGCCAAAACGGTGAGGAGGTTGATCGCCGATACGGCATAGAAAGCAATGAACAGAAGCGGATAGCGCGTCTGAATCAGCCCCAGCGCTATCGCGCAGCCGATCAGCGCGGCCCCCGCCAGAATAATCGCCACAAGCACCCAGAACAGCGCGCCCAACTCCTCAGGGCGAAACGTGCCGTCGCGGGTCACATGGTCCCGGCGCAGGCGGCTGTAGACGATCGCCGTCAGCCCAAGCTCGGCCGACACGGTGAAGTTGGCGAAGGCGATGAGCAGCAGGAAGGTGCGGAACTCTCCGATCGGCAACAGCCGCACGAACACGAAGGTAACGACGAACCCCCAGCCCATCGCCAGCGCCACGTTGACCAGCTTGGCGACGCCGAGCAGGGCTGGTTGCCGCTCAAGCCGCCCGGCCAGCGCGACAAGCCCCGTCATGCTGCCCGGCGGGCTCGGAACAGCGTGTCGGCGAGCGCCATCCGCCGCACATCGGCAGCGGGCAGCGCTTCAGCCCCGATCAGCTCGACGGTGAACCCAGCGGCGGCGATGCGATCGGCCAGATCGCGGCCATATTGCCGGACGTGATCCCATTGGCCGAAGCGCCGCTCCCGCTCACGTGCCGAGAGGCCGGGCGCCCCATCCTCGCTCTTTTTATCCCACAACGGAACGAGCAACCAAGCTTCGCCGCCCGGCTTGAGTGCTCGCGCCAGATTGCGCAGCACCGCGGCATCGTCTGGCACATGCTCCATGACGTGGCTCGCATAGATGCGGTCGAACCGCGCCACATCGTCCATTGCCATAAGATCGAGCCGCCGCATTCCGGGAACAGTGTAGCGCGCGGGGTCGAGATCGGCTGGCACATAATCGTCCGTTGCGGCGCGAAACCGCCGCACGAGGCTCGCCTCATTGGGTGCGCAATGGAGAATGGCAGCGCCGGAAGGCAGCGAAATGCGCCCGCTATCCAACAAGGCATGCATCAGGCGCTCGCGCGGCGAGGCGCCGCAGGCCGGGCAGCCCCATTCCCGTTCCGCGCCGTAGCGGAAGAAGCCCGCCACATCCTGCACGCAGGCCGGGCACTGGCGGTCGCGCGGCGCACCCAGCGCAGTGCGAGCGGCCAATCCCATGCGGGATGCGTATTTGCCGGCAGCCTTGAGGACCCTTTGCGTCGTAATCATCGCACCTGCCTATACAGTGAGGACAAGGAAATGCGACAGGAACCGCGACGATTTCAATCCCGCGATGCGGCCGGGGTCCATGTCGTGACGGTCTGCCCACGCATCGCCATCAAGACCCCCTTCAATGTTGCCAGATAGGCCAGCAACAAATCGATGATCGCCGCCAGCGGACCGCGCCGCACTTGCAGCCCGATCATCAGCAACAACAGAGCGGCGGCGGCCAATGCGATCGCCGCGATGGGGGCGATTCGCCAGACCAGCAAAACGCCCGCGACAGCGCCGATGCCGATCCACGCACCACCAAACCAGCGCACCACTTTGCGTGAGGTATATTTGAAGCGGTCAAGCGCCGTCATCCGCGCCAGTTGCGGTCGCAAATAACCATGCGTATGCCAACTGCGCGCCGCGATCCGCACCTTGCGGCGATATTCGTCCTCGCGCTTCGCCACCATCATTTCCCGGGCGATCACGTCGGTGGCCTTGATCAGGCGCTTGCCGGCAAACACCACCGCCATGGAGACCGTCAGGTCATCAAGCACGCTATCGGGAAAGTCAGGATAGAGATCCCGGCGGATCGAAAAGATCGATCCATCCGCACCCATCACATTGCCGGTGCGCGATTCCAGATCCTTGAGATGTTCCTCGATCCGCCAATAGAGCGCCCCCACCGACGCCGAGGCACTGCTACCGGCGCCGTCATAACGCAGGGAGCCAAGCACGCCACCAACGCTGTCATCCGCGTAATAGCGCAAGAGCCGGTCGATCGCGTCGACCTTCAGCAGCACATTCGCATCGGTGAATATCAGCACGGCGCCGCTCGCTTTCCCCGCAAGCAGCTTCATGCCATGCGCCTTGCCGCTGCGGCCGGGCCCGCGCACGAGCGTCAGCAGGTCGTTGGCTGAAGCGAGTAGTGCGGCCGTCCCGTCGGTCGAGCCATCATCGAAGGCCAATATTTCCAGCGCGGGATACCGTGCCTTGAGTTCGCGCAGATTGTCGATCTTCGCGGGTAGCGACGCCGCCTCGTTATAGGCGCAGAACAGCAGAGAGACCGAAAGCACCGGCGCATCCCCCGCCTGCCCCAGCGGCCTTTCGGGCAGCAAGCGCAGAATCGCGGGATAGACAAGGAATGGCCAGAGCAGCAGCAGCCCGCACAACGCCAGCATCAGGCACAGACCGACATCGAACAGCGTCATCATCGCACTCTAGACCGCATTGTCATGCGTGAGCACGCCCAGCGTCGCGACAATGATCCGCAGATCGCGCCAGATCGACCAATTGGTGACATATTCGAGATCGGACTGCAGTCGGTTGACCAAGTCCTCGCGCCGATCGGTCGGGCCGCGATGACCACGCACCTGCGCCAGTCCCGTCATGCCCGGCTTGATACAATGACGGGCCCAGTAGCGCTCGTCCACCTCCCAATACAGCGCATCCGCCGCCTTGGCGGCCGGTGCGTGAGGGCGCGGGCCGACGATGCTCATATCACCTCGCAATACATTGAAAAGTTGAGGCAATTCGTCGATGCTCGTCCGTCGCAGAAACGCGCCGACACGGGTCACGCGCGGATCGTCCCGCTCGGTGAGTTTCTCGGCTCGCTGGTCGGTTTGCGCCGCGTGCATGGTGCGGAACTTCATGATGAGGAACGGTCGGGCATCCTTGCCGATCCGCTGCTGACGGAAGAAGACCGGACCGGGGCCGGAAAGCTTCACGGCCAGTGCAGCGGCCAGCAACACCGGCGCGAGCATGAGGATCGCGCCGAGGCTCACCGCCAGATCGAGAAGGCGCTTGAACAGACGATCGCGAAACAGCAGCGGGCCGCCGGCAACCACGACCGTGGGATAACCGTCGAATACGCCGACTTTGGCCGGTGCGAAGCGCTGTAGTTCCGGGACCAGAATCTCGCCTTTGGCCGACAGTGCGGCCAGCGCCACGCGCCATGCATCGATCCGTTCCGGCGGGCAGGCGACCACCACCCGTTCAGCCCAACCCACACCTCGCGCCAGCCGCGCCGCCATCGCGGCGTCCCGCTGCTCGGGGTCGAGTCCAAGGGCCGCGGCGTCAATCAGATCTGCCTCACGTGGCGCGGGGATCTCAACGCCGTCCACCAACAGCACGGTGATGTGCGGCACCTTGCCAACCAGCGCCAAACCGATTCGTCCAATCAAGCGCCGCGCCCCCACCAGGCCCACGGCGGCCAAGCTCAATCCGACGACGAACGTCAGGCGCGAGAGCTGCTCGGCGATCTTCCCGAGATAGACGATGAGCAGCATCAGCATCGCCGCTTGGGCTAGGCTCCAGACCGCCTTGGTTGCGCTGGCCCGGCGATTGCCGATCATGCGAATGCCATAGACCCCGCCGTTGATGGCGATCAGCGCATAGACCGGGGCGATCATCGCAAACATGATGAGGCCGTGCGGCTTGCCCGGTTCACCCCACAGCGAATGCAGCACGAGAAGATTGGCGAGCGCAAACCCCAGCCCCAGCACCGCGATGTCGATCAGGATGCTGAGGATGTAGAGGCGCAGGCGCGCCACTTCCTTGGACGGCGCTGGTTTAGCGGACATTGCCCGCGCGCTATGCGGGGCGACGGCAAGCGTCAATGGGCTTGTACGCGGCACACGTCTGCGACGCCTCAAAAAAGGACGCTTTCCGTCCCTGAATCGTCCGGATAGCGGAACGCTGTTGCTTGCAGTTTCATGACGGCCGATAAGCCCCCATGCCCGATCCGCTCCCGCCCGCCTGCAAAACGGTCCACCGCATCCAGAAAAACATTCTTGCCGGGCCCGAACGCCGGCTGCTCAACTGGCTCTGCGGCATCATGCCGCGCTGGGTCACGCCGGATTTGCTGACCATGGCCGGTATCGTCGGCGCACTCATGACCTTCGCAGGGTACGCCTTGAGCGGGTTCGCACTGGGCTGGCTGTGGTTGGCCATCGCCGGCTATGTCGTGCAGTGGTTCGGCGACTCACTCGACGGGAGTCTGGCCCGTTGGCGTCATATCGAACGACCTTCCTATGGGTATTTCATCGATCACAGCTGCGACGGCATCGTTACGCTCCTGATTCTCGCCGGCATGGGATTCAGTCCGTTCGTGCGGGTGGACGTGGCGATGTTCACCGTGACGGGCTATCTGCTGCTCTCGATCCACGCCTATCTTGCCGCGCGAGTGATGGGCGAATTCAAGCTCTCTTATGGCATCGCCGGCCCCACCGAGCTGCGCTTTCTGCTGATAGGCCTCACCGTGGCGATGATGGTGCGTGGCGCCAATCCGCACCCTCTCCCCGCCATCTCCGGTTTCGATATCTTCGTGGGAACGATCGGGGCGATCTTCGTGGTGCTGTTCATCATGCAGACGCTCACGACCGGCCGTCAGCTCGCCCGGACGGATTCGGGTCAGGGCGGCTGATCGTCCCGCCTCAGACGGGGGCCATCTTCTCCGACATCGCCGCGCTTTCAGCCGCACTCTCTACCGCGATCAGCCGCGCAATCCGACCCGCTGCCTGCCCATCCCCAAAGGGGTTGTTCACGCTCGCCATGGCCGCATAAGCATCCGCATCGTCGAGGAGCGCCAAAGTCTCCGCAACGATCCGCCGCCGGTCCGTGCCAACGAGCCGGGCGGTACCGGCGATGACGCCCTCCGGGCGCTCCGTCGTCTCACGCAAAACAATCACGGGCTTGCCGAACGAGGGCGCCTCTTCCTGCACGCCACCGCTGTCTGTCAGCACCACGCGGCAAGAATCGAGCAGCGCCACGAAGCTGGGATAGTCGAGCGGATCGGTCAGCGCGACATTGGGCAAGTCCGCCAGCGCCGCCAACATGACAGGCCGCACATGCGGATTAGGGTGCAGCGGCACGATCACGCCCACATCACGGCGCTCTGCAATCTCACGGACCGCAGCGGCAATCCGGATCACACCCGCCCCGAAATTTTCGCGTCGGTGGCAAGTGACCGCAATGATCGACCGCCCTGCGAAGCGCGCCAACACCGGCGCGATGGCTGCGGCCAACGCCGGCTGCGCCTGGATGCGCACGCGCATGGCGAGCAATGCATCCACCACCGTATTGCCCGTCACGTGGATGGTCGCTTCCGCCCGCCCCTCCTCCCGCAGGGCGGCCGCCGCTTGCTGCGTCGGCGCGAAGTTCATGTCTGCCACGCAGGCAATGACCCGCCGGTTCACCTCCTCCGGCCATGGCTGGAGGATATCGCCGCTACGCAAACCCGCTTCGACATGGCCGACCGGGATCTTGCGATAATAGGCCGCCAGGCACGCCATCATCGCGGTCAACGTATCGCCATGCACCAACACGCGATCCGGCTTCTCAAGATCGAAGACCTTGCCCAGCGCGAGGACGAGGCGCGCCGTCAAATCGTCGAGCGTTTGATCCGACCGCATGAGGTCGAGGTCGATATCGGGCACGATGCCCGTCACCCGCAACACCTGGTCGAGCAAGCCGCGATGCTGCCCGGTCACGCACACATATGTCTCGACCTGTTCGATGGCGTGGAGAGCCCGCACCACGGGCGCCATCTTGATCGCCTCCGGACGTGTCCCGAACACGACCATTATCTTTCTTCTGCGCATGATACGCCCAGCCCCCAAGACCGGGGGTGGATCATGCCAAATGCCATGTAAAGATCGGATTTTAGTGGGCTGAAAATAGAGATTTTCTTGGAAACGACGAGAATAAACCGCGTCAATTCAGGATCGCTTACCCTGCAACCAGCGCCGCATCGCGCAGGCCACGCCACACCCGCGCCGCCTGCACGGTTTCAGGCACGTCATGCACCCGCACGATCTGCGCGCCCGCGTCGATGGCCTTGAGCGCGAGCGCCACCGACCCACCGAGGCGTTCGCTCACGGGCGCACCATTGGTGAGAGCGCCGACCATGCGCTTACGGCTCGCACCAAACAGCAAGGGCACTCCCAAGCCATGAAACATCGCCAACTGATTGACGATGCGGGTATCGTCCTGCAGCGCCTTGCCGAAACCGATGCCAGGGTCGGCGATGATGTTGGCCCGCTCAATGCCAGCGGCCAGGCAGACCGCTATGCGCGCCTCCAGCCAGTCGAACACGTCACAGTCAACGCTCGCGCCTCCGACCGCGCCGGCCTTATACTGAACTGCGCCGCCGTGCGGATCCGCTCCGGCCGAGGGCGTGTGCATGAGAACCACCGGGCAACCGGCAGCCGCCACAACCTCTAGCCCACGCGGATCATGGGTCAACGCGGTCACGTCGTTGACGACCGTCGCTCCCGCTGCCAGCGCAGCCTCCATCACGCTCGCTCGGCGTGTGTCGATCGAGATGGGAACACCGCCTTTCGCCAACCGTTCGACCACCGGTACGACGCGCGCAATCTCATCCCCTTCCCACACTGTCCGCGCACCGGGTCGTGTCGATTCTCCGCCGACATCGATGATCGAAGCCCCGGCAACCTGCATGGCGAAGCCCACATCGGCCGCCTTTTCCGGATCGCCGATGAAGCGGCCCCCGTCCGAGAAGCTATCCGGCGTCATATTCAATATGCCCATGACATGGGGAACATCGAACCGGATGACACGTTCGCTGAGCGTGAGGGGCGCATGCACCGCGCTAAAAGCGGCCATCAGTCGATCCACCCGCGCGTCCAGTTCATCCGACAACCGCCGCCGCCATCCGGGCAGTTCAGCCAACGGAACCCGCGCTTTGCCCAATAGCCCTTCGGCCGTGATCCAGCAGGCCTCCAATCCCTGAAACCAGATCAGCCCGCCGGCCAGTCGGCAAATATCGCTCTCGGCGAGGCCGACCGGCGTGTCCGCGAACCAGATGGGGCGGAGATAGAGGCGGGCGCCAACAGGCGGCACTGGGATCTGCAAGGTCATCGAGGCTCTTCCTAACGCCTATTTCACCGGGAAGAAAGCAAGTGGCCTGATCCACCGGTGCGCCAAGCTTCCGCCGCACCACCCACCCCAGACCTAGCCCCCAGACCTAGCCCAAAGCCATCCTCAAACGACCCCTCAAGGCTCGAGAGCGTAGTCCGTTACGATTTGCATGATTCACTTATTCATCGTAAGCAAACAAAGCATTCCGGATCTGTTTACGTCTGGGGGGCGGAGGCAGAATAGCAGGGATCCCCTGCAGGGCCGCACCACAGAAAACAGACCGAGATTGCTCGGAGTCAGGGAGAAAGATAGAAATGAACCGAATTTCAGTGAGCCGCACCTATATGCGTGGACTGAGCGCGCTCGCTCTTGCCGCCGGGCTGGCTCTGCCAGGCGCCGCGCTGGCACAGGACGACTCGGCGAACGCCGCCTCCACCGAACAAGCCGAACCGAATGAAGCCATCGTCGTCACTGGCTCGCGCATCGCACGCTCGGGTTTCAACACGCCGACCCCCGTCACGGTGATGGGCAATGACCGCGTGCAAGCGCTGAACATCAGCAACGTCGCGGATGCCCTGAACCAACTCCCGAGTTTCCGCGCGTCCGGCGCGCCGACCAATGTTCAGGCCGCGGGCGGCAACGTCGGGGCCCGCATTCTTGATCTCCGTGCTCTTGGCGCATCGCGCACGCTGGTGCTGGTCGATGGCCGCCGCTTCGTGCCCAGCACGGGCGAAGGCACGGTCGATATCAACCTGATCCCATCCGGCCTGGTGCAGCGTACCGAAGTGGTCACCGGCGGCGCATCGGCCGTGTACGGCTCGGATGCTGTCGCGGGTGTCGTCAACTTCATCCTCGATCGCAAGTTCACCGGCCTCAAGGCCGAGTTCCAGGCCGGCCTTTCCGAACGCGGCGATGACTTCAACCAGTTCGCCAGCGTCACCGCCGGCACCGCCTTCGCGGGCGGCCGCGGCCATATCGTCGTCTCCGGAGAGTATGAGAATAACGAGGGTCTCGGCGACTGCTATTCGGCCCGCAGCTGGTGCGCGCAGGAGCGCTCGATCGTCGGCAACACGCCGGCCGGCACCGCCGGCCAGCCGTCGAGCATCATCACCTCAGATGTGCACGTCTCGACGATGTCGCCGACCGGTCTCATCAACCGCTCGTTAGGTGCCGACGGCAAGGCGCTCTACGCAGACGTCGCCAATGATCCGCTACGCGGCATTACCTTCACGCCGGATGGCACGCCGCGACCGTTCCAATACGGCCAGTTTGCCGGCCCGCTGTTCATGATCGGCGGTGAAGGGCACGAACGCAATCCGTTCCTGTCCAGCCTGCTACTCAAGGTGCCTGTAACGCGCTATAGCCTTTACGGCAGCCTGAACTACGAGCTGACCGACAGCATCGACGCGTTTCTGGACGTGTCCTACGGCCATATGAAGGGCGTCACTTATTCGTCGACGTTCCGGGATTTCAACGGGTCGATCATCGGCAATATCAAGGTCGACAATCCATACATCCCGGCTGCCATCCACGACGTGATGGTGGCGAACAATATTTCGCAGCTTCAGCTCGGCCGCTCGGGTTTTGACCTTGGCAGCCCCAAGGGCGTTTCGAAAACCGACACGTTCCGCACCGTGGCCGGCGTGAAAGGGTCTCTCGGATCGAGCTGGAACTGGGAAGCCTATTATCAGTTCGGGCGGACTGATTTCCGCCAGGACATGTCGAACAATCCCATCAACGCCAATATGCGCACGGCGGTGGACGCCGTGCGCAACACCAACGGCGACATCGTCTGCCGCGTCAATGCCGACGCAGACCTGACCAACAATGATGCGGCCTGCGTGCCCATCAACCTGTTCGGCGAAAACCAGTTCAGCCAGGCCGCGCGCGACTATGTGCTCGGCACGGGCTTCCAGACGCTGGTCGGCAAGCAGCATGTCGTCGCCGCGAACGTCAGCGGCGATGTCTTCAGCATCACCTCGCGACCGGTTTCGATCTCGGTCGGCGGTGAGTATCGCCGCAACACGCTGGAAGGAGCGACCGACCCGATCTCGGAAGCCCTCGGCTTCTGGGTGCTGAACGGTCAGGCCGTGTCCGGTCGCCAGTCGGTGAAGGAAGGGTATGGCGAAATCGTCGTTCCGCTGCTTGCCGATCTGTCGTTCATCCGCAACCTGGAGCTGAACGGCGCGGTTCGCTTCACGGATTACAGCGACAGCGGCAGCGTGCAGACCTGGAAGGCCGGCGGCATCTACGAGCCGGTGGACGGCATCCGTTTCCGCGTCACCCAGTCGCGGGATATTCGTGCCCCCAACCTTACCGAGCTGCGCGGGCCGCAGCAGAAGTCGACCATTGGCCTCACCGACCCGAAATTGGGGACGCAGGCCAACCCAGTCGTCATCCGTGGCTCGAACCCCAATCTGAAGCCGGAGGAAGCAGACAGCTTCACCGCCGGTATCATCATCGCACCCCGGTCCGGCTTCCTCTCGCGGATGCGGCTGTCGGTTGATTACTACAATATCCGCGTGAAGAAGGCGATCGGCCAGCTTGGCGCCCAGACGCTGGTGCAGCGCTGCGAGGACGGAGCGACGGAATTCTGCCCGCTCATCACGCGCGATGCCAGCGATGCAGTGATCCAGGTGAACGACGTGCTGGTCAATGCCAACCAGCTGCGCACCAAGGGCTTCGACGTGGAGTTCGCCTATCGGCAGCCGGTAGGCAGCGGCGACCTCGACTTCCGCCTGCTGGCGACTGTCGTGACCGACCTCATCACGATCGACAGCGCCGGCGCGACCGACCGTGCGGGCCAGACCGGCTCGCGTGCCGGCGCCCTGCTCGGGGTTCCCGACTACACGCTGGACGGCACGCTGACCTACAGCCAGGGTCCGGGTCGCCTGACCATGCATGGGCGTTACATCCCGTCCGGCCTGTATAACGTCGCTTTCATCGGCCCCGACGATCCGCGCTACTCGATCACCGGGACGACGAGCGTCAACAACAACCGCGTCCCCGGTCGCTTCTACCTGGACCTGTCCGGTTCCTATAAGGTCTATGCGTTCGGCGGTAAGGAACTCGAGCTGTTCGCGTCGGTCAACAACCTGCTGGACAATGATCCGCCGGCCATTCCGAGCGGCAACCTCGGCACCAACCAGGTGCTGTTCGATCCGATCGGCCGCGCTTTCAAGGTGGGTGCGCGCGTCCGCTTCGGGGGCTGAGCATCAAGGGGGTGCGGTTCTTCCGCACCCCGCCATTATGACAAGAAAACGCCGGGTGGCTGCAGCTACGCGGCGTTTTCTTGTCGGTCGCAAATTACCGATCTGCTCCATGAAAAAACCCGGGAGAGCCCGGTGGGAGCGGACTATCCCGGGTCTCGGCCGTCCGGCATGGACGGCGAAGCGATCAGGGCTCAGTCGCGAGCAGATAGCGTTGGCGAAGCGCATCGAGCGGCTTCAATTGCCCCTCATGCTCGATATGCCAGAAGGTCCAGCCGTTGCAGCTCGGGGCACCCTGCAGAGTCGCGCCGAGCTTGTGGATCGAGCCGGTCGTCTCGCCATGCTCCAGCGATCCGTCCGCCCGCACCCGGACTTTCCAGCGCCCCTTGGCATCGCGCAGTTCCGTGCCTGGCGTTACCATTCCGGTCTCGACCAGCGTTCCAAAGGCGACGCGCGGCTGGCTGCGCGGCGACTGCATGATGGTAAGCGCGCTCTCATCCAACGGCAGCGCCGCCGCGATCCGCTCGCGCGCTACCTCGCAATAGCTGGTCTCGCGCTCGATGCCGATCCAGCGGCGCCCGAGCCGGCGTGCCACTGCTCCGGTCGTGCCGGTGCCGAAGAAGGGATCGAGCACCACGTCGCCCGGCTTGGTGCAGGAGAGCATTACCCGGTAAAGCAGGGCCTCCGGCTTCTGCGTCGGGTGCGCCTTGTGTCCGTCGCGCTTGAGCCGCTCAGGGCCGGCACAGATCGGCAGCACCCAGTCCGAACGCATCTGCAACTCGTCATTGAGCGTCTTCATCGCGCGATAATTGAAGGTGTATTTCGCTTTCTCGCCCTGACTCGCCCAGATGAGCGTCTCGTGCGCGTTGGTGAAACGCGTGCCCTTGAAGTTGGGCATCGGATTGGCCTTGCGCCAGACGATATCGTTGAGGATCCAGAACCCCTGGTCCTGCATCAGCGCGCCGACGCGAAAAATGTTGTGATAGCTGCCGATCACCCAGATGGTGCCGTCCGGCTTCAGAATGCGTCGCGCCTCGGCCAGCCACTCACGGCAAAAGGCGTCATAGGCGCCATAGCTGTCGAACTGATCCCAGGCGTCGTCCACGGCATCGACGCGGCCGCCCTCGGGCCGGAACAGATCGCCCCCGAGTTGCAGGTTATAAGGCGGATCGGCAAAGACCATGTCCACGCTCGCCGTCGGCAGCGTGCGCATGATGGCGATGCAGTCCCCCTGCAGCAGCGTATCGAGCGGCAAGCTGACGGGCGCCGCCCGCGGCGCGCTCTTTGCCTTGACCGGCCGCACGCCGACCCGTTCGATCACACCCATTCCGTTCAAACCCCCGTTGTTTCCAAGGAGGGTTTGAGTCCCCGCGACTCGCCAGTCAAGCTTGCTCATTATCGTTAACGAACCGTCAGCCACCTGTGCCCCAGAAGAACGAAACGAGTCCTACACGAGGGATGGCACTCCACGATTCAAGGGGGACTCAACATGTGGTGGTGTTGCCGCGAGGACTCAGCCGATGGTGCGGTCAAAAAATATTTTTCGACCGACCCGTTCATCCCTGAATCAACAGCCAGAGGCCGATCGCCGCGAACATCAGCGCGGCGACGAGCCGTACGACCTTCAGCGGCGCACGGCGGATCAGCTCGTGCCCCAGAAAAACAGCGGGAATGTTGGCGATCAGCATGCCCAGCGTTGTGCCGAGCGTGACCCAGCCCACCGCCTGGAAGCGTGCGCCGAGCGCGACCGTGGCGATCTGCGTCTTGTCGCCCATCTCGACGAGGAAGAAGGCAATGAGCGTCGTGAGGAACGCTCCGAAGCGCGCCGGCTTATCCTCCAGATCGTCGATTTTGTCCGGGATGAGGGTCCACAACGCCATGGCGATGAACGACAATGCAACCAGCGTGCGGAACCACCCACTCTGGAAGATGCCGGCGACCGTCGCGCCCAGCAGCGCCGCAAGGGCATGGTTCGCCAGCGTGGCCGCGAGAATGCCGAGGATGATCGGCATCGGCTTGCGAAACCGGGTGGCGAGCAGGATCGCGAGAAGCTGGGTCTTGTCGCCGATCTCGGCCAGCGCGACCACCGCGGTCGACGTCAACAGGGCATCCATGGATCATCCTCGGGGCCGGGCGGACTGAACAACCGATGACATCGTGCCTCCCGCCCGGCCGGAACGGAAGCACCATGCCATTGGTCTCGCTTGAACGGTTTCCCGTTCCCGCGCGCCACGGCCTCTCGACCGAGTATGTTGACGCTGCGGCCCGCCGGGGTCGGCGGCTGGCTACTCCCCAAGTGACCGGGCCTCGCTAGCGGTCCATCATACGCCCGTCAAGGCAAGTGCCTCGCCCCGTGCAGATCGTCGTTTCTGTCGAATGCCGAGACCTCCTATGCTAGTTTCATCGCGGGAGAAGGGGGGAGACGACTCATGACATTGCAAGTCATCGGCGCAGGACTGGGGCGCACCGGAACCTTGTCGCTCAAGTTTGCACTGGAATATCTGGGCTTCGACCCCTGCTATCACATGGAGGAAGTTCTCGCCGACGGGCCGAACAAGATCCCGCAATGGACGCAAGTCGTTAATGGCAGGCAGGATTGGGAGGCGATCTTCGAGGGCTATGCCGCAACGGTCGATTATCCCGGCTGCTATTATTGGCGTTCTCTTGCCGCCGCCTATCCCAACGCCAAGATCATTCTCTCCAGGCGTGATCCGGAAAGCTGGTTCCGCTCGGTCAACGAGACGATCTTCTCGCCGCATATGCTCGGCATGATCGACCATTCTCCCGCAAAGGCGTTTTTCGCGGGATCTGTATTGGCCGATTTTGGCGAGCACATCGCCGATCATGACTTCATGGTCGCCTATTTCGAGCGCTGGAACCAAGCCGTCATCGATGCCGTGCTACCTGAGCGCTTGCTGGTGTTCGAGGCGCGGCAAGGCTGGGAACCACTGTGCGCATTTCTCGGCGTTGCGGTGCCCACCATCGCCTATCCGCGCGTGAATAGCCGCGAACAGATGCTCGATCTGGTCGGCGCTGACCATCCCCCTTCCGCCGAACCACCTTCCTTCGAAGCGATCGGAGCCATGCTCAAACAACGGCTCGCCGCCCAGCGCGAAGCAGCCTTCGCGGGCGTCTCGGCCTAAACCAGCATCAGTTGCGCGACCGGCGCGAAGCTGCGGCGATGCAGCGGACAAGGCCCGTGCTCGCGCAGCGCGGCGAGGTGATCGGGCGTGGCGTATCCCTTGTTCCGCTCCCAGCCGTAATGCGGATAGGTCCGCGCCGCCGTGCGCATCAGCGCGTCGCGATGCTCCTTGGCGATGATCGAGGCGGCGGAGATGCACGGCTCGATGGCGTCGCCGCCGACGATCGGCCGTGCCGGCCAGCGCCACTCCGGGCGGCGGCCATGCGGTGTCAGGTTGCCGTCGACGAGCACCTCCACGGGATCGCAGCCGACCTTGGCGCACAGCTCCTGCACCGCCAGTGCCATGGCGAGCATCGTCGCGCCGAAGATATTGAGCTGTTCGATTCCCTCCACGTCGACCACGCCGATCGCCCAGTGGCAGGTCTGCTTGATAGCGGCCTCCAGCGTGGAGCGGCGCGCGGGCGTCAGCACCTTGCTGTCCGCCAACCCCTCAGGGCACGGATCGCACAGGATCACTGCCGCCGCGACCACCGGCCCGGCCAGCGGCCCCCGCCCCGCCTCATCGACGCCCGCGATCACCGCTCGACGCGCCATGGTGGGTAGCGACGGTTTTCGCCCGCGCTGAACAGGCACACGCGGTTGCCGGCAGGATCGACCAGCCACGCCTCGCGCCAGCCCCAGGGCTGGTCCACCGGCTCGCTGTCGAACACGAAGCCGATGGATTGCAGCGCAGCGACGCGGCCATCGAGGTCGTCGCATTCGAAATAGACGGCGTGCTCGGTGCCGTGAAGGGAGAGCGTGGCCCCGCCCGGTGCCACGAACCGCGCATAGGGCTGGTCCGGGCTATCCACGATCAGGCGCAGGCCGAGCTCCTCGTAGAAGTCGCGCGAGGCGGCGTAATCGCTCACCGGTACGCTCAATTGGTTGAGCCGCATGGGCTCGCCCAGATCCAGCCGCACCGATCCATGGCCCATCGGCCCGTGGCCACCGCCCAGCCCCGGCGCCTCGCGCAGCGCAAGGCGCACGAATGTGCGGGCCCGACCGATCGCCTCCGGCAGGTCCAGCCCCTGCCCCAGCCCGGTGGCGATGGCGCTGGCGAGCGTGCAGCCGGTGCCGTGACTATCCTCCGTCTCGATGCGCGACCCCTCCCAGCGGGCGACCTCTCCTTCCGGGCCGATCAGCCGATCGGTGATGATCGGCCCCGGCGCATGGCCGCCCTTGATGAGCAGCATCTCGCCGCGCCCAGTGAGCACCTCCTCGCCGCCGAGCGCGGCCAGCTCAGGCAGATTGGGCGTGGTAACGAACGCCCAGCCCATCAACTCGTGCAAGCTCTCGATGGTCGCCGCGTCGGCCAGCACGCCACCGCTAGACGCCACCATCACGGGATCGAGCACCACCGGCGCGGCGATGCCCTCCAGCCGCTGCGCCACGGCCAGCGCCGTTTCGGCCGACCCGATCATGCCGATCTTGATCGCATCAACGCCGATGTCGCTCACCACGCTGTCGATCTGCGCCAGCACCATCTCGGTCGGGACGGGATGGACCGCCTGCACGCCGCGCGTGTTCTGCGCGGTGATCGCGGTGATGGCGGTCATGGCGTGGCCGCCCAACATGGTGACGGTCTTGATATCCGCCTGGATACCGGCCCCGCCGCCCGAATCCGAGCCGGCGATGATGAGGATGCGCGCTGTGGTCATGCCTTGCCTTTTGCCGCCCATGCGGGGTGAAGTCGAGACGCATTGCCACCGCGGGAGTCGCGTATTTTTCTTGCGAAAGTCACGCAAGTCGCGGCTGGAGCAAAAAATAAGCGCTGGCTGAGGCCGCTGCTCGATTTGATCTGGCGCATGACGCCGGGGCGCGCATTATTCTTTTCTTCCAGGAGACCGAACGAGAGGAGACTCGCAATGGTGGACATGGCGGCGGCGAAAGCCAGACTGACGACGCAACTGGCCGAACTCAAGGCGCGGCAGGAACGGATCGGGGAAGACCTCGCTGAGCCGCTCAACGTCGACTCCTCCGAGCAGGCCGTCGAGGTGCAGGACGACGTTCCGCTGGAACAGCAGGCCGCGCTAATCGCGAAGGCGGTCGGATCGGTCAACCGGGCGTTGTTGCGGATCGAGAACGGCACATATGGGACGTGCGTGCTCTGCGGCGCGGACATTGCGCCCCGGCGACTGGAAGCGCGCCCCGAAGCCTCGCTCTGCATCGATTGTGCGCGCAAGGAGCAGTGACCGCGCTGGACGGCGCGATAGACCGCGGCGCATAACGACGCGGTGAAGGACGGCCGGAGGAGGCAGATGGAGCGTACCGCGTGAATAGCGATCTCTCCAACGGCTGGGATTCTGTTGCCGACCGGTTCATCGCGGTGCGGTCCGATATCGGTGCCGAGATCGTCCGGCACTGGGCGCGTTCGTTACCGACGGGCGGCACGGTGGTGGATATCGGATGCGGGGCGGGCATGCCTGTCGCCGCGACACTGATCGACGCGGGCTTCCAGCTCTTCGGCATCGACGCTTCTCCCTCGCTGGTGGCGGCCTTCCGGCGACGTTTCCCGACGGCACCGCCCATGTGCGAGGCGGCGGAACAGAGCGACTTTTTCGGGCGGACGTTCGACGGCGCAGTAGCAATCGGGTTGCTGTTCCTGCTGCCGGTCGAGGGGCAGCGGACCGTTATCGACCGGGTCGCGACCGCGCTGAACCCCGGCGGGCGCTTCCTGTTCAGCGCCCCACGCCAGCGCTGCGAATGGACGGACATATTGACGGGACGGCCATCGCTGTCCCTCGGGCTAGACGACTATGAGCGGCTTCTTGGGGCGGCGGGAATGCGGGTTGTGGCGACCGTCGTCGATGAGGGGGAGAACCACTATGTCGACGCGGAGCGGCTTGCCGGATGACGGACGACCTACGGAAACCTTGATTTCCGCGCATCAGGCTCCGGCATAGGCCAGGGGCCCACGGCCAGCCGATGCATCAAGGCTGGGACGCGGGTTTTTCATTTTGCTCGCGGAGCAACGCATCCACTTTTTTGTCGAATTCCCGCTCGTCGAGCGCGGCCTCCCTGCGGCGCTCGGCGGCCATGATGTTCGGGTCGATCTTGTCGAGGCCCTCTTCGGCCAACTGCCTGTTTTGCGCGCTTTCCTTGAGCGCCGCTTCATCGCCGGAGGCGGCTGTTGCCCGCGCCTCCCGGTATATTTTTAGCAAGTTTGCAACCCGGCGCTTCTCGTCAGGGCTGAGGATTTTCCTCGGCTTGCGATCGATAAGGCTGTCCGCATCCGCCGCATCCTCGGGCACTGCGCTTAGGTCCGACTGGGCAGCGACAGTCTCTGCCTCGTTCGACGGAACAACCAGCTTTTCGCCGCAGCCAGACACGATGATGCAGAATGCGAGGACGATCCCCGCCCGTCGTTTCAGAGCCGAATTCATCGCTCGTAGCTACTTGCCATCCCCCCGTGAGGCAAGGGCGGGTGCGTCGGAGCTAGCCCTTGAACCTGCGCTGCGTCGACGCCGGGTAATCCGTCAGTGCCTTGCCGACGCGCGCGGGGCGGTCGAGCAGTTCACCGCCGCAATTGGGGCAGCGGTCGTCCAGCGCCTCGGCGCAGTCCGCGCAGAAGGTGCATTCGAACGAGCAGATGAACGCGCCGCCGGCATCGGCCGGCAGGTCCGCGCCGCAGCGCTCGCAATCCGGGCGCATCTCAAGCATGGGCAGCGCTCGCCACCGCGTCGCAGATACGCTCGACGACGCGCTCGACCTGCCCGGCATCATCGCCCTCGGCCATCACGCGGATCACCGGCTCGGTGCCGGACGGGCGGATGACGAGGCGGCCGCTGCCGTTCAGCTCCGTCTCCGCCTGCGCGATAACCGCCCGCACGCTCTCGGCGTCCAGCGGCTTGCCGCCGGCAAAGCGAACGTTCTTCAGGAGCTGCGGCACCGGCTCGAACTGGCGCAGCAATTCGCTCGCCGGCTTGCCGCTCTCAACCAGCGCGGCGAGCACCTGCAAGGCCGCGACGGTGCCATCCCCGGTGGTCGCATAATCGGAGAGGATCATGTGGCCGGATTGCTCGCCGCCGACATTGCAACCGCGCGCGCGCATCTCCTCCAACACATAGCGGTCGCCCACCTTGGTACGGAGAAGGGCAATCCCCTGCTCCGCCAGCAGCCGCTCCAGGCCGAGGTTGGACATGACCGTCGCCACCACGCCACCGCCCCGCAGCAGGCCGCGCCGCGCCCAGCTCGTGCCGATTAGCGCCATGATCTGATCGCCGTCCACGATGGCACCGGTCTCGTCGACCACGATCAACCGGTCAGCGTCGCCATCCAGCGCGATGCCGATGTCCGCGCCGGATGCGACGACCGTCTCCTGCAGGAGCTGCGGCGCGGTGGAGCCGCACTCGTGGTTGATATTGGTCCCGTTAGGCGTGACGCCGATGGGGATGACCTCGGCCCCCAGCTCCCAGAAGGCCGGCGGCGCGGTGTTGTAGGCGGCGCCGTTCGCGCAATCGAGCGCGATCTTGAGGCCATCGAGCCGCAGATGCGGCGGGAAGGTGGACTTGACGGCGTGGATGTAGCGGCCGCGCCCATCCTCCACGCGCCGCGCCCGGCCGATATGGGCCGCGGCCGCGAGCGGCACCTCGCTCTCGATCAGCGCCTCGATCTTCGCCTCATCCTCGTCCGATAGCTTGTAGCCATCCGGCCCGAACAGCTTGATGCCGTTGTCCGCATAGGGGTTGTGGCTGGCCGAGATCATCACGCCGAGGTCAGCACGCATCGAGGAGGCGAGCATCGCCACGGCCGGCGTCGGGATCGGGCCGAACTGCACCACATCCATGCCGACGCTGGTGAAGCCGGCGACCAGCGCATTCTCGATCATGTAGCCCGAGAGGCGCGTATCCTTGCCGATGACGACACGGTGGCGGTGGCTCCCGCGCATGAAGTGTCGCCCGGCCGCCATGCCAACGCGCATGGCCGTCTCGGCCGTCATCGGCGCCTGATTGGTGCGGCCCCTGATGCCGTCGGTTCCGAAATAGCGTCTTGTCATGCCGCTTCCTTACTCAAGCTGATGGTCCGCGCCAGCAGGAATCCCGCGTTCCCGCAGCGGACCGGCGCGGCCCCCACCAGCTCCTCTCGCCCAAGGGTCAGGTCGTCGCCCTCGACGCTTCACGCAGACCTTCCTCCGGACGATCATCGACGGACGGCAGCTCTTCGTCCTTGAGCGTATCGAGATGCATCAACCGGGTGACGAACGGCGATACGGCAAGCACCACGACGGCGATGCCAACCGTCCACCAGCCGATGGTGTTGTAGACGGCAAGGGTCGCCTCCTTGGTCATCTCGCCATCATGGCCACCGGTCGCCTCACCGATCTTGCCGGCCACGAAATTGCCGACCGCAGACATATAGAACCACGCACCCATGACGAGGCTGGCCAGATGCTTGGGCGCCAGCCGGTTCATGGCCGAGAGGCCGACGGGTGAGAGGCACAACTCACCGGTCGTCTGGAGCAGATAGATCAGGAACACGAAGATGACCGGCGTCATCACCGCCATGCCAACCGACTTCGCTCCCCAGACGAACAGCAGGAAGGACAGGCCAACCTGGACGAGCGCGAGGCCGAACTTGGCCGGCGCGGAGGGCTCCATCCGGCGCTTGCCCAGCCAGACCCACAGCCAGGCAAAGAGCGGCCCCAGTGTGACGATGTAGATGGGGTTGATCGCCTGGAACAGCGAGGCCTCCACGCCCTGCCGGTCGACAAAGCGGTCCGTATAGAGATTGAGGCTACCGCCCGCCTGCTCGAACAGGCCCCAGAAAATGGGGTTGAGCGAGATAAGGAACAGGATCGCGAAAATCCGGTCCCGAGCGTGCTTGTCGAGCTGAAATGCTGAATAGAGCACGTAACCCAGCAGCGCGAGGCCAGCGACGATCAGCAGGTTCTGGATGATCGACTGATATTGCACCAGCCCCCAAATCACCGCGATCGACGCGACACCGATGGCGTAAAGCGACCACTCCATGCGACGCTTGAGCACTTTCGGCGGCTCGCCATGGCCGAGCAGGAACGGCTTGCCAAAGATGAACACCACCGCGCCCAGCAACATGCCCACGCCCGCCGCGCCGAAGCCGTATTTCCAACCGTAGACCTCGCCCAGCCAGCCGGCCAGGACCGTGCCGATCGCCGCGCCGACGTTCACGCCGACGTAGAAGATCGTATAGGCGGCGTCGCGGCGCGTATCGGTGATCGGATAAAGCTGACCGACGATGACCGAGATGTTGGCTTTGAGGAAACCCGAGCCGACGACAATGCAGGACAGAGCGAGCCAGAAGATATTGATGGTCGGATCGCCCTGTCCGCCGGTGCCCTCGAACGCCATCAGGCAATGCCCGGCGGTGAGGATCAGTGCGCCGAACAGCACGGCCTTGCGCTGGCCGAGATAGCGGTCAGCCAGATAGCCGCCCAGCACCGGCGTGATGTAGACGAGGCTGGTATAGGCGCCATAGACGAGATTGGCCTGCCCGTCGCCAAACAGCCAGTGCTTGGTCAGGTAGAAGATGAGCAAGGCCCGCATGCCGTAGTAGGAAAAGCGCTCCCACATCTCGGCGAAAAACAGAATGAACAGGCCCTTGGGATGCCCGAGAAACTCCGGCTTGCTCGTCGAAAGGCCAGCGGCGCCCCCGACCAGCAAGACCACAAGGGCGCCAAGCGCTATGGCGGGAATGGTATCCATAACAACTCCTGCTTCAGCGCTGAGACGCGCGAAGATATGGCGCGAGCCTAAAGCTTATTGCGACGCTGTGAAACGCGTTTTTTCCGCTATAAAACGGTTGGACGCCATTGCGGGCTTGGCGGGACGGCGCGGGTTCGTTAGCGCATGGCCATGCTCAATGATCGGTCCTCGCTCCCCGCCTATTTCGCCACCCGCCGCTCTGGCAAGCCGCGCGACCTCGTCGCCCCCGGCCCGAGCGACGAGCAATTGCGCGACATGATCACCATGGCGAGCCGCACGCCCGACCATGGGAAACTTGCGCCCTGGCGCTTCGTGATCGTACCGGACGAACAGCGCGAGGCACTGGCAACGCTGATCGCAGGCGCCTATCGCGCGGAGAAGCCGGAGGCCGGGCGGTTGGAGATCGACGCCATGCTGCAATTCGCGCGGCAGGCGCCGGCGCTGGTCGTCGTACTCTCTTCGCCGCGAGAGAGCCATATCCCGCTCTGGGAGCAGGAGCTTTCCGCTGGCGCGGCGACGATGAACCTGCTCCACGCTGCCCACGCTCTGGGTTTTGCCGCCGGCTGGTTGACCGGCTGGGCCACGTATAGCGACACCGTGCGGGATGCCTTTGGCAGCGCGCCGGAGCGGCTCGTCGGTTTCGTGTTCATCGGCACGCCCAGCCGCGAATTGGAGGAGCGCCCCCGCCCTGCGCTGGACGATGTGCTCTCCGTCTGGCAGGGCGCCTGAGCCACCTCGCGGACCTTGACCGACTGGCTGTATTATGGCACTGATGCAGTATGATTGACGAAAGCCGCCCTGTCTATCTGCGTCTGCGCGACATCATCGCGGCTGCCATCCTGGAAGGCCGCTATGGGGATGGCGATATGCTCCCCTCCGTGCGTGCCTTCGCCGCGCAGCAGGGCGCGAACCCGCTAACGGTCGCGAAGGCCTATCAGAGCTTCCAGGATGATGGGCTGGTGCTGGTCAAGCGCGGTATCGGCATGTTCGTGGCGCCTGGCGCCTCCCGCAAGTTGCGCGCGACCGAGCGGGAGCACTTCCTCACGTCCGTCTGGCCGCCCATCGCCGAGCAGATGCGGCGTATCGGCGTCACGCTGGACGACCTCGCCGAACAGACCGATGCCTAAGGGCGCTATCCCCAGACGCCCCGACTAGCCTTCGGGCCCCATCACACGCGATCGACCATAGCCCTCTGAACGAGGCGGCACGCGCTGGCGATCACGCCTGCAGTTGATAGCTCTTGATGAGATCGTAGAGCGTCGGCCGGCTGATACCGAGCAGGCGCGCGGCGTTGGAAATGTTCCCGTCCGAGCGGGCCATGGCACGGCGGATCGCCTGCCGATCGGCCTCTTCGCGCGCGGAACGCAGGTTGACGAGGCGCTCGTCGCCGTCGGCCGCGCCGTCCAGGTCGAGGTCGGCAGCCGATATCAGCTTGCCCTCGGCAAGGATCAGCGCGCGCTTCACGCGGTTCTCCAGTTCGCGGACATTGCCCGGCCAGTGCCATGCGTCGATCGCGGCCAGCGCGTCGGCGGCGAATCCGGTAACCTGCGGATTGAAATCACAGGCATGGCGGGCCGCGAAATGCCGGGCCAGCAGGACCGCGTCGCCTGTCCGCTCGACGAGCGACGGCACGCGCACGACAATCTCGGCCAGGCGATAATAGAGATCTTCGCGAAACTGCCCCGCGGCGATCCGTGCTTCCAGATCGTGATGCGTGGCGCCCACGACGCGGGCGTCGATCACGAGAGTCTCGCTTGCGCCGATGCGCTCGATCACGCCATCTTCAAGGAAGCGCAACAACCGCCCCTGCAATGCCTGCGGCAGATCGCCCACCTCGTCGAGGAACAGCGTCCCCCCGGCGGCCTGCTCGATCCGGCCGGGGGCACCTGTCGCATGGCCGAACAGTTCGCTTTCCAACAACGCCTCGGGAATCGCAGCGCAGTTGATTGCCACGAAGGGCCCCGCCGCACGGCCGCTCGCCGCGTGCAACGCCCGCGCCAGCAGCCCCTTGCCCGTGCCTCCCCCGCCGAGCAGCAGCACCGCCACGTCGGCGGTGGCGACCCGTTCGATCATCCGCGCAACCTTGAGCATCTCCGGTGCGGCCGTGACGAGGCCATCGAACACCCGGCGGTCCTCCGGAACTGCTTCGGCAAGGCGCCGGTTCTCCTGCTCCAGCGCATGGACGTGAAAAGCCCGGCTGACGATATGGCCAAGCGTGTCGATATCGAGCGGCTTCTGGTAAAAATCCCACGCGCCCTCGCCCACGGCGCGCCGCGCACTGGCACGATCGCCGTGGCCTGAAGCGACGATCACCTTGGTCGCCGGCCGTTCGGCAAGGATTTGTGCCAGCGCCGCCATTCCCTCGCTGATCCCGTCCGGGTCGGGCGGGAGGCCAAGGTCGAGCGTGACGACCGGCGGATTCTCGGCGCGTACGATCTCCAGCGCCTCCTCGCGGTCCCCTGCGATGAGGAGTTGATAGGCGTCATACGCCCAGCGCAATTGCCGTTGCAGCCCGGCATCATCTTCGACGATCAGCAATTTGGGGCGAGTATCGGCCATCAGCCGGCCTTTCGTGTTGATTCGGCGGGGACGGCCGAGCCCTCCGCCAGTGGCAGGTGGATGGTAAAGCGCGTCCCCTGGTTCGGCACGCTCTCGACCGCAAGGTGCCCGCCCATCGCCTGGACGAGCAGCCGCGCTTCGTGGGCGCCAAGCCCAAAGCCGCCGGCCTTGGTGGAACTGAACGGATGGAAAAGCTGATCGGCGATGAACGCCGCGCTCATCCCCTCGCCCTGGTCGATGACATGGATCCGCGCCTCGCTGTCGTCCGCCTCGAGGCACACACGCACGGGGCTGTCCGGCGGGCTCGCCTCGAGCGCGTTTCGGACAAGGTGGTCGAGCGCGCGCGCCAACCCGTCCGCGTCGGCATGGACCAGAGGGGCCGTCTCTCCTTCTACCACGATGCTGCCCGCCTGCGCGCTCCAACGCGGGGCCAACGCGCGAACCAGGGGCCCCAGCATCAGCCCCGCCGCCTTTCCCGCCGCCATGGGACCGGGTCGCGCGAGGCGCTGGAGCAAATCCGTCATCCGTGCCGCCGTTTCCTTGAGCGTGAGCACCATGTCCTCGCGAAAGGCCGGATTGTCGGCGTGGCGCTCGGCATTGCTGGCGAGCAGCGACATGTTGCTAACCAGATTCTTGAGATCGTGCAGGATGAAGGCGAAGCGACGGTTGAAGTCGTCGAACCGCTGCGCCTCGGCCAGCGCGGTGCGGCTGCGCGCCTCGCTGATCCGCGCTGCCGCCTCACTACAGACGACGCGCAACACGTCGAGATCCTCCCAATCGAGCCGCCGCACGGGGCGCGGGGCGGCCAGCAGGATCGCGCCCTGCAACGCCTCGCCGTGGATGAGCGGTGCAAGCGCCCAGGCCTGGGCGCTGCGGCGCGTCCATGCCGGGAGCAACGCGCCGTACATAACCCAGTCGGCCGCGATATCGACGATCCAGCCCGTCCGCCCCAATTGCTCGGTAAGGGCAGCATCGAGACTGTCGATGGAGCCCTCCGGCGGCGCTCCCCATCCGCTCACCCGGGTAAGCCGGCCATCCTCGCCGGGCAGGAACAGTTGCGCCCCTGGCACCGTCATAGCCTCCGCAATCGCGCGGGTGATCCGCGAATCGAGCGACGGCCCCTCGCTACTTTCCTCTGCCATGGTCGCGGCGAATCCCAGCCACAGGGTGCGATAATCATAGCGATGCGCAAACAGATGCTTGGACAGCTCGACACGCAACCACGCCCGCAGCGTCGCCGATGAAAGGAGCGCGAGCAGTCCCACCGCCAGCGCGAAGAGCACGGTGAATTGCGTCACCTGCCCCAACGGCGCGACAATCTTGCCCGTGAGGACAGCAAGTAACGCAACCGCCAGCAGGTAGACGGCGAAGAAAATGATCATGACCAGCCGCATCCGCATCGGCCGGGAAAGCGCCATGGGGCGCGCACTGTCCCCGTATAGGCCCAGCCCGAGCATGCCTGCGAGCAGCGCCATCACGAAGCCGCGCATCGGCCCGATTGCGCCGAGCGGATCTCCGGAAAGCCACGCCAGGAAATAATGGTTGAAATCATAAGCCCAGAGGAACGCCAACGCGCCACCAACGCAGGCCGCTTGACGCCGCGTCGCGGGATGGGTGCGCCGCTCGGCTAGCCCATGCAACAGCATCAGCGCACCTAAGGCAAACAGGCAGCGTAACAGCCAACCTGCTGCAAGGGTGGATCCTGCGGCACGGCCCTTGCCCTGCGGGTCAATTGCAACAAGGTCCATCCCCAGTTGCACCACGAGCAACAACACCAGCGCGCAGACCAAGAGCAGCCGCCCGCGCCACACGGCCCCCGCACGAACACCGCTTCGCAGCATGGCGGCCAGTACCGCGAGCCAGGCGCCGTTGCGCACGGTTTCGGCAACCCCATCAGAGAGCGGATCGACGCCGACCAATCCGGCTACCGCGTGGCACAGCGACCACAAAGCGGTGAACGCCACCGCGATGCCGAGCAACCATCCTTCGCCCGCCCTATTGGCGCGATGCAGGCTCATCACGGCGAGCCCGGCAAGCAAGACGCCCGCCAGCGCATGCCCGGCATTGCCGGCAATCACCCAGGGCGTCATCATGGCTGGCAGCCCCCGCTATCTACTCGCAGGCGCGGGTGCGGAACCATGCACAGTCCGGTCATTCGGTCGCTCTCAGTCCGTCAGGCCGTTGCTGGCCCACTTGACACCCTAGTGTCAGATTTTCCGACAGCACCTCCATGCCTTCGAAATCGCAAAGATATGCTGAACGAAATGACCATTGCCGTGACTGTTCGCTCGTTCCATCGAGAGCGGAAGCCGTTGACGCCTTTACCGGATGCTAAGCATCTTTGGGTATCATGGCCGCCTCGTTCCATCAGGAGTTACCGGCCGGTCAAATGGTCAAGCGACCTTATCTATTGGTGGCTCTCGCCGTCCTTGTCGCCGCGCCGCTGATCGCCAATCTGGTGAGCAGCGCCGTCCCTTCAGCTCCGCAAACGGCTGCCGCCGACACAGCAAACGTCACGCAAGGCGCCGCCGCCGAAGCGCAACCCACTCCAGCGCCTCCGCCTCTCCCCTCTCCCGTGTCGCCCCCTATGATCCCCTCCGCAAACGATAACGCGAGCACCGCGATCGAGCCCGCACCATCGCTCGACCCGCAGGGCTTTGAACCGGAACCGGGTAGCGCGACCGAGTCGATTGCGACCCAGGTCGCCCGAAGTGAGCGGGAAGACGCGGACGAGGAGAGGGACGATCGCCGCTGAGACCGGAGCGAACAGCGAGGCGGCAAGCCAGCCGCACGGGTGCGCCGGCCCCATCCATGACTAGCGAAAGCATGAGAACATGCAGGGGCAAGCGCCTTGGCTCTTCCCGCAGCATCTTTACCCCTCGTCGAAATCCCGCGCCAGTTCGCGACGGACATCCTCGCCGATGACGGCCATATGGCCATAAGCGGGGTGATCGATGCCGAACAACACCGTTCCCGATCCACTGCGCCACGCGGCAATCTGCGCGTCGGTGAAAGGGAAGTGAAGGAACTGCACGCTCGAGGCTCGGCCATCCGCCCTGCTCCGCTCGACATCGCCCTCTGCCACCGCACCGATCCGCTCGCCATTGACCGAGAGGTAGATGTGATCCTCGATACCGCCTAGCCTCGCCAGCGTGCGCGCTCGGATGACCGGATCGTCGATCTCCACCATCAAGGTGCAAGTGAGTTCGCGGCCGTTGGGGATCATCGGATTATAGGCTGCCAGTTCGTCGACCAACTGCTCCTCGCCGCCCTTCTCGATGCGCAACATCTCCTGCACCTGCAGCCACATGCTGTCCCAATTCTCGAAGGTCACGGTCACGAGCGGCCCTACCGAGAGGCGCCGGAAGCGCTTGCGCAGAATAGCTTCCTCGCGCTTTTCGGGCCGGATCGTCTCATAGGTGGCGAGGTCCATGATGTCCTCGGCGGTGATGACCCGCTGGTCGCGCGGCATGACGGTTTCCTTCCGCTGTTCAAAGTCCGTAGGCGCGCGCCATCAACTCGATCGGATGACCGATCCGCTCGGGTACCGCGTCGCTGCCGGAGAGTTGCATCACCTGCCTGAGGTGCGGCCCGGCCAGCGGGCACTCGCTCACCAGCACGTCCGGTTTGTCCTTGGCAAGCTGGCGCACCGCCGGCCGGCCGACCTTCACCGCGGTATCGAAATGCTCGGCGAAAATGCCCCATTTGCCGCCATGGCCGGAGCAGCGGTCGGTCAGGATCGGCTTGGCGCCCGGGATGAGGCGCAGCATCTCCATCGCCTTCGGCCCCATATTCTGCGCGCGCGCATGGCAGGCGAAATGGACGCCGATCTTCGCGTCCCATTCCTCGATCGGCATGAGGCCAGTCGCCTTGGCCAGCATCACCACATATTGCGAAACGTCGAACGTGTTGGCCGCGAGTGCAGCGATCCGCTCATTGTCCGGGTGCAGCAGCGGCCACTCGAACTTGAGCATCAGCGAACAGGACGTGGTGAGCGGCACCACCTCATAGCCCTCCGCGATCAGCGGCTCGAAATGGGCGGCAATGCGCTCGGCGGCACTGGCGACCGCGCCCAGATCACCATTCTCGAATTTGGGCATACCGCAGCATTCAGGATATTCGATGCGCACCGCTACGCCGTTATGCGCCAGCACCTTGATGGCCGCATTGCCCGGCGTCTGATCGTTGAAGTTGCCGTAGCAGGTCGCGTAGAGCGCCACCTTGCGGCCAAACGCCGGGCCATCCGGGTTGGGCGGCGGCACCAGCGCCTGCTGGTTGGCGAGCGGCACATCGGCATAGGCCGGCAGGTGCGCGCGCTTGTCGATGCCCAGCATGGCCTGCATGACGCCGCGCGCGGGGCTGCCCTCGCGGGTGGCAGCATTGGCCGGGCCGCTCACGAACCGGGCGAGCTTGCCGTTGCGGTCCGTCCGCGCCAACTCCCGGTCAGCGAAGCTCGTCTCGCCCTTGCGATGCTCGACGGCGCGGTAGCGCAGCATGAGGTGCGGAAAGTCGATATTGAACTCGTGCGGTGGCACATAGGGGCACTTCACCATGAAGCACATGTCGCAGAGGGTGCACTCGTCGGCGACCGCCTTCAGATCCGCCGCGCCGAGATCGTCCACCGATTCGCCCGGGCTCTCGTCGATCCGGTCGAACAGCAGCGGGAAACTGTTGCACAGGTTGAAGCAGCGCCGACAGCTGTGGCAGACATCGAACACACGGCGCATCTCCGCCTCAAGCGCGGCTTCGTCGTAAAAGCTTTCATCCTCCCAGGCGATGGGGTGGCGCATCGGCGCCTCGAGGCTCCCTTCCTTCATGCGTGCTCCTACGCGCCCTGCGCGGGCGCTCACCGGCCCGCGTTCCGCTCATGGAAACGGTCACCGGGCCGACCATCCGGCCCGGCTGACCCCGCGGATAACCGCGGATGCTGCCATCAGGCCTCGGCCAGAACCGCGTCCAGCGTCTTCTGGAATTTGCCGGCGTGGCTCTTTTCCGCCTTGGCCAGCGTCTCGAACCACTCGGCGATCTCGTCGAAACCCTCATCACGCGCGGTGCGCGCCATGCCCGGATACATATCCGTATATTCATAGGTCTCGCCAGCAATGGCCGACTTGAGGTTGCTCACCGTATCGCCGATCGGCATGTCCGTTGCTGGATCGCCGCCGCCGCCCTGGAGAAATTCGAGGTGGCCGTGCGCATGGCCGGTCTCGCCCTCCGCCGTGGAGCGGAACACCGCAGCGACATCATTATGGCCTTCGATATCGGCCTGCTGCGCGAAATAAAGGTAGCGCCGGTTCGCCTGGCTCTCGCCGGCAAACGCTTCCTTCAAATTGGTTTCGGTTTTTGAGCCCTTGAGTTCCATCGTCACTCTCCTTGTATCATCCGATTCTGTCGCGGACGTTTGTTTTCAAAGGAGCAGACTATACCCGCTGAGCCGCAAGGCCAGTGCATTGTCGCAATCAGCTTGATCGCCTCAATCGATTATAAATCGCTGATTAATCGCTATATATGAGAACGTGTCGCAATAGCGCACCCACTCACTCGCGCTTGAGCACATCCAGCGCTGCCACCGTCAGCGCCTTGCTCGCCGTGTCGATCACCGCCTCCGCATCGGGCGCGAAGAGCGGGCTGTGCAGCGATGGCAGCTTGAGCGTGCCGGCCTGCGCCGCTGCCATCTTGTCCGGCGCCACGCCGCCCACCCAGAAGATGAGGCTCTCGATCTTGTTGTCCGCCCGATAATATTGGCTGAAATCCTCGCCACCCATCACCGCCGGACGATGGCGCACACGGTCCGGGCCGAAATGCTGCCGAAATACATCCGCCATCCGGTCCGCGAACTGGGGCGTGTTATAAGTGGCGGGTGTATAATCTTTCTCCACGGTCATGATCGGCAAACGGTCCTCCGGCACGCCCGCCGCGATCGCCTCGCCACGGGCGATCCTCGCGATGCCGTCGAGCAGCGCCTGCCGTGTCCCGTCCGAATAACTCCGCACCGTGATGAGCAGCTTGGCCTCGTCGGGGATCACATTGTGTTTGGCACCCGCGACGAAGCTGCCGACCGTCACCACCGCCGGCTCATCTGGCGCGATCTCGCGGCTGACCAGCGTTTGCAGCGTCGTCACGATCCGCGCGGCAAGCACGATGGGGTCCCGCGTCGTCTGCGGATAGGCGCCATGCCCGCCCGAACCGCGCACGGTCAGGTCCACGCTGTCGACATTGGCAAGCGCGAAGCCGGGCACATAGCCGATCGTCCCGGCGGGCAGGTCCGCCGCATCGTGGAAGGCGATGACATGCGTGGGCTTGGGAAAGCGTGTGAACAGGCCATCGTCCAGCATCGCCTTGGCGCCGAGGCCGATCTCCTCGGCGGGCTGGAGGATCATGACCAGCGTGCCGGACCAGCGATCCTTGAGCGCGACAAGCGCCTGCGCCGCGCCGATCCAGGCGGACATATGCGTATCATGCCCGCAGGCGTGCATCACCGGGCTCTCGATGCCATCGCGCGTCGTCGCCACCACGGTTGAAGCGAAGGGGAGCCCTGTCTTTTCTTCCAGCGGCAGCGCGTCCATGTCGGCGCGGATCATCAGCACCGCTCCGGGCCCGTTCTCCAGCACCGCCACCACGCCGGTCTGCCCGACCTTCTCGGTTACGGCAAAGCCCAGCGTGCGCATCCGTTCGGCCAGCTTGGCGGCAGTCCTGACTTCCTGAAACGAAAGCTCGGGATGGGCGTGAAGATCGCGATACAGAGCGATGAGCCCGGGCAGGTCGCCCCCGACCTGCGCATCGACCGCCTTCGCCGCCGGTTCGATCCGCTGAGCTTCGCCCGGTGATTGCAACGCCATGAGTCCTCCTGCCACGCCGGCCAGCACCATCGCCCAAGACCGTCCCATACGCAAACCTCCCCCTCTACGGAGAGCATAGGCCATTGGGTCTGGCAGGAAACGGGGGATGGCTCGATGGCGGGCCGGCGCCGCCGGTGTCGATACGTGTCGCGAGGGGGACTCGAGGGCCGCTGATGGCCCATCGGCGGCCCTCGCGAAGCCACATGGCGCAACAGGACGCTGCTCCCGTTGGTCACTCACAGGCCGGGCGCCGACCGCATTTCATCTGTCATGGCGTGCGGCGGGAGGCTAGTCGACGCCTTCGGCGCAACCTGTCCCACGCCTCACGGCCGCAGCCCGAGCAAACGCTCCCTGCGGCGAGTCCCTAGTCCTTGGGGGCGACGTTGCGGGTCTGGATCAGCCACTTGCCGCCCACGCGCACCACATCGTCCACGCCCCGGCCGACCGCCGCAACGCGGGGGGCCGGCTCCACGCCAGCCGGGCCGCCGAACACCGTCATCCAGTAATAGCGGTAGCGGGCATGGTCCTTATCGACAAACTCGATGCTGGCATTGCTCATGATATGGTGCATGGCGAGGATCGTCTGCCCCTGCGCCCGGCGATCCTCCTGGCTCTTCTTGAGGTCGACGACCATCTTGCGGAGTGCGTCGCTCCCCTTGGTCGCGCCGAACGCGCCGTCGGGCGTGAACACGCTCACATAGGCATCCGCGTTAAAGGAATCGATCGCACGGACATAGTTCCACATCAGTGCCTCGATCTGCACACGATCCTCGGCCTGACGGATGATATCCGCGTCCGACGCCACGGCGGCCCCCGGCGCCCCCGCGAACAGCAGTGCACTCAACACAAAGGCCGTAATCTTATGGCATTTCATCATCATGGGTCCCCCCTCCCGTGAAATAGTCTGGCATTCCTCCGTCTGACGGCAGCCTGAGAGAGCCTCTCACCCCTCACGGCTGGTCAGGAGCACGCAGCGCGGCGCCTCCCATGCCGATCACCCTGCTCAACCAGCATTCGCCGCCGGCCCTGCATCCCCCTGCAAGGGATCCGGGGGCCGGCGGCGCGCATGTCAGACGAGGTTCGCCTTGTAGAGCTTGGTGAGCTCCGCCCAGGCCTTCTCGGCAGCCTGCTGATTGTAGACCTGGCTGCCGGGCACGCACCACCCATGATCGGCCGGATAGACCTCCACCGTCGCCGGACGTTTGGCGGCGGCGAAGGCCTCCCTGAGCACATCCTTCGCCTTTGGCTCGCGCGCATCGTCATTCTGAGCGACGGCGATCAGATAGGCGGCGTGGGTCTTGGGGATGAGCAGATGGGGGCTATCGGGCTTGTCGGTCACGAGCCCACCGCCATGGAAGCTGCCGACCGCGCCAATGCGCCCCGGCACAGCCGCGGCAGTCATGAAGGAGAGCGGTCCGCCCATGCAATAGCCCTGCACGCCCGCCTTCTTGCCCTTCGCCGTCTCTGGCTGGGCATCGAGGAATGCGAGATAGGCGACGGCATCCTTGGCCACGCCCGCGTCCGTCATCGCGCCGCGATAGCCGAACAGCGTTTCGCGAACCTTGGGATCGCTGAAATCGACTGCGCCCTCAACCACCGGCGCCTTCTTGCTGCGGTAGAACGGGTTGGGCACGAGCACGACATAGCCCTGCGCCGCGAGCCGCCGGCCGATTTCGCGGAAAACGGGACGCAAGCCCATGATGTCGGGCCAGACGAGCACAGCCGGCCATGTTCCCTTGCCTGCCGGATGGAACAGGGCCGCATCGGCCTCACCGTCGGCGGTCTTGACCGTCACATCCTTCTCGACGACATTTTCGGCGGCATGTGCCGCACTCGCGAGTCCCGCCGCGACGATGCCCGTCGCCACAAAGGTCCGGCGGGTGAGGTTCCAATCCTCGATCAATCCGGGATGAATATCATTATCACACATGTCGATTCTCTCCTGGCCCTCTATTATCGCGCCCATTGGTCCGCTGGCATCCACCATCTGTCAATAGCGCGCCGCTGATTAGCGTGAGAGAGCATCGACGTAAGGTGTTCGGGAATCGTCGTTTTTGCAATGATATCTCTTCAAACCGAGGGAATTAGATGACTAAGGGCCCCAGCGTCTGGGGCTCGCGGTCGCCAGTGTCCGGCTGTGCGGACGGAGCGGCGAAACAAACGCCTCCTCATCGCCGGGCAGCACCTATTTCGTGCCCGGAGAGTAATACAGCTTCGGGGCAGCGGTTCCCTGGCCACCGCCCGCTTTAAGTCGGCCGGTGGTCTGGTCGCTTATCGGCACCGCGGACGCTTGCCCGCCTCATCAAAACGTGTCGTCAACCGATTGGTGACCGCACCCTTCACCCTTGTGCCGTCGCCAATCCGTTGCCGGGCGCAGGCTCACTGCCGCCTCCCGCCTCCACCGCATCGCCGACCGCCGGTTCGGGCAATCGCGCGAGCGTCTCGATCGCTGTCACGTCCTCGATTTCGCGCGATCCGGTTTCGACGCTCAACTCCTTGAAACGACGCCCCGTCACCAGCACGCGGTTTTCGAAGCTGGAGACGAATTTATTGTAGTGCGTCACCGAGCCGTTGAGGCTGCGGCCGAGCGCGGACAGGTGGCCCGCTGCCACCGCCAGCCGCTCATACATCTCCTTGCCGAGCGCACCGACAAGCTGCGCTTCCTCGGCCAGCTTCTCCTGCCGCCAAACGCTCGCCACGGTGCGGGCGATGGCGACCAGATTGGTTGGCGTCGCCAGCAGCACGCGGCGCTCGAAGGCCCACTCCCACAGGCCGTCATCCTGCTCCAGCGCGGCGGAGAGAAAATGCTCGCCGGGGATATACATGACGACATAGTCCGCTGCCTTGCCGAAACGCGCCCAATAATCCTTGGCGCCAAGTTGCTGGGCGTGCAGCCGCAACGATCCGGCATGGGCACGCAGATGCGCGGTGCGGGCAGCCTCGTCCACCTCCTCGCTCGCGTCGAGATAGGCGTTGAGCGAGCATTTGGCGTCGATAATCAACTCACGCCCGCCCGGCAGGCGCACGATCACGTCAGGCCGCAACCGCCCATCCTCGGTATCGATTGAGACTTCCTGGCGGAAATCGATATGCTGGGCGAGCCCGGCCTGCTCCAGCACATTCTGCAAGGATTGCTCGCCCCAGCGGCCCCGTGCCTTGGGACTGGAACGCAGCGCGTTGACCAGCCGCGCGGTTTCGTCGCGCACCTGCCCCTGCCCCGCGCGCACCATCTCCACCGCCTCGCGCAGGCTGGCATAGCTGTCAACCCGCTCCTTCTCGACGCGGCCGAGCCCCTCCTCGTAACGCTTGAGCGTAGTCTCCACCGGCTGGAGCAGCGCCTTGAGGCTGGCTTCACTCTTCTCATGCGCCTGGTTGAAGCGCTGATCCGCCCGCTCGATCAGCGCGCGCTGCGCTTCATTAAGCAGCTTGCCCGCCGTCTCGCTGAACTGCGCGGAAAGCTGCTCGCGTGCCTCTTGCAGGCTCTTGAGCTGAGCGGCGAACGCCTCACTCCGCGCGGCATGATCGGCGCGCAAAGCAGCCAGATCGCGCTCGGCGGCGTCCCGCGCCGCGTCGGTCGCCTCCAGCCGCTCGCGTAGCGCATCCGCCTGCCCGGCCCGCTCGGTCGCGACGGCGAGATCGCGCAACGCAGCGTTGCGCATTTCCTCCAGCGTCGCAAGCCGGTCCGCCAGCGCGCGCCGCTCAGCCTCTACCGGCGCGGCCATGCGCCCCCGGACCACCCAGCCAAGCGCGAGCCCCGCCAGCACGGCAACAAGAATGGCAACGAGACTTTCCAGCGACACCGGCGACCCCTCATGTAGAACGAAAAGGGAACTTACGCGCTCACTCCTAACGACGCAAGCGCCCTCCCGTTCAAACCCGCGCCGCCCGCCCCAGCGTCAACGGCTCCCCCATGATCCGCTGCGCGATGAGCGTCGCCATCTGCGCGGTTGCGGGATCATCCATCGACTTGCGCATGATCGCGCGCTGCTCCGCGCGCCTGGCCGGGTCGCGCTCGCTGAGCTGCTGCTTGAAATGCTGCGCGCTGGGAGAGGTCACCTCCAGGAAGATGCGCCGCCGCTGTTCGGCATAATCATCCAGCAGATGCTCGCCCGCCTGCCCGTGGACAACCGCGCCGAGGATCTGGGAGAGCGCGTTGGCGTCCATCACCCCGGTCGTCAGCCCCAGCCCACCGCAGGGATTGCAGGCATGGGCGGCATCGCCGGCAAGCAGCACACGGTCGACGCGGAAACGCGGCGCGCAGCGCTCGTGACAGCGATAGGGCGCTGCCTGAACCACGCGATATGGCTCGCCTGCGGGGATGAAGGCGCGATAACGCTCGGGGATCCGCTGCGCCATCGTCGCCTCGTCGAGACGGCTGTCCTCGCCATAGGTCAGCCGCCAGAGAGGGCCTTTGCCAAGCCGCGCGACAACCGCCCAGTTGACCGGATCGACCACCATGTTCGCATCGCAATAGCCGAGCTTGTGGAAATCCACCTCGACATTGGTGGCGACAAAACGCTCGGGCCAGGTGAAGCCCTCGAATGGCAGGCCGAGCAGGTGCCGCACGGTGCTACGCGCACCGTCCGTGCCGACCACCCAGCGCGCGCTGATCTGCGTCGGCCCGTCCGGCGTCTCCACGTCCAGCAGCACGCGCTCGCCGGCCTGCTCCAGCCCGACCACGCGATGCCGCCAATGCACCCGCGCATGGGGCAGGCGCTGGAGATGATCGGAGACAACGCCGGCCAGTTCATGCTGCCCGAAATGCAGGTTGAAGGGATATAACTGCCCCGGCAGCGCCCCCTTCTGATAATCCAAGGCGATCACCTCGCCCACTTCCGGGTAGCGCATCGCCAGCCGCTCACAGCGATAGCCGATGGCAAGGCAGTCATCGATCACGCCGAGCCGATCGAGAAGCTCCAGGGTCGTGGGGAAGTAGATCGCGGCGCGCGGCGAATTGACGATGTCGTCGGCCGCATCGAGCAGCGTCACGTCGATACCCTGCCGCGCCAGCCCCAGCGCGACCAGAAAACCCACCGGCCCCGCGCCGACGATGACGACGTCCCGCTGCTGCGCCATTGGCACATCTCTCCAGACCGGCTCGGCCGTTGCCGAACCCGGTTCGCCCGCAGCCTGACCGTCGCTGGCCGACTTGTCAATTTGTTCTATTTATGTTCTCATTACACCATGGCTGCCATCAAGGGGCGCGGCGCGCCCGCCAACACCGTATCCACCCGTTTCGCGCTGCCCGCCCGGCAGGCCGATGGCGCGTGGCTGGACTGGCTACGCGATGAACCCGACGAGGCCTTGCCGCCGCTGCGCACCACCGTCACGCAGGAGCATGCCCGCACCATCATCACCCGCAACAACTCGCCGGACGTCGGGTTCGACCAGTCGATCAACGCCTATCGCGGCTGCGAGCATGGCTGCATCTACTGCTTCGCGCGGCCGAGCCATGCGCGGCTGGACCTCTCGCCGGGGCTCGATTTCGAGAGCAAGCTGTTCGTCAAACCGGACGCGGCGGCGCTTCTCCGCAAGGAACTGGCGCACCGGCGCTATGTCGTCAGCCCGATCGCGATGGGCACCAATACTGATCCCTATCAGCCGATCGAGGCGCAGTGGCGGATCACCCGCGCCTGCATCGAGGTGCTCGCCGCCTGCCGCCATCCGCTGATGATCACCACCAAGTCCGACCGGGTGACACGCGACATAGACCTGCTGGGGCCGATGGCGGCGGATGGGCTGGTGGCCGTGGGCATTTCGCTCACGTCGCTCGATCCGGCACTGGCCCGCACGCTGGAGCCGCGTGCGCCCCATCCCCGCAAGCGCCTCGCCGCAATGCGCGCGCTGGCCGAGGCGGGCGTGCCGGCCCACGCCTGCCTCGCGCCGATCATCCCGGCGATCAACGATCACGAGATCGAGGCGCTGGTCGCGGCGGCGGCCGAGGCAGGCGTGCGCTCGGTCTCCTACATTCCCGTGCGCCTGCCGTTCGAGGTGGCGCCCCTGTTCCGCGCCTGGCTGGCCGAGCATTTTCCCGACCGCGCCGCCAAGGTGATGAGCCATATCCAGGCCCTGCGCGGCGGCCGCGACAATGATCCCGCCTTCGGCAGCCGCATGCGCGGTCAAGGCCCCTTCGCCGCGCTGCTCCACAGCCGGTTCGACAAGGCCCGGCGCCGCCATGGCCTCGCTCAAGGCCGCATCACCCTGCGCCACGACCTGTTCGTCCCGCCAAGCGATCAGGGACGGCTGTTCTAAGCCGCAGGCAAAAATTCGTTGTCCCCCGGCGGGGAGCCCGTGACATGGTGCGGACACAGGCGATCCCGACGCGACGACATTTCGGGCAGTCTGGTTAGCAAAATGGCGGCCATGTGATCAGCAGTTGCCAACTACCTTGGCCGCATCCATGGCGGCGAGCACTGGAGGGTTTTTCCACTGGATATTGGGGCGGCGCAAGTAATCCGCAGCCTCAGATATGTAGTCGAGTTCCTCCTTCGACGGCTTGTTCCCGTAGCCGCGATTGAGCGAGGGACAACCAAATTGTTCAACGCTTAATTGTTGCGCTTCGTACGCCAACGCCGCAAATTCTGAGGCCCCCTCAATCTCGGCGTCAGTTGGTTGGATGGGCCATAGGAGAATGCCCTTGATCCATCCTCCTTTTCTTACATGAGTGTCCATCCACTCATCGTAGCGAAGCAACTTCCCCACGGCGGCGGCGCGTTCTTGAATACCCTCTCTGGTGTCGATGGCATGATTGATTGGCGTTGCGGAAAGGAAGCGGATCGCAAAGTACGCCGTGACCCCGAATCCTGCCAACACCCAAGGCATAACCTTGATCGCTTTCCTCACTCCTGGATCGCGAGCAGCTTCCTTCTGCAGGTGTGAGAGTAAGTTGTCGGAGACGTAGTTGACGGCAGGATTCCATGATGGATCACAGTTGGCGCGGATTGCCGCGATATCCGCTGCGACGAGATCATACGCCTGATCGTGACCCTCCGACGTGTCAAGCAGCACGTCCACGTATTTGTTGCGGATCTCCTTGAACTTGGCTTCTAGGCTATCATGCTGTTCCTTGGCCGCTTTCCATTCTCGCTTGTCGAGTGTGCTTTCGACATCTGCCAACGCGACGATCTTGGCAGCCAATAGCAAGAGTTGATCAATATAATCCTCACCCATATTCTCCCCCCTCCCATGTGCATGGGAGCTTAGGTTATTTGGGTCAATCTGCGTATTCGCGGAGGACTGATAAGGAATAATTATTTGTCGTGCAGTCCGAGCATCCAGAGGGAGGCTGTCCGCTGTCCACCCCGAATCGGTCATCAGCCATCTCTTAGGTCTGAAGACCGCAGACGATCATCAAGGCCGTGCTCTGTCCACGGACTTTACCACGGCATTCCACGCATGGGCATGACGCCGCCTTCACCAGATGCGGTAAACCTGTCCCCGTCCCCCTAGCGCGACGACACCAGCGCCAGCTTGGGCGCGCCGCCCGCCAGCTCCACCGAGCGAATGCCGGGGATCGTCTCGATCCGCTCGGCCAGTTCGCTGTCGAGCTGGAAGTCGCTGCCCAGGCGCACCCGCGCCTCGCCGGCCGCGGTCATCGCGTGGATCTCCACCACCGAGCGGCCGCCCCGGCGTTGCATCAGCATAGCGGCGAGCGGAGCGATCGCCTCGGGTGCCTCGACGGTCAGCACCATCCGCAGCCGCGTCGTGCTGGCGACCCGTGCAAAGGGTGTCACGCCCCGCACCGTCACGCGCGGCGTCTCCTCGCCCGGCTGACGGTCCAGCTCAACCGTGAGCAGCGCGCATTCGCCATCCTCGTGCAGCCGCGCGAGCAGCTTGCAGCCGTCCTCGTCGAAGCAACTCGCCTGGAACTGGCCGCTGCTGTCGGAGAAGGTGGCCGAGACGAAGCGCCCGCCCTTGCGCGTGTCGCGCCAGCGCAATTCCTCGATCAGGCCCGCCATCGCCGCGCCGGTGCGCTCGCCGCTGCTCAGGCTGTCCGCCGCCCCACACAGCTCGGCGAACGTCCGCACGCCCCGCTCGCGCGCCACCTCTCGATAGCGGTCGACCGGATGCGCCGAGAAATAGAAGCCGAACGCCTCCTTCTCCTGCGCCATGCGCTCGCTCTGGGTCCAGTTGGCATTGCTGGGCAACGGCACGTCGGCATGGGCGGCATCGTCGCCGCCGAACAGCCCGCCCTGCCCGCTCTCGCGCATGTCGGCCGCCTTGGCCGCCACGGTGAGGATCGTCTCGGCGGCGGCATATACCACGCCGCGATCCAGCCCGAGCCCATCGAACGCGCCGGCGGCGGAGAGGCTCTCAAGCTGGCGCCGATTGAGCAGGCGCGGCTCGATGCGGCCGGCGAAATCGTCGAGATCGCGGAACGGCCCTTTCGCCTCCCGCTCCTCGACCAGTGTCTCCATCGCCTTTTCGCCCACGCCCTTGAGGCCGCCGAGCGCATAACGCACCGCATAGCGCGTGGGATCGGCCGGGTCCGGCTCCACGGTGAAGTCGGCGGCGCTCAGGTTGATATCGGGCGCCAGGCACGTCAGCCCCATGCGCCGCATATCGTCCACGAACACGCAGAGCTTGTCGGTCTGGTGGATGTCGAACGCCATGGAAGCGGCATAGAATTCCGCCGGATAATGCGCCTTGAGCCACGCCGTCTGGTAGGCGAGCAGCGCGTAGGCGGCCGCGTGGCTCTTGTTGAAACCATAGCCGGCGAACTTGTCGATCAAGTCGAACAGCTCGTTGGCCTTCTTCGCGTCGATGCCGTTGCCCTTGCAGCCTTCCACAAAGGTAGCGCGCTGCGCGTCCATCTCCGCCTTGATCTTCTTGCCCATGGCGCGGCGCAGCAGGTCCGCGCCGCCCAGCGAGTAGCCGGCGAGGATCTGCGCCGCCTGCATCACCTGTTCCTGATAGACGAAGATTCCGTAGGTTTCCTTCAGCACCGGCTCCAGCAGCGGGTGGGGATAATCGATCTCCTCCTCGCCATTCTTGCGGCGGCCGAACAGCGGGATGTTGTCCATCGGCCCCGGTCGGTAGAGCGAGACCAGCGCGATGATATCGCCGAAGTTGGTGGGCTTCACCGCGGCGAGCGTCTTGCGCATGCCTTCCGATTCAAGCTGGAATACGCCCACTGTGTCGCCGCGCTTCAGCAGGTCGTACACCGCCTTGTCGTCCCAGCGCAGGGTATTGAGGTCCACCTCGGTCCCGCGCCCGGCGATCAGGTGCACCGCCCGCTGGAGCACGGAGAGCGTCTTGAGGCCGAGGAAGTCGAACTTCACCAATCCCGCGCTCTCGACATATTTCATGTCGAACTGGGTCACTGGCATGTCGGACTTGGGATCGCGATAGAGCGGCACCAGCTTGCTCAGCGGCCGGTCGCCAATGACGACGCCCGCCGCATGGGTGGAGCTGTTGCGCGGCAGCCCTTCCAGCATCATCGCCTGATCGACGAGGCGCTTGATCTGCGAATCAGCCTTATATTCGGCCACAAACTCGGCCGATCCGTTCATCGTCCGCTCCAGTGTCCAGGGATCGGTCGGGTGGTTCGGTACCAGCTTGGCGAGCCGATCGACCTGATTATAACCCATCTGGAGAACGCGGCCGGTATCCTTGAGCGCCGCGCGCGCCTTCAGCGTGCCGAAGGTGATGATCTGCGCGACATGGTCGGAGCCATATTTCTTCTGCACATAGCGGATAACTTCGCCGCGCCGCGTTTCGCAGAAGTCGATGTCGAAATCCGGCATCGAGACGCGCTCGGGGTTGAGGAAACGCTCGAACAGCAGCCCCAGCTTGAGCGGATCGAGATCGGTGATGGTGAGCGCCCAGGCGACCACCGAGCCGGCGCCGGATCCGCGCCCCGGCCCCACCGGAATATCCTGTGCCTTCGCCCATTTGATGAAGTCGGCCACGATCAGGAAGTAGCCGGGGAAGCCCATCTGATTGATGATCCCCAGCTCATAATTGAGCCGATCCGTGTAAAGCCGGACCTCATCGGGGTCGGTTATGCCCGCTTTCTCCAGCCGCGCGGCCAGGCCCGCCTCGGCATCGACGCGCAGCTGCACCTCCTCGCCTTCCCGGTCGCCGGCAAGGCTGGGGAGGATCGGCTTGCGCTTGGGGGCCCGGACCGCGCAACGCTGTGCGACCACCAGCGTGTTGGCGATCGCCTCGGGCAGATCGGCGAACAGCGCGACCATCGTGTCGGCCGGCTTCATCCAGCTCTGCGGTGAGCTTTTCGGCCGGTCGTCGCTCTCGACATAACTGCTGTTGGCGATGCAGAGCAGCACATCGTGCGCGCCGTGGAAGGCCGCGTCCGCATAACAGGCCGGGTTGGTCGCGACGATCGGCAGGCCCCGCGCATAGGCGAGGTCGAGCAGCGCACTCTCCGCCCGCTCCATCACCGGATCGCCCGCGCGAGACAGCTCGATGTAGAGCCGGTCGCCGAACAGCGCCTGCAACCGGCCGAGATAGGCACCGGCCGCCTCCGGCTGGTCCTCCGCCAGCAGCCGCGCCAGCGCGCCCTCGCCCGAGGCGGTGAGGCAGATCAGCCCGTCGGCATGGGCGGCGAGCGTGTCCATGGTGACATGCGCATCCGCCTCGACCGGTCGCTCGACATGCGCCTGGCTGACCAGCGCGCACAGATTGTCGTAGCCGGTCTCGTCCTGCGCGAGCAGCACCAGCCAGTCGATCGCGAGCGGGGCTGTCTCTGGCCGGTCCGGCCGCGCTACAGCCAGCGTCACCCCGATGATCGGCTGCACCCCGGCCTTGGCGGCCGCGTCAGAAAAGGCCATCGCCGCATACAGGCCATTCCGGTCGGTCAGCGCAGCGGCGGGAAAACCAAGTTCCTTCGCCCGCGCCGCGAGTTGCTTGGGCGAGATGGCGCCTTCCAGCAGCGTATAGGCCGAGAGGTTACGGAGCGGGAGATAGGGCGCATGAGCCATGGCGGCTCCCTTATGTGGCGCGGTGGCGGCGCAACACAAGTCATTCCCGGCGCGGCGCCACACTTGTCCACAGGCTTTTTCCGCCGCAGCCCTAAATCCTTGCCCCTGCGCAGGAAACATGCTGCAATCACCCAGCCAACTCACTGTGGGGGAGTGTGCCAATGTCAGTCGAGACACCTGAGAATCCCGTTGGATCCATCGCCGCGCGCGCCAAGGCCATCATCCTAAAGCCCAAGGAGGAATGGCCGGTCATTGAACGAGAAACGACGTCGAGCGGGGATATCTTCACCCGCTACGCCCTGCCGCTCGCCGCAATCGGCCCGGTCGCGACCTTTCTGGGCGGTCAGATCTTCGGCTATGGCGCGTTCGGCGTCAGTTTCAAGCCATCGTTCGCCGGCGGCCTCGCGCAGGCCGTCATCAGCTACGTCTTCTCGCTGATCGGCCTGTTCGTCATCTGCTTCGTCGCGGACAAGCTGGCGCCCAAGTTCGGCGGCGAGGCCAGTTCGCGCAATGCCTTCAAGCTGGTTGTCTATTCGATGACGGCGGGCTGGCTGGCGAGCATCTTCGGCCTCATTCCGTCCCTCTCTCTCCTCGCCATTGTCGGCTTGTATTCCTTCTATCTGTTCTACACCGGCGCCGGTCCGCTGATGAAGGTGCCGGCGGACAAGACGCTGACCTACACCATCGTCACGGTCATCTGCGTGATCGTGCTCTATCTCGTCATCGGCGCTATCACCGCCAGCTTCTCGCGCATGATCGGTGTGGGCGGGCCAAACTACGGCGCGGTGATGGAGAGCACCGAGGGCGGCACCCTCTCCATCCCCGGCGTCGGCACGATCGACACCAGCAAGATCGAGCAGGCCGCCAAGGACATGGAGAGCGCGACGGCAAGTGACGGCAAGTCGGTCGAGCCGGCCGCGTTGCAGGCGTTGCTGCCGGCCAGCATCGGCGGCTTCCAGCGCACCGCTGTCGAGAGCATGCGCGCCGGCCCCGGCAGCCAGGCCGAAGGCACCTATGAAGCGGGCGAGAAGAGCTTCACGCTCAAGATCACCGATGCCGCCGTGATGGGCGCGATGGCCGGGCTGGGCGCGGCTATCGGCGTGGAGGCCAACAGGGAGGACGCCGACGGCTACGAGCGCACCTCCACCAAGGACGGCAATCTCGTCGTCGAGAAGTGGGACCGCGCCGCGCAGAGCGGCAGTTTCATGACCATGGTCGCCAAGCGCTTCTTGATCGAGGCGGATGGCGACGCCGCCAGCATCGACGAGTTGAAGGCAGCCGTCGCCGCCATCGACGCCGGCAAGCTCGCGGGGCTGACGCGGAACTGAGCGGAGCGCCCGCGCGCGTGAGGGCCGGGGCGATGCCCTTGCCCTCACTCTTGGCACGCGTGCCCGAACCGCAGGAATAGCCGATCCACGCTCCGCTCCCGCGGCGGTGCGGGTATATTGTGAGCGGGGGGATCATTCCCCCCTCCGGCACGATCCGCTCAAGCTCATCGGATATTGGCGCACCTGCGCAGGCAGGAGCGTTAGGGCCTAACCCCAGTCCCCTGTCGTCCTGAGCGCCCGCCTGCGCCGAGCACGCCATCCCGTTATCGCATCACCACTCCAGTTCGGTCCCGTCATAGGCATAGAAGCGCCCGGTGCGCCCGAGATCGAGATCGTCCAGCACCTTGCGGATACCGGCTGCGCTGGTTTCCACCGAAATATCGGCGCCGGGGCCGCCCATGTCGGTCCGCACCCAACCGGGATGCAGCGCGGCGACGGCAATGCCGTCCTCCCTGAAAGCACCCGCGAGGCACTGGAACACCTTGTTCACCGCCGCCTTGGAAGCGCGATAGGCAATGAAATTGGGGTGGGTCGTCTGGAAGGACCCCATCTGGCTGGAGATGACCGCAACCCGCCCATGCCCGGCCGCCCGCACATTGGGGAGCAGCGCCTGCACCACGCGCAGCGGCCCCAGCACATTGGTGTCGAGCGTCGCAAGGAAGCCGGGAAAGTCCATCTCGGTCGCGCTCTGTGCCTCGGGGCCGATCACGCCCGCACTGGCGATGACGAGGTCGATCGGGCGCCCCGCCAAGGCGTGGGCCAGCGCCGCCACCGATGCGTCGTCCGTCACGTCGAGCGGCTGGACCTCGCCGATCGCCCCGCCGGCCTTGTCGGCTCCGCGTATGCAGCGAATGACGTCATGGCCTTCACGCGCATATTGCCGGGCCAGCTCCAGGCCGATCCCGCGATTGGCGCCGGCGATGAGGATGGTGGCCATGTCGTGCTCCTGTTGTTGCCTGCCGTGGGACGGATTTCTGATTTACGCATTTCTGGTGCAGGCCGCGAGTCGTGTCGCTCCTTCGCGGCGAACGCGGTCGCTAAGCCCGCGATTGTGCCGCCCACTCGCCACAACCCTCGGCAGGATGGACCACCCTGCTACGGCACCTCATACGCCTGCAAAGCAAGTTCCCGGGCGGTCGGAACCGGCACCGTGGTCTATAAGCGCGCCGCCTTGATGCTGCGGAGTTCGCTCAACAGGGCTCGGACCGGAAACGCGCCCTCTCGGATACTCAGTCCAGCACGCCGTCGTGGAGCCGCACGATCCGGTCCATCCGCGCCGCCAGTCGCTCGTTATGCGTCGCGATCAGGCCCGCCGAGCCCTGCTCGCGCACCAGGCGGATGAACTCGTCCAGCACGATGTCGGCTGTGCGCTCATCCAGATTGCCCGTGGGTTCGTCCGCCAGCACCAGAGCCGGGCGGTTGGCCAGCGCGCGCGCCACAGCGACGCGCTGCTGCTCCCCACCGGAGAGCCGGCTCGGCTTGTGATCGAGACGCTCCGCAAGGCCGAGGCTGGTGAGCAGGCTCGCCGCGCGCTCCCTCGCTTCGTCCGGAGTCTTGCCCCGGATGAGCTGCGGCAGGATCGCATTCTCGATCGCGCTGAAATCCGGCAGCAAATGGTGAAACTGATAGACGAAGCCCAGTTTCTCGCGCCGCAGCCGGGTCCGTCCATCGCTTCCCTCGCCGGCCACCTCCACGCCGCACAGGCGGATCGAGCCGCCATAGCCCCCTTCGAGCAGGCCGACCGCTTGCAGCATGGTCGACTTGCCGCTCCCGGACGCACCGAGCAGCGCGACAATCTCGCCCGCCGCGACCGTCAGGTCCACGCCGCGCAGTACGTCGATCTTTGCGCTGCCCTGCGTGAAGCTGCGCGAGAGTGATGAGACGGACAGCACCTCACTCATAGCGCAGCACCTGCACCGGATCGGTATTGGCGGCCTTGTAGGCCGGGTAGAGCGTGGCAAGAAAGCTGAAGCCGACCGCCATCAGGCAGATGCCGCCAATCTCCACCGGATCGGGCTTGGAGGGCAGCGTGGTGAGGAAGCGGATTGACGGGTCCCAGATTTGCTGGCCCGTGAGCATCTGCACACCGTCCAGAATACCCTGCCGAAAATAGAGAATGATGAAGCCCAGCCCCAGCCCGGCCAACATCCCGAGCGACCCAATCGTCACGCCCACCGTCACGAAGATGCGCAGCAGGCTGCTCCGCGTCGCTCCCATGGTACGCAGAATGGCGATATCGCGAGTCTTGGCGCGCACCAGCATGATGAGCGAAGACAGAATATTGAACACCGCCACCAGAATGATGAGCGAGAGGATGACGAAGGAGACCACCCGGTCCACCTGCAGCGCCTCGAACAGGCTGGAGTTCATCTGCCGCCAGTCAATAACGACCGCGCGCCCCTCCATAGCCTTGGCCAGCGGCGCCATATATTCGCCGATCCGGTCCGGGTCGTTCGTCTGCACTTCCACCATGCCGACCTTGTCGCCGAGCAGCAGCAGCGTCTGCGCGTCCTGCATCGGCATGATGATGAAGGCCTTGTCGTAATCGTAGATGCCGATCTCGAAGATGGCGCCGATCTCATAGGGAATCTGGCGCGGCATCGTGCCGAATGGTGTCGAGCGACCGGAGGGGTTGATCACCGTCACCGTCTGGCCGAGGCTCGCGCCGAGATTCTCCGCCAGCCGCGAGCCGATCGCCACCTTGCCGCTACCGGCGCGGATCGCGTCCAGCGAGCCGGCGACCACCTTGGCCTTGAGCGACGGGTTCTCGCGGATGTCGTGCTCGGTCATTCCACGGATCAGCGCCGCCTCCGCGCGGCCCTGATAGATGGCGAGCAGCGGCTGCTCGATGAGTGGGGTCACGCTGGTTACGCCGGGCGTCTTGCGCGCCTGTGCCGCGATGTCCTGCCAGTTGTCGAGGCGGCCGCCATAGCCCTGCACCACGGCATGGCCATTCAGCCCGACGATCTTGTCGAACAGCTCCGCACGGAAACCGTTCATCACGCTCATCACCACGATCAGCGCGGCCACGCCCAGCATCACCGCAGCGAGGCTGATCGAGGCGACCATGAAAATAAATCCCTCCCCCTTACCGGGCAGCAAATAGCGCCGGGCGATCATTCTTTCGTAGCGGGAGAGGATCATGAAGCTGCGGGGTCTCGCTGAGGGTCCGCGCCTGCTTATGGCGCGCGCGAGACGGTGGCAAGGGGCGTCCATTGCGCCCGGCCGGAAACCGGCCATGCCGTAGGGTCATCGCGGCAGAGGACAAGCTGTTGCGGAATTGGCACAGATCACGAAACATTTGATTGAGGCCGCAACTTGGCCCGTGACAGGACCCGGTGCCTCGCATAGCTTCCGGTTCGAAACACAGGCTTTTCATAGCAGGCCGTGGTTCAGGGAGATCGCATCCCGCCTTACGCTTGAGGGGGCCGTTAAGGTGCGCGGAACGCGATCCCAAAAGGGGGAGACGATTTATCGTCCACGGGCGCCCGGATTGGAAACGATCCGGGCGCTTATCCTTTGCGGGTCGCAAAATCCCAGACCGTATCGCTGTTTGACCTCCGCATTGGCATCGCCTTAGGCCAACGTCGCCCCGGAGACGCAGTCGTCCTGCGCCTGCCAAGGGCGGCTCTTCCACCCGCGTGGGCACAGCGCAGTTCACCCTCTTGAAAGCTCATGTCCTGTCCATATCTGGATGGCATCCGGTCGCCGCTTCTGGGGCCGGATGATGCTTCGGGTGCCTCTTGGGCCCGGCATCGCACTTCAAACACGCTCCAGCAGGAGGATTTGATCATGCGTAGCTTTGACCTTAGCCCCTATCGCCGAACCACCGTCGGCTTCGACCGCTTGTTCGATCTCATCGAGAACAGCGCACGTCTTCAGCAGGTGGACAACTATCCGCCCTATAACATTGAACGGCTTGAAGAAGATCGCTACCGCGTGACGCTCGCCGTCGCCGGGTTCAAGCCGGATGAGATCGACATCACGGCGCAGCAGAACCTCCTCCAGATCACCGGCCGGAAGGCTGAGAATGCGGAAAGCGATCGCAGCAATTACCTGCATCTCGGCATCGCCAACCGCAGTTTCGAGCGCCGCTTCGAGCTGGCCGACTTCGTCCGCGTCGAGCGCGCCGATCTCGCCGATGGCTTGCTCACCGTCGATCTGATCCGCGAGGTGCCTGACGCGATGAAGCCCCGCAAGATCGCCATCAACGGCAAGGGCGCCGTCGTCGAGCATCCCGCCGTCGAGCACCAGGCGGACAAGAACGCCGCCTGAGCCAGCACAGGTCCCAAGCGGAAGGGCGTCCGGGCAACCGGGCGCCCTTTCCTGTCACGGCATGGCCGCGATTCGATAGTGATAACCGTGCATGTCGCGCGCAATGCCGAGGCGTCGGTAGAGGTGCAGCGCGGCTTCTTTGCCAGCCCCCGCCCAGCGGCTCCATGCCGCCACACAGGCCGAACGAAGGCGGGGCCCCTTCGCCTCACAAACACCACGAAGCGATCCGCCAGGGATCAGGGAATAGCTACGGCGGCGATAGTCAGGCCTGAGGCAGGGCCTCTCGCCCTGCCTGCTCAAATGAGCGGATGTGCGCACACCGTCCCGAAAGGCGATGCCAGTCGCTGCGCCCTCACCGGCTGGCAATGCGTCCCACCGCGTCGATCGCGTCGCCTTTAAACCAATCGGCTCTGCTTGAGCGCCGCGGCGATGAAGCTGCGGAACAGCGGGTGCGGATCGAACGGCTTGGATTTCAGTTCCGGGTGGAACTGCACGCCGATGAACCAGGGATGGTCCGGCCGCTCGACAATTTCTGGCAGCGCGCCGTCGGGCGACATGCCCGAGAAGATCAGCCCGCCCGCCTCGAGCGGCTCGCGGTAGCGCGCATTCACCTCGTAGCGATGGCGATGGCGTTCGCTGATTTCATCCGTCTCGTAGATGCCCGCCACGACGCTGTTACCGGTCAGTTTGGCGGGATAAGCCCCGAGCCGCATGGTGCCGCCCAAATCCGTGTCTGCATCACGCTGCTGCAAGCCTTCCTTGCTCATCCACTCGGTGATGAGGCCGACAACCGGCTCGTCGGTCGGCCCGAACTCGGTGGTCGAGGCATCGGCAATGCCCGCCGTGTTGCGCGCGCCCTCGATGCAGGCCATCTGCATACCAAGGCAGATGCCGAAGAACGGCACGGCGCGCTCGCGGGCGAAGCGCACGCTGGCGATCTTGCCTTCCGATCCGCGCGCGCCAAAGCCACCCGGCACAAGGATGCCGTGCATCGGCTCGAGCTGGGCCGCGATATCGCTTTCCTCAGCCTCGAACAGCTCAGCGTCCAGCCACTGCACCTTCACCTTGACGCGGTTGGCGAGGCCACCGTGCATCAGCGCCTCGTGCAGCGATTTATAGGCATCCGGCAGGCCGACATATTTGCCGACGACGCCAATCGTCACCTCGCCCTCGGGGTGATCGTAGCGGTCCATGATGTCCTGCCAGCGCGCCAGGTCCGGCTCGCGGGCGCCCTCGATCCCGAAAGCCTCCAGCACCGCCCGGTCCAGCCCTTCCCGGTGATATTGCACCGGCACCGCATAGATGCTGCGGGCGTCCAGAGCCGGGATCACGGCCTCCTTGCGGACATTGCAGAACAGCGCGATCTTGGCCCGTTCGCTGTCCGGCAGCGGCTGCTCGCAGCGGCAAAGCAATATGTCCGGCTGGATGCCGAGCGACGTCAGTTCGCGCACGCTGTGCTGGGTCGGCTTGGTCTTCAGCTCGCCCGCCGCCGCGATGTAGGGCACCAGCGTGACGTGGACGAAGATGGATTGCTTGGGCCCCAACTCATTATGGAGCTGGCGGATCGCCTCCATGAAGGGCAGGCTCTCGATATCGCCGACCGTGCCGCCAATCTCGCAGAGCACGAAATCGACATCGTCGGTCTCGGCCAGCGCGAACGCCTTGATCTCGTCGGTGACGTGCGGAATGACCTGCACCGTCGCGCCGAGATAGTCGCCGCGCCGCTCCTTCTGGATGATCGTCTGGTAGATGCGCCCCTGCGTGACGTTGTCCGCCTGTCGGCTCGCAACGCCCGTGAAGCGCTCATAGTGGCCAAGGTCGAGGTCCGTCTCTGCCCCGTCGTCCGTCACATAGACTTCGCCATGTTGATATGGCGACATCGTGCCGGGATCGACGTTCAGATAGGGGTCGAACTTACGAGTGCGGACCTTGTAGCCACGCGCCTGCAAAAGCGCCCCGAGGGACGCGGCCATAAGACCTTTGCCAAGCGAAGAGACCACGCCGCCGGTGATGAAAATGAACCGCGCCATGGGAGAGAAGGCTTAAGCTGAACCCGTGCAAGAGGGCAAGCGGACGAATCCGCTTTGCGAGAAAAAATATTGCGCGCTGTCTTATTGAGCGAGCGGAACGGCTTGATTCTGTGTGGCAGGCGCTTGCGCGTCACCCGATGCGGCCGGTGCCGCGCCCGAGAGGGCATCCCCGTTTGCAAGGGGCGCCGGTGCCACCGGTGCTGTGCTCGTGGTCTTGCCGACCAGCGAGGTATCCACGGTCGTCGCGCGCTGCTGCGTGGCGGCGATGACCGCCAGGATGATGCTCATGCCCACGAAGGCAGAGGCGAGAATGCTGGTGAGCCGCGTCAGGAAATCCGCCGCGCCCCGCGCCGACATCAGTCCCGAAGGGCCGCCGCCTCCACCCATGCCGAGCCCGCCCCCTTCCGAGCGCTGCATCAGGATGACCGTGACCAGCACGAAGGCGATGATGGCCTGAACGACGAGGAGGAAGGTGAACAGCATGGGTGGCAGATATGTCCGAAAAACCTCTGAAGCAAGCGCCCTTAACGCCGAACGTGCATTGCTTCAACCGTGGGCCCGCCCCGATGTGAGCCGAGCGCGGCCATCAGCGGTTCTCCACCCCGCTCATCCGCGAAAATAATCATACACCGTCTGCGCCACGGCGGATGAGATGCCCGGCGCGCGCTGGAGGTCTTCCAGGCTGGCCACCCGCACCGCGCCGGCCGTGCCGAAGTGCATCAGCAGCGCCCGTTTACGGGCCGGGCCGATGCCGGGCACCTCGTCCAGCGAGCTGACCGTAATCGCCTTGCTGCGCTTCTGCCGGTGGGCGCCGATGGCAAAGCGGTGTGCCTCGTCGCGCAGCCGCTGGAGGTAGAACAGCACCGGATGATTGACCGGCAGGGTAATTTCGCGCCCATCGAGCAGGTGAAAGACTTCGCGCCCCTCGCGGCCGTGGTGCGGCCCCTTGGCCACGCCGACCATCGGCACGTCCTCCACGCCCATCTCTTCCAGCACTGTTCGGGCGGCATTGAGTTGCCCTCGGCCACCGTCGACCAGCACCAGATCCGGCCACTCGCCCGAGTCGCGCTCGGGATCCTCCGTCTGCGCGCGGGCGAAGCGCCGCTCGAACACCTCGCGCATCATGCCGAAGTCGTCGCCCGGCACGGTCTCCGCGCGCTTGATGTTGAACTTGCGATAGGCGTTCTTGCGGAAGCCTTCCGGCCCGGCGACGATCATCGCGCCGAGCGCGTTGGTGCCCTGGATGTGGCTGTTGTCGTAAACTTCGATACGGTCCGGCGGCCCCTCCAGCCCGAACAGCTCGGCGACCTCGGCGAGGATCTTGCCCTGCGCGCTGCTCTCCGCCTGCCGCCGCTCCAGCGCCTCCACCGCGTTGCGCTGCGCCTGGCGAATCAGCTTCATCCGCTCCCCGCGCTGCGGCGTCTCGATCCGCACCTTGCGGCCGATCCGTTGGGTGAAGGCCTCGGTCAACACCAGCAGGTCGGCCGGCTCGCGGTCGGTGAGAACCAGCTTGGCAGGCGGCACATCCTCGTAGAACTGCGCCATGAACTGGGCGAGCACCTCGTCCTCGCCCACCTCGGCGGTGTGGACGGGAAAGAAGCTGCGATGCCCCCAATTCTGCCCGCCCCGGATGAAGAAGGCCTGGATGCACATGCCGCCATTCTTGCTCGCCATCGCGAAGATGTCGGCATCGCCCAGCCCCTCGGCGTTGATCGCCTGGCTGCCCTGGATGAAGGTGAGCGCCTTCAGGCGGTCGCGATAGACCGCCGCCATCTCGTAATCCATCGCCTCGGCCGCCGCGTTCATGGCGTCGCCCAGCTTGGCCTGCACCTTGGTCGACTTGCCGCCGAGAAAGTCGCGCGCGTCGGCCATCAGCTCGGCATAATCCGCCTCGCTGATCCGGCCCACGCACGGCGCCGAGCAGCGCTTTATCTGGTAGAGCAGGCAGGGCCGCGAGCGGTTGTTGAAGAAGCTGTCCGTGCAACTGCGCAGCAGAAACAGCTTTTGAAGCGCGTTCAATGTCTTGCGCACCTGCCCCGCGCCGGCGAACGGCCCGTAATATTGCCCTTTGATCTTGCGCGCGCCGCGGTGGAGCTGGATCCGCCCAAAGGCATGATCCTCGCGTAGCAGGATGAAGGGGAAGCTTTTGTCGTCGCGCAGCAGCACGTTGTAGGGTGGACGGAAGCGCTTGATAAGCTGCGCCTCCAGCAGCAATGCCTCGGCCTCGCTCTCCGTCGTGACGATGGTCATCGAGCGCGTCTGCGAGACCATGCGCTGCAGGCGCTTGGGCAGCCGGTCCACCTGCACGTAATTATTCACCCGGTTGCGCAGCGCCCGCGCCTTGCCGACGTAGAGCACGTCCCCTCGTGCATCGAGCATGCGATACACGCCGGGCCGCGCCCGCAACGTGCGGAGCGTCTCGCGGATGGCCGCCACACCCGCCTCCATATCTGGCGCGTCGCTGCCTCGCACGGTATAGGTGGCACGCTCCTCGTTGAAGCGATCCGGCGATGAGGGGTGGTCGACCATCCCCGCGATTTAGGCACCCTGCGCGGCTTGGGCAACTCGGCAACGGCTCCTACCCCGGACGCGATGAGACGGGAGAAGCCATGAAACCTGCTCTGCTCGGCGCCTGCGCCGCCTTTACCTTTGGAACGATGGCCCTCGCGCCCGCGCCCCTCGCCGCCCAGGCGCACGATCATGCCCACGCGGCGGCGGCAACCACGCCCGCCATTCCCGCCGCCATTACCGCCGCACTGGCCGATCCCAAGCGCCCTAAGGCTGATGTCGATCGAGACGCTGCCCGTCATCCGGGCGAACTGCTCGCCTTCGCGGGCATCAAGCCCGGCATGAGAGTGGCGGACGTGATGATGGGCGGTGGTTATTTCACCCGCATCCTCGCCGGCACCGTTGGCCCGCAAGGCAAGGTCTATGGCTATCAGGCAGCCGAATTCATCGGCTTCCGTCCCGCTTATGGGGATGAGCAGAAGGCGGTCGTCGCCGCCTATCCCGCGGTCGTGCCGGTCAACATGGCACTGGCTGAAATCGCCTTCCCGGAGAAGCTGGACGCGATCATCACCGTGCAGAATTATCACGATCTGCACCTCGGCAACTTCCCGCCCGATCTCGCCGCAACCGTCGGCAAGCGCCTCTACGACGCGCTCAAGCCCGGCGGCACCCTGCTCGTCGTGGATCATGTCGCCAACACGGACCCCGGCTTCACCGTGCCCGCCAAGCTCCACCGTATCGACCCCGCCGCCGCCCGCGCAGAGATCGAGAAGGCCGGCTTCACCTTCGCCGGCGAATCGAAGCTGCTCGCCGACCCGGCGGATCCGCACGACAAGAACGTGTTCGATCCCGCCATTCGCGGCAAGACCGACCAGTTCGTCTATCTGTTCAGGAAACCGAGCTGAGGCTCGTCGCCCCCAGGACGGATCGTCACGAGAGAGACGCGTTCGCCTGAGCGTGTTGAAGTCGGTCCTGCGCGCCGGCCTTGGCAGGCGGTCGCAAGGCGGAGCGTGCGGCGTTCGCTTAACGGAAGGTCCCTCAACAAAGCCGGCGCGCAGGACAGCGTAGAAAGAAGAACGCTTCCGTCCGCTTCAATCCGTGCCAGCGACCAGTGCTCGAGCGAAAGCAGAAGCGAGGGCCACATCGACAGTCCCCATCGCCCCGGGCTCCTGCTTCCGCAGGGGCGCGACAGTCATCCCACCAGGGCGATACGGAGTGCCCCGCCTTCCTGGAGCAACGAAAAAGGCCGGGAGGGATGGTCCCTGCCCGGCCTTTTCATATTCGCAAGCGACTCGTGCCGTCAGTGCGCGATCTTGGCGATCACATCGTCGACCAGCGCCTTGTCGGCCTTGGCATTGTGGGTCTGCGTCAACAGCGCCGCGGCAGCAGATGTGGCAGCGGCAGCAGCCCGCGCCCGCACATCGGCAATCGCGGCACGCTCGGCCGCGCCGATCTTGTCCTCGGCCATCTTCTGGCGACGGACGACCAGCGCCTCGGCATCGGCCTGCGCCTGCTTGACGAGGTCGGCCGCTTCCTGCTCGGCCGCCGCACGCATTGCTTCGGCATCCTTCGCCGCAGTCGCGATCTTGGCCTCATATTCGGCCTTGAGCGCCTCGGCCTCGGTCCGCAACTTGGCGGCCTCGTCGAGCTGCGAGCGGATCGCGCCGATCTTCTTGTCCAGCGCGGCGCCGATCGCGGCTGGCACCTTCTTCCAGGCCAGGATGACCAGGAAGAGGAGCATGGCCAGGCTGACCCAGGCGGTGCCGTTCATCCACAGCGCCGTCGCCTCGGGCGCATGCGCTTCCGGTCCGCCATGAGCTTCGGTCGCGGCGTGAACCTCGCCGCTCAAGCCCTGCACCTTGTCGGCTTGATCCAAATTCTGGGCCACCGCCGCCGATGCGTTATCACCACCACCCGCCATTTTACATCACCGCCTTCACTGCCTTGAGCGCGGCGTCGGAGGGAACCTCCGTGCCGGCCAGGCGCCGCACGATGTCGGCCGCCGCCTCGGCCGCGACCGTCTCGATCTCGCCGAGCGCCTTGGCGCGACCGGCGGCAATCTGCTGTTCGGCCGCAGCCAGCTTCTCGCCGAGCGCTGCATCCGCCTTGGCCAGCGCGGCCTCGCGATTGCGGCCCGCTTCTGCACGGGCTTCGGCCAGCCGAGCCTGGGCAGCGGCACGGGCCGCATTTTCCTTGGCCCGCCAGTCGGCCTCCAGCGCATCGGCGGCTGCCGAATTCGCCTTGGCCGCCTCGAGATCCTCGGCGATCTTGCGGTCGCGCGCATCAACAGTGGATTGCACCTTGGGCACCATCCCACGGCCGATCACGAAGAAAACGAAACCGAACGTCAGCAGGATCCAGAAGATCTGCGACGAGTAGGTTGCGGCTAGCTGGGCTATCTGAGGCATATCACCTGTCCGTCATGGCGGTCCGATGGCACCCGCGCGGGGTACCATCGTACGCCGTCATTGTCAGATCGTCTTGTCGATCAGGCAACGAAGATCAGGATCATCGACACGACGAACGCCAGCAGACCGAGAAGCTCGGCGGCGGCGAAGCCGATGAAGAGACGGCCCTGCTGACCATCGGCGGCACCCGGGTTGCGCAGCGCGCTCTCGAGGAACGAGCCGAACACGTTACCCACGCCGAGCGCGGCCATGCCAGCGCCAATCGCGGCGAGACCGGCACCGATCAGCTTTGCGGCTTCTGCGTCCATGTTAATTAACTCCTTTTCTAAACTTCGCGTAATTGTCGGTTGAAAACTCAGTGAAGATTGACCGCGTCATTGATGTAGAGCGAGGTCAGCAGCGCGAACACATAGGCCTGGATGACGGCCACCAGCACTTCCAGCGCGCTGACGCCGATCATCAGCGCAAAGCTCGAAAGGCCGACGGTGAGGCCGAACCCGGCGCCGGCATTGGCCGAATTGATGACAAAGCCCGCCAGCACCTTGAGCAGCACGTGGCCGGCCGTCATCGCGACGAACAGTCGCAGACCGAGGCTGAACGGCCGGACCATGAACGAGACCAGTTCAATGAGGAAGATGAACGGGATCATCGGCACCGGGGTGCCATGCGGCACGAACAGCGAGAAGAAGTGCAGGCCGTGCTTCCAGAACCCGACGATCAGCACGATCGAGAAACTCATGATCGCGAGCACGCCGGTGGCGGTGAAGTGGCTGGTGAAGGTGAAGGGGTGCACGCCGATCAGGCCAAGCGGCAGCATGCCGAGCAGATTGGCGACCAGGATGAACATGAACAACGAGAAGACGTAGGGCACGTAGGGCTTGCCGGCCGGCCCGACGCTGGAGCGCAGCAGGTCGTCGATGAAGTTGGTCATCGTCTCGACGGCCATCTGCCAGCGGCCGGGCACCAGCTGCCGCTTCATGCCGAGCAGCATGAAGCCCCAGAGGACGACGGCCGCGATCACCATCCACAGCGCGCTGTTGGTGAAGGCGATGTTGTAGCCGCCGATCGCCCAGTGATCGGTGCCGAACATCGGCTCGATCGCGAACTGGTGCATAGGGTCGATCTTACCGGATTGTGCCACGTCTGCTTCCCAAAGTCCGACTATGATTATGACGAAAGCGTCCCTTCTATTTCTCAGGACGCTTGGTCGAAATCCTAATGATGTTCCTGAAGGCCACCACAATCCCCATGAAGAGGAAGGCCAGCAGGAGCCAGGGCGATGTGCCGATAAACCGGTCCAGGACCCAGCCAATCAGCGCGCCGCCGGCAAGACCGCCGATCAGTTCCGCGAGCACCCGGTTGCCAAGACGATAATTATCGTCCGTTCCGGTTTGCGTCGTTCCGGTTCTGACCTTCTCGACCGCTTCGGCCTGCTTAAGCCGCTCTTCGAGCGAGCGGATGCGGGCATCTTCGGCGATCGGGTCCTGCCCGGGTTCGGTCTCGGCCATGGTGCAGCTCCGCTTCGTGCCCGCTAGGGCGCAAATTCGCTTGCTCCATGACGTGCTTGGACCGCCCCCGTCAAGGCGCGGCCCGTGTAGAAAGCGAATCCCCTCAAGTCAACTCTGGCGGGAGCGGTATCGACAGAAGCCCGAAAACCGCCGGTCCGGCGCTTATCGACGCCGAATCGGCCAGCTTTTACTGCCCCGCCGCCGCGCAATAATCTGGCAGGGCGATCGGGCCGGCCCCCTTGGTCTGCCAGTCGCCGGCGCCGATGCGGTAAATCTGGCCCTGCGAGACACGGCTCGCCAGTGTCTGGCAGCCGGTCACGGCGGCCATGTCCTGCACGGTGACGCCGCGCTTGGCGGCCAGATCCGTGTAGGCCGCGCGGCGCTTGATGTTGAGCGCGTCCACGGCAGAGCGGACGTCGCCGCTCACCGAGCCCTTGATGCCGAGATAGCCATCGGCCTGCTCGCCCACCGTGCCGGCGGCCTTGGCGGCGCTGATCACGGCGTCCTGCGCGAAGGCCGGCGCCGCGCCCAGCGCGCTCAGCCCCAAAAGGGCGGCGACGAGAGTGGTTCTGCTGAAGCTGCGTGTCATTGCGGGAAAAGCTCCGGGTTGTTCTGGATGAGGTCCTTGGCGTCCTGCTGGAGCCGCACCACCACTTCCTGCTGGATCTTCACATTGAGGTTGATCTCGATCGGCTTCTCGGGCGCACGCACCTGGATGCAGCCACCGGCCATGCCGGCCAGCAACAGCCCGGAACCCGCGCGCACCATTCGTCCGATCCATATCCCATACCTCATAACTGATCCCCTTTTTACTTCTTCTCGCTGTCCGGCGGCTGAACGGCAAGCCCGTCCGTGCGCGCCGGCGTGGCGTGATCACCGATCTGGTCACCCAGGCTGTTGCGGATGGCGACCGTCGGGTCAGCCAGCCCGGCGGCGGTGCTGAGCAGACCCCGGAACGGCGCCTCGATCCGCACGTTGAACAGGAAAGGCAGGCCCAGGAACGGCCGCGCAAGGAAGGATTTGCGCGCCTCATCGGTGCCCTGATTGATACCGTTGATGCTGAGCCGGGTCACGAACTCGCCATCCAGGGCCCCGTCCAGCATGATGACGAGGCAGCGGTAGCGCAGATTCTTGAGCGCGTCGAAGGCCAGCTTGCTGAAGGCGTTCAGCTCCGCGTTGGAGACGTCGCCCACATAGGAAAGATTGCCGGATTGCCGCGTCTGGTCGCACGGCACATTGAGGCCTGCCGTGCTGCTCAGCACCAGCGGCGGATCGCCCTGTTGGCGCGCGACGAGCAGGCCGCCGTCGATCCGCCCGCCCGTCGCGTCGAAGATCATCGGCAGCAGACCGTCGAACGTGCCGGTGGCGGAAACATTGTCCAACTCCAGCGTGTTGATGAAGGCGCCCGCGTCCAGCCCCACGACACGGAAGGTCAGGTGGCGCGGCTGGCGCGCGTCGAGCGCCAGCGTGGTCGGCAGCAGGTCCAGGTCGCCGCCCGAGAATGGCCAGTGCCCACCCTCGATCACCGCCTGTTCATTGGACAGCAGCGCATAGCGGACCACGCCATCATGCACCTCGACGCCGGGATTGACCGTGGCCAGCGTCACCACCTGCCCCGGCGCCGTGCGCAGACCGAGCAAGTCGGTGAAGTGAATCGTCGTGGACAGGCCTTCCACCGGGCCGAAGGCGGCCGCAAGGTTCATGTCCTTGGTCGAAAAGACACCGTCGCTCGTCACTGTGTCGCCGGTCCAGCGGATGCGCCCTTCACCCTCGACCACACCCTGAACATTGGCGACGATGCCGAGCGCCAGCGGGGTGAGGTCGTCCGGCTGGAGCGCATGCCCGAACGTCAGCCGATCCACATTGAGCAGCGCCTGCCCGGCGCCGCTGCCCAGCTCGTGGCGGATCGTCACCCCCGCTACTCTGCCCCCGCGCGCAGGGTGGACGAGCGTGCCGCTCGCGTCGATCCACCCATCGGCGAAGGTCAGATGCACGCCCTGCCCGGCCAGCGGATTGAACCGTGCATCCGCCGCCGCGTCGCTCACCCGCAGCGCGCCGTCGAGCACCAGCCGCCCGTCCGCGAAGGTCCACCGCCCGGCAATATCGCTGAGGTCGAGCGGCACCGTGCCGATCCGCCCGGCACCGCCTTCGATCGTGCCGGCCATCGCGCCCTTATCCGCGCGACCGCCCTCCAGCCGCAGCGCGGCGAAGCGCACCGGCGCCTCGGCATTGCCCACGCGCACGGCGGGCTCGCTTACCTCGAATCGCCCGTCCGCCAGCCCGTAGCGCGCCGACGCCGCCGAGAATGCCAGCGGGCTCTCCCCGATCCGCCCCGCCAGCGCCAGCGCGCCGACCTGCAACCGCCCATCCGCGATGCCGCACAGCCGCACATCGGCCGGGCGCAGCGTCATGCTGGAGAGGCGCAGCGATTGCCAGCTCACCGGCGCGCAGTTCTGCGCCAGCCGCACGCCGCCACCCGGTAGCAACCGTGCGTCGACCGGCATGGTGAGCCCGGTCAGCGCGCCATCCGGCAGCGGACCATCCAATGTCACGCGGGTCTGCACCGTGCCCCGCCCGTCGCCGGCGAGCGAGAAGCGCACCGGCGCCAGCCCCAGCCGCGCTGAGCCCGCACGATACTCAGCCAGCGTCGCCGTGCCGTCGACCCGACCCTGTGCATCGGTCGCCACGCTGATCCGCCCCTCGGGCAGGCCGCCGCCGCCGATGGTCATCGTCCCCCCCGCATGGAGGCCGCCGCCGGGCCATTGCAGGCGCGCCGCGCTGCCTGTCTCCGTCGCGATCCGGGCGCCGCTGGCGGAGGACAAGTCGACCTTGTCGAGGCTGGCGTTGCCGCGCGCGCCGAGCATGTTGAGCTTGCCTCCCAGCACCAGCCGGTTGTCGCGGCCGAGCCGCTGCACCGCGTCGACCAGCTTGCGCGCCAGTGGCTCGACCGGCGTGCCGATGGCCGATCGCATCAGCCCGGTCAGGTCGATGCCGTCGGCGGGCCTGATGTCGTCGACGGTCGCATCGCCCTGCCACGCCAGCGCGCGGTCCCGCCCGGTTGGGCGCAACGCAAAATTGCCGCCGATCTTCGCCATGCCGGTCGCCACGCCATCAACCGAGGCTTCAAGCGTAGAGAGCGCCGCGCTGCCCCGCAGTTCCGCGCTGCTCCCCTTGAACGTGACGAGGCCGCTCACCGGGCCAAAGCTGCGCTGCTTCTGCTGAGCGCCATCGGCATTGAGGCTCACTGCCCCGCTCACCTGCTTGAGCGCCAGATCGCCCCGCACATTCACATTGAGCTTGGGCATGACGACCTGCACATCCATCTCCGGGCAGGCAATCGTACGGGAAAGCACTGGACCGTCGATGATGAGCTGTCCGTTCTCCGTCGCCAGGTCCATCGGCGCCATCAGTCGTTCCAGCGTGCAATCCGCCATCCTGAGCGAGGGCGCCGAGAGGCCGAGCGTGCCCGCAAAGCCTGATCGCATCGGGCCGCTGCCGTCCATCGCCACCACCAGCGGGCCATATTCGGTCGCGATCTCCGCACGGGCATCGTCGACCTGCACCGTCCAGTCCGGCAGTTCCGGCTCGCCCTTGCCGCCTTCGAGCAGACGGTTGACCTGCCCCAGATCGAGCACGCCGCCCTGCAACCGGCCATGCAAGCGAACCCCGCTCGCCTGCACGCGCGCGATACGGGCGCCGGTCAGACCCCAGCCGATATCAATCTCGACGAAACGGACGGTCAGGTCCGGCCGGCGTGGGTCGCCAATGACGAGATTCTCAAGCCGCTGCGTGCGCGGACCAATGCGGGCGAGCTGGTAGCGCCCCTGCACGCCACGGGCCGCCAGTTCGCGGGCGATGAACGTCTCGGCGATCGGTTTGCGCGCCAGCCACAGGCCGCCGCCCAACAGCACCACCGCGCCCACCGCGCCGATGCCGAGCATCCGGGCGCGCCGCATCCGCCGCGCACGCCGTTCGGCCCGCTCGTCGCCGGGGTCCGCCTCGCTTTGTCCGGCATCGTCTGCCAACTGGGTTCAGCCGTCCTTTTTTGCCCGTCATTCCGCTTGCCGCGATCCGCCGCCGCGCTTAGCTCTAACGTTCATGAGCGAAGCGCGATCCCAGGGCAAGGCTACTGAGAAGGAGATCAGCCAGGCCCCGGATGCCAGCGGCCACCGCGCGCGCCTGCGCCAGCGCCTCGCACGCGGCGGGCCGGATGCGCTGCTCGATCATGAACTTGTCGAGTATCTGCTCGCCCTCGCCATCCCCCGGCGCGATACCAAGCCGCTCGCCCGGCAGCTCATCGCCCGCTTCGGTGGCCTGGGTGGCTTGTTGACCGCAGATTGGGGCGCGCTCTCGCAAGTTCCCGGCCTCAGCGAGACCAGCATCGCCGCGCTCAAGATCGCGCAGGCCGCCGCGCTGCGCCTGCTCAAGAGCGAAGTGACCGAGCGCCCGGTGCTGGCAAGCTGGCAGGCGCTGCTCGATTATCTGCGAGCCGACATGGCTTTCCTGCCGGTCGAGCGTGTGCGGGTGCTGCACCTCAATGCCCGCAACATGCTGATCCGCGACGATCATATGGGGGATGGCTCGATCGACCAGGCCGCCATCTATGTGCGCGAGGTAGTCAAGCGGACCGTCGAGCTCGGGTCGAGCAGTCTGGTGCTGGTCCACAACCATCCCAGCGGTTTGCCCGAGCCGAGCCGGCAGGACGTCGCCATCACTCGCCAGATCGTCGAGGCCACGCGCCCGCTCGGCGTCACCGTCCACGATCATCTCATCATCGGCAGCGAGGGCCACAGCTCGATGCGCAGCATGGGCCTGCTGTAGATCGGATCGCGCCTTTCGCGGGATGAGGTGTCCCCGGCCGCGGACGCGTCGCGGCGCTACCCGCCGTACATGATCTGAGGCGCTCCCCGTTGGGCGCCGCCTGTCATCAGGCGGCGCCCGTCCGGCTTAGCGCCCGTGTACCGCCGCCATTTCCATTTTCGAAACGCGCTGGTCGTGGTCCGCGTCCGCCTGGCTGAAGGCTTGCGCGGCATGCTTGCTCATGTCGTCGGCGGATACGGCCTTGTCGCCCTTCTTGGCCTGATGCTTGGCCTGATACCAACTCGAGAATTCAGCCGCGTCCAATGAGCCCGACTTATCGGCATCGTAAGTGGCAAAGTCGGATCCGGTTGCGGCGTGGGACTCTCCCGCTGCCCACCCGGGTTGAGCCCCCGCCGTGCCCGCCAGCACCATCGCAGCGGAAAGGGCAAGAAACACTTTCGAGGTCGATTTGGGGATGCTCGACATAATCGTCTCCTAAAGTCGCTTTCTGTGCCTCCGAGCGTGCATTATTCGGTGGTACATCCCTGTTTTCAACGCTGCGTTGGGGGTGGGCATCGCTCTGCCGATGGCGGCACGCAGCCCGCCGCGTTTGCGTGCTCCAAATCGGCCCACCGTCCCGGCATATGCAAAGCCCGGGCCGTCGGGGGACGGTCCGGGCTTCGTGAGAGGCGCTCGACGGGGCTATCAACCGCTGAAGAATTGCGTCGCCTCGGCGCGGGTGATGCGCTGATCGCCATCCTTGTCGGCGTTCATCAAGGCATTACGCGCATAGCTCTTCACCTCCTGTGGATCGGCAGGCTGGCCTGCCGCCTCCAGCTCGGCAGCCTTGAGCTTGGTGATCCACCCTTCGAATTCCGCCGGCGTGAGCGCGCCATCGCCATCGCTGTCCACGGTGGGGAACTGGGCGTCCACGAACGCCGAAACCTGCGAACCGCTCGTGGCGGGTCGAGCCGGAGAGGCTGACGACGTCGTCTGTCCGGCGGCGGCGGCTCCCTCATCGCCGCCGGCGGACGGCCCCGCCTTGGCGTCCGGCTGGACATCAGCCGGGTCGTGCGGATTCCCGGCGGGCGGCACATTGTCGGATGGCGGGCCGATCCGTTCGCCCGCCTTCCCCGGGTCGCTGGCGCCGTTCTGCGGCGCAATGGCCGGGTCGCTCGGCGGAATGGATGTGGTGCCGGGCTGCGCGGGTGGCGGCGCGGAGCGTCCAGGTGCCGGGTTGGTCGTCGGTGCGGGCGAAGCCGGCGTGGCAGCGCTGCCAGGGCCGACCGGCACGGCGCTATCCTGTGCAATGGCGCCCGACGCCGCTCCCAGAGCGGCCGCGATTACCGTTGCCGGGCCGGCCACCGTCTTGATGAACATGACAAGGTCCTTCCATATGTGTCCGCCGGATCAATGGCGGAGCCATCTCTCCGGTTTCCGGCTCCCGACGGCGACCGGACGAGTCGACGCCCTGCCTGCGATGAACGCCGTTGGCATTGTCACGCCGCCCACAGGCCCAGCCGCCAGATTGCCCGATCGGCCGTGCCCTGCTAGGGGCACCGCTTTCTCATCCCTCCAGTCGGAAAGTCAGCTCCATGGTGCCCCGCTACGCCCGCCCGCAAATGACCGCGATCTGGGAGCCCGAAGCGCGCTTCCGCATCTGGTTCGAGATCGAGGCGCACGCCACCGATGCGCTCGCCGAGCTGGGCGTGGTGCCAAAGAGCGCCGCCAAGGCGCTCTGGGACTGGTGGGCGACCAACCCCGCCATCGACGTGGCAGCCATCGACGCCATCGAAGCCGTCACCAAGCATGACGTCATCGCCTTCCTCACCTGGGTCGCCCAGCAGGTTGGTGATGAGGCCCGGTTCATGCACCAGGGCATGACCAGCTCGGACGTGCTGGATACCTGCCTCAACGTGCAGCTCACCCGCGCCGCCGATCTGCTGCTGGCCGATCTGGACGCGCTGCTCGACGCTATCAAGCGCCGCGCCTTCGAGCACAAGCTCACCCCGACCATCGGCCGCAGCCACGGCATCCACGCCGAGCCGGTTACCTTCGGCCTCAAGCTGGCCGAGGCTTACGCGGAATTCTCGCGCTGCAAGGTGCGGTTGCTCGCCGCCCGCGCGGACATCGCCACCTGCGCCATTTCCGGCGCGGTCGGCACCTTCGCCAATATTGACCCGCGCGTGGAAGAGCATGTCGCCGCCAAGCTCGGCCTCGCCGTGGAGCCGGTCAGCACGCAGGTCATCCCGCGCGACCGGCACGCCATGTTCTTCGCGACGCTCGGCGTCATCGCCAGCTCGATCGAGCGGCTCGCGGTCGAAGTTCGCCATCTCCAGCGCACCGAAGTGCTGGAGGCGGAGGAATATTTCTCGCCCGGCCAGAAGGGCTCGTCGGCCATGCCGCACAAGCGCAACCCAGTGCTGACCGAGAATCTCACCGGCCTCGCCCGCATGGTCCGCTCCGCCGTGGTGCCCGCGATGGAGAATGTCGCGCTCTGGCATGAGCGGGATATCTCGCACAGCTCGGTCGAGCGCTTCATCGGGCCGGATGCCACCATCACGCTCGATTTCGCGCTGGGCCGTCTGACCGGCGTCATCGACAAGCTGCTCGTCTATCCCGAGCGGATGCTGAAGAACATGAACCGCATGGGCGGCCTCATCCATTCCCAGCGCGTGCTGCTCGCGCTCACCCAGGCCGGTGTCAGCCGCGAGGACAGCTACGCCATGGTCCAGCGCAACGCCATGAAGGTGTGGGAATCGGACGGCGCTCTCTCGCTGCTCGATCTGCTCAAAGCCGATCCGGGCGTCTCAGCGCATCTCGACGGCGCCTCGCTCGAAGCGCTGTTCGATCTCGATTATCACCTTAAGCATGTCGACACGATTTTCGCACGGGTGTTCGGCACGGCCTGACCAGCCCCTTTGCTTGACCGAAAACGACCGACCGGCGGGGTATGCGCCCCGCCACCGACCCGCCTGCGATCTTTTCTAGGCAAGGCGGCGCCGCGCGCTTATGCTCGGGGCAAGGGAACAGAATAGCGGAGAATGCCATGCAATTCCTGCGAACCGCCTTCTGGGTCGTGCTGGTCGTCATCATCATGATCTTCAGCGTAACCAACTGGACGCCCGTTTCGATCAACCTGTGGAGCGGCAAGCAGCTCGTCACCAAGCTGCCGGTGCTGGTCATCGTCGCGTTCCTTGCCGGCTCGTTGCCGTTCTGGGCATTGCACAAGGCCACGCGCTGGCGTCTGCGCCGCAAGCTGGATAATGCCGAGCGGGCACTTGCCGCCGCCGTGCCCGCCGCCTATCCGCCCAGCGAACCGGCAGCGTCAGCCATAGCGCCCGCGCCGCCGCCACCGGCCGCCGAGCCGCCCGTCCGCCCCGCGCCCTCACCAGGAGAGTTATGAGCAGCATCATTTATGTCGCGATCGACACGCCCAATCTGGAACGGGCGCAAGGCATCGCGCGGCAGGTCGGCAAGCATGTTGGCGGACTCAAGCTCGGGCTCGAATTCTTCTGCGCCAACGGCCATCACGGCGTGCTGGAAATGCGCAAGTTCGGCCTGCCGATCTTCCTCGATCTGAAGCTGCACGATATCCCCAATACGGTGGCGAGCGCGGTGCAGGCCCTGCACCCGCTGGAACCGGCGATCCTCACCGTTCACGCCTCGGGTGGTCGCGCCATGATGGAGGACGCCAAGGCCGCCGCCGGCGCCCAGACCAAGGTGATCGCGGTCACCGCCCTCACCAGCCTCGATGAGGCCGACCTCGCCGCCATCGGCGTCAACGGCTCGCCTCGAACCCATGTCGAGCGGCTCGCCGTCCTCGCCCGCGATTCGGGGCTGGACGGCATCGTCTGCTCCGGCGCGGAGGTCGGCCATGTGCGGGCGCTCTGGCCACAGGGCTTTTTCGTCGTCCCCGGCGTCCGCCCGGCCGGCGGGGCAATGGGCGACCAGAAGCGCGCCGTCACCCCGCGCGAAGCGACGGACGCCGGCGCCTCGATCCTCGTCATCGGCCGACCGATCACCAAAGCGGAGGAACCCTCCCTTGCCGCACGCGAGATCGCCGCAACCCTGTAACTTATTGAAGTTATTGTCATTTTATTAGATTCAGGACAGCCAGAAAGCTTTTGGTCATCCTCGCACTGGCGCGATCGGACAAAAGTCCAAATCGTTCGCTAAAAGTTTCTCACCGTGCCCGTTTTTCGGCCCGAACCCGCCATGTTTCCGCCAGCACCGGCATCCGCGCCAGCGTCGCAACCCCGGCGGGGTCATCGCGGTGCCCGTCACCAATGAGCAGGTCGAAAACGCGCCGTAGCGGCCAATCGGGATGCGGCTGCTCCACCCGGGTCATCACGTCCCCGGCGCGGATTTCGCCTTCGCGAATCACGCGGAAATAGGCGCCCGTCCGCCCGCTCGCCATGGCCAGCGCCAGCGCGTCCTTGCGCCCGAAGCGATGGTTGAGCTTGAAGCAGGGCTGCCGGCCCTGGCTGATTTCCAGCAGCGCGCTGCCGAGCGTGAAGCGGTCCCCCAGGCACAATGTCGCCTCGGTCGCGCCCCGCGTCGCGAGATTTTCGCCAAATGCGCCGACCGCCCCCAGCAGGGGATGATCATCCAGCATCTTGCGCCACCACGGATAATGATCCTGCGGAAACAGATGCACCGCCTTGTCGTGCCCGCCATGGTGCACCAGGTCGGCCTGCGCGTCGCCTTCCAGCCCCAGCCAGCCGACCCGCACCGGTTCGACGGTCGGCATCTTGCCGATGGCGCTCAGCACATTGGGCGCGATCAGCGCGATCCGACCGGTGAGAACGGCGTCGACGGAGAGTGAGAGGGTCACGCCTCGCCCATGCCACGCCGCGCCCAGCCTGACCAGAGCGCTCTCGTGGTTCCGCGGGGCACAAGGACGATGGACCTTGTCGCACTCCATCCGCCACACATTCCGTTCGTCTGGTCCTTTGCCCGAACGCAACGGCTCGCTATAGGGGCGCGATGCCGGCCCATCGTCTCCGCATCGCGCTCTTCAGCGGTAATTACAATTACGTCCAGGACGGCGCCAATCAGGCCCTCAACTGCCTGATGGGATCGCTGTTGGCGGCCGGAGCGGCCGTGCGGGTCTATTCGCCGACCACCAATACGCCAGCCTTTCCCCCGACGGGGGATCTCGTCTCCGTCCCGAGCTGGCGCCTGCCCGGGGGGCGTGGCGAATATCGGCTAGCCAGGGGCCTCCCCGCATCGGTGCGCGCCGACCTCGCCGCGTTCCAGCCCAATATCGTCCACGTCTCCGCGCCCGATCTGCTTGGCCACCGCGCGCTGAGCTGGGGGCGCAGGCACGGCATCGCCTGCCTCGCCTCGCTCCACACGCGGTTCGAGACCTATCCGCGCTATTACGGGATCGGCTTCACCGAGCCGTTGATCGTCAAGCTGCAGAAGCGGTTCTACAACCGGGCCGACCATGTAATGGTGCCCAGCCCCGGCATGGCCCGGCTGCTCATGCAATGGGGCGTGACGACGCCGATCGGCATCTGGTCGCGAGGCATCAACCATGCGCGGTTCAACCCGCAGTGGCGCGACAATGCCTGGCGCCGCGCGCTCGGCATCCCGGATGATGCGGTCGCCGTGGGCTTCCTCGGCCGGCTGGTGCTGGAGAAGGGGTTGGGCATCTTCGCGGACGTGATCGCCGAACTCAAACGGCGCGGTGTGCCGCACCGGGTGCTCGTCATCGGCGAGGGCCCAGCCCGAAGCTGGTTTGCGAGTCAGGTACCGGAGGCCGTGTTCACCGGCTTCCAGGGTGGTGACGATCTCGGGCGCGCGGTCGCAGGCATGGACATCTTCTTCATGCCGTCCGTCACCGAAACATTCGGCAACGTCACGACCGAGGCGATGGCGGCCGGCGTGCCGGTGGTCGCGGCGGACGCGACCGGCGCCGTCGATCTGGTCGAGCACGGCGTCACCGGTTTCCTCGTGCCGCCGCAGGACGTATCAGCCTATGCCGATGCCATCCAGCGGCTGGTCGAGAATCCCGCGCTGCGCGCTTCGGCCGGCGCGGCCAGCCATGCCCGCGTGCAAGGCTACCGATGGGACCGGGTTAACGCCGCCATGATCGAGGCCTATCAGGATTTGCTGGCGCGCGATCGGGCCTGTACGCTCAGTTCCAATCGAAGGTGAGCGGCGCCTCGCGGAAGGCGAAGCGGTCGAGGTGCCGGGCGACCACGCCCTTGAGCGCATCGAGATGCTCGGGGCTGCTGGCGTCGATCTGCACATCGAGCGTGTCAGGCTGCGCCGTCATTGTCACCAGCCCATCCGCCGGCCAATCCGCGCCCCGCGCATCGCGCGGAAAGACGATGCGGCTCTGCTCCGCGGTAAACTCCACCGCGAGACTATGGCTCCAATGCTTGGAGAGCTGCTGTAGATAACGGCTGCCCGACGTGGTCGGCACCCGCGCGAGTGCGCTATTCATTGCTGTTGCCCTTCATGAAACGCGAGCGTTTCGGCGCACCGTCCGCGCCGAAAGCATCCGCTTAATCGCTATGTTGCTAAAGACGCTCGATCTTTTGGACCGCTTCGTCAAGGATTGCGGCGATGGCGTGCGGCAACTCTGTATCCTCGCTTTCGCCGCGTAGCCGATTCTGCAAGGCTGCCTTGAGGTTGCCCATCGCGCGGCGCACCGGCCCGTTATCGGCGCGGGCACGCATCTCGCCCAAGCCCTTGAGGCGATCGAGCAATGCCGCCGCCTCCTCGGCCCGCTCGGCCAGATACGCCTCGCCCGCCGGCGTGATCGCCACAACCTTGCGCGCGCCCTCGCTCTGCTGCTCGGCGATCAGGTCCATGTCCGCGAGCAATGTCAGCGTCGGATAGATGACGCCGGGGCTGGGCACATACGCCCCCCCGCTCATTTCCTCGATCGCCCGGATGAGGTCGTAGCCATGGCTCGGCGCGGGCTCGATCAGCTTGAGCAGAAGGAGGCGCAACTCGTCACCGGAGAAAAAGCGCCGCGCCCGCCCACGGCCGCCACCGCGCTCGTCACGCAACTCCCATTCGATGGAAAACGGCCCCCAATGGCGGCTACCGCGCATAGCGCCCAGACCACATCCGCCATGGAGGCCGGAACGTCGGTGATGTCGGAACATGGCAATCTCTCCGAATCGTTCTAGATGTTATGAAGATATATCTTGGAATGTCTCGTGGCAAGGTTGATGAAACAGCGCGAGAATCGCTTATATGGAGCCCATGTCCGACCTGTTCGGCGGCCTCGCAGCCGCGCCGCGCCCCGAAGACCCTCCCGCCGACGCCCCCCTCGCGGACCGGCTCCGGCCGCGCACGCTTGAGGATGTGGTCGGACAGGTGCACCTCACCGGGCCGGACGGTGCCATCGGCCGGATGGTCGCAGCCGGCCGCCTCTCCTCGATGATCCTGTGGGGACCGCCGGGGACCGGCAAGACGACCCTTGCCCGTTTGCTTGCGGATGCGGTCGGCATGCGGTTCGCACCGATTTCCGCCGTCTTCTCCGGCGTCGCGGATTTGAAGGCCGCCTTTGCCGCCGCCAGGGATGCCGCCCGCGCCGGCCAGCGCACCCTCCTGTTCGTAGATGAAATCCACCGCTTCAACCGCGCTCAGCAGGACGGTTTCTTGCCGTTCGTCGAGGATGGCACGGTCACACTTGTCGGCGCGACCACCGAAAACCCCAGCTTCGCCCTCAATGCCGCCCTGCTCAGCCGCGCGCAGGTGCTGATTCTGCGGCGTCTGGACGAGGCGGCACTGGCCGAGCTGCTCGCCCGCGCCGAAGCACTGACCGGCCAGCCCCTCCCCCTCACCGCCGAAGCGCGCGAGGCGCTGATCGCATCGGCCGACGGCGACGGGCGCTTCCTGCTCAATCAGGTGGAGACGTTGCAAGGCATCGCCATCGAGGCGCCGCTCGATCCCGCTGGGCTCGCAGCGCTGCTGCATCGGCGCATGCCGGTCTATGACAAGGATCGCGAGGGGCATTACAACCTCATCTCCGCACTGCATAAGTCGCTGCGCGGATCGGATCCGCAGGCCGCGCTCTATTATCTGGCACGCATGTTGGTGGCCGGCGAAGAGCCGCTCTACGTGCTGCGCCGCCTCGTGCGGTTTGCCAGCGAAGATATCGGCCTCGCCGATCCGCAGGCGTTGGTCCAGTGCCTCGCCGCCAAGGAATCATATGATTTCCTGGGGTCGCCGGAGGGCGAAGTGGCGATCGTGCAGGCTTGCCTCTATTGCGCCACGGCGCCCAAATCCAACGCTGCCTACAAGGCACATAAAGCCGCGTGGAGCGCCGCCCGGGAAACCGGTTCGCTGATGCCACCCGCCAATATCCTCAATGCGCCAACCAAGCTCATGAAGGAGATCGGCTATGGCAAGGGCTATACCTATGACCACGACACTGCGGACGGCTTCTCCGGCGCGAATTATTGGCCCGACGAGATGACGCCGCAGACCTTCTACGCACCCGTCGATCGTGGTTTCGAGAAACGGATCGCCGAGCGGCTGGCCTGGTGGGACGAGCGACGGCGGGCCCTGCGCGGTGAATGACCGGCGCGCGCCGCGGCAGTCGTGAAATGGACTGGGACGAGATCGTCGCCTTCGCTCTGAGCCTGCCGGGGGTCACTCTGGAACGTGCCGCCAAAGGGAGCATGGTGCCCATGGTCCGGAGTCGGCAGATCGCCGCGCCGGGCCGCGCGGCCGGCACAATCGCGCTCCGGGCGACGCGCGAAGAAATCGAATGTCTCCGGGCGGCAGAGCCGGATACCTTCTTCCAGACCTCGCAATATGAAGACTGGCCGGTCGTGCTTGTCCATGCCGCCCTGGCCGATGCCGACCATCTCAAGGCGCTGATCGCACGTGCCTGGTGGGACCGCGCCTCGGCCAGTCAACGGGCGCAACGCGGCGGCGATCGCCCATGAGCCGCTTTTCCCACTTCGCCGCGATCGACTGGTCCGGCGCGCTCGGCCCGCGTCAGCATGGCATCGCCGTTGCCCTTTGCCCGCTAGGCCGAGACGCGCCGATGCTCGTCCGGCCGGGCCATGTCTGGTCGCGACTGGACGTGCTCGACTGGATGTTGAAAGAGATGCCTCGGGGGACGCTGGTCGGGCTGGACCTCGGCCTGTCCTTCCCTTTTCTCGATCGCGATGCCTTCTTTCCGCATTGGACCGAGAGCCCGGCGGACGCCCGCGCATTGTGGGCGCTGGTCGACCGGATCTGTGCGGACGACGCACATCTCTCGGCCGGCAGTTTCGTCGATCATACCGAGGCTGCCCGCCACTTCCGCCGTCATGGCGGGCGCGAGGGTGATCTGTTTGGTGGCGGTCGCGGGCGGCTGCGGCGCACCGAACACGCCCAACAGGCGCAGGGGCTCAATCCCTATAGCAACCTCAACCTCGTGGGCGCCGCGCAGGTGGGCAAATCGAGCCTGACGGGCATGCGGCTGCTCCACCGCGCACAGCAGCATCTTCCTATCTGGCCGTTCGACGGCGATCCGGGCACCGGCAGCCTCATCGTGGAGATATACACCAGCCTCGCCGCGCTGGCCGCCGGCAAGCGCAAGGGCCAGACCAAAATCGCCGCCGATGAGTTGGACATGCGGCTGGCGGCTGTCGGCAGCGCCCCGCACATCCCTCTTTCCTGCCGCTACACCGATCACGCCACGGATGCTTTGCTCACTGCCGCATGGCTACGACAGGCTCATGCGCGGCCCGACCTTTGGGCGCCGGCCGGGCTGAACGAAGCGGTGGCGCGCACCGAAGGCTGGACATTCGGCATCGCCTGAACGGGCACCGCGCCTTCTCTCCCCAAACAAAATTTTCGGTGCGGCCAAATATGTGTTTGTTGATCATTCTCAAGTGATCTTGCAGAGATAGTGCGTCCCGACGGTCGGCTCCTGTCACACCGTCGGATCGCGGCTTTTGATGTTTGTCAGCTTGCTCCGCGTCACCAACCGCTAAAGCGCACGAAGCCCAAGCGACAACGCCGGATTCGTGCTCCTTTGAAGGAGAAACGAGATGGCTCTCGGGAAAGTATCTGTTCGTCGCCCTGCCCCGCCGCGCCGGGATTATGTCCCGCCCTTGCCCCATAGCTCCTGGCGGCTCACCTCTGCCGCGGAAACCACAGGCGCGGCGCGCTTGACCAGCGCCCGTGATTTTTGGGATCGACTGGGTCTCTAGGGGGCGGTCCAACATGAAACGCGCGCTTATCATCCGCCATGTGCCTCGCGAGGGAGTCGCCGGATATCGCCAACCTATCGAGGCGGCCGGCTACACGATCGACCGGGTCGACGTGGCCGACCCCGCCTTCGCCACGCTCGATCTCCGCGAGCCGGACCTGCTGGTCATGATGGGCGGCCCGATGGGCGTCTATGAGCAGGATCGTCACCCGTGGATCCGCTGCCAACTCCGCCGACTGGCTCTGCGACTGGAAGCGGACAGGCCGACGCTGGGCGTGTGCTTCGGCGCGCAGATGATCGCCGCCGCACTCGGCGCGCGGGTTTATCCGGGGCCGACCAAGGAGGTCGGCTTCCACCCGGTCCACATCCACGCCAACGGCCGCGACGGTCCGCTCAACCATCTTGTCGACGTGCCGATCCTGCATTGGCACGGCGACACCTTCACCCTGCCGGAAGGCACCGAACTGCTCGCATCGAGCCATCTCTATGCGAACCAGGCCTTCCGGCGGGGCCCAAATCTGCTCGCGCTCCAGTTCCACGCGGAAATGGGCGAGGACGAACGCTACCACCAGTGGATCGACCGCTGGCCGGAGGCGGTGAAAGAGAGCGGCAAGCCCGCCGAACGCCTGCGCGCCGAGCAGGATGAACATGGCTCCCGTGCCGTCGCCGCGGGTCGCGCGATGCTCAGCGACTGGCTGGCAACGGTGCACTGACAGGCAAGGCCAACAGCAGTGCGAGTCTTCGTTGGCGCCGCCCGGTTCAGACGAACTGTTGGCCAAACGTCTCGCGCAGCACCGCTTTCTGCACCTTGCCCATCGTGTTGCGCGGCAGCGCATCGGCGAAGAACACTGCCCTAGGCTGCTTGAACCGGGCGAGACGCGGCGCGATCGCAGCTACGATATCCGCCTCGATCAGCGCGCTACCCGGCGTGCGCGCGACCACGGCCACCACCGCCTCGCCGAGATCCGCGTCCGGCAGACCGATCACCGCGCTTTCTTCCACCCCGTCGAGCGCGTCGATCTCTGTCTCCACCTCCTTGGGATAAACGTTGAGCCCGCCGGTGATGATGAGGTCCTTGCCCCGGCCGACGATCTCCAGATAGCCGTCCGCGCTCAACTGCCCGAGGTCGCCGGTGATGAAATAGCCATCCGCCCGGAACTCCGCAGCCGTCTTTTCCGGCATCCGCCAATAGCCTTTGAAGACGTTCGGTCCCTTCACCTCGACCATGCCGATGGTACCGGGCGGAACCGGTGCACCGCTCGCCTCGTCCACCACCCGCACCGCGACGCCGGGCAGGCCGGGGCCGACCGTTCCGGGGCGCCGTTCCCCCTCATAGGGGTTGGAGCAGTTCATGTTGGTCTCGGTCATGCCGTAACGCTCGAGGATGCGGTGGCCGGTCGCTGCCTCCCAGGCGCGGTGCGTCTCCGCCAGCAGCGGTGCCGACCCGGAGACGAACAGCCGCACGCCCGCCGTGGCCGCGCGATCAAGCCGTGGATCGGCAAGCAGGCGGGTATAGAAGGTCGGCACGCCCATCATCGCTGTCGCCGTCTCCAACCCGCGGAAAATCGCGTCGAGATCGAATTTCGGCAACAGCCGGATCGCTCCGCCGGCCAGCAGCAGCGTGTTGGTAGCCACGAACAGCCCGTGCGTGTGATAGATGGGCAGCGCGTGCAGCAACTCGTCATCTGCCGTGAATCGCCATGCCTGCACCAGCGTCTCTGCGTTGGAGCGCAAATTGGCATGGGTAAGCATCGCCCCTTTCGAGCGCCCGGTCGTACCCGAGGTGTAGAGGATCGCCGCAAGATCGCTCCGCTCCCGCGACACCGTATCGAAATCGCATGGCAGCGCCGCAAGCCCATCGAGCAGCGACCCGCTCACGCCGTCCGCGCCCAACGTCGCCAGCGTTGCACCAGCTGCCCGCGCCATCGCCTCCATTGCACCGGTCTCCGCCGGGTCGACAACGAACAGCTTCGGCTCGGCGTCACCGAGGAAATAGCCGATCTCGGCCGGCGTGTAGGCCGTATTGAGCGGCAGATAGACCGCTCCAACGCGCAGGGAGGCCAGATAGAGCACCAGAGTCTCGACGCTTTTCTCCGTCTGCACCGCGACCCGATCGCCCGGCGCAACGCCCAGCGCGATCAGCCGGTGGGCCATGCGCGCGCTCGCGGCCCACAGGTCGCCGTAGCGCATCGTCGCGCCCCAGCCGCTGATGAAGGCCGTCTGCCCGGCATCCTTGCCGCTGCTCAACACGGAAAACAGATTATCGCTCACATCCACCCTTCCCTCGTGAAACCCGGATATCGCCGCGACACCTGGTCATCCACCCGCAACCAGCCGGCGTCGAAACGCGCCCAGCCGCTCCAGCGCCTCGTCCAGCATTGCGATAGGCTTGGTGAAGCACAGGCGCACCAAGCGCGTTTCCGGTTCCTGCGCATAAAAGGCCGAGAAAGGAATGGCCGCCACGCCCGCCTCACGCACGGCCCGCTCGCAAAATGCCACATCGCCAAGCGCGATGCCCGATGCCGCAAGGTCGATATGCTGGAACCACGTCGCCGCGCTCGGCAACACCGCGAAATCGGCCTCTGCCAGCCCGCGGGCCAGATGCGAACGGCCCTCGGCGTGCTCCCGGCGATGCGCCTCATGCCAAGTAGTCGGCAGAGCCAGTCCCTCCGCCACCGCCCATTGCAGCGCCGGCGGCGTGGTGAAGGTGAGGAACTGATGGGCGCGAGCGATCATAGCGGCAAGCGACACCGGCGCGCACACCCAGCCGACCTTCCAGCCGGTCAGCGAGAAGATCTTGCCCGCTGATCCGATCTTGATACTCCGCTCGCGCAGCCCCGCGATCGCGAGCGGCGAGACATGGGGGCATTTGTCGAACACCATCGCCTCCCAAACTTCGTCGCAGACCAGAAGCAGGTCGTGAGTCACGCAAAGCTCAGCCAGAGCCACAAACTCCGTTTCGGAGATCATGCTGCCGGTGGGATTGTGCGGCGTGTTGAGCAATAGCATCCGCGTGCGCGGCGTGATCGCGGCGCGCAATGCGTCCAGCGGCAACCGCCAGTCGGGCGGCGCAAGGCTGACGAATCGCGCCACCGCCCCGGCCCGCTCGACCAGCGGTGCATAGGCGTCATACAGCGGCTGGACGAGGATCACCTCATCGCCCGGATCGAGCAGTGCAAGGATGCAGGCCGCCAATGCCTCGGTCGCGCCAGAGGTGACGACGATCTCGTCATCCGCCAGCGTCAGCCCCTGATGTTCCGCATAATAGCCGGCGATGGCGGCGCGTAACTCCGGCAGGCCACGCATCGGCGGATATTGGTTGGAGCGCTCGCGCAGCGCCCGTGCCGCACTCTCGATCAGTTCCGGCGGCCCCTGCGCGTCGGGAAAGCCCTGTCCGAGATTGATTGCTCCCGTCTCCCGCGCGAGGCCAGACATATGCTCGAAGATGGTCGTGCCCAGCCGTGCGATGGATCGGTTCATGCCGCCCTGCTCCTGTGTCGCTCGCAGCGATGGACCGGGCGCGGTTGCGTTGCAAGAGAGCGCGGCGCCCATCGATGCCGGGCCCGCCGTTGCGTTCCTTTCCGCCCTCGCCTAGAGCGGCGCGCGGCGGCGCATGGGGCGCTGCCGCGTTGCCGCGTTGCCGATCGAACGAGTCCATGAGCCGAGTCGCCATCAAGATTTGCGGCGTCAGCACGCCTGACGCGATCGAGGCCGCCATGACCGGCGGCGCGAGCCATGTCGGCTTCATGCATTTCCCCCGCAGCCCGCGCCACCTCAGCCTCACCCAGATGGCCGACCTCGCACCTTGCGTGCGGGGCGCGCTGCGCAGTGTCGCCGTACTGGTCGACCCGGACGATGCCCTGCTCGAAGCGGTGATCGCCGCCGGAGCGCCGCATGTCCTCCAGCTCCACGGCCGCGAGGAGCCGGCCCGCGTTGCCGCCATCGCCGCGCGCACCGGTCTGGAGGTGTGGAAGGTCATCTCGGTCAAGACCGCCGCCGATCTTGCCACCGGCGCCCACTATGCCGGTGCAGCGCATCGCTTGCTCTACGATGCCAAGACGCCGGACGACGCCCCCCGCCCCGGCGGCATGGGCCAGCGCTTCGACTGGAGCCTGCTGGCCGGCCATCGCGCGCCGCTGCCATGGGCCCTTTCCGGCGGGCTCGATCCCGCCAATGTGGCGGAGGCAATCCGCGTCACCGGCGCACCGCTGGTGGACGTTTCCTCTGGCGTGGAGAGCGCACCGGGCATCAAGAATGTGGACAAGATCGCGGCCTTCTGCAAAGCGGTTTCGCAATGCTGATGCCGGCTCCTGATATCACGCGCGTCGCCGGACGATGGCGCTGATCGCTTCCAGACAATCGAGAAGCGAACGGCTCCCCATATCCAGAGACGAGAAACACCCATGACTGCTACACCCACCCTGCCCAACTCCCTGCGCACGCTGCCCGACGAGCGCGGCCATTTCGGCCAATTCGGCGGCCGCTATGTCGCCGAGACGCTGATGCCGATCATCCTCGATCTGGAGCGGGAATATCGCGCGGCCAAGGCGGACCCGGCCTTCCAGGCGGAGTTCGACGGGCTGATGACCCATTATGTCGGCCGGCCCTCGCCGCTTTATTATGCCGAGCGGATGACCCAGCATTACCGCAAGGGTGCCAAGCCCGGCCACGGCGCGAAAATCTACTTCAAGCGGGAGGAATTGAACCACACCGGCGCGCACAAGATCAACAATTGCATCGGCCAGATCCTCCTCGCCATCCGGATGGGCAAGACGCGGATCATCGCCGAGACCGGCGCCGGGCAGCATGGCGTGGCGACAGCGACCGTCTGCGCGCGTTTCGGCCTGCCCTGTACCATTTTCATGGGTGCCAAGGACGTCGAGCGCCAGCAGCCCAACGTGTTCCGCATGAAGTTGCTCGGCGCGGAGGTCCGCCCGGTGACGAGCGGCGCGCAGACGCTCAAGGACGCCATGAACGAGGCTCTGCGCGACTGGGTCGCTACGGTGGACAACACCTTCTATATCATCGGCACCGCCGCCGGCCCGCATCCCTATCCGGAGCTGGTGCGGGACTTCCAGTCGATCATCGGCAAGGAAGCTCGCGAGCAGATCCTCGCCGCTGAGGGGCGCCTGCCGGACCTGCTGATCGCTGCGGTCGGCGGCGGCTCCAATGCAATCGGCCTATTTCACCCATTCCTGGATGACGCAGACGTGGCGATGGTCGGCGTTGAGGCAGCCGGGCGCGGCATCGAGAGCGGCGAGCATGCCGCCAGCCTCACCGGCGGCCGGCCCGGCATCCTCCACGGCAACAAGACTTATTTGCTGCAGGATGAGGACGGTCAGATCGCCGAGGCGCATTCGATCAGCGCGGGCCTCGACTATCCGGGGATCGGCCCCGAACACAGCTGGCTGCACGAGAGCGGCCGCGTGACCTATGTGCCGATTACCGATCGCGAAGCGCTCGACGCTTTCCAGCTCACCTGCCGCACGGAGGGGGTCATTCCCGCGCTGGAGAGTTCTCACGCGCTTGCAGCCCTGGAACTTAAGGCACAGGAAATGCGCGACGACCAAATCATCATCGTCAACGTTTCCGGGCGTGGCGACAAGGACATCTACACCGTCGCCGATGCGCTGGGAGCGAAGCTATGAGCCGCCTCGGCAACGCATTCGTCCGCGCCCGCAATGAAAACCGCGCCGCGCTCGTCACCTTCGTCACCGGCGGCGATCCGACGCCGGCCGGCACCGCCGCCGTGCTCGATGCGCTGGTTGCGGGCGGCGCCGATGTCATCGAACTGGGCATGCCTTTTACCGATCCGATGGCGGACGGCCCGGCCATTCAGGCCGCCAACCTGCGCGCCATGGCCGCCGGCATCAACACCGCCGCCCTCTTCGAGATCGCGGCTGCCTTCCGCACGCGCCATCCTGAAACGCCGCTGGTGCTGATGGGCTATGCCAACCCGATGACCATCCGCGGCGCGGACTGGTTCGCCGCGCAGTGCAAGGCGGCTGGTGTTGATGGCGTCATCTGCGTCGATATCCCGCCGGAGGAGGATGACGAGCTCGGCCCTGCCCTGCGCGCGGCTGGCATATCGCCGATCCGTCTCGCCACCCCGACCACCGACGCCACGCGACTACCGGCGGTGCTGGAGGGCGCGTCCGGTTTCCTCTATTATGTCTCGGTCGCGGGCATCACCGGGCTCCAGCAGGCCGCGCAAGGCAGTATCGAAGCCGCCGTCACCCGGCTCAAGGCCGCCACCGACCTTCCCGTCGCGGTCGGCTTCGGCGTTCGCAGCCCCGAGCAGGCCGCCGCCATCGGCGCAGTGGCGGATGGGGTCGTCGTCGGCTCGGCCATTGTCGATCTCGTCGCCCGCCACGGCGCGGCGGCTGGCGGCCCGGTGCGCGATTTCGTCGCAGCGCTGCGCGCCGCGCTCAACCGCAAGGAAACCGTCGCATGAGTTGGCTCAACCGCGTCCGTAACGCCCTGCCATTCATCGCCCGCAAGAGCGAGACGCCTGACAATCTCTGGAAGAAATGCTCCTCCTGCGGGCAGATGATCTTCCAGAAGGAGTGGGAAGAAAATCTCAGCGTCTGCCCGCGGTGCGACCATCATGGCCGCATCGGCGCCAAGGCACGCTTCGCCCAGATCTTCGACCAGGACACGCTCAGGCTACTACCCGCGCCAACCGTCAAGGAAGACCCGCTGAAGTTCCGCGATTCCAAGCGCTATACGGACCGCATCAAGGCCGCGCGCGCCAACACCGGCGAGTCCGATGCGCTGCTGAACGGTTATGGCAAGATCGAAGGGCATCCGGCTGTGGTCGGCGTGCAGGATTTCGCCTTCATGGGCGGCTCGATGGGCACGGCGGTCGGCGCCGCGTTCGTTGCCGGCGTCAAGGAAGCGATCAAGCGCCGCTGCCCCTACATCATCTTCACCGCCGCTGGCGGCGCGCGCATGCAGGAGGGGATCCTCTCGCTCATGCAGATGCCTCGCGCGACGGTAGCCATCCAGCAGCTCCGCGCCGCCGGGCAACCCTATATCGTTGTGCTGACCGATCCCACGACCGGCGGCGTCACGGCCAGCTACGCCATGCTGGGTGACATCCAGATCGCCGAACCCAATGCGCTGATCGCTTTCGCTGGCGCACGCGTCATCGAGAACACGATCCGCGAGAAGCTGCCGGAAGGCTTCCAGCGCGCCGAATATCTGCTGGAACACGGCATGCTGGACATGGTGGTGCACCGCAAGGATCTGCGCGGCACATTGTCCCGGACAATCAGCTATCTGACAGCCAGTCGCGCCGCCTGAGTTCCTCCCACGCCAGACCGGATACAGACATTGCCGCGAACGCCCGCTCTCCCATCGCCTGCCCCGGGCATGCCGGGGGCCGGGCGCCGGCATGGGCTGTTCCGCTCCGGCCAATGGCCCGGCCGGCCGCGCCGCACGCCCACAGGCGCCTGACCGCAGAAAGAGCCCTCCATCTCCAAGAGACACCGCATGGCCGACCACGCCGTTTCCGAAAACCCCGCCGTTCAGACGCAGATCGATCGCCTCATGGCGCTCTCGCCGGGGCGCGATGTGCTTGGGCTGGAGCGGATTACCGAGCTGCTCGCCCGCCTTGGCAATCCCCACCGCGCCATGCCGCCGGTCTTCCACGTCGCGGGTACTAACGGTAAGGGCTCGACCTGCGCTTATCTGCGCGCCGCGCTGGAGGCGGACGGCCGGGCCATCCACGTCTTCACCTCGCCGCATCTGGCTCGTTTCAACGAACGTATTCGCCTCGCCGGCACGCTGATCGACGATGCCACGCTGGCCCAGGCGCTGAGCGACGTGCTGGATATCGGTGCCGATCTCCACGCCAGCTTCTTCGAGGTAACCACCGCCGCCGCCTTCTCGCTGTTCGCGCGGGTCCCTGCGGATGCCTGCGTGATCGAAGTCGGTCTGGGCGGTCGGTTGGACGCAACCAATATGTTCACCGCTCCGGCCGCCTGCGGCATCGCATCGCTCGCCATCGACCATGAGAACTTCCTGCTCGCGCCCGAGCATGACACGCCGGAAGATCCGCTCTGTCGTATCGCCTTCGAGAAGGCCGGCATCGCCAAGCGGGGCTGCCCGCTGGTGACCCAGCGCTACAGCGTGCCGATGTCCAACACCATCGCATGGGTTGCCGAGAGCGTGGGCGCCGTGCATCTCCCGCGCGGAGACGCATGGGACATCGCCTCCTATGAAGGCGAGTTGCATTATCGCGATGGCGCAGGCAAGCTGACGCTGCCGCTCTCCCGCCTCGCCGGCCAGCATCAGGTCAGCAATCTCGGCCTCGCCATCGCCATGCTGCGACACCAAAGCGTGCTCCCGGTAAGCGAGGCCGCCCTGCGCGCCGCGCCGCTCTGGGCACAATGGCCGGCACGGATGCAGCGGCTGGAAGCCGGTCCGCTCACAAATCTGGTGCCGGGCCGCACCGTCATCCTGGATGGCGGCCACAATCCCGATGCCGGCAAGGCTCTCGCCACGGCGCTCGCCGAGAGCGGACTGGCGCCGAGCGGCGTCGATCTCGTCACCGGTATGCTCGCCAACAAGGATATCGAGGGGTTCCTCACCCCACTGCGCCCACTGATCCGCTCAATCCGCTCGCTCCCGGTGCCGGGTCACGAGCATCACGGACCGGAGGTGTTCGCCGCTCTGGCCGCCCGCTGGGATGTGCCCCATGCAGCGTTCTCGACCGTCCAGGAGGCGCTGACCGACGTCGCCGCCACGTCCACCGGCCGCGCCGACCGTGCCGTGCTCATCGCCGGCACCCTCTATCTCGCGGGGAAGGTGCTGATGGAAAACGGCCAGCCGCCCGTCTGATCGCGGGAACAACGCCGCCAAAACACCCCTGTGCTCCGGCGAGGCCGGAGCCCGAGGCGCAAGGGCGCGCGGCTAGGCCCTGAACTTCTGCTTGCGCAGGAAAAAAGGCGCGATCGACTCCGTCAACTCTCGCTATCCGTCGTCGGTGGTACTCGGCTGTCGCACCGTTTCCACGACGAACCCCTTGCGCCACATGATCCACAGCAGCAGCATTCCCGGCACGGCAACGACCACGGTGAACGCCCAGAACCAGACCCAGCCCAGCCCCTCGGCCAGATAGCCCGAGGGCGTGGAGAGCCACGTCCTCCCCACCGCCGCGAAGGAGGAGAGCAGCGCGAACTGGGTCGCCGTGTAAGCCAGGCTGGAGAGGCCGGAGAGATAGGTCACGAACACGGTGAGCCCGATCCCGCTGGTGAAATTCTCCGTGCCCACCGCGAGCGCCAGCATCGGCGTGGAATGCCCGGCCAGCGCCAGCAGCGAGAAGAGGAAGTTTGAGAGCATCATCATCAGCCCGGAGACGAATAGCGCCCGCCCCATGCCAAGCCACGCGATGAACGGCGCCCCCAGCGCGGAGCCGACGATCAGCGCCGCGAAGCCGACGAACTTGTTGACCGCCACATATTCGGTGTCGCTGAAGCCCAACTCGACGATCATCGGCGCCAGCATCGTCTGCCCCATCGCGTCGCCGATCTTGTAGATGAGCACGAAGCCGAGGACCAGGAACGCTCCATGCCGGCCAAGAAACTCACGGAACGGGTTGACGATCGTCTCGGCCAGCCACGCGCCGAGCGATGCCCCTGCCTGCCTCGCCTGCCGCTCGATATAGCGCCCCGGTCCGGCGAACAGCGCGCCGATGGCGGCGGGCAGCACGCAGAAGGCGGTAATACCGTAGGCGGCCGCCCAGCCCAGCCCAGCGCCTTCGCTGGAGGCGAGGAAGATTGTTCCCGCGCCCGCCAGCAGATTGCCGGTGCGGTAGCCGAACTGGTTCATCGCCGTGCCGTGCGGCAGCTCCTCCTCGCTCAATATCTCGATGCGATAAGCGTCGATCACGATATCCTGCGTCGCCGAGAGGAAGGCGACGAGTATGGCCCACAGCGCAAAGGTGCCGATATGATTGGCCGGGTCGCTCGCGCCCAGTTGCCACAACGCCGCAAACAGCAGGGCCTGGATGAAGAACAGCCACGCCCGCCGCTGGCCGAACATCCGGGTGAGCACTGGCAGCGGCAATTTGTCGACCAGTGGCGCCCACAGAAATTTGAGCGTGTAAGGCGTGGTAAGGCCGATCGCAAAACCGATGGTCGATTTATCGATGCCCACCCGCGAGAGCCAGAAAGTCATCGTCGCCAGCAGCAAGGTCAGAGGAAAACCGCTCGAAATGCCGAGCAGGAAGGCCACGAACGGCATCGGCCGCAGATAGGGCCGAAAACTCGGGATGACGAAGGCGACGCCCAGCACCGCAAGGACGATCAAGGCGAATATCAATGCTTGCGGCATGCGTACTCCCGGTGGCGGCTCAACCCCGGCGCAAGCCTAGCGTGCGCGACGCATTCCGCCAGCCCCATCGACGGGCGTACTGGGAAAAAGCGTGAGCCCGGCCGGAAGGCGCCGCACTGGCAGGCCGGCCAGCAGGCGCTCGCATACCGCGATGGCGCGGACGAGAACGTGCGGCTGGAACGGCTTGGCGAGCACACCGAGCGCGAGGCCCATGTCCCTCGCCTCGTCCGGACAGCTAGAGGTAGCAAACAATACAGCGATGCCCCGTTCGCCGGCGTGACGCGCCAGTTCGATTCCCGACCGCACACCGCGCAGGCGAATGTCCGCCACGACGAGGTCGATCGCGCCCTCCTGCTCGATCACCGCATCGGCATCGCGAAAGCAATCGACCGTCGCAACGACCTGATACCCCGCCTGTTGAAGCGCGCGCTCGGTATCGAAGGCTAGCAACGGCTCATCTTCCACGATGAGAATGCGGCTGATCTGCTGCCTTCCCTTCGAGAAAAACATTGCCGGCCCGCCTCTCTTGCGCCACTAGCTCTGGACATTGATCCGCACGCAGGCGGAAGCGCAGGTGCGCTACGCTGCACTGCGGCGATTCGCCAGTGCAACTGCGATACAGTCCAGAGAAAAAAGAGACGAATTCCCTTGGCGTTCACCAAAGGCCCGCGCGGCCCCCGTCATCCATCCCGGCCTACCGCGGGAACTGTCTCTGCCGGACGCCGGCCTCGCCCGACCGCGCCCACGTCGCCCGCTCGCAAACCACACCCGAAACCGCCCGCAAAGCCGCAGGAAAAGCGTGCGGATACGACCCCGCGAGACGGCGACCGCATCGCCAAGCTGCTCGCCCGCGCCGGCGTTGCCTCGCGGCGCGACGTGGAGCGGATGATCGCGGACGGGCGGATCGCCCTCAACGGCGAGACCGTCAGCACGCCCGCAACGATCCTCACCTCGCTGCGCGGCGTCACAGTGGACGGCAAAGCGGTGAAGGAACCCGAGGGCACGCGCCTCTTCCTGTTTCACAAGCCCGCCGGTCTGCTCACCACCGCCAAGGATCCACGCGGCCGGCCGACCATCTACGATCGCCTGCCCGTCGATTTGCCCCGCGTCATGCCGGTCGGCCGGCTCGACCTTAACACGGAAGGGCTACTGCTGCTCACCACGGACGGCGGTTTCAAGCGCCAGCTTGAGCTGCCCGCCAGCGGCGTCGAGCGCACGTACCGTGCCCGGGCCTTCGGCACCGTCAGCCAGGCTCAGCTCGAAGACCTGATCGACGGCGTCGAGATCGAGGGGATGCGCTATGGGCGCATCGACGCCAATCTGGAACGCCGCACCGGCCGCAACCAGTGGATCGAAATGACGCTGACCGAAGGCAAGAACCGCGAAGTGCGTCGCGTGCTGGAGCATCTTGGACTGGAGGTAAGCCGCCTCATCCGCACGCGTTATGGCCCCTTCACCTTGGGCGACTCCAAGCCGGGCGATATCATCGAAGTGCGGCAGGCCGAGCTCGCTCGTTTCCGCAAGACGCTGCCATGAGAATCATCGCCGGCACATGGCGTGGACGGCCGCTTGCTGCCCCGGCCGGCGAGGCCACCCGCCCTACGGCGGACCGCACCCGCGAGACATTGTTCTCCATGCTCACGAGCCGCCTCGGCTCTTTTGATGGCTTGCGCGTGGGCGATTTCTTCGCTGGCTCCGGGGCGCTGGGTCTGGAAGCACTCTCGCGCGGCGCGGCCTCCTGCCTTTTCGTCGAGCGAGACCGGTCAGCGGTGGCGGCGATCCGCGCCAATGCCGAGAGGCTGGGTCTGCTGCGGCCCGATATTCGCCAAAGCGATGTGCTGGCGCTAGGCCCCGTGGCGGAGCCTCTCGATATCATCTTCATGGATCCGCCCTACGCCACAGGCGCCGGGGCGGTGGCGCTGGACAAGCTTGCCCGCCTTGGCTGGACGGGGTCCGGCACCTGGATCAGCATCGAGACGGGGCGCGGCGAAACCATCGCGGTCAAGGGCTTCGACGTCGACGCTGAGCGCACGGTTGGCAAAGCGGTGATCCACTTGCTCCGCCCCGCGGGGTGAGCCGCGCCTAAACGCTGCCCACACCCTTCATAGCCTCACTCAGCCGCGACGCTGACGACCGACTGCGCATAATCCCGTGAACCGAGATTGCCGTTGGGGAAGATGTCGCGCTCCGCGATCCACTCCTGCGAGTCGTCGAACGCGTCCTTGGTGTAAGGCTCGAACACGATGCGTTCGCCCGGTCCCCAGCGACCGGTATCCATCTGCTCGTGGAAGCGGACCGGGAACTCCTTCTTGTAATAATGAGTGTAGAGTTCTGGCCGTAGATCGATGTCGTGCTGGGCGCGGCGCAGCGCGGCGAAATATTTGCGCACATCCGCCAGGTCGGGCTCGCCTGTGACCATCGAGGCCATCATGAACGTGGTGTCGATAATCTTGCGGAAGCCGAGTTGCTCCAGGAAATAATAGGGTCCGCTGAACAAGGACGCCGCCGGGATCTTGCGGTCGATCAGCAGTTCCAGCCGGCTGAACAGCATCCCGTCCGAGAAGGAGAGGCTGATCTTCTCCCGGTCGATGTAGCGCTCCAGCGCCTGGATGGTCGAATAATGGCTGCCTGATTGGTAGCCGACCGAGATCGGCACGCCAGCCAGATCGGCCGGATGCTTGATTGGGGACTCGGGCGGCACGAACACCGCCGCAGGCGAAACCGAGTAAGCGTCGGCAAACAACCGGCCATGGCCGGAGGAGGCCGCAACGTTCACCGTCCAATGGCAGGCGCAGCTCACATCGCCCTCGCGCCCTTTCTCGAACGTCTGATAAGCGCCAACCTTGTCCCCCAACTGGTGAGAGCTGGCATTTTTTGAGTCGAGCGTCTCGCGGAACTCGTAATCGAGCCCCTCGTCGCGAAAATAGCCTTTCTCCTCGGCAACCCATTCGTGCAGCCGGAAATGCGGTTGAATGATGAATGTCGACATTCCGCTCCCTAACTCCGCCTCTGTGACGGCCTAGCTGATGGTATATCGCTGGCGGAAAACCTCTGCACGGGCGCCACCAGGGGCTCTCCGGCAAGTCGACGTCGCTGGACCTTCGTCCGCTGCGGACAGGGGACATCGGCGCGGCCTGTCTGGACGGGCTTGAAGCGCAACTTAACTGTATTCGGGCGGGGCCGTCAACGTTGCAGGATGCAACCAACTGCTCAAGTCGCACGCCCGGCCGACAGCCCGCGCAGCCCTTTCCGCGCGGGCCGGGTGATGACCGAGGGTCTATTTGCCGCCCGGATTCGCACATTCGTCCTTCATCGTCTTGGTGCACCTGGGATAGTCGGCCGGCGGCGGCGGCACCTGCTGCACCACCGGCGAGGGGGCGGCCATCACGACCTGCGCGCCGGAGGGCGGCGGCGGCCCGGCATCGGGAGGCGGCGCGGCGGACGGCACCGCCGGATCCGACACACCGCTCTGTGGGGTCAGCGATCCGTCAGCCGGCGGCGGCGGCGCGGCACTCGGCAGCGCTGGCTGGGCTACCGGCGCATCGGAAGGTGGGGCCGGCACCTCCTGCGCCTGGACCGCGAAGGCGAACGCGGGCACGCTGAGGCCGATCAGCCATGTCGTGAACCTCATGGGGAAACATCCTTTCATGCACATATGCAACGGTAGAGGAACGGCTTGATTCCGCGCCCGTTCCCCCATTGGTCCCGGTAGACCCACTCCCTGTCCCGTCCGGCTCCACCCTGAACGACACGGCCGAAACGCCGCCAAAATGCTTGTGCAGCGACGCTCCGTTCCCTAACTGTTCGCGCGTGACCGATAGCCCGTCTCCCCCTGCTGATGCCCCCTATCTGCGTGGGCTCAACGCGCCCCAGCGCGAGGCCGTGCTGACCACGGAAGGCCCCGTTCTAGTTCTCGCCGGCGCCGGCACCGGCAAGACCGCGGCGCTGACCGCGCGCCTCGCGCATCTCGTCGCCACGCGCCGCGCCTATCCTTCCGAGATTCTCGCCGTCACCTTCACAAACAAGGCCGCGCGCGAGATGCGCGAGCGGGTCGGCCGGATGATCGGCGCGGCGGTGGAGGGCATGCCCTGGCTCGGCACCTTCCACGCTATCGGCGCGCGCATGCTGCGCCGCCATGCCGAGCTGGTCGGGCTGCAAAGCAACTTCACCATCCTTGATACCGACGATCAGCTCCGCCTGATGAAGCAGATCATCCAGGCCGCCGGGCTGGACGAGAAGCGCTGGACGGCGCGCACCCTCGCCGCCCTGATCGACAAGTGGAAGAACAAGGGCCTCACCCCGGCCGAGGTCAACGCGGGCGAGAGCGAAGCCTTCGCCAACGGCAAGGGCGCGGAGATCTACGCCGCCTATCAGGCCCGCCTGATCGCGCTCAATGCCTGCGATTTCGGCGACCTGCTGCTCCACATGCTCACCCTGTTCAAGACCGATCGCACGGTGCTGGAGCACTATCAGCAACGCTTCCGCTACATCTTGGTGGACGAGTATCAGGACACCAATACCAGCCAGTATCTCTGGCTGCGACTGCTCGCCCAGCAGCGCAAGAACATTTGCTGCGTGGGTGATGACGACCAGTCCATCTACTCATGGCGCGGAGCGGAGGTCGCCAATATCCTGCGTTTCGAGCGGGATTTCCCCGGCGCTAGCCTCATCCGGCTGGAGCAGAATTACCGCTCGACGCCACATATCCTCGCTGCCGCCTCCGGCGTGATCGCACAGAACGGCGGGCGCCTCGGCAAGACGCTGTGGACGCAGGAGGACGAGGGCGAGAAGGTTCGCGTCATCGGCGTATGGGACGGGCCGGAGGAAGCGCGCCGCGTGGGCGAGGAGATCGAGGCGCTGGAGCGTGCCGGTACCCGTGCGGACGCGATCGCCATTCTCGTGCGCGCGTCATTCCAGACCCGCGAGTTCGAGGATCGCTTCATCCAGATCGGCCTGCCCTATCGCATCGTCGGCGGCTTCCGCTTCTACGAGCGCGCCGAAATCCGCGATGCCCTCGCCTATCTGCGCCTCGTCAACCAACCAGCGGACGATCTCGCCTTCGAGCGGATCGTCAACGTCCCCAAGCGCGGCCTTGGCGACAAGGCGGTCGAGACGCTCCACCGTGTCGCCCGTGCCGAGGGCGTGCCGCTCAGCGTTTCCGCCACCCACCTCATCGAGACGGACGAGCTGACCCCGCGTGCGCGCCGCGCGCTCGGCGGCTTCATCGGCGATCTCGCCCGTTGGCGCGATCTTGCCAGCACCATGGGTCATGCCGACCTTGCCCGGCAGATCCTCGACGAGAGCGGTTATACCGCGGTCCTCCAGGCCGAGCGCACGGCCGAAGCGAGCGGGCGGCTGGAGAATCTCCAGGAGCTGGCCCGCGCCATGGAGGACTATGAGACACTCGGCGCCTTCCTGGAGCATGTCAGCCTGGTGATGGACAATGATGCCGCGCAGGACGAGGCCAAGGTCACGATCATGACCATCCACGCCGCCAAGGGGCTGGAGTTCGATACGGTGTTCCTTACCGGCTGGGAGGATGGCCTGTTTCCTTCGCAACGCGCGCTGGACGAAGGCGGCCTCGCGAGCCTGGAGGAGGAGCGCCGCCTCGCTTATGTCGCCATCACGCGCGCGCGGCGGCGCTGCTTCATCCTCCATGCAGCCAACCGGCGGGTCTATGGCCAGTGGACCAGTTCCATCCCCTCACGCTTCATCGGCGAGCTGCCGACCGACACCATTGAGGAGGAATCCACCCTCAGCGGCGGCGCCAGCCTGTGGCGCGCCAACTGGTCCGAGCGGGACGATCCCTTCGCCAATGTCGCGCGCGGCACCGGGCGTGGCCCCGGCTGGCAGCGCGCACAGGGCCAGTTCGTCCGCGAGCCGGTGCGCATCGTCGAGGCGCGGCAGAGCGCCGTGAGCATCGGCAATAAAGGCCGCGGTGACATCAGCATCGGGGCGCGAATCTTCCACCAGAAGTTCGGTTACGGTCATGTTCGCGCGATCGAGGGCAACAAGCTGGAAATCGACTTTGAACAGGCCGGCTCAAAGCATGTGCTGGACAGTTTCGTCAGCCTCGCTTGATGAAGCGGATATCCCCGAACGACGCGAGATCATCTGCGATAATTTCAGTCAATCTTTGGACAGCGACAAAATTGACTTGATCAAATATTAATATTCGTCCTTTTGCTGCTTATTAACTTCATTCGTCGTAGTTTTACCAGGCGACCCGGGAGGCGCTGGTCAGCGCCAGTGCTTACCCTCCTAGACCCGGCAACCGTGGGTGGTTGCCGGGTCGTTTTCTGATCAGCGAGGCGTCCACAGCCATTGCCGACAGTCGGCTCAGCCCGTAGGAGCGTCGCATGGCCAGCGCCCCTTCCAGCCCCGATCAACCAAGCGAGCCGCGCCTGCTCACCCATCCGCTCCAAATCCCGGCTTTCCGTGCCTTTCTCGTGCTCCGCCTGTGCACCATCCTTGGCCAGACCGGTATGTCGATCATCATTGCCTGGCAGGCCTACAACATCGCGCGGCTGACCATGGCCCCCGCGCACGCGGCCGCGCAGCTCGGCCTGATCGGTCTCATTCAGTTCGTAGTGCTTTTTCTGGTGACGCCGTTTGCGGGTCTTGCCTCGGATAACCTCAAGCGCACCCGAATCGGCATGGTCACCCTCACCATGCTGCTCGGTTGCGCAGCAGTACTCGCGGTCTCAAGTTATGAGGGCTGGATCAGCCTGCCGCTTATCTTCTCCATCGCCGCCGTGCTCGGCCTCGCCCGTGCCTTTCAGGGGCCTGCGCTGAGTTCGCTTGCGCCAAACATCGTGCCGATGGAGATGCTGCCGCGCGCCATCGCATTCAGCAGCATGTTCTGGCAGGCCGGGGGGATCATCGGGCCTGCGCTGGCCGGTTATGCCTATGCGCTCGAAACCTATTATGCCTATATCATCAGCGCAGTCCTGTTCCTCATCTCGGTCGTCGCGCTGGTCATGGTGGGGGATGTGCCGCAGGCGCCCCCCCAAAAGGGACGCCACCCAATCCGGCAGGTCATCGATGGGTTGAGTTATGTGCGAACAAATCGACTTGTCTTCGGCGCGATCACGCTCGATCTATTCGCCGTTCTGCTCGCCGGGACCACCGCCCTGCTCCCCGTCTACGCCCGCGATATTCTGCATATCGGTTCGGCCGGCCTCGGCCACCTCGCTGCTGCGCCCGGCGTCGGCGCGGGCATTACCGCCCTCATCTTTTCCATTCGCCCCCTTCGCCACAATGTCGGGCTCAAGATGCTCCTCTCAGTCGGCGTGTTCGGCCTGGCCACCATCGTCTTCGGCCTCACCGCCTTCATGCCGGCGGGCATCGCGATGCCGGTCGCGCTCATTGCCATGGCGACCTGGGGCAGCGCTGACATGTTTTCTGTGTTCGTGCGCCAGTCGCTTATCCAGATCCACACGCCGGACGAAATGCGCGGCCGCGTCTCCAGCGTGTCGATGATGACCATCTCCGCCTCGAATGAGTTGGGCGAAGCGGAATCGGGTTTCCTCGCCGCCTTCATCGGCCCCATCGCTGCCGTGGTGTTCGGAGGCATCGGCGCGATCATCATCACCCTCTACTGGTCACGGCTGTTCCCGGAACTGCGCCGGGCGCGGACCTTCGACCCTCCCGAAGATTTCCACCCCTCAAAACAACCCGCTGGGGCCAAGGAAAGCACCGCCTGACGTTATCCGGCTTGCAATCTCTACTATTTCAATTTTAATTGGGACGATTCACCAAATGGAGGCCAGCCATGATAGTTTCTTCCGTTCTCGAAACGATCGGCCGAACACCGCACATCAGAATCAACCGGCTGTTCGGTGACGCTCAGGTCTGGATCAAGTCCGAGCGCGCCAACCCCGGCGGCTCGATCAAGGATCGCATCGCACTCGCCATGGTCGAGGCTGCCGAGAAGGACGGGAGCCTAAAGCCCGGCGGCACCATCGTCGAGCCGACCTCCGGCAACACCGGCGTCGGACTCGCCATGGTCGCGGCGGTCAAGGGCTACAAGCTGATCCTCGTCATGCCGGAGAGCATGAGTGTCGAGCGCCGCCGGTTGATGCTCGCCTATGGCGCGACGTTCGATCTCACTCCGCGCGAGAAAGGTATGAAGGGTTCGATTGAGCGCGCCCTGCAGATCGTCGCGGAAACGCCGGGCGCGTGGATGCCCCAGCAGTTTGAGAATCCCGCCAATATCGAGGTGCATGCCGAGACCACCGCCGCCGAAATCCTCGCCGATTTCGCCGACGCGCCGCTCGATGTGCTGATCACCGGCGTCGGCACCGGCGGCCATATCACCGGCTGCGCGCAGGTGCTCAAGGCCGCATGGCCCCATCTCAAGGTCTATGCGGTCGAGCCGACGCTCTCGCCGGTCATCAGCGGCGGCGCACCCGGTCCGCACCCGATCCAGGGCATCGGCGCTGGCTTCATTCCGACTAACCTGCACACCGCCCTGCTCGATGGCACGATCGCGGTGGAAGCGGATGACGCCAAGAACTACGCGCGCCGCTCGGCCAGCGAGGAAGGCATATTGGTCGGCATTTCATCCGGCGCGACTCTGGCGGCCATCGCCAAGAAGCTACCCGAACTCCCCGCCGGCAGCCGCGTCCTCGGTTTCAACTACGATACCGGCGAGCGCTATTTGTCGGTGCCGGACTTCCTGCCGGAAACCTGATCCGCACAGCCGGCACAATTTCGAAGCGCGCGAGCGGCGCCTGTTTTCGCCGTTTGCGTGCTTCTGCGGCGTCGCGCCAACGATGAAAGCAGCGTTAACGTTTGCGGCGCGACCTTTCCCGAAATGGGACTGCCGCCCGCAGACGCCGCGCGATCCGCCGCGAGCGGCTTGCCATCGGTGGCCGTGAGGCACACATAGCGCCTTCCGCTTTCCGGGAAAACGACATGGTGCAAGGCAATCTGGTGGCAAAACCGGCATGGGGCAGGGCTGCACCCGTCCTCGGCTTCGCGCTGGTGGCCACGCTTATGCTTGCGCTCGTGGCGCTTGGACTCAGCCAGCAGCGCAAGGGGCTCTCGGTCGGGATCGACGGGGCCTCAGTCACGGGAAGCGCCCGACCAGCCACCCCGATGCCGGCCGTCGAGCCGCTGGTGCTCGACGCATCCAATCCCGATGAGGCGCGCCACCTCAACGCGCTAATCCCCTTTTCCACCGCGCCAAATCCGGCGGCGCGGCCGTTCCATTATAGCGGCGGTGCAGCCGCGCTGGCCCGCGCCACCGATTGCCTCGCCGCCGCGATGATCTACGAGGCCGGCGACGACGCGAAAGGCGAGCGCGCGGTCGGTCAGGTGGTGCTCAACCGCTTGCGGCATCCAGCCTTTCCCAAGACGGTCTGCGGCGTCGTCTTCCAGGGGCAGGAGCGGGCGACAGGCTGCCAGTTCACCTTCACCTGCGACGGCGCCATGGCCCGCCGCCCCAGCACGGTCGCCTGGGAGCGCGCGCGCGGCCTCGCCAGCGCCATGCTCGCCGGCGATGTGTACAAGCCGGTCGGCACCAGCACCCATTATCATACCGATTGGGTGATGCCCTATTGGAGCAAGACGCTGGACAAGGTGGCGGCGGTCGACACCCACCTGTTCTTCCGCTGGACGGGCTGGTGGGGCACGCCGGCCGCCTTCGCCCGCTCGGTGGCGATCACGGCCGAGCCGGCCATCGTCAAGCTCGCCGCCCTCTCGCCAGTCCACCGTGACGATGCGCTCGAGTTCGCGCTGGACGGCGTGGGTGGCACGCTGGTCGATGATGCGTTCCCGCCCCTCGTCATCGGGCCGGAGCAGATCGGCAAGCGCGTTGGCCCCGGCAAACTCACCGCCGTAGAGGCCGGCGGCAACGGTTTCGTCATGACGCTCGACAAGGGCGGCGATCCGGCCCGCTACGCGGAAGCCGCCTCGCGCATCTGCGCCGGCCGCGCGCAGTGCCGCCTGCTCGCCTGGACCAATCCGCATGAGACGCCGCAGGCCTTCCCCGTCAAGGACAGTAGCCTGCCCTCCATGTCTTTCTCCTACATTCGCGTGAAGGAGACCGGGCTGGAACGCATGCTCTTCAACTGCGACGAGTTCCCCTCGGTGCCGCGCATCCAGTGCATGGCGCGGCGCTTGCCCGCGGTGCAAACCCCGCGTCTGCTCGCCGACGAACGCGCCGACACGAGCACTGCCGGCCTCCCCGCCCCCGGTCCGCTCGCCGCCGATACTCATCCGGGCCGTCTCGAACCGGCGCTTCCCGCGATCGAGGTGGTCAAGCTCCGCGCGCCCCGCACCGGCGCCCCCACCTCCGCCACACCCTGATCGAGCCGGCCGAGACTGCCCACCAACACAGCAGGTGCTCCTGCGAAAACAGAAGCCCAGGGCTCACCGTGCCCCCTGTCCCCTGAAGTGCGTTTGGAACGGGTGGGTCACACCCTTCCATTCGCCCCTGAGCGTGTCGAACCTCTGGCCTGAGGACTGCGTTAGACAGCGGTCGAGGCGCGCCGCATGCTCTTGCAGCCGGTCAGTACAAACACCGCCTCTCGGACAAGCTCCGGGTGAACGGGGTTGGGCCAACCCGCGCTGCGTTCAAGCCTTCGCAGGCGCAATGACCCCTTCCTTCAGAAGCCCTCCGAGCGCCCCTACGCCGTTAGGAACGCCTCGGGCGGCAGCGCCATCAGCGTGTCGGCCCCACCCTCGATCTTGCGGCGCAGCGCGCCGGCATCCGGCATGATCCGTTCAGCGAAGAATCGCGCCGTCACCAGCTTGGCCTGTAAATAGGCCGCATCGCCCGTGCCAGCCGCAAGCTGCGCCTGCGCAGCGCGGGCCATTCGGAGCCACATCAGCCCCACCGCGACGATGCCCATGATGTGCATATAGGCGTAGGAGGCCGCGCCGGCGTTGTTGGGGTTGGTCATGGCGTTCTGCATCAGCCACATGGTCGCGGCTTGGAGCTGCTGGTTGGCCTTCTCCAGCGCCTCGGCGATGGCGGCCGTCTCCGGCACCGCCTTGCCCGCTGCGACATCTTCGCCGATGATCTTGAAGAAGGCCTGGACGCTGCGCCCACCGTTGGCTGGCAGCTTGCGGCCGACCAGATCCATCGCCTGCACGCCGTTCGCCCCCTCGTAGATCATGGCGATCCGCGCATCGCGCACCGTCTGCTCGACGCCCCATTCGCGGATATAGCCGTGGCCGCCGAATACCTGCTGCGCCAGCACCGTCACGTCGAAGCCCTTGTCGGTGCCATAGCCCTTGATGACCGGGGTGAGCAGCGTGATCAGATCGTCCGCTGCCTGGCGTTCCTCCTCGGTCGGTGCCCCCTTCGAGAGGTCGACCTGTAGCGCGCCCCACAGGCAGAGCGCGCGCAGCCCCTCGGTCAGCGCCTTGCACTCCATCAGCATGCGCCGCACGTCGGGGTGGACGAACAGCGTATCGGCCGGCTTCTCGGGTTCGGCCGGGCCGGTCAACGCACGGCCCTGCCGCCGGTCCATCGCGTAGCGCGCCGCCTGCTGATAGGCGAGTTCCGCCTGCGCCAGCCCTTGCAGACCCACGCCTAGCCGCGCCTGGTTCATCATGATGAACATCGCGGCGAGGCCCTTATTCTCCTCGCCGATCATCCAGCCCGTCGCCCCGTCATAGTTCATCACGCAGGTCGCGTTGCCGTGGATACCCATCTTGTGCTCGATCGAGCCGCAGGAGACCGCATTGGCCTCGCCCAGTACTCCATCGTCACCGACCATGATCTTGGGAACCAGAAACAGCGAGATGCCCTTGCTGCCCGCCGGCGCGCCCGGCGTCTTGGCCAGCACGAGGTGTATGATGTTCTCGGCCATGTCATGTTCGCCGCCCGAGATGAAAATCTTGGTGCCGGTGATCGTGTAACTGCCGTCCGCCTGCGGCTCGGCACGCGTTTTGATGAGGCCGAGATCGGTGCCGGCGTGCGGCTCGGTCAGGTTCATCGTGCCGCACCAGGTGCCCGCAACCATGTTGGGCACATATTTCTTCTGCAAGTCCTCGCTTCCCTTCGCGAGAATGGCGGAGACGGCCGCGCCGGTGAGGCCATGATACATGTTGAACGCGTGATTTGCGGACGTGAAATACTCCTCCACCGCAATCCCCAGCACCATCGGCAGCGCTTGCCCGCCAAATTCCTCCGGCGCGTTCAGCGTGGTCCAGCCACCCGCGACAAACTGGTCAAAGGCTTCCTTGAAGCCCGGCGGCACGCTCACCGTGCCATCATCATTGCGCTTGCAGCCAATCTCGTCGCCCACCGGATTGAGCGGATTCAGCACCTCCGCCGCAAACTTTCCGCCCTCTTCCAGCACCGCCGCTACGATGTCGCTCGATGCGGCCGCGAAGGCCGGCGTATTGGCTAGCCGATCCAGCCCGACAACCTCGTTGAGGATGAACATGGTATCGGCGACCGGCGCGGTGTAGCTAGGCATAAGCCTCTCCTGAAAATGGGCGATAGTAGGAAGCGCGCGGCGACCGTCAGGCCGGCTGGCGCTGATTTCGTTCGACGAGTGCGATGAAATCGGTCAACTCAGCCAAGGCCTCGTCAATGTCGCGGCGCTGGCTCTCGAGCAGCTTGATCCGCTCGCGGCACTTGGCGACGGTCACTTCGCGCTGGCTACGGCGGCCATCGCCGACATCGTACAGGTCGATCATCTCGCGGATCTCAGCCAGGCTAAATCCGACGCGCTTGCCGCGCAGAATCCAGGCAAGCCGCGCCCGATCACGATGACCATAAATGCGCGCCAGCCCCTGCCGGCGCGGCGCGATGAGTTGTTCATCCTCATAAAAGCGCAGCGCACGAGGCGTCACGCCAAATTCCTCGCACAGGTCGGAGATGGAGAACTCCTCGCGCCCGTCATGCTCAGGCTGTGGAATGCCGGCGATCATCATTGCCTTGTGCATGAACGGAATCCTAGCGCAGCATAACGTTTACGTCAACGGCACAGCATTTTGCCGTGCTGATCGGTCATCTGGGCCGCAGCCGCCCCATCCCGGTCTACGCGCGGAAAGGCCACACCGGCGAATGAACCCCGGCCTGAACACAGCATCGCACAGCTGAGATCGAGGCTGCCCGGCAGCACGATCTTATCGCCCTCATAGCGTGCAACGACCAGGCAGTTCCCGCCCGCTCCGTCGAAACGCAACAGCAGTTTGTCGGCGGAGCGCTTGGCGCTCCCCCGCCCCCGGCAATATTCGTCTCGTCCGATGCGCATCTCGGCGCCGAAGCGATAGCGGCCGGAGAGCAGGCCATCTTCCAGCACAAGGCAAAGCTGGTCCGATCCGCCCTCGTATCGGCGACCGTAGCGCCCGACCGGATCGGTTCGCGCGCGGTCGGGCAAGGCGCCGGTTTGCAGGGCCAGCGCATCCAGCTGACGCGCGGTCGGGCTATCGGGTGGAGTGACCTTGTCGGAACCGGCCCCACACCCCGCCAGTACGCACACCGCCATCAGCGCGAGCACCGTCGCCCCACGCTGTCCGCGCGACCGGTTCACGGCGTCGCTATCTCGCTGGGTTCGATCCGTTCCAGCCCCTCGGGGGTAACGCGCCGATAGAAGCAGCTTCGCGCGCCGGTATGACAGGCTGGGCCGACTGGTTCCACTCGCAGCCAGATCGCATCCTGATCGCAATCGATGCGCATCTCCACCACGCGCAACTCGTTGCCGGATTCCTCACCCTTGCGCCACAGCTTGCCGCGGCTGCGCGACCAGAAGTGCGCGAACCCCGTCTCGCGCGTGGCAGCCAGTGCCTGCGCATTCATATGCGCCAGCATTAGCAGTTCGCCGGTCATCGAATCGCTTGCCACGGCGGTAATCAGCCCGTCGCGGTCATATTTGGGGTCGAGCATCAGGCCCGTTTCGCGTTGGTTGCTCATGGCTTGCCTATAAGCAGGCGGCCACAGTCTGTCAGCCCCGGGGAGCAGGACCACACTGTCAAACATGGTGGAAATGGGGCGACCGACGGGGTTCGAACCCGTGACCTCTGGTACCACAAACCAGCGCTCTAACCAACTGAGCTACGATCGCCACAAGCGCGCCGCAGCGCGTCGAGACGGGGCCCATAAAGCCCCGGAGGGCAAGGCGTCAAGCACGGAGCGTGCCTTCCCCCTCCCCGGAGGCCCGAACTGTTGACGAAACGGCCAGCAGCTCACGCTTTTGCCCATTTCGCCCATAGCCCACATATGCGCGAGCACCCGCGATTCATGTCGATCACGATGCCGATTTTTTGTTGATCTTGTTAATGCCGAATGATGTGCCGTCGTGGCCGCACTGCCGTGGCCCCGAGACGGGTCAGTCTGGGCCGGCTAAACCCAGCGTCCCATGCAGCGAAACGCGGTACCGTCTCTGCACCACTGGAGCGAAACCAAAGAAAAGCACAAGACGCCGGCAGACATGGGATAAACCGAAAACCGGTGCGCCTGGACCCTCGGGCATATGCCGTCGCGCCATATGCCGTCTTGGGAATGCCTGCGCCCCGGCACGTGACCGGGGCGCGGAGAACGAACGTCTTAGTTGACGGCGTCCTTGAGGCCCTTGCCTGCCTTGAATTTGGGCTGGCTGGAAGCCTTGATCGCCATTGTCTCACCGGTGCGCGGGTTACGGCCGGTGGACGCCTTGCGCTTGGAAACCGAGAAGGTGCCGAAGCCGACGAGACGCACCTCGTCACCCTTTTTCAGGGCTGCGGTGATGGCGTCGAAGACTCCCTCAACAGCCTTGCCCGCATCGGCCTTGGTAAGACCGCTCTGGTCCGCGACGGAACTGATGAGATCCTGCTTGTTCATGCCTTGGGAACCCCCTTCATGGATATGCTTGTGGGTGGGTGGATAGGAATCGTGCGACGAAGGCGCGCATAAAGGCGTGGTTCGGTCGATGTGTCAAAGAATTTTGCAGTTAATTAGGCGATTCAGTGCGGTTTTCGTGCGATTTTCGCGATACGCGGCCCCCCTGAGAGCATTTCCTCGACGTCGTCCATCGTAAACGTCCCCCGCTTCGCCTAGGGATCAGGCTAACGCGACAATCGCATCGGGACCTGCTCCTGCTGAGGACCGCGCAGCTTGGTCCTAACGTTCTCAAACCACGGGAATAGTTGATTTATCGCGCCGCATCCGAATGGCATTCGGTCCGCCAGTGCCCGCTCGCCACCCACATCGCCCACCCTTTTTACAGTTGAGAGAAATAGTAAAAGCCGAGGCCACCAAAACGGGCGCAGTCTATCGAGCCCCACCAATCACCCGCCGGAGTTGATCGCGTCCGCCGCGCGGCGAGGGCCCTGTCACATCAGATCGTGACAGACCTCGCCTGCGGCCACGCCCAGTCAGGCGGCAGGGCGCGCCGATCAATGCCGCAGTTGCTGCTCCTGGACAGGGCCGAGGACAGGCTGCGCGGCGAGATCATCCTCCTCTGACCAGTCAATCGGCGTCACTGGCGAGACGAGCGCACGGGCAAGCACCTCGTCGACATGCTTGACCGGTACGATCTCCAGTCCTTCCCGGATATTCGAGGGAATTTCGACCAGATCCTTCTCATTCTCCTGCGGGATGAGCACAGTCTTGATGCCGCCGCGCAGCGCCGCCAGCAGCTTCTCCTTGAGCCCGCCGATCGGCAGCACTCGGCCCCGCAGTGTCACCTCGCCGGTCATCGCCACGTCCTTGTGGACGGCGATGCCGGTCAGCGTGCTGACGATGGATGTCACCATCCCAATGCCGGCCGACGGGCCATCCTTGGGCACCGCGCCCTCGGGCAGGTGGATGTGGATGTCCTTGCGCTGGAAGATGCTGGGCTTGATGCCGTAGGCCGGCGCCCGCGCGCGCACGTAGGAGAAGCCGGCCTGCACAGATTCGTTCATCACGTCGCCGAGCTTGCCCGTCGTCTTGATCGCGCCCTTGCCGGGCACGGTTACCGATTCGATGGTCAGCAGTTCGCCACCCACTTCGGTCCATGCCAGTCCGGTCACCGCGCCGATCTGGTTCTCTTCCTCGCTCTCGCCATGGCGAAACCTGCGCACGCCGGAGAACTGGTCGAGATTGGCGGGGGTGATCTCGATGCGGGCATCCTTGCCTTCGAGAATACGGCGCAGCGCCTTGCGAGCGACCTTCCCGATCTCCCGCTCCAGCGTCCGCACGCCCGCTTCACGCGTGTAGTAGCGGATGAGGTCGCGGATCGCATCGGCCGAGAAGTCAAACTCTTCCGCCTTCAGCCCATGCGCCTCGATCTGCTTGGGCAAAAGATGCTTGAGCGCGATCTCGACCTTCTCGTCCTCGGTGTAGCCTTCCAGCCGGATGATCTCCATGCGGTCGAGCAGCGCCTGCGGCAGGTTGAGGCTGTTCGCGGTGGTGACGAACATCACGTCCGAAAGATCGACGTCGATCTCGAGATAATGGTCCTGGAACTTGCTGTTCTGCTCGGGATCGAGCACCTCCAGCAGCGCTGAGGCGGGGTCACCGCGGAAGTCCTGGCCCAGCTTGTCAATCTCGTCGAGCAGGATGAGCGGGTTCATCGCCCCGGCCTTCTTGAGGTTGGCCGCGATCTTGCCGGGCATCGAGCCGATATAGGTGCGCCGGTGGCCGCGAATCTCGGCCTCGTCGCGCACACCGCCCAGCGACTGGCGCACGAACTCACGCCCCGTGGCCCGGGCAATCGAGCGCCCAAGCGAGGTCTTGCCCACACCGGGCGGGCCGACGAGGCATAGGATCGGGCCCTTCAGCTTGTCGCTGCGCGCCTGCACCGCAAGATATTCGATGATGCGGTCCTTGACCTTGTCGAGCGCGAAATGGTCGGCGTCGAGCACGCTCTGCGCTTCGACCAGATCCTTCTTGAGCTTGCTCTTCTTCCCCCATGGGAGCCCGAGCAGCGCATCAAGATAGTTGCGCACCACCGTCGCCTCGGCCGACATCGGCTGCATGCCGCGTAGCTTCTTCAGTTCGGCATTCGCCTTACCGCGCGCCTCTTTGCTCAGCTTGAGGCGTTTGATCTTCTCGGCCAGCTCGGTCAGCTCGTCGGCGTCCTCGCCCTCGCTGCCACCGAGTTCCCGCTGGATGGCCTTCAGCTGCTCATTGAGATAATATTCGCGCTGGGTCTTCTCCATCTGCCGCTTCACGCGGCCGCGAATCTTCTTCTCCACCTGTAGCACGCCCAACTCGCCTTCCATGAAGGCGAACACCATTTCGAGCCGCTTCAGAGGATTGCTCTCGATCAGCAGCGCCTGTTTGTCCGAAACCTTCACGGCCAGGTTGGAGGCTACGAAATCGGAGAGGCGACCGGCGTCGGTGATCTCGCGCAGCTGCACGGCGGTTTCGGCCGGCAGCTTCTTGTTGAGCTTGGTGTAATTCTCGAACTGGTCGGCAACCGAGCGCATCATCGCCTCAAGCTCCGGCCCCGTGACCTCGCTATCTTCATGGCGCTTGACGGTCGCTACCAGATGGTCGTCCTGCGTCGCGAGTGAAACCAGTGACGCACGCTCACGACCTTCCACCAGGACGCGCACGTTGCCATCCGGCAGCTTGAGCATCTGCACGATACTGGCGATCACGCCGACATCGTAGAGCGCCTCTCGATCCGGATCGTCCTCGGATGGGTCGAGCTGGGCCACCAGAAAGATGTCCTTGTCGCCCGCCATCGCTTTTTCCAGCGCCGTCACACTCTTGTCGCGCCCGACGAACAAGGGCACGATCGTCTGCGGAAAGACGACAATGTCCCTCAGTGGCAAAAGGGGCAGTTCAAGATCCATGATCACTCCAGAATTTCGGTTGCCGTCCCTCACGAGCCGGCCTTTCGCACCCGCACCATATCGGAGAGGATGGTACCTGTTTCAACGGCAGATCGTCCGATTAGGACGGCTTTCGTCAACGAAGCATGAGGAAGAAGGATCGCCGGCCTCAAAACGGCATCTTGAAGCCCGGCGGCAGCGGCAGGCCGCTGGTCAGCTTGCTCATTTGGGCATTGGCCGCTTCGTCCGCCTTGGCGCGCGCATCGTTGAACGCGGCGACGATCAAGTCCTCCAGCATGCCCTTGTCGCTGGGCACGATCAGGCTGTCGTCGATGGCGAGGCCGAGAATGCGGCCCTTCGCACTCGCACGGACCGTCACCAGACCGCCGCCGGCCACGCCTTCCACCTCGATATTGTCCAGCTCGGCCTGCGCCTTCTGCATTTCCTCCTGCATGCGGCTGGCCATGCCGAGTATGTCGTTCAAGTCCTTCATGTGGCTTTCCTTAATCCTGTCTGTGGCCGTGAGTCAGCCAGTGGCCTTATTCCTGCGCCCGCGCGAGGTCGATCAATTCGGCGTCCGGAAAGGCCGCCAGTGCCGCCGCAACCACCGGCGTGGCCCGCAGCGCCTCCATGCGTGCCTGGTGCGCCGCCTGCTGCTGGTCGTAGAGGCTGGGCGCGCTCGGGCCGTCGGATAGCGCGACGGACCATTCTCGTCCGGTCGCTCCATCCACCACCTTGCCAAGCTCTCGCAAATCAATAGGGCGGAACGGTTTGAATTCAAGAACCGGCGGGGCATAACGCACTAGTCCCACGTCATTTTCCAAGGCGAAAGCGAGGCTCGGGGCCTTGCCGCGCACCAGCTCTACCAAGGCCGGGAAATCGGCCGGCCAGCCCGGCTCGGCCATTTCGCTCAACGCCATGGCACTGGACGCCTGCGGAACCGCCGCGTCCTGTTCAGGGGCCGGGGCCGCCTCTGCCAAGCCGCTCGCGGACGTCGCGGATACGCCGCCGCCCCCCGCCCCTTCCGGCCCGCGTATCGCCGGTGCGTCTACCCCCCGCACGGCCCCTCCCTCGCGGATCATGCGCGCCAGATCCAACGGATCGGGCATGGTGGCGGCGTGGACCAGCCGCAGCAGCGCCATCTCGCACGCCGCTTGGGGCCTTGCCGCGGCAACCACCTCGGCATGGCCCTTGAGCAACAATTGCCACAGCCGGTGCAGCACCGGGAAGGAGAGCTCCTCCGCCCATCCCCCGACCGCCATGCGCTCAGCCTCCGCCAGATTGGCGAGGTTCGCGCCGCGCCCGGCCTTGGCGGTTGTCACAGCATGGATCAGTTCCAGCAGCGCGTTGACCGTCGCCACCGGCTCGACGCCGAGCGCCTCCTGCTCTGCCAGCGCAGCCAACAGCGTCGGCGCATCGCCATCGAGGATGTGGCTGAACAGCCGCCGCGTCGCACCCCGGTCGGAGAGGCCAAGCATCGCACGGACCTGCGCGGTCGTCACGCGCACGGCGCCGTCCGCCACCCCGCTCTCACCAGTCTCGCCATGGGCGATCGCCTGGTCGAGGATCGAGAGGCCATCGCGAGCCGATCCTTCCGCCGCCACAGCGATCAGCGTCAGCGCGTCGTCCTCGGCGACCACGCCTTCCTTGGCGCAGATCTCCGCGAAATGCTGCCGCAGCATGTCCACCGGGATGCGCCGCAGGTCGAAGCGCTGGCAGCGCGAGAGCACCGTGATCGGTACCTTGTTCACTTCGGTCGTGGCGAACAGGAACTTCACATGCTCCGGAGGCTCCTCAAGAGTCTTTAGTAACGCATTGAACGCGTTACGAGAAAGCATATGAACTTCGTCAATGATGTAGATCTTGTAACGCGCCGAGACCGTCGCATACCGGACCGCCTCGATGATCTCGCGCACGTCGTCCACGCCGGTATGGCTGGCGGCGTCCATCTCAATCACGTCGATATGCCGCCCCTCGGCGATCGCCCGGCAGGGTTCGCACACGCCGCACGGGTCGATGGTCGGCCCGCCGTGCCCATCTGGGCCCACGCAGTTCAGCGCCTTGGCAATCAGCCGCGCTGTGGACGTTTTCCCGACCCCGCGCACGCCGGTCATCAGAAAGGCATGGGCCAGCCGGTCGCGCCGAATCGCGTTGGCCAGCGTGCGCACCATGGCCTCTTGCCCGATCAGTTCGGCGAAGGTTTGCGGGCGGTAGGCCCGTGCCAGCACGCGGTAGCCCGCCGTCTTGGGCGGCGGCGGCGGTACGCCAAGGTCGAAACCGGGATCGTCGGGGGAATCACTCATCGCGCCGACTGTAGCGATTGAAAGCAGGGATGTTTAGCGCTCTCGCACCACCCTTGGCACCTGCCGCGCAAACAGCGGAATACCGATGCCGATCAGGATGAGTGCCATGCCCGCGATATGGTAGAGGTGGAACGGTTCGCCAAGCAGCAGCGAAGCGAGCAGCGCCCCGAACAGCGGCTGGAGATTGATGACCTGCCCGGCATCTCCCGCGCCAATCTGCTCCACGGACCAGTTGAACAGGAAATAGGCGATGATCGAGGGGAAAATCGTCACATAAGCGATACCGGCATAGACGCCCGGTGAGAACAGGATCGTCCGGCTCTGCAACTCCACGGCCGCCAGCGGCGCCATCGCCAGCGCGCCGATGAGGATGGTCAGCGCAAGGAAGCTCAGGGGGTGAATCGCCGGTCGGGTGCGCAGCAGCACGGTATAGAGAGCCCAGAGCAGGATCGCGCACAGCACCAGCAGATCGCCCTTGTTGAAGCTCAGCTGCGCCATCGCCGCCGGATCGGCCCGAAAGATGATGACCGCCACGCCGGCCGCCGCGATGATGCAGCCGGCGATCTGCGCGAGGCGCGGTCGGGTGCGGAACAGCAGGAGGTCGAACAGCAGCACCAGCGCGGGGATGGCCGCCTGGACCAACAGGCTGTTGGCCGCCGTGGTGTATTGCAGGCCCGAATAGAGGAAGGCGTTGAAAGAGCCGACGCCGATCATCCCGAGCAGCAGAATTGTCTTCCAGTGCCGGCGAATTTCCGCGCGGTCTGCCACGATATGCCGCCAGGCGACAGGCAGCGCGATCAGCGAGGCGCCGCCCCAACGCAGGAAGGCCAGCGTGAATGGCGGCACCTCCGCATGAATGGCGCGCGCGACGATGGAATTGCCCGACCAGAGCAGCATGACCAGCCCGAGCAGGAGATAGACGGTGCGGCGCGACGCGGTCTGCAAGCGATTGGGCCCCTTCCCTTAGCTCTCGCCTATGGCCCGCCCGTCCAGGGAGCGCAACCGGGCGATGCAGCGCCCGCGCCCTAAAGGCTCCCTCGCCTGCCGCCAAATCCCTGCCCCAACCGGTCCGGTCGACAGCTCTCCCCGAGTGAGCCCCAGAGTGATTCGCTACCATGACTGCCATTTATTGTTCGGTCTCACCCCGCAACTTTCGATTATTTCGCAAGAAAATTACGCCAGAAGAGGACGAAAAGCACCATCTGTTACGCGGCTTGCAATCGCCCGAAAACCGCCTTCTAACCGGCGGTCTGACCCAGATTCCGGGAGGGGCATCCCCACATGACCACAGCCGAGGCGACGCCGCCGCTCACCATCGCCGATCATGCCGACCGGGCCTTTCTCGGTCACCCCAAGGGGCTGGGCTATCTCGCCTTCACCGAGGCGTGGGAGCGCTTCTCCTACTACGGCATGCAGACGCTGCTCGTGCTCTACATGGTCAAATATCTGCTACTTCCGGGCAACATCGAAGGCGTCTTCATGCTCGACGCCTTCCGCACCCTCCCCTTCTACAGCGGACTGGAGGGCCAACCACTCGCCTCCGCCATCTTCGGCACCTACGCCGCCTGCGTCTATCTGACACCGATTCTCGGCGGCCTGCTTGCAGACCGCGTGCTCGGCAAGCGCCGGACGGTTCTGCTGGGCGCGATCACCATGGCGATCGGCCATTTCCTGATGGCGTTCGAGGCGAGCTTCCTGTTCGCGTTGCTCTGCATGGTGCTCGGCTCCGGCATGTTCAAAGGCAATATCGCCAGCCAGGTCGGCTCGCTTTACAAGCCGGACGATCTGCGCCGCGCGGACGCCTTCCAGATCTTCTATCTCGGTATCAATGCCGGCGTCATCGCCTCGCCACTCATCGTCGGCACGCTGGGCGAGAAGGTCGGCTGGCACTGGGGCTTCGGCGCGGCGGGTATCGGCATGCTGATCGGCCTCGCCATCTATATCGCGGGTCAGAAATATCTCCCGGCCGAACATTTCGAGCCGCGCGGCAAGGCACGCACCGCCGTCCCCCGCGAGGCCTTCTCCCGTCAGGACTGGCTGGCGCTCGCCGCCGTGTTGCTGCTCATCCCGGTGATGGCCGTGGCCATCGTGCCCAACAATCAGATCTTCAACGTCTATCTCATCTGGGGTGACGAGCGGTTCGATCTTGTATTCTTCGGCACCCGCCTGCCCACCTCGTTCCTCGTCACGCTGGACGCTATCGTCTCGGTGAGCTTCCTCGCCATCGTCGCCCTGTTCTGGCGCTGGTATGGCAAGCGCCGGCCTGAGCCGGACGAGTTGACCAAGATGATTATCGGCTCGCTCTTCTCCATCGGGGGCCAGTTCTGCCTGTTCATGGCCGCCTCCACCGCCGGGCCTCACGAGAAGATCGGGCTGTTCTGGCCGGTCATGTTCCACATCACCAACTCGATCGGCTTCGCGCATCTGCTGCCGGTCAGCCTCGCTCTGTTCGCGCGGCTGGCCCCTAAGGCCCTCAATGCGACGGTCATCGGCCTCTATTATCTTGCCTTCTTCGCCGCCAACGCCTTGGTCGGCAAGATCGGCGGCCTTTACGAGACGATGGCGACGCCAAGCTTCTGGCTGATGCACGCCGGCTTCGCCGCAGCGTCTGGCGCGGTGTTCATGTTGTTCAAACTGCTGCTGGCTCCACGCCTCATGAGCACAGGAGAGCCGCTGCCGGCGACTTCGTGAGGCTGTACTGGACTGTTGGGGAGAGGGTGGAAGCCGGAACGACCCGCAGCGAATTCGTTGTGGCTGCTTCCGTCAGGACCTGACCAGGTTGGCGAAGACTACGTCCGCCCGACTTCCAAGCGGGCATATGGCGGCGATCCACGCCGAATGCAAGCAGCGCCGGCGCTGTCCGTCAAACGCCCTGCATGTTGCGCACTTCCGCCGGGATGTGCACGGTTAGCGTCTCCATCTCCGCCGTGAGCATGATCTGGCAAGCGAGGCGACTGGTGCGCGTCGTCGCGGCGGCTAGGTCCAGCATATCCTCCTCATCCTCGCTTGCGCGCGGCAGCTTCGCGAAATCGTCCGCCGCGATAACGACATGGCAGGTCGAGCAGGCCATTTGCCCCTCGCACGTCCCCTCCAGCGGCTGGCCCGCCGCCTGCGCGATATCAAGCAGATTGTCGCCCGGAGCGGCCTGTACCTCCAGCACCTGCTGCCCGTCAGCGCCGATGAAGCGAACCAAAGTCATGCTGCCACCCGCTGGATCGCGGCCGCTTCATTGATAAGCGCGGCCGCCTGCTCCAGATCCTCAACTGTCGTATATCGTCCGAACCCGATCCGGACCGCCCCCCGCACCTCCTCGTCCTTGAGGCCAATCGCCTGGAGTACGTGGCTCGGCCGCCCGCTACCGCTGGCGCAGGCCGAGCCAAGCGACAGGGCCACCGTGCGCAGGTCGGACAGAAGCCGTGCCGCATCGAGACCGGGCCTGCGGATGTTGAGATTGCCATGATAGCGCTGTTCGATACTGCCGTTCACCCGCCACTCCGCAAACAAATCGAGCGCCCGAGCCCACAGGGCTTCGACATGCGCCATGTCGGCCTCACGCCGCTCTGCCGCAAGCTGCGCGGCCACACCGAAGCCGGCACACAGCATGGGCGAAAGGGTGCCCGGTCGCAGGCCACCTTCCTGACCGCCACCGTGCATCAGCGGCGGCAGATCGAGGCCGTTACGCAGCCACAGAGCTCCCACGCCCTTGGGGCCATGGATCTTGTGCGCGGTGATCGCGATCAGATCAGCCTCGGCTATCGGCAACCGGCCGAAGGCCTGCACCGCGTCGCAGATCACCAACGCGCCGCACCCGCGCGCGATCGCCCCCAGTCGTTCGACTGGCTGGATGACGCCGATCTCGTTATTCACCTGCATCACCGCGAGCAGCGCAGTCCGTTCGTCGATCGCCGCTTCCGCCACATCCAGGTCTACCAGTCCGTCACGGTTTACCGGCAGGATCACCGGCTCGAACCCGTCCTGACGCAGTGAAAGCACCGTGTCGCGCACGGCAGCATGCTCGGTGGCCAGCGTGATGACACGCCGCCGACTGGCTGGGGCCATGCGCGCCGCGCCGCGAATAGCGATGTTGAGCGCCTCGGTCGCACCGCTGGTAAAGACAAGCCGGCCGTCGTCCCTCCCCAAAGCAGCCGTGATCCGGTCGCGCGCAAGTTCCACATCGGCGGCAGCCATCCGGCCGACACGGTGCGCGCTGTTGGGATTGCCATAATGGTCCGCGACCGCCGACATGACCGCGGCCACTTCGGGCGCCAACGCCGTTGTAGCTTGATAATCCAAGTATATCATCGTTATCGCGTTCCCGTGGCCATGGCCTGCCATTGCGCAAGAAAGGCGTCAACGTCCGCAGCCTTCGTATCGTGCCCAATACTGACACGGATGACCTGACTGGCGGCTGACTCGCTCCATCCCATGGCGGCGAGGACGTGGCTGGTCCGCAAACTGCCCGACGAACAGGCGCTGCCAGCCGAGACCGCTATACCGGCCATATCGAAGCGGATGAGTTGCGCTTGGGCGGAAACGTCTGGCATCCGATAGCTGCCGATCGTCGCGAGACGTGGGACGCCGCCCGCCACCACTTCGCCGCCAGCCTTGACGATGGCGCGGTCCAACCCGGCGCGCCAATCCGCCGCGTCCGCCAGCCAGTCGCGCGGTGCTTCGAGCGCAGCGGCAAACCCCCGCGCCAGCGGCATCACCTCCGTCCCTGCCCGATAGCCCTGCTCCTGCCCCCCCGTCGGTCGGAGAAGGCCTAAGTCGCGCACCAGAAGCGCGCCGATCCCGATCGGTCCACCCAGCTTGTGGGCGCTGAGCGCGATCATGTCCGCGCCCCTAGGCAGCGGCAGCTTGCCCGCGCTCTGGCTGCAGTCGACGAGGAGATGCCCGCCCGCTGCGTGAACCAGCTCAGCAATGGCATCAAGCGGCTGGATGACGCCGGTTTCGCTGTTGACGTGCTGCACAGCGACCAGCGTGCCAGGCAGGAGACGAGCCGGGCCGTCCATCAGCACGACATGGCCGCCCGCCTCCACGTCCAATCGTTGCGACGCGGGTACATGCCTTAGCACAGCATCATGCTCTGTCGCACCGGCCAGCACGCCGCTACGGGTCGAGCGGTCGATGGCGATGAGCAGCGCTTCGCTGGCACCTGAGGTGAAGATGACCTGGCCGTCCCAATCCAGCGCGGCAGCGATACGGGTGCGCGCATCCTCCAACAATGCCCGAGCCTCGCGGCCTGCGGCGTGCGGGGAGGAAGGGTTGGCCCAAGCAGCGAACCCGTCCAGCATCGCCGCGCGCGCGCACTCCAGCAACGGCGTGGTCGCGGCATGGTCCAGATAGATACGGCTTTTCATCCTGTCGCTCCGCATTCGGACAATTCGCGTCCGTCCGCAAGGCCCCGCGCCGCACCATCGGAAGGCTGCTCCCGCACGCACTCGCCAAGAACATTGCGAAATTACACTGCCATTCTATATAAGCGCCCACTCCGCCAGCGGCAGCCGTAACGCTGGTCGCGCAGTTCAGTCAGATTTCAGGTGCTATGCCAGACGTTATCTTTCCAGGCCCCGAGGGCCGTCTCGAAGGCCGTTTCAGCCCCCCGCCCCGTCCTCGTGCACCGGTAGCGCTGATCCTGCACCCGCATCCGCAGGGCGGCGGCACGATGAACGACCGCATCACCCAGGCGCTCTACAAAACGTTCGTACGCAGGGGTTTCGCCACGCTGCGGTTCAATTTCCGGGGCGTAGGCCGCAGTCAGGGCACGTTCGACAACGGCATCGGCGAGCTGTCAGATGCCGCTGCCGCGCTCGACTGGGTGCAGAGCTTTCACCAGGAGGCGCAGACGACTTGGATCGCCGGCTTCTCCTTCGGTGCGTGGATTGCCATGCAGTTGCTTATGCGCCGTCCGGAGGTGCGCGGCTTCATCTCGGTCTCGCCGCCCGCCAACATGTATGACTTTTCATTCCTCGCCCCCTGTCCCGCGTCCGGCATCATCGTGCAGGGTGTCAATGACGAGGTGGTTTCGGCGCCCTCCGTGCAGAAGCTGGTCGACAAGCTCCGCACCCAGAAGGGCATCACCATCCACCATGACGAGATCCGCAACGCCAATCACTTCTTCGAACATGAACTCGATCAGCTGATGATGAGCGTGGACAATTATCTCGACATGCGCCTCGCGCCGGATTCACCCATCCGCTAAGCATTGCACCACTGATCCGTGCTGCCTCCGTGCACGTGCCCGCCCGGAGGTTGGAGCAGGGACCCGATCAGTGTGTGATTGAGGCGAGGCGCGAAGGGCCAAAGCAAAGTCGTCCGGCGGTGCCTATTGGAGCCATCTCAGTCGCCCGATCCCTCCACGATCTCGGCCAGTTGTAGCCATCGTTCTTCGGCCGCTTCCTTCTCGGCCCGCGCTTTTTCGATGGCGGCAGTCAACGCCGCGAAGCGCTCCGGGTTCCTTAGGTAGAGCGTGGGATCGGCCAGCGCGGCTTCATCGCTGGCGATCGCCGCCTCAATTTGAGCGATCCTCGCGGGAAGCAAGTCATAGTCGCGCTGATCGCGATAACTAAGCTTCGCAGCTTTGGGCGGTGGCGGTGCAGCGCGCGCTCCGGTCTTGAGCGCGACCTTCTTGGTAGCGTTCGCGGGGCGGCGCTTGGCCTCCCAGTCGGCGTAACCACCAGCAATGATGTCCACGCGCCCGGAGCCGTCCAACCCCAATGTCATCGTCACCGTGCGATCGAGGAAGTCGCGATCGTGGCTGACGATGAGGACAGTACCCTCGTAATCAGCAATTACCTCCTGAAGCAGATCGAGTGTCTCCAGGTCGAGGTCATTGGTGGGCTCATCCAGCACCAGCAGATTTGACTCGCGAGCGAATTCGCGCGCCAGCAATAGCCGCGAACGCTCGCCGCCCGAGAGCGTGCCGATCCGCGCCTCGGCCAGGCTGGGGTCAAAAAGGAATTCCTTCAAATAACCATGAACATGCTTCTTAACGCCGCGCACCTCGATCCAGTCGCCGCCTTCCGCCAATACGTCGCGCACGCGCTTCTCCGGCGCCATAAGGCTTCGCTGCTGGTCGATAATGATGCCATCGAGTGTTCTAGCTCGGGTGACCGTCCCGCTATCCGGTTCAGTTTCGCCGGTGAGCAGTTTGAGAAGCGTCGTCTTGCCCGTGCCGTTACCACCAACGATGCCAATGCGGTCGCCGCGTTGAATGCGTAGCGACAAGTCCCTGATGATGACGCGCTCGCCGAACGATTTAGTGACATGCTCGGCGACGATCACGCTCTTGGTTTTGCTGTCGTCGCTCGCGACCGCCAACTTGGCCGCCCCTTGCGGTCCAATCATCGCGGCTCGCTGGGCGCGCATTTCGTACAACTTGGCTAGCCGCCCCTGATTGCGCTTGCGCCGCGCGGTAACGCCACGCTCCAGCCAATGCGCCTCGATCTTAAGCTTGGCGTCCAGCTTGTCGGCTGCCCGCGCCTCCTCGGCATAAACCTTTTCCATCCACGCCTCGAACCCACCGAAGCCGACTTCGTTGCGGCGCATATTGCCGCGGTCCAACCAAAGCGTGGAGCGGGTCAGCCGGGTGAGGAAAGTCCGGTCGTGGCTGATGACCACGAAGGCGCCATTGTAGCGCCCAAGCCAGTCTTCCAGCCACGTGATCGCGGCGATATCGAGATGGTTGGTTGGCTCGTCGAGCAGCAGGATGTCCGGCTTACTCGCCAAGGCACGGCAGATTGCCGCACGGCGCCGCTCCCCACCACTCGCGGTGCCCGCATCCCGAGCAAGATCAAGTCCGAGCCGATCGGCAATCGCCTCAACCTCATGCAGGGCCGGAGCTCCCTCCCCGCCAGTCGCAAAATCGCGCAGAGTGGAGAAGCCGTTCACATCCGGATCTTGCTCCAGCAGCACCACGTTGGTGCCAGGCACGATCGAGCGCTTGCCTTCGTCCGCCTCGATACGGCCCGCAATCAGCTTGAGGAGAGTCGTCTTGCCTGCGCCGTTGCGGCCGATCAGCGCCAGCCGGTCACGTGCGCCGATATGCAGGTCGAGCCCGCGAAACAGCCAGCCTGCCCCTTGGATGAGGCCGACATTTTCATAGGAAAGGAGTGGCGCTGCCATGGGGCCGCGCTAAAACAGATGCTGACGACTGGGGCAAGGCTTGAACGTGACAATCGTGTCAGCGCTCGTTCAGCCAGTCTCCCGCAAGAGGCCGCCATGACCAAATTTGGAAGGATTTTCGTATGGCCCGTTTGCCCCTCCTGCTCGCCGCTTCAGCGGCTCTGATGGCACCCGCTTTGGCCGCCGCCCAGCAATCGCACGGGCACAACCCGATGGTGCCGGCAACCGGCCCGCTCCTCTCGCTCAGCATTTCCGAAGCTGTCGAGAGCGCACCCGACATGGCGACGATCAACACCGGCGTGCAGACCCGCGCAGCGACCGCAAGGGACGCCATGACGCAGAATGCAGTCCAGATGGACAAGCTGGTTGCCGCACTGGTCAAAAGCGGGATCGAGCGCAAGGACATCCAGACCAGCGGCATCAACCTCAATCCGCAATATGACTATTCCAACCGCACCGAGGGGCAAGGCCCGCGTTTCGTAGGATACGAAGCGAGCAATCAACTCAGCGTGAAGGTGCGGAACCTCGACAAGGCCGGCGAACTGGTGGACGCAATGGTCACGGCCGGCGCAACCAACATCAATGGCCCTGCGTTCGGCATCGCAGATCCGGACAAGCTTCTCGACCAAGCCCGTACAAAGGCGCTCAGGACAGCGCAGGACCGCGCTAATCTCTACGCTCAGGCGACCGGCTATCGCACAGCCCGCCTCGTGGCGGTCTCCGAGGGTGGTGGTTTCCAGCCGCCCATGCCGGTGTTCAACATGCGCGCCATGGCCGCCGAGGCCGCGCCACAGACCAAAATCGAGCCGGGTCAGATCTCGACCTCGATTTCGTTGAACGTGCAATATATGCTCGAACGATGATCGCCAGGGCGTCGCACATTCAGCACTTGTTCAATGGATAGCTGGCAAAGGGAGGCATGACCTTGCGTTCTTCCCTTATTGCCCTGAGCGGCCTTCTCCTGCTCGTGGGCACGGTCCAAGCGGCTGAAGCCCAGCGTTTTTCGCCCGGCGAGGAACAGAAAGCCGCCCGCCGACAGATGCTGGATGGGGACGTCATGCCGTTCTCGATCATCAAGCGGAGGGTCGAAGCGGAAATGGGTGGCGCAACCTATGTCGGCGTTGCCCCGTCACCTCGTGAGGGCATCTATCGCATGCAGTTCCTGCGCAAGGACGGCAAGGTCGTCTGGGTTGATGTGGACGGCAAGACCGGCAATATCATTGCCCGGACGCGCTGACTGCGCACCGAAAGTCCGAACCAGAAAGGAAAATCATGCGCCTGCTGATCGTCGAGGATGAGCCGACCCTGGGCAAGCAGCTCAAAGCCACGCTCGAAGGTGCGGGCTACGCCGTCGATCTCGCCACCGACGGCGAAGACGGACACTTTCTGGGATCGACCGAGAGTTATGACGCCATCGTACTCGATCTGGGCTTGCCCGAAATCGACGGGCTTACAGTGCTCGACCGATGGCGCAAGGAAGGGCTTACTATGCCCGTCCTCGTGCTCACCGCCCGCGATAGCTGGTCGGACAAGGTTGCGGGTCTGGATGCCGGCGCTGATGATTATTTGGCCAAACCGTTCCAGAGTGAGGAGCTGATTGCCCGTCTGCGCGCGCTGATTCGCCGGTCCTCCGGCAACGCATCGAGCGAACTGATCGCAGGCGATGTGCGGCTCGACACACGCTCGGGCAAGGTCACACTCAACGGTGAACCGGTCAAGCTGACCGCACAGGAATATAAGTTGCTCTCCTACCTTATGCACCACAAGGGCAAGGTGGTCAGCCGCACCGAACTGATCGAGCATATTTATGATCAGGATTTTGACCGCGATTCCAACACGATCGAGGTTTTCGTGACGCGTATCCGCAAGAAACTGGGTGCGGACGTGATCTCGACGATCAGGGGGCTGGGCTACAGCCTGGACGATAGCGCTGGCTGAGCCGGCTGCGGAGAGCGCGCCCCCCCCGGCGGCGCCGTCCAGCCGCAGCACCGGATCGCTCAACCGGCGCATGATCGGCATTTCTGCGCTGTGGATCGGCGTACTCCTGCTCGGCGGCGGTTTGGCACTGGACCGCGTGCTGACCAGCGCGGTCACCCGCAATTTTGATGACGGTCTCGCTTATGTGCTCACCGCGATGATCTCATCGGCGGAAGTCGGCCCTGAAGGTGAAGTTCTCTTCAACCGCCCATTGGCCGACCAGCGGTTCCTCGAGCCCGCGAGCGGCCTCTATTATCAGATCAGCGGCGAGGGCCATGAGGATTGGCGCTCACGCTCCCTGTGGGATCGCGCCATTCAGATCACTCCGGAGATGCGCGCCCGTCCCGGCCAAGGTATCGACACCGGCCAGTTCGCGGACGAACCGTTACGGGTCATGGCTCGCACCGTCATCCTGCCCGGCAGCGATACCCGTTGGATCTTCATCGTCGCCCAAGCACGCGAGGGTCTGGATGCCCAGATCCACGGCCTGCGGACGACCCTGATCAACAGCTTCCTGGCGCTCGGCGTGGGCCTTATTTTGCTCGCCGCGCTGCAAGTGTTCTTCGGACTGCGGCCGCTACGCCGCATTCAGTTGGAAATCACGCGCATGCGGGCCGGCGAGAAATCGCGCATCACCGCCCCGCTCCCGCGAGAGGTGTTGCCATTGGTGGAGGAACTGAACGCGCTGCTCGCACATAACGAGCAGCAGGCCGAGGAGGCGAGGCGCCACGCCGGCAATCTCGCCCACGCACTCAAGACGCCGCTCACCGTCGTCATGAACGCGGCAACTGCCGCCGCACCAGACCTCGCCCCCACCGTCATCCGCGAAACCGCAACGATGCGCCGACAGATCGACCATCATCTCGCGCGCGCACGCGCGCTCGGCAGACGCGGCGCTGCTCAAAGCCGTACGCCCGTATGGCCAAGCCTTGAGGCAGTGGAGCGTGCGGTTGAACGCCTTTATCCCGATGTTCGTGTCGATCGCGCCGGCTCGCACAGCGCGGTGGTGCGGGTGGAACGGCAAGATCTGGATGAACTTCTTGGCAACCTCGTCGAAAATGCAGCTAAATATGGGGGAGGCAGCGTCTTCGTTACCGTGGAAGAGGTCAATCGGTGGGTCGATATCCTCATCGAGGATGATGGCGCAGGTATCGCCGAGGCCGACAGGGAACGCATTTTCGATCGGGGCGTGCGCTTGGATTCCGGCAAACCCGGCACCGGTCTGGGCCTTGCCATCGTTCGCGACGTGGCGGAAATTTACGGCGGCTCCGTATCGCTTGGCGAGAGCGAGGATATGGGTGGCACCATGGTACGCCTGCGCCTGCCGGCCGGCTAGCGGCCACCGGGTGCCCCGTCGATTCGGCACAGAATTCCCCAAAGCATGGGAGCCAATTCTGCCCCCTCATCGCCGGCCCGCTACTCGTTAAGTCGACGTCTCGGACTCAGGATCGGACATCGCCCCTCATACGCCCGGTCGCCAGCGCCGTTACAACCTCCGTCGGTCGGTAACACTTGCTCTCGGCCGCCGAAGCGGCAATTTTCTCATGCAACGAAGCGGTCGAACGCACCCCGCCTTTGGGATCCCGCGCCTTATCCAGTGTCGATGCGGCACGGGTGAGCCCGGTCTCATGATAGCTAGATTTGGTGCCAGCGCTGTTCCTACGTCGGTCCTTCCGGCGCGTTGCTGCACCTCGAATCGACGACAGGCGGCCCGCTACTTGCCGCGCTTCTTCCTGTGGCTCTCCAGATCGAGCACATCAGTCGCCCCCTCCGGCAGCAGCCCTAGCCGGCGCGCGACCTCCTGATAGGCCTCGACCTCGCCGCCCAGATCTCGCCGGAAACGGTCCTTGTCGAGCTTCTCATTGGTCGCCATGTCCCACAGGCGGCAATTATCCGGGCTAATCTCGTCGGCAAGAATGATGCGAGCGAAATCGCCGTCCCAGATGCGGCCGAACTCCAGCTTGAAATCAATCAGGCGGATACCGATGCCGGCGAACAACCCACTCAGGAAATCGTTCACGCGGATCGCCATGTCGGCAATGTCGTGCATCTCTTCCTGATTTGCCCAACCGAAGCAGGCAATATGCTCTTCGCTGACCATCGGATCGCCCAGCGCGTCATCCTTGTAGGTATATTCGATCAGCGTGCGCGGCAGTTGCGTCCCTTCATCGATGCCCATCCGCTTGGAGAGCCCGCCGGCCGCCACATTGCGAACGATCACTTCCAGCGGCACAATCTCCACTTGGCGGATGAGTTGCTCGCGCATGTTCAGCCGCTTGATGAAGTGTGTCGGCACACCGATGTGTCCGAGCAGCGTGAAGATATGCTCTGAAATTCGGTTGTTGAGCACACCCTTGCCGGAAATTGTGCCCTTTTTCTGCGCATTGAACGCAGTCGCGTCGTCCTTGAAATACTGAATGAGCGTACCCGGCTCGGGTCCTTCGTAGAGGATCTTCGCCTTGCCTTCATAGATTTGGCGGCGACGGGACATAATGCAGGTGCCTACTCGTAAGGGAACAACGGAAAAATCAAGGCCCCGGCGACGCGAATCGGCAAGGATCAGCGGACGCCGGGGCTCTCCCCGGCCTGATAGCGGAAGAGGCGCCGGAGTGCAATTTTCGGTCGGATACGGATCGCTAGCGAAGACCATTGACCGGGAGGGCGAGCCTGTGGCAATCGCTGCCGTCGATCGCCAGGCCCGCTGTGAAGAAGCGGGCTTCCATCGCCAGGTGATTGATATGCGGGTATAGCTCAATGGTAGAGCACTAGCCTTCCAAGCTTGTGATACGGGTTCGATCCCCGTTACCCGCTCCACTCTATCGCCAGTCTCGCTGCGAGTTCCGGGTGAAGGCGGGGCGGCCGTTGTCTCCGCTATCGGGCCGCTTCCCATATATTTTGATACAAAATTCGTCGTTCGCTGACAAAATCCGGTGACAGAACGGCCTTATGGTTCCGGCTTGAGTCCAAAACCGATGAAGACGAGCGATGTCCTTGATCCCAATTTCTCATGTGGGTTCCGCGCCTCCCCCGCACGATCATGTTTGCAAGCTGATCTCGATGCCTTAACCGGGATCGGTTGCCGCTCGACTGCCTGTAGAGGAACGCCTGCTCATGCCTTCTCGGCCTCACCTTCTCCTTGTCGACGATGAAGCAGCTATCCGCGAGCCGCTGGGCCAATATCTCCAGCGCGCCGGTTTTCGCGTATCGGAAGCGAGCAACGCTGCGGACGCCCGCAAGCTGCTTGCCGCTGGTGCGATCGAGTTGGTCGTCCTGGACGTGATGATGCCCGGCGAGGACGGGCTCAGCCTCTGCCGTTCGATCCGCGAAAATGGCGATCTGCCTGTCATTCTGCTAACCGCGCGTACCGAGGAGACCGACCGCATTGTCGGCCTGGAAATGGGCGCCGACGACTATGTTCTCAAGCCTTTCTCCCCGCGCGAACTCGTCGCACGGATCAAGACGATCCTGCGTCGAGCGGGCGGCACCTCGTCCCCTCGCGATGTACAAGCTGCAGGTGCGCTCTATCATTTCAATGGATGGTCACTGCGCACGGACGACTGGACGCTCACCGGTGCAGACGGCGTTGGTATTCCACTCAGCACGGCAGATTTCCGCCTGCTGCATGCCTTCGTCACCCATCCGCGTCAGGTCCTCAGCCGCGACCAGTTGCTGGACCTGACGCAGGGGCGCGAGGCTCATGCCTTCGATCGCTCGATTGATAACCAAATCAGTCGCCTGCGTCGCAAACTTGAAGATGACGCTCGCGCGCCCGACCTTATCAAGACAGTGTGGGGGGGCGGTTATATGTTCGCTGCAGATGTAGTGCGCGAATGACGCTGCGCGTCCATGCTCTCACCGGATGGTTACGCCCCCGCACGTTGGCGGGGCAGACGATCCTTGTCGTCGCGGCGTCACTCTTCGCGCTGCAGATCATCGCTTTTTCATTTTACTATATCGGTTTGCGCAACCAGTGGATCACGGTTGCTGCCGCCCCCGGCGTCATTCGCGTCCTGGAAGCACTTGACCAGCGCGAAAGACCGGTTTCCTGGCAACGGATCCGTTCAGCGCGCACGCTTCAAATCACGACCCAAGCCCCTGTGCAAGTGGGCCAGAACGCCCCAAAAGTCGCTGCTCGCGCAACCGAGCTGTTCAGGAGCGCGGGAATTGTGCCTCTTGAGGTGCGCGCCGCCATCGATGAGCCGACACACCAACCGCCTCTCGCCCGGGTGTTGGCGGGCACCGACACCCGGAACAGCCGCGCGCGCCGGATCGATGTACAACTCAGCGTCAAGCTTCAGGCAGATCGTTGGGTGACGGTTTATACGCGCTCCGCGCCGGCCGCACAGCCGATCCTGCAGCGCCTCGTGGTCCAGACGCTTTTCCTCTTTGGTTTCGTGTTAATCCCGCTCGTCTGGTTCACGCGACGCCTCGCCGCGCCTCTCCGCGCGCTGACCTCCGCTACGGCCCGGGTGGGCACGCCAGAGGGCGCCCCCCCCGTGCCGGAAGTTGGACCAGATGACGTCCGGCGCCTCGCCGCCTCGTTCAACGCCATGCAAGACCGTATCCGCTCCATGTTGGAGGAGAAGGATCATATGCTTGGTGCGATCGGCCATGACCTGCGCACCCCCCTCACGGCACTGCGCGTTCGGGTCGAGACCGCAGCGGACGGCCCGGATCGCGAACGCATGATCGCCACCATCGATGACATGCGCCAAATGCTGGATGACATCCTTTCGCTTGCCCGCGCAGGACGCGATCGGGAGCCGCCACAGCGCGTGGATCTGGCCGCGCTCGTCGACGCAACGCTCGACGACTTCGAGGATACCGGCGCACCGGTCGAACGCGCGGAAATGTCGCGCACTATCGTCGCGGTGCACCCACGCGCAATTCGGCGTGCGCTTACTAATCTGGTCGAAAACGCCGTCAAATACGGCGGTTGCGCCAAGGTGACATTACGCATCGAGAGAGACCAAGCCATTTTGGCTGTGGCCGATCCCGGGCCGGGCATTCCAGACGACCGCATCGAGGAAATGCTGAACCCCTTCACCCGTATGGAACAATCTCGGAGTAGACACACGGGCGGCACCGGTCTGGGGCTCGCCATCGTGCGCGCCATTGCCTCGGCTGAAGGCGGGCGTCTACGGCTGTCCAATCGCTCCGAGGGCGGGCTGCTTGCGGAACTCAGCCTGCCCCTCGCGCCCTGATGGCGCCATCACTCCTCGTCTGCGTTGCTCTTGCGACGCATCGTGGCCGGGCTCATCCCTGGCGGGATAATCCCTTTGCTGCTCGGCACCACGTTCCCATTGATGATGGTCGCCCCCGCGGGCAGCGCGGAGCGGCCGAGGTCGAGCTTCGTTATCTCCTCTTGGGCGAGTGCCAGTCGATCGTCGCGCAAGAGCGCACGGCCGTCCCGCCGAGGGCCTGCGCTCTGCGACGCTGACGGCGCCTTGCTCCATGCGAGAATCACCGACATGCGGCGGTTGCGGGGATCGTAGCGATTGTCGGGCACGAAAGGTTCACGATCCGCCACGCCCTCGATCCGGAGGAAGCGCTCACCGCCAATGCCATTTTGTGCGAGCACCCCTCGCGTCGCTTCGGCACGCGTGGAGGAGAGCAGCCAATTGTTCATGTTACGCCCTGCGGCATAAGGCAGGCTGTCCGTATGGCCACGCACAATGACATCATTCGGCACGCCGGCGATCACCTTCGCCACCTGCACGAGCAATTCGCGTGCCTCCGGGAATAAACGGCCGGTTCCCATGGCGAACATGGCGAAATCGGCCTCATCAACCAAGTCAATGCGCAGGCCCTCGCGCGTCTCAGTGAACTTAACCTGCTTGCGCAAGCGGCTTAGCATAGGATTGGCAGCGAGCCGTTCCTCCAGCACGCGCTTGAGGTGTTCGAACTGCTGGCGGTCGCGGTTCTTGAGCTGATCACCACCCACGTCACGCACACCGGTCGCGTCGCGCGGGATCGTGATGGCAAGATTGCCTTGTCCACCTGTCGTCGGATAATTGTCCTTGGCCGTAAAGCTATCCCCTCCGAAAAGGCCGCTGGAGCCCGCGCTGTCTGCCTTCATCTGAGCCAACGTGGGCGTGAAATAATCCGCCAAGCCTTTGCGCTGCTTCTCTGTTGTCGCACCGAGGAGCCACATCAGCAGGAAGAAAGCCATCATCGCCGTCACAAAGTCGGCATAGGCCACCTTCCATGCGCCGCCGTGAGCGCCGCCATGATCGTTGGCGATGATCTTCTTGACGATGATCGGCCGTAGTTCGGGTTCGTTCGTGCGCTTCTTGGGCGGCTGTGCCATGATATTCTTCCCCGGTCAGCGACCGCGCATGCCGTCGAATACCTCGGCGAAGGCAGGCTGGTTGCTATGGTTGAGGTTCGAACGCGCGGCCTCGATGACGAGCGGCTGCGGGTGGCCGTGCAGCGAGGCAATGATGATCTGCTTGACGACTTGATAGATTGAGGCGTCGGCCTCGATCACCTGGCGGCAGCGGTTCGCGAACGGCCCCACCACGCCATAAGCCAGCAGCACACCGAGAAAGGTGCCGACGAGCGCCGAGCCGATCATCGCGCCAAGGATCTCCGGTGGCTTGTCGATCGATCCCATGGTTTTGACCACACCCAGCACAGCGGCAACGATGCCGAGTGCCGGTAGCGCATCCGCCAAAGTCTGGAGATTATCGGCAGGGCGGATTGCCTCGTGGTGGTGGGTCTTGAGGCTATTGTCCATGACGTCTTCCACCGCGTGTGGATCCAGCGTGCCCGAGGAAACGACGACAAGCCGCAACGTGTCGCAGATCAAGTGGATCAGGGTCTTATCGCCTAGCAGGCGCGGATATTCGGAGAAAACCGCCGAGGAGGCCGGATCCTCGATGTGCGGCTCAAGCGCCACCGGGCCTTCGACCCGCAGCGTCTTCATCAGCTTGCTGACCAGAAAAATGCAGTCGAGATAGTCCTGCTTTTTGTATCTCGGCCCCTTGAAGACCTTCATGAGTCCGCCCAACAGGGCCTTGAGATCCGCGCTGCTGTTACCGATGATGAGCGCGCCTACCGCCGCTCCCCCAATGATGAGCAACTCGTGGGGAAGCGCATGCATGACCGGACCGATGTCGCCGCCGGTGAACACGAAGCCACCGAAAACCATCACCAGCAGAACCACAAGACCGATACCTGCAAACATTCTGTTCCCCACGCTGTTTTTAGCTGAGCCCCCGCCCGAACTTGGCGCTCCGACAAACCCTAGAACGGCTCCGCTGAAACAGGGTTTAGTGCCGAGGTTATCGCGCCTTTAATAACCGAAAACGCCCGTCGTTCTCCGCGGACGCACCGCAGGAAACGGGCGCGCAGCTCACGCCGCACGCCCGCTCCCGACGGTGCCCCCACCGGCCAGACTTTAGAAAAGATCGAACAATGATTGCTTGCTGATCCGCGCGAACGCAATCTGCGCGGCTTCCAGTGTCATCAGCTTGTTCTGCAATTTGGTGACGACTTCGGTAAGATCGGTGTCTTCAAGCGTCGAACGGCGCTCTGTCAGAGAAAGCTGGGTGTCCTCGAGCCGCTTGCCGATATTTTCGATCCGCTGCGCTCGAACGCCCTGCAGCGATTGAGCGACAATGACATGATCAAGCGCGGTGCGCGCATCGTCGAGCGCATTTCCACGCGCAGTTTCATCTCCGGACCGGATAGCCGCGATGGCATCAGCCAGGATATCGTCTAGCGAGCGAGCGCCAATGACATTTTCGGCAACGCTCTGTCGGGTGGGCGTCGCCTCAATTGCCAGACCAGTGCCAACCGGTATGTCGACCGTGTTGGCGTCATCGAAGACCGGGCGTCCTTGGTAGTCCGTTTGGTTAACCAGATCGTGGATCGTAGCCCGGATCCCCTCCAACTCCTTGGCGGTAGCCTCTCGGCCCGGCGATCCGGCGCCAGTTCCCGCCGCCGTAACCAGCAGTTCGGCGACATGGGTCATCAAATCATTGATCTGATTGAGGTTGGTCGTGGCTTGCGAAGCCCGCGAATCCGCGAATTTGAGATTGCTTTGCCAAGCCGTGTTGATGGACTGCTGTCGGCCGACCAGAGAGATTTGCACCCAGTCCTGCGGGTTGTCCGAGGATTGGCTGAGCTTGTGGCCTGTGGAAATCTTGGCCTGTTCAGTGGCGATCTCCCGCGCCATCGCCTGTTGGCGAAGAATCTCAGCATTGAGAGACTGAGTGGTAATGAAGACCATGTCGGTTCACTCGCGCTGGTCGGTCAGAAGGCCGAGAAAAGGGTTTGCATGACTTCCTTGGCCACCTGGATGACCCGCGCCGATGCTTGATAAGCCTGCTGAAAACGGAGCAGATCCGCCGCCTCGCGATCCAGATTGACTCCGCTCACATCGGCACGCGCCTGTTGGGCCATCGTATCACGGCCTGCCGCAGCCGACTGCTCAGCCAGCGTAGCACCAACCTGATTGCCGTGCATCGCCACCAGTGCAACCCACTTGTCCTCGAAAGAGCCGACGTTGCGGAGAGCATTGATTGCCAGCAAGTTACCATTGCTAACACCGCTAGCAGAGGCACCGGCGATCTGCGCGGGATCTCCAATCAACACCTGCAACGAGCTGGCATCAGCGCCCATCGCGAGCATATTGGCACCTGGAACCCCGCTCGCCGTCTGCCCGGCTCTGTGCCAATTGTTGATCTCGGTCACATATTGGGTGGCGAGCGCGTCGATTGAGTCGATCCGCTCCTTGGTGACCTGGGCGCTCTTGACCATGCCTCCAAGGGCACCGTTCGCCGGATCGGTGATGGTCGTTCCCCCGACCGTGAAATGCAGTAGCCCGTCCGCATCCTGACTGACAGCCAGCGGATTGGCGACGATATTGTCGACCAGCTTGACCGCGCCGTAACTGACATTCGCCGCATCATGATCGCCAAATTCGATGACGACGTCGAGCCGCTTTGCAATCTCACCCAGCGCTTGGTCGCGCGAATCGAGAAGCGCAATGTGCGCGGCAGTCTCCGGCGCAGAGCGCCGCAAACCCTCATTAGCATCGGCAAGCTGCTCGAGAGCCTTGTTGAGCGCCGCCACTTCGGTCGTCGCACCGGCGCCGATGCTGTTTCGGATCGTCACCAGATCGCTCCGGCTTTGCTTGAACGCCGTATTGATCTGTTCAAACGAGAAGAGCACGTCCGCCCGCAACGTCGTATCGGCGGGGTTGGAGGCGAGCCGCTCAACTGCTGCGAACATCGCCGTCATTCGCTGCCCAACACCCAGGGAACCATCATTGAGCGCCGTCTGGATATCGCTCATCCAGCGGGCGCGCTGATCGGCGCTGCCCAGGATATTGCTCGTCTCACGCGCGGCAGCATCGAGATAGGGGTCGGTGGCGCGGACGATCTTGTCGATATCGACGCCACCATAAGCGAGGCCGGAGCGATACCAAATCGTCGTACCGGCGCCGGATGGCGATTCCTTCAGAGCCAGCGTACGGCGGCTGTAGCCCGGCGTGTCGGCACTCGCGATGTTATTGGCGATAACGCCCATCGCGGCCTGATAGGCGCGTGCGCCCGAGGCGCCGATGCCGAAAAGGTCGGAGATGGTCACTTGGTCTTCTCCAGTTGCTGGAGGATCAGTTCGGCAATACCCAGGCCGCCCTTGTCGGCGAGGCCGTCGGCCATGCGGGCGTCCGAGAGTTCGCGAAACTGATCGACCGCGCTACTACCGGTCAACTCGTCGCCGAGACTGGACTGGCGCATGGTGCCGATCAGCTGTCGCACGAAAATGGCCTCGAACGCCTTGGCAGCCTGCGCCATTTGAGCGCGCTGCTCGGCATCGGCGGGGGTCGGCGTAGCCTGCCCTCGAGTCGCCCCTATCACAGCCAGTTCGGTCATATGATTTCCAGCTCCGCCCGCATCGCACCGGCTTGCTTGAGCGCTTCGAGGATCTCGACCAGATCGGAAGGAGACGCGCCCACCGCATTCACCGCCTTCACAATATCGGCCAAAGAGGCGCCACCTTTAAAAAGAAACATCGGATTGCGCTCTTCCTCGGCCGCAATAGCGCTGGATGGCTCGACGGCGGTCTGCCCCTTCGAGAAAGGGGCAGGCTGCACGATGCGTGGCGCTTCCTTGACCGTGACGGTCAGCTTGCCATGACTGACGGCCGCCGGGGTGATACGCACCATGCCGTTGATGACGACCGTACCGGTGCGTGCGTTTACGATGACGCGCGCGGGCGGATCGGCGGGCTTGACCTGGATATTCTCGATGAGCCCCATCATCATGATGCGACTTTCAGCACCCTGCGGGGCTGCGATCGCAATGGAGACGCCGTCGAGCGCCTTGGCGCGCTGATCGGCAAAAGCCAGATTGATAGCATCTGCCACGCGCAGGGCCGTCGTCAGATCGGCTTCCGCCAGGTTGAAGGTCAGTGCCGGGCTGCTGTCGAAGCCCGTCGCCACCGCCCGCTCCACGGTGGCCCCGCTCGGAATGCGGCCGGCGGAGGGCACGTTGACCGAAAGTTGCGAGCCATCCGCCCCGGAAACGCCGAGGCCGCCGACCGCCAGATTGCCCTGTGACATGGCATAAATTTCACCATCCGCGCCGCGCAGTGGCGTGAGCACGAGTGTGCCGCCCCGAAGCGACTTGGCCTTGCCGAGCGCAGAGACGGTAACATCCAGCCGCTGCCCGGGCTTGGCGAAGGCAGGCAGCTCGGCCGTCACCAGGACGGCGGCGGCGTTTTTGAGCGCGGGATTGACGCCCGGCGGTAGTGTAAGGCCGAAGCGCGAAATCACGCCTTTCACGCCCTGTGTCGCGTAATCGAGGCTGTCGTCCCCCGTGCCGGCGAGGCCGACGACGATGCCGTATCCGATGAGCTGGTTACTGCGCAGCCCCTCGAACGCTCCGAGGTCCTTGATCCGCTCGGCCTGCACAGGCGCCACCGCCAGAAAGCCGATTAGGAGGGCCAGCGCCGCCGCCCGCATTCGGCCCAACATCAAAATTATGTGAGACATCATGGGATGACTGACTCCGTCAGAAGGGGCTGATCTGCGAGAAGAAGCGCGAGAGCCAGCCCTGCCGGCTCGCGCGGGCGATCTCGCCCTTGCCGGTGTAGGTGATCCGAGCATCGGCGACGCGCGTGGACAGCACGCGATTGTCCGGACCAACGTCGGCCTGACGCACAAGGCCCGAAATTTGGACATATTCGTCGCCACGGTTGAGCGTGAGTTGCTTTTGGCCGCGCACCAGCATCGTGCCGTTGCCGAGGACCTTGGCGACGGTGACCGTGATCTCGCCAGAAAGGGCATTGGATTGAGCCGCGTCGCCCTTACCCTTAAAGCCCTGTGTGCCGCTCGCGCCCACGTCGCTGGCGCTGAACAGCTTGCTGAACGGCCCGGTCGTGGGCGGCGTAAGGCCGATGCTGCCCGAGCGATCGGCATTGGCGCTGGTGCTCTTGCTAGCCTGGGTTCGTTCGACGAGCAGGATGGTGATGATGTCGCCCACGCTGGCGGCGCGTGCGCCACTGGTGAGCGCGGAGAAGCCCGCGGCCGGCTGGAAGATCGCGCCATTGGGCTGTGCCTGCCGGGGCTGCTCGGCTTCGGCATAGGTAACCTGATAGGCGGGATCGGCTAGCGGATCCGCCTTCTTGCCGAACAGGCCGGCAGAGGCCGGGGCGGCGATGACAGCGGCCACCGCGAGGGCGATGAGCGGAGGAGCAATCTTCATGGTCAGATCTGCTGGTTGACGTACTGGAGCATTTCGTCGGTCGCCTTGATCATCTTCGAGGCCACCTCATAGGCGCGCTGCGTCTCGATCATGTCGACCAGTTCCTCCACGGTGTTGACGTTTGACTGCTCGAGCACTCCCTGACGGATGGTGCCGCGCCCTTCGAGGCCGGCCGCGCCAGTCTGTGGTGTCCCCGAAGCGGCCGTCTCGATCAGCAGGTTTCCGCCAGCCGCCTGCAAACCGGCGGGATTGACGAAGCGCGCCGTCTCGATCTGGCCGAGCTGGGTCGGCTCGCTCTGCCCCGGCACGGTAGCCGAGACCGTTCCGTCATTGCCGATGGTGATCGCGCCCACGCCCTCAGGCAGCTGGATCTGCGGGATCAGGGGCAAGCCATCGGCCGAGACGATCACGCCGTCCGCGCTGGTCTTGAAATTGCCGGCGCGGGTGTAGGCGATGGTACCATCCGGGCGCTGGAGCTGGAAGAAACCCGTGCCCTCAATGGCGAGATCGAGCGTATTGCCAGTGGTGTTGAGCGTGCCCTGCGTGTCGATCCGCTCGGTACCGGTTAGCTGCACGCCACTGCCCAGATTGAGCCCGATGGCGAGCTTGTTCTCGCTGTCCGCCTGGCTGCCTGCCGCGATGATCTGCTGATAGCCTAGCGTCTCGAAATTGGCGCGGTCGCGCTTGAAGCCGACGGTGTTCACGTTCGCCAGATTATTGGCGATGACGCGCATCTTGACGTCCTGTGCGTCAAGCCCGGTGCGGGCGACATGAAGGGCGGAGGTCGTCATGGGTCAGGTCCTCTCGTGTCTGGTTCTCAACCGTCGAGCCGCATCAGGCTGGCGCCGCTGCTGTCGATGTCCTTGGCGGTGTCGATCATCTTGATCTGCGTCTCCCACGCCCGGCTCGCCTCGATCATCTGGACGAGCGCTGTCGTCGCATTGACGTTCGACCCTTCGAGGGCGCCGGCAGTGACGCTGGCAAAGGGATCTTCCGGCAGTGCGCCGCCGTTCACCTCTCGGAACAGATTGTCCGTCCCCTTGGCGATGGTAGAACCCTTGGCATTGGCAAGCTTGATCGTGTCGACGAGTTGCGGTTGGTCGATCTGGCCGCCCTGCGGCACGATCCAGATGCCGCCATCCTTGGCAATCTTGATGCTGTCGGCCGGAGGCAGCGTGATCGGTCCACCGCCGCCCAGCACGGGGAACCCGTCGCCGGTGGTGAGCAGTCCGCTCTCGCTAAGCTTGAGGTCGCCGCGCCGCGTATAGCCTTCCGAGCCGTCATCGGCCTGCACCGCGATAAGCGCATCACCATCCACCGCGACGTCGAGCGGATTGCCCGTCTGGGTGACAGCGCCGCTCTTCATATCGGCGGCGATGACCTGATCGACCGCCTCGGCGCGACTGTTGTAGGTGTCCCCCCCCAACCACCGCGCCGATGCGTTGACAATCTCGGCCCGGAAGCCGGCCGTGTTGGCGTTCGCGAGATTGTTCGCGATCGCCGTCTGCCGGGCCATGGCGCCACGCATCGCGGTGCGTGCGATATCGACAAGCCGATCCATCTGCCTCTCAGTCCCCGTTTCGCGTTATCAGGTCCGCATGTTGACGACGGTCTGCGTCATGGCCGACGCGGTCTCGATCGCCTTGGCGTTCGCCTGGAAGTTGCGCTGCGCCGAAATCAGCGCGACCAGTTCTTCGGTGATATCGACGTTGGAGCGCTCCAGCGTACCGGAACGGACCGCACCAAACGCGCCGTTATTACCGGCGCCGTAATCGGCCATTCCGCTCTTGTTGGTCGCCGTCCAATGCGCGTCCCCTTCCTGACGCAAGCTCTCCTGGCTGGCAAAACTCGCAATGGCCACCACCCCAAGATTCTTGACGCTGCCATCGGCGAATGTGGCGGAAACCAGCCCAGTCTCGCTAATGGAGATGCTGGCCAGCGTAACCGTGGCGTCGTCCGGACTAACCTTGGGGATGACCAGATCAGTCAGGTCCGCGGCGGTGGTGCCGGTCGGCGTCCCATCGCCATCCGGGTCGGTCGGCAGCACCTGCAAGCGCGCGCCCGTCGTGTCGACCACATAGCGATCCTTGTCGACGCCGAACCCGCCGTTGCGTGTGTAGCTGACGATTGAGTCAACACCGACGCTCTTGACGGTGAAGAATCCCTCACCGGTAATCGCCAGATCGAGCGTCTTGTCAGTCGTCTCCAATGTGCCCTGGGTGAACTGCTGCGAGGTATTCTGCATCCGCACCCCCTGCCCGATCGCGGTCGGACCGGATGAGGCGAAAATATCGCCAAAACTGGCACGGCTCTTCTTGAAAGCCATGGAGGAGACGTTGGCGACGTTATTGGAGACGACGCTCAATTCGGACTGCGCGCCCTTGAGACCGGAAAGCGAAACATAGAAGGACATGGGGATTACTCCTCAGTTGAATAGGACGGGTCAGCCGAGCCGAAGCGCGTCTGCCGGAGAGAAATTACCAAGCGCGGTGATGAGCTTTGCGTCTGTGCCGCTGGCCGGCGACTGGACGGCGGCGATGCTCGCCCAAGTCGCGGTTTGCGCCGGCGTGGCACCGCGCACACGGACCTGCAGCGCATTGCCGCCAATGAAGTTGCCCGCATCGTCGGTACCGTCCCAGAAGAACGGCACGCTGCCCTTGGACTGCGCGCCAAGCTCGATAGTCTTGAGCGTGTGGCCGCTGGCATCGACCAGATCGACCGCCAGATTGGTGGCATCGGCGCCCAGCGTCAGCTCGCCGGCATAGGCGCCGGTGCGGTCGGGCGTCGCGATATTGCTCTCGATCAGCATCGAACGGCCGATCCAGCTCGCCGCATCGGACATACGCGCGCCAGAGAGGGACTGCGCGATGCTGCCGAGCAGGCTGTTGCTCTCCGTCTGCGCCGAAAGCGACGAGAATTGGGCCATCTGCGCGACCATCTGGCTGTTGTCCATCGGCTCGAACGGATCCTGATATTTCATCTGTGCGGTCAGCAGCGTGAGGAACCCATCCATCTGGATGGTGTCGTTGCGCTTGGTCGCTGTCTGCGCCAGATTCTGGTTGGCGACGGCCGTCGCGGCATCGACCTTCCACGGGCTGGAAATTGGTGTGGTCATTTGCCGAGCCTTATCGTTTCGAGCAGGAGGGATTTGGCGGTCTGCATGACCTGCACATTGTTCTGATACATGCGTGCGCTCTCGATCATTTCGACGAGCTCCGCGCTGCTATCGACGCCGGCTTCCCACACATCGCCATTGGCGTCCGCCAGCGGATGGCCGGGGTCGTGTCGCTTGGTCGCCTGCATGTCCGAAGTGACGACGCGGTCGACCTTCACCGTCGCGACGCCGGGCTTATCGACCACGGTCTGAAATACGGGCCGAATGGCGCGATAGGCCTGCCCCTCGCTACCGGCAACCGACCCAGCATTGGCCAGGTTGGACGCCGTGGCGTTGAGGCGAACGAGCTGCGCGGACATGGCGCGACCGGCAATGTCGAAGACGTTCATGGGCTTGTCCATGCTCATTCTCCTCGCAACGCGCGCGTGATGGTGTTGAGCCGCCCTTCAAGGAAGGAGAGCGTGGTGCGATACTTGACCGCGTTTTCGGCAAAGAGGGTCTGCTCGGTCGACATTTCGACCGTGTTGCCGTCGCTGCTCGGCTGGAGCGGAATGCGATAGCCCATCGCGCTCTCCAGCGCGCTGGAGACACTACCCTGCTGGCGGGAGGCTTCGGCCAGCGCCTTGTCGAAGTCGATATCGCGTGCCTTGTAACCGGGCGTCGAGGCGTTCGCGATATTCGAGGCGATCAGTTCCAGCCGCTGCGAACGCAGCGCCAGTGCCTTGCCATGAATGCCGAACAAACTGTCCTCAAGCGACATTTTTTCGTGCCTTCCCTAAAGTCCCATCCGGCTGGGCCGTTCTGATCGGACATGACGGTCCGGTTCAGGCAGCGCCCATGCCCGCATGGAATATCTGCAAACACCGTGCCAAATTGCCTTGCCGGGCCGTATCGGCGAGGCGGACATCAGCATTTCCGCGCCTTTGCGGCGAGCGAGCGGCAAGGGCGGCAAGTTTTTGCCGGCCAGCGGCAGCTTATTGCCGGTCGGGTGGGATCAGCGGGGTAGCGGCGGGCGATGAACAACTTTCTGATCCAGATTTTCGCTCCGTTGCCGATCCTCGCGGTGCTGGCGGGCGCCATCCTGATCGCCTGCGCCCAGACCGGGCGCGCCACCGCCAAAGCCGCACTCATGGCCTTGCGTCCGCTTCTCACCGCGCGTCCCGACCATGATCGGGACAAGGCTCGCGCGATCTTGTTTCGCATCGAAGCCGTCGCGCAGCTGCACGGGCTCATGCGCACCGACCGGCTGGAGGCGGATCATGCCTTCGTGGCACAGGCGCTCGTCACGTTCGCCAACGCGCGCGACGTGGCGCATTTCTCGGCATGGGCACATCAAGCCATTGCGGACCGGCGCGACCGCCACGCCCGGGTTATCGCTTTCTGGAATGCCATGGCCGATGCCGCACCCGCCATCGGCATGGCGGGCACGATCGTTGGCCTGATCGGCATGTTCGCGGGCATGCATGACCCCTCGATGATCGGCGCATCCATGGCGCTCGCGCTGATGACGACACTGCATGGCATGGTCCTCGCCAACATGATCGCCGGGCCGATCGCCAATCGACTCGCCAGCCTGTCCGAACGCGAGCTCGCCTGGCAGCAGGTGCTGGTCGAGCGGATGATCGCGATCGGCGAGCGCGAAGGCGGGGCAATCCGCCGCCCCAGCGCCCGCGAGGCGGCATGATCCGCGTCAACCGCTCGCGCTGGGCGCTCAGTTTCGCTGATCTCTGCCTGCTGATGCTCGGCTTTTTCGTATTGCTCCAGGCGGACCAGGCGACGCGGCGCAACGCGCTGAGCGGCATCGGAAACTACTTCGGCGAACTTGAAGCGCCGCGGCAGACGGATCTGGCCGCGCATACGCTGTTCGAGCCGGGCGAAGCGCTCCTCAGCGAGACCGGCCATGCCGCATTGTTGCGCGCGACACGACCGTTGGCGGCCTCCAGCGGGATCGTCCAGGTTCAGTCCATCGGGCTGGACAAAGGGCTGTATCGTTTCGACGCCTGGGATCTCGCGGCAGCGCGCCTCGGCGCGGTCGCGCGGGCGCTGGTGGCGGCCGGCCTTGCGCCGGACCGGCTCCGCATCGTCGGCCTTGCCGAACAGGCAGACAGAACGGCGTCGGCCGGGCAAACCATCCGCATCGTCCAAGTGGCTAGTGGTGGCGATTAGCGCGGTCTGGCACGCTCCTTGCTTTTCATGAGGCATGAATTGCACACGATGCACCGGAGCCCGATGGCCATGACCGACATACCTGCCCGCTGCTCTCGAGCGATTTTCACCGCTCTGACCTTGCTCGCGCTCACTACCATGGCCGGCTTTGCCGCGCCGGCAGGAGCCCAGTCTTTCGAGAATCTGGAGCGGCTTGACGGCCTTGTGGCGATCAGCATGGGCGCCAATCGCGGGGAGCCGGGCGGGCCTCTAACGCCTATCGACCGGCGTCTGCGCCTCGCCGCCTGCCCCACGACCCCGACCGTCGAGGGGCCGCAAATGAACGCAGCGATCATCTCCTGCCCGGCCATTGGCTGGCGGATTCGCGTGCCGCTCGCGCCTGCCGGACAAGCGCAGCAGGCTGCGCAGGCAACGACTGGGCCCGTCATCAAGAAGGGCGACCCCGTCCAATTGGTTGCGGGCAGTGATGCTTTCTCCGTTTCGCGTCCGATGATCGCCGATGAGGACGGCGCGGTCGGCGCAATTATCCGCGTGCGGCAGGACGCGCGCGCCACGCCAGTCATGGCCCGGGTCGAAAGCATGGGAATCGTGCGAGCGCCGGGTATTTAAGTTTTTCTGAACCCGTCCGTATATAAGGCGGTCGGACAGGAAGGATGATGCAATGATCAAGTCGGTAGGCCAAGCGCTCAGCGCCGCAGTCGAGGCAGCGAAGCTGCGCGAGAGCGGGCAAACGCGCGCGCCGGCAAAGGTCAGCAGCGAGACAGCGTCCGAAGCGACGCAGTCGGTTTCCACCCCCGCGGCACGCATGGCGGCGCAGGGCGCTCCCCTCGACATGGAGCGCATCGCCCGCGTGAAACAGGCCATTGCCTCCGGCAACTATCCGGTCGATCCCGAGAAGATCGCCGAAAAGATGCTCGACCTGGACCTGCCTGCCGCCAAGCACTGATAGGCGAAAATTCATGTCGCTTGCCCTGATTGACGCATTTGCCGACGCGGCCACCGGACTGCGCAAGGCCATGCAGGCGGCCGACCTTGCCGAGATCGAGACAGCAACGACGCAGTTTCAAGCCGCACTCGCCGCCGTGCAGGCCGTGGGGGCCTGGCGGAGCGATCCCGAGGCGAAAGCGCGGGTCAAGGCGCTGATCGAGGAACTGGATGCCTCGCGCATACTGGCCTGCCTGCTGGGCGACCTGGCGGGGCAGAAACATATGGCGCTGGCGAAGGCCGATCCCAACGCGCCGCAGCCGCTGTATGGGCGGCCGCGCTGAGGCGATGTAGACACTTGTAGCGAACGAAAGCGGGTTTTTCAGGGCGGTCAGACCGCCCTTTTTATTTGGCACGATTCTTGCTTTTTGAGATCTGATCAACAAGGGGTCTCAACACAACAATGTCCGCTTTTTCGGGCCTTACGACCAACACTGCCGCCGGCACGACCGGCCGGGTGCAGCAGGCGATCGCCACGGCGAGCCGGCGCACAGGGGTCGATTTCGGCTATCTGATGGGGCAGGCGCGCATCGAAAGCAGCATGAACCCCACGGCGCGCGCAGGAACATCAAGCGCAACCGGGCTCTACCAGTTCATTGACCAGAGCTGGCTCGCCATCGTCAACGACCATGGCGCCAAATACGGCATGGGCTGGGCCTCCGACGCGATCCAGAAAAGCGGCAGCGGGCGCTATTATGTGGCCGACCCGGCGCTGCGCCAGCAGATCCTCGAGCTGCGCAACCACCCCGAGACGGCATCGGTCATGGCCGCCGAACTGGCTTCCGACAACCGCGCCTATCTGGAGGAACGGATCGGCCGGCCCGCGCAGGCGGTGGACCTCTACCTCGCCCACTTCCTGGGTGCGGGCGGCGCAGCGAAATTCCTGACGACCATGGCCGCCGCGCCCGAGACGGCAGGCGCGAGCCTGTTCCCGGACGCGGCGCGGGCCAATCGCGGCGTCTTTTACGACCGGCAGGGTAACGCCCGCAGCCTCGCGGCAATTCGCGACCAGTTCGCCGCCAAGCTGAACGGCGGCGCGGATGGGCTGGCAGACTCCGCCGCCGACCTGCCGGCCAACGCCAATTACGTGCAGCCGGCAGATTATCTGCGCATCGCCCGTTCGCAAATCGCCGCCGGGGACCCGCTCGCCGACATGGACGCGCTCTCCGGTGAGGACGCGCTGGCGAGCCAGCAGGCGCTGGCCGACCGGCAGCCTTATTCCGACTTCGCCCCGCGCGCTGAAACCGCGCGGCTCGCCTACCTCATGCTCGCTACCTTCGGAAGGTAATCGCCCGCCATGACCCGTGCCGACGTGAACAAGACGATCTGGACGAGCGCCGCCAAGGGCGCGGTGCTGCCACTGGCGATCCTGTTGCTGGTGATGTTCATGATGGTGCCGGTGCCGGCGATGTTGCTGGATATCGGCTTCATCGCCAACATCATGATCAGCCTTGCCGTGCTGATGGTCGCGCTCAACGCGACCAAGCCGCTCGATTTCTCAAGCTTCCCCACCGTGCTGCTGTTCGCGACCTTGTTGCGCCTCGCGCTCAACGTCGCCTCGACCCGCGTGGTGCTGGTCAACGGCCACACCGGATCGGACGCGGCCGGCCATGTCATCGAGGCATTCGGCAACTTCCTGATCGGAGGCGACTATGTCGTCGGCCTGTTCGTCTTCTCGATCCTCATGATCATCAACCTCGTGGTCATCACCAAGGGCGCCGGCCGCGTCTCAGAAGTGTCGGCACGCTTCACCCTCGATGCGATGCCCGGCAAGCAGATGGCGATCGACGCCGACCTCAACGCCGGCCTGCTCACCGCCGAGGAAGCCAAGGCGCGCCGGCAGGAAGTCGCCACAGAGGCGGATTTCTACGGCTCGATGGACGGCGCCTCCAAATTCGTGAAGGGCGATGCGGTCGCCGGCATCCTCGTGCTCGTCATCAACATCGTCGGCGGCATCATCCTCGGCGTGGTCAGCCACGGACTGGACCTCAGCCAGGCGGCGCAGACCTATGTGCTGCTCGCCATCGGCGACGCGCTGGTCGCGCAGATCCCGGCGCTGCTGCTCTCCATCGCGGCCGCCTCCATCGTCACCCGCGTCACCTCCAACCACGACCTGTCCGGCCAGATCGCCGAGCAATTCGGCGTCGGCCGCGCGTGGGTGCCGGTCGCGGGCATCCTCGCCTTCCTCTCGATCCTGCCCGGCATGCCGCACGGCATCATGATGCCGGCCGCCGGTCTCGCCGGGTTCATCGCCTGGCGCCTGCGCCGCAATGCCCGCAAGGCCGCCGAGGCGCCGACGGAAGAAATCATGGTCGAGAACCCCGCGCATATCGAATGGGCCGACGTCTCCGACGGCGCGGTGCTGGGCCTCGAAATCGGTTACGGGCTGATCGGCCTGGTCGACGAACGCAAGGACGCGCCGCTGATCGGCCGCATCACCGGTATCCGCCGCCAGCTCTCACGCGAACTGGGCTTCGTGGTGCCGATGATCCGCGTGAAGGACAATCTCGCGCTCGGCCCCAACCAGTATCGCATCACCATTGCCGGTGTGGTCGTGGGCGAGGACGAAATCTGGCCGGAGGACCTGCTGGCGCTGGACAGCGGCGACCTCACCCAGATCGTGGAAGGGCGCGCCGCCAAGGACCCCACCTTCGGTCTCGACGCGGTGTGGATCAGCCCCGCGCGGCGCAGCGAGGCGGTGGTCGCCGGTTATACGGTGGTCGACCCTTCGACCGTGGTGGCGACGCACCTCAACCACCTCATCCTCCAGAACGGCGCCGAGCTGTTCGGCATGGACGAGGCCAGGAAGCTGCTCGACACGCTCAAGGAGGTCGCACCCCAACTCGCGGACGGGCTGACCCCGCAGCCACTGACACTGGCGCAAGTGACGACACTGTGCCGCAACCTGCTGGCCGAGGCCATTCCGCTCAAGGATTTCCGCCGTATCGCCGAGGCGATGGTGGACGCCGCGCGGCCCGACATGAGCCTGGACGCCCTGACCGAGGCGGTGCGCCAACGCATCGGATCGCTCATCATCCAGAACATCGTGCCGGTGAAGATGCCGCTCCCGGTCATCACGCTCGACGGCGAGCTGGAGGGGCTGCTGGCGCAGGCCATGCGCGTCGCCGGCGATGCGCAGCATCCGATCGAACCGGCGCTGGGCCAGCGCCTGATCGAGCAGGTGAGCGAGGCGGCGCGGCCGCTGCTGGCGCAGGCCCTCAACTTCGCCATCGTCACTTCGCCCGTTGCGCGGCGCGCGCTCGCCCGGCTGTTCAGGCCGCACCTGCCAGACATACCGGTGCTCTCCTTCCTCGAAATTCCGGACGGCAAGCCGGTGGAGGTGGTCGCTGTGGTCGGCAACGAGAGCCGGATCCAACGCGTCGAGCGGCTGGAGGCGGCATGAGTCATTGCAAAATGCTGCGCACAAAATTTGCGTCGCCCGGAGCCCCATCCCGACAAAGCTTGCTTAAGCAATTCTGGTTAAGCCATCGCCATGCATAGCGCCTCCCTCGCCGTTTCCAGCCTGACCTATGGCCGTAAGGCCGGCCCGACGCCGGACCAGCTTGCGCAGCAATATATGCCGTTGGTGCGCAAGATCGCCTGGCATGTGCATGGTCGCGTCTCCAGCGCCATCGAGATCGAGGACCTGCTCCAGATCGGCATGGTCGCGCTGGTCGAGGCGGCCAACAGCTTCGAGGACCGGGGGCACGGCTTCGCCACCTACGCGCAGATGCGCGTGCGCGGGGCGATGATCGACCATCTGCGCCGGCACGCAACGCTCTGCCGATCCGCGCTGGCCCGGCGTAAAACCATCCAGGGCGCGCGCACGGCGCTGGAGCAGCAACTCGGCCGCGCGCCGGTCGAAGCGGAGCTTGCCGCCCATCTCGGCATGTCCGCAGCAGAGTGGCGCGATTTTGCCGACGGCACCGACATGGCGCAGATGCAGAGCATGGACGAGGTCTATTCCGACCAGTCGATGTGGTTCGCGGACGTAGCTGAGCGCGCCGACGAGACGCTGGAGCGGGAGTCGCTCAAACGCGCTATTGCCGCCTGCATCGCCGACCTGCCACAACGCGAGGCGATGGTGCTCCAGCTCTACTTCGTCGAGGAGATGAACCTGGAGGAAATCGGCCTGACGCTGGATATCGGCGCGGCGCGCGTCTGCCAGATCAAGAAGGCCGCGCTCGACAAGCTGCGCGGTCGATTGGCCGCTTGGCAATAGCGGGGCCAACCAGGACTCGCCACCCCGAGCCGGAACCTGCGCGCGGCCTGCGTGTTTCCTCCACACAGGAGAGTGGAGATCATCATGGCCGAAGACCCGAAAACCGTGATTATCGAGCGCCGCGGCGGCGGCATGACCGCGCTGATCGCGCTGCTGGCGGTGATCGTCATCGCGATCGGCGCCTACATGTACGTGGAAAGCAACAACGACAAGAACGACGCGATTTCCAACGCCGCGCACAAAGTGGGCGACGCGGCGAAGGATACGGCCGATGCCGTGAAGGACGCGGTGAAATAGGTGACTGGTCCCCACGTCGCTCGCTATGATCGGCGTGGGGGGCCTTTCGTTTCAAGAGACGTTATTTAAGACCCTGTCGACCGGGAAGACCCCATTCTTCTCGCGGGCACGGACGGAGCTAGCCGCGCCCGCAGGCTTGCGGTAGAGAGGCGCCATGTCCGCCACCTACACGCTCGACACGGCAACCAGCCGCGCCAACCCCACGCCCACGCCGATGAAGCGCCTGACCGTGCCCGGCATCCGCGCCCGCAAGGTCGATGGCGCGACCGCCGAGCCGATCGTGGTGCTCACCGCCTACACAGCGCGGCAGGCGCAACTGCTCGATCCGCATTGCGACATGCTGCTCGTGGGAGACTCGCTGGGACAGGTCATTTACGGCCTTCCCTCCAGCGTGCCGGTGACGCTGGAGATGATGGAGGCCCACGGCGCCGCGGTGGTGCGCGGCAGTTACCATAGCGTGGTCATCATCGACATGCCGTTCGGCAGCTACGAGGAATCGCCGGCACAGGCCTTTGCAAGCGCCGCGCGGCTGCTCAAGGCAACCGGCGCGGCGGCGGTCAAACTGGAGGGCGGCGCGGCGATGGCCGAGACTATTGCGTTCCTCGTCCAGCGCGGCATCCCGGTGTGCGCCCATGTCGGCCTGACACCGCAGGCGGTGAATGTGCTGGGCGGCTATGGTCCGCGTGGGCGCGACGCCGCCGAAGCAACCAAAATCCTGGACGACGCCCACGCGGTGGCGGATGCCGGCTGCTTCGCCATGGTCATCGAGGGCGTGATCGAGCCGGTCGCGGCGCGGATCACCGCCGCTGTGCCCTGCCCCACCATCGGCATCGGCGCATCGCCGCAGTGCGACGGGCAAGTGCTGGTGACGGACGACCTGCTCGGCATGTTCGAGCGCACGCCGCGCTTCGTCAAACGCTATGCCGATCTGGCCGCGACCATCGACGAAGCCGCCGCCGCTTACGCCGCCGAGGTGCGCGCGCGCAGCTTCCCAGCCGCGGCGCAGCTCTATCAACCCAAAAAGTGATTTGCTTGGGGTTCAGCCGCCGCTAAGGTCCGCGCCCGCATAGCTTCCCACTCATCCCCGCCGCTGGAGACCGGATTTGGCCCTGTCGCCTTATGAAACCGATGCCCTGCTTCGCGAAGTCGACGAAGCCGTCCGCCAGGACGACATGGCGTCCTTCTGGCTGAAATATGGCCGCGTCGTCCTCGTTGCCATCGTGCTGGGGCTCGCTGCCTTCGGCGGCTGGCTTTACTGGCAGGAGCACCGCATCAGCACGGCGCACGAGAATAGCGAACAATTCGCCACGCTGCTCAAAAGCGCGGGGGGCGGCACGCTCGACCAGCAGCTCTACGACCAGATCGCCAAGGACGGCGGCCCCGCCTACCGGACCGAGGCAGCGTTGGTGAAGGCCGCGCTCGCCGCCGGCAAGAACGAGACCAAGGCTGCCATCGCCGACTATGACGCCATTCTCAACGATGCCGACGCGCTGCCGCCGATGAAGGAGGCCGCGCTGATCCGCAAGACGACGCTGGCCTTCGATACGATGAAGCCTGCCGAGGTCATCTCGACGCTCCAGCCGCTGGTGGTGCCGGATGGCCCCTGGTTCGGCAGCGCCGGCGAACTGACCGCTCTCGCCCACCTCAAGATGGGCCAGCGCGCCGAGGCGACCAAGCTGTTCGAGGCGATCGGCAAGGCAACCCAGGTGCCGGAAACACTGCGGCTGCGCGCCGGGCAGATGGCGAGCGCGCTGGGCGCCGCCCCGGCGTCTCCCGCTACGGGCGCCCCGCCCCCCGCGAAATGACGAGGACACGAATGACGACCCGCATGCCCATCCGTGCCGCCTGGCTGATTCTGCCCGTCGCCATAGCTCTCACCGGATGCGGCGGCATCGGCGGGAAGAAATCCGGCCCCAAGACGCCGGTATTCGGCCAACGTACGTCGATCCTCAGCGGCACGGAGATCGTCTCCGCCGACGAGTCGGTCGCCAGCATGGCGGTGACGATTCCCCCGGCCACCGCCAATGCGGACTGGGCGCAATCGGGCGGCGATGCCTCCAAGACCATCGGCCATGTCGCGCTGGGTGACGGCACGCAGCAAGTGTGGACCGCCTCCATCGCGGGCGGCAGCGCCCGCGCGCGGCTCGCCTCGCCACCGGTCGTCGCCGGCGGCAAGCTGTTCGTGATCGACACCGAGGCGGTGGTCCACGCGTTCGACGCCAAGACCGGCGTGAAGCTGTGGTCTTCCAGCGTCCGGGCGAAGGACGACCAGGGGAAGGTCCTGTTCGGCGGCGGCGTCAGCGTCGAGGAAGGGCGCGTTTATGCCACCACCGGCATCGGTGATGTCGCGGCGCTCGACACGAACAACGGCACGATCGCCTGGAAGGTGCGCCCCGGCGGCCCGCTGCGCGGATCACCCACGATTTCCAACGGCAACGTCTATGTGATGAGCCAGGACAACCAACTCTTCGCGCTCAGCGAGACGGATGGATCGGTGGTGTGGAACGATTCCGGCACGCTGGAAGCGACCGGCGTGTTTGGCGTGGCCGCACCGGCCGCAGGCCAAGGCACGGTGATCGCCGGCTACAGCTCGGGTGAACTGACCGCTTATCGCTACGAGAATGGTCGCGCGCTGTGGGGCGATGCGCTCAGCAAGACCAGCATCTCTACCTCCGTCGCCACGCTGACCGACATCGACGCCGACCCGGTGATCGACCGCGGCCGCGTGTTCGCCATCGGCGAGGGCGGGCGCATGGCCTCTTATGAACTGCTCAGCGGCCAGCGCCTGTGGGAACTGAACATTGGCGGCGTCGCCACGCCGCTGGTGGTGGGCGACTGGGTGTTCGTGGTCACCGACAAGGCGCGCCTGTTCGCCATCACCCGCGCGACCGGCAAGGTGCGCTGGATCAGCGAACTGCCCGCGTGGCGCAAACCCAAGAAGAAGACCGGCCCGATCCGCTGGCATGGCCCGATCCTCGCCGGCAACAGGCTGATCCTGGTCTCGACCGAGGGCGCAATGGTCTTTGCCGACCCGGCCACGGGCAAGGTGGAACGCGAGCGTGACCTTAATCACGGCGTGTCGCGGCCGCCCATCGTCGCGGACAACATGCTCTATGTGTTGACCGACGAAGGCCGGCTGATCGCCTTCCGCTGATGCCCGGCAAACCCCCTCCCCCACCCGCGCGCCCGACCGGGAGTGCGGCGGCGCTGCCCGTGGTTGCAATCGTCGGGCGGCCCAATGTCGGCAAGTCGACCTTGTTCAACCGGCTCGTCGGCAAGCGGCTGGCGCTGGTCGACGACCAGCCGGGCGTGACGCGCGACCGGCGCGAGGCCGATGCCGAGCTGCTCGGCCTCAAGTTCCGCATCGTCGATACCGCCGGGTTCGAGGAGGACGATCCGCAGACCCTGCCCGGCCGCATGCGTGCGCAGACCGAGGCAGCGGTGGCAGGCGCCGCCGTGGCGCTGTTCATGATCGACGCACGCGCCGGCCTCACCCCGCTCGACGAACATATCGCGCGCTGGCTGCGCGCTGGCGATACGCCGGTGGTGCTGCTCGCCAACAAGGCCGAAGGCCGCGCTGCCGACGCGGGTGTGATGGAAGCCTATGCGCTCGGTTTCGACGAACCGGTCGCCTTCTCCGCCGAGCATGGCCAGGGACTGGCCGACCTGTTCCAGGCGATCCGCCCGCATATCGAGCGCGAAGACGAGCCCGAAGCGGCGCTTGCAGACGGCGCGGACGAGGACGAAGAGGCGTTTGACGACAACGCACCGCTCAAGCTCGCCATCGTCGGCCGGCCCAACGCCGGCAAATCCACGCTCATCAACCGCATTCTTGGCGAGGATCGGCTGATTACCGGCCCCGAGGCCGGCATCACGCGCGACAGCATCGCCATCGACTGGGTGTGGCCCGCACCCGACGGCCGCGCGAGACCGGTGCGCCTGATCGACACCGCCGGGATGCGCAAGCGCGCCAAGGTGCAGGACAAGCTGGAGAAGCTCTCCGTCGCCGACGCCTTGCGCGCGGTGGACTTCGCCGAGGTCGTGGTGCTGCTGCTCGACGCCACGCTTGGGTTGGAGGCGCAGGACCTGCGCATCGCCGACAAGGTGCTGAGCGAAGGCCGCGCGCTCATCATCGCCCTGAACAAATGGGACGTGTCCGAGAACGGATCGGCGCTCTACCAGGGCGTCCGCAAGGCTCTGGACGAGGGTCTCGCGCAGGTGCGCGGCGTGCCATTGCTCACCGTCTCCGGCGCGACCGGGAAAGGAATCGACGATCTGCTTGGCGCCGCGTTCGAAACGCGTGCGCGCTGGTCTCGCCGGGTGCCGACCAGCCTGCTCAACCGCTGGTTCGACAGCGCGCTGGAGGCCAATCCGCCGCCCGCGCCCGGCGGCAAGCGCATCAAGCTGCGCTACATCACGCAAGCACGCATCCGGCCCCCGACGTTCGTGGCGTTCGGCACGCGGCTGGATATGCTGCCGGAAAGCTACAGCCGTTACCTCGTCAACGGTATCCGCCGCGAGCTGGACTTTTCCGGCGTGCCCATCCGCCTCAACCTGCGCAGCGCGCGCAACCCGTTCGACAAGAGCTGACCGGACCGGTGGGCAATCCGCGACGCGTCGACACGCGCGGCCTCAAATGCCCCTGGCCGGTCCTGCGCGCGGCCCGCGCCATGCGCGAGACCGACGCCATCCTGCTGCTCGCCGACGACCCGGTGGCGCTGACCGATGTGCCGGCGCTGGCGGAGGCCAACAGCTGGGCAATCACCGTGCGCGAGCAGGCCGACCACGCCGAATATTACCTACATCGATCCTGAATTCTGCTTGTTAAGCAGGCATTTACGCTCATTTGTCATAATGGCGTCGTAACACCGAAACATTTCAGGGCTGACCACCCATGTCCCATTATTATGCCGTCCCGCTGGTGGACGAGGCCGAACTGGCTGAAGCGCGCATGACGCTCAGCACCGATCTCGGTCGGATCCTCGGCTATTTTCGTGAAGACGGCGTCAAGGCCATCATCCAGATCGAAGAGGCCCTGGCCGCTAACGACGCGGCGATGATGGTGCGCCCCGCCCACACGCTGAAAGGCGATTCCCGCCAGTTCGGATGCCAGCGGCTGGGCGACATCGCCGAGGCGATCGAAATGACGGCGCGGCGCTGCGTGGAGCAACACAGCCCGCCTAGCGAGGTTGCCGTCGAAGTGGCGATGCTGCGCGGCTGCTTCATCGAGTCCCTCGCCCTGCTGGATGATGCCGAAGCTCCGGCACCTGCTTTCACCAGCAATCCGGCTGCAACGCGGCCCGCCCCGACTCGGACTGTCTCGCCCGGATCCGCACCGGGGCTGCGCCCGCGCGTGTTCGGTCGGCGTACGCTCCGCTGAGGCCAGCACGACCAAAAACCGTAGCACTTTGAAACTTCACTTGAACCCGCTATCTTCTGAGGATTTCGTAGGTGCCGCCCTTGCCATTTGAGGAGGGAATAGGCACTAGGCAAAACGAATTTGCGTCAAGCGCGTGAGTCTTTTGGAGAAACGAAAAATGGTCGATGACGCGCTGAGCGGGCTCGATGAGATCATCGCCCGCCATGCGGACCGCGAGGGGCCACTGCTGCCCATCCTTCATGATGTTCAGGCGGAATATGGCTTCATCAGCGAGGACGCCAAGCGGCACATCGCCAAAGCGCTGAACCTGTCTCGCGCCGACGTGCACGGCGTGGTGAGTTTCTACCATGACTTCAAGGCCGAGAAAGGCCACCAGCCGGTGCTGAAACTGTGCCGGGCGGAAGCCTGCAAGGCGCGCGGCGTGGAAGCGCTGGTTGCCAATGCCGAGGCTATCGCCGCCGGGCGGGTGAAGATCGAGACGGTCTACTGCCTCGGCCTGTGCAGCGTCGGCCCCAATGCCATGGTCGGCACGTCCGTGCACGCGCGCCTCGACGGACCCAAGCTCGGCGCGCTTATCGAAGGGCTGGCGTGACATGGTGACGGTTCGCATTTCCGACGACGCGCTGGCAATCGCCTGCGGAGCCGATCAGGTGGCGGCGGCCTTCACGCTCGCCGGCCATACGGTGGAGCGCGTCTCCAGCTGGGGCATGCAATGGCTGGAGCCGCTGGTCGAGATCGATGGCGTGGGCTACGGTCCGGCCACGGCGGCGGACGTCGCGGCGATCGTCGACGGCAGTTCGCCGCTCGCCATCGGGCGGATCGCCGAGCACCCCTATATCGCCAAACAGCAGCGCCTCACCTTTGCGCGCGCCGGCAAGACGCGGCCGACCAGCCTGGAGGATTATGCCGCGACCGGCGGCTGGAAGGGTCTGACGCGGGCCAAGGAGATTGGCGGCGCGGCTACTGTGGAGGAGGTCATCGCCTCCGGTCTACGCGGCCGCGGCGGCGCGGGTTTCCCGACCGGGATCAAGTGGCGCACGGTGGCGGCGGCGCAGGCCGACCAGAAGTATATTGTCTGCAACGCCGATGAAGGCGACAGCGCGACCTTCGCCGACCGCATGCTGATGGAGGGCGACCCTTATTGCCTGATCGAAGGCATGGCGATCGCCGGCTTCGCGGTGGGTGCGACCAAGGGTTATATCTACGTACGCTCCGAATATCCGCACGCCATCGCCAAGCTGGAAGCGGCGATCAAGGCGAGCGCAGAGATCGTTGCGCCGTTCGTGCTGGAAGTGCGCGTGGGCGCGGGCGCCTATGTGTGCGGCGAGGAGACCTCCCTCCTCAACAGCCTTGAAGGCAAGCGCGGCGAAGTGCGCGCCAAGCCGCCGATCCCGGCGCTGGTGGGCCTGTTCGGCAAGCCGACCATCGTCAACAACGTGCTCAGCCTCGCGGCGGTGCCGTACATCATGGCCGAAGGCGCCAAGGCCTATGCCGACTATGGCATGGGCCGCTCGCGCGGCACGATGCCGATCCAGCTCGCCGGCAATATCAAGCATGGCGGGCTCTACGAGACGGCGTTCGGCATCACGCTGGGCGAGTTGGTCAACGAGATCGGCGGGGGCACGCAGAGTGGCCGCCCGGTCAAGGCCGTGCAGGTCGGCGGGCCGCTGGGCGCCTATCTCCACCCCGCACAGTTCGACATCCCGTTCGACTATGAAGCCTATGCGGCAGTCGATGCGCTGATCGGCCACGGCGGCATCACCGTGTTCGACGAAACCGCCGACATGGCGGACATGGCGCGCTTCGCCATGGAATTCTGTGCGGCGGAAAGCTGCGGCAAGTGCACCCCCTGCCGGATCGGCTCGGTGCGCGGCCGCGAACTGATCGAGCGCATCCTGGCACGCGCCCCGCGCAACCGCGACGTGGTGGAAACACTGCCGCAGATGCACAACGCCAAGACCACGCCGCGCGCTCTGGAAGATGAGATCGCGCTGCTCGAGGACCTGTGCGAGACGATGAAGTTCGGTTCGCTCTGCGCACTGGGCGGCTTCACACCCTATCCGGTGATGAGCGCGCTCAAGCATTGGCCGGAAGATTTTGGCGCGGCCCGCGTGGCCGAGGCTGCGGAGTGAGTTGCTGCGCCGGCCTGCTGGGCGTTGATCGCCGGACAATCTTAGGTGCGGTGATTGCCGGCGGCCTGTCGACCCGCTTCGGCAGCGACAAGGCGCTGGCGGCGCTGCACGGGCGGCCGCTGATCGACCATGCCGTCGCTGCCCTGACGGCGCAGACCGCAGAGGTGATCGTGTGTGGCCGCACACATGGCGATCTGCGGACCGTGGCTGATGTGCCAGCGCCGCATCTGGGACCGCTCGGCGGGATTGCCGCCGCGCTGCTGGAGGCGCAGGCGCGTGGTTACAGCGCCGTGCTGACCGTACCGTGCGACGCGGTGGACCTGCCGGACGATCTGGTCGGCCGACTGTTCCCCTACCCCGCCTATGTCGCGACTATGCCGGTGATCGGCCTGTGGCCCGCCTACGCCGCTGCCGATGCGCTCGCGATCCTCAACGGCACCGAAAAGCATTCTATCAAGGCTTTTTCAGCCCGGATTTCCGCGCGCGCCGTGCAATTGCCGCGCGACCCTGTTAATATCAATACCGCCGCAGATTTGGAACGAGTGGAACGCCATGGGTTATGAACCGCAGGCCGATTTCGGCACGCCGCTAAGCAAGTCGGACAAGTCCGTCACGCTGACGATCGACGGCCACGCCGTCACCGTGCCCGAAGGCACCAGCGTGATGCGCGCCGCCGCGGAGGCAGGCGGCTCGATCCCCAAGCTGTGCGCGACGGACAATATGAAGGAGTTCGGCTCCTGCCGCCTGTGCCTCGTCGAGATCGAGGGCGCGCGCGGCACGCCGGCCAGCTGCACGACGCCGGTGGCACAGGGAATGGTCGTGCGCACCCAGACGCCGCGGCTGGAAAAGCTGCGCAAGGGCGTGATGGAGCTCTACATCTCCGACCACCCGCTCGACTGCCTGACCTGCTCAGCCAACAATGACTGCGAATTGCAGGACCAGGCGGCCGCCGTGGGCCTGCGCGACGTGCGCTATGGCTATACGGGGGAGAACCATCTCGGCCTGGGGACGGACATCTCCAACCCCTATTTCGACTTCGACCCCAGCAAGTGCATCGTCTGCTCGCGCTGCGTGCGCGCCTGCGACGAGGTGCAAGGCACCTTCGCGCTGACCATCGAGGGACGCGGCTTCGGCTCGCAGGTCTCGGCCGGCACGACGATCGACAACTTCCTTTCTTCCGAATGCGTCTCGTGCGGGGCCTGCGTGCAGGCCTGCCCGACGGCGACGTTGCAGGAGAAGTCCGTCAAGGAAATCGGCCTGCCCGAGCGCGCCATCGTCACCACCTGCGCCTATTGCGGCGTGGGCTGCGCCTTCCGCGCCGAGATGCGCGGCGACCAGCTTGTGCGCATGGTGCCGTGGAAGGACGGCAAGGCCAACCACGGCCATAGCTGCGTCAAGGGCCGGTTCGCCTGGGGCTACGCCAACCACAAGGACCGGATCACCAAGCCGATGATCCGCAAGTCGATCGACGATCCGTGGCAGGAAGTGACATGGGACGAGGCGATCGCCTACACCGCCTCCGAGCTGAAGCGCATTTCCGCCAAATATGGCGTGCGCGCGCTCGGTGCGACGACCAGCTCGCGCTGCACGAATGAGGAGACCTTCCTCATGCAGAAGCTGGTGCGCGCTGGCTTCCACAACAACAACGTCGATACCTGCGCGCGTGTTTGCCACTCGCCGACGGGCTACGGCCTGAGCCAGACGTTCGGCACATCGGCCGGCACGCAGGACTTCGACAGCATCGAAAATTGCGACGTCATCTTCGTCATCGGTGCCAACCCGACCGACGCCCACCCGGTGTTCGGCAGCCGCATGAAGGCGCGCATCCGCCAAGGGGCGAAGCTGATCGTCGCCGATCCACGCCGGATCGACCTGGTGCGTGTGCCGCACATCGAGGCGGACTATCACCTGCCCGTGCAGCCCGGCACCAACGTGGCGGTGCTGACCGCGATGGCGCATGTCATCGTGACCGAGGGACTGGCCGACGAAGAGTTCATCCGCGCGCGGTGCGAATGGGATGCCTATCAGGATTGGGCGCAGTTCGTCTCCGGCGAGCGGCATAGCCCCGAGTTCCTCGAGGCCGTCACCCGCGTGCCGGCAGCCGACCTGCGCGCAGCGGCCCGCCTGTTCGCCACCGGCGGCAACGCCGGCATCTATTACGGCCTCGGCATCACCGAGCACAGCCAGGGCAGTTCGGCGGTGATGGCGCTGGCCAACCTGGCGATGGCCACGGGCAATATCGGCCGTTCGGGCGTGGGCGTGAACCCGCTGCGCGGCCAGAACAACGTGCAGGGCTCCTGCGACATGGGGAGCTTCCCGCACGAATTCTCCGACTATCGCCACGTCTCCAACGACGCCGTGCGCAAGCAGTTCGAGGATGACTGGGGCGTGACGCTCGATTCCGAGCCCGGCCTGCGCATCAACAACATGATGGACGCCGCAATCGACGGCGAGTTCCGCGCCATCTACATCCAGGGCGAGGACATCCTCCAATCCGACCCGAACGCCAAGCATGTCGAGGCCGGCCTCAAGAACATGGAATGCGTCATCATGCAGGACCTGTTCCTGAATGAGACGGCCAATTACGCCCACATCTTCCTGCCGGGCTCGACCTTCCTGGAGAAGAACGGCACCTTCACCAACGCCGAGCGGCGCGTACAACCGGTGCGGCGGGTGATGGAGCCGGCCAACGGTTATGAGGATTGGGAGATCACCCAGCTGATCGCGCGGGCGATGGGGCTGGACTGGAATTACACCCATGCCAGCCAGATTCTCGAGGAAATCTCCCGCCTGACGCCGAGCTTCGCCGGTATCTCCTGGGAGCGGCTCGACAAGGAAGGCTCGCTGCAATGGCCGGTGAACGACGCCGCCCCCGACGGCTCGCCGATCATGCATGTCGACCAGTTCGTGCGTGGCAAGGGCCGCTTCATGGTGACGGACTATGTGCCAAGCGACGAGCGGACCGGACCGCGCTACCCGCTGCTGCTCACCACCGGACGCATCCTCAGCCAGTATAATGTCGGCGCACAGACCCGCCGAACCGCCAACATGGCCTGGCACGACGAAGACGTGCTGGAAATCCACCCGAGTGACGCCGAAAACCGCGGCATCAAGGATGGCGACTGGGTCCGCCTCGCCAGCCGCACGGGCGAAACCACGCTGCGGGCCAAGGTGACCGACCGGGTGGCGCCGGGGGTGGTCTACACCACTTTCCACCATCCCGAGGCAGTCGCCAACGTTGTTACCACCGATTATTCGGACTGGGCCACCAACTGCCCCGAATACAAGGTGACGGCGGTGCAGGTGGCGCTCTCCAACGGACGCGCCGAGTGGCAGGAAGAGCAGATCGAGCGGCGGGAGCGCTCGCGCCGCGTCATCACGGCAGAGGCGGCGGAGTAAGCGCAGATGGATACTGTCAGCGGACTCATCCACATGGCCAACCAGATCGCCAAGAACATGGGCACCATGCGCTTTGACGACCACGCGGCCGCGGTCGCCGCCCATATCAAGCGCTACTGGACCGGGAGCATGATCGCTAAAATCTGCGCGGCGGACCGTACACGCCTCTCGCCGATCGCGTCGCAGGCCATCGAGATGCTCGATCAGGCTCGCGCCGAGCAGACAGTATCGGCGGGCTGATCTTTCGGGCGCGGGAGGTGCGGGCGGCGAGCCTGACATCGGCGTCCTCGTCTCGCTGGCCCTGTCTCGCTGGCGCCGCCAGTGTTCGGCCCTGCTTCGATGGCGCGGGTGGCGGAACGCATGCCCCCTCGTCCAGCAGCGATTGAACGAACAGCATGAGCAACCCCGCTTCCCCAACGCCAGGATTGATGGCCATCCGGCCGGACGGCAGCCGACGGACGGTGAGCCGTCCATTCGCGCCGGAAGTGCCGGTTGCGCTCGAATATAACGGCCTCTCCTACGCGGTGATGATGGCGAGCCCATCCGACCTGGAGGATTTCGTCAGTGGGTTCGCGCTGACCGAAGGACTGGCCAGATCCGTCGGCGACGTGAGCGGGATTGCCATCGCCGAAACGGACAAGGGCTGGATTGCGCGCGCGACCATCGCCTCGCTCGCGCTGGAGCGGTTGCAGGAACGGGTGCGCACACGCGTCGCGGAATCGAGCTGCGGACTGTGTGGCATCGACAATCTGGAGGCGGTCGCCAAGCCCCTGCCCCGCGTGGCCGCGCACCCGCCGATTGCGCCGTCCGCTATCTTTGCCGCGCTCGGCGCGTTGCGTGATCACCAGCCGGGCAACCGTGCGACGGGGGGAATGCACGCCGCCGCCTTCGTCGACCCGCGTGGCGCGATCCTGTGCGTGCGTGAGGATGTCGGCCGGCATAACGCCCTCGACAAGCTCATCGGCGCGCTGGCACGGGCGGATACGTCGATCGCCGACGGCTTCATCCTCTCGACGGCGCGCTGCAGCTACGAGATCGTCGAGAAGGCGGTGCGCGCGGGCGCAACAACGCTCGCCACCATCTCCGTGCCGACCAGCATGGCCGCCGCTCGCGCGGAAGCAGCCGGGCTCAGCCTGTTCGCGCTGGCCCGCGACGACGAGGTGCTTCAAGTCACGCCCTGATAGGGGGGCCCCTCAAATCTCGTCGCCAGCACGGGTGGATGCCATCCGCTCCTGTGCAGGCCGGAGCCCAGGGATGATATGAAGCCGCTGGGTTTCCGGGCTCAATGTAGCGGGCATAAGGCCGCGGAGCCTGTCGCGTATCGTTCGACCCCGTTCGCTCCATGCGATCCGACACTGTGTTGGCGCAGAACGTCACCTGGCTGGACGTTGGGCTCCTGCGTCGCGGGAAGCAAGAATGCGCCGTGCGGATCGTTGTCGACGCGAGCGCTGTTGGGTGGGCGCCTTCCAACAGGCTACACTAGCATGGCCGTGATCGCCGAGCAGCCATGCAGGCGGACGGTTGAACCGGACCGGGCTCTGGCTGGAAGATGCCCCCCCTTAAGCCCAGCGTCGAGCCCCGTTGGGTCTGCGCCAACATCTGCATCAGGCTCGCGCTTCCATCCTCACGCCGAACGGCTGCGATGAAGGGCGGCCAGATCATACCCACGCCGGACAGCGAAATTAGGCGAGATCGTGTTTCCCCGGTTGGGGCTACCATCGCCTTCGTGTCGCGCGCGATCACCAACCGTGTTCTGGCCACATCCGGCCCCGCTATCGCCTCCACCTCCGATTGGGCGCCGCAGCGTTGCCGGTTTCCCGCAAAGCAAAAGGAGGGCGGCCCGTTGCCGGACCGCCCTCCTGTGTTCTTATCCTTGCGCTGATCAGGCCGCCTTGGCGTGCTCCGCGTCGGCATCGCGCATCGGCAGCAGGAGCAGCAGCACCATGGCCGCAATCGAGCCCAGCGCCATGATGGTCGACACCACGAAGAGCTCGTCATTGCCCAGCAACTTGAACAGGAAGCCGGCCAGGATCGGCGAGCCGGCCGCGCCCAGACGACCGACGCCCAGCACGAAGCCGGTGCCGGTAGCGCGGGCATAAGCCGGGAAGCCCTGCGCGAAGGCGGCATAATAGCCCACGATCGCAGCGTTGGTGAAGAAGCCGGTGGTGAAGGTCGCCAACTGCCAGCCCCACAGCGTCTCCTTGGCGATACCGAACGCACAGACCGCGACCGAGCTGAGGATCAGCATGACGACGGTCGGCGCCTTGATGTCCCACCGCTTCATCAGGAAGCCGAACAGGCCACCGCCAACCGCGCCGCCGACATTGGCGATGGTCAGCACGCTGGCCGCGTCAGGCTGCGAATATCCGAAGTCCGCGACGATTTTCACCGCCCATTTCAGGATATAGTAGAAGGTGACGGTATGGCACATATAGCCGAAGGCGAGCAGCAGCGTGACCTTGCGCAGTTCCGGCTTGGCGAGGATGTCCGACACCTTGGGCTTGGCCACCTCTTCCTTCTTGGCCGGCAACGCATCGATCAGGGTCAAGCGAAGCGCCTTGAGCGACTTGTTGATTTTCTCGAGCGCGTTCGGAGGGCGCCGGGCGTCGTAAAAGGCGGGCGTTTCCGGCACGAGCAGGATGATCAGCGGGATCATGAAGGCCGTGACCGCGGCACCAAAATCGAAGACCGCGCGCCAGTCAAATGCGACCAGCAGCCACTGCTGGGCGATAATGCCGCCGACCACCGCACCGAGCGGATAACCGATCACATAGAGCGCCATGGCGAGGCTGCGGCCCTTGCGGCTCGACGTTTCCGCCGTCATCGCGTTGGTCGCCGCGAGCATGCCGCCGATCCCGAGACCGGTGAGCAAACGCCAGACGATCAGTTCGTTGACCGAACCACTATGGCCGGCCATGAACATGCCGATCGCCATGACGACAAGGCAGATCAGCATAGCGGGCTTGCGGCCGATGCGATCGGCGACGCCGCCGAGCAGGACCGAGCCGAAGCCCATGCCAACCAGTTCCGCCGAGAGCACGATGCCGAGCGCCTCGCGCGCGATACCCCACTCCTTGGAGATGCCGGGCGCAGCGAAGGCGCTCGACAGCACGTCGAACCCGTCCAGCGCGTTGAGGAGCACCATGAGGACCACAACGATCCATTGTCGCGTGGACATAGGCGATTCGTCGATAATCTGGCGCGGATCAGTTGCAGCCATGAAGAAGTCCCCTCTTCAAAAAAAAACGCGGCAGGGCAATTACCTACGTGCCGAATCTACTTGTGAATACGGCGCAATAGCTCAATGAGCAACGCCACTTCTCGCTTGGTAAAACGCGATTTCAGCCAGCCCTCATGCTCGGCAATGGCGTGCTGCGCTTCGACCAGCGCCTTTTGCCCCGGTTCGGTCAGCGTCAGCGTCTGCCGGCGCCGATCGAGCTTGGAGGCGCCGCGTACCAGGTAACCACGCGCTTCCAACCGGTTTACGATCGCCATCGTGGTTGCACGGTCCATCTGCAGACGCCGCCCGATATCGGCCTGGGCGATGTGCGGATGCTCGGCGATGAGCCACAGCACCGAGACCATCTTCTGGGTCAGTCCCAGCTCGGAGAAGGTTTCCGTGAAGTGACGATAAGCAGCGCCATGCGCCAGCCGGATATGAAAACCGACGATTTCGTCAATGCCACCCAGCCCTACATCGTCACGAGCGGGAGGTTGGCCGGTTGCACCTGTCAGACTATCACCACTATCCGATCGAGAGGGACGAGACTCTTGTTTATCTGCCAAGGCTCTGGTCAACTCCCCTTGCTGCCGGATTGCCGGAAATGCGGTGATATCGTAAGTATAGCATACAAATTTGCGCGAGAGGAACAACCCAATGGTGCATTTTCCCGATTCACCCGCGTTTACCGGTTTCAACACTCCCTCGCGAATCGAATGCGACATCCCCAACCTGGCGCATGAGGGCGTAATCCCGCCCGCGCTGAACGGCGCCTTCTTCCGCGTGCAGCCGGATCCGCAGTTCCCGCCCCGACTGGGCGACGACATTTCGTTCAACGGCGACGGCATGATCACGCGCTTTCACATCCATGATGGCCAGGTCGATATTCGCCAGCGCTGGGCCCACACCAACAAGTGGAAACTGGAGAATGCGGCCGGCAAGGCGCTATTCGGTGCCTATCGCAACCCGCTGACCGACGATCCCTCCGTGAAGGGCGAGATCCGTTCCACCGCGAACACAAACGCCTTCGTCTACGCCGGCAAGCTCTGGGCGATGAAGGAGGACAGCCCGGCGCTGACCATGGACCCGGCGACGATGGAGACCTTCGGATTCGAGAAGTTCGGCGGGAAGATGACCGGCCAGACCTTCACCGCTCACCCCAAGATCGACCCGGCGACGGGCAACATGGTGGCGATCGGCTATGCGGCCAGCGGCCTGTGCACGGACGACGTCACTTATTATGAAGTGAACCCGCAAGGCGAGCTGGTCCGCGAGGTGTGGTTCAAGGTGCCCTATTACTGCATGATGCATGATTTCGGCATCACGCAGGACTATCTGGTGCTGCACATCGTGCCCTCGATCGGGAGCTGGGAGCGGCTGGAGAAGGGCCTGCCCCACTTCGGCTTCGACACGACGCTGCCGGTTTATCTCGGCATCATTCCGCGCCGCGACGACACCAAGCAGGAGGACATCCGCTGGTTCAAGCGCGACAACTGCTTTGCCAGCCATGTGATGAACGCCTTCCAGAATGGCACCAAGGTGAGCATTGATGTGCCCGAGGCGGAAAACAACATGTTCCCCTTCTTCCCGGATGTGCATGGTGCGCCGTTCAATCCGCAGCAGGCGATGAGCAAACTCACCCGCTGGACGGTGGACCTCGCCTCCAACAGCGAGGATTTTGACAGCATCGTCCGCCTCACCGAAACGGCGGGCGAGTTCCCCCGCATCGACGACCGCATGACCGGCCTTCCCTATCGTTACGGCTGGTTCCTGGAGATGGACCCCAAGCGCCCGGTCGAACTGAAGGGCGGCAGCGCGGGCGGTTTCCTGATGAACTGCCTGTGCCTGATCGACCATCAGACCAGGAAGGAACAGCACTGGTGGTGCGGGCCGGTCTCGTCCTTGCAGGAGCCTGCCTTCATCCCGCGCAGCAAGGAGGCGCCGGAGGGCGACGGCTGGATCGTGATGGTGTGCAACCGCCTTGCCGAACACAAGAGCGACCTGTTGATCTTCGACGCGCTCAGCATCGAGAAGGGCCCGGTCGCGACCGTGCACATCCCCTTCGCACTACGTTTCGGCCTGCATGGCAACTGGGCGGACGCCGATCAGATTGGGCTGGCGGCATGACGGGCGCTGCGAGCATGATCCCGCCCGGCGCTATCCAACCCGGCCTGGAATTCGTCTACGAGGCGGAAGGCAATCTTGGCGCTCCGGTGCCGATCGGCGACACAATTGATGGCACGCGGCGGATTATCCCGATCTTCGAGGGCGGGCGCGTGGAAGGGCCGCTGATCCGTGGCAAACTGCTCGGCAGCGCCGCCGACTTCCAGCTCACCCGGCCGGACGGCGTTACCGTGGCCGACGCGCTCTATGCGCTGCAAACCGACGACGGCGTGGTGATCCAGATCCGCAATCGCGGCCTGCGCCATGGCCCACCGGATGTGATGGCGCGGCTGGCTGCGGGCGAGGACGTCGACCCGGCAGACTATTATTTCCGCACCGTGCCGGAGTTCATCGCGCCCAAAGGCAAATATGCGTGGATGAACGACAGCATCTTCGTCTGCTCGGGCGCGCGCTACAAGGCCGGAATCAAGCTGTGGGTGTGGCGCGTGACGTGACGAGGATGGCCGGCCTGAACGCCGGTTCGTCGACACGTTGCAGCGCATGGCCAGGCCTCTTTTCGCCGGCAATCGGGCTCCCGATTCTTGGTCTCAAGAGCTAGGCTGAACGCGGTTCCGCGGGGCCATGACCTTGCTACGCCAATACCAACTCAATGAATGTTCGTGACGGCACATCCGCCTCGCCTTACTCCGTTTCCGGACGCCGTCACGGCTAACGACTGCCAAAGCAGCATTCCGCGACGGGCCGGCCCATGAGCGTGACAAGCCCGTTGCGAAACGGCACGGACACCGCCATCTTGCCGCGATGACCAAGCTCAGCTTTCTGGACCTCGTCAATGTCGTCGAGGGGGAGACCGCCGCCGACGCGATCCGGCGGGTGGGACCGCTCGCCGCTCATGCCGAGGCGCTGGGCTATCATCGCTACTGGATCGCGGAGCACCACGGGATGGCCGGCGTGGCGGCGGCGGCAACATCGCTCATCATCGCCGAAGCGGGGCGCGCGACCAGCCGGATGCGGATCGGCGCGGGCGGTATCATGCTGCCCAACCATGCCCCGATGGTGATCGCCGAGCAGTTTGGCACGCTCGACGCGCTGTTCCCGGGCCGCGTCGATCTGGGGCTGGGCCGCGCGCCGGGAGCGGATGGCAAGGTCGCCCGCGCACTGCGCCGCGACTTCATGCGCGAGGCGGAGGAATTCCCGCGCAACGTACTGGAATTGCGCGCCCATTTCACCGGCGAGCCGGACGTGGGCGTGCTCGCGGTGCCGGGGCGCGGCGCCAATGTGGAGATGTGGATTCTCGGCTCCAGCCTGTTCGGCGCGCAACTCGCCGCCGCCTTCGGTATGCCCTATGCCTTCGCCTCCCATTTCGCCCCCGACCTGCTCGACGAAGCGCTGATGATCTATCGGCGCGATTTCAAGCCCTCCGCCACTCTGCGCGCACCCTATGCGGCGGCGGCGCTGACGGCTGTGGCGGCGGACACGAGCGAGGAGGCGGAGTTTATCGCCAGCTCGACCATGCAGAATTTCGTCGCGCTACGCACCGGCAACCCGGGCAAGCTGCCGCCGCCGGTGAAGGATTATGTGCAGAGCCTCCCGCCGGCGATCAGCGGCATGTTGGGGCATGTCCTGCAATGCAGCATTGTCGGCGACCAGGAGGCCATGACGCGGGGCTTGCGCAATTTCATCCGCCGCACGCAGGCCGACGAGGTGATCGTCCATAGCGCCGCGTTTGATCCAGCCGCCCGGATGCGCTCGGTGGAGCTGATCGCGCGGGCCTTTGAGGAAATGTCGGCAACGGCTTAGGAGCAGTCTCCGCGGAATGAGGCCAGTGGTCCTAGTGCATGCACGGCTTCTGGACGCCAGGCCTCTCCTTTCGCACGAGGACCGCATCTTTTGGCCATGCGCTGGACATGATCGGCGCGCACTAGTGAAACAGAACGGGGGCCAGCATCCCGGCCAGCCCCCACTCCCAATATAAGGCTCTCCGCCAGTCCTCAGGCAGCCGGCGCCAGTTCCTTCGCGTCCTCCAGGATCATCTGCGAGCCTTTCTCGCCGATCATGATCGAGGCGGCGTTGGTGTTGCCGGAGACGATCTTGGGCATGATCGAGGCGTCGATGACGCGCAGGCCCTCGATGCCGTGGACGCGCAGACGGGCATCGACCACGGCCTTGGGGTCGCTGCCCATGCGGCAGGTGCCGACCGCGTGATAGAGCGTGCCGCCCGCGACCTGCGCATAGTGGAACATCTGGTCGTCCGTGTCGCCAAACGGGTCCGTGGGCGACTCAAGATATTTGGCGATGGCGGGCTGCTGCCAGATCTTGCGGATGATCTTGAGCTGGGTGACGGCCATCTGCTGATCGTTCTTATCGGACAGATAGTTGGGCGTGATCTTCGGCGCCTCCATCCCGTCCGGCGACTTCGCGTGGATGTGCCCGCGCGATTCCGGACGAAGCTGGCAGGGGTTGGAGGCGAGGCCCGGCTCCTTCTCCAGCGCGAGTTGCTGCTTGGCGTTGAGCACCTCCAGATCCATCGAGGCGGCCATGGTGTGGATCTGCACGTCCGGCGTCTCCAGCCCCTCGCGCGAGCGCAGGAAGGTGCAGCCGTGCGCGACGGCGTAGCTGAGCAAGCCCTTGCGGGTCATGCCGTACTTGATGATCTGGCCGACCAGCGGCAGGCCGCTCGCCATGCTGTTGACCGAGGGCGTGCCGGGCTTGAGGCGCGCCTGACAGCCGATCATGTAGTGATCCTGAAGATTCTCGCCGACGCCGGGCAGCTCATGCACCAGCGGCACACCGAGCGACTGGATCAGCGCCCCCTGCCCCACGCCGGAAATCTCCAGCAGCTTGGGGCTCTCCACCGCGCCGGCAGCGAGGATCACTTCCTTGCGCACCTTGATGCGGCGCACGCGGTCATGCTGGCGGAACTCGATGCCGACAGCGCGCTTGCCCTCGAACAGGATGCGCGTGGTCATGGCGCGCAATTCGACGGTGAGGTTCGGGCGATCCATAACCGGGTGGAGGAAGGCAACGGCGGCCGAGCAGCGCTTGCCGTTACGCGCGGTCATCTGGAACCAGCTCGACCCTTCCTGGTCCCCGTCGTTCAAGTCGTCCTTATAGGCGTAACCGGCTTCGACGCAGGCATCGATCAGCGCCTTGCTGACCGGGTGATGCTCGGGAAAATCGGAAACGGTGAGGCCGCCGCCCACGCCATGCGTCGGGATCGCGCCACGCTGCTGATCCTCGCTCTTCTTGAAGTAAGGCAGAATATCGTCCCAGCCCCAGCCCTCATTGCCCATCTGGCGCCAGCCATCATAGTCGGCCGCCTGGCCACGCACGTAGAGCAGGCCGTTGAGCGACGAGGAGCCACCGAGCACCTTGCCCTTGGGCCATTTGTGCGGGCGACCGCCGGAGCCTTCGTCCACCTCGGTCTCGTAGAGCCAGTTGACCTTGGGGTCGTTGAGCGTCTTGCCGAAGCCGATAGGAATATGGATCATCAGGTTCGAGCGGAACTGGCTTAGTTCGCGCGTTGGCCTGTCATCGCCGCCGGCCTCCAGCACCACCACTTCCGTGTTGCGATCCGCCGAGAGACGGTTGGCAAGGACACAGCCAGCGCTGCCCGCGCCGACGATGACATAGTCTACAGTCGTTTCATCCGCCATGATCTGCTCTTTCCCTCCTGGCCGGGCGCAGGGCACGCGCTGCGCGGCATGACTCGTCCCTCCAATTACTGGAGGCATTTCGTGCAAAGTCAACAATGGTAGGCATATCGGGCGACGCTCGGTTCAGACCGGTTCGCCTGCCGCGCGGGCCCGCTCCAGCATCAAAGCCTCGTCCTTGCCGATGCGCCGGACGAGAATGAGCAGCAGGGTGACGATCGGCACCGCCACGCCACTGACGCTGAGGATGGCGATGCGCAGATCGCCCCCGGTCGCATCCGACACCATGCCCACAAGATATGGTCCCGTGCCGAGGCCGCAGATGGTCGCGATGATGAGATAGGTGCTGGAGGCTATCCCCCGCATGCGCGGCAGCACCAGTCCATACATCAAGGCGTAGAGCGGCGGCATCCAACAGGTGAGGACGAAGCTGTAGAGGATGAAGCGCAGGTAGAAGCTGGTCGCGTCAGGCGCGAAATAGACCCAGATGCCGACAAGCGGCGAGGCCCCGAGTGAAAACAGCGTAACCCAGACCCGTCCCGCACCCGGTATCCGCCGCTCCAACCAATCCGAGAGCGGCCCCGCCACCATCGGGCCGATGACGCCGATGACCAGCGACAGCAGACCGAAACGCACGCCGGTTTCCGCCGGGCTCTCACCATAATGCTGCATGATGAAGGTGGGGGTGAAGCCCATCACGCCGTAGTTGATAACCGTCTGCAACGCGCCGACGAACATCGCGATCATCAGCGAAGGGGAGCCGACGATCAGCGCGTAGGTCGGCTTGTCGCGCAGCGAGAGGCCCTGCAGAAGATTGAACACCACGATGATGCCGAAACCCATCACCCCCCACTGGATGAAGTGCGGGCTCACCGCGACGAGGCCGAAATCCAGCGCCGGGCGCGGCGAGAAGGCGGAGGTGATCTGGAAAAGCGCGGTCATCAACGCGACGACGATGAGGACGCACAGGATAGCTGCCCGCCAATGGCGTGGGCCGGCCCCCTGCGCGGCGAGCGCGAGGAAATTGCTGCCCGGCGTGACCTGGCCGAGCAGCGCCGCGCTGGCCCGGAACGGCGCCGGATCGGGCGGCGTTTCAATACCGTCCATGGCGCCGCGCTTTGGCTCGCGCAGATACCAGAGCAGCGCCGCGAGGAGGAACCCAGGCACCGACGCGACAATGAAGGCGAACTGCCATCCGCTGAAGCCAAGCGGCGCGCCGCCCGCGGCATAGCGCTTGTCCCACCATTCCGCCGTTACGCCGCCCAGTACGGACGACATGCCGAGGCCGACTGCGATCGCCGCAGCGATCGCCGCCATAACCAGACCACGCCGGTGGCGAGGGAAATAGTCTAACAGCAGCGACGTGCCAGCTGGCTGCGTCGCCCCTTCACCGATCCCGACGCCGAGGCGCGAGACGGCGAGCATGGCAAAGCCATTGGCAAAGGCGGCTAAACAACTCGCGAGCGACCAGAAGGCGATGGAGATGCTGAGGATCCGCGTGCGGATCCATCCATCCGACAGCCGCCCGAGCGGCAGCGAGAACAGCGCGTAGAACAACGCGAATACCGTGCCGTAAAGCAAGCCGAGTTCCGCGTCGCCGATCGCAAGATCGGCCTTGATGCGGGGAGCCAGGATCGCCAGAATGTTGCGGTCCAGCAAGGACATGGCGTTCGTCAGCGCGACAAGCGCCAACGCATACCAGGCCGTGCCGCTGATGCGTGCCTCACTCCCCGCCATACTCACAGCTTGAACGCTCGCTCGGCGTTGGTCTGCATCAGCTTCTTCTTCTGCTCGAAGGGAATGGCGAGATTATCGTGCACGCGCACTTCGTCGGCCTCGAACTCATAGGGATAGTCCATGGCGTACATGACGCGATCCTCGCCCATCTGCTCGATGCACAGCTTGATCGCCGGCTCGCTCGCCATGCCGCTCGTCGTCACCAGCACATTCTCGCGCATATAATCGACCACCGTCTTCTTGAGCGGCTTGAGGCGCTCGTATCGACCGGAGCGGACACTGGCCTGATGCATGTAGTTGATGCGAAACAGCCAGTAAGGCAGCGCCTCGCCGCCATGGCCGACGGCGATCTGGAGGCTCGGGTAGCGATCGAACACACCAGAGGTGATGATCCGCAGCAGATGGTAGCCGGTTTCCACGCCGAAACCGAACAGCGCCCCATCCAGCCCGGCCTCGACCATGCCGGCGATCATGTTATCCGGCGGTGATTGCGGATGGATGTAGAGAAGCTGGTCCCCCTCTGCACAGGCGCGCAGAATCGGATCAAACTGCGGCTCATCCAGATAATGGCCCTGGATGTGGCTGTTGACCATCACACCCTTGAAGCCCAGCTCATCCCGCCCGCGCTTGATCTCCTGCACCGACCATTCGGCGTCCTGCGGCGCGATGGAGGTCATGCCGTAATAGCGGTCAGGGTAACGCTCCACAGCGGCGGCGAGCACGTTGTTGCCCTTGGTGACGAGAGCTTTGGCTTCCTCCGCCTCGAATACCTGACCACCCGGCGACGTCATCGAAAGGATTGCCTTGTCGATGCCGGTCTCATCCATCGCCTGGATGCGCATCGCATCAAGATCGAGCAAGCGGTCACGGATGAACGTCGTGCGCTCGGATGGCGAGGAGCCATAAAAGCCCCACAGCGAGGTCGTGGCCTTATCCGCCCGCCCCTCACGCACGAGGCGCAGATAGGCATCGAGCTGCTCGGGGATGGCGAACGCCTCCTCCGTCGCGATACGCAGATAGCCGCGGTCCCCGCCGGTCCTGAGCGCATGTGTCATCTTCTGTTCTCCTTTATGGTTAACGCCTGCTCATCTGACTGCCGTCGGTCCCCATGGGCACGGACGGTGCCTGGACGTCTGTTTCCGATCAGCCCTCATGCACCGTCTTGGTAACGAGGCAGGCGTGCACGCCCTCGCTGCCGTCCTCATGGCCGTGGCCCGACCATTTGACGCCGCCGAAGGGCGTATCAGCCCCGCCAATGGCCACGCTGTTGATGCCGAGCATGCCGGTTTCCACCTCACGCGCGACGCGGCGCTGCAATTTGACATCGTTGGTCCAGCTATAGGCGGCGAGCCCATACGGCAGCCGGTTGGCTTCCTCGATCATGTCATCGGCGCTGCGAAAGGGATTGATCAGCGCGACGGGACCGAACGGCTCCTCGTTCATGATGTCGGCATCGAGCGGCACTTCGCTGAGGACTGATGGCGCGTAGAAAAAGCCCTGATTGCCGAGCCGCTCGCCGCCGGCATGGAGCCTCGCGCCCGCCTTCACCGCGCCGCCGATCAGCCGCTCCATGGCATCTGGCCGGCGTGGATTGGCCATCGGGCCCATCTGCGTGCCGGCATCGAGGCCGTTGCCCACCTTCACCGCCTTGGCGCGCTCCGCGAAGCCCTCGCGGAAGCGCTCGAACACATCTTCCTGCACAATGAAGCGGGTCGGCGAGACGCAGACCTGCCCGGCGTTGCGATACTTGTGCGGCACCATCGTATCCAGCACCCGGTCGACATCGACATCGTCGAAGACCAGCACCGGCCCGTGGCCGCCCAGCTCCATGGTGGTGCGCTTCAAATCTTCAGCCGCCAGCTTGGCGAGATGCTTGCCGACCACGGTAGAGCCGGTGAAGCTCAATTTGCGGATGATCGGCGAGGCGAGCAGATAGCGCGAGACCTCATCCGGCACGCCGAACACGGCCTGCGCGACCTCCTTGGGCAGGCCGGCATCGAGCAGGCACTGGAGCACACCGAGCGCGGACGCCGGTGTTTCCTCGGCCGATTTCATGATGACCGAGCAACCCGCCGCGATCGGCGCGCCGAGCTTGCGGCCCGGATTGCCAAGCGGGAAATTCCAAGGGGAGAAGGCCGCGACCGGACCGACCGGCTCATAGGTGACGGTGGAGCGCATGCCGGCCGGGCGCACCAGCGTGCGGCCGTAGATGCGGAAGACCTCACCGGCATAAAAGTTGAACAGGCCGGCGACCATCATCACTTCGATGCGCGACTCCGCGAGCGGCTTTCCCTGCTCCAGCGTCGCCACGCGGGCGAGGTCCTCCTGCCGCTCAATCAGCAGCCGCGCCGCGCCGGAAAGTACGGCCGAGCGCTCCTGCGGCGTCGAATCGCGCCAGCGCAGGAAGCCCTTGCGCGCCGTCGCCAGGGCCCGGTCGAGATCGGCCGTATCCGCCAGCGGCAACTCGCCCAGCGCCTCCCCCGTCGCCGGATTAACGATGGTCTGGGTCCGGCGCGCCCCGCCAAGAACGGCCTCGCCATCAATCATCATGTGCAAGGCGGGGTAGCTGGTCATCTCGTCTGTCTCCAAAATCGACTCATTCCGGGGCGCACGGCGGTGCTGCGCACGACCCTACTTCCATTCCACATTCCATCGCGCCTGGGAATAGTTGGTGAGGGATCAACTTGTCTGGGTCGCCTTGGCGGCCGCTGCCTCGGCTTCCGCCGCCTCCAACCGTTCGATCTCCTCCCGATAGGGCTTGCAGGCCCGCCACATCAGGATGGTGGCGATCGGCAGCAGCACACCGGCGGTGATGAAAATGGCCATCCACAGTTTCTGCGGATCCCCCACCACGCGCTGCGCGACGGAGCCGATGACGAAGCTGCCCATTGCACCGAAGAAGGTGAACATGAACAGGTAGAGCGCCGTCACCTGCCCGCGCATCGATTGCGGCGCAACCCGCTGGATCGCCGCGTTCTGTGCCGGCGCACCGGCCAGACCGGACATCGTCGCCAGCGCGGCCGCCGCGGCCGCCAGTTCGCCGGAAGGCATCAGCGGCATCGACAGCGTACACACCGTGGTGAAGGTAAAGCAGATGGCGGCTGTCCGGACGTTGGCGTCCTTATATTTGCGCCCCAGTCGCTCGACCATCACGCCACCGATGACCAGGCCGACCAGCTGCGCGATCAGCAGCATGGGTGCCAACACATTGCCGATCATCTCTTCGTCCCACCCATAGGTGCGGATCATGAACGGCGTGCGCCAAAAGGTGAGGCCTTGGCTTTCCGTCGCGCTCAGCGCGAGGCCGAGGAACAGCGGATAATAGACCGCCCCCTTGAAGCGGATCGCCTTGAAGGCATCCCAGCCGACGAACGTGAGGAAGGCGCGCCCGAGGCTCTGCTTCTCCGGCACGACGATCGCATCAGCGGGCTCGACACGGCGCACCGGCTCCTTGATGAACAGGAACGCGATGGCGATGAGGAACGATGGGATGCCGATCCAGATCAGGATCCATTGCCAGCCATGGATGTGCAGGCCGAAAACCTCCGACCTGTCCCACCCGGCGGTCGCCGCGATCATCTTGCCGCCGGCCCATACGCCAATGGTCGTGCCGCCGATGAAGCCGAGCTGGAGCAGCGCGAAAGCACGCGGGATACGGAACGGGCGGAACATATCCGTGATAAGCGAATAAGAGGCCGGCCCATGCGTCGCCCCGCCCGCCCCCAAAAACATACGGGTGCCGAAGAAATGCGCGAAACTTTGCGCGATGCCGCCGAGCGCTGTTGCCGTCCCGACCAGGACGGCATTGAGCGCGAGGATGATCTTGCGCGGATAGACGTCCACCAGCCTTGCCAGCGGAACGCCGACAAACACGTAGAAGATGATGCTCGCGGGCCCACCAAGGATGCCGAGTTGCTCGTCGGTCAGGCCGAAGTCGATCTTGATCCGTTCGGCCAGCATCGAAAACACCGTCTGGTCGAAGAAGGTCAGGAACGTCGCGATGATGATGACGGTGAGGCCATAATAGGCCGCTGGAGCCGATGGCCAAGCGTGCGCGGCTTTCAGATCGTCCTGCGCTGTTGACCCCGCCTGCCCCACCGAGGGTGTCATTGCCATATAGGAAAGTCCTTTTGATTGCCTCAAGAGTTCCGCTTCGCCTCCCCCGACGCCCCGGCTCTCTTGCTTCCCTTCTCGCTATCGTTGACTCTGTCTGTCTGGTTCCGGCACTGATATCCATGCTTTAGAGACTATCCGCAGGAAGTGTGCAAGCCTCTCCAGCATCAAGGCGCGCACGCCCCATCATGGGAGATATAGGCGGAATGACGATGGAAACGAACCAGGTGCAAGCCGACGCGAGCAGTTACGCGGACGATCGTGCAGCGATCATGCAGCTCGAATCCGAATATCTGTTTGCACTCGACTGGGGCGACGCCGAATCCTACGCCGCCCTGTTCGCGCCGGAGGGTAGGCTTGAATGGGCCCGCGGCACCGCAGTCGGCCCCGAAGCGATCTATCGCGAGATCGGCATCTACAAGGAAGCCATCAAGGAGTTTTACGGGGACGACGGCTCGGGCAAGCCAGTCGTGCTGCGCCATTTCATCACCAACCAGTCGATCCACGTCCACGGTGATCGCGCCAAAGGGCGGATCTACTGGTTCGAGATGGCCAATAACGGCCCCGATCACAGCCCGAAAATCGGCAGCTACGGCCATTATGAGGACGAAATGCGCAAGATCGATGGCGCGTGGAAATTCGTCAGCCGCAAGATCTTCAACGAGCAACTCCCCAACCGCCTTGCCGGACCTGAAAATCCGCTTCGCTCGGCCCGCGAGGCCACGCCCGAGACAAAGTGACGGGGCCAGCATGCAGACGCACCTTCCGTGGGTGAGCGATCACGCTCACCGGATTGGATGGATGGCACCAAGGCCAAAGCTCGGCTTGGACCGGCTGGCAGCCGTGCCGCTTTGACGGGCGGCATGGGCGAGGCGAAACGGACCTCAGCAGCGATGTCTTGCGCCCAGATGATCGAGAGGCGCACTCATTCTCCGCGAGGCTGAAGGCACGGAGTCTTCGCCGACGGGGACGGCCGTTGGCAAGACTCAGCCTCAGCTTGTCGACGGGCCGTGTGGGCGGCGGACGCCCACCCCAAAAGAAAAGGCCCGCCGGCTTTGAACGCCGCGGGCCTGCTCTCCCTGGCCGGAGAGCTTCCGGCCATTTGCAGATCGGTGACTTACAGCCCCTGCTTCTTCTTGAAATCGACGATCCACTCGTTGGTCTTCACCAGACCGCCGAACGGATAGAAGTGCAGATGCACCTTGCCATGCTCCTCGCCGAGCTGCGCGGTGAGGTCGCCGATCACCGGGTCCGGGCCGGCATTGCCGATCAGGCTGGTGATGGAAAGGCCGTACTTCTTGACGACCTTGGCCGACGTGCCGACGCCGCAGCGCGCGGCAAAGCGCAGCAGCGTCTTGATCGAGGCCGGGCCGGCGACACCAATGCGCACCGGCGCGTCAATGCCTTCCGCGCGGATCTGCTTGAGCCAGTCAAGCACCGGATCGGCATCGAAGCCGAACTGGGTCATGATCGAATAGTCGATGCCCTGACGCTTGAGCGACGCGACCTTGTCGTGCATCGCCTTGGCCAGCTTCTCGTTGGTGATGTCCGGGTGACCCTCCGGATAGCCGGAGATGCCGACATGCTCGATGCCGTAATCCTTGAGGATACCACTGTCGATCACCGCGAGCGCATCCTCAAAGGTTCCGAGCGGCTCGCTGGGATCGCCGGCGATGACGAAGACGTGCTTGAGGTCGATCTTGGTCTTCAGCAGATCGAGATACTCGCGCAGATTGTCCGGGTTGAGCAGACGGCGCGCGGACAGATGCGGCACCGGCTTGAAACCGAGCTGCTGGATACGTTCAGCGGCGCGCGCGCGATCCTCAAACTCGGCGCCAGGCAGGAACGTGACGGAAATCAGCGTGCCCTGCGGGATCATGTGCGCCGCATTCTCCAGCGCTTCCACATCCTTGGGCGTGATTTCGAGCGAATAATCGGTCATCAGTCGGGCAAGCGCCGCCTGATCGAGAGTCGCGTGAGCCATCAGTTCCTCGCACCAAACCAGAATAGAGTGGCCCGGGCGACCGCCCTGCACGGCGGCCGCCCGGAGCCGAACTTTTGATTAGGCCTGCTTGCGCCAGCCACCCTCATAGTGCTCGCGCGCGGTCACCGAGTAGGGAACCGGGCTCACGACGACGCGGACGTTCTTCTGCTTGTGCGGCTCGACGGTGGTCTTGCGGGTACCACCGTTTTCCTCGCCCCAGACAACCGTCAGCTCGGTGCCGACGGGGATCTCGTGGTCGATGGTCGCCAGCGAGAGCGCACGCTTCTCGTTGTAGCTGTAGCCGGTGAACATCGACATGCCCACGACGTTGCCAGCCGCGTCGACAACCTTGTCGGCGTTGGTGCTGGCGTAGTTGGTCAGCGGCAGATCGAAGAACTTGTAGTGCGCATCGGCGTCCGGATCGAACAGCGACGCGTAGATGTCCGCCATGTCCTCGCCGTTCCAGGCCAGCGTCACCTTCTTGCGCTGGGTCGCCGGATCGAGCGCTTCCAGAGCCTCGCGGCCGTGGAAATCATGGTCGAACTTGACGAACGGGCCGTAGCCGATCTCGTACGGGTTCACATAATAGTCTTCGATGTTGTCGGAGACGAACGAACCGCCGATGGCACCGGTGGCCTCGTAGCTGTTGGCAGGCAGCCACTCGCGATAGGCCTTGAGCTTCTCGCCGGTGTAGATGGCGGGCAGCGGCGACGGGATCCAGCCCGACTCCAGCGTGTTCGACGGATAGGCGCGCGAGCCGACCGGGATCAGGCCGAATTCCTTGCCTGCTTCCAGAATGGCGGCGCGGACTTCTTCCTGAATGTCGTACGGACCCCAGATTTCCAGACCGGGCGCACCGGCCATGCCGTGGCGCAGCGTGCGGATCTTGTGGCCGGCGATGTTCATCTCGCCCATGTTGAAGAAGCGGAGCTTCTCCAGCGGCGCGCCGTTCAGCTTCTCGATCACGTTCCAGGCCTGCGGACCCTGGATCTGGAAGCGCCACGAAATACGGTGGACGGGCTTGCCCATCGGGCGGCTCGGCGAGCGGTCGTCATGGACGATCTCGACATCGTAACCGCCGGTCGCGCCGTGGAACATCAGCCAGTTGGCGGCCGGCGCACGGCCGACATACACGAACTCTTCCGGCGCGAGGTAGAACAGGATGCCGTCACCGATGACATGGCCATACGGGGTCGTCGGCACATACTGCTTGGCCTGGTTGACCTTGAAGTTGGCCATCGAGTTGATCGCGGTATCCGAGAGGAGCTTCAGCGCATCCTTGCCGCGGATGTAGAGGTCGACCATGTGGTGGGTCTGGTCGAACAGCACGGCGCTGTTGCGCCACGCCCACTGCTCGGTCCGCCAGTTGGAAAACTCAGGCGCGACCACCGGATACACATAGGCACCGATCTGGGAGTTGCGGAGCATCTCCACGGTATTGCCGTTCGCGGCAAGCACTTGTTCCAGATTTGCAGGGTTCGACATTCAATACCTCTCCTATCAGCGAGATGCAGGCCACCACTCGACGAATCCGTCGAATCAAAAAACACGCTGGAGCATACGGAATTTTGTATGCTACACAAACGAAAATTTGAGTTATGTCGCGCGTGGTTCAAGCATCGCGACCGAGAGGAGGAAGACCCATCATGTCAGACGTTAGCAGCGCGCCGGAATATATCCTGAAGTTCTCCGCCAAGGACCAGCCGGGGGTGATCGCCGGGGTGGCAGGCGCACTGGCCGGGAAGGACTGTAACATCACGGAAATGGCGCAATTCGCCGACCCCGAATCGGGTCGCATGTTCCAGCGCATCGTCTTCACCGGTAATGTCGCTGAAGCGCGGAGCGCGCTCGATGCCGTGAAGGAGAAATTTAACGGCGAATATTCGATTCGCGATGCCAAGGAACGACGCAAGGTCGTGCTCATGGTCTCCAAATTCGACCACTGCCTGGGCGACCTGCTTTATCGCAACCGCATCGGCGAATTGAACATGGATGTCGTCGCCATCATCGGCAACCATCCCAAGGAAGCGCTCAACATCACGCTGATCGGCGATACGCCGTATCATTACCTGCCGGTGACCAAGGAGACCAAGCCGCAGCAGGAAGCGCAGATCAAGAAGATCGTCACCGAGACCGGTGCCGAGTTGGTCGTGCTGGCGCGCTACATGCAGATCCTGTCGGACGATCTCGCGGCGTTCCTGTCACACCGCTGCATCAACATTCACCACAGCTTCCTGCCGGGCTTCAAGGGCGCCAAGCCATATCACCAGGCGTTCGCTCGCGGCGTGAAGATGATCGGCGCGACGACCCACTATGTCACCGCCGACCTCGACGAAGGTCCGATCATTCACCAGGATGTCGAGATCGCGACACATGCCGATCAGCCCGAAACGCTGGTTGCCCGGGGCCGGGATGTCGAGCGCCGCGTGCTCGCCGAGGGCGTGCGCTTGCACCTGCAGGACCGCACCTTCGTCATCGGCAACAAGACGATCGTGTTCAAGTAAGCGGTTCGGCCGCACCGAGCGGTGATGAAATGACGGGGCGCCGATCGCTCGGCGCCCCGTTTTGCGTGGCGGGCTGGGGTCGCAAATGGTTCGCCATCCCCTCCGCGTGCGCGGGTGGGGGCAGCAACCTAGAGCCGCCGCACGTTTACCGCACTTGGCTCCCGTCGCCGCTGGCACGGACCGACGAGAGGGCGTTCACCTCTCCCCGCTTCCTCACCCGAACGGCCGGATGGGGTCCTTGCCGTCCCAGTTCTGGGTCTGGCGCCAGAAGTTGGTGAATCCCTGGTCCATGCCCTCGGTCGCAGGGATCAGTTCGACGAAGCCGGGGGCACCGGCGCCCCCCTCGAAGTAAGCGACTTTGCCGCCGGTCGGCACGGGCGCTCGGTGAGCCAGCACCTCGCCCTTCGCCAGGCGGCGCTCGACCTCCTCCTCGATGTCGTCGCGAGCGATGCCGAAATGGTGGAAGCCGTAGCCCACCCGGTCAATCGTCTCCTTATAGACGGAAGGGTTGTCATCCAGCGGCATCAGCAGCTCGATGTTAAGCGGACCCGCGAAGCTCATCGCGATCGCCACGTCGCTGGTGCAGGGCTGCCCGCGAAACACATGCCCCTCCCCGCCGAAACTCGGCAGCAGGAACCACGGGCCGACACCCGCCTTCTTGATCCACCAGTCGATGGCCTCGTGAATGTCCTTCACGACATAAGCCATCTGCACGATCGAGCCGATCTCGCCGCCAAATCCCATGGTCTTCTTGCTCATGCCTCTATCCTCTCGGCAATGGTGATGAGCGCGGCGGTCAGAGCCTCCGGCGCGCAGAGAAAGGGTGAATGGTCGCTTTCCAGCGTGATGCTGCTCGTGCAGGGCAACCGCGCCTGCATTGCCTGCTGGAGCGCAAAGGGTATCGTCCTGTCCTGCCTGCAGGCGATGTAGTGGCGTGGCACCCGCCCGTAGCGGCCCTCGCTCAAGCGCAGCGGCGTGCCGAGCGGGCGGACCGGCTCTGGCAGGAGTCGCTGCGCCACCATCATTTGATCCGCCGGACTGCACCCGTCGCAGAAATAGGCCGTTGCCACCTCAGGCGACACAGCCACGGCAAGCCCATTCGCGACCGGTTCCAACCCGGACTCGAACGCCGCATCGCGAGGCTGGCTGTCGCGCATGTCGTAAAGGCTGGCGCCATCCGGCACCAACATGGCCGCGATATAGACAAGCGCGGCGAAACGCTCGGGCGCCATCTCGGCCGCCTGGCTGACGACGATGCCGCCCCGGCTGTGCCCGCACAGAATCACTGGCGCGGGAAGCGCTTCCGCCGTCTCCGCGACGAAACGCGCCCAGCCCTCCAGCGTTACGGTGGCCAGTGCCCGCGCGCTACCGCCCATGCCCGGCAGATCGGGCGCGGCCATGGTGTGACCGGCGGCTTCCAGCGGAACGCGCAGCCGGTCGAAACACCAGCCGCCATGCCAGGCGCCGTGGATCATCAGGAAGCTGGCCACGCGCGGTTCTGCCGTTCAGCCGACCTCGATCACGGTCTTGCCGAACAGCGCCGGCGAGGCGGCATGGTCGAAGGCCTTCTTAGTGTCGGTGAAGCCAAAGGTGGCGCCAATGACCGGCTTGATGCCGTTTGCGTCCACCGCGGCGGCAAGCTTCTCAGCCATGCGCCGGGAGCCGACGAAAATACCACGCAGGATGCTGCCGGTCATCATCAACGGCGCCGGATTGGGACCGCCCACCGGCACCAGCACGCCGATCAGCGCCACCTCGGCATTGTGCCGCAGGGCCGCAAAGCTCTGTTGCAGTGTCCCCGCGCCGCCCACTTCGACGACCTTATCGACGCCGCCCAGGGTCGCGGCGATATGGCCGCCCCACTCGCCGATCTCCTTGTAGTTGACGCCATGGTCGGCGCCGAGCTTCTTCGCCCGCTCCAGCTTGGCATTGTCTGACGAGGTCACGATCACCTCGCACCCGGCCGCCTTGGCGAGTTGCAGCGCGATCATCGAGACGCCGCCGGTGCCGAGCACCAGCACGCGGTCGCCCGGCTTGATCGGCCGCGGCCCTTCGAACAGCGCGTTCCAGGCGGTCACGCCGGCGCAGGGCAGACACGCCGCCTCGGCATAGCTGAGCGATGTCGCGATGGGCACGACGCCCTGCTCGGGCAGCACGACCACCTCCGCCAGCATACCCGGCGCCCCGGCCGCGCCCAGCGCCGGGCCGACATGCGGATTGGGCGGGCCGTCAACCCAATGGGGGAAGAATGTGCCGGAAACGCGATCCCCGGCCTTGAAGCGCGTGACGCCGGCGCCGACCGCGATCACCTCGCCCGCGCCATCAGAGAGCGGCACGATGGGCGCCGGGATTGGCCCGCCCATGTAGCGGCCCTTGACGATGGCCTGATCGCGATAGTTGAGCGAGCAGGCGTGGACGCGGATCGCAACCTCGCCCGGGCCCGGCGCGGGCTGCTCGATCTCGATCAGCCTGAGGTCGTCCAGCGACGTAGCCGCCGCCGCCAATTGCCATGCGCGCATCTTTGCTTCTCCTGTCTGGTCTTGTTCAATCCGCGGCCTAGCGCATTGCCGGGCGACGTCCGCCCCGCGCGGCACGGCTTTTCATATCATGAAACCGCGCGATCGGCCCCCAACTCGGCACCGATCGCTTCGGCCGTCCGCCGCAGCGCGCCGAGGTGCCGCTGCACCACCGTCGCCGTCTCGCTGCGCCGTTGCAGCCAGGTAATGTTGAGCGAGGCGACCGGCACGCCGCGTACCTCCACCGGCACCGCCATCGAGCGGCGCCCGTCCTGCCGCACCGCCTGCCAGTTACGATCCGGCCAGGGATGAAATGGCTCGCGCAGCGCATATCCCCGGTCCCGAATGGTGCCGAGGATGTCGTCGAGCAGCCGCTCGCCGGCCGCGTCCGCCTCCATCGGGCGCAGGCGGCGCAGGATGACGGCACGCTCCTCCGCCTCGCTGGCAGCGAGATAAGCACGCCCCGTGGCGGTGTGCAAATAGGAAAGGCGGCTGCCGACCGGCCCCAGGGCAATCGCGTCCAGCCGCAGCAGCGGACTGTTGGTCTCGACGATTTCCATGTGATCGGACCGTGGCACGGCCAGGGCTGAGGGCCAGGCAACCTGCTCGGAAAGCCGCGCAAGATGCTCTGACGCCACCTCCGCAATCTCCTCACCCATGAAGTCAGGAGACGGAAAACCGCGCCGCACGCTCGGCAGGAACGCGCCGTCCGCCAGACGCTGCCAGATGTGGCCATGCTTGCTCAGCGTCACCACCATGCGCAGCAACGTGGCCTTGGGCAGGCCCAGGGCGAGATGCAGTTCATGCAGATTGGCACCCTTGCGCCGATCTATCTCCGACAGCACCTGAAGGCCCCTCTCCAGCGCCCGCACTGTCTTGACCTTGCGCTCGATCAAGCCCCCTCTCCTTTCACTGAGCGAAATAGCAAATGGGCCGGCGCAAGCAAGCTCCGTTTTAATTCGGGATGGACTTTCGCGCCGTTTTCCGCGCGACTCGGTCGGCCCAGCCCTTTAGTCGGCGACCATCTCGCCACTTCCACCAAGGTTGGCAGGGAAATCCCGAAACTTGGGCAGACCGTCCTTCATCGGCAACACCGTCTCGGCATAATGCACATGAACGCCCGGCGCGAAGGGGAGGTCCGGCAAGGTCGCGGCGAACACGTCGACCAAGCCGAATGATGATTGGTCATCAGATGGCCGCCGCAGTTGGCGCAATATTTGCGCTCGCTCACTGGCGTGAGGGCGAAGGTGGCAACGCGCTCGGCACCGCCGGTGATGGTCACCGCCTCCGGCTTCCAGAGCGTGAAGGCGTTGACCGGCCCACCCGACCAGGAGCGGCAGGAGGCGCAGTGGCAATAGCCATGCCCTCTGGCTCGCCCGCGACTTCCAGCGTGACGGCACCACAGAAACATCGACCTTTGTGGATCTTGCCCGAGTCGGCCATGACGGGACCCTCTCTCATGAGAAAGGCGAGCATAGCATGAGGCCGCGGCAACGCCTATCGGCTGCCCCACGCGCCGGTTCATCCGAGACCTGATTCGCCAGTGACCACGCACGCGCTGGTGAGTAACGATCAAACCTCCAGCGTCTCCAGCACGCCACCGTCCACCGCCCAGTTCTGCGCGGTGACGTGGCTGGCGGCGGGGGAAAGAAGGAAGCAGGCGACCTCGGCCAGCTCGTCCGCACCGCCCATGCGGCGCTGAGGGACGCGCTGGTTGATCCGGGCGGCCTGCTCGGGCGGAATGAGATCGAAGGCCGGCGTCTCGATGAAGCCGGGGATGACGCAATTGCAACGGACATTGTGCGGCGCCATCTCCACCGCGATGGCGCGCGACAAGCCGAGTACCCCGTGCTTGGAGGCGACATAGGCCGGGTTCATCGCCATACCGCGCTTGCTCGCCATGGAGCCGGTGACGAGGATGGAGCCCTCCCCGGCCTCGATCATCGGGGGAAGAACCGCCTGCATGGCCCAGAAAACGCTGGTGAGATTGACGGTGAGCACCTGCTCGAACAGCTCACGGGAATAGCTCAGCGCCGGCGCGAAATTGCCCGCGAGGCCGGCATTGGCGAACAGGCCATAAGCCGGGCCGAAATGCGCGGCGGCATCGGCCAGCGCCCGCTCCAGCGCCGCACGGTCCGCCACATCCGCGGCGAAGGCAGCGGCATCGGCGCCGAGCTTTTCAGCCTCGGCAGCGAGCGCTTCGCGGCGGCGGGCGATCATCGAGACCTTCGCGCCGCGCGCGGCGAGCATCCGCGCAGTGGCGAGGCCAATGCCGCTGGAGGCTCCGGTCACGATCACATGGCGTCCAGCGAAGTCCGTCATTCTTTCTCTCCCGATTGCGGCACCGGCAGCGGGTCCCGCGCGATGAAGGCCGCCAAGACCAGCACCACCGCGTGGTCCTTTCAGGAAAGGCCGAGGACGCGGGCGGCATTGTCCTTGAGGATGAGGGGCAACACTTCCTCCTTGAAGCCAACTTCCTGCGCCGCCGCGATCCACTTTTCCGGCGTGATCAGTGGAAAATCGCTGCCGAACATCATCTTGTGGCGCAGCTGCGTGTTTGCGTAGGTGATGATCTGCTTAGGGAAATATTTGGGGCTCCAACCGGACAGGTCGATAAAGACATTGTCCTTGTGCAGCGCCATGGAGAGGCTCTCGTCTGTCCACGGCCAGCTCGGATGAGCAAGGATGAACTTCATGTCCGGGAAGTCCGACGCGGCATCGTCGACCAGCATCGGCTGGCCATATTTGAGGCGGATGCCCCCGCCGCCGCGCATGCCGGTGCCCATGCCGCTATGGCCGGTGTGAAAGATGGCCGGCAGCTTGTAGTGCGCGATCACCTCGTAGATCGGATAACCGGTCCGGTCGGACGGGTGGATGCCCTGGATGAGGTGGTGGAACTTGAATCCCTTCACCCCATAATTCTCGATCAGATCGCGCGCCTCACGGGCACCATACTTGCCCTTGTGTGGGTCGATCGAAGCAAAGGGGACGACGATGTCGCTATGATCGGCAGCCAGCTCGGCAATCTCGTAATTGGAGACGCGCTTGGCGCCGACCGCGCTCTCGCAATCGACGGTGAACAGGCAGAAGGCGATCTGCCGCTCGCGGTAAAAGTCGATGATCTCCGGGATCTTGGGGCGCTCGCGCGGCGCCTTGAAATAGGCGCTCGCGGCATCAAAGAACTGCGCCATCACCGGATCTTCCGGATCATGGCAGGAGACCTCGGCGTGGACGTGGACGTCGATGGCCTTCACCTTGCTGATGTCGATGGGCATGAGGGTCCTTGACTAGCCTTTCAAACAATTGATCCTGCCCCCCGGAAAAGGGGGGCCGCAAGCATCGCCTGCGCAGGGTGCTGCGCGCGCTACAGGCTCGACCGCGCCTCCCCCGAGCGCCAACGCCCGAAAGCGATGCACCACAGCAGAACCATGGCGGCCGGCGGGAAGATGGCCACGCAGGCCCAACCGCGCCGCCAGCCGATCTTCCCCAATATGGTGTAAAGCGGCACGAACCAGAGGATGATCGCGCACAGCAGGAGCAGTGAATAGGTCCACGAGAATGAAGCCATGACAGCCTCCTTCGACAAGGCCAGCCCGTGTCCGTCGGACAGAGGCAGGCCGGGAACCGCATTATACCGCACCGACTGCATCGACGCACCTTCCGAGCACGCGGGCGACCGGCCCCTCCCCCTCGGATGATGGGGATAGGCCGGTCCGCCTTCAAAGGGCGATGATGACCGATTTGAGTTCGGTATAGGCTTCCACGCCTTGCCGGCCCTGCTCGCGGCCAAGGCCGCTCTCCTTGTAGCCGCCGAAGGGCAGCGCCGGGTCGATCATCGAGTGGCAGTTGCCCCAGACGGTGCCGGCCTTCAGCTTGGCGGCAAGCTTGTGCATGGCGGAGAGATTGTTGGTCCAGATACCGGCGGCGAGGCCGAAAGTCGTGTCATTGGCTTGACGGGCAACCTCGTCCAGATCGTCGAAGCGCTGGGCGACGACGACGGGACCGAAAATCTCCTCCCGCACCACGCGCATATCCGGCTTCACATCCACCAGCACGGTGGGATTGACATAATAGCCGCCCTCGCTGGCAGGCGTATCGCCGCCCAGCGCCACGGAGGCCCCCGCCTTCTTGCCGTCCTCGATATAGCCCATCACGCGGGCAAGTTGCTCGTCCGATACGAGCGGCCCCATGTGGCCATCGGGATCGAGGCTGGCGCGCGGCTGCCAGAAATTGGAGGCCTCGACGAACTTCTCCAGCACATTATCGAACACGCTCTTGTGCGCATAAAGCCGTGAGCCGGCGACGCAGACCTGGCCCGAGTTGAAGAAGATCGCCTGCGCGGTGCCCGGCCCCGCCACCGCCGGATCAACGTCCGGCAGCACGATGACGGGGGACTTGCCGCCCAGCTCCAGCGTCACGCGCTTGAGGCTGTCCGTCGCGGTGCGGTTGATGATCTTGCCGACCTCGGTCGAGCCGGTGAAGGCAACCTTGTCCACATCCGGATGGCGCACCAGCCGATCGCCGGCGGTATGGCCGTTGCCGGTGATGATGTTCACCACGCCGGCCGGGATGCCCGCCATCTGGATGAAATCGGCAAGCCGCAGCGCGGTGAGCGAGGTCTGCTCGGCGGGCTTGAGGATCACCGTGCAGCCGGCGGCCAGTGCGGGCGAAATCTTGAGCACGGCCATGAGTAGCGGGAAGTTCCACGGCACAATCTGCGCGGCGACGCCGATCGGCTCGCGGCGCACATAGGTGTGAAATGCTCCACGCGGCGCGGCGCTCGGTTCGATCATCTCGCCGCCAAGCTTGCTGGCCCAGCCGGCCATGTAATGCATCATGCCGATCGAGCCGGGCACGTCGATAGCACCGGCCATGCCCTTGGGCTTGCCGTTGTCGATCGCCTCCAGCTCAGCCAGTTCCTCGGCATGTTCGCCGAGAATATCGGCCAGCTTATGCATCATCCCCTCCCGCACCAGCGGCGGCAGGTTGGACCAGCGTCCGTCATCAAAGGCGCGGCGCGCGGCGGCCACCGCCTTGTCGACATCGGCATTGGTCGCATCGACGAAGCGGCTGACTTCCTTGCCCGAGCTGGGGTCGATCACTGCGATGGTCTCACCCCCGGTGGAGTCGACCCATTCGCCGTCGATGAACAGCGCGGGCTTGCGCGCGAGCGCCTTCTTCGCGGCGTCTGAATAAGGGAATTGCTCCAGCTTCACGTTGGTCAGCTTGTTCATCATCCAGCTCCTTGGATTTGCAGATAGGTGTGCATGGCGCTGCCGCACCAGCGTCGATTACCTGGTGGCGAGATTAGGACAAAGTCGCAGCAGGAGTCGATGGGCGATGGCGCGCCCAGCACTCAATGCACCATGCGTTGCTGATCGCCCCAATAGGGCGCACGCATCGCCTTTTTGTCCATTTTGCCCGCGGCCGTGCGGGGGATGGCGTCAACGAACTCCACCGTCTTGGGCGCCTTGACGCTGCCGAGGCGAGACTTGACGTGGGCGATGATCGTTGCCTCGTCCACATCGCCGCCGCGCACCACCACGGCGTGGACCTGCTCGCCCCAATGCTCATGCGGGATGCCGATGATCGCGGCCTCCGTCACGGCGTCCAGCTCCATGATGGCGCCTTCGACCTCCGCCGAATAGACGTTGAAGCCGCCGGTCACGACCATGTCCTTCTTGCGGTCGACGATGTAATAATAGCCATGCTCGTCGCGCCGGCCGACATCACCGGTGTGATGCCAGCCATGGGCGACAGCTTCGGCGGTCGCTTCCGGCATCTCGAAATAGCCACCGCCGACGATGCCGCCGCGCGCGACGATCTCACCCACCTCGCCTGTGGGCAGGATGTTGCCCTCATCGTCCATCAGCTCGATGCGGACGGAGTAGGTGGCCTTGCCGCAGCTCGCCAGCCTCTCGGGGTGAATGCCGCGCGCCGCCGCCGCCACTGTCTCGGGCGGGAGCCAGGTGGCGATCATGTGGCACTCGGTCTGGCCGTAGCTCTGGCACATGCAGGGGCCGAATATCTCGACCGCCTGCCTGAGCTTGTCCGGCGAGACCGGGGAGCCGGCAAGCAGGAAGTAGCGCAGGCTGGAATAATCATAATCGCGGACGCGGGGGTGGGCCAGCATTGTGTAGAGCGCGGTGGGCGGCAGGAACATGTGGGTGACGCGATACTGCTCGATGGCGCGCATCACCTCCTCGGCATCGAAGCCGGGCAACACCGCGACGGTGGCGCCCATGGCGACGGCGGCCATCGCGACCGGCCCGGCGGCATGGGTGAGCGGCGCGGTGGCAAGGCACACGGCGTCATCCGCCGGCATGAGGTTGCCGATGGTCTCCATCAGCGTGCCCCAGCTCCGGTTCATGATCCGCACGCCCTTAGCCGGGCCGGTGGTGCCGCCCGTGGCAATGATCGCGGTCAGTTCCTCACCGTCGCCGACGGGATCGCCGAGATCGGGCGCGTCGGGGGCGTCCTCCGCCAGCATGAAGCTATCGAGCGCGGGATAGTCGCCGTCATCGGCGTCGAGGCAGATCATGCGGCGGATGCTGGGAACCTGTCGCTTCACCTCGCGCGCATCGGCGGCCAGGCTCGAATGGTAGAACAGCCAGCCGGCGCGGACATAGTTGAGATAGGCGATGTTCGCATCGAGCGCGTTGCGCGTGTTGACCGGGATCCACACCGCACCCGCGCGCCACAAGCTGAGCTGGGCGGTGAGGATCGCGCCGTGATTGGGCGACATGATCGCTACGGCTTCCTGATGCGCGAGGCCATCGGCGAGCATCGCCCCGGCGAGGCGATGGGTCAGCCGATGCATCTGCCCGTAAGTGTAGCGGGTGTTGCCGGAAACGAGGATGGTGCGCTCGGGATAGAGCTGCGCCATCTTGTCGAAATAGTCGATCGACCGCATGGTCCTCCCCTAGATAATCCCCGCCCCTCGGACCGGGCCTTGTCGAAACAAGCCGCATCGGGAACGGCTTGCCCTCATTATAACCGAAACGTCACGCTGATGGCCGCCAGCGCATGGTGTTCATGTCGCCCCAGCCCATCCATCCTTCAGCCCCAGCGGTTGATTTCCGGGCCGGGCGCGAAGCCGTGGACCGGATGGGCTGTGCGCGCCTGCATCAACGCCCGCCGGACGGAGGGGCGCGCTGCTACCCGCTTCAGCCACGCGGCGAGGCGCGGCTTGCCCTCAAAGGCGGTGGGCAGCAGTTCGCGCATCGGGGCGAGCCAGGCATAGCTTTCAAGATCGGCGAGGCTGAAATCGCCCATGATCCAGTCCCGCTCGGCCAGCCGGTCCTCGATCTTCTGCGCCGCCTCGTGCACGCGCGCCTCGCTGGCGGCGCGATGCTCGTCCGACAGCGTGCCCTCGCGCGTGTCCTGCCAGCGAGCGCGCAGATCTTGCGCGACGATACGGCCGGTGAGCGCGGCGAAGGCGGTATCATCGAGCGCGGCGAGGCGCGGGGTGGTCCACGCACGGTTGGCAAGCGCGGCGACGCCGGGTGCCAGCCGCTCGATGACCCAGCGGCACCAGGCCATCATCTCCCAGCGCAGATAGGGATCGGCCGGACGCAGGCCGGAGCCTGGCGCGACATCATCAAAGAAGCAGCCGATGAACACGCTGTCACACAACGGCTCGCCATCGACGACGAGCACCGGCCCCTCGCCCTCCACGCTGTAATTGGTCTCGACGTTGAGCGGGATGACGCCGGCATGGCGCTCGCCCATGGCGAGGTCGATCGCGCGCAGATCCGCCTCCAGCCCGGACTCGAACAGGGCGGCGAGAACGGTCAGCGACGGCCCCGTCGGCTCGCCATGATAGAGGGTCATCACCATGTCTTGACCTCCTCGCCCTCGAAAATCTTGATACGTTCGGCCATCGCGGTGCGGCCCATCGCCCAGGTGGTCTTGACCGCCGGGCGGGCATAGATGGCGCGCAGCCAACGCATGATGTGCGGCGTCTTCTCGTCGTTGCAGTGCTGGCCTTGCGAGATCGGCAGGAAGTAGGCCGAGTTGAACGCGTTGATATCCGCCAGGCTGTAGCTGTCGCAGGCGAGCCATGGGCGCTGCGCCAGCGTCTTCTCGACTAGATCGATGCCGATGAGGATGCGGCGGGTGGATTCGGCCAGTTCCTCCTGGCTGAACAGGCCGTAGATGGCCTTGCGCCACGCGACGCGGCGCTCGGGCAGCGGGATGCGGTCGATCGCGGCCTTGAGTTCCTCCGGGTCACGCTCGCGCACCTTGGGGCCGATGCCGACATTCCAGCCGAGCATCGAGAGGCTGGGGCCGAGCCACTGGTCGAAATATTTCATCCACCAGCGCACCCGCCAGCGATCGCGCGCATCCGTTGGCATCAGTGCCGGACCGGGGAAGGCTTCCTCGACATATTCCATGATCGCGGTGGATTCGTTCATGAGGCGGCCGCCGTGGACCATGGCCGGGATCGTCCCCATCGGGTTGATCGCCAGATAGTCCGGCTTGTGCTGATCGAAGGCGAGCAAGTCGATATAATGGCTGTTGAACGCCACGCCCTTCTCGACGAGCGTCAGCATCGGCTTGCCGCTGTTGGCGTTGGGCTCCCAATGATAGAGGGTGAGATCACCGCTCATGTTGCCGCTCCTGTGATCTCCGGGACCATGCCGACTCCTCTTGATCCTTCGTTGTTGGCGCCGTGAACGGCGCTCCACCTCAACCCACCGATGGCAGGACGCACGATGTGCCGCGCAAACGGCAGCACGAGGCGGGTCGATGCGCCCCTAGGCTAAGCGCTCGGCAAGGATATAGTCAATTTGACACGCGTTTCACGCCTCGGAAGAAAGGGCGCATTCCCCCGCCACCCGGCCTCGCCTCCCCGGCCCCGGCCGATCTTCAGACCATCGTCCAGTGGATGAGATCGTGCTGCCGGTCGTGGGTCTCGGCCACGACGCGAAGGCCGCGATGCTCCAGCCAGCCGCGCGCGGCGACATAGTCCGTCCAGCCGGTGACGCCAGCGACCGGGCCTTCCCGGCCGAGCCCGCGGATAGAGCGCCAGTTCTCGGCCTGCTCACGGACAAGGTCGATCCCACCCGCGGAATACTGCCCCCGCGCGAAAGCGAGGCTCGCTGGCCGGCGGCTATCATAGATCACGACGCGGGGCGCGGGGACCTGCGCCCCCCGCCCCGCCATCCGGTGCAGGCCGAATGCGCCCGCCGCGCCGAGCAGCGCGGCGCCACCCAGCATCTCCCGCCGCGAGACGCTCATTTGCCCTTCCCCAGATAGGCGGCGATCTTGTCCAACTCCGCATCGGTCACATCGACGCGGGTCTGGCGCGGCATCGCGTTCTTGCCCATGCGCACGACCGACTTCACATAATCGGCGGTCAGATCATCGCGATTGGTGAGCAGGCCCATGCTCGGCGGCCGGCCGAGCGCCACCTGCTGCTTGGTGATGAGGTTGGTTCCCATGCCCCAATCGAGATGGCAGGCGCCGCAGCGGTTGGAGAACAGATCCTCCCCGCTCATCGTGGTGTGCAGCCGGTCGCCGGCGGCCATCTCCGCGCGCATCTGGTGCGGCGGGGGCGGCGGCGGGCCGGCGGGGGCACCATCGGCCTGCGCCTTGTCGCCCGTGTCGACCACCTTGCAGCCGGTCAGCGCCAGCGCGAGCGAGAGGGTGACAAGGCCCGTGCGCGCGCCCTTCATGCCAGCGCCTTTCCGCGCTGATCGGCATAGGCGGACGGCCATATTCCCTGCTTGCCGGGCGACAGGATGCCGTTCGGATCGAGCACGTCCTTCACCTTCTCGGTCATGCGCCGCATGGCATGGTCGTTGAAGTCGAACGTGTCGGCGATCGAGTCCATCCAGCCAAGATGGGTGCGATATTCGGCGTAGCCATTGGCTGCCGCGTCCGCGATCAGCGCATTGAACAGCTTCTTGATCGCCTCGACCTGCTCGGGCTTGTCGCGATCATACATCAGCATGTTGACGTTGTTGGCGAAGCGCCCGCTGATGGTGAAGCTCGCGTAGAAATCCACGTCATGGTCCGAAATGATCTTACGGCTGCGCTTCATCTGGTCGAGCACATGCTTGGAGGTGGCCGGCACCACCGGCGAGAAGCCCATGTGCGCGCTTTTGCCGCCCACCCAGTCGCCCATTTGTAGCGGCACGGCAGATGGCACGCCGAGCGTGGTATCCATCACGTTGGTCGGGTCGCCCCGGCGCCACCAGACCTCCTCCATCGGCGTCGCGATATGCTTCTTGAAGGCGGCCTTGATGACCTCTGCCTTGGCCTTGTTCACATTTTCGTCGCCATAGACACGGATCTGAACCTTCCAGTAGCCAAGCTTATGCTCCTTGAGCAGCTCGGCAACGCGCCAGTCCGGGATGGCGCCGGGTTTGTCCCAGAAATCCTTGCGCTGGCCGAGGATCACCATCTTGCCAAGCCAGCTCGGGATGAAAATCGACTGGTCGATGATGCCGCCAAGCTTCAAGGGAGTCAGTGTGTCGACCACCCAGCCGATATCCTCCGCCTCGGGAATGTCGAGGTTGAGTTCCAGCGAGCTGTCGGGCTCGGGCATCAGCCACATACCGGCCTTGGTGACGATACCGAGATTGGACTGGGTGAACATCTGATCCCAGCTCGGCCCGTAGTTGAAGGGGAACATGTGCCAGGCATGGTTCTTCGTCATGGCACCCAGACCGGTGCGCACCACCTCGCCGGTGCCCAGCACCACCTCCATGCCGCAGAGGTTCTTGGCATGAACGCCATAAGGCGTGTAGCCGATACCGTGATCGAGCGCGTTGCCGAGCACCGAGCCCCAGCCATTGCCGGGAACCGACAGGATCAGCGGCACCTTCTCGCGCTGAATGCGCTCATAGAGGTCGAGGAAGCCGACACCCGGCTCAATCACGCAATAGCCAAGTTCGGGGTCCAGCTCGAGGATCTTGTCCATGCGGCCAAGGTCCAACACCATGGATCCGGGCATGCGCGGCGCGGCGGTGCCGTAACCGAGATTCTTCCCGCGCGCGATGGTCCACAACGGGAGCTTGTGCTCGTTAGCGATGCGCACGACAGCCTGGATTTCCTCCACGCTCGACGGCGCGACCGCACCACTGGCGCCCCATAGGGTCTCGGGGCCGGGCGCGTAGATGTCCGCATAGGCGTCGCGGTCCTGATCGGTCGTCATTACCCAGCCGGCGCCGACCGCGCCTTGGAGCGCCTTGACCGCGGCATCGAACTGTTGCGGTGACATACGGGGCGGTAACGTGAGCTGCATATCGGCTATCTCTCCCCTCTCGCGAGGCCGTTTTTCCAGTTAGGCCCTCGCCCATGGCTAGCGCAGGAGCCCTACGCGTTTCAAACAGAAAGGGCCGCTTGCACGGTCACCCCGGCCCGTTCCGATCCCGTCCCGACCCCGCATGCAATATGATCGCCGGTCTCCGCCAACGCCGTTGGTGACCGTGCGGCGCTTGCGATCGCGAATGCCGGGCGCGTAAGCCGCGTCCCGGACGCGTTGTCAGATCAGCCGAGCCGGCCCTTCTTGGTCATCATAGGCGTGAAATTCTCGACCATGAACGCCTTGCCGAGCACCGGATGGGCGAAGCTCATCGGCACCTCGTAGCGATGCGGCCAGGTCTGGCGCACTTCCTTCTCCGGGAAGATGCGATCCGGGCCATCCGGATTTTCGGGATAAGCGACCTGCGCGGGCTGGAGGTGCGCAACGGTGTGCGCCCAACCGCCTTCATAGTCGCCCTGCCACTGCATCATGTAATCGAGCCGCTTGATCTTCCAGACACCGTCTTCCTTGACATAGTCATTCTCGTAGATGCCGGACTCCCAGAATTGCTGGGGCACTTCATCGGGTTTCTCGTGCAGCACCTGATCGTGCCAGCCACCTGCCAGCAGGCCTCGGAAGCGGCCCTTGGCGGTCTGCCCGTCGGGCGCCACGGTGATGACATCCTGAAGCTGGAAATGGTCGAGCAGCAGGCCATGGACCGGGCCGCGCCGTCCCCCGGTGAACAGGTTCTGGAACCACGTGCCATAGAGACGCATAACGCCCTCATATCCGACATATTCGCCGGAGAGGAACACCACCACGCCGTCCTTGGCGAAGAGGGCCGCGACCTCTTCGGGACGGTTATAGTCGATATAATAGCCATAGGCCCACTGGAGCTTGCGGATGGCGTTGATATCTTCCAGCTCGGTGACCTTCTTTTCCAGCTGGGCCAGGCGCGTTTCCACGTCAGACATACTCGACTCTCCTCTCCTGAGTTGTAAGTATCGCGGAATAATCAGAGACCGGTGCGAGAGGAAAAAGTCAATGGATTGGAAGGGGAAGGTCGCTTTCATCACAGGCGCGGGCACCGGTATCGGCTTTGGCGTGGCGCGGGCGTTCAGCAACGCCGGCATGCGCCTCGCCCTTTCCTATCGAAACGAGGAACAGCGAGAGCGCTGTACCAAATGGTTTTTTGATAACGATCGTGAACAACCGATCTGGATCAAGCTCGACGTGACCGACCGCGACGGCTTCGCCAACGCGGCGGAGAGCGTGATGGCCCATTTCGGTAGATGCCATGTGCTGGTCAACAATGCCGGCGTGAGTGTCTTCGGCCCGACGGACGAGGCGAGCTACGCCGACTATGACTGGATCATGGGCGTCAACTTTGGCGGTGTGGTGAACGGCATCGTTTCCTTCCTCCCCAAGATCAAGGCCACGGGAGAAGGCGGCCACGTCGTCAATGTCGCCTCAATGGCGGCCTATCTTTCCGGACCGCAGGCGGGCATCTACACCGCCAGCAAGTTCGCGGTGCGCGGGCTGACGGAATGCCTCCGTTACAATTGCGTGCCCTACGGCATCGGCGTATCGCTGGTCTGCCCGGCGCTGGTGGCGACCGACGCGTGGACAAGCGCGCTCAAGCGGCCAGCGGAATTCGCACAGAGCGGCTTCGCGCCGGTGAACGAGGCGGAATTGGCACAGTTTGGCAGCGCCTTCGCCAAAGGCATGGACCCGCTGGAGGCCGGCGAGAAGATCTTCCGCGGCATGGACCGCAATGATGGGCTGATTTTCACCCACCCCGAATTCGCCGACGACTTCAAGGACATCTACGAAACCTCATTGGCCGCTCTCCCCCACGAAGAAGCGCCGCCCGAGCGGCTGGAGGTCGAGCGACTGCGCCGCGCCGCGAACAAGGCCGCGCTGGCCGGCGCGAAAATCAGTATCAACGACCTGACTTGAGGAGCGGGCCACCCCAGCGCCCTGCATGCGGCCTTCCCCGCACGCGACCGTGACCTAATCGCCGACTAGCTCACGGACATGGCCGCCAAGGGATGCTTCACCACACCGCAGCGATCAAAGATGAAGGCGCCCACTGCCGGGCGATCACCGTCGCCGCCGCGTAGGAAGCGACACCGAGCTTCGCGCGATCGATTGCGCCGATCTTGGCAGATGGTCTGGATGGATAGGTCACCGAGCCTCGTGGGGCAGTCCTGCACGCCATCCAGCGGGCGAAGGGGTGGTCGTGCCATACCGCTGAGCGGACAGCTGCCCAAGCTCCAACCTTAGCCCCTCGACGCCCCAGGCTCTGGCGTCGCAGGAGCACGGCGCCAGCAAAGGGCACGCTTTACCAGCGCGACAACCGCAAGCGTCCGGCGGGTCGAGGAAACCGGTCAAGACGGTGCATATCGACGCGACGTTGCCTAACACCGGCATGTTTCGACCAAACGCGACCGGATGGGCCTCGTCCACCTTGGCGCAGATGGGCGGAACGGACCGATCTTTCACAACCGCTCCGTTCGGATAAAAACCCCGCCCAGTTCGCGGAGGCGCCGCCCGCTTAGAAGAGAAAGCAGCATCCCGCCCTGGAGCTGTCCTTCACTCGCCCTGAATGTCGACCGCGACCGGCGTGTTCGGGCTCACCCAGCGATAGACGAGACCGCCGAGCGCACCGCCGAGCAGCGGGGCCAGCCAGAACAGCCAGAGTTGCTGGATCGCCCATCCGCCGACGAACAGCGCAGGCCCCGTACTGCGCGCCGGATTCACCGATGTGTTGGTGACCGGAATGCTGATGAGGTGAATGAGCGTGAGGCACAGGCCGATGGCGAGCGGCGCCATCCCTTTGGGTGCCGAGCCGTGCGTCGCCCCCATGATCACGAAGAGGAAAGCGAACGTCATCACGACCTCGCTCACCAACGCAGAACTCAGGCTGTAACCACCCGGCGAATGGGCCCCATAGCCGTTGCTGGCGAAGCCACCGGCGAGGCTGAAGCCGGCCGCGCCGCTGGCGATCAGGTAAAGGATTCCCGCGCCGACGATGCCGCCCGCCACTTGCGCAACGACATAGGCCGGAACGTCCCTGCCGGGAAACCGCCCCCCGGCCCACAAGCCGACCGTCACCGCCGGGTTGAGATGTCCCCCGGAGATATGGCCGACGGCATAGACCATCGTCACCACGGTCAGGCCGAACGCTAGCGCGACCCCGAGGAACCCGATGCCAAGATCCGGAAAAGCAGCGGCAAGGACCGCTGCGCCGCAACCGCCCAAGACAAGCCATGCCGTTCCGATGAATTCAGCGACACACTTCCGAACCATGGCACTCTCCTCTTCGAGACGCTGGTTAAACGAAGCTGTTGACTGACCCGTTGTTAAACGACCGCAGCGGACCTGTCGAGCAGAAGCGCGGCAGGCAGATCGCGGTTCAAGCGGGCTTGGCGACGCTGCGATGCGGCCTCGGCACTCATGTCAAGGGTGGTGAGGAACCGTCCTCAACGCGAGCGGGCGGTGATGGCGGGCATGGCCGCGCGCTCCCCTCCCGTTGCGTCGCTGGACTAGAATGGAGCGGGCGTGCACCCGAGATGGACGGCCGACAAGGCGCTGGCTGCGCCGCGCACGGGAGGCCAGTCGACCACACGCGCGGCACGGCCTGAACTACCCGGCCGACTGATATTACGCCGCTCCGGCCGCCTCATAGGCAGCCATGGGCACCCACCAGCCATGCACTTGCGGGCGCAGGCGGGTCGGCACCGGGACCTTGGCGACGGGGCCGGCGGGGAGATCGCCAGCGTTCCAGATCCACACCGCATGATCGAAGCTGTCGGGGCCGGTCTGGTGGTCGACGATGGCGACCAGCCAGCCCTCATGCCCTGCGGCGCTCGCGGGAACGTGGACCGTCTCGCTCATGCCATGGGCAGGTGGAAGGTTGTAACCAATGATTTCGCCTGTCTCAAAGTCCTTGCGCAGCAGCGCGGAGAACATCGCACCGACCACGCCGCCCATCACCGGCGGCCCCATGGGCTGCGGGTTCATGGAGCAATACCAGCCCCGCTTGTAGGGCCGGCCCTGATCGGTATCGGCAATGCGCGGCATGTCGCCCGGAGGGCCAAGCGGGGTGATTTCGATACCCTCACCCGGCGCGGTCATGTCCATCGTCCAGCGCTGGAAGCCACCAGTCAGATTCTGCGGCGGCACGGTGACGCCGCTATCCGCCTGGATGAACGGGAAGGCGATGGTATCGGTGATGTGATGGTCCATATGGACCTTGCCATCCGGCGTCTCGAAGGCGTTCATCATGTGGAAACTCGAGGCGCCCTTCGTCCCCTTGAACCAGCGTATCTCCGAAACGTCACCGTAACGCGGCATGATGCCGACATGATATTCAAGGTCCTGATGGTGGACCCAGTGCGGCCCCTTGGCCTTGACGCGCTCCAAATTCGAGCTGGTCGGCTGGAGCGGGAAGATCGCGTAATGCTCGGTGATGACGAAATCGTGGACGAGCGAGCAGAACGGCGCCTCGAACCACTGCTCCTTCACGAGCTTGCCGTCCTTATCCGTCCACCAATAGGCCATGGTGTTGGAGCACAGGCCATCCGCCTCATAGCCATAGACGAACATCTCCTTCGTCTCGGGGTCGATGCGGACATGCGCGGTCATCGTCTGCGATTTGAGCGCGCCACCAAAATCATAGGAGCCGAGCGTCTCCAGCGTGTGCGGATCGACGAGCTGGCCCGGCCCGTCCTCCTTGGTCATGATGAGCTTACCGGCATGGAAGACGGGCGTGGTATTGGAAACCGTGCCGATGATGCCCTCGGCCGCCGGATCGTTGGTGTAGGGATTGCGGTAACGGCCGAACAGGCGGCGGCCCGCGGCGTGCTCCGCTTTCCAGCGCGGTGTCTGGACGAACTTGATGTCGTAATCGACCGTGCCATCCTCATGGAATAGCAGCCGACTTATCATGCCATCATCGGAGAGCGCCGTATCCGGCTGGAAAAAAGGGGGAAATTGCGGGTCCGGTACCGCACGGAAGAAGGCTCCCTGCACATCCGCCGGGATCGCGCCCTCGGTCGCCCGTAGGCCTTTAATCGAAACTTCCTGCCCGACCGGTTTGTTGAGACCCATATAATCCGGGGTCGCGGGAAATGACATGGAGACTCTCCAGTTTTATTGCCTGCCCCGCTTTTGGGTGAGGCGACCCCGGTTGCCTATGACTCGGATCAACTTTCTCCTGACCAATATAGACGCATCGCGTTGATCGCGGTCAGCTTTCTTGCCCCGGCAGTGCGCGCGACGCAGCAGGCAGGCCGAACTGGCGGACCGATGGAAGCGGCAAGTCACCCCTCCGCCCGGTCTCCCGCCTCCCAAGTGCCGCCGTCACGTGGCACGGGAGGGCGCGTCGTCCAACGCCGTCGCAACGCACGGCCATCGCCGCCAGCACGGCCCGGGAGGCACAGGCAGGCGACAATACCAGCCGAGCGAGGGCTCGCTTACGGGACGAACACTTCCCCATCCATCAACTTGCGCGCGGTGCGCAGCATGGCGGCGGTGACGACCGCGCCAGCATCGTCCGTCTCAAGAACGCAGGTCGTCTCGCCGGTCGGATGTTCGACCGAGAGGGTCTTGCGCCGCCCCTCGGGGATCACCGCAACTTCGGCGGCGGGCGAGCCGGGCACGAGGCAGGCCGTCGCCACGCTCACCGCGCCGAGCACGCCGATGGAGGCATGGGCCCGGTGCGGGATGAAGCTCCGCACGCAGATCGCCCCGCCATCCCTGGGCGGCGCGACGAGCATCATCTTGGGGACCGACTTGTCCTTGACGTCGCCCAGATTCATGCGCTCGCCCACGGCGAGGCGGATCGCCTCGATGCGGGCCTTCAGCTCCGTATTGCCATCAAGGCTCTCGCGATCCTCATAGCCGGTGATCCCGACATCGGCTGCCTTCATGACGACGCAGGGCATGCCGTTGTCGATGAGGGTGACCCGCACCCCATTCACCTCGTCAAAGGCATTGCCGGTGGGCAACAACGCACCGCAGGATGAGCCGGCGGTATCGCGAAACTCCAGCGGCACCGGGGCATGGGTGCCCGGCACGCCGTCGATCTTCGCGTTGCCAGCATAACTGACCTTGCCGCCGGGCGTCTGGACCGTGGCGACAGCGATCTGGCCGGTATTCTCCATGAAGATGGAGACGCGGGTCTCGCCATCCTGCGCGGCGACAAGGCCGCGCTCAATGGCAAAGGGGCCGATGCCGGCGAGGATATTGCCGCAATTCTGCGCATCGGTGACGATCGCCTGATCGACGAACACCTGGAGGAACAGATAGTCGACGTCACAGCCCTCATGCTGCGACTTCCTGACCACGGCGACCTTGCTGGTCAGTGGATCGGCCCCGCCCATGCCGTCGATCTGGCGCGGATCGGGCGACCCCATCACACCGAGCAGGAAGGCATCGCGCGCGGCGGTGTCGGCCGGCAGATCCTCGGCGAGGAAATAGCCGCCCTTGGACGTGCCGCCGCGCATCCACATGCAGCGCGCGGACTTAGACATATTTCAGCCCTTCCTTCTCCAGCCGCTCGCGCATCTTGTACATATCGAGCCCGAGCACGCCGCTCGCGAGTTTTTCGCGCTTGTCGCCCTCGTTTGCCTCGCGGGCGCGAGCAGCTTCCAGCACCTTGGCGGCGTTGGCGCGCGGAACGACGCAAACGCCGTCGTCATCCGCCACGATCACGTCGCCCGGATTGACCGCCGCATTGGCGCAGACCACCGGTACGTTGACGCTGCCGAGCGTATTCTTGACCGTGCCCTGCGCGTAAATCGCCTTGGACCAGACGGGGAAACCCATCTCGGTCAGATCCCGCACATCGCGCACGCCGGCGTCGATGATGAGGCCGCGGCAGCCGCGCGCCTGCGCGGACGTGGCGAGCAAATCGCCGAAATAGCCATCTTCGCACGGGCTGGTCGGCGCCAGCACCATGATGTCGCCCTCCTTGAGCTGCTCGATGGCGACATGGACCATCCAGTTGTCACCCGGGGGGGAGCTGATCGTCACCGCGCTGCCGGCGATGCGCGCCCCACGATAGATGGGACGCATGTAGGAGGCGAGCAGCCCGGTGCGGCCCTGCGCCTCGTGTACGGTCGCCACGCCGCAGGCGGCGAGCCCATCGATCACGTCCTGATCCGCACGCTCGATATTCTGGACGACGACATTGGCCATTGCAGCTCTCCCTAGTTTCCACAGCGCGAAAGGGGACGGCGATGAGGTATCGCGCCCCATTATCACCAATCATAGTGACTCATCCGCGCTCATCCACCCTCGCTCGCGCGCGAGGCAAGCACGATCTTTGCGCCGACCATAAGCTGCTGCTAAGTCCGGCGGATGGAGACACCCCGACAATCGCCCTGGTCGTTCAACCTGCGGCACCTCGCCGCCGTCGCTGCCGTGGTCAATCGCGGCAGCGTCTCGGCGGCCGCCGGCACCATCCACCTCACCCAGCCGGCCGTCACGCAGGCGATCGCACGGGTCGAGGCGCTGCTGGCGGTGCAATTGTTTGAACGGCGGACGGACGGAATGACCGCATTGCCGCCAGCACGGGCCTTGGCCGCGCGGGTCGAGCATGCCCTCGGGCTGATCGGCTCGCGCCGCGTGACAACGGCGCAGATGCGCGCTTTCCTGGCCGTCGCGGACAGCGGCAGCTACGCGGCGGCGGCGGCCCGCACCGGCCTCTCCCAGCCAACGCTGCACCGCGCCCTCGGCGACCTCGCCCTGATCCTGCGACGCACGCTGGTCGAACGGCGCGGGCGCGGCATCGCGCTGACCGAGCCGGGCAAGCGCACCGCCCGCGCCTTCCGCCTCGCCCGCGCCGAACTGGAAGCGGGACTGACCGAGGCGCTAGGCGACGCCAATAGCGGACCGGCGCGCATCACCATCGGCGCCATGCCGCTCTCCCGCGCAAGGGTGCTGCCGATGGCGCTCGCCCGGTTCAACGCCGCACACCCCGATGTCGAGATCGTCATTGCCGAAGGCAGCTATGGCGAACTGGCCGAACCACTGCGCGACGGCAGCATGGACTTCATGATCGGCGCGCTGCGCGAGCCGGCGCCGGCGCCCGATCTGGAGCAGCGCGCGCTGTTCAGCGACCACGCGATCGCACTCGCGCGCGCCGGCCACCCGCTCGCCGCCGGGCTGCCGCGCGACGGCGAGCCAACACTCCCACCGCTGGCCGCCCTCGCCCGCTATCCATGGATCGTCCCATCCTCGGGCGCGCCTTTGCGGGCCGGGTTCGAAGCGATGTTCCAATCCGCAGGACTCGCCCCGCCCATCGTGCCGGTCGAATGCGGATCGGTGATGATCATCCGGGAGATATTGATGCAAACCGATTTCCTCACCCTGCTCTCACCCGATCAGGTGGCGGTGGAGCGCGAGGCAGGTTGGCTCGTCTCGCTCGGCCGCCCGCCGGGGCAGCTCGCCCGCACCATCGGCATCACCACCCGCGCGCAATGGCGACCCGGCCCGGCGCAGGCCGCCTTCATCGCCGAGCTGGACAGGGCCGCGGCCGAACCATTCGCCTCACCTTATACCATGGCGCGGGATCAAATTTGCAGTCCGCTCGCTGGCAGGGCAAAGGCTCGGCTATGAATGAGACAATTGCCCTGATCGGCTTTGGAGAGGCTGGACGAACATTTGCTAATGGCGGCAACTGGCGTGGTTCGGCGCGCGTTTTCGATATCAAGACGCAGGATGCGGCAGACGCTCCAGCGATGCGCGCGGCCTATGCCGAGCATGGCGTCACGGGCTGCGATACGCTGGCGCAAGCGCTGGACGGTGCGACGGTCATCCTCAGCCTCGTGACGGCGGACCAGACCCCCGCGGCGGCGCTGGCGGCGGCCGGCGCTTTCCCGACCGGCGCCTTGTTCTTCGACATGAATTCCGTCTCGCCCGGCGCCAAGCAGCGCAATGCGGCGGCGATCGAAGCGGCGGGCGGGCGCTATGTCGACGTGGCGGTGATGGCGCCTGTGCAGCCGGCGGCGCTCAACGTGCCGCTGCTGGTGAGCGGCCCCCATGCCGAGGCCGGCGCGCAGGCGCTGCGCGCCATCGGTTTCACCAAGGTGACGATCTGCGGCGACCGCATCGGCGCGGCGAGCGCGACCAAGATGGTCCGCTCGGTGATGATCAAGGGCATCGAGGCGCTGACCGCCGAGATGCTGCTCGCCGCGCAAACGGCGGGCGTGACCGAGGCGGTGCTGACCTCGCTCGGTGGCGACTGGCGCGAGCGCGCGGACTATAATCTCGATCGCATGCTGGCCCACGGCCGGCGCCGCGCGGCGGAGATGGAGGAAGTGGTCGCGACGCTGACCGAGCTTGGAATCGAGCCGCTGCTGACGCGCGGCACGGTGGAGCGCCAGCGCGCCCTTGGCGAGATTCTGGCCGGCGATGCGGTGCCGGAGGGCTTTGCGCCCAAGCTGGCGATCCTACGTGAACGCCACCCGGAACTGAAGGACAAAGCGGCAACTGACACTGCCAGCTGAGCGTTTTGGATGAACGATGCCGGCAGGCGATGCCGGCGCGATGAGAGGTGATTGCATGACCCTGATTATCGATTGCCACGGCCACTATACGACGGCCCCCGAACCCCATAACCAGTGGCGCGAGGAGCAGAAGGCCGCGTTCAAGAATGGCGAGAAGGCTCCGGCTTATCCCGACATTTCCGACGACATGATCCGCGAGACGATCGAGAAGAACCAGCTTCGCCTCATCAAGGAACGCGGCGCGGATATGACGATCTTCTCGCCCCGCGCCTCCGCCATGGCGCCCCATGTTGGCGACCAGTCGGTCACCGTGCCATGGGCGCGCGCCTGCAACGACCTGATCGCCCGCGTCGTCGACCTGTTCCCGGAGACGTTCGTCGGGGTCTGCATGCTGCCGCAGTCGCAGGAAGCCGACATGACCAGCTCGATCGCCGAGCTGGAGCGCTGCGTCAACGAGCTGGGCTTCATCGGCTGCAACCTCAATCCGGATGCAAGCGGCGGCTATTTCAAGCAGCCCCCACTCACCGACCGCTACTGGTACCCCTTCTACGAGAAGATGGTGGAACTGGACGTGCCGGCGATGATCCACGTCTCGGGGAGCTGCAACCCATCGCAGCACGCCACCGGCGCTTATTATCTTGCGGCCGACACCATCGCCTTCATGCAGCTCCTCCAGGGCAACCTGTTCAAGGACTTCCCGACGCTGCGTATGATCATCCCGCATGGCGGCGGCGCGGTGCCCTATCACTGGGGTCGCTACCGGGGCCTGGCGGACATGCTCAAGCAGCCGAGCCTCGACGAGCTGCTGATGAACAACGTCTATTTCGACACCTGCGTCTATCACCAGCCGGGCATCAACCTGCTGACCGACGTGATCGAGACCAAGAACATCCTGTTCGGCAGCGAAATGGTGGGCGCGGTACGCGGGATCGATCCCACCACCGGCTTCTATTTCGACGACACCAAGCGTTACATCGACGCACTCGACATCACCGATGAGGCGCGTCACGCCATTTATGAGGGCAATGCGCGTCGCGTCTTCCCGCGGCTCGACGCCAAACTGAAGGAGCGAGGCCTATGAGCGGCCCGAAAGACATTCACGAATATCTCGCCGAATTCGAGGATATTCCCGGCACCCGCGTGTTTACCGCCAAGCGCGCACGCAAGGGCTATTGGCTCAACCAGTTCGCGATGAGCCTGATGAAGGCGGAGAATCGCGAGGCGTTCAAGGCCGACGAGTCCGGCTATCTGGACAAGTGGAACCTGACCCCCGCGCAAAAAGCCGCCGTGCTCGCGCGCGACTATAATGCGATGATCGACGAGGGGGGGAACGTCTACTTCCTCTCCAAGCTGTTCTCCACCGATGGCAAGAGCTTCCAGTATGCGGCCGGTTCGATGACCGGCATGACGCAGGAAGAATATGCCGAAATGATGCTGAAGGGCGGTCGCTCGCCCGAAGGCGTGCGCTCCATCAAGGGAGGCTACTAACATGGCACGCATTACCGCTGGCATCACCTCCAGCCACATTCCCGCGCTCGGCGCCGCGATCCAGACCGGCAAGACCGGCGACGACTATTGGGGCCCGGTGTTCCGCGGCTATCAGTGGGCGAGGGACTGGATCGCCAAGCCCGAGAACATGCCCGACGTCGTGATCCTGGTCTATAACGACCATGCCTCGGCGTTCGACATGAACATCATCCCGACCTTCGCCATCGGTTGCGCCGAAAGTTTCAAGCCGGCCGACGAAGGCTGGGGCCCGCGCCCGGTGCCCGACGTGATCGGCCACCCGGATCTCGCCTGGCACATAGCCCAGAGCCTGATCCTCGACGAGTTCGACATGACCATCATGAACCAGATGGATGTCGACCACGGCTGCACAGTGCCGCTCTCGATGCTCTTCGGCGAGCCGGACGCCTGGCCTTGCAAGGTCATTCCGCTGCCAGTCAACGTCGTCACCTATCCGCCGCCCTCCGGCAACCGCTGCTGGATGCTCGGCGAGGCGATCAAGCGCGCCGTGGAGAGCTTCGAGGAAGATCTCAACGTGCAGATCTGGGGCACCGGCGGCATGAGCCACCAGCTCCAGGGTCCGCGCGCCGGCCTCATCAACGAGCAGTTCGACACGGCGTTCATGAACGACATCACCGCCAACCCCCAGCGCCTCCGCCAGATGCCGCACATCGAGTATCTGCGCGAAGCCGGCTCTGAAGGGATCGAGCTGGTGATGTGGCTCATCATGCGCGGCGCGCTGGGCGAGAAGGCGAAGGAGCTGCACCGCTTCTACCACATCCCCGCCTCCAATACCGCGCTCGGCCAGTTGGTGCTCGAACCGGCGTAAGCCTGGAAACCCTCTCTCCCAAGGGAGAGAGGATCGGGAGGGGAAGTCGGTCGATCGCTTCGCGCTCGCCCCTTCCTCTCCTCCGCTGCCCCCTCTCCCCAGCCCTCCCTCCCTTCCAAGGGAGCGAGGGAGAAAGAAAGGACCAGATATGAGAATTGCCCTCGCAGGCGCCGGCGCATTCGGCGAAAAGCATCTCGACGGCCTCAAGAATATCGACGGCGTCGAGATCGTCTCCATCATCAGCCGCAAGGCCGAGCAGGCCGCGCAGGTCGCCGAGAAGTACGGCGCGAAGCACAGCGGCACGGACCTCAGCGAAGCGCTCGCGCGCGACGATGTCGACGCCGTGATCCTCTGCACCCCGACGCAGATGCACGCCGAGCAGGCCATCGCCTGCATGAATGCCGGCAAGCATGTGCAGGTGGAGATCCCGCTGGCGGATAGCTGGGCGGACGCGGAAGCGGTCGCCAAGAAGCAGCAGGAGACGGGCCTCGTCTGCATGGTCGGCCACACCCGCCGCTTCAACCCGAGCCACCAGTATATCCACAACAAGATCACTGCCGGCGAGCTCGCCATCCAGCAGATGGACGTGCAGACCTATTTCTTCCGTCGGAAGAACATGAACGCCAAGGGCGAACCGCGCTCGTGGACGGACCATCTGCTCTGGCACCACGCCGCGCACACGGTGGACCTGTTCGCCTATCAGGCCGGCAAGATCGTCAAGGCCAATGCGGTCGAGGGGCCGATCCATCCCGAGCTGGGCATCGCGATGGATATGTCCATCCAGCTCAAGAGCGAGACCGGCGCGATTTGCACCCTCTCCCTCTCGTTCAACAATGACGGGCCACTGGGGACCTTCTTCCGCTACATCTGCGACAACGGCACCTGGATCGCGCGCTACGACGATCTGCTGACCGGCAAGGAAGAACCGGTCGACCTGACTGGCATCACCGTCTCCAATAACGGCATCGAGTTGCAGGACCGCGAGTTCATCGCCGCGATCCGCGAGGGCCGCGAGCCGAACAGCTCGGTCCACAAGGTGCTCGACTGCTACCGCGTGCTCGGCGAGCTGGAAACCCAGCTCAAGGGCTGATCCTGGCCCAGCCGGACGATTAACGAAAGGCCTTGCCGGAACGCCCGGCAAGGCCTTTTTTTGTTACGAATATAGGCTGGTGGATAGCGTCGCTTCTACGCTTTCGGGCCGCGTCCTCCAGCCACGTGAATTTTGTCGGCTGTGTCGAAGAACAACGCTTTTTTGTCTTCCAGCGAAAGGCCCTCGGCGCTTTCCAGCGCCATGTGGGTGAGGTCAATCAAACGACCTGCTGTGTTGCCGTAATCGCTACCCCAGATCATCTTCTTACTACCAAAGATCATCGTGGCGTACTGAAGAAAAGCGTCGGGTGGTACGTGCGCCTGCTCCATCTGCTCAACCAGCAGACTGGTGAACTTGTAATAAACATTATCAAGCTTCTGAAGCTCAAAATGCTCCTGATAGAAACCGAACGTTCTGTGTCCTCGGATCGGTTGAGGGAACGCCATATGATCCAGAATGACATTGACGTTAGGATATTTTGCGGCCAGCTCGCCCATTCGGTTGAGAATGGCCGGGCGGTCTTCCACCCGCGTATGCGGCATGAGAACGATCGCTATCCCCAAATTATTCGCGGTTTGCCAAATCTCCGCAGCGTTGTCGCTCAGGAAGGTATGAATAGTCTGGCCCTGTGGTGCAAAACCGCGGAAACGAATGCCGCTGATCTTGTCCTGCTTCGTCATGCGCTCGATGGTAGCAGGGGTCTTTGCATCGTTCTCGTCGAGGATGCAGATGGCCCTCAGGCGATCCGGATATTGCTTGCAGATGTCGACAACATAGCGGTTATCGTTAGAATAAGCGCTGCCATACTGAACTGCTGCACCACGGCTGATATTGCAGGCCTCCCATTCAGGAAAAACGCGCGCAGGAGTCTTGGGATCAGCCGCCACCCGCGCTTTGAGTTCATCGGGACCACGACGATTTGTACGCCCGTCGACGGGGTAATTCTTGAAATCATCTGTATAAAAATGGCCATGCGTGTCGTAGATCTTGAAATTCGTCATGATGTGCGCGCGCGAAAAGCGCGGCATTGCGGAGACTGCTGCCGCGCCTAGCGCGGTGCCAATGAAGGTGCGACGTTTGAGCATGATTGTCCTCGCCTAGAATAAGCATACTGGAAGCGTATGTGTGCGACCGTACCGGGCCCGACGATCAGTCGATCGAGAAGATGGTGCTCTGAATGTGGCGGACACCCCCGTTTACCTGAATGGGATCGTCCTTGCTGTTGAACCAGTAAATCGTGCCGACCCGCCCGTCATCAGTTAGCCAGGCATTGGGGTAACCCAGATCCCAACTGCCGCCGTCATCGCGAATGATCAACTCCGGCCCCCAGGTCGCGCCATCGTCATCACTGACCTTGCAACGGATGCCAGCCGGCATCAGGCGGTAACCATAGACCGCGACAACGCGTCCATCGGGCATCACCACAAGACTGGCGGGTGCCCCGAAATCGTTGAGTCGCGACAGGAAGTTCCAGGAAGTGCCGCCATCGTCGCTGGCATAAATCTCCGTCCACATCACACCCATGGGATTGCGCTGGCAACGCAGACTGCACAAGATGCGGCCGCTCTGCAGCATCCATGCGCGCGGATAGAACCAGCGATGGGCGCCGAAACGCAGCGTTGTCGATCGGTCACCGCTGTCGGCCGCGCCTTTGGGATCACTGAGATCCGTAATCATGGCCATGAAATGGAAATCGGTGCCGCCTGGTGGGCAGGCAAAAACCAGGGGATGGCGATTCCAGCCTTCCGGGCCGGATTCGATGAGCCAGAGCATGGCAGTCCCGTCAGGCCGCACAAGGAAACTGTTCATGCCCGAGTGGTTCGGCAGGCCATCGAGCGGCACCATAAAAGTCGGACTCCAGGTCCGTCCACGATCGCGCGAGACACGCATCGTGGCCTGCGACTTCGCCCCGCCAAAGAGACCCCGCGACCCATTGCTCACGATAACATTGGGATCGAGATAGTTGATCGGCCCGAGATCGGAAAGTTCCTTGGCGTTTGCCCAGCCGGGATCGACCTTGCTCATCGCGTTGACTTCCGGCCCGGACCAGGTCCGACCATAATCCTTGGATCGGAACGTCAATTGACGCCCCAAATTGCGGGGAATTTTGTCCTGATCAACGGAGTCCGGCGAAGAATAATCGCTGGGAACCGAGAAGACGGATTGGATCAACTCCCCGTCCTTCATGTCCCAGAAACCGATGACGTACGTCCATCCAGTATACCAGTTCTTGTCGTAAAAGATCACCTTATGCTCGGCCTTCGTGATCTTTCGGGGCGGCTCATAGCGCCTGATGCTGCCGATCGCTCCAGCGGCTTGCGCGACACCTGGCACCAACATGGTTCCAAGCGCTGAGCCACTCACAAGCGCCGCACGGCGCGTCATATTCAGATCGCCCTGCTCGGCGGACCCATCATCCGTCATGCGTCCTCTCCCTCTGTGCCCGCCGGTTCAATGTGCGCGCACTTGCTTTTGAAAACTGATTAGATTTTGACTAGGAAATACAGTCGTATCAATCCGCCGACTGAACGATTTCGCGGACCGGAAAAATCCGCCTCCGAGATAGCAGCCCCACCCTGTTCGCGCTTCTGGAGCAGGCCGCAGCTGGCTAATTAAGATTGGCCTTGAGCAATGTCAGGATCGCTTGGAAAGCGCGCTCAGCCTCCACTGGATCATACGTTCTGCCCGCCGGATCGGCCCAGCCATGATCGGCATCCCGAACCTCCACAGTCCCCGACAAACCGGCATCTGCGATCACCCTGCGGAGTTCGATGATATCTTCCGGTTCGCGCGCGGCATCGTCCCGCGCGAGAGCCACATAATAAGCCGCTTTGGTTTGGGGGACCAACAAATGCGGACTGTTGGGCCGGGGGGTGGCGACAGCCAGGCCATATATGCTCGCTACGGCGCCGATCCGCTCGGGTAGTGCCGCGGCAGCGCGAAAGGCATAGCTTGCCCCGAGGTCATAACCGACGGCCGCGACTTTCTTGCTCGCATCAGACCGGCGGTGCGCATCGAGAAACGCAACATATGCGGTCGTGTCGCGAGCAATCCCCTCGTCGGTCGCTTCATTGCGATATTGCGTCAACCTGGCGCGCACCTCCGGATCGCGCGCGTTAATCGGCTCGTCACTTGGCCGCACGCTGCGATAAAAGCTGTTGGGCACGAGGACGACGAAACCTTCGGCCGCCAGCCTATGGGCAATAGTGCGATAAAGCGTCCTCAATCCCGCGATGTCGGGCCACAACAAAACAGAGGGCCATTTCCCATCGGCCGACGGAAAAGCAAGCGCAGCTTCGGCAGATCCGTCAGGCGTGCTCACGACAACCTGCTCCTCGACCACCTCCAATGCAGACTGCGCCGGGGCCGCGACGGTGAAGCAAGCCAGCAGTGTCAAGACCGTTGTACGGACGGCACGGTTCAGTTCGTTCATATCGTCACTCCACCGAGAAAATGCTGCGGCAAATATGGCGAACGCCCCCATTGGCCTGCACCTTGTCGTCCTTGCTGTTGAAGTAATAGAGGACGCCGACCTTGCCATCGTCGGTCACCCAGGCGTTCGGGTAGCCGACATCCCAGCTTCCACCATCATCCCGTATGATTAATTCCCGCCCCCAGGTGCGCCCGCCGTCCTCACTCACGGTCGCACGAATTCCGGCAGGCATCAGGCGGTAACCGTAAACCATCACCAATCGTCCGTCGGGAAGGCGAACGAGGCTGCCCGGGGCGCCAAAATCGTTTGCGCGCGAGAGGAAATTCCAGGTTCTCCCCCCGTCTTCGCTCTCATACACTTCGGTCCACATAATCCCTCGAGGATCGCGCTGGGCGCGCAATACGCACAGGATGCGGCCATCAGGGAGAAGTGTTCCGCGAGGGTAGAACCAGCGGTGACCACGGAAACGGAGGGTGCCGGTATAATTGCCATCAGCTTCGCCTTTAGGATCCACCTTGGGCGTCACGAAGGACAGAAAGTGAAACTCGGTCCCATCTGGCGGCAACGCATAGACTAGCGGATGGCGGTTCTGCCCCTGTTCATCGACCTCCATGAGAAAGAGGAGGACCGTTCCATCCGGTCGCACGAGAACGGATTCCCGCCCTGCGAGCGAGTTGAGACCATCCAACGGAAGATCGAAAGGTGGGCTCCAACTGTGCCCCCGGTCGCGCGAAACGCGAATGAAACTACGGGCCTGAGGCGAAGCGAATGTACCCCGGGTATTGTTTTCCAAGAGAACGTTCGGAGCGCGAAAATCGATTGCCCCAAGATCGGCGAGCGTCTTGGCATTCTCGCTGCCTTTCGCCAGCCTGTTGTACATGTTGATGGTCGGATTAGCGCCGTCCCACGTGCGTCCATAATCTTTGGAGCGGACCGCGACCATCTTACTCGAGCCGCCACTCCCAACATTATCGTGACTGACCGCTTCCGCGCTGGAATAGTTCGCTTTCACCGAGGTGAAGTTCTGGAGAAGTTCTCCCCCGCCCATGTCCCAGAAACCCATTGTATGGGGCCAACTGCAGAACTCATCTTCGCGCCGGTAGACGACCTGATGGTCGACATCCACGAGACGAACCGGCTCAGGATAAGCCTTGATGATCGTCGGGGATGTACGCCCCCATGCGACAGAGGGTAGCAGGGCGACACCCGTCAATACGGCGGAGGAAATCAGATCCCGCCGTGTCAGAGGAGGGACAGCCGACGCCACAGCATGCGATAGTTCTTCCGTCCGGTCTCCCATTGATCCGCCCCTCTGCCGGTTTCTCACATCGTGGTATGTTGAAATGGCTCCTCACCCCCGGCAATCTCCGAAGCAGCCGATTCCGCACCGCGGAACTGCACCGAAGCGCCCCCCCAAAAAAAAGCCCTCCACCGAAGTGAAGGGCAAGGGGTGGAGTGCGGTGTGGCGAGGGGCACACCGAGCCCCCCACCCCAACCCTCAGAAACGCTTCTTGAAGCTTACATATACTTCGCGTGGTGCAGACGGCTGCCCGAGGTTAGCCGAACTGCCGTTCTCGATACGAAGGAACCTATTCCGGTAGTAAAATTTGTTGAAGAGGTTCGTTGCACCGACCGCGATGTCGAAGTCATATGCGAGATTGTGATAAGTGATGCGGCCGTTGAACGTCGAAACCGACGGCTGATCATATTGCGGCTTGGTGGCGGGGCCATTGGTTGGCCCGACGAAGAACCAATCCAGACGCGGCGTGAACGAACCACCCAGCGCCTCGGCCTCGATCCGGTATTGAATCCCGCCGCTGGCGGTCCAGGACGAAGTCCGGTTCGATCGGATAGCCGCCGGTGTAGGGTTGGGCCCTAGCTTGGAATCGGACACCCAGCGGGTGAAGCCCATCGAACCCGTGATCCGGAGGTTGTCGATCGGTTCCGCCTCGACCTCGGCTTCCAGACCCTTGAGCACCCCGCCTCTCACATAGGAGAAGGTCCTCGTAACGCAGTTCACGCCGACTCCCGCTGCTGGATTGCGCGGACCATCAACAGCAGCATCGTAAGTGCGGCAGTTAGTGAAGGCATTTGCATAGGATGTGCCCTGAGGTCCGTCGGGTATGACGGTCCGGTTGCCGGCAACGAACCCCTTGAGGTCAGGCGTAAGCTGCGCCTCCTGACCGCCAAAACTCCCTGGACGCTCTGTAAAGGTCATGTAGAAGGCCGCAGCATTCAGCCGCAAACGCCGATCGAACAGCTCCGATTTGATACCAAATTCGTAGCTGATCAGCGCCTCGCCAGGGGTTTGTCCTTCCTGCCCGGGCTGGGTGGGTCGCACGTTGAAACCGGGCAAGCGATAGCCTGAACCAGCTGCCGCATAAACCATAAGGTCATCCGTGGGCTTATAGTCGAAGCCGATTTTCCAATCCCACCGTTTCGTGGCGATCATGATATTAAAGATCGTGCTAGCGCCACCGACCTGGAAGGTCGTTTGCCCCGGAGGCGTGCCGTCACCCAGGCTGTTGAAATCAACACCCTTCCTGTCGTCGGAATAGCGCCCGCCGAGCGTAACATTCAGGTTGTCCAGAACATGCACGACCGCGTTGGCATAAGCCGCCCATGAGCGCGGCTCATAGGTATCGTCCTGGAAGCGTTGAGTTCCAGCCTGCACACCTTGTGGGTGACCAATATGCTTAGCGGAACCATCATAGTAGAAGAGGCCGCCGACCCAATCGAGCAGGTCATGCCGTCCGGTCAGGCGCAATTCGCCTGTCCAGTGCTGCTCATCATAAGAGTGATAGATATAGTTGTCGGCCAGCGGCGTGCCGTCGGATGCCGCCCCAAAATGCATATCCATCTTACGAATACCGGCAATGGCAGTGAAGTCGACGTCATCCGTGAGGCCAATGACCACCTTGCCCTGCACACCGCGGTTCTGGAGTGAAACATTCTGGCCGTAACATCTGCCGCCACGGAAAATCGAGCCGTTATAATAGGTGTTGCCCGGAATGCTGTGCCCCGCAGGGAATGGGTCGCAGAAATTGTCGTAGGTTTGGTAAGGTTGGGTTTGGAAACGTTCATCCCAACGGAACGGGTGTCCGGGAATAGAAAACTGATCAAAGGCGGTGATGAAGTTTCGGTTAGCCATCGCCTCGTTGACCGTGCCGTCCGGCTGACGACCGTAGGTCAGCAGATAGTCGGTCTCGAAGATATGTTCGGCAGCGCTCTCGTCGTTCTGGTCCATATAGTCCGCGCTGAGAGACACCTTGATGTTGGGAGCAGGCTCCCAATAAATAGATCCGCGCACTGCGCGCGTATCTTCGCCACCGAGATGCCCCAAAACACAATTCTTTGGCTCATTTCCAGGGCTCCAAGTCGTCGCCGGGCTGAGGAACGGGAATTTTCCGGCCAGTTCAGGTGTTCCGTTCTTGAACATCTGGCAGCTGAAGTCGAGTACTTGCTGATATCCGTCGCGCTTCTTCGACAAAAACGACCCGCCGATCGCCAACGTATCAGTCAGCGGGACGCTGAAGCTCGCCCGCACGTCACGCCGCTGGTAACTGCCCACTGTTAGATCAAGAGAGGCACGCGCCTCAGAAAGGCTAGGCTCCCGACTGACCATGCTCACTGCGCCGCCGATCGAGTTGCGGCCAAACAACGTGCCTTGCGGACCGCGCAACACCTCAACCCGCTCCAGATCGAGCAGATCGAACTGCGCCCCGAACAGGAAAGGATAGTAAATGTCGTCGATGTAATAAGCCACCGCCGCTTCGCCCGAGAATTGGGGATCGCCCTGCCCCAGCCCGCGGAGGAATGTGGTGACGGCGGGACCGTAGACCCCCTGCGCTTTTTCAAAGCGCGCGTTGGGGATGATCTTGCCAAGTTCTGCCGTGGTCGTCAGGCCGCGATCTTCCAGCATTTGCGATGTGACCGCCGTGATCGAAATCGGCGTATCCTGTACATTCGTCGCGACCTTGGTAGCCGTTACGACGATGTCCTCGATCCCGCTTCTCCCTTCCGCGGGAGCTTCCTGGGCGACCGCAGCGCCCGAGGCCCCCAAGAATAACAAAAGACTCAAAGCTTTTGCACTGGACGTGACACAGAATGTGTGGCGCCCCCTCCGACAGAAATGCCCCTTCTCCATCCTCATGATATTCTCCCTGCTATTATGTCCTCCGCGTGCAGTTCCACACGGAAGGCCCTCCCACAAAATTGACAAATCAAATGCTTGCGCAGCAGCGACTAAGGCACTGCAACAACGACGTTATTTATGCCAGACCCTCCGGCATAGGATACTCATCCGCGTTTGCGACGAGGCCCTCGCGTTTGGAGAAATCCACGCGCGGCGGAGCAAATACGTCGATGAGACGGCCCGGGTCGGTACCGATGTTGCGGCTCGTGTGGATGACGTTGGGCGGGATGACGAGCACCGAGGGGCTATCCATCTCGACCGCTTCATCCTCGCGCCAGGCGGCCATGTCCTTCGTCCACGGATAACGCAGATGGTGGATGTAGCTGCCGCCGATCGCCAGCGAGCCTTGCTCGAAATCGGTGTGTGAATGCGGGGTGAGCGCCGACGTATCTCGCGGTACATTGCGCGGCGTCATCACGTTGACCATCAGATTGGTCGAGCGGAACACACGCATGTTGGTGCCTTCGCGCACATGGTCGGCCAGGCGATAGGTCCGCAGCTTGAAGCCGCCGACCGGATCGGGCCAGGGCACCAGCGGCGCGACGTCGTCAGGCCGGGGCGTGTAATCCCGCGCGTTGCCGGCGCGCGCCGCGAGATCCTCCGCACGGTGGGAAAAGATGCGGACGATCGCACCATCGCCCGCAAGCGTAACGCTGCTGGCGCCCGGCGGGACGATGGCGAGGCTGTCCGGCTCGACGGTGATGGTCTCGTCCCCGGCGGTCACGTTGACGCCCACCTGATGCGTGATGATCATATACTCATCGGGATTGTCGGCTCGGGAGAGCACGGCGCCGGCAGCGCCCTCGCTCACCACGGTGACGAAATTCGCGCCACGGGCAATCCAGGTTTTCGCGCCGGGATCGACATCCGTCAGCGGTGTTTCCCGATGATGCCAGCAGCCCGATGCCGGCCGTGTAGAAACGGTCATGATGATAGCCTTTCCGTACTCAACGCGCGGGCGGCGCCGTCCACGACGGCACGGGCGCCCCGACGCAGCATGGATTGATCCGAGCCGACGACGAACCAGTTGACGCCCTCGCGAGCGAAATGCCCCGCTTCTTCAGCCGAACCGACGAACATGCCGACGCGTTTGCTGGCCGTCAGGCCCGCCTCGATAATGCGGCGCGTGGCGGCTAAGACACGGGGCGCGCCGATATCGGTCTCGCCCAGCGACAGCGAGAGATCCGCCCGGCCGATGAACAACCCGTCGACGCCGTCCAACGCCGCAATGGTGGCGGCGTTCTCCACGCCCTCGGCGCTTTCGATCTGGCAGAGCAGCAACGCCTCATCACCCTTGATCAGCGTCGCTGCCCGACCAATTGCGCCATAAGAGGCGAACCGGGGCGAACTGGAATAGCCGCGATGGCCCACGCCGAAACGCGCTGCGTCGACAATCGATCGCGCCTGCTCCAGCGTATCTACATGCGGCACGACGAGCCCGGCGGCGCCGACATCGAGCGCATTGAGCACCGTAGAGGCCCCATGATCCGGAACCCGCACCAGCACGGGGAGACCCGCCGCGCGGCCGGCCATCACCATCAGGTCTATCTCGCCCCGCCCAAAAGGCGCATGCTCGGCATCGACCACGGCAAAATCGAGGCCACTCGTTCCGAGAAGCTCAATGACCTGCGGCGAGCACGTCTTGACGAAGGTGCCAAGCTGGATCGTCACTGATCGATCCCCAGCAGGCGTGCGGCATTCCCGCCGACCAGACGGCGAATGGTCTCGTCGTCATAGCCCAGGCTCATGCACAGGCGGATCACCGAGCGGAAGCCAGAGACGGGCGTGGGATTCTCGATCTGGCCGAGATCGGACCCCAGAATCGTCTGGTGCGTGCCGCCCGCCTCGATCATCGCGTGGAGGTCTTCGGCCGTCCACTTCTTGAAACGCGATTCATCGATGAACATGCAGAGCGAATGTTCAAGAAAGGCGCCGCCTTGGGCGAGCTCGGTAATGTCGGCCAAGGTTGCGTCGATCGTATAGGTCGGATGCTGCACCACACGGCGCCTGACGCCCCGCTTCTCCGCCTCCTCGAACAGCGGCCAGATCTCCGAGATATGCAGGTGTCCGGCCGATAGCACCGCGTCGAACTCCGCGATTTGATCGAGGATTTCCTTGACGACATCCTTGAGCTTGCCGTCCTCATCCACCACGGTGAGCATCTTGGCGGGTCTCATCGGCATCCGCGTCTTGAGGAGATGCTTGGCGCGATTGTGCCGGATATGGTTCGCTGCCGAAAAGGTGGGCATCCACACGAAGCGCGCGCCGAGCTTCAAACCGTGATCGACCGCATATGGGTTGAGACCTCCGCTCGTATCATTGAGCGGCACGCCCGACAGAAGCCGGATGTTGAGGTGGCTGTAATGCGCGCTCAGCAGCTCGGTTACGGGTGTGACCGAGTAGAAATGATCCTTGAACAGCAGGGCGGACATGCCCGCTCCCGACGCTTCCTCCATCGCCTCGATATGATCCAGCGTGCGCGGCATGACAGACGGACCGCTGTGGCAGTGCATGTCGACTGCGCCGCGCAACAGGGCTTCAACGCGCTGCTCGATATCGGAATGCGCGGCATTATCCGCTGCGGGGGTATCCATACAAATCTCCTAAAGCCGTCCCACTTGTGACAAACGGGGCGGCTTTAGGTGAAGCGAGCAATCGGCGCTTTCCGCGGTTCGGACAGTTCCGCGTGCCGGAAAGACGCGCCTCACGATTTGAAATAGGGTGGCCGAGCGCGACATGGTCGCCGCCACACAATGGCAAACGAGGCTTGGGGCGGAGACGGAATGCCGAGCGGCAAGACAATCATTTCCTGCGCGGTTACGGGCAACCTTGTACGGCCGGACCAGCATCCCGGCTTGCCCGTAACCCCCGAGCAGATTGCCCGCGCGGCAATCGACGCCGGCAAGGCTGGAGCCGCGATGGCGCATATTCATGTGCGTGAGCCGGACACCGGCCGGCCATCGATGCGGATCGACCTATTCCGGGAGGTCGTGGATCGGATCCGGGATTCGGGCTCCGATATCCTCATCAACCTCACTACGGGCGAAGGCGGTCGCTTTGCCCCTTCGGACGAGGACCCACGCGTCGCCGGGCCGGGGACGACGTTACTCCATCCGCTCAAGCGCATCGAGCACGTGGTCGCACTGAAACCCGACCTGTGCTCGCTCGACTTCAACACGATGAACTCCGGCCCACATATTGTCGTGAACACGCCGGCGAACGTCCGCAAGATGGCTGCGGCCATTACCGAGGCGGGGGTCAAGCCGGAGCTCGAGGTGTTCGATTCCGGCGACATCCATATGGCCGCCGACATGATTGCCGAGGGACTGCTGCCGGGCCGCCCCTTCTTCCAGATCGTTACCGGCGTGAAATATGGCTGCGCCTCGACGCCCGAGACGATCGCCTACCTGAAATCAATCCTCCCGACCGGCGCCGCATGGTCGGCCTTCGGCATCGGCCGCCAGGAATTTCCGGTGTTGGCGATCGCGAAATGTCTGGGCGGCCATGTCCGCGTAGGCATGGAGGACAATATCTACATTCGGCGCGGAGAACTGGTGCGTGACAACGCGCAGTTGGTCGAGAAGGCGGTCGCATTGCTGGACATGCTCGGCGCCGAACCGGCCAGCCCGGCCGAAGCCCGCGCCATCCTGGAGATCTGACGTGCTGAGCGCGCACGACATCACGAGCCTGGTCGAGCGGCTCAACACTGCCGCTCGCACCGGCACGGCGATGCGTGCCCCCACGGCGCTCCATCCCGGCCTGACGCTAGCCGACGCCTATGCGGTGCAGGAGAGCTGGACTGAGCGGCATTGTGCGGCGGGGCGCAGACGGATCGGCTACAAGCTCGGTCTCACGACGCCAGCAGCACAAAAGGGACTCGGCATCGATCGCCCCATTTACGGCGTGTTGTTCGAGGACATGCGCATCGCCGATGGAGGCACACTCGCGCTGAAAGGCCTGATCGCGCCTCGCGCGGAACCCGAACTGGCCTTTGTCATGAAGACCGCCCTTGCAGGCGAATGCTCGGCGCAGGAAGCATTGGCGGCGATCGACTATGCGGCCCCCGCGATGGAGATCATCGACAACCGCGTTCTCGCCCGCGATCCCGATACAGGCCATGACCGCCGCGCACTGGACATCATCGCGGACGGCGGCGGCACCTGCGCCTTCGTGGTGGGAACGGCCCGGTTCGATCCGCGCGCGCTCGATCTGGCCAAGATCGAGACGCGGTTCACCGCAGGGTCGACAGGGGGAACGGGCCTGTTCTCCAACGTTTTCGGCAGCCCGGAGAACGCTCTGATCCACCTTGCGCGGGAACTTGCCGCGCGCGGTGGTTCGCTCCAACCGGGCGACACGGTGCTGACGGGGTCGCCGCTGAAGCCCGCAGCCCTCGCTTCCGGAGACACGGTTACCGCCGACTTCGGCTCCTTGGGCGCAATCAGCCTATCAATCGCATAGCACACGGCACCGCCGAGGCGGTGGGAGGGGGACGAGGGATGAAAGCCAACATGCTGACTGCCTGCGCTATGGGGTGGCTCGCAAGCCTGATGCTGGCACTGCCTGCCCAATCGGCTGTGGCACGCGATACCGCAGCCGGCGTCAGCCGCCCCTACCGGATCGGCATCATCACATATGCCACCCTCGGCCTGGAACGCACCGTCAAGCGCGAACTGGACCGGCTCGGCCTGCGCGAAGGGGTCGATGTGATCTATGAAGCGCGGGAGGGCCGGCGCGACATGAAGGCAACCGAGCGCGGGGCGGTGGAACTCGTCGCCTGGCAACCGGACCTCATCATCTCGTTGATGACCAACGCGCATGTGGCCGTGCAGGAGGCCACGAAGGATAGCCGCACGCCGGTGGTCTTCTGGTCCGCCGACCCCTACGAGACGGGGATCATCAAGAGCTACCGCAAGCCCGGCACCAACTTCACTGGCTTCACCAACGAGCCTTATCTCCAGGATGTGGAGCTGCGCCTGCTCAAGATGGCGATCCCCAACCTCACTTGCGTGGGCCACCTTTACAATCACACATATCCTCCCGCAGCCGGGACGGTGCGCAATCTGGTGGATGCGGCCGCGCGCATAGGCGTGCAGATAACGCTCAACGAAGTGCTCTACGAAGAAGAGATCGAACCGCAGATCGCCGCAATCGCAGCACGGGGCTGTGGTGGATTCGTGGTCGGCCCGCACGAACTGCTCAACCGCAACGGCGCCAAAATCGGCCAGCTTGCGCTCAAGTACCGGCTCGCTGCCGTCAGCATCCAGACGTCCGTGACGGACGGAGGTGGCCTCGCCGCGTTTTCGCCTCCCTTTGAACGTGGCTGGACCGCGATGGCCCAGATGATCGTGCGTATCCTCAAGCATGGCGAAGATCCCGCCAATATGCCGATCGAACGCGGATTCCGTAATCCACTGCGCCTCAACCTCAAGGCCGCGCGTGCCTTGGGCCTGACCCTGCCGCCCGAATTGATCGACGAGGCCGACGAGTTGATCGAGTAGCGGCGTGCTCGCCGAAGGAGAGCGAGAGCAGCAAATTGATAAGCGCCTTCAAAAGAAGGATATTTCGATGAGCGGAATAGTCGCCCACGCCCCTTGCCACCCATAAGCTACGCCCACATGCTGGGCGCCCGAGGACAGAGAGGATTGTCATGACGCTGATCAGCCGCGCGAGCGCACCCGACGAAGAACGGTGGCGCCTCTACAATCGTATTGCATGGCGCATCCTGCCGCTGATCCTCGCCGGATATACCATTGCCACCATCGACCGGATGAACGTCGCCTTCGCCAAGCTACAGATGGGCGATGATCTGGGCCTCAGCGCTACGATGTACGGCTTCGGCGCCGGCGTATTCTTCATCGGCTACTGCCTGTTTGAGATCCCCAGCAACATGATGCTGCACAAGGTTGGCGCACGCCTGTGGCTGGCGCGGATCATGATCATGTGGGGCCTGCTTTCGGCCGCGACGATGTTCGTCACGACCCCGCTCCAATTCTATGTTATCCGCTTTTTTCTAGGCGTAGCAGAAGCCGGTTTCTATCCGGGAGCGCTGCTGTTCCTGACATATTGGTTCCCGCGCTTCGCCCGCGGGCAGGCTATTTCCATCCTGCTGCTCGGCACCAGCCTGGCTGCAATCCTCGGTGGTCCGCTTGCCGGCACGATCATGGAATTCCTCGACATGGTCGGAGGGCTGCGCGGCTGGCAATGGTTGTTCCTCGTCGAAGGGCTGCCCGCAAGCGTCCTCGGCATCGTGGTGCTGGCGGTGCTGCGCAACCGGCCCGACGACGCGAAATGGCTGACGGCGCGGGAAAAGGAGTTGGTCAACAGCGACCTCGCGGCTGATGGCGACAAGCAGAGCAGCGGGCGAAAGCGCTTCGGCGATGCCTTCCGCAACATCAACATCTGGTGCCTCGTTCTGGCCAACTTCTGCAACCTGTGCACGCTCTATGCGATCCAGTTCTGGCTCCCCACGATCATTCAGGATGTCAGCCAGACCGGCATTTTCGCGACCGGCATGATCGCGGCCGGCCTGGCGGTTGTCCCCATGGCGGTGCTGATCCTGAACGCCCGCCATTCGGACAAGACCGGCGAACGGCGCTGGCACGCCGTCGGCGGCTTCTGCACGTCGTTTGCCGCCCTGATTCTCGCCGGCACCTTCAATGAGACCGCCTTTATCGTGCTGGGGGCGCTGGTCGTGGCTCAATGCGGGGTGCAGGTGGCCGCCACGTCGATCTTCTCACTGCCCGCGACGTTCGTGGCCGGTGCGGCCGCGGCAGCCGGTTTCGCGCTCATCACCACGATCGGCAACTTCGCCGGCTATGCCAGCCCGTTCGTGATCGGCATCCTGAACGACGCCACCGGCAATTTCAGCGCGGCCTTCTTCGGCCTCGCCGCCGTTGCGCTGGCGGGTGCCGCCACGATCCTCTCGATCCCCGCTCTGCGCACGCGATCCACAACGCCATGATCGCACGACGCTCCCTTCTCGGCACCCTCCTGTATTCGGGCGCCGCCATTGTCGCTCCGGGACCACTCGTCGCGACGCCGCCTCCCCTGCGCGATGACGAGCGGATCGGGCGCCTGCTCGCCGGTCTCGATCGGACCGAGAGCCTACGGGCGGTGAAGGCGCTGCAAACCAGCTTCGCTCAATACATCCATCACGGCTTATGGAACGAGATCGGTGCGCTCTTCGCGCCAGACGGCATTCTTGGCTGGGATGGCGCCATGCGGACCGGCCCCTCGGCCATCACCGCCCACCTGCGCGAGACGATGGGAGGTGGCGTGGACGGGCTTCCGTCGGGTGCGGTCCACGCGCAACTGCTGATGTCGCCGGTGATCACGCTGTCGCCATCGGGCGAGCAGGCGCGCGGCCGGTGGCACGAAGTCCGCATGGCGAACGGACCGAAAGCCTGGGCGGCGAGCCTTTTTACGGCAGACTATGCACGCATTGATGGCCGCTGGCGCATCGTTCGCCTCGTCAATCACCCGATCTTCGCCGGGCCGTTCGACACCGGCTGGCGCAATCTGACCGATGACCTGCCGATCATCCCTTATGCCTACACCCCAGCAAGCGCAGGCCGCCCCGCGAGCGAAACCGACGCCGCCCCTCAGCCGCCGGACCGGTTGGACGAAGCCTGGCCCCGCCTTGCCGCCCTCGCGGCGGAAGATGCCGCGCGCAATCTGCAGAATATCCATGGCTATTATCTCGATCGCAAGATGTGGGACGACGTGGCCGACCTGTTCGCCCCGGACGGCGTGCTGGCGATCGAGGGAACAGGCCGCTTCCAGGGACGCGCGGCGATCTTGCGGGCACTGAAGCGTGATGGACCCGCCGGCCTGCGCCATGGCGAATTGAACGACCATCCGCAGTTCAACCTCACAGTGGAGGTCGCGCCGTCCGGCCTGGAGGCGCGCGTGCGTGGGCTCGACCTCGGCATGATCGGCCGCAACGGCGAGCAAGCAGCCTGGACCCTAACCTCCTTCGACAACCGGTTCATCAAGCGCGGCGAGACATGGACGATCGCCGAAATGCGCCTCTACCCGGATGCGCGAGCGGATTACTACGCCGGCTGGAGTGACGGGCCACCAACCGAGCATCGCCGCATGGGCGCCTTCCCCGCCAATCCCGCAAGCGGCGAGCAAACCCTTTATCCCGCGGGGTTAGACCCTGTTCCGCATCCATTTCGCGACAACGTGACGCCTGCGCGGCCGGGTGGCGCTCTAGCGGACGCCGAAACCGCCCTTGCCCGCGCGGCGGCATTCGACGCCATCGAAAACATATCAAGCGCGATCGGCAACTATCTCAACGATTCCAAATGGTATGACCTGAGCCGGCTGTTCACGACCGACGGCTGGCGCAAATCCCCCTCGGCCGGCTATTACCAAGGGCGTGATCGCATCTGGCAAATGCAGGTGACACGAAACGGCCCGATGCGCCGTCCGCGCGCCTTCATCCCGCTCCACCTGCGCATCCAGCCGGTCATCCATGTGGCACAGGACGGCCGCACCGCAAAGCTGCGGACCCGACTGCTCCAGTTCAACAGCGCTCATGCCAGCGAAGGGTCCCTGACCGCCGGTATGTACGAGGATGAGCTCGCCGTGGAAGACGGCGTCTGGCGGTTCACGCTGAACGATATCGATCATGTCTGGCTGACCGAGACCTATGCCAAGGGGTGGGCGCGGCTACCCGAGGGTGCTGGACAAGCGCTGTCCCGCTCGCCCACGGCCCTGCTGCAAAAAATGCCGCCCGACCGCCCGATTCAGGGGCGAGCCCATCCTTCCTTTCCCACCATCGACCGGATGTGGTTCCATTATCGCAATCCGGTTAGTGGCCGGGCGCCGCCCGACTTACTGCCTCGACCAGGCGCTCCTCCGCCCGGTTGAGTGTATAGGCCCGCTGTTCGTGTGGGCACCCGCGCCTGGCCGCCGGATGCCCACAGCGATCGGGTCAAAGCGCCGCGATGTAACCGCCGTCTAAAGCAATCGTCGAGCCGTTGACGAACGCACCCGCTCGCGAGGCGAGGAAGACGCTGAGACCCTCGATATCCTCTGCAGACCCTGGCCGGCCCGCCGGGATATAGGTCGCGACACTCTTCTTAACCGCATCGGACGTGGTGTCCGTCAGGCGTGAGTGGAAGGGGCCGGGCGCAATGGCATTGACGCGAATGTGCTCGGGACCGAAACGCTTGGCCAACGACCGGGTGAGATGATGCACCGCCGCCTTCGAGGCACCGTAAGGATGCGCTTCCCAATTGGGAACGTGCAGGCCCCCGATCGAACCCAGATTGATGATCCGCGCCGGCGCCTCCTCGCTGGCCGCAGCCTTGAGCTGTGGGAGAAGCTGCTGGACCAGGAAGAACATCGCGCGCAGGTTCACACCCATCACCATGTCCCATGCCTCGATGGTCAATTCCTCGACCGAACCACGAGCGTTGGCACCGGCATTGTTCACCAGAATGTCGAGCTTTCCTTCGCGCTCGGCGAAAGACGCCGCTAGCGCCGCCGGGCCATCTTCATGGCCGAGATCGGCTGCAAGACCGTGGCATTCACCCAGTTCGGACAGCTGCGCCGCGAAGTCATCGCTCCGTGCCTGGTCGCGCGATGCGACATAGGTCTTTACACCGCGCCGGACGAAGCCCCGTGCAATCATCAGCCCGATGCCGCTGGTACCTCCCGTGACCAGCGCCACTCTGCCGCTGACATCAAACAAAGGATCGGTCGCCATTTTCTGCCTCCCTGTGCCGGATTTACGACCGGCGCAGTGTTACATCAGCCCCGCAACATCAAACCGAACGCCGGAACTTTTTGCTAGGCGGAATATCGTTCCGATGGATAGTGTATAAGTCGCCGGCTGGGTTAGCGTGGCTTGCAGACGCTGGGGCGTGTGGAGGAGATCATGTTTGAAGAAGCGGCGAGCCACGGAACCTTACTCAAACGGAGCCATACCAAACGAGATTCGATCCGATCCGTAGAGCGGGCCATCGAATTGCTGCAGTCACTCAACCGCCGTCCGATTTCGACCCTGCATGACCTCCATCTCGAAACCGGCCTGCCCAAGCCGTCCATCGTCCGGCTGCTGCGTACGCTCGAGGGCAAGGGCATGGTGGCGCAAAGCTCAAGTTACGGCACATACCAGCTTTTGAGCCATGTGAAGACGTTGAGTTGTGGCTTCCATCACGAGCCTCTCATCATCGAGGTTGCCGATGAGATCATGGTCGAGTTCACCAAGCGCGAGGGCTGGCCACTGGCCCTCGCGCTGTTCGATGTCGACGCCATGATCGTACGGGCGAGCACCATTCCCTATACGTCGCTCTCGCTGCTCCACTCCTCTCTCAACATGCGGCTCCCGATGACCAGTCGAGCGATGGGCCGCTGCTATCTCGCTCACTGCTCGTCCAACGAACGGCGCATTATCTTCGAAATCATCAAGCAGAGCGGCAACGAGGAGGACCGCCGATCACTCGATCGGCACAGCTTCATGGAAATCCTGCGCACGGTCCGCAAACAGGGCTATGCGACCCGCGACCGGACGATCGAACCCCGCTCCTCGACCATGGCCGTTCCGGTCATGGGCAATGGCCGGGTCATCGCATCGCTCGGGCTCACGTGGATCAGCGTCGCGATGACCGAAGCGCGCGCGGCCGAGCTCTACTATCAGAAGCTTGTCGACATTGCGGCGCAGATTTCCGAAGCCCTGGCCGAACGGGTGAAGAAAGGGGGCACGCAACCGTCCACTCCCATCTTCCCCGATCTTCAGCATCGCTATTTGCAGCAAACCCAGCCGTTCCATTAAGGGCCGGGTAGCGCGGCAAGGGCGTCTCGTTCAGGCGTCCGCCCAGTAAAGGCGATACGGGTTGTCCACCAGCAGCTTGCGTTGCAACTCCGCAGTCGGAGCGATGCGCGGGATCATGTCGACGATCGCACCATCGTCTGGAATGGCCTTTTCCATGGTCGGGTGCGGCCAATCAGTTCCCCACAGGCACCGGTCGGGATAGTCCGCGACCAGCGGCTCGACGGAGCGGGCGAAATCGTCCCATGGCGGCCCTTTCGGGTCTTCCAGACGGTCCGGGCAGGTCGCCTTGAACCAGATGTCGTCACGCGAATCCAGCAAACGCCGAAAAGCCTTCATATCCGGCCCATCCGGCCCCTGGGTGACGTCCGGCCGGCCCATATGGTCGATCACGAGCGGCACGGGGATCGCATCGAAAAAGGGCCGCAACTCCTCGAGGATATTGGCCTCGAAATAGACGACCACATGCCACCCGTCGGGCAGGCGACTGGCGACCTCCAGAAACTTGTCCTTCGGTGCGTTCTCCACCAACCGCTTGAGGAAATTGAACCGGATGCCCCTGATCCCGCCATCATGCAGCCGGTGAAGGTCGGCCTCCGAAATGGCGGGGTCCACCACCGCGACCCCGCGCGCGCGCCCTTGCGACGCCGCGATGGCATGAAGGGTCGCGGAATTGTCGGTGCCATGACAGCTTGCCTGAACGATCACATTCCGGCTGAAACCCAGAAAGTCGCGCAGCGCAAACAGCTTGTCCGCCCCTGCATCCTCGGGAAGATATTTGGCCTTGGGGCTGAACGGAAACTGCGCCATCGGCCCGAAGACGTGGCAGTGCGCGTCAACCGCCCCTTCCGGCGGAACGTAACGCGGCTTCGAGGGGTTGGGATTCCAGCTCAATATTCTATCGGACATCTCTATCTCCACGCGCCATCGCAGTGATATTTACCCGATGGCGGTCAATTCAGGCGAACACAACCCACCCACGCGCTCGCTGTGCACCAGACATCGCCGGGCATCCAGCGGGCTAAGTCCTCCCCGACAAAGGGGCGCCGGGTGCTTGCATCGACCAACGGCCTCGCGTCAAGCCGCATGGGTCGCGCAACGCGCGGCATCCGTGATGACGACCCTGACCGTGTTGAAGCAGCAAAACCGAAGCCCCGCCCAACCATGGAACCGCGCCAGCGATGTGTTAACGAAAAAAAACCTTATTAAAGGAATTGAACAAGACGTCGTCATTATGGCTGCGCCCCGTTCAACGGTGGCGCTGGGGGTTGCATCACGCGGCGGAGAGAAAAGGGGTGGCGATCGTGTCGGAAGAGTTGCGTCGAGCCTTGCGGGATTACGCCGCAATCGAACAAACTGTCTCGACAGCAAGTCCTGCGCGATGTGACGCAGCCAAGCGCGCGCTCTTGCGCGATCGCAGGCTCCTCGCCGAGCAGATCGGCCGGCTGGGTCCGCTCATCGACCAGAATGAGATGCTGGCCATGAGTCCAGACGACCAACGCGAAATGAGCCACCTCTTTGCCGCGATGCGTTACGCGCTCGCGCTGCACCAGGCCGATTGGCCGGTCGTGCGCATTGACGAAGATCCGGTCGCTTATCATCAATCCGCGCAGCAGGTGAAGGTCAAATCAGCCGCCTTCTGGCGCTGGTGCCGCGAGCGGCTGAACCTGAAGGCCTGATTGCCCCCATCAAGCACCATCGACACGGTTGACGAACCGGCTCTCTCCAGTGCAACTATCAGTAATAACTAGATAATCATTACGATTCCGCCCCTTGCCAGGGCGGACATGGCCGGTGCTCTGGGAGAAGAATCGCATGCCGATAGGCGCCGTTTTGGCGAACGCTCTGCGCAACTTTGCGATCATTGAGGATGATATCATTACGTTTGGCCGGACGATGGACGCCAGTAAGGCGCTTGCCTTCGTTCGGCGGCGCCGCGAAATGGCGCACGAATTTGCGGTGCTGCGCGACGCCCTCGAACACGAACCGTGGCTGATCCAGCGTCCCGAGCAGATGACTGAAGCGCTACGGTTGCTTTCGGCCTTTCGCGCATCCAGCTCGATCCACCAGGCCGAATGGCCCGCCATTCGGGTCCGCGACGACCCAGCCGCCTTCCGCATCGCCGCGCAAGCCGTGACCACCGCCTCAAATGAATTCTGGCGCTGGGTCGAACGAGAATTGGACTACAGACGCTGAGCAGCGGCCTCGTGCCGGGGCAGCGCTCGAATTGGGTGCGCCCATTTTCACCGCATTGGGATTGTTGCCGCGGCATCTCGCTGGCAGGACAAGGATCCTCTCTCCGCGACCCGGGGGAAGCCTCACCCTCGCCGGTCCGCCCTCCTCCGGTACGATCTTGGGGTTGATTTTTAGGGGACGTGACGGGAGAAGCCCGGGATGACCAAATCAACCCCGCCTCTTCCTACACGCCCCATCGCCGCCACCCCCGTCACGACTGTCAGCCTCGGCTGCATGAACCTCAGCCATGCCTATGATGTCGCGCCACCCGAAGAGGATGGCATCCGGCTGCTGAATGAAGCGCTCGATCTGGGCGTGACACATCTCGACAGCGCCGCGCTCTATGGCAGCGGATCGAACGAGCGGCTGATCGCCAAGGCGGTGGGCCATCGCCGCAAGGACTTCCACCTCGCCAGCAAGTGCGTGCTCGACCTGATCGACGGGCAGCGCGTGCTCGACGGGCGGCCGGAAATCATCGCCGGATCGCTGGAGCGCTCGCTGCAACGGCTCGGCACCGACCACATCGACCTCTATTACATGCACCGGCTGGATCGGAATGTCCCGATAGAGGAGTCCATGGGCGCGTTGGTGCGGGCCAAGGAGGCCGGCAAGATCGGCGCCATCGGTCTCTCCGAAATGTCGGCCGCGAGCATCCGCCGCGCCCATGCGGTGCATCCCATCGCGGCGGTGCAGTCCGAATATTCACCGTGGGTGCGCAACCCGGAAGTAGCGGTGCTCGACGCCTGCCAGGAGCTGGGCATCGCCTTTGTCGCCTTCTCCCCCCTGGCACGCGGGCTGCTCGCCGGCTCGATCACCAAGGCCGAGTTCGTGGCGGGGGACATCCGCGCCAATATGCCGCGCTTCAAGGAACCGAATTTCAGTGCCAACCTCAAGCTGGCCGAGCGGTTCAAGGCGATTGCGGCGGACTTGGGCATCAGCCCGGCGCAATTGAGCCTCGCGTGGGTGCTTGCCCGCGCGCCGAACATCATTGCCATTCCCGGTACGCGCAGCATAGCGCACCTGAAGGACAATCTGGGCGCGGGCGCCGTTACCCTCTCTGCCGAGACGATCGCAGCGGTCGATGCCATCTTCACCCCCGGCGCTGTGCAGGGTCCACGCTATCCGGCGGCCGCTCAGGCGCAGATCGACACCGAACTCCTGCCCGAGGAAAGCGAAACCGCATGAGCACGCCCGAAGCCGCCGGGATGGACGAGGCCACGCGCCGCGCCATCGAGTGGGACTGCACCCGCCTCATCAACCTGTACGCGCTGCGCAACGACGCCGGTGACTGGGACGCCGTTGCCGCGCTCTATGCCGAGGACGGTCTGCTCGCGCGTCCGAGCGCGCCGGACACGCCCATCGTCGGGCGCGAAGCGATCCTCACCGCCTTCAAGGCGCGGCCAGCGCGGGCCGGACGCCATGTCTGCTCCAACATCGTCGTCGACGTGGAAAGCGCGACGCAGGCCAGCGCCTTCTCGGTGATCCTGCTGTTCCAGGGCGAAGCGAGCAATGACGGCGGCCTGCCCGTACGCGACCCCAAGGGGCCGCTGGTCGGGTGGTTCAAGGACCGCTTCGTCAAGACCGCCGAGGGCTGGCGCTTCGCCGAGCGGCGCGGCGGGCTGGATTTCCGGCCATGAGCGGCGAGGCCCCTGCGTTCACCGCCTTCCTCACGCGCCCCTATCGCATCGAGTGGGGCCATTGCGACCCGGCTGGCATCGTCTATGCGCCGCGCTTTCTGGAGATGTTCGGCGAGAGCACAATCATGCTGTTCGAGCAGGCCCTGGGGGTTCGCAAGCGCGACATGCTCAAGACGCAGGGCGTGGTGGGCTTCCCGATGGTCGACGTGTCGGCGCGATTCATGCGGCCAGCGGCTTATGGCGACAATGTCGTGCTGGAGGCGGCGGCGCCGGTCTTTGGCAACAGCAGCTTCACCATCGCCCACCGGCTCCTCAAGGATGGGCACGTCTGCGTGGAAGGCGTCGAGAAGCGGGTGTGGACCGTGGCCGACGCGACGCGGCCCGGCGGCCTGCGTGCCGAGCGGGTGCCCGACGCGATCCGGGCTATGTTCGAACGCCGGGACTGAGCCATGACGGCGCACGCGGCAACCGGCGAGAGTATCGAAGCCCTGATCGGCTATCTCTCCCCGCAGTCCCGCGTGAACCGGTTCTTCTGGGCGCCGGACGGCCGGCTCAGCACCGGCATCATCGCCCCCGAGCGCGTCACCATCCGCAATGCCCGCGCGGCAAACCAGCCGTTCACGCTCGACCGGAACGGCTTCACGCTCGCCCGCTACCCGACAGCGCTGACCGATATTCGCGACCGGGCCGGCATCCGTGCTTTCTACGCCCGCGAAGTGGAAGCGATCGCCAAGGATCTGACCGGGGCCGATCTGGTGGTCTCGATGGGTGCTGAGTTGCGGTCCAGCCTGCCCGATGGCGAGGCGATTCATCCGCCGGCAGCGCGCGTGCATATCGACTATGACGTCAAGACCGCCCATCGCGTCGCCGAGCGCCGCTACCGGCGCGTGAGGCCTGAGGGGCCGCCGCCCGCACGATTCGTGCTGCTCAGCATCTGGCGCTGCTTCTCGCCGCCGCCGCAGGACTGGCCGCTCGCGCTGTGCGACTATCAAAGCTGCAAGGACGACCGCGAGGTGCGCGTCGCCAAGATCGACGTCGAGCAGCTGCCGGTCGGCGATGCACGCTTCGCCACGATCGAGGGTGAAGAGGAGTTGGGCGCGAGCGGCCTGTTCACCTTCAATCCGGCGCACCGCTGGTACTATTATCCTGATATGACGCGCGACGAGATCATCGCTATCAAGTTCCATGACAGCGATGACAATTTGGCCTGCCGCGCGCCACACAGCGCCTTCCACGACGAAGGCCGAGCCAGCGCCGTTCCGCGCGAAAGCATCGAGTTTCGCGTGGCGGTTTTTTTCATCTAAAAATAGGGCTGTCAAAGCCACGAAAGCGCTTTTACGAAAGGCGCTTCATAACGAGATCCATACAAAGAGGGGATTGCATGGAGGGTGTGCAAGGGGATGCGCCGGAGGGCGTGAAACGGCGCAGCGCAGGCTATCAGGCATGGCTCGTCGGCCTGCTGAGCATCAATTTCGGTATCGTGTTCTTCGACCGGCAGGCGCTCAACGTGCTGATGCCGTCGGTGCAGCAGGATCTCTCCCTCACCAACACCCAGATCGGCCTGCTGGCCAGCGCGTTGTCCTTCACATGGGCGCTGGCCGCCTTCGGCATCGGCAAGCTCTCGGATACGATCGGCAACCGCAAGATGTTGCTGATCATCTCGACCGTCGGCTTCTCGCTCTGCTCGTTCATGAGCGGCATCGCGACCAGCTTCCTGTTCATGCTCTCCGCGCGGCTGCTGATGGGAGCGATGGAAGGCGGCATCATGCCGATCAGCCACGCCATGGTGGCGACCGAGGTCGACCCCAAGCATCGCGGACTGGCGCAGGGCATTGCGCAAAATTTCGGCTCCAACCTGCTCGGCTCGTTCCTGGCGCCGGTGCTGCTGGTGTGGTTCGCGCAGGTCTTCGGTTGGCGCGAAGCGTTCTTCCTCGCCGGCGTGCCGGGCATCATCAGCGCGGCCATCATCTGGTTCACGCTCAAGGAGCCGCCCGCCCCGCCCAAGCTCCCCGCCGAGCATGAGGGCGAGAAATATGGCATCATGGATGCGCTCAGGAACCGCAATGTGCTGATCTGCGTGATCCTGGGCGTGCTGATGGTGAGCTATTTCGTCACCTGCCTCACCTTCATGCCGATCTACCTGACCAATGTGCGCGGCTACTCCGCCACGGAGATGAGCTGGCTGATCGGCACGCTGGGCATCTCCGCCACCATCGGCAGCTTCGCCACCTCCGGCCTCTCGGACCTGATCGGGCGGCGGCCGGTGATGATCGCGATGCCGCTGATCGGCGTGATCCTGCCGCTGGGCGCCATGTATTGGGAAGGCTCAGCCTGGGGGCTGGCGCCGATCTTCTTCTTCGGCTGGGGCCTCAACGGTATCTTCCCGCTGTTCATGGCCACCGTCCCCTCCGAGAGCGTCGACCCACGCCATGCGGCGACCGCGCTGGGCCTGACCATGGGATCGGCGGAAATACTCGGCGGCGTGTTCGCGCCCTCCATCGCGGGTGCGGCCGCGGATGCGACCTCGCTTGCCGCACCGCTGTGGATCATGGTGGGTTTGACGATCGTTTCCGGCATCGTCGCCATGTTCCTCACCGAGACCGCGCCTTCACAGCTTCGCAAGCGGCAGGCGGCACCGGCCGCACAGGGCGAGTAAGGCGATGGCTGGGCAGCGACGATCCGGCGGCTACCAGGCGCTGCTGGTCGGCCTGCTGAGCCTCAATTTCGGTATCGTCTTCTTCGACCGGAATGCGCTCAACTTCCTGATGCCGTTCGTCCAGCCGGATTTGCAGCTCAGCAATACGCAGATCGGCTTGCTGGCCAGCGCCCTGTCGCTGACCTGGGCGTTGGCCGCTCTCGGCATCGGCAAGCTCTCGGACACGCTGGGGAGCCGCAAGCGGTTGCTGATCCTCGCCACGCTGGCCTTCTCGCTCTGCTCGGTGATGAGCGGCATCGCCTCGTCCTTCGCCTTCCTGCTCGGCGCGCGGCTGCTGATGGGTGCGGCGGAGGGCGGCATCATGCCGATCAGCCACGCGATGATCGCCAGCGAGGTCGCGCCCGAGCGGCGCGGGTTGGCGCAGGGCATCGCGCAGAATCTCGGCTCCAGCCTGCTCGGCTCGTTCGTCGCGCCAGTGCTGCTGGTCGCCTTCGCCGCTGCGTTCGGCTGGCGATCCGCCTTCTACCTCGCCGCCATTCCGGGCCTCATCAGCGCGCTGCTCATCTGGTGGCTGATCGACGAACCCGCCCCGCCCCCGCGGCCCGGATTCGCCCAAGAAAGCGGCGGTTACGGCACCATCGAGGCGCTCAAGAACCGCAACATCCTCATCTGCGTGATCCTCGGCGTGCTGCTGGTCTCCTATCTGGTGATCTGCTGGGCCTTCATGCCGATCTACCTGACCCAGGTGCGCGGCTATGCGCCGGACACGATGGGCTGGTTGATGGGCACGCTGGGCGTTTCCGCCGCCGTCGCCAGCTTTGTCGTCTCCGGCCTCTCGGACCGGATCGGGCGGCGGCCGGTCATGATTGTCATGCCCTTCGTCGCCGTCATCCTGCCGTTGGCCGCCATTTATTATTCGGGTCCGACTTGGGTGATGGCGATGCTGTTCTTCATCGGCTGGTCGATGAACGGCATCTTCCCGATGTTCATGGCGACGGTCCCGACAGAAAGCGTTGACCCCCACCATGCTGCGACCGCACTCGGCCTGACCATGGGCGTGGCCGAAGTGCTGGGCGGCGTCTTCTCCCCCTCGCTCGCCGGCATGGCAGCCGACGCGACCGACCTCTCCGCGCCGCTGTGGATCATGCTGGGACTGACTGTGCTCTCCGGCCTCGTCGCGATGGGACTGAAGGAAACTGCGCCATCGCAGGTGAGCAGGCAAGCGGCTGACCTAAAGATCAGCACAAAACCCTAAAAGCGCGCGCGATGCCATGCCGCATCGCGCTATCATTGGATGGCTTTAGCGAACTCTATTAGCTCTTATTTCGATACGATACCCGATGTGCGCTGATCACCCCACCTCGGTGCCGACCAACCGACAGCGATTGCAAGGCACCGGCAGGAGAGATGGCTCGCCATTCTCCTGCCTGCCAACCAGCGCCATTGCGCGCTGGCTGTCCATCTTGCGTCAGATCCGCGCCGCCGCGATGTCCGCGCCTTCGCGCAGTACGGCGAGCTTCTTCCACGCCACGGCCGGGTCGATCTTGCCGTAACCGGCGAAGGTGCCGAACCCGCAATCCGTACTCGCGATTACCCGCTCTGGCCCGACGATGGCCGCGAAGCGCTCGATACGCTGAGCAATCAACTCTGGATGCTCAACATAGTTGGAGCAGCTGTCGATGAGGCCCGGCGCGAGAACGAGGTCGTCCGGAAGCTTCGCGTCGCGCCACACCGTCCACTCATGCTCATGCCGTGGATTGGCGCTTTCGAACAGCACGGTGCCGGGCCGTGCACTCAGGATGGCGGGCAGCACCTTGGCAAGATCGATATCGCAATCGTGCGGGCCCTCGTAATTGCCCCAGCAGACGTGCATGCGCAGCCGGTCGCGCGGCAGGCCCTCGGTGGCGGCGTTGAGCGCCTCGACATTGGCGTGGGCGATCTTGACGAACTCTTCGTCGCTCACATCCTGATAGCCAGTATGGCGGGACATGGCGAGATCGGGACAATCCAGCTGGAGGTCGAAGCCGGCGGCGATAATCGCCTCATATTCCGGCCGCATCGCGGTGACGAGATCGGCCAGATAGGCCTCGTGGCTGGGATAATAGGCGTTCGGCTGAAAGGCAGTGATGAGGCCCGGTGAGGCCGCGTTCATGAAGCCGCGAACCCCCTGCCCCTTGCGCTCCAGCGCGCTTTTGAAGCGGCGTATATCCTCATGGGCCGGCTCCAGATTCCTGAGCTTGACCGGCGCGATGCAAGAGGCGCGGGTGAACTCCTGATCACCCATGATCGCGGCCAGCTTCTTGCGCAGGTCCGGCAGCGGAGCGAGATCGCGCGCGGGCTTACGTTCGGTATGGCCGCCGAAACCCTCCAACCGCTCGATAATGTAGGTCGAGTAGCCGACCTTCCCCAACTCGCCGTCCGACACGATGGAGACGCCGGCGGCAACCTGCCGCTCGACAGCCTCGTCGACCGCCGCCTGCACGACCCGGTCGAATTCGGTCGCGTCATAGGGCTCCCCATGGTCGCGCGCGAGGAGCAGCGGGGTCAATTCCGGCCCGCGCGGTAGGCTTCCGACATGGGTGGTGGCGATGGTCGGCATGAAGGTGCGTCTCCTCGGACGATGTGATGATTACGACTCGTATAGTAAGCGCGCTTCCAGAAGCAGAGTGGCGAAAAAAGGTTTATTGAACCCAACTATTTCATTACATGAAAAGATAGAAACCAACCTATGCGTGTTACTTACTAGACACAGCCCCTCGTGCTAGAAGCAACAATAGTCGGCGCGTGCCTTTGAGCGACATACAAATTGCGCCGACACTTGGAGGGAGAGAGACATGCGCGTGAATCACGCCCTATCAACGTGCGTTTTTTCGTTAGCGGTCACATTGGCCGCGCCGGCCTGGGCACAGGACGATACTGCACCACAGGACAGCACCACTGCTCAAACGGCAGATCCTAACGACATCGTCGTGACTGCACAGTTCCGCGAGACGCGACTGCAGGACACGCCAATCGCCATCACCGCTGTCAACGCCGCCCTGCTTGAGCAGCGCGGGCAGACGGACATTTCCCAGGTGGCAGCGCAGGCGCCGAACGTGACGCTCAAGCCGCAGCCACAGAATGGCGGCGCGGGCCTGATCGCGTTCATCCGCGGCGTCGGCCAGGTCGACTTCAACTATGCGCTCGATCCGGGCGTGGGCATCTATATCGACGACGTCTATATCCCGACGCTGTCCAGCTCGATGCTCGACCTGATGGACCTCGAGCGCATCGAGATCCTGCGCGGCCCACAGGGCACGCTGGCCGGCAAGAACTCCATCGGCGGCGCCATCAAGCTGTTCTCGGTGAAACCCGACGGCTCGGGCAAGGGCTCGCTATCGGTCGGTTACGGCGCCTATAACAAGCTCGACATCCGCGGCATGGCCGATTTCGCGCTGACCAATAACCTGTTCGTCCGCGTATCCGGTGTCGCCAAGAGCAGCGATGGCTATGTCGACATCCTCGATTATGGCCTGAGCCACCCCAACTCGAACGTGCTGCCGACGAATTCACGCGGCGGCGACGCCAAGGTGGGGACGCAGGGTGGTCAGTCCTACGTCGCCGGTCGCCTTGCGCTGCGCTGGCAGCCGACCGACACGCTGGAGATCAACCTCTCCGGTGACTATACGTCGGACCACTCGGAGCCGGCGCCTACGGTCGTGCTGGCGGCCGGTCTGGCAGGGCCATCCTCGACGAATCCGCACCCGTTCGATCCACGGATCCCGTCTCCCGCGACCAACGCGGATGGCGGCGCCTGGCTGAAGGGCAAGGACGGCACCGCAGTCCCGCTCGACTGCCACTTCGTCCCCTATGGCCAATATGGCTGCGATACGCTCAACGCCTCCCAATTCGGCGTCGACCGGCGCTATCTGAGCTATGCCACCTTCCAGGACGGCATGGACCCAACCTCACAGGCGCCTTACAAGCCTTATACGGCCCTGCAGAACCAGGACTTCAAAGGCTGGGGCGTGCATGGCAACGTCTCGCTCGACCTGAGCGACACGCTGCAATTGGTCTGGATCAGCTCCTACCGGAAATATGAAACCCGCTGGGGCCAGGATCAGGACGCGACGCCATTCCCGGTGGCGCAGCTCGACAACAAGATGAACCACCATGCCTGGAGCCAGGAAGTCCGCCTGAACGGCAGCCTGTTCGACAAGATGCTCGAATATACGCTGGGCGGTTTCTACTTCGATCAGAACGGCAAATATACCGCACGGGTCGACCTGAACTATGCCGGCATCGACTTCGTCCACGGACCGGATACGACGCCGTCGACATCCAAGGCCCTCTTTGCCAACGGCACCTTCCATGTCACGCCGGCGTGGACCATCTCGGGCGGTGTCCGCTATTCCAAGGACAAAAAGACCTACACCTATTTCCGGCGCAATCCGGACCTAACCATTCCGTTCGGCAACTGGACGCCGGCGGACCTGCCCGCCCTACCGATCTGCGAGTTCTTCCAGGGTGCGCCGACACATGGCCCGACCGGCATAGGCAACACGCCGAACTGCCTGCTCTCCGGCCTCTATAACCTGTCCGATACCTTCAAGGGCGACCGTTGGGATTGGCGCATCTCGACCGACTACCGCATCTCCGATGCGCTGATGGTCTATGCGTCGGCCTCGACCGGTTACAAGGGCGGCGGCGTTAACCCGCGTCCGTTCTTTGGCCCCTCGGCTGGCGACTGCAACGATCCGACGTATGTCGCCCCTGCACCGTGCAACCAGCTCGGCAGCTTCAAGCCGGAGACGCTCACCACCTATGAGTTCGGCTTCAAGTCCGACTTCCTGGATCGGCGTTTCCGCTTGAACGGCGCGGTGTTCTTCAATAAATACAATGACATCATTCTGCAGCTCACCGCCTGCCCATCAACGCCGTGCCTCAAGCCGGCCAACGTCGGCAAGGCGGATGTGAAGGGCTTCGAGCTGGAGACGACGATCCGTCCGGTCGACGGCTTCACCCTCGAAGGCTCGATGAGCTATATTGACTTCAAATATAAGACCACCGGCACATCAGGCATTCCGCTCTCGGCGGTTACGCCCTACACGCCGAAGTGGACCTACAGCATCGGTGCCCAATATGACTACGAGATGGACCCGGGCACGGTGTCGCTGCGCCTCGATGGATCCTACCAGTCCAAGATCTTCACCGAAACGTCAAACTCGATCTGGAGCCGCATCGACTCCTACTTCCTGGCCAATGCCCGCCTGAGCTTCACCACGGCGGAGAAGGACTGGCGCGTTGCATTGGAGGTCCAGAACCTCTTCAACAAATATTATTTCCTCTCGAAGAGCGACGTCACCAACTCGCTCGGTGAGAACACTGGTGTGCCGGGTCTGCCCCGCACCTGGATGGTCTCCGTCAAGCGCAACTTCTGATCCGCGCAACCATTTGGAAGAAAGGGGCCGGCCATTCCGGCCCCTTTTTCGTGGGCAGTTCCGTTTGCGTTTACAATCCCGCCACCGGGCGAAACGCACCCAATTCTTTCTGATGGACCGGCCGGCTTTATGGTACGGATGCGCTTGATTCGCGGGCGCGGGCCGTGCTTTTCTAGCATGGTAGGTTTTTCCGCCGGGCTCAGCTTCCGGGTCCCCGGCGTTCGCAACACAGTCAGGATTGCCCATGCTCATCAAACGGCTCGACCACGTCAACATTCGAACGCGCGACCTTCCGACGGTCGTCGCCTTTTATCGCGATATCCTGCTGCTGGAGGAGCGCGACCCGCCATCCAACCTCGACAAGACGATGGTGCGCTGGATGTACGACCACAAGGACGACCCGATCGTGCACATCAGCACGCCCGGCGCGCTCTCCGAGCATGGCCAGTCTGACAATATCACCGGCACCACTGGCGGGCTCGACCATGTCGCCTTCCAGTGCGTTGGCTTCGAGCCGCTCATCGAGCGCCTCAAGCAGCACGGCATTCCCTGGCGCGAGAACCGCGTCGAGGTCATCAAGATGACGCAGGTGTTCCTGCACGACCCGACCGGGGTGCAGATCGAGCTCAACGTGTTCGACGACTGACAGCGACAAGACCGGTTGACGGGCGGCCAACGCCCGCACCACGCCACCGCAGTTCATGGAGAGAGATGATGAACAAGCCTGAAGGCAAGATGACCGCCCCGCCCTCGCAAGAGCGCAAGATCGTCAAGGTTCCCGAGCTTTTCCCGGATCTTATCGCCAAGCATGCGATGCCCGGCCGGTTCGTGGATATTGCCGAGAAGGACAGCCCATGGGTACCGTTCGGCGAGAATGCGGCGATCAAGCACCTGCTGTTCGATACGCGCCACAATATCTACTCGAACATATTGTGGATGAAGGGCCCCAGCGTGGTCGGCACCCACAAGCACCGCGGCTATGTGGTGATGATGTGCCTGGAGGGCAGCGTCCATTATCTCGAATATGACTGGCTCGCGACGCCCGGCTGCTTCATCTACGAAACCCCCGGCGAGGCGCATACGCTGGTGACCGACCATCCCGAGGGCTGCAAGCTGTTCGGCTGGATGCAGGGACCCAATGAATTCTACGACAGCGACGGCAACTTCATCATGACCGCCGATGTCTGGTGGTTCATGGACCATTATGAGAGCTACTGCCGCGAGCACGGCATCCCGCTCAACCCGCAGCTCTACCTCTGAAGGCCGCCGCCGCGCGCCGGTCGGTACCGCCGGCGCATCCGCGCTTCACCTGTTTCGAAAGGACCCGCTTCCCATGAGCCAGACGCCCAAGGCCCTTGAACAGTTCGACATTGCCGGCCGCAGCGCCATCGTCACCGGCGGTGCCTCCGGCATCGGCCTCGCTTATGCCGAGACGATGGCGGAAGGCGGCGCGCAGGTGACGCTTACCGACGTGGACGGCGAAGCCGCGGAGCGCGAGGCGGCGCGACTACGCGGGCTCGGCTATGAGGTGCGCGCAGCCCAGCTCGACGTGAGCGACCGCGCGCGCACCACGCAGGTATTCGACGAACATTGGGCGGCCTATGGTGGGCTGGACATCGCCTTCGCCAATGCCGGGATCGGCACCGGCCCCGGCTTCTGGGATCCGAACGGCCACCGCGCGGAGGGCGGGCAGGTGGACACCTACGACCCGGCCTGGTGGGACAAGATCATCGCCATCAACCTCACCGGCGCCTACAACACGATGCGCGAGGCGGTGCGGCTGATGAAGAAGCCGGGACGCAGGAACGGGCGCACCGGCGGCTCGATCATCGCCACATCATCCAACGCGGCGATGGTGTGCGAGGCGATCGTGCCGATGCCTTACATGCCGGCCAAGGCGGGCGTTTCCCACATGGTGCGACACCTCGCCTTCGAGTTGGCAGAGTATCATATCCGCGTGAACGCCATCCTGCCCGGCCCGTTCGTCACCAACATCAACAACGGCTCGCTCAAGAACCCGGTGGTGCGCGAGGCCTGGGACAAGTCGACGCCGATGGGCCGCATCGCCGAGACCTATCAGCTCAAGCCGCTCGCGCTCTACCTCGCCTCCGACGCCTCCAGCTACGTCACTGGCAGCCAGATGCTGATCGACGGAGGCATGGCGCTCGGCAAGTTCAAGTAAGCGCGCCCCTTATGCCCCTCGCTCTGTCACGCGGACCGGTCTTGCAGGACGGCTGCGGAAAGCACGAGCCGGGGGCACTGCAGCGCACCGGGCTTGCCGCCCGCGGGCCGTGCGCGCACCATGCCGATCCATCCACCCGCGCGACCGGCGGGGCCCCAACCCGCTTGCCTTTCGTGATCTTTCATTGAACCGGAGATTGACCAATGACCACCCCCGCCCAAGCCGCCATCTGCTATGGTGCAGAGCAGCCCTTCGCCATCGAGACCGTCACACTGGACACGCCACGCGCCGATGAGATCCTCGTGCGCATCCACGCCTGCGGGATCTGCCATACCGACATGGCCGCGCGCGACCGGCAGTTGCCGACGCCGCTGCCGATGGTGCTGGGTCATGAAGGCGCTGGCGTGGTCGAGGCAGTGGGCACTGATGTCACCCATGTGAAGCCGGGCGACCGCGTCATCATGAGCTTCAACAGTTGCGGCCACTGTCCGAGCTGCGACATCGACAAGCCGACCTACTGCTACAATTTCGTTCCCGAAAACTGGATCGGCACCCGTCCCGACGGCAGCCCCACGACCCTTCAGGACGACAAGCCGGTCAACGCCAATTTCTTCGGCCAGTCGTCATTCGCCACCCACGCGCTGGCTCACGCCCGAAATGTGGTGAAAATACCGGAAAGCGCGGACGCTGTGCCGTTCAGCACGCTGGCGCCGCTCGGCTGCGGGCTGATGACCGGTTCGGGCGCGGTGCTGCGGAGCATGGAAGTGCGGGCAGGCATGCCCATCGCAATCTTCGGCACCGGCGCGGTGGGCATGGCAGCGGTGATGGCGGCCAAGATCGCGGGTGCCAACCCGATCATCGCGGTAGACGTGCATGACAGCCGCCTCGACCTGGCCCGCGAGTTGGGCGCGACGCACACCATCAACGGCCGCAGCGAGGATGCCTTTGCCAAGATCAGGGAACTGTGCCCGCAGGGTATCACCTACGCCTTCGACACGACGGGCATCAACACGCTGATCCAGCAGGCGTTCGACCTGCTCGCACCGCTTGGCACGCTCGGTATCGTCGGGGCCTCCGCGCCGACTGATGACCTCACCTTCAACGAGAGCAGCTTCATGGGCGGCGGCAAACGGGTGATCGGGATCCTCGGCGGCGATTCAGACCTGTTCGGTTTCCTGCCTGAGCTGGTGGAACACCACCTCGCCGGCCGCTTCCCGCACGACCGGCTAATCAAGACCTTTCCGTTCGACGCGATCAACGAGGCCTTCCACGCCGGCGAGAGCGGCGCCGTGGTGAAGCCGGTGCTCGTCATGGCCGACTGACCGGACTGACGAACCACGCCTCAGACTGAAAAAGGACTTCGAATAATGCGCGCCGCCGTCATGCAAGGGCTGCACAAACCCCTCCTGGTCGAAACGCTGCCCGACCCGACGCCGGGCGATGGCGAACTGGTCGTTAAGGTCGGCCGCTGCGGCATTTGCGGGTCGGACCTGCACATGACCGAAGACGCTGGCTACGGCCGCGGCGCGGGCGATGTGCTGGGGCATGAGTTTGCCGGGGAGATCGTGGCGATCGGCAAAGGCGTGGAGGGCTACCGCACCGGCGACCTGGTCTCGGTCAGCCCGCTCCAGAGCTGTGGCCATTGCGACGCCTGCCTTGCCGGCGAGGTGGCATGGTGCGCGCATTTCGGCCTGCAGATGGGTGGCTACGCGGACTATGCCCTCACCCGCCCCAACCAGTGCGTGAAGCTACCGCAGGCGTTGAGCCTCGCGGACGGCGCCATCGTCGAACCGCTGGCGGTGGCACGACACGGCGTCTCGCTCTCTGGCATCCGGCCGGGCGACAAGGTGCTGGTGCTGGGTGCCGGCCCGATCGGGCTGGCAGTCGCCTTCTGGGCGCGGCGAGCCGGTGCAGGGCGCGTCGTCCTCCAGGACATTGCCGACTATCAGCGCGAGCGGGCGCTGGAGATGGGCGCTCATGCCTTCGTGGTCGACCGCGAGGACCCGGCCGGTGCCTCGACCAGCGCGCTGGGCGGTCTCGCCGATATCGTGTTCGAGTGCGTCGGCGTGCCGGGGCTGATCGCCCAGGCGGTGGGGCAAGTCCGCGCACGCGGCACCATTGTGCTGCTCGGCCTGTGCAACCAGCCGGACACGTTCAACAGCTTCGCCATGCTTTCCAAGGAAATCCGCCTTATTACTTCCGCCTTCTTCACGCGCGGGGAATATGAGGCCTCTTTGGACGCGCTGGAACGCGGCGCCGCCGAGCCGCGCGCGCTCATCACGCAGACGATCAGCCTCGCCGAGACCCCGGACGTGTTCGAGAGCCTCAAGCGCCGCACCCACCAGTGCAAGGTCATGATCGCACCGGGAGGTTGAGGACGCGGATGCCGAAGCGGAAGGGTGCCGAGTGAGCTTTGGACTCCCGCTTCGTGCTTTCAAAATCGAGAACCGTTCGCTCGACCGCCACGGAGAAACAGCGCCAGAAACTGACGGATTTCTCGCTCCGGCAGATCCGATCGTGCAGATTTGTCACAGAGTCAGCACGTCTTCCACCACGTGACACGCGCCCCCCTTCGCATATGTGATGATATCGGATAGGCCCCCCATGACAGAATGTTTCATGGCACGGGGAGCAGACCTATGACAGCGCGGGGCCTCGCGGTGGAAAAGCCACAACGGATCGAAGGCCCGACAGTGCGTGACGCCGTCATGGCCCTCCTCCGCGACCTCGGCATGACCACGCTGTTCGGCAACCCCGGCTCGACCGAACTGCCGCTGTTCCGCGACATGCCGCAAGACTTCCAATATGTGCTCGGCCTGCAGGAGAGCGTCGTCGTCGGCATGGCGGACGGCTTCGCACAAATGAGCGGCAATGCCGCCTTTGTGAACCTGCATTCGTCGGCCGGAACCGGCCACGCGCTGGGCAATATCTTCACCGCCTTCCGCAACCAGACGCCGCTGGTCATTACGGCGGGGCAGCAGGCGCGCTCCATCTTCCCCTACGACCCGTTCCTCTATGCCGAGCGGGCGACCGAGTTCCCGCAGCCCTTCGTCAAGTGGACCTGCGAGCCGGCACGCGCGGAGGATGTGCCGCTCGCCATTCTGCGCGCCTATCACATGGCGATGCAGGCGCCGCGCGGCCCCGTGTTCGTCTCGGTGCCGATCGATGACTGGGACCGCCCGTGCCAGCCGATCACCGCATCCACCGTCGCGCAAGACACGTTCGCTGCCCCTGCCGCGCTGGCCCAGGCGGCCGAGGCGCTCAACAAGGCAAAGTCCCCGGTGATCGTCGGCGGAGCGGGCGTAGGGCGCGAGAATGCCCGCGCAGCGCTGCAAACGCTGGCCGAAGCCCATCAAGCGCCGGTGTGGGTTGCCCCGATGGCGGCGCGCGCGGTGTTCCCGGAGGATCACGGGCTGTTCGCCGGTTTTCTGCCCGCTTCACGCGAAGCCATCGTCGATATGCTGGCGGGCCATGATCTGATCCTGGTGCTGGGCGCGCCGGTGTTCACCTATCATGTCGAAGGGTTCGGCCCCTATGTGCCCGAAGGCGCGTCACTCATCCAGATCGTCGACGACCCCGCCGCTGCTGCGCGCACGCCGGTCGGCACCGCCATCGTCGGCAATGTCGCGGACGCGATCGCGCGCCTGAGCGAGGCGGCCCGGCCAATTGCGCGCACCGCACCTTCCTTGCCACCGCCGCAAGCCGAGCCGGCCAGCGACGGGTCCGCCATCACCGATGGCCTCCTGATGCAGCGGCTCGACGCGCTGCGCCCCAAGGGGATCATCATCAGCGAGGAAGCGCCGAGCACGCGCGGCCCGCTCCATGACTATTTCCCGATCCGGCTAGAGGACGAGTTCACGGCTACGGCAAGTGGCGGCCTCGGCTTTGCGCTGCCCGCCGCCGTGGGCGCGGCCCTGGCACAACCCGATCGCACGGTGTTCTGCCTGCTCGGCGACGGCTCCTCCATGTATTCGATCCAGGGCTTGTGGACGGCGACCGATCTTAACCTCGACGTCAAATTCCTGATCGTCAACAATGGCGGTTATGCCGCCCTCGATCAGTTCGGGGCTTTGTTCGATATCAAAGTCGTAGGCAGCAAATTGCCGCATATCGATTTCGTGAAGCTTGCCGAGAGCATGGGGATGCCCGGCCAGCGGATCACACAGGTGGCGGAGCTAGACGACGCCATCACGCAGCTCTTCTCCGGGAAGGGGCCCCGGCTGCTGGAAGTTGTTGTCCAGCACTAAGGCTTTTCTCCGGCTGTAAGACCCGATCGACGCCATCGGTCCCGATGGCGTCGACCAAGAACATAATGGAGACGTTTCATGTTAAAGACTTCCTTGATGGTGCCAGCACTGTTGCTGGCGTCGACCAGCGCGTTTGCGCAAGTCGCGAGCCAACCAGCCGCCGGTGCCAATGACGGCGACATCGCCGACATCATCGTCACCGCGCAGAAGCGCGAGCAGTCGCTGCAGGACGTAAGTGCAGCCGTTAGCGCCGTCAGCTCCGACCGCCTCGCCGCCGCACAGGTGAACAACATCGCCGACCTGCAGACCATCGTACCGTCGGTGAACTTCGGCAGCGACTTCAACCAGGCCAAGATCTTCATCCGTGGCGTGGGTGCCAACACGTCCACCAGCGGCAGCTCCACCGGCGTTGCCCTGCACGTCGATGGCGCCTATGTGGCGCGTGCTGAAGCGCAACTCACCTCGTTGTTCGACCTGGAGCGCGTCGAAGTTCTGCGCGGCCCGCAAGGCTCGCTCTACGGTCGCAATGCGGTCGGCGGCTCGGTCAACCTCATCACCGCCAAGCCGACCCGTGATTTCGGCGGCTATGCGCGGCTAACCTATGGCAATTACAACCAACTCACCTCCGAACTGGCGATCAGCGGGCCGATCACCGAGAACATCCTGTTCCGCGTCGCTGGCAAGATGGAGAACCGTGACGGCTTCGGCGTCAATCCGGTAAGCGGAGCGGACGTGGACGACCTGAAGCGCCGCATGGCGCGCGCGCAGGTACAGTTCAACTTTACCGACGACGTCAGCCTGCTGCTCTCCGGCGAGTATTTCCGCCAGGACGACAGCTCGGGCGCGGTGCATTATCTGCGCGATTCCTTCCCCGGCGTCCCCCGCCTCGCCTCCCTTGGCGGCGGTGGCTACGCCGCGAAGCCACGCGATCTGGCCAGTGAAATCCAGCCGGGCACCGATACAAAGTCCTACAGCTTCACCGGCACGTTCCGCGCGCAGCTGTCCGACACGGTGACTCTCACCAACATCGCCAACTACCGCAATTTCAAGACCTCGCTGTTTCAGGATCTTGATCTTTCGGCGGTTGTCGATGCCTTCCCGCTGAACGGTCAGCCGACCACCATCCACGAGCGGCGGATCGATAGCGAGCAGGTTAGCAACGAGCTGCAGCTCAATTACTCCTCCGATTTCGTCAATGTCGTCGTGGGTGGCTATTATTTCCACGAGCGGCAGCGGCCGATCGACAATGTTGGCTATCAGCGCCGCAACGGCCTGGCGGGCAATCTCGACGTGCTGGAGCGCGACGCCGGCCTGCTGGCGGCCAAGGGCATGACACTCGCTGACGTGTATGAACTGTGCGGCTATGGCCCCGGCACCACGACCTCGGGCGACCTCATCGCACCCAAGCGGGTGTGCACCAAGTCCAACCTGGGCGACACCGCTTATGCGCTGTTCGGACAGGCCAATATCGACTTCGGCCTGGTCTCGGACAGTCTCGCCGGTGTGAGCCTGAAGCTGGGAGGCCGCTACAGCCACGAGAAGGTGACGACCGAGAATCCTTCGGTCATCGTGCGCTATGCCGGGCCGAGCTTCACGCCCGCCACGGCGCTGCCGACGCTGGTCTTCAACGCCGCGGACAGCCACAACGAGCGCTCGTTCAACGACTTCACGCCGGAAATCGGCCTTCAGTATCAGCCGAACCGTGACCTGTTGTTCTATTACACCTATTCGGAAGGCTTCAAGGCGGGCTCGGGCGAGAATGCCTCGAACAGCCGCACGATTGTCGATCCGGAGACGATCAAGAACCACGAAGCCGGCATCAAGGCGAGCTTTGGCCGCGTGCTGACGGTGAACCTGGCGGGTTACACCTATACGCTCGACGGCCTGCAGCTGAACAAGACGATCGCGGGCGGGCCGACCGGCTACACCACGATCTTCCAGAACGCGGCCAAGACCCGTGCCAAGGGTATCGAAGCCGACGTGCTGCTGCGCCCCGCGCCCGGTCTGCGCATCAGCGGTGCACTTTCCTACACCGACGCGCACTTCGTCGACTATCTCACGCTTGATCCGCTGAACCCGGCCAACATCGCCGGTGGCACGCCCTATAACGCGGTGACCAACCCGGACCCGACGGCGTTTGGCGCGCCGAGCGGCGGCAATATCCAGCTTGCCGGCAACGATACGCGTAACAGCCCGCGCTGGGCGTGGAACCTCCATGGCGAGTATGACATCCGCTCGTCCGTGGGCCTGTTCACGCCGAGCATCGACATCTCGTACAAGAGCCGCACCTACTTCAGCGAGTATGAGCGGGCTATCGAGAGCAGCCGGGCCTACACGATGGTGGACGCGTCGCTCGCCTACGAGACGGACGACGGCCGCATCCGGGCGCAAATCTGGGCGAAGAACCTGTTCGACGTGTTCCGTCCGGGCAGCACCTTCGCGCTGGCCACTGGCCGCCTGCTCGGCGTGACATGGCTGCCGCCGCGCACCTATGGCGCGACGATCGGCTACAAGTTCTAACGATATGAGACTTCGGGCGGCTGCGCGTGCGGCCGCCCGGATTCCCCTTAACTGGCCGATGCGAGCGCATTTTACGCCTGCCCCCTCGCCGCACGAGCGACTCCACCGGGCGACACCGCCGCCCGTACTCCGAGCGTAATGCAATTTGCCCGTGGCGGCATTGCATTGCGGCCCTTAGATGGGCCAGATGCCGGGCGGCAAGCCCAAGAGCGAGAGAGACGATCCATGGCCAAGACCTTCATCACCTGCGCCATCACCGGCGCATCACCGATGCCCAAGCATCCCAATTTCCCGTTCCGCCCCGAGCATGTCGCGCAGGAAGCGCTGGACGCGGCCGAGGCGGGCGCTTCGATCATCCACGTCCACGTGCGCAATGGCGAGGACGGCACCCCCAGCCAGGACCTGGAGGATTACCGCAAGGTCGTGAACCTCATTCGCGCCAAGAACACCGAGGTGATCCTCAACGTCACCACCGGCCCCGGCTGCATGTGGTTCCCCAAGAGCGCCGAGGAACCCGGGCTGCCCGATATGGACAAGACCCTGATGTTCACGGCCGAGCGCCGCATCGAGCATATCCTCGATTTGAAGCCGGACATGTGCACGCTCGACATCTGCACCATGAACCTGTGGGGCGGCATCGCGATGAACCTGGAGATGATCGTCGGCAAGATGGGCACAATGCTTCAGGACGCCGGCGTGCTGACCGAGATCGAATGCTTCGAAGCAGGTGATTTCGTTTTTGCCGACGACCTGATGGCCAAGGGCATGATCCCGAAGAATGCGCCCTTCACCTTCGTGCTCGGCACCAAATACGGTCTGCCCGCCACGCCCGAGACGATGATGTACGCCAAGAACCAGATCCCGCGCGGCGCACATTTCACCGGCTTCGGCATCTCGCGCCATAGCTTCCCGATGGCGGCGCAGTCGGTGCTGCTCGGCGGCCATGTCCGCGTTGGCTTTGAGGACACCATTTATCTGCGCAAAGGGCAGCTCGCCAACAACAATGCCGAGCTGGTCGAATGGGGCGCCGACATCGTCAACAAGCTGGGCGGCGAGGTTGCGACTGCGGGCGAAACCCGCGAAATGCTCGGCCTCGCGAACTGACAGGAACGGCAGCGGTGGAGCGATGGTGACGGTGCGCAAGGCGGAATCCTCGTCGGTCAAGTCGGCGACGCGAACGCTGGACATCTTGGAGTTCGTCGTCGGCAGCCGTCGTCCGGTGAGCGCGGCAGAGATTGCTGCGGCGCTCGCTATTCCGGTGAGCAGCCTCTCCTACCTGCTCGCCACACTGATCGAACGCGGCTATCTGACGCGCAACGGCCGATCGCATCTGCCGGGCCCGGCGCTGGCTCGCCTCCACCCGGACGAGACGGTGGGTGCGCTCAGCGACCGGGTCTATCCGGTGGTGCGCTCGGTCTCGCTCCAGTTGAACGAGACGGTCTCCTTCTTCGTGCGCCACGGCTTCGAGATGGAGGCGATCGCCGGCGAGGTGGCCCCGCAGGCGCTGCGCTACACCATCGAAGTCGGCCGGCTGGTGCCGCTGCACGCCTTCGCGGCGGGCAAGGCCATTCTGGCGACGTTCAGCGAGGCGGAACTGGCGGACTATTTCGCTGCGGGCGGGCGCGACGTCTTCACAGAGTCCACGCTGACCAGCGAGGCAGCCCTGCGCGCGGAACTGGCCGACATTGCGCGCACCGGCATCGCGCGCACAGCGGAGGAATATACACCCGGCATCATCGGTATCGGCCACGCGGTCTGGCGGGACGGTGCCTCGCTCGGTGCGATCAGCGTCGCCATCCCCGCCGCACGAACCAGCCCGGCGCTGGAGGCGCGCGCGATGGACCTGCTCCGGCGCGCGGCAGACGTGCTGGGCAGCGGTTGATGGCCGCCAACCTGCTCGCGCCGCTGCCCGATGCGCACCAGGCGGAAGTTTTCACTGCGCTGCTGGAGCGCCCCGGCGTGCGGATCGAGCGGATTGTCTCGCAGGGGCAGGTAACGCCGGAGGATGCGCCCTACGACCAGCCCCATGACGAATGGGTGCTGCTGCTCGCCGGGGCCGCACGGCTGTGGCTGGACGGCTCGGGCGAGCTGGCGCTGGCACCCGGCGATGCGCTGCTCATCCCCGCCCACGTCCGCCATCGCGTGACATGGACGCAGGCCGAGCCGCCGACCGTGTGGCTGGCGGTCCATCTGGAAAGCACCTGACAATGGCCGAGATCATCAATCTGCGCATGGCACGCAAGGCCCGGGCCCGCGCCGAGGCCGAACGCACCGCCGCGCAGAACCGCGCCAAGTTTGGCCGCACCAAGGCCGAGAAAGCAGCCGAACGCACCGAAGCGGACCGAACGGCGCGAACGCTGGACGGGGCGCGGCTCGATACGGGCGGTGATGAGGAGGCCTGAAGTCCGGCGAAAGAGGGCCTCATTGCGGCCGTTCCACCTCAACCGCGAGCGATCGGCCTCGCGGTTCTCCATTGTATGGCTTAGACACGCCGCATGGGATTATTGACCTTCAGCATCAACGTCACCCTGGACGGCTGCGTCGACCACCAGGAGGGAATTGCCGACGACGAGACGCATGCCTTCTTCACCCGCCTTATGGATGAAGGCGGAGCCATGCTGTGGGGTCGCGTCACCTACGAGATGATGGAGAGCTATTGGCCGGCAGTCGCCCGCGGTGACGAGGAAGCGCCACCTGCGGTACGCGAGTGGGCGGTCAAGCTGGAGACCAAGCCGAAATATGTCGTGTCATCGACGCGGAAGGCGTTCCCGTGGACGAACAGCCACCACATCGGCGGCGACCTGCGCAGCAGCGTGCAAAGGCTCAAGGACGCGACGCCGGCCGGCGTGCTCCTCGGTAGCTGCAAGCTTGCGGTCGAACTGGACCGGCTGGATCTCATCGACGAATATAAAATCCTCGTGCACCCCAGGATCGCGGGCCACGGCCCAACGCTCTACCAGGGTGGACTGCCCGGCACGCGACGGCTCGAGCTCATCTCGGCCACGCCGCTCCGCAACGGCGCCATCGCCATGCATTACCGACGCGCGGACTGACCCGGAGCAGCCTCTTCGCGCTTAACTCGTTTGAACAGGCCACGGCCTTGTGGGCATTGGCGGCTTCCAGCCTCATTCTGACCTTCACCCACAAAAAGCGGGGCCACCGTTTCCGGTAGCCCCGCCCCTTGTTCCGTCAATCAGACCTGATGATCAGGCCTTCTTGTTGCGCCAGCTGTCGGCATAGCCGTCGCGCGCGACTTCCGAGTAGGGCACCGGCGAGACGATCGCGGTGATCTCGGTCTGCACGTGCGGTTCGACGGTCGGCTTGCGGGTGCCGCCATTGGGCTCGCCCCAGAGGAGCTGAACCTTGGTGCCGGGCTTGGCATATTCCGCATCGAGGACCGCCAGCGTCAGCATCTTGCCTTCGTTCTGGCTGTAGCCGATCCAGGTCGACACACCGACCTGCTTGCCGTCCACCAGCACGGCGTCGTTCGGGTGCATCGAGTAAACCGCGCTGGGGAACTCGAAATACTTGGCGCGGTCCTGACCCTTGGCGAAGTTGGAGCTGATCGCGCGGAGGACTTCCTCGTTGTCGAGCGCCAGCGTCACCTTCTCGCGGTGCGGACCGGGAGCCATCTTCTCAAGCGCCTCGCGGCCGATGAAGTCATGGTCGAACTTCACGATGATGCCGTAGCCGATATCCCAAGGCGTGAAGAAATAGCCTTCGACGCTGTCCGGCACATAGGAGCCGCCGATGGAACACATGGCGCCATAGCTCTTGTCGCTGGCCCACTCGCGGAAGCCCTTCGAGCCTTCGCCGGCGAGGAAGCCAGGGACCGGGGACGGGATCCAGCCCGACTCCAGCGTATTGGACGAGTAAGCGCGGCCACCGACCAGCTTGAGGCCGTGGTTCTTGCCAGCGGCGACGAGCGCGGAGTGGACCGCCTCATAATCTTCCCACGGGCCATAGAGCTCATAGCCCGGCTGACCGGCCATGCCGTGACGCAGCGCGCCGACGGTCTTGCCGTTGATCACCACGTCCGCCATGTTGAAGAACTTCAGCGCCGGCGGCTCGGCACCCATCGCATCGCGCAGGATCGCCATCGCGTTCGGGCCCTGCAACTGGAAGCGGTACGAGGTGCGCTTGCCGTCCGTACGCATCGCCCAGCGCTCGTCGCGGGTCAGCTTGACATCCCACTTGCCGGTGGAGGCGTGATACTCGGCCCACTCAATGGCGGGAGCACGGCCAACCAGATTGAACTTGTTCTCGGCGAGGTAGAACAGGATCACGTCACCGATGACATAACCCTCGGGGGTCACGGGAACCCACTGCTTCGCCTTGCCGGGCACGAAGTTCTTGAAGCTGTTGATGCCGAGATACTCGAGGAACTTGAACGCATCGGCACCTTCGACCAGCAGGTCGACCATGTGGTAGCTCTGGTTGAACAGCACCGCAGTCTCGGTCCAGCCGCGCTGCTCGTCACGCCAGTTGGTATATTCAGCGGGAACACCGGGATACACGTTCGGGCCGGTCTGCTGGTTACGCAGCAGCTCGACAACGTCCTTTCCTCTCAGCACATCTTCCAGACTCTTGCTCATCGTCTTCTCCTTGAGTGGGATTGCGTAGTGAAATCTCAGTGGCCGGACGCGGCCTCAATCGTTGCCAGCCATGAAGCCAGCGCCGCGGTCATCGGCTCCGGCCGCTCGACGGGCAGCATGTGGCCTGCCTCCTCGATAATCGCGAGGGTCGATCCGGGAATAGCGGCAGCGATAGTGCGATGCTGCTCGGGCGAGGCCCATTCATCATGCGCGCCAACAGCAACCAGTGCGGGGCAGCGTATTTGCGGCAGCAGGCTTTCCACCTCGGGACGGGCGAGCAGCGCACGCACTTGCCGCTCGAAGGTATCGAGCCCCATGTCTGCGCACATCCGCGCGAGTCCGTCCATCAGTCCCGGATGCAAGCGATTGGGCTCCCAAACCATCGGCGGCAGCCAGGCGTCGATCAGCGCATCCATACCCTGCTCTACGCCGCGCGCCAGCAGCGCAAACCGCTTTTCCGCCTCGCCCGGCTTGGTCGGGTGGACACCGGTACTGACCAGGGCGATACCAGCGACGCGCTCCGGCGCGCGACGGAATATCTCGAGAGCGACGCGGCCTCCCATCGAGTGGCCCGCCAGCGCGAAGCGCTCCGGCGCCTCGGCAAGAACACGCTCGGCCATCACGGCGAAGCTATCGGCATCGCCGTAGCCGTTGATGGCATGAACAGGCCGATGGGCGCGCAACCTCTGGACCTGCGGTGCCCAGATACGGGCGTCGCAGATCAGACCAGGCAACAGCAGCAGCGGCGTCGCCGAAGGATCCGAGTCAGCCATGAGAATCCGATTTGCTTCGTATATACGAAATGTTCGCCTACTCGAAAATTGTCGCAAACGCCAGCGCAAACTGGCCGAGGCTCATGACGATTTTCAGTAGGTGAGCGGGTATAGAAAGGATGGCATCCGGTTGAAAGGTGCCGGACGCCACCCAAGCGCGCGCGGTCGTGGGATTGGCACGCCTAAGCCCCGCAGCGGCGACCCTATCACGATCGCTCGGGTGACGCCGCAGCCACCCAACAGGATCCAAAGTCAGGCTCATATCGGCGTCGTCGAGACATGACCCGCATGTCCCGGCGACGCTCAAGATGAACGGAGACGTTAGACTGGTCCGGTCGGCAGCTCAGCGCACCAGCATCAGCGCATCGAGTGCCACCACGCCCTGCCCCTTGGGGTAGAGGACGACGGGGTTTAGATCGAGTTCCTCGATGGACGGTTCGCCGAGCAGAAGCTGGCCGATCTTGGCAATCAGCGCGGCGGCGGCCTCCACGTCCAGCGCTGGCGCGCCACGATAGCCGTTCAGCAGGGCAGCCTGCTTCAGCTGGCTCAACTCGGCGACGATGCCCGCTTCCGTGAGATCGGGCGCGAGCAGGCGCACGTCCTGCAAGATTTCCGCCGTCACGCCGCCGAAACCGGCAAGGATCACCGGACCCCATTGCGGATCGTTCTTGGCGCCGACGATCAGTTCCAGCCCGCGCGCGCCCATCGCTTCGATCAGCACGCCATCGAGACGGATGCTGGCATCGTAGCGGGCGACATCAGCGTGCATCTTGTCCCATGCCGCGCGGATGGCATCGTCACCCGCGAGGTTGAGCGCGACGCCGCCTGCATCGCTTTTGTGGCTGAGCGCGGCCGCTTGCGCCTTCATGACGACGGGCCCGCCGATCGCCTGCGCGGCGGCAACCGCCTCCTCGACCGTGCTGGCGAACTGGCCCTTGGGAAAGGGGATGCCGAGCGGCCCGAGCAACGCCTTGGCACGATATTCCGGCACGACGCCGTTTTCGTTCGCCAGCGCCGGCACCTTGAGCGGTGCGGCGGACGACATGGTCCGATCCCGCCCAGCTGCAACCGTGAGGCTGCGCACGGCGCGGAAGGCGCGCTCGGTTGTCGGGAAATAGGGAATCCCCTCGGCCCGCAGCGCCTCGATCCACGACGCCGGCACCTCGGCACCCTCGTCCACCCCGGCGAACACCACCGGTTTGCTCGGCTTCAGCTCCTTCACCGCCTTGAGGAACGGCGGCAACTTGATACCGATCGTGCCCGGGTTGGTCTGGATGATGCCGGCGACGATCGTGCCCACGCGGTCATCATCAAACAACGCGGCGAGCGTGCGATAATACATGTCCGGATCGACCAGCCCCTGAGCGGTGAGGTCGAGCGGATTGCTGACCGGCACGAAGTCCGGCAGTGCTGCGCGCAGCGCCGGCGCGTTGTCGTCGGTCAGATGCGCGAGCGGCAGGCCGATCTCCTCGGCCAGATCGAGCGTCAATGCCTTGAGCGCACCGGATTCCCCAAGCACCGCCGCATTGCCGCTTGGCAACGCGGTGCAGCGCTCCGCGATCTCGGTAATGTCGCCCAGTTCCTCAAGCGTCTCGGCGACGACAACCCCTGCCCGCTCCACCTTCGCGCGCATCAGCTTGTAGTCGCCGGCCATCGCGCCGGTGTGCGTCGCGGCGGACTCGCGCGCGGCGCTGCTCTTGCCGGGGTGGAGCAGAATGACGGTTTTGCCCGCCGCCCGCGCCTTCTTCACCGACGCGAGGAAGCGCGCCGGCTGGCGGAATTGCTCCACGATCATGGCGATGATCCGCGTCGTCTTGTCCGCGATCAGATAATCGACGAAATCCTCGACGCCGTTGCCTGCTTCGTTGCCGGTGGAGACGGAGAAGCTGAGATTGACCTGCCGGGCGAGCAGCATCACTGCCAGCACCGCCGCCATGGCACCGCTCTGCGACACGATACCGACGCCGCCGGGGCTCTTGCCAGCCAGTGGCGTGTCGATGAAGGTGAGCGGCACCCGGTCGACATAATTGACCGAGCCAAGGCAGTTCGGCCCCTCGATCACCATGCCGGCTTCCGCAGCAATGCGGCCAATCTCGCGCTGATCGGCCAGGCCCTCCTCTCCGCCTTCCGCAAAGCCGGCGGCGAAAATCATCACCGCGCCGACTTTGCGCGCTGCGAGCGCCCGCACCGTATCGACCACGGCAACGCGCGGAATGGCGAGGATCGCGAGATCCACGCCCTCCGGCATCGCCTCGACGCTCGGCAGGCAGGGGCGCCCGCCGATCGTCTCACGCTTGGGATTGATGAGGTGGATCTCGCCCGGGAAATCATTCCGCTCGAGATTGGCCAGCACCACCGCGCCGAGTGCGCCGGGCTTCTCCGACGCGCCGACAATGACGACCGAGCGCGGCCGCAGCAGCCGGTCAATATTGCCAACCGTCGCTGCGGATTGCGTTGAAACCTCGACCGTCATCTCATCCCTTTCCTTCATTTCAAGCTGTTAACAGCGTGACCGCTCAGACTTCGGTCTTGGTCTTGTCGTAATGACCAAGGCCGGGCTTGAACGTCTTGTCGTCGAGGAACTGCTTCATCGCGACATGGCGCCCGTCCGACTTGTCAAACCAGTTGAGGCCTTCCTGCAGGCGGATCAGATAATCCTCGGCATTGTCGTAGGTCATCTCGCGCACGCGGCGGACGGCATCCTTGGTGTATTTCACTGTCGCCCAGTTCTTCTGAACCAGCGTATCGGCAACCTGCTTCACGCGCGCCTTGAGTTGGTCGGCAGGCAGCGACTCATTGACGAGGTGATATTGCGCAGCCTGCGGGCCCGTGAGGTTTTCGCCCATCATCGCGTGATACATAGCGACGCGCATCGGCATCAGCTCGGTCGCGACCTTGGTGGCGCCGCCGCCGGGGAGGATACCCCAGTTCACCTCGGAAAGGCCGAACTGAGCGTCATCCGAGCAGAAAGCGAGATCGCAGGCGAAGAGCGGGCCGTAGCCACCACCGAAGCACCAGCCGTTGACCATCGCGATGGTCGCCTTCTGATACCAGCGCAGGCGCTCCCACCAGGTATAGGCCTCCCGCTGCGACTTGCGCACGCCGGGCAAGCCCTGCGCCTCGGTCTCGCGAAAATACTCCTTGAGATCCATGCCGGCCGACCAGGCCGTGCCTTCGCCAGTGAGCACCAGCACGCCGACATCGTCACGGAACTCCAGCTCCTCCAGCACGCGCAGCATCTGGCGGTTCAGCTTGGGACTCATGCAGTTCCGCTTGGCGGGCCGGTTGAAATAGACCCAGGCGATGTTGTCCTCGATCTCGTAGCGTACGGTATCTTCTTCGCGTTCGACGGCGGACATAGCCCTATCCTTTCTGTATGAATTATGCTATGGCGCATAGCAGTTATCCGCTGGGACGGCAAGCGACCGGAGCAGGCCATGACAGCAATATCGCACGACCCGACGCGCGCTCAGGCGGCAACAAGGACCGCCGTGGAGAACGGACACGACGATCGGCTGGCAAGTCCGCTGGATGGCCTGCTCGGCTATCGCTTGCGGCGCGCCTCAATGACCTTGATGAGCGATCTGGTCTCGGTTCTGCGCCCCTTCAACCTGAGCGTGGGGGAAGCCTCGCTCCTGATTCTGGTTGGCGCCAATCCGGGCTGCCGGCAGAGCCACGTCGGCCGCGCGCTGGAGATCAAGCGTGCCAACCTCACCCCCTTGATCGGTCGACTGAAGGCGCGCGGACTGATTGCCGACGCGCCAATCGACGGCCGCTCGCTCAGCCTGTCATTGACGGAAGAAGGCCGCAACGTGCAAGCCGACGTCCTCGCGAGAATCACCGCGAGCGAACAGTCCGTCCGCAAGCGCCTGAGCATAGATGAAGTGAGCTTGCTGGCCGCGCTACGCGAGATCACAGGCTGAGCGGCAACACGCCCCGCCCGCGTCGCGAACAGTCCGGTTTACCTGCGCGAGAAGCGGTGATCCACTGACCGATCCGGAAGTTCGCGCCTTCTCCACGGAGACGTCACAGCCCCGGACGTGGCGAGAATGGCGCACCCGACACGATTCGAACGTGTGGCCTTTGCCTTCGGAGGGCAACGCTCTATCCAGCTGAGCTACGGGTGCGTGAGGAGGGCCGCTACCAGCTTTGCGGCATCACGCCAAGAGCAAACACGCGGCGCTGCGCATAGGCCTAGAAGGCCGTGCCGCTCAATCGGCGAGGCGGGTCCAGAGTTGCGATTTGCAGAACAGCCCACCAAACACGCAGCCCTTGGCCTCCATAGTATTGCCATCGACCATATCGAGCGAGCCGGAGAAAGTCCGCCCCTTGTTGGGCAGGAAAACCCGGCCGCGCCAGACACCCTGCTTGTCGCGCACGAGATCCTTGAAGATCATTGACCCGATCAGCGGTTCGTCCATCCCCTCGGCCGCGTCTCGTTTGGCCTTCTCGTTCGCCCAGACAACGGTGCCGCACAGCCGATCACGGCACGGCGCGACCCGGACGTGCAAGCTGTTCTTGGGATTGCGCCATGTACCATATGGGCTTTCCGCTGCAGATGCCGCTGATGTCCCAAGTGCAAACATGGCGAAGGCCATAAGAAAACGAACGATCATGGTCCCTCCCGGCTCATCCGGCGAAAACCGAGCGCCAAGCTTATGAGAAAAACTCCGCGGAACAAGAAGCTGATGCCGACCATCAGCGCCAGAAAGGCAAGGCCCGTGACCGGCCCCGCGACCAGGAGGATGAGACCGAGTAGCAGATCGACGAGGCCGAGCAGCAGCCGCCATCCCCGGTCCGCCTTGACCCGGATCGCGCAACCGATCTGCAACACGCCCGAAATGAACAGCCAGAAGCCCGTCGCCCACACGAGCGACAGCGCGCCGAGATAGGGCGAGAAAGCGATGAGGACACCGGCCCCCAACGCGAGCAACCCAAGCGCAAACTCAATCCACCGGCCGCGTTGCGCGAAGGAGGAAATGGCGGAAATCACCGCGGCGGCGCCATAGACGATCAGCACCGCCGCGAGGAACAGGCCGATCGCCAGCCCCGTCGCCAGCGGGTTCACCAGCGCTAGAATGCCGATGATGATGACGATGACGCCATAGGCCAGCACCCAGCGCCAGCCGGTGCCGGCACGCGTTCCGATCGGGGAGGATGGCTCAGCAGAAGTCATTGCACGTCTCCCTCGCTACCTAATGTGGCCTTGCTGTGGCGACGGCGTGGCGCCTCCGTCGCCATCATCTGGCGAAGGAACGCGCATCATGCTGCCGATGTTCCATACCGAGATGAACAGCGCGGCAATGATCGGCCCGAGGATAAGGCCGCTGAACCCGAATAGCTCTATGCCCCCGAGGGTCGAGATGAGCACCACATAATCCGGCAGGCGGGCATCCCGCCCGACGAGCATCGGCCGGAGCAGATTATCCACCATCCCGATGACGAACAAACCGCAGACGATGAGGATTGCGGCCTTCATGAAGGCCCCGGTCGCGATCAGATAAACCGCCACCGGCACCCATACCAGCCCGGTGCCAATCGCGGGCAGCAGCGAGAAGAAGCCCATCAGCACGCCCCAAAGGAGCGCACCCGATATATCCAGAGCCCAGAAAACCAGGCCACCGATCAACCCCTGCACGATCGCCACGACGATGCTGCCCTTGATCGTCGCGCGTACCACCACCACGAACTGGCGCACCAGCGCCTGCCGGACAGGCGAGCGCAACGGCGCTGCCTGACTGACCCGCCCGGCTAGGCTCTCCCCATCCCGCAGCAGGAAGTAGGTGAGGTAAAGCATGACTCCGAGTGCCACAAGGAAACTGAACGCCCCCTGACCGATCTGCAGTGCCTGCCCCGCAACAGTCCGGAAACTGGCGCGAAAGCTGTTGTCCAGCATCCTTTGCACGGCATCGAGATTGGTGAGACCAATGCGATCCAGCAGCGCCGTTGCCCAACCGGGCAGGCTGGCGCGGAACTGCTCGAAGATGCGCGCGAAATCGACCTCACCCGACTGGATCCGGCCGTAAAAGACTGTCGCCTCCTGAATGAGCGCGATCGCGAGGATGATCGCCGGGACGATCACCAGCAGCACGATGAGCAGCAGCGTGAGCGAGGCCGCGCGATTGCGCCCCCCGTTCAGCCGCGCGAGCAGAGCCTCATTGAGCGGTGCAAATACGATTGCGGTGACCACCGCCCACAATATGGCGGCGAAGAACGGTCGGATCACCAGGGCGAAGCCGACAGAGACGACGATGATAAGCGCGAGGAAGAAACCATCCTCGGCCCGCATGCCGTTGGGAGGGGGTGAGCTCATGGTAGCGATTGTCCCTGCAGGCGGCAGCTTGAATGATCCACCGCGGGATCACAAGCAAAACCGGCGTCGGAGGCCCCCTTCCCCGGCGCCCATGCGCCTGCGGGGTGCCGAACTAGCCTGCGGGCGGCGGGCACCCCAAAGTCGGCTTATTACCCCGAAAGTCAGGCCACCGCCGCCCGAGGTTCCTCGAGCGGCAAGGTCCACCCTGCCTCTCCTGTCTCATGGCGCAGCAGATAACGCTTGGCCGCCAGGCCACCGGCAAAGCCGGTAAGCGCACCGTTTGCGCCGACGACACGATGGCACGGCGCGACGATGGAGATGGGGTTGCGCCCGTTGGCAGCGCCAACCGCGCGAGACGCCATTGGAGCGCCGATGGCACGGGCAATCTCCGCATAGCTGCGTGTCTCGCCGAACGGGATAGTGAGCAGCGCAGTCCATACCTGCGTCTGGAAAGGCGTTCCTCGAAAATCGAGCGGCAAGTCAAACCGGCGCCGCGCCCCGGCGAAATATTCGGCGAGCTGCCGCACCGTCTCGAGCAGCACCGGATGATCGCGCCGCTCCGTGAGAGCCGGCAGCCGCACCCGCCCTGCCGGATCATCCTCCCACAGGATGGCGACCAGCGCCGCTTCGCCCGCAACCAGCGTGAGCATGCCGACCGGCGAGGCGACCGTGTCGAACCAATAGGTCATGGTACCGTCTCCTGTCTTCGATGCCTCGCGATAACATCTTCGCTGCACCAGCCGCTTCCCGAAGTTAGCGTTCAAAAAGGCGCCTCGATCCGCTGCCCGGTGCGACTCGGCACATTCGCTTGACGTGGCTCGATTCGTTTCCTAAACGTTCCCCGTCCGTTCCAACTGTTGGGGATCACCATGCTGACCGCCAAGCAACAGCAATTGCTCCGCTACATCAAGGAGCATCTCGATCGGGGCGGAGTTTCGCCGAGCTTCGAGGAGATGAAGGAAGCTCTCAACCTCAAGTCCAAGTCGGGCATCCATCGGCTGATCAGCGCATTGGAGGAACGCGGCTTCATCCGCCGCCTCGCCAATCGGGCGCGCGCGCTCGAGATCGTAAAGCTGCCCGAGGGCATGGCGCCAGCAGCGTCGGCCGGCGCGCGCGAAGGGGTCGTAACGCCGCTGCTGCGCAAGCCCGCGGCCGTACCGGCCCGCGCAACACCGATCGCCGCCAATGACGTGGTCGAAATCCCGCTGCATGGCCGCATTGCAGCGGGCCTGCCGATAGAAGCGCTGGAAGACCGGACCATGCTTGCCGTACCGGCCGCGCTCCTTGGTGCCGGCGATCATTATGCATTGGAGGTCTCGGGGGACTCGATGGTCGAGGCGGGCATCTTCGATGGCGACTTCGCCCTCATCCAGCGCACCGACGTGGCCCGCGACGGTCAGATCGTGGTTGCGCTGATCGATGACAGCGAAGCGACGCTCAAATATCTCCACCACGAGGGGCGAAAGATCCGGCTCGACCCGGCCAATCGCGATTATCAGCCGCAAATCTACGATGCCGGCCAAGTCCGCATTCAGGGCCGCCTCGCGGGCTTGCTGCGGCGCTACAACTGAGCGGCAGGGGAAAGCAGGTCACCACCTGACGGTCGGGCAGACCTGTCGCTCACGCCCTGCGCCGGTCTGAGGGAGGTCGTGTCACGGGTCATCGAAGCAGGCACGGAAACCCGCCGTCAGTATTGCAATAAATGAGATCGTCCCCTGAGCTCTCATGGAGCCCCATTAGGCTTCAGTCCCTTAGGGCCTCGTTTCAAATTGAGTTTTTGGAAGCGAGGCAAGCAAGTCTGGGAGCGTTTCGCCGTTGGACCCGGGGAAAACACGGCGTCGCAGAAATGTGGCCCTTTCCCATCGATTTCATCGGCCATGCGCTGCCGCTTCTGGCCATTGCCGCGGTGACGCCCGCACGATCCACGGGTGGTGGTCGCGCGGATCGTGGCCGCCGATGATGCGGCGCTGCGCGATCATCACCCGCGCGCCGCCCATCGCGGCGAGCGTGGGCCGGTCGAGCTTGACCCAGCGCGGCCTGCAATCCTTAGGCAAGGCACGATCGGCGATCACCAGATCGGCCTGCGCACAACTCGCGATAAAGGCGCGATAAGGCACCAGCAGGTTGGACCGCGTGACTAGCAAGCGGACGGGCGCGCCACCGACGCCGGATAGCGCCACCTCGCACAGATCGCGTGAGCAGCGTGCTGCCTCCATGTCCGCGAGGGCAGTGAAATCGCCGCTATAGGCCGCCGCTTCCGCCAGCGTACTGCGGACATAATCCCCCGCCCGCTCGCGCAGCAGTGCCATGCCGCCATCCGGTGTCCGCAGGGCGACGTGGCGGCCGTCGGCAGTCACTAACAGGTCGGGTGCCGGCGCGCGCAGGGTGAGGATAAGCCCAAGCGCCGCCACGGGCAGGCCCAGCCAGCGGATGCGGCCGTGCCAGAGCATGGTCCAGAGCAGCGCAACCATGGTCACGACAAAAACCGCGCCGCTCGTCGCGGGGGCTGCCGTGGTGGCGTAAGGCAAGGCGCCAATCCCGTGGGCCAGCGCCAGCAGCAGCGCCAGCGCCTTGCTCGCGATCCACCAGGCCGGCGCCCCGAGCCCCACGATATCCAGCAGCAGCGCCGCGACTTCCGCCGGCATGACCACGAAGCTGGTGAGCGGGATAGCAACGAGATTAGCGGCCGCACCGAGTAGCCCGGCGCGGTGGAAATGAGCGAAGGCGATCGGCGCCAGCACGATTTCCACCGCCAGCCCAGTGACGAGCAATGCCGCGAGGCCCCGGAGCATCCCCCGCGCCCGTCTCTCCTCGCGTCGCTCGAACAGCGCCCGAGCACGCGGCCACTCGTAGAGCGCGATGATGCTGGTGACGGCCGCAAAGCTCATCTGGAAGCTCGGGCCGATCACCGCCTCCGGCCAGAACAGCATCACCAGCAGCGCGCCGGTCGCCACCAGCCGCAGGCTGATCGCCTCGCGCCCCAGGGCCAGCCCGCCCATGACGAGAAGTGCCGCAATGCAGGAGCGCACGGTCGGCACCTGCGCGCCTGTGAGCAGTGTATAGCCGACCCCGGCGACCGCGCCGGCGCAGGCAGCGATGAGCAGGATCGGCCAACGCAGTGCCAACGCGGGCGACAGTGCCAGCAGCCGATAGACAAGGAAGACCACGCCGCCGATCAGCGCGGAGACATGCACGCCACTGATCGAGAGCAAATGAGCAAGCCCGCTGCGCCGCATCGCCTCCGCATCTGCAGCGCCGATCCGGCCTTGATCGCCCGTGGCAAAAGCGACAGCAATCCCGCCCTCGGGGCCCGGTAGCCGTCCCGCGACATGCGCGCCGAGGCGCTGGCGCAGCGTCGACAGCCCCAGGCTGCTTTCCGCCAACGCAGTCCGCTTGACTGCGCCCAGCGCCCGGCCGGTCGCGCCGATGCCGTCAAAATAAGCGCTACGGGCGAAATCATAGCCGCCCGGCAAGGCTGCAGGCGCCGGCGGCATCAGCCGCGCCCGCACAGCGATGTGGTCTCCGGCGGCTAGGCCGGCGGGCACCTGTGCCGGCTCGGCATTCACCCGCACACGCTTGGGCAGATCCGGCCGCGCAATTGGCGCAAGATCGAGTCGCACCAGATCGCGCGCGGCCTGTGGATCGACGGAGCGCACCTGTGCATCCAGCATCACCACGACAGGACGCGCCAGTGGCGGCGCCCCGACCAGCAGCGCCTTGCCCCATACCAGGAGGCAACCCGCACCTGCCAGTACGGCGCCGATCGCCAGCAAATGCGCCAGACGCCCGCCCCGCGCCAGTGCGCCGAAGCCAAGTCCCAATCCGAGGCAGCCCAGCACCCAGGCGACCCATCCCATCGGCGTTGGCAACGCGAACCAGGCGCAGATACCGGCGCCGAGCGCTACTGGCGCCCAGAGCGGTCCCTGCGCACGCTCGCTTTCCAGCCATTGCTCGATGCGTTCGCCCCAGAATGCAAGGGGGTTGCTGCGCCGCAACAACGCCATTTGTCGAGGAGAAAAAGCCGTGCTAGGGGCGGTCAGCGTCAAAGGGGGGAGCCCCCGTCTCAAAAGGAAGCGAGAGACATAGCGTGGCGAACGAATTGAAACAAATGAACGCGGTCGTCACGCGCTTTGCTCCCTCCCCGACTGGCTATCTGCACATCGGCGGCGCCCGGACCGCGCTGTTCAACTATTTGTTTGCACGCCATCATGGCGGCAAGTTCCTGCTCCGTATCGAGGATACCGACCGCGCCCGCTCGACTGAGCCGGCAATCGCAGCGATCTTCGACGGGCTCAACTGGCTGGGGCTGGCCGGCGACGAATCACCCGTGTTCCAGTTCGCCCGCGCTGCCCGCCACGCAGAAGTTGCGCATGCGCTGCTCGCCACGGGCCACGCCTATAAATGCTTCGCCACGCCCGAGGAATTGGCCGAACTGCGCGAGCAGCAGCGCGCCGCCCGTCAGCCGATGCGCTACGATGGCCGCTGGCGCGATCGCGATCCCGCCGAGGGTGGCGACAAGCCCTTCGTCGTCCGCCTCAAGGCCCCGCGCGAAGGTGAGACCGTAATCGAGGACGCCGTACAGGGGCGCGTTGTCGTACAGAATGCGGAGCTGGACGACATGGTTCTACTCCGCTCGGACGGTACGCCCACCTATATGCTCGCCGTGGTCGTTGACGATCATGACATGGGCGTCACGCACGTCATCCGCGGCGACGATCACCTCAACAACGCCTTCCGCCAGCTCGGCATCATCCACGCCATGGGCTGGCCCGAGCCAGTCTATGCCCATGTGCCACTGATCCATGGTCCGGACGGGGCGAAGCTCTCCAAACGCCACGGCGCGCTCGGCGTGGACGCCTATCGCGACGAGATGGGCTTGCTCCCTGAAGCGGTGAACAATTATCTGCTGCGGCTCGGCTGGGGCCATGGCGACGACGAAATCATCAGCCGCGATCAGGCCATCGAGTGGTTCGACCTGGCGGGGGTCGGCCGTTCGCCCTCACGCTTTGACATCAAGAAGCTGGAAAATCTGAACGGCCATTATATCCGCGAGGCCGACGATTCTCGGCTCGCCGCGCTGGTCGACGCGCGCATGCCGCCACTGGAAGCCGATGCGGCCGCGCAGCGCATCGCCCGGCTCACCGCTATCATGCCAGCGCTTAAGCCACGCGCCAAAACCATCATCGACCTGACGGACGGCGCTGCCTTCCTTTTCGCGTTGCGGCCGATTCCTGTCGACGAAGCCGCCGCAAAGTTGCTAGACGATGCCGCACGGACCCTGTTGGGGGCCGTGGCGGATCGTTTGCGCGCGGCCCCCGAGTGGTCGCTAGAAACGATCGAAGCCGCGGTCAGGGCCGTGGCCGAGGATGCCGGGCTGGGTCTCGGCAAGGTGGCTCAGCCACTGCGCGCCGCATTGACCGGACGAACCACATCACCCGGAATATTCGACGTGCTTTATCACCTTGGACGTGAAGAGACGCTTGGTCGATTGGACGATCAGGTCATGAACTGAACGGGCCGTATAGAACACAGGGATACGCGCATGAGCGACAGCAAAGCGAAGCTGACAATTGACGGCAAAGAGCTGGATTACAGCATTCTCAATGGCTCGGTCGGCCCTCGGGTCATCGACATCCGCAAACTTTATGCCCAGACGGGTCTTTTCACCTACGATCCCGGCTTCACCTCCACCGCGAGCTGTGACTCGGCGCTGACCTATATTGACGGCGACGCCGGCGTGCTGCTTCACCGCGGTTATCCCATCAGCCAGCTCGCCGAGCACTCGACCTTCATGGAGGTCGCCTATCTGCTGCTGCGCGGCGAGCTGCCGACCCGTGACGAATTTACAAAGTTCGAGAATACGATCACGCGCCACACCATGGTGCATGAGCAGATTCCGATCTTCTTCCGTGGCTTCCGGCGGGACGCGCACCCGATGTCGGTCATGTGCGGCGTGGTTGGCGCTCTCTCTGCCTTCTATCATGATTCGACGGATATCACCGACCCCTACCAGCGCATGGTCGCGAGCCACCGGCTCGTTGCCAAGATGCCGACGCTGGCGGCGATGGCCTACAAATATTCGCTCGGCCAGCCATTCGTTTATCCGCGCAACGATCTCTCCTACACCGCCAATTTCCTGCGCATGTGCTTCTCCGTTCCGGCCGAAGACTATGTCGTCGACCCGGTGCTGGAGCGGGCGATGGACAAGATCTTCATCCTCCATGCCGACCATGAGCAGAACGCATCGACCTCGACCGTGCGCCTTGCTGGTTCGTCGGGCGCCAACCCCTTTGCGTGCATCGCTGCGGGCATCGCCTGCCTGTGGGGCCCTGCTCACGGCGGCGCCAACGAGGCCGCGCTCAACATGCTGCGCGAGATCGGCACGCCCGAGCGGATCCCGGCCTATATCGCCCGCGCCAAGAACAAGGACGATCCTTTCCGCCTGATGGGATTCGGCCACCGGGTCTACAAGAATTACGATCCGCGCGCGAAGGTGATGCAGGCCACCGCCAAGGAAGTTCTGGAGGTGATGGGCGTCGACGATCCGATTTTCGACGTCGCCCGCGAACTGGAGCAGATCGCGCTGCACGACGAATATTTCGTCGAGAAGAAGCTCTACCCCAACGTCGACTTTTACTCGGGCATCATCCTCTCGGCGATGGGTTTCCCGACGGACATGTTCACCGTGCTCTTCGCCCTCGCCCGCACCGTCGGCTGGGTGGCGCAGTGGAACGAGATGATCTCCGACCCCGAGCAGAAGATCGGCCGCCCGCGCCAGCTTTACACCGGCCCGGCGCAGCGCGACTACGTGCCGATCGGTCAGCGCTGAGCGCGACTCTTTAGCGATAGGGAAAGGGCGGCGCCGGAAACGGTTGCCGCCCGTTTCTTCGGATCGGCAAATTGTGTTTATGTTTCAATGATCTAGCGAGCATTCATGACATTTGGATGGCCCCCTGCAAAGACAGGAATCCAGGGTGCAACCCGGCCCTCGCGGCACCGCTCCTGCCCGCAGGTTTACATGAAGCTCTAGCCGGAAATCAGCCCGGCAAACGGCCAGATCAGGCGGCCTTACGCGCCTTGGCCAGCTTCTTGATGATCATGTCGCGCTTCAGGCGCGAAAGATGATCGATGAACAAGATGCCTTCGAGATGGTCCATCTCGTGCTGGAGGCAGGTGGCCAGCAGCCCTTCCAGTTCCTCTTCATGGATGCGGCCCTGTCGGTCCATCCAACTGGCGCGAATGCGCGCGGGCCGCTCGACCTCGGCATATTGGTCGGGCACGGAAAGGCAGCCCTCATTGTAGACAGACTGGTCGGCCGAGCCTTCAAGAATCTGCGGATTGATGAACACCAGCGGCCTCTTCACCGGCGGCGCGTCTTCCTCGTCCGACTCCGGCTCCTGCAGATCGATGACAAGCACGCGCTTGGGCACGCCCACCTGGATCGCGGCCAGTCCGATGCCGGGGGCGGCGTACATCGTCTCGAACATGTCGTCGATCAGCGTCTGCAACGTGTCGTCGATCGCCTCGACGGGCGTCGAAATGGTCCGCAGCAGCGGGTGCGGGGTCTCGAGGATGGGTCTGATGGCCATGGCAGGGAGATATGGAACCATGCGCGCCAGATCAAGAACCGTGTTGGCGGTTTGTTCCGATGAGGCCAATTGAGCCTTGGGATGGCTCAGAAAGCCTCTGGCGCTCGTCGATGCAATGCCACCGCTTGAACCGCATCGGCAGCCCCTTCCAGAGCGATCTCCCAAACAGGGCTGTCCGGCGGAAGGTCGGCGATCACCACGCGCCAGCCGCCTCCCCGTCCCTCGACCGTGGCGACGGCATCAAGAGGCAACCGCGCGAGGACCGAAACAGCGCTGGGCGCACACGCCGTCTCGGCGATATCGGAGCGACAATTGAGCTGCGCAGCCGGAACTTGCCCTGCCTTGGCTGTGGCCTGCAACGAGGCCAGGCTATGCAGCAGCGCAGCGGCATCGGCGAGCGTTGCCGACTGGACGGCCGCATAGCGCACCTCCGGCGCGGCGCAGCGCTCGGCATACGCAACCTCCACTTGCTCGACCGGCGCGGACGCGGCCTCCAGACTGCCTGCAATGGGCGCACCATCGCCGTCGGCCGCCAGACGCAGCGCGACGCTATAAACGCTCCGCGCGCATAGATGTTCGCCCACCGCCTCGGTGCGGGTTCGGAAGCGCACGCCCGCCGGCGGCCCCTTGGCCAGATAAGGATCGAGTATTTCGCGGCTCACCACCTTCTGCGCCATGCCCGGCGGCAGCAACCGGGCGGCGGCCTGCACAGCATCACTCCCTTCCAGCTCCGCTATGGTCAGCGCACTGCTCCCATTGGCGAGAGCGAAAAAAGCCGCCGGAATCAGCAACACACGCCCGATAAAGCCCATCTGCCCCATCAGCCGATCGGTCGCCGCGCCCGCAGCGCCTGCGCCAGCGTGCCCTCATCCAGATAGTCCAGCTCGCCACCCACCGGCACGCCATGAGCCAGCTGCGTGAGGCGCACCGGATAGGCCTCCAGCCGCTCGGCGATGTAATGGGCGGTGGTCTGGCCCTCCAATGTCGCGTTCATCGCCAGAACCACCTCGTCGATGCCGCCCGCCGCCACGCGCGAGATGAGCGATGCGATCGCGAGATCTTCCGGCCGCACCCCATCCAGTGCGGAAAGGCGCCCGCCCAGCACGTGGAACCGGCCGGGGAACAAGCGCGATTTTTCCAGCGCCCAGAGGTCTGCGACATCCTCCACCACGCAGAGCGCGCGCGCGTCCCGCCGGGGGTCGGCACAGATGGCGCACGGATCGATCGTATCGACATTGCCGCAAATGCCACAATGCACCATCCGTTCGTTTACGCTTTCCAGCGCGCGCAACAGCGGCATCAGTGCCGCCTCGCGCCGTTGCAGCAGATGCAGCACCGCCCGCCGCGCGGAGCGGGGACCAAGGCCGGGCAAGCGGGCAAGCGCCTGGGTGAGGGTTTCGATCTCTGGCGAGGACATGACCTTAAATAAGAGCTTGCACTCAGGGGTGACAAGCGTTTCAGAGCGACCATGCGGATCATCTTCATGGGCACGCCCGATTTCGCGGTACCAACGCTCGATGCGCTGGTCGCGGCGGGGCACGATATCGCGGCGGTCTATACCCAGCCGCCCCGCCCCGCCGGGCGCGGCAAAGCCCCCCGTCCCAGCCCGGTGCAAGCGCGGGCGGAGGCGCTCGGCCTGCCGGTGCGCACGCCGCTGACCTTGCGCGACCCGGCGGAGCAGGCCGCGTTCGATGATCTCGACGCCGATGTGGCGGTGGTGGCCGCCTATGGCCTCATCCTGCCGCTGCCGATCCTCCACGCGCCCCGTCTCGGCTGCCTCAATGTCCACGCCTCGCTGCTGCCACGCTGGCGCGGCGCGGCGCCGATCCATCGCGCGATCCTCGCCGGGGATATGGAGACCGGCGTGACCATCATGGCCATGGGCAAGGGGCTGGATACCGGGCCGATGCTGGCGGTGGAGCGCACCCCCATCGACAGCAAGACCGCCGGCGCGCTGACGGAGGAACTCGCCCGGACCGGCGCCGCGCTGATGGTGCGCGTGCTGGCCGACATCGGCGCCTACCCGCCAATCGTCCAGCCGGAGGATGGCATCACCTATGCCGATAAGATCGACAAGGCAGAGAGCCGCATCAGCTTCGCCAACGGGCCGCAAGCGGCGGAACGGCAGGTGCGCGCCTTCAACCCCGCGCCGGGCGCCTGGGCCAGCTATGGGGGCGAGCGCATCCGCATCCTCGCCGCGCTCATCGAACCACAGCCCGGCGAGCCCGGCCTGATCCTCGACGATGCGCTACTGATCGGCTGCGGCGCGCAAGGATCGCTGCGCCCCACCCTCGTCCAGCGCGCCGGTAAGGGGGCGATGAGCCCCGCGGATCTGCTGCGCGGCTTCGCCATGCCCGCCGGCACGCGCTTCGAACTCTAACGGCCGGGATCGTGACCCGCTTTGCTCTCACGATTGAGTTTGATGGCCGGCCCTACATGGGCTGGCAGCGGCAGGCGCACGGGCCGAGCGTGCAACAGCATATCGAGGAGGCGCTGGGGCGGATCGTCGGATCCGAGCCGATCGTCCACTGCGCCGGCCGCACCGATGCCGGCGTCCACGCCCTCGCCATGCGCGCCCATGTCGATCTCGACAAGACGATCACGCCATTCCGGCTGATGGAAGCGCTCAACGCCCATCTCCGCCCCGAGCCGATCGCGATCATCGGCTGCGATACGGTGGCGGACGATTGGCACGCCCGCTTCTCCTGCCTCGGCCGTGCCTATGAGTACCGTATCCTCAACCGCCGCGCGCCGCTCACCTTCGAGCAGGGACTCGTCTGGCGGGTGCCGCAGCGGCTGGACGCCGGCGCGATGCACGAGGCCGCGCAATATCTCATCGGCAAGCATGATTTCACCACCTTCCGCTCCGCCCAGTGCCAGGCGGACAGCCCACTGCGCACGCTCGACCGGCTCGACGTGGTGCGCGACGGCGAACGGCTAACCGTCCACGCTGAGGCGCGCAGCTTCCTCCACCATCAGGTGCGCTCGATGGTCGGCTGCCTCGCGCTGGTCGGCATGGGGACATGGAGGGTGGCGGACATGAAAGCCGCGCTCGACGCGCGCGACCGCACCGCGCTCGGTCATAATGCACCGCCGGATGGCCTCTATTTCGTTCGGGCGGTCTATCCGGCCTGAGGCCTTAAAGCTCGTTCTCCTGCGAAAGCAGGACTCCAGGGGCCCCTACACAGGATCACAATGAAACAAGCGCGTGCCCCTCGCTCTTAGGCCACGCGGCTCGCGAACGGGCCATTATGCTCGTCCCGCTCAACCCATTCGAGCAGCTTGGCAAGGATCCGCCGAAGCACCTCGTCCTGCTCCTCCAGTCGCGCTTCAACCCGTGCCATGCGCGACCGCAGCTCGGCTATTTCCTGCGCTTCCGGTGTCGGGCGCGCAGCCTGCGCACCGGCGAGCATGGTTCCAAGCGCGCGCACTTCATCCTGTAGCGAGCGCAGGCCCGCAATGTCGGCACGCCCCGCCACGCTCTCGATCAGCGTCAGATCGAGCACCTTGTCGGCCTCAGCATCATCCGTCGCCGCGACGGCCTCCTCGTCGATCACCGCCAGGCCCCGCTCCAGCATGCGCCGCATCAGTGCGTTCACCCGGCCCGGCACGCCGCCGCTGGCCTCCGCAAGCCGCGCATAGGCCTCGGGTGTGACGCGGGGCGTATCGCGCCAGCCGGCAATTGCGAGACGATGCTCGACATAGGGGCCGATCTCATCGGCGTGCATCGGCTCCAGATGGCAGGTTGCGATCACGCGCTGGCGGACCTGCTCCAGCGCGCGCGACCCCTCCAGCCGCTCGCAAAACGTCGGCAGGGCGATCAGGAAGATCTGCAACAGCGGCTGTCCGCCAAGCTGGATGGTGCCTAGCAGCCGCAATTCCTCCAGTGCCGTCACGCCAAGCGCCTGCGCCTCCTCGACGATAAGCAGCGCCCGCCGGCCGGCTCGTGCCTGATCGCGGAGAAACGCCTCGATGCGGTCGCGCAGCTCATCCATCCCGCCATCGTCGGGGAGCCCGAATGCCCGCGCGGTCAGACGCAGCATGTCCTCGCCCTCGGCCCGGGTCGCAATCAGCTTCACGGCCATCAGCCGCCGCGAATCGATGGTCGCCATCAATCGGTCGACCAGCATGGTCTTGCCGACGCCACTATCGCCGGTGATAACGATGAAGCCCTCGCCCTGCGCCAACCCATAGCCGAGATAGGACATCGCCTTCCGGTGCGTAGCGCTCTCGAAGTAGAAGCGCGGGTCTGGCGCTGACTCGAAGGACTGCCCAGTCAGGCGATCAAAGGGGGCATCCATGTCCGGCATCTCCAGATCGGCGTCGGTGACAGCAATGAGATGACCCATAGGACGGACGAGCGCCATGCGGGAAGAGGGGATGCGCTCAGTCGTTGCCGACGAGCATCTCTACCGCCGGTTCGTGGCCAAGAAAGGTAGCCGGGCTCGCGCTCGCGCCGTAAGCGCCAGCAAGGAAAACCGCCAGCAAATCGCCAGGTTTTACCGGTGGCAGCGCCACCGCATCGCCCAGCCGGTCGAGCGGGGTGCACAGGCAGCCGACCACTGTCACCGGACCGTCCGCAGGCGGCGCGGCGAACCGATTGGCAAGCGCGACCGGATAATTGCGCCGCACCACCGTGCCGAAATTGCCGCTGGCGGCGAGCTGGTGATGCAGCCCGCCATCCACCACCGCGAAGCGCTCGCCCTGGCTTGTCTTCACATCGATCACGCGGGTGAGATAGACTCCTGCTTCCGCGACCAGATAGCGCCCCAGTTCGAGCGCGAAGGCGCTGTCAGCAAGGATCGCCGCCCGCCGCTCCAGCGTCTCACCCAACGCAGCGCCGATCCCCGCGACATCCAGAGGCGTGTCACCTGCGAAATACGGCACGCCGAAACCGCCGCCGAGATTGACCAGCGGCGGACTGGCCGCGACCGCGTCGGAGAGGCGCGCCGCCAGTGCGACTGTCTCCGCCTGCGCGGCGATGATCGCCTCCGCGTCAAGCGCCTGCGATCCGGCGAAGATATGCCAGCCGCGCCACTCCGCGCCCGCGTCGATCACCGTCCGCGCCAACCCCGCCGCGCGGTCCGCGTCGACACCGAACGGCTTGGCGCCGCCGCCCATGCGCATGCCCGATCCCTTGAGCTCGAAATCCGGATTGACCCGCACGGCGAGGCGCGGTCGGACGCCCAGCCGGCCCGCAATGTCGAGCGCCCGCGCAGCCTCGCCTTCCGATTCCAGATTGAGCGTCACCCCGGCCCACAGCGCCGCCTCGATCTCGTCGTCGCGCTTGCCCGGTCCGGCAAAGCTGATCCGCCCGCCGGGCACACCCGCCTCCTGTGCCCGCGCCAGTTCGCCGCCCGAGGCGATATCGAGGCCATCCGTCAACTCCGCCATCAGCGCGAGCAGCGGCGGGAAAGGGTTGGCCTTCATCGCATAATGCAGGCCCACCGTCGCCGGCAGCGCCCCCCGCAACGCCGCCACGCGCCGGCGGATCAGCGCCGCATCATAGACAAAGACAGGCGTGCCGCCCGCCTCGTCGACCAGCGCCGCGGCACCGCGCCCGCCGATCAGCAGCATGCCCTCCTCCGCCTCGAAACCGGTCGGAATCGGCCCCATCGGCTTCACTTTCGCGCTCATGTCACGCCCGCCATGTCGGCGAGCCGTACCCGGTCGATCTTACCGTTGGGCGTGCGCGGCAGCGCGGCCAGAATAAAAATGTCAGCCGGCTGCATGAAATTGGGCAGACTCTGGCGCAACGCCGCGCGCAGGCGGTCGAGCACGATCCCCGCGTCATTATCGCACAGCGCCGTGTCCGGGCGAACGAACAGCACGATGGCCTGCCCCAGCCGATCGTCCGGCCGCCCCAGCGCGCATGCCTCGGATATGCCCGACACCGCGACCGCCGCCTCCTCGATCTCGCTGGGCGAGATGCGATTGCCGGCGCTCTTGATCATCGCATCGTCACGCCCGATGAAACGGAGCAGTCCGTCGCCGTCGCGCACCACCGTATCGCCAGACCAGACTGCCGTGCCGCCATAGACGGATGCCGCGGGCGCCGGCCGAAAGCGTGCGGCGGTGCGCTGCGGGTCGCCCCAATAGCCCTGCGCCACCAGCGGACCAGCATGGACCAGCTCACCCGGCTCACCGTCCGCCGCCAGCGTGCCGTCCGGCCGGACGACCAGCACTTCGGCATCGGGGATCGCCCGACCGATGCTGTCCGGATGCGCGTCCAGCAGCGCCGGCGGCAGCCAGGTCGAGCGGAAGGCTTCGGTGAGGCCATACATGGCGATGACATCCGCGCCGGGAAACGTTGCCTTCATTCGCGCAATCAGCGGCCGGGTGAGCGCGCCGCCGCTGTTGGTGAGTCGACGCAGGCTGGCGGTCGCCTCCGCCGGCCACTCCGCCTCGACCAGTTGTACCCAGAGCGGCGGCACCCCCGCCAGCGTGGTGATGCGGTGCGCGGCCGCCGCCTTCACCACGTCACGCGGCAGGAGATAGTCGAACGGGACCACGCAGCCGCCCGCCCACCAGGTCGAGAAAAGCTGGTTTTGCCCATAATCGAAGCTGAACGGCAGGACAGCGAGCGTGCGGTCATCCGGCGCCAGATCCAGATAGCGCGCCACCGACCGCGCACCAATCATCAGATTAGCGTGGGTGAGCATTACCCCCTTGGGCCGGCCGGTCGAGCCCGAGGTGTAGAGGATTTCGACCAGTGCATCGGGATCGGCTTCGCTCGGCGGCAGCGCGGCTGCGCCGGCATCGGGCAGGAGCCTGTCCAGTACCCCTGCTTCCAACTGTTGCACGCCATCCGGCGCATCGCCGGGTGCCAATGTAGCGAGACGCGGCGCCACGGAGATCAACAGCGCCGCGCCGCTATCCGTGAGGATATGCGCCACTTGCGCCCGCTTGAGTAGCGGATTGATCGGCACATAGACATGCCCGGCCCGCGCGGCGGCGAGCGGCAACAGAACAGCGGCAAGACCCTTGGGCAGCCAGGCGGCGACGCGGCTGCCCGGTTCAAGGTCCCGCTCCGCCAGCCAGTGCGCCAACCGTCCGGTCATCGCCTCCATCGTGGCGAAATCGATCGTGCCGAACCGCCCGGTGATGGCCATCCCTTCCGGATCGCCGAAAAGCGTAAGATGGTCGAGCGGCCTGATCATGCCCGGCCCTTACCATGCTTGGCGGAATTTGTGAGCGTTTCATGGTGTGCTTCCGGGTTTGCCGAGAAGACCATGCTGAACGCTTTTCAAATGTGGCCGAACCCGCTAGGCGCGGCGCCATACGCACCACAGCCGATGGACTGTCTATGAGCGCGCGCGTGTTTGATGCCGACTTCTCCCTGCGCCAATCCCTTGCCGCCGCTCTCGGTATCTCGGCCGCGCGGGTCGCCGCCTTTGACGATGCGACATTGCTCTTCGGCGCGTTGCCGGAACTAGATTCCATGGCCGTCGCCACACTGCTCACCGATCTGGAGGACCGCCTCGGCATCGTCATCGACGATGACGACCTCGATGCGGAGATTTTCGAGACGTTTGGCAGCCTTCGCGCCTTCCTCGATCACAAGATCGATACACGGCGAGCCTAAGCCTCCTTCACAGTCCGGCGCATATGGATGAGGTCAAACGAGCGATCGTTTGTCTCGCTGCACAGTCGACTCGACACGACGCCCTTACATAAAGCGACAATAATCGCCCAGTTGAATGGTCACTTTTGAACTCTTCCCTATGGGGCATGTTCACTAGTAGACACTTATTTCTCGATCATTCCAAGATTGCGACGAGATGAGTGTTTTCACTGCTCAAGAGGACACCTCTTTCAGTCCAATCGATGGACCTAATCCCGGCAAAAACGTACAAGTAAAAACCCCTTAACGGGGTGCTAACCATTTTGGAAACGCGGGAACTATTACGCTTGACTGCGTGTCCGTGGTTGGTGGGCGACATTCCCCCCCATGTCGTCACTCCTGCTGTGGGAACTAAGGGAGACAGTAAATGAATAAATTTGCACTCGTCAGTGCGAGCGTCGCGTGCGCGGTGGCGCTCGCACCGGCTGCTCAAGCCACCACATTTCACATCGGAGATCCAAATTTCCAGATAACCCAGGGCACGCCCTTCACACCAACGATCTCCGCAGTGTTCTTCAACTCCTATGGTACAGCGCTCAACTTCGATGACAGCTTCGAGTTCACCATTCCTCAGAACGGGGTAGGGAGCGGATCGCTTTCAACCAGCTTTTCGAGTGATAGTAACAAGCTGATCATCGATGACCTGCTCATCAATGGCGTCTCCTATCCGCTGACGTCAGCGCCAGCCGGCCAAGCGGCTGAAGTGGGTGGAATTCCGATTACCCTCGGCGCTTTGAATACCATTCGGGTGATCGGCCGCTCGATCGGAGACGGCGGCACCTATTCGGGAACCGCAACATTCACGGCCAGCGCAGTCCCTGAGCCGGCAACCTGGGCATTCATGGTGGCAGGCTTCGCAGCGCTGGGCGCGGCGATCCGCCGCAAGCGGTTTACCACTGTTTCCTTTTCATAAATGCTCACAAGAAGATGGGTCGTCCGCCAGGGCGGCCCATCTCGATTCTCTCCTTGCCAGGAGCCGCCTTCATCCGCTCGGCCGGTTAGATGCCGGTGCGCGGGGGCACTGAGCGCAGAACCGCCACGGCCCGGCGTTCATGGTCACATCAGCCATGGAAATTAGCGCTTTCAGGTGCTTGGAGCGACAGTAGCATGATGTCCCAATTTGGCACACACCGATCAACCGGGCCTCGTCCGGCTACCGATGCCGGGACACCTATGACTCGCGAAATTGAAGGGAGCGCACAGCCTCCCAGCGCAGGATCAAAAACATAAGCCTGTCTTGCGCTCCCAAAAAACCTGAGGTCGCTTATGTCGCTGATATGGGTCGCATCACATGCTCTGAAGAGCGGTCGAACCTTCTATCCCAAAACGTCATCCGGACCGGTCATCTATTCCACATCGACCGAATGGGACGACCGCCATTGCCGCTTTGACGTGCGGCTCGCGAAGACACGTGGTGAACAGGACCTCGCCCTGTCCCTCATCAACAAAATGTATGATTGGCGGGGCTATGGCAGTTCCCACCGCATCCCGCGCGCGAGTTCCTATTCGACGTTCCTTGCCAGCATGGATGGCACAGCGATGGGCACGATAACGCTCGGCGTGGATTCGGACGCCGGACTCGCGGCGGATACCCTCTTTGCGCAAGACATTGATGTCTTTCGCCGCGCGCCCGGTGCCAGCGTGTGCGAGCTCATCAAATTTGCGTTCGACAGCGATTTTCAGTCCCGCCAAATCCTGGCATCGCTGTTTCACATCGTCTTCCTCTACGGGATGCGCCACTACAGCTGCACGGACCTGTTCATCGAGGTCAATCCGAGGCATCGCCGCTTTTATGAGGCGATGCTGGGCTTCAGCCCCATCGGCGCGGTCAAGATCAATCCAGCCGTCAATGCGCCCGCGCAGCTGATGCACCTCAAGGTGTCGGAGATCGCGGCGGGCATTGCCGGCTGTACCAGCCGACCGCCTAGCAGCCGGACACGGTCGCTCTATCCCTTGTTCCTGAGCCACACCGATGCGCAACGCGTGGACCAGCGCATTACGGAGCCGGAGTTCGCCAATTAGCGATGGTGGGGCCTCGCTGCAGACGATCGGGAACGCAGCGATCGACGATGATGGCGGGGCCGGACACCCGGCCCCGTGCAATGCCTTCAGGCGTCGCCTCCCTCAGGCATCAACCATCGCCTCGAAATCAGCCTCGGCCAGGAACCGCTCGGCGTCGAGCGCGGCCATACAGCCCATGCCGGCGGCGGTAACCGCCTGCCGATAAATCTTGTCGGTCACGTCCCCGGCGGCAAACACACCCGGTACAGCGGTTTTGCTGGTGCCCTTCTCGACCAGCAGATACCCCTCGTCGAGCGGCAGCTTGCCCACGAACAGCTCGGTCGCCGGCTTGTGGCCGATGGCGACGAAGGCCCCGTCCGTCGGCACATGGCTGGCTTCGCCGGTCACGGTATCGACCAGATCGACGCCCACCAGCCCCTCCGGATCACCGCCGCCAACGAAGCGTTCGACCGCCTTGTTCCACAGCACGGTGATATTGGGGTGAGCGAACAGCCGCTCCTGCAGGATCTTCTCGGCGCGCAGTGAATCGCGGCGATGGATCAGCGTCACGTCCTGGCTGTGGTTGGTAAGGTAGAGCGCTTCCTCCACGGCGGTGTTGCCGCCGCCGATCACCACCACCTTCTTGCCGCGATAGAAGAAGCCATCGCAGGTCGCGCAGGCCGAGACGCCCTTGCCCTGCAGCAGATGCTCGCTCTCCAGCCCGAGCCATTTGGCCTGCGCGCCGGTCGCGATCACCAGCGTATCGCCATGATATTCGTCGCCGCCGTCGCCGATCAGCCGGAACGGGCGCTTGGATAGGTCCACATCGACGATCTGGTCATACATCATGCGCGCACCGACATGCTCGGCCTGCGCCTGCATCTCCTCCATCAGCCAGGGCCCCTGGATCACCTCGCGGAAACCGGGATAATTCTCCACGTCGGTGGTGATGGTGAGCTGCCCTCCCGGTTGCAGGCCCTGCACCACGATCGGCGCCATGCCGGCGCGCGCCGCGTAGATCGCCGCCGACAGGCCCGCCGGCCCGGAACCCAGGATAATCATCCGCGATGCGTGAATCGTCATGAACGGCCTTTCATTCGAGTTGTCCGCGGCGCTCCGTGCCACGCGTCTCTCTTCAGCAATTAAGCCAGTCGGCCGTCAGTGCAAGGGCATCGCCCGCCAGATTAACTTGGTTGCGGACAAGCGCCGGTTCCCCTTCCCGCGCCGCGTCCGGATGAGATCTTTCACCGCCACGTAAAAATGTTGCTGGACGTCGCGCCGTTTTCCGGGCATTTTCAGGGCAATGTTGGACTTGGCCCTCATCGTCCGCCTTACGCGACTTACGCGCCCTTAGGCGCGACCATGCGGTTGCCGCAGGTGGCAAGCTGCGCCTAAGGGTTTCTCCAAGCCATAGTCGAGGACTCAGCCGGACGAGTCGGCGCGGCCTGCATCGTCGCCCTCCGGCATTATAGTGAAACAGCAAAAGCCATGATGCTCAGCGATCCTTCCCAGAAATACCGCCCGTTTCCGCAGGTGGACCTGCCCGATCGGCAGTGGCCCTCCCGCACCATCACCAAGCCGCCGCGCTGGCTCTCCACGGACATGCGCGACGGCAACCAGGCGCTCATCGATCCGATGGACACCGAGAAGAAGACCCGCTTTTTCGAGATGCTGGTGAAGATCGGCATCAAGGAGATCGAGGTCGGCTTCCCCTCCGCCGGTGCCACCGAGTTCGATTTCATTTCCGGCCTCGTCCAGTCCGGCCGCATCCCCGATGACGTGATCGTGCAGGTACTCACGCAAGCCCGGCGCGACCTTATCGAGCGCACGTTCGAGAGCCTGCGGGGCGCACCCAAGGCGATCGTGCACGTTTATAATGCCGTCTCGCCGGCATGGCGCCGCATCGTGTTCAACATGGACCGGCCGCAGATCAAGCAGATCGCCATCGACGCCGCCAAGATCATCCGCGATGAGGCCGCCAAGCAGCCAGATACCGACTGGCATTTCGAGTACAGCCCCGAGACCTTCTCCACCGCCGAGCTGGATTTCAGCCTGGAATGTTGCGAGGCGGTGATGGACATTCTCCAGCCGACTGCGGAGAAGCCGCTCATCCTCAACCTGCCCGCCACGGTCGAGGCCGCGACGCCCAACATCTATGCCGATCAGATCGAGTGGTTCGGCCGCCATATCCGCAACCGCGAAACGGTGTGCATTTCGCTGCATCCGCATAACGACCGGGGCACCGGTGTCGCGGCGGCGGAGCTGGGCCTGATGGCCGGCGCCGACCGGATTGAGGGCTGCCTGTTCGGCAATGGCGAGCGCACCGGCAATTGCGATATCGTGACCGTCGCGCTCAACATGTACACGCAGGGCGTCGCGCCGGGGCTCGACTTCTCCAACATGGAGGAGATCGTGCAGACGGTGAGCTACTGCAACCAGCTCCCCGTCCACCCGCGCCACCCCTATGCTGGCGAACTGGTATTCACTGCCTTCTCCGGCAGCCATCAGGACGCCATCAAGAAGGGCTTCGCCGCGCAGGAGCAGCGCAACGACCAGCTGTGGAACGTGCCCTATCTACCGATCGATCCGGCCGATATCGGCTGCTCCTACGAGGCAGTGATCCGCGTCAACTCGCAGTCCGGCAAGGGCGGCGTGGCGTGGGTACTCCAGCAGGACAAGGGCCTCAAGCTGCCCAAGCGCATGCAGGCTGATTTCAGCCGCGTGGTGCAGGACGTTGCGGACCAGACCAGCCGCGAACTGCACGCCACGGACATCTGGGAGGCTTTCGAGCGGCATTATTGCCTGAGCGACGGCCAGCCCTTCCAACTCGTCGACTATGTCGAGAGCGCAGGCCAGGGGGGTAACCGCGTCTTCACCGGCAAGATCGCCCATAATGGCGAGGAACGCAGCGTCTCCGGGCGTGGCAACGGCCTCATCTCCAGCGTGCTCGCCGCGCTGCGCGAGGAACTGGGTATCGGCCTCGATGTTGTCGATTACAGTGAGCACGCCATCGGCAAGGGCGGAGACGTCCACGCCGCCGCTTATGTCGAATGCCACACGGACGACGGCCTTACCCTGTTCGGAGTCGGGCTGGACACGGACATCGCCACGGCCTCCGTGCAGGCGGTGCTCTCCGTCGCCAATGCGCTGGAGCGGCGTAACGCGATCGCGAAAGCGGCGTAACGCGGGATCAAGGGGTGGGCTTTTCCAAGGAACGCCCACCCCGGACCGCTGATCATCCAAGCCGGCCTCAGGCCCCCGCGGCAAAGGGGCGTCGCAACCTTCGTTCATCGTCCAGCCGGCGTCGATTTCGGCCGCTTTTTTGCGGTGGGTCGTTCATCGCGAAATTGGACACGATTGGTCGCGACACGATATGAAGCGGCGCCCTATTGGCGTATGATACCGCCCATCGCCGCGACCCCGGACAGAGCGAAGCGAGCACATCCTCCCTGGCAGAGACACAGTCGGCGCGACGATGCGGCCGGCCGTTCATTCAGGGTGTCTGACGATCGCCCATTCTGCATCCGGTGGATCTCGACTCGATCCGAGATGGCGCATCCTCGACATTTCCGAGCCGCCACGAAGATAGAAGGTGATGCAGATGAAAACCTTGGTCCCCGCTGCCCTGGTGCTGGCGTTGCCTGGTTACGCCGGCGCACAAATCGCTCCTTCCGCCCCCGTACAGGCAAGTGCACTTGGCTATTGGGTGATGCTTATCGACGATCAGCTTTCCAACGAGATGCAATATATGCCTCTCACCGACGAGAAATATCACGGCGCGGCGCGCGTCAAATTCAGTCGCGGCTCCGACGGAACGGCGACCGACATCGCGCTCGCTCAGTCATCTGGTAATGAGGCGCTTGACGTTGACGCAATGAACGCCGTGAAGCGCCTTCACCACATTCGGCCGCTGCCCGCAGGCCTCCCGCCGAACGCGCCGATCGTCGCAACCCTCATCTACGATGCCGCCCCGACGAACCTCAGTTACGTCAAAGCGATGACGATGGCGTCGCGCGCGGAGGCCATTGCCGAAACGCGGATTGCAGCGGATCCGCCCCACCGCCGGTAATCGGACGACCATCTGATAGGCCCACCCGCACCGTGCTTCGCGCGGAGATAGACATGGGGCCGGCTTCGGTCCGACCCGACGACCTCTGCACGATCAGGAGCGCACGGCCGTCTGCGCGGCGGGCGGCTACCCCGACGAGAGCCATGATGCGTCGACGATAATCGCGACCGCGCCGCTTGATCCGCGCGCGGACGATCATGGCAACGTCTGGTGCCGCCCCTATCCGCCGATCTGCAAGCCGATCCAGAAGGTTTGCGGCGCGCCCAGGTCGACGCTGTTGCCGACCTTTCGGGTCAGCACGGTTGCATCGAGCAGGTTCTCGACGCGGCCGACCACGGCCAGCGTGCGGCTGATCGGCACGCGGGCATAGGCATCCACCGTCGCCACGCCGGGCATCCTGTCGGTCTGAAGGTCGTCCTCATATTGCGGGCCGACATAGCGGACGGTGGCCGCCAGCCGCGCATTGCCGGGCGCGTGCCAGCCGATAGTCCCGCTGGCGCTATGGCGCGGGCTTTGCGCCGGGAGCATCCCGTCCAGCGCGGTGCCGGGCGCCTCGACCTTGCTGTCGCTGAACGCATAGGAGGCAGACAGGTCGAACGGGCCGATATCCGCCGAACCGGTCAGCTCGATTCCCTTGGCGACGATCGCGTCGACATTGCGCCGCTGCCGCAAATTGGGGCCGATCGTGACATTGGCGATGGCGTTGTCGAGATGGTTGTAGAAGCCCGTCGCCGAGACGCGCAGACCCGGCAGCGGCGTGAGGTCTATCCCGATCTCGCCGCCCTTCAGGCGTTCGGGTGCGAGCGCAGCATTGGCCTGCGTCACCACCGGGAACACCTGGAACCCGCGATACAGCTCATTGATCGTCGGCAGGCGGAAGCTGGTATAGCCCGCCATCCGCAGCGCCAGCGCATCCGACGCATGCCACAGCGCCCCCCCGCGGAAGCTGGTTTCCCAATCGTCACGATCAGCAAAAGCGATCGCGCTGGTGATCGCACCGGTGGCGCCATTACGCTCGCTGGTGCGGCCGCGCGTCATGCTCCAGCGGTCGGCCCGTGCGCCGGCGGTCAGCACCACATTGCCCAGCGTCCAGTCATCCTCGATGTAGAGGCCCGTCGTCACTTGACGACCGCTCGCCTCGCGCCGCGCGGTCACGGCGCCGCTCATCGCGTTGAGCGCGTCCTCATACATGTCCGCCGAGGCGAAGCGGCTGTCGAGGCCGATGCGCAACAGATGGTCACCGCCCACCGGCGGGCGCACTTCCAGCTTGCCGCCAAGGCCGGTCGAGGGCGTGTTGCGCTGGTTGAGCGTCGGCCGGAAACTGGTCGCGCTGATAACGATGTTGTTGAAATTGCGCATCTGGACATAGGCCAGCGCCTCGATCTGCCACTTGCCGCGGGAGAGGAAGCGCAGGCTCGCATCCTGCCCCTCCTGTCCGCTGTCCGCCCCCTGGAAGCGCAGCGTGCGTTCATCCCGCATCAGATTGACCCGGGCCTGAATCTCCCCAACATCGCCGACCGGTGCAACGCCACGCAGCGTTACCGACCATGTCTTGTAGCGTGCCCGTGCGTCAGCAGGACCGCGCTGTGCCTCCGGCGTCGTCCAGAAGCCGTCACCGCGCGCGAAATTACCGGAGAGCGAGACAAAGCCCGCGCCCAGATCTGGCGAGACCGTTGCGTTGATCTGTTGCGCGTCATCCGACCCATAGAAGGCGCTGGCACTATAGGGCGCAAGCTGCGCGCGGTCGGCGCTGAACAATTCGATAGTGCCGGCCACCGTCCCGGCGCCGAAAGCCCCCGCACCACCGCCGCGTGTGGCGCGCACCGCGCCAATCGTTTCGAGCGGCAGCGCGTTGAACGGGATCGACCCAAAGAACGGATCGGCCAGCGGTACCCCGTCCAGCAGCACCAGCGCGCGACTGGTGGCATTCCCGCCAAGCGCCCGAAGCGTCACGCCCTGCGAGGAGGGATTGGCTGATCGGCTGTCCGCGCGACGGAACTGCTGGAAACCCGCCACATCACCCAGGGCATGCTCGACAGTGCCGGCGCTGTCCTCTCCCAGCCGTACCCTGTCGATCGTGACTGAGCCATAAGCAGGCGTGCCGGGCGGAAGCGCCAGCCCCCCGCCGAGAACGATGATCGTATCAGAATCGTCCTCGGCATGGACCGGTGTGACAACAAGAGCGGAGCAGGCAGCCAACAAGGCAGCGCGAAGCAGCGATGAAATCATGCGAGGGGCCATGCCGCAGGATCAGCGACTTGGCAATGTCGTAATAAGACAACACGAAGAGGACTCTCATCCTCACAGCCCTGCCAACGCCCAGGACGACTATCGCCAACAGACGCTCCATCCTTCCCAGGCGTATCAACGGGGGCGTTTTATCTTTTACATGGGTCAGCCATGGGCCGCGACAGGAACCATCAGCGGCGTGACGGAGCTACACTGCACCCCAAACCCAGCGCCTGGGCGGCCTGCTCTCCGACCATATCGCCGTAAAAAATGAGCCGGCACGCCCCCCTCAGCGTGCCGGCCCAGCAAGGCGGCGTCCGATAGCCGCCCTGTCTCGGCATCAAAAATTGCGGGGCGCCTCAGCGCCCTTTGCTCGGATCGCCCAGCGGGCCAGCGCGTCTTGAAACGGCAGAAGGTGCGACCGCCTGAGGGGCCGTGACATGCGCAACAAACGACCCATCGCTGTCATCACGGGATTCCATGCGCTTCGCCGGTCATACACTCCCCCATGCCGGCATGCCGGCTCTGATCATCGACGTGCGGGGCGAATAGGCAGCCGATCCCGGCCACTGCCGACTGTTGTCAGCGCACCCCCGCCCCACCATGCGACGACATCGCCGAAAACTCCCGCCCCAGGAGAAGCGTCGCACACAGTGACGGAGTTGAGTTTATCCTTTTGACAGTCGCCGTGCTTTGACCGATGTAGAGCGTCGAGTTGCCGGAGATGGAAACAGCCAACCTGCCTGGACTTTCGCCCGTCGTAGATCTCAGCGAGGTCGCACGGGAGCGACGCGCCGACATGTGGTCGGGCGCGGCGCCCACTATCTTTCCCGGTCTTGCCGTGAGTACCATCGACGCCAATCCAAGCATTGGCTCCATCCAGCACAGCCAGCTGGGGCAGGGCGCGCTGTTCGCCATCGAGTCCGCCCCGGTCGAGGTGAGCTACGTGCCCGAGCCGGCGTTCGCCGTGCACCAGTTCCTTACCATGATGCTGCAAGTGGACGGCAGCATGAGCGCCCACCAGCACGAACGCCACTGTGAGTTGATGCGCGGCGACGTGTGCTTCATCGACGAGCGACACCCTTTCCGCCTTATCGGTACCGAGTGTAGTGCGGTGCTGCTGTTGCGTATGCCGCGCGCGGCGGTGATGAACCGATTCCCGGCTGTGGAACGGCTGGTCGCGACGCTCCTACCCGCGCACGATCCCGGCACCAGCCTGCTCGCGCAGACGGTGCTCCATTTGCTGCAGGTCGCGCCTGCACTCCGGGAGACGCAGCAGAATGCGGCGATGAGCGGCATCATCAACCTGCTCGGCGCTACTGCCTGTCTGGCCGCCGAGCACAAGAATATCCATTGGCGCGTGCAGAAGGCACTCGACTATATCGAGCTCAACCTGGCCACCGGGGGCCTTACCGCGGAGCAGGTGGCGGATGCTCAGCGGATCAGCCGCCGCCGGCTCGACCAGCTCATGCGCGATGCGCTCGGCCTGTCGATCACCGGCCAGATCTGGAGCCGCCGCCTCCAGCGCGCCGCCGAGGACCTGAGCGACAGCCGCCACGCCGGCACTTCCATCTCGCAGATCGCCTTTGCCAACGGCTTCGAGGACCCGGCCCACTTCGCCCGCGCCTTCAAGCGCCGCTTCGAGCTGACACCGGGCCAGTGGCGCGCACGGGCCCGCACGCTGGCGCACTGAAGGGCAGGCCCCTCCCCGCCATCATACTGAACGCGTGTTAGCGTCCATGCCGCCCCGCCGCTTGGTCAATATCGAAAAGCGGAACACCCAAATTCCTCCCCAGACTCATCTGAGGCAGGGGACCACCCTCAGGATGGTGGAGCCGTCCCATGATGCGCCCTAAGCGGCTTGGGTCGCCGAATGCTCGTGGGAAAGCAGGAGGCGAAGGCGGCAAGCACCGGGTTGCGCCCTGAAATCCTGCTTTTGCAGAGCCCATCGTCCACTGAACACGCCGCCGGAGAAGCCCCCTCCCCGGCCTCGCCCTCCCCCCCAAGCGAAGTCCGGGAGGATCGCCGGCTATTTCCGGTGGCTCAGCGTCCAGACATAGGCCGCCACGGCGTCGAGATCCGCCTGCGAGAGATTGGAGCCGCCTTTCGCGGGCATGCCGCTCGGATACTCCTTCGGCTGGGTGACGCCCTCGCCGATCACCTTGGCAAGCGAGGCGAGCGAGCCGTCCGTCCACAGCCATTTCTCGCCGGTCAGCGCCGGGCCGATGGTCGACCCCTTGCCGTCCGCGCCGTGGCAACCCGCGCACGTTCCGGCGCGCTCCAGCCCGTGATAGATGCGATTCCCCAGTGCGACCTGCTCGGCGGTAACGCCCGGCGGCAGCGCGCCGCCCTCGCCGCCCGACGCCGCAACGGCCGCCTGCTGATAGACGGCCGGCTGAGCCGCCGTCAGCGGCGCATTGGCCGCGCCCTTGTAGCTGATCTTCCAGATCCGCCCGGCGACATCGTCCGAGACATAGAGCGCGCCGTCCGGCCCCACGGCAACGCCGGTCGGGCGGTGCGTCGCCTGCCCCTGCGCCTTGCCGGGACCGGTGAAGCCGTCCGCGAACAGGATCGAGGCGCCGCTAGCCTTGCCGTTCGCCAACGGCTGGAAGACGACGCGGAAGCCATCCTGCGGCGCCGGCGCGCGGTTCCATGAGCCGTGGAAAGCGATGAACACGCCACCTTTATAAGCCGCCGGGAACTGGCCGCCGCCATAAGAGGCGAGCCCAGTCGGCGCGAAATGCGCGGGGTAGGTCGCCACCGGTGCCTTCGTCCTCGCACAGCGGCCGACCGCCTTGCCGCCGTCGCCGCCATATTCGGGAGCCAGCACGCGCTTGTTCTGCTGCCCGTCATAATAGCAATATGGCCAGCCGAAATCGTCGCCCTTGCGCGGCGCCAGCAGCTCCTCGGCGGGCAGCTCGACCCCCTGCTCGGTGGTGTAGAGTTTGGGCCAGTTCTGCGAGAGCTGGTCGCGCCCATGCTGCACGGCGAGCAGGCCACCTGCCCCGTCGAAAGCGAGACCGCCCGCGTTGCGAATCCCCGTCGCGTAGCGCTCCTTCGCCGAGAAGACCTGCCCGCGCTTGGCGGCGCTATACTGCCAGATGCCCGCGCGGGTGACGAGTTCCTCGCATGGATCCTTGCCCATCGAGCCCGGCTGGCGGTTCTCCCTCTCGCACACATTGGAGGGCGAGCCGCTGTTGAGAAACAGCGTGCCAGCCTTGTCGATGGCGATGGCCTTCATCATGTGATCGCCATCCATTGGAAGCTTATCAACAACGATTTCGGCTTTTGCAGAGGGCACGCGCTCCCCGCTCTTTAGCGCATAGCGGACGATCTGATCATCCGCTTCCGCATAAAGCCCGCCGTTCCACAGGGCGATGCCGGTGCCGCCGGTCGCGCCTTCCGCGGCTGTTGGACCGAAACGGTCGACCTGATCGGCTTTGCCATCGCCATCGGTATCGCGCAGCGCGACAATGAAGCCGCCGTCGGGCGGCGGCGTGCGGAAATAGCGGCTGGTCCAGGTGTTGACATAAACGGTGCCGTCGCTCGCCACGGCCATGTGGCGGGCGTGGCCGATATTGTCGGCGAACACCGTCGCGCAGAAGCCCGGAGGGAGGCTCAATCCGGCGTCGTTGGGGCAAGCCGCGTCCTCGGCGGCGACCGCCCGGCCACCGGCGAAAGGCTGGGCGACGAGCAGCGCGGCGCCGGCGGCCGTGGTTGCACCGAGCGCGGCGAACAAGGGGAGCATCCTGGCCATGGCAAGTCCTTTAATAGATTGTATTATTTTGATTTCTTCAGCGCTACGGGGGCGACTTGGAAGGGCAGCGGCGGTGTTTTGCCGCGCAGGCTGGGGTTGAACACATAGCCCGGCTCACCGCGCACATACCAGAGCGTATCGCCGTGCACCGCAACGCCGGTCGGCGCCGGCACCTCGGCCAGCGTCTCCACCGTGGCAGCATCGCCCGCAACGGTGAGCAGCGCCACCTTGCCCGATGCCTCGGCCTGCACAAAGCGCATACCGCCGATCGCGCGCAGCCCATCTGGTGTATCGAGCGGGCGGGAGGTCTTGAGCGGCGTTACCGCGCCCGCGCCGCCATCCGGTTTCACCGCCACCCGCGCGAACATGTGCGACTGGAAGTTGTTGACGTAAAGGTTGCCGTCCGCGCCGATGGCGATGCCGTCCAGCCCGCCGCCGCCCTGCCCCGCGCCGAGCGCCGGGTCGGCCAACCACATCTCCAGCGCGTCGGCGCCCTTGCGCCAGCGCAGGATGTGCGAGGGATTGGTGTTGGTGACATAAAGCGTGCCGTCCTGCGCCACCGCCATGTCATTGCAGAAGGTCTGCGCGCCGGGCAGCGCCAGGCTCACCCGCACCGCGCCGCTTTTGAGATCGAAGCCCTTGACCGTGGAGCCCTTGTCCGCCCCTTCAACGGCGACGCCGGCTGCGGAGAGATCGTTGCTGCACACCCAGAGCAGGCCGTTCACCGGATCGGCCAGCACGCCGAAGACCGAGCTCGTGCCGCCCCCACCCGGCTTGATCCACGGCGTAACCGTGCCCTTGTCCAGCGCGACGCGCCACACGCCACCGCTCAGGCTACCGACATAGGCGGTGCCGTCCGGCGCGATGGTGAGGTTTTCAGGGAAAGCGCGTTCGCCCGGCAGGTCGATTGCCTTGGGCGCAGGCGCGGCGGCGATGAGCAGCGCCGGCACCATGAGGGCAAGGAGTCGCGCCGTCCGCCGCATCGTCTCTCCAATCGCTCCTGTTTCGATACTTTGCTAACGGACTATACCGCCGTGTGCGGGGGACATTCAAGGTTTCGATTGGGCTGGCGCGGTGGAGCACCGTCCTTCGCAGACCAGATTTTCTTCTCCGTCACGCGCGAGACGCTGCGCTCACTCTCCTACCCGGCCGGTCTCTCCACGGCCGCCAGCTCTTCCGCAATCGCCCGGCGCTCGTAGGCGCGGGCGATGAAGGCGCAGACGATAAGTTGGATCTGGTGGAAGATCATCAGCGGCAGCACGATGGCGCCCACCGTCGCGGCGGGGAACAGCACGCTCGCCATTGGCACACCGGTGATGAGCGACTTCTTGGACCCGCAGAAGATCAGCGCCGCCTCATCGCCGCGCGGCAGATGCGCGAGGCGGGAGACGCCGCGCAGGATCAGCATCACCACCACGAGGATCGCAAGGCTGAACCCGATCACCGCCGTCAGATCGACCGCCGAGACCGTCCGCCAAAGCCCGTCGATCACCGACTGGCCGAACGCGGCATAGACCATGATGAGCACCGAGCCGCGATCAACGAGACTCAGCGCCGGCTTGTGGCGCTTGATCCAGCCGCCGATCCGGCTGTGCAGCGCCTGCCCGGCCACGAACGGCAGCAGGATGGTGCTCACGATCGACCAGATGGCGTCGAGCGAAATGGCGCTCTGGCTGGCGAGCAGCAACCCGGTCAGCAGCGGCGTCAGCACGATGCCGAACAGGTTGGAGGCGGACGCGGCGCAAATCGCCACCGGCACATTGCCCCGCGCGATGGAGGTGAAAGCGATGGAGGACTGCACGGTGGAGGGCAGGCAGCACAGGAACAGCAAGCCCGTGTAAAGCATCGGGTCGATCGCCACGCCGCTGAGCGGCCCCAGCGCGAGGCCGATGAGCGGGAAAAGGGCATAGGTGCTGAGCAGCACCATCAGGTGCAGCCGCCATTGCCCGAGGCTGGCGACCACCGCCTCGCTGGGCAGGTTTGCGCCGTGCAGGAAAAAGAGCAGGATGATGGCGGCATGGCCGACCCAGTCCACCACGGGCGCGAACCCACCGCGCGCCGGCAGCAGGCTGGCGAGCAGCACGACGCCGATCAGCGCGATGGTGAATTTGTCCGGCCGCAGCCAGGCGAGTGCGCGCCGCCGTGGCGCCTGCGGGTTGGTCATGCGGCCCTGTCCTCCCGAACATGTTGTAGGGCGCGTTTCAGCGCCCTCCGCCGGCGCCGCGACAGCCAGCGCCGACTTCGCCTCTATCGCGCCGACCCGGCGGGGACCAGCCCTCATCCGATGGGTCCGGTTGCCGGAGGAGGGGTCCGCATGGCGGGCAAAAGCTCGCTTCGGAAATCCCGCCGCGCTTCGGCGAACGCGGCAGAAGCCTAATCATGCGCTGCACGCCTCCTCGGCTCGCGACCAACCGGGGAAAGGCGACGAGCAAACCGCCCTCTCCCCGGCTTTCAGGGTCACGCCTGGCGCCGGACCGAAGGCGGTAACCCCACGCCCCTACAGCGCCCGCGTGGGCATATTGATCGTCCGCCAGATATGCGCGACCGGGCTGTGATCGAAGCCTAGCCCTTCCGCGGGTTGGCGGAAATGGCGGCCGATCAGATCCTCGAACTCCTCCAGATCCACTTTAACATTGGGGTCGAAGGCATAGTAATCATTGAGGCAAATCAGCCGTCCGGTCATGTAATATTTGTGGTCTTTCAACCGCGCATAGGCCTCATGAACATAGGGCTCGGGCGTGAAATCAGGGCCGAAATATTTGATGTAAGCCTCCGGATACTCATAGCCGACCGAAGGATCGGGGAAGAACCGCAGGATCTGGTGCGCGCGGATGGCCCAGCTCACTTCCTCGTCGACATAGGGCTCGACCATCATCGCCCCCCAATAGCCATGGTCGCCGCTGATGAAGCCGGTCACGCTGATATCGTGCAGCAGGCAAGCGAGCACAACTTTCTCGTCGAGCCCGTTCTTCATCGCCAGCCGCGCGCTCTGCATCACATGCTGGATATTGCCGAAGCGCATGCGGAAGAAATCCATCAGCGTCGGTTTTTCCGGCATGGCGGGGATGCGCGGGTCCGGTCCCATGAGGAATTTCTTGCCATCGGCCAGCGCATCGAACAGGTCGTGGCGTTCGCTGGCGGGGTCGTAAATGCCCGACACATAGACGGGCGAGCGGATCGGCCGTCGTTCAGCGACGCGCCGCTCCAGTTCCATGCTCATTTCATATTCAAGCGCGTCTGCGCGCTCGGACAGGGTAGCCATTCGTCCTGCTCCTGATGTGTATCGTTGGCACAACCCTAGCGCGCCGTACCACGCCGCACCACCCGGCCACGATCCGAAAAGACTGATCTGGGGCGCAATGGGGCGGGTTCAACGGGGCGCCACGGCGGCTCCGCCCACGTGCGGCGAGTTGATCAGGTCGCCCGGTCGGCTGCGCTATACTTAGTCTCTGAATGACGGTCGCCGCGCTCCCCACGCAAAAGGCGCCCGGACTCGCATCCGGGCGCCTTCGATTTGCTGAGAACTGGTCAATCAGGCGAAATAGACCGTCTTGGTCTCGAGATAATTCTCCAGCCCCTCGATGCCGCCGTCGCGGCCGATACCGGATTGCTTGAATCCGCCGAAGGGCATGTGGATGTCGACCATCATGCCGTTGATCGTCACCGAGCCGGCGCGGTACTCGCGCGCCACGGCGAAGCCGCGCTCGGCGTCCTGCGTATAGACGGCGCCATGCAGGCCGTAGATGGTGTCATTGGCCTTGGCGATCATGTCCGCCTCATTGTCGTAATCGACGAACGAGACGACCGGGCCGAAAATCTCCTCGCGGAAGATCGTCATGTCCGGCGTCACATCCGTGAACACGGTCGGCTCGACGAAGAAGCCGCGGTTGAGGTCGGCCGGGCGGCCGCCGCCCAGCGCCACCTTGGCGCCTTCGGTCCGGCCCTTCTCGATATAGCCCTGCACGCGCTCGAGCTGGCGCTGCATGGTGAGCGGCCCCATCCCCACGTCCGCCTGGAAGGGGTCGCCCACCTTCACCTTGGAGACGGCGTTGGTATAGGCGTCGATCATCTCGGCCTTGCGGCTCTTGGGCACCAGGACGCGGGTCAGCGAGAAGCAGACCTGCCCGGTGATCGGCATCGAATAAGGCACCAGGCTCTTGAGGACATGATCCATGTCCGCATCATCGAGGATCATCGCGGCCGACTTGCCGCCCAGCTCCAGCGAGACGCGCGCCAGCCGCTCGGCAGCAACGCCGGCGATGTGCTTGCCCGCCGCGGTCGAGCCGGTGAAGCCGATCTTGTCAACGCCCGGATGGCGGATGAGGTGGTCGCCCACCTCGCGCCCGCCCGGCAGCATGTTGAACACGCCCGCCGGAATGCCCGCCTCGGCAATGCACTCGGTGAGGATCTGCGCGTCGATCGGGGTCTCGGGCGAGGGCTTGGCAACGATGGTGCAGCCCGCCGCCAGCGCGGCCGCCACCTTGTAAATCAGCAGCACCAGCGGCGCGTTCCACGGCGTGATCGCCGCCACCACACCAACCGGCTCGCTCACCACGCGGGCGCGGTTGCCGCCCATCGAACCAATGCGCTCGTCGATGAACGGATAGCTGTCGCACAGGCCCGCGTAAAAGTTGAACAGGCCCGGCGCCTGGTAGCTCGCCTTGCTGGTGAAGCCGATCACCGCGCCGACCTGTCCGGTCCACGCCTCGGCCAGCTCGGGCATGCGCGCGGTCAGCAGATCGGCCACCTTGCGCAGATAGACGCCGCGCTCGGCGGGCGCCATGCGCGGCCAGGGTCCAACATCGAACGCACGGCGGGCCGCAGCCACCGCCGCATCCATGTCAGCCGTGCTCGGCTCGACATATTGCAGGACAACTTCCTCGGTATGCGGAGATACGACGTCCAGAACGTTACTGCCGCTGCTCTTGCGCCATTCGCCATCGATGAAGAGCTGGGCGTCGCCGCGCTCCTTGATGCCTTTGATCGTCTTGAGAAAATTTTCCATTCATCCGTCTCCTGAGAATGAGTCGCCGGGCTGGTGCCTGCACTGACGTTTCCTACGCCCGTAGGCAAGCGCGACTTCGGAAATTTGGCGCCGATGAGGCGCCGCACATGTTGTGTGCCGGCGAAAACGAACCCAAGGCGATAGGACGCTGTGGTTGCGCCCTGGGCTCTTGCCTTCGCAGGGGCAAGGCGACGCGCCGATGTTGCCGGCTCGGGCGTTGGCGCGGCCAGGCTTGCCCGTAATCAGCCACGCGACGCTCTCCCATCGGCGGGGGCCGCTTTCCGCCCGTATGCAAACTATGCGCTAATCCGGCGACCGCCCCCCGCTCAATCCTTCGCTGGCATCGTGAACAGCCGGTCCACGGTCGCGCGGCGCATGGTCTCGAACGCCGTCCGCGCCGCCGGAATGTCGCCGCTGATGAAATCCGCCTCGATCTGGCGATGGCGCGCCTTCACCTCGTCGAGAAACTCGCCATGGGTGAGGATGTGGAAGCGGTTTTGCCGGATCGCCTGCACGACATGGGCCCCCATCTCCATCGGGTCCATGCCCACGCGCATCGCCGCCCACAGCGCCTTGAGGAATTCGCCCGCCTCGCCGGTCGGCGCGCTGCTGTCGTCCTCCGGCACCGGCACCAGCGCCGTCTTCACCGCGCCGGGGAACAGGCAGGAGACGCCGATGCCATGCGGCGCCAGCTCCATGCGCAGCGACTCCGTATAGCCGCGCACCGCGAACTTGGCGCAGCTATAGGCCGCCATGTTGGGCAGCGGCACCATGCCGGCCATGGACGAGGTGTTGACGATATGGCCACCCTCGCCCTGCGCCTTGATGATTGGCGCGATGATCTTCACGCCGTTGATGACCCCGCCGAGGTTGATCGAGATGGCCCGGTCCCAATCCTCGAACTCCGGGTCGTCGGCCAGCCCGCCACCGCCCACGCCGGCATTGTTGCAGAGCAGGTGGATCTTGCCGAACACGGCGAGCGTCTCCTGCGCCGCCGCGCGCAGCCCCGCACGGTCGGAGACGTCGACGCGGATGAGGTGGCTGGCGTTGTTGCCCTTCAATATCTCGCGCGCCTGGTCGAGATGGTCCTGATTATAGTCGGCAATAACGACCTTCATGCCCTCCGCGAGGAAATTGCGCGCCATGCCGAGGCCGATACCGCTGGCCCCACCCGTCACGAACGCAACCTTGCCTGCGAAATTCTCCATGATGATCCTCCCCTCAAGACCGGGCTTTGCGCCCCATGCTTCCGTCCATTCCTACCGTGAGCGGGCCGCATGGCAATCCCCGTGCGCCAGAGACGAGGAACCGCAGAGGATGGGGCCGCCGATCTGCGTGCGCGACCAAGTCGATCGCCAGTCACTACACGGGGTTCGGCGCGACTTTCGTTGCTTTCGAACGAGCCGGATAAGATCGGCCAGCGTATCTGGCACCGGCGTGGCGATGCCGCGAGCAGGCGCGGTGGTGACAGCCCCCGGCTATGCCGTCAAATCAGCGTCTTGCATGCGCTGTTGAAGACCATTTCACGAAGCTGGGGGAAATTTGGAATATCGTACCCCTCGGCGTCGTCGCCGGATATGATTTCCACCCGCCCGCGGCATAGCGACAGGTCGAGATCCTCGGGCTTAATGATCCGGCGCGAGCCGACATCGTAAAATGCCCAGACGCGCGGACGCGTATAGTCGTCGGGATTCTGGTCGACCACCAGCGCCAGCCGCCCCGTGCTCAGCCGCACCACAGAGCCGATGGGATAGACGCCGACGCTCTCGATGAACTGGTCGAGCAGCCGTTCGTCGAATTGCCCCTCCATCCCGCGCATGATCGCCAGCGCGGCGTTGGGGTCCGTGCGCGGCCGATGCGGACGGTCGGAGGTCATCGAATCATAGACGTCGCAGATCGCCGCCATCCGGGCGAACAGGCTGATCTCCTCGCCGGCCAGTCCGCGCGGATAGCCGGTGCCGTCATACCGCTCGTGGTGCTCCAGGCAGACCTGCATTACCTCGGCGGGCAGTTCGCCCCCCAGGTTGAGAAACTCCTGCCCGAGCGTGGTGTGGGTGTGGACGATCTCGCGCTCGCTCTCCGACAGGTCGTCGAGGATCGTCGAGACATCGATCGGCAGATGGCCCATGCCAACGTCCATCAGCAGGCCCGCCATGCCGGCATCCTTCACCTGCTGCTCGGGCAGACCGATCTGGCGGCCAAGCGCGATCATCAATGCGCTGACCGCCAGTCCATGCGCATAGAGCGAGCTGTTCTCGCGGCGAATGCGCATGAGGCCGTTGAACGCATGAGGGTTGCGCTGCACCGAGGCGAACAGGTCCTCGATCACCGGCTCCACCTGCCCGCGCGAAATCGCCTTGCCGAGCCGCGCCTGCTCGAACACGGCGGAGAGGAGGCGGCTGGCCTTGGCGAGCACGTTGCGAGCATTGTCGATTTCCCGCGCGGTGCCAAGCGGTGCGGTCGAGCGCGGGTCAAACGACACCACGTTGGACGCACGCGTCCGCGCCGCAGCAGCGTCCTGACGATCACGCCGGGCACGCTCGATGGCGCCGGCAAGCGACGGCGCCTGCGCCGATGTCACCAGCGGGCGGCGCAGCGGTGTCACGGTGCTCGCCTTGGGGCGCACGTCGGCGCCCTTGGATATGTCGATCAGCACGCCTTCAACCTCGCTGGCGCGCAGGTCGGACAGCATATCGGCATCGGTCAGCAGAAACCTGGAGCGCCAGAAGGGATGCTTGAGCCAGCTCCCCTCTACCTTGTGGATGAACATGCCGAGCTGAACATCAGCGACTTCGATCCGTTTCAGCATGGACCTGCATTGCTCCTTTTCGGCTTCGGCGCGCGGGTTGCCGGTTTTAGGGCGCGCGACAATACCGAACGGATAATGGGTATGGTTTCCGAGTTCTTTCGGGGAGCTTCGACGGTGAGTTTGGTGGCGTTCGCCAGGCACGGATTGGCATGGCGCCGGTAACCGCATTTGACGTCGTGACTGATCCGAGCCATCCGGCGGAAAGCACCCGCGCCTGCCGAATTTCGAGGGACAGAGTACCATGGCCATGGCAACCCGCGCGACCAAGGCCCTGGAGCGGGCCGGCATCGCCTTTACCATCCATCGTTATGCTTACGATCCCAGCGCGGATCGGATTGGCCTGCAGGCGGCCGAAGCGCTGGGCGAGGCGCCCGCCCGGGTGCTCAAGACACTGATCGCGCGCGTCGACGGCAAGCCGGCGGTCGCCATCATCCCGTCCGACCACGAGGTTTCGATGAAGAAGCTCGCCGCCGCTCTCGGTGGCAAGGCGGCGGAGATGATGGGCCCGGCCGATGCCGAGCGCGTCTCAGGCTACAAGGTGGGCGGGATCAGCCCGTTCGGTCAGGTGCGTGCCCTACCCGTGGCGATTGAGGCGCAGGCGCTCGGTCATCCGCTCGTCTATCTCAACGGGGGGCAACGCGGCTTGCAAGTGCGGCTGGATCCGCGCGCGGCGGCCGCCCTGCTCGGGGCGATCGTGGCGCCGCTCATCGCATGAACCGCCGGGGCGTCACATCACCCGGCGGCCCGTCACCAACTGATAGACCAGCACGACCGCAGCCGCCACCAGCAACAGATGGATGAGTCCCCCGCCGACATGCAGGGCAAGGAAACCAAGCGCCCAAAGCACGACGAGGATGACTACGATGGTCCACAGCATGACGCTCTCCCAATCAATATTATGGATTGGAAGAACGCATGGCTGGTGCAGACGGTTCCTTGCCCGGCAGGTTCCTAGAAGCCCGCCTTGAGGACGAAGCGGACGTTGCGGCCAGGCTTGACCACCTCATCCTTATTGAAGGACGCGGCCTCACGCTGGACGTCGTTGGTGAGGTTCTGACCGACCAGCGACAGCTCGACCCCCGGATTGGCGCGGAACGGCCGCCAGCTTAGCTGAGCATTCAGATTGACGTAGCTGGGCGTGGTGGTGTCGAAGAGGCCGGCTTTGTTCTGTGCGCCGACATAGGTCAGCGTCACCCCGGCATCGAGCCGGTTGCTCTCGTAGTCGAGCCCGCCGCCAATCCGCCACGGCGGGATACGCGGCACATTATTGCCGTCGCCCAGCGTCGCCCGCGTATAGTCGCCGAGCAGCTTGGCCCGCAGGCCGCCGCCATGCGCCTTGACCAGGAGGAGCGATGCCTGCCCCTCCACGCCCCGAAAATGCGCCCGCTGTTGGCGATAGAGAAGCTCCCGCAGGTCACCGACACCGCTATCCGAGCAGCCCTCATCCTCGTCGCAGAGGCGGCCGGTGAGATCCCCGTAGATGTAATTGCGGAACCAGCTCGAATAGACGCTGCCATCGAAGCGGAGCCCGCCAGAGCGCACCCGGAGCGTACCTTCCAGCGCGTTCGCCCGCTCGATCTTCAGGCCGGGGTCGCCGGTCTCGAACGTGCCGGGCCCGTCATGGCCACCGCGGGCGAACATCTCCGTGATGGCCGGCGCCCGGCCCGTGCTGGAGAAGGTGAAGCCGAGCTTGACCGCTGGCCCCACATCGACCAGCGCGCCGAGTGCGCCGCTCACTGGCGTAAAGCTGCGCCGGGTGGCGATATCATCAGCCGGCGTCCCCTGCAGCGCCACATGCTCGATGCGGCCGCTCACTTCCAGGTGGAGGCCGGGGATGATCTGCGTATCCGCAAAGAGGTAGCCGCCGACACTCTCGGACGTTGCCGGGAGAAGATAGCCGCTATGCTCGCCCATCGCGGAGAAATCGCGATGCTGATATTCGACCCCCAGCGCGCCGTTCTTCACCCAGTCGAACGCGGTGACCAGCAACTCGCCATGGACGTCATATTCCTTGTTGCGGAATGTTGTGTTGATCGTCCCATCCGGGTTCTTCTCGTCATGGGTATAGTCGGCATAGCTGCCGTCGAGCGTGAAGGCGTTCAACAACCCCGAGCCAAGCGCGAAGCTGCTTTTGGTCGTGACCTTGGTCTGGCGCACGTCGATATAGGGATCGTCCGCGGGAATGCCGTATTTGGCGTTATATTGCTGGATGGCGGCGCCGATGCGGCTATCCCCCTCGCCAAGGAACCAGGAGCCGCCCAGCGAGACGCCATGACCACGGAAGAAGCTGTTCGCCTGCGCGCCGAGCGGCGTCTCATAGTCGCCGGTGTCACGCACGAAGCCGTCCGCATGAAGCGCGAGCCGGCCGAGCGTGACATCCGCCAGCGCCGCGCCCTGCCAGGCATCCGAAACCGTATCGTAGCTGCCATTCGCTTCGCCCGTGACCGGCCTGTCACCGAGCGCTTCGGGCACACGATTGTTGAGCACATTGACCACGCCGCCGATCGCCTGACTGCCATAGCGCAGCGTGGCCGCACCCCGCACGACCTCAATGCTGCGCGCTGCAAGCGGATCGATGGGCACGCCATGATCCGGGCCGATATCGGCAACGTCCGAACTGCTGGTGCCGTTCTCCAGAATACGCACGCGCGTCGAATCCATGCCGCGAATGATCGGGCGATTAGCCCCGGCGGCGAAGCCGGAACCCGCTACGCCCGGCGTGTCCGCCAGCGCGCTGGCGATGGAGGAACCGCCTGATCGCAGGATCTGGTCGCTGTTCACCTTGGCGACGATGGCCGGCGTATCGTCCAGACCATGACGGAAGGGTGAGGCGGTGATGACGATATCTCTCACGCCGGCATCGGTATCCGGCTGGCCCGCAGGCGCCGCGTTCGAACCGCCCTGGGCGTAAGCCGCAACCGGCAGCAACGCGACCAAGGCCGCGCCTGAAAGGACATGAAAACGCATGAAAGGAAAACTCCAACAAAATCGTGCTTCGGAGCCACGCTCGTGGCCCGCGGATCGCGGCCCGTGCACAGGGGCAAGCCCCCGCGCCGGCCTATTCGGTTCCGACGTTCAGCGAGGGGGGTGCGCGACTTTGCCAGCGGTGCGATCGGGACCGGCACAACAGGGCCAGAACCGGCAACACGAAAACCCAGGGAAGCGGCGATCGCGCTTCAAACGACGCGATCGGATCAGGCGCGATATAGTGCCCCGCCGACGCCAGTTCGCGGCATAGAGCACATTCCGCCCGCTTGTTCACCGGCGCATGGGGGGGCGACAAGCCTTGCCGACTGTCGCCATCCGCCGCCGTTGGGATCGCCCATTCCGACGCTTCCGCGAAATGGAGGTGACTTTGGATCGCGATGCTCTGCCCGAGCAGCGCCGCGAGCATGAGGGCAATGATCAACAGCACGCGTGGTTCGCCGGGCCCCCGACGCCGCGCACGGTGCGCGCGCGCCTCCGCGCTCGAAAACCTCAGTCGAGGCGGCGAGCGCACAGCGCGTCCTGATCGGTTGCTGGGGACCTTCACCTGAACCCGTTAGACATCCACGCGATACCGCTCCTTGATATGTTACAAAATCACATTGAGCAACCCCTTGCGCCCGTTGACGGGTTGCTTGTCAGTCGGTCACTGACGGCGTGAGCCCGATGCGAAAGGGCGCCGGAGCGGATGGTCCGCGCCGGCGCCCGTTCCCATTGCTCCGCCCCTATCGAGCGGCTCCCACGGCGTTAGTGGTAAATTCCCAGGGTAAAACCGATGATCCGGCCGCACAGCACGATCAGTGTCCAGAAGATCAGCGAAGCGAGGCCCGCCATTTTCGCCGCCGGCGGGATAGCCGCGACGGTGCCATCCCAACGCGCGACCCCCTTCCAGGTGACCATATGGAAGGCCGCCATGTTGAGACCGGCAAGCAGCAGCAGCCCCATCTTGGCGAGGAAATAGGGGTTCACCATGTAGCTCGTCGCCTTGCTCACGAAGAGCAGCAGGCCGGTGACGACGGCGCAGGCGAAGGCGATCCATGTCAGCGGGAGCGTATCGCGCGAGATGGCCGTCACCAACCGGTTGCGCGAGGTAAGGCCGAGCAGGCGCAGATCCATGATGGCGATGGCGCCGACCACGCTCACAATAGCAATGACATGCAGGGTTTCGATCGTGGGGAATAACCATTCCGAGCTGGCGATGGTGCTACCCAGTGCGGAGCCTTCAAGGCTTGTCCAAAGCGAATTCACGTTCTCAGTCCCCTCTCAAACCGGCGCGTAGGCGATCCATCGCCCACCGGCCATGACGACGCACCACAGGATGATCAGCGCCACTGCCCCGGTGCGCACGCTTGCCTGACCATCTGGCGACACGTCCCAGCGCTCCGCCCGGGCGCGCACCGCGCCCAGAAACCGCAGGCTGACCGTGATGGCGACGATCAATGCCGCCATTTTTATCCAGAAGATCGGGTTGACCATGTTGCGGACGGGTTCGCTAATCAGCAGGATGACCCCGCTTGCCAGCAACGCGAGCACACCGCCCCAGATCCACGGCTGATAGCGCCGGTAATTGTCGCTCATGCTCTGATCGGTCGCGTTCAAGCCGAGGACGCGGAGACCCAGCAGCAACGTCGAGCCGAACAGGATAGCGATCGACAGGATATGGATCGCCTGGAATACGGGGATCGCGAAGAAATGCGATTGCAGCCAGATGCAGAGCGGCTGCTCGGAAACCCAGAGCGAAAACTCGACGAGCGGCGTCGTCCGCAGCCACTCCGTCATCTCGAACAACAACTCACCGATTGCCATGTGGCGCGGCTCCTCTACCTGTGCCGGTGGACGGATCGCGCAAGGCAACGGCCCCAAGCGATCCAGCGGCCCTCAGCGTGGTTGTATAAGTCCACCATCGCCTTGATCTGAATCAAGGCGGGTGAATTCGCTCCAGCCACACGACCGCGCGGCAGAAGGCGGCGCGATAGCCCCGACGATGTTGACGCATGTCAATGCGGCCACGTCGCTTTCACGTCTTGATAGGCGCTGGACGAGAGGGACCCACCCATGAGCATGGCAACGGCAACAACTGAGGAGCGCGGCGGCAAGCGCTCGATACCGGGCACGCCGGTCTTCGACGGCGACGCGGCCACGCGCGGCTATGCGCTGAACCGCATGTGCTATTCCTTCAATGAGGCGAGCAACCGGGCGCAGTTCCTCAAGGATGAGGAGGGCTATTGCGGCCAGTTCGGGCTGACGCCGGAACAGCGCGACGCGGTGCGCAACCGCGACGTTCTGGCCATGATCGCAGCTGGGGGGAACATCTACTATCTCGCGAAGCTTGCGGGGATCTTCGGTCTCAACGTGCAGGATGTCGGGGCCCAGCAGACCGGCATGAGCGTGGATGCCTTCAAACAAATGCTGCTCGACCAGGCGGAGGATTGAGACATGGCCCAGATCATCGGTGGCATCCTGACGAGCCATGTCCCCGCGATCGGCGGCGCGATTGCGCGTGGCCAGCAGGAGGAACCCTATTGGAAGCCATTCTTTGACGGCTTCAGGCCGGTGCATCAGTGGCTGGCGGCGCAGCGGCCCGACGTGGCGGTGATGTTCTACAACGACCACGGCCTCAACTTCTTCCTCGATAAAATGCCCACTTTCGCGGTCGGCGCCGCTGACCGCTACCGCAATGCCGATGAGGGCTGGGGTCTGCCGGTGATGCAGGCCGCCGGCGGCGCTCAGGCGCTCTCCTGGCATATCATCGAGCATCTGGTCGGGGCGGAGTTCGACATCACCACCTGCCAGTCGATGCTGATCGACCATGCCGTGGTGGTGCCACTCCAACTCTGCTGGCCGGGCGCGCAGCCGTGGCCGGTGAAGATCGTGCCGATCGCAATCAACACCGTGCAACACCCCCTGCCCAGCCCGGCCCGCTGTCTGGCGCTCGGTCGCGCCGTCGGTCAGGCACTGACGAACTGGCAGGGTGCGGACCGCATTGTGGTGCTCGGCACTGGCGGCCTCTCGCATCAGCTTGAGGGAAAACGGGCCGGCTATATCAATGCCGATTACGACCGCTTCTGCCTTGACGAGATCGGCCCCAACCCGGACGTGCTCGCCAGGGATAGTGCGGTCGATATTGTGGAACTGGCCGGGACACAGGGGGTCGAGATCATCAACTGGATCGCGGCCCGTGGCGCGATGGGCGCGGACGTGCGTGAACTCGCCCGCAACTACCATATTCCCATCTCGAACACCGCCGCCGCGACGATGCTGTTCGAGACCGGAAGCAGCCTGCGCGCCGCCGCCTGACGGCACCCGCTATCAGTCAAGGTCCATGGGGTGATACCATTGCTGGAGGGCTGTCATCGGCCTGCCGGATGCTGCGCTATCACGTGAAGCAGAGCGACCCGGAAGTCCCGGTGCGCGCCCGTATCCCCACGGGCGTGCGTGGCCCGCCGGAGGACGCCGCGTTGATCGCCTTTCTCGCCGGCGATGCGCGCGGCCCGTTCACTGCGGACGGCGACTGGACCGCGTAGAGCGCGGGGGAGCATCCTGCGCCTATCCACTGGACTTCGCGCTCCCCCTTCCCTCACAAGTCGGGGAGGGTCTGCGCAGCAAAGCCCCAATCACGCAGGTGCTTCTGCCCCGCACGCTCAATGAGGCGGGCGGCGTCGCGAATGTTATAGGGGTGCGCGTCCTTCATGGCCTCCAATTCATCCCAGCCGATGGGAACGGCGACCGGTGCGCCCTCACGTGCCCGCGCGGAATAGGGCACCACGGCGGTGCTGCCGCGCTGGTTGCGCAGCCAGTCGATGAAGATGCGGCCCTTGCGCTTGGCCTTGCTCATCGTCGCGAGGAACCGCTCCGGCTCGGCAAGGCTCAGCGCCTCGGCGAAGCGCCGGGAGAAATCCTTGTGCGTCTCCCAATCGTGCCCCGGCGTCAGCGGCACAATGACATGCACACCCTTGCCACCCGACAGCATGGCGAAACTCACCAGCCCGATATCGCCGAGCTGCCGGCGGATATCCCGCGCCGCGCGCTTCACGGCACCGAAGTCGAGCTCTTCGTCCGGATCGAGATCGAAGATCAGCCGGTCGGGATGCTCCACATCGTCCGCCCGCGCCGCCCAGCCGTGGAACTCGATCGTGCCCATCTGGACGCAGGAAAGGATGCCATCGACATCGGTGATGAACAGATAATCCTCGGCGCCGCCGTCCTTCTCCACGATGGGCACATGGTGGACATGCGTGCCGAACGAGCCGCTGTCATGCTTCTGGAAGAAGCATTTTTTGGCCCGGCCCTGCGGGCAACGAACCAGACTCACCGGTCGATTTGCCGCAAAGGGCAGCATCAGCGGCGCGATCGCCTCATAATAAGCGGCGAGATCGCCCTTGGTTTCACCGCCTTCGGGGAAGATCACGCGATCCGGATTGCTGATCTTTACCGTGCCGTTTCGGCGCGGCACGGGTGTGGACCGTTCGGGTGTCACCTCTGATGCCTCCTTGTCCTGCCGCAGGCCGATAAAGCTGCCGTGGCGCACGCGCCCATCTGCGGTCAGCTCGGCAAACGCTATCTCGGCGACCAGCTTGGGCTCGACCCATTGCGCCCCCCGCGCTTCTGCCCGCGGCACTTCGGCCGGCGGCGTCTTGCGCTGGAGCGGCGCCATCGTAGCAGCGAGATCGGCCAGCGTGTCGGTAGCGAAGCCGGTACCGACCTTGCCCTTGTAAACCAGCCGCTTGTCTTCCCATTGGCCAAGCAGGAGCGAGGCGAATGGGCGCGCGCGGGCGCTGCTCGCCGCCCAACCGATGATGACGAATTCCTGGCGCAGCGTGCATTTGACCTTTACCCAATTGCGGCCGCGTCCGGCGCGATAGGGGCCGTCGACCCGCTTGGCGATGATCCCCTCCTGCCCGGCACGGCACAGGGCAGCGAGCAACTTTTCGCCCGCGCCGATGACGTGATCGGCGACGTGGATCGGAGCGGAGGCCCCCGCGAGCAGCGCCTCCAGCCGCTCCTTGCGCTCAATGTTGGCGAGCGGTGTCAGATCCTCGCCCGCAAGCGACAGCAGATCGAAGGAGAAATAGGCGAGGCGCGCCGCCTTCCCTTGCTTCAACGCGGCCTGCAGCGACGAGAAATCGGGATTGCCCTGAGCATCCATCGCGACCACCTCCCCGTCGATCAGCGCCGCGGGCAGGTCGAGCGAGGCAAGCGCGGTCGCGATCGGCGCGAACCGCTCGCTCCAGTCGAGGCCGCTGCGCGTGAACAGGCGCACCTTATCCCCTTTCACGGCCGCGAGGACCCGGTAGCCGTCATATTTGATCTCGTGCATCCAGCCGTTGCCAGTCGGCACATCGTCCACCAGCGTCGCGAGCTGGACGGGCTGGAAACGCGGCAGGACGCCAGCCTGGGGCTTGGTCTTGCGAAGCGCCGCCCCTGCACGCGCCTTGCTTTGCCCACCTGCGCTCGCCTCCGCGCGCGCGCTGGTGCGCGCGTTATGCTTGGCAGCGGCGGCCATCGCGGCATCGAACGCCTTGCCCTTCTTGCCCTGCAGGGATTGCGCGCCGGCCTTGTCGGCAGCGATCTGCGCCATGGTGCGCCCGGTCAGCACGCTGGTGAGGCCCCGCTCGACCAGCGCTTCGCCGGACCCTGCTTCCGCATCCTCGATCTTGCGCAGCAACCAGTTCTCGCGCTTCTCGCCGGGGCGTGGGTGCATGCGGACCAGTAGCCACTCGCCGTTCATCCGCTCGCCACGGAGGCGGAAGTGCAGATGGCCTTTGTCGATGTCCTTCGCGCTCTTGCCCTCGACCGGTTCCCATGTGCCCTGATCCCACAGCATCACCGTGCCGCCGCCATATTCACCCTTGGGGATGGTGCCTTCGAAATGCGCATAGGAGAGCGGGTGGTCCTCGGTGCGCACCGCCAGCCGCTTGTCGTCGGGATCGAGGCTCGGTCCCTTGGTAACGGCCCAGCTCTTGAGCACACCGTCCACCTCCAGCCGAAAGTCCCAATGAAGCCGGGTGGCGTCATGCTTCTGGACGATGAACAGGTTACCGCCTGGGCTGCGGGCCTGCTTGCCCGCCGGCTCCGGTGTCTTGGCGAAGTCGCGCTTGGCGTTATAGCGGGCGAGCGGATCCTTGGTGGCCATCAGTCCACCTCCGGCTGATGCCTGTGCTCGAGGGGTTTGATCCAACGCTGCTCGGCCACGCCCAGCAGTGTCAGCATGATGATGGCGACGATGGTTGCGCTCGCGACCAGCGGCCATTGCGCTGCACCGCAGGCAATGCCGACCATGCTGGCGAGCCAGATATGCGCGGCGGTGGTGAGATTGTGCACGGTACCCTTCGTCACCACGATCAGCCCCGCGGCGATGATCCCGCAGAACGCCGCCGACGCCTCCAGGATGCGCAGCGGATCGACCCGTCCGTTAGGCCCTCCGAGCTGATGGTAGAGCGCGATCGCGCTGATCGTCATCAGCGCGGCGGTGAAGCAGATGATCCCGTGCGTCCGCAGGCCGGCTGGATGACCCTTCAGCTCCCGGTCGAGGCCGAGCAACAAGCCGAGCACAGCCGCTACGCCGAGGCGTAGCAGCACCGGCCCGTCGATCAGATGCAGCGGTGTCTCCGGGTTGAGGACCATGTCAGGCGCGTTTGCGGCGAGCGGCCGGCCTGGCCGCACCCTTTTGTCCGCTGGCCGTGTCCCCAACCGACTTTTTGAGGGCCGCCATCAGGTCGATCACGTTGCCGCCCCCCGATGTTGGCTCTTCCACATCCTCGAGGATCCGCTTGCCGCCAGCCTTGCGCTTCTTCTCGATCAGCCGGCGCAGCGCATCGACGTAGCGATCATGGAATTCGGCGGGTTTGAAGGGCGCGGTCTTCTTGTCGATCAGCGTCGTCGCCAGTTCCAGCAGGTCGGGTTCGGGCGCGATATCGTCGATATCACGGAAATAGCCCTGCGCCTTATGCACCTCGTCGGCGTAGCGCAGCACCTCCATGACGAGGCCGCGACCGCATGGCTTGATTGACACCAGTTGCTCGCGCCCGCGCACGGAAAGTTGCCCCAGCCCTACCTTCTTCGTTTCGCGCAAGGCGTCGCGCAAGACGATATAGGCTTCCTCGGCGAGGTCGTCGGCCGGCACCACGAAATAGGGCTTTTCATAATAAAGCACATCGATCTCGTCCGACCCGACGAACTGAACGAGATCGAGCGTTTTGCGGCTCTCGATCTTGACCGCCTCTATCTCTTCGTCATCAAGCAGGACGTAATTGCCCTTCTCGACCTCGTAGCCCTTGATGATTTCATCACGGTCGACCGGGCCCACACCGGGGGCCACCTTCTCATAGCGGATCCGTTTCCCGCTCGGTTCGTGGATCTGGTGGAACTGGATCGCGGCACCGGATTTGGTCGCCGGATAGATCTCGATCGGGATCGAGACCAGCGCCAGTCGGATCTGACCTCGCCAATATGCGCGCGCTGCCATGGCAACCTCCGATAGAGAAGGCGCCACAGGGCCAATTGGTTCCCTGAAGTAAGATTTTGCGAGGCGGGGCAGCGCTTGGCAGCCCCTTCCTCTTAACCCCGTAAATCAGCGGAACAGCGTATCCACATAGGCGGCGCCGATGCCGTTCTGCTCATAATGCGTGCGCGCGGCGGCGATATAATCGTGCACATCGTAATAGCTGGTGCCGTTGCCTTCTTCGTCCAGCCAGATCAGCGGGCCCTGGACGACGAAGAACACCTTCATCGGCTCATGATAATCATAGGCAACGAGCGTGTGGCCTTCGCCCGGCGTTTCGTAGACAAAATCGCCCTTGGTGGCGATCCAGTCATGCTCCAGATAACCCCACTTACCCGAGATGGTGTAAGCGAAGATCTGGTGCGGATGGTAGTGGCGGTTCACCAATCCAGCCGACCTCGAATACAGAATATCCGCCCACATGTTGCGCTGCGGAGAAATCCAGATCGGGCGGGAAAAGACCGTCTCGCTCATCGGAACGAAGTAGCGCTCGTCCGAATTGGCAGGGTCTTTCACATAGACTTCCGGCAGCGCGTCCGGCTTGAAGCTGTTTTCGATGGGCTTGATATCGCGCCAGAATTCCGACGCAGGGCTTTCAGCCATGGTTCCTCTCCTTTGGCACCTACGGCGCCAGTATAGCAGCGAATCCGCCGCCACGCTCTTGCGAAGCGGGGCGGCGGAACCGGTATCATTCCATGTCAGAACTTCATGCCCAGCCGGACATACCACTCGGCCGGCCGATTGTAGGTGCCGTAAATCACGCCGCCGGCGGCCTGATATTGGCCGGTGACGAGATAGCGCTTGTTGGTGAGATTGGTGCCGCCCGCGGTCAGCTCCCAATTCCCACCCGGCAGGCGGTAGGTCACGCTTGCGTTGACCATATCGGTGGCACCGCGGTTGAGCAGAAGCGTGCCCTCGGTATCGTTCTTGAGGCCGCTGGTATGCGTATAGTCCGCCAGCAGAACGATCGAACTGTCATTGCCCAGATTCAGTTCATAACGGGGGCTGATGTTGAACTTCCAGTGGGGCGTCTTGGGCAAGGTAGCGCCGACACAGACGCCGATTTGATCGGGATTGCCCACTGCCCCCGCCGGCGCGGCGCAAGGACCATTCGCATATCCGTAAACCTGCGCCGCCGGATCGACCGCCGTATAATAGCTGTCGATATAACCCACCGAACCATTCAGGGTCAGGCCGGTGAACGGAGCGGCCACCATCTCGAACTCAAAGCCCTTGATCCGCGCGTCGCCCGCATTCTGAACAACGGGGGAAACGCCCTGCTGGAAGTTGAGCTGGATTCCCTTGTAATCCGTGGTGAACGCTGCCGCGTTCAACTGGAGTCGACGATCCAGCAAGGTCGTCTTGACGCCGATCTCCCAGGTCGTCGCTTTCTCCTCTTCGAAGCCCGGCGCATAAGGGAGCGGGTTCGACAGGCGCGTCGTCCAGCCTCCGGTCTTATATCCCTTCGACCAGGACGCATACGCCATCACATCATCGTTCGGATGGATCTGCACGCCGACCTTTGGCGAGAAGTTGCTGAACTTCTTGTGCTGGACGCCGGCGATGTAATAGCGCAGCGGCTGGCCCGCGTTGGGGAAGCAGACCGGAGAAACGCCCGGCGTGCCCGCCGCCGCCAGCGCCGTGGTGAGATCGCAGAGGGGGATGCGGTTGGCATCGATCGGATCGAACCCGTATTGCTTGTACGATCCGCCGTTCAGATCAGACTGAAAACCCTCAAAGTTCTTCTTCTCGCGCGTATACCGCCCACCCAGCGTAATACCGATCAGGTCGATCGGTCGCCAGTCGATCTGGCCGAAGAACGCATAATTCTTGGTCTTGAGGTCGTTCGGACCATCGACCTGCAGAAGCGCGAGCGGGAACGTCACATAATCGTGGATGTCACCGGCTTCCTCGAAATAATAGGCGCCGAGAACGTAGTTCAAGGAATTATCCAGAGCCTTGCCAAGCAATTGAACTTCTTGGCTAAACTGCCACTGATTAGTGTTTTCGCTGATATGGAGAATATCCACCGGCGACCCGTCGAGATCGATCCCGAACTTGAAGTGCATCTCTCGATAAGCAGTGATGGATTTCAATGAAACATCGTCGCTCAGGTCGATGTCGATCGTGCCGCCAACACCATAGGTGCGCAACTTCGAGAAGCTGTTCCCGTTCGCATAGCTCGTATCACGATCGCCGGTGACAAATCTGTCATCGTAAGGCAGCCGGGGATTATAGTTGGGATCACCAACGACATTGGAGCCAAGCAGCGGCGCCAACTCGTTAATGCCATTTACGCCGACACGCGGCGACGAGCAGAAGCCGATGAGGAAGGACGTCGCCGGATTGGCCAGCAATGAAGCCGCATCATTGCTGATGCATGCGTTGTACCAGCCGGCAAACACCGGATCGCGCGTGGCCAGCAGCGAGTTGGCCGTCGCCGATTGATCCTGATCGTAATAGTCGCCCGACAGCGTCAACCGGACCCGGCCACCATTGTCCCACACCAGCTTGACCCGGCCGTTCCAGGCATCGTCACCGCCTTCGCGGTTGCTCAGGTCGTAGTCTGCCGCGTCATAGGCGCGGAACCCATCGGTATGATAAGCATCCGCCCCGGGGAAGGGCAGCCGCTTCATATAGCCTTTGCGAGTCTTCACACCCACGGTGAATGAAGAACTCAGGCTGGACGTAATCGGAGCGTCGACCGAGACGCGGGCCTGGAACAGGCCATAGGATCCCGTGGTCACGTCTCCCCGAAGCCGGAAATCCCGGCCGGGATCGCGGGTGACGATGGAGATCGCGCCGCCGATCGTGTTGCGGCCGAATAGCGTGCCTTGCGGGCCCTTCAGCACCTCGACGCGTTCGACGTCCAGCATGTCCTGGTTGGCGCCGATGGTCCGCGCCAGATAGACGCCGTCGAGATAAACGCCCACGCCGGGATCGATATTGAACGCGAAATCATTCGAGCCGATACCACGGATGTAAGCCGCCAGAACGGACCCGGACCCGGAGAAAGGCGTGCTGGCGTCCAGCGTTACGTTCGGGGTCAGGCCGGACAATTGGGACACGTCGCCGACGGCACGCTCTTGCAGCGCTTCGCTGGTAAAGGCAGAAATGGCGATCGGCACGTCCTGCACATTCTCAGCGCGCTTCTGTGCGGTCACAACGATCTCGGCGATACCGCCTGCGTCCGCGTCTGCGCCCTGGGCTGCCTGCCCCTGCGCGAACGCCGGATTGCTGGACATGACCGCAAACGGCAGGATTGCCGCCGCCGAGAACCAAACTCCCTTCATCGATCCCTCCTTTAACGTGTCGGACCTCCCCGGCCCAAACCACATCTCGCTGTATCCAGATAGCAGAAGATCATGCAAATCCCGATTTACCCCCCGATTCCACATGATGAAAATTTCGCCCGCCAAGCATCAACGATAATTTTTTGATTATATTAGCTTACTAATATTATAACGGGATTTCCGCCAGTTTCACGACTCCTTCCCGTCGAACGCAACGAAATCGCACAATTCATGCACGTTTTCATGAGGCCCCTGTTAACCATGGCATTAACCGTCAGCGACTGAGACTCTCATAAAAATGGGGTTCTCGGTTGACCGTTCCCGACTGGATCGGAAAAATGGCCTCCTAGCCGGCAAGGAAGATCCCGACACCTTTGGAAACCATCACCGTCATCCTGTTCCTGCTTCTTGCCGTTATCCTGAGCGGCATCGTGTCGCGCGCCGTTCCCCTGCCACTGCCTCGGCCCTTGTTTCAGATCGCGCTCGGCGCGGTGATCGGACTGGTCGCGGACTGGCGGGTGACACTGGATCCGCAGATCTTCTTCCTGCTGTTCCTTCCGCCCCTGCTGTTCCTCGATGGCTGGCGGATCCCGCGCGAGGGACTGTTCAAGGACGGCAAGACCGTGCTGGAGCTGGCGCTCGGCCTTGTGGTGTTCACCGTGGTTGGCATGGGCGTGTTCATCAACTGGATGGTTCCCGCCATGCCGCTGCCGGTCGCCTTCGCGCTCGCGGCGGTCGTCTCGCCCACGGATCCCATTGCGGTGACGGCCATCGCGCGGCGGGCGCCGATTCCCAAGCGCATGATGCACATTCTCGAAGGGGAGTCGCTGCTCAACGATGCGTCGGGCCTAGTCTGCCTGCGCTTTGCCGTGGCCGCTGCGCTCACCGGCAGCTTCTCGATCCACGATGCCGCGCTCAACTTTCTCTGGGTCGCGTTTGGCGGCATCGCGATCGGCACCGGGCTCACCTGGAGCGTCGGACGGCTGAAGGGGTGGATCTCGCACCGCTATGGCGAGGAGGGCGGCTCGCAGATTCTCATCAGTCTGCTCATTCCATTCGGATCGTATCTGCTGGCCGAGCATCTCCACTGCTCGGGGATCCTCGCCGCCGTCGCCGCCGGTCTGACTATGGGCTTCGTCGAGACCCGCGGAGAGATTGGCGCGACCACCCGTATCCGCCGCAACACGGTGTGGGACACCATCCAGTTCACTGCCAACGGCATCATCTTCGTGCTGCTCGGCGAACAACTGCCAGGCATCCTCGCCGGCGCGGCCGAGACGGTACGCCTCACCGGCCATCACGAGCCGTGGTGGCTGGCCATCTATGTGGTGGCGATCAACCTTGGCCTGGCCGCGCTGCGCTTCGTCTGGGTGTGGGTCTCCTTCCAGCTCACGCTGTTCCGGTCGGGCGAGTCGCGAACACCCAACTGGCGGATCATCGCCACCATGTCCTTCGCCGGCGTGCGCGGCGCGATCACCCTTGCCGGTGTTCTCACGCTCCCGCTGATGTTGCAGGATGGCACGCCGTTTCCAGCGCGTGACCTCGCCATCTTCCTCGCCATGGGCGTCATCATCGTTTCGCTGATCGCCGCGAGCATCGGCCTGCCGATGTTGCTGCGCGGGCTCGAAATGCCCGAGGAGCCCTCCCATCTGGCGGCGGAGGATGAGGCGCGAATGGCCGCCGCGCAGGCCGCCATCCGTGCTATCCAGCAGGTGGAGCACGAAATGGCGGCGGGCCGCGCGGACGCCGACCTTTACGTCGCCGCCGCCTCGCGGATCATGGACGCCTACCGCCAGCGCATCGAGAGCCGGCAGGGCGACCCCGAAGAAAAGGCGTCCATCAAGCTGATTGAGCGCATCGAACGCGACTTACGTCTCGCTGCACTGCGGGCGGAGCGCGTGGAAATATTCCAGATGGTGCGGCGCCGAGAGCTGGGTAGCGAAATCGCGCGCAAACTGGTGAGGGAACTCGACCTGCTCGAGGCGCGCTACGCCCCCTAGCCCCGTTCCGGACGCCACCTCTCCGAACCTGACCCGATCAGGATGCAAGCCCTTCTTTTTCTGCGTCGGTCCCCCGCGTGGAAAGACAATCACGCGCGCCTCACAAAAGAGGTATTGAAACTATATTTTTTGTGATAGGGCGCCGTAAACGGGGCAACGGGGAAGCGGCACGTGGTTTCGGGGCTGACTGTTAACGAGCGCCAAAGAGCGCTGGTCGTACTCGCCATTCTCGCCATCCTCGGCATGGCCATGGCAGCCTTTGGTGCGGCGCGAGGTGATCTGCTGCAAGTGCACGGCTTTGTCGTGCTGCTGTTCACCCTGATCGTGCTGGTCCCGGTGCTGAAAGGCTATTTCGCACCCGAGCCACCCGCCGCGCGTTTCGAGGCCTATTATGACGATCCGATCAAGGCCGGCATCGTCATCTCGATGATCTGGGCCGTGTTCGGCATGGGCATCGGCGATTGGGTCGCCTGGCTGCTCGCCTTCCCGGACATGACCTTCGACGCAGCCTGGTCCAGCTTCGGGCGGCTGCGACCCGTGCATACCACCGGCGTCATCTTCGGCTTCGGCGGCAGTGCGCTCATCGCCACGTCCTTCCACGTCATGCAGCGCACCTCACGCGCGCGGATGGCGGACCAGTTCAGCCCATGGTTCGTGCTGATCGGTTACCAGCTTTTCTGCATCCTCGCCGTCTCTGGCTATTTCATCGGCATCACCCAGTCCAAAGAATATGCCGAACCGGAATGGTATGCCGACATCTGGCTGGTCATCGTCTGGGTGGTCTACCTGTTGCTCTACCTGCGCACGCTCGCGCGCCGCAAGGAGCCGCACATCTATGTGGCCAACTGGTATTATCTCGCGTTCATCCTCGTCGTCGCCATTCTCCACATCGTCAACAATCTGGCGGTGCCTGCCTCGCTGGCGGGCGTCAAAAGCTATTCGCTTTTCTCGGGCGTGCAGGATGCGATGACGCAGTGGTGGTATGGCCACAACGCCGTTGCCTTCTTCCTCACCGCCGGCTTCCTGGGAATGCTCTATTATTATCTGCCCAAGCGGGCGGAGCGGCCGATCTACTCCTATCGGATGTCGATCGTCGGTTTCTGGGGCATCACCTTCTTCTACATGTGGGCCGGCTCGCACCACCTGCACTATACCGCCCTGCCGGACTGGGTGCAGACGCTGGGCATGACCTTCTCGCTGATGCTGCTCATCCCTTCGTGGATTGCGGCGGGCAACGCGCTGGCGACGCTCAACGGCGCCTGGCACCGCGTGCGTGACGATGCGCCGCTGCGCTTCATGATGATGGCAGCGGTCTTCTACGGCCTCTCTACCTTCGAGGGATCGTTCATGGCGATCCGCCCCGTCAACGCGCTGTCCCACTATACCGACTGGACCATCGCCCATGTCCACGCCGGCGTGCTCGGCTGGGATGCGCTCATCACCTTCGGCGCCTTCTACGCGCTGGTGCCGTGGCTGTGGAAGCGCGAGCGCATGTATTCGCCGGCGCTGGTCGAGGTTCACTTCTGGCTCGCCCTGGCCGGCACGCTCATTTACGTCTTCGCGATGTGGAACTCGGGCATCATCCAGGGCCTGATGTGGCGCACCTATAATGACAGCGGCACGCTCACATACTCATTCCTGGATTCGATGGTCGCGATGCACCCCTATTACATCGCGCGCGCGATCGGCGGGCTGCTGTTCCTGAGCGGCACCCTGATCTGCTGCTACAATATCTGGATGACGATCCGCCGGCCCGTGCCGCGCGCCGCGCCAGCGGGCGATACGCCCCTGCCCCAACCCGGGACGCCTCTCCCCGCCAACCCCCAGCCTGCGGAATAACGGCGATGTTCGGAATCCATTATCGCGTGGAACGCAAATCGGTCGTGCTGGCCGTGGCCATCATGATCGTTGCGAGCATCGGCGGGTTGATCGAGATCGCGCCGCTGTTCACGATCGACGAAACGGTGGAGACCGATCCCAACATGCGGGTCTATACCCCGCTCGAACTGGCCGGGCGCAACATCTACATGCGCGAAGGCTGCTACGCCTGCCACTCGCAGATGATCCGCACGCTGCGTGACGAGGTCGAACGTTATGGCCCCTATTCGCTGGCGGTCGAATCCAAATACGATCACCCGATGCTGTGGGGCTCCAAGCGCACCGGGCCGGACCTCGCCCGCGTCGGCGGCAAATATTCGGATCAGTGGCACACCGCCCACCTCACCAACCCGCGCGACGTGGTGCCGGAGTCGATCATGCCCCGCTACTCCTTCCTGCGCGCTGCGCCGCTGCACACCGCCCATCTGGCCGACGATCTGCGGGCGCTGCGCCGGGTCGGCGTGCCCTATACGGACGAGATGATCGCGAACGCGACCGCCGACGCTGCCGCACAGGCCTCGCCAGACGACGACACCGCTGGGCTGGTCAGGCGCTATGGCGAGGCGACGAACATCCGCGCGTTCGATGGCAACAGGGACGCGGTGACGGAGATGGATGCGCTGGTCGCCTATCTCCAGATCCTCGGCAAGCTGAGCAGCGCGGCCCACACGCCACCGCCGGTGCGGACCGCGCAGAAATAAAGGGGGGGGCCGCGATGGATATCCAACATCACATGCTGGTCGCTTTCGCCAAGTCCTACGGGCTGTTCTATTTGCTCGCCATGGCGGCCGTCACACTCGTCTATGCCTGCTGGCCGGCCAACCGCGCCCGGTTTGACAAGGCGGCCCGCGACATCATCGACGATGAGGACAAGCCGTGGCGGTAGAGGAGCACGAACGCGAGCGCGATCCGCGCACCGGGCACATGATGACGGGCCATGAGTGGAACGGGATCAAGGAACTCAACACGCCGGTGCCGCGCGTGGTGTGGGTCTTCCTGATCCTCACCTTCCTGTTCGGGCTCGGCTACTGGATCATGATGCCAGCCTGGCCGATCGGCTCGACCTATACCAAGGGCCTGCTGGACACCAACCAGCACAAGATCGTCACCGCCAAGGTACAGCGCGCCGCCGCTGATCGCGCCCGCTGGACGGACCAGATCGGCACCAGGGATATCGGCGCGATCCAGGCCGATCCGGCGTTGATGGCGTTCGTGCGCGAGGATGGGCACCGGCTGTTCGGGGATAATTGCGCGGCCTGCCACGGCATCAGTGCCACCGGGGGCCAGGGCCGGGGCTTCCCCAACCTGACCGACGGCGACTGGCTATGGGGAGGCAGCGCGGACGACATCGCGCATACCATCGCCGTGGGGGTCAACAGCCCGGCAAACAAGGAAACGCGCACCAGCCAGATGCTCGCCTTCGGCCGCGACCGGCTGCTCGACAACGATACGGTCGTCGCCGTCGCCACCTACGTGCAGAGCCTGTCTGATCCCGCCTCCGCCCAGGGTAAGGCCACTCTTGTCGCCAAGGGACGGGAGGCGTTCGCGGCCAACTGCGCCGTCTGTCACGGGCCGCAGGGCCACGGCAACCAGCAGCTCGGTGTGCCCAACCTGACCGACAACACATGGCTCTACGGTGGCGATTTCGATTCGATCTACACCAGCATCTACGAAGGACGGCACGGCGAGATGCCGGCTTGGGAGCAGCGCCTCACACCGGTGGAGCGCAAAATCCTCACCCTCTACCTGCTCGACAAGGGAGGCCGCTCGTGAGGCTGCCGCGTTCGCGCGCCTTTTTCCTGGCGCTGGCCGGCATCGCGCTGGCGGTCGTGCTGCTCGCCAATGCACACCTCGTCTATGTCGCGACCAGCTCGCAACCGCCCTGCGTACCCCACGTCCAGGCAGGCGATGCTGCGTCGCCCGCCACGTCGTTCAGCGCGGCCAAGCCGTCATGCTGAGCTAAACCGGAGACGAAGATGGTGATCATCCCGCCCGTCGTGCCGCCGCTGCCGATCGAGAAGCCCTATGCGCGACATCTCGCATCAGACGCGCCGTTGGCATGGCTGCGCGCGGGCTGGCGAGACCTCACCACCGATGCCGGGCCGAGCCTGCTCTACGGGCTGTTCGTCTTCCTGCTCTCCGCCGGCATCATCGGCGGGCTGGTCTGGTTCGGCTGGGATTATGCGCTGTTTCCCATGATCGCCGGGTTCCTCGTGTTCGCGCCCACGCTGGCGATCGGTCTCTATGCCAAGAGCCGCGCGCTGGAGCAGAACGAGCCGGTCACGCTGCGGCAGATGCTGCTGCCCAAGGCCGTCGCGGGCGGGCAGGTCCTGTTCATCGGCGCGCTGCTGTGCGGCGTGATGCTGCTGTGGCTGCGCGCCGCCGTCATTATCTACGCGCTGTTCTTCGGCGTGCGGGCGTTTCCGGGGCTGGACCATGTCGCGGCGATGCTGTTCACGACGCCCATCGGCCTCGCCATGCTGGTCGTTGGCACGCTGGTCGGCGGGTTGTTCGCCGCCTTCTCCTTCGCCATCTCGGCCTTCTCCATCCCGATGATGCTCGACCGGCGCGTCGATGCCATGACCGTCATCGGGACGAGTTGGGCGCTGGTCTGGAATAACCGGCGCACGATGATCGTCTGGGGTGGCCTCGTGCTCGTCCTGTTCGGCCTGTCCGTAGCGACCGGTCTGCTCGGGCTGATCGTGGTCTTTCCGTGGCTCGGCCATGCGACATGGCATGCCTACCGCGCGGTGCAATAAGCCGTGGCCGCGCTCTGGTATCTGATCCCCATCTCGATTGGGCTTGGCGTGCTCGGGCTCGGCCTGTTCTTCTGGGCGCTGCGCAGCGGGCAATATGAGGATATCGCCGGCGCGGCCGAGCGCATCCTGATGGAAGACGACAAACCGCTTTGATTCTCCACGCGGAGGGAAAGCGCTGGAACCAAGGAGACCGCCGCAACATGCCGACGTCGATTGCCAATCTCGGCCGTGCACCGCATCGGCTGATGTTCTTCGTCGGCACGCTCAACCTGCTGCTGGCGATGGCTTGGTGGGCGCTGTGGCTCGCCGCCACGCGCTGGGCGCTGTTTCCCATGCCCCAACCCGATCCCTATGCGGGGCGGCTGCACGCCTTCCTGATGCAATATCAGGTGTTGCCAAGTTTCTTCTTCGGTTTCCTGCTCACCGTCTTTCCGCGCTGGATCGGCCAGCCGGAGATTGCGCGCGGCTATGCCTGGCCGGTCGGCCTGGGGCTGCTCGGCGGCCAACTCCTCACGCTCTCGGGGGCGCTTGGCTGGCACGCGGGCGCGGTGCTCGGTGCGCTGGCGACGCTCGCGGGCTGGCTGATCGCCTTGGTGCCGCTCGGCCGCCTCGCGCGGGTGGACGCGGGCCGGACCTGGCATTTGCTCGGTTGCTTCGGCGCGCTGTGCGTGGGCGCGGCGGGCATCGCTCTGTGGGCGACCTATCTCCTGACCGGCAACGAGCCGCTGGGCGATTTCGCCATCAAGCTCGGCACGTTCGGGTTGCTGGCGCCGATCTATTTCACCGTCGCGCACCGCATGTTCCCCTTCTTCGCCGCCAGCGCGTTGCCCGGCTATCAGGCATGGCGCCCGAAATGGGTGCTGGCCGCCGGCTGGGCCTTGATGGCGCTGCACCTCGCGCTGCCGGCGCACTGGCTGTGGCTGGCCGACCTGCCGCTGTGCGCGCTCGCCTTGCTGGTCACGCTGCGCTGGTTCCCGCGCCGCCAGATGCCGCCGCTGCTGCTGGTGCTGTTCGTAGGGCTGCTCTGGCTGCCCATCGCCTTTGCGCTCTATGCGGCGCAGGACCTCGCCCTTGCTCTCCACGGCGAGGCCATTCTCGGCCGGGCACCAGCCCACGCGCTGTTCGTCGGTTTCTTCGGCAGCATACTCATCGCCATGGTGACGCGGGTGACGCAGGGCCATTCCGGCCGACCACTCGTCTTTCCGCCGGTCGCCGCCTATGCGTTCATCGCGGTGCAGGTCGTCTGCATCGTCCGCATCGGCGCGGAACTGTCGACCGACTGGCTCGCCTGGCAGAGCCTCGCCGCGTTCGGCTGGATCGCCGCCTTCCTGCCCTGGGTCATCTGGGCTGCGCGCATCTACACGCGGCCGCGCGCCGACGGACGGCCGGGTTGAGCAGGCTCGCCGCTATCGCTCTGCTGTAGCCTCCCGCATCCGGCCTCTCACCAGCCGCCGTCGCCAATGCCGAGATGCTCCTTGGCCTTCGGCGACATCATCTCGGGCGTCCACGGTGGATCATAGGTCAACTCGACATTGACGGTCTCCACGCCCAGCGCCGAGTCCACGGCGTCGGTGGCCCCATCGCGCAGATAGTCGGTCGCCGGGCAACCGCGCGTGGTCGTGGTCATGACGACATGGACCGCCCCCTTGTCGACCTCCACACGATAGACCAGCCCCAGGTCGACAATGTTGTAACCCAGTTCCGGGTCGATGACACGGCGCAGCGCCCCCATCACCCCGTCCGCCAGATCCTCGTCCGCTGTTGCCTCGCTCATGCCGCCGCCTCCTTGGCGCTGTCGATCCGCACCAGGATCTTATAGGTCGTGCCGTCCGGCTCGAATGCGCCGCGCCAGGCGTGGCCGCGCTTGGCCAGCTCGGGCAGCAGGAACATCGGCTCGCGGCAGAGCAAGGCTTCGAGCACCTCGCCCGCCTGCATCTGCTCGGTCGCGGCGAGGATGCGCACCATCGGCTCGGGCGGATCGAGATCGCGATTGTCCATCGCGCGCGCCGGGGCGGGCCATGCACTGGTATCGGCTGGCTGCGGCGCCGGCGCTTCTGCCGACTCGGGCGCGGTATCCGCCGGGGAGAACAGCACCTCCCAGTCGCCCTCGCCAATCTCGCGCGCTTCGTGGCTGAAGCCCTTGGATCCCAGCACATGGAACAGCGGCACCGGCTTGAACGTGGCGAGCAGCCGCAGCCCCTGCCCCGGCGCCAGCGCGTTCACCGCCGCCATGATCTCGCCGAACGGCTCGCCACCACCGCGCAGAGTCGGCCGCACATCCACATCCACAAAATCCACCGCCATAACGGCCTCCTTTTCAGCCTTGTCGAACCATGGAAACCAGCAGCCGGGGCTGATGCGCGCCCTCGGGCAAGCGGACGGCGCCGCGCACGTCGGCAAGGCGGCGGATGCGCACCAGCTCGGCGGCGATCGCGCCGGTAGCCAGCAGCATGCCCGCCGCGCCCGCGCGGAACAGCAGCGGAGCCCCGGCCAGCAGCGCCAGCGTGCTAACCCACATCGCGGCATGAAAGAGCATGAAGAAGCGCACGGCCCGCGGCTCGACCACCAGATCCTGCACGCGCGGCGCATCCACCTTGCCAAGCACCGGGCCATAGCATTCGAGCCACGTCAGGAAGGCGACGATCTTGTAGAGCTTCGCGAGTCCCAGCCCGGAGAGCCAGCCAAACGCGACAAGAAACAGCAGTGCCCCGCTCTGAGCGCCGAGCGTGCCGGTACCGACCAGCGCGATGCCGAGCAGGGCGACGGCAGCCAGATTGGCCAGCGCCACGCTCGCCATGCGGCTGTTCAGCTCGATCACGCGCCGCTTGCGCCGCTTGTAGAGCTGCACGATATCGCGCCCATACAGCCCCAGCGCGGCCAACCCCAGCAACCCTCCGGTGAGCAGCATCCACCCCGGCCCGGCGCCGAGCCAGACGAGCAGCGTGCCGCAGATAATCGCTACCGCCAGCGCCGCGACGCCGAGCCGGAAGGCCCAGCGCGTGCTTGCCCCGTCCAGCTCCGGCGCGAGCATGAACATGGCGAGCAGGCGATAGCTTACGCCCATAGCGGTGAAGGTCAGCCAGCCGCCGAATCCTGCGACCACATGCAGCGGCAGGCCCTGTGCGGTCAGCGCCACCAGTGGCTGCGCGTCGCTCACACCGCCGAAAACCAGCGTGAAGGTGAAACCGAGCAGCGCGGTCGCCGCCAGGCAGGCGAGGCCCGCCGTGACGAACCGCGCGGGCAAGGCGAGCGGCCGCGCCGCCCACAGGGTGCAACCGAGGTTCCAGAGCGCCAGCGCGAAGCCCAGCGCAAGCAGGCCGCCGCCCCATGGCAGCAGGCTCCATGCCGGCCCCGCCCCGCCGGCAAGCTGGAGGAAGCCGAACAGCAGAAGGGCGAGACCCGCCGCCAGGCAGGTGAGCGTCGGCAAGGCGAGGCCGTTGCTATGGATCGGCCGCGCCACGAGAACCGGCACGAACTGGAACAGCGCGCCGCACATCAGCAGGCTCAGCCAGCCGAGCGCAACGAGGTGGACGAGCACCAGCGTCTCCGGTGCGCCCACGTCTGTCGCCGGATAGCCAAAGCCGAGCGTCATCAGCGACTCCGCCCCGAGCAGGCAGAGCACCGCCAGCGCGAAATAGGACATGGTCCATCGGGAGAGGGTGACGCCGGTCATGGGGATGGTCTTTCGCTTCGGTGGCGTGACGTGTAGTGTCGATCATGAAAGATATACTGTCAATATATGTTATTCAGGAGTATGTTGCTCAATGATGGTTACGGGAGATCATGACCGGGGCTGCCCTACCCGGTCTGAAACAAGTGCCAGCGCCGATCGCCGGCTTGAGAGGTTGCCATGCGTCTGACCAACTTCTCCGACTATGCACTGCGGCTGCTGATGTTCGCTGCCAGCCACGAGCAGCGCCTCGTCACCATTGAGGAGACGTCGCGTGTGTTCGGCATTTCGCGCGGCCATCTGATGAAGGTCGCCAACCAGCTCACCCGCGCAGGCTATCTCAAGGCCGTGCGCGGGCGGTCGGGCGGCCTCAGCCTTGCCCGACCGGCCGGGGACATCCGCCTGGGCGAGGTGCTGGGCGTGACCGAACCGGACTTCGTGCTTGCCGAATGCTTCGGGGGCGATAATTGCTGCCTCATCACGCCGCGCTGCCGTCTGCGCACGGCGCTGGGCGAGGCATTGAGCGCCTTCATCGGCACGCTCAACCGCTACACCGTAGCCGATCTAGTGCTCCGCCCGGAGGATTTCGGGCTGGCGCGGGTGGCGAAGGGCGCGCCGGGATCAGCCGGAACCGCGGTGCTGGACCCTGCCACCTAGAGTCGCTCCCGACTGAAGAGTGACGGGCTCCCTTGGCGGCCATCCGGCGGGTTCCCTCGTATCCGCCCAGCCTCAAACGCTGCCGCCCGGCCCCTTTTCATCTGAGCCTCATCGAGATCGCACGATGCCGCGCCGACGCTCGATGAGGCTCGACATTAAGAGGAGCCCCGTTAGCCAGCCTTATGCTTTCACCGGCCCCAGCGCTTCGATGATCCGGCAGTCGGCGACGGTGCCACCGCCACAGGATGCGATGATCGCCGCCAGTTCCCGTCGCAGCGCCTCCAGATCCGTGATCTTGCGCTCCACATCAGCGAGATGATCCCGCGCCAGCGCGTCGACCGTAGAGCAATCCCGCGCCCGGTCGTCGCCGAGCGAGAGCAACGCCCGCACCTGATCGAGCGAGAAACCGAGATCGCGCGCCCGGCGGATGAACGACAGCCGGCCCAGCTCCGCTTCCCCATAGCTGCGATAATTGCTGCGGGTGCGCGGCGGCGCGGGCAAAAGCCCGATGCGCTCATAATAGCGGACCGTCTCGACCTTGGTGCCGGTCGCCTTACCCAGTTCGCCGATCGTCATCGCCATGGTCTTGACCCTGTAGCTGCTACAGGGAGCATATAACCCCTTGCCACACTGGATGCGAGGTAAGCCATGGCAGGCGGATGCTGCGACGACTGCGGATCGGAGCCGTTAACGGGAGACGGCGTATCGGTGAATGACCGGGCGTGGCGCCGGGTGCTGTGGATCGCGCTGGCAATCAACGCTGGCATGTTCGCGGTGGAGATCGGCGCGGGCGTGGCTGCCCACTCTGTCGCACTCAAGGCCGATGCTCTCGATTTTCTCGGCGATAGCGCCAACTATGCCATCAGCCTGGGGGTCGCCGGGCTGGCGCTGCAATGGCGCGCCCGCGCCGCGCTGCTCAAGGGCGCGTCGCTCGCCCTGCTCGGCCTGTGGATCCTCGCCAGCTCGGCCTGGATGGCGCTCACCGGCACCTTGCCCAAGGCAGAGACGATGGGCCTCGTCGGCACGCTCGCCCTCGTCGCCAACCTCGCCTGCGCCGTCATGCTGTGGCGTTATCGCGAAGGGGACGCGAACCGCCGCTCGGTGTGGATCTGCTCGCGCAACGATGCGATCGGCAACATCGCTGTCGTCGCGGCCGCACTGGGGGTGTTCGGCACCGGATCGGCCTGGCCGGACATCATGGTCGCCGCCGTGCTGGCAAGCCTGGGGCTGAGTGGCGGCTGGCGGATCATGCGCCATGCGCGCGCGGACCTCGCCTCACGCGCTCCGCCCACGCCATTGCCCGGCGGATAGGCCCTCCCCCGGAGACCGGGGCACATGTCCAAAAGTTCATGTTGCCGTCACGCTCCCGATGCGCCGCCTGCGCGAGAAGGTGCGTGCGGTCCACGCTGGGTCGCACAGCTCAAGGAGAGACCATCATGAACCGTCGCCTGATCACTGCCGGCCTTGCTTCACTGGCCGTTCTGGCCACCCCGCTTATCGCGTCCGGCGCGATGGCCAATCCCGCCAAGGCCGATTCGCATCACGTGAAGAAGGAGAAGGTGGTCAAGAAGACGAGCAGCGCTCCGGCAACGTCCACCACCACGACGCCGACGACGCCTCCCAAGAAATAATCCCCCCTGATCCGGGCCGACGTCCCCTCCCCCGGCTCGGCGTCGGCTCCGGATCAGACCACCCGCCCGCTTGGCTCAGCCGGCGGTCGCGATCAGCATTTCCACGACAAACCCGCTGCCATGCCCATCGTCGCGCCGGGCGAACCGGACGCGCCCACCATGCATCCGGGCCACCGCCGCGACGAGCGAGAGGCCGAGGCCGGCTCCGGCAATCCCCCGTGCGGAGTCGAGGCGCCCGAACCGGCGCATTGCCTCGGCCTCCCGTGTTGGCGGAATCCCTTCCCCCTCGTCCGCCACACCGATCAGCGCCATGCCGCTTTCCGCCCGGAGCGAAAGCGTCACCCGACCCGCGCCATATTTGAGCGCATTATCAATGAGATTGGAGAGTGCCTGCCCAAGCAGCTCGCGATGGGCTGGCGCGTCCACCGGTGCGGTGATCGCCAGGACGAGCTCGCGCCCTCGTTCGTCCACAAGCGGCTCGTAAAGCTCGCCGATATCGGCAAGCATCCTCCCCAGATCGGTGGGGACGAGGTGGTCGCGGCCGATGCCGGCTTCCATGCGGCTGATCTCCAGCGCGGAAGCGAGCATCGCCAGCAGCGCGTCCGCCTCGCGGCTGATCCCGTCGATCGCGGCGCGCAGCATAGCCGGATCGTCGGTCTCCCTCGCCCGGTCAATCCGTGCCCGCATCCGGGTGAGCGGTGAGCGCAGATCGTGCGCGATGCTGTCGGTCACCATCCGCAGTTCAGCGAGCAGTTCGCCGATCCGGTCCAGCATGGCATTGATCGCCCCCGCCAACGCGTCGAGGCTGTCGCCCGAGCCGTCGAGCGGCACCCGCCGGCCAATGTCGCCAGCGCCGACGCCCGCCGCCGTCGCCGCGATATGGGTGATGCGCCGGTCGATGATATGCACCGCCAGCCAGGCGCCGACGATCGCCAGCGGCAGCGCCAGCAGCAGCGCGGTGAGCAGCGTGCCTTCCACGGTCTGGCGGATCTGGTCGCTCTGATCCGTGCGTTCACCCACCAGCAGTCGTCGCCCGTCTGGCAAGCGCGCGGCGGCGATGCCGAACGGTGCCGGCGCGCTGTCGCCCACCCGGTAGAGTGTCGCCTTGGTCCAGCGCGGGCCAGGAACGATATTGGGCGGCCAGGCGGCAAGATTGCCCGCGATGCGCTGGCCTGTGCGGTCGACGAGCAGCACCACGCTATCTTCGTCGTCACTCATCCGCGCCATCACCGCGCTCATCAGCGAAGCGTCACCCTGATCACGGGCAATGCCGAGCAGCGTGTCGCGCGCGTCGATGGCGATGGCGCTGTCCGCCGCGTCGAGGTCTGCTCGTACGAGCTGGGTGACGGAGAGCAGCAGCGCCCCGCCAAACAGCAACTCCAGCAGCAGGATGAGCCCGATGAAACGCATGTGCGAGGAGCGCAGGCGGCGCGTCCAGCGTCCGCGCGAAGCCCCCCTTTCGTTCATTCGCCGAGCCGATAGCCGGCGCCGCGCACCGTATGGATAAGCGGCGGCTCGTCGACACCGTCGATCTTGCGACGCAGGCGGCTGATATGCACGTCGATCACGTTGGTGCCGGGATCGAAATGATAGTCCCACACGCCTTCGAGCAGCATGGTGCGGGTGACGACCTGCCCGGCGTGGCGCAGCAGATATTCGAGCAGGCGAAACTCGCGTGGCTGGAGGTCGATGATGCGCGCGCCCCGCCGGACCTCCCGCCGCAGCAGGTCCATGTGCAGCGTGCCGCAGGTGAGCGTCGTCTCCACCGCCGTGCCGCTGCCCCGACGGCGCATCACAAGCTCCAGCCGGGCGAGCAACTCGGCGAAGGCGAAAGGCTTGACCAGATAGTCATCCGATCCTGCGGTGAGCCCGGTCACCCGGTCATCCACCGATCCGAGCGCGGAGAGCAGGATCACCGGCGTCTCGATGCCGGCCGCCCGGAGCGCACCGAGCAGCGCCAGCCCGTCCATGCCCGGCAGCATCCGGTCGAGGATGATTGCGTCGTAGCCGCCGTCGGTCGCCATAAACAGGCCATCGCGACCGTTGGCGCAATGGTCGCCGACATGGCCATGCTCGGCAAGGCCCTTGAGAATGAAGTCGGCGGTCGTCCGGTCATCTTCCACGAGCAGTATCTTGCGGCCCATCGCCCCTCCCTCGCGCCTGCTCCGGCACCGTGCATCGCCGCAGTCTTGCCACGTGCGCAGCGCCGCCGCGACGGAAATCGACACGCGTCGCGCAACGACGCGGATCGTCGATCAACCGACGCGCCATTGCCGTCCCAGTGACGCGGCGGCCGGCGACGGCATGCAGCATATCCCCCACCGCCAGCCCCCCGCGATCCGCCACGCCGCCGCCGCGCACACTGGTGACGACGACCTGCCGGTCCGGTCGCGTACCAAGCGTCAGGCCGGCGCGGTCATCACGCGCTGGCGCCGCTGGCAGCGGCCGCGCCAGGTGCGAGGCAAAGAGCGGCGGCAGTGTCGCGAGCAGCAGCACGGCAGCATAGACCAGGCGGGGCGGCCAGCGCATTGTTCCGCTCTACCCCCTGCGCCGTGTCTTGAGGCTGACGGGGAGATGACAGAAAGTTCATGCACGGCCCGCTGCCGGAGCCTATCCTCCCGCTGGCCGCAGAGCGCGGTTGTCTTGCGCGCGCGCCTGTTGCAAGGGTGGCCGCCGCATTCGAACAGGCAGACAGGGTGACGACGAGGACTATGGCAATGAATAGAGCGGACAAGCCGGTGGTGGTGTTTGGCGGCGGCGGCTTCCTCGGCCGTCAGGTCGCGCAGGAACTGCTCTCCATGGGCTATCGCGTGCGGATCGCCCAGCGCCAGCCGCTAAGTGCCGTAGCGATCCGTTCGCTTGGCGATATGGGCCAGACCCAGTTCGTCGCGGCGGATATCACCAACGCCGATCAGGTGCGCGCGGCGCTCGTTAACGCGGGCGCGGTGGTCAACCTCGTCGGCCTGCTGCGCGGCGCCATGCAAGCCGCCCACGTCGAGGGGGCTCGCAACATCGCGCAAGCGGCGGCTGCGGCCGGCGTGGACGCACTGGTGCATGTCTCGGCGATCGGTGCGGACAGCACCAGCCCCTCCACTTACGGCCGCACCAAGGGCGAGGGTGAGGCCGCCGTGCGCGCCGCCTTCCCGAAAGCCACAATTCTGCGCCCCTCGATCATCTTCGGACAGGACGACCAGTTCACCAATCGTTTCGCCCAGCTCATCGTCACCGGATCGACGATGCCGGTGCTGCGCGCGGTGCCGGTCATTCGCGGCGCGACGAAGTTCCAGCCCGTTCATGTCGGCGACGTCGCCCGCGCCATCGCCCTCGCCGTCGACGAGCCCGCGCGCTTCGGCGGCCAGGTCTATGAGCTTGGCGGGCCGGACGTGGCCTCACTGGCCGAGATCAACCACTGGATCGCCGGGCAGATCGGCCGCGAGGTGCGTTTCCTGCCGGTGCCCGATGGCGCCGCAAAGGCGCTTGCGACCGTCACCGGCTGGGCCCCATGCGCGCCGATCACGCGCGACCAGTTCCAGATGCTGCTCAGCGACAATGTGGTGGCGAAGGACGCCAAGGGCTTTGCCGCCTTCGCTATCCGCCCCGTTCCACTGGCCGCGCTCGCGCCCGGCTGGTTGACGCAATATCGTCGCAAGGGCCGGTTCGGTTTGGCGCCACGCGCCTAACGCCTGCTTCACACGCTTTCTCCTCCTTACCGCGAACGGGAAGATGCGCCATGGATAGCCATCTGTTGACCGTCATCCTGCTCGGCATCGTCGAGGGACTGACCGAGTTTCTGCCGGTCTCCTCGACCGGGCATCTCATCCTCGCCAGCGAACTGCTCGGCTATGACTCGGCTGAATGGGCGACGTTCAACGTCGTCATTCAGCTCGGCGCCATCCTCGCCGTGGTGGTGCTCTACTGGCGCACCTTCTGGGGGGTAGCGACCGGCCTGCTCGGTCGCGATGCCTCGAGCTGGCGCTTTCTCGCCAATCTGCTGCTCGCTTTCCTGCCCTCGGCCGTGCTCGGTCTCATCCTCCATAGCCAGATCGAGGCGCTGCTCGGCGCGCCCAAGGTGGTCGCTGTAGCGCTCATCGTCGGCGGCATCGCCATCCTGCTGATCGAGCGGCTCATCGGCACCTTCCGCTATACCGGCGTAGATCGCATCCCCATCTCGCGCGCGCTCGGCATCGGCATCCTCCAGTGTCTGGCGATGATCCCCGGCGTCAGCCGTTCGGGCGCGACAATCATGGGCGCTCTGGCACTCGGCGTGGACCGCAAGACGGCGGCCGAATTCTCATTCTTCCTTGCGATCCCAACCATGATCGGGGCGACCACGCTGGAGGCCTACAAGTCTCGCGAGGCCCTGCTGAGCGGCGCGACGAACTGGGGCGATATTGGCATCGGCTTCGTGGTTTCCTTCATCGTGGCGATCATCGTCATCAAGTTGTTCGTCGGCTTCGTCTCGCGCCGAGGCTTTGCACCCTTCGCCTGGTATCGCATCATCGCCGGGACAGCGGCTTTGATCTGGCTGTTGGCAAGATAGGTCCGCTACGGACCTTTTTATAAGGAAACAGGATCGACAAGGCCCCCTCTATCAAATTTTCCAAGAAAATATGGCAGTAATATTGTCATATATGTTGGAAATTGCGTGACTCACGGCCTGCGGAAATCTACCGCGCTCCCGGTTGAACAAGGGAGCCTGTCGCATGGCCAAGAATCCGATGCTCAAGTTCGTGACGCGTGCACAATCCTATCCGGAGAAGCGCGCGGCGGATGAACGTGCGAAGGATTTCGCGGAAATCGCGGCCAATTTCGCCGAGGAGAAGGCGCGCGAGCAGGCGGCGCGCTGCTCGCAATGCGGGGTACCCTACTGCTCGGTGCACTGCCCGGTGCACAACCACATTCCCGACTGGCTGAAGCTCACCGCCGAGGGGCGGCTGCGCGAAGCCTATGAGCTGAGCAACATGACCTCCACCATGCCGGAGATCTGCGGCCGCATCTGCCCGCAGGACCGGCTGTGCGAAGGCAATTGCGTGATTGAGTTCTCCGGTCATGGCGCTGTGACCATCGGCTCGGTCGAGAAGTATATCACCGACACCGCGTGGGAACGTGGCTGGGTCGAGCCGGTGCAGGTCGGTGCGGCGACGGGCCTTTCGGTCGGCGTCATAGGCGCCGGACCGGCCGGCCTCACCGCCGCCGAATATCTCCGTCGCGCCGGGCATGACGTGCATGTCTACGATCGCTATGATCGGGCGGGCGGCCTGCTCACCTACGGCATCCCCGGCTTCAAGCTGGAGAAGGACGTGGTCGGGCGCCGGGTCGAGCGGCTGGTCGAGTCTGGCATCCAGTTCCACCTGAACTTCGAGGTCGGCCGTGACGCCACCCTCGGGGAGTTGCGCGAGCGGCACGACGCCATCCTGATCGCCACCGGCGTCTACAAGGCTCGCGACATCCGTATGCCCGGCGTCGGCACACCGGGTATCGTCAAGGCGCTCGATTTTCTCACCGCTTCCAACCGCGCCGGCTTCGGTGACGCCGTTCCGGAGCATGAGGACGGCTCCCTGCTCGCCACCGGAAAGGATGTCATCGTGATCGGCGGCGGCGATACCGCCATGGATTGCGTGCGCACCGCGCTGCGCCAGGGCGCCCGGAGCATCCGCTGCCTCTACCGGCGCGACCGCGACAACATGCCCGGCTCGCAGCGCGAGGTGCAAAATGCTGAGGATGAGGGCGTCGAGTTCGTCTGGCTCTCCGGCCCCATCGCCTTCGAGGGCACGGATCATGTCAGCGGTGTCATTTACAACCGCATGCGCCTTGGCCAGGCGGACGCGTCCGGACGCCGCGCCCCCGAGCCGGAGCCAGACAGTGAGACCCACGCCCCGGCCGATCTCGTCATCAAGGCGCTCGGTTTCGATGCCGAGGACCTGCCGGCCATGTTCAAGGAGCCTTCTCTGTCGGTCACTCGCTGGGGCACGCTGCGCGTCGATCACCGCACGATGATGACCAGCATCGACGGCGTATTCGCCGCCGGCGACATCGTGCGCGGCGCCAGCCTCGTCGTCTGGGCCATCCGTGACGGGACCGACGTGGCCGAGCATATGCAGGCTTATCTCAAGGCGAAGACGCCAGTCCGTTCGGAGGTCGAGGCATGAAGCGGCAGAACGGTCGTGCTGGCATCCACCAGCCCATTGGCACGCAGAGTCCAGAAGGAAACGAAGTGATGATCGACCGCGACGCCGAACGCGAGCGCATCGCCCGTGAGGGCATGTATCGACCGGAGTTCGAGAGCGATGCCTGCGGCGTCGGCCTCGTCGCCGCCACGGATGGCAAGCCCTCGCGCCGGGTCGTCACCAGCGCGATCGACGCCCTCAAGGCAGTGTGGCACCGCGGCGCTGTCGACGCGGACGGCAAGACCGGCGACGGTGCCGGCATCCATGTCGACCTGCCCGTGCGCTTCTTTGATGACGCGATCTCCGCTTCGGGCCACAAGCCGCTGCCCAACCGGCTCGCCGTGGGCATGATCTTCCTGCCGCGCATGGACCTTTCTGCGCAGGAGAGTTGCCGTACCATCGTCGAAACCGAGATCATCGAGGCCGGCTACAAGATCTATGGCTGGCGGCAGGTGCCGGTCGATGTCTCCGTGATCGGCGACAAGGCGCAACGGACCCGCCCGGAAGTCGAGCAGATCCTCATCGCCGGCCCGCTTCCCGAGGAACAGGACGCCACAGAGTTCGAGCGCGACCTCTATCTGGTCCGCCGCCGCATCGAGAAGAAGGTCGTCGCCGCACAGGTGAACGATTTCTACATCTGCTCGCTCTCCTGCCGGTCGATCGTCTATAAGGGCCTGTTCCTTGCGGAGAGCCTCTCCGTCTTCTACCCGGACCTCACCGACGAGCGGTTCGAGAGCCGCGTCGCCATCTTCCACCAGCGCTATTCGACCAACACTTTCCCGCAATGGTGGCTGGCCCAGCCGTTCCGCACGCTCGCCCATAATGGCGAAATCAACACGATCCGCGGCAACCAGAACTGGATGAAGAGCCACGAGATCAAGATGGCGGCGCTCGCGTTCGGCGAGCAGAGCGGCGACATCAAGCCGCTCATCCCCGCCGGCGCGTCGGATACGGCTGCGCTCGACGCGGTGTTCGAGACCCTGTGCCGTGCCGGCCGCGATGCGCCGACCGCCAAGCTGATGCTGGTGCCTGAGGCCTGGCGCGGCGACGACCCGGACCTGCCCGAGACGCACCGCAACATGTATGAATATCTGGCCTCCGTCATGGAGCCGTGGGATGGCCCCGCCGCGCTCGCCATGACCGATGGCCGCTGGGCGGTGGCGGGCATGGACCGCAACGCGCTGCGTCCGTTGCGCTACACGCTCACCACCGACAATCTGCTGATCGTCGGATCTGAGACCGGCATGGTCGTGGTGCCCGAGACGACGGTGATGAAGAAGGGGCGGCTCGGGCCTGGCCAGATGATCGCCGTGGACCTCGATGGGGGCAAGGTATTCGACGACCGCGCCATCAAGGACCGCGTCGCCGAGGACCGCCCCTATCATGACTATGTGAAGGGCTTCCTCACCGCCGACGATCTGCCACCTGTCGCCGACGGTTTCCGCCCGGCGTGGGATCGTGCCGAGCTGACTCGCCGGCAAGTCGCCGCCAACCTCACCATCGAGGATATGGAAGTCGTGCTCGCCCCGATGATGGAGGACGGCAAGGAGGCGATCGGCTCAATGGGCGATGACACGCCGCTCGCGGTCATCACCGACAAGCCGCGCACCATCAGCCATTTCTTCCGGCAGAACTTCAGCCAGGTCACCAACCCGCCGATCGACTCCCTGCGCGAGCGGCATGTGATGAGCCTCAAGACGCGCTTCTCCAACCTCGCCAATATTCTGGAGGAGCAATCCCAGAACAGCCACGTGCTCGTTCTGGATTCGCCGGTTCTGCTCTGCGAGGATTGGGCACGGCTCAAGGCCGCCTTCGGCAAGGCGGTGGCGGAGATCGACTGCACCTTCCCGGCCGACGCCGCGCCGGATGCGCTGCGCGCCGCCATCAGCCGTATCCGCGACGAGGCAGAGATCGCCGTGCGGGCCGGGCAGACCGAGCTCTTCCTCTCGGACGAGAATGTCGGGCCCGATCGGGTCGGTATCGCCATGGTGCTCGCGGCGGCCGCCGTGCACACCCACCTCGTCCGCAAGGGCCTTCGGTCCTACTCCTCGATCAACGTACGGTCCGCCGAGTGCCTCGATCCGCATTATTTCGCGGTGCTGATCGGGGTGGGCGCGACCACGGTGAACGCCTATCTGACCGAGGCCTGCATCGTCGACCGCCACGCGCGCGGCCTCGCCGGCGATCTCAGCCTGACCAATTGCCTGGAAAACTACCGCCACGCGATCAACGAGGGCCTGCTCAAGATCATGAGCAAGATGGGGATCGCGGTCATCTCCAGCTATCGTGGCGGCTATAATTTCGAGGCGGTCGGCCTCTCCCGTGCGATGGTGAACGATCTGTTCCCCGGCATGCCCTCCAAGATCTCCGGTGAGGGCTATGCCTCGCTCCAGCTCAACGCGCTGGACCGGCACAGGAGCGCTTACGACAAGGCGATCGTTCACCTGCCGATCGGTGGCTTCTACAAGCAACGCGCCGGCGGCGACGCCCACGCCTATTCGGCGCAGCTCATGCACCTGCTGCAAACCGCCGTCGCGACCGACAGCTACTCGACCTACCTTCAATTCGCGCGCGGCACGCAGGAGCTGCCACCGGTCTATCTGCGCGACCTTCTGGAGCTGGTCTATCCCGATCAGGCAGTGCCGATCGACGAGGTGGAAGCGATCACCGAGATCCGCAAGCGCTTCGTCACCCCCGGCATGTCGCTGGGCGCGCTGTCGCCGGAAGCCCATGAGACGCTCGCCATCGCCATGAACCGCATCGGCGCCAAGGCCGTCTCCGGCGAAGGTGGCGAGGATCCCGAGCGCTTCAAGCCGCGTGAGAATGGCGACAACGCCAATTCGAGCATCAAGCAGATCGCGTCGGGGCGCTTCGGCGTCACCGCCGAATATCTCGGTGCGTGCGAGGAGATCGAGATCAAGGTCGCGCAGGGCGCCAAGCCCGGCGAGGGTGGCCAGCTTCCCGGCTTCAAGGTGACGGACATGATCGCCAAGCTGCGGCACGCAACGCCAGGCGTCACGCTCATCTCGCCGCCGCCGCATCACGACATCTACTCGATCGAGGATCTCGCCCAGCTCATCTACGATCTGAAGCAGATCAACCCGCGCGCGCGGGTCTGCGTCAAGCTGGTCAGCCAGTCCGGTATCGGCACGGTTGCGGCGGGCGTGGCGAAGGCACATGCCGACGTCATCCTCGTCTCCGGCCACGTGGGCGGTACCGGCGCATCTCCGCTCACCAGCATCAAGTTCGCCGGCCTGCCGTGGGAAATGGGTCTTGCCGAAGCCAATCAGGTGCTGACCCTCAACGGCCTGCGCCACCGCGTCAAGCTGCGCACCGACGGCGGCCTCAAGACCGGGCGGGACATCGTCATCGCGGCAATCCTCGGCGCGGAAGAGTTCGGCATCGGTACGCTGAGCCTGGTCGCCATGGGCTGCATCATGGTGCGTCAGTGCCACTCGAACACCTGCCCCGTCGGCGTCTGCGTGCAGGACGAGCGGCTGCGCGCTCGCTTCACCGGTACGCCGGAGAAGGTCATCAACCTCATGACCTTCATCGCAGAGGAGGTGCGCGAAATCCTCGCACGGCTCGGCTGCCGTAGCCTCGACGAATTGATCGGCCGCACGGAATTCCTCAAGCAGGTCAGCCGCGGTGCCGAGCATCTCGACGATCTCGACCTCAACCCCATCCTCGCCAAGGTGGACGCCGACGATTCCGAGCGCCGCTTCAACCTGCCGACCCCGCGCAACGAGGTGCCCGACAGCCTCGACGCGCAGATGATCGCCGACGCCAAGGCCGTGTTCGAGCGCGGCGAGAAGATGCAGCTCACCTACACGGTGCGCAACACCCACCGCGCCGTCGGCACGCGCTTCTCGGCGATGGTGACGCAGAAGTTCGGCATGTCGACGCTGGCGGATGGCCACGTCCACGTCCGCCTCCGCGGCTCGGCGGGCCAGTCGCTCGGCGCCTTCCTCTGCAAGGGCCTCACGCTCGAAGTGTTTGGCGACGCCAACGACTATGTCGGCAAGGGGCTCTCCGGCGGCATCATCGCGGTGCGGCCGATGGTCTCCAGCCCGCTCGCCAGCCAGGACAACACCATCATCGGCAACACGGTGCTCTACGGCGCCACGGCCGGCAAGCTGTTCGCCGCCGGACAGGCCGGGGAGCGCTTCGCGGTGCGCAACTCCGGTGCGCACGTGGTGGTGGAGGGCTGCGGCGCCAATGGCCTCGAATATATGACCGGCGGCGTGGCGGTCGTGCTCGGCACGCCGGGCGCCAATTTCGGTGCCGGCATGACCGGTGGCATGGCCTTCGTCTATGATGAGGCGGGGCTGTTCCCGAGCCGGGCCAACCCGGAGAGCATCGTCTGGCAGCGCCTCGCCAGCAGCCATTGGGAGAATGTCCTGCGCTCGCTGATCGAGGAGCATGTCGCCCGCACAGACAGCGCCTGGGCCACGACGATCCTCCAGAGCTGGGACCGCAGCCGGGCACATTTCTGGCAAATCTGTCCCAAGGAGATGCTGGATCGTCTCGACCACCCGATCTCCGACGAGGCGCTCGAGGACGTCGCGGCGGAATAAGCAATCGCACCTGCCCGGCCCGCTCTGGCGCCCGGGCAGGTGATAAAAAAAACGTGCGCCGGGCCTTAGCCTGCCACGCCGCTGAGGGCTTCATCGGCCATGTCAGCCCGACATCCGCCTCCGGCGTCCTCTGTCAGCGCCCGGGCGGGATCACCTCGGGGTCGCCGGCGGTTGCGGCTGCGCTATTGCCGATCCCGGTTCCAGCACCGGAAGCGTGATGCTCGGTACCTGAACACGGGGCGCTGTGACCGGCGCGGCCGCCGCAGGCTGGCTCGTCTCCGGCTGGTAAGGCGGCAACGGCTCCACCTCCGGGAAGGCGCCATCCTCCAGCGTGACCTCATTATGAAGCCCGGCATCGCACCCTTCGCAGTGATAGGAGGCGGGGCCGGACCGGGCCGCCAACACTGTATCAGCCTCCGGCGCCTCTGGCGTGGCGGGTTCGGTCGCCAACCCTAACGCAGCCTGGACGTCCGGAAGGCGACCCCCGCCCGGCCCCGCAGCGAAATCACCAAGCGCAACGCCCGCCACCGCTCCGCACAGGATGACGGCGCCAACCACGGTCAGACGACGGGTAAGCGGCTCCATGCCCGCTATGTAGCAGATTTTGCGCGCATAGGCACTCGCCTCCCCGGGGCGCAACGCCATCCCGCCGCAGATCCGGCACGAGAAGAGGCTTTGCGTCACGCGCGTCCCGGCCTATGCGCAAGGCATGTGGTTGCTCCATCAATTCCCCCTCTGCCCCTTCTCCCGCAAAGTCCGGTTCCTGATGGCAGAGAAGGGCATCACCTACGAACTGGTCCGCGAATCGCCCTGGGAAGCGCGCGACGAATTCCTCGATCTCAACCCGGCAGGGATGACACCGGTGCTGGTGGCCATCGACGGCAGCGCAACGCTGGCGGACAGCCAGGCGATTTGTGAATATTTCGAGGAGACGATCGAGCAGTTTCCGCTCATCGCCGGTTCCGCTTTCGCCCGCGCAGAGGTGCGTCGGCTGGTCGCCTGGCTCGATCAGGTGTTCTACCGCGACGTGGTCGCCCCCCTCCTCAACGAGCGCATGCTCAAGCGCATTGTCGCACGCACCTCGCCCGATGCCGGCGCCCTGCGCGAGGCGATGCGACGGGCCAACACCCACATGGATTATATGGATTATCTGCTCGATCACCGCAGTTGGCTGGCCGGCGGTACGATGAGCCTCGCCGACATCACGGCGGCCGCGCAACTCTCCGTCGCGGACTATCTCGGCGGCATCGACTGGGAAGGCCACAACCCGACCAAGCGCTGGTATGCCGGCATCAAGTCCCGCCCCTCCTTCCGCCCGCTGCTCGCCGAGCGCATGGAGATCGTGACGCCGCCCAAATATTACGACCAGCCGGATTTCTGAACCGGCGCGACTGAAGCCCGCCTGAGGGAACTCCCCCTAAATTTCGGCAAGATCGGCGCGACCTAAGTTAGGAGTGCCCCAATCGGTCAGTCGGTCTCGCGCGCAATATATACCCGGTTGCGACCATGCTCCTTGGCCAGATAGAGCGCCCGGTCAGCGGCCTTGAGGGCCTCGCGCGGCTCGGAATAAGCGAAGACGTCCGCCACGCCGCCAGAGAAAGTCACCTGCCGCATACGCTCGCCGGTCTTACGATCGACGAGGTTGCGCTCAGCCATGTCGGCGCGGGCGTCGTCGACGATGCGCGCCGCTTCTGCCACGGTCACGCCGCGGAACAGCAGCACGAACTCCTCGCCGCCGTGCCGCGCGACATGGCATTTGTCATGGGAAATGCGGGACAGCAGGCCCGCCACGAATTTGAGCACCCGGTCGCCGGCATCATGGCCATGGGAATCGTTGATATCCTTGAAGCGATCGATGTCGCAGAAGGCGATGCTGAGCGGCTCCTCGTTGCGCTGCGCCAGCTTGCGCTCGTCGCGCAACCGGGCTTCGAAGCAACGGCGGTTGGGCAGCCCGGTCAGATGGTCCTGCTCGGCGGCGCGCCGCGCGCTTTCGAGGTTTTTCTGGAGCAGCTGCGTCTGCCGCTGGCCCTCGCGCATCCGATGCTCGACCTCGCGCGTCTTCTCGATCATCGAGCGAGTGAGCCCAATCAGGTTGGTCAGCGCGTCGCCGCGGCTATCCTCACTGGTGAGCTGCGCAGCCTGCTTCTGCAGCGCAGCGCCAAAATCCTTGGCGGAATTGCTGGACTGGTCGGCAATACCGGTCAGCTGGTTGAGGTTGCTCTCGACCTGGTGCAGCATTGCATTGAGGGCGTCCGGCGTCAGTTCGTCAGCGCGCTGTTTCGCAATAATCTGCTCGGCCAGGCCGTTGCTGAGTTGCCCCTTGTCGGAGAGAATGGCGCGCACCGCCTTCTCCAGCGCCAGATCGTTGCCGGTCAGGTAATCGAGCGCGAGACCGAAGTTGAGCGGCGTCAGGTCGAGGTCGTGAGCGAAAAGGAAACGGCCGATATCGTCGTAAAGCGCCCGGCGGCGCTCTACCTCGCGGCTGGCGCGCCCCCCATCTGTTTCACGCTCGGGAAGGGGTGAGGGCCCATCCTCCGGGACCGGCAGTTCTTCGCCCAATCCCAGAATTCGGCCGAGCTTCAATAGCTTGCCGCTCAAACCTTCCGATGCCACGTCCGTGGACATGCCTGTCTCCCCTCCACTTTCGGCAACCTACACAGCCATGGTAAATAAAGGTTTGAGCAACTGGCATTTTGCACCGTTTCGGACAGAATCTCGATGACGGACCGTGCACGGTCGAAGTTCGCCTCCACAAACGCCCGACGACCTGGTCAACAAGCCCGACGCCCATATCGGCTGCCCAACATTACCGCCCGCATCCACCACCGGTGCCATCATGCCCCACGCCGGCCGGAGAGGAGCCCGGCTGCGGGCGGGCATCAGCGTGGCTGAGGTGCCTCCGCTCCAAAACGATGCGCGTTCGAACTCATGACCGGTTCAGGTTCGTCGAGCCATGCTGTGCCCCCAACACACCCCATGAGGGCCGTGACACGATGCGACAAGTTTCCATGTGACGGCGCCCTTGTTCGGACCTAGATTGCCCTCATGACCATCTCCCTGGCCGCCCGGCGGTTGATCGCAGCCACGCTGGCAATCGCGCTCCTCTCTCCGTTTTCCCTCGCCGCGCAGGCCCAGCCGCAGGCGCGGCCGGTTGCCCCCGCAGTCGCGCCGCCCGCGGTACCGGCCGCCGCCGCTCCCAAGCGGCCGTGGCTTTACGAGAAGAGCGACGTGCCGATGGACATGGCATGGCATTTCGGGGTGCTGGACAATGGCCTGCGCTATGCCATCCGGCATAACTCGGTGCCGGTGGGGCAAGTCTCCATCCGCGTGCGTGTCGATGTGGGATCGCTGATGGAGGCGCCGCAGGAAGCCGGCTTTGCCCATTTCATCGAGCATCTCACCTTCCGCGGCTCGCGCGAGGTGCCGGACGGCGAATCCAAGCGCATCTGGCAGCGGCTCGGCGCCAGCTTCGGGAGCGACAGCAACGCCCAGACGACGCCGACCGGCACCACCTACGCGCTCGATCTGCCGCGCGCCACCGATGCGGGCATCGACGAGAGCCTCAAAATCCTTGCCGGGATGATGGCCGAGCCGAACATCGTGCCGAACGCGGTCGAGGCGGAGCGCGCCGTTGTCATGGCCGAGCGGCGCGAGGGGTTGAGCCCGGCCGCGCGGCTGGAAGACGAGATACGCGGCTTCTATTTCGCCGGCCAGCGCCTCGCCAACCACAGCCCGATCGGCACGGAGGCGACCCTGCAAGGCGCCACGCCGGCCGCCCTGCGCGCTTTCCATGAACGTTGGTATCGGCCGGACCGCACGGTGATCGCGATTTCCGGCGATATGGACCCGGCGGTGCTGGAGGCCAAGCTCAAGGCGCATTTCTCAAGCTGGAAGGCAACCGGTCCAGCCACGCCCATCCCCGACTTCGGCAAGCCCGATCCCAAGGCGCCCGCCGCCAAGGTGGTGGTCGAGCCGAACACGCCGTTCAGCGTCAGCCTTGCCTATTTGCGCCCATGGGTATTCAACGAAGACACCGTAGCGTTCAACGAGGCCCGGCTGGCCGATCAGCTCGCGCTCGAACTCATCAACCGCCGGCTGGAGGACGCCGCAAGCCAGGGCGCCGCCTTTTTGCAAGCCGGCGTGTCGATGGACAACAGCGCCCGCTCCGCGAACGCCACCTATGTCAGCATCGTCCCGATCGCCAATGAGTGGGAAAAGGCGCTGACCGAGGTGCGGGCGATCATCGAGGACGCACGCCGCACGCCGCCCAGCGAGGCGGACATCCAGCGCGAATTTGCCAATATGGAGACCGCCTACACAGCGCTGGTCGCCAGCGCGAGCATCGAATCCAGCGCGCGTCAGGCGGAAAATCTCGTCTCTGCCGTCGACATACGCGAGACGGTGGTGTCGCCGGACGTGCAACTCGACATTTTCCGGTCGTCGCGCCGGTTCATGACACCGGAGAAGCTGCTCGCCTCAACTCGCCGGCTGTTCTCGGGCGATGCCGTGCGGGCGCTGCTCAGCCTGCGCGCGCCCCAGCCCAATGCGCTGGCCCGGCTCACCACCGCCCTGCGCACCCCTGTCCAGCCTGCCGCCAACGCGCGCCTGAACGTGGCGGGCATCTCCATGGCCTCGCTGCCGGCGCTGCCGCCGCCCGGCAAGGTGACGGACCGCCGCGCGCTGGGCGTGCTGGGCATCCAGACCATCACCTTTGAGAACGGCGTCAAGCTCCTGCTGCTCGCCAACAAGGCCGAGCCCGGGAAGGTGCGCATCAACGTGCGTTTTGGCCATGGCCGGCAGAGCTTTTCAGCCAAGCAGGACGATGCGCTGTGGGCCGCCCCCTTCGCGCTGATGGCGAGCGGCGTTGGCGATCTCGGCCAGCGCGAGCTGACCGAGCTGATGAACGGCCGCCGCCTCTCGCTCAATTTCCGCGTCGACGACGACGCCTTCACCCTGTCGGCGGTGAGCGGACCAGAGGATTTCGCGGACCAGCTCCGCCTGTTCGCGGCCAAACTGGCCTTCCCGCGCTGGGATGAGGCGCCGCTCAAGCGCACCATCGCGGCGCTGGAGGCGAGCTATGATCCGGTCGCCGGCTCCGCATCCGAGGCACTGGAGCGCAATCTCGACTGGCTGCTGCATGATCGCGACGGCCGGTTCGCCCCCGCTACCCCGGCCGACCGCGAGGCGCTGACCCTTGATCGCTTCAAGGCCGTGTGGGCTCCGCTGCTCGCCGCCGGCCCGGTCGAGGTGCAGATCTTCGGCGATCTGGACGCGGAGGCCGCTATCGACGCCGTCGCCGCGACCTTCGGGGCATTGCCACCGCGCAAGGATGTGCCGCCATCGCCCGAGAACATCCCGCTCCGCTTTCCGGGCCCCGTTTCCTCGCCCATCCTCCTGTCGCACAGCGGCCCCACCGAGCAGGCGGCCGCCGTGATCGCCTGGCCGACCAGTGGCGGCCTCGCCCGTGTGCAGCAAAGTCGCCAGCTCGAAATGCTGGCGCGGATCATCAGCGATCGATTGTTCGAGAAGCTGCGCTCGATTGACGGCGCCGCCTACACGCCCTCCGCTTCAAGCATTTGGCCGGACACGTCGGAGAGCGGCGGCTATCTCGTGGTGCAGACCCAGTTGAAGCCCGACCGGATCCCGTATTTCTTCAAGCTCATCAATGAGATTGCCGCCGATCTTGCCGCCAAGCCGGTCTCGCAGGACGAGCTGGACCGGCAGATCGAACCGGTCCGCCAACTGCTCAACCGCGCCGGCACCAGCAACGCCTTCTGGATGAGCCAGCTTGAGGGTTACACCACGGAACCCCGGCGGCTCGCAGCGGCCGCGACACTGGGCCGCGACCTGCTCGAAGTGACGCCCGCGCAACTCCAGGCGCTCGCCGCGCGCTATCTGGTGCCGCAGGCAAGCTGGTCCGCCATCGTGCTGCCCCGCGGCATGCCGGTGCCGCTGGTCCGGGCGGATGGCACGACACCGGACGGAACCGCCACCGCCAGTCACGCAAGGCCGCTCTCTCCCGGCGACGGCCAATCGACTGCGGCGGCGGTTGGACATAGCACGCCCGCCGCCACGCCATCGGCGGCCAATGGTAGCAATGCATCCATTTCACATTGAGGCCTTGCGTCCGGAGGACCGACCGACCAAATGGGACTCGGCGAGGAGGCTCGGAAAAAAACGCCGCGGGCTCCTCCTGAAAGCGAGAAAGCCCATGTTCATCGAGACCGAGCCGACCCCCAACCCCGCCACGCTCAAGTTCCTGCCCGGCCGCACCGTGATGGCCGCCGGCACGCGGGACTTCGCCAACGCGGATGAAGCGGAAGCATCCCCGCTGGCGGAAGCCCTGTTCGGTCTGGGCGACGTGACAGGCGTCTTCTTCGGGCGCGATTTCATCTCCGTCACCGCCGCGCCCGGTGTTGCCTGGAGCGACCTGCGCACCGACGTCATTTCCATCCTGCTCGATCATTTCGCGGCCGACATGCCGCTATTCCACGCGGCCTCCGCACACGGCATCACCGTGCCGGCCGAGGCGGGCGAGGACGGCGTCGTCCTGCCCGGCGACGATCCGGCCGATGCCGACATCATCGCCCAGATCCGCGAGCTGATCGACACGCGGGTGCGCCCGGCCGTCGCCAACGATGGTGGCGACATCATCTATCGCGGCTTCGATCGCGGCGTCGTCTATCTGCGGATGCAGGGCGCCTGCTCGGGCTGCCCGTCCTCGACCATGACGCTCAAGAACGGTATCGAGCAGCTCCTCAAGCATTATGTGCCCGAGGTGACGGACGTTCGCGCGGTCTGAGCGCAGCAAGACGAGGAGATGCCATGACCGGCAGGACGGGACAGGCATGCGCATAAGCGAGCGCGTGCTCACGATCGATTGCGCGACGCCTGCCCTTTCGCTCGCCCTGTTTGAGGGCGCGGCATGCATCGCCTCTTTCCATGAGGAGATCGGCCGCGGTCACGCCGAAGCGCTGCTCCCCGCCATTGCGTCGCTGCCGGACGGCGGGCGGTGTGGCCGCATCCTTGTCGATCTCGGGCCGGGCAGCTTCACCGGCGTGCGTGTGGGTCTGGCGGCCGCCACCGGCCTTGGCTTCGCTTGGGGCGTTCCGGTGCAAGGTTATGGCTGCCTGGATCTTGTCGCCGCCATGGCCCGGCATCGTCTGGGTTCGGACGAGCCGTTTGCGGTGGTGATGGTCGGTGGGCATGGTGAGCTGTTCTGGAGCCTCCCCGCCCACACAAATGCAGACAATGCCTCCCCCACCGAGGTCCGCTCGACCCCGGTCGCGCAATTGGCTGCGACGCTGGCCATTTCCCGCATCGTCGGGTCCGGTGCGCACGCGCTGGTCGAGGCGCGCGGCGGACGGGGCGAGGCGATCCCCATGCTGCCCGATGCGCGCGATATCGTCCTGCTGCCGCCTGCCCAGCAAAGCCGTCCGCCCCGGCCGGATTACGGGCGCGGCGCCGATGCCCGGCCGATGGCCGCACCGGCGCGCAGCAGCCCGCCGGTGCCGACACGCTGATGAGTGGCAGGCTGACGATCAGCGTCTCCACAGAGGCGTCCGAAGAAGCCGTCGCGGCCGCGATGAGCGTGATGACCCCGGCCTTTCCGCCCGAATTTGGCGAGGCTTGGTCGATCCATCAGCTCTGCTCGATGATGCGCCTGCCCGGCGCGCAACTCGTGATTGGCAAGCTCGATGAGCAGCCGGTCGGCTTCGCACTGCTGCGCTCCATCGCCGGCGAGGCAGAACTGCTGCTACTCGCCGTGCACCCGAGCCATCGCGGGCGAGGCCATGGCAAGCGGCTGCTCGATCGCTGCATGGCGGAGGCGGAAGCCGGGGGTGCGCAGGCGATGTTTCTGGAAGTGCGCCGAGGCAATCCTGCCCTGCATCTTTATAACAAGGCGGGTTTTATCCAATATAATATCCGGCGTGATTATTATACAGGCTGCAATGGTCAGCGAACCGATGCATTAAGTCTCAAGATGATATTGAGACGCGACTGATCCATGTCCCCTTTACGGTTCTTGCCCTACGCCTGTTAGGCGTTTAAAAGGTAAACGTCGATCTGCGATCATATAGAATCGACCGGGTTCGCGAACAAAACAACGAAAGAAGGAACTGAACATGTCCGATACAAGCGCACGGGACGAAATTCTCGTTACATTAACCTCAGACATCGTGGCTGCCCACGTGTCCAATAACAGCGTCGCGGTCTCCGACCTGCCCCTACTGATCACCAATGTCTATGGTGCGCTTGCCGGCCTCCAGCAAGAAGCTGCGCCCGCTCAGCCCAAGCAGGAGCCGGCAGTCTCTATCCGGTCGTCGGTCAAGCCAGACTTTATCGTCTGCCTGGAAGACGGGAAAAAGCTCAAGATGCTCAAGCGCCATCTGATGACGCATTATCAGATGACGCCGGACGACTATCGCGCCAAGTGGGGCCTGCCTGCGGACTATCCGATGGTCGCGCCCAATTATGCCGAGCAGCGCCGTAACCTGGCGAAGAAGATCGGCCTCGGCACGTCGCGCCGCCGGGCAGGCTAAGGGCTGACCTCCTGCGGTCGCCGCAAAGGCGGATGACCGCGCCGCCCCTGTGCCGATCCCCTTCGGCACAGGACGGGCCCAGGCGCGGACATCCGCTATAGCGCTCAACCCGCCCCGTGTTCACTTGAGACGAGCGGGATTAATGTCTGGCGGAGGCGGTCACCACCTCCTCTCCTGGCAGTCCTCGCCCCAATCGTCACAAGGCGCTGCAAAAGCCGCGCATTGGCACGCAGCCGGCCTTGCGCCCGCGCGTTCCGCCTATTTTGCCGCTTTCCGTTTCAATAATATAAGCTACATGTAGGGAATGACCCGGACCATCGATATCGAGGCGCTCTGTGCGGAGCGCGGCCTGCGGATCACTGATCAGCGGCGCGTCATCGCCCGTGTGCTGTCGGAAAGCGACGACCACCCGGACGTCGAGAAACTGCATGAGCGCGCATCCGCGATCGACCCCAATATCTCGATCGCGACGGTGTACCGCACCGTCCGCCTCTTCGAGGAAGCCGGCATTCTCGAGCGCCACGATTTCGGCGACGGCCGCGCGCGCTATGAGCCCGCGCCCGAGGCGCATCACGACCATCTCATCGATGTCGAGACGGGCAAGGTCGTCGAGTTCGTCGATCCGGAACTGGAGCAACTCCAGCGGCAGATCGCGGAGAAGCTCGGCTATCGCCTCGTGGATCACCGCATGGAGCTCTACGGGGTCGCGCTCGACCGCAAGGATTGAGTGGCGCTCCTGCGTCTGCTCTGGCGGCTGTCGCTGCTGATCGCCATCACGCTGTGGCATGTGCCGCTCCATCTCGTCACGCGGTGGAGCGGTCGGCCCTCACCCTGGCCCCGGCTGTTCCTGCGCCGCGCGGCGCGCGCGGCCGGGTTCGACGTGGCGATCGCCGGTGCGGAACCGCTGCGGCATGACGTGTTCTTCATCGCCAACCATCTGAGCTGGATAGACATATTGGCGCTCGGCGGAGCCACCGGCTGCGCATTCATCGCCAAGGACAGCGTGCGCACCGCCCCGCTGGTCGGCTGGCTCGCCGCGCAGAACAACACCATCTACGTGGCGCGCGAGCGGCGTGGCGCCGTCTCCGGGCAGATCGAGAGCGTGCGGGCCGCCATGGCCACCCATCAGCCGATCGCGCTGTTCCCGGAGGGCACAACGGGGGACGGGACCGCGCTGCTGCCCTTCAAGTCGTCGCTGTTCTCAGTGCTGCTTCCGCCGCCGCGGGCCATCCGCATCCAGCCGGTGGTGCTGGATTACGGTGCCGCCAACAGACTGGTCGCCTGGCTAGACGGCGAATCCGGCCTCGCCAACGCTTGCCGTATCCTGAGCGCACCGGGCCGCCGCCGGCTCGTCCTGCGCATGCTCACGCCGTTTGACCCCGGCACCCATCCCGACCGCAAGATCCTCGCCGCCGAGGCGCGCCGCCGGATCGAGGAATCGCAGCGCAGCGCAAGCGATTGAGGGCAGTCGCGGATCTTGCCCCTCTTGAGGACGGAATTCAGCCGGCGGACGAGATGGCCCATCCGGTCAGAGCGCCGTTCGGCGCCCCGCCGCCTCTTGTTCGCCCTGCGTCCATCGCCGGGCTACCTTGAGCGACTGGCCCGGCCGGAAGGTCCTGCACCTTCTCGGACGCGCAACGACGACGAGTAGCTCTTCGCCAAACGCGGGTCGAACGGGCCTATTCGGCATCTACCCTGGCCATCGATCCACCGTGCCCCTCCCGGCGGTTCGGATAGGACGGAGAGCGGACCGCGTCCGTTCCCTGCCTCCCTACCGCCGCTCGCCATTCTGCTGCGCCTTGAGCCGACGGGCCATGCGTTCGTGCTTGATCGCCGCCTCCCGCAGCCGGCGGGCAACGTCGGGATCGTCGCTGGCGTCGGCTTTCAACCGCGCGACGCGAGCAAGCTGCAGATAGTAGATGTCGTCGCGCGGATCCTGCATGGCCGGCTTCTCTAGCATGAGTCCCATATGTCCCGCTAATCCCGCTTTGGGACATTGCGCCGAACGGGCACCCCGGCACGCCGTCCCCCCGCAACACCGTTCGCCGCTGAAAATTGCCGGGCGTCCAGCGCCCGCTTTCCTGCCCGCGCCATCGGGGGTATAGGCCGCCGCCATGAGCCAGCCGCCCGCCAAAGCCCCCAAGCACGCCCCGCAGACCTTCCACGTCAAGTCGTTCGGCTGCCAGATGAACGTCTATGATGGCGAGCGCATGGCGGAGATGCTGAGTGCGCGCGGCCTCACCCCCGTTGCCGAGGGGCTGGAGGCGGACCTCGTCGTGCTCAACACCTGCCACATCCGCGAACGCGCGGTGGACAAGGTCTATTCGGACATCGGCCGGCTGCGCCGCGAGGACGGCACGCGCCCAATGATCGCCGTCGCCGGCTGCGTCGCGCAAGCGGAGGGCGCGGAGATCAGCCGCCGCGCGAGCAGCGTGGATATCGTCGTCGGCCCGCAGGCCTATCATCGCCTGCCGGGCCTGATCGACGACGCGCTCGCCGGCCGCGCCGCGGTCGATACCGACATGCCGGCCCGCTCCAAGTTCGATGTGCTGCCCGGCCGCGCCCGCCGCGCCAGCCCCACCGCCTTCCTCACCGTGCAGGAAGGGTGCGACAAGTTCTGCACCTATTGCGTCGTCCCCTACACGCGCGGCGCGGAAGTGAGCCGGTCATGGGCGGCCATCCTCGACGAGGCTCGCGCCCTTGTCGACGCCGGCGCCCGCGAGATCACCCTGCTCGGCCAGAATGTGAACGCCTGGACCGGCGAGGACGAGGCCGGCCGCGCGCAGGGCTTCGACGGCCTGATCCGCGCGCTGGATCGGCTCCCCGGCCTCGCCCGCATCCGCTACACCACCAGCCACCCCAACGACATGACGCAAGGGCTCATCGACGCCCATGCGGAGGTGCCCAGCCTCATGCCGTTCCTGCACCTGCCCGTGCAGTCCGGCAGCGACCGGGTGCTCAAAGCCATGAACCGCAGCCACAGCCGCGAGTCCTACCTGCGCATCATCGAGCGGGTGCGCGCCGCCCGGCCGGATATCGCGCTCTCGGGCGACTTCATCGTCGGCTTCCCCGGTGAGACCGAGGCCGAGTTCGCGGAGACGCTCGATCTCGTCCGCGCCACCGCCTACGCACAGGCCTACAGCTTCAAATATTCGGCCCGCCCCGGCACCCCTGCGGCCGACATGGACGGCCAGATCGCGCCCGAGGTCATGGACGAGCGCCTCCAGCGCCTGCAAGCCGCGATCAACGCGGACCAACTCGCCTTCAACAAGGCCACGGTCGGCAAGCGCACCCAGATTCTGCTCGAACGGCGCGGCCGACACCCCGGCCAGCTCATCGGCAAGTCGCCCTGGCTGCAATCCGTCCATATCGAGGCGCCGCAGGCGCGCATCGGCGATATGGTCGAGGTCGCCATCGACAGCGCCGGTCCCAACAGTCTTGCGGGCACGCCCCTTTAGAGCGTCGCGGCGCACAACGGCCGCGTCGGACAGCTATCGAGGATCATCAGCGACGCGCCTCCAGCCTCCGCCCGGCTCCCCGGACCAAGCCCGGTATCAGAGCAAGCCTATGCTCAGCGTCACATGGCCGCTGCTCACGTTGCTCGATCTGCCATACCTCCCCGCATAGCCAGCGCCGATCACACCGTTTGGCGCAAACCGCCAGCCCAAATCGAGGGATAGCGCAGCGAGATCCCGCGAGAGAGCGGTGCCATCGACAATGAAGGTGCTCCCCTGCCCCGCCGCAAAAGCGACGGGCACCGTCGCGCGGATCGGGCCATAGCTGTGGCCCCACGCGGCCCCCGCCGCAATGGCCGCGTTTGCGGCCAGCGGCAGGTTTAAGCGCCCGCCCAGCTTCGAAAAGCCGAGAGTCGCAGCCCGGCTTCGTCCCACAAGGGCCGTGTCGCCGCCACTTTCGGTGAATCCGCCGAAGACGGTATGGATGATCTCTCCCTGGGCAAATGGCTGGATGGTGCTGCCCCTCAACGGCAAGTCATATGCAAGCTCGATATAGCCCTGCACCTGGTGCCCCTTATAGCGCGCCTGGTTATTGTCGCTAATGCCCAGCGCACTCACGCGCCGCTCCGTCCGAATGGCCTGCCAGCTATAACCGCCCCCGCCCTTGAGCGAGAGCGCCGCTATTTTCTTGCCCGCATAGCCGATCAGGTGACCGCCATCGATATGAGCGCGCCTCGTCGCGCCATCGGAAAGTTCCAGCTGACTGCGGCTATAGCCGCCGGCGACGCCAATCCGCGTACCGTCCACGCGCGTGTCGACGCCGATCAGGGCGCCAAAGCTATCGGCATCGCCTGACCACACACCATTCTTGCCGCCATCCCTGGCATGACCTCCAAGAAAGCGGCCCCAAAGCTCCAGCGTCTGCGCCTGTGCGCCATCTGACCGTTGACGGGTCGCGTCGGCCACCCGCTGCGCGTCGTGGATCACCGCATTGCGAACCGAGGCATGGAGTTGGCCCGACAGACTATTGAGCACATATTTCACAGTGTCATTGGATGGCTCCAGCGCCACCGAATCGTAGAGCGCGTTGCCCGCTCCAAGTTCGGTCAAGCCTGCCACGACCGCGCTCTGGTTGACCGTCTCGGCCGTATTCATCAACGATGAAGCCGATCTCGCCACCACTGCCGAGATAGAATGGCCATCTTCCAGCAGGCGCACGTCGATCAGGGGGTCAGCGCCTGCCAATAGGGCATAGGAGCCGTTGACCCCGTTCGCGGCCGTCAGAACGACGTAGGATTGCCCGACCGCCGCGTCGGACGAAAGGGCGACGGCAAGTGTGGCGCCTTGTTCGATCGTCGCGGCGCCCCCCACTGACAGCCCCTGCACGGGCAGGCCGGGTGTCAACGTGAGATGATAGGCAGAGCCCGCCTGCTGGAGGAAATCACCCTCGATCGCGAGCAGGCGCGGACCGTCCGCCATGAGGGCAACAGCGCCACCCTTCTCGACCACCAGCGACCCAATCGTGCCAGCGCCTCCAAGTGTGGCCCCCGCTCCAACCCTCACGTCCGACAGGAATCTGCCAGCGACCAGAAGCGTCCCTTCCGCAACCCGCGTCGCGCCCGTGAACGACTGATCGCCGATCGCCATTGTGCCAACCCCGGCTTTGACAAAAGCGCCAGCACCGGAAAGCCTCGCCCCGAAGATCGCATCGACCGGCTGATCGGCGATGAGCGTCCCTTCGTTGGTGATATCGCCGGTCAACACCGCGCTGGAGCCCCGCAACACCGCATCACTCGCGATGAAAGTCCCATCAGCAAAGGATGATGCACCGGTCAGCGTCCACTGCCCGGATTCCACGTTCAGCTTTTCAAAATTGATTGCACCAGCGAACATTCCTTCACCGACACCGGCAAGAGTCAAAATATCGGTGTCGTCACCTCCATCGACAGCCCCGATGATGATCGAGCCGGGCAGCAGCGTCAGACTGTCATTCCCCGCACCCATCCAGATCGCATTATTCGACCCGGATTCGACCAGCCCGGAATTGATGATGACATCGTTCCCAATATTGGTGCCAATGCCTACACCGCCAGCCTGTATGGACCCGGCATTGATTACGGTCGTTTCGAGACCGAACGCCACGCCCGTCACGACGCTGTAAACAGTCGCGCCCTCGTGGTTGATGAATGTCCCGCCCCAGCCAAAGGTTACGGCGTCGCTCCCGTTGGGCCGTCCGTCCGAATGGGTGCCTGCCCAGCCGAGCGCCTCGATCGTTCCGTAATTTTCAACATAGCCCACGCCATCAATATCGATGCCGTCACCATCTCCGGTTCCGGAGCCGTCATAAGCGCCGGTAATCGTGCCGTGGTTGATAACATAGCCATTCCCGTCCGAGCCGATACCGGAGCCATTGCGCCCGATGATTGTCCCGCCGGCTTCGTTGAACACCGACAGGTCCTGGTCGGTGGTGATGCCGTGGCGCGCGCCGGAGATGAGGCCACCAGCATAGTTGTTGATGGTAGCGCTATGGTTTTGAAGATCGACCGCGTCCGACGATAGATTGTCCACCTTGCCGGCATAAATCGTGCCGTAGTTGTTGATGATCGCGCCCTGTCCCGGGCGCAACGCGTCAGCGTCGGTCGACTGGATGATGCCACCGGCCAAATTGTCGATCTGGATCAATCCGTCAGGCGCGCTCGTCACGGCATCGAAATCCAGTGCCTGCCCGGTTCCAGTCGAGATAATCGTGCCCGCATTTTCCAGCCGGACGCTACCGCCGGTAATATCCGTATTGATCCGGAAAGCGTCGTTCTGTGAACGGATAACGCCCGAGGCCCCGTTGATGAGGGTCAGCGTGCGGGAGACCGTGTCGCTTCCTCCAGCATTGATGGCCCGGCCTCCATCGGCAATCGATTCGATGATTCCGTCATTCGTGATGACGAGGCCGGTCGACTCCGCATTCCACTTGATGGCGGTGTCATTGACCGACAGGACACCGCCCTCTTCGACGACCACCGTATCCACGTCCCCTACGGATTTCCCGGTCGTATCTATTTGTCCAGAAAGGATAACATAATCAGCCGCCGAAATCGGATCCAACGGAAGAAGAGCAGTCGATCCAAAGACAATTATGTTTTTAACAGAAAAATTTTTCACGATGCCTCCCGGCGTCTAATTTGATTAGTTAACAACCAATTTGCCGGAGGGATACAAAAAAATTTCATGATTATGCAATGTCATCCGCTATAGTTGCGCCACTATTGGCTATTCTGAGGATTCATGAATCAAATAGACATGGTGCTCGGTTTCGTCGTCGCCAGCAGCGACGGACGACCGTTTCAAAGGCCCGAGCGGCAGTCACACGCCGCGCCTGGGCGCTCCCGGCACGACTGAACCGGCCAGGAACGCGCGGACAAACCTGTCTTTCGAGCACAGGTCTCAGAGCAGGCTCAGACACCTCATGCACGCCCGGCGACGCCATTCACATTGCCGTTCGGATCGCCGCGCCATCGCGCCGTCATCACGTCCCGGGCTTGGCCACCGCCCCGCCACTCATGAACAGCGCCTGCACCTGGATCTTCCCATCCCGAACGATGAATTCCTCGGTGGCCTTCATCGGCCCCATTTCCCAGGTCATGAAGCCGACATCGCCTTCCTCCCAGACGCGCGTCACCTTCATGGCCGGGCGCGGCGCAGCCGGGGCTGTACTAACCTCAGCAGCGGGCGTGGCCTCGGATCGCTTGGGGAACATGCGCTCGAACAGCTTGCGAATCTCCGCCTTGCCCTGCACCGCGCGGCCCGCCTGCAGCACCACGGCGTCGTCCGCATAGTCGGCCATGATCGTGTCGATATCACCGCCCGCGCTGACATGGCGGTTGACGATTTCAGCAGGCGTCAACGCGGCGGCCTGCGCCGCGCCGGCAAGCAGAAGGGCACCGACGGCGCCCGCGACAGATCTCAGCATCCCCATCTCCATTAGTTGTCCGACTCAACCGTATCAGCAAAAACTCTAGAGTGGATAAAGTCAACATTAACGCCTGCCCGCGCGCCTGAAAAAACCCAAATCATTCTCCACAAGTTTCTACATCGCACCGCCGCGACTTCCCGCTTGTCCTGCCCGCGCCTCATCTGGCATGAGATGCGTGATGACAGCCCATCCCCTCGCGCCGCGCCGCGCGGATTCGCCCGATGCCTAAGCGTCATGTCCAGGCTGAGCCCGGCGACAAAGCCCGGCTGGAGCTGTTGTTCGACAAGCCCGATCTGCTCGGCGCCCTGTTCGGCGAGTATGACCGGAATCTGGTGGCGATCGAAAACCGCCTCGGCGTCTACATCGCGGCGCGCGGCAACAAGTTGCAGATCGAGGGCAGCGCGGACGCCGCCGCCCGCGCCCGCGACGTCCTCACCGGCCTTTACAACCGTATCGCCGTCGGCCAGTCGATCGACGCCGGCGCGGTCGAGGCGGTGATCGCCATGTCCGCCGAGCCGACGCTGGACGGGATCATCCGCCGTGACGTTTCCGAGCCGCCATCGGTGATGATCCGCACGCGGAAAAAGACCATCGTCCCGCGCTCGGCCAATCAAAGCATCTATATGGAGGCGTTGAACCGCAACGAGCTGATCTTTGCGCTCGGCCCGGCTGGCACCGGCAAAACTTATCTCGCCGTCGCGCAGGCCGTCTCCCAGCTCATCACCGGTTCAGTCGATCGCCTCATCCTCTCGCGACCGGCGGTTGAAGCGGGCGAGCGCCTCGGCTTCCTGCCCGGCGACATGAAGGAGAAGGTCGACCCCTATCTGCGCCCGCTCTACGACGCGCTCTACGACACGCTCCCTGCCGAGCAGGTCGAGCGCCGCATCGCGTCCGGCGAGATCGAGATCGCGCCGCTCGCCTTCATGCGCGGCCGCACGCTCGCCAATGCCTTCATCATCCTCGACGAAGCGCAGAATACCACGCAGATGCAGATGAAGATGTTCCTCACCCGCTTCGGTGAGGGGAGCCGCATGGTCGTCTGCGGGGACCCCAAGCAGGTCGATCTGCCGGCCCCCGGCGTCTCTGGCCTCGCCGATGCCGTTGCGCGGCTGGAGGGTATCCCCGGCATCGCCACGGTGCGCTTCACCGCTGCCGACGTAGTGCGCCATCCCATCGTCGGCCGTATTGTCGAGGCCTATGAGGGCCCCAATGCTTGACGTCCTCACGGATGTTGGGCCCGGCTGGCCGGAGGGCGTCGACTGGGCCGTGCTGGCCGAACGCGCCGTACGCGCTGCCCTGTCCCAGACGCCGGATGGCGAACTGATCGACCAGCCTGTCAGCGTGGAGGTCTCGATCAAGCTCTCTGATGATGCCGAAGTGCAGCAGCTCAACGCGGCCTATCGTGGCAAGGACCGGCCAACCAACGTGCTCTCCTTTCCCATGATCCAGCCCGATCTGCTTGCCGGCATCGCCAACACCGATGATGGCGAGGTCCTGCTCGGGGACATCATCCTTGCCCGAGAGACGTGCGCGCGCGAGGCCGGCGAGCGGGACATTGCACTGGCCGATCATGCCACCCATCTGATCGTCCACGGCACGCTGCACCTGCTCGGCCACGACCACGAACTTGACGGTGAAGCCGAGGCGATGGAAGCGCTTGAAATCGGAGCGCTTGAAACGCTGGGCCTGCCTGATCCATATGGGGATCGCGGGCACGGCGATGCCCATCCGATTGACGAAACAGGGATTTGACCGAACCGATGCCCGAGACAGCCACGCCGGCTCCCGCCAAAGAGGGCGACAGTAGCAGCGAAGGCAGCCGAATATGGCGGGGCCTGCGCGCCCTGCTGTTCGGGGAGGAAGCGGAGACGAACCTCAGGCGCGAGCTTGAGACTGTTATCGAGCAGTATGACGAGCAGGAGGCGGCGCACCCCGCCAAGGGCGACCTTGCGCCGGTCGAGCGGCAGATGCTGCGAAACATGCTCCATTTCAGCGAACATAGCGTTGATGACGTGGCAGTCCCGCGGGCGGATATCATCGCTATCTCGCAGGATGCGAGCTTCGCTGAACTGATGGCCCTGATTGCCGAGGCAGGGCACAGCCGCATCCCGGTGTTCGACGAGACGCTCGATCACATCACCGGCATGATCCACATTCGCGATGCCTTCGCGATCCTCGCCAGGGGCGCTCCGCACCCCGAAACCCTGCACGAGCTGATCCGCCAACCGCTCTACGTGCCACAGAGCATGGGCGTGCTCGATCTGCTCGCAGAGATGCGCGCCAAGCGCACCCATCTGGCTATCGTGCTCGACGAATATTCGGGCACGGATGGGCTCGTCACCATCGAGGATCTGGTCGAGGAGATCGTCGGCGATATCGAGGACGAGCATGACGAGGAGCCGGAAGCGATGCTCGTGCCGCTCGACGGCGGCCTATGGGATGCCGACGCTCGCGCCGAACTGGACGACGTCGCCGAGACGATCGACCCCCGGCTAGCAGACATCGATTCCGACGTAGACACACTGGGCGGCCTCGCCTTCGTGATCGCCGGCAAGGTCCCCGAAGTCGGGGAATGCCTGACTCACGAGCAGAGCGGCTGGCGTATCGAGATCACTCAGGGCGACAACCGCCATGTGACCCGCGTTCGCCTGCACCCGCCGGAAGCGGCGCACGGCGTGTTGGAAGCGTGAACCAAGGCTATCAGGCGGCCCCACTCTCATAGCGAGAGGGGGTGTCGCTCGTGCGCCTGAAGAGGGAGAAACGCGCTCTCCTCCCCGGATATTGAGGTTTCCTCTACGTCGCTAAGCCGCTGATGGCGCGCGCCATGTTGGCTCCATTAATCGGCGAGGCCGCTGCGCCAATCGTCTCCCGCGCCGATTATGCCGGCAGCGCCGGTCACTCACCCCATGCGAGCTTAGAGCGGAAACAGCGCAGCAACGATCTGGCGGTCTTCCTGGCGCAGAACGCCCCAGGCGCGCGCGGCTGCCCGACTGTCCATCGCTTCCACCCCGATGCCGCGGGCTTCCAGCGCAGCAACAAAGGCGCGAGGCGGCTGAACCAGGCGCGGGCCGGTGCCGAGCAGCAGGAACTCCGGCGCAGGGTCCACCTCAAGCAGGCTACCGAGCATGTCCGGCGCCAGCAATGCCACCGCCTCCGGCGCGACCCACGGCATAACACCGCCGGGGTCGATAAGGAGACCGGCCGGATAGACCTGATCCCCGACCTTGAAGCCGCGCCCGGAAAAGCCCGTGATCACCGGGCCAGTGGCTATTTCCTCGCGCCGCAAGTCCATCAAGCCGCCTCCGCAGCTCAGCCTTCAGCGCGCGGCCCGATCCGCTCGGCATTGGCTGTAATGCCCTTCTCGCTCTTGCGATCGAGCGGGTTGGGCTTCAAGCCGAGCGTGATGAGCAGCGACGAGGAGACGTAAACCGACGAATAGGTGCCGACGACCACGCCAAGCATCATCGCTGCAGTAAAGCCACGCAGCACGTGGCCACCGAAGATGAGCAGCGCCCCGAGCGCCAACAGGATCGTCACCGAGGTCATGATGGTACGCGGCAACGTCTCATTGACCGAGAGGTCGATCAGCGACTTCATGTCCATCTTGCGATATTTTCGCATATTCTCGCGGATACGGTCATCGATCACCATCTTGTCGTTGATCGAATAGCCGACGATCGTGAGGACAGCCGCCACGATATTGAGATCGAACACCATCTGCGTGAACGCGAAGAAGCCGACGGTCATGAGCACGTCGTGCAGGATGGAAACGGCGGTTGAAACACCGAACTGCCACTCATAGCGGAACCACGAGAAGATCGCGATGCCGATGATCGCCAGGAACACGGCAAGCACGCCGTTCTGGATCAGCTCACCCGAGACTTTGCCCGACACAGTGGAATAGTTGCTGAAGGTCGCGCCGGGGAACTCCTCCGCCAGCGCCGCCTTCACCTTCTCCACGATCGCGTTGGTGGTGCCCTCGTCCGCCGTATCCGGCAGCGGCAGGCGGATCGAAACGACATTCTTGTCCGCCAGTTGCTGAAGCGCGGTTTCTCCCAGCCCCAGCCCGTTTACCGTCTCGCGGACCTTGTCGATCGGCGGAGGCGAGACGAAGCGCTCCTCGATCGACACGCCGCCGACAAAATCGACGCCAAGGTTGAGACCGCGCTGGAACGTCACGAACACAGCCGCGATCGTCAGCAACCCGGTGATGATAAAGCAGAGGTGCCGGATGCGAACGAACCCGATGTTGGTGCCATCCGGCACAACCCGAACCGGTCCCATACGGATGCGCGTCGGCCGCTTACGCCGCAACCATTGAACAGCCAGCATGCGCGTGAACGTCACTGCCGTAAACACGCTGGTCGCGATGCCGATGATGAGGACGATCGCGAAGCCCTTGATCGGGCCGGATCCGAGCACCAACATGATGAAGCCCGCAATGGCGTGCGTCACGTTCGCCTCGAAGATGGTGCGGCTGGCTTCCTTGTAGCCATATTCGATGGACTGGACGACGCTGCGCCCGCGTCTCAGCTCTTCGCGGATACGTTCATAAATAAGCACGTTGGCGTCTACGGCGGTGCCGATCGTCAGCACGAAACCGGCGATGCCCGGCAAGGTGAGCGTGGCATTGAGCATGCCCATGACGCCGAGAATGACGAGCACGTTAATCGTCACGGCCAGGTTGGCGTAGAAGCCCCAGCGGCCATAAACGAGGAACATGAAGAGCGCGACGCCGATCACGGCAATGACCGAGGCAGCGATACCGGACTTGATCGAGTCCGCGCCCAGTTCCGGACTGACTGTCGACTCCTGCACGACCTTGAGGCTGACGGGCAACTTGCCTGAACGCAGCGCGATGGCGAGTTGATTGGCGCTCTCCACCGTGAAATTGCCGCTGATCTGCGCGGAGCCGCCCAGGATCGGCTCGTTGATGTTGGGCGCGGAGAGCACCTTGCCATCGAGGATCATGGCAAAGCGCTTGTTGACGTTCTGCTGCGTCACGCGGGCGAACTTGTTGGAGCCCGAGCCATTGAAGCGGATATTGACAACCGGCGCGTTGCTCTGCTGGTCGTAGCCCTGTTGGGCATCGATCAGCTCATCGCCGGATACCATCACTTGCCGCTTGACGGCGAGGAACGGCCCATCCGCCGAGTTGTCGGCGTTGGGCACGATCTCGCTACCGATGGGTGCGACGCCACGCGCCAAGTCCGCCGGGTTGGCGGTCATGTCGACCAGCTTGAACTCCAGCTTTGCCGTTTGGCCGAGGAGGGCCTTGAGCGCACTCGGGTCCTGCAGGCCAGGCACCTGCACAACGATACGGTTGGTGCCCTCGCGGATGACGGTCGGCTCGCGCGTGCCCATCTCGTCGATGCGCTTGCGGATGACCTCGGTCGCCACTTCCATGGCGCTTTCGACGGCGCTGGAAAGACCTGCGCTGGTCGGGGTAACAACAATCGTCTTGCCGTCACGCACATCGACGTTGAAATCGCGCTGACCGGTCATGCCGGCACCCTGCGTTAGCGGACGGATACGTTCGACGGCGGCGTCGACCTGCGAGGGTTCGCGCACCATGAAGCTGAGCTGGCGATCCTTGACGGACATGTCACCGATCGCGATCCGCGTGTCGCCACGGCGCAACTCCGTCCGGATCTGCTCCTCCATGAGCGCGATCCGCTGCTTCGCAACGTCATCGGTATTGGCTTCTAGCAGCAGATAGCTGCCACCCGCCAAATCGAGCCCCAGATTGACCTTCGCCTGCAAGACCTTGGGCAGTTGCGCAGTGACGCGCTCGGGCAGGAAGCTGGGCACGGCATAGAGACAGCCGAACAGCAGCGTGAGGATGATCGCCCAGATCTTCCAGCGGGGAAAGTCGAGCATCGGCCGCTCAGTCGTTCGCTGGCTTGGCTGTCATCGGGTCGATGACGTCGCTGAGCGTGCCCTTGACCGCCTTGACCTTGACGCCCTGCGCAAGCTCGACGTCGACATAGCCCTCGTCAACCCGAACAACCTTGCCGACCAGACCGCCGCCGGTGACCACCTGATCACCCTTCTTGACGGCGTCTATCTTTGCGCGGTGGCGCTTGGCAGCCTGCTGCTGGGGCCGAATCAACAGAAAATAGAAAACCGCAAAGATAAGCAGCAGCGGTACAAACTGCATGACCATGGCGGCGCCGGAGGAGCCGGAGGCCGCTGGGGCCGCCTGAGCGAGAGCGAGATTGGTGAACATTGCAGTCCTTGAACAGCACAAGCCGGGAGGAAGGAACGGATCATGCTGTTTGGCACTATCCGTCCACGGAATTCAAGGCCGCGCGGCTAGCATATCGCCTCTCTACAGGCAACCGACATCGGGCAATAGCCAGTGGACGATACGCATCTTGCAACTTTCGCGCGATGCGCCTACGAGGCGCCTCCGGTCGGGACGTAGCGCAGCCTGGTAGCGCATCACACTGGGGGTGTGGGGGTCGGAGGTTCGAATCCTCTCGTCCCGACCAAAATTGCCTCTCTCCGTCAGAATCCCAGGAGCGCCATTTCGTCAATGGCGACCAGATTGACCGGGAGAACCGCTATATGCTCGCGGCACTCACCCACTTCACGTCATCGACGCACGCTACCTGCAGCAGGGCGCAACGCCGCATGGCGACATAATACGCCCCCTCCAGATGCGGTGAAATCCTCAGCGCGAAGCCGGCACAGAGTTCGTGATACTGCTATAGCCCGGTGCGGATGACGACCTCCGATTTGCGACCGATTTCGTTTGGACGCCAACCCAGCCTGCCTTCATCGTCAAGCTGTACAGTCCGGTCGCGCGCCCACATCGCATCTCGCTAGGGCCCGTGTTCAATACGCATGCTCGACCGGCCGATCCTATCCGGACGCGGCCACCTTGGGCCTGCCGGCGAGGCTCGTGAGCGTTGCATCACCCCGCAACGGCAGAGCCAAGATCCGGCCCCCAACCGATCTTCGCGACGATGGTGAAACGATGCAGACCGGCACTAAAGATAACGGTCAGCATATGGCGGCGCTGCTTTGCCACCTATGTGGAAATCAAAACTACTCGCTGGGGAGCGCGTGTGAAAGCGCATCACCTCGCCACGGCTGCCACGCTCCTGCATTCGTACAAATGGCCATATGACCGACGACTCTATTCTATATGATTATTCGCGATTTTCTGAACATAATCTCCCATAATCTGTGGATTACAATTCCAAAAATGATGGCTCCGACCATTGCTACAAAATCCAAATACGTCGGCATTCCAAACTTATGGAAGATGGAGCGAACCTGGAAATGTATCAAATAAATAAAAAGTGATGCTCCAGCAACAAGAGCAACAAAATTGCTCATAGGGCGTGGCATCCTTACTCGATCAACCATCATGACAATAATGAATGATAATATTGTCAATATTTGCGCCTCACGTCCAAAAGCCCAATCAGTAGACAAGAGAAATATCGCAAGAATAAATACCAAAATCCGCTGGCTTATCGTCTGACTTACAGAAAGGCACCACCCTAAACCTACCAACCAAATCTTACTGCTCGGAACACGATCAAACAGGGGCTCCGTATTCCAAAAAGCTCGGACGATCCATGCGACGCCGAATGAAATAACTGTGAACCAAAAGGCAGTGGCGAAAGGGTATTGCTGCGCGAGCGCGCGCACGGACCTAAAACTGAACAGAGCCGCAAGGATCAAGAGCATCTGGATGAAAATGTCGATAAACCAGAATGAAAACCCTCCTGCGACGTTTGGCCCCAAAAAATTACCCAAAAATACCCACGTCAGAGGCGTTATTTTACTATAATACCCCTGTAGAATTACCATTACTATTATGGTTGGTATGGCTATCTGATAAGCCGTCTTGATAACCGAGAAAGAATTCCCATCACGCATGATGGAATTGACGTGAAATCGGCCAAAACTATGCCCGGCGATAAAATAAAGAGCCGATGTTGCTCCACCAAACGAAATCAAACCGAAATGCCCTGCGACCACGGCCGTGATGGAGGCTGCTCGCATCAGTATCGCGGATTCCACTGCCGCTAGCCAACTCTGCTTGCCTTGCCGACGCGCAAGATCCCGGAGCGGGATCTCGTCCCAGTTTTTTGGCAGGGCGCCGATCACCTTTTCGAGCCCGAGCATCAGTGTCACATAGGAGAGCGAGTCGACCCCAAGGTCGCGGACGGTACTCGCCATGGACACTTTTTTGCGTCCCAAGGTCAGCCGCACCTGTTCAGCAATCGCCACCTCATTCGTGGTGGTCGGTTCAAGGAATTGTGGATCGTCGGACGTCTCCGTCCGACAAGGCAACTGCGTCCTGTCGAGCTTCCCATTGAGCGTCAACGGCATGGCTTCCAGAACGAAGGCCGCCTGCGGCACCATATATTGGGGCAGCTTTCGCCGGCACAAAGCCAAAACGTCGGCAGGTAGCAATTTGACTCCATGTTCAGCAGTTACGTAAGCGAGCAGCTCATTTTCACCTGTCGGGCTGGGCTCAGCCAGAACCGCGGCTTCATCAATCCCGGGCTGCTGAAGGAGAAAGGCGACCAGTTCGCCCGGTTCGATGCGATATCCGCGGATTTTCACCTGGTCGTCTTGCCGGCCGACGATGGCAATGTCGCCCGACGGCAGGTAAAAACCTGTGTCGCCGGAGTGGCAGGAGCGGATCGGCCCGACTGCCTGGTCCGTCATGCCGCTTTCTGCATCGTAATATCCCAGGAACAGGTCCGATGCTTCAATGACGATCTCTCCGAGTTCGCCATATGCAGCGTCTCGTTCGCCGCACTTGATCGTCACGCGGCGACCATTAACCCCTCGACCGATCGGAGCGACGAGCCACGTCACCGGCTCCGTGATATAGTATGCAGCCGCCGCCTGCGGGGTTTCTGTGAGGCCATAGAAGACAACCGCCGATGCTTGGGGAGCAATTGCACGCATAGCGTCCACGTCCTGGCTTGGGAGCTTGTCACCTCCCCAGAACAGATACTCCAGATCAGGTAAGGATCCGCTCTCCCGCCCCAAGCAAATTAGCTTACCCATCTGGGGCGTCAGATGGGTCGCTGTTATACCTTCACGACGGAACCAGTCGAAAAGCCGTCTTGGATTGTCCCTGAAATCAGGCGGCGGCACGCAAACACACCCCCCCGAAACGAGGGGCGTGAACAGATCCCTTAGGAAGGGGTCGTGACCCAGCCCGCCCAACAATGCAAAACGACACGCCGGTCCAAAACCATGCGTCTTAACATGCCAGTCCAGGAAGGAGAGAAGCCCCTGAGCGTCGGCAGCCACACATTTTGGCTTGCCTGTCGTTCCCGAAGTAAACAGGACGTACTGTGTCTGCCGCGGAAGTGCAGCAGGAGCGGCGACGGTTTGCAGCCGATCGAGACGCAGTTTTCCCAGAATCATTTCCGAAGAGTCTGGGTCACCTTCGGTCATGATGAACCGAGGCCGAAAAGTCCGATTCAGGGCATCGCTTCGGTCGGCTGGATATGCAGGATCGTAAATTCCGAAAACCGCCCCTAGACGGTCAGCGGCGAGAATGGCCGCGGCAAGTTCCGGTCCACGATCAAGGCACAATGCGACCCTTGTTCCAGTCGATACGCCGGCTTTCGAAGCCCAATCTGCGACTTCGTCCACCATGCGATGCAGGTCGCGGTAGGTAACCTTTCTGTCACCGGACTTGATAGCGACATTGCGGGCGTGTCGTTCGGCAATGGCTGAGAATCGCTCGTACAGGGTTGTGGAGACCGGTGCCTTCAACGGAGCAGGCGGCATATCCGGGCCCGGAAGACGCACCTCTCCAAGCGGAGTGGAGCTGCCCTTGGATACCTCCCTCAACAGTGCGGTCAGTGTTCGAAGAACAACCTCAGCCCGATCACTGTTGAGTGGCCCTACCGGATACGACAAATCAAAATGTAAAGTCTTTCCTTCAAAAAGACAGTGTAAATTTAGATCAAAATCAGATTGCCACTCAACAATATGCTGGGCCGAGTATGACTGTCCGTCGAGAACAAGTTTTTCCACACCGGGATACCAATTCATGCCGAATTTGGGATGGAACCCGGCCTCGCGGATAATCTGGTCGTAAGGGAAGCGCTCATGCGCGATGGCAGCACGAACTTGACCCCGGACTTTCCCCGCAAAGGTCGCGAAATTCTGCTGCGGATCGACGAGAGTAAAGACGGGCAAAGCGTTTGAGAATTCACCTATGACGCCTTCGGCGCCCTCCCTCCCCCGTCTGCCGGAGCTTTGAAAAGCGGCGCAGGCACCTGGCATACCGGTCTGGCGCCCCAACACGACAAGGTAGGCCGAAAAGATAAATTCGAAGAGCGTAATGCCGATCCGGGCGGCAGCCGCCTCAAACTCACCTATGTCCGCCTCTGCGAACGAGTGGCGAACGCGAGATCGTTTTCCTCCCAGATCCCGCGACGCCGCGAACAGAGGCAATGCGGCGGTCCCCTCAATAACGCCTCCTAAGGTACCTCGCCAATAATCTCGCTCTTCCGAACTCCACTCGCCCGGCCTCAAACGGTATGCCTCGCAGACCGAAAAATAGTTCTGGGAGCTAACAATTGTCGGCACCGACACGCCTGAATATGCTTGCGACACCCGCTCACAGAAAAGACCCAAGCTAACTGCATCCGCAACTGCGTGATGGAGGGCGATAGTAATCGCTATCGGTTCTCCGGCCTCGTCCAATCGAGCCACATGCACCTTGCAGACAGGCCCATTAAGTATTCCACCAGAGCTATAAATAAATCTTTCTATTTTATCAGGAAGATTCGGCCTAGAAATCAATTTATTTTCTTCGCCCCATGAGACAGGACTTTCTGCCGGACAGCATATAAAATGTCCGCCTGATGCGTGAATAGAAACGTTCAACGCCGGCTCGGCATTCACGACATTGGAAACAGCGCGTCGGAAGCGCCCCAGATCACTCGCACCATCAACGATAAAAGTTAAAGGGAGGAAGTAATTATTATCACCAGAAAGAGATGCCCTGATGTATCGTTCCTGATTTGAGGAACAATGATAATCATTTAATGAGGCATCCGTTTTTATTTTCATATATCAATTCATATTTTACCAAAGAAGCAGGAACCCCACTGGGGCCGCGAGGTGGACGACTGCATCGAGAGAACCCCTGCAATTTGGAGTGCTTCAGTGCTGCATGCTCCAGACGCCGCATAGTTAATGCGAATTTACGGTCATGGTTCCCGAGAGCCGCGCACCAAGAGCGACGGCGCGCCCCGTGCCTTGCCAAAAGAGGTGGTCGCGGGGCCTGTTGCCGCAGGGCGCGGGTGTCTTGGGCGGGCCGTAGTCAGCGAGGCGCGTCCTACCACCGCAGGCTAGACGCACCCGGCGAAACTATCTGGCGGCAGCGCAGGTGCGATAGCTAGAATCAGCCGGCGATCGTGGCCACCTGCTGTGACCACAGCGTCATTACGTTCCATAATATTGCGTGATGACTGTGCTGGCTGGGGCGGGAGGATTCGAACCTCCGCATGGCGGTACCAAAAACCGCTGCCTTACCGCTTGGCTACGCCCCAGCATCACGGCGCACGGGCCGCGAGGCGCGTCATATAACGCCCTTATCGCAAATGCCAAGTCAAGCCGAGCCGCGCAGCGTTGATCGACGAGATCGGCGCACATATGCGACAACCTGGGAATGGTTTCGAGGCGCTCGGACGGTTCCGCGAGGTACGGAAATGCTTTAGGAGGCACGACATGGCTAGTTCCCCGCATTCGCCTGCCGCGTCCCCGCTCTTTTTGCGCGAGGAGGAGATTCGACGCGGCATCGAGTTGCTGCATTTCGGCCATGCGGCCTTGGCGAGCGCAGCGGATGCAGTCCTCGCCCGATACGATCTGGGTCGAGCTCATCAACGGGCGCTCTACTTCATCGGCCGCCAACCCGATCTCAGCGTATCTGCGCTGCTCCAACTGCTGGGGATCACCAAGCAATCACTAGGGCGCGTCCTGGAGGATCTTGTCGAGCGCAAGTTGGTCGAAACCTGTCCCGGTGCACGCGACCGGCGGCAACGGCTGCTTCGCCTGACCTCGGCTGGCGAAGCAATCGAGAACGCTCTGTTCGAGGCGGTGCGCGAACGCATGGCGAGCGGCTATGCAGCCGCCGGCCAAAGCTCCGTGACTGGCTTCTGGCGCGTTCTCGAGAATCTCCTCGATGCCGAAGATCAACGCATGGTCGCTGCGCTACAAATTCCTCAGAGACGGTAACCTGCCAGGCCTCGCCCGGGGCCTAGCCGACACCGATGCTGGCCGCCCTAAGCCTCGGCTGCGAGTGCGGCCAGTTCCGCACCGCGAAGCTGCGCGGCGCGAAGCGTTTGGGCTAGCAGCGCAGCCAGCCCGTCGGGCCGGTCCAGCACATCCAACCCTTGCCGGGTCATGCCCCCCTTGCTCGCCACAGCATCAGCCATGGCAGCCGGGCTGGAAGTACCGGTGGCGACGCTCATCGCCGCACCTTCAACTGTCGCCAGCGCCATGCGCATTGCCTGGGCAGGATCGAGCCCAAGTTTTGCACCCGCCGCGCCCAACGCATCGACGAAGCGATAGAGAAAGGCCGGCCCACAGCCTGACAACGCAGTCGCCGCATCAAACAGCCCCTCGTCGTCGAGCCATTCGACGAGACCCAATAGCGCGCACATATCGCTCGCCAGCGCCCGCACATGCTCAGGCGTCTCCGCATCGGTGTAAAGGGCCGAGACGCCCCGGCCAAAGCGCACCGGCAGATTGGGCATGCAGCGTACGATTGCCACCCTCTCTCCGAACACCGCACGCAAGCGGGCAACCGGTACACCTGCCAGAATCGAGATTAGCGTCGTCCCCTCGCCGACCTGCCCTGCCAGATCACGTGAGACTTCGGTAAGTTGTTGAGGTTTGCAGCCGAGGAGGACCAGCGTTCCGGAAGGAACCGCCTCGGAAAGGCCGGTTTGGACCCTCACACCGTCTGCCACCGGTTTGCCACTCGGGCGAATCACGGTCACGCGGGAAGGCGGAAGGCCGCATTCCAACCAGCGCGCTAACATTGCCCCCGCCATATTGCCGCAGCCGATCATCAGCAGATGTGCGGGCCACACACCGGCGAACTCGTCAGGCTTCACCATGGGTCTCAATCAGGCTTGCCGACATGGCTTCGGCCGGGCTTTTGCCGCCCCACAGAACAAACTGGAACACCGGGTAGAAGCGCTCACACTCGTCGATCGCACTTTCGACCAGCAACTGCGCCTGGTCGAGCGTCAGCGAACCGCTCGGCCCGAGCAATGCGCCGTGTCGAAACAGCAAGGTGCTGCTTGCCGACCACAGCTCGAAATGACCGAGCCAGAGCTGCTCGTTGATGAGCGCGATTGTTTCGCAGATCAGCAGGCGCTTGTCCTCAGCGGCGCGGATGTCTGGCATGACGAGAAGTTGGAGCACCATGTCCTCATCCCGCCAGATGGCGCGAACCTCATACTCGGTCCAGCTGCCACGATGGCGCGCTACGATCTCGTCCTCACCGACATGCTCAAACGGCCACTCATGCGCCTCGAAATAGGCGGCCAGCATGTCGATCGGCTCAGCCTCCTGATCGCCAATCGTATATCCGTCGCGGTCCATCATATCCTGAATATGGCCTATCCATCCTTACGGGGGCAGAACACTCCACCCCGTTAACGGGCACACCATTTTACCATGGCGCCACGATACCGCATAGGCGCGCGACGCCTCTTATACCGATTTGAGCCATCCGCGTGGAGCAAATCGTGAATAAGGTGTGGATAACTGGTGGATAACCCGGCTTCACGCTTTGGGTTTGGGGCCGGCCTTCGGCTTGGCGCGGGGGGCGGATGCTGTCGGCTTGCCTTCCAGCGCCGCCAGACGAGCCTCTAGCGCTACGACTTGCTCGCGGGCTTGCGCGGCCATAGCCTTCACCGCTTCGAATTCCTCGCGGCTCACAAAATCCAACCCGCCGATCCACTCGCGCGCCCGCTCTCGGGCATTGCTCTCAAACTCACGGCTCACACCGGCGATTGTACCGGCCGCACCATTGATGAGGCGGGAAATATCGTCGAAAATGCGGTTTTCGCTCTGCATGTCAGTGTTCCTTTACGTCACCGGCTGCGGCGACACGGAGTCAGATTTGGGTACGCACGGCCGGCGCCACAAGAGTTTCGGCATCCGGGTTGCGCTGGTCGATAGCGAAGGCAAGCGTGCTCGCAAAGGCCAACCACAAAAGATACGGCAGCATCAACCACGCCGCCATCGCGCGAATGCGCGCGAATAGAACCGTCGTCCCTATCGCCAAGGCGAGGATCACCAGAATAAGATAAAAGGCGATCGTCGCCTCATGCGCACCAAAGAACAAAGGTGACCAGGCGAAGTTGCACAGCAACTGGACGATAAACAAGGTTATCGCCAACCCTCTGCCCCGCGCACCGCGCGCATGAAGAACCATGGCCAGTGCCAGCGCGATCAGCAGATAGAGAATCGGCCAAACGATCGCGAACACCACGCCCGGTGGGGTAATGACCGGCTTATCCAACAGCGCAAACCATCGATTGCCGTATCCACTGTTGGAAAGATAGCCCGACACCAGCCCGAGAAACTCGATGGTCGGCACGGTAACGAGCGCCCAGCGCATAAGGGAAGCACGCAACTGTCCCGCAGAGGCAATCTCGTTCACCCCACCCCCTCCATTCTCGGCTTCATCGCGAATCCCCACGATTTACAATCCGTTTACCGTCATGGCTTTGCGGTGTGAATATGCGGTCCGCAAGATCAAATAAGATGCTGTCCCGCGATGAGAAACTCGATATTGCCTTCCGGTCCTGTGATGGGACTGGGGGTGATCCCAATCGAGGCCCACCCCGGCCGCGCAGCTAACCAAGCTTCCACGTCCGCGCACACACGCGCATGAATGGCCGGATCGCGTACCACCCCGCCTTTGCCGACATCGGCTCGCCCGGCTTCGAACTGCGGCTTGATGAGTGCCACCAGCAGTGCCCCCGGGGCGGCAAAGGTGAGGGGCCGCTCCAGCACCTTGGCGAGGCTGATGAAGCTGGCATCACAAACGATGATATCAATTGGTTCGGGGATATGAACGGCAGTCAGGATGCGCGCGCTGGTCTGCTCATGGACAATGACCCGGTCGTCCTGCCGCAGTTTCCAGGCAAGTTGGTTGGTACCGCTGTCGACCGCGTAAACCCGTGCTGCTCCATGAGTGAGCAGCACGTCGGTGAATCCGCCAGTCGAGCTTCCGACATCCATGCCGACGCGCCCGGTTACGTCGAGCGCAAAATGCTCCAGCGCATGCGCCAGCTTGAGCCCCCCGCGCGAGACCCACGGATGATCCTTGCCCTTGAGCGTGATCGCCGCATCGTCCGCCACCTGCTGCCCGGCTTTGTCGACCGGCCGGTCGCCCACCAGCACGTTGCCGGCCATGATGAGCGCCTGCGCACGGTTACGGCTCTCGACGAGGCCGCGCTCGACGAGCAGTTGATCAAGGCGTTTCCTAGCCATCAGACGTGGCGGTCCTTTATCGCCATGCCGGTCAGGCCTTCACGAGCGTGGTCAGCGCCGCAGGCGTCAGCACTTGCGGCAGCACCTGTGGCGCTGCGGCACCCGGTGCGTAATAGAGATAGAGTGGCACGCCGGAGCGGCCATTCGCTTCCAGAAAACGGCTGATCGCGGGATCGGCATTGGTCCAATCACCAACCATGACGGTGACGCCGGCCGCTTTAAAAGCATCGCGCACCGCGTCCTTATCAATGGCACTGGCCTCATTCACCTTGCAGGTCAGACACCAATCGGCGGTGAAATAGAGGAAGACCGGCGTGTTTGTCTGGCGCAGCACCGCGAGCTTCGCCTCACTAAATGGCTCGCCGGCCAGCCCTTCACCCGCCACCAGCTTATCCGCGCGAACCAATGGCGGGGCAGCGATTGCCGTCGCGCCGATCAACAGGAGGCCAAGCCCGCTGATGGCCCAGTTCATGCGGAGCCCTTGCTGTTGCCGTCGCCCGAGCAGGATAAGCGCTGCGGCGGTCGCCAACATCAGGCCAAGGCCGAGCGCCATGCCGTTGGTCCCGAGTTGGCGCGACAGCAGCCAGATCAGCGCCAGCGCGGTCAACCCCATCGGGATCGCCATGATCCGGCGGAATGTCGTCATCCAGCTACCGGGTCGCGGCATCATCCGACGCAACGACGGGATCCAGGAGATGGCGATGAATGGCGAGGCAAGGCCAAGGCCAAGCCCGGCGAATACGGTGAGCGCCAGCGGCCACGGCAGCACCAAAGCCGCTCCCATCGCCGCGCCCATGAATGGGCCGGTGCAAGGCGTCGCCACAAATGCCGCCAGCACACCGGTCCAAAATGCGCCGCTCGTGCCGCCCTTTGCTGCCCTGCCCTGCCCTGCGCTGATAGTGCCGATCTCGAAGAGCCCAAGCAGGTTCAAAGTGATCGCGACCATGAGGATGACGAGCAGGGCGATCACGCGCGGATCCTGCAACTGGAACGCCCAGCCGATCTGCGTGCCACCGGCGCGGATCGCCAACATCAGCGCGCCCAGCGCCAAACAGGTGAGCAATATGCCCCCGGTGTAAGCCAACGCTTCGCCGCGCACTTGCCGTTCGTCGCCACCTGCCTTGGCGAGGCTGATCGCCTTGAGACTGAGAATGGGAAAGACACATGGCATGATGTTAAGGATCAGGCCGCCAAGGAACGCGCCACCCAGCACGAGCAGAAGTCCGGCAAGGCCCCTCGTCGTCGGCTGCGCGTCTCGCGCCTCGCCGTTGATCGGTACGCCGCCGGCCGGCACCGTACCTGGCACCGCTTCGATCCGCAGCGCGATCTCCGGGGAAACGGCGAGCACACCCGCGATAGGTCCGTCCGTCGCGGCCCGCTCGGGAACAGCAGTCTCGATGATCAGCACGTCCCCCGCGCGACGCACCGCCTGCGGCTCAGCATAGCGCACCCGCTGCTTGCTGAGCGCAAAGAACCATGGCTCCCCAACCGGTGCCGCTGCCGGATAGGGCACGGCAATGGCGATGCGATCACCGGCCTGCGTATATCGTGCCGGCTGGTCGAGCGGGCGTGGCAGATGGGCGCGATAGCTATCGAAACGGGCGCGCTCGGCAGGCTGGACCGTGCCGTCGCCGATGGTCAGCGTGGTTGCGATCTCGCCTTGCTCGGGAACACAGATACTGTCGGTGCAGGCCAGCCATTGCGCCTGTCCTCGAACTGGAACGGTCGTTCCTTTCGCCAGCCCGGCCGGCAGCGTCAGATCGAGCAGCACTGCATAATCATGTTCGTAAACATGGTTCATGAGGCCGGAGATCATGAGCCGTTCGGGCACCGGATAGCGCAGCGCCCCCGCCGTCACCCCCGCCGGCAGCGCCCATTCGATGCGCATACCTGCCCCGGCGTCACCCGGATTTTCCCAGTAGCCGTGCCAGCCCTTTTCCGGGCGCATCTGGATAGCGAGCGTCACCGTCGAACCCGGTCGAGGTGTCGCCGTCTCCGCAACCAGCGTCGCGCGGATATGCGGCTCGCCCGCGGGCAGGAAAGCGCCCCCATTCTGCGAATAGGCCGGGCCAGCAAAAACCAACGCGAGCAGGCCCAGAACCACCAGCGCCAGCAGGGAGGAAGGCCGGCGGGGGTAGGCAGGCAGAGTGAGGCTCATGGCCCGTTCTTCTAGGCCCTGCACGCCCGGGCGGCAAGGCAGTCGCTTTCCCGCGACACCTGACCCCGGGCACAGCAGCGGGTAGTTGCTCCGCCGCCTACCCCCGTGTAGCCATTGCCTGAAGACCATGAAGCGAAGGACGGGGAGCGGCATGAGCGAGCAAGGCAAGATCGTGATCACCGGCGCATCCGGCCAATATGGCCGCCAGGCGACGGACATGCTCATCGCCCGAAACCTTGCCGATAAGCTCATCCTCATCACCCGCACGCCGGCCAAGCTGGCCGACCGCGCCGCGCAGGGCTGCGACGTGCGCTATGGTGACTATGACAAGCCCGAAACGCTGGCCGCCGCCGTGGCCGGCGCGGAGAAGATGTTGCTCATCTCCGGGACGCGTGTCGGCGCACGTGTCACCCAGCACAAGGCGGCGATAGACGCGGCAGCGAAGGCAGGCGTGCGCCACATCCTCTACACCAGCTTCATTGGTATCGACGACCCGGCAAACCCCGCCGAGGTCCGCCATGATCATATCGAAACCGAAAAGCTCATGCGAGCTTCCGGCATGGCATGGACCATGCTGCGCGACGCACACTATGCGGACGCCATGTTGCTTATGGCTGGGCCCAGTATGATGGCGACAGGTCAATGGATCAGCAACAGCGGCGATGGTCGCGAAGCAATGGTATGGCGGGAGGATTGTGTCGCCTGCGCGGTCGCCGTGTTGACCACACCGGGGCATGAGAACCGCATCTACAATATCACCGGTCCGGACCTGCAAAGCTTCGACGAGGTCGCCGCGCTGGTGCGCGAGATCACCGGCTGTCCGTTGGAGCATGTGAAGGTGGACGACGAGGGCCAGTATGCCATCTTCGACACCATGGGTATCCCGCGCCGCCCGGTGGACGATCAATATATCAGCGGCATCCCGTGGAACAGCGACGACATGGTCACGTTCGGCGCGGCGATCCGGGGTGGCTTTCTCGAAATCCGCACGGACGACGTGGAAAAGCTCACTGGCCGCAAGGCTCGCTCGGTCCGCCAGATGATCGAAGAGAATAAGGACATGCTGATCGCCGCCGCAAAGAGCGCGCAAAAGGCGACCTGAAGGAAGGACATGGCATGAACCGCGCCGATTACGACCGCTATCTCGCCGCGTTCAACGCCAAAAATTATGACGCCGTCTGCGATTTCTACGCGGAGCCAATGGCGATGGACTTCTTCGGCGTCTCGCTGCGCTCGCGCGACGACATGAAGCGCTTCTACAGCTTCCTGCACAGCCATGTGCAGGAAAGCGTGACGATCCTCAATTTCGCATCCAGCGACACCCTCACCGCCGTGGACGGCCTTGTCCGCGTGGAAGGGTTGCGCGATCTGGATCGTGAGACGCTGGACACCAACGGTTGCGGCGGCCTGTTTCCCATCAAGGCCGGCGAGGTTCAGGAGATGCGGCAATTCATCTTCTACACGTTGCGGGGCGGTAAGATCACCAATGTCGAATGCGCTCTGATGCCACTCGCGGACAGGTAAGGAATCGGCGACTGCATCATGAAGGGCCAACACCGCGATCCTGGGCCAGGCACCTGCGAAGGCAGGAGCCCCGGGCGGCGAACAGCATCGATCGAACCATGGGTCCCTGCCAAGGCAGGAGCGCCAGGCCGTTTGTGTCTCGACCAGGATCGACACGAAGGGTGGAAAAGCGCGACTAGCAGCCCCAAGGCGCCAGCGCTTCAACGCCCTGCTGTGCGCGCCTTCTCCATCCGCGCATAAGAAGCATCGTAGCGACCCGCGAGATCAGGGCCGAGTACGACGCGATAACTGGTCTCCAGCGACACAACCGCCGCGCAATCGAGTTGGTCGTTCGTCAACGCCGGGCCATCCGCCACGGCCAGCACGGTCTCCCGTAAGGCGGCATCATCGCGCGCCGTCACGCGCGCCGCATCCACGCCGCAGTTGATGAGGCGACGAAGCGCCTCTTCTGGCGGCACGATCACCGGCGTCTCGTCCATCCAGTCTGGCCGGACGAGATCACCCGGAGCGGTAGGCGGCGCCCCGGTCGGCGCGGCGCCGGCCCCCGACGCCAGGACGATGGCGGCCAGCGCCACTGCAAATGGAGAGCGCCGCATCGTGGTTCCCCTCATGTCAGCGCGTAATAGCGCACGAAATTACCATCCGGCTTGCGTTCGCCCACGCCGATGAACACGTGCCGCGTCATCCAGTCATATTTGCCCTTGCTGGTCTCGAAGGTCGGTTGCGCGCGCAGATAATAATCCTCATGCGCCACCGGTGGACCATCCTCGAACGCCCAGGCGCGCAGGCGCTGCATCGCGTCGGGCTTGCGGCCCCAGAGATAACCCTTGTTCTGCATGTAGATGATCTCGCCATCATCGGTTTCGAGCAGATAGCGCGCATCGAACACGGCGGTGTCATCATCGCGGAAATGGGCATAGTCGCCTCCCGAATTGGGCACTGCCTTGCCGCGCAGGCGCGGCCCTTCGAAATACCCCTGATCGACCAGCACCGCCGACCGGAAGCCGCCATTGTGAACATTCGGAATGGCAAAGACGCGCGTGAACTGGAGGCGACACTCGAAAGCGAAGTCGAGCAAGGGGTGGTCGAGGGTTGAATAGCGAGGATGAGACATCGGGCGGCGTCCTTTCGGTAGATCAATAGTTCGACAGGATGGTCAGCCCCGGCGTGTCGAGCGGCAGTCCACGTTTGCGCTTCTCCAACTCATCGGCGCGCGTCTGGCGCTGCAAGTCGATGAGATAGGCATGGATGGCATCCACATCTTTCTCGCTCAACCGGTCATCCCAGCGCGGCATGCCGTTGGGCAGCAGCAACCCGCCGAGCACAATCTGCCTGAACGCCCTGTGCGTCCCCTCGCTCATCCGCCGCAGGTCCGGCGTGATTGAGCGTGGCTGGTTGGAGTGGCACAGCGCGCAATTGCCCATGAACAAAGTCATGCCCTGCGCGATGGTTGCGGGGGTGACGCCGGGGGCCTGCGCCGGTGCTTCCGGCGCGACGTCGAGCGGCGGTAGTTCGGGCGGGATCGGCACTGCGCCGCCATCCAGTTTGAACACGAGAATGCGGCCCAGATTGCCGCGCTTGTAAGCCGCTGAGTAAGACGGGACATAGGGGTAACCACCTCCGCCCCACGCCGCCATCACCGCGACATATTGCACGCCGCCGACCTTGTAGGTCATCGGCGCGGCGAGGATGGAGGTACCGGTGTCGATCTCCTTGAGGAGTTTGCCGTTTTCCTTGTCGAAAACACGGAAATGCCCGTCGATGCTGCCCTGAAAGACGAGCCCCCCGGCCGTCGCCAACGCGCCGCCCCGGTCCTGCCAGCCGGCCATCTTGTAAGCCCATCTCGTCTTGCCAGTGAGCGGGTCGATAGCGCGCAGTTCCGTACTGCCGGGGTTCTCCTTCACCCATTTCATCTCCGGCAGCGCCGCAATGGGATCACGCAGCATCGGCGGCAGGCTCGGCAGAATTGCCTCCAGATCGGACGAGAACAAGAGAGCTGCATCATTGTTCAGCATCTTTGCCTGGAGCGGCTTCTGCCCCGGCGTCATGTAGATGGCGTTCCCCATGTCCTGCACGGTGCCGATGTAGAGGCCGGTTTCCGGATCATAGGCGGCCGGGTGCCAGTTGCGCGCGCCGGGCGTTGCCGGAAAAACGATCTTGGGGGCGGTCGTATAGTCGGATCGATCAGGCGTCAGATTGGGGCGGCCAGTCTTCATGTCGACGCCGTCCGCCCAGTTCATCCGCACCAGCGGGTTGGCGCGCAGCAGCCTGCCGTCGCGCCGGTCGAGCACATACATGAAGCCGTTCTTCGGTGCGTGCAGCACCACCGGCCGCTCCTCGCCATCCACCTTCATGCGGGTGAGGATCATCGGCGAGGTGGAAGTGTAATCCCAATTGTCGCCCGGTGTCTCCTGATAGTGCCATTTGAGCCGGCCGGTCCTGGCATCCAGCGCGACGATGGAACCCAGATAGAGATTGTCCCCACCCCTGGGCGAGCGCTTGGAGGTCGCGTAAGGCCCGCCGTTGCCGGTGCCGACCAGCACCAGTCCGGTCTCGGGATCATAGTTGATCGCGTCCCACGGCGCGCCACCGCCGCCCACGTCCCAGCGGCTGTCCGGGTCCCACGTCTTGACCGCTTGTTCGAGATCGGGGTGATCCTGCGGTCCCAGCTTGGGATCGCGCGGCACCACGTAAAAGCGCCAGGCGAGCTTGCCCGTCTCCAGATCAAAAGCGCTCACAGAACCGCGCACATCATATTCGGCGCCGGCATTGCCGATGACCACCACATCGCCTGCCACCTCGGGCGCGCCGGTCGAATTATCGCCGCGCCGTCGGTCCGCGACGGCATCGGCCTTCCACACCACCGCGCCGGTCTTGGCGTCGAGCGCATACATCCACCCGTCAAGGCTGGTCACATAGACCTTGCCCCTCGCCACCGCGACACCGCGGTTGACCATGTCGCAACAGACCGTGCGGTTGATCTGCATGTCCACCTGCGGTCCGAAGCGCCACAATTCCCTGCCGCTCGCCGCGTCGAAGGCATAAACACGTCCCGCCACGCCGGACGTGTACATCACGCCCTCCACCACCACCGGCGTCGCTTCCAGCCCGCGATTGGTACCAAGATCGACCGCCCACGCGAGGCCAAGCCGGCCGACCGTCTCGCGGTTGATGTCCTCAAGTTGCGAGTAATGGGATTTGCCGACGTCGCCACCCGGCGTCACCCAATTCTCCGCAGCAAGGCCCTGCGGCGTGTCTCCGCTCCCGCTTGGTCCCGAGCAGGCTGCCAGCGCCAGCACGCACAACGCACCCAACAGTCTTTTCATGCCCCTTATCGCCCTTTCTGGACGCCCCACGTTCCCTTCCCTCATCCGCCATCCCACGGGCTGGGCATGTGATAAGGCACGGTGATGAAGTTCGCCTCGATCTGGCGGATCATGCCGTGGTCGATCTTGAACAGCTCAGCGAAATAGTAACTATGCGGCCGCCGGATAGGCGAATTAATCCTCGTTCCGTCGGTCAGCTCATACTCACCGAGCCGACCGCAATGGTCTATGAAGCCAAATGCCATCACCAACCCGCGCGCCTCGTCCACCAGCGGGTAGCGCCGTGCCCGCAGCCGGTCGTCGTAGCGATATTGGCCCATACGAAACTGCGCCTCGCAGCCCAGCCCGGCGACCGGCACCAGCTTTGCGAACTCGGGATTGTTGGTGGTCTGCACGCCATTCTCCACCCGGTTGCAATCGGGGTGGAATTGGGTGTGGATCGTCCCATCGTTCAGTTGCAGCGTCGAGAAATAGCCATCCGCCAGCGCCACCATCTCCGCGCGGCAGACCGGCGCCTCGGCGACAGCCTCCAGCACGGCCTTGCTGATGAAGCGCTGGTTCTCGAATGTCGGGCTGCTGTCCACCTGCCGCACGACGACGGTCTCGACCTCGGCGACCCGCCCCGCCTCATCCAGACCGAGCCGCAGCGCATAGGCGCTTTCGTCCAATGGCTCGACCACCGTGCCGAAATAGCCGACCTGTCGCGTTGTCTCGTCGGCAAAGCGCAGCCGGTAATCGCCCAGCCGCTCGATCGTGCCCCACAGGCCATCACCGGCCTCCAGGCGGACGTTGTTCTCGGTAATGAATGGGTCCGGCGCCCACGCGACAGCGCCGGGGTCCTTCCGCCCCAGCGCCGCCAGATAGCTCTCCAGCGCCCCGTAGAGCGCGTCCCGATTCACGCCGCGTTGACCGGCGCGTCCAGATACATGGTCTTGGTTTCGAGATAGGCCCGCAGCCCGTCCACTCCGCCTTCGCGGCCGATGCCGGACTGCTTGTAGCCGCCGAACGGCAGGCCCCAATCGACCTTGAGGCCGTTCTGGGCGATGCCGCCGGTGCGCACCTGCCGCGCTATGTCGAACGCCGCCTGCGGATCCTTGGTGAGCACCGCGCCGGAGAGGCCGTAATTGGACTCATTGGCGACCGCGATCGCCTCCGCCTCGTCCGCAACCGGGATGATGCTCAGCACTGGCCCGAAGATCTCTTCCTGGGCGATGCGGCTCTTATTATCGACGTTCTTGAACAGCGTCGGCTCGATGAAATAGCCTTGGTTCAAGTGGCTGGGGCGGTTGCCGCCTGTCACCAGATCGGCCGTCTTCTTACCCTCCTCGATATAGCCTTCGACGCGTTCGAGCTGGCGCTTCATCGCGAGCGGGCCGAGCTGCGTGGTCGGATCGTCCGAATAGCCGATCTTCACCTTCTGCATCTCGGTGGCGATGGCGTCTGCGATCTCGTCCTGCCGGTCACGCGGCACGATCAGGCGGCTGAGCATCGCGCAGACCTGGCCGGAAAGCAGCGTGATCGTACCAGTCATCAGCTTCGCCGTCTCTTCTGCGGAAAAGTCATCGCGCACGATGGCCGCCGACTTGCCGCCCAGTTCCAGAGTGTAACGAGCGATGCGCGAGCCGCAGACCGATGCGATGCGCTTGCCGGCGACGGTCGATCCGGTGAAGCTCACCTTGTCCACGCCGGCATTGCAGACGAGATGGTCGCTCGCCTCACGATGACCGCAGACAAGATTGACCACGCCAGCCGGCACCCCCGCCGCCTCGCATGCTTCGGCGATGATGTAGGCCTCCAGCGGCGTCTCCGGCGAAGGCTTCATGATGACCGTGCAACCGGTGATGAGCGCATTGGCGACCTTGGAGGCCATGATGCCATAGGGCCCGTTCCACGGCGCAATGGAGGCGACGACGCCCACCGGCTCGTGGACGAGATAGGCGACCTCGGCCGCGTGCGTCTCACGCTGCTGGATGTAAGGGAAGGTGGCGCCGACCTCGCGCGTCTGGTCGAACTGCGCGGTGGCGCCTGCCACCATGCCGGGCGCGAAGCTGGCGAGGCCTCCCATCTGCGCCGTCCACGCCTTGGCCAGTTCGCCCTCGCGCGAGCGCAAGTGGGCGGTGATCTTCTTCATGACCTCGTTGCGCTCGCCCACGCTCATCCTCGGCCACGGGCCATGATCGAACGCGTCGCGGGCGGCGGCGACGGCCGCATCCATATCCTGCTCGTCAGCCTCGGCGACGGCGCCAACGACCTGCTCGGTGTTAGGCGAAATCAGTTCGATCATGCGGCCGCTATGCGCCGCGCGCCACTCGCCGCCGATCCAGACCTTGTCCGGATGCCGCACATCGACGCCTTCGGGATTCAGTGCTGTCTGGGCCACGCTCACTCTCCTCAAACTGGCTCCGCTAGCCTTCCGCAGTCGGGAGCCAGCACGCGTGGCTGGCGACAATCCGCCGCAGGATCGGGAGTCTATGGACAGATGCTAAGCGGTGGGGCCGGTGCGGCGCAAGGGCAAAGCGCCGACCTAAGTTGACTTCGTCCAATCTGTCGCAAAATGCGGTTTATTCGGCCTCGCAGGCCATCAGCGCATCGATTGCGCGGCGCACGAGACTGATGAGCTGCTCGACCTCCTGGGGGGAAAGTGCCTCCCGAATCGGCGCTTCGACCGAACGGCCGAGATTATCGAGCTCCAGCATGAGGGCCCGCCCCTTGTCGGTCAGCATCAGGGCGTTGCGACGGCGATCCTCCGTCGAGCGCTGCCGCTCGGCGAGATCCCGCTTCTCCAAATCGTCCACGATGGCGACGACGATCGACTTGTCCATGCCGAGATTGCGTGCGATTTCGGACTGGGAACAGCCCGGATTTGCAGCAATCAGCGCCATGGTGGAGTGCGATCCCGACCGCAGCCCATAAGGCTCGTAGGCCGCGACGATTCGCGCGGTCAGCAGGTTGCGCAAATGGCGGACGGCCGGGCCGACGCTGTCGCCCAGCAAACCCAGATCCATGCCCTCGGCGACCCCTTGCCGCCCCTTCTCCGCCTCTACTCCTGTCATAGCCTCCCATCCCACTTGCGATCCAGACCGGACATCGTCAACTTGACGATAGCGACCAACCATTGCAATGGTTGATTTATCCAACGATATTCATGCGCTCTCCTGGGGGTTCAGGCAGGGCGCAGGACAAGTCAAGGGCGAAGGCGCCCTGAGAAGATGGCCATGATCAGCATCAACCAGCTCCACCCCCTGTTCTTCGGCGAGATCGTCGGAGCGGATTTGACCGCCGAGCCGACCGAGACGCTGCGCCAGACAGTCGAAGACGCCATGGAGCGCTACGGCGTGTGCGTCGTTCGGCAGGGGCCGATCACGGACGAGCAGCATCTCCGCTTCGCTCGCCTGTTCGGCCCGCTGGAGTTGCCGCCGGCCTACGGCACGCGCACCGGCCGCGTGGCGCCCGAGCTGTTTACCGCCGGCAATCTGGATAGCGCGGGACATATCAGGCCACGTGTCCCGGCCAGTCGCGACGTAGCGAAGGGCGCAGAACGCTTCCATGCCGACAGCTCGTTCAATCCGCTGCCGAGCAAATGGTCGATGCTGCGCGGCGTCGAATGCCCGCCGCCCGAAGCCGGCGGGGACACGCTGTTCGTCGATCTGCGCGCAGCCTATGCCGATCTGCCGGAACAAACCAAAGAGCGGATCGAGGGGCTTGTCGGCATCCACGATTTCTGGCGGGGCCGGGCTTATGCAGGGCTGGCGGTAACAGAGGAGATGCGCGCCACCCTGCCGATGCCGCCGGTCCACCATCCGCTAGTGCGCACCTCCGCGAGCGGCCGCAAGGCTGTGTTCGTTGGCGGCCACTGCGTCGGCATCGTCGGCATGGGCGAGGCGGAGGGACACGCGCTGGTGGAGGCGCTCTACGACCATGTCACCCAACCCCGCTATGTCCACCGCCACCGCTGGTCGGTGGGCGACATCGTGATCTGGGACAACCGTTTCGCACTGCACGCGGCGACCCCGCTGGAGACGGACCGGTATCGCCGGGACATGCGCCGCGCCACAATCAATGAGAGCGGCGAGGAAATGGACTCCCACGAGTATCGCCGTCGGATGGAAGGCTGACCCTTTCTCCGACATGTGGCCCGGAACGGGCGGATTGCGCTGTACCGTTCTTACTCACCCTAGGCATTTCTGTCCGAAAGGCGCGAAAGTCGCGGTGTGAGCCCAATTTTTCCGCCGTGCCGACCGGCCATCAGACGAAACCCGCGATGACCATCCCGCTGCGGGTGTAGGACAGTGGGCCCGCTCGTCCGCATGGGCGTCTCCGGAACGCGACGGCCGTTGTATCCCCGTCATGCGGCGCGACGACCTTGGCCTTGTGGCAACTGGGAGGTCCGCCGATTATGGCGAAGGCCCCAGGGATGGTTTCAACCGGGCGCAACAGCCCCTAAGAAATAGCCAAGGCCATAACGAGACTCCGGGGGAGAGCGGCGCATGCGGTTCAAGGACAAGGTGGTGCTGGTGATCGGCGGAAACAGCGGCATCGGCTACGCCGCAGCGAAAGGTTTTGGCACGGAGGGCGCGCATGTATTCCTCACCGGGCGCGACCGGCGGACCATCGATACGGCCGTGGCCGCCATCCCCGGCGCCCGGGGCTTTCGCGCCGATGTCGCCGAGATCGGCAGCGGCGCCGAGGTTCTCTCCGCCATAGAAGCCGCCCACGGCAAGCTCGACGTGCTGTTCGTCAACGCCGGCATCGGCGCCTTCGCGCCGGTGAACGAGGTAACCCCGGCGCAATGGGACCATGTCCACAATGTCAACCTGCGCGGCTGCTTCTTCGCGATCCAGCAGGCGCTGCCGCTGCTCGCTGACGGCGGGGCGATCGTCATCACCGGCTCGATTGGTGCCGTCGCGGCGGTGCCCGGCAATGTCATGTATGCGGCGGCCAAGGCGGGTCTGCGCGCCGTCGCCCGCACGCTGGCAGCCGAGCTGGTCGGGCGGAAGATCCGCGTCAATATGGTGAGCCCAGGCCCGACCGAGACGCCGATCATCAACCGAACCGAGGGCGTGCCGGCGGACGCCGTCGCGGGCCTGCGCGCGATCATGACCGATGCCGTGCCCATGAAGCGCATGGGCGCGCCGGAGGAAATCGCCCGGCCGGTGCTGTTCCTCGCCTCCGACGAGGCGAGCTTCATCACGGGGATCGACCTGTATGTCGATGGGGGGTGTGTGGAATTGTAGCGGGAGGCGGCCCGCCCATGAAAGGCTGGACGGCCCAGGTGACGATTGCTGGAACCCACGGGAGGCAACGCCGCCAGAGCCACATGACGGCGCAGACGGCGAGAAGCACCAGCAGCGGCGTAACCAGCCACAGGACCATATAGGCATCCAGCAGGCCCGCCCGGTAATAGACGCTGCCGGACAGCTGGAATGCAAGGCCGTGACACAGGAAAAACACGAATGTGGCGCGGCCCAGCTTCATCCGGACAGGCAGGGCGCAGGCGATCACCCAGAAGGTCGCGGCCGTGATCGGGCGGCGGACAAGCAGATCATAGAGCATCGCACTTGGCTGGATGGTCAGCTCGATCGCAATCATCACGACAAAGGCAAGGATGACTGGAAGCCGAGGCAAGCGGAGCGCGCCCCACGTGGCGATGTAGAGGCCGACCATATAGAAACCCGCTATCTGGGGGCGCAGGATGACCGGCGTGGGAACATTCGCAAGATAATAGCCGAACGTCAGTAACGCCGTAGCAATCGGGAACTTGCGGACGCCCAGCAGCAAGATCGGTGTCAACGCGCACAGCACGAAAAGATCGCGCAGGAAGGCCAGATACAAGAGCGCTGGCGCTCCGGTAAGAGCAAGGAGGTCATTCAACACATGGCCTGAGCCCGATCCCAAGATCAGCAAGGCGCCCGCATTCCAGAACAGCATCGGCCACAGCAGCGTGACCGCCCTCTCCTTCACCGCCACGGACCAAGGGCGCCGACCGAAATAATTGACCATGAGCAGGCCGGAAATCGTCGAAAGTAACGGAACACTTGATCGCCCCAATACATCCACGAATATTCTTTTTAATAAAATGAAATCGTCATTTTGCAAGTCAATTGCAAAATGCAGATGCACATATGTCATGAAAAATATACATAATATGCGAGAATTTTCGATGTATATCGACTGTGACCTGATGAGACTGATCAGGTCTCCGCTAGCCATCATCGGCTTAACGAAATACGGTAATTTTGCATTTACCATCGCGGGCGATGCTATTCGGGGATATTTTACCCTGCAACGTCGCGCGCGATAAACCGTGGAGGAAAGCCGACACGCTCCCTCCAGGGGCTACGGGTTCGGCAAGTCACGCGGCGCCCGCTATGGCGCCCCGCCCGAATCACCCGCACCGCTAAAGAGAGAGATCGGGCTGCTGTCTCGCGGACACCGCAAAGCCAAGGTCGCCCTCCCCAGACCGGGCGGCCGCCCCCAACAGGGTGCGGAGCAGGAACTGACCGAACGGCCAGGCACCAAGGTTCGAGTCGGCGTTGATGTGCCCCGCCGCGCCGGCATCGGCGAAGCGCCCACCCCAGAATTGCGCAAGACGGCGCGCGCGGTGAAACTGGATATAAGGATCATCGTGGCTGGCCACGACGATCGACGGGAACGGCAGGGGCTCCTTAGGCGCAGGCCCAAAGGATTTGAGCCGCTCATCGACCGGCGCCACGTCGACCTCCGGCGGCGCCACCAGCAGCGCGCCCACGACCGGGTCGCCATAGGCCGGGCGCTCCATCGCTGCCCACCAAGCGACCGCATGGCAGCCCAAGCTGTGCGCGACGAGGATCACCGGCCGGCCGGCGCGGCGAATGGCGAGGTTGAGCAGGTTCACCCAGCTGTTGCGATGTGGCCGCGCCCAGCCGCCTAGCTCGACACGCGCGATATCACCCCGCTCGCGCTCCCAGGCGCTTTGCCAGTGAGCCGGACCGCTGTTGTTGAGGCCGGGCACCGTGAGGATGAGCGGCGCGGTGCTGCGGTCGTTCGCAATCGACGGCGCAAATCGTTCGGGATTGCTCGCAAAATCCATGGTCGATCTCCTGTGCAGGGGGGTGACCAGTCGACTCGGCTTACGTTCCAATCACGGGGCCAGAATAATCTCTATCGTTTTAATTGACAAGATAGGCACATAACGTGGGCAAGGGCTGGCTGGTCGCGCCAGCGAGAAACCCTCATGGAGGTGGCGTTCAAAACGGCCGGGCTGGCGTTCAGAACAACCGCGTCAGTGAATAGAAGAGCGCCCCGACCGCTGCCGAGGCGGGAATGGTGATGACCCACGCCACGACCACGCTCTGCGCCACGCCCCAGCGCACCGCCGAGGCGCGCCGTGCGACGCCGGCGCCGATGACGCAGCCGGTGATGGTGTGTGTCGTCGAGACCGGAATGCCGAGCAGCGAGGCGCCGAACACCACGATCGACCCACCCGTTGACGCGCTGAAGCCCTGATGCTGCGAAAGCTTGGTGATGCGCGAGCCCATCGTCTCGATGATCTTCCATCCGCCGGTCATAGTGCCGAGCGCGATAGCGACATAGCAGGCGATAGCGACCCAGTGGGGCACATGGAACTCACCGCTGAGGTAGCCGGTCGAGTAGAGCAACACGGTGATGATACCCATGGTCTTCTGCGCATCATTAAGGCCGTGACTCACGGAATAAGCCGCCGAGGAGACCAGATGCAGGACGCGGAAGCTGCGATCCGCCTCCCGCGCCTGATTGTGGCGGAACAGCCAGCTGGTGCCCAGCATGATCGCCATGGCCAGCAACATGCCGATGGTCGGCGACAGCACGATGGCGATCAACGTCTTGTTGAGGCCCGTCCATTCGATGCCGGTGAACCCGGCATGGGCCACGCCCGCTCCGACCAGCCCGCCGACCAGCGCATGACTGCTCGACGAGGGAATGCCCTTGAGCCAGGTGACGACGTTCCAGAACATCGCGCCGATCAGCGCGCCGAAGATGACGGCGGGCGTCACCAGCTCCTTGTTGATGAGCCCCGCGCCCACCGTTTCCGCCACCTTGTGGAGGCTGGGGATCGCAAGCGTGAGGAAGTAGGCGGCAAAGTTGAAGAAGGCCGCGAAGCCAACCGCCATAACCGGACCGAGCAGCCGGGTGGCAACCACGGTGGCAATCGAGTTGGCGGCATCGTGCAGGCCGTTCAGAAAATCGAAGGCGAGCGCGACAAAGATCAGCGCGATCAACAGCGGCAGGGCTAGCTCGTGCATGGGGCGCGGGGGCTCAGCTGTGGTCGATCACGATGCTGTCGATCTCGTTCGCGACATCTTCCAGCGCGTCAGTGATCCGCTCGAGATGGTTGAAGATCTCACGGCGCACCACGAAAGCCATCGGATCCAAGGGTCCATATTTGCGGTAGGCGGCCTTGAGGCCGGCCGAGTGGATATTGTCGGCATGGCCTTCCATGCGGACCAGCCGCTCGGTGAGTTCGTGCAGGCGCCGGGCGTTGTCACCGACATTGCGCAGCAGCGGAATCGCCTCGGCCAGCACCCGCGAGCCATCGACGATGATCGCCGCAATATCGAGCATCTCCGGCTCGAAGCTGGTGAGATCATAGAGGTCGATCGCCTGCGCGGCCGCCTGCATGTCGTCAATCGCATCGTCCATCGAGCCGATGAGGCTGGTGATCGCAGTGCGGTCGAACGGGGTCAGGAAGGTCTGCCGGACCACGCGCAGCACCTCGCGGTTGATCTCGTCCGCGTCATGCTCCCGCTCGATGATCTCGCGGACATGGTCCTCCCGGTGTGCCCCATCGTGCAGCAGCCGGCCAAGCGCATCGGCGCCGGCGACCACCGTGCGCACATGCGCCTCGAACAGTTCGAAAAAATTGCCCTGCTTGGGGAGCAGTCGCTGAAACCACCCGAACATGCTGTTTATCCCTGATCTCTTGGCGACGGTCTCAAAAATGGTGGCGCGTCGTACGGCGGCCTTGATCTCCGAGGCCGCGAACGAGCGGATGAGGTCTCTCAGATCGCTCTCCTCCACCGCCTCGGCGGCCTCGGCGAGGCTGAACCAGCGCCGCTGACGCTCGCTGCGCTCCTTCCAGTCCGGCAACTCGCGGTTCACCGCCAGCGGGAACACCTCGACATCGACCATCAGCGACGCGCCGTTGCCGCGCCGCTTGCGGTAGCGGTATGTGCCGAGCGGCGTGGGGCAGAGCACGCCGAGCACGCCCGCTTCCTCCTCCGCCTCGTTGGCGGCCGCGCGATGCCACTCGACTCCCGGCGGCACATTGCCCTTGGGAATCACCCAGCGCTTGGTCTCGCGCGACGTGATGAGCATGACCTTGACCGGAGCGTCGAGCGCGTCGCCTTCGGTGCGGTAGGGCAAGGCGGCAATCTGGCGGATCAGAGGACTCCCGGGAAGCGAAGGGGCGCGTGGTGCGCCCATGTGACAGTTTCGTGACAGGATCAACCGTCAATGCCACCCCCGGCTGCACGATCTGCACGGAGAAGCTTGGACGGATGCGCCGCGGAGCCTATCTGGAGAGGCAGGCCCTGATCGGACAGGACCGGAAAGGGCGCTCATGCGCGCGGTACGACCAAACCTTGCGGACCGGCAAGATCCGGTTTCCATTGTTGATCTCTTTACAATCGGCATCGGCCCTTCAAGCTCTCACACCGTAGGCCCGATGCGCGCGGCGGCCCGTTTTGCGCGACTCGTCACCATCGATCGACCATCCATCGCACGGGTTCGCTGCACGCTGCACGGGTCGCTCGCCCTCACCGGGCGCGGCCACGCCACCGACTCGGCGATTCTGCTCGGCCTCGCCGGCTGGAACCCCGAGACGGTCGACCCCGACGAGGCGCCCGCCATCGTCGCACGGATAGACAAGAGCGGGCGGCTGCCGCTGGCTGGGCGCGTCGACCTCCCTTTCGACCGTGCGCGCGACCTGATCTTCGACCCGAGCTTCCTCCCCGACCACCCCAACACGATGGTGTTCGAGGCGGTGTTCGCGGATGGCACGCGGCTGACGCGACGCGTCCTTTCGATCGGCGGCGGCGCGATCGTGGAGGTTGGCGCGGAACCGGCGCGCCGCAACATCTCCCTGCCGCACAGCTTCGATTCATCCACCGAACTGCTCGCCATCGGCGATGCGACCGGCCTCTCCATCGGTGCCATCGTGCGCGAGAACGAGACTACCTGGCGCGAACCAGCGGAGACGGATGCGCAACTCGACCGGATCCGCGCCGCCATGTTCGCCTGCATCGACCGGGGTCTGACGCGCGATGGCGATCTACCCGGCGGACTCCACGTTCGCCGCCGCGCCCGCAAGATCCACGAGGCGCTGACCGCGCGGGGCCACGCCGTCCAGCCATCCGATGTGTTCGAATGGGTCAGCCTGTGGGCGCTCGCCGTCAATGAGGAGAATGCCGCCGGCGGGCGCGTGGTGACATCGCCCACCAACGGTGCGGCGGGCGTTATCCCGGCGGTGATGCGCTATTATGAGAGCTTCGTGCCCGGCGCGGACGCCGCCGGATCGCGCCTGCTGCTCACCACCGCCGCCGCCATCGGCCTGCTCTACAAGAAGCGCGCTTCCATCTCGGCGGCCGAAATGGGCTGCCAGGGCGAGGTCGGCGTCGCTTGCTCGATGGCCGCGGCGGGTCTCACGGCGGCGCTGGGCGGCAGCAACCACCAGATCGAGAATGCCGCCGAGATCGGCATGGAGCATAATCTCGGCCTCACCTGCGATCCGGTCGGCGGGCTGGTGCAGATCCCCTGCATCGAGCGCAACACCATGGGCGCGATCAAGGCGATCAACGCCGCCTATCTCGCCCTGCGCGGCGACGGCGCCCATGTGGTGAGCCTCGACGCGGTGATCGAGACCATGCGCCAGACCGGCGAGGATATGCGCTCCATCTACAAGGAGACCAGTCTCGGCGGGCTGGCGGTGAATGTGGTGGAGTGCTGAGAATCGCCCGCTCCGATGGCACGACGCATGGCTCAGCGACAGAGGCCAGCCACTCTGCATCGCCCTTGCGTTCGAATCGAACGCAGCCGCGACATGGGATAGGCACCGTGTCTCGGCTCTGGGATCCTGCTTTCCCAAAACACAGCATTGGTCGGAACCGGCCATGCGCTCTCGAACGTCCGCAGCGCCGAAACACAGCGCTTCCCCCTTTCCTATACAATCCCTAGATTGCGGCCATGCCGGACGTTGGCGACTCCATTCTCTTCGCGGCTTTCGCGCCGCCGATCCGCTCCCAGTCGCCGCTCCGCCGCGCCATCACCGCCGCCTATCGCGAGACTGAGCCGGCCTGCATCGCCCGGCTGTTACCCGCCGCCACCCTGCCCGAGCCGGTCCGCGCCGCCGCGCGGGAGACGGCGCGCGGGCTCGTCGCCGGGCTGAGGGCACGGCACAGGGGCACAGGGGTCGAGGGGCTGGTGCAGGAATATGCGCTCTCCAGCCAGGAGGGCGTGGCGCTCATGTGCCTTGCCGAAGCGCTACTGCGCATCCCCGACGACGCAACGCGCGACGCACTGATCCGCGACAAGATCGCGCCGGGCGACTGGGCCGCGCATCTCGGCGCCGGGCGCTCATTGTTCGTCAACGCGGCCACCTGGGGCCTCATCATCACCGGCAAGCTGGTCGATCCGGTCAACGACACGGGCCTCGCCGCCGCGCTCGGCCGCCTGATCGCCCGCGCCGGCGAGCCGGTCGTGCGGCGCGGCGTCGACCTCGCCATGCGGATGATGGGCGAGCAGTTCGTCACCGGCGAAACCATCGACGAGGCGCTCAGGCGCGCGCGCGTCATGGAGGCCAAGGGCTTCACCTACAGCTTCGACATGCTCGGTGAGGCGGCGGCGACCGCGCACGACGCTCAGCTTTATTACGAGGCCTATGAACAGGCGATCCACGCCATCGGTACGGCGGCGGCGGGCCGCGGCCCGATCGCCGGCAACGGCATCTCGATCAAGCTTTCGGCGCTCCACCCACGCTATACCCGCGCGCAGGCCGAACGTGTGATGGGCGAGCTGCTGCCGCGGGTCGCCGCGCTGGCCGCCCTCGCCCGCTCTTACGATATCGGCCTCAATATCGACGCTGAAGAAGCCGACCGGCTCGAACTCTCGCTCGACTTGCTGGAGAGCCTCGCGCTCGATCCGGCGCTCGCGGGCTGGGACGGGCTCGGCTTCGTCGTCCAGGCCTATGGCAAGCGCTGCCCCTTCGTAATCGACTGGATCGTCGACCTCGCGCGGCGCGCAGGACGACGGATCATGGTACGGCTGGTCAAGGGCGCCTATTGGGATAGCGAGATCAAACGCGCGCAGGTGGACGGCCTGCCGGGCTTCCCCGTCTATACCCGCAAGCTCCATACCGATGTCGCCTATATCGCCTGCGCCGCGAAGCTGCTGGCGGCGAAGGACGCGGTGTTCCCGCAATTCGCAACGCACAATGCCCAGTCGCTGGCGACCATCTACCAGATGGCGGGGCCGGATTTTTCGCCCGGCGATTATGAATTCCAGTGCCTCCACGGCATGGGCGAGCCGCTCTACCAGCAAGTGGTCGGTCCGGACAATCTGGACCGCCCCTGCCGCATCTATGCGCCGGTCGGCACGCATGAGACGCTGCTCGCCTATCTCGTGCGCCGGCTGCTGGAGAACGGCGCCAATTCAAGCTTCGTCAACCGCATCGGCGATGCGGACATCCCCATCGAGGCGCTGATCGCCGACCCGGCGGAACAGGTCGCCGCCATGACCGAGCCGGGCGCGCCACACCCGCTGATCGCGCTGCCGGATGAACTCTACCCCGACCGACGCAACTCGGCTGGGCTCGACCTAAGCGACGAGAGCGTGCTGGCGGCGCTGGGCGCGGCGCTGCGGGAGAGCGCGGCGATCGCATGGACCGCCACGCCGACCACCGGCGACGGCATCACCCGCCCGGTGCGCAACCCCGCCGACCACCGAGATATTGTGGGCACCGTGGCGGAGCTGCCGCCGGCGGGCGCCGCCGCCTGCGTCGCCCGAGCCGTCGCCTCGACCTGGCCGGCCGTGCCGCTCGCCGCCCGTGCCGCCGCGCTGGAGCGCGCCGCCGACCTGCTCCAGGCGCGTATGCCGGTGCTGATGGGCCTCACCATGCGCGAGGCGGGCAAATCCTCCGCCAACGCCATATCCGAAGTGCGCGAGGCGACTGATTTCCTGCGCTACTATGCGCAGCAGGCGCGCGCATCCTTCCGCGCCGAGACACAGCCGCTCGGCCCGACCGTGTGCATCTCCCCCTGGAACTTCCCGCTCGCTATCTTCACGGGGCAGATCGCTGCGGCGCTGGTCGCCGGCAATCCGGTGCTCGCCAAGCCCGCCGAAGAAACGCCGCTGATCGCCGCTGAGGCCGTGCGCCTGCTGCACCAGGCCGGCGTGCCCGCCGATGCGCTCCAGCTCGTGCCTGGCGATGGCGCGGTGGGCGCGGCGCTGGTCGGTGCGGCGGAAACGACGGCGGTGATGTTCACCGGCTCCACCGAGGTCGCCCGGCTCATCCAGGCGCAGCTCGCCACCCGGCTTTCCCGCCAAGACCGGCCCATCCCGTTCATCGCCGAGACGGGCGGGCAGAATGCGATGATCGTCGATTCCTCAGCGCTGCCGGAGCAGGTTGTCGCCGATGTGCTCGCCTCCGCCTTCGATAGCGCCGGCCAGCGTTGTTCGGCGCTGCGCGTGCTTTGCCTGCAGGAAGAGATTGCCGACCGGATGCTGACGCTGCTGCGCGATGCCCTTGCGGAGTTGCACGTGGGCCGTACGGACCGGCTGGCGGTGGATATCGGCCCGGTCATCACAGCGCAGGCCCAGGCCGGAATCGAGGGGCATATCGCCGCGATGCGCGCGGCGGGCCATCCTGTTCACCAGACACCGCTGCCGCCCGAGTCCGCGCACGGCACCTTCGTGCCCCCGACAATCATCGAACTGCGCTCGATCGCGGAGCTGGAACGCGAGATCTTCGGTCCCGTCCTCCATGTCGTTCGCTACGGGCGGGCGCGGATCAGCGAGCTGATCGATGCGATCAACGCCACCGGCTACGGCCTCACCTTCGGCCTCCACACACGGCTTGAAGAGACAATTACGCACGTCACTGGCCGGGTGCGGGCAGGCAATCACTATATCAACCGCAATATGATCGGCGCGGTGGTGGGCGTGCAGCCCTTCGGCGGGCGCGGTCTCTCGGGCACGGGTCCCAAGGCCGGCGGGCCGCTCTATCTCGGCCGTCTGACGACCGCGGCGCCCGATGCTGTGCCGGCCACCCCTGCGCCATCGCCCGATTCCGCGCTGACCGCGTTCATCGGTTGGTTGGAGAAGCGGGGGGAAGCGGACGCCGCCATCGTCGCGCGAACCTATGCCGCCCGCTCGCCGCTGGGGCTGGAGGTGGATCTGCCCGGCCCGGTGGGCGAGCGCAATGTCTATGGCCTGCATCCGCGCGGCGTGATCCTGCTGCGTCCCGCGCATCGCACTGGGCTGCTCCAGCAGATGGCGGCGGTGCTGGCGACGGGCAATCAAGGGCTGGTCGAGGGCATGCCCCTGCCCGACAACCTCCCCCAAGTCGTCGGACTGCGATTCACTGCGAGGCCGGACCAGCAGCTGGCCGGCGCACTGATCGAAGGCGACGCCGCCCAAATCCGCGCCGCCCTTGCGGACATCGCCGCGCGGCCGGGGCCGGTGGTTCTCGCGCAGGCAGCCTCGCCCGCCGAGTGCGCCGCGGGCCCCGCCTACCGGCTCGACTGGCTGGTGGAAGAGGTCGCGACCTCGATCAACACCACCGCCTCCGGCGGCAATGCCAGCCTGATGTCCATCGGCTGAGGGCCCGCAGGCCGCAACGATCGGCTCAGTAAGGCAAGCCCACGTAATTTTCCGCAATGCTGGTCTGCGCGGCGCGGCTGGACGCGATGTAGTCCAGTTCGGCAACCTGCATTGCTCGCTCGAACGGGCCATCCTCGGGGAAACGATGCATCAGCCGGGTGAGCGACCAACTGAACCGCTCGGCCTTCCAGACCCGCGCGAGCGCCTTGTCCGAATAAGCGGCGACGGCATCCGCATCGTTGCGCTTCGCAAAGGCAATCAGCGCTTCGGCCGCATAATAGACGTCGCTCGCGGCGAGATTGAGGCCCTTGGCGCCGGTCGGCGGCACGATATGCGCGGCGTCACCGCACAACAGCAGGCTGCCGTGGCGCATCGGTGTGAACACATGCGAGCGCAGCGGCGCGATCGATTTCTCAAGGGCCGGACCGCGCGTGATATGCGGCGCCACCGTCGGGCCGAGGCGGAGAGCCAGTTCATCCCAGATGCGCTCGTCCGGCCAATCCTCGAGCTTTTCAGTCAGTGGCACATCAACATAATAGCGACTGCGCGTGAGGCTGCGCTGGGAAGCAAGCGCGAAGCCACGCTCGTGATTGGCGTAAATCAGTTCGTCATGGCACGGCGGCACATCCGCGAGGATGCCGAGCCAGCCGAACGGATATTCACGACCATAGTCGCGACCAACATGTGCGGGTATGGCCTTGCGGCTCGGGCCGTGAAAGCCATCGCAACCGACGATGATACGGGCGTCGACGCGCTGCTGCACGCCATCCTTCACATAAGTGACATAGGGGGCATCGCTCTCGATATCATGCAGTGCGACGTCCTGTGCTTCGTAAACGACCTCCAGTCCACGCGCCTCGTGCGCATCCATCAGATCGTGGGTCAGCTCGGTCTGGCCATAGACGACAACATGGCTGCCAACGAGTTCGGCCATATCAATCCGGATCAGCCGCTCTCCGTCGGCCAGGTTGAACCCATCGTGCACCAACCCTTCGGCCTTGAGCCGGGCATCCAGCCCAAGCCGCTCCATCAGCGCTACGGTCCCCCGCTCCAGCACGCCGGCGCGGATCCGCCCCAAAACATAATCGGGGGAACGCCGCTCCAGCACGACGCAATCCACCCCCTCAGCCCGCAACAGGTGGCCGAGCAACAAACCGGCCGGGCCGGCACCGATAATGCAGATACGGGTCATATTACCTCTCCGATGACGCCCCATTTTCATCCAAAGTCGCGTTAAAAGGAAGGGACGGTTCGGACAGAGTCTGGTATGATCGGGACATGCCATCCGCCGCGCATGCCTCTACCGCCGCCGTCCCCCGTTACGCGCTTTACGGCGATCAACAGGACGCGCCGCTGGAAGAATTTTTCCATTGCGAGACGATCGCGATCCGCAGCAGCCGGTATGATTGGGAAATCTCTCCCCATCTCCATCCGGCCCTCTCGCAAATTCTGTTCGTGGCGCGCGGTGAAGCGAGCGTGCGATTGGGCTCTGAGCACCACGCGTTGACTGGACCGCGGCTGGTGTGCGTGCCGAGCGGGCTTGTCCACGGGTTCCGCTTCTCGCAGAACGTAGTCGGTTTCGTCGTGACCGCTTCACAGGATTTTCTCGACAGCCTCGGCCGACACGACGCTCTGCGAACGCAGATGCGCACGGCAGCCCTGCACACGCCCTCCCTTCCGCTGACACGGGGCCTGCTCCAGATTGGCCGGCAACTGCTGATCGCCGAGAGCAACCGCTTCGACCCAGCCGCCCACCGGTTGCACCGCACGCTCGCTGAAGCCTGGCTGCGGCTCGCCATCCAACCCGGCCTCCCCCCCGCCGCACAACGCGGCACGATCGCGCAGCGCTTCCAGGCGCTGGTCGAAACCAGCTATCGCGACCATCAACCGCTCGCTTATTACGCGGCGCAGCTCGGCTGCACCGTGCGCACCCTCTCGCGTCAGACCGATGAGGCGTTTGGTCTATCACCGCTGAATTTCATCAACCGCCGGCTGCTGTTTGAGGCCCGGCGCCTCCTGCGCTTCACCAACGCGAGTTGCAGCGAAGTCGCGGCGGAACTGGGGTTCGAGGACCCTGCCTACTTTTCGCGCTTCTACCGGCGCATGACCGGCCACAGCCCGAGCGAAATCAAGAAGGCGGCGCGATAAGGGGCTCGCGTTCGGAGAGTGGGTCAGCCCCGGCGCGGGCACATGCTCAAAACCCAAACGCATTTCCCGCCGCCCCGTGCCCCTACCGTCACGGCAGCACATCATTTTCCGAGAGGAGGGCGCACCCGCCAATTGGAGGGTCACCCTCCGGACAGGGCTGCTCTCCCTGCAGTTCAGGGGGCCAAACTGTGGGGAAAAGGATCGCGCACTTCCGATGGGATGTCCGCACTCCCCGCGAGAGCGAGGCAGCCGCTCCGCGCCCTCCTATTGGAGGGCGCGGGTGTTTGGGCTCAGATGGGGTAGTGTCCGGGCAGGGTATCGACCGTGACCCAGCGCAGTTCGGTGAAGCTGTCGATGCCGGCCTTGCCACCGAACCGGCCGTAGCCCGAGCTCTTGACACCGCCGAACGGCATCTGCGCCTCGTCATGCACCGTCGCGCCGTTGACGTGGCAGATGCCCGATTCAATGCGCCGGGCAATGCCAAGGCCCTTGGCAATGTCGCGGGTGAACACCGAGGCCGAGAGGCCATAGTCGGTGTCGTTGGCCAGCTCGACCGCATGATCGGCATCGCGCGCGCGGATGATGCCCACGATCGGCCCGAAGCTCTCGTCGCGGAACAGCTTCATCGCCGGCGTCACCTTGTCGATGACATGGGCCGGCATCAGCACGTTGCTCGTCGTCTCGCCGCCCACCAGCTGCGTCGCGCCCTGCGCCAGCGCGTCCTCGATCAGCGACTGGCAATGCGCCACCGTCCTGGCATCGACCACCGCGCCGAGCGGCGTCGTGCCCTCGCGCGGATCGCCCACCGCCATGGTCGCCACCTTGGCCTTGAACTTCGCGGCAAATGCATCGGCCACCGCCTCGACCACGATGATCCGCTCGGTCGACATGCAGATCTGCCCCTGGTTCATGAACGCGCCGAACGCGGCCGCCTTCACCGCCTCATCAAGATCGGCATCCTCCAGCACGAGGAGCGGCGCCTTGCCGCCCAGCTCCAGCAGCACCGGCTTCAAATGCTCCGCCGCCCGCTTGGCGATGATCTTGCCGACCGCGGTCGAGCCGGTGAAGTTGATCCGCTTCACCTCCCGCGCGTCGATCAGCGCGCCGACCACCTCGCCGGCATCCTGCGGCGCGTTGGTGACGACATTGACCACGCCCTCGGGAAAGCCCGCTTCCGCGAACGCTTCAATGATCAGCGCGTGGGTGCGCGGGCAGGTCTCGCTCGCCTTGAGGATCACCGCATTGCCGCAGGCAAGCGGCACCGCAATCGCGCGCACGCCCAGGATGATCGGCGCGTTCCACGGCGCAATGCCGACGATCACGCCGACCGGCTCGCGCAGCGCCATGGAAAGGCAGCCCGGCTTGTCCGACGGGATCACCTCACCGGCAATCTGCGTGGTCAGCGATGCCGCCTCGCGCACCATGCTCGCGGCCAGCCCAAGGTTGAACAGCGCCCAGCCCTTGGTCGCGCCAATCTCGCCCATCATCGCCTCGACAAACGCGTCGCCCCGCGCCTCCAGCGCATCGGCCGCCTTCATCAATACCGCGCGCCGCGCGTTCGGACCCATCTGCGACCAGACCGCAAAACCCTGCGCCGCCCGCGCCGTAACACCCGGTATATCCCCCGCCCGCATCGCAACCGCCCTCGACGCAACTCCCCCCGTCAGCGGGTTCTCTCGCGTGAACTCCATCTCTAGCTCTCCTGAATCATACCGCCTCGCGGCAAACCGTTGACCACTGTTTCGAGTTCGGACGGTCAACGCAAGTCCGGAACGTATGGACACGCCATGGCTCCGCACCCGGCGAGCGCACTCATTCCCGGATCCGGGCAACGAAATCGACGACGGCGGTAGCCGTCCCTGCTCCGCCTACACAGGCTTCGACATCGAATACCGCGCGTAGCAGATCGGCCGTCAACGTCGCCGCGGTCTCGCCAAAAGCGACAAGTTGCCCCGCCCGCATCACGGCGACATGGCTCGCATAGCGCGCCGCCAGCGTCAGATCGTGAAGGGAAGCGATGACGAGCGTCCCCGAGTCGGCCAGTCCACGCAAGCGCATGATACCATCCAGCGCGTGGCGCGGGTCGAGACCGGCGAGCGGTTCGTCAGCCAGCAGCATGTCCGGCTCGCCAACCAGCGCGCGGGCCAGCATCGCGCGGGCCAGTTCGCCGCCCGAAAGCGTCGTCGCCGGCTGATCGCGGCGGGCGGTGAGATCTGCGTCCGCCAGCACCGTCGCCACGCGCGCGAGCATGTCCGCTGGTAGTCCCCCGAACGCCGGGAGCTGCGGCGTCAACCCGAGCGCAACCAGCCGCTCCACCGAGATCGGCCATTCCGCGCGCGGTGATTGCGGCAGGAATGCGCGCCGCCGGGCCAGCGCCCTGCGGCCAACGCGGAACAGCGGTTCGCCGTCCAGCATGATGCGCCCCTCGTCGGGAGGCGCCAGCCCGGCCAGGCACGTCAAGAGCGTCGACTTGCCCGCACCGTTGGGGCCAAGCAGTGCGATAAATTGCCCGCTCTCCGCCGTGATCGACACGCCATCGACGATCGCGCGACCGCCGCGCCGCACCGTGAGGCTCTGTGCGGACAGGCGGGTCAAGGCGCGGTCCTTTTCAAGCGCAGCACCAGCCAGAAGAAGAACGGCGTGCCGGCCAGGCTGGTGAGCACGCCCAGCTTCAGCTCCTGCGTGGTCGGGATGATCCGCGTCGCGATATCGGCCGACATCAGCAGGATCGCGCCAAACAGCGCGGACGGCAGCAGCACCCGGCTCGGCTGATGGCCCACGAACGGCCGCACCAGATGTGGCGCTACGAGGCCGATGAAGCCGACCGCCCCCGTCACCGAAGTCGCAGCGCCGACCGCCAGCGCCGTGCCGAGCAGGGCGAGCAGCCGCGTGCGGTCCACGTCGATGCCGAGGCTCGCCGCCTGCGCTTCGCCCAGCGTCAGGGCATCGAGCGCCCGCATGGTGGCGACAAGGCAAGCCAGACCGGCAAGGATGAACGGCGCCGCCAGCAGCACCTGCGCCCAACTCCGCTCGCTGAGCGAGCCCAACAGCCAGCTGGTGATCTCATAGGCAGCATAGGGGCTCGGCGCCAGATTGAGGGCGAGGCTGAGACCGGCGGCGGCAAGGCCGGAGACAGCGGCGCCGGCGAGGATCAGGGTCAACGTGCCGCCGCGCCCAATCGTGAAGGTAAGGAGCCCGGCGAGCAGCGCGCCGACGATGCCGAGGATCGGCGTCGCCAGTGGATACAGCATCGCTAGCCCGAAATAGATAGCGATGACCGCGCCCAGCGCCGCGCCCGCAGAAACCCCGAGCAGGCCGGGCTCGGCAAGCGGATTGCGCAGCAGGCCCTGGAGGACAGCGCCCGAGAGACCGAGCGCCGCGCCCACCATCAGCCCCAGTACCATCCGCGGCAACCGCAGCTCGACGAGGATGAGACCCGCCAGATTGGGGTCCGGTGCGAACAGGCCATCGAGCAGCGCGGCGGGCGGCAGCCAGACCTGCCCGATCACCAACGACAGCAGCATGACGAGCGCCAACAGCAGGAACGCGGCGGACCAGAGCAGTCGGTTCATCGAGGCGGTCCCATGCGCGACACCTTGGCGAAGGCATCCGCGAGTGCCAGCGCCGCTTTCGCCGACTGGGGCAGACCGCAACTATAGCCGACGGATCGATAGGCGATCTGCCGCCCGGCAAAGGTCCTGGCAAGCAGCGGATGATGCGCAGCGGTCTTGCGCAGCGACGGCGCGGCATAATCTCCAATACCCTGCATGATCGCGTCCGGCTTGGCTGCGAGCAACGCCTCCAGGCCGAAGCTGGAGGTGCCACCTGTCACCCGCCCGGCCCCAATGTTGATGCCGCCGGCAGCCGTGATGATCGCATCGGTCAGCGTGCCCCGGCCCGGCACCGACCCGTCGCCGTTCCATGCGACGACCCGCACGGGCCGCGCGGGACGGCGCGCTGCCAGGGCCGCAAGGTCGCGATCCATCTGCCGGATCAGCCTCTCGGCGCGCGCTTCCTCGCCCACCGCCGTGCCGATTTGGCGGACGACCCGCCGGATGCCCGCGAAATCATTAGCATCCCCCACCGCGATGAGACGCGCCCCGGCCTGCCCCGCCAGCCGCCGCGCGACTGGCGTGGTCCACGGGCTGACGAGAATGAGGTCCGGCTTCTGAAGCGCGATTTCCTCCGCCGTGCCGCGGTTGACGGCGACACCGTCGTCCGCGCCCGGCATGAGTTCAGCGACCGCGTCATGCGCCAGATAAGAGACAGAGGCGATCCGATGACGCGGGACGAGCATCAGCAGGATCAGATCGCTGCACATGTTCATCGACATGATATGCCGGGGCTTTGCGGGAGCGGCAGACGTCGGCCGAGAACCGCTTGCGGCGCCATGACCCGCCACCATGAGCGCCATGCCCGATGCGAGGAGAAAGAGCGACCGCTTCATCCTCCCCTTCCATAGCAGCGCCGTTCGTGCAGGGGCAATGCAGACGCGAACTGTCCGGGAATCCGGCTGGCCGTGTTGGAAATGTCTGGAAAACTGGAGCGGGCGAAGGGATTCGAACCCTCGACCCCAACCTTGGCAAGGTTGTGCTCTACCCCTGAGCTACGCCCGCTCTGGCGGACCGGAACAGTGTCGTCCGGCCGGGTGAGGCGGGCACCTAGCATCGCCTCCGGGGGGCGGCAAGTCCCTTTTGCACTGCGGGACAAAGAATTCGGGCTGCTCTTGCAGAGCCGCGCCGTTCCACCCCATATGCGGGCAACAGCGACAGGCAGCAGGAGACAGAGCGTGGCCACCTTGGGCTTGAGCGAAAGTGACAAACAGGCGGTTGAGGCATTCCGGCGCGATGTCGTTGAGCCTTCGCAGACCAGCCTCGTGCTCGTGGACTTCTGGGCGGAATGGTGCGGGCCCTGCAAGCAACTCTCCCCCGTCATAGAAAAGATCGCGGCGGAATATGCCGATCGCGGCGTGTTGCTCGTCAAGATCAACGTCGATGAGAATCGCTTCATCGCCAGCCAGTTCCGCGTCCAGTCCATCCCTACCGTCTATGCGATTTTCCAGGGCCAGCCGATCGCGGACCTGACCCAGGCTCGCACCGAGAGCCAGTATCGTCAGATGCTCGACCAGATCCTGGCACAGCTGCCAATCCAGAGCGAGGCCGGCCAGCGCGCTCAGGATATCGCGCCGCTGCTGGCCATGGGGGAAGATGTGCTGGCGGGTGGCGACCCCGAGCGAGCCCTCAGCATCTTCGCCCAGATCGCCGACATGGCGCCGGACAATGCCGGCGCGATTGGCGGCCGGATCCGCGCGCTCGCCGCGCTGGGTCGCGTCGATGAAGCCGAAGCGTTGATCGCCAGCCTGCCCGCCAGCCTGGGCACGGACCCCGCCATCGAACGCGGCCGCGCCGCTGTCGCTCTCGCACGGTCGGCGACACCGGGCGTCGACACCGCCCCGCTCAAGGCACGGCTGGAGGCGAATCCGGACGATTTCGAAGCGCTATTCGAGCTGTCCGCTGCGCAGATGGCGGCGGGCGACCGCGATGGCGCGGCAGATGCGCTCCTCGCCATCATCGCCAAGGATCGCGGCTGGGAAGACGGCAAGGCGCGTGACCAGTTACTCAAGCTGTTCGAAGTGGTCGGACTGGAAGACCCGTGGGTGCTCACCCAGCGCCGGCGCCTTTCGACGATCCTGTTTGCCTGACCGCATGGGGCGGCGGATCGCCATCTTTCCGCTGGGCGGCGCTATCCTGTTTCCGCGCACGCAGCTGCCGCTCCACATCTTCGAACCACGATACCGGGCGATGGTGAGCGATGCGATGGCGCGGGACCAGCGCATCGGCATGATCCAGCCGAGCGGGCCCGGCGAGCCAGCGCCGCTGTTTTCGGTCGGATGCATCGGCCGGATCGTCGAGATCGAGGCCCTGGAGGACGGACGCTTCAACATCATGCTGTCGGGCGAAGCGCGCTTCCGTATTGCGCGTGAGCTAGACGTCACCACCTTGTTCCGGCAGGTCGAAGCCGAGCTGATCGAGGACGATGAGGATGCCCGCATCGTCCTTGCGCCCAGCGAGCGAGCGGCGCTGGAGGATGAAGCGAAGGTCTTCGCCGACGCGCTTGGCTACGCGGTCGAATGGGACGCTGTGCAGCGTCTGGACGACGAGACACTGGTCAACGCGATCGCCCAGATCGCCCCGTTCGATATCGCGGGCAAACAGGCCCTGCTGGAAGCGAACGGCGTGCCTGAGCGTGCCGACCTGGCGATCCAGCTCATGCAGTTCATCCGCCGCCAAGGTCCTCAACAGGGCACCACCCGACCGCACTGATACGCAGCCGGGTCCCCGCCAGCTCACCAGTCTCGCTCACGACGCCGGCGCAATGGCCTTGAAAGCTGGGATCGTCAGGCGGCAGCGAGCAGAACGCGATCCTCGTTCTCTCCATCTCCTTCGGTGTGCTCGAGGGCAGGCTGCTCTACGGCGCCAACCTGCGGCACCACGACGAGCCGGCGCGGACTGGGATGGAGCCGCCGCGTGAACAGCACGACCACGCCAACGGCCAAATAGATGCCGACGGCGAGAAACAGGTTGAAGAACACCGTCACGGCGAACGCAGCACGCAGCCAGATCGGGTTGAAGCCGAAATCCTCGCCGATCGCCTCGCAGACACCAAGCAGCGTATCGTTGCGGGCAATGAGGGAAGGTTGATAGGTCTGCATAAGAAACTCCCGTGCGCGGCCGCGAGATGGGCCCTGTCTGGCAGTCACCATGCATTCCCCGTGCCAAACTGCGTGAAACGGTGTTCTTTAGGCGTTTTGCATGAACGGCTCCGGAACGGATCGCGGCCTTGCTTGCGAATCCGCGCCAAGAGTTGGCAATTTTCGCCACGTCTGGCGCAGCAAACCTATGTCCTGTGGGCGACGGCATCCATAGCGCTGACGTGCGGCCGCGCCGGCAGAGGCATCATGCCGGGTTCGGAAGCCCTCGGCGCAAGCCTCTTGAGCATGACATCAGGGCGGCGAGCGCTTGCCGGACATCGGCTGGCCATTGGGGCCTTTCCCCTCGAACCCGACCACGCGACCAGTCGCATCCGTCGTAAACCGTAGCGACATGTCGATAGCTCGCGCCTGAAAATCGAGCGGCCCCTGTGCATGGAATGGTAAGGCCAGCGTGGGTTCGGGCCCGGCCCATAGTAACCCGCCCCGTCGTTCGACGTGCAGCACCATCTCGGAGTCATCAAACGGATAGTCGCCCACAAGACGGTCGAGCTGGGGCTCACTCAGCCGCATATCGGGCTGGGTCGGCTCAGGTTTCGGGGCCTCTTGCACCGCTAAAATGGTCGGCGAGCGGCCATCTGTAACGCTTCGATCATTCTCGAAGATGTCGCCGTCGTGGATCAAGCGGTCGATCCCCCGCGGACGGACATATCGGATCCGGATTGTCCATGGCTGTGTCAGAAAGGCCGGATCCGTGATCGTCATCGTGGATTCAAGATGGTCAGGCGCGACCAGCCGCAGCGTCTCCACGAAGGTAGCCTCTTCCGAAACGGGTGGCGCCGCGTAATTATATTTTGGGTCATAGCGCACGCCGACTGTTTCGATGGTCAGAGTATCGCCACGCCAGCAACCAACCGAATCGCCCCAAGGCGTAGCCCAGCGATCCTCTTTGGCCGGTTGCGGGCGCCCATCGGTATAGACGTGGCGGACATCGCGATACTGGCTGATGACAAGCGTTTCTTGCGGCGAGACAATGAAGCTCAACGGGGCAACGGTGTTCATCATCATCGGAAAGCCCCACCCCGCCTGCTTCTCGACGCCTGCATTCGCGATGCGGACGATCTTCTCCCATCGCGCGATACCAGCCTCGTTCCAGGGCGCGTCGTGTCCAACCATCTGGATCAGTTGGCGATTGGCCGCGCTATCCTGCGCCACACGCCCGCTGATTGGCGCTTGCATGTCCTCGGCAATCCAGATGCCGCTCCAGCCTCGCAGGCTTGCGACGTTCACCGCTTCACAGCTCTCGGCACGAGCCACCGTCGTCAGCGAGGACAGGGCAGCCAACACGGCGAAAGCATATCCCCACCGCCTCACGACTGTTTCCCCAGCGGCTTGCCATCGATCGTGGTGGCGTCCTCAATCTCGCCGCCCCTCTCGCCGTTGCGCAACGAGCGGATTTTCACCTTGATGCGGTCGCCGGGCCTGACTGTCGTCGGCCGCCAGCCCTGACCATAGAGGTGCATGGGCGCCGCCATCTCGATACTCCAGTCCTCGTCTTCGCCCCTGGCGTTCTTCACCACCAACTGGATGTAGCAATGCGGATTGGTCCACTGGAACTGGCGGACAACGCCCGTCAGCTCCCTGATCTGGCCCTGGTCGAACATCGCCCCTGAGTGATGAGCACGCCCGGCGAACGGCGCTACCAGCACGAACAGGGTCCACAGGCCAATCTTCCACATATCGAGCTCCTCGATCGCCGCGAGAGTTAACCAGCGCGAGAATTTTGGCCTGAAAGCTTGTCGCTCGCCTCCATCATTTGATGGAGACGACGCGTGAATTGGGTGATCAAAGGGACGCATCGCGGCAATAGTGATGCCCGATGACGCCAGTGAGCGGGCCGGTTCGGCTTTAAATGAGATCCCCGAGCAGCAACCGAGGGCGTGGACCGCTTTCCCCGCGCGCTTCGGCCATGAAGCGCTCCTTGAGGGGCCCCAGTCGCTGGACGGCCGATAGACCCAGACGGCGGACAAGCGACGCGGGACGGCCGGGCACGTCGAACAGGCGAACGAGCCCGTCCATCATGATGGTGACGCTCAGCGAATCGAGCGCGCGCCAGCGCTGGTAGCGAGCGAGCAGTTGCGCGTCGCCCGGCTCCAGACCGCCGCGCATCCCCTCGACAATCACCTCCGCGAGGGCGGCGGCATCGCGATAGCCAAGATTGACGCCCTGCCCGGCAATCGGATGAATGGCATGCGCAGCATCGCCCACCAACGCCAGCCGCTCGTCGACGATCCGTGCGGCGCGATGATAGCCGAGCGGATAACTCTGCATGGGCGCGGCGAGGCTGATCTTGCCGAGGAAATTGCCCATGCGCTTTTCCGCTTCGGCCAGCCACGCCCGCTCAGGCAGTTTGCGCATGGCCGGTGCCTGGCGGTTTGGAACAGTCCATACGATCGCAGACCGGGTGCCGGGCAGCATCGGCAACAGCGCAAACGGGCCGCCGGGATAAAAGATCTCATAGGCGGTGTTACCGTGCGGCACCTCATGGTCGATCGCCGTGACCAGCGCCGTTTGCGGGTAGGTCCAGCTGGCCACCGGTATGCCCGCCAGTTCGCGGGTCGGGCTGCCCCGCCCTTCCGCGCCGACCAGCAGGCTCGCACCGATCTCCGCGCCGCTCGCCAGCTTTACCGTGACGCCATAGCTATCGCGCACGACCTCGACCGCCTTGTCGGGTTGGAACCGGGTGAGACCATCGGCCGATTGCGCGGTCGCGTCGATCCCCCGGCGCAATTCCCGATTCTCCACCATGAAGCCCATGGCGCCATCGTCCGGGTCGGTCTCGAAATCGAGCGCTCCGCCGGTCAGTCCCTCGCTCACCCAGATGCGGTCGATCGGGCACGCCTTGCCGGCCAGACTGGGCGCAACGCCGATCGCCTCGAACAGCTTCCAGCTCGCGCTCGAAATGGCGGAGACGCGCCCGTCGAAGCCGGCCGCCATGGTTGCGGCGGGTTCGGCCGGATCGACCACTGCGCACTGCACGCCATGGCGCCCAAGCGCGATCGCCAAAGTCAGGCCGACAAGGCCACCGCCGAGAATGATGACGTCGAAGCGCTGCATGGCTCCGTCTCTAATCGCGAAACGCGCGGAAGGCGACGAGGAATGATGGAAGGTGGCAGTTGCGGGGCGCGCTCCGGCTCAATCCTGCGCGATATCGGCAACGCGACGATAACGGAACACAGTGGCAGGGGGCACGTTGCGAACGATGGTGCCAATGCGCTCCGCCCGCAGACCGAGCAGGCTAGTCAGCCGCTCCGGCACCGGCGGACGTGGCGAATAGGTGAACTGGATCACCGCGCCGCCCGGCCGCAACAGCCGGAATGCCTCGCCGAGAATTGCCTTTTGCAGGATCTTGCTCATCGCCAGCAGCGGCAGGCCGGAGATGATGCACTGATAGCCGCCGGCCCCGCCCGCCGCCTGCGCCAGCACCGATTGGGCCGGGGCTTGCAGGATGGCGACGCCGGGAAAGCTACCACGCAGATTATGCGCGAGCGCCTCGTTGATCTCGACGACCTCTAGGTCCGCCACCGGCAGCCCTGTCGCCAGAATCTCGCGCGTGAGAGCCCCCGTACCGCCCCCAAACTCCATGACGCGACCGCCTTCCGGATCGATCTGCGCCGCCATCAGCCGGCCGAGATAATGGCTGCTGGGGACGATCGAGGCGGTTTGTCGCGGCTTGCGGATCCAGGCCTGCAAGAACTTCAAATACTCGCTGGCACTACTGCGGCGCTCGGTCAGTATGGATCCGTTGGTGGCCATCGCCCCTCGCTCAAGATTTGGAGTGACATGATCCCTAGAATGCGGCGACGCGCAAGAAAAGGGGCAGGTCAGCGGATTTTTCGTTATCGGTTTACCGTCACTGTATCCGGAGTGATGAATCAATTGCCGCTGGGGACCATTTTCTGCTCGTCAGAGCGCCCCGCAAGCATGGGCTGCAAACGCTGGCGCAACGATTCCAGCGTAACGCCGGAGGCCTCGACCGCCATGTCATCCGCACGCAGGATCCGGGCCAGATGCTCGTGGCGCTGGCAGAGTTCGTCGATCTGCTGAAGCGCCGTCAAATGAGCGCGAACGACCGCCGGATCGCCGCAGAGTTGCACGCCTATCTCCTCCAGCACGTGACCGACGCGGTCCAGCTCATCGGCTATGAGGGCGCGGAAGAGGTGATCGGCCGAAAGCGTGGGAGCATCCGCCGGCGTGCGTGGCGTCATCATCCGCTCGCTCGCCATGGTCGTCGCTCGCTTTGACGGATCAATGCGCAAGGCGTTGCACGGCCGCCACCAGTTGCGCGGCATCGAACGGCTTGGCGATCCAGCCGGTCGCCCCCACCGCCCGCGCCTGCGCCCGCTTCTCGACCGAGCACTCGGTGGTAAGGACGAGGATCGGGCGGTTGACGTGACGCCGCCCTTGCCCCCGCAACCGCTCGATGAAGCCGAAGCCATCGAGGCGCGGCATGTTGATATCCGTGATGATGAGATCGACCTCATTATCTTCCAGCCAGTCCAGCGCGGCCTGGCCATCCTCCGCCTCTGCGACGTCAAACCCGCTGTCGGCTAGCGTCACGCGCAACATCGCACGCATACTGCGGCTGTCATCCACCGCGAGGATTCTGGTCGTCGGCATCGTCCCTGCTTTCCGTCCTGACGGGGCCGAACGGCCTGTCCGGCCAAAACCATAAAGGCGAGCCCCTTTAAAAATCGTTCAGAGCCAGCGCTCGCTTCCCGACCAACCTCAAATTTCTGCCTTGATGAGCCAATCATGGAACGCGCGGACCGACCGGCGTTCCAGCGCCTTGGGGCGGCACACAAAGAAATAGCGATACGGGCTCTCGATACGCAGGTCGAACAATCGAGCGAGGCGCGGATCCTGCGCGTGCTCGAGGTGGCCACCGTGCATGACGGCGATACCCAGCCCCTGCGCGGCTGCCTCCAGCATGAGCGCACCGGAATCATAATAATCCACGGCGGCGGGCATGAGATCGGGAACCCCGGCGGCGACCTTCCACACTTCGAAGGTAGAGGGCATGTCGCGGTGAATGAGCACCGTCTGGCGGGTGAGATCCTGCGGCGAGCGGATGGCCTTCGCGCCCTCGGCCAGCGGCTTGGACGCGATGAGATAAATCTCGTCCCGGTCCAGTTCGCGCGCATAAAGCGAGGGATCAACCTCGCGCGCGAGCACGATCGCAGCGTCCAGCCCCTCGCCCAGCCGCGTGACGGCATTGGGGCTGGTATCCACATCGAGATGGATGTCAGGATGCTGGCGATGGAAATCCCCTAGCCGCGGGAACAGGCGCTGGCTGGCGAACAACGGCAGCATGCCCAGTCGCACGCGCAGCGTCCGCGCACCGCTGGTCGCCACTTCAATGGCGGCACCGAGTTGATCGAGCGCCGGCGCAATTTCGGTGAGCAGCGCGACGCCATGCTGGTTGATTTCCAACTGCTGATGCTTGCGCTCGAACAGGCTGTAGCCGAGGAACCGCTCCAGCGCCTGGATCCGCCGGCTGAGCGCGGGCGCGGACAGCGCCAACTCCTCCGCCGCGGCCTTGACGGAGCCGGTGCGCGCAACCTGCACAAAAGCTTCAAGGGCGGTAAGAGGCGGAAGACGGCGCACGATGGGTCAGCGATCCACTCATTGTTGCTGCATCGCACAAGCATGCCGCAGGTGCGAGCAAGATGCCAGTCCTGTTTATACCCTCATCCGGCGCGAAATGCGCCTGAAAACGGTATGCGCATGGGCTGCGGCCGGGGCGCTGCGAAAGGGAGTTCTGTCAATCCCTCGCAATTGCTAGACCTGCGCCATCCGCCTGCCGCCCGGCAGGCCATCTGACTGACCCGAGGGAACCATCATGCATCGTTCATTTCTCATGCTTGCCCTAGCGTCCACGAGCCTTGCCGCTTGTGCGACTCAAGGGCCCGGCTCGACACCGGCAGCCTTATCCGAATCTGCGGCTTCCGCGCCCGTTACGGCCCCGGCACCCAAACCGGCACTGGGAAGCTATGGGTTCGACGAAAGCGGTATGAACCGTGCAGTCGCGCCAGGCGACAATTTCTACCAATATGCCAACGGCACGTGGGAGAAGAACACGCCCATCCCGGCCGACAAGGCCAATTACGGTATGTTCACCGCATTGGACGACCTCTCCAAACAGCGCACCCAGGATATATTGAACGAAGCGAAAGAGGACCCCACCAGCAAGATCGGCACCGCTTATGCCGCCTATTTGGACGAAGCAGCCGTGGAAGCCCGCGGTCTCACCCCCATCAAGCCCTGGTTGGATGCGATCAAGGCGGTCAAGACGCGGGCGGACTATGTCGCCATCGTCGCTCAGGCGTCACGCAACGGCGTACCAACGCCTTTCGGCGGCTTCGTCGGCCAGGACGACAAGGAACCAGAGCAGTATATTTTTACGCTGACGCAGGGCGGCCTCGGTATGCCGGACCGCGATTATTATCTCCAGACCAACGCGAAGATGGAAGGAATGCGCAAGGCCTACCGTGCCCATCTCGCCAGGATGTTCGCACTTGCGGGAGAGAGCGATGGCGACAAGCGGGCGGATGCGCTGCTCGCCTTCGAGACGGAAATCGCCAAGGCACACTGGACACGGGTGGACAGCCGCGATGTCGACAAGGCCTATAACAAGATGACGGTGGCGGAGTTGAGCCGTACGGCACCGGGCTTCGACTTCGCCGCGGCGCTCAAGGCCTCCGGCGTGACCACGGATACGCTGATCGTCGCGCAGCCCAGCGCCATCAAGGGCGAGGCCGCGCTGATTGCCAAGGCGCCGCTCGCGGTACTCAAGGACCAGCTTCTGATCCGCAGCCTCGACCAATTCTCCGACTATCTGCCTGAAGCCATCGCCACGCAGAGTTTCGCCTTTTACGGCACGACGCTGAACGGCACGCCGGAACGCGAGGAACGCTGGAAGCGGGGCGTCACCTTCGTCAAGGGTGCGCTCGGCGAGGAACTGGGCAAGGTCTATGTCGCACGCTACTTTCCGCCCGAGACCAAGGCGGCTGCCGATCAGCTCGTCAAGAATGTCATCGCCGCGATGGGCCGCCGCATCGACGGCCTGAGCTGGATGAGCGATGCCGCCAAGGCGCGGGCCCACGCCAAGCTCGCCGCCTTCACCCCGAAGATCGGCTATCCCGACCGGTGGCGGGATTATTCGGGGCTGGAGATCAAGCGCGATGACCTGTTCGGCAACGCGCTCCGTTCCAACCAGTTCGACCATGACTATAACGTCGGAAAACTAGGCAAGCCGATCTATCGCTGGGAATGGTTCATGACACCGATGGAGGTGAATGCCTATGCCAACCCGGGCATGGTGGAGATCGTCTTCCCGGCCGCGATCCTGCAACCGCCTTTCTTCGACCCACATGCCGAGCCGGCGATCAACTATGGCGGTATCGGCGCGGTCATCGGGCATGAGTTGAGCCATCATTTTGATGACCAGGGCGCCAAATATGACGAGACCGGCCGGCTCAAGCAGTGGTGGAGCGATGAGGACGTTGCTCAGTTCAACGCGCTGACCGACAAGCTGGTCAAGCAGTATGACGCTTACGAGCCCCTGCCCGGTGAACACCTCAACGGCAAGCTGACACTGGGCGAGAACATCGCCGACCTCGCAGGCCTGATGGTCGCCTATGACGCGTACCACGCATCGCTGAATGGCCAGCCGGCGCCGACCATTGACGGGACAACGGGCGATCAGCGCTTCTATCTTGGCTGGGCACAGGTCTGGCGGCGCAACTACCGCGAGGAGAATTTGCGGCAGCGTCTGCTCACCGATCCTCATTCGCCATCCGAGCAGCGCGCCGCGATCGTGCGCAATCTCGATCCCTGGTATGGTGCCTTCGCCATTCCCGCCGACGCAAAAATGGCGCTTACGCCGGAGAAGCGCGTCCGGATCTGGTAAGGCGCGGCGCAATTTACCTCTGAGCTGCCCCGGCAGCAGGATCGACGGCGGCGCCACCCGGTTTCCGGATAGCGCCGCCGTCAACGTTCCACGCGCTCGGTTCGGCACAGGACATCCGACGGCTGTCTGGCAGAGACGGCCGTCGCCCGGGCTGCGCGCATGCAGCACAACCTATCGCAACTGCGAAACAATCCACCATATTTTCGGTCAAAATTGGGGCTGAACGCCAACCCTTTCGACCGAGATTATTCGATCGAACATGAGGTTAGATCTCGCTTGAGACCACAAGCAGAAGAAAAATAATGGCAAAATTTTGATTAGCGCGCTCTTGGCACAGATCCGTGTCGAAACGACGCCTCCACGGGACAAGCGCCGCGCCCGTGCATTGCCCTTCGCTCTTGCACACCAATAGAGGGTTAATGGCCAATTAAGGCACTGTGGGAGTTAACCACGATGAAGAAAACCCTCTACGCAACGGCGGCAGCCCTCGGAATAGTCGCCATGGCCCCAGCCGCCAGCGCAACGGACCTTACCTATGCGCTGGTCCAGAATGGAGATAGCTACACAGCAGACTATGGAAACGCCGGTCTGGCCGGCTCGTTCAACGATGTCATCACCTTCACGCCATCGATCGGTGCCGCGTTGGCGGACATCACCCTGATCCAGGCTGGCACCGGTGTGGCCGCCATCACCTTCTCGGAGCTGACACTTGATGGCATCGACCTGCTGCCTTCGTTGACCACCGGTCTGAGCAGCAGCGTCCTCGTCCTCACCAACTATGCGTTGGCCGCGGGCGAGCATGTACTGACCATTGGCGGCACCGCCGGCGGCAATGCCTCCTACAGCGGCACCGTGAACTTTGCGCTTGGTGCTGCGGTCCCCGAACCCACGACCTGGGCCATGATGGTTGTTGGCGTTGCCGCCATCGGCATGACCATGCGCCGTCGTTCGCATGTGACACGCATCGCCTTCAGCTGACAGGCCCCAGCTCAGGCGAACGTGATGACGCCCCGTCCTGGGCGCCATCTCCAGAAGGCGCCAGCCTCTCCCCGGGGGCTGGCGCCTATTCTTGCTTTGAAACAGGAGGGCGGACCCGACTGCTGTCAGACGCTCTGCGTCCGGCGCCCTTGCGCGAGGCGACGCCACAGCCATTCGACTGGCCCCTGCCCAACGCGTCGGCGCCAGAGGGCCGACCAGCCGAGCATCGCGGCCCACGCGGCCAGCACGATCAGCACCAGCATCGTCCGATCGACCTCGCCATAGAGACCCAAACCGTAGCCATAGAAGATACTGGTCATGATAAGGCTGCTCAGCAGATAGTTGGAGAGCGCTAGCCTGCCGATGGCACACACCGCGCCGAACAGACCGCCGCCCGATGTGCGCGCCGCGATCTCCATCGCTAGTGCCGCAAGCCCGACCGCCAGCGGCAGGCGCAGCGGAAGCGACCAGCCGAAGATCGCGGCCTGAGCCGCCAGCGGATCACGCGATGCCAGCACCCAGGCGGCCAGCCCAAGCATGGGAACGAGCCCGACCAGCAGCGCGCGCCGCCACGTCGCGCGATATTGGTCCGGCCGCCACTGGCCAGCAAGGAAACCACCCTTGAGCATGGCCATGCCAAGCGCGATGAAAGCGAGCATCTCCGCCAGCCCGTGAATGAGTTGGTTGAGCGCGTCGCGCGGCATATCTGCCAGACGCAGCCGCACGATATCGGCATAACCCAGATGATAGCGCGCCATGTCGGCGGCCACGGCTCCGCTCGCGCCTACGCCAAGCTGGTCGGCATAATCGCGCCACAGGCCGATCGTCGAGGCCGCAGCCCCGGGCGTCTCCGCCGCCGCGCGCAGCCAGAAGGGCGGCAGCACGACCACAAGGTTGATCAGCCATTGCACCAGCAACAACACAAGCGCGAGCTTGATGAGGCCCAATGTCTCGAGCCGCACGAACCGGGTTGCGATCAGACCGCATATGGCCAGCAGCAGCAGGATGTCGCCCGACCAGAGCAGCACATAATGGGCCAGGCCGATCGGCAGCAGCCACGCCATCCGCAAGCGATGCGCCCGCAGGCCATCGCGGCCGTTCATCTCGGCCGATTCCATCACGAGCAGGATGGAGGCGCCGAACAGGATGGCAAACAGCGCGCGCATCTTGCCGTCCACCAGCAGGAAGCCGGCCAACCACGTCATCAGGTCCGCAACGCCGGTGGTGCCGATGGTGAAGGGATTGAGCACCGCCGGATAAGGCAGGGCGAACAAGATGATATTGGGGAGTAAAATCCCCATCACAGCCAGCCCCCGCAGGAAGTCCAGCCCGTCGATCCGGAAGCTTTCGTCAGCCATGGCGTTTCCTATCGTCTTTTGGCGTGACGTCCACCCCCCTGCCATGGCAAGGCGCCGGCCATGGCATCCGCACGCAAGGCACGGATCGGCGCGGCATTCGCCGCCGCGGCCGAGGGCTATGAGGCGAGCGCTGGCGTTCAGCGCATCGTCGCGCGCCATTTGGCCGAAATGGCCGGGCGCGAGCGGCTCGAACCGCGCGCGCCAATCCTGGAAATTGGCTGTGGCACGGGCCTGCTCACCCGGGAGATCCGCCTGCGTTGGCCAGATGCGCTGCTCACCGCGACGGATCTTGCCCCCGCGATGATCGATGCGACGGCCCGGCAGGGCCTCGCCGTCCGGCTGCTTGCCATGGACGGGGAGGACCCAGCCTTCGAAGGCCCCTGGTTCGATCTCATCCTCTCCAGCCTCGCCTTCCAGTGGTTCGAGGACCTGCCGGGCGCGCTGGCCCGCTTGCACGGCCTGCTCCGTCCACGTGGCAGCCTATATTTCGCAACCATGGGGGCGGAGAGCTTCACAAGCTGGCGGGCCGCCCATGCCGAAGAAGGCATGGAGCCCGGACTGCCCACCTATCCGAGCCTCGCGCAACTCCAAGCAATGCTGGCGCCTTTCGACGACGCCTTCGCTTGCGACGAGCATTATCCGCTGGACGTGCGCGGCGGGCGGGCGCTGGTTCGCCACTTCCGCGCCATTGGCGCTCATACTCCCCGCCCGGGTTACCAGCCACTCAGTCCAGCGGCGATGCGCCGGGTCATTAGTCGCTTCGATGCAGCGGGGGGTGAGACCAGCTATCATGTGCTCTTCGGCCGGATCACCCATGGCTGACACCCCGCCCGTCCTGCGTGAAGCGTCGCCGGCCGACGCGGCGGCACTGGCCGCCCTCAAGCTGATCACCTTCCGGGAAACCTTTCTCGAGGATTTCGCCATTCCCTACCCGCCGGACGATCTCGCCCGGTTCGAGGCAGACTCCTATAACGAGGCGCGCATTGCCGCCGAGATCGCGGATCCGGCCCACGCAACATGGCTATACGCGGCGGCGGATGGATCGTTGCTCGCCTACGCCCATGCCGGCCCGTGCAAGCTACCCCATGCGGAGGCAACGCCACGGGCAGGCGAGCTATACCAGATCTACGTACGCCGCGCCGCGCAGGGCCTGGGGCTCGGCCGGCAGTTGCTCACCACCGCGCTGCATTGGCTCGGCACCGTTTATCCTGGCCCGCTGTGGGTCGGCGTCTGGTCGCGCAATGAACGCGCACAAGCCATTTACACCGCTGCGGGCTTTCGCAAGGTCGGCGACTATGATTTCATGGTCGGCGTCCATCGCGACGAAGAATATATCTTCCGCCGCGATTGAGCCTCCAACGTCTAGAGTTCGTCGCCCATCAGCTGGGGAAAGAAGCCCTCGTGCGCCGCGCGCAGATCGGCCAGCGCGATGGCGTGATCGCTCGCTGGCAGCTCGACGATCAGCCGGTTGGCAATCGTGCGGCCAAGACGCGTGACGGTGACGCCCTTGGCCTCCGCATGGCTGAACAGCTCGACCAAAGCAGCATCGCGCACGGTGACGACGTAAAGGCCCTGATCTTCAGCGAAATAGCTCTGCGCCGCCGTGCCATGCAGCGGCTGATCGAGCATGGCGCCGATGCCGCTCGCCAGCGCCATTTCCGCGACAGCCACGAGGATGCCCCCATCGGACACGTCATGACAGGCGGTGATAGCGCCGCAGTGGATGCCCTCGCGCACGAAATCACCCGTTGCCCGCTCCCGCGCAAGGTCGACGCGCGGCGGCGGTCCAGCTTCACGTCCCTCGATGCCGTGGCATTCGCGCAGCCAGAGCGACTGGCCCAGATCGCCCTGCCGCTCACCGATCAGCAGGATGATGTCACCGGTGCCCTTGAAGCCGATGGTGCACATGCGGTCGACTTCGTCCAGCAGGCCAACGCCGCCGATCGCGGGCGTGGGCAGGATAGCGCTGCCACCGCCGGTCGCCTTGGACTCGTTATAGAGGCTGACATTGCCCGAAACGATGGGGAAGTCGAGCGCGGTGCACGCTTCCGCCATGCCCTCGATGCAGCCGACGAACTGCCCCATGATCTCCGGTCGCTGCGGGTTGGCGAAGTTCATGCAGTCTGTGGTAGCCAGCGGCTTCGCGCCGACGGCGGTGATGTTGCGCCAACATTCCGCGATGGCCTGCTTGCCGCCCTCCACTGGATCGGCGAAGCAATAACGCGGCGTGCAGTCGGTGCTGATAGCGAGCGCCTTGTTGGTGCCGTGCACGCGCACCACCGCCGCATCGCCGCCGGGGCGCTGCACGGTGTCGGCACCGACCATGTGGTCGTACTGCTCCCAGATCCAGCGGCGGCTGGCGAGATCGGGCGAACCCATCATCTTCAGCAGATCGGCGCCGATGTCCTTTGTGTCCGGCACATTGGCGAGCGGCGCGCAGGGCGGCGTCGGCACGTGCGGACGATCATAAAGCGGCGCATCGTCAGCGAGGGGCGCCAGCGGAATATCACACACCGTTTCGCCCTGGTGAACGAGGACCATGCGGCCCGTGTCGGTCACCTCGCCGATCACCGCGAAGTCCAGTTCCCACTTGCGGAAGATCGCCTCGGCAAAGGCCTCCTTGCCGGGTTTGAGGACCATGAGCATGCGTTCCTGGCTCTCCGAGAGCATCATCTCATAGGCGGTCATGCCGGTTTCGCGCTGGGGCACCTTGTCCATGTCCAGCCGGATGCCGACGCCGCCCTTGCTTGCCATCTCCACGGACGAACTGGTGAGCCCGGCCGCGCCCATATCCTGAATGGCAACGATCGCATCCGAGGCCATCAGTTCGAGGCAGGCCTCGATCAGCAGTTTCTCGGTAAAGGGATCGCCCACCTGCACGGTCGGCCGCTTCTCTTCGCTATCCTCGGCGAAATCGGCCGAGGCCATGGTGGCACCATGGATGCCGTCGCGCCCCGTCTTGGAGCCGACATAGACGATCGGATTTCCAACGCCTGAGGCGGCCGAATAGAAGATCTTGTCCGTCTCGGCGACGCCCACCGTCATCGCATTGACGAGGATGTTGCCGTCATAGGATTCGTGGAAATTGACCTCGCCGCCGACGGTCGGCACGCCCACGCAATTACCATAGCCGCCAATGCCGCGCACCACGCCGCTGATGAGATGCTTCATCTTGGGGTGATCGGGTCGGCCGAATCGCAGGGCGTTCATGTTCGCCACCGGCCGCGCACCCATGGTGAACACGTCGCGCAGGATGCCGCCGACGCCGGTCGCCGCGCCCTGATATGGCTCGATATAGCTCGGGTGGTTGTGGCTCTCCATCTTGAAGATGGCGGCCTGCCCGTCACCAATGTCGATCACGCCGGCATTCTCGCCGGGGCCACAGATCACCCAAGGTGCCTTCGTCGGCAGTTTCTTGAGGTGCAGGCGCGACGATTTGTAGGAACAATGCTCCGACCACATGACCGAAAAGATGCCGAGTTCGGTCAGGTTCGGTTCACGGCCGAGCGCCTTGAGGACGCGGCCATACTCCTCCTCCGTCAAACCATGGTCTGCGATAATCTGCGGGGTGATAGGGGGGGTGTTGCTGGACATGACCGGCCTTTATCGCCGCATGTCGGCTGGCACAACCATGGAGGGCGGGGCGGGCCGTTTCAGCCCGGTCCGGCATGGCGCAACACCCGCGTTCCAAATGAAAAGGGCCGGCTTTCGAGGCCGGCCCATGGGATTTCGCGGAAAGGCCTGATGAAGGCCCCGACTTTAGGAAATGACTTAGCCCTTGCAGCTCTGGCCGTTGTAGGTCACGCCATCGCCACTGCTGGCAACGGTCGTCTTGCCATCTTCCGAAACGAAGGGCTGGCCGGCCTCCGGCGCCTTAAGCACCGTGACGGGGCCATCCTTCACGGACTTGAAGTTCGCCGTCTTGTCGTCGGTCATGAAGTCGACGAAAATCAGGCTATTGTCCTTGCAACGATAGCTGTGGCTAGACTTGAGCATGGGGGGTAGCTCAACCGGAGCGGCATTAGCGAGCTCGTGGTCCATCGGATCGTTGGTGCCGGTGTTGAAGGATTCCGGCTCGGAGTTGCAAGCGGCGAGCGCGAGCACGACCGCGCCGAGCGCGAGCGAGGTGGTGATGCGGTTGGAATATTTCATAGCGCGCCCCCTATCCTGCCTGACTTTGGCGCCGTCAACGCCTTTATTGGCCGAGCGCTGGCATTTTTGCTCTCTCCAGAGCCAACTGCGCTTGACCGCGTGCGGGCGGCGGGTCAATGCATCGGCATGGCCGAACCTGCCGACACCGAAACGCTCAGCTTCGAGGAGGCGCTCCGCCGCCTGGAAGCGATCGTCCAACAGCTCGAACGCGGCGATGTCCCGCTCGAACAGTCCATCACCCTCTATGAAGAGGGCGACAAGCTGCGCGCGCAGTGCCAGGCCCGTCTCGCCGCGGCCGAGGCACGTATCCAGCAGATCGTCGGCAACGCTGACGGGAGCGCGAGCAAGACCGCCCCTTTCCCGGCTGATTGACCGCGATGCGGATCGACGCACCGACCCGGCTGGACGAGGCGATGGCAACCATCGCCGACGCCATCGACCGCCAGTTCGACCAATTGCTGACCAGCCCGGACGATCTGCGCACGCGCCTCTACGCCGCCATGCGCCACGCCGCGATTGGTGGCGGCAAGCGGATGCGGCCGCTGATCGTCAAGGCAAGCTGCGACCTGTTCAACGTCGGCTTCGAGAGCGCGTTGCGCACCGGCCTCGCCGTCGAGTGCATCCACGTCTATTCGTTGATCCACGACGACCTGCCGGCGATGGACGATGACGATCTGCGTCGCGGCAAGCCGACCGTCCACCGCGCCTATGACGAAGCGACAGCCATTCTCGCGGGCGATTGCCTGCACGACCTCGCTTTCTCCGTGCTGGTGGACGAGCGCACCCACCCGGATCCCTTCGCCCGCTGCGACCTGATCCGGGCGCTGGCGCAGGCGAGCGGTCCGATGGGCATGGCCGGCGGCCAGATGATGGACCTGACGGCGGAGACAACCCCGTTCGACCTGCCAACCGTCACCCGCATGCAGCAGCTCAAGACCGGCGCGCTCATCGCCTTCTCCGCCGAGTCGGGTGCGATTCTCGCGCGGGTGCCGGAGGAGAAGCGCGTGGGGCTGCGCGGCTATGCCCGCGACCTTGGCCTCGCCTTCCAGATTGCCGACGACCTGCTTGACGTGGAGGGCGACGCCGAAGTCACCGGCAAGGCCGTGGGCAAGGACGAAGCCGCCGGCAAGGCCACCTTCGTTTCGCTGATTGGCCGCGACCAGGCGCGCGAGCAGGCGGAGTTGCTGGTTGAGCAGGCCAAGGCGCACCTGCGCGGCTTCGGCAACGAGGCCGATTTGCTCCGCGACATCGCGGATTTCGCGATCCGCCGTACTCACTGAGGAAACCCCGCTTATGCGCATCGGCCTCTACCCCGGATCCTTTGACCCCATCACGCTCGGCCACATGGACATCATCCGGCGCGGCGCGAAGCTGGTCGACAAGCTGGTGATTGGCGTCACCACCAATCCCAGCAAGGCGCCGCTGTTCCCGCTCGACAGGCGACTGGCGATGATCCGCCGGGAGTGCGCCGCGCTCGGCAATGGCAGCATCGAGGTGGTCGCCTTCGATTCGCTCCTCATGCACTTCGCGCGCGAATGCGGCGCCAGCCTCATCCTTCGCGGGCTGCGGGGCGCTTCCGATTTCGAATATGAGTATCAGATGACCGGCATGAACCAGTATCTCGACAACAGCGTCGAGACGGTGTTTTTGATGGCGGACGTGGCCTTGCAGCCCATCGCGTCGCGGCTGGTCAAGGAAATCGCGGCGCTCGGCGGCGACATTTCCCGCTTCGTGACCCCGGCTGTACGCGACGACGTGCTGGCGCAAATCGCCGCAAGCAAGGCACAGGGCAGTTGACGGGTCATTGCGCGTTCAGCCAAGAGCGGGCAGAAACAGTCGGATGACAAGGACGGCCATGCCCTACACGCTTCGTTTCTTCGCCGGTGGCCTCGCCGCAGCGCTGCTGATCGCGGGCACGGTGCCGTCGTTCGCACAACCCAAAACCGCCGAGGACGTCGCCAAGGAGGCGGACGTCGCCGCGCGCGCCAAGAAGGATGCCGACGCGCTGCGTGACGAGGCCGCCAAGAGCGGCATCAAGCCCCTCCAAGCGAGCGTCCCGGTGACTCCCGACAATGTTTGGGTGCTCAACCTCTCGGACGGTGGCCATGTACGCATCCAGCTTCGCCCCGACGTGGCGCCCGAGCATGTCGCGCGGATCAAGGCTCTCACCCGGCAGGGCTTCTATAACGGCCTGCTGTTCCACCGCGTGATCGACGGCTTCATGGCGCAGGGCGGCGACCCCAAGGGCGACGGCACCGGCGGCTCGGAGTTGCCGGACCTCACCCAGGAGTTCAACTGGCTGCCGCACATGCGCGGCACCGTCTCCATGGCCCGCGCCGAGAGCGAGAACAGCGCCAACAGCCAGTTCTTCATCATGCTGATGCCGCGCCTCCAACTCGATCACAAATATACGGTATTTGGCCGCGTGATCGACGGGATGGCCGGCGTCGACGCGATCGCCAAGGGCGAGCCCCCGGAGAGCCCGACCACGATCGTCCGCGCTTATATCGAGGGTGACGGGCAAGCGGCGGCCGCGCCTGCCGCGAGTGCACCGACCAGCTGAAGGCCGGGGACCGGCAGGGCGATCGGCTCCCGCGCGGGGCTCTCCATTGTCGTCAGCCTCCCAGCCACTCGGCGATCCCCGTTTTTTGCGATTCGGGAATGAGGACACCCGAACGTCACGAAGGCGGCGCGGAGGAACCCATTTTTTCGCGACGGTACGCCAACGCGATTGTCGAACGAATGAGAAAGAGCCGGCCGCGGTCGCATCCGCGCGCGGACGAGCATGTCATAAGCGGCCCAATGTCGGACGGAGCGAAGCACCCTTGCTCGCACGGTAGCGAGAGTGGCGGGCCGTTCGATACGCCGCGAAAACGGTGGGAGCCTTGGCGACGTTTACGTGCTCCTGCGAAAGCAGGGCGATGCGTTAGCGCTCCTCCACTCCGTTCTGGGGTGATTGATCCAAGTGGAATACGCCGAAGAGCAGCTGCGCCCTGGGCTCCTGCTGTTACAGGGGCACGAAGGAGTGTCGCGCGGCGATAGCTCTCCCCGCGCGACGATTGACGTCCCTCCGCAGGGGCGCCGGCCCTCACGCTCAACGCCTTCTTCGCCCTCGCCCCCTGTTCATTGTCGCCCGGTCCCGATATGGGCAGTGCTCCCATGCGCGTTGACCTCTTCGATTTCGACCTGCCGCCCGAGCGGATTGCGCTGCGGCCGGCGTCCCCCCGCGATGCGGCACGGCTGCTGGTGCTTGATGGCGACGGGATGCACGATCGCCTCATCAGCGACCTCCCCGCGCAGTTGCGTGCAGGCGATTGCCTCGTCTTCAACGATACGCGCGTGATCCCCGCGCAGCTTGAAGGGCAACGCGGCGAGGCGAGGATCGGCGTGACGCTGCACAAGCGGCTGGGGCCGCGCGACTGGCAGGTGTTCGTGCGCAATGCCAGGCGCGTGCGGCCCGGCGACATCATCACCTTCGCCGCGGAGGTGGCAGCGCAGGCCGGTGAGCGCGACTCGGACGGCGGCATGGCGCTGCGCTTTCTCGGCGAAGAGCCGGTGGAACTGCTGTTGGAGCGCGCGGGGCAGATGCCGCTCCCCCCTTACATCGCCAGCAAGCGCGCCACCGATGCGCGCGACCGCGATGACTATCAAACCATGTTCGCGCGGGAACCGGGCGCCGTTGCCGCGCCGACTGCCGCGCTGCACTTCACGCCCCGGCTGCTGACGGCGCTCGACGCAGCAGACATCCGGCATGAGACGCTCACCCTGCATGTCGGCGCCGGCACCTTCCTGCCGGTGAAGGCGGACGACACGACCGACCACCGCATGCACGCCGAATGGGGGCGGATCGATGCCGCGACAGCCGACCGGCTCAACGCGGTGCGCGCGGCCGGCGGGCGCGTGATCGCGGTCGGCACGACCAGCCTGCGCCTGCTGGAAAGCGCGGCGGGCGAGGATGGTATCATCCGGCCCTTCGAGAATGAGACGCGCATCTTCATCACCCCCGGCTATCGCTTCCGCGCCATCGACGGATTGATGACCAACTTCCACCTGCCGCGCTCCACATTGTTCATGCTGGTCAGCGCGCTGATGGGCACCGAGCGCATGCAGGCCGCCTATGCCCATGCGATCGCCGCAGGTTACCGCTTCTATAGCTATGGCGACGGATCGCTGTTGCTGCCGCAGCGACAAGCATGGCAAGACCGCCGACCCTGACGGCCGGCGGTCTCAGGCCAGGAGCCCTGTGGCTCCCCGGACAGTCAGGCAAATTCGGCACGAACGCGCGCCCGCGATTGCCTGCGGAGGCCGAACCCGATCAGGCCGAAGCCTGTCATCATCAGCGCCCAGGTCGACGGTTCAGGCACCGCGGCGCTCGGCACGTAGCCCGTCACAGCCGCCTGCGAGTGACCGAGAATGATGTCACCGCTGAGCAGATTCCCCTCGAACAGGTAATCATCGAGACTGATGTGCACGGCATTGGTTGCCATGAAGATGCTGCCCTCCGTCTCGTTCCTCAGTTGTTCGTTGAACCTAATGGTGAGGCCCAGGATCGACAGGCTGGTGTTGGGTAGAGCATGAGCAAAGGCGGCCGCGTCCAGCCCGAGCGAACCGAGGATCGAGCCGCTGAACATCAGATTGGCGATGGACGATGAACCCGTGGCGAACAGACCGGCCCCGTTGATGCCCGCTTCCGTTGTCGACGTGATCGCATCCGCCGAAATCCCGAGGGCCGCCAGCGGAATCCCGCCAAGAACACTGGTATAAATACCAGCCCGAACATTGGCGAGATCGGCCGACGCCGTGGCCGAGTTGGGATAGTCCGACACGGCAGAGGTATTCACAATGCCGGCATGCACACCCGCACTGGTCGCCAGCAACAAGTCACCGGCGATGTGCGCCGACAGGTCGATTTTCGTCAAACTGGCGGCGTCGGCATAGTCGGGGGCCGCCGTTCCCGCCACGGGCGCAAAGACGGCGTTGGCCTTGACGGTATCGGCAACACTCACCTGCGCCGATGCCGCATTTGCCGAACTGGATAAAACAGGTGCAGAAATCGCGATGGATGACGATGCTGCCATGACGACCCCCATGGCTAGGATGGATACGGACTTCAACATGGTTGTTCTCCCACTGCAAGGATCACATCTTTGACGATGCGAGGATCAATTATGATTGTTTTCCAATGTCATAATTGCCTTGTAAATTGATCATCGGGGGAGCGATTCGAGCAATGTTGTTAACCATACCATTACCAGGCATCGAGTCATTCGTTTCAAATCAGGACGTTTTTACAATCCAAATAGGTTATATTATTTTGCGCATATTGCGCATGTTCACGCATTCAGAACGGGCGTCGGTGCGCGGCTGGCGCACGATCGCTCACGGGGCGGTTCCAAGGGAGCCGATGGGTATGCAAATTTCGTATTTCAGGCGGGGCCGGCCGTTTCGACGATCGACAGGATGTCTGCGTGCTCTCTCGCAAAATTGCTGCGCCAAACATTGACGAATGGGCCGCGCCGGAGCGCGCGAAAAGGTCCGAACCGGTTTCAGATCGCCCGTTCAGCGCCGGCGGAACTGGCGTCCTACAGGAGGCCGAGCCGACCCAATTCGGTCGCCATGGCGCCGGGGAGGTCCACCGCCCCCGCCTCGTCACCGAGATCGCGCGGCGCATCCTGATCCGTGAGGTAACGCCACCCCTGGTGCGCCCGTTTCGGGTGCGGGACCACCGCAATGAGGGTCGGTGCGAGGCGGATCCAGTGGCGGCCATCCGGTCGTTCGGCAAAGCCCAGCAGCGGACTGCGGCCGATCAGCCGGTGCGCGTGGATCCAGTAAAGCGAACCCCCGATCATCTCCTCATGGCGTTTGGGAAGATAGCGCGTCGTCAGCCGGGCCTCACCCGCCTCCGCATGGCTCTCCAGCCAGGCCCGCAAGTCCTCCGCACCCTGCGAATCGAAGGCGATCTTGGTCATGTGGAGCGGCATGATCGCAGTCCTAGCGTTGCTTGCCGCGGCAGGGAACCAGACGACTCGGCGTGGCGCGTACCCCCTGCCGAGTCCGCTGCTTGATCGCTCGGGACGCGATGGCCCGAACACGCCGCGAAGGGTGGGCGACGGGCAAGGCGCGGAGATTGACATGCGGCCGCGTCGGGGCGAGCAGGCAGCCTCGCCCACCACGCCCTTCGCCTCACCCCTTTCGCGCGCTGTGTCTTTGCAACGCGCCCCGCCAACCACGCGTGACTAGCCTGCGACAACGGGACGCAGCGTGTTCGCGCAACGGTGGGCATCCGGCCCCAGCCGACGGCCCAGGGCGCCCTGGGCTGCTGCTTTCACGGGAGCAGGCCGCTTGGTTTGAACAGGATAGCCCAAGCGCCAGCGCCCCCCTCGACCCGGAGGTGAAGCGTCGCCCCTCCCCTGCGCTTTCTTACCTATGCGCAGCGACAGGCGCCCCATCCTTAGCCCGACAGGCCGACCACGGTCGCTAGGCCGAGGAAGGCGAGAAAACCCATGGAATCGGTTATCATCGTGACGAAAATGGACGAGGCGACGGCCGGGTCGATGTTGAACCGGTCGAACACCAGCGGCACGGCCACGCCGGCAATCCCGGCGGTGACGATGTTAGCCATCATCGCCGCCGCGATGACACCGCCCAGCTGAGCGTTGCCGAAGAAAAGCGCGACGCCGGTGCCGATCACTGCCGCGATGGTCACGCCGTTCAACAACGCGACGCGCAGCTCGCGCAGGATCGCGCGCCAGGTGTTGGACGCGGTGATCTGGTTGGTCGCGAGCGCGCGCACCGTCACCGCCATGGTCTGGGTGCCGGCATTACCGCCGACGCCCGCGACGATCGGCATCAGCGTCGCGAGCGCAACCATGCGCTCGATCGCGCCCTCGAAGGTGGCGATGACGGTGGAGGCGACCAGCGCGGTGAGCAGGTTGGAGAGCAGCCAGCGCACCCGCGCCTTGTAGCTCTCCACCACCGGCTCGTTGATGTCGCCATCGCCGGCGCCGGACAGCCGCAGAATATCCTCGCCGGCCTCCTCCTGGATGATGTGGACCACGTCGTCCACGGTAATCATGCCGACCAGCCGGTTGGCTGAATCGACCACGGCGGCGGAAATCAGCGCGTATTTCTGGAAACGCAGCGCCACTTCCTCCTGGTCCATGTCGACCGGGATCAGCGTCTGCTCGCGCTGCATCACGTCGGTCATGGCCACGGTGCGGGGGCAGCGCATCACCCAGCTGAGCCGACAGGTGCCGACCGGCCGGTGCGCGGCATCGACGACGAAAATCTCCCAGAAATCCGAGGTGAGATCAACCGTCTCGCGCAGATAGTCGATGGTCTGGCCCACCGTCCAATGCTCCGGCACCGCGACGAGGTCGCGCTGCATCAGGCGGCCGGCGGTCTCCTCGCCATAGGACAGCGCGCTCTCGATGGCGGCGCGGTCCTCCGGCTCCATCGCTTCCAGGACGGCCTGCTGGTCCTCCTTGTCGAGATCCTCGATGATCGCGACAGCATCGTCCGTATCCAGCTCGGCGGCGAACTCGGCGAGCTGCTCAGGCGCCAGCGCCTCCACCATCGTCTCGCGGACGTGCTCGTTGAGTTCGGAGAGCACCTCAGCGCCGACCAGGTCGCCGAGCGCGGCGGCGACGTCGACCCGGCGCTCCTCGGGCGTCAATTCCAGCAGATCGGCAATATCGGCGGGATGCAGCGGCTCGACCAGCGCGCGTGCGGTCTCGTCATCCTCCGCCTCGACCGCGGCGAGCACGGCGGAGACGAACTCCGGCTTCAGGCGATCATCCTCGTCGAGATTGGTCTCGACCGCCTGCTCCGCCTCGGGCAGCGGCCCATCGTCCTGACGGTCCGGGCGATTGGGCGCGGCGGTATCGGTCTCGCTCATGCAGCGCCTGCCTTTCCCCGCGCCGCCCCTATGGCCACGCCACTTGCGCTCCCCTTTTGCGCATGCGCTTGCCGATTGCAACCGATGCCGGGCTTTCAATGCCGCTCGCAGCCATTATAGGAGCGCGGGACCGCCGCCGCGCCCGTTCCACTTCTGGGCGGCGAGACCAAGGAGACCCGATCATGGCCGACCAGACCCTTACCCTGTCGCTCGATTCCGGCGGCGATGTCGTCATCCAGCTCCGCCCGGACCTGGCGCCCAACCATGTCGCGCAGATCACCACGCTGGCCAAGCAGGGCTTCTACGATGGCGTGGTGTTCCACCGCGTGATCCCCGGCTTCATGGCGCAGGGCGGCGACCCGACCGGCACCGGCATGGGCGGCTCCGACCTGCCCGACATCAAGGCCGAGTTCAACGCCGAGCCGCACGTGCGCGGCGTCTGCTCGATGGCGCGCAGCAGCAACCCGAACAGCGCGAACAGCCAGTTTTTCATCTGCTTCGACGACGCGACCTTCCTCGACCGCCAATATACGGTGTGGGGCGTCGTGACCTCCGGCATGGAGCATGTCGACGCGCTGCCCAAGGGCGAGCCGCCCGCAAAGCCGGGCAAGATTGTCAAAGCCACGGTGAACTGAACAAATAACACGCTTGATTGCAGGAACTGCAAGTCATATTGCAGGATCCAGCAATAAAATGAACGATAAATGAATAGTCCCGCTGTGTATCCCAAAGGTCACAGCGGGACTTTGCCGTTTTTGCGCCATAATTCATTCGGGAACGGTTCAGCCGCTGAGGTCATTTTAGGGGAGCGATCGACGCGGTCGGTCGTGAATGCAGGGCAACGGCCCGCATCCATTAAAGAGAAGGTTCAGCATTATGAAAGCTCTCCCCCTCACCACTTTGGCACTCGCGCTCTCAGCCGCGACCGCCATGCCCGCCATGGCGCAAGACAACGCCAAGACCATCGAGCCCTATGTCGGCGTGCTGGGCGGCCTGCACGATTTCGACAACGACGTGTATAAGGGCGCACCGCCGAGCGGCTACAGCGGCTGGCTCGTCGAGGGCGTCGCCGGCGTGAACTACAATGCCGGCCCCGTCGTGCTGGGTGTGGAAGGCAATGTCGCCAAGGGCGTCGACAAGGACATCGACTGGGAATACGGCGCCGCCGGCCGCCTGGGTCTGCGGGCAGGCAAGGACAGCATGTTCTTCGCCAAGGTCGGTTACCAGTGGACCAAGTTCGATGGTTCGGCTTTCCCGCCGGTGAACACCAACCGCCACTATAACGGCACCATCTACGGCATCGGCACCGAGCTTTCGCTCGCCGACATGGGTGGCTCGGCCGACCGCAGCAACATCCGCCTGCGCGCGCAGGTCGATACACGCGGCGACTTCCACTCCTTCCGTCCGATGATGGGCGTGGTGGCCAAGTTCTGATCACCGCCAAGTGGTTGTAACAGATGCACGGCCGGGGCCTTCGGGCTCCGGCCGTTTGCATTGGGGGAAGGCGTTGTGAGGTGCCGTGCGAGACAGAACGCGCAATCGGCCTACGGCCCGAGCAAGTATTCCGCGTCCCTAGCCGCTATTGCGCAGCGCCGTCGCGATGGCGTTGATGGACAGTTCGATGCCTTCGCGGATGCGCGGATCGCTTTCGCCGGCGCGGTGACGCTTGAGCAGTTCCACCTGCAACAGGTTGAGTGGCTCGATATAGGGTAGCCGTAGCCGGATCGAGGCATCGAGCGCGGGATTGTCGGCAAGCAGATGGGCCTGCCCGGTGGCAGCGAGCAACCGGTCATGCGCCAGATGCCATCCATCGCCGATCCGTCCGAAGATCGCCCGTGCCGCCGCCTGGTCCTCGACCAGCGGCAGATAGTGGGCGGCGATGGCAAGGTTCGACTTGGCCAGCACCATTTCCATATTGGCGAGGCCGGCGGTGAAGAACGGCCACGCCTGCGCCATATCGCGCAGCAGCGCATCATCGCCGAACTCGGCGAGGGCCTGCCCCACGCCATACCAGCCGGGCAGCATCACCCGCGCCTGCGACCAACTGAACACCCAGGGGATGGCGCGCAGATCCTCGATGCGGTTGCCCTTGGTGCGGCTGGCCGGACGCGAGCCGATCTTGAGGCCGCTGATCTCCTGGATCGGCGTCAATTGGCGGAAGAAATCGCGGAAGCCCGGCGTCTCATAGACCAATTCCCGATAGGCGCGGAACGCGAGGGCGGAAATCTTCTCCATCGCGGCACGGAAGCGCTCGGCATCCGCCGGGGAGAGGCGCGCCGGCTCCAGGCTGGCGAGCAAGGCGGCACTGGTCACTGCCTCCAGATTGTCCCGGGCGCTCTGCTGCGTGCCATATTTGGCGGCGATGACCTCTCCCTGCTCGGTGATGCGGATGCGGCCCTGCACGGTGCCGGGCGGCTGCGCCTGGATCGCCGCGAAGGACGAGCCGCCGCCGCGCCCGACCGCCCCGCCCCGGCCATGGAAAAGCTGCATGGCGATGCCGGCCTGCGCGAACACCGCCGCCAGCGCCGCGCTTGCCTCGTGCAGGCCCCAGATCGAGGTGAGATAGCCACCGTCCTTGTTGGAGTCGGAATAGCCGATCATCACTTCCTGATAGCCGCGCGCGCGGACCAGCGCGCCGATTTCCGGCAACGCGAAATAGGCAGCCATGATGCTGGGCGCCCGCTCCAGATCGGCGATGGTCTCGAACAAGGGCACGACCATGATCGGCGCCTGCGGGGGGGCATCGCCCTCCGCCGCGCGCCACAGGCCCGCCTCCTTGAGCAGGATATGCACCTCCAGCATGTCCGAGATGCTCTCGGCCTTGGAGATCAGATAATGGGTGATGGCGGCCGGGCCGTAGCGGGCATGGGCCTCTGCCGCGGCCTGCGCAATGGCCAGTTCGCTCGCCGTCTCTTCGCTATAGGCGACAGTTCGCGCGGCGAGCGGGCGATTGCCGGCCAATTCGTGCCGAAGCAGCGCCACGCGGGCATCCTCGTCCAGCGCGAGATAGTCCGGCTCGACCCCCGCCACCCTGAGCAGCTCGGCGACGACGCGCTCGTGGACGGCGCTGTTCTGGCGCAGGTCGAGCGTGGCGAGGTGGAAGCCGAACAGCTCGACGGCGCGGATCAGCCGGGCCAGTCCGCCGCCCCGCGCCAGCAGGCCGTCGCCTTCCATGGCGAGGCCGCTCGACAACGCGGCAAGATCGGCACCCAGTTCTTCTGCGTTCGCATAGGGCGCGCCATGAAGCTGCGAGGGGCGCGGCGGCGGGTGGCCGACCAGATGTTCATAGGTCGCCGCCAGCCGGGCATAGATGCCAGTGATCGCGCGGCGATAGGGCTCGTCGCGCCGGCTCGGCGCCTCGTCGCCGCTCGCCGCCGCCAGATCGCGCACGGCGGCAGGCACGGCGGCCAGTTCGCTGGAGATGGAAAGCTGCGCACCCAGTTCGTGCAGCGCGTCGAGATAGAAATGCAGCGCCGATTCATTGGCGCGGCCGAGCGCGAGGCGGAGCTGGTCTGCCTGCACGAAGGGATTGCCATCCCGGTCGCCGCCGATCCAGCTACCCAGCCGCAGGAAACCGGGCACGCGCCGGCCCAGCACCCGGTCCCAGCGGGCATAGAGGCCGGGCAGCACCGGCATGAAGATATTGCGCAGATAGGCGAGTGCGTTGTCGATCTCGTCCGCCACGTAAAGCCGTTCACGACGCAGTGGGCGGGTTTCCCAGAGCAACGCGATTTGGCGGGTGATCGCGCTGTCGATCAGCTCACCGTCGGCCGTCTCGACGGCACCGGTGTCGCGCAGCGCCATCAGGTCGGCGATCACGTTGCGATGGTCGATGATGCTCTTGCGGCGCACTTCCGTGGGATGCGCAGTGAGCACCGGAACGACCAGCGCCTGCTCCAGCAGCGCCACGATCGCGTCCGGCCCAACGCCGTTTTCACCCAGCCGCGCGACGGCGCTGGCAACATCCGCACCCGGCTCGGTGGCGATGTTCTGCCGATCCTCCGCGAGGTTGGCGAGCATGGAAAACAGCATGAAGCCGCGCGTGAAGGCCAGCGTATCGTCGAGCGAGAGCGCGGAAAGGCCCGTATCAACACCCTCCGCGGGGGCGACGCCGCGCGCCCGGTCGACCGAGGCGGCGCGAATATACTCGGTCTGGCGGAACAACCGCTCGCCGCCATAGATGCGGATCACATCGCCGAGCAGCCGGCCGAGATAGCGAATGTCGGGGTTCTGGGTAATCGGAGGACGCGTGCAGGTCATGCTCGACATGCTGCATTGCAGCGATCGAGAGGTCAAGCATCAGCATTAGCATGATGCGAGAAGGTAGCGGTAGCGGCAACGATTACCGGCGCGGCACCAACGCAGTTCATGTTCCGGCCAAGCTCCGCGCGGATGGCAGGGGGCACATCCGGTGAACGGGTTCCCCCGCATCGGGCACCCGTCTCGCCATGCCTACCCAAATCAACGGTTCGTGGTGGTCACAAGCGAGATGCATTACTCAGATGGCGGGGGCGCATGAGACAAGGCCTTGCCCGCACCCCGCCCGCTCAGGCGTGCTCCAGCGTGCACTGGAGGGGATGCTGATTCTGGCGGGCGTAATCCATCACCTGGTTGACCTTGGTTTCGGCCACCTCGTAGCTGAACACGCCGCACACCCCCACGCCGCGCTGGTGGACATGGAGCATCACGCGCGTCGCCTGCTCCAGATCCATCCGGAAGAAGCGCTGGAGCACATCGACGACGAACTCCATCGGGGTATAGTCATCATTGAGCATCAGCACCTTGTACGGCGTTGGCTTCTTGGTGCGCGCGCGTGTGCGCGTGGCGATGCCGAGACCCGGTCCGCCCGGACCTTCCTCATCCTGGCGCCCGGCCATCGATGGCCGGCGCATCGCAACGACTATGCTCTGCATCCCTCAAAAATAGGGTAGGCTCCCCCCCGCTGGCAAGGCCCGTGGGGTGGAAGACGACAAAAAAGGCGGCCCGAAAACCGGACCGCCTCCCTGTTAACCGTGAAAAGCCCGAGGATCAGGCGGCGATCGACTTCAGCTTCTCGGTCACGACCGAGACGCGGTTGCTAATCGGCTGATTGATGTCGCTCACCAGCTTGAGAAAGGTCTCGCTGTTCTTCGAGCTTTCCGACACGAACGAATCGAGCGCGCTGCTCAGAAGTTCGCTCTGGAGCTGGAAGAATTCGGCCGGCGACTTCACCGACGCGAAGCTCTTGAGCGTGGCGCTGTTCTTCTCGAACGCCTTGCGGCCGAACTCGGCAGCGTTCTGGCCAAGCGCCTCGAAACCCTTGGCGGCGATCTTCGACGATTCGACCACGGCTTCGAGATTGCCCTTGGTCAGTTCGCCAAACTCCTCGAAGGCCTTGGAGGACTTGTCCAGCGCGGAGCGCGCCTTGTCGTTGAGATCGGCGAACGCGCCCTGGAAACGGCTCTTGGCTTCCTCGGCGTAGGTCTTGGCGGTTTCAAGCGTATCGGTCATGATGGGCTTGCCTTTCGTGGTGCTGGCGCTCGCGGTGGGGCTGGGAATGGCCGCGGCACGGGTCGGGGTTTCGGGAACGGTCCTGGCAACGGATGCAACAACCGCCTCGACAGCAGGGGCAGCAGCAGGCTGCGGCGCAGCCTTCGCGACCGGAGCCTGGGGCGCCGCAGTCTTTGCCCGCTTGCGCGATGACGGTCTGGTTGGCGTGGTCAAAACGACCTCCCGAGTCTTTGCTGCGATGCAACATAGGCCATAGGGCATGCTCGCGCAAGGAAAAATGATGCACTGCAACAAAAGTGTCGCATCGACAAAAGGTGTGGGAGGCGGAAACGGGGAGTAAGCCGGATGTATCCAGGCCGTTTTTCATGTCCGGGAGCCACCGTGCTCTGCGCAGGAAAAAACCCGAGGCGATAGGGAAATGCGTCCGAGTTCGAGGATTCCGCCTGCGCAGGAGCACGGCGATGATGAAGCGGCAGTGGGCCTGCGCCCCGCCGTCCTCCAAGAATAGCGCATTCCCGCAATTCAGCCGTTGGACATCATCACAGCGAGCAACTCATGCCCCCAGCCCACTCCCTTACCGCATACGCACGTAGCGCCCCGGGGCCTCTTCGATGGCGGAGCGCTTGCCCCCGCCCGGCCTGCGCGCGCCGGTTGCCTTCACCTGCTCGCCGGGGAAGGCGGCCAGCCAGGCGACCCAGTCCGGCCACCAACTCCCCTTGGTCTCGCGCGCCGAGGCACGGAAAGCACCAAAGTCGGGCGCATCCGTCTGACTGGTCCAATATTGATATTTGCCGGCGGCGGGCGGGTTCACCACCCCGGCGATATGGCCGGAGCCCGCAAGCAGGAAGCGGCGCGGGCCGGAAAACTGGTCCATCAGCTTCCATACGCTGTGCGGCGGCGCGATATGGTCTTCTACACCCGCCTGGATATAGGCCGGTGTCTTGACCTGGCGCAGGTCGATGGGCGTGCCGTCGACGGTAAGGCCGCCGGGCTGAGCCAGCCGGTTATCGCGGTAGAAATCCGCCAGATAGGCACGGTGCCATTTGGCCGGCAGGTTGGTGGTGTCGCCGTTCCAGTAGAGCAAGTCGAACTGGGTGTAGGCATTCCCCAGCAGATAATTGTCGACCACATAGTTCCAGATCAGTTCCTGCCCGCGCAGCAGGTTGAAGGTGGCGGCGAGGTAGCGCCCGTCGAGATAGCCGTCGGTCACGAGGCTCTCGATCAGCGCGATCTGCTCGTCGTCGACGAACAGCTTGAGGTCGCCCGCCTCGGAGAAATCGACCTGGGTAGTGAGGAAGGTCACGCTCGCCACCGTGTCCGCCTGCCCCCGCGCGGTGAGCAGCGCCAGCGTCGCGGCCAACACGCTGCCCGCCACGCAATAGCCGAGCGCGTGGACCGCCGGCACCTCCAGCAGATCGCGCACCACGTCGATCGCGTCGATCTGGGCGTGTACATAATCGTCGAGGCCGACATCGGCCATGCTCGCATCGGCCGACTTCCAACTCACCATGAACACGGTCAGCCCTTGCTCGACCGCCCATTTGACGAAGCTTTTGCACGGATTGAGATCGAGAATGTAAAAACGATTGATCCACGGCGGGAAGATGATCAGCGGCGTCTCGCGGACCGTCCCGGTCGCGGGCGCATATTGGATGAGTTGGTAGAGCGGCGTCTCATAGATCACCTTACCGGGCGTCGTGGCGATATTGCGGCCGACCTCGAAGGCGGACCCGTCGGTGTGGGTCAGCTGGCCGCGATCGAGATCGGCGAGCAGATGCTCCAACCCGGTCAGCAGATTCTCGCCGCGCGTCTCGATGGTCTTCTCGATCACCAGCGGGTTGGTGAAGGGGAAGTTGGTCGGTGAGGCTGCCTCGACGAAGCGCTGCATGGCGAAGCGCAGCTTCTGCTTTTCGTGCGCGTCGAGTCCGTCGACGCTGTCGGCCAGTTGCAGCAGATACTCGGAGACGAGCAGGTACATCTGCCGGATCACGTCGAACACCGGGCTTTCGCGCCAGCGCGGATCGGCGAAGCGCCGGTCGAGATCGGCGCGCGGCGCCCCTCCTGCCGCCGTCTCCACGCGACGCGCCAGCACCTGCTCCCACACCGCGAAGCCCCGCTCTACCATGGCGGCCTGGATCTGCGCGATCCGCTCCAGATTGGCCTGCCCGCGCACCGCGCCGAGGTCACCCATGCGCGCGGCCAGATCGGCCCCGCGCTCCAGCATCATCTGCTGGGCGAGGCCGATCACGCGCGTCCAGTGCTGGATCTCGTCGAGACCGGGCACGGGGGGCGATTGCTGGTCCATGGGGCCTCCTGCCCGCTCGCTGGTTTTGGTGGCACCGCGCCACCATGCCGGTTATATGCGGGAATGGCCCCGCCGTTCCAAATGGAATGATCGCCCGGCCAGCCCAAAATAAGGAGACCGACTTCAGAATGTCCGACGAGTTCTACCGCATCAAGCGACTGCCGCCCTATGTCATCGCCGAAGTCAACGGCATGCGGGCAGCAGCGCGCGCGGCAGGCGAGGACATTATCGATCTCGGCATGGGCAATCCCGACCTGCCCCCTCCCCAGCATGTCATCGACAAGCTCTGCGAAGTGGCGATGAAGCCCAGCTCGCACGGCTATTCCCAGTCCAAGGGCATTCCCGGCCTGCGCAAGGCTCAGGCCAATTATTATGGCCGCCGCTTCGGCGTGGATGTCGACCCGGAGACGGAAGTGGTCGTCACCATGGGCAGCAAGGAAGGCCTTGCCAGCCTCGCCACCGCGATCACCGCGCCGGGCGACGTCATCCTGGCGCCCAACCCCAGCTACCCCATTCACATGTTCGGCTTCATCATCGCCGGGGCGACGATCCGCTCCGTGCCGACGACGCCGGACGAGCATTATTGGGAATCGCTGGAGCGGGCCATGGCCTTCACCGTGCCGCGCCCGAGCGTGCTGGTGGTCGGCTATCCCGGCAACCCGACCGCCGAGACGGTGGATCTCGCCTTCTACGAGCGGCTCGTCGCCTGGGCGAAGGAGAACCAGGTCTGGGTACTCTCCGACCTCGCTTATTCCGAGCTCTATTATGATGGCAACCCGACGCCCTCCATCCTGCAGGTGCCGGGCGCCAAGGATGTCGCGGTCGAGTTCACCTCGCTCTCCAAGACCTACTCGATGGCCGGCTGGCGCATCGGCTTTGCGGTCGGCAACAAGAAGCTGATCGCGGCGCTGACGCGGGTGAAGTCCTACTTGGACTATGGTGCCTTCACGCCCATTCAGGCGGCGGCCTGCGCAGCGCTGAACGGGCCGCAGGACATCGTCGAGAAAAATCGCGAGCTGTATCACAAGCGCCGCGACGTGCTGGTCGAGAGCTTCGGCCGGGCGGGCTGGGAAATCCCCGCCCCCAAGGCCAGCATGTTCGCCTGGGCGCCGCTCCCGCCGGCACTCAAGGAGATGGGCAGCCTGGAATTCTCCAAGCAACTCCTCACCCACGCCAAGGTCGCGGTGGCGCCGGGCGTCGGCTATGGCGAGGACGGCGAAGGCTATGTCCGCATCGCCATGGTGGAGAATGAGCAGCGGCTGCGGCAGGCGGCGCGCAATGTGAAGCGCTACCTCCAGTCGATGGGCGTCAACACGCCGGTGACCAAAGGCGCGGCGTGAACCCGCTGGGAGCGCTGGCGGAGACCGAGCTCAGCCTCGTCGCGCATACCATCCAGTTGGCGGTGGCGCCGGTGTTCCTGCTCGCAGGCATCGGCGCCTTCCTCAACGTCTGCGCAGGCCGCCTCGCGCGGGTCATCGACCGCGCCCGCGTGCTGGAGAAACTGGTGCCCGGGTCCACCGGCGCCGAGCATGAGCGGCTGATCGGGGAAATCCGTATCCTCGACCGGCGTATATGGGTGGTGAACTGGGCGATCTTCCTCTCAGTGCTCGCCGCATTGCTGACCTGCGCCGTGGTCGTGCTGCTGTTCGCCTCCTATCTCGCGGAGGTGAACCTGGGCACGCTGGTCGCGCTGCTGTTCATGGGCTCGATGCTGTCGATTGGCGCCGGCTTCGCCATCTTCCTCATCGAGACAAGGCTCGGCTCGCGCGTCATCCATATCCGGAACGAAATCCTCTACCACGAGGCGGGCACAGACGAGCGTCGCGACAATCCTCAGGGCTGATCCATATCGAAAAGATTGGTCGCGGTCCGTCCGGTTGGACATTCCTGCTGCTTAGCCGCCGCGCACCGCGATCATGCTGTTGAGCTTGGTCGCATCGGTATGCGACCTGCGTGTGGCAAGCAAAAACCCGGTCAAGCCACGTCGCGGAAATGAGAGGGGCCGCCCGGCACCGAAAAGGCGCCGCGCGGCCCATCGACATGGTCAGCGGCCGGAAGTGCCGCCACCCGGGAATTTACGCCGCGATCCGGTTCTCACGCATGAGACCCTCGCGCGACCCGCCGCAGCGTCTAGCAGCGGGCTCCCCGAACGGACTTGACCGACCCCATTGCTGAACCATGAGACATCGGATCACCTCCTTTCGCTTGTGTTGAAAAGCTTCACCGGGAGGGGGCTGAAAGCCTGTTTCCCAGCGACATGCTTCTTGTGAGTCATTCCGCGAGGACGAACAAGACTTGTATTATTCTTTTTTCGAATCATAATCCTGCGTCCGCCCAACGCACACGCAGTAGCCACCCTCTGATTTTCCGTGCTTTCTCAGAGGGAACGATGGATTCCTCCGCAGGGTGCGGCGCGGTTCAGGGCCGCTGGAACAGGCCTCCTTCCGCCCATTCGATGCCGCTACGCCCGACAATCCTCGATCACACGGACCAACTCAGCCCAGACCGGCACGATAAGCCGAGGCGCCGCCGACGCCTCCAGCGCGATGCGGCCGCGCGAATAGGCGATCCAGTCGAACCCTGGGTCACCGGCCGGACGCGTGACGGTAAGGCCGCTCGCTACCGGCGCGTCCGCCGTCCACTCTAGGGCGCCGTAGCTGGTGCGGATCGTCAGCGCGGAACCGCCAAGGCCAGCCCCTTGCAGCACGATCCGACGGGTTGCGCCCGTGCAGCGCACGGTCAGCAGCGGCGCGCTGGCATTCGTCCCAAACCGCGCTTCGCTATCCGCGCCGGTCTGGCGGTAGCTCCAGTCGCCGGGCGCGACCGGCGCCTCCTCCCATGAGAGTGCGGGTTGGGCAGCCGGCGGAGGTGGGGGCGGCGCAGGGCGCGCCGCGGGGGCGGGTGGCGGCACTGGCTCGGCATGCGGCACCATCTGGCAGCCCGCGAGCGTGAGCAATGCCATGGCCGAAGCCACCGCCAGCAACGAAAGACGGGTGGGCTGGATCATCCTCAGGGCCGCGTCTGCCCGGTTCCGCGCACCACCCATTTGTAGGTCGTCAATCCCTCCAACGCCACGGGACCGCGCGCATGCATCCGGCCGGTGGAGATGCCGATCTCGGCACCAAGCCCGAATTCGCCGCCATCGGCGAACTGGGTCGATGCGTTCCACATCACGATGGCGCTGTCGCACTGGTTGAGGAACTGCTCAGCCACCTGGGCGTCCTGCGTGATGATCGCATCAGTATGGTGGCTGCTGTGGGCGGCGATGTGCGCCAGCGCCTCCTCCAAACCATCGACGATACGCGCTGAGATGATGGAATCGAGATACTCCGTGTCCCAATCGCTATCCTGCGCCGGCTCGGTGCGGGAATCCAGCGCAACTACCGCCTTGTCTCCGCGCACCTCGCAGCCCGCATCGAGCAGCGCCGCCACCAGCGCCTCGGGTTCGGCATAGCCCTTGTCGATGAGCAGCGTCTCGGTCGCCCCGCAAATGCCCGGGCGGCGCATCTTCGCGTTGAGCACGACGGCGCGCGCCATCTCCGGATCGGCGGCGGCGTGGATGAAGCTGTGGCAGATCCCATCGAGATGGGCGAGCACCGGCACTCGCGCCTCCTCCTGCACCCGCGCAACAAGTCCCTTGCCGCCGCGCGGAATGATGATGTCAATCAGCCCCACCGCCCGCAGCATGGCGCCGACGGCGGCGCGATCGACGACCGGCACGAGCTGGACAGCGTCGGCCGGCAGTCCGACCTGGGTGATGCCGCGCACCATCGCGGCGTGGATCGCCCGGTTGCTCTCGATCGCCTCCGAACCGCCGCGCAGGATCACCGCATTGCCCGAGCGCAGGCCGAGCGCTGCGGCATCCGCCGTGACATTCGGCCGGCTCTCATAGATGATGCCGATGACGCCGAGCGGCACCCGCACGCGCTGGAGCTTGAGGCCGTTGGGCCGCTCGGTCTCATCGATGACCTGCCCGACGGGATCGGCCAGCGCCGCGACATGCTCGACCGCATCGGCCACGGCCGCGATGCGCGCCTCGTCCAGCCGCAGCCGGTCCAACATCGCGGTGGAAAGGCCGTTGGCGGCGCCGCGCTCCATATCGGCGCGATTGGCGGCGATGATCTTCTCCGTTGCGCCACGCAGCGCTGCGGCCGCGGCGACCAGCGCCTCGGCCTTGCGCGCGCTCGGCGCCATCGCCATCTCAGCTGCGGCCCGGCGCGCGCGCGCCCCCATGGTGGCGATCAGCATCTCCGGCGTCTGGGTGAGGTCGTTCATCGCAAATCGGTCCTGTTACGCGAGGGACGAATCCCATAGCATGGGCGCGGAAGCAGGCAAATGGCGGCAACCCGATCGGCGAACCGGACATTTCCGTTTCCCGGCCAACCGGAGGACAGCGCATGAAAACCGCACGATTTCGCCCTTTTCCGCTGCTACTCGCGCTCGCCCTGACCGCGTGCGGCAGCGAGCCGGTGCCCGAAAATCAGGGCAACATCACCGCCAACGAGGCCGACGCGGCGCTCGATGCTGCGCTCAACGCGGTGGATGACGGCGCAACCATCGACCCACAATATGCCGGAACACTGGTGCCACCCGCCCCCGGAGAGCCGGGCGGGCTGCCCGATGACCGCACGCCGCTCGACGAAAGCGCGGCGCGCGATCCCGCCAGCGCTGAGGCCTCGGGCGCCACGATCGAGCGCTGGGGGCTGGCGCTGGGCGAAGGCCGCTATGGCGATGCCTACCGGCTCTGGCGCGACAACGGCCGGCAGAGCGGCATGACCGAGGCGGAATTTGTCGAGACGTACCGGCGCTATTCGGAAGTCCGCGTATTGGTCGGCCGGCCGCAGGCAGGCGGAACGCAGACCGCGCGGGTGCCAGTGCAGCTTTATGGCCGGCTGCGGGACGGCGGCAAGCCGTTCAACCTCTACGGCATGATGACGCTCACGCGGAACCCCGCCGGGCAGCAGGGCGAGGCGGGGCAGCCGGCGTGGCTGATCGCCGGCTCCGAGCTGAAACCGCTCGGCACGGTCCGTATCGTCGCCGAGGGGGAGGACGTCACTGCCGCCCGAATCCCCACCGCCTTTCAGGGCGCGTGGTCGGGAAGCCGCGCAACCTGCGGCAAGCCAGGCGACGACAGCCGCCTGTCCGTTCAGGGCGACAGCCTGATCTTTTACGAAAGCGTCGGCCGGGTCACGTCCGTGCAGCGGCTGGACGCCAACCGGGTGCGGATCAGCGCCGACTATAATGGCGAGGGCGACCGCTGGAGCGACAGCGCGACGCTGGCGCTGGACGAGGATGGCAACAGACTGACCATCGGCCAGACCAGACGGGTGCGCTGCCCCGCCTAGCTATCGTCAGCGGTCGCGCGGTCCTATTGGCCGCGCCGCCCGCCGGGCACCCAGAGAATGTCGTCCGCACCATCATTGTTGAGCACCCGGGCGAGAACGAACAGCAGGTCGGACAGCCGATTGAGATAGGCAAGCGCGGCGGGATTGATTGCCGCCGCCCGGGCCGCCGTGATCGCCGCGCGCTCGGCCCGGCGCGCTGCGGCGCGAGCGACATGGACACGCGCCGCCGCCTCGCTGCCACCGGGCAGGATGAAGCTGCGGAGCGGAGCCAGCGCGCCGTTGAGCCGGTCGATTTCCGCTTCGAGCAGCAGCACCTGTGCGGGCACGATGCGCAGCACCATGTCGGACGGCGTGAAATCTTCCCCCGGTGTCGCAAGATCAGCACCCAAGTCGAAGAGATCATTCTGTATTGCCTGAAGGACGCGCGCTTTGTCGCTGTCCTCCATCGCAACCACCGCGAGTCCGATCAGGCTGTTGAGCTCATCGACCTCACCGATGGCGACCATGCGCGGATCGTCCTTGGGCAGGCGCGATCCATCAATGAGGCCGGTGGTCCCGTCGTCGCCCGTGCGGGTATAGATGCGGTTGAGGCGGACCAAGGCCCGACCCTGCCTAATTGCTGCCGTTCATCAGCAGCAGCAGGGCGACGACGAGGATCGCCAGGGCCTGCATCATGATGCGGCCCATCATCATCCGGTTCTGCTTGAGGCTGGACTGGCTGGGGCCGGATGTGCCGCCGCTTTTCAGATCTTCCTCTGTCGCCTTGAGGAAAGCGATGATTCCGCGAACCAGATAGACCACTGCCCCGATCGCGGCTGCGACGCACAGCAGGGCGAGAATGACATTGCCCATGGAACACTCCTTTGGCGGCAACGAGGGCGCGGTCGTCCTGTAGGCCTACCCAATCGAGATGCCAACCGGAAAGCGGCCAGCGCGCAGATCATCGGCGAGTTGCGCACCATCCACCCCCTCGTCCCGCAGGCAGGCAAGACTGAGACCAGCGGACCGCTTGGCAAGTCGCTTGCCGGTGGCATCGACCACCAGCGCATGGTGCCGGTAGATCGGCGTCGGCAACCCGAGCAGCGCCTGCAGGGTTCGATGGGCGTGGGTGGAGGCAAAGACGTCCTGCCCGCGCACGACATCGGTGATGCCCTGCGCGGCATCGTCCACCACGACGGCGAGATGGTAGCTGGCGGGCCGGTCGCGGCCTTTGACGATGAGATCACCCAGCGCCAGCGGATCGACCGGCACGGTGCCCGCTCCCGCGTCCGTCCACGCCAGCGGACCGGTGCGCGCGAGCGCCGCGCCCATGTCCAGCCGCCAACTATGCGGCTCGCCTTGCGCAATCCGCGCGGCCCGCTCCGCCATTGACAGCGCCCGGCACGTGCCGGGGTAGAGCGGCCCGTCGGCGCCGTGCGGGGCGTGCAGGCTGGCGGCGACCTCGCGGGCAATGTCGCCGCGGGTGCAGAAGCAGGGATAGGCGACGCCCAGCGCCTTCAATCGCTCCAGCGCGGCATCATAAATCGCTAGCCGGGTCGACTGGACCAGCAGCCCATCCCAGTCGATGCCGAGCCAGCGCAAGTCCTCGAAAATGCCATCGGTAAATTCCGGCCGACAGCGGGTAACGTCGGTATCCTCGATCCGCAGCAGAAAGGCGCCCCCACTTTTCCGCGCCAGATCATGGGCTAACAGGGCGGAGTAACCATGGCCTATATGCAGGTGCCCGGTCGGGCTGGGCGCGAAGCGGGTCACTAGATGCAGTGGAGCGTCGATCTCACTCATACTATCTCTTGACGCAGCCTCATCATTCCTGTGTCATAACGGCGTCACGGTTCTCCTCGATGGATCGCGGCGGACTCGTTGAGGGGCCGAAGCACGCCATGTATCATCCTGATCGCATTCGTCATCCGGATAACTGCCCCGCCCTGGTGTTGAACGCGGATTACACGCCGCTCTCCTACTATCCGCTGAGCCTGTGGCCCTGGCAGACCGCGATCAAGGCGGTATTCCTGGAGCGGGTCGACATCGTGGAATGCTACGAACGGGAGGTCCATTCCCCCAGCTTCCAGATGCGCATCCCCTCGGTGATCGCACTCAAGCAATATGTGCGGCCAAACGAGCACCCCGCCTTCACGCGGTTCAACCTGTTCCTGCGTGACAAATTCTCGTGCCTCTATTGCGGCACGACCAAGGATCTCACCTTCGACCATGTCGTGCCGCGCCGCGCCGGGGGCCGCACGACCTGGGAGAATGTCGCCACCGCCTGCGCGCCGTGCAACCTGCGCAAGGGCGGCCGGACGCCGCGCGAGGCGAACATGGCGCTGCGCGAGCAGCCGATCCGGCCGACGACATGGCAACTCCAGGATCGCGGCCGCGCCTTCCCGCCCAATTACCTGCACGAGAGCTGGCACGACTGGCTCTACTGGGACGTCGAGTTGCTCGCCTGACGCGGCCGGCTTCCCGGCCCTCGCCCCTCTTCTCCGCCACAAGATGAGTCAGTGCCCCTGCGCCGGCAGGAGCCCAGGACGGATAAGAAACACGCCCTGAGTTCCTGCCTCGGCGCGAGCAGGACAGGGTTTAGCAATAGCTAAGCCCGATAGCTCGCTGGCCATATCCCTTGCTTGCCCGGCGAGAGGATGCCGTTGGGATCCAGCACATCCTTGAGTCGCTCATTGAAACGCCGCTGGGCGTGATTGTTGAAGGCATATTGCTCGGCGACCAGATCCATGAAGTCGAGGTGCGAGCGATATTCGCCATAGCCGATCTTAGCGGCGGAACGGACCAGCGCGCGGCAGGCGGCGTAGGCATTGTTCGCCTGCTCCTCATTCTCGGTGTCGAAGACGACGAGGCCGACATGGATCATGCTGCGCTTGGAGACGATGATGACGCCGCTATAATCCAGCCCTGCGGCATTCAGTTCCGTGCGGACGAGGTCGCGCAGCGCCGCGCCGTCCTGGCCGGTAATCGGCGCCGCGCAGGAAAAGCCGATGTGGCCGCCCTTCTCGCCGCCATACCAGCGCGTCATCCGGTCGAGTGCCATGCTCGGAATGCCGGCCTGCACCCGCTCATGCGGATTCTCCAGATCGGGCAGATTCCGCCCGTCATATTTGGAGAAGCTGACCTCGGCGCCGGGGATCGTCCCGAACGCGTCCTGCACGATCTCGCGCTGCCGCTCGACGATTTTCTCGTCGCCATAGAGCGCAAATCGCATGACCCAGCGGCCGAAGCCGGGCTGGCGGGCAATCTCGTCGATCACCTCCTCTGGCATCGGCCCCGCCCCGGTATACCATTGCTCTCGCCCGGCGAAGGCGGACATGGCGCACACCGCGTTGATGATCATCGGCTGGTTGGGGATCGTGCCGTCCATCATCAACGGCCGCAGCTTTTCCAAAAGCAACTCGAGATCGCTGTCCTTCCGGAGCGTGAGCCAGCCGGGCATGTAGCATTCCGGCGGCTGCATCAGCCACATGCCCATCTTGGTGACGATGCCGTAGTTGGACTGCATGAAGAGACCATCCGCGCTCGGCCCGCAGTTGCGCTTGTGGACCAGCGTGGCGCGAGCGCTGTCCATCGCTCCCATGCCGGTGCGCAGGATGTCGCCATTGGCCAGCACCACTTCCATGCCGCATTGCTGGCCGACATGATCACCGATCGGCGTGTAGCCCACGCCATGGTCGAGCGTGTTGCCAACGACACTGCCCCAGCCGAGGTCGGGAACGGACATCCACAGCTTTGATCCGGTTGCGCGCAGATGATCGTAAAGATCGAAGAAGCGCACGCCGGGCTCAAGCAGCACGGCGGCATTCACCTCGTCCACCTCCAGCACGCGGTTCATCCGGCGCATCGAGAGGACGAGCGAGCCGGAGACGCGCGGCGCCGCGCCGCCATAGCCGTTGTTGCGCCCTTGCCCGCTGGTCCACACCGGCACCTTGCACTCGTTGGCGACACGCAGGATCGCCTGCACCTCCTCGACAGAGGATGGCATCAGCACCGCGCCCGGCTCGAAATCGCGCCAGCTTGGATGCTGGAAAGGATCGCGGAACTCGGCGACCTCGGCCTCGGCCGTCAGCACGCCTTCCGGGCCGAGCACGCTCCGTAGCCGCTCGACAGCCGGTCCAAGATCGAATGTGGGCTGCCGCAGGGGGCGTCCATTCTGTTCGCTCATGTGCATCTCTCCATCCGTGGGCAGCGGAGCATAGAGCGAGACGGCCCGGTCGCGTTTGACCGAGCGTGCATCATGTTTGGGCTAGCTGTGCACAGCGGCCCGCACGGCTGTCGGAGTCGTCCCGAAGCGCGCGCGGAAACGCCGGGCGAAATGCCCCTGGTCGGTAAAGCCACAGCGCCACGCAACCTCCCCGATGGGCAGCGTCGCGCTCCGTCGGTCGGCGAGTAAGCGGTGCGCACGGTCCAACCGCTCGGCCATGAGCATCGTGCCAAAGCTGGCGCCGCTGCGCGCACAAAGCAGGTGCAGATAGCGCCGTGAGACGCCCAGTTCGCGCGCGGCGCCCGCCACGTCGAATGCGGGGTCGTGCGCCCGATCGGCGATGAGCTGGCGCAGACGGTGTACGATGGGCCTGTCGCGGTGCGGCGGCCCAGCATCCGGCGTGCAGGCGAGCACGAGCAGGCTCGCGATCTGCTCCGCCAATGCGCCCGCGGGCAACACCAGCCGATCCGCCATGTCCACCTCCAGCATGCCGAGCGTCGCAGAAAGCGCCCGCCCCCAACCGTGGGCGCCGTCGATTCGTCGTCCGGCCAGCGCCGCCGGGTCGGGTGTCCAGCGCGCCAGCCAGTCATGCTCCAGCGCAAGCGTCATCGAGCAGCTTTCACTCGCCTCGAAGCGGTAGGGCATCGCACGGTCGAGCAGCACGCAATCGCCCGGCCGCAGCACGTCTTCATGGCCGTTCTGCGCATAATAGAAGGTGCCCTCCCTTATCGCGATCACGTCCAGCTTGGCGCCGTCGCCCATGCGCGCGATGCAACGAGGCGTACGACGGACGGTCTGCGGTCCGGCGATCAGTTTACTCATCAGCGCCGGCCCGAGCGGCCCCTGCTCCATGCGTGCATGAAAGCTCTCAGCGGACGAGTCGATATCGAGCGCGAACAGCGAGCGATCAATCACAGCCTGCCATTGGCGCAACGCGGGCGCGCCGCGCATGCCGGCCGTGGACCAGACGATCGTCTGCATGGCTGTCTCCATGGCGCCTCTCCTTCTGCGCGGCGTTGCCTGCCGCTTTCACGAAGCCGTAGCTCCCTCGTCGCCCGCAAGCATATCGCGCTGCCGTTTGCATGGCTACGCCTGCCGCGCCGCGCGCACCCCTTGCGCCGCTCGTATCACCCGTTAATAACCCGCCGATGGATCGTATCGTCATTCACGGCGGCAAGCCGCTCTCCGGCAAACTCACCATTTCGGGCGCCAAGAACGCGGCGCTCACCCTGCTGCCGTGCGCGCTGCTCACAGAAGAGCCAGTAACGCTGCGCAACCTGCCGCGCCTTGCCGATGTCGACAGCTTCGGTCATCTCCTCAACCAGCTCGGCGTCTCGACGATGATCGAAGGCGCGCGGCAGGAGGATTTCGGCCGGGTGATGACGCTGCGCGCCAGCCGTATCACCTCGACCACCGCGCCTTACGACATCGTGCGGAAGATGCGCGCCTCCATCGTCGTGCTCGGCCCGCTGCTGGCGCGCGCGGGTGAGGCCACCGTGTCGCTGCCCGGAGGCTGCGCCATCGGCAACCGGCCGATCGACTTCCACCTGAAGGCGTTCGAGACGCTTGGCGCGCGAATCGAGATGACCAACGGCTATGTCCGCGCGCTGGCGCCGGATGGCGGCCTCAAGGGCGCGCTGATCGCCTTTCCCTTCCCGTCCGTCGGTGCCACCGAGAATGCGCTGATGGCGGCATCGCTGGCGCAGGGCGAAACCATCATCGAGAACGCCGCGCGCGAGCCCGAGATTGTCGATCTGTGCAACCTGCTGGTCGAGATGGGCAGCGAGATCGACGGCATCGGCAGCGACCGGCTCGTCATCCAGGGCAAGGACCGGCTCTACGGCGCCACCTACAAGGTGATGGCCGATCGCATCGAGGCCGGCAGCTACGCCTGCGCCGCCGCGATCACCGGCGGCGAACTGGAGCTGCTCGGCGCCGGCACCGAGGACATGCTCGCCACCCTCGCCGGGTTGCGCGAGGCGGGCGTCCACATCGAGACGACCAAGAAGGGGATCAAAGTCGCCGCCAACGGCAAGCTGCGCCCGCTCACCCTCTCAACCGCGCCGCACCCGGGATTCCCGACCGACATGCAAGCGCAGTTCATGGCGATGCTGGCGCTGGCGGATGGCGCCAGCGTGCTGACAGAGACGATCTTCGAGAATCGCTACATGCACGTGCCCGAGCTGGCCCGGATGGGCGCGGACATCACCGTGAACGGCCGCACGGCGGTGGTGCGCGGCGTGGCCGGCCTGACCGGCGCGCCGGTGATGGCGACGGACCTGCGCGCCTCGATGAGCCTCATCCTTGCCGGCCTCGCCGCCTCGGGCGAAACCATCGTCAACCGCGTCTATCACCTCGACCGCGGCTATGAGCGGCTGGAGGAGAAACTCTCCGCCGTTGGCGCGAACATCGAGCGCGACAGCGACGGCTGACAGGTCGGCCGAGCGCGCCGATCCACCGAGAAAGAGCCGATATAAGGCGGAACGCCCCGACCGTATCTGGCCGGGGCGTTCCGATTACGCGATGGAACCGGCGATCAGGCGAAGCTGACCGTAGTCTTTCTCCGACGCATCATCATACCGACGATGGCGAAACCAGCGATCATCAGCGCCCATGAGGTGGGCTCGGGAATCGGAACCTGCTCGGTCGAGTAGAGCACAGCGCTCGAGAACTCCTTGGGATTGTTGATCAAAATCTCGACCGAGGAGACCGCATCGAGAAAATTGAATTTGTAGAAAGCCGTCTGGCCGCCACCCGGGCCACCCCAGTGAATACCGATATAGGTCTCACCGTACAGTTGGTCGGCAATGGGGAAGCTCAGCATCCCGCCGGCTCCAAGGCTCGAAACCTTGGCGTCCGAATCTTTTGCCATCAGCGTCTTGTAATCAGGCGCAGCGGCAAAGCCGAGATCTGTCAGCAACGCGCTATTCTGGATCGCGATGTCCGTCGGACTACTGCTCAGATGGTTTTTGCTGACGTAGCCCGAGCAGGCGACGAACGCGGTCGAGTTGACCCCATCAGCGCACACCGCGGCTTGGGCTTGCCCCGAAAATGAAAGAGCCGCTGCACCGGCCACAACCGAGAGAACAAGATGCTTCAATGCCTCAATCCTTCCCACACGAGGACTCGCACAGATCCCGCCAAGCGGATCATTGAGCGGCGCATAGCCAAATACCTAATCGATTAACTACGAATAAGTCCGCCATGGGCGCCAGTGGCCCATGATGACTGAAAAATATGAAGAATCCGCTACGGGGCCGCCCGTTGCATGCGGAGCAGGAAAAGCCGGCTATCGCTGCGTACTTTGTCGTCCGACTGATCTATGATGGGGCATCACGCCATCCGCTACGGAGCGTTTCATGACAGTCACATCGTCTCGCAGGACCCATATCGGCAGCCACGCGCTGCATCCCGAAACCCAGATGCTCAATTACGGCTACGATCCCGCCCTGTCGGAGGGCGCGGTCAAGCCACCGGTGTTCCTCACCTCGACCTTCATTTTCAAGACCGCCGAGGAAGGACGCGATTTCTTCGACTATGTTTCCGGCCGCAAGGTCCCTCCAGCGGGGCAGGAATCCGGGCTCGTCTATTCGCGCTTCAACCATCCCAACAGCGAGATCGTCGAGGACCGCCTCTCCGTCTATGAGGGCGCGGAGGCGTGCGTGTTGTTCGGTTCCGGCATGGCGGCGATCACCACAAGCCTGCTGGCCTATCTGCGGCCCGGCGACGCCGTGCTGCACTCGCAGCCCCTCTATGGCGGCACCGAGACGCTGCTCGGCAACACGCTGTCCCGCTTCGGAATCGCCTCGGCGGGCTTCACCAACGGCGTCGACCGAAGCAGTATCGAGGCGGCGGCGCAGGCGGCACGGGCACAGGGCCGCGTGCGTGTCATCCTCATCGAGACGCCAGCCAACCCCACCAACGGCATCGTCGACATCGCGCTGGTGCGGCAGGTGGCCGAGGCCATCGGCACCGAGCAGGGCGGCGAGCGCCCGCTCATCCTGTGCGACAACACGCTGCTCGGCCCGGTCTTCCAGAAGCCGCTCGCCTTCGGCGCAGACATCGTGCTCTATTCACTCACCAAATATGTCGGCGGCCATTCGGATCTGATCGCCGGCGCGGCGCTCGGTTCGCGCGAGTTGATGCGCCCGGTCCGCGCGCTGCGCAGCGCCATCGGCACCCAGCTCGATCCCAATAGCTGCTGGATGCTCGGCCGCAGCCTGGAGACGCTCGGCCTGCGCATGGAGCGCGCCAATGCCAACGCGGCCGCCATCGCTGCCTGGCTGCGCGCCCACCCCAAGGTGGCGGCGGTCAATTATCTGCCGTTCAGCGAAGCGGATAGCCCGGTCTGCCGCACCTATCACGCGCAATGCACCGGCGCGGGATCGACCTTCTCCTTCGACATCGAGGGTGGCGAACCGGCGGCGTTCCGCTTTCTCAACGCGCTCGGCATCTTCAAGCTGGCGGTGAGCCTCGGCGGCACGGAGTCGCTCGCCAGCCACCCGGCGACGACAACCCATTCGGGGGTCGCGGCCGACGTGCGCACCCGCATCGGCGTGCTCGGTTCGACGATCCGGCTGTCGGTGGGCATTGAGCATGTCGACGACCTGATCGCCGATCTGGAGCAAGCGCTGGCGGCGGCTTAAGGGCGCGCGGGCCCCTCCGGCATCCAGCGCCTGGACGCCTCCATTCGCGCTCGCCCCTTGCCAAGCCCCGCGCCCACCGTCATGGCGAGGCCATGCTTTCGCTCATCTCGCTCCTGATCGGCTGCGTCGCGCTGCTACTGGCGATCCCGGCGCTCATCCCGTTCCTCGGCTGGGCAAACTGGCTGATCGTGCCGCTGGCGTTGTTCGGCGCGCTGGTCGGCCACTTCGCGCAGGGCACGGGCGCGCGCAATTTCTGCTTCTTCGTCGCCGCCTTCGCGATGCTGCGGTTGTGGCTGGGCGGCGGCATCGTTTGAACCAACCGAGCCCCTCCATCGACACGGAGAGTGCCGCGCGCCACCGGGCCGGGCTGCTCGCTGGCCTCGGTGCCTACGGGCTGTGGGGCCTGCTGCCGATCTATTTCAAGCTGCTTCCCGGTGTCTCCGCGCTGGAGCTGGTCGCGCACCGCATCGTCTGGTCGGTCGTGTTTCTCGCCTTCGTGGTCGCGGGCTACCGGCTGGGACCGGCGCTCATCGCCGTCTGCCGTCAGCCGCGCTTGCTGGGAGCGCTCACGCTCACCTCGCTGCTTATCGCGATCAACTGGGCGGTTTATATGTGGGCGATCGAGACCGACCATATCGTCGCCGGCAGCCTCGGCTATTTCCTCAACCCGCTGGTCAACGTGCTGCTCGGCACGCTCGTCCTTAAGGAGACGCTCAAGCGCGGCCAGTTCATCGCGGTTCTGATCGCCGGCGCGGGCGTCGCCATCCTCGCCGTGGGCGAATGGCAGACGCTGTGGATCAGCCTCAGCCTCGCGGCCAGCTTCGCCTTCTACGGGCTGGTACGCAAGCTCACGCCAGTCTCGGCGGCGGTCGGCCTCTCGGTCGAAACCATCATTCTCGCTCCCGTGGCGCTGGCCTATCTCTATTGGCTGTCCACCCAGGGCACGCTGATGTTTGGCCAGGGATCGCTCCTGTCGCTGGGCCTGATTGGCACCGGCGCGATCACCGCGATCCCGCTGATGCTGTTCGCCCGCGCGGCGCGCTCGCTGCCGCTCGTCACGCTCGGGCTGATGCAATATATCGCGCCCTCCATCCAGTTCTTCGTCGGCATCCTGCTCTATGGCGAGACGCTCTCACCGGAGCGCTGGGCAAGCTTTGCGCTGATCTGGGCCGCGCTGGTTCTTTTCGTGTGGGACAGCCTGCGTGGCTGGCCGCGCAGAGCCGCCTGAGCACCATGGCGGACGCGTTATTTCCCTCCCTCACCAAAAGCCTCTAGACGACCGCGTGTGACCAGCCGTTCCGTCCCTTCTCCGCGTGGCCCCGCGCCGCGCCCTCATGCCGACCGACCGCTCTACGCCATCATGCTGCGGCTGCTCGCCATGCTGATGCTGGCGGCCACCTATGCCATCGGCAAGATTCTCGTCGAGCGCGGCGCCAATCTGCCCGAGATTGTTTTCTACCGGCAGCTTTTCGCCTTCCCCATCGCGGCGGTCGGCGCATTCGCCACCGTCGGGCTGGGGGTCATGCCGCGCGCGCCGCTGCGCACCCACGTCACCCGCACCGGGCTGGGCATGACCGGCATGGTGTTCAACTACGGCGCGGTCGCGCTGCTGCCGCTCGCGGAGGCGACCTCGATCGGCTTCACCATGCCGATCTTCGCCACCATCCTGTCCGCGCTGCTGCTGCGCGAGCGGACCGGCGTTCACCGCTGGAGCGCGGTGGCGCTCGGCTTTGCCGGCGTGGTCATCATGGCGCACCCGGAATCCGCCAATTTCGCCTCATGGGGCCTGATCGTGGCGTTGAGCGGCGCGCTGATTACGGCGCTGGTCGCCATCGTGCTGCGTGATCTCGGGCGGATCGACGAGGCGCCGGTCATCGTTTTCTGGTTCACCCTGCTCTCGCTGCCGCCGCTCGGTCTGTTGATGCTCTGGTTCGGGCAGGCGCACGACCCGCTGGACTGGCTGCTGCTCCTCGGCCTCGGTGTTTCCGGCGGTGTCGCGCAACTGCTGATGACCGCCTCGCTCAAATGGGGACCGGTCTCCATCGTCATCCCGATGGACTACAGCCAAATGATCTGGGCGACTTGGGCCGGCTGGCTGTTCTGGGCGAGCTGGCCACTGCCCTCCACCTGGGTCGGGGCGGCGCTGATCGCCGTGAGCGGGCTCTACATCGCCTGGCGCGAGCGGGTGCGGCGCGGCGCGCCCATCGTCAGCCCGGAGGAGGATCGCGCCGGAAGATCAGGCTGAGATTATTGGCCGGCATGTCGGCGACCCGTGCCAGCGTGAAGCCGTCCTGTCGCGCCGCCGCTTCAACGTCATGGACCCAGCGCAGCCCCCAAGTGGGATCGCGCGCGCGCAGTGACTCGTCGAAGCTGGTATTGCTCGGTGCGGTGAGGAAGCCCTCGCGAAAGAACGGGCCGTAAAGGCAGAGCGGACCGCCCGGCGGCAGCAGCCGCGCGGCGCCGCGCAGCAGGCCCAGCGTTGCGGCCCATGGGCTGATGTGCACCATGTTGATGCACAGCACCGCGTCGGCATGGGCAATCGCCCACGCTTCGGGATCGGCCGCGTCGAGCCGCAGCGGCGGCGCAAGATTGTCCAGCCCCGCCTCATCCGCCCAGGCGGTGATCGAGCGCAACGCCGTGGGATCGGGGTCGCTCGGCAGCCAGCGCAGGCCGGGCAGCGCGCGCGCGAAGTGGACGGCATGTTCGCCCGATCCGCTCGCCACCTCCAGCACGAGGCCGGACGGCGGCAACTCGGCGCGGAGCACCGCGAGAATGGCGTCGCGGTTGCGCGCGGCGGCGGGCGCATGGCGCTTGCCGGATACCGCCGTTGCTTCGCCGGGCAGCCAGGGACGCGGCGTGTCGGTCATTGCCGGCCTGCTGCAACGGCGGCGCCGCGGTGCGGCGCCTCGAGGTTGAACCACGCCGGGGTCATCTCATCGAGATCCCCCCCGGCGATCAGCAAACGCCTCGCCATTCTCCGCATGTCGCTCCATCCCGGAGTCACGGTCGATCTCCTTTCGGGCCCCGGTGCCGGACCGGGCGGCAATCAGCCCGGTTCGGCCATTTCGCCGAAGATACGCCGATGGGCCTGTTCGGCAAAGCGGTCGGTCATGCCGGCGATATAGTCCGCGATGTGGCGGCTGCGCGCGGGATCCTCGGGCGGGCAGTCGGCGTCCCACCCCGCGTCCATCAGCGCGACATCCTCCCGATAGGCCGCGAACAGCTCCGCCACGATCACATGGGCGCGTTCGGCCGCTGCCCTTTGCAACGGGTGATGATAGAGATTGGCATACATGAATCGCTTGAGCGCGCGCTCCTCCTCGCGCATCGACGCGGAGAAGGTGCACACCGCCTGCCCCGCCGCGCGAACCGCCTCCACACGCGCAGTCGTCAGACCCAGCCTATCGAGATTGGCGCGCGTCGTCGCGATCAGGTCGTTGACCATGACGCCGATCTGCTCGCGCACCAGCTCGCGCATCAACCGCTCCTCGGGCACATCCGGATAACGACGGCGCACCTTGTCCCAGCAGCGCCTCACCAGCGGAATCTCGAGAATCTGCTCGAGCGACAGGATGCCGGAGCGCAGCCCATCGTCGATATCGTGATTGTCGTAGGCGATATCGTCCGAGAGCGCGGCCACCTGCGCCTCCAGCGAGGCCCAGCTTTCCAGCTCCAGCGGGAATGCCGCATCCACCGCCTGCATCGCCCAGTTGGGCGCGGTGATCGGGCCGTTATGCTTGGCGAGGCCCTCCAGCATCTCCCAGCTGAGGTTCAACCCCGGGAAGGTCGGGTAGGAGAGCTCCAGCATCGTGAGCGTGCGCAGGCAATGGGCGTTGTGGTCGAACCCGCCATGAACCGCCATCGCCGCTTGCAGGGCGTCTTCCCCCGCATGGCCGAAGGGCGGATGGCCGATATCGTGCGCGAGGCACAGCGCCTCGGTCAGATCCTCGTTGAGACCGAGCACCCGCGCGATGGTCCGGCCGATCTGCGCCACTTCCAGGCTGTGGGTCAGCCGTACGCGATAATGGTCGCCGCCCGGGGCCACGAACACCTGGGTCTTGTGCCGCAGCCGGCGGAAGCTGATCGAGTGGATGATCCGGTCGCGGTCGCGCTGGAAGATATCGCGCGGACCGCGCACCTCGCCCCGCCCCTCCCTATGCAACCGCCCCCGGCTGCGCGCCGGGTCGCAGGCATAGGGTGCGAGCGCGCTCACTTGCCGCCGATCTTGGTGACTTCCTCGCCCGCGTTGCTCTGCCAGAGGAAGGCATCGCCGCCAGCCTTGGCGATCTTGCTCACCGTGGCGCGCGCCTCCTCGATCTTCTTGAAGGGACCGACGAGCAGCCGCCGCGTCGCGCCCCATTCCGCCGTCCATCCGGTCTGTTCACCGATCGCATCGCTGTAGGTGCGGCGCAGGCGGCGCAGGTCGAAGGCGAGCGCGTCGACATCCTTGCCGGTGGCGACCTGCACCCAGATGCGCGCCGGGTTGGCGACCAGCTTGGCCTTGCGCTCGGCCTCGGCCTTCCTCGCCGCCTCGGCCTTGGCCTTGGCTTCAGCCTCCGCCTTGGCTTTCGCGGCGGCCGCTTCCGCCTGCTTGCGCCGCTGGTCCTGGATGCGCGCCACAGCCGCCATGTCGGCCACGACCGTACCCGTCTGGCGCTCCTGCTCGGGAACGCTCAGCGATGAGAGCGCGTCTGCCAAAGAGGGCAGTGGCGGCGGCGGTGCGCTGGCTTGCGGCGCGGGAGAAGCAGCGTTGCCAGCCGCCGGCGCCCGGACTGGATCGACGGGCCCTCGTGTGGCCGTCGTCGGCGCCGCCGCTGGCGCTCCGCTTGCCGGGGGGCGGGCCGCAGGCGTCGTTGCGGCTGCCACTTGCGTCGGCCGGCTTGCCGCCGGAGGCTGTTGCACGACGGGCTGCCGTGTTTCCGTCGGCTGCGGCGTGGGCGAAACGGTTGAGCGCGCCGGCGTACTGGCGGCTGGCTCGATCCGCGCCGGCGCCGGTGCAGGCGCGGCAGCACGCGCAGCGGTCGTCGTCGCGGCGCGGGCTGCCTCGGCTTGACGGCGATCATTGCGATTGGTGCGGGCCGAGCGGCTGTTCCGGCTTGTGTCCTCCCGCGCGGCGGTCTGGGTCTCGCGCGCCCGGCCCGGCTCGGGCGCCGCCAGCCGCAGCACATCGCTCGGGAACTCGCCATAATGGGCGGCGGACGCCTTCTGCGCCCGGCTCAGCAGCGGCAGGCGCTGCATATAGGGGGTCAGCGCGTCGGCCAGTCCCTTAGGCATGACCGACTGGGTGACCTTCTGGGCGTCGTCCATGCGGCCATTCATCGCGAAGATGAAGGCGCGCAAGCGCCAGGCCTCGCGGTCGCCGGCGGCCAGCGCCGCGCGAAGCTGGTTCTCGGCCTCGGTGACATTCCCGGACACGCCGAGCGAGGTTGCGTAGCGCAGCCGCGCCTGCGCGTCGTCCGGGTTGGCCGCCAGCGCGGCGAGATAATCGCGCTGCGCCTTCTCCTGCTGGCCGGTCAGATCATAGGCAAGGCCGCGCTCGGCGAGATACCCTTGCGCGGATTCGCCAAGGTCCTGCGCGGCATCGAAATTGGCCGCCGCCTCAACCGGCTGCTTGAGCGCGATCTGCACGATGGCGAGACCGAGCTTGGCCTTACCGAGATTGGGGTTGACCAGATTGGCGCGCGTGTAGAAGCCGTTGGCCGCCTGGATATCCCCCAGGTCCAGCGCAGCCTGCCCCGCGCCGAGCAGCGCATTCACGTCGCGCGGATTGCGCGAGAGCAGCGCGAGATTGCGATTGAGCGACTCGACGGCAGCCGCTGAGGGCGTTGCCTGCACCACCTCGCCGGGCCGGTTCTGGGCCTGCGCGGCCGCCGCCGTGGCCAGCGAGAGGGCCAGGATCCAGCGCGTCCGTTTCACCACTTGCTACCCTTTTGGCCGGACGGATACGCGCGGCATCCGCCCGGCTCAACGATCACTGATTGTTCTGACGGTTGAGGAAGCGCGGCACCTCGAAGCCGCCGCGGCTGCGCGGGGCCTCCTCTTCCTCTTCCTCGGGGCGGGACTGGCCGCGCGCGAGCTGGGACATGCGCTCGAACAGCGTGCCGCCAGCCGCCTTCGGCTGCTCCGGCGGCTCGACCACCAGCGGCGGTTCCGGGCTCAGGCCATTGTCGAGCACCAGCTCGTCCTCACCGCTGATGTCGTCGAACCGAGCGGCGGCGAAGCGCGGAACCTCGGGCGCGGCCGGCTCGGGCGCCGCGACCGTGAACGGCGGCTCGTCCGCACCGGCATCCTGCGCGCCCAGATCGAGCGTCGCGACGGGCTCAGGCGCCGCCGCAGGCTCCGGCTGGGTAAGGGTCACCGGCGCCGTCACGGTCGCCGGCCGCGCGATGCCCGCGCCCATCTCGCCGAGCTTGAACGGCTGGCTCTTGGGCTGGGTGGCGCTGCTGTCAATGTCGATACCGGTGGCGACGACCGAGACGCGGATCTTGCCGTTGAGGCCGTCGTTGAACGCCGACCCCCAGATGATGTTGGCATCCGGGTCGACCAGCTCGCGAATATGGTTGGCGGCCTCGTCCACTTCCATCAGGCGCATGTCCTCGCCGCCGACAATGGAAACGATGACGCCCTTGGCGCCGCGCATCGAGACGCCGTCGAGCAGCGGGTTGGCGATCGCCTTCTCGGCAGCCTGCAGCGCACGGCCGTCGCCTTCCGCCTCGCCGGTGCCCATCATCGCCTTGCCCATCTCGCCCATCACCGAGCGGACGTCGGCAAAGTCGAGGTTGATGAGGCCGGGCATGACCATGAGGTCGGTGATGCCGCGCACACCCTGCTGGAGCACCTCGTCCGCCATTTCGAACGCTTCCTTGAAGGTGGTGTTCGGGTTGGCGATGAGGAACAGATTCTGGTTGGGAATGACGATCAGCGTATCGACATGCTTTTGCAGCTCCTCGATGCCGGCATCGGCGGAGCGCATGCGGCGGGAGCCCTCGAAGGTGAACGGCTTGGTGACAACGCCGACGGTGAGGATGCCCTTGTCCCGCGCGGCCTTGGCGATCACCGGCGCGGCGCCGGTGCCGGTACCGCCGCCCATGCCGGCAGCGATGAAGCACATGTGGACGCCGTCCAGCGCTTCCTGCACTTCCGCGATGGTTTCCTCGGCGGCGGCGCGGCCGATATCGGGTCGCGAGCCGGCGCCCAGCCCCTCGGTAATGCGCGGGCCGAGCTGGATGCGACGCTCGGCCGGCGAGGCGTTGAGCGCCTGCGCGTCGGTGTTCGCAACAATGAAATCGACGCCCTCGACGGACGCCGCAATCATGTTCGCAATGGCATTGCCGCCGCCGCCGCCGACCCCGATCACCGAAATGCGCGGCTTCAGTTCGTCCACATGGGGCGGACCGATTTCAATGCTCATCAAATATTCTCCTCCAAGCGCACCGGAGCGCCGTCACCTGAGCGAGTCATGCACCAGTTATTCGGCCAATTCACGCTATTTTTAACCACTCATCCACAATATATTGCGTTGGGACTAGTAACCCGCGCGTAAGGCAGCAATCAGTCGCTGCATCATGGCGGAACCGCGCGCGCGATGCACATTCTGTTCGGCCAGTGGACGGTCGAGCAGGTCGTGTCGCTCCTTCGCGGCGTACAGGGCCAGCCCGGTCAGCGTGGCGAAGGCGGGGCCGCGATGCGCGTCGGGCAGGGCATCGAGCACGCGCGGCCGCCCGGTGCGCACTGCCCGGCCGAGCGCCGTCTGTGCATAGTCGGCGATGCCCTTCAATTCGGCACCACCGCCGGTCAACACCACCTGCCGGCCGACCGGCGAGTGGAAGCCCATCTCGTCCAGCGCCTTGGAAACCTCGCTCATCAGCCGGTTGAGCCGCTCGCAGATGACTCCGACCAGCTCGGCACGCGTCACCCGGCGCGTCTCGGCCTGCTCGGCGCTGCTGGCGGCGGGCGCGATCTCGATAATCTCGCGGAAATCGCGGCGCGACTGCATGGCCGAGCCATAGAAACACTTCATCCGCTCCGCCTGGCTGCGGCGGATGCCGAAGGCGGAGGCGATGTCGTCGGTAATGTCCGCTGCGCCGATCGGGATGGAGCGCAGCCCCACCAGCATACCGCCGATGTGCAGCGAGACGTTGGTGACACCCGCCCCCAGCTCGACCATCGCCACGCCAAGGTCGCGCTCCTCGTCGGAGAGGCAGGAGATGGCGGTAGCGATCGGCGCCGCGACGATGCTCTGCACGTCGAGATAGGCGCCGCGCACGCTGGTCTCCAGGTTGCGCAACGGCGCGCCGTCCGCCAGCACGACGTGCACATCCACGCCGAGTTGGTCCGCGTAGAGGCCGAGCGGCCGAGCGACGCCGCGCATCCCGTCGATGGTGTAGAGCGTCGGCTGCGCCTGCAGGATCACCCGCCCTTCCGGGTCGATCCGCTCGCGCGCGCGATCGTACAGCGCGTCGATATCGGCCTGCTCGATGCGCCGGCCGCCGATGGTCATGTCCACCGGCTCGACCTTGCTCTCGATGCTGCCGCCCGAGAAGCTGAGGATGACCTTCTCGATGTTGGTCCCGGCCACCTTCTCGGCCTGCTCGACCGTCTCGCGCACGGCCAGCTCGGTGCGCTCCATGTCGATGACGAAGCCGCGCCGCACGCCCCGGCTTTCGCGCTGGCCGGTGCCGAGCACGGCGAGGCTGCCGTCGTCCTGCCGCCGCGCGATCAGCGCGGAGACCTTCCACGAGCCGATGTCGATCGCGGTGATGAGACCGTCGCTGCGTGCTGCCGCCATCGGCTCAGCCCTCCGTCGTCGGGCTGGAGACAGCGGCAGGCTTCGCCACCGTCGTCCCGCCGCTCGTCGACTCGCCACGCGTCACCTCGGTCTTTACCGGGGACGAACTGACCGCGGGCGCGTCGCTCTGACCCTGCCCGGGCGGCAGGCGCAGCACGAACCGGCTGGGATCGCGCATGTCGAAACGCAGCACGCCGCGACCGAGCAGCCGGTCAACGCCGTCCATCCGCGCGAAATTGACCAGCGCCGCCGCTGCTTCCGCCTCGCCTTCCGGGAGAAGAAGCTGCTCGCCGGAGCGGAAGCGCAGGTCCCATCGGCGGCTGCCGACCCAGGTTGCGCCCGCCAGCATCGGCTTGAGCGCAGGCGCGGCCTCCATCAACCGGGCGAGCGCCTGCGTCTGGCGGTTGGCGTCCGGACCGACCACCAGCGGCAGGTCGGGGATATTATCCATCTCGACCCCACCCAGCACCACACCTGCCGCGTCCACGAGACTGAGCACGCCGTCATGCTGCCACACCGCCGCCGGCTGCCGCTCGACCACGTCCACCACCAGCGTATCGGGCAGGCGGCGGGAGACGCGCGCCTCCTTCACCCAGCCCAGCGTCATCACGTCGGCGCGCAGCCGGTCGAGATCGACCGAGAGCATCGAGCGATCGACATAGCGCACGGCGATGCTGGAGACGGGCATCTCATCCATGCGCTCCAGCCCCAGCACCTCGATCTTGGCGACTTGGAAGCCGGCGCGCCCGGCCAGCTCGCTCACCTCCGCGCCGATCATCGCCGGCAGGCCGAAGAAGCGCGCCGCCAGCCACAGCAGGGCAATGACGATGATCGCGATGGCCCAGGTCAGCAGCTTGGAAATCCGCTCGGGGCTGAGCGGGATCGCGGCGATCAGCCGGTCGAGCGGGCCGCGCTGCCGTGGCCGCCTGCGCCGTGCGCCGCTCACGTCCATGCGGCTGCCGCGCCCGGACCCGCGCTTGATCGTTGCCGAACTCATGCCCCCGACCCCTTCGCTGTCCCACGTCGAGCCAACGCATCCAGAATGATCGCCTCGACCAGCTCGCCATAGCTCATGCCGACATATCTTGCCTGTTCCGGCACGAGGCTCAAGGGCGTCATGCCCGGCTGGGTGTTCACCTCCAGCAGAAACAGCCCCTCCAGCCCGCGCTCGTCGTCCCAGCGGAAGTCTGAGCGCGATGTCCCCCGGCAGCCGAGCAGGCGGTGCGCCTCAAGCGCGATGGCCTTCATCGCCTCGGCAATCTCCGCCGGCACATCGGCCGGGCAGACATGCTCGGTCATGCCGTCGGTATATTTGGCGTCGAAATCATAAAAGCCGCTCTTGGGCTTCAATTCCGTCACCGCCAGCGCCCGCTCGCCCAGCACGGCGACGGTCAGCTCGCGCCCACGGATGAACGGCTCGGCGAGCAATTGCTCGAACTCCTGCCACGGGCCCGCCACGTCGCGGCCGATGGGCTCGCCATAATTGCCGTCCGCCGTGACGATGGCGACACCGACCGACGAGCCCTCGTTGACCGGCTTCACGACATAGGGGCGCGGCAGCGGATCGGCGGTGAACAGCTCCTGCGAGCGCACCATCCGCCCGCCGGGCATGGGGATGCCATGCGGTACGAGATGCTGCTTCGTGAGCTGCTTGTCGATGGCAATCACAGACGTTGCGAGGCCGCTATGGGTATAGGCAAAGCCCATGATGTCCATCAGGCCCTGCACCGTACCGTCCTCGCCGGGTACGCCGTGCAGCGCGTTGAACACCACGTCCGGCGCGGCGGCGATCAGCTTGGCGGGCAGGTCGCGCCCCTCAGCCGGGGTCGCGCCGAGATCGATGGGAATGGCGGTATGCCCGCGCTCCTCCAGCGCCTTGACGATGCCGGCGCCGCTGCTGAGTGAGACCGGGCGCTCGGCCGACCAACCGCCCATCAACACGGCGACTTTCAGGGGGGCGATCATGACCATGCCTCGATAAAACCAAACCCGTTCGCGCCGAGCGACGTCGAAGAGCAGCGCTGAGTAGGCGCGCGGCAATCTTGTGCCGCGCGATGACGGGCTTGGGCGTCGACCGGACCAGATCCGAAGCCGAAGGTTGGAGAATGGACGATTCTCACGCCTCCTCTCCCTTCACCGCGCGCCCGACGCGCCTGATTTCCCATTCGAGCGTGATACCGCTGGCCTCCTTCACGCGCCGGCGGACTTCCTCGCCGAGCGCCTCGATGTCCGCGCTGGTGGCGGTGCCGGTGTTGATGAGGAAATTGGTGTGCTTCTCGCTCACCTGCGCGCCGCCGATCTGCAACCCCCGGCAACCGGCGCCGTCGACCAGCGCCCACGCCTTTTCGCCGGCTGGGTTCTTGAAGGTGGAACCGCCGGTCTTGCTGCGCAGCGGCTGGCTTGCCTCCCGAGCAGCCGAGATGCGGTCCATCTCGGCCTGAATCGCCTGCGGATCGGCCGGCTGGCCACGAAAAGTGGCCGAGACGACCACCGCTCCCTCCGGCAATTCGGAATGGCGGTAGGTGAAGCCGAGCGCCGCGAGGGGCAACGTCACCCGTTCGCCCGAGCGCAGGACTACGTCCGCCTCGACGAGAATATCCTTCACCTCGCGGCCATAAGCGCCGCCGTTCATCCGCACGAAGCCGCCGACCGTGCCGGGGATCGAGCGCAGGAACTCCAGCCCGCCAATGCCGGCATCGCGCGCCGAGGAGGAAACGAGGATGCCCGAGGCGCCACCGCCACAGCGCAGCGTCGTCGCGTCGACCGGTTCGACGCGCGCGAACGCCTTGCCGAGCCGCACCACCACGCCCGGCACGCCGCCATCGCGCACGATGAGGTTGGAGCCAAGGCCCAGCGCCATCACCGGCACCGCCGGGTCGAGCGCCGCGAGGAAGGCCGCCAGATCGTCTGCGTCCTTCGGCTCGAACAGCCAGTCCGCCGTCCCGCCGCTCTTGAACCAGACAAGCGGCGCCAGCGGCGCGTGCGCCGTCAGCTTGCCGCGCACCGGCGGCATTGTCATGTCCAGGGCCGGGGCGCTGCTCAAGACCGGCCGCTCCAGAACCTGATCCAGCGCTGCGCCATGTCGGTTTGCGCCTGGCTTGCACGGTGGACAGCCTCACCCATGTCGAGCGCCGCGCGACCGACTTCGGCTTGCTGGCCGGCGGTATCGAGCATCGAGCGGGCCAGATCCAGCCCGCGCCCCTGCACGTCGATCATCGTCCGCTGCATCTCGAGGCCGATGCGCATCAGTTCCCACATCAGGCGGTCTCCCCGGCCGGCACGGTGCCGCGCAGCGCGCCGATCCCGGCGGCCAGTCCGGCGGCCCATTTGGTAATGTCGCCCGCGCCCAGGCAGACGATCATGTCGTCCGCCCGCAAGTCATCGGCCAGCGCTGCAGCGAGCGCGTCCGCCCCGGCGATGGGCTGCGCGGCGCGATGGCCCCGGCGCTTCAAGCCGGCGACCAGCGCCTCGGCATCCACGCCTTCGATCGGCTGCTCGCCAGCTGGATAGACCGGCGCGACATAGACCACGTCCGCATCGTTGAACGCCTGCTGGAACTCGTCCATCAGATCGCGCAGGCGGGTGAAGCGGTGCGGCTGGACGACCGCGACGACGCGCCCCTTGGCGCCCTCGCGCGCTGCCGCCAGCACCGCGCGGATCTCGACCGGATGGTGGCCATAATCGTCGATGATGGTGGCCGCGCCACCGTTCACCGCAATCTCGCCTACCTTCGTGAAGCGCCGCTTGACCCCGCCGAAGCTGGCGAAGCCGGAGCGGATCGTCGCATCGGGGATGCCCATGTGCAGCGCCACGCCGATCGCCCCCATGGCGTTCAGCACATTGTGCCGGCCCGGCATCGGCAGCGTGATTCCTTCGATCTTGCGCACCGAGCCGTCCCGCTCGCGGATCTGCACGTCGAAGCGGTTGCCGCCAGGGAATGGCTGGACATTCTCGCCGCGAATATCGGCCTGCGCCGAGAAGCCGTAGGTGACGATCCGCCGGTCCTGCACGCGCGGCAGGATCGCCTGCACCTCCGGATGGTCAAGGCAGAGCATCGCCGCGCCGTAGAAGGGCACATTTTCGACGAACTCGACAAAGGCATCCTTCACCCGCTCGAACGAGCCATAATGGTCGAGATGCTCGGGGTCGATATTCGTCACCACCGCGATGGTGCCGTCGAGCCGCAGGAAGCTGCCGTCGCTCTCGTCGGCCTCCACCACCATCCAGTCGCCATCGCCCAGCCGCGCGTTGGAGCCGTAACTGTTGATGATACCGCCGTTGACCACCGTGGGGTCTATCCCGCCGGCATCGAGCAGCGCCGCGACCATGGAGGTCGTCGTGGTCTTGCCGTGGGTGCCCGCCACCGCCACGGTGGACTTCAGGCGCATCAGCTCGGCCAACATCTCGGCGCGGCGGATCACCGGCACGCGCTTCTCCAGCGCCAGTTCCACCTCCGGGTTGCCGCGCCGGATCGCGGTGGAGGTGACCACCACGGCCGCGTCGCCCAGATTCTCCGGCTTGTGGCCGATCATCACCTTGATACCAAGGTCGCGCAGATGCTGGATGACATAGCCCTCGGCCATGTCCGACCCCTGCACGCTATAGCCCATGTCGTGCATGATCTCGGCGATGCCGGACATGCCGATGCCGCCAATGCCAATGAAATGGATGGTGCCGATATCGGTCGCGACGCCCCTCATGCGCCCGCTCCCGCCAGGCCGGCCCGGGGCACGGTATCGCGCACCCGCACCGTGTCGATGGTCTGCGGCGCCGGTCCGAAGCTCTCGATCAGGTCGGCCATGTCGCGCGCGGCATTGGGGAGGCCGCACGCCTTGGCGCGCGCCGCCGCATTCTGGAGTGCGCCGGGTTCCATGGCCAGTTTCTGCATCTGCTTGGCAAGCTCCGCCGAGGTGAATTTGGGTTGCGGGATCAGCCGCGCGCCGCCGCTCTTGGCCATCTCGCGCGCATTATAGGTCTGGTGATCGTCGGTCGCGATCGGCAGCGGCACGAGGATCGCGGGTCGGCCGGCCACGGTCAGCTCGGCGATGGTCGAGGCGCCGGCACGCGCGATGACGAGATGCGCCCAGCCCAGCTTGGTCGGCATGTCCTCAATATAGGTGGCGAGGTCGGCGGGGATTTCCATGTCTGCATAGAAGGCGCGCACCTGCTCGATATCCTCCGGGCGACACTGCTGCGTCACCTGCAAGCGGCGTCGCAGGCTCACCGGCAGCGCGGCCAGTCCCTGCGGCACGACCTGCGAGAGCACGCTCGCGCCCAGGCTGCCGCCGGTGACGAGCAGTCGCAGCACGCTCTCGTCGGAAAACACCGGAAACGGCTCGTCCCGCAGCGCCAGCACGCTCTCGCGCACGGGATTGCCGATCAGGTAATTTTTGGCCTGATACCGCGTCGCCAGCCGCCGCACCTCGGGATAAGCGGTAGCGATGGCGGAGACGCGGCCCGCCACCAGCCGGTTGACCCGGCCCAGCACCGCATTCTGCTCGTGGATGATCGTGGGGATTTTCTCGGCGAAGGCGCCGAGCAGCGCCGGCAGCGCCGGATAGCCGCCAAAACCGACCACGGCGGAGGGCTCGAACGTCTCGTAGAGCCGTCGGGCCATCGCCCGCCCCTCGCGGATCGCCTTCAGCCCGTTGATCCAGCCGCGCACGCCGCCGGTCAGCCGCCCCGCCGGCAGCACATGCGTCTGCACGTCCTCGAACAGGCCGGGGATCTTGGTGCCGCGCTCGTCGGTCACCAGCGCCACGCGGTGGCCGCGCGCCATCAGTTCCTGCGCGACCGCATGGGCCGGCACCATGTGCCCGCCCGTACCGCCCGCCGCCAGCACATAGTGCCGGAAAATGCTCATCGACCGCTCCACGTCACCGCATAGGGAGACCGCGCCATATAGGGGTTGCGCCGTGTGAACGCCAGCAACAGGCCCACCCCGCCGCACAGCGCGATCATCGAGGAACCGCCATAGCTGATGAACGGCAGAGTCATGCCCTTGGAGGGGAAGATGTGGATGTTGACGCCCATGTTGATGATCGCCTGAAAGCCCATCGCCATCACCAGCCCGGAGGTGGCGAGGATGATGAACGGGTCTTCTTCGTCGAGCAGGCGCAGCAGCACCCTCACGATGATGGCGAGATAGACCAGCGCAATCGCCACGCAGGCGATCAGGCCAAATTCCTCCCCGATCACCGAGAAGATATAGTCGGTATGCGCTTCCGGCAGGTTGAACTTGGCGGTGCCGCCGCCCGGCCCCACGCCGGTGAGGCCGCCATGGGTGATGGTGGCATGGGCGAGCTGGACCTGATCCGGTCCCTCCGCCGCGTCGCGTACCGGGAACAGGAAGGCGTCGATGCGGTCACGCCCGTTCTCATAGAAGAGATACATGAGCACGAACAGGCCGAGCACGCTCACGCCCACTGCCGAGAGGACGCGGATCGAGGCGCCGCCGACCAGCAGCAACCCCGCCCAGCAGGCGCAGAAGATCACGGTCTGGCCGAAGTCCGGCTGGCGCATCAGCAGCAGCGCGACGATGCCGGTCAGCATGGCGGTGAGCGGGATCACCGGCAGCGAGGGGTCGCGCGCGCGCAGCGAGAGCAGCCAGGCGATGCTGACCACGAAGGCGGGCTTCAGGAACTCGGAGGGCTGGAAGCGGAACCAGCCCGCGCCCAGCCAGCGCGTCGCGCCGTTGACGCTGGTGCCGACCATCGGGACGAGCAGCAACAGGACGCCGCAGATGATCGCGGCGGCCACCGCCAGCCGTCGCGCCTGCACGCGCGGCAGCATACTGATTACGATCATCACCGGAATGCCGAGCGCGATCCACATGAGCTGACGGTAGAAATAATAGAGCGGCGTCAGCGCCTGGTCGGTGCTGGAGAGCTTGGCCGCCGCCACTGGCGATGCGGCCGCCACCGCGACCAGGCCGATAGCGATGAGCACCACGATCAGGCCGAGCAGCACCCGGTCGATCTCCCAGAACCAGATGGCGAGCGCGGTCCGTTCGCGCGGCAGGGGTTTGCGTGGCCGCGGGCGCAGCGGCGAGAGCGCGGTTTCGAGCTGCCCCAGCGTGCCGCCACGCGGCGCCCCTGCGGTGTCGATCAGCCGAATGTCGCCATCGCCCTCATCGTTCATGCGCCCTCTCCCGCTCCCGCGCGCCCGGCCAGCGCCGTCACCGCCGCCGCAAAGGCATCGCCCCGCGCCTCAAAATCCCGGAACTGGTCGAACGAGGCGCAGGCCGGCGACAGCAACACGACGTCGCCCGGCACCGCCCGCGCCGCGGCTTCGCTCACGGCGGTCACCAGCAGTTCGCACTCGCTCACCGGCACGCCCGCTTCGCCGAGCAGCCGCGCGAACAGCGGCCCTGCCTCGCCGATCGTGTAGCCATGGGCGACATTGGGGAAGCCCGGGGCGCACTCGTCCAGATTGTCGCTCTTGGGCAGGCCGCCGAGGATCCAGTGAATGCGCGGCCGCCCGTCGACCGGCGGCCAGGCGGCCAGTGCCGGCGCGGTCGAGGCGGCGTTGGTCGCCTTGCTGTCGTTCACATAGAGCACGCCCCGATGCTCGCCGACCGCCTGCATGCGGTGCGGCAGGCTGGCATAGCTCTCCAGCGCGGCCTGCGTGCTGCCCGGCGCGATGCCCAGCGCGTCGGCCACCGCGACCGCCACCGCGACGTTCTGGGCGTTGTGCGGCCCTTGCAGCGCGGGCCAGCGGGCCTGCCCCGCCGGATCGACCAAGCTGGCCGAGACGAGGCGCGCGTGCGGCACCTGTTCCGCCACGCTCCGGCTTGCCGCGTCGTCGATGGCGATGACCGCCGCATGCACGGGGGACTGCATCTCGAATAGCCGCGCCTTCGAGGCCACATAGCCGCCGAAGCCGGCATAGCGATCGAGATGGTCGGGGGTGATGTTGAGCAGCACCGCCACGTCGCAATCGAGGTTGAAGGTCAGGTCGATCTGGTAGCTGGAGAGTTCCAGCACATAGACGCCGCCCGCCGGCAGCGGGTCCTGCCCGAGGATCGGCAGGCCGATATTGCCGCCCATGCGCGTCGGCAAGCCGGCATTGCGCACGATATGGTGGATGAGCGCGGTGGTGGTCGACTTGCCGTTGGTGCCGGTGATGCCGACGACACGATGCGGCGGCAGGGTCGGCCGTGCCAGCGCGAACAGCTCGATATCGCCGATGATCGGCACACCCGCCGCGCGCGCGCGCATGGCGATGGGGTGGCGGTTCAGAGGCACGCCGGGAGAGACGACCACGGCATCGAACCCGGCGAGGTCGATCTCCAGCGGGTCGCCCAGTTCCGCCTTGCCGGCAACCTGCGCACGGGCATCGTCGCGCTGGTCCCAGGCGACGACATGCGCGCCGCTGGCCGCGAGCGACTCCACCGTGGCGAGGCCGGAGCGGGCGAGGCCCAGCACCGCATAGCGTTTTCCGGCAAAGGCGTCCGAGACGATCATCGCAGTTTCAGCGTCGCGAGGCCCGCCAGCGCGAGCACGAAGGAAATGATCCAGAAGCGGATGACCACGGTCGACTCCGCCCAGCCCAGTTGCTCGAAATGGTGGTGGATCGGCGCCATCTTGAACACCCGCTTGCCGGTGCGCTTGTAGAAGAACACCTGGATGATGACCGAGAGCGCCTCGGCCACGAACAGCCCGCCGATCACCGCCAGCACGATCTCATGATGGGTCGCGACGGCGATGACGCCGAGGGTACCGCCCAGCGCGAGACTGCCGGTATCACCCATGAACACCGCGGCCGGCGGCGCGTTGAACCAGAGGAAGGCCAGGCACGCGCCGACCATCGCCCCGCACAAGATCACCAGATCGCCCGCCCCCGGCACATGCGGCAGGCCCAGATAGCCGGCATAGTCGGCGCGACCGACGATATAGACGATCAGCATGAAGGCCATGCAGGCGACGATCACCGGCATGGAGGCAAGGCCATCCAGCCCGTCGGTGAGGTTCACCGCATTGCCGAACGCGACAATGACGAAGGCGCCGAACAGATAATAGAACGGCCCGAGGTCCAGTGCCCCGCCGCTCCAGAAGGGCAGATAAAGCAAGGTGCCGTTGCGGCTGACGATGAGCCAGGTGGCGAAGCCGGCGATGGCGAATTCCACCAGCAGGCGCATTCGCGCGGAGAGCCCCTTGTGGCTCGCCTTGGTGACCTTGTCGTAATCGTCCATGAAGCCGAGCGCGCCGAAACCCAGCGTCACGAACAGGCAGGCCCACAGGTAGATGGAGGCGACGTTCATCCACGCCAGCACCGAGAGCACCAGCGCGGTGAGGATCATCAGGCCGCCCATGGTCGGCGTGCCGCGTTTGGCGAGGTGGGTCTGCGGGCCATCCTCGCGGATCGGCTGGCCCTTGCCCTGCCGCAGCCGTAGCCAGCCGATGAAGCGCGGGCCGATCAGCAGGCCGATGATCAAGGCCGTGATGATGGCCGCACCGGCACGGAATGTCAGGTAGCGGAAGAGGTTCAGGACCCCCGGGAAATTGAGCTGTTCAGCGAGCCAGTAGAGCATCAGGCCACCTCGCTCGCTGCCAGCTTGTCGACCAGCTTGGCAAGGCCGACGCTGTTCGATCCCTTGACCAGGATCACGTCCCCATCGGCGAGGCGCGCGGGCAGAAGCTCCAGCACGTCATTCACAGTCTTCACTTGTTCCACGCTCACCTCTCCCGCCAGCGCATCCGCCAGCGGAGCCATTTCATCGCCGACCAGCACCGCGAGCGCGACACCGGCGGCCTTCACCGCGCCGGCCAATCCGCCATGCAGGCTGTCCGACAAGTCCCCTAATTCCTTCATCGCGCCGAGCACGGCGACCTTGCGGCGGCCCGGCTCCTCGCCCAGTTGCGCGAGCGTCGCGGCCATGGAGGCCGGATTGGCGTTATAGGCCTCGTCGATCAGCAGCGCCTCGCCGCCGTCCGCCGTCTGGATGCGCCGCCGCGCGCCGCGTCCCGGCAGGCCGGTCATCCCGGCCAGCGAAAGGCCCGCCTGCGCAAGGTCGCCGCCGACCGCCTCCACCGCCGCCAGCACGGCGAGCGCATTAGTGACCCAGTGCCGCCCCGGCAACCCGAGCGTGAAGCCGAGCCGCGCATTGCACAGTTGCGCCGTGAGCAACATGCGACCACCCGTGCCCGGGCCCTCTTCGACGACGCGCACATCGGCCCCTTCGCCCAGGCCGAAGGAAACAATCTCGCTGGTATGGCGCGCCGCGATCTCGCGCAGCAGCGGATAATGCGGCGAATCATAGGGGATGATCGCCACCCCGCCCTCGGTCAGCCCCTCGAAGATCTCCGCCTTGGCCTCGGCAATCTTCGCCTCGCTGCCGAAATATTCGATATGCGCCGGCGCAATGGTGGTGATGATCGCGACATGCGGGCGCACCAGCGCGGTCAGCGCGCGCAGCTCGCCCGCGTGGTTCATGCCCATCTCGAACACGCCGTAGCGCGTCGCGGCCGGCATCCGCGCGAGGCTCAGCGGCACGCCGACATGGTTGTTGTAGCTCTTGAGCGAGCGGTGCGCGGCGCCGAAGCTCATCCGGTCGAAGGCGGCGAACAGCGCTTCCTTGGTGCCGGTCTTGCCGGCCGATCCGGTGACGCCGATGATCCGCGCGCTCGTGCGCGCCCGCGCCGCCGCGCCAAGGTCATTCAGCGCCTTCGTGCTGTCCGCCACCTGCACCACCGGCCCATCGACAGCCTGCTCGGAGATGATGCCCGCGGCGCCTGCCGCCAGCGCCTTGGGAATGAAGGCGTGCCCGTCGGCATGCTCGCCGCGCAGCGCGATGAACAGGTCGCCTTCCCTCACCTCGCGGCTGTCGAACGCCACGCCATCGACCGCGAACGGGCGAGACGCCGTCCCGCCCGTGGCCTGTGCGATCGCGTCCGAGGTCCAGAGCGGTCTCACGCGGCGCTTTCCCGCGCCACGGTCACGTCGTCGAACGGCAGCACGCGCTCGCCGATGATCTGGCCCTGCTCGTGCCCCTTGCCGGCGAGCAGCACGATATCGTCCGCGCCTGCCTCCGCAATGGCGGCGGCGATGGCGTCACGCCGCCCGCCAATCTCGCGCGCGCCCGGCGCCCCCGCCATGATTGCGGCCCGGATCGTGGCCGGATCCTCGCCGCGCGGATTGTCGTCGGTGACGATCACCGCGTCGCTCAAGTCGCTCGCTACCTCGCCCATCAGCGGACGCTTGCCGGCGTCGCGGTCGCCGCCCGCGCCGAACACGGTGATGAGCCGCCCGCGCGTGTGCGGGCGCAGCGCCTCGATGGCGGCGCGCAACCCGTCAGGCGTGTGCGCATAGTCGACATAGACCGGCGCGCCCGCCCGCGTGATGACCGCGCGCTCCAGTCGCCCACGCACCGGCTGCACCCGCGCCAGCAGGCCGAGGATGCGCTCCAGCGCGCCGCCGGTCGCCAGCACCAGCCCCGCCGCCGTCAGCGCGTTGGCGGCCTGGTAGGCGCCGATCAGCGGCAGCTCCACCTTGTAGGTCTTGCCCTCCGCCTCGATCGTCAGCGTCTGGCCAAGCTGGGTCGGCACCCGACCCACCAGCCGCAGCGCCTCGCCCCGCTCGCCGACGCTCAGCACCTTGAGGCCGCGCAGCAACGCCCGCTCGATCACCTCGTCCGAGCGCGGATCATCGGCCCAGACCACCGCCGTCCCGTCGCTGGCCACCACCTCGGCGAAGAGGCGCAGCTTGGCGGCGAAATAATGGTCCATCGTGCCGTGATAATCGAGATGGTCGCGCGACAGGTTGGTGAACGCCGCCGCCGCCACGCGCGGTCCCTCGCTACGATATTGCGCGAGGCCATGGCTCGACGCCTCATAGGCGACGTGCGTCACGCCCTCCTTCGCCAGCCCCGCCATGTTGGAGAGGAAGGTCACGATGTCCGGCGTGGTCAGCCCGGTTGAAACCTGATCGACCGAGGTGGTGACGCCGAGCGTGCCGATGGAGGCGGATTTCTCGCCCATCATCCGCCAAAGCTGGCGGGTGAGCTCCACGGTGGAAGTCTTGCCGTTGGTGCCCGTCACCGCCACCACCGTCTCGGGGAACGGCGCGAAATAGCGCGCGGCCAGCTCGGCAAAGGTGCGGCGCGGCTCCTCGCTCGCGATGTGCACCGCGCCCTCCACCGTCGCCTCGGGCCGCGCCACCACCGCGACGGCACCGGCGGCGATGGCGGCCGGGATGAAGTCCTCGCCGTTGACCCGCAGCCCCTGGAAGGCGCCGAATACCGTGCCGGGCGCGATCTTGCGGTGGTCGATGGCGAAGCCAGCCACCAGCGGATCAGCGGTGCCACGAGCGGCGGTGGATGCGAGTGCGGAAAGCCGCATCATTCCTTCTCCTCATCCGCCGGCAGCAGTGCCTGCAATTCCGAAATGTCGATATCGCGATTGGCTTCAGGATAGACGCCGAGCAGCGGCCCCACCCGCGAAATAAACGCTTTGACCACCGGCGCCACCGTGTAGGCCGCCGTGCGTATGCCGGGATAACGGGCACTGCCCTGCGGCTCGTCCATCATCACGACCAGCACGTAGCGCGGGTTCTCCATCGGGAAAGCCGAGGCGAAGGTAGAGACGAGCGAGCGGCGGGCATAGCCGCCATCCTTGGGCTTTTCCGCCGTGCCGGTCTTGCCGCCGACGCGATAGCCCTCGGCATTGGCGTTGCGGCCAGTGCCGGTCAGCACGATCATCCGCAGCAGTTGGCGCATCCGCGCGCTTGTCGCCTCGGAAAAAACCCGGCGCGATTCGATCTGCTCGCCCGGCTTGCGCTTGATCACCGTGGTCGGGTGCCACACCCCGCCGTTGACCAGCGCGGCATAGGCGCTCGCCAGATGCATCGGCGTCACCGCGATGCCATGGCCGTAGGCGGCGGTCATCACCGTCGTGCGATACCATTTGCGGGGATAGAGCGTGCCCGCCTGTTCACGCAGCTCGATGCTCGCCGGCCGGTCGAACTCCAGCGCGCGATAGGCCTTGTCGAGCGGCTCCTGGCCCATCTCGTCGGCGATCCGCGCGGTAACGATGTTGCTCGAATGAATCAGCGCCTCCGGCACGGTCAGCCAGCGACCGAGCGGATGGTCGTCGCGGATGGAGAAGCCGCCCACCTGCAACGGCGCCGTCGCGTCGTAGCGCTTGCTCATGCTGGTGATGACGCCGTCGTCCATGGCGATGCCGAAGGAGAGCGGCTTGAAGGCCGAACCCAGTTCGTAACGGGCCTGAACCACGCGATTGCAGCGCGGCGACATGTCGCAGGTGATCCGGCCGGGCCGCAGCTTGCCGTCCGCGCCCATCACCGGCGGCGGCGCCGGCACCGGGTCCAGCCGGTTGGGGTTGAAGGTCGGCAGCGAGGCCATGGCGATCACCTCGCCATTTTGCGAGTCGAGCAGCACACCCACCGCACCCTTGGCCTTCTGGTCGGCCATGCCGTGCGCCAGCTCGTCCTCGAGCGCGCCCTGCACGCGTGCGTCGATGGAGAGCGTGAGGGGCGTGCCGCGCATCGCCTCGTCGGTCAGCCGATCATTGAATGCGCGCTCGACGCCCATCCCGCCATGGCCGTCGCGATTGACGAAGCCGATGAGGTGCGCCGCCAGCGTGCGCTGAGGATAGAGGCGCTCCGGCTCGCGCGGAAACTCGATGCCGATCTCGCCGAGCGCGTTCACCGCCGCCACTTCGCGCGGGACGGCGCGGGTGCGCAGATAGGCCCATTGCCCGCCGGAGGTCATCTTCTTGTAGAAGGAGGCGGCCGGCTCGTCCGGGAAGATGGCGTGCAGCTTCTCGGCCAGCTCGCGCGGATCGCCAAGCAGCCGGTCGCGGCGAACGGCAATGGCGTAGCCGTCGATGTTACGCGCGAGCGGAATGCCGTTGCGGTCGACAATGTCGGCGCGGTGCGGGACCGGCATCGGGCCGGCCGATCGCACGCTCTGCTCCCCGGCCGCGATCCCCATCCAGATCATCCGGCCCGCCATCGCCAGCGTGACGGCCACGAAGATCAGCAGGACAAGCATGATCCGGCCGTGGGCGACCGCGACCAGATCTATCGGCTCCTTGCTGCTGTCTCGCGGTTCCGGCCGCGCGATGATGGTTGCCATTAACGTCCCTTGCCGCCGCTGCCGGTCGTCCTGCCGCCCGGCGCGAGCGTGCCCGCGCCAGAGCCGCCCAGAAGCGTCTCGTCAAGCAGTGCGAGACGAGTCGTTTTACGGCTCGCCGCATCGGCCTCACGCGGGGCAGCAGCGGGCTTGGCGGCGGATGCGGGCGCCGCCTTGGGCTCGGCCTTCGCCACTGCGGCCGGCGCCGGTTCGGCCGCCGAAGCAGTGCGGATCAGCGCGAATTCGGAGTTGGCGCGTGCCGCCGGCGCCGCCTGCACGGCCTCAGCCTTCGCCGTCGACGCTTCGGCAGGCGCCGTCTGCGTGGCCATCGCGGTCATCACGGGCGGCGGCGCATAGCCCGCGCCGGCCGGGGCGATCCGGTCGAGATTGGCCAGCGCCCGCTCGTTGGGCAGATACTGGCCAGGCGCCGGCACGTAGAGGCGCAGGTCGCTCTGGTTCCATGCCGCGAGCTGGCGCATGCTGGCGCGCGCGCCGAACTCCGCCTCCAGATAGCGGATGTCCGCGCGTGTCCAGCGGATCTGGTCGATGAGGTGACGCACCTCGTTGCGCTCGGTGGCGACGCGCAGGCTGATCAGATAAGCGACCAGCGCGCCGGCCGCGACGAGCAATATCCACATGATGCTCTGCAGCCGCTTGATGGCGATCATGACCGTTCTCCCACATGAAAGGCCCTGGCGATGACATCCGTCCGAACCGCGCTGCGCAGGGTCGCGGAGCGTGCGCGGGGATTGAGCCCGATCTCCGCGTCGCCGGGGCGGACGGCGCGGGCGGGTTTGTGAAATGTCGGGGCGGCGCGCCGGCCGGCGACGGGGCGATGGCGCGATCCGCCCGCCTCCTGACCACTGCGCACCCGCAGGAAATTCTTGACGATTCGATCCTCCAGACTGTGAAAAGTCACCACCGCCAGCCGGCCGCCCGGCCGCAGCACTGCCTCCGCCGCATCGAGCCCGCGGGCCAGCGCGTCCAGCTCGCCGTTCAGGTAGATGCGGATCGCCTGGAAGGTGCGCGTCGCCGGATCGGTCTTGTCGCCCGGCCGCTTGCCGAGCGCGCGATGCACCGCCGCGACCAGATCGCCGGTCGTCGCCAGCGGCCGCGCCGCGACGATCGCGCGGGCGACGCGACGGGACTGGCGCTCCTCGCCGTAGAGGAACAGGATGTCGGCCAGTTCGGCTTCGTCGATGCGGTTGAGCAGCTCGGCCGCTGTCTCGCCGCTCTGGCTCATCCGCATGTCGAGCGGCGCATCGGGGAAGCGGAAGGCGAAGCCGCGCCGGGGCCGGTCGAGGTGCATGGACGAGACGCCGATGTCGAGCGTCACGCCATCGACCGCGTCGATGCCGGCAGCGGCAAGCAACGCGTCCATCTCGGCGAAATTGCCGTGGACCAGCGTGATCGCGCCGTTGCTGGCCGCAACCACCGCCTGCCCTTCCGCAATCGCGTCCGGGTCCTGATCGATGGCGAACACGCGCGCGCCGCGTGCGGCCATGGCGCGGCTGTAGCCGCCGGCGCCGAACGTGCCGTCGACATGACGCTCGCCAGGGGCGATGGCGAGCGCGTCGAGCACTTCGGTGAGCAGCACGGGGCGGTGCGGCTCGGCCGGCGGCGGCGGCGTGGCGAGCGCGGCGTTCATGCCTTGCTCTCCCGGCGGGTCTTCAGATCTTCGAGAAAGGCTTCGCACGCTTCGATGGCGACGAGATTCTTCTTGTTCTCCGCGAGGTAACGCTCCGGGTCCCAGAGCTGGACGAGGCGGCCGGCCCCGATCATGAAGATGCCGTCGGTGATGCCGTAGATGCGGCGATAGGCGGGCGGCAGGCTGAAGCGGCCGCCGGAATCGATCGAGGCCGGCTGGATCGAACCCCAGAAGTCGCCATCGGCTTCTTCTTCGTCGAACGCCTCGCCGCGCTCCATCGCGATGCGGGCCTTCTCGTCGAACTTGGCCTGAAAATATTCGACCTGAAGACCACCGAACAGCGAGACATATTTGCGCTCGGCATCGGCGCGGATCATCATCTGGCCGGGTTCTGAGCTGTGTTTTTCGAGCACGGAGCGGAAGGCAATGGGCAGCGCGAAGCGCCCCTTGCCATCAAGGGCGCTTGCTCCATGCCCCATGAACACAGCCGAAGACACTCACCAGGCTCCCTGACCTGGACGCACGCCTCCCACGCCCCGGAAAGCACAAGCTCACCGGCCGTTTGCCTCGCAAAGGATACGAGCGCCCCTTCAAGCATGCAGTGTTACCACCACCCGCCTGTTCCGCAAAGGGAGAAGTTTGGAAAAAATGGGGAAAGATGGGATCAGCTTGGTGAAATCACCCAGAATCCGATTTCGTTGTTGATTTGTTTCTACTTTGATCCTTTTCCGTGTCGGAATTTGCCGGGGATTGAGTGGGATACGCCCCCACCAGCCATTCCAGCACGCACAGCGCAAGCAGCAATGTCAGCGCGCCCCGCAACGCCCGCAGCAGCGCATCCCGATCCGCCAGCCAGGTTCCGCTGGTCATGAGTCGGGGCGGCGCATCCCGCAGCCAGCCATCGAGCAGATCCACCGCATCGCTGGTCCACGCCCCGCGATCAGCCGGGTTGGTGGGGTCCATGGTCCACAGGCTATCGTTGACCCAGTCGGCGTCCGCGACGAGCAGCGCCGTCCCCTGCCCGATCCGGCAGCGTGCGATGAGGCCATCGTCGACCAGCGTGCAACTGCCATGTCCCAGCGCCGTGAAGCGCGACGCGCCGGAGAGTTGCACCATCCCCCCGTCCGTCAACCGCCGACGCTCCAGGGTATCGCCCGCGCCGTCCGCCTCGGCCGGCTCCAACCGCAAGCCCCAGTGGGTCAGCAGCGGATCGAGCAGGCTGGTCAGCGGGGCCCGCGCCGGGTGGCCGAGCGGTCGGGGGTCGGGCCAATGGAGCAGGGGATCGGCCAGCGCGACCAGCCGGCCGCCGCGCCGCACCCACCCATCAAGCGCGACCAGTTCCTCCGGGGCCAGCCGGCGCGGCTGGACGAGCAGCAGCGCCGTCAGCCCCTCGATGCTGGCCGGGTCGAGCGCATCGAGGGCGCGCGGTCGGAAGCGTGTCTCCAGCCCATGCCACAGCGGCGATCGCATGCCGATCGCCTCGGGCGCCGTCACGCCCTGCGTAGCGCCGAGTGGCACGCCTTGGAGCGGCACGCCCGTCATCACGCCAATGGCGGGCCCGCCGGCATCCGAGGTGCTCCCACTCGGCCACGCCGTAACCAGCGTCGGTGCCAGGGCAGCCGCGCCGACCACCGCCCCCAGCGCGAGCCAACGCGCGGGCGGCCCCAAGCGCAGCGCCCAACCGCTCGCCAGCGCCGCCAACCCGAGTTCCGCCGCCAGCAACACCACCGCCGTCAACGGCCAACCCATGCCCGCCAGCAGGCAGAACATTCCGACCGGCAAAGCAGCCACAGCCCACGTCCATAGAGCATGATGCCGGCGACGTCCGCCCATCCGATGTCGCGCCAGCAGCAGGCCAACAATCGCCACCGTGCCCGGCAACAGCCAGTCGCGCGGGGCAATCCAGCCGGTGCGCAGCGTCGTCCCGGTCAGGCCAAGCAAGAGCGCCGCCCCCGCCATCAGCAGGGCCAGCAGCGGAAATTGCAACGCGCGCAGCCGCGCCGGGCGGCGCTCTGGATTGGATGAAGGAAATTGGTGGGTCATTCCAGCCGGCCAGACAGCAGGAGAAATTGGACAGGGAGCTGCGACGCGTCGACGCACCTGCCCGCTTCGTATCGAGCGAGGGCGAGACACGACCGGAACCGCGTCGCTCCCGACAGAATGCCTTCCACGCCGCTCGGAAAACGGGACACCGTTGATTGAGCGTGCAGCAAAGACCGGCCCGCCTCCGCGGCACATTGCCCATCGCTCGCAGAACCAATGCGTCCCAACCGGCCCTGCCGCTCATCTCGCAAGCCGAAGGCCGCACTGATCGCACCGGTCCCTTCGCTTCCGGGCTGACGATCGATCAGATCTCGCACACATGCGCTCGCAGAGCGACCGGTATCGCGGGCCTCGCTGCGGGCGACCGCTCACTCAGACTCACACGGCTTCTCTCGCTCCCAAGATCGACCGCCAGCACGCTATCCTCCGTCGACACGCCGCATCCCCGGCCATGAACACCGCCAGCTTGGTCCTTCATTCGAGCGGCGATCGGCCTACTGCGCGGGCAGTGATTGCTGGCCGTCCGGGTCCTGATCCATCCGCTGGCGCAAGCGCGGATCGGGCTGGAGATCGGGCACGGAGGGCACGGTTACCGGCGCAGCACTATCCGCCCCGGGCGTCACGCCCAGATCGGCGAGCGGTTCGTTGGGGGTCGACGCAGCACCGCTGGCGGTCGCATTGGCGACGCCCGCAATGCCCTGCTCGATCGCGGCGGCGGTGGCGTCACTCGCGGCATCCTTGCGGACATTGTCGATGACGAGATTGGCGAGGGTGACGACAAGCAGCACCGCTGCCAGCCCCACCAGACCGATCTGGACGCGCTGCAATTCCTCGCGATGCGCGCGCAATTGCGTTTTCTGTGCCGTGGTCCGTCTCCCGGGCGCCCCCCAGGGCGACCTTTAAGGCGTTAGTTTGCCAACCATGGCAGCGGCGTCAAGCCCTTGGAGATAAGCCAGTCGCGATTGTAGAGAGTGGAGAGGTAGCGCAAACCGGTGTCGCACAGGATGGTGACGACGCGACTACCCGGCCCGAGCGCCTTGCCCAGTTCCACCGCACCGGCAACATTGATGCCGCTGGAGAGACCAAGGCACAGCCCCTCCTCGGCCAACAATCGTTCGACCCAGTGGAGCCCTTCGGCATCCGAAATACGGAACTGCGTGTCGATCGGCGCGCCATCGAGATTGGCGGTGATGCGGCTCTGACCGATCCCTTCAGCCACGGAGCTGCCCTCCGCCTTCAATTCGCCATGCGCGTAATAATTATACAGCGCCGCGCCGTAAGGATCGGTGAGTGCGATGGTGATCGCCTCGTCCTTCTGCTTGAGGCCCAGCCCCACGCCGGCAATGGTGCCGCCGGTGCCCGCCGCGCAGGTGAAGCCGTCGATCCGCCCTTCCAGCTGCGCCCAGATCTCCTCCGCCGTGCCGAGGATATGGGCGCGGCGATTGGCGATATTGTCGAACTGGTTGGCCCAGATCGCGTTCGGCGTCTCCTCCGCGATCCGCCGCGAGGTATGCACGAAATGGCCGGGATTGGAGAAAGGTGCCGCCGGCACCGTGACCAGCTCGGCGCCCAGCGCGCGCAGCGTGTCCATCTTCTCGCGGCTCTGCGTCTCGGGCATGACGATGATCGACTTGTAGCCCTTGGCATTGGCGACCAGCGCGATGCCGATGCCGGTATTGCCCGCCGTGCCCTCCACGATCGTGCCGCCGGGCGCGAGCTGACCCTTCGCCTCCGCATCCTCGATGATGTAGAGCGCCGCGCGGTCCTTCACGGAGGCACCGGGGTTGGTGAACTCGCACTTGGCGTAGATTTCAGCACCGCTGGCTTCGGAAGGACCCGCGAGGCGGACGAGAGGCGTGTTCCCGATCAACGAGAGCGTATTGCTATGAACGGTCATGGTCCCAAGACCTAGGCCGCCGCGCGGCGAACGGCAAGCAAGGAGATATGCGCGGGCAAAAAGCGAAGATTGCGCGATATTTCACCCGAAACCGGCAATTTTGGCAATTCGCCTTTCGCCTGACAGCGCGCGCGGTCGAGTCGTTTCGTCGCCCGGAAGGCTCGCAGGAGCCGCGCCGGACCAGCCAGCGGCTAGTCTGCCTTGACCAGAGCCTGCCCGCGCGCCTGCCGCCGATCGGTGAACCAGATGGCGATCAGCGACAACTCGTAGAGCAGGCACAGCGGGATCGCGAGCATGAGCTGGGAGATCACGTCCGGCGGCGTCAGCACCGCCGCCACCGCCACCGCGCCGACGATCACATAGCGCCGTGCCCCGACCAACTGTGCGCGGCTGACGATGCCCGCGCGGTTCAGCAGCATCACAAGCACTGGCAACAAGAAGCTGATGCCGAACGCCAGGATGAATTGCATGACCAAGCCGAGATAGGAGTCGATGCTCGGCAGCGCTTCCACCTGCACGCCGCCCGACTGCCCCTGAAAATTGAGGAAGAAATGGAAGGCGGTCGGCATCACCAGATAATAAGCGAAGGCGGCGCCGCCGATGAACAGGATCGGCGTGGCGAGCAGGAAGGGCAGCAGCGCCTTCTTCTCCTTGGCGTAAAGGCCGGGCGCGATAAACGCCCAGAGCTGGTTCGCCGTGATCGGGAAGGAGATGAAGAACGCGCCGAACAGCGCCACCTTGATCTCCACGAAAAACGCCTCGTAGAGCTTGGTATAGACGAGCCGCCCCTGCTCCGGCCCGAAGCCCTTCTTGAGTGGTTCGACAAGGAAGGCGAGGATCGCGTCCGCGAAGTAGAAGCACACAGCGCCGGAGACGAGCAGTGCCGCGACCGAGATCAGCAGGCGCTTGCGCAGTTCGATAAGGTGATCGAGCAGCGGCGCTTTGGTTTCGTCGATATCTCTCATGCCGTGGTCGATCCCCGGGCCGAATCATTCGGCGCATCGAGCGGCAGGCTCGCCTGACCCGGCACGGCTTCGGTCTGCGCCACCGCCTCGGGCGCCCCCTGCTCGCCGATAGCTGGCATTTCCTCGCCGGCGGCCTCATCTCCCTGGGGCGGCGGCAACGCCTCGGCAGTCGAGCCCTCCTCGGCCAGCGGTTTCATGACGCCGTCCAGTTCGGGGATGGCGGTCGCCGCCATGATCCGCTCATTCTCCTTGGCCCACTGCTTTTGCAGTTCCTCCAGCTCGGCCTCGCGGATCATCGCGTCGACGCCGGTGCGGAAATGCCGGGCCATGGCCTTCGCCTTGCCGATCACCTGACCGATCTTGTAGAGCGCGCGCGGCAAATCCTTGGGGCCGATCACGACGACCGCCACCACCACGATGAGCAGTAGCTCCGAGGGACCTACGTCAAACATGTCGCGCCGCCCGCCGTTTCAGCCGGGCTCACCTTAGCCGTCGAGCTTCTGCTCGTCGCGTGTCGCGCTCTGCTCGGGCACCTGGGTCGGACGCTGCTCGATGCGCTGAGCCGGCTTGGCAGAGGTTGCCGCATCGTCGTCATCCTCAGCAAGGCCCTTCTTGAAGCTCTTGATACCCTTGGCAACATCACCCATCAGCCCAGAGATACGGCCGCCTCCGAATAGCAGCACGATGACCAGGACCAGCAGGATCCAGTGAATTGGGGAACCGAAACCCATTGGGGAAACTCCTGTCTATTCAGCCTAATTAGGGCGAGTCCGCTCATTCCGCAATGGAATAGCGGCGCCAATATCTGCTCACAACACCAAGACCCCACCGGCCACACGGAAGGATGAGCATGGGCATTGTTGCGCCATCATGACACGCCGCCCGCCCCCTCATGGTTCAAGCTCATCGTTGCCTTCTTCGATCGGCTCCAGCAGCGCCTGCGATTCCTGCGCTTCCATGGCGAGGTCGATGGGATCGAGTAGCCCAGCGGCGCGGAGATCCTCGATCCCCGGTAGATCGCGCCGGCTGGCGAGACCGAAATGGCTGAGGAAATCCGCGGTCGTCGCGTAAATAAGCGGCCGCCCTGGTACTTCACGCCGCCCGGCGGGGCGAACCCAGCCCGCTTCCATCAGAACGTCGAGCGTTCCCTTGGCGACCTGCACGCCGCGAATCGCCTCGATCTCGGCGCGGCTCACCGGCTCGTGATAGGCGATGATCGCCAGCGTCTCGATGGCCGCACGCGAGAGCTTTCGCGGCTCCTCGCGCTCGCGCCGCAAAATGTGAGCCAGGTCGCTCGCCGTCTGAAAATGCCAGCGGCCGCCCCGCTCGACCAATTCGATGCCACGCCCGGCATAATGCTCGGCCAGCCCCGCGAGATGCGGCAGCATGCTGCCCTCCAGATCGGCATGGCGCGCAATCTCGGCCGGCGTCAGAGGCCCCTCGGCGGCGAACAGCACCGCCTCGACCAGTCGCTCGGCCGTGGATAGGCTCATCGGCCCGCACTCCCCGCGCGCAAATAGATGGGCGAGAAAATCGCTTCCTGGCTGATCTCCACCCGCCCCTGCCGCGCCAGTTCCAACGCCGCGACGAAACTGCTCGCCAGGGCCGAACGTCTGAGTTGGGGATCGGCATGGTCGGGCAGGAAGCTTCGCAACTCCGCCCAATCGAGCCGCGCGCCAACCAGCCGCGAGACCCGCTCGATCGCTTCGTCCAGCGTCATGACAGGTCGGCGCTGGACGACGTGCATGCGCGGCGCGGTACGCGCCTTCACCTGCCCATAAGCCTGGATGAGATCGAACAGGCTCGCCTGCCAGACGATCGCACGCGGGCGGTGCAATCCTTCCGGCGTCGGGCGCACGAACACGTCGCGCCCCAGCCGATCCCGCGCCATCAACCGCGCGCCCGCCTCGCGCATCGCCTCCAGTCGCTGCAGCCGCAAGTGCAGCCGCAACGCCAGCTCTTCGGGCGAGGGATCGGGCTGCGCCTCTTTGGGCAGCAGAAGGCCGGATTTGAGATATGCGAGCCACGCCGCCATGACGAGATAATCGGCCGCCAACTCAAGTCGCAACTCCACCGCTTCCTCGATGAAGCGCAGATATTGCTCGACCAGCGCGAGAATGGAAATTTCCCGCAAATCGACCTTCTGGCTGCGCGCGAGCGCCAGCAGCAGGTCGAGCGGTCCCTCCCAGCTTTCCACATGGACGGTCAGGATTGCCTCATCCGGCACGCGGCGGATGGGCTCGACCCACTCCGCGTCGAGCAACATCTGCTCTGCCTCGCGCCTATCGCCGATACCGGCCGGCTGGCGGAGGCTGTCGTCGCTCACGCGGCCGCCTTCGCCAGTAGCGCGTCGCGTGTCGCTAGCGCGCGGGCGATCGGCCAATCGGCATCCGGCCCTGCGCTGATCGTCGCCATCGCCCGATCGAGCCGGTCGCGAGAGGCAGCGCTCATCTCCGGCAACCGTGCGGCTATGGCGATCATCTCGTCCATGCGTCCCCAGCAATTGAGCGCCAGATCGCACCCGGCTTCGACCACGCCCGCCGCGAGATCGTCGGCCGCGCCGTTCAAGGCTTTCATGTCGAGATCGTCGGACATGAGCAATCCGTCGAAACCAATCTCACCCCGTATGATGTCGCCGATTACGCGCGGCGAGAGGCTGGCTGGCCGCTCGGCATCCCAGGCGGTATAGACGATATGCGCTGTCATCCCGACCGGCGCACGGTGGAGCGTGCGAAACGGCGCCATGTCGCTTTCCAGTTCGGCCTCGCTCGCCGTCACGGTTGGCAGCGCATGGTGGCTGTCGACCAACGCGCGGCCGTGGCCGGGCATGTGCTTGACGATGCCGACCACGCCGCCCTCACGCAGGCCGTCCAGCATGGCCCGGCCAAGCGCTGCGACCCGCATCGGTTCATCCCCGAAAGCGCGATCGCCAACGATGTCGCTGGCCCCTTCTTGCCGCACATCCAGCACCGGCGCGGCGTTGGCGGTGATACCCATCTCCGCCAGCATCGCGCCCAGTCCACGGGCGTTGCACCGCGCTGCCTCGATCGCACTGGAGGGCGCGGTATCGTAAAGTGCGGCGAATTGCCCGGCGGGCGGAAAGGCCGGCCATTCGGGCGGGCGCATCCGCGCTACCCGACCGCCCTCCTGATCGATCATGATGAACAGATCAGCGCGCCCGGCAATCTCGCGCAGGCTATCGGTCAAGGCGCGAAGCTGCGCACCGTCGCGGATGTTGCGGCCGAACAGGATATAGCCCGCCGGGTCGCACGCGCGGAACAGGGCCCGCTCCTCCGCACTCACCGTTTCGCCGGCCAGACCGAAGATGACGGGTTTCATGGCAGTTGCAGCTTCATTCGCCCAAATCCGTGCCCCATCCGGTCCTGCGTTTCACCGCACGACCATGCAGCTTTCGCCCGCCACGCGCAGCTTGCCGCACGTTGCGCCAGCATCCGCCACCGAAGCGACGGAAACTCGTAGACGATAGAGCGTGCGACCGCCGGTCTCGACCGGCTCAACATGATGGCTGAGCGGCGCGAGATAATCGAACCGGCCAGACATCTTCTTCCACACATCCTCAGCCAGCGCCTTGGACCCGAAGGCGCCGAGCTGAATGCGTGGCCCTTCGCCGCTCGCTTCGCTCATCGCAGCCGTGGTCGGCTTGCGAGCGTCGGCCGCGACCGTCTTGACCGGCGCGGCCAAAGTCGGCTTGGCGACCGCCGCCGGCTTGGGCGCTTCCTCCGCCTTGACGGTAGCGGGAACAAGGTCCGTGCGCGGCGCTTCCGGCACTTGGCTGGCGTCGATCCGCCCCGTCGCCTCGCCCCCCTCGCTCGCCTCGAAGGCAGCGTCGCCCTCACCATCGAACGCCTTAGCGTCGGCCTCGTTGGCCGGAACCTTGTAAGGGCCGCTCTCCGCGGCGATGAGCCTCGCCTCCCCGCCGTCGCCCGCACCGCGATTCTTGAGCCAGTAGCCACCGCCCACGACGACCGCGAGCAGCACCAGCCCAAACAGAACGAGCAACAGCACCTTGGCGAGCGACACGCCTTCCGCAGCCGTTTCCTCGCCAGCTGGCTCCAGCCAGGGCAGACGGTCCTCCTCGTCCAGATTGAAGCCGTCCGCCTGCTCGCCTGCCATCAGCCCATCTCCTCCAGCGCCTTCACGCCCATCAGGGCCAAGCCATTCCTGATAACCTGTCCGATTCCGGCGCTCAAGAAAAGTCGGGCGGCAGTCACCGTGGCATCGTCGGGCACGATCACGCGGCGTTCGGGCTTGTCGTTGCCCATGTTCCACCAGGCGTGGAAATCCGCCGCCAGATCATAGAGGAAGAAGGCGATGCGGTGTGGCTCATGCGCCGCTGCCGCCGCTTCGACCACGCGTGGGAAGTTTGCGAGCTGGCGGATCAACGCCAGCTCCTCCGTGTCCAGCCGGGAGAGGTCGGGCTCGAGCAAGCCGTTAGGGAAGGCCTCCGCGGCGCGTCGACCGAGCGAGGCGATACGCGCATGGGCATATTGCACGTAGAAGACCGGGTTGTCCTTCGAGGCCTCTACCACCTTGGCGAAGTCGAAATCCATCTGGGCATCGGCCTTGCGGGTGAGCATGGTGAAGCGCACGACATCCTTGCCGACTTCCTCCACCACATCGGCGAGCGTCACGAAATTGCCGGCCCGCTTGCTCATCTTGACCGGCTCGCCATCCCGCAGCAGCCGCACCATCTGCACCAGCTTGACGTCGAACGGCACCTTGCCGCCGGTGAGCGCCGCCACCGCCGCCTTGATGCGCTTGACCGTGCCGGCATGGTCCGCGCCCCAGATGTCGATGAGCATGTCGGCGCTCTCGGCTTTCTGGGCATGATAGGCCAGATCGGTGCCGAAATAGGTAAGGCCGCCATCGGACTTGCGCACCGGCCGGTCGCTGTCGTCGCCGAATTGCGTGGCGCGGAACAGCGTCATCTCGGCCGGCTCCCAGTCGTCCGGCAGCTCGCCCTTGGGCGGCTCCAGCACGCCTTTGTAGATCAGCCCCTCGCGCTCCAGCCGGCCGAGCGCGGCATCAACCCGCCCCTCGCGCTGCACCGCCGCCTCGGAGGCAAACACGTCATGATGGATGCCGAGCAGCGCCAGATCGGCGCGGATCATGTCCATCATCGCAGCGACAGCCTTCTCGCGGAACAGGTCGAGCCACGCGCTCTCGGGTGCATTCACGTAGCGGTCGCCAAACTCGGCGGCCAGCGCCTGCCCGATCGGCACCAGATAGTCGCCGGGATAGTAGCCCTCGGGAATTTCGCCGATCGTCTCGCCTAGCGCCTCGCGATAGCGCAAATGCGCCGAACGGCCGAGCGTCTGGACCTGCGCGCCGGCATCGTTGATATAATATTCGCGGGTCACCGCATAGCCGGCGAACTCCAGCAGCGTGGCCAGGGCGTCGCCCACCACCGCGCCCCGGCAATGACCCATGTGCATCGGCCCGGTCGGGTTGGCGGAGACATATTCCACATTCACCCGCAGCCCGGCGCCCTTGGCCGAACGGCCGTAATCGGCACCCTGCGCATGGACGGCCAGCAGCTCCCCCTCCCACGCGTGCGGCACCAGCCGCATGTTGAGGAAGCCCGGCCCAGCGATCTCGACAGTCGCCACTTCGGGCATCTCCCGGATACGGGAAGCGATGGCCTCGGCCAGCGCGCGCGGATTGGTGCCGGCCGGCTTGGCGAGCACCATCGCGGCGTTCGTCGCCATGTCGCCATGGCTGGCGTCGCGCGGCGGCTCGACGGTGACGCTCCGACGATCGAGCCCAACTGGCAATTCGCCGGCCTGCTCCATATCGTCAAGCAAGCCGTCGAGGGCAGCGGCAATGAAGGCGAAGATACTCATGGGGTGCGCGATCCTGTCATCGGAGGCGGTCCGGCGACGGAGTGGCTGCGGTCGTCCGGCCGCCGAAAACTGGGGTTTCAGCGGGTGATATTGTAGCGAAGCTGGTCGTTGGTCAGGTTGAACCCCACGAGCAGCTCGAAGCTGCTTCGCTGGATCGCCTCCTTGACCTCGGGCCGCGCCAATGGGTCGAGCGCGGCATCGGCGTCGCCGGACTTGCGCGGGCGGGTAATCATCTGCTCAATCTCACGCGGCAGCGTCGCTGTGGCGCGATCCACATACGCTGAGGCAGTGCCCTGTGCCTGCGCGCGCAGCGAGCCCTCGGCAAAGACGAGTCGCACCGACGTCACGCGTTTGGCGACCACGGACGTGCCGCCACGCACCACTGTTGAGAAGACCGGCAGCTCCACCTCGCGCGCCGCGCCAGCTTCGCGCCGCAGCGCATTCACCGTGTAACTCACTTGGGTGTAGATATCCTTGTCACCCGTCGTGCAGGTCGAGCGCAGGTCGGTGATGTTAGCCACCACGTCGATCGCCTCTGCCGTGCGGCTCTCGGCCGGGTCAAACAGGGTTATGTCCCCGGTATTTGCGGGAATGGCAACGCTTGGGCAGGCTGAACGGAACTGGATGATGCCTTGCCCTGCCGCATCGATGTCGCCGCGCTTGGCGCAGCCCGCGATCAGGACCAGAGCGGTTCCCAGGGCGGCTAGTTTATACGCAGCGGTGATCCGCACGATGGTCCCGGTTCCCTTCCGTATCGGACGCTTGCGCAGCGCGCGGTCCTTCCAAACAGTCCGCGCTTCTTAGTCACCGCATCCCTGCCGCGCAACCGAAAGGAAGCGCCTTCCCCTCGCGGTCGCATCGCCGTAAAGGAGCCCACATGGCCGCTTCATTAACGACCGACAGCAGCAGCGCCGGGGCCGCGAGCCGGCCCGCCCTGCATGTACTCATCGCCGCGCCGCGCGGTTTCTGTGCCGGCGTGGACCGCGCAATCACCATCGTCGAGCGCGCTCTCCAGAAATATGGCGCCCCCGTCTATGTCCGACACGAGATCGTCCACAATCGCTTCGTGGTGGATAATCTGCGTGCCAAAGGCGCCGTGTTCGTCGACGAACTGGACGAAGTTCCGGATGGAAGGCCGGTGGTCTTTTCGGCACACGGCGTGCCCAAGGTCGTTCCCGCCAGCGCGCAAGCGCGCGGCCTGGACTATCTCGACGCAACCTGCCCGCTCGTCTCCAAGGTCCACCGTCAGGCCGAACGGCTGGTGATGGCCGGGCGTCACATCCTGTTCATTGGTCACGCCAATCACCCGGAGGTCATCGGCACCTTCGGCCAGGTACCCGAGGGCGCGATGACGCTGCTCCAGACCGAGGCCGATGCCGAGGCTTACCAACCCGCGCCCGGCCAGTCCCTCGCCTTCCTCACCCAGACAACGCTCTCAGTCGACGATACCGCCGCAATGGTCGCCATCCTCCAGCGCCGCTTCCCGGACATTGCGGCGCCGCGTAGCGACGATATCTGCTACGCGACGTCAAACCGGCAGGAGGCCGCCAAGGCGATCGCCGCGCGGGCGGATGCGGTGCTGGTGATCGGCGCCCCGAACAGTTCCAACTCGCTCCGTCTCGTCGAGGTCGCCGAGCGGGCAGGCACGCGGGCGCAGCTCATCCAGACCGCCGACGAGATAGACTTCGCCTGGCTCGATGGCATCACCACGCTTGGCGTCACTGCGGGAGCAAGCGCACCGGAAATTCTGGTGCGCGGCGTCATCGACAAACTGGCGCAGCGCTTCACCGTGCAAGAGGAGGCGGTGACCACGGCGACCGAGGTCATGTCCTTCAAGTTGCCGCGCGGGCTGGAGACGGTCTGAACCTCTATGGCAGTCTATACCCAGGTTCCGGCCGAGACACTGGCGGCCTTCCTTGAACGCTACGATGTCGGCACGCTGCTCGCTGCCAAGGGCATCGCCGAGGGCGTCGAGAACAGCAATTATCTGGTCGACACAACCGGCGCGGACGGCAAGGGCGCGCGCTACATCCTCACGCTCTATGAAAAGCGGGTGGACGTAGCAGACCTGCCTTTCTTCATGGCGCTGCTCGACCATGTCGGAGCACGGAACTGCCCGGTGCCCCGCTTTATCGCGGACCGCGAAGGGCAATGTCTGCAAACGCTGTGCGGCCGCCCCGCCTGCCTCATCGAGTTTTTGAGCGGCGTCTCGGTGACCCGCCCGACCCCAGCCCAGGCCGAGGCCGCCGGCGGCGCACTCGGCGATCTGCACCGCGCCGTAGAGAGCTTCACCGGAACCCGCGCCAATGCACTCGGGCCGGAAGGCTGGCACCGCCTCGCCGAAAGCTGCGGCGCAAGCCTGGATGATATCGCGCCCGGCCTGCACGCCCGCATCCGGCAGGAACTGGCTTTTCTCGACGCGCATTGGCCGACAGCGCTCGATCACACCGTGATCCACGCCGATCTGTTCCCTGACAATGTACTGATGCGGGGCGACACGGTGGGCGGCCTCATCGACTTCTATTTCAGTTGCACGGATATCCGCGCTTATGATGTCGCCATCACCCATGGCGCGTGGAGTTTCTCGCCCGACGGCTCGGATTTCCACGCCGATGTCGGTCATGCCCTCATCGCCGGCTATCGCGCGCATCACGGCCTGACCGCCGCGGAATATGAAGCACTGCCGATCCTCGCGCGGGGCGCGGCTCTGCGGTTCCTGTTGACCCGCGCCTATGACTGGATCAATACGCCGCCCACCGCACTGGTGACACGCAAGGATCCGCTCGCCTATCTGCGCCGGCTGGATGCTTATGCGACCGGATCGGCCGCCGCGCTGTTCGGCCCGCCGGCATGAGCGATGCGGTCGAGCTGTTTACCGACGGCGCCTGCAAGGGCAATCCCGGCCCCGGCGGTTGGGGCGCCGTTCTGCGTTTTAAGGGGCGCGAGAAGGAGCTTTCCGGCGGCGAACCACACACCACCAACAACCGTATGGAATTGATGGCGGCGATCGAGGGGCTCAACGCCATCACCCGTCCCTGCCCCGTGATCCTCTCCACCGATAGCAACTATGTGAAGGACGGCATCACCAAGTGGATCTTCGGCTGGCAGCGCAATGGCTGGCGCACGGCTGATAAGAAGCCTGTCAAGAATGCCGATCTTTGGCAGGCGCTGCTGGAGGCCACAAAACGCCACACCGTCGAATGGCGATGGGTGAAGGGCCACGCCGGCCACCCCGAAAACGAGCGCGCTGACCAGCTCGCCAGCGCGGCAGCCGAGGCTATGCGCACGCCGACCAGCCACACTCTTGAATGAATGCATGGCCAAACAACACAGCTTGGGGACCTTCACTCTTCACCGCGTTGCGGCCCGGGAACCAAGGGCCGCTTCCGGCCACCAACCGTCAACGATCCGGTGAATTGAGACTTCGGTGACGAGACTGCGGTCGACAAATAACCACCTCGATTGACATTCTGCCTTGCCCCGCCCGGTCCAGTCCCTCCATACAGCGCTTAGCCCCTTCAACGCTATGAGATTGGAAAGGAAGACCCATTTTTCCGCCCCTGACGGACGCAAAAATGTTATTGGTTCTGTTCGCCCTTCCCTTTCTGGGCAGTCTCGGCGCGGCGTTTCTACCGACCCGTAGCCGTAACGCGGCGGCGATCCTGGCTGGCACTGTCGCGCTGGCCGGGATGGCACTCCTTATCGCTTATTATCCGGTGCTCGCGGATGGGGGTAACGTACGGCTGGTTATCCCCTGGCTGTCCTCGCTCGGGCTGGATCTGACGTTTCGTCTTGTCGGCTTCTCATGGCTCTTTTCGATGCTCATCATCGGCATCGGCGCGCTGGTGGTGTTGTACGCGCGCTATTACATGTCGGCGGAAGACCCGGTTCCGCGCTTCTTCGCCTTCCTGCTGGCCTTCATGGGCTCAATGCTGGGCATGGTGCTCTCGGGCAACCTCGTCCAGATCGCGTTCTTCTGGGAGCTGACCAGCCTCTTTTCCTTCCTGCTGATCGGCTACTGGCATCACAATCAGAGCGCGCGCGACGGCGCGCGCATGGCACTCATTGTCACTGCGTTCGGCGGGGTCTGCCTGCTCGTCGGCTTCCTGCTGCTTGGCCATATCACGGGCAGCTACGACGTGGATGTGGTGCTGGAGGCTGGCGATGCGATCCGCAGCCACGCACTCTATCTACCGACGCTCATTCTCATCCTGATCGGCGCCTTCACCAAGAGCGCTCAGTTCCCGTTCCACTTCTGGCTCCCGCACGCCATGGCAGCGCCGACGCCGGTCTCTGCCTATCTGCATTCGGCCACCATGGTAAAGGCGGGCGTCTTTGTGCTGATCCTGCTCTGGCCGGCGTTGGCCGGCACGCAGAGCTGGTATCTGATTGTCACCACCACCGGCCTCGCGACGCTGCTCGTCGGTGCATGGGCAGCAATTTTCCAAAATGATCTCAAAGGCTTGCTGGCCTATTCCACGATCAGCCATCTGGGCCTCATCACCCTGCTGCTCGGACTCGGCAGTCCACTCGCGGCTGTGGCGGCGATCTTCCACACCATCAACCACGCCACGTTCAAGGCGTCTCTGTTCATGGCCGCCGGCATCATCGACCATGAGACTGGCACGCGCGATTTGCGCAAGCTGAGCGGCCTCGCTCGCTTCATGCCGATTACCGCAACGCTGGCCATGGTCGCTGCTGCCGCCATGGCAGGCGTACCGCTGCTCAATGGCTTTCTGTCCAAGGAAATGTTCCTGGCCGAAGCGCTGGCGACCCACAGCGGCACGGTGCTGGATAGTATCCTGCCTTTTCTGGCCACGCTGGCGAGTACATTCAGCGTGCTCTATTCGGTTCGATTCATTCACCAAACCTTTCTAGGTCCGGCCCCGCAAGCCCTCCCGCGCCAGCCCCACGAGGCGCCGCGCTGGATGCGTTTGCCCATCGAGATCCTCGTGCTGCTCTGCCTGCTCGTGGGCATCATCCCAGCGCTGACTATCGGGCCCTTTCTCTCAACTGCGGTGCGGTCCGTGCTGGGCGATCAGACCCCCATCTATAGCCTCGCCATCTGGCATGGCTTCAACCTGCCGATGCTGATGAGCTTCACCGCGCTGGCCGGCGGCATCGGCCTCTACCTGCTGCTGGGCGCGCGCCTCAATGGCTTCCCCAGTTCGCCCCTCATCGGCCACTTCAAGGGGCGGCGCACGTTCGAGATCGTTCTGGCAGCCACAATCGACGGCGCCCGCGCACTGCACCGGGTGATCGGCACGAGGCGGTTGCAGGTCCAACTGCGGCTGCTGGTCGCCACCGCCTTCGTGGCCGCCATTTTACCGTTCCTCGCATTGGGTTACAGCCGGGGTCCGCGCCCCGACACCCTGGTCGATCCAGGGTTTGCGGTGCTTTGGCTGCTCGGCGGCGCCTGCGCCATCGCTGCTGCATGGCAGGCCAAGTTCCATCGGCTCGCGGCACTGATCCTGATAGGGGTTTGCGGGCTTGCAACCTGCATTACCTTCGTCTGGCTTTCCGCGCCTGATCTGGCTCTCACTCAGCTCCTCGTTGAGATCGTCACGCTCGTCCTCCTTCTGCTAGGCCTGCGCTGGCTTCCCAAACGCCAGCCGGATCAGTGGCGGGACGCACGCGGCCCGTTGCGCATCCGTCTGCGGCGCGGCGGCGATCTGCTGCTTGCGTTGCTCGGCGGCGGCGGCATGGCGGCCATCGCTTATGCCATCATGACTCGCGACGCTCCGCACGGCATCTCGCATTATTTCCTCGAGCACGCTTATCCCGGCGGTGGCGGCACCAATGTGGTGAACGTCATCCTCGTCGATTTCCGCGCCTTCGACACCTATGGTGAGATTACTGTCCTCGCCATCGTTGCGCTCACCGTATTCACCCTGCTTCGGCGCTTCCGCCCCGCGGCCGAGAGCATCGCCCTGCCCGAGCAGCAACAGCGGCAGAACGCCTTCGACGATGCGCGCGAAGGGCGCACACGTGGCGATACCGTGCGACAATATCTGCTCGTCCCCCGCGTCCTCATGGAGTGGCTGTTCCCCGTGATACTCACCTGTGCGCTCTATTTCCTGGTGCGAGGGCACGACTTGCCCGGCGGCGGTTTCGCGGCCGGCGTGACGGCCTCCATCGGTATCATTGTGCTGTACATGGCGAGCGGGACCCGCTCCGTGGAAACGCGACTCACCATCCAGCCGGTGCGCTGGATGAGTGCGGGGCTACTGTGCGCCACGGCCACCGGCGCCGGGGCATGGGTATTCGGATTTCCCTTCCTCACCAGTGATTTCCATTATCTGGAGCTACCGCTGATCGGCAAGATTCCGTTGACCACGGCGCTGCTGTTCGACATCGGCGTGTTTGCTGTCGTGGTCGGCACGACCGCACTTATCCTGATCGCGCTCGCGCACCAGTCGATTCGCTCGCCGCGGACGGCCCGGTCGTCCGAAGCGACTGGGGAGGGCGCGCACTGATGGAAATCGTGCTGGCCCTCGCCATCGGTACTCTGACCGCTTCCGGACTGTGGTTGCTGCTGCGCCCGCGCACCTTCCAGGTAGCGCTCGGCCTGTCGTTGCTGTCCTATGCGGTCAACCTGTTCATTCTTGCCGCAGGACGGCTGCGCACCGATGCGCCGCCTATCGTGGGCCGGGAAGGACCGATCGATCCGAGCCTTTATGCCGACCCGGTCCCTCAGGCACTGGTGCTGACCGCGATCGTCATCTCGTTCGCAACCACCGCGCTGCTGCTGGTCGTGCTGCTCGCCTCGCGCGGGCTCACCGGCACCGATCATGTCGATGGTGAGGAGGGCGACCAGTGAACGGCTGGATGCAACATCTGACGATCGCGCCGATCGTGCTGCCGCTGGCGGTGAGCGCGTTCCTGCTCGCCTTCAACGAGCGCCGGCGCATGCTCAAGCGCGTCATGAGTCTGGGCACGCTGACTGCGCTGATTGTCATATCGACCCTGCTGCTCTGGCAGGTCACCGACGGGTTTGGCCTGAGCTCGGCTGCGGCGCCGCACGTCTATCTGCTCGGCAACTGGCCGGCACCATTCGGCATCGTGCTGGTCGCGGATCGCCTCTCGGCGCTCATGCTGCTTCTTTCCAGTCTGCTCGGGTTCACTGCCCTGTTTTACGCGATGGCCCGTTGGGACCGCTCGGGCCCGCGATTCCACGTGCTGTTCCTGCTGCTCATCGCCGGTATCAACGGGGCTTTCCTCACCGGTGACATCTTCAATCTGTTCGTATTCTTCGAGGTGCTGCTAGCGGCCTCTTACGGCCTCTTGCTGCACGGCTCGGGTGCTGAACGGACCAGCGCGAGCCTGCACTATATCGCCATCAACGTCGCGACATCGCTGCTGTTTCTGATCGGTGTCGCGATGATCTACGCCGCCACAGGCACGCTCAATATGGCGGATCTCGCCGAGCGCATCCCGACGGTCCCACCCGGCGATCTCGCCTTGTTGGAGGGCGGGGCGGCGGTCCTGGGCACCGCATTTCTCGTCAAGTCGGGCATCTGGCCGCTGAGCTTCTGGCTATCCCGCACCTATGCGGCGGCAGCACCGCCTGTCGCCGCCCTGTTCGCCATCATGACCAAGGTCGGCATATACATTATCCTGCGGCTTTCCTCGCTTCTGTTCGGAGCAACGTCCGGCGGCGCGGCGGGCTTCGCCGACGGTTGGCTGATCTGGGCGGGGTTCGCCACGATGCTGTTCGGCACCATCGGCATTCTGTCCGCCCGCACGCTCACCCGTGTCGCCGGGCATTATGTGCTGGTCTCTTCCGGCACGCTCCTCGCTGCCATCGGGATCGGCGGCCAGGCGCTCACCGCGGCGCTGCTGTTCTACCTCGTCAGTTCTACGCTGGCCGTGGCCGCGCTCTACCTCATCATCGAGCCGGTCACGCGCAACGCGGACGAGGAAGACATGATCGCTGGCATTGCGGAACCAGTGTTCGACGATGAATATACTGGCGCACCGGAAGAAAACGAAGATGAGGTTGGCATCGTCATCCCCGGAACCATTGCGATTCTGGGAGGCGGCTTCATCTTCTGCACGCTGTTGCTCGCCGGGCTGCCGCCTCTCTCCGGCTTCATCGCCAAGTTCGCCATTATCGACGCCCTGTTCCGGCACGCCGCCATCACACCGACGAGTTGGCTGCTGATCGCCCTCATCATCTGCTCGGGACTGGCCACGCTGATCGGCCTGACCCGCGCCGGCATCGACCTGTTGTGGACGCCGGCCGATGATTCGCCGTCGCGCCTCAGCGTGATCGAGGTCGCGCCGATCGGCCTGCTACTGGCCACCTGCCTCGCGCTGATGATCTACGCCGGACCTGTCTTTCTTTATATGGAATCGGCAGCGGGCGCCCTGAGCGACCCATCGGCCTATATCGAGGCTGTGCGGGATGCCCCACCGACCAGCAAGGTGGTTCCGTGAAACGCCTCGTACCCTTTCCGATGCTGACGGCCGCGCTGTTCGCGATGTGGGTGCTGCTGACCGGATTCTCGCCCGGCCATATCGTGCTCGGCGCCATCGTGGCCCTCCTCGTCTCGCGCGTCATGCTGACACTCAAGGCTGCTCCCCCGCGCATCCGCTTTAGCATGGCGATGGTGCGACTGGGCTGCCTCGTGCTCGCCGACATCATAAGGTCGAACATCGCCGTCGCGCGGATCGTGTTGTTTCGTCCGACCCGGCAACGGTCCGGCTTCATCGAGTTTCCGACCGAGCTACGCAATCCACAGGCACTCGCCGCGCTCGCCATCATCATCACAGCCACGCCCGGCACCTTGTGGCTCCAGCATGACGCTCAGCGCCATCTGGTGCTGATCCACGTCCTTGATCTGGTCGACGAGGAGGAGTGGATCGCCCTCATCAAGAATCGCTATGAACGGCTACTGATGGAAATTTTCGTATGAGCACCCTCTTTCTGGCTCTCGCCATCACGGCAGCGCAGATTCTGCTGGCGCTCGCTATGGTCTGTGCCGCCTTTCGCATTCTGCGCGGCCCCCGCGCTCAAGATCGGGTGCTGGGCATGGACGCGCTTTACATCGCCGGCATGCTCCTGCTCCTGACCTACGGCATCCAGACAGGTCGCACGCTATTCTTCGAGGGCGCCCTGGTAATCGGCCTGCTCGGCTTTGCCGGAACCGTAGCCCTCGCCAAGTTCCTCATGCGGGGCGAGGTGATCGAATGATCCAGGCTCCCGAATTGCCGCTCTGGGCGGCGATCGCCGTCGGTCTCTTCGTCCTGCTCGGCGCCGGGATTACGCTGATCGGCGCACTGGGGCTCCTTCGCCTCAGGAATTTTTACGAGCGTATTCACCCGCCAACGCTGGGTTCGACATTAGGCACCGGCTGCATTCTTATCGCATCGATCATCTGCTTTTCCGCGCTGCATTCCAGGCCGATGATCCATGAGGTGCTGATTGCCATATTCGTGACGTTGACCACGCCGATCACCTTAATGCTCCTTGCCCGCGCCGCACTGTATCGGGACCGCAGCGAAGGATCCACGGGGGTGCCGCAGGATCTGGCAAGCGTCGCAGCGCTCGATGACCAGTCACCGGGACGCGATCGGCCATAACGCCGGTTGCGATAGCTGCGCGAAGAACGTTCAATCGTCCGGTACCATTGCGACGGACCAGATCGACAGGCCAAATCGAGGGGGCGGCCTCGCAAGGTGATTTTGCACAAGCCGCTAGCCGACTATGCTATGCGGCGACAAGCAGGGGGGGATCACATCATGCATTTAGCTCACTGGAGCGTCGCCACATTGCTCGTGCTCGGCGCGTCCGTGCCCGCACTGGCTGACGAACAAAACTCACGGGCCGAAGCGCGTTGCGCCGCTTTCGCGAGCCAGAGCTTTGGCGAGAGTGTCACCATCACCGCCGTGAAGCATGTCGGCGTGACTCCGCCCGGTTCCGCCCAGCCCGGCGGACCGCCGCTCGCCTCCGCCCTGCCCGCCCACTGCCGGGTCGATGGCATCATCAACAAGCGCAAGGGCGCCGGTGGCAAGGACTATGGCATCGGTTTCGCCATCGCACTGCCCGACGCGTGGAACGGCCGCTTTCTGCTACAGGGCGGTGGTGGCCTCAACGGCAGTGTCAACCCGCCGGTCGGCCCCGTCGCATCCGGGGACAGGCCTGCCCTCGCTCGCGGCTTCGCAGTCATTAGTCATGACAGCGGCCACAAGGGTGCGGTTTTCGACCAGAGCTTCATGGCCGACCAGCGCGCCACGCTTGATTTCGCGGAAGCCGCGGTCAAGACCGTCACTCTCCTCGGCAAGCGGATCACCGCGGCTTATTATGGCAAGCCCGCCGCGCACAGCTACATGACCGGTTGCTCGACCGGGGGACGCGAGGGGATGCTTGCCTCGCAGCGCTACCCGGAACTGTTCGACGGCATCATCGTCGGCGCGCCGGCGATGCGCACGGGCGATTCCAACCTTGGCGTCGAATACACCCAGGTTTTGTTCAATCAGGCGGCGCCCAAGGGACCGGATGGCAAGCCAATCATGAGCCAGGTGCTGACCGCCGCCAACCGCAAGACGATCCTTAACGGCATTCTCAACCAGTGCGATGGCCTGGATGGCCTCAAGGACGGCGTTATCGAGAATGTCGCCCAATGCCGCTTCGATCCGAAGAAGCTCGCCTGCTCGGCCAACAAGGCGGAGGGGTGCCTCAACGACGGGCAGGTCCGCGCGCTGGAATTCGGCCTCGCCGGGCCGAAGGACAAAGCGGGCTATGCTATCTACGCGCCGATGGCCGCCGACACCGGCATCGTCGCCACGCCGATGGGCTATCTGCCGACGGGCAGCCCCGGCCCGTTAGGACCGCCCAGCAGCGCAACCGAGATCGACCTCGACGCTCGCGTCCACGCAGTCCGTAATGACGCTGGCCAGCGCCTCACCGACACCAATTACTGGACCAACCTCAACACTTACCTGGACCGTGGCGGTAAGATGATCTTCTACCACGGCGTGTCGGACTTCTGGTTCTCGCCCTTCGCGACATGGGATTATTACGAACGAGCCGCCGAAACCAATGGCAAGGCGTTTACCGACTCCAGCCGCTTCTACATGGTGCCGGGTATGCTCCACTGCGGCGGTGGCGACGCATTCGAGCGGTTCGACATGCTCTCGGTGATCGTCGATTGGGTGGAGCAGGGCAACGCGCCATCAAGCATTACCGCGCAGCGTCGCGCCCCCTCGACCGAGACACGCCCGCTCTGCCCCTATCCGAGCCATGCCGCCTTTACGGGCGGTGACAGCAAGGTCGCCACCAGCTTCGCCTGCAAGCCGCCGACGGGTTGACCGGCGGCGGCCCTGCACACGAGCGGGGACGTCGCGACCACACAAGCCGACGCGGAAACGACGGGCACCGTGATGAGCTTCGGCAGACCCTGCCATCGCCCCTTTGTCGCCAAGAAGCCGCCCCTGTTCGTTAGCGCCGATTGCGCCTTTGACTTGCCCCGCACCTCGGCGCAATCTGACCGGGAAGGGGAAGCAGGCCACCCGATCATGTGGAAACCATTTTATTTCACCGGCGGGCTGCTGGCCGTGCTGCTGGGCGTTGTCGGCATCGCCCTGCCGCTGCTGCCCACCGTGCCCTTCTTCATCCTCGCAGCCTTCTGCTTCGCCCGCTCCAGCCCACTGCTGGAGCAACGGCTGCTTTCGTCACCGCGCTTCGGCCCGGCGATCCGCGCGTGGCGCGAGCGGTCTGCGATCAGCCGGCGGGGCAAGCGCGCCGCCACCATGGCCTTCGTGCTCAGCATATTGCTATCCGTGCTGCTCGCGCCATGGCCGTGGCCGCTCGCCACGATGGCTGCGGCGCTCCTTTTCGGCACATGGATCTGGCGCCGGCCGGAGTAGCGGCCGTACTGATTGAGTGACGACGCTCGATGGGCACTGGCATGCGCCCGCCGCGCATCGCCCCCGACTGCGACCCTAGTCTGCTTTGGCCGCCACCGCGCCCGCCACCGGAAAGCCCCGTCGTTTGAGCAGTGCGTTCACGTCCGGGTCGCGTCCGCGGAAGGCACGATAGGCCTCGGCACGGTCGGTCTCGTTACCAGTCGCGAGCAGGGTAGCTCGGAAGCGCTCGGCCGTAGCGGGATCCCACACATTGCCCGTTTCCTCAAATGCTGCCCAGCTGTCCGCATCCATCGTTTCTGACCAGAGATAGCTGTAATAGCCGGCCGAATAGGCATCCGATGAGAACAGATGATTGAACTGCGGCAGGCGATGCCGCATCACCATCTCCTTCGGCATGCCGATCTCAGCCAGTGTCTCGCGCTCGAACGCATCGATATCGGTCGGCGCGTCAGGGCGGTTGTGCAGCTTCATGTCCACGATGGCGGAGGAGAGATATTCGACCGTCGCAAAGCCTTCGTTGAATGTCTTGCTTGCTTCGATCTTGTCGATCAGCACCTGCGGGATCGCCTCGCCGGTCTGATAATGGCGGGCGTAAGTCTGGAGAATATAGGGCGTTAGCAGCCAGTTCTCGTTCACTTGGCTCGGATATTCCACGAAGTCGCGCGGTGTCGTGCCCAGCCCCGGCCATGTGATGTCATAGTTCAGATAGTGCAGCGCGTGCCCGAATTCGTGAAACAGGGTCGAGGCGTCGTCGACACTGATCAAGGTCGGCGCGCCGGCTACCCCCTTGGCGAAGTTGTTGTTGTTGGACGCCAGCACATAGCCGTTGCCGTTGAGATGATCCTGCCCCTTGTACGTGGTCATCCACGCGCCCGACCGCTTGCCGGCGCGCGCCCAGGTATCGAGGTAGAAGAGCCCAACCACCTTATCGCCGCGTGTCACCTCGAAGGTGCGTACATCGGGATGGAACACCGGCACCGTGCCGCTATTCTCGGCAAATTTGAAGCCATACAGGCGCCCGGCCGCGTCGAACATGGCGGCGACCATCTTGTCGAGCTGGAAATATGGCTTGATCGCATTCTGATCGAGGTCGTATTTCGCCTTGCGGACCTTCTCGGCATAGAAGCGATAGTCCCACGGCTCGATGGTGATTTTGGGTCCCTTGCCGGCCTTGGCGTCCGCATCGGCAATGGCCTGCATATCCGCCACTTCCTGATGGACGCGGGCGACCGCCGCTGGCCACACCTTCATCATCAGATCCATGGCCTTTTCGGGCGTTCCGGCCATGGTATCGCGCATTCGGTAATGGGCATGGGTGGGGAAGCCGAGCAGCTTCGCCCGCTCGGCGCGCAGAGCCACAATTTTCGCGATGGTCGCGTTGGTGTCATTGGCATCGCCATTGTCGCCGCGATTCGCGAACATGGTGAACACCTGTTCGCGCAGGTCGCGCCGCGTTGACGTCTCCAGGAACGGCTGGACGAACGAGCGCGTGTTGACCAGGACCCAGCCCTTCACCTTATGCTCGTCCGCCGCCGCCTTCATCGTGGCGATCATGTCTGGCTGCAACCCCGCCAGATCGCGCTCGCTGGTGAAGGTGAGATATTTCTCCTCATCGGCCAGCACCTTGTTCGAGAACTGGTTAAACTGCTGCGACAGCTCGGTTTCGATGCGGATGAGCTGTTGCTTCTTCTCAGCATCGAGCTGCGCGCCATTGGCGACCAGACTGTCATAAATGCGGGTGAGCAAGCGCTTCTGCTTGGGGTCGAGATTCAGCGTGTCGCGCTGGTCGTAGAGTGCCTTCACCCGCGCGAAATACCGGGGGTCGAGCGTCAGTTCATTATAGAACGCGCTGAGCTTCGGGCTCCACTCAGCCTGCAGCGCCCGCACCTCGTTGCTGGAGAGGTTTGAGGTATAGACGCCCCAGATTGGCATGACGCGGGCGTCAAGCGTCTCCATTTCCAGCGCGCGGATCGTGTTGTCGAAGGTCGGCTTTTCCGGGCTGGCGACCACCGCCTCGAATGAGGCCTTCATCGTGGCCATCATCGCCTCGAACGCTCCCGGGAAGTCGGCTGTCTTGACCTTATCCCACGCCGGCACACCATCATAGGGGCCGGTCCACGCGGCGGTGATCGGATTACTGCTGGTGTCAGCCATGGCTGGGGTCGACAGTGCCGCCGCGATCGCGGTCAGCGGAGCCAGAATATGCTTGGAGCGCATCAAAAGAAAATCCTCGGATCATGATCTAACCGAGCGAATGCCGGGTCGTTGCGCGAGAGGTTTACGCGCGCGCCAAGGGGTTGCAAGAGCGGGAAACTTCCAACGTTTTAGCCGCTTTTTCGAGCCATGATCCTGCAGCGACGAGCCTGACGACGTCAGGAAATGTCGCAAGGCGCCATCGACCGATCGAGGGAGGAACGGATTCGCATTGCGACCACATCCGGGGCGACACCAAACAAAAGGCGGACATAGCCATAAGCTACGTCCGCCCATGTTGTGATAGATGGCGGCCCCTCTTCCCCGCGGCGGGACGTCGAGCCTCACGCGATCAGGCCGCTTCCGCCTGTTCCTCCGCCGGCGCGAGACGGATCAGATGATCGAACGCCGAGAGGGCGGCCGTCGAGCCCTGCCCCATGGCGATGACGATCTGCTTGTAAGGCACAGTCGTGCAGTCGCCGGCCGCGAAGATACCCGGCTGCGACGTGTGCGCCCGCGCATCCACCTCGATCTCGCCGCGAGGGCTGAGTGTGAGCACATCGGTCAGCCACTCGGTGTTCGGTACGAGGCCGATCTGGACGAATACGCCCTCCAACTCGACGAGATGCGCCTCGTCGCTGTTGCGGTCTCGATAGGTCAGGCCCGTCACCGTCTCGCCATCGCCATGGACCTCCTTCGTCAGGGCCGAAGTGATGATCGTGACGTTGGGCAGGCTGCGCAGCTTGCGCTGGAGGATCTCATCGGCACGCAGCTGGCTGTCATATTCGATAAGCGTCACGTGGCTGACCAGCCCCGCCAGGTCGATCGCGGCCTCGACGCCGCTATTGCCGCCGCCGATCACCGCCACGCGCTTGCCCTTGAACAAGGGTCCATCGCAGTGCGGGCAGTAGGCCACGCCCTTGTTGCGATACTCGTCCTCGCCCGGCACGTTCATCTGGCGCCAGCGCGCACCGGTCGCGAGGATCACAGACTTGGCCTTGAGCGTTGCGCCGTTTTCCAGCTCGACCTGCGCATAGCCGCCCGGAACCCTGGCCGGGATCAGCTTGCTCGCGCGCTGCAGGTTCATGATGTCGACATCATAATCCTTGACGTGCTGCTCCAGCGCGGTGGCGAGCTTGGGCCCTTCCGTATGCGGCACGGAGATGAAATTCTCGATGCTCATGGTATCGAGCACCTGGCCGCCGAAACGCTCGGCGACGACACCTGTGCGGATGCCCTTGCGCGCGGCATAGATAGCGGCAGCGGCGCCGGCAGGCCCGCCACCGACCACGAGCACGTCGAACGGCTCCTTGGCGGCAATTTTCTCCGCTGCCTTGGCGACGGCGCCGGTATCAAGCTTGGCAAGGATCTGCTCGATGTCCATGCGGCCCGAGGCGAACGGCTCGCCGTTCAGATACACGGACGGCACTGCCATCACCTTGCGCCCCTCGACCTCGTCTTTGAACAGGGCGCCGTCGATCGACACGTGGCGGATGCGCGGATTGACCACGCTCATCAGGTTGAGCGCCTGCACCACATCCGGGCAGTTCTGGCAGCTGAGCGAGAAGTAAGTCTCGAAACTATAGTCGCCCTCCAGCGCCTTGATCTGCGCGATCACGTCGTCATCCACCTTGGGCGGATGACCACCGACCTGCAGCAGCGCGAGGACGAGGGAGGTGAATTCATGGCCGAGCGGAATGCCGGCGAAGCGCACGCCGATATCGGTTCCGGAACGGCGAATGAGGAAGCTCGGGCGGCGGGCATCGTCTGCGTCCGGGGCGAGCGTTACCAGGTCGCTCAAGCCAGCAATTTCGTCCAGAAGCTGCCGCAGTTCCACGCCCTTGGCGCTGTCGTCCAGCGACGGCACCAACTCGATCGGCTGCCTGATGTTGGCCATATAGGCCTGCAACTGCGTCTTGATGTTCGCGTCCAGCATGGGGGCTCCGTGGGAAAAGTTATGGGGTGCGGCAGGTGGGTTCCGGAGCCCCGAAGGGCCCCGGAACCGGGGGGGGGCCGCTTAGATCTTGCCGACCAGGTCGAGCGAAGGCGCGAGGGTCTTCTCACCTTCTTCCCACTTGGCGGGGCAGACCTCGCCGGGGTGGCTCATCCAGTACTGCAGCGCCTTGATCTTGCGGAGCAGCTCGGCCGCGTTGCGGCCAACACCTTCCGGCGTGATCTCGACCAGCTGGATGACGCCCTCGGGATCAACGACGAAGGTGCCGCGATCGGCGAGGCCGACGCCTTCACGCAGAATCTCGAAATTGTTCGAGATACTGTGGTTCTGGTCACCCAGCATATAATAGTCGATCTTGCCGATGGCCGCCGACGTGTCGTGCCACGCCTTGTGGCTGAAATGCGTGTCGGTGGAGACCGAATAGACCTCCACGCCCATCTTCTGGAGGGTCGGGTAGATGTCCGCCAGATCCTCAAGCTCGGTCGGGCAAACGAAAGTGAAATCGGCGGGGTAGAAGAAGAAAACCGCCCACTTGCCCTTCACATCGGCGTCCGTCACGTCGACGAACTTGCCCTGCTTATAGGCAGTGGCGGAAAACGGCTTCATAGGGGTGTTGACAAGGCTCATGTCTGCTCCTGCGTTGAAATGACGCACTGCACATAGGCCAGGGCAACAGATTTTCAAAATTGATTAAACGGGTTCCAATGATCGACATTTACGATCAGAGCTGTTCGGGCACCTCGGATCGCGATTAAAAACATACTGAAAAATATATATTTTCTTATCCACTGCCTTGATGCCGCCAGATGGATGCCCGGCCCGCTTTGCAGATTTCACGGAAATACCGCTCACCCAAGACAGCCGGTGCTCCCGGAAAATCTTGCAATGCAGCAAGATACCGGGAGCGCCGCGGCAAATGCCTATTCGCCGCCTTCTTCGCGCAGCAGCGCCTTGGCCTGTTGGTTGACGAAAGCGCGGATGCCTTCTGCTTCCTCGGGTTTTAGATAGGCGGCGAAGCTCGCCATGCCGTTCTGGGCAAGCGCGCCCTTGATGACCACCTGCTGCCAGGCATCCTTGTCCTTGAGCAGGGCTGACCGCCGCAGGTCCGGATTGACCGGGCCATTGTGGCAAATCGTGCAGTAAGTGTAATAATATTTGTTGCCAGTCGCGATCTGCGCTGGCGTGAACGTCTCATTGCTTGGGTCTGGTTTGGCCAGCGGTACCGGCGTGTAGGCCGGGAGCTTGCCCTTGCCGCCGAGCTTGAAGGCGACGATCAGCCCGTTTGGCATCTTGCGCTTTTCCCAGGGCGATTCCGTTGCCATACCCATCGAACCACCATAACCGGCCATCACGGCGATATATTGCTCGCCATTGACGCGGTAGGTGATCGGTCCGGCCATGATGCCGCGATGTGTCTGGAACGACCAGAGCTTCTGCCCCTTGTCGGCGCTGTAAGCCTCGAAGTCGCCGCGCACCGTGCCCTCGAAAACGAGGTTGCCCGCTGTTGCCAGCGTGCCGCCATTCCACGGCCAGTCGCGCTTCACTTCCCAGACGATCTTCTGCGCCACCGGATCATAGGCGACCAGAGTGCCCTTGATCATTGCAGCGAGCGCTTTGCGGCGCCCCTCCACCGTATCGGGCAGGCCGGGCAGCGCCGGCGGATCGAGGAAGGAAACGCCGGTGTTCCAGCGGCCCGGATGGATCTCATAGGGCTTCTGGTCGCCATAGGCGATGGCATGCACCATCGCCGGAATATAGACGAGGCCTGTCTTGGGCGAATAGCTCATCGGCATCCAGGCATGCGCGCCGATCCCGGATGGGTAGATGAGCGCTGGCACATCGGTGAAGCGCGCATTGGGCTTTTCGATCGGCCGCCCCGTCTTAAGGTCGATGCCTTCCGCCCAATTCTGCGGCGCATAGGGCTTGGCGGAAATCAGCTTCCCGTTGGTCCGGTCGATCACGTAGAAGAACGCGTTCTTCGGAGCCTGCATCAGCACCTTGCGCGGCTTTCCGTCGATCGTGAGGTCCGCCAGCATGATCTGCTGCGTCGCGGTGAAGTCCCATGTTTCGCCGGGATTGATCTGATAGTGCCACTTATATTTGCCGGTATCCGGGTCGACCGAAACGATTGAGGAGAGGAAAAGATTGTCGCCCTTTCCTTCCGAGCGATATTTCTGGTTCCATGGCGAGCCGTTACCCACGCCGATGAGAAGCTGGTTCAATTCCTGGTCGTAAACCACCGAATCCCACACGGTACCGCCGCCGCCCAGCTCCCAATATTTATTGCCAAACCAGGTTGGGCGGGCGATCTTCTCGATCGCCTCGTCGGAGGCCGCTCCGTCCGGCCCGTCCGCCGGGTTGCCTGGCACGGTATAGAAGCGCCAGACCAGCTTGCCGGTGTTGGTATCGTAAGCGGAGACGTAACCACGGACGCCCAGTTCCGCACCGCTATTGCCGATGATGACCTTGTCGCGCACCACGCGCGGCGCCATGGTGATGGTGTATGGCTTCTTCTGGTCGACGGTGACGACCTCCCACACCTTTTCCCCGTTGCGCGCATCGAGAGCGATCAACCGGCCATCGATGGTGCCGACATAAACGCGGCCTTTCCACACGGCGACGCCGCGATTGACCACATCGCAACAGGCATGCGCGCCCTTGGAGCCTTCATTCTGCGGATCGAACTGCCAGAGCACCTTGCCGGTCGCAGCGTCGACCGCGAGCACCTTCGACCACGCGGTGGAGGTGTACATGACTCCATCGACCACGATCGGTGTGGCTTCCTGCCCGCGCGCGGTATCCAGTTCCACCGCCCAAGCGAGGCTCAACTGGCCGATATTGCCGTCATTGATCTGGGTGAGGTCCGAGTAACGCTGTTCGGCATAGGTCCGGCCATAACCCAGCCAGTTATCCTGATCGCTGGCCGCGTTTTCGAGCCGCACCTGGTCGATTTGGGCAACACCCTTCTGGCTTCCTTGAGTGTCAGCACCACAGCCGGACAGTGCCAGCATCGACAACGCGACCGTCACAAATCTTGCACCGTGTCTCGGCATGTCCGTCTCCCCACGCAGCTTTACACGCCACTGGCTTCCTACCATGGTCGTTATCATTCGCAGCCTATTTTCCGAAAGAAAAGGGGTCGCCCGGTGAGAGCGACCCCCTGTTGCATGTGTCGTTCAGAACTTGAAGGACGCGCCGACGTAGAAGCGGCGGCCGTTCAGGTCGTAGAAGAAGGTGTTGAACGGGTTTCCGCCGATGCTGTTGGCGAGCCCGGTGGACGAAGCATTGTATTCCGTCAGCGGAGGCGCCTTATCAAAAAGGTTATCGATACCCCACCGTAGCGTCGCATCTCTGGTCACCGAAAAAGACCCACTCAGATTGAATAGATCATAGGCAGATGCCCCCACGAACGGCGTGTTGGGCGTGGAGGGCGCGGCGATCGACTTAGCCGAAGGCAGATGTTGCCACTGCAGCGACACGGACACCGGGCCGAGAGTGTAGCCGAACGTGTTCAGCAACTTCCAGCGGAATGCGCCGGGATTGAGACCGTTTTCGGCAATCGCGTTGCTTCCTGAAGGCCCCAAACTCCCCGCATACTCGACCAACTGACCCGCTGCGCCGGCAGAAGCCGGCAGCGGAGCAGATTTGAGCGAAAGGAGGTAGTTGAAAACCGTATTCAGGCTGAACGTGCCCGGTCCGACAGGGAAAGCCCAATCAAGTTGGACGTCGATGCCGTCAGTACGGAAGCGCCCGTTGTTAAGATAAGTGACCTGGACATTGCCCAAGGCACCATCGCCCGCCACACGGCCAATGGCCTGGCAAAACGGCGTAGCTGCCGCGGCAACCGGGTCATTCGCAATCGCAGGATTGAACGTCGGGTCAAAACATTGGCGTTGCGCGGTATCGAGCGTCAGGGGACCGATCGCATCGTCGACCTTGATATTATAATAGTCGACGGACAAGCGGAGACGCCGGAAAAATTCGTTCGACGCCGGCGAATTGATAACCGCACCCAAGGTCCAGGTCTTCGCCTGTTCTGGCTTCACATTGGGGTTGCCGACCAGCGTCGGGAAGGCAAAGGCCGGCCCCACCGCCGCGTAGAACTGCGGATTGGAGTAGAAGATGTCCGCCGTGTTGCCGATCTCCTTGTTCATGAGGATACGGCAGACAGCCAGGACATTGGCGGCATTTGGGTTCGAGGCCGGGTTGGACGACCAGGCCAGCGTATTGTTGGTCCGGCAGACGTCGCCTCCGCCGGCCGCGGTGAAGGTTTGCTGGGGCGCAAGGAACAGTTCGGCTACGTTGGGCGCACGCACGGCTTTGTTATAGCCGCCGCGGAGGCGCAGCCAGTCGGTGACTTCCCAATCCGCCATGGCCTTCCAGGTGAAGCTGTTGCCGGTCGTGTTGTAATCGGACGTGCGCGCACCGACGTTGAGTTCCAGCTTCTTCACGAACGGTAGATCGGCCAGCACCGGGATCAACAATTCGCCGTAGAACTCATCCACCCGAATGAGCCCCTTTGAACTGCCGCTCGGATAGATGCCAATCGTTTGATCCTGAAAGGAAATGCCCTGGCTGGTCAGCGTATCGTTCAGGAATTCATATCGGTTCTGACGATGGCTGGCACCGACTGCAGCCCTGACCTGGCCGGCCGGCAGACTGAACAAGCCGCCCTGGGCATTCGCCTCAAACACGGTCTGCTGCATCACGGCGCGGTTCTTGAGATCAGCCGAAATCGCATCGATACAATCCTGCGAGATGGCTGCGGCCTTGTTGAACGGATCAAAGCCGCTCGTGCAGGTCGCGGATGCAGCGCCGAAGCCGCCGAACAATGGATTGCCTTGCCCCTTGAATCCGGCGCCCCAAGGATGATCGGGATCACTCATCACGGCCCGGAACCGCTCGAGCGACGCCGTGCCGGTAATCAGTGCGCTGGTTTCGGACTCGCCCTGCGATCCGTACAGTTCCCACGTCCAGTCCGTGCCAGGAATCTTGCCTTCGAAACCCGCAACGATGTTGTATGTGAACACATCGGTGCGTGCCTCGCGGTTCGCGTAGTTCAGATAGTAGGTGAGTTGCCAGTCGCAGGTTGCGCCTGATCCAGCGGCGCCGGGCACGGCAGCCGGGTCGCAATGCAGTGTGTCGAGCAACTCTTGAGGTGTGCCGGTGGGAATAACCCGACTGTTTAGAATATCCCTCAATTCCGTTGGCACTGGATGCGATGCAGGCACGATGGCAGCCCAGCCATTGACCGACGGAGAAGGCTGCTGAACGGTTCTGGTCTGGACACGCGTGAACGTCGCCTGGCCGAACGCGCCGATCCAGTCGTTAATCTCGTAGTTGCCGCGCGCGTAGATATTGTACCGGTTGAGCGGCAGGGCCACGAGATCGTCGAGGAAGTTCTGCCCCAACGTGCCATCTGCCTGCTTCTTCCATTTGAGACCTGTCAGATCCTCTTTGAAGCGGGAGACACCTCCAGGCGGACTTTGAAAGAAGCCGGTGAAGGCCGTGCCATCGTTATTGAAGTAGAGGCGGCTTCCTGCCGCAACCGCTTCGGCGCCGAACAGCGCGTCCATTGATGCTTGGCTGGGATTAATTTCACCATAGGGCTGGAATCCGGAGAAATCCGGAAAGAATTCCGTTCCGACAAAGCGAGGATCTTTCCAGGCCTTGCGAAACCACGGGCGATCGATGCGCTTGGCGCCCTGCCGGTCGTTGGTCGCAAACCCAATGGTGACGTTGCCGCGCCCATCGGCAAAGTTGGTCCCCATGATGCCGCTGAGCGTGTATTCGCGACTATCGCCCCGCTGCGACAGGCCGATCTGGCCATCGAGCTGGATGCCTTCGAAATTCTTCTTGAGGATGAAGTTCACCACACCGCCCACGGCGTCGGCGCCGTACGTGGCGGAGGCGCCACCGGTGATGATCTCGACACGCTCGATCGCGGCGGCAGGGATGGTGTTGATGTCGACCACGCCCAGGGCGTTGGCTGGCGTCGCCCGACGCCCGTCGACCAGCACGAGGTTCCGGTTGGTGCCAAGGTTACGCAGAGAGACGGTCGCCGCGCCCGGCGTGCTGGTGGCGGTCGGCTGGATGTCGCCGCTCAGTGCAGGAGTCTGCACCGGGGTAAAGGCCGGCAGCTTGTTGAGGCTGGTCTCGATGGCGGCAGTGGAGGAATTCTGGAGCAACTCCTGTCCGGCGGTGACGATAGGGCTGTTCGCCTCATAGTCGCGCCGAACGATGCGTGATCCGGTTACGACGATCGCCTGCTCCTGATCGCCGGCACCCGCCTGGGCCGCGTCGTCCTGAGCAAAAGCGGCCGGCGCAAATGTGAAGATGGTCAGCGCGCTAGAGCAAGTCAGCACCGCGCGCACGCAAGTATAGCGTGTTTTCAAGGACATGTCTCTCTCTCCCATTCAAGTTGGGCACCGTAGCGACCAAGCCAACTGAGCCGGATAGAAACTCTTGTTCTATGATTTCGATCTAATAGCTGCGGCCCGAAGCCGCGTATCTGTCCGCATCGCTGGCCCCGCAAAATTATCTATCATGCTAGTTTGTTACAAGCGAACAGCGTGGGGAGCACCGTTTCTGTCCCATTTCGCCACCAGACTGATACATCTTTGCAACGCTGGTAGAATTCTACCTTTCATTCCCGCAGGGCTTCCGGGTCCATGACCATCGCCGGATCCGCGCGGATCGCATCGAGGTGAGCCAGCGCGAGCGGCAGGCGCTGGGCCAGGAAATAGGCCGCAATCGCCCGTTTCGCAGCCAGATGCGCAGGCCCGTCGCCCCCTGCTGCGGCCACGCTGGCCCTCTCGGCCTGCTGACCCAACAACCAACCGCCCACCACACCGCCGCACAGAGCCAGGAAAGGACTCGCCGCGGCGCCGAGCCCGGCCTGATCGTGCGCCAGCATCGCCGTGCGCGCCTGCGCGAGTCTCTCCAGCGCCGCCATCATCGCGGCGCGCGCCGCTTCATCCCGCCATGCCGAAACGTCTGCCGCCATCGCTGCCTCGAGTTCCGCTAACGCCGCGCCATTGTCGAGCCGCAGCTTGCGTCCGGCCAAATCCATCGCCTGGATGCCGTTGGTGCCTTCGTAAATGGCCGCGATCCGCGCATCGCGATAATGCCGCGCAACACCGGTCTCCTCGATGTAGCCCGCGCCACCATGGACTTGGATAGCGAGGCTGGTAACCTCGATTCCGATGTCGGTCGCCCACGCCTTGCTGATCGGGGTCAGCAGATCGGCCCGTCGTTTCCAATATGCCCGTCGCGTGGCGTCCGGCTCCTTGTGCGCGCGGTCGACGGCAGCTGCGTTGGCATAGACCAGCGCCCGCGCCGCCTGGGTGAGCGCGGCCATGGTCATCAGCATCCGGCGCACATCCGAATGGGCAATGATCGGGCCGAACTGGATGCGCTCCGCCGCATAGGCCCGCGCGTCTTGCCACGCGCGCTCGGCAATGGCGACGCCCTGCACGCCGACATTGATGCGCGCATGGTTCATCATCGTGAACATCGCCGCCAGCCCGCCATGCGGCTCGCCCACCAGCCAGCCGACGCACGCCCCCTCTTCGCCCAGCGCCATAGTGCAGGTGGGCGAGGCATGGATGCCCATCTTGTGTTCCAACGCCACGCACACGATGTCGTTGCGGACGTCCGGCCTCCCATTTGCGTCGAGCAGATATTTGGGCACCATGAACAAGCTGATCCCCTTCGACCCCGCCGGCGCATCGGGCAGCCGGGCGAGGACGAAATGGATGATATTCTCCGCCAGATCATGCTCGCCCCAGGTGATGAAGATCTTCTGCCCGCGCAGCCGGTAGCTGCCGTCGTCCGCGGGGACCGCGCTGGTGCGCAGCGCGCCCACGTCCGATCCCGCCTGCGGCTCGGTGAGCAGCATCGTCCCGGTCCAGTTGCCTGAGACGAGATGGGGGAGATAGTGTGCCTTCATCCCGGCATCGCCATGCGCCTGCAACGCCTCGATGGCGCTGAGGCTCAGCATCGGGCAGAGCGAGAAGGCCATGTTGGCGGCGGTAAACTGCTCCTGCACGGCTACCGACAGCGCGAAGGGGAGCCCCTGCCCGCCATGCGCCGGGTCGGCGGCGAGGCCGTTCCACCCGGCCGCTGCATAATCGCGATACACCTCGGCAAAGCCGGCGGGCAGCACCACCCTGCCATCCTCCAAACGCGCCCCTTCGCGATCACCGATGGCGTTGAGCGGCGCGAAGCCATCTTGCGCCAGCCGCGCTGATTCCGCGAGGATCTGCCTGACGGTTTCGGGCGTGGCCTCCTCGAACCCGGACAACGCGGCAAGGTCGGCCAGATCGGCCACCGTCTCCAACGCGAACAACTGCTCCTCGATCGGTGCGCGATAGTCTGCCACGGTTCGCTCTCCTGATGCTGGACGCGGCCCTGGAACCAGTTTGGCAGGACAGCCCGAGGCCAAGCCTATCGCGGAACCGAGGGCGGGTGTAGCCGTATCGACGAACGCACGCGACGGTTCGGCCCGTTCCTTCACAGCGAGCCCTCCGGTGCGCCATGGCAACGCACGACCGGCAGCGCTCCTGCCTTCGCAGGAGCACTGGCTCCATTGGTTAGGAGCAAACAAGAGGGCGAGCAGGCGGCGGGAGCGTGCCGCATCGCCACGAAACTTGCGCGGACGCTCGAAAATCGCTTTTCGAACGCCCGCGCTCCCCCTTATTCGTGTCCTTATTGCTTAGCGAGATGCGCGCCGAAGAAAGGCAGGGTGTGGTCGCGGATGCGCTCGGCCACCTTGTCCGCATGACCGCCGTCGAACACCGCCCAATCGTGCTTGATGCCGAAACGGTTAAGAAGCTCGTGCATCTCGGTATCGTCCTTGATGAGCCCGTCCTTATCACCCACTTCCATGCCGATCGCCTTGTAGGTCCTGAGCGCCGGAATATATTGCGCGACCATCGCGTTGGGCGCGTTGGCGGCCCATTGCGCCACGACTTCGGGCTGGGCGACGCCGTCCTTGGTCAGCCAGTCGAAATAATAGGGCGGGTTCTGCGGATTGGGTGACCAGGCGGACGCCGAGGCGAGCGCTGCACGGGTGCCGAAGTCCGCCTTCAAGCGCTCATCCATCGACATGGATTCCACCTTCTTGTCCTGCTCCGAATTGACCTGCCGGGCGGACAGGCAACAGGCGCTCAACGCATAAAAGCTGGAAAAGATGCCCGGATATTTCATCGCGATCCGCAGCGTGCCGTAGCCGCCCATCGAGTGCCCGGCGAGGCCCCGCGACTCCGGCTTGGCGAGTGTGCGGTAGTGGGAATCGATATAGGACACGAGATCCTTGGTAACGAACCCCTCGAAATCCCCGGATGTGGGCGAGTTGGACCACATGCCGCCCGAAAAGCGCGTCTTGCCCGCGTCCGGCACAACAAGGATCAACTCATTGCCCTTGGCCGCAGCCGCTGTCACCGCCTCGCCAAACTTGGCGTAGGTGTCATATTGCACCACATCGAAGAAATAGCCGTGGAGGAAATAGACGACCGGATAGCGCTTGTTGGCATCAGCCTTGTAGTTCGGCGGCAGGAAGACCAGCACGTCGCGATCTGCGGGGTTGCCTTCCAGATTGCCTTCCATCGCCTTGGAATGGACGGCGATCTTCTCCAGCACGGCATTACCGGCCGCATAAGCGGGTGCCGCTGCGAGCAGTCCAGCGGCGACCAGACCTGCCGTGAAACGCCCAATTTTCTGCATGACGGGCATCGTCCCTCCTCCCTCTCATTCTCTTTCATTTCAGCGCCGGGGGATATCCGCCCCATCGCTGGGTCCCGTGTTGAACTCGACCCGGGCATCTTCGACTCGGATGGGATTCAACTATAGACTTAGTCAACTAGCTGTAAGCGGTCCAATCCCCCTTGCCAAGGCCGGCCTGCCAAGACTTGTCCCACCCGCCTGCAGGGCATAGATTGGCCCCATGGCCCAACACGCCCATCATGCGCACGCGCATCACGATCATGAGGAACCAACGGGGCCACTTCTCGCCGTGGCTGCCCGCGCGACGCTGGAAGCCGCCAACGAGCAATGGACCGAGATGCGCAGCGATATTTTCGCGGTGCTCGCCGCCGAGGAAAAGCCGACGTCGGCCTATGATATCGCCGACAAGGTCTCGCAGCGGCGCGGCAAGCGGGTTGCGCCCAACAGCGTCTATCGCATCCTCGACCTGTTCGTGGCGAACAATATTGCCCAGCGGGTGGAGACCGCCAACGCCTACATCGCCAATGCCCATCCCGGCTGCATGCACGACTGCATCTTCCTGGTCTGCAAGAGCTGCGGCGAGGCAACGCACATCGACGATGACGCCCTCACCGGCAAGGTGCGCGGCGTGGCCCGGCACCAGGGCTTCGCCGCCGACCGGCCGGTCATCGAAGTGCTCGGCACCTGCGCCAAATGCGCCTGAACCGGCGCTAACGCCGTTTCCCGAACAACCGCGTGACGCGAGCGAGCGGCAGGATCAGGGTGGGCCAGGCCATGCTGTTCCCACGTCAGAGCCGTGATTTGTGGCGGCAATCCGACGAACTTCGTTCGACATTTGCGAGCAGGCGCACTAGGTACGCTCCATGATGGACCAGCCCGCTACGCCCCTGCTCGATCAGGTGCGCGAACCTGCCGAGCTGCGCAAGCTCGGGCCCGATCAGCTCCGCCAATTGGCAGACGAATTGCGCGCCGAGGTGATCTCGGCGGTGGGCGTCACCGGCGGCCATCTCGGCTCCGGCCTCGGCGTGGTCGAACTGACGACCGCGATCCATTATGTGTTCGATACGCCGCGCGACAAGCTGGTGTGGGACGTGGGACACCAATGCTACCCGCACAAGATCCTCACCGGCCGGCGTGACCGCATCCGCACGCTGCGCACGGGCGGCGGCCTCTCCGGCTTCACCAAGCGGACCGAGAGCGAATACGACCCGTTCGGCGCCGCGCACAGTTCGACCTCGATCAGTGCCGCGCTCGGTTTCGCCATCGCCAACAAGCTGGCGGACCGGCCGGGCAAGGCCATCGCGGTGATCGGCGACGGCTCGATGTCCGCAGGCATGGCCTATGAGGCGATGAACAATGCGGAAGCCGCCGGCAACCGCCTGATCGTTATCCTCAACGATAACGACATGTCGATTGCCCCGCCGGTGGGCGGTCTCTCCGCCTATCTCGCCCGGCTCGTCTCCAGCCGCGAGTTCCTGGGCCTGCGCGACGTGCTCAAGCGCGTCGCCCGCCGGCTCCCTCGCCCGCTCCACCACGCGGCGCGCAAGACGGACGAGTTCGCGCGCGGCATGGCGATGGGCGGCACCCTGTTCGAGGAACTGGGCTTTTATTATGTCGGCCCGATCGACGGCCACAATCTCGACCAGCTCATCCCCGTGCTGGAGAATGTGCGCGACATGGCGGACGGGCCCGTGCTCGTCCATGTCGTCACGCAGAAGGGCAAGGGCTACGCGCCGGCCGAGGCCGCCGCCGACAAATATCACGGTGTGCAGCGCTTCGATGTGGTCACCGGCGAGCAAGTGAAGGCTCCTGCCGGCCCGCCAAGCTATACCAGCGTGTTCGCCAAGGCCCTGATCGCCGAGGCCGCGCAGGACGAGAAAATCGTGGCGATCACCGCCGCCATGCCGTCCGGCACGGGGCTCGACAAGTTTGCGCAGGCCTATCCCGACCGCACTTTCGATGTCGGCATTGCCGAGCAGCACGCCGTCACCTTTGCCGCCGGACTCGCCGCGCAGGGAATGCGGCCGTTCTGCGCGATCTATTCGACCTTCCTGCAGCGCGCCTACGACCAGGTGGTGCACGATGTGGCGATCCAGAACCTGCCCGTGCGCTTCGCTATCGACCGCGCCGGTCTAGTCGGCGCGGACGGCGCGACCCACGCCGGCAGCTTCGACATCACCTACCTCGCCACCCTGCCCCATATGGTGGTGATGGCGGCCGCCGACGAGGCGGAACTGGTCCATATGGTCCACACCGCCGCCTGCCACGACGACGGGCCGATCGCGCTGCGCTATCCGCGCGGCAACGGCGTGGGCATCGCCCTGCCTGAGACGCCGCAGCGGCTGGAGATCGGCAAGGGCCGCATCGTGCGCGAGGGCAAGAAGGTCGTCCTTCTCTCACTCGGCACGCGGCTTACGGAAGCGCTCAAGGCCGCTGATGCGCTGGATGCACGCGGCCTCTCCACCACCGTCGCCGACCTGCGCTTCGCCAAGCCGCTCGACACGGCGCTGATCCGCAAGCTGCTCGTCACCCACGAAGTCGCGGTGACTATTGAGGAAGGCAGCATCGGCGGCCTCGGCGCGCATGTCCTCACGATGGCCAGCGACGAAGGGTTGATCGACGCCGGCCTCAAGCTGCGCACGATGCGCCTGCCAGACGTGTTCCAGGATCAGGACAAGCCCGAGAAGCAATATGACGAGGCCCGGCTGAACGCGCCGCACATCGTCGAAACCGTGCTCGCGGCGCTGCGCCACAATAGCACCGGCGTCGAGGAGGCCGGCGCGCGGGCGTGAGTTCACGCCGTCCAGATATAAAGAATTAATCTCTTGTGAGGTTGGAACCGCGCAACAACCCAAAGCCGCTCGCCCCAAGCGGGTCGAAGGGCTGACCTCCTTTCGATAAGATTCTGGAAGGCGGAGGAGTCACTTTAGGTCGCGCGGACAAATTCATCCGCTTCCGGAGATAGCTGTTTTTCAGCCTTTTTGTGTAGAGGCGGACTGTCCGGACACGACGGCATTGCGGCCGTTCGAAACAGATGCCAACCTCCGGCCGAGCCATATTCTGACGTCCGCTCCCCCCACCTCTCGTGACATGTGAGGATAGGTCCGGAGCGCCCGAAATCCACCAGTCACAACCGGAGTTTGTCCACGCGGCCAGGCTTTCGCGGGAGCACTCTTTTCTGTGCTGGACGGGTAAAACAGTTGCGATCATTCTGCCTCACCAGCATGAACCCGAAATCCGGAAGGACGCCCTATGTCTACCCACGCCGCCACCATCCGCACCGGCGTCGGCGGCTGGACGTTCGAGCCGTGGCGCGGCGCCTTCTATCCGGCCGATCTGCCCAAGGCGAAGGAGTTGGACTACGCCGTCAGCCATCTCGGCACCATCGAGATCAACGGCACCTATTACCGCACCCAAAGCCCGGCAACCTTCGCCAAGTGGCGCGCGGCAGCACCGGACAGCTTCGTTTATGCGGTGAAGGCCCTGCGCTACGCGGTGATGAAGCGGAAGCTGGCCGAGGCGGAAGACTCGATCACGCGCTTCCTCCAATCCGGCCTGACCGAACTGGGCGAGACGCTCGGGCCGATCCTCTGGCAATTCATGGAGACGCGGCGGTTCGACCCTGACGATATCGCCGCCTTTCTCGCCATGTTGCCGGACCGGCTCGACGGCGCGGCGCTGCGCCATGTGCTGGAGGTGCGGCACGAGAGCTTCGCCTGCCCCGAGTTCATCGCGCTGGCCCGCAAGCATGGCGTCGGCATCGTCATTGCCGAGCATCCGAGCCACCCGCAGATCGCCGATCTCACCGCCGATTTCGTCTATGCCCGGCTGATGCAGAGCCGGGAGGAGGTCCCCACCGGCTATGACGATACCGGGCTCGATCGCTGGGCCGGCATCGCCCGGCAATGGGCCGAGGGCGAGCGGCCCGAGGGGCTAAGCTACGTCACGGATGGGGCGGCGGATGGGAAAAAGCGCGACGTCTTCGCCTATTTCATCAGCGGGGCGAAAGTACGCAATCCGGCCGCGGCGATGGCGTTGGCGGAGAGGCTTGGCAGCGGGACTTGAGAGCGCCCTGAACTGAGGTGGCCGCTCGACGATGAGGTGCCGCCCCGGGAATTGCCCACCCTCGCGCGGACAGACTAACCCGAGCCTTCGGTCGCAACGCCCTCGTGCACATGCTGCCAGGCATCGCCCGCGGCGACCGCATCATGCGTCATCCGGCGGAACCAGCCCTTGTTGCTGGGGGCCGCGGACCAGATTTCCATGTCGTCGAGGGTCATGCGCAACACGTGCAGCGCAGGATCCGCGCGCCCCTGCTCATACCATTCAGCCACCGTGCTCGACCAAAGATGGTCGATAACGTGCGGGTCGTCCTCGGCGGTGATGACACCGGAGATGCAGGCAAACAGATCCTGCCCACGCGAAATAAACTGGGCCATCGCGGGACCGCCGGCCGCCAGCCGGTTATCCTTGGTGGTGAAGAACCAGATCGTCTCGGGCTGGATATCCTCATCGAGAACGGAGGTCATCGGCAGGCTGTGCTCGCTGCTTCCCTGCAGCCGCACCATCAGGAACGGGCTGAAGGCCAAAGCCCGCCAAAATACCTGCTGGGGTGCATCTGCCATGGCGAACTCCTTCCGCCCGCCAAACGAATGGCGACGCGAAAAGGTTGCCTCGGCAAATCCCACGCCTCACTCGGCGTGCGGAGCTTACTGGCCCGGCGTCACCCGCGCAAACTGGCCGTCACCCTCCGGCGCGGAGATGATGTCTTGCGTGGTCGCGCCTTTGTCGATGACCTCCGTCTGCGCATCGCCCACCGATGAGCGGATGCCGGCGTCGGCCACCGAGCGGCCGGCCTGACGCAGCGCGGCGGTCTCGCTCTCGCTGCGCGGCGCGGTGCCGCCGAACATCGCTTCCAGCGCCTGCCGCTGCGCCGATCCCTGCTGGGTGGCGGCGGCAGTCCCCGGCGTGGGCGGGACCAGCGCGAAATCGGGCGGGATGACCAGCGGCGGCTGGCGCGAAACGGCCATCTCGTCAGGCCGGTCGCGGTTGAACAGATTGGTGCTGCCGCAGGCCGAAAGCATCACGATGCCGACAAGCGCCAGCGGAAGACGGGTGGGTGAACGCATCTTAATGTGACTCCTTGGCTGGCGCCTTTTCGCGCAGCAACAGCGCCCGCGCAAGCAAGATGAGGACGCCAAAGGTAATTGCGGCGTCGGCGAGGTTGAAAATGAGGAAGGGGCGCCACTCGCCGATATGGAGATCGGCATAATCAATGACATAGCCCAGGCGCGCCCGGTCGATGATATTGCCGATGGCGCCGCCCAGGACGAGGCCCAGCGCGATCGCATCGTCCCGCGCGCGCTCGCGCCAGAGCCACCAGCCGACGAAGCCGGCAATGGCGAGGGTCATCGCCACCAGCAGCCAGCGCATCACATCCGTCTCGGCATAGAAAAAGCCCATCGAGACGCCGCGATTCTCCGTCCACGTCAGGTTGAAGAACGGCGTGATCTCCATGCCGAACCGGCCATAGGACTGGATCTGCAGCGGATAGGTGACGAGATATTTGAGGAACTGATCGACGATCAGGATGCCGGCCGCGAGGGAAAAGCCCAGCCTGCGGTGGAACATCGCCGGCACCGCGTCGGCGGCCTGCACAGCCGGCTCGAGATCCGCCACGCCGCTCATGTCAGGATCGTCTCGCAGCGGCCGCACAGCGCGCCATCCTGCGCCACATCGGGCAGGTGACGCCAGCAACGGCCGCATTTGTGATGCGCGGTGGGAGACACGGCGGGCACATCCAGCCCGCTATCCTCGGTCACGCTTGCCACGATGCTCACCTCCGCGAAATCGACATCGGCGGGCACGTTCGCCATACGCACGTCGGCCTCCAGGCTGGAGCGCACGGTCTTTTCGCGCCGCAGCGGCTCAATGGCCTGCGTCACCTGATCGCGCGATGAACGAATCGCCGCCCAGCGCGCGCCGAGCACCTCGTCCTGCCAGGCGGGGTCCACATCGGGCCATTCGAGCATGTGCACGGATGTCTCTTCATCCGGATAGCGTGCCTGCCACACCTCCTCGGCGGTGAACGGTATGATCGGCGCGGCATAACGCACGAGGGCGTGGAAGAGATGATCCAGCACGGTGCGATAGGCGCGGCGCTTCTCCGTCTCGCGACCCGTCGCCGGGTTCACGTCGCAGTAGAGGCAGTCCTTGCGGATATCGAAATAGAAGGCGGACAAGTCGTTGTTGGCGAACTCGTTGAGGGCACGGGTGTAGCGGCCAAACTCCAGCCAGATGTCGCTACCTGCACGCTTATCAACAACGAAACGCAGTTCCTCGTCCAGCGCGGCGAGGCTGTGGAGCATGAAGCGCTCCAGCTCCGGCATGGCCGAGACGGGCACGCGATCGGCCTGATCGAAACCCGCGAGCGCACCTAGTAAGTATCTGAAAGTATTACGCAATTTCCGATATGCGTCGGATGCGCCGGCCAGCACCTCCTTGCCGATGCGGACATCGTCGAAATAATCGGTGGAGGCCACCCACATGCGCAATATGTCCGCGCCGCTCTCGCCGATCACCTTGAGCGGATCGACGACATTGCCGAGGCTCTTGGACATCTTGCGACCCTGCCCATCGAGCGCGAAGCCGTGGGTCAGCACGGCTCCATACGGCGCGCGGCCGCGCGTCCCGCAGCTCTCCAGCAGCGAGGACTGGAACCAGCCGCGATGCTGGTCCGACCCTTCAAGGTAGAGATCGGCACGCACGCCCGCGCCATAACGCGCCTCGACGACGAAGCTGTGGGTCGAGCCGCTGTCGAACCACACGTCGAGAATGTCGTTGACCACCTCATAGTCGTCGAGCCGGTAATCCGGCCCAAGCAGCGCCTGATGGTCGGCGCCGAACCAGGCATCCGCGCCGCCCGCCCTGAACGCCGCGACGATGCGGGCATTGACGGCGGGGTCGTTCAGATACTCGCCGGTCTGGCGGTGGACGTAGAGCGCGATCGGCACACCCCAGGCGCGCTGGCGCGAGATCACCCAGTCCGGCCGGTCGCTGACCATGGCGTGGATGCGGTTGCGCGCACGCGCGGGCACCCAGCGCGTCGCCTCGATGGCGTCCAGCGCCACCTCGCGCAGCGTAGGGCCGTTGCTCATGGTGTGATCGGGCGTGGCGGGATTGACCGCGAGCGCGATACCGGCGCCGACTTCCAGCAGCGGCGCGACCTCGAAATCCGACGCCTTGGCCGCCTTGTCCATCGGGATGAACCATTGCGGCGTGCAGCGGTAGATGATCCGCGCCTTGGAGCGCCAGCTATGCGGGTAGCTGTGCTTGAGCTCCCCGGCCGAGAGCAGCGCCCCGGCTTCGCGCAGGTCGGTCAGGATCGGGCCGTCCGGGCCGTTGAACTTGGTGTTGATGACGCTGCCCTGCCCGCCGAGCCAGAGCCAGTCATCGCGGTAGCGGCCATCGTCGGTGACGGCGAACACAGGATCGATGCCGACCGCCTTGCAGGCGATGAAGTCTTCCTCGCCATGGTCCGGCGCCATGTGGACAAGGCCCGTGCCGGCATCGGTGGTGACATGCTCGGCGGGGATGAACGGGCGCGGACGGGCGAAGAAGCCGCCGAGATGGTGCATGGGGTGACGGGCGACGGCGCCAGCGAGTTGACCGCCGTTGATCGTGCCTCCACTGACGCTAAGCAGGTCGCCCAGACGCTGACCCAGAGCCTCGACCAGTTCGCGGGCGACAAGGAAGCGCCGCCCATCGAGCTGGACCACGACGTACTCAATCCCCTCCCCATAGGCGATCGCCTGATTGACGGGGATCGTCCACGGGGTCGTCGTCCAGATCACCGCATGGGCGCCGACCAGCTCGGGCGCATTCGGGGCCTCGACAATCTCGAACGCCAGGTCGATCTGCGTCGAGACGACATCCTCATATTCCACCTCGGCCTCGGCCAGCGCGGTCTTTTCGACCGGGGACCACATGACCGGCTTGGCGCCGCGATAGAGCTGGCCGCTCTCGGCGAACTTCAGCAGCTCGGCGACGATGGCGGCCTCAGCCTCATATTTCATTGTGAGATAGGGATCGTCCCAATCGCCCATGACGCCGAGGCGCTTGAACTGCTCGCGCTGGATGCCGACCCATTTCTCGGCATAAGCGCGGCATTCGGCGCGGAATTCCTGCGGGGGAACCTCGTCCTTGTTCCGCTTCTTCTTGCGATATTCCTCCTCGATCTTCCACTCGATGGGGAGGCCATGGCAATCCCAGCCGGGCACATAGGGCGCATCCTTGCCGAGCAGGCTCTGGCTGCGCACGATGATGTCCTTCAAGACCTTGTTCATCGCGTGGCCCATGTGAATGTCACCATTCGCATAAGGCGGGCCATCGTGCAGGATGAAGCGCTCGCGCCCCGCCCGCGCCGCGCGGAGCTTGCCGTAAAGGTCCATTTCTTCCCAGCGCGCGAGAATGCCCGGCTCCTTTTGCGCAAGGCCCGCTTTCATCGGAAAATCGGTCTGGGGCAGAAAGACGGTGTTCTTGTAGTCGGGCTGGTCTGTCATGGGGCCAATCGTCAGGCGGAAAAGTCAGCCCACGCCCCTACGCGAGCGCAGGCCCCCGCGCAAGCAAGCGCGGAGGATGGGCGGCTTTGAGCTTATCGGGCACTGGCGGGCCTCGCCTGTGCTCGACACGGACGGGGATTGGGTCAAACCGTGCCTGCCCCTGCGCGGGAGCACAGCATGGTTTGCCGACGCGGACTATGCTTGCAGGATCGTGCGGGCGCGGACGACGTCGGCATCCATCTGCGCCACCAGCGCGGCCAAAGTGTCGAACTTCGCCTCGCCACGCAGCCGCTCGATCAGCTCGATCTCGATCGTCTGGCCGTAGAGGTCGCCGGAGAAATCGAACAGATAGGTCTCCAGCAGCTCCTTCGGCGGATCGAAGGTGGGGCGAATGCCGATATTGGCCGCGCCGTCGATCAGCCGCCCGTCGGGCATGCGAGCGCGGACGGCGTAGATGCCGTAGGCCGGGCGCAGATACGGCCCCATCTCCATATTGGCGGTGGGAAAGCCGATTTCCCGCCCCCGCTTGTCGCCGTGGATCACGGTGCCGGCAATGGTGAAGGGCCGCGTAAGCAGCCGGGTGGCGGTGGCGCAATCACCCGCCACCAACGCATCGCGGATGCGGGTGGAGGAGATCACCGCGCCGCTGGAATCAGTCACCGGCGCCACCGCCAGCGTATCGAGGCCAAGCGGGCGGCCCAGTTCGCCCAGCAGGTCGATGGTGCCGGCCCGGCCCCGCCCGAAGGTGAAATCCTGCCCCGTCACCACCGCGTGCGCGCCCAATTGCTCGACCAACATGTGGACGAACCCTTCGGCGCTGCGCGAGGCCAGCGCACGGGTGAAGTGAAAGACCAGCATCGCATCCGCCCCCGCCGCCGCGAACAGGCGCTCGCGCTGATCCAGCGTGGTCAGGCGGAACGGCGGTGCATCGGGCACGAACAGGCGCACCGGGTGCGGATCGAAGGTGGCGATGATCGCCGGGCGCCCCTCACGCCGCGCCCATTCAATCGCCGCGCCCGCCACGGCCTGATGCCCGGCATGGAATCCATCGAAATTGCCGAGCGCGATAACGGCCCCGCGCAGGTGGGCCGGCATGACCCCATCGCTGCTGATCCTTTCCATGGCGGGCGGCTATAGGCAGCGCTTTGGCGCGGCGCCAGCCCTGGCGATGGGGAAATCCTTCACGCCTTCACCAGCGTGACATAGCTGTAGGCAGGCACAGCGCCCTGCGCGGGCCGGTCGTCACGCGCGATCTCGCGCCAGCGGGCGGGATCGGGCCGGTCGATGCGCGCTGCGCCGGGCGGGTTGAGATGCACCTCCGTCAGTTCCAGCCGGTCCGCGACCGGCTCGAACAGGCGGTAGATTTCCGCGCCACCGATCACCGAGAGGACGGGCGCATCGGCCGCGGCGGCGACAGCCTCCTCCACGCTATGGACGACCTCCGCGCCCTCCGCCCGCCACGCGCGGTCGCGGGTGAGAACGATGTGGCGCCGGCCCGGCAAGAGGCCCGGCAGGCTGTCGAACGTCTTGCGGCCCATCACCATCGGCGTGCCCATGGTCATCGCCTTGAAGCGCTTCTGCTCGCCGGGGATATGCCACGGAATCGCGCCGTCCGCGCCGATCACGCCATTGTCCGCGCGCGCCAGCAGCAGCACGATCTCGGGACGAACGGCCACCATTGCGCTCAGCCCTGCTCCGCGAGACGCAGGCGGGTGACGTGGCCCATCTTGCGGCCGGGGCGCGCCTCGTTCTTGCCATAGAGGTGGAGATGCGCGGTCTCGTCAGCGAGGATGGCCGGCCAGTCATGCACCTGCGCGCCGATGAGGTTGGCCATCGTTGCGCCGGCCGTTACCAGCGCGGTCGAGCCCAAGGGCAGACCGCAAATGGCGCGGACATGGTTCTCGAACTGGCTGGCGATGGCCCCCTCGATGGTCCAGTGCCCGCTATTGTGGACGCGCGGCGCCATCTCGTTGAAGATCGGGCCATCGGCTCCGGCAAAGAACTCCAGCGTCAGCACGCCGACATAATCGAGCGCCTCGGCCACCTTGGCGGCGATGGCGCGCGCGGCGGGCACCTGCGCGAGGATGGCCGCGGGTGCGGGCACCGTGGAGGTCGCGAGGATGCCATCCTGATGGACGTTATGCGGCGAATCCCAGAAGCGCAGCGCGCCATCATGGCCCCGCACGAGAATCACCGAAAATTCATGCTCGAAGCGGACGAAGCCCTCCAGCACGGCGGGCTGGCCGGCAATCTCCGCCCAGGCACGATCGAGCGCCTCCGGGGTTGCCGCCATGATCCGCGCCTGGCCCTTGCCGTCATAGCCGAAACGGGTGGTCTTGAGGATCGCCGGTGCGCCGATCTGTGCGACGGCCGCGCTGAGCCCGGCGCGGTCGTCCACCGCCGCATAGGGCGCGGTGCGCCCGCCGAGATCGGTGACGAAGCCCTTCTCCGCCAGCCGGTCCTGCGCGATGCCGAGCGCACGCGCATTGGGGTGGACATGGCCGAGACCGGCGAGCAGCGCCACCGCCGCGCTCGGCACATTCTCGAACTCGTAGGTGATGACATCCACCGCCTGCGCAAAGCCCGCCAGCGCGGCACCATCCTCATAGGCCGCCTGCGTCCAGCCGACCGCCACGTCCGCTGCCGGGCCACTCGCCTCGGGCGCGAATATATGGCTGCGATAGCCGAGCTGCGCGGCGGCAATCGCAATCATCCGGCCGAGCTGGCCGCCGCCGACGATACCGATGGTGGAGCCGGGAGGAATCGTCCTCATTCCGGGCTGTCCGTCACCGCCTCGGTCTGCGCGGCGCGCCACGCCTCCAGCCGCCCGGCCAGCGCCGGATCGGCATTGGCGAGGATCGCGGCGGCCAACAGCCCGGCGTTTTTGGCGCCCGCTTTGCCGATGGCGAGCGTCCCCACGGGGATGCCGCCGGGCATCTGGACGATGGACAACAGGCTATCCAGACCCGACAGAGTGGCCGATTGAACCGGCACACCGAGCACCGGCAGCCGCGTCATCGCCGCCACCATGCCCGGCAAATGCGCCGCGCCGCCGGCTCCCGCGATAATCACCTGCAAGCCACGACCTGCCGCGCTTTTGGCGTAGGACACCAGCCGGTCCGGCGTGCGATGCGCCGAAACGATCTTCCGTTCATGAGGGATTTCAAGCGCTTCCAAGATATCGGACGCATGCCGCATGGTCTCCCAGTCCGACTGCGACCCCATGACTATCCCGACTTTCACCATGGCTTGCGCCCACCCTGTCCGCTCATTTTGCAACTGCCCCGGCCCGATCGCCCGCTTAGAAACCATTCATTAAGCCCCCCGCCAATAGAGACGAGCGAAACGCCGCACAACCGCTCAAAACAGGCCACAGAACCTGTTGGCATTTTTGGGGCTGTAAAACCCGAACCATGGCCGTATAAGCCCGGCCGAAAAGGGATTCTCCTACGGTCGCGCAAGGGAGGTAGAGCTTGACACGAGCAACTACCCGGGACGTCGTGCGCGCCGAATTTGGCACTGACGTTTCGGCAATTGAGGAAGAGGTTATCGTGCTCCGCAAGGAAGTGCGGCTGCTTCGACTCGCCAATGCGGAACTGGAGCGGCTCGTGATTCGCGACACGCTGACGCCGCTTTACAACCGCCGGCACTTCATGAACTGCCTGACCGAGCGGTTGAACCGCCTGGAGCGCTACGGAACGCCTTGCGCCCTGCTGTTCGTCGACCTCGACGGCCTCAAGCAGATCAACGACACCTTCGGCCACGCCGCAGGCGACTATGCGCTGCTGCACATGGCACGACTCCTGATTAATGCGATCCGCTCGACCGATATTGCGGCGCGAGTCGGCGGCGACGAGTTCGCCCTGCTGCTTGACGGGCTCAGCGAAAGCGCGGCGACCGAAAAGGCCGGCCAACTCTCCACCCTGATCGGTGAAACAGAGTGCCGATTCGGCGCGAACGTGCTGCCGCTCTCGGCATCGTTCGGCTGCACCGCGCTCCGGGCAGACGATACCGACTTCGCGGCGATCGCCCGCGCCGATCTCGCCATGTATGCGGCCAAGCGGCGTCCGGACATCATCGTGTCGCTGGAGGTGACTGCTCAGGCGTCCTGACGCGCAGCACGATTTCGGCGGACCTGCCGCGCCGTGTGAGCGCCGCGGCGCCCCGCCCAGGCCCACTCTTGCGGCAGCGCCCCGGGACGCCGATGATGGAGGCGGAAGGACGACTCGCCATGGCAAAGGATTTGCGCGCGGGCCCGGCGGACGGGCGCTACGATGTTCCGCTGGAGGGCGGCACCGCCACTGCCGACTATATTCGCAAGGGCAATACGCTGCTCGTCACCCACACCTTTGTGCCCGAAGCCCTGCGCGGCCGGGGTGCTGGCGCGGTGCTGGTCAAGGCGCTGCTCGATGACGTGCGCGCGCAGGATCTCAAGGTCGTACCCCTTTGCAGCTTCGTCGCCGCCTATATGCGCCGGCACCCTGAGACGCGCGACCTGCTGGCCAAGGACGCGGAAGAGGGTTGAGGCCGATGGCGAGCACGCCATCGCCTGTCACAGACTAAGGAAAGATAGGCGGCTGGGGGCCGACCACGGTTCTTGGCCCCTCGGACTCCTGCCGTCGCAGAAGCCCATCAGCACCACGGCCGGGTGGATCAGCGCTCCGAGAGGTAATAGCGATCCCGCGCGGTCAGATCGTCCGCCAGATCGTAGACAATGGGCTGGCCGGTGGGGATTTCGAGGCCTGTGATCTCATCGTCCGGGATATTGGAGAGATGCTTGACCAGCGCACGGAGCGAATTGCCGTGAGCCGAGATGAGCACGCGCTTGCCGGCGCGCAGATCGGGAGCAATCCGGTTTTCCCAATAGGGCAGAACGCGCGCGATGGTATCCTTGAGGCTCTCCGTCGCAGGCACGGAGATGCCCGCATAGCGACGATCCTGCGAGAGATCGAAGGGGCTGCCCGTTTCCATCGGAGGCGGCGGCACGTCGAAACTGCGACGCCAGATCTTCACCTGCTCGTCCCCATGCTTCGCCGCCGTCTCGGCCTTGTCGAGACCGGTCAGGCCTCCATAATGCCGCTCGTTGAGACGCCAATCCTTCTCCACCGGCAACCACAACCGATCCATCGCCTCCAGCGCGAGGTGGAGCGTCTTGATCGCGCGCTTCTGAAGCGAGGTGAAGCACTGGTCGAAGTCCAGCCCCTTGGTCTTCATCAGTTCACCCGCCGCCACGGCTTCCGCCGCGCCCAGCTCCGTCACGTCGACATCCCACCAGCCTGTGAAGCGATTCTCCAGATTCCAAGCGGATTGGCCATGGCGGATAAGGACGAGGGTCGGCATGAACAAGGCTCCCGGCTGTCGTTGGCTCGGCGCCTGATAGCGCGAAATTGCGGCAGTGCAATGCGATGGTTGCACCCTAACGCCAGAAGGCATTGAAGGCCCACGCGCCCGTCCAGGGATGGCCCGCCAGGCGACAGCGACCCGCCAAAACAACCGTCTGGCAACGGCTTGTGCCTAGTGAGACAATCGGCCATGGGACCGCGCGCAGACATTCAAGGGAGACGAGCCATGGCGATCACCAGAAACGTTCATATCCATGACGGCCCCGGCGGCCCCTTCGAATCCATGGTCGTGGGCGATAGCGCGGCCGACACGCAGCCGGGCATGCTGCTTTTCCCCAACTTCTTCGGTGCCAAGGAATGGGATTTCGCCAAAGCCGAGGCGCTGGCGGCGCTCGGCTACAAGGTGCTGGTGGTCGACTATTACGGCCAGGGCAAACGCGGACACGACATGGAGTCCTCCGGCAAACTGCTCCACGCCTTCATGGCCGACCGCGCCGCAGTGAAGCAGCGCCTGCTCGATGCACTGGCGGAACTGAAGGCGCTGCCGGGCGTGGACGGCGACCGGCTGGGTGCCATCGGCTTTTGCGCCGGCGGCAAATGCGTGCTGGACCTCGCCCGCGCCGGCGGCGCCATCAAGGCCGGCGTCAGCTTCCACGGCGTCTATGACGCACCGCCCTTCCCCAACGCCACGATCACCGCCAAGCTGCTGATCTGCGACGGCTGGAACGACCATCTCTGCCCGCCCGAAGCCAAGGTGGCGCTGTGCAAGGAACTGACCGAAGCGGACGTGGACTGGCAATTCATCAGCTACAGCCGCACCGGCCACGCCTTCACCGCCGACGATACGCCGCTCAACCCCGAGCGCAGCTTCGGCTTCCAGCCCGATACCGACCGGCGCAGCTGGAAGGCGATGACGGACTTTCTGGCGGAGGCGCTGGGCTGAACGGGTTCGGTCCGAACCGTCGGGCAGTTCGGCCCGCATGAGAGGTAAACACGGGCATCCGCTCCGTCCCTATCGACGCGGCGGGCAACCAACCGACGACTTACCCGGACCAGGCTCCGTCCCATCCATGTCCGTGCCCCTGAGAAGGCGGGAGCACGGACATAGCGGGAGTTAGATCTCGTCCACCATCTCGGCCAGCGTCGCGAGGCAATCGCGGGCGAGTTGGATGGAGCGTTCGGGGCTCCAGCCCTGCGCCGGATCGGGCAGGTCGGCATTGTCCTTGAACGGCATTTCCAGCGTCATGGCGACAGCGCCATAGCGCTCGGCGATTTGCGCGGTGGCCATGGAGAGATTGGCCTTTCCCGGTCGCGCCTCGGGATAACCGAGCCGTGTCTGGAAATCCGGCGTGCGAATGGCCAGCGTATCGCGATAGCGGCGGAACAGGGCGATCCGGTCCTCGCGGAGCGAAGGAATGCCCTCGAACCCGGCGAGGAACACAGCGGGGATCGCCTCGTCGCCATGGACGTCCAGAGAAAAGACCACCCCGGTCTCGTCCATGCGATTGCGGACGCACAGGACCTCTGGCGACTGCTCGGCAGTGGGCGCGTGCCATTCACGGTTGAGATTAATGCCAGCCGCGTTGGTTCGTAAATGGCCCCGGAAGGAGCCATCCGGGTTCATATTGGGAACAAGATGCAGGCGGCAGGCGGCCAACAGCTTGCGCGCATGCGCGTTGGTGGGATCGGTAAGCATTTCCAGCGCACCTTCCATCCACCATTCGGCCATGCTCTCGCCGGGGTGCTGGCGCGCGATGATCCATACCGGCTTGGCGCCGGTGCCCAGCTCCAGACAATCGATCGGCCGCCCATCAAGGGTGAGACCGAGCTGGCGCAGTGTCACCCCCTCGCACGCCGCTGCCTGCGCGACGAGATCATGGTGCCGCTCCAGCGAATATGGCGCGAAATAGGCGAACCACGCGGCGTCGCTCGCCAGCCTATGGGTGATGGTCAGCGTGCCGCCATCCTCATCCGGATCATAGCGGGAGGGCGCACGCCGCCATGTCTCGCGATCCTCGGAGACAGCGGCATGATAATCGGGCCAGCCGTCCGGATAGGCCGAGCCCGCCAGCCCGGTGATGCGCAGGGTGAGCGCCGTGCCCGCCGGGGCGGCGACGCGGAAATGGAACCACTGGAAGAAATCGCTCTCATTATCCTTGCGGATTGAAAGCGTGGCCTCGGAGCCGGCGATCGATTCGACGACGATATTGCCGCTGTCGAACGCGCTGGTGATGAGGAGGGAAGGGCTGCTCTCTGTGGCCGTGTCTGTCATTTGACCGTGATAGTCACCCCCGACGGCCCGGGAAAGTCCTTGAACAGCGCATCGGCCAGCTTTCCGGCGGCGAGACCGGGCTGTGCGGCCGGCGTGCCCTCCTTGGCCTGCGTTTCGGCGCGCCCTTCCCAGATGGCGGCCTTGTCTGCCGCGCGGCGCAGTTGCACGCGCAGGCTTGTCGTCACCATCGGCTTGGGCTTGCCGGAGAGGTTGATGCCGATGCCCAGGCCGACACCGCTGCCGTAGCTTCCGGTCGACCCGCCAACGCCAACACTGACCGGCGAACGGCGCTGTTCGCCCGGCTGCCAGGTCTGCCGCTCGATACCCACGACCGCCTCATACTCGCCCGCCCCGCTGTCCCGCAGGGTGAAGCCGGTGCGGGCCAGGGCAGCACTGACGGCGTTGGCGGTAGTGCGGAACTCCAGACTGTCCGCATCGGCCATGTTGGCCGGGACGATCGTTACACTGCCCTGCCGCGCGACCGAATCGCTATGGAAGCGCGTCACGTCCACCGGCGCGATGGCGGTTGCGCAGCCGCCCGCGAACAGCAACAACGGCAAAACGGTCATGGCATAGCGGCGGGAAATCGAACGTGGCATGACCTTATGTCTCCCTTGCAAACACGCCGCCATCGCCCGGCACGACGGACGCCGGGGCGGACGGGGCCGCCCAATGCCCACACGACGGGCATCCGACAGGGCCCCAAGATACCAGCGAGGCGTCCGTTCCGGCAATCGCTCGCGCGGTGAACAGAGGCAGCGTATGGAAAAGGCAGGCGGTCCTGCCAATTTCCCCCGGCAGGACACAGCGCGACATGCTCCGGCAGGCAGCACCGACCCGGCTTATGCCCATAAAAGGACCCGCCGCGCCTTGACTTTCCGGACCCGCCCCCATAGACGCGCGGCTCCGGTTTCCAGAACCACCACGTATTTTTGGACGTTCGATCATGAAGATCCGCAATTCGCTCAAGTCGCTCAAGGACCGCCACCGGGACAACCGCGTGATTCGCCGTCGCGGGCGCACCTACGTCATCAACAAGACCCAGCGCCGCTTCAAAGCCCGCCAGGGCTGAGCAGACGCGCGCGGCGCGGGCACAGACCCGCCGCGAAGAATAGCAAGCGCCCGGTCAGGCTCTGGCCGGGCGTTTTGGCGTGGACGCGGCAGCGCGCGGAGAGGGCGGGCGCGTGTAAACAGCGTTAGGGCAACGCTTGCGACGGGTGAAACGCCTGATCGCGCCCCTCGCCTCCCCTGACCTTTTACGGCAGATTGCACCCTTCTGGTGGCGGGCGACCCGATGGGCCGGCGCCAGCACATGACAGGAGAGCAAGCGCGATGAACCGGTTTGAACAGGCCGTCTATGATTGCATGAAGCCCACCGAGGCGTTGCTGGAGCAGACGACGAACCCGCTGCACAGGAAAATCCTGCTCAACTTCTGGCGGCACGTCCATCTGGAAGGCGCCGGCCTCTACGACCAGATCTGCAGCGACGACATGATGGTCGCCAACCCGGTTTATCGGGTGACATGGGGCGCCAACCCCGCCGTGCTGGAAGGGCGCGAGGCGGTGCTGGCCTTCTACAACAGCGTCGGCGACGTGGTGCTGTGGAACTCGGACGACCGGATCGCCGTGGCCGATTGGGGCGTGGCGGACGAGCTGACCTTCAACCTGCTCGGTCGGGGCGCAATCATGCAGGCAATCGGCTACGCGGTGCCGGACGCCGACAAATTCTACCACGTCCAGAGCCGGCAGGCGTTCATCTGGCCCTATGACAGCAACGCCAGGCTGGCCGGCGAACATCTCTACGAGGACAAGACCAGCCTCAAATGGCAGGAAGTGGACGAGAGCGAGCTGACCACGCCGGCGCGCGTCAAGCAGATCCAGAAGGAGTTGCTCGACCAGCTCCACGCCCGCTTCGGCGAGAATTTCTGGGTTTATAAGAAGGAAGCCGCGAGCGCCTGACCTCGCGTCCGCCCGACCTAGTGGGGTAGCGCGGATCGGAAAAGCTGGGCGCGGACGGCACGACAGGCTGCCCGCGCCAGAGGCCGGCCACGCCCTATGGCGCGCCGGCCCTCACCCTCACCCTTCCCCATGCCCCTTCAACTCATCGCCGCGAATCGTGGCGACGTGGAGGACGTTGGTCGAGCCGGGGGTGCTAAAGGGCACGCCGGCGAGGATGACGATCTTGTCGCCGCCGGCCGCGAAGCCATGGCGCAGGGCCATGCGCTTAGCCTTGCCGATCATCTCCTCGAAGCTGCCAATATCCTTGGTGCGGACCGCGTGGACGCCCCACATGAAGCCTATGCGCCGGGCGGTGGTGCCGCGCGGGGTGAGCGCCAGCACAGGGACGGAGGGCCGCTCGCGCGCGATACGGCGCACGGTGCTGCCTGACGCGGTGAAGCAGACGATGGTCTTGGCAGACACGGTGATGGCGACGCTGGCGCACGCCTCGGCCAGTGCGTCGGCCGTGGTCGGATCCGGCATCGTCTTGGTGAAGTGCAGCCGATCGAGATAGCCCGGATCATGCTCGACACTGTGGGCGATGCTATCCATCATCGCCACCGCCTGCTCGGGCCAGTCGCCCGCCGCGGTCTCGGCCGACAGCATGACGGCATCCGCTCCATCATAGACCGCCGTCGCCACGTCCGACACCTCGGCACGGGTGGGCGTGGGCGACTTGATCATCGATTCGAGCATCTGGGTGGCCACCACGACCGGCTTGCCAAGGCGGCGAGCGGTCTCGACGATCTGCTTCTGGAGCGGCGGCACCGCCTGCGGCGGCAGTTCCACACCGAGATCGCCGCGCGCGACCATCACCGCGTCCGCCATCTCCAATATCTCGTCGAGCCGCGCGACGGCGGCCGGCTTCTCGATCTTGGCGAGGAGTTGACCATGGCCGCCCATCAGCCGGCGTGCCTCGGAAAGATCCTCCGGCCGCTGAACGAAGGACAGCGCGATCCAGTCACAGCCTGCGTCGATCGCGAAGGCGAGATCGCGCCGGTCCTTGTCGGTCAGAGCCGCCATCGGCAGCACGGCGTCCGGCACGTTGACGCCCTTGCGCTCCGACAGCATCCCGCCGACCTCGACGATGGTCTCGATCACATCGTCGCTGGCCGACTGCACGCGCAGCACCAGCTTGCCATCGTCCAGCAGCAGGCGGCTGCCTTCGTCCAGCGCCGCGAAAATCTCCGGGTGCGGCAGGTTGACGCGCGTGGCGTCGCCCGGCGTTGGGTCGCGATCCAGCCGGAACGGCGCGCCGACGGTAAGCATCACCGGCCCCGCGGCGAAGGTGCCGACGCGCAGCTTGGGGCCTTGCAAATCGGCGAGGATGGTGGTCGGGCGGCCGAAATCGCGCTCCAGCCCCCGGATGATCTCGATATTGGCGGCATGTCGCTCGTGCGTGCCGTGGCTCATGTTGAGCCGGAAGGCATCCGCACCCGCGAGGAACAGTTTGCGGATCATCTCCTCGCTGCTACTTGCGGGGCCCAGCGTGGCCAGTATGCGAACCTTACGGGAGCGGGGCGCGAACTTCTTCATGGACGGAAGCGACCTCTTGAGGTGATGATGGCCATCCCCACATCCACGTTGGCCGAGCCGGCCGGGATGGGACATGACAGGAAGGATATCCAATGACGATAGAGGCGCTTGATGACAAGACCGCGGCACAGGCTTTCCGCCGCCTTGTTCGCCATCTGCGCCATCGCGATGATGCCCAGAACGTCGATCTGATGGGGCTGGCCGGCTTTTGCCGCAATTGCCTGGCCGACTGGATTGCCGAGGCGGATGGCACGATGGACCGCGAAACCGCACGCGAGATTATCTACGGAATCCCTTATACTGCGTGGAAAAACGCGCATCAGACCGAGGCGACACCCGAGCAGCTCGCCAAGATGCAGGAGAGCATTGCGAAGAACCGGGGGTGAGGCAGAAGCCGCCCCGTCAGAGCGACGTCGCGAAGGCAATACTTTCTCAACACCGGTGCAGGTTCGCCCCGCGCATTGCCCATTTACAAACCGAAAGCCCCCGGCTAATGCGCCGCGCGATGTCCATGATGATCGCCACGCCGATTACCATTAAACCGACCCGCGTCCGCGGGGCGGTTCTGGGTGCGCGCACGGCCTGAGGGCCCGAGCATCTGGATCACAAGCCCTGCGAAGCGCGGGGCCGACTTTCGATCCGAAAGCTGACCACCGCGTCTTTCCGCAAACTGGAAGGAGACGTTAGAGATGGTTTCACGCTTTTCCCCCGATGCGCGCCTCAATGTGGGCATTGTCGGCGCCACCGGCCTTGTCGGCTCGATGATGCACCAGCTGCTGGCCGAGCGGAATTTCCCGGTCGGCACGCTGCGGCTCTTCGCTTCCGCCCGCTCGGCCGGCAAGCAGGTGGACTGGCAGGACCAGACCGTCACGGTGGAAGATGCCGCCACGGCCGATTTCTCGGGGCTGGACATCGTCTTTTTCTCGGCGGGCGGCTCCACCTCCAAGGCAATCGCGCCCAAGGCTGCGGCGGCCGGCGCCATCGTGATCGACAACAGCTCGGCCTGGCGCTCCGATCCGGAGGTGCCGCTGGTCGTCTCCGAAGTGAACCCGGACGCGCTGGCGACCATCCCCAAGGGCATCGTCGCCAACCCGAACTGCACGACCATGGCCGCGATGCCGGTGCTCAAGCCGCTGCATGCCAAGGCCGGTCTCAAGCGCCTCACCGTCTCGACCTATCAGGCGGTGTCGGGCGGCGGCCTGGAAGGCATTGACGTGCTGGCGCGGCAGATCGAAGCGGTGGGCGCCGCGGCCCGCGAGCTGGCGTTCGTCGGCGACGCGGAGTTCGTGCCGGCCCCGGAAAAGTGGGCGGTACCGATCACCAACAACGTCGTGCCGCTCAACTATGTGCTCGGCGAAGACGGCTACACCGAGGAGGAGCTGAAGCTGCGCGACGAGACGCGTCGCATCCTCGATATTCCCGGCCTGCCTGTCTCGGGCACCTGCGTGCGCGTGCCCGTGTTCACCGGCCACTCGCTTTCGATCAACGCCGAATTCGAGCGCCCCATCGACGTGGCGACCGCGCTCGACCTGCTTGGCAAGGCGCCCGGCGTCGTCGTGAGCGCGGTGCCCAATCCGCTGGAGGCCACCGGCGCCGACCCCGTGTTCGTCGGCCGCGTCCGGCCGGACCCGACGGTGGAGCACGGGCTCGCGCTGTTCGTGGCGGGCGACAATCTGCGCAAGGGTGCGGCGCTCAACGCGGTGCAAATCGCGGAGGTGCTTTGCGGGCGCGCTTGACGTGATGATAGGGGGAGGCGCTCCTGTGTGGGCGCCTCCCTCCCGATACGCCCAGGTGTCCTGCGCAGGCACACCGGTTGGAGCTACGCCTCTCGGGGTCGCCCCGTCCCCCGCTCAAAAGCCAAGCGCCCTTAATGCAGATGGCGGAGCTTGTCCGGGTTGCGCATGATGTAGATCGCACCGATGCGGCCGTCTTCGATCTCGAACGCCGTGGTCTGCAATTCGCCATCCGCCTCCAGCGTGACGATGCCCGGCAGGCCATTGATGAAGCACGTCCGCACCAGGTGCGAACCGTGCTTGGCATAGAGCACCCCCAGCGCCTTGTGGAGCTGCAGGACGCTGCGAGCGCCGATGATTGGCTTCGTGGCCGCCGGGCGCTTGCCCCCGCCATCGGCGTGCATGCTGACGTCCTCCGCCAGCAGCGTGCCGAGCGCGCTCATGTCGCCACTGCGTGAGGCTGTGAAGAAAGCGCTCGCGATCTCCATGCCCCGCCGCTTCTCAAGCTGGAAGCGCGGCCGCGCTTCCCGCACATGGCCACGCGCCCGCGCCGCAAGCTGGCGGCAGGCAACCGGATCGCGCTCGATCGTCTTCGCCACTTCCTCGAAGCTCAGGCCGAACACGTCGTGGAGCAGGAAGGCCGCCCGCTCCAGCGGGGAGAGCCGCTCCAGTGCCAGCATCAGAGGCAGGGTGACGTCATCCCCTTCCTCCTCCTCAGCGACCATGGGGTCGGGGAGCCACGGGCCGATATAGGTCTCGCGCTGCACCCGCGCGGACTTGAGGTGATCGAGGCACAGGCGCGTCACCGTGCGGCGCAGATACGCCTCCGGCTCGCGCACCGATGCGCGGTCGGCGCCCATCCAGCGGATGAACGCCTCCTGCACCGCATCCTCGGCATCGGCGACGGAGCCGAGCATGCGGTAGGCGACGCGCACCAGCCGGGGCCGCAGCGGATCGAAACTCGCAGCGGCATCCTGCTGTGGCGCGGCATCCATCAGGCGGCCGCCTTCGCCGGCGTTTCGTACCAGAGGCCGAAGCCGACCGCGATGCGGTTCCAGCCGTTGATGACGTTGATGATGAGCGTGAGCTTCACCTGCTCCTCCGCGTTGAAGTGCGCCTGCAAAGCGGCGTGGGCCTGCTCTTGATGATGCCCTTCCGAAAGGCGCGTAAGCGCTTCCGTCCAGGCCAGCGCGGCGCGCTCACGATCCGTATAACAGGGCGCCTCGCGCCAGGCGGACAGCAGATAGAGCCGCTGTTCGCTCTCTCCCTGCGCGCGGGCATCCACCGTGTGCATATTGATGCAATTGGCACAGCCGTTGATTTGCGAGGAGCGGATCTTGACCAATTCCACCAGTGCCGGCTCAAGACTGGCATTGGCGGCGTTGGACAGCGCCATCCAGCTCTTCATGAGTTGTGGGGCTGCGGCATAGGGATCAAACGGAGCGGTCATGTCTTCATCCTTTCTGTGACGTGTACCGCTAAGACGAGCGAGCCGCGCGCATTGTGACATGACCACGAAAAAATCGACCGCCCGCAAGACCGCACGGCCCTAGACAGCCCCCCGGCCCGCTCGCTATCGCCGCTGCTTCACCCGAATCTCATTCCATGCATCGGAGACCTGTTTCCATGAGCGAGCCGAATATCGCCGCAGACCAGTTGCGCCTTCTCATCGAGCGGATCGAGCGCCTCGAGGAAGAGAAGAAGGGCATCGCCGACGACATCAAGGACGTCTATCTGGAAGCCAAGGCCACCGGCTACGATACCAAGACGATTCGAGCCATCGTCCGCCTGCGCAAGATGGAAAAGCACGATCGGCAGGAAGCCGAAGCGCTGCTGGAAACATACAAGGCCGCTCTCGGTATCGAGTAATCGGAGCGTAAGGCGAGGCGGGCCGGATAGGAAGGGTATCATATCATGCATCTCATCGGCTCCCTCGCATCACCATTCGTCCACCGCTGCTTGATCGTGGCCCGCGCCAAGGGCCACGACATCGCGGTCTCCCCGCCGCCGGGGGGCTCGATGCATAGCGAGGAGTTTCAGGCGGTAAGCCCGATGGGGCGCATCCCCGTGCTGGCGCTCGACGACGGCAGCCATATCTGCGAATCGACCGCCATCGTCGCTTATCTGGATGAGGTGCTGGACGGGCCAGCGCTGCTCCCCGCGGCTCCCGCCGCCCGCGCCCGCCTGCGCGAGATCGAGACCATTGCCATTGGCGAATTGGCGGCTGGTCTGCGGCCGGTGATCGTCCACCGCATCTTCCGCGTCTCGCAGAATGAACCACGGGTGGCTGCCGGCATCGAGCAAGCGGACAGGGGGTGCGCAGCGTTGGCGCGACTGATGGCGGACACGACGCTCCCAGGCGAGACGATCACCCGCGCCGATGCGGCCCTGACGCCTTTCACGGCGCTGCTGACCATCATCGCGGATCAGCCGGAAATCACCGATCTGCTGGCACGCCACGGGTTCCTGTCGGGCTATCGCGAGCGCGCCGACCGCTACCCATTACTCGCCCGCACCCAGAGCGAAATGAAGGAAGGCTTCGCCGCGATCCGCGCCCGGCTGGCGCAGGCGGCTGCGGCAGGCTGAGGCGAGCGGAACCGGCGGTCTGAGGTGCGGGCAGGAGGCCGGCAGCAAGGCGCTCTGGCCAGGACTGGCTCCTGATCTTCCTGACCACCGCGCTTCCATTGACGCGAGGCGCCATCCGAACTCGCCCGCCATGGCCGCCAAGCCCTTCGACACGGGGCCACCGAGCGGATAAACTCCCGCGCCAGTAACAACCACGGAATCGAGAGGAGACCAGCGTATGACGGACGGACCATGGGGCGGCGGCCAGCAAGGCGACATCATCGTCACCACCACCCACGGCATCGACGGTCGACCGGTGCAGCGCTACTGCGGCATCGTCACCGGCGAGGTGATCGTCGGCGCCAACCTGTTCCGCGACCTGTTCGCCAGCGTGCGCGATATCGTCGGCGGCCGCTCGGGCGCCTATGAGGAAGTGCTCGGCCGCGCCCGCGAGGAAGCGCTCTCCGAAGTACGCTCGCGGGCCGCTTCGGCCGGCGCCAATGCGGTCATCGGTCTCGATCTCGATTATGAAGTGCTGGGCGCCAACGGCTCGATGCTGATGGTCTCGGCGACCGGCACGGCGGTGGTGGTTTGAGCGCGATGACGGGACGGATCGCGATCATCACCGGCGCGGGCAGCGGCATCGGCCGCGCCGTCGCCATCACGCTGGCTGGGCGGGGCTACCGGCTTGTGCTCGCCGGACGCCGCGCCGACGCGCTGGAGGAAACGGCCGCGCTCGCCAAGGACGCCGTTGAAGCACCGCTTTGCGTGCCGACGAACGTGACCGACGCCACCTCGGTCAAGGCGCTGTTCGATGCCGCGGTGACGCGGTTCGGGCGGGTCGACCTGCTATTCAACAATGCCGGGATTATGGGCGGGCGCTTCCAGATCGAGGAAACCGACCCGGCGCTGTTCCGCGAGGTGATCGACACCAACCTGACCGGCGTGTTCCTCTGCCTCCAGGCCGCCTTCCGCGTGATGAGGGACCAGACGCCGCGCGGCGGACGCATCATCAACAACGGCTCGATCTCCGCCTACAGCCCGCGCCCGGACACGGCCGCTTATTGTGCGAGCAAGCATGGCGTATCGGGTCTGACCAAAGCTGCCTCGCTGGAGGGACGCAAATATGACATCGCCGTCGGCCAGATCGACATTGGCAATGCCGCCAGCGCCTTCTCCGAACATTTCACGCGGGGCGTGGCGCAAGCGGACGGGCGCATCATGCCTGAACCGGTGATGGATGCGTCGCTGGTCGGCGAAGCCGTTGCCTATATGGACAGCCTGCCGATCGACGCCAATGTGTTCGAGCTAACCGTGATGCCGACCAAGATGCCGTTCGTCGGGCGGGGATGAGGCGAGAGACGGGCGGGCTCCACGATCGGAAGATCATGCCGCTTTGCGGGCCATCATTCCCTTGGGGATGGTGTCGTCGTAAGGCCTCCCGTGCTCCTGCGCAGGCAGGGCCCCACGGCCCTGCCGCCCGTTCCTGGCTCGCCATGACTTCCGTGAGATGGGGCAGCCGGCAGCCGGCAGCCGGCGAGGACGGCTAGAGCAGCCGCCTCAGTGAGAGGCGGAGCGACGCTCCAGCCGCTGCTCATGGCCTCCCCGGCTTCCTGCCGGCGCAGGAGCGCAGGGTCACTGCCGGGTAGCGTCCGTCAAAAGGCGACGACTGTTGCCGACAGTTGCGGCTCTACCCCGCCGCCTTGGCCACGCCGACCAGTGCCGGGCGGAGCAGGCGATCCTTGATCATGTAACCGGCCTGCATCTCCTGCACGATGGTGCCGGGTTCAGCATCGGCAGACGGGATCTCCACCATCGCCTGATGGCGATTGGGATCGAGCGGTTCGCCGAGCGAGGTAAACTTCTCGATGCCATTGTTGCGGAATACGCTCTCCAGTTCCTTGGCGGTCGCTTCGATGCCGAGCACGAGGCTCTTCATCGGCTCTACATCGCGCTGGTCGGCCGGAATTGAATCCAGCGCGCGCGCCAGATTATCAGCGACAGACAGAATGTCCCGCGCGAAGCCGGTGGCCGCATAGGCGCGCGTGTCGGCCAGATCCTTTTCCAGCCGGCGGCGGACGTTCTGCGTGTCCGCGAGCGCATAAAGCGTCTCCTGCTTCGCGGCGGCGAGCTCCTCCTCCAGAGCGGCAATGCGCGCAGCAGCTTCGTCCTCGGCGCCGGTGGCGGGTGCCTCGGTTGCAGCGGCTTCCGCCTGATCGGCGGCCAGGGTCTGGTTCTCGTCTTTTGGTTCGTCAGTCATGATCTTCCGTCATTGCATCAATTTGGTGAGGGTCTGCGCAGTGAAGTCCACCATGGGGACGATGCGGGCATAGTTCAACCGGACCGGGCCGATCACCCCGACCACACCGATCACACGACCGCCCGGACCCCGGTATGGCGCGGCTATGACCGAAGAACCGCTGAGGGAAAAGAGCTTGTTCTCCGATCCGATGAATATCTTGGTCGCCGCGCCATCGCGCGCGCTGTCCAGCAGGCGCGCGATTTCGCTGGTGCTCTCGATTTCTTCGAGAAGCTGGCGGACGCGCTCCAGATCGTCGGCGGCGTGCTCGTCGATAAGGTTGGCCTGGCCGCGCACGATGAGGACCGGGCGATCCTCCGGATCACGGCTCCATGCGGCCAGCCCGCGCGCGATGAGGTTACGCGCCGCAGCGTCCAGCGCATCGCGGCCCTCGGCGATGCGGTGCGCCAGCAACGCCTGCGCCTCGGCCAGCGTACGCCCCGAAGCGTGGGCGGACAGATAGTTGGCCGCCTCGATCAGCATCGACGGGGTGGTGCCGGGCGGCACATCGATCACCCGATTCTCGACACTCCCATCCGCACCGACCAGCACGGCCAGCGCCTGCGCATCGGAGAGCGGTACAAAACCGAACTGTTTGAGCACCACATCGTGATGCGGCACCATCACCAGACCGGCGCAGGCCGAGAGGCCGGAGAGCAGCGCCGAGGCGGTGTTGAGGGCGTTCTCGATCGGCCCCTCGCCCGTCAGCTGCCGCTCGATGGCGCGCTTGTCCTCCTCCTGCGGCTCGGCCGTCTGCATCATGGCGTCAACGAACAGGCGCAGGCCCGTATCGGTCGGCATCCGCCCCGCCGAGGTGTGCGGCGCGGCGAGCAGCCCGGCTTCCTCCAGATCCTGCATGACGTTGCGGATCGAGGCGGGCGAGAGGTTGAGACCCGACAGTCGGCTGATCGTGCGCGACCCCACCGGCGCGCCGTCGTCCAGATAGGACTGAACGACGAGCCGGAAAACCGCACGGGCGCGATCACTCAGTTCATAAACAGCCGGGTCGGACATTGCCTTTATGTAAGCCAAGCGGCGCAGCAGGCAAGCCGGCAGATGCCGGACAGGAGCGGCCCTGTGACGCCAGCCTTGCATGCCCCCGACCGGCTGACCTAAAGGGCAGCGTTCTCCATATCGAAAGGCTATTCCCTATCATGCGTCCATCCGGCCGTGCCCCTGACGAAATGCGCGCTATCCAGATGGCGCCGGGCTTCACCGTGCATGCAGAGGGGAGCTGCCTCGTTTCCTTCGGCGAGACGCGGGTGCTGTGCACGGCGAGCATCGAGGAACGTGTTCCGCCCTTTCTGCGCGGCAAGGGCGAGGGCTGGGTAACGGCGGAATATGGCATGTTGCCTCGCGCCACCCACACGCGCGGCAACCGCGAGGCCGCAAAGGGTAAGCAATCCGGCCGCACGCAGGAAATCCAGCGGTTGATCGGTCGTTCGCTGCGTGCGGTCGTGGACCTCAAGGCGCTGGGCGAGCGGCAGATTACGCTCGACTGCGACGTCATCCAGGCCGACGGCGGCACCCGTACCGCCAGCATTTCCGGCGCCTGGGTGGCGTTGCGGATCGCCGTCGACAAGCTGCTCGCCTCCGGCCAGCTCACCGTCGATCCGATCCAGGCCAAGGTCGCCGCCGTCTCCTGCGGAATCTACGAAGGCAATCCCGTGCTCGACCTCGATTATATCGAGGACAGCAACGCCCATGCCGACGCCAATTTCGTGCTGCTCTCGGATGGCAACATCGCCGAGGTGCAGGCTACCGCCGAGGGCGCGACCTATGACGAGGAAGCGCTGCTGCGCCTGCTGCGCCTCGCCCGCATCGGCTGCGCCCGCATCTTCGAGGCGCAGGATCAGGCGACGGGCCGCTGAACGCTCCACGATGACCCGTAAGCTCGCCCCCGGACAGCTCGTCATTGCCAGCCACAATGAGGGCAAAGTTCGCGAGATCACGGCGCTGCTTGGCCCCTATGGCATGGCGCCGGTCTCGGCCGGCGCGCTCGGCCTGCCCGAACCGGCGGAGACGGGAACCACCTTCGCCGAGAACGCCCGAATCAAGGCGCTGGCCTCCGCAACGGCCGCTGGCCTGCCCGCGCTCGCCGACGATAGCGGGCTGGAGGTGGCGGCACTGGGCGGCCGCCCCGGCGTTTACACGGCCGACTGGGCCGAACGGCAGTGGTTCGAAGGCCCCAAAGGCCGCGATTGGTACATGGCGATGGGCAAGGTAGAGGGCATGCTCGCGCAGATCGGCCCAGACGTGGATCGGTCGGCCGCGTTCGTCTGCACGCTCTGCCTCGCCTGGCCCGACGGCGAGAGCGCCCTGTTCGAGGGGCGCGCCGCCGGTACGCTGGTCTGGCCGCCACGCGGCGTGCTCGGGTTCGGCTATGACCCGGTTTTTCAGCCGCTCGGGAAGAAGCAGACCTTCGCCGAAATCGCACCGGAGGAGAAACACGCGATCAGCCACCGTGCGCGGGCGTTCGAGGCGCTGGTCGCGGCCCTGTTTTGATCCGAGCCGAACCACGAAGGCCCCAGCGGCAAACTTTCCCGACATTAACCAGATGGTGAGCCCCATGCGGATAATGGACGACGCTCACCGGAAGGACAACAATGTCGACAAGGCTGTCTAGGGAACACCAAAAAATCATCGAAGCGGCCGAAGCGCTGTTCGACAAGCTAAACCGCACGCCGCGCCCCCCGATGGACGAGGTCAGCCAATTGCGCGCCCATATCGGCAGCCTCACGCTCAACCATATCCGCAATGAAGCAATGCTGGTCGTCACTCCTCTTCTGAGCAGCGGGCGAATCGACGAACTGCCCGAGGGACGGCAGGTGCTCGCGGAAATCCACGAACTGCGCGCCACCTATTCCGCTCATATCCGCGAGTGGACACCGCACACCATCACGCAGGATTGGGCTGGCTATACCAGCGCGGTCGCCGCGTTGATCGGGCAGCTCAAGGCGATGTTCGCGCGCGAGGAACAACATCTCCACCTGCCCGCCATAAGGCTGCTCTATCCCGAGTCAGCGATGCAAACGATGCGCGCGGCCGTATAACGCCCCTCCCCCGCTGACTTTTGCGTGCCGTGCGTTATAGCACCCGCATGGCTGCGCCCCCGCCCCTCGCGCTCTACATCCACTGGCCGTTCTGCGTCGCAAAATGCCCATATTGCGACTTCAATAGCCATGTCCGCGAGTCGATCGACCAGGCCGCGTGGCGCGCCGCGCTGATCGCCGATCTGGCCCATGAGGCTGACCTGCTGAGAGGACGGACGCTCGGTTCGATCTTCTTCGGTGGCGGTACTCCCTCCCTGATGCCACCGGCCACCATCGCCGCGCTGATCGACGCCGCCGCCGGACACTGGAGCTTTGCTCCGGACATCGAGATCACCATGGAGGCGAACCCCAACAGCGCCGAGGCCGCCCGGTTCGCGCAAGCCGCCACCGCCGGGGTCAACCGCCTCTCGCTGGGCATGCAGGCGCTCGACGATACCGCGCTGCGCTTTCTCGGCCGTGCCCATGACGTGCGCGAAGGGCTAGCCGCGCTGGAGGCAGCGCAGCGCAGCGTGGATCGGGTCAGCATCGACCTCATTTACGCGCGGCCCGGCCAGAGCCTTGCAAACTGGGAAGCCGAGCTGGGCCGGGCGCTCGGCTTCGGGACCGACCATCTCTCGCTCTACCAACTCACCATCGAGCCCGGCACGCGGTTCGAGACGGACGTGCGGCGCGGGGCCTTCACTCCCGCCGACCCGGATCATGCCGCCGACCTCTACGAAGCGACGCAAGCGATGACGACGGCAGCGCGACGCCCAGCCTATGAGGTCTCCAACCATGCCGCGCCGGGGCAGGAGAGCCGCCACAACCTCGCTTACTGGCGCTACGCCGATTATGCCGGCGTCGGCCCCGGCGCGCATGGGCGGCGCGGCGGCGTGGCTACGGTACGCCACCGCAAGCCGGAGAACTGGCTCGCCGCCCTCGCCCGCAACGGGCACGGCATCAGCGAAGAACGCGACCTTGGCCCCGCCGAACGCGCGGGCGAAGCGCTGATGATGGGCCTAAGGCTCGCCGAAGGGGTGGACCTCACCGCTCTGGCCGAGCGCACCGGCGTCGCGCGGGACGGCTTGGTTGACGAAGCGGCGGTCGCACGACTCGCCGCGACGGGGCTGATGCGCGGCATGGGCGATCGGATCGCCGTGACACCGGCCGGGATGCTGCTGCTCGACCGCATCCTGGCGGAGATCGTCGCGGTCTAGAGTTCGCCGCCCGATGACGATGAGCGCTCCCGAGCCTGGCCTGCGTGGTCGCCCGGTCCGCGCCAAGGCCCGCTGGAATGCTTGCGGCTGCGCCCGGCTTGTGGAACAGCACTCCGCATAGCAAGGCAGGGAGAACGGGCCATGGCGAACGGAAGCAGGCGGCGCGGCAGCAACATCGCCCTCCTCATCGACGCCGATAATGCGCGCCCGGGCGATCTCGACGCGGTTCTCACCATTCTCGGCGACCTGGGGACGGTCAACATCCGCCGTGCCTATGGCAACTGGAAGAAGCCGGGTCTCTCCGGCTGGTCAACCATCGTCCATCGCCACGCCATCGAGCCGCAACAGCAGTTCGACATCACGAAGGGCAAGAATGCCACCGATATGAAGATGACGATCGACGCCATGGACCTGCTCTATGCCGGCCATGTCGACGGCTTCGGTATCATGTCGAGTGACAGCGACTTCATGCCCATCGCCACGCGCATCCGCCAGAACGGCCTGCCAATCTACGGCTTCGGCTCGGACCGGACGCCGGAAGGATTCCGCCAGGCCTGCACCCGCTTCATCGACGTCACCGCGCTGGAGGCGACCGAGAGCCCCGACACCGCACAACCCACGCTACCGGTGGACGCGGAGGTGGTGACGCTGCTCGCCGAGGCCTGGAAGGCGTCGAAACGGGACGATCGCGGCTTCGCCAGCCTCGCTGAAATGGGCCAGCGCGCCACCAACCGATCATCATTCGACGCGCGCAGCTTCGGCTTCTCGCGCCTCTCCGATCTGGTGGAATCGCTGCCGAACTTTACCACCGAGCGGCGGGAGAATGGCGCATTGTTCGTGCGGCGGGTCCACTGAACAGCGTCGCACCGCGACAGGATGTCTGAACTGGAGTTCGCGCCGGGGAGCCCGGCCCGCAGCGCCAAGGCGCTGATGGCACCCGTCTCCCTCCGCGGGCATGGTCTGGGCCCCCGCCCCTCGCGCTGCCCTCGGCTGCCTCGTCCAAGCGTCCCGCACGGAGCGGCGCGCCCGCCTGACATAGGGCCAGACCAGCGGGATCGCCTACAGAAGCTTCGCCACCGCGTGCAGGGCGACGCCCACCAGCCCGCCGACCAGCGTGCCGTTGATGCGGATATACTGCAGGTCGCGCCCCACCGCATTTTCCAGCCGATCGGTGACGGTCCGTGCATCCCAGCCACGCACCGTTTCGGAGACAAGAGTGACGATGCCGCTGCCATAGCGCGCGGCTGTGCCGGCCGCGACACGGCGGGCAAAACGGTTGACGAGGCTCTTGAGCGCAGGATCGTCGCGCAGCATCTCACCGATCTGGCGCGTCGCCTCACCGAGCCGCCCGGCCAGCACCGCCTGCGGATCGCGTGCCGCGCGCAGCAGCCCGGCGCGCGCGGCCTGCCACAGCCCGTCCAGCCACTGCTGGATCGCCGGGTTTGCGATCATCTCGTCGCGGACGCGATCCACCCGCGCCCGCATGGCAGTGCTATGCTGGAGATCGTAGGCAAGCGCCACCAGCCCCTCCTCGACCTTCACGCGCAGCCTGTGGCCTGGGTCGTCCGCCGCTTCCTGGAGCATCTTGTCGAGCCCCTCGATGATCTTGGTCGCCAGCGTCTCGTCGAGGCCGGTGAAGCGCATGATCGTGCCCGACCGCTCGTGGACCATCTGGCGAATGAGCGGCCCGTTCGCCTCCAGCGTGCGCGCGCCCCAGCGGATCAGCGTATCCATTACCGGCTGATGGCGCCCATCCTTCATCGCTGCGGTGAGCGCCTGACCGAGCAGCGGCGCGATGCTGAGCTGACCGATGCGCTGCACCAGCGCGCCCTTGACCATGCCGCCCAGCCGCTCGTCGTCCAGCGCCTCCAGGCTATCTGCGAGCAGCCGCGAGGCGCCGCGCCGCAGCCGATCATCCCCAGCCGAGGGTGCGGCCAGCAGGCGCCCGGCGGCGCCCGCCACGTCGAGCCGCGCCATGCGCCGCGCCACGACGGCCGGTGTGAGGAAATTGTCGCGCAGAAAACTGGCCAGCGTATCGCCGATCCGGTCCTTGTTGCGAGGAATGATCGCGGTATGCGGAATCGGCAGACCCAGCGGGTGGCGGAACAAAGCCGTCACCGCGAACCAGTCAGCCAGACCGCCAACCATCGCCGCCTCGGCAAAGGCACGCACGAAGCCGATGGCCGGGTGCATTCCCTCGGTGCTGCGCGCGACGACGTAAAGCGCCGCCATGACGACGAGCAGACCAGTGGCGATAACACGCATCTGCCGCGCGCCATTGACGGTGATCGTCCTCATTCCTGCTTGCCGCCGCTCATGGTCCGCCTGTCATGCCGCCGGAGCGGCCCCAACACAATATATGGGTGACAAGCCTCGGGCGGCGGCTTTGGTTCCGGCGCTACTCCGCCGGCTGGGCGACGCCTTCCTCGCCCTTGCCGTCGTAGGTGAGGATCTTGCGACGCAGCCACGGTCCGGCACGCTTCTCCAGCCCATCCGCGAGGCTGAAGGCCGCAGGCACGATCGCCAGCGTCAGCAGCGTCGAGAGGACGAGCCCGCCGATCACGGTGACCCCCATCGGCGAACGCCACGCACCATCACCGGTAAGCGACAGCGCGGTCGGCACCATGCCCGCCGTCATCGCCACGGTCGTCATGACGATCGGCTGGGCACGCTTGTGCCCGGCATCCATGATCGCCTCCAGCTTGGGCACCCCGCGCTCCATCTCCTCCAGCGCGAAGTCGATGAGCAGAATGGAGTTTTTGGCGACGATGCCCAGCAGCATCAGCAGGCCGATATAAACCGGCAGCGAAATAGGCTCGCCCAGCGCCAGCAGGAACAACAAGCCTCCCAACGGCGCCAACGCCAGCGAACACATGTTCACCAGTGGCGAAATGAAGCGCTTGTAGAGCAACACCAGCACCGCGAACACGAGCAGCACGCCAGACGCCACGGCGACGATGAAGTTGAAGATCAGCTCTTGCTGCCAGCGATCACTACCGACTGCCTCGTTGGTAACGCCGGCGGGCAGGTTCTTCATCGTCGGCAGCTGCATGATTTCCTTCATCACCGGCCCCTTGACCGCGCCCTTGGCGAGATCGGCCCCGACGAAGATGCGGCGCTGCTGCGCGTAACGCTGGATCGAGGTCGGCCCGGCGCCGAAGCTAATTTCAGCCACGCGGCTCAGGGGAACCGACCCGCCAGACGACGTCTGCACCGGCAGATTTTCAATGGTGGAGATGTTGCGACGCGACGATTCAGGCAGCATCACGCGGATCGGCACCTGTCGGTCGGACAGCGAGAACTTCGCGCTGTTCTGGTCGATATCCCCCAGGGTCGCGATGCGGATCGTCTGGCTCAACGCCGTCGTCGTCACGCCGAGTTGCGCGGCAAGGTCGAGGCGCGGACGAATGATGAGTTCCGGCCGCTGCATGTCCGCGTTGACGCGCGGCGCCACCACGCCGGGCAACGTCTTCATCTCCTCGGCAAGTTTGGTCGCCGTCTGCTCCAATATCTTGGGATCGGACCCCGCGAGCATCACGGATATATCGCGCCCGGTGCCGAACCCACCCTGCTGGGAAGCGAAGGTGACGCGCGCATCCGGAATATTGGCGAGCGCCGGGGCCAGATCACGCTCGAACTCGATGCTGGACCGCTTGCGATCCGGCTTGAGCGTGATGAATATCCGTGAGGTGCCCTCGCCGGAATTGGCCATCGCCGTATCGACCTCGGGCTGCTCGTCGAGCATCGCGGCGACACGATCCGCCACCGCCTCCGTCTGGCGCAGCGTCGTGCCGGGCACCATCTCGATATTGACGCGGCTGAAGTCGTTATCCTGATTGGGTTCGAACTGCTGCGGCATGATCATGAGCAGCACGATGGTCAATGCAAACGCCGCTGCGCCGAAACCCATCATCCACACGCGATGATCAAGGAACTTGGCAACAAAACGCCGCCAGAGACCGCCGCCTTGCGCATAGGCCTTGGCACGGCGGCTATCGAGCGCCCAGGCGAGCAGGCCCATGTAGCGGTCCATCAGCCAGCCTTCGCCGTGCTTCTCCTCGCCATGGTGCTCAAGGAAATAGGCCGCCATCATCGGCGTGATCATGCGCGCCACGGCCAGACTGACCAGCACCGCGATCACGACCGTGAAACCGAAATTCTTGAAGAACTGGCCCGATATGCCCGGCATCAGGCCCACCGGAAGGAACACGGCAACGATCGAACTCGTCGTTGCGACGACCGCAAGGCCGATCTCGTCCGCCGCGTCGATCGCCGCCTGATAGGCGGTCTTACCCATCCGCATATGCCGAACGATATTCTCGATTTCCACGATGGCATCGTCGACCAGCACGCCCGCGACGAGGCCGAGCGCCAACAGCGATAGAAAATTGAGGTTGAACCCCATCAGGTCCATGAAGAAAAAGGTAGGAATGGCCGATAATGGGATGGCTATCGCGCTGATAACGGTCGCCCGCCAATCGCGCAGGAAGATGAATACCACGATCACGGCCAGCACCGCACCTTCCACGATGGCGTGCATGGAGCTGCTATACTGGTTCTTGGTATAATTGACGCTGGTGAAACGCTGGTAGAACTTTACACCGGGGTTCTCCGCCTCCAGTTTCTTGAGCGCTACCATCGTATCGTCATAGACGTTGACGTCCGACGCACCTTTAGCGCGCTCGATGGAGAAGTTGACCACCTGCTTGCCGCGCACCTTGGCGAGCCGCTTCTGCTCGCCATAGCCATCTGTCACGGTCGCAATTTCGGAGAGCAACACCGAGCGTCCGTTACCGAGCGAAATCTGCGTCTGGCCGAGATCATAGGCATCCCGGGCGTTGCCAAGCACGCGCACCGACTGGCGTGAGCCGGCGATCTCCGCCTGGCCGCCAGCGGCGTTGAGGTTGATCTGACGCAGGGCCTGGTTGACCTGACTGGCGGTGACGCCGAGCGACTGCATCTTCACCGGATCCAGAATGACCCGGATTTCGCGGTCCACGCCGCCGCCGCGGCTGACCCGCGCCATGCCTTCGATACCGAGCAGGCGCTTGGCGACCGTATCGTCGACAAACCAGCTCAGTTGCTCGATCGTCATGTCGGACGCCTGCACCGAGAAGAAGGCGATTTCCGCGCCGCCAACCTCGACCTTCTGGACGAACGGCTCGAGAATGCCATCGGGCAGATCACTGCGGATCTGGTCGATCGCGTTCTTCACCTCCTGAACGGCGACATTCGGATCCTTGCCGATCTGGAACTGCACGAAGGTATCGCTGCTACCCTCGCGCGCGGTCGACTGAATCTCGTCGACACCGTTGATGCTTCGGATCGCCGCCTCGACACGCTGGGTGATCTGCGTCTCGATCTCGGTTGGAGCTGCACCGGGTTGGGTGATGGCCACCTGCACGGCAGGGAAGTCAATGTCCGGATTGTCGACCACCGCCATGCGGCTGAACGACACGACGCCAGCAAGCAACAGCCCCAGAAAGATGACGATTGGCGGCACCGGATTGCGGATGCTCCAGGCCGAAATATTGCGAAGGCTCATCGTATTGCGTCCTGCTCCTGCCGCGATCGCTCTGGCACCCCAGACAGGGTAGCCAACAGCACCGTGTCCCTATCGGGCGGCCACCTTCTCAATTTTTGCGCGAACCGTTTCGCCGGGATTCAAGAAGCCGCCGGCGTACAGAACGACCTTTTCGGTCCCTGTCAGGCCGTCGGTAATCGCCAGGCCACTGTCCGTCACCGCACCGGTCTTCACGTTGCGCCGCTCGACCTTGTTGTCCTTACCGACAATATAGACGTAGCTACCGCGCTGGTCGCTCTGCACTGCCGATTCCGGCAGCACCGCCGCCTGCACCCGCTCCATGGCGATGCGCGCATTGGCGAAACCACCCGGCCGCAGCGCTTCGTTATATGGCACTGCGATGCGAACGACACCCTGACGATTGGTCTGGTCGATCACTGGTGAAATCTGCCAGACCTTCCCTTCAAAGGTCTGCGTCATGCCCACCGGCGTGATCTGCGCGGTCGTCCCCACCTTGAGCGCGGCCAGCTCGTTTTCCGACAGCAATGCGCGCATTTCCATCTCACCGCCCTTGGCAATGCGGAACAGCACCCCGCTCCCCGCGCCCACCACCTGGCCCGGCTCCACGCTGCGGGTCAGCACCAGCCCGGCTTCGGGCGCACGAATATCCAGCCGGCCAATCTGCGCCCGCTGCTGGTTGAGCTGCGCAATCGCCACATTGACGCGCGCCACAGCGGCATCGCGCGAGGCGGTCTTCTGGTCGATGTCCGCCTTGGAGACAAACCCGTCAGCCACCAGCGCCTTGGCGCGATCAAGATTATTCTGCGCGAGTTGGGCGTCCGCCTTGGCGACCTCCACGGCCGCGGCAAGCTGCGCAAGCTGCTGGGCCTGGACCGAGCGCTCGACAGTGGCGAGAATCTGACCCTTGCCGACCCAGTCACCCGGCTGGACGTGCACCGCAACCACACGACCGCCCTCACCCACCACGCCAACCGGCATGTCCACGCGCGCGGCGAGTGAGCCGGTGGCATTGGCAAGGCGTGTGACAGCTTCCTGACCCGGCACCGCCACGGTCACGAGCGGCACTTGGCTCGCCGTCTGGTCAGTCCCCTTGCCTCCGCCAAACACACGCACAGCAACGGTCGCGATGATCGCCAGCAAAACCACAATTGCAACGCCCATGAGCAAACGGCGACGCTTGCGCCTGGTGTCCTCATCGATCGTCTGGCCGGGCGCCAGCGTCTCGTATTTCACGTTGCTTTCGTAGTTCATGAGTTCCGCCATCCTGGCACGTCAGCCCCCTTCGGAGCGGACCACTGTATTACCCCAATAAATCACTTGCGACAAGCCGTATTCGAAAAGCTGCATGTGCAACGCGCATGCCACGCCCCCAACAACGGCCTCCGCGAGAGTGTCACGGCATCCATCCTGAACGGGGCCTGAAGCAGGTCATCCCATTGTATCTGGTTTCTCGTCCGAAATCGGACGCTTATGCGGCGACCGGCGCCGTTTGCCGGCTAGGACGCCCCCCTGTCAAATCATTTCAATCCTGCAAAGAAGTGGCTGTGACCATTTCCTGGCGTTGCACTTACGCGCAGGAGTCGCATGCGACGCCAATCCGTGCCAAGATGGCGACGCGGGCCTTGGGGAACCGCTCCACCGGCGAACCATATTGTTCCCGCGACATCTGCAGGAAGGGGAGTCTGAAACGCCATGGGTCAAATCATCAGCTTCATCGTCGTCGGCCTCATCGTCGGCATTCTCGCCCGCTTCTTCTATCCCGGCCCCGTGCCGATGGGTGTGATCGGCACGATCCTGCTCGGCGTTGCCGGGTCGTTCGTGGGAGGCCTCCTCGCGCGGCTGGTCGGCGGCAAGGACCCGACACCGCTGCAACCCGCCGGGCTGATCGGATCGGTGATCGGCGGCATCGTCCTGATCTTTCTGGTCGGCTTGCTCTGAGCCTCCAAGGGGCGCCCGCGCTTACTCGTGGGCGTCGTCTTGCCTCACCAGTCCGGCGCTGGGTCGCCCGCGAAGGTCGGCAGGGACGTCACGTCTTGCAGGCTGATTGTCAGGCGGAAGAGATCCGTCAGCACGGCATGATAATCCGGAGCCGAAGCAATCTCGCGGACGCTCGCCTCACCGCCGCGATAAAGGGCTAGTCGCCGGTCCGTCATCGCCGCGAAACCGTCGGCCAGCGCGATGCTGACGATCTGCAACGTCGTGAACCGCGTGTCCGGCCGGGTGGCCGTCCAGTGATTGCATTGTTCGAGGTCGATCGGAGCGACAGGCGCGAGGTCAAAGCCATATTGGGGTTGCCAGTCGTCATGCGGCGCCCCGCGGCCGTCCGTCGCCGTGGTCGGCCCGGCGCGCTCCAGCAGCCACTCGCCCGCGAGATCCCCAACCGCGCCGACGCGCCGCAACCGGTGCATCGCGCCATCCTCTGTGCGCACGACCGTCCCGTCGACAAGCGGCAGCGGGGGAACGTAGCTGCCGCCAAACCCGGCGTCGGCAATCCACGGCGCACCGTCTAGATCGACGAGCAGCAGCACATGGCTGCGCGGCGGCGGCGCGTCGACACCGGGCGTGAGCCCCAGCCACACGCGGGCCAGCAGCGGCCGATTGGTCATGTCGAGTGCAGCGAGCATGTCGCTGAACAGCCGGTTCTGCTCGAAGCAGTAGCCACCGCGCCCGCGCGTCACCAGCTTGTCGAAGGCCGACTCCGGGTCGATGCGGATCGGCCGGCCGAGACGAACATCGAGATTCTCGAACCCGATCATCTGGCGATGCGCCGCCTGAAGGCGCGCCACCCCCCCGGGGTCAGCGCTGGGCACGGCATCCAGACCCAAGCGGTGGAGATAGGCGGAGAGACGATCGGATCGAGTCATGGCGGGCACCACTTTGGCACGGCGCGGCGCCCCGCTCAATCGCCCGACGGCGCGCCCTCCGCTCCGTCGCCGCCATCGCCAACGCAGTAGAAGCACAGCTTGTTGCCATCGAGATCACGAACATAGGCAGCGTAGAAGGCCTGGCTGCCGCCCGCGCCACGCACGCCGGGCGCCCCCTCGTCCGTGCCGCCCAGTTCCAGCGCCTTGGCGTGGAGCGTGCGGACGCGGGCACGGGTACGCTGGCCCATCGCCACCATGACGCCGTTACCGGGCGTCGCTGGCTCGCCGTTGGCTGGTTTGGCGACGCCAAAGATCGGCTTGCTCCAGGTCCGTCCCCAGCCGGCCAGATGCGGCATCTCCATCAGACGGGAAATGCCGACGCTGCCGAAAAGCGCATCGTAGAAGGCCAGCGCCCTCTGCAGATCGTTCGTCCCGACAGTGGTATAGCCGATCATGGCTCGCGCTTCGCTCCCGCGGCCGTGAGCCGCGCCTCAGTGGTTCAAATGATATGCCATATAGCAGATCCCGGCCCGCAGGACAGCCGATGCACGCTCGGTTCGCGCGGCGATGTGCCCGCATTGTCCCTATTTGTAACGGTTTAACTTGGTCGCGTAGCGATAAAGTCTGGGCGGCACCCAATCGCGCAGGAAGTGATCGAACTGGACTCGCCGGTCCTGCTTGTCCCCGCTGTCCGGCCTCGCCTTGAAGACGGTGGTGCGCTCGGGCAGCATCTTCAACCCATCCTGCGGCGCCGTGTAATAATAGGTCGCGATCGACCGGCGCGAACGATCCGGCGGGCAGCGCACCGGATCCGGCTGACCATGGAAGCTGTCCAGCGAGGTGTTGAAGACCACCGCGCGCCCGATGACCGGCAGAACACTCTGCCGGCACCGCTCCATCTTCTGGTCCCACAACTCCAGTTGCCCGCCATAAGATTCCGGCCAGTCATCATTGAGATAGACGAGCAGGTTGAGCCGCCGCTCGAGATTCATGAGCTTGTGGATATTGAAGTCCGCATGCACGCCTAAATGGCCGCCGCTCTTGGTCTCATGCAGGCCGCCGCCCATATAATATGGGTCAGCGATCAACCCCTTGATGCCGGTCATCGCCTGGAGAAAACGCAGGATGGCGGGGCTGTTCAGTTCGGTGATGAGATTGCGCATCCGGCGACCCGGGATATCGCAAGGCTGATACTGAAACTTCAGCCGCTCCTGATCGCGATCGAAATAGCTCTTGCCGCTGCTGTCCGGGAACTCGGCGAGCAGGCCGCGCAGGAAGTCGACCGGCAGGAAATCGTCGAGGACGATGTGCGGAAAGGGTTCGGCGCTCTGGTAGCGCTCGGCCAGCGCAGCACCTGCCGCCTTGGCCGCCTCCTCATCGAAATGAATATAGCCATCGCGCTCGACTGGAACGAGAACTGCCATCACCCACGACCCCTAGCCCGAAACCGGACCTGTTTATCAAATCCGCCCGCGGCGCACAAAGAGGTTGATCGCCTTCAACTCTCTCTCTCTCTCTCTCTCGCAACATGCATGAAGGTACGGATATACCGCCCCCTTCATGAGCCTGCGGCAAAATAATTTTTGGAACCCTTCAAGAATGATGGTGTTTAGATAGGCGTCCTGTGGCGACAGGTGGGAGATCGTCGAGGGAGAACGATATGAAGGAGCGTCTCGGAAGCTTCCTGCTATCATCACAGTTCCAAGCTTCCATTCTGGCTCCCCCTTTGCGTGCATTGGTTCGCGCAACCCAGGGACTGTATCGCTATTCCCCTCAGTTCCTCAGTGAATTTCAAGTCCTGTCCCGACCACATTATTCGTACGGCATGCTCCATGCCGCAGACCTGGCGCGTCGACTTGGTTATGACGCCATCTCCGCCATCGAGTTCGGCGTGGCGGGTGGCAATGGCCTGGCTTTCATGAACGACTTCGCCAAGGAGGTGCGACGGGCGACAGGCGTGACCATCCACTGCTATGGGTTCGATACCGGCAAGGGCATGCCCGATCCGGAGGGCGCGAAAGACCTGCCTTACTGGTTCCAGGCAGCCCAATATCCCATGGACGAGGCGAAACTGCGGGCCCGCATTCCCGATTCAACGCTGGTGCTGGGCGACATCAATGAAACGGTGGACAGCTTTGTCGAAAGCTATCGTCCCGCGCCGATCGGGGTGATCTTCAACGACACGGATTATTGGTCGTCGACCCTGGCAAGCTTCCGTCTGTTCGAGTCGGCCAGCAAGCATCCAGAGTGTTTCCTGCCGCGTATCTTCAAATATTTCGACGACATCATCGGCACTGATCTGGAAATGTACGGCCCGTATAATGGACAACTCGCCGCGATCAACGCGTTCAACCAGAGCCACGACGACATGAAAATTCATCTCAATCAGAACCTGCTGGGGCGTGTCGATTATAGCTGGCGGTTCCAGATCTATTACTGCCACCTGTTCAACCACCCTCGCTATGACGCCTATGTTGGCGGCGCGCAGCAGGATGCATTGCACGACCTCCTCCATCTGCACTGATCACGCCGCCCCAGAATAGGGTGCAATGGGGCATCGATCTCGATTTGTTCCCGCCACCCATTGCCGATGGCCACAATGGCCGCCATATTCGCGCCTATGGCGATTCAGATCCGCACGACCCTCGCCGAGCCTGAAACCGATACATCCTTCGTTCCCCATCGGCCGGCGCGGCCGGACAAGGCGGAGGGCGGGCGGCCATTCAAGCTTGTCTCCGACTATGAACCGGCAGGCGACCAGCCGGCAGCCATCGCCGATCTGGTGGAAAGCGCGCTGGCGGGCGAGAAGGACCAGGTGCTGCTCGGCGTCACCGGCTCGGGCAAGACCTTCACCATGGCCAAGGTGATCGAGGCGGTTCAGCGCCCGGCGCTGGTGCTGGCGCCCAACAAGATCCTCGCCGCGCAGCTCTATGGTGAGTTCAAGAACTTCTTCCCGGAGAATGCGGTCGAATATTTCGTCAGCTATTATGATTATTACCAGCCCGAAGCCTATGTGCCGCGCTCCGACACCTATATTGAGAAGGAGTCGAGTGTAAACGAGGCCATCGACCGGATGCGCCACTCGGCCACGCGCGCGCTGCTGGAGCGGGACGACGTGCTGATCGTGGCGTCCGTCTCCTGCCTTTACGGCATCGGCTCGGTCGAGACCTATTCGGCGATGACCTTCAGCCTCAAGAAGGGCCAGACGCAGGACCAGCGCGAGATCATCCGCAAGCTGGTCGCGTTGCAATATAAGCGCAACGATGCCGCCTTTGCGCGCGGCAACTTCCGCGTGCGCGGCGACAATCTGGAGATTTTCCCGAGCCACTATGAGGACAATGCCTGGCGGATCACCTTCTTCGGCGACGAGATCGAGGAGATCGTCGAGTTCGACCCGCTGACCGGCAAGAAGGCAGCGAGCCTCGACTATATCAAGGTATTCCCCAACAGCCACCATGTCACGCCAGGCCCCACGCTCAAGCAGGCGATGGAGGCGATCCGCCACGAGCTGGCCGAGCGTCTGAAGGAGCTGACCAGCGAGGGCCGGCTGCTCGAGGCGCAGCGACTGGAGCAGCGCACCAACTTCGACCTGGAGATGATCGCCGCGACCGGCTCATGCGCGGGCATCGAGAATTACAGCCGCTTCCTGACGGGCCGCCTGCCCGGTGAGCCACCGCCGACCCTGTTCGAATATCTGCCGGATAATGCGATCCTGTTCGTCGATGAGAGCCACCAGACCGTACCGCAGATCGGTGCGATGGCGCGCGGCGACCATCGCCGCAAGGTGACGCTTGCTGAATATGGGTTCCGCCTGCCGAGCTGTATCGACAACCGGCCGCTGCGCTTCAACGAATGGGATGCGATGCGGCCGCAGACGATCAGCGTCTCCGCCACGCCCGGTCCATGGGAGATGGAGCAGACCGGCGGCGTTTTCGCCGAGCAGGTGATCCGCCCCACCGGGCTCATCGATCCGCCGGTGGAGATCAAGCCGGTGGAAGATCAGGTCGACGACCTCATCAACGAGGCGCGCATCACGGCGTCCAGAGGTTATCGCACGCTGGTGACGACGCTCACCAAGCGCATGGCCGAGGACCTTACCGAGTTCATGCACGAGGCGGGCCTCAAGGTCCGCTACATGCACAGCGACGTGGAGACGCTGGAGCGCATCGAGCTGATCCGCGACCTGCGGCTGGGCGTCTATGACGTGCTGGTTGGCATCAACCTGCTGCGCGAGGGGCTGGACATCCCGGAGTGCGGACTGGTTGCGATCCTCGACGCGGACAAGGAAGGCTTCCTGCGCTCCGAGACGTCGCTGATCCAGACCATCGGCCGCGCCGCGCGCAATGTCGACGGACGGGTGATCCTCTATGCCGATCGCGTCACCGGCAGCATGGAGCGGGCGCTGAACGAGACCAGCCGGCGGCGCGAGAAGCAGCTCGCCTATAATGAAGAGCATGGCATCACGCCGGAGTCGGTCCGCAAGCAGATCGGCGACATCATCGCCCATGTCGCCAGCAAGGATCAGGTGACGGTCGAGACGGGACTGGAGGATGCGCCGCACCTCGTGGGCCACAATCTGCGCGCCTATATCGAGGAGCTGGAGAAGAAGATGCGCGCCGCCGCCGCCGACCTCGAATTCGAGGAAGCCGGGCGCCTGCGGGACGAAATCCGCAAGCTGGAGGCGGAAGAGCTCGGTCTCCCCGCTGACCAGCAGGTAACGGCGAACGCCGGGCGCTATCAGGGTCGCGCGACCGAGGGCAAGCCAGGCACGCGCAAGCTGCGCTACGGCAAGACGCAGCGCAAATTCGGCCGCTAGGATCGGGCCCGCCCCTCGCGGGAAGGACTGGGGTGAGGCCGTGCAGACAAGCGCGCTCAGCGTTAGCGCAGCGCCTCAGCCCTCCCCCTCTTGAACCCCGCCCCCACGCGGCCTATCGCGGCACCATCAGCAGGGAACCGCCATGACCGTTACCATTCGCACCGCAGACCTTATCGAGAGCGTGGCCGACGCGCTCCAGTTCATCAGCTACTATCACCCGATGGATTATATCCGCGCGCTGGGTGAGGCCTATGAGGCCGAACAGGCCCCGGCGGCCAAGGACGCCATCGCGCAAATCCTCACCAACAGCCGCATGTGCGCGGAAGGCCACCGGCCGATCTGCCAGGATACCGGGATCGTCAACGTGTTCGTCAAGTGGGGCATGGACTGCCGGCTCGACGATACGTCACGCTCGCTGCAAGAGGTGGTCGATGAGGGTGTGCGCCGCGCCTATCTCCACCCGGAGAACAAGCTGCGCGCCTCGGTGCTGGCCGACCCCGCCTTCACTCGCCGCAACACGAAGGACAACACGCCGAGCGTGCTGCATGTCGAGATGGTCCCCGGCGCCACGGTGAGCATCGACGTCGCGGCCAAGGGCGGCGGCAGCGAGGCCAAGTCCAAGTTCAAGATGATGAACCCCAGCGACAATATCGTCGAATGGGTGCTGGAGATGATTCCGCAGATGGGCGCCGGCTGGTGCCCGCCCGGCATGCTCGGCATCGGCATCGGTGGCACGGCGGAACATTGCGTCCACCTCGCCAAGAAGGCGCTGATGGACCCGATCGACATGGGCCAGCTCAAGGCACGTGGCCCGCAAAACGACATCGAGGCGCTGCGCATCGAGATTTTCGACGCGGTCAACGCGCTCGGCATCGGCGCGCAGGGGCTGGGCGGCCTCGCCACCATCCTTGATGTCAAGATCATGGACGCGCCGTGCCACGCGGCCAACAAGCCGATCGCGATGATCCCCAACTGCGCCGCCACCCGCCACGCGCACATCACGCTCGACGGCTCCGGCCCGGCCTATCTCGAAACGCCGGATCTCTCCGCCTGGCCCAAGGTCGACTGGGCACCGGACAGCAGCGCGATCCGCGTTGATCTGGACGCCCTCACCCCCGAGACGGTGCGGAGCTGGAAGCAGGGCGACCGCCTGCTGCTGAGCGGCAAGATGCTGACCGGGCGCGACGCTGCCCACAAGCGCATCCAGGATATGCTGGCGCGCGGTGAAGAACTGCCCGTCGAGTTCAAGGGCCGCGTTATCTATTACGTCGGCCCGGTCGATCCGGTCGGCGAGGAGATTGTCGGCCCTGCTGGTCCCACCACCGCAACGCGGATGGACAAGTTCACCCGCATGATGCTGGAACAGGGCCTGCTGGCGATGGTCGGCAAGGCCGAGCGCGGCCCCATGGCCGTGGAGGCGATCCGCGACCATCAAAGCGCTTACCTGATGGCGGTGGGCGGCGCCGCCTACCTCGTGGCCCGCGCGATCAAGGGCAGCAAGGTCGTCGGCTTCGAGGATCTCGGCATGGAGGCGATCTACGAGTTCGAGGTGAAGGACTTCCCCGTCACGGTCGCGGTCGACAGTGAGGGCAAGAACGTCCACCAGCTCGCCCCACTGGTCTGGCGCGAGAAGATCGCCAAGGAACGGCTGCTGGAGAAGGCATGACGGGCAGCGGCGCGTCCGGCACGGGAAGCGTGGCAGGCGGGGGCGCCCCAGCCCTCCGCTTCGTTCTCCTGCGCGACGCAACGCCGCCCCAGCGCGCCGCCTTCCTTGCCATTTATCGCGAGGCCCTGCCGCCGAGCGAGCGCAAGCCGGACGACACCGTTCTCGCCATGGCCGAGCGCGCTGACTGCGTGCTGGAACTGGCAGAGCTCGACGGCGCGGCGGTGGGCTTCCTGATCCTCTATCGCGGGCAGGCGCACCCGATCGCGCTGCTCGAATATCTCGGCGTCTCCGCGTCGGTCCGCAGCGGCGGGCTGGGCAGCCGGCTGTTCGCGCGTGTCGCCGCTCTCTGCCAGGGCCGCACGCTGCTGGTAGAGGTGGAGACCGACCGCGACCCCGCCGCGCCCGACCGCGAGCAACGCCTGCGCCGCAAGCGCTTCTATGCGCGGCAGGGGTGCCGACAGCTCGCCCATCTCCGCTACATCATGCCGACAGTGGGCGACGAGGCGCCGCCGCCCATGGACCTGCTGGCGCTGACCGATCTCGATGCCATCGACCGCACGACGATCAGCGCGTGGATCGGCGACCTTTATCGGTATGTCTATGGCCAGCCGCAGGATCATCCCGCGATCACCCAGATGACCGAAGGTTTACCAGACCAGCTTGCCTTTCAGCCGATCTGACCGGCGCACGGCAACGCACATCCGCTTCCCACGCCCGCTGGCCTCCGGCCGCGCCGCCTCATGAAATGGCGCTCTGCTCCGCGCCGTGCTCGGCTATTTCGGCCTGATCTTCACGCTTGGCGTCCTGCTGGGCACGATGCGCACGCTCTGGCTTGGACCCATCGCGGGAACGACGGGCGCGGTGCTGATCGAACGACCGGCGATGCTGCTCGCAAGCTCGATCATAGCGCGACGGATTGTCACCGGCCGGCAAATGCGCGCGCCCGCTGCGCTCGGCATGGGGACTTCTTGCCTTTTCTGATGCTGCTGATCGCCGAGGCGGTGCCGGCCATCGTGCTCGCGGGGCAGAGCCCCGGCCAATGGGCGGCCGATGGCGGGCGGCGGCGAGTTCAGATCTGCTGAAAATTGAGCCGCAGCCCCGGCCGCGGCCAGCGACACTTGAACAACTTGCCGGTGGCTGATCCGGTGATCCATGCCGTCCGCATGTCCGGCCCACCGAAGCAGATGTTGGTGGTGATGGGATCGGGCACGGGCACATGCTCATAAGTGCCGCTCGCCGGGTCGATCAGCGTAATGCCGCCGTTGAACAGGGTTGCCGCCGCGATCCGGCCGTCCGCCTCCACCGCGAGGCTGTCGAACCACTGCATGCCCGGCAGGTTGACCACCACCCGGCCGCTATTGTGCCCCACTTCGGGCGGCGGCGTGCCGGGCGCGTCGAGATCGAGCGCCCAAGCGCGCTGGAGCATCGAATCGACCCAGTAAAGCGTCTTTTCATCGGGTGAGAGGCCGATGCCGTTGGGCGAGATCTGCTCCGAGCGCAGCCGCTCGATGCGCGAACCGTCCGGTTGTGCATAGTAGATGCCGCCAAGCCGTCGGCTCTCGCCATCCGAAAAGCCGAAGCAGGTGAACCATAGACCGCCCTGCCGGTCGAACACGATGTCGTTGGGGGCGTTGAGCGGCTTGCCGTCGCACTTGTCGTAGAGCCGCGTAACCTTGCCCGTGGCGAGATCCACCCGCTGGATATAGCCGCCCTCATAGCGTTCCGGCAGACCGAGCTTGCCGGCTTCCTGCCAGCCCTCGGGGAAGGTCAGCGCACCGCCATTGTTGACCACATAGGCCGCGCCGTCCGGGCCGATCGCGGCGCCATTGGGTCCGCCGCCCAACTCGGCGACGGTCTCGCGCGTGCCGTCCGGCTTCACCCGCGTCAGAGTCTGCCGCGCCATCTCGACCAGCAGCACCGATCCATCCGCCATCGCGATCGGCCCCTCGGGAAAGAGCAGGCCATCGGTGACGACTTCCATCTCAATCATGCATCCGCTCCCATGCAGGCGAACCGGCTCGGGCCGTGTCCATTGCTGTGGGGATAGCGAGCGGAGCACTGCGGGGCGAGCCCGTTATGTGCCTGCGTTTCACCCCGCGCCTTATGCGCGCAGCCGCCCGATGAAGGCCCAGGTGCAGAGCGCGCCCATGACACCGCAAAAGCCGATCCCGAGCGCCAGCGAGAGCGCGCTACCGGTCGTGACCTGTGCGAAGACCGCCACGATGATCCCGGCGATGGCAAGCTGGCCAAAACCCAGCAAGGCGGATGTCTGGCCAATCGCGCGCGGGTGAAGTGAGAGCGCCCCCGCCTGCATCTGCGGCTGCACCACCCCCCAGCCGAAGGTGTAGATGATCTCCGGGATGACCAGCGCCGCCCACGCGCCGGGTGCGACCCAGGTCGCGCCGACCATCGCCAGCGCGGCGCCGACCTGGATGAGCGTACCGATCCTGACCGTCGCCTCCAGCGAATGGGTACGGATCATCCGATTGGAAACGATGCTCCCGAAGATGAACCCTATCGTCGAGAGCGCCAGCATGGTCGCATAATGCCCGGCCGTCTCTCCCAGCCTCCCGACGATCACCTGCGGCGCGACGGAGGAAAAGACGAACAAGCCACTATAGGCGAACGCATTCCCAAAGACGAAGGCGAGCAGCGCCTTGGAACCCGCCAGGCGCCCCAGCGAGGCCATGACCTTGCCCGGATGGAGCGGCAAGCGGTGCTCGGGCCGCAATGTTTCGGGCAAGGTACGCAGGCTGAGCAAGGCGATGATCGCGACCACCAGCCCCATGGCGTAGATCGGCGCGCGCCAGCCGAACAGCATGACGAGACCGCCGCTGAGCAGCGGCGCCAGCATCGGCACCGGCCCATAGAGCGCGCCGACCAACGCGAGGGTCCGCGCCGCGTCGGTGCGATCGAGCAGGTCGCGCACGATCGACCGCGCCAGCAGCACCACCGCCGCGCAGCCCAGGCCCTGCAGCGCGCGGGCGACCACCACCATGAAGAAATCGCTGGCCGCCCCACCGAGGACGCTAGCGCCGATATAGAGGACAAGGCCGCCATAAATGACCGGCCGCCGGCCCACCGCATCGGCCAGCATTCCGCAGAAAAGCTGGGCCGCCGCGAAGGCTATGACGAAAGCGCTCATCGTCATGGCAACATCGGCACGGGGGACGGAGAGCCCTTCCCCCAATGCAGGCAGGAGCGGCGACATCCCCTCGATCGACATGGGGAGGATCGCGGTCAGCGCGGCGACGAGGAATAACAGCCCGCGCGGCAGGTTCGTCAGCGGTGCATCCGTGGGCGCGGGCGCGCCAGCGCCGGTCCCGTCCGGCGGGCTGTCAGGTAACAATGCCTTGGACAGAAAAACCCCTATGCCTGGCCCGGCTTATCGAGCTTGCCGAACGTCGCCTCGAACCCGGCGATATCACCGCTGGCAAGGAACTTTGCCTGCTCGATCCAGTTGTCGCGCGTGATCCGTCCCTTGAAGGTGCCGAGATGCGCGTCCACCGCAGCGATCTCCTTATCGCCCCACGCGGCAATCTGATCGAAACGGGTGATGCCGAGGCCGACAAGCAGGCCGTTGAGTTTCGGCCCCACCCCCTTGATCTGGCGCAGATCATCGGGATCGCCCACAGCCGCCGGCACGCCGATGTCGGTGAAGGCAATGCCGCCCGCGGCCGCCGCGCCGCTGGTCATGATCGCTGCACTGTTGCTGGCCATGGCCTGGACGTCGCCGGGCACAGCGCCGCTCGCCGCCACGTCGGCCGCCATCGCATCCTCGACCGTCTGCGCGACTTCCTCCGCCATGTTGCGCGCGGCCTCGCTCGCTGCACCAACCGCCGTCACCGAAGTGTCGACATGATGACCCACCGGGCTGTCGGACCGGCGTGAGCGCAGCAGCCAGATAACCAGGAACGCGACGACCAGTGCCGCGACGATCAGGAGGATGGAGGTGAAATCCATGGTCACTTCCTCAGGAGGGTTCGGCGGAAAATGAGCGCCTGCCAAGCGGAACATAGCCTGCCAGCCGCCCCGAGCATACGCAGCGCCCTGGCTTTCTTCAACATCGAATGGCGCAGGCTTTTATCCACCGCTTCATCCACAGAAATTTTTCTTCAGGGCGGGGGATAGCAAAGGCGGCGCAACTCCATGGCTTGCCGTGGTTCATGACCGAGAAAGCATCAATTCATCGAAGAAAGGAGCCGACCCCACATCATTTCCACCTTGCATCCACCGCCCGCTGTGGCACTATCACTGGTGTTCAGACACTACGAACGACGCAATAACTTGTGCCACGCCGCTGCGGTTATCACCGCGGTGCGGTAGCTTTCGTCCCTTCAGGCCGCCGCGATGCAGGGCTTGACGGGACCGAACGAAGGGCGAACATTGGGGGCTTAAGCAATGGAGTTTCGGGATTTGCAGGCGGAATCAGCGATGAGCGCCACTCTGACCGGCGAGGCCGTGGCCGACGCCGCCCGTGACCAGGCGCCGACACCCGCCAAGCCAGCGGGCAAGGCTGCAAAGAGCAAGGCAGGCGGGACCAACAGCGTGGACGCGCGCCGGTTCGATGTGACGACCGACGCCGGGCGAGATGCGTTACTGACCGAGTTCGGCAAGGAGACGCTGCGCGACCGCTATCTGCTGCCCGGTGAATCCTACCAGGATCTGTTCGCCCGTGTCGCCGCCGCCTATGCGGACGATCAGGCGCACGCCCAGCGGCTCTACGATTATATCTCGCGCCTGTGGTTCATGCCGGCGACCCCCGTGCTTTCCAACGGCGGCACCGGACGCGGCCTGCCGATTTCCTGCTATCTCAACAGCGTGGACGACAGCCTGGAAGGTATCGTCAATACCTGGAACGAGAATGTCTGGCTCGCCTCGCGCGGTGGCGGCATCGGCACCTACTGGGGCAATGTACGCGGCATCGGCGAGCCAGTGGGGCTCAACGGCAAGACCAGCGGCATCATCCCCTTCGTGCGCGTGATGGACTCGCTCACACTGGCGATCAGCCAGGGCTCGCTGCGGCGCGGGTCGGCCGCCTGCTATCTCGACATCTCCCATCCCGAGATCGAGGAGTTCCTGGAGATCCGCAAGGCCTCGGGTGACTTCAACCGCAAGGCGCTCAACCTGCACCATGGCGTGTTGCTGACCGATGCCTTCATGGAAGCGGTCCGCGACGGCACCGAGTTCGAGCTGCGTTCCCCCAAGGACGGCAGCGTTCGCAGCACGGTCGATGCGCGCAGCCTGTTCCAGAAGCTGGTCGAGACACGCCTCGCCACCGGTGAGCCTTACATCGTGTTCAGCGACACGGTGAACCGCATGATGCCCAAGCATCACCGCGACCTCGGCCTCAAGGTCTCCACCTCCAACCTCTGCTCGGAAATCACTCTGCCGACCGGCAAGGATCATCTCGGCAACGATCGCACCGCCGTGTGCTGCCTCTCCTCGCTCAATCTGGAGACGTGGGACGCGTGGAACGGCGACAAGCTGTTCATCGAGGACGTGATGCGCTTCCTCGACAACGTGCTGCAGGACTATATCGACCGTGCCCCGGACGAAATGGCGCGCGCCAAATATAGCGCCGCGCGCGAGCGCTCGGTCGGCCTCGGCGTGATGGGCTTCCACAGCTTCCTGCAGGCACGCGGCATCCCGTTCGAAAGCGCGATGGCCAAGAGCTGGAATCTCAAGATCTTCAAGCACATCTCGGCGCAGGCCAATGAAGCCTCGATGGCCCTCGCGATCGAGCGTGGCCCCTGCCCGGATGCCGCCGAGCAGGGCGTGATGGAGCGCTTCTCCTGCAAGATGGCGATCGCGCCCACCGCGTCGATCAGCATCATCTGCGGCGGCACATCGGCGTGCATCGAGCCGATCCCGGCCAACATCTACACGCACAAGACGCTGTCCGGCAGCTTCATCGTCAAGAACCCCTATCTCGAGACGATCCTGCAGGCGAAGTCCAAGGATTCGACCAATATCTGGAACTCGATCCTCGAAAAGGGCGGATCGGTGCAGCATCTCGATTTCCTCAGCACCGAGGAGAAGGACGTCTTCAAGACGAGCTTCGAGATCGACCAGCGCTGGCTGATCGAACTGGCGGCGGACCGCGCCCCCTTCATCGATCAGGCGCAGTCGCTCAACCTGTTCATCCCGGCCGACGTCGAGAAGTGGGACCTGCTGATGCTCCACTTCCGCGCATGGGAACTGGGCGTGAAGTCACTTTATTATCTTCGTTCCAAGTCCATCCAGCGGGCAGGCTTCGCTGGCGGCGTCGAGGCGGACAATACGCCCGAGATGAAGAAGATCGAGCTGCCCAACACCGATTATGACGAGTGCCTTGCCTGCCAGTAAGGCACGGCCTGAACAGTTGGCCCGTTAGCCCGTCGAGACCGGGAATCACGCGATTCCTGGTTTCGATTTCCCGCGTCAGCTTCTCTCCCGCGTTGCGCCAGCCAGCCAGGGCAAAGATGCGTGTGAAATGATTTCGACGGAGGCGTGAACGCGGGCCATCTCCGCTAGCGCCATGTCCCGCGAGAACGACCCGGTGGCGCCGCTCCACGCTGGACCTATCGGCTGTCTGATCCTTCGGACGGCACCCATGGTACAGCGCCGCTTCCGTCAGGTGCAGATTCATTCGGTGTGTGATCGCCGCCCTCTCGGCTGGCGGTCGGGAACCGGCCCATCGTCTGGCAGTTCATCGAACGAAAGGATCGGGCCATGCCTCTCAGTCTCAGTGGATCGTGCCGATGCGGGAAGGTCCGCTTCTCCGTCGACAGCCACGCACCGGTCCCCTTCTTGCGGTGCTATTGTTCGATATGCCGGAAAACCGCCGGTGGCGGCGGCTACGCCATCAACCTTCACGCCGACAAACGGACGCTCAAGGCCGACGGCCCGACCGCGGTCTTCCACGCCGATCTCGACGATAGCCGGGGTGGGTGCCGCATAAGCACGGGCGAACGCCATTTCTGCCCCGCATGCGCCAGCGCACTCTGGGTTTTCAGCCCGGAATTTCCCGAACTTCTGCATCCCTTTGCCTCGGCCATTGATAGCGACCTCCCGAAGGCTCCGTCGCTCGTCCACATGATGCTCTCGTCAAAGGCACCTTGGGTCGAGCCTGAAATCGGGCCCCTTGATCAGTGTTTCGAGACCTACCCCGACATTGGGCTGGAAGACTGGCACCGGGCGCACGGGCTCTGGATCACCTAGCTTCTAGCCTCGCAAGCAGCGGCTGAGCCCGAAAATATTGCTCCGACGAGCGCATGACGACCGAGCGACGACCCGATGGCAGCGGGCGGCCCTGGCCTTCAGCGCCAAGACCCACGCGGTGCCCCGGAGGCCGACGCCAACGGCAATCGCACATGGGTCAGGAAGGCACCTCATTCAGTGACCGGCGCTGCATCAAGCTTCGTTGGTGAACGCGGGTGCCGAGCCCGCTTCGAAAGGCGGTGACGCGATCCTGGCTGTCACGGATATGATCGAGCCAATCTCTCAAAGCAGAGGTGCCGACCGCCTTCTCCTCAAGAAAATTGATGACGAAATCTGCATCCGCTCTTTCGGAAGCAAAGGTCAGCGTCGTTTCGGCCTCGTCAACGTCGCCAAAGGCATGGGGAAGGATATAGCGATTCTCCGCTATCGTCTCGACGTCGGCCATGATTTCATTGGCCTCCTTCCACAAGCTTTCGTCGGCGAAATTGCGGGTAAGGACCTTAAGAAGCTTCAACTTGCTCCTCAGGTCGCCATAACTATCCCATACGATCCGGGATCGCAGCTCGTCGATGCCCAGCAAGTCAATCAGCCATGCTGACAGGCAAAGCTCCAGCTTGGCCCAGCCGCGAATGACCTCGCCTGTCAGCCGGTAGAAATTATCGCGCTTGGCGCTGCTTCCGTCGACCACTCTCACCGCTCCGCTCTCCTGCAATATACCGGCTGGCGTCGGCCCGCCTCCTGCGTCGCCGCTGGTCCCAGCGCAAAATGATTAACATGATAAATTATTTTGCCAAGGAAATTCCGAGCCGCGAACGGAACCGCCAACATTTTCTGGCGGCTGCCGGTACACTAACCACGCCGCAGCTCGGCCGGGGTCGTCGCCGACGGCAGATCGTAGTGCGATGGATTGAGGGACGTCCCCGGCGGCACGATGGCATCGATCCTGTCGAGTGTCTCCGAATCAAGTTTCAGATTGCCGGCAGGAAGCAGGTCTTCGAGCTGCGCCATCGTGCGCGGGCCGATGATCGCGGCAGTCACGGCGGGATGCTGGATGGCGAAAGCCACCGCAAGCTGGGGCAGCGTGGTGCCTGCTTCTCCGGCAAGTTTCGTCAGATCGGCAACGCATTCCAGCTTGCGGCGGACCCACATCGCCTGTGGATCGAAGCTGCCACGCATACGCCGGGAAAAATAGGCGATGCGATTCTCGCCTTCCAAGTCCTCCGGGCCGCGATATCGGCCACTGAGGAAGCCGCCATCGAGCGGACTGAACGTCATGACGCCCATGCCGTAGCGGCGGCATGCGGGCAGCACGAACCGCTCGACATCCCGATTGAAGATCGAATAGGCGGGCTGCTCGGTACGGAAACGGAGCGTTCCCCTCCGCTCGGCCACCCACTGGCTCTCCACGATCCGATCAGCCGGAAAGCTGGACGATCCGAACTGGCGGATCTTGCCTTGGCGGACCAGCTCGGTGAGCGTGAAAAGCACCTCTTCCATGTCTGTGCTCACATCGTAGCGGTGGAGTTGATAGAGATCGATATAGTCGGTCCCGAGTCGACGCAGGCTGTCCTCGACGGCGCGCACAATCCAGCGCCGCGACGCACCGCCCATGTTGGGATCCTCTCCCATTGAGGCATAGAATTTGGTGGCGATTATGAGCGAATCGCGCCGATGCCTGATCGCTTTCCCGACGATCGTTTCGGCTTCGCCGACCGAATAACCATCAGCCGTATCGATGAAATTGATCCCTGCATCGAGGGCGCGGTGGATCGTGCGCTCGCACTCTCCATGATCGGGATTCCCTATCGCCCCAAACATCATCGTGCCGAGGCACAGCGGGCTGACCCTGATCCCCGTGGCACCAAGCGTGCGCAATTCCATAGCCGTTACCCTGCTCTCTGCGATCGTCCTGTCGTGTGAAGGCTGGCCTCCATCAAGGGTTGAGGTGGCTCGGCCAGATCATGCGGCGTCCGTCGGTGTGGCGGACGCCGCAATCGCCCCTGATAATATTCAGACGGGTGCGGCCGGTGCCGCGTCGAGCAGGATGGTCTTGGTTTCGAGATAATGCATCAGGCCCTGCGCAGTCCCTTCACGCCCGACGCCGGATTGCTTGTAGCCGCCAAACGGCAACGAGAAATCGTTGCGCATGCCGTTCTGGCCGACATTGCCGGTGCGCACCCGCCGGGCCACTCGCCAGGCAGCATCGGCATCGTGCGTGAGGACCGAGCCGTTGAGCCCATAGTTGGACTCATTGGCGATGCGGATTGCGTCGTCCACATCCTCACAGGGAATCAGGCTCAGAACGGGGCCGAATATTTCCTCCTGCGCGATTGTCATGTCGTTCCGCACATTGGCGAAGAGGGTCGGCTCGAAGAAATAGCCGCGGTTGAGGCTGGCCGGACGGCCACCGCCGGTAACCAGTTCGGCCCCCTCCTGCTGGCCCTTCGCGATATAGCCTTCCACGCGCTCGAGCTGGCGCTTCATGGCAAGCGGCCCCATCTGCGCCTCGGCGTCGTCGGAATGGCCGATCCGGATTTTCTGCATCGCCGCGGCGATTGCATCGGCAATCTCATCATGGCGAGTCCTCGGGACGATGACCCGGGTGAGCATGGCGCAGACCTGGCCGCTGATCAGCGTGATCGCGCCGGAGAGCACCTTCGCCACGTCGTCCGTTGCATAATCATCGAGGACGATCGCAGCCGATTTACCGCCCAGCTCCAGCGTATAGCGGGCAATCCGCGACCCGCAGACCTCGGCGATCCGCTTGCCCGCCACGGTCGAGCCGGTGAAGCTCACCTTGTCGACTCCCGGATTGCACACGAGATGATCTGCCGCCTCGCGATGACCAGGCACAAGATTGATGACACCCGCCGGCAGCCCCGCCTCCTCGGCGCACTCCGCGATGATATAGGCCTCAAGCGGCGTTTCCGGGGATGGCTTCATGATGACCGTACAACCGGTGAGAAGCGCGGGCGCGATCTTGGCTGCCATGATCATGTAGGGCACGTTCCAGGGGGCAATCGCGGCAACGACGCCGACGGGCTCCTGAACGATGTAAGCAGCGGCGGCCGCCGGACTCTCCGCACGGGTGATGAACGGGAAACTTTTGCCGAGGTCGATCGCCTCCTGCAGATTTTGCGTTCCTCGCGCGATGAAACCGGGCGCGAAGCTGGCAAGCCCGCCCATCTGCTGAGACCATACAGCGGCCAGTTCCGGCTCACGCTTGCGCAGCGCCTCGACCAGCCGCCCCATCGCGGCCATGCGCTCCTCGGGCGACAGCCAGGGCCACGGCCCCTCGTCAAACGCTCGGCGGGCTGCGGCGACCGCCAGATCCATGTCGGTTTCGTCCGCTTCGGCAACCCGCGCGATGACCTGTTCACTGTCGGGGGAGACGATCTCAAGCTGCCGGCCAGAATGCGGCGCAACCCACACGCCACCAATGAACAGGCGATCCGGATGGCGCAGAGTCGTGGCCGCGCTCATGCGAAACTCTCCTGCGAAACGAGCATCGAAATGTTGGACATGCTTTCTCTCCTCAATCCGGCATGAAGGCCGTGTCTGTCATTCTTGGAGTGGGGGACAGGCGATGAGCGCTCACAAACCTGCCGAACTTAGGCATGGTCGGACGGACCAGCCCCCGCCGCATCGCCACCGTCGAACCAGATGGATGTGAGCCATGGCCATGCTACTGGTGTTGAGAAATGCGCCCGCAAGCACCGTCTGCGGCCCCCGTGGATGCATGCCGGCTCGTACACCTTTCCAAGTCGGATGCAGTGGAGCCGCGCCACGTCTCAAGGCAGAACCAGCTGCTATTCGCGCTCTTGGTATCGCACCGGCCTGGCGGCTAGCGGTTCCCGGCTCACCTGGCATGATCGGCCCGGCGTATCCGGCCGTGTGCTCAATTGCGGCTTCGCTCACCTTTCATACTTCCTCTCCGGCTCATGCTATTCCATTAACATGATAAATATATTGGCGGCAATAGCCATTGTCGTAGAAGGGCTGTTGCCGCCGCACCGGAACAAGAAGGAACTGTTATTCGACGCCTTTTATAACTGCCGAAAGCGCGCGCAGTTCATCGACAAGGTGCGCGAGCCGTTGCGATCCGAAGCGATTGGAATGTTCGCGCATCACGCGCAGAACCTGACGCGAAATGTCCTTGACGACCTCACGCCCCTCGTCGGTGAGAACGACGAGAGAGCGGCGCCGATCATTGATGTCGGGCTGACGGACGATCAGCTTACGCTCTTCCAGATCCTTCAAAATTCGCGTCACGCTCGGCGCATGGAGAAGCCCGACCTCGGCCAATCCGGTCGCGTCCGCCGCGCCTCGATCGTTGATCACACGCAGAACGCGCCACTGCGGCTCGGTGATGTCATGCTCCCTCAATTTAGGGCGCATCGGCGCAAGCACTGCCTCCTTGGCGATAAGCAGCGTGGCACCCATCGTCTGTTCGAACGGAGGAAGTTTTCGAATCCGACTCACGCCATGCCTCTCCGCTGATCTACCATCACCATAATCCGGGAACGCTCCTCAAGCCGGGTGTCACGAGGAGCACTATATTTATCTCCGATGTTTTTCTCCAGCCTGTCGAGTTGCGCACCAGCCCTTGAACCGTAACCGGTCCGGGCGCCGCGCAGGCAGCGGAAAATGAGCCATACACTTCGGGCGCGATCGCCACGCGCGCATGAGCCATCGAACCTACCGATATCCTGCATATTGAACGAATTAATCGTCCCTACAATGACGTTGGCAACCCGTCCGCGCATCGACCATCCGAGGCCACGCAGCCCCACCCCGCCGCCATGCCCCTGACAAGGAGCGTAGTTTCCTGTCGCGGAGGCCACCGAACTGCTCTCGTCCACCGCCTGCATGGCGCTTCGTCCGGACGATCATTGCCGGCACCCTAATTCGCGAATAGCCGGCTTTCTCGAATGCGCTCTTGACCCCATTATATTTAACGCGTTAATCTTCTGAGCGTAGGCACCGGGAGAGCAGACCAGTGCGATACGGATTATGAACGAGGCATAAGAATAGAAATGGAAAGCTTGCTGACGCACTGGGCCGCGCAGACCGATATCCCTCCCTTCATGAGCAACGTCAGGCTTCGGCCGGTCGAGCAATGAACGTGGTCGACTATGTCGTGGTCGGTTCCGGTTCAGCCGGAGCCATCGTCGCCGCGCGGCTGAGTGAGGATCGCGACGTCTCCGTCCTGCTGCTCGAGGCGGGACGGCGTGATGACCATCCGTTCATGGCCATGCCAATCGCCTTTTCCAAGGTAGCGAACAGCCGCTCCTTCGTCTGGCCGTTCGAAACCGAGGAAGAGCCGGGACTGAACGGACGCACCTTGCCCATCTGGCGCGGCAAGACGCTCGGCGGATGCTCCTCGATCAACGCCATGATCAACGTGCGCGGGAGTCGACATGATTATGACCTGCTCGCCGAGCAGGGCCTGGAGGGCTGGGGCTACCGCGACGTGCTCCCCTACTTCAAGAAACTGGAGAACAGTTGGCGCGGTCCCGGCCTTTACCACGGCATTGACGGGCCAGTCGCAAACCAGCCCGTCAACCGGCCAGAGGCCTATTATGAGGCGTTCGAGGCGGCCGCATGCGCGCTGGGCTTGCCGGCCTGCCAGGACCATAATGGTGTCGGGCAGGACGGGATCAGCCGCGTCGAACTGACGACGACAGCGGGCCGTCGCGCCAGTTCCGCCCGGGCCTATCTCTACCCCGCGATGAAGACGCGCAAGAACCTCTCGGTCCTCACCCGCGCCCACGCGACACGGATCATCCTGGAAGGGAAGCGCGCGGTCGGTGTGGAGTATCTGCGCAACGGCAAGATCGAGCGAGTTCGGGCCGAACGGGAAGTGATCGTCAGCGCGGGCACCTACCAGTCCCCTCAGCTCCTCCAGCTTTCCGGCATCGGTCCGGCGGATCACCTCCGGTCGGTGGGCGTCGATGTCGTGCACGACCTCAAGGGGGTCGGAGAAAATCTCCAGGAGCATCCCAATCTCCTGAATATCTATCGCACGAAAGGCGCGCTGGGCCTCTCGCGCTATCTCCGCCTCGATCGCGCCACGGCCTCGGTTATCCGCTGGGCCTTGACCGGTGACGGTCCGTTCGCGGCCGCCGGCACCACGGCGAATATCTTTACGCGTACGCGTCCCGAAAGACGGCGGCCCGATATCCAGATCATCGCGATGCCGGTGCACCAATATGCCGAGCTCTGGTTTCCGGGGCTGACAAAGCCGCCCATCCATGCCTTCACGGCGCGGGTCGGCATCCTCCATGCCCGCTCGCGCGGCTGGGTGCGGCTGCGCTCGGCCAATCCGCTCGATCTCCCGCGCATCCGCTTCAACATGTTCACCGAGCAGGCCGATATGGACGCGATGATCAAGGCTGTCCGGTTGAGCCGGGCGCTGTTCGACCAGCCCTCGATGCGCGCACTTATCGCGGAAGAGCTCCTCCCCGGCGCGCACTTCCAGAGCGACGCCGAGCTGGACCACGCCATTCGCGCGCAGGCCGAGCACCGCCATCACGCCGTGGGCACCTGCCGCATGGGCACGGGAGACGATGCGGTGGTGGATGCCCAGCTCCGGGTCAGGGGCATCGACAATCTCCGTGTCGTCGATGCATCCGTGCTCCCCGACGACCCCTCGGGCAACACCAATGTGCCGACGCTCATGATCGGCGAGAAGGGCGCCGATCTCATCAAGGGCCGGGTTCTGGAACCGGAGGAGGTTTGATGGGCTGCGCCCGCCGCCCCGGCTCGCCCCGGAGATTCGCCGCCAACCTGCATGGTTATCACCTATGAAAGCGGCTTGCGGCAACAGCGCGGCAGGGATGGACAAGCGCGGTATCCGGCCCGGATTTTTCATTTATATTATTGATTATATTGATATTTTTCTCCTGAAACTGCCGCACCGTTCCGCCAACCTCGTTCGGAGACTATCTTGCCCCGCCTCGCCGCCAATCTCTCGCTGATGTTCACCGAACTGCCGTTCCTGGATCGGTTCGCGGCGGCGGCCGATGCGGGGTTCGGCGCGGTCGAGTTCATGTTTCCGTACGACTGGGACCCCGGCCAGATCGCCGCCAGGGCATCCGCGCAGCACCTCGACACGGTATTGTTCAACTGCCCGGCGGGCGATTGGGCGGCCGGCGAGCGGGGCATCGCCGCGCTTCCCGACCGGATCGCGGAGTGTCGTGATGGCGTCGCACGCGCGGTCGACTATGCCAGGGCCCTCGGCTGCTCCAAGCTCCACCTGCTCGCCGGCGTGGTCCCGCCGGGCGCGGACAGGGCGCAGATGCACGACGTCTTCGTCGACAATGTGCGCTATGCCGCCGATCTTGTCGCCGGCGACGGCATCGAGATCCTGCTGGAGCCGATCAACCGGCGCGTCGATATTCCGGGCTATCTGCATGGCTCGACCGCCGAGACCATGGCGATCATCGAGCGTGTCGCGCGCCCCAACGTCCGGCTGCAATATGATGTCTATCACATGCAGATCGTCGAAGGCGACCTGATCCGCCATATCGAGGCGCTGATCGACCGGATCGGCCATGTCCAGATCGCCGACAATCCGGGCCGCGCGGAGCCGGGCACCGGCGAAATCAATATCCACGCCATCCTGCGGCGGCTCGATGCGCTCGGTTATGCCGGCCATGTCGGCTGTGAATACCGCCCGGCAGCCGGCACCGTGGCAGGCCTTGGCTGGGCCGCCCCTTATCTCGACCGTCCTGGGAGGCAGCTATGAAAATCGGATTCATCGGCGTCGGCATCATGGGTGCGCCCATGGCCGGGCACCTGCAGGCCGCCGGCCACGATCTCTTTCTCGTTCGGCATCGCTCTCCCCTCCCGGACGCACTGATCACGGGCGGGGCTACCGTCTGCGCAACCGCGAGCGACGTCGCCCGGCGGGCCGACGTCATCATCCTGATGCTGCCGAACACGCCGGATGTCGACCATGCGCTGTTCGGCGCCGACGGCGTCGCCTCGGGCCTCACGCCGGGCAAGACGGTGATTGACATGAGTTCGATCGACCCGATCGAGACGAAGCGCTTCGGCGAGGCAATCAACGGGTTGGGCTGCCACTATGCCGATGCCCCGGTCTCGGGGGGCGATGTGGGTGCCCGCAACGCCAGCCTGACCATCATGGTCGGTGCCGACGAGGCAATCTTCACCCGCATCCGCCCGCTGCTTGAGCTGATGGGCCAGAACATCACGCTGATCGGCCCGGTCGGGTCGGGCCAGATCGCGAAAGTCGCCAATCAGATCATCGTCGCCCTCACCATCGAGGCCGTGAGCGAAGCGCTTGTTTTCGCGTCCAAGGCAGGCGCCGATCCTGCCACGGTGCGCGCCGCGCTGATGGGCGGTTTCGCCTCCAGCCGCATCCTCGAAGTCCACGGCCAGCGGATGATCGAGCGCAGCTTTGCGCCCGGCTTTCGCATCGGACTGCACCAGAAGGATCTGTCGCTCGCGCTGGCGAGCGCGCGCACGCTCGGCCTGGCCCTGCCGAACACGGCTACCGCGCAGCAGCTCTTTTCCGCCTGCGTGGCGCAGGGCGGCGCGGACTGGGACCATAGCGCCATGGTGACGGCGATCGAGCAGCTCGCCAATCACCGGCTCGGCCCGGCGGATTGAGATGCCCGGCCACGAACTGTCGTCTCAGGCGGTAGGCAGGCGGCTGCCACGACTGCGGCGGGCGCGGCAAAGCGCCACACGGTGGAGAGGATGACATATGAAATCGGATGATGAGCCGCGTGGCGGCAGGGGAAGGTCAGTGCTGGCCGTGGGTCTGCCGGGGGACGGGCGGCCATGAAGATCGAGAATTGCCACAATGTCGATGACCTGCGCCGGGCAGCCCGGGCGCGCGCGCACCGGATGGTCTTCGATTATATCGACGGATCGGCCGACGACGAGGTTGCGATCCGCAACAATAATGACAGCTTCCGCACTTTTGAGATCGTCCACAAGGTTCTGACCGGCGCCGAACAGATCGACCTCTCCACCACCCTGTTGGGGCACCGCCTCCAGGTTCCATTTTTCCTTGGACCATCGGCCGGCAACCGCCTGTTTCACAAGGATGGCGAGCGCGCGGTGGCGGCTGCGGCGGCCAAGGTCGGCACGGCTTACTCGCTTTCGACGCTGTCGTCGGTCTCCATCGAGGAGATCGGTGCGCTGACCTCCACGCCAAAATTCTTCCAGCTCTATGTCTGGAAGGATCGCGGCCTCGTGCGCGAAATGCTGGCCCGCGCGCGGGACGCCGGTTACGCGGCACTGATCCTTACGGTGGACATGCCGATCGCCGGCAATCGCGAGCGCGACAAGCACAACCGCTTCACCATCCCCCCCCAAATCACGCTGCGGCAGATCTGGGAAGCGCTGCGCGCGCCGGCTTGGACGCTCGACCATTTCACCAGCGCCCCCATCACATTTGCCAACTACGCCGCCCGAACCAAGACCAGCAGCCTGGCCCGCTTTTTCGAAGACCAGCTTCATGCGGGCTTCGACTGGCGGGATGCCGAATGGCTGCTCGGCGAATGGAACGGCCCCTCCTTGCTCAAGGGCGTGGTCAGCCCGGACGATGCCGCGCAGGCGGCGGCCCTGGGATTCCAAGGAATCATGATCTCGAACCATGGCGGGCGCCAGCTCGACGCCTCACCCGCCCCGATCACCATGCTCGGGCCCATCCGCGACCGCATCGGCAATGATGCCGAACTGATCGTCGACGGCGGCATTCGCCGCTGCTCGGACATCATCAAGGCGATGGCGCTTGGCGCCAATGCGGTCAGCTTTGCACGACCCTATCTCTACGGGTTGGCCGCTGGTGGCCAAAAGGGCGTCGAACGCGCCCTCGATCTGTTCGTGACCGGGTTGAAGCGTGACATGGTTCTCACCGGGGCCAGCGCCATCTCGGCATTGGACGAAAGTTTCATCCGCAGGCGCTAACGGTGCATGGTACGGGCGCGAGCGGGACACCCCCCGCGCGCGCCCCTTCGCTCATGCAGCCTCGGCCTCTGCGAGGATCTTGTCGATCACCTTGGCGGGGGCGTACATGCCTTCAAAGCCGGTATAGAACATCGCCGTAGCGGTGACCGCGCGACTGATGCGCTCGGGCGTGATGCCCCACGCCAGCCCCAATAGCGCCGCCTCACGCAGGCCTTCCTCGGACCCTGTGATCGTATGGTGCCGCAGCATGATATAGGGCGCGATCTGCTTGGGCAGGGTCCGAATGGCCACTTCCCACTTGCCGCGATTCACCTTCACGAATTCCGGGTGATATTTCAGCCCGAACCGGATGGAGGCCGGCACGTAGCCAATCGTATTCTCATACCATTCTGTCAGGTTGGCCAGATCGGCATCCGTCATCGCGCGTGTCGTGAAGTCTAGCCCGCATTTGAACGCGTCCGGGTCGACATCCCACCCCTCGGGGAACGGCGCCGGAGCATTGGCGGGCTTCCGGTAGGCCGGCAGATCCTCGCCCGTGGCGCGGAAGACATGACCAAGCCCCCGCATGCCGGCATAGAGCTGGTTGAACATCACCAGCTCCATGATCTGATCCACCGACATGCCGTTGCGCAGCAGCGTCTTGAAGGAATTATGGATGCCCGTTTCCCAGCCGGTCATCATGTAGCTGTGCAGGTTCTGGCAGGCGAGCACGGTGATGTTGGCCGGATCGGGACGACCGAACAGATCCGATCCCCAGCGGTGCAGCTTGGCGAACTCCGGCGCGTAATCGAGCATGAGGCTGCTCGCGTAGAGCTCGTAGAGCGGACCGCGATTGCTCCACACACTGGCGAGGTTGGCATTGACCTCGTCCGGGGTCATGTCCGCAATGTTGGTCAGGTCAAGGCCTTCACTATTGCGCGTCATCTGGCTGCTCCTCAAAAACCATGAAGGAAGATGGACGGCCGTGCAGGGGGCACCCCCGACCGCAAACCACCACTTATTCAGTCGAACCGGGGAGGCCTGGAAAAGACTTCGTGGACCATCGGCTCGAAATATTCGAGCGGCAGCGACTCATAGGCCGGATCGAAGCAGTTCTCGTCGTAATTCTCGACGAAATACACCGCGTCATCGAACCATTGATTGCCGCGATGCTTCTCGCGCGCATTCTTGTCGGCGCCGATGAAGTCCGCATAATAATACATGGTGAACACCGGATGGACTTTCAGGATCCACGTCAACCGGGGCTCCACGAACGGCTTGATGATCGCCGCGGCGATCTCGCCATGCGTGTAGGGTGCGACGATATCGCCAATGTCGTGAACCAGCGCGGCAACGACATAATCCATGCTCTCGCCCGCGCGCTGAGCGCGGGTCGCAGATTGCAGCATGTGCTCGATCCGGTTGACCTGATAGCCGCCGACGCCCTCATCCGCCGACTCCCGCAGCGCTTCGAGAATGCGGTTGGGAAGATTCCCGGTCAGCGTCCGCAACGACGCCATGACCGTGGCGAACTCCTCGGGCGATCCATCGCGGATCCGGGTGAAGGCGACCGGTCTCGGCACGATGCCCGCCTGCCCGCCCGCATCACCCGCCGCCGCGAAATGACGAGGATCCTTGTTACGCATCCCGAGCCTCCTGTGCGCTCATCATGATGCTGCGGCCGCCACCCGCTGAACCTCATCGAGCGCACGCTCAAGGTCCGCCTCGTCCAGCTCCTGCGCAAGCCTTCCCGCACCCAGTTCGGTCAGCATCTCGGGCAGCCGGGCACGGAGCGTGCGCACCGTCCAGTCCAGCATCGGCCCATTGGCCACGCGATCGAAATGGACGAGCATGTTTCCGCGGCCCGGCACGATGTAATGATAGTGCGGTTCGTCATCGAAACAGTCGAACCGCAGATACTCGGCCAGACCGTCGGTGCCGAACACGTGCACACACACGCCGCCGTCGATCTGGTCCGAATGGAACAGGGCGTCCGGCCCGGCCGCCGCGATCTCCTCCGCGGTGAGCTTGGCCGCTTCGGCCGCAGGGTCGAACACGCGCGGTTCAATTCCGAAGGTGATCGGCCCCGCCTCGACAAAGGTCGTCGCGTCCGGCTCGTGCGGGACGGGGAACGAGGCGACGAATGTTCCCATCCGCTCTGAGTCGATCATATCCGCGCCTCGTCTTCATCGAGGATGTCGTCCAGCGCTTCGAAAGCGGCGTAGAGCCCCTCGAAACCGGTGAAATACATCGCCGAGCCGGTGATCCCCTGGACGATTAGCTTTTGCGTGATGCCCCAGGACTTGGCCAGCAGCGCGGCCTCGCGCAGACCCTCGGCCGATCCGGTGATGGTGTGATGGCGCAGCATGAGGAACGGCGCGAACTGCTTGGGCAGGGTGCGGATCGCCACCTCCCATTTGCCGCGGTTCACCTTGACGAACTCGGGGTGATATTTCAGGCCGAACTTGATGGAGCTCGGCAGATAGCCGATATTTTTCTCATACCAGGCGGTGAGGTTCTCGATATCGGCCTTGGTCATCTCACGGGTGGTGAAATCGAGACCGCACTTGAAGGCCTCCGGATCGGGCGCCCAGCCCTCCGGAAGGGGCAACGCGACCGGCGGCTCGCCATATTGCGGTAGAGTCTCGCCGACCGCACGAAAAACGTGCCCGAGCCCGCGCATACCCGCATAGAGCTGGCTGAACATCACCAGTTCCATCGTCTGATTAACCGGCATGCCGTTGCGCAGCAGTGTCGCGAACTCATTGTGGATCCCGGTTTCCCAGCCCGTCATCATGTAGCTATGGATGTTCTGACTGCTCAGCAGGATGATATTCTCCATCTTCGGTCGGCCGAAGAAATCGGAGCCCCACCGATGCAGCTTGGACAGCGCCGGGGCGTAATCCAGCATCAGGCTGTTCGCGTACATTTCATAGAGGTTGCCCCGCCAACTCCACACCTTAGCGAGATTGGCGTCGACCTCTTCGGGCGTCATTTCATTAAGGTTGGTCAGGTCGAGGCCTTCAACGGCAGCCATCAGTTCTCTCCTATCCATGTTTAAGCAAAGTCATTCACAATCTGACACCGTCGCCATTCCGCCGGTCAGCCGCTCGCTAACCGTTCTGCGCGACGGCGCTCGCCCCGGAACTCGCGGACAGCGCGTCTCCGTCCGCCCGCTTTGGCGGAATGGGTTTCAGGAAAATGGCGAACACGAGCATCCCCAGCGGATAGACCACCGCCACGATCCAGAAGGGAACGGCGTAGAGCCCCCGGTCGGCCAGCACGCCGACCAGCGTGGTGAACAAGACACCACCGGCTGAGCCCGCAAGGCCGCCCACCCCGGTGACCGACGCGACATTCCCATAAGGAAACAGATCGCCAGGCAGCGGCGCAAAGCTCGAAATCTGCATGCCGATGCCGAACATCGCGAACGCCATCAGAATGACGATCGCATAGGGATTCGCGACCTGAATTCCGGCGATGACGCTGATCGGGACGATCACGGCGCAGGCCAATCCTACCGCCTTGCGTGCCCAGAGGGCGCTATAGCCACGTTGAATGAGGCGGCGCGCCACATAGGAGCCCACGAATAGCCCCAGAAACTCGCCAAGATACGGGATCCACGTCGTCTTGCCGATGAGTTCCATGGAAAAGCCACGCTCCTGCGCCAGATAGCTCGGCAACCAGAACATGAAGAAGAAGAAGACGGGCCCGGCGACGACATGCAGCAGGATGATGATCCAGGTCGCACGCAAGCGGAACAGTTCCGCCCCGCGATACGGCGTCTCGTGGATGAGCACATCATCCTCAAACGTGGGCAGCTTGCTGGGATCCTCGTCGCTTGACCGATAAACGAGAAACCACCCGAACAGCACCACGAAGCCCAACAAGCCAGTGACGAGGAAGGCGATGCGCCAATTGGCGTTCATGAGCAGCCAGACGACCACCACCGGCGCGAAGACCGCCCCGATGCCCGCACCGCCCATGACCATCCCTATGGTGAAGGCGCGGTCCTTGGGCGGAAACAACCGGGTGAGAATCTTCACCGCGCCGGGATTGATGCCAGATTCGGATAGTCCCAGCAGAAACCGGAAGGCGATGAGCGTCATGAACCCCACCGCCGCCGCATGCAGCGACGCGGCGATCGACCAAACGGCAACGCAAAGCGCCACGCCCATCCGGCCACCGATGCGGTCGATCAAAAAGCCGCTGCCGAGATATGAGAGCGCATAAGCGATCAAAAACGCATTAACGATGATGGAATAGTCAACGTTGGTGAGCCCGAGCTCTTCCCGTAACACGGGGACCAAAATGGAGAGAGCCTGACGATCAATATAATTGATGACGTTAGCCAGTACGAGTAATATAAAAATTACCCACCGCTTCTTTTCGATCGTCATAACCTCGATCTTCCTCTCCTATTAGGGGATGGCGTCTATTTTTTATTAAACCAATCCGGATATTTTAAGTCACACCAGATAATCGCCTTGACCGCTGCTATTGCCATTCATGCAGCCCATGCGAAGCACCGCGTCCCCCGCCTCATCGCAGGCCGATGCCCAGCAAGCACCCGGCCCGCTTCATGGGCGAAACGCTCCGTCGGCCGCGCGACGCGCAACATTCGGGCGCTCGGCAACCGGACCGCACTTCACCATCGCTCCGCTCCTGATCGACTGGCGCCATGCCGCCTTTCGGCCGCCTGCAATAAACATTAACACGATAAATAATATCGGCAAGAAAAATTTCCGCGGGGCTCCGCGCCGGAAACCGCCGCAACCGCATGGGGCCGCCAGCAACATCCCGATGAATGAGCGACGGGCGAACGAGCCGCCACATGCCCCAAGGGAATCCAAAGGCCCGCTAAACCAACCGCGGAGCCGGAGATTCGGACCATCACGCCAGCGTCCGGCACGGGCGTTTGGGCCAGTGCCGGACTCCACCGCAGCAGGCCCGTCTCGTCCGCAACGATCTGGAAAGGCAGAGGCATCGCCGCCCGCAAACTCTATCGGCGCCTTTGACGCAGGCATCCACCCACCCGTCGCGCATGTCCAGACCCGCATGGGAGCGACGGCAGGCGGGAGCGCGATCCACGCCCTGCACGCGCCGCGCATCCGGCGTTTGATGGCGGGCTGGGCCATGAAGGCAAGCCGGCGGAACGCGAGGCATTCGACCACCCGGCGGACCGCACCCTGGCCGGCCGCAAACACGACCTCCCGAGATTCCCCTTGTCGACATTATTTATCGTGTTAATATTTATTCGAACGTTGAGTCGACGTTTCGCGCTGCGCGCCAGCACCGGCACGGCTGGGTCAGATCGGGGCAATATGGCTGCGAACAGCGCATAGGGCTCGCGGCCGTCTGCGCCCATGCAACAATAGCAGGACCAGGCGCGACGCCGATCAGGAGGGGCACATGACACACCTGCCTAGCCATTTGGAACGCTGCTGCCAGCCTTCTCGCAGTCGACGAGACCCGCGCCGCGGGCGCGCGACGCCCTGCAATCTTGCACTACTTCGGGAGATGATCGGATGACCTTTAAAAGCGAGGGGCTTGACCTCGACAATATGGACGAGCTGACCAAGGAGGAGGCCGAGCAAAACCTGCTCCATGTCTGGAGCTGGCGCGGCCCGATGTATGAGCTGGGCGCGAACAGCCTGATGCTGGATTATGCGAAACCCCGGTTCACCAAGGCGCATCGCTGGGGGTCCGATTTCTATGGTCGGCCGGACAAGGTGAACATCATCCTCCTCGGGATCCAGAATCTGGCCAGCTACATGATGCTGGGCTGGGAAACCGGCATCTTCAACCAGTTCAACCTCCAGCGCCGCAACGGCCTCCCCAAGGAGCAGATCATGGAGGTGGTGATGTTCACCCAGCTCTATGCCGGCATGCGGGGCTTGGGTCATGTCTACCGCGCGATCGGCGATATGCTGCCGGCCTTCGGCGAGCCGACGAGCGACCCGGCGCCGTTCCCCAGCAACTGGACCGTCGATCCGGACGCGTTCAAATCCGGGCTGGACATGACGACGCGCGCGTTCACGGAGCAGGATCGCCGCGCCATCACCGACTGGTATGAGAAGAACATCGGTTATATGCCGGACTCGATCAGCTTCGGGCTGGAGGTCCACCCCGAGTTCGTCAAGATGAACCGCATGAAGTGGGAGTCGGCCATCGTGGCGCTGCCCAAGCAGGTCGCTCCCCATGTGATGATCCGCCTCAACATGATGTCCGGCAACGTCCAGGGCCTGCGCGAAGCCGTCTTGCTGGGCCGCAACTGGGGCATGAGCCGCGAGCATGTCGTCAACGGCATCAACGCCAGCGCGATGTATTTCACCGCGTTCGAGGGGCTCCACACGGCTGCCCAGGCGGTGCGCGATATCCTCCAGGATTGGCCGGAGTAACCCGCGATGACCAAGATCAGCGAGGGCTTGGACCTCGATACGCTGGAGCAGATGACCGCCGCCGAGCTGGAGCATAATCTGCTGCATGTGTGGGACTGGCGCGGCCCGCTCTATGAGATGGGCGCGAACAGCCTCATGCTCGACTATATGCCGCCGCAGTTCGCCAAGGCGCACCGCTGGGGGTCCGACTTTTTCGGCCGCCCCGATCTGGAGAACATCGCGCTGTTGGGCGTCGGCACGCTCGCGGCCTATCTCGTGCTGGACTGGGAGACGGGCATCCTCAACCAGTTCCAGGTCCTGCGCCGCAACGGCATGTCCAAGCAGCAGATCATGGAAATCGTGATGTTCGTGCAGCTCTATGGCGGCATGCGCCAGCTGGGGCACGTCTACCGAGCCGTGGGTGACATGATGCCGACCTTCGCGGAACCGGCCAACCCGCCCGCCAAATTCCCGGCCAACTGGACGGTAGATCCCGATGCGTTCAAGGCGGGGCTGGACCTGTCCACCCGCGATTTCACCGAGCAGGATCGCGCGGCGATCACCGGCTGGTACGAGCGCAATATCGGCTATGTGCCGGCCTCGATCACGGCGGGCCTCGAAATGGATCCGGAGTTCATGAAGATGAACCGGATGAAGTGGGAAAACGCCATCGTCACCCTGCCCAAGCAGGTCGCGCCGCAAGTCATGATCCGGATCAACATGATCACCGGCAATGTCGAGGGGCTGCGTGAATCGATCCTGCTGGCCCGGAACTGGGGCATCAGCCGGCAGCATGTGATCAACGGCATCTTCGCCGCCACCATGTATTTCACGGCGTTCGAGGGGCTGCACACCGCTTCGCAGGCGGCGCGCGACATATTGCGGGACTGGCCGGCGGACCGCTGAGCGAGGCCGGCGGGACGGGGTGATGGCTTGCCCGCCGTCGATCCGCTAAGGTGATCGGCCCGCATCGACGGCCGGGACCGACACGGCATCGAGGGCGTGGGTGCCCTCGACCCGCTGGATATTCAGCCACGCCGCGCGGGCCAGCTCTCACGCTAGGCCAAGGGCATCGAGCACCGCCCGCGCGACATGCTGCGCGGTGCTCGGCGGCGGCTTGTCCGGCGTCACGATGGCCGTGTTGTAGACGAAATAATTCTTCGCAAAGCCGATCGCCAGGCGCCGGTCCGGGTCGGCATAGCCGAACGACCCGCCGCCCCCGACATGGCCGAACGCAGCCGGTGACGCAAAGGGGCCGGCGTCCGCGCCGAGGCGATAGCCCAGCGCGCGGCGGGTGCGGACATGGTAGAGCGCGTCAACCTCGAAGCTTTGCAGGGCAACCGCCTCCCGGATGCGCGATGCGGGCAGCAATCGCACGCCGTCCAGTTCCCCGAAACCCGCGAGCATGGCGTAGTGGCGAGCGAGCCCACGCGCGCTGAACACGCCGCCGGAACCGGGGATGGACGCCTGCAGCACGGCGCGCCGGTTGAACACGGCGGCAACATCGCAGCCGGCCGGCTCGCCGACCATCCGCGCCTGATAGGCCAGCGGCGCCGGGGGGGCATCGACGAGGACGGCGACGCGGTGCAGGGCCTCATCCGGCACCCCCAGATAGGCGCCGTCGATGCCGAGCGGGGCGCAGATTTCATCGGCGAGAAAGCGGGCAATCGGCCGGCCATCAATGCGGCGCAGGATCTCGCCGACGATGTAGCCGAAGGTCACCGAATGATAGGCCGTGCGGGCGCCGGGCGGGAACATCGGCACGAGATCGGCGATGCCGTGGCACATCCTGTCCCAGTCCGGCAACCAGTCCGGCGTGTAGCCAGCGGGCGTCTGGGGCACGCCGGTCTGGTGGCAGAGCGCGTGGCGGAGCGTCGCCGCCCCTTTGCCATGGGCGGCGAACGCCGGCCAGACCTCCGCAATAGGCATGTCGTAGCTGAGCTTGTGCCGCTCCACGCAGAGATGCATGCAGGTTGCCGCGACGCCCTTGGTCGTCGAGGACAGCATGAACAGAGTGTCGCCATCGACCCGCCTGCCCGTGTCGGGATCAGCCACGCCCGCCCAGGCATCGACCACCAGGTCGCCATCGCGATAGGCCGCCACCTGGAGGCCGATCTCGGGCGTCTCCTCCACCAGCGCTTCGAGCACGGCCCGGACCCGCTCGCTCGCGCCGGTGGGCATCGTTCGGCTGCCAGTCATCGGCCTGACCGGCCGGTGCATGGTAGGATCATAGGCCAATCTCCCCGCCGCGCCCACGTCCCGCCGTCCAAGCCGAGCCCGTTCTCATGGCCGCTTTCGAGCCGGCCGCAGCGCAATAGATGTTAACGCGATAAGTAATTGGAGGCAAGGCAGGAAACTCCGTCGTAGCCCGCTCCGACACGACTAGAGAGGCACGCAATCGCGCTCCGAAGCGCTGGTTGCGACCGGGACAAAATGCTACCAAATTATATTTAACTCGTTAAATTGTTTGCATTCGACACGACAGGGAGCTGCCCGCGCGCAGACGATCACGCCATGATCCGCATGCAATTAACCGAAACCGCGCTCGATCGGCTCCGTCCGCGCCTTGATGCGCTGGCGCTGCCGCTCGACTATGTCGTGATGGACGAGGCCGGCGTGCTGCGCCTCGATGGCCGCGAGGTCACGCCGGAGGAAGCACGCCCGCAATGCGGTTTCCTCAGCAACGACCTGTTCTTTGCCCCCTTCCAGATGGCCTATGTCGATGCGTTGGTCGCCTCGCCCGCGCTCGAATGGGTGCAAAGCTGCGGCGCGGGGCTCGACCATCCGATGTTCGTCAGGCTGGCCGAGCGCACCGATATCCGCCTGACCACCAATCATTCGCAGGCCATCGGCATCGCTGAATATGTGATGTGGGGCGTGCTCGACCATTTCCAGACCCGTGCCGCGCAGCCGATCCTGCCCGTCCAGCAGGAGGCCCCCCGCTGGATAAGGCGGCGAGCGCGCGAGATCGATGGCTCGCGCTGGCTGATCGTCGGCTTCGGCTCGATCGGGCAAGCCGTCGCACAGCGCGCTCGCGCCTTCGGGGCGCATGTGACCGGCGTCCGCCGCAACCCCGCCCCCGCGCCGGTGGCGGACGCCGTCGTGACGCCCGCCGGGATGTTGGCCGCGCTCGGCGATGCGGATGTGGTCGTGCTGTGCATGCCGCAGACGCCGGCGACGGTGGACCTTGTCGATGCGCGGTTTCTGGCCGCGATGAAACCGAGCGCGATGCTGGTCAACGTCGGCCGCGGCAGTGCGATCGACGATGCAGCCCTGCTCGCCGCGCTCGACGCCGGCGGGCCGGCACACGCGCTGCTCGATGTTTTCCGCGTCGAGCCGCTGCCGGCCGATCATCCGTTCTGGAGCCATCCGCGTATCACCGTCACGGCCCACACCTCGGCGGTCACAAGCGGATGGGACACGCGCCTCGACGCACTGGTGGTCGACAATATCGGCCGCTATCTCGCCGGTGCCCCGCTGCGCAACGAGGTGCCCATCTCCGCTGTCGGAGGTCATGCCGGCCGGTAATCCCTGGCCCGGCGCCCTGCCTCACCCGCGCCTGATCGCCGCTTTCGCGATGCCGGACGGCAGATCATTGACCGGATCGAGCATCGTACCGGGTGGGCAGAGGGCGTCGATCCGGTCCAGCGTCTCGGGCGAGAGCCGCAGATGCGCCCCGCCCAGCACGCTGTCGAGATGCTGCATCGTGCGCGGCCCGATGATCGCTGAGGTGATCGCCGGATGCTGGAGGACGAATGCCACCGCCATCTCCGCAATCCCCGCCCCCAGATCGCGCGCGATCGCCTCCAGGTCCCGGACGAGGGCGATCTTGCGCTGGATATAGGCGGCGTGCGGATCGAAAGCGCCATGCGAGAAGCGCGCAAAACGCGCGATCCGGTTGTTCCCCGCAAAGTCTTGCGGGCCGCGATATTTGCCGGCGAGAAAGCCGCCGTCGAGCGGGCTGTAGGATAGCACGCCCATGCCATAGCGGCGGCAGGCCGGCAGCACGAAGCGCTCGGCATCGCGGTTGAAGATGGAGTAAGGCGGCTGTTCGCTGCGGAGGCGCATCGTTCCGCGCTTCTCGGCGACCCAATGGCTTTCGACGATCCGGTCCGCGGGCAGCGACGACGATCCGAACTGGCGGATCTTGCCGGCGCGCACCAGCTCCGTGAGCGTGAAAAGCACCTCCTCGATGTCGGTATCAATATCGTAGCGGTGGAGTTGATAGAGGTCGATATAGTCGGTCCCCAGCCGGCGCAGGCTGTCTTCCACCGCGCGCACGATCCAGCGCCGCGAGGCACCCCGCATATTGGGGTCCGTATCGCTCATGACGGAATAGACTTTGGTCGCGATGACCAGCGAGTCACGCCGGCCCTTGATCGCCCTGCCGACGATCTCTTCGGATTCGCCGCGCGAATAGACATCGGCCGTGTCGATGATGTTGATCCCGGCGTCGAGCGCGCGGTGGATGATACGGATGCAGTCGTCCTGATCGGGATTGCCGACGGCACCGAACATCATGCCGCCCAGGCACAGCGGGCTCACCTTCATGCCTGTGGCGCCCAGCGTGCGGAATTCCATGCTGCTTGCTCCTCTGCGCGGTCAGACGCGTCGCGGATCAGGGCCATCGGCGATGATGGCCCCCAAATGAGGAGGCCGGATGCAGAGCACCCGGCCTCCCCCTGGATATCATCGGCGTTGTTCGCGCCCTCAGAAGTCGAGACCGACGGTCAAGCCATAGGTCCGTGGCGGGAAGTACGATGCGAGACGTACGCCGCCAGCCGCGTTGATGTATGTCAGGCTGGTGATGAAGTCCTTGTTCGTCAGGTTCTTGACCCATGCGGCCACGGAGAGTCCGGAGTGGTTCCGATAGGTCAACTGCGAGCCGATGATCGCGCGTGGCGGCGCGCTTTCGATCTCCTTCTTGAACTCGGTGAGATAGTTACGGCTCTGATAGTTGAGGTCGCCGCTCCACGTCAGCGTGCCATCGCCCGGCAGGCCGATGTTGCGCAATTCCATCGCGACCTGCGCCGTGCCCGACCAGTCCGGCGCGCTGCGGGTGGGATTACCCTTCAGATTACGGACCAGTGCCGATGCGGGCAGCGTCGTGTTGAACAGCCGGGGGTCGGCCGGATCGATGGTGTTATATTCGTCGAACCGCGAATGCTGGTAGACCAAGGTACCGTTCAACTGGATCTTGACGTTGTCCGACCTGTAGGGGACGGACTGCAAGGTCGCCTCGACACCGGTTGCTTCCGTCGCGGCGGCATTTTCGAGAACGGTGATGAAGCCCGCGATCGGCCCCGGCATCGAGCGCTGATACTGGGAGCCGGTCAGGCGATACGTATAAGCGGACAGGTTGAATTGGAGCCGGTTGTCCGCGAAGGACCCCTTGAAGCCAATCTCGTGGTTCTTGATCTTTTCCGGCCCCGCAATGTCGGTGTTCCCCGGAACCATGAGGCCGGTGCCCGCCTTGAACCCCTGCGAATAGGTGTAATACAGCAGGTAGCCATCAGCCGGCCGCCACTCCAGGCCGATCTCCGGCGAAAAATCGTCGAACTTGGCGCTCTTGTGCCGATCCTCGGGCTTGAACCACGAGAAGCTCGTGATGTTGGCTGCGACGGGGTTGGCATCGAACGACGCGTTATACCCGAAGCTGAAGAAGGGGTTGTAGACGTCGATCGATTGGTCGCTGTAACGCGCGCCGAGCTTCAGGGTGAACGGCGACAGTGACTCGCCGAGCGCACCGAGATTGACGTTCGCATGACCGAACAGGCCGAACGCCTTGATCTTCTGCTGGCCCCAACCGCAAATCTGCGGCGGATTATTCGGCAGCCCCGGCTCCTCGAGGATCATGCGGCCGATGCGCTTGCAGAAGCTCAGCACTTCAACCGGATCGATGCCCCTGCCCACCAGATAATCGCGCGTGGCCGACGTGCGGATGTTGGAGAAATAGCCATCCGAGCCGAGCGTCTGGTTCTCGGTCTGCTTCTCGTCAAAATAGGTCACGCCCAGAATGCCGTTGACCCACGGATTCTCGAACTTGAACTGCAACTCCGTGCTCATCTGCGGCTCGTTGCCGATCCGGCGCGTGAGAGGCGAGGTGTGCCGGAACTCGAAGAAGGAGCTGCTGGCCTGATAGGACGACGTCCAGGAAATCATGCTCTGGATGTTGTTGATGCTGGTGATCGTCAGCCAGTCGTTGAGATTCCAGTCGAACTGAGCCGTGGCCGACCACCGCTTCTTGCGCGTATAGGGATCGAGCGGCGCGGCCGTATCGCGCTTATCCGCCGCGAACCCGCCGAGACCTTCCGGAACGACCGCGAATTTCCCGGTCGTCGGATCGATGATGGCGGCGTCTGTCGTTTGCAGGCCGGTCGCGGGATCGATCCGCGAGCCGCCGTGCAGTGTCAGCACGCCCGCCGCATCATCCTGGCGGTAATATTCGCCGCTGAGGAAGATACTGAACTTGCTGGAGGGCTCGATGATCACGCTCAACCGGCCCATCTGCCGATGCTCATCGTTGATCGGTGTGTTCGAAACGATGTTCCGGCCGAAACCGCTTCGGTTGAGCATGTTGAAGGCAACGCGGACCTTCAGCCAATCGTTGATCGGGCCGCCAATGGCCGCGAAAAGCTGGTTTGAGTTATAGTTGCCGTACGACAGCTTCACGGACCCTTCGAACGTGTCCGATGGCTTGACGGTGATGTAGTTGATCGCACCGCCAATGGCGTTCCGGCCGTACAGCGTGCCCTGCGGACCGCTCAGCACCTCCACGCGCTCGAGATCGAACAGCGAGGCCAGTTGCGCCTCCTGCCGCTCGATCGGTGCGCCATCGGTATAGACCGCGACACCGCCGGACGCGCCCGGATTCTGGACGTTGACGCCGATGCCCCGGATGAAGATGCGCGCAATATCGAACACTTCACCGACCGTCAGGCTGGGCGCGAGCACCTGCAGATCCTTGACGTCGTTGATGTTGGCGGTTTTGAGCTCCTCACGCCCATAAGCGGCGATCGACGTGCTGATATCGTTGATCGCCTCGGCCCGTCTGTTGGCCGTGACAACGATTTCCTGCAGCCCGTCGTTCCGCGCGGCTTGCTCAGCGTCTTGCGCCAGGGCGCTCGACGGAGCCAGAGCCATGGAGGCCATGGCATAGGCTGATACCGCGCCCGCCGCACGGACAGCCCGCGACGCGAATAGCGCATTAGCTTGTAATCTGTTTAGCATTCCCAGCATCTCCCCTACCGGACATCTGTATGTCTCAGACAATTTTAAATTGTTGTTTTTATGTTATAAAATTTCCGTCCATCGATTGAATCCGCTGCGAAGTTCCACATCACACCGCAATCGACTTGGTGTAAATATTAACACGATAAATATATCTGACAAGCGGTATTATCGTGGCGGCCGCGCCTCCAGCGCCCATGCGGTGCCTAGACGACGAACGAAACTCCCTCCTTGGCCGCCTTCGCGGCGCAGGGATGGCCCCGGCATGATCCACTGAGGACACTCGCCCAATGGTCGGGATTTCATATGGGGCCGCAGCCCACGTCTCGGCCGACGGCGCCTTTGAGCGACGCCCTGCCCGTGAGGAGCGCGGTTAGAGTCCGGTCCCGCTACGCGCGCCCCGGCTGAGAGGCTCAGGCCCGCAGGACGAAAGCAGAACGATAGTCGCCCGGGTTCAAAAGGGCTCGGTGGCCAGCCTCATGCGAGGGCGGTGAGAATGGCCTTCAGCCAGAGGGCAACGGCGTGAGCGCCCGGATCGGGATGCCCCACTGCGCGCGCGCCGACATAAGCGGAGCGGCCGAGCCGGGGCGCCATCGCCGCGGTAGCCGCAGCGCCCTCTTCCGCCGCAGCGACCGCCGCACGCAGGATCGCCGGTGCGGCATCGCCCCGCGCCACGGCCTGTTCGATGGCGTCGGCGGCGGGCAGCAGCGCGTCGAGCATCGTCCGGTCGCCAGTCTTGGCACCGCCGAGTTCCTGCATCGCATCGCAGCCAGCGCGGAACGCCGAGGCCCAGCCGGCCGGCTGGCTCGGATCGCCCGTTTCCGCAAGACGCGTTGCCACGCGCAGGACGAAGACGGCATAAAGCGGCCCGGACGTACCGCCCAACGCACGCCGCAGCGTCGCCGAAACAGCGCGCAGGGCGGCGGCGGGCCGGTCCATGTCGAGGCCCGGCACCAGCGCCTCGACGGCGCGCGCGCCCCGTGCCAGACTGATGCCGATATCGCCATCACCGACGATCGAATCCAGCTCGGTCAGCTCCGGCTCGGCCTCCTTGAGCGCCGCGACAACGGCCGCGATGGCACGGCCGAACAGCGCCTTGTCGCCCTCACCGCTCCAGCGATCACCGAGCGCACCGCCTTCGACCGCTTGATCGGGCACCTGGACCGCACCAATCGACGCAGATGGCGTGGTTGGCGACACCCACGCTCCGGCCGCACTGGGCGCGCGCAGGCGCTCCAGTCGCTGGTCATCCAACCTGAGCAAGGACAGCGAGACGCCCGGCATTTCAAGCGCCGTCAAAAAGCTGCCGACGAGCACCGCCTCCGCGCGAACACCTGCCCCGGTGAGGCGCATGAGCGCGTGGCGGGCGACGATGCTCAACTCCTGAACGGCGGTGCCGCCGAGATTGTTGACGAGCAGCGCCACCCGATCAGCGGCTTTGATGCCACCGCGCGCAAGCAGCCGGTCCATCAAATGGTCCAACATCGTATCGGCGGGCGCAATGGCGCCGCGCCGCGCGCCGCTCTCGCCATGGATGCCGAGGCCATATTCGACCTCATCCTCGGCAAGGTCGAAACCGCGTTTGCCCGCCGCCGGGACGATGCAGGTGCCAAGACCCAGCCCCATGCTGAACAGCGCGGCGCCCGTCGCCTCGGCTTCCGCCTTGACCTGCGCGAGCGGCAAGCCAGCCTCAGCGGCCGCACCCGCGACCTTGTGAACGAGAATGGAGCCGGCGATCCCGCGGCGCCCCACCGCGCCGCCATCGTCGTCCAGAGCCACGTCGTCCCGCACGATCACTGTCTCGACCGCGACCCCCTCCGCACGGGCGATCTCGGCGGCCAGACCGAAGTTGAGCCGGTCGCCGGTATAATTCTTGATGATGAGCAGAACGCCCGCCGGCCCAGCGACCGCCCGGATCGCCGCCAGCACCGCGTCGACGCTGGGCGATGTGAAGACCGCGCCGATCACGGCCGCCGTCAGCATCCCTTCGCCGACATAGCCGGCATGAGCGGGCTCGTGCCCGGCCCCGCCCCCGGAGATCAGCGCCACCTTGCCACTCTCGGCCAGCGCGCGATGATCGCGCCGCAGCACGACATTTTCCCCTTCGATCCGCGTGAGCCGCCGATCCGCGAGAAGCAGCCCTTCGACCATCTCCTCGACGACCAGAAGCGGATTGTTGACGAGCTTCTTCATCGGGTTTCCTTTCGGCAGCAGGGGTGCCTCGGCACCCATCGTTCGGGTCGAAGGCGACGAGCGGCTTGCCTCTGGAGATCAGCCGACGTCGTCGCCACAAGCCCTATTCAGTCCTGGAGCGCTCGATGATCCGTACCAGATCGGACAAGGTATCGCACACCGGCGTGGGAACGCCCAGCCGCGCGCCCTCCCGCCCGATCGCGCCGTTGATCGTCTCGATCTCCGTCGCCCGTCCATGCTCCCGGTCCTGCAACATGGAGGCTTTGTGATGGGCGTGCTCGCGCAGCGCGGCATCGATGGTCGAGCGGATACGGGCTCCGTCCAGCGGGATACCGCGCGCCGCCGCAACCGCGACCGCTTCGTCCACGACGCTGAAGGCGAGGCGCCGGCCCGGCTCATTATTCATGCCGGCATTGGCCACTTCGCAGATCATCGCCGTGGCATTGAGCGCGGCGTTGAAGGCGACCTTTTCCCAGACCGCCGCATTGACGTCATGGGCCATGCTGGCGCCGAAGCCCGCCCGGTTGAGCAGATCGACAGCAGCCGGAGCATGCTCGTATCCCTCTGGCGTAAAGCCTCCTAGTTCGACGAACCCGAAGCCGTGGGTCGCGACCGATGCGGGGCCAGAGAGGTCGGACGGCACATGCGCCGTCCCCATCAGCACGCGGTCCGCGCCGAACGTTGCGGCGAGCAGTTCGGCATTGCCGATACCATTCTGCAAGGTCAGCGCGACCGGCGCCGTGTCGGCCAGATGAGCGACGGACCGGGTCGCCGCGGCGCTATGCACGCCCTTGGTGAACAGCATCAGCAGGTCCACGGGTCCCGCCGCCTGCGCCGCTGTGGCCACGGCGACGCGGATCACCCGCGCGCCCTCATCATCGGTCAGCGTGATGCCGTCACGGGCAATCGCGCCCAGCCTTGCCTCGTCCACGTCGACCAGCGTGACGGGGCTGCCCTGCTCGGCGATGCGGGCCGCAAACAGGCACCCCATCGCGCCGGCACCGACAATCGTGACATGCGGATGCATGGAGCTAAGCGCCATCATGCCCCCTAGATCCCGTAAACATCGAGCATGGTGGGTACGACGTCGTTCATCAGCCTGATCACCTTGCGGGCGATCTTCCACTCCCCATCGACCAGGCGCAACTCGTGCTCGTACCGGCCAAAATAGGCGTGCGTGCGGTTGATCCGGACATGCTGCACATTGACGATGAACGAGGAATCGAGCCGCATTGTCGTCTCGTCCACCTGTTCGCTCAGAACGTTGCCGATCATGTGGGAGACACGCGGCATCTCGTTCGAGGCGACGGAAAATCCGGAGCGGATACGCTTGACGCGATCCTCGAGGTTGCGCCGCCCCCGATAGAAAATCAGGGACAACTCGCGGTCAGGATCCTCCGTCTGGGTGCCATCATCCCGCCAGGCCGGCATCCAGAACACGCAGTCGTTGGTGTAGAGGGCAAGCCAGGGATCAAAATCCAGACGATCCAGCAGCAGCGCTTCCCGATAGAGGAAGGCCGCTGCCTCGATGGGGCCGAGCGCCGTCATGCCAGCACCTCCGCCATACGTGCGGCCCAGGCGCGGTAATAGCCGGCGAACAGACTTTCATCACAGAGCTGCGCATCGGCGACGACGCTGCGCACGGGCTTGAGGTCAATCATGTCGGCATAGCTGTTGCCGCCTTCGACCGAGGCCATCAGGCCCCGCGCATGGCCTTGCAGCCAGGGCCGTTCCTGCTCGGCCATGCCGAGCTGCGCTTCTTCGTAGCAGACTGTGTCGTCCGGCGTTGCCATGCCGGTTGGATTGAAGAAATCCTCATACTGGCGGATGCGGAACGCCCGGGCTTCGGCACTCTCGCCCCGGGGTGCGATGCACCAGGTCTGCATTTCCGTGAGGCCGGGCCCGAGCGGCCGAATGACCCGCAACTGGCTCGACGCGTTTTCGGCGATCTGCATGTTCGGGAACACCGTCAGGTTCCGCATGTTGAACATCCAGTTGCGCCGGGCCTCGCCGAATTCACGCGCGAGTTCCTCGGCGCGCTCGAAGTCCGCGTTGGCGGAGGAGACCGGCATCACGCCCCAGTTCAGCACATGGCCGTTCTCGAAGGTCATCGTGCCGCCACTGACGCCTTGCGCCGTTTCCTGCCAGAAGTCGGCAGCGCCGATGGAGGACCGCACGACCTCCTGCGTCTCCTCGTTAGCGCGCTGTTCGAGGATGCGGATGTAGCTCGGATGGGTGGAGGTGAAGTGATACTGGTCCGCGCAGTTTTCGAGCTGCATCTTCCAGTTCGCTTCATAGGTGAAGCAGACCCGACCGGGTACCAGTTCCACCCCCTCCGGGCTCTTGTCGGCCAGCAGATCGAGCAGCTTGCGCGCTTCGCCCAGATGATCCTCCAGGCTCGGCACATCCGCGTTCAGGCTGGCGAACAGGAAGCCGCGATACTCGCCGAACCGGGCGACCGAGGCGAGGTCATGATTCTCGGCATCGAAGGCCTCGCTGTAGCAACCGCTTTTCTGCCATTTGATGTTGCGGTTGGCGCCGGCGCTGTCGAACGTCCAGCCATGGTAGGGGCAGGTGTGGCGGCGCGCATTGCCGCACAGCTTGCGCACCAGGCGCACGCCTTTGTGCGGGCAGGCATTGACGAAACATTGCAACGCGCCTTCGCCATTGCGGCTGACGATGATCGGCACTCGGCCGATAAAGCCGGTGAAATAGTCGTGCGGCTGCTCGGCCTGGGTGGACAGACCGACGAACACCCAGCCACCCTCGAACACATGCTTCATCTCGAGGTCGAACAGAGCGGCATCGCGGAATAAGGCGCGATTGACGCGGAAGACGCCCTCTTCCGGGCGATCATCGACAAGCTCACGCAATGTGAATGGTTTCATGATTCCTGCCTTACAAAAAGGACGCAACGGCCCGGGCGGCGACTGCCGCATCGTGCCTTTGGGACGCGAGCCCGGGGATCACGTGCCACCGCTTGGCTGCCCCTATCCTCGCGAACCTGTGGGATCGCCCGGGCACACTCCGCGAGGAGTGCGCCCCGGGGATTTTTCCACCAGCAGCGGCCTTCGCTACATGCTGCTGCCGACCGGATAGGTGATCAGAGTCGGCGCGACCTGCGCAAAATTTTGCACGTCGTCGGCAACCGCCTGCCCCTCTGCAGACCCCATCGCCGCGCCGAGCGCGGCGCCATCGGCAAAATCTGCCTCGAACACGCAGAAGTAGGGTGAGTCACCGCCCGCGCCCTGCAGTTCGAAACTGTAGCGCAGTGCCAGCAGGCCCGGAAGCTTGCGGACCAGCGGAATGTGCGTCGCGACATAATAGGCCTTGAAAGCCTCGGGGTCGGGCTGCGGCGGATAAAGTACGACGATCTTGTGCAATCTTATCTCCTCTCCACTCCGGCTCCTACGCAAACACCGTAGGTGCTGCATTCCCTCGGAGAATCCCCAGCGTTCGCACGCGGTTCGGATCGGTCGCAGGAGCCATCTGGTCAATCATTTAACGTGATAATCATTATGGGGCAACAGCAATTACGCGCGAACGCTTCTCTCGTGGTTCTAAGCTATTTTTCTCAAATGCCGGTCCTTCACCTGATAGGAACGTGGAACACTCCACCTCCCCCCGCCAATGACGCGATCACCGAGCAGACAATGCCACATTGACCGCCCCGGCCGATCCGGCCCCCTTCAGCCGCGAATGGCCTCGGCCAGCACCAAAGCGTGGTTATGCTTCTCGTCGCGCGCGCCATAGACCAGCGTCACCTTGCCCTTGCCAGCCATCTCACGCAGCTTTTCGACGCAGGGATTGTCCTTCAACTCGCGCCGGTAGCGCGTGCGAAACTCGCTCCAGCGCGCGGGATCATGGCCGAACCATGTCCGCAACTGAGGGCTGGGCGCGACGTCCTTCATCCAGTCGGCGAGCGCGGCATCATATTTGCTGACACCGCGCGGCCACAGCCGGTCGACGAGGATGCGCAGGCCGTCATCATCGGAGGCGGGCACGTAGATCCGCTTGAGCTGAAGGGTCATGCCGTTTTCTCCTGCATCGGCGCCCCCTGCTGGCCGCTTGCCCCGGCCCGGTCCCGCTCGGCGAGCAGCAGGGCGATGTCGGCGCCGACCCGCAGGTCCGGCTCCACGCCAAAGCTATGCTTGCGCACGAAACCCTCGGCGTCGATCAGGATCAGGCTTGGCGTGCCCTGCATGCCGTAAGCCGCCATGGTCCGCGGCAACGGGCTCCCCTCGCCCGGCGCGTCGACGCCAATAGGAAAGGTCAGGCGAAATTCGTGGATGAACACCGCCAAGGCCTCCGGCGTCATCACGGCGTGATGCTCGAACACCGTATGGAGCCCGATCACCGCGACCTGCGTGGGGTCGAACAGGCGCGCGACGCGCTGCGCTTGCGGAATGCCCTCCTGCACGCAGCCGGGGCACAGCATCTGGAAGGCATGAAGCGCCACAACCCGTCCGCGCAGATCGGTGAGCGCCAGCGGTTTATCCGTATTGAACCAGCGTGTGACCTGCAGGGCTGGCGCGCGGGTGCGGGGGAGCATCATGCGTGTCTCCAGAAGCTATCGCGGGGCAGCCGGGCGGCGATCCCGGCACAGGCGCATCCAAGCCGACGTCCATGAGCCGCACTATCCGCGCCTTGTAACGCGCCGGGGCGGGTGCCACCACGCCACCACCCCGGCTCGCCAACGAGAGGCGGTTGCCTCCTCTGGACGGCCAGAATGCGACGCGGCCATGTAAAAGGCAAACTGCGAATATTGCATATTTTCGGCAATATATTTGATGGATAATGCCCGCCCTCCTCGTGGTTCCCGCAACCCCGCCCGCCAGCCCGATTGCGGAGAGGCACGGCCGCGGGGGGCAGGCCGGGTTTCACTTCCCTTCCCCGCGCCAGCCGGGCTAGACTATTCGCTATCATTCCCTGCCCGCCGCTGTGAGTAGAGTCCGTTGACCATCCGCATGCCGGATCCCGATCCGTCCATCCTGGCTCGCCGCGCGGAGATCGTCGCCGCGCTGCGGCGGATCGTGCCCGGCGAGGGTGTGGTGAGCGAACCGGCTTCGCTGCGCGCCTATGAGAGCGATGCGCTGACCGCCTATCGCCAGCCGCCGCTCGCGGTGGTGCTGCCGGAAACGGTGGAGCAGGTGTCGCAAATTCTCGCCTGGTGCCATGCGGAAGGGGTGCGCGTCGTCCCGCGCGGCGCGGGCACCTCGCTCTCCGGCGGGGCGCTGCCACTGGCCGATGCGGTGGTCGTCTCGATGGGCAAGTTCAACCGCATCCTGGCCATCGACTATGACGAGCGCCTCGCCGTCGTGCAGCCCGGCGTCGCCAATCTCGCCATCTCGCGCGCGGTCGAGGAGCGCGGTTTTTATTATGCGCCCGATCCCTCCAGCCAGATCGCCTGCTCGATCGGCGGCAATGTCGCGGAGAATGCCGGCGGCGTGCACTGCCTCAAATATGGCCTCACCACCAACAATGTGCTGGGCGTCGAGATGGTGCTCATCACCGGCGAGGTGTTGCGGCTGGGCGGTCGCACGCTGGAGCCGGCGGGGCTCGACCTGCTCGGCGTGATCGTCGGCTCGGAAGGGCTGCTCGGCATCGTCACCGAAGTGACGGTGCGACTGCTCCCCAAGCCTGAGACCGCCCGCGCCGCGCTGATCGGCTTTTCCAGCGTCGAGGCGGCCGGCCAGTGCGTGGCGGACGTGATCGCCGCCGGCATCATTCCCGCCGGCATGGAGATGATGGACCGCCCGGCGATCCACGCTGCCGAGGCGTTCGTGCAGGTCGGCTACCCGCTCGATGTGGAGGCGCTGCTCATCGTCGAGATGGACGGACCGGAGGCAGAGTGTGGCTATCTGCTGGGCGAGATCACCGCCATCGCACAGGCCAACGGCGCCACCAGCCTGCGCCTCTCCACCGACGAGGCCGAGCGGCTCGCCTTCTGGGCCGGGCGCAAGGCCGCCTTCCCCGCCGTGGGTCGGCTGGCGCCGGACTATCTCTGCATGGACGGAACGATCCCGCGCCGCCGCCTGCCACAGGTTCTGCGCGGCATCAGCGCGCTGTCCGAGAGGCACGGCCTCGCCGTCGCCAACGTCTTCCACGCCGGCGATGGCAATCTCCATCCACTCATCCTTTACGATGCCAACCAGCCGGGGCAACTCGACGCGGCCGAAGCGTTCGGCAGCGATATCCTGCGGCTGTGCGTCGAGGTCGGTGGCGTGCTCACCGGCGAGCATGGCGTCGGCATAGAGAAGCGAGACCTGATGCCCGCCATGTTCAGCGAGGTGGATCTGGCTCACCAACAGAGCATCAAATGCGCCTTCGATGCCGATCTGCTGCTCAACCCCGGCAAGGTGTTTCCCACCCTCCGCCGCTGCGCCGAGCTGGGCCATATGCATGTCCATCACGGCAAGCTTCCCTTCCCGGAGCTGCCGCGCTTCTGATGACCGCCATGCGACCCGACACCATCGAGCAACTCTGCGACATCATCTGCGATGCGCGCGCGACCGGCGGCACCCTCGCCATTCAGGGCGGCGGCAGCAAGGCCGGGTTTGGTGCGCCGGTAGACGCCACGCCGCTCGACATGCGCGGGTTCACTGGCATCATCGACTATGACCCGGCCGAACTTGTCCTTACCGTGCAGGCCGGCACGCCGCTCGCCGAGATCGAGGCGGAACTCGCCGCACAAGCGCAGATGCTGGCTTTCGAGCCTTGGGATCACGGTCCGCTGTTCGGCGCTACGGCGGGCCGCGCAACCATCGGCGGGATTGTCGCGGCGGCCGTTGCCGGGCCGCGCCGTTTGAGCGCGGGCGGCGCGCGCGATCATCTGCTCGGTTTCACCGCCGTCTCCGGCAAGGGCGAGCGCTTCGTGGCGGGCGGGCAGGTGGTCAAGAATGTCACCGGGTTCGACCTCTCCAAGCTGATGGTCGGGAGCTGGGGCCGGCTCGCGGCGATCACGCAACTCTCCCTCAAAGTGTTGCCGCGCCCGCGCGAGCAGGTCACGCTTGCCGTCGACGGGCTGGATGCGGCTGCGGCGCAAGCGCTGATGCTGCGCGCCCTCGCCACCCCCGCCGCTGTCGCCGCTGCCGCCCACCTACCGGCCGCCCTCAATGCCGGCCGCGCCCGGACCCTGCTGCGCCTTGAAGGGTTCGGTCCTTCCGTCAACGCGCGTTGCGATGCCCTCTCCCGCCATTTTGCCGCCGACCATCTGGTCGAGCGGGTCCCCGAGAGCGAGGCGTCCGCTTGCTGGCAGGCAGTATGCAGCGCCGCGCCGCTCGCGGGCCCCACCTTGTGGCGCATCCAGCTGCCCGCCTCATCCTCCGCCGCCATGGCGGACTGGCTGGACGCGAACGGCGCGCGCTGGCTGATGGATTGGGGCGGCTCGCTGCTCTGGACCGATTGGGCCGGCGCCCCGGTCGCCCTGCGCGACCACGTCGAAGCGGCAGGCGGGCACGCCGCGCTCGTCCGTGCCCCGGCCGATGTCCGTGCGCATGTGCCCGCGCAGCAACCGCGCCCGGCGGGCGTCGCCGCGCTGGAAGCCCGCGTGCGCCGGGCCTTCGATCCTGACGGCGTGTTTGAGACCGGCCGGTTCAGCGAGGCGGCCTGATGCAAACTCATTTCCCGCCCGAACGGCTCACTGACAGCGACATGGCCGTCTCCGAGGCGATCATCCGCAAATGCGTCCATTGCGGGTTCTGCGCCAGCACCTGCCCCACCTTCGATCTGCTCGGCGACGAGTTGGATAGCCCGCGCGGCCGCATCTACTTGATGAAGGCCATGCTGGAAGGCGGCGACGTGCCGACGCCGGACGTGGTCCGTCATATCGACCGGTGCCTTTCCTGCCTCTCCTGTGCGACCACCTGCCCCTCCGGCGTGGATTATGGCCATCTGGTCGATCATGCCCGCGCATATATCGAGGCGCGCTATCGCCGCCCGCTGGGTCAACGCCTGCTGCGCGGGGTGCTTGCGTGGACCTTGCCGCACCCGCGCCGCTTCCGCCTCGCGCTGCGCCTGGCCGCGCTCGGCCGCCCTTTCGCGCGCCTGTTCGAGCGGATCGCTCCGCTGCGACCGCTCGCCGCCATGCTGGCACTGGCCCCGCGCCACGTGCCCGCCGATTCCCCTATCCGCCCGGCAGCCGGGCCCACCCGCGCGGGCCGCGTTGCTCTGCTGCAAGGCTGCGCCGAGCCGGTGCTGCGGCCGGAGATCCGCGCCGCCACGATCCGCCTGCTGGAGCGCTGCGGTCATGACGTGGTGCTGGCGCGGGGTGAGGGCTGCTGCGGATCGCTGGTCCACCATATGGGCCGAGAGGCGCAGGCGCTCGACGCCGCCCGCCGCAATGTCGATGCCTGGATCGCCGAGATGGACGGCGCGGGGCTGGACGCCATCCTCGTGACCGTCTCCGGGTGCGGCTCGACCCTCAAGGATTATGGCCACATGCTGCGCGAAGACCCCGCTTATGCGGAGAAGGCCGCGCGCGTCTCCGCCATCGCGCTGGACGTCAGCGAATATCTCGCGCGGATCGCCCTGCCGCCGGCCGGTTCAGCGCCGGCCCTCACCGTCGCCTGGCACCCACCCTGCTCGCTCCAGCATGGACAAAAAGTCATCGACACACCCGTGCGCCTGCTCCGCGCCGCGGGCTTCGTCGTCCGCACGCCGGCCAACGCGCATCTGTGCTGCGGCTCGGCGGGCACCTACAACATGCTCCAGCCGGAGATTGCCCGCCAGCTGGGCCAGCGCAAGGCGGCCACCATCGCGCTGCTCGCGCCGGACGTGATCGCAACGGGCAATATCGGCTGCATGACGCAGATCGCCCTCTATGGCGGTGCGCCGACAGTCCATCTCGTCGAGTTGCTCGATTGGGCGACCGGGGGTCCACGGCCGCCGGCTCTGTCCGCCGACCGCTGACCTCAAGCATGGCGCCGCAATAGAAAAGCCCGGCCTCCCGAGGGGGATGGGAGACCGGACCCTTCAGCCGATAGCGGCGTGTGGGAGGGCGCCAGCTAACCGGCTTCCTTCCCCTTTAATCGCGGCGTCTTTGGGACTCCGTGAGGCCTTGAGATAGGAACGGATTGCGCCGGTGCAAGGGACAGGAAATGCCGGTTCAACCCGCAATTGCTACGACCCGACGCCCGATCCGCCCATGCCGGTGCCATGGCCGCTCGTGCCGAAGAGCGGCGGGTCTTCCGCCGGCGACTCGGGGTCCAGGCGCATGGCCGTGTGGCCCGGTCTGTGCGCTCCTTCGGCACGCTGCGTCTCCAATGGAGCCTCGGGTTTCAGATAAGCGCGATTCTCGTCGATCCGGTCGATCCATTTCACGTCGATGAAATGATGTTGACCATCTGCGGAATCGCTCCGGGTAAGCTTCATCACGTCGCCGTCGATAGAATCGACCGTGCCGAGATGCTCCCCGTTCGCGCCGCTGACTTCCATATGTTCCTTGATACGCCATTTTTCGAACATGGCCGCTCTCCTGATTGTGTGTGGCTGGCAGAACGGCTGCGGCAGCCTTCGCGTTCCGGCTCGCAGGGCGCCGTGCGACCAGCCGTGGCCGGGGGGCCATGCGTTGCGCCGAGGGGAGAGAGCGCGACGCGGATGCGCCGACGGACGACCAGCGGCTCATCGGCGTTCGGGCATGTCCCCATATGGCGCGCCGCACGGCGGGGCCGCCATCCCTCGTTCCGGCTTACCGCCCCGGCCGGCATTGATTGCCACGCCGGGTAGCGCGCTCTACAATCGGCCCATGACCCGGCCACACCGCCTCCGCCTCGCCAGCGCCCTCCCGGCGCTCGCCGCGCTCACTGCCTGCGCAAGGCAGAGCGCCGAGGCAGTCTCGACCGCCCCGGGCACGCCTGGCTTCCTGTATGGGCTGTGGCACGGCTTCATCTTCCCGGTCGCCTGGCTGCTCTCGCTCGTCTCGGACCGGGTCGCTGTCTATGCCGTCCCCAACAACGGGGGCTGGTACGATTTCGGCTATTTCCTCGGGATCGTCGTGTTCGGCGTGGGCGCACGGAGCGGCACGCGCACGGTTTACCGCACCGTCTATGTCGATCGCCGGCGGATGCCGTGACCCCCGCCGCGCTCATCATGGCCGCCGTCTCCGCAACCTCCGCGCTCGCCGGCGCGGTCGTGCTTAGCCGACCGGTGCGGAGCGAGCAGGGCGTCTATGGCAAGCGGATCGTCGCGACGATGGCGCTTGCCTTCGCGCTCATCCTTGCGCTGTTTGCCTGGGGGCTGGAGCGCGCCGCCGGGTGACGCGCGGCCTCCCGCGGCTCCCGCCAAAGTCAAGGCCCCGGCGCACAAAAATTGCCGCCGCGAACGGGCGCCAGACGCTAGACATTGTAGCAAATAGGCGTAGCATACCCACCATCTTGTAACGATCGTTGATATCATGGGAGCAGGTCGTCATGTCTCTTCTGCACGCCTCCAAGGTCTATAAGCCCTTTGAATATCCTTGGGCTTATGAGTTCTGGAAGCGCCAGCAGCAGGTCCACTGGATGGCGGAAGAGGTTCCGCTCGGCGAGGATTGCCGCGACTGGGCCCAGAAACTTTCGGACCATGAGCGCAACCTGCTCACCCAGATTTTCCGCTTCTTCACCCAGGCGGACGTCGAGGTGCAGGATTGCTATCACGATAAATATGGCCGCGTGTTCAAGCCGACCGAAATCAAGATGATGCTGACGGCGTTCAGCAACATGGAAACGATCCACATCGCGGCCTACAGCCATCTGCTCGACACTGTCGGCATGCCCGAGAGCGAATATTCGATGTTCCTCGAATATGAGGAGATGCGCGCCAAGCACGATTACATGCAGCAGTTCGGCGTGGACAATGACGAGGATATTGCCCGCACGCTCGCCATGTTCGGCGGCTTCACCGAGGGCATGCAGCTCTTCGCCAGCTTCGCCATGCTGATGAACTTCCCGCGCTTCAACAAGATGAAGGGCATGGGCCAGATCATCAGCTGGTCGGTGCGCGACGAGACGCTGCACTGCGAGGGCATCACCCGCCTGTTCCACGCTTTCACGGCGGAGCGGCAGTGCCTCACCAAGGCGGTGAAGGAAGACATTATCGACTGCTGCCAGAAGACCGTGCGGCTTGAGGACGCGTTCATCGACCTCGCCTTCGAGCAGGGCCCGGTGCCCGGCATGAGCGCCAACGAGATCAAGCGCTACATCCGCTACATCGCGGACTGGCGCCTCAGCCAGCTCGGCTTCAAGCCGGTCTACATGATCGAGGAGCATCCGCTCCCCTGGCTCACCCCGCTGCTCAACGGCGTGGAGCACGCCAACTTCTTCGAGACGCGCGCCACCGAATATTCCAAGGGCGCCACGCGCGGCAACTGGAACGATGTGTGGGAGAGTTTCGACAGCCGCAAGAAGCTGCGCGCCAACGACGAACCCGCCGTCGAATCCGGCGAGGACATGTTCTCCAAGGCGGGGATCGCGGCGGAGTAATCCCCGTCGAATGCGACAACGGCGCGCTCTCGCGAGGGAGCGCGCCTGTTTGCCTGCCAGGCGTTCCTGTCTCCGCTCTCACACGAGCGGTAATCGCCAATCGGTAACTTTTGCGCTCCTTCGTGAAAGTCGAAGCGGGATCGTCTCGACTCTCTTAATTCGGGATTCTGCAGACTGAGACGCCGGGACCATGCTGCCTTTGCCGCATGACAGTGCACAGGCTTCGCTGTTTCATCCCTTTCCCGTGCATGAACTGCCCGTAGCCATCAGTTCAGGGACGCGCGTCTACACTCCCTTCTGTTCCCTCATTGTAGAGAACAGGGAAGAAAGTGGAGTGAGACAGATGTTCAAGGCGCTCAAAAACAGCATCGCCGGCCTTGCACTGGGTGCGACGGTCATCGGCGGGCTGGCCGCCACCCCGGCGCTGGCGCGCGATCATGACCGCGGTCGCCATTATGACCGCCATGACCACGGTCGTCACAAGGGGCATGACAAACATTGGAATAAGCGTGGGCGCGATCGCGTGGTCGTCATCCGCGAGCGCCGCGCCCCGCGCGTCGTTTACGCCTATGACTGGAACCGGCCCGATCCGCGCTACGGCGGCTATTATGCCGACCGTTACTATCGCGGTGGCTATGCGCCGGTCCGGGTGACGCGTGAAACCCGCATCTATCGTGGCTATGACGACCGCTATTATTGCCGCCGCTCGGACGGCACGACCGGCCTCATCATCGGGGCGGCGCTCGGCGGCCTGCTCGGCGACCAGATCGACCAGGGGCGCTCCAGCATCCTGGGCGCGGTGATCGGCGCCGCCGGTGGCGCGATGATCGGCCGGGAGATCGATAGCGGTGGCGTGCAGTGCCGCTAAGGATCGGGAACGCCTGACAGCGATGCCCTTTCCGGGGCATCGAAGGATAGCCAGGGCGGCGTGAGGGTTCGACCTTTGCGCCGCCTGCCTTTCATCCGGACGCAACCGGCGATGGTCCTGCCGGTCCGCAGGTCCGACACGAACCCACTATCGAGCCCCGCCCGCCTTGGCCCACATCGGGCACCGCAGCGTAGGTCGTTCTCAGTGATAGGAAGCGTTCCCTAAACGGACCTTGCCCCCTCTGTCCGGAAGCAGGCGGAGAGCGCCGAGACGCCTTCCGGCGCGTGACCGCCCCGCGCCTATCCGAGCGTGCTCCCCGGCAACCGGCCGCTATTTGTTGATGGCATCCGATCCGGCTTGGCCGACGGACTGGATATCCCGCCCCAGCCCCTTCACCGTCGCGCAGGCGGAGAGGGTGAACGCCGCGCCGATCAGCGCCGCGATCAGAAGCTTGCCCTTGTTAGACAGTCCAGACATTCTCGCACCTTTCTTGTCCTCGGCGCCGCTCTTCCACAAAGCGGCGCGACTTGCAATTGCCCCTGTCCGGCCCAATGTTTGAAACACAACGTCGCCCTATGCGTCCTGAATGCAACAGGAGAGACAAAGAAGGAGAGCTGAATGACCCCCGTCACCATCGAACATCGCAAGCAGGAACTGCGGACCCTGCTTGGCCAAATCCGCAGCTACCCCTCGCGGGATTGGTCGCGCGCGCGTGAGCGCGTGGTCGTGCTCCAACGCATGATCGCCAGCGCCGGGCACCAGAAAACCGGCACTTAAACGAGACCCGGCGAGGCCGCTTTCGCCGTTTTCCTCGGCGACGCCCTCCCCTCAACGCCTGCCCATCCTGCATCCCGACGCCTTCGCCCACCACCGCGCAAGCTTCGACCGCCCGTCGCCCGGTGCGCACCGGGCAACGCGTTGGATTCAAGCGGACTCTTGCCTTACGCGCCCTTTCAATCCATTCTGCGCAACCAGCAGTTGATTGACGCCGCCGCGTCGCGTTCGTGATTTGGGAGGAAATAATGGCCGTGCGCACGCCCCGCACTCCGGGCTTTTCAGCGCTTGCCTTGTTGCTAGCCGTGCTGCCGCTCGCGCTCGTAGCTGGCTGTGGGCAGACGAGCGCGCCGCCGCCCATCGCCAATATCCCGGCGCCTTTGCCCGAGAATGTGCCGCTGGTGGAGGCACCGCCCCCGCCGCCCATCCTCATCAACCAGAGCAAGGGTGAGGATCTCTGGCATCTGCGTTCCGGCCTCAACGTCGCCGTGCTGCTGTGTCAGGGCGCGGATAACGCCGCCATGGTCGCTGCCTACAATCGCACGCTGACCACCCACAAGGGCCTGCTCGCCAGCGCCGCGCAGACCGAGGTCGACCTCTATCGCGCGATGGGCGGCAAGAAGTGGCAGGACGCCTATGACGACCACATGACCAAGGTCTACAACGCCTATTCGGGTACGCTGACCCGAGAGGCCTTCTGCCCGCGCGCCAAGACCATCCTCGACGAGGCGAGCACCGCCACGCCGGAGCTGTTCAGCGAGCGCGCCACGGTCATGCTGTGGGAGCTGAACAAGGCGGCCGGCCTGCCCGATCCGGACGGCAAGCTCGCCCGCGCCGCAACGGCCGCTGCCCACCCGGTCACGGCGGCGACGACCGGCCGTCCCTGAGACAGGGCCGGGTCACGGGCTCAGCGAAGCGCGGCACCCGGAAACGATGAGCGAATGATTTGGTCTTTTGGAGGCCCGCCGGCTGCCTGAGGTTGCGGGCGGTGGACATCGCGCTTTGGGCTGCTCGACGCGTCCAGTCGCTCCGGCAGCGGGATCGACCGTCCAGTGGTTTCCGGACGGACCGGTTGACGCCCGCCCGTGAACGGTGCGGTTGGGCCCCCGGGCTCCTGCCTGCTCGGGATCACCTTCCCCGGGGCGACCGACGAGAGGCCGGGCTGGGCATGATCCGGAGATCGGCCTGTGGGGCCGTTTTGCGGGGAAGGCCCCTCGTGAGGTGGTCGCCAAGCCGGATTTAACCGCATTCTGTCAGGACAATGCCCGACACGAACACAGCCGCACCGCGCGGAGAGAGGGAGAACGCGACGGTCGCAGCGGTTGGGCAATCATGCGGGGAAGGCACCCTCAGTTGACCCGCCCGACGACACCACAGCCCTGACGGGGAGCCTATTCCGGGATGGAGCCGTCCTCGTCATCCATATTGTCCTCACCCTCGAAGGCATCCATGTCGATGCGGCCAGACCGGTCCATGTCGGTCATCCGGTCGACGAGGTCGGGCGTATCGTCCGGCAGGATTTGCGTGGGATCGGCCTTGTCACCATGGCTGCTCCCTGCGCCTTCGCGGGATCGCCAGGGACGCCGCAGCGCGTCCACGGCCACATCCTGTGCCTGCGATCCGCTATCCTCCTGCTCGGCATTCTGCTCGTCCGGATCGTTGAGAACGGGCGGCCGGCGAGGATCGTTGGGGATCATACCGCTGGCTCCTATTTGTTGATGGCGTCTTCGCCGGCCTGACCAACGGACTGAATGTCCTTGCCCGCGCCCTTCACGGTTGCGCAGGCATTGAGCACCAGCGTTGCGCCCAGCAACAGCGCGAGAATGGCATTGCGTTTCATCGGTCGTCCTTCCGTTGCTCCTGTCTTACAACGAACAACGCTTGCGGGACGCTTCGGTTGCGTGGCAGGCGGCGATCAGAGGCCCGCCTGCCAATGCCGGATCGCTTCGATCGGCCAGGCAAGCATGACGACGTTGAGCGTCAGATTGTCGCGGATGACCACCAGCGTCATCAGCTCCATCGCCAGCGCCAGCGCGACCGTCCGGCGCCACGGCAGCCGCGCCGCGATGAGGAAGCCCAGCGCCATCATCGCCACGTCGCTCAGGCTGTTGAGGATCGAATCGCCGGTGTAGCCGATCGCTATCGTCGCCTGCCGGTAGCGGTCGATGATCAGCGGCGAATTCTCCAATATCTCCCAACCGCACTCGATCAGCACCGCGATACTGAGGCGCCAGAGCAGCGGCAGCCGACGCGCGACCAGCCACAGCAGCCCGAAGAAGATCATGCCGTGGATGATGTGGCTAAAGCTGTACCAGTCGCTGAGCTGCTGGCTGTTGTCCGGCGTATGCACGCCGCCCGCCCACAGCCGCACTCGTCCGCAGGTGCAGAGGAACACCCGGCCCATGCCGTGCAGGGTCGCCGCCATGGCGAGCAGCGCGCCAGCGATAAGCGCAAGGGGCCAGCCACCCGCTACCGGCCACCGCACGCGTGCTGCTTGCGCCATTTCATGCCTCCCCGGTTCCCCCGACCTATCCTAGAGGCTGACCTGCAAGGATAGAAGACCGGTGCTTCCGTCAATATGGACGAAGCCAGACCGGCCGGCCGGCTTCTGTCGCTCCTCCTCGACATAAGAGCGGGGGTATCGCGCCGGCCCTTTTGGGGAGGAGCGTTCTGCACGCCGCCTGCCGCGCCTCACGGAGCCTGCCGCCTCCTGTTCCTCATTGGCCTTCCTGAAGGTCGGCCGCTCCGAAAGGACCGACAGGCTCCTTCGCAAGCAGGAGTCCAGGGCTGACCGCCGGGCTTTGACCGCCGACTGTCCGAGCCGACCTCGTCCAGATACCACCATCCCCGGCCTCGGGTCGTCCGCTCACGAAGGATCCACCCGCCATGGCTGCCAAGGATCACGCGCCGCCCGATTGACGCGGGCGCCAAGTCGCGGCAGGAGCGGGCATGGCCGAAACGACACCGATCACCCTGCGCAGCGCGCTCGACCAGCCAGCATCCTTCAAGCGGCGCGGTCTGCTGTTCGTCCTCTCCTCGCCCTCCGGCGCCGGCAAGTCGACCATCTCGCGCAAGCTGCTCGCCGACGATCCGGACCTGAACATGTCCGTCTCCGCGACAACGCGGCCGCCACGCCCCGGCGAAGTGGACGGCAAGGACTATCATTTCGTGGACCTGGAACGGTTCCGCGAGATGACGGCTGCCGGCCAATTCCTGGAATGGGCGCATGTGTTCGACCATCGCTACGGCACGCCGCGCGCGCCGGTGGAAACGATGCTGGACGCCGGGCAGGATGTGCTGTTCGACATTGACTGGCAGGGCGCGCAGCAGCTTTATCAGCTCGCCGGCGGCGATGTGGTGCGCGTGTTCATCCTGCCCCCGTCCATGGCCGAGCTGGAGCGCCGCCTGCGCGGCCGCCGGACCGACAGCGACGAGGTGATCGAGCGCCGCATGACGCGGGCGCACGGCGAAATCTCGCACTGGGACGGTTATGATTATGTGCTGGTCAACGACGATGCGGATGCCTGCTTCGCCAAGGTCCGGACCATCCTGCACGCGGAGCGACTGAAGCGCAGTCGCCAGACGGGGCTGATCGGGTTCATCCGCAAGCTCGACCGGGAGGATTGACGGGTTGGTGGAGGCATGATCCGGCTGGTAGGAACCGGATCATGCCCCCAGGCCAGGTTCTAGGTCTCTCCTCCCTGCGGCGCCTTCCCTCTCTTTGGGGGTTCAGCACGCCGCGACCCGCCCGGCTTCAACTCCAATAACGTCTGCTCGCGATCGCCGCGCCCTCGGCCAGTGCCGCCATTTTGGCCCACACCACCTCGCGATCGAGCGCGTTCGACCCGACATGCACCGAAAAGCCGCAGTCCACGCCGGCCATCACATTGTCGCGCCCCACCCGATCGGCATAGCGGCCGATGCGCTGGGCGATCAGCTCGGGATGCTCGATATAGGGCGACTGGCACTCGACCACGCCCGGAATCAGCACCTTGCCTTCGGGTAGCGGCACGCTCTCGAACAGCGCGAATTCATGGGCGTGACGCGGATTGGCCGCCTCGAACTGGATAGCGTGCGGCCGCGCGCGCCAGATGAGGTCGACAATATCACGCAGCGGCACGTCGCAATGGTGCGGGCCCGGATAATTGCCCCAGCACAGGTGCATGCGCAGCTGCGTCTCGGGAATATTCGCGGTCGCGTGGTTGAGCGCCTCGATGTTGAGCATCATCCGGTCGCGGAACTGCGAAAGGCTGAGGTCGAGGAACTGGGTGTGGCGGCCCATGGCAAGATCCGGGCAGTCGATCTGCAAGGTGATGCCGGCGGCGGCGATCGCCTCATATTCATGCCGCAGCCCCTCGGCGAGCGCGAACAGATAGGCCTCATCGCTGGCGTAATGCTCGTTCCGGAAGAACAGCGCCGTGACACCCGGCGAGGCCGCGCTCATGAACGCCTGCGCGCCCGGATGCAGCGCGAGCGCCGCGTTGAGGCTGGCGGCATCGCGCGCCACCGCCGTCATGTCCTTGACGCTGATCGGCCCCGTGCAGGCCGGGGCGTGGCGATGCTTGCGGCCCTCGTCCGCTGCCAGACGAGTCTTGGCGCCGGGGAAATCCTCAAGGTCCTGAAAGACATAGCTGTTGCTGGCGCCGCCGAAGCCGTTCAGCCGGTCCTTGATGTAAGTGGCGTAGCTCGGCTTGGACTGCTCGCCGTCGTTGACGATGTCGATGCCGGCGCGCACCTGCCGCTCGACCACATCCTCCACCGCACGCGCAATCTGCGCGTCGAGCAGGGCGTCGTCGACCGGCTCGCCATCCTCGCGCGCGAACATCAGCGCCATCAGCGTATCGTGGCGGGGCAGGCTGCCGACGTGCGTGGTGAGAAAGCGGCCGTGGCTCATGCCAGCTCCGCCCGCACGATCGCCGCGCCGTCGACCATCGCCTTCATCTTGCCGAACGCGACCTCACGCGGGAGATATTTGAGGCCGCAATCCGGCGCGATCACCAGCTTCTCGGCCGGCACATGCGGCAGCGCGCGGCGGATGCGCGCGGCGACCGTCTCCGGCGTCTCCACCTCGTGCGTCGAGAGGTCGAGCACGCCGAGGATGATCGTCTTGCCGGTCAGCCGCGCCAGCACCGCGCAATCCAGCTTGGACTGGGCGGTCTCCACCGAGACATCGTGCAGCGTGGTGTCGGCAAGCTCGGGCAGGAAGTTGTACCCCTCCGGCCGCTCGTGGATCAGCGCGGCGTAGCCGAAGCAGATGTGCAGCGCGGTGCGGCCCTCGACGCCTTCCAGCGCGGTCTTGAGCGCCGCCAGCCCATGGGCGCGCGCCTTGTCGGGCCGCGCTTGCATATAAGGCTCGTCAATCTGGACGATATCCGCGCCGGCCGCGAACAGGTCCTTGATCTCGGCATTGACGGCGACGGCATAGTCGTGCGCCATCTCCGCCTCGTCCGCGTAATAATCGTTCTGCGCCTGCTGGGACATGGTGAACGGCCCCGGCACGGTGATCTTGATCATCCGGTCGGTATTGGCGCGCAGGAACTGCACGTCCCGCGTCTCGACCGCGTGCTTGCGGCGAATCTTGCCGGTGACGCGCGGCACCGGATTGGGTTCGCCCGAGCGATCGAGCGCAATGCCGGGATTATCGAGGTCGACCCCCTCCAGCGCGGTGGCGAAGCGGTTGGAGTAACTCTCGCGCCGCATCTCACCGTCGGTGATGATGTCCAGCCCGGCCCGCTCCTGGTCGCGAATGGCGAGGACCGTCGCGTCGTCAAACGCCTGTTCGCGCCATTCCGGGGCGACCCGCCACAGTTCGGTCGCGCGGACGCGCGGCGGGAAGCGGCCGGCCAACTTCACCTTGTCGATCAACCAGTCCGGCTGGGTGTAGGACCCAACGAGCGAAGTCGGCAGCAGCATGGCAGTCTCCTCTCTCTCAGTGCGGGATGGGACCGGGAGCCGCGCCGGGACGACCGGCCCGGCTCGCTTTCCTGTCGTTCAGGCCTGGTGGTGCTCCGCGCGGAACGGGTTATTGTTGTGATGGTCGCCCGCCAGCCAGCGGGTCAGCTCGGCATGGGCACTGGCGCGGCGCTCCGAATCGACGCGATCATCCAGCGCGCGCGGTTCGTCGCAGGTGAACTCCAGCACCATGCCGTTGGGGTCGATCACATAGACCGAGCGGCAATAGCCATGCTCCAGCACATAGGTGTTGGGTGGCTGGATGCCGGCGGCGGCGATGCGCTGTTCGAGCTGCGCCTGCCCGTCCTTGTCCACGTGCAGGGCGATGTGGTGGAAGGGCGATTCCGGCATCGTCGGCCCGAACAGCGCCTGATCTTCCGGATCCGCGAACTGAAAGAAGGCGAGCGCGCCGCCATCCGCCAGCTCAAAGAAGCAATGACAATAGGTGCGTTCCTTGCCGAACAATATATCCTTCTCGCAATAGGTTGCGGCAAGTGGAAGACCGATCACATCTTCATAGAAGGCGCGGGTTTTCTCCAGATCCTTGGAGACGTAAGCGGTATGATGCAGGCGGTTCGCCACGATTTTCGATGCCATTGCTCTCTCTCCTAACGACTCGGGTGGGGCTATGCCCTCACCCCGCGATCTTAACTGCAATCTCGGCGACGTGACGACCCTGATAGCGGGCGCCGGCCAGCTCGTTTTCGCTGGGTTGGCGGCTGCCGTCCGACCCGGCGAGGGTCGAGGCGCCATAAGGTGTGCCACCGCTGATCTCGCCCATCTCGGCATTGCCCGCGAAGGTATAGGGCAGGCCGACGATGATCATGCCATGATGGAGCAAGGTGGTATGGAACGAGGTGATCGTCGTCTCCTGCCCGCCATGCTGGGTGGCGGTGGAGACGAACACGCTGCCGATCTTGTTCAGGAGCGCGGCGCGCGCCCACAGCGGCCCGGTCTGGTCGAGGAAATTGCGCATCTGCGCGGCCATGTTGCCGAAGCGGGTCGGCGTGCCAAAGATGATCGCGTCATAGTCCGCCAGTTCGTCGGGCGTGGCGATCGGCGCTGCCTGATCCAGCTTGAGCCCTGCCTGCGCCGCGATCTCGTCCGGCACCAGTTCCGGCACGCGCTTGAGCGCGACCGTGCAGCCGGGGACGCTGCCCGCACCCTCCGCTACAGCCCTGGCCATCGTCTCCACGTGGCCGTAGCTTGAATAATAGAGCACCAGGATCCTGGCCATGCGCTTCCCCCGTCCCTTTCTTGCCTTCACCCGTCGCGCAGCGGCGCGACGATCGCTTCATTGTCGGCACCCAGCACCGGCGGCGCGGTGACCCGGCTCATCCGCTCGCCATCGAAGGCGACGGGCGAGCGGATCGTGCGAAAGCGTCCATGCGGCCCCGCCGGATCCTCGACCACCAGCCCCAGCGCCTGGGCCTGCGCACACTCGGCCACTTCGGCCGATGTGCGGACCGGCGAATGCGGCACCTCGCGCGCCAGCAGGTCGCGGCACCAGTCGTCGCGCTCCCGCGTCGCGAAGATCGGCGCGAGAAAGGCGACGACATCCTCATAATGGGCGATGCGCGCCTCGCGCGTGGCGAACTGCGGCATCTCCAGCATGTCCGGCCGGCCGACGGTCGCCGCCAGATTTTCCCAGAATTTGGGCGGCGATGACATGTGCAGCGCCAGCCATTTGCCGTCGAGGCACTCGAACACGTAGCTCTGGCTGACATGCGGCCGGCTGGAGGGGCCCATCACCAGCCCTTCCGAGAAATAATGGGTGAAATCGTCGAGGTTAAAATGGCTCATCGCCTCGAACATCGAGGTCTCGACCAGTCGGCCTTTGCCCGTCCTCTCGCGCTCGTGCAGCGCGGCGAGAACACCGTAGGCGGCGTAGAAGCCGGTCAGTGAATCGGCGATGGCCGGGCCGACCACGCGCGGATGCGCCGGATTGACCAAAAGCCGCAGGAAACCGCTCGCCGCCTGCGCGACGGTATCGAAGGCGGGCCGGTCGCGATCCGGTCCCTCCTGCCCGAAGCCGGAGATGGAGGCGTAGATAAGCCGGGGGTTGATCCGCCGCAGCCGCTCGGGGTCAACGCTCAGCCGCGCGGCGACGCCGGGGCGGAAATTCTGGATGAACACGTCCGCCTCGGCCACCAGCCGGTCGAACACCGCGAGGTCGGCGGGGTCACGCGTATCCAGCTCGATACTCTGCTTGCCGCGGTTGTAGGTCTGGAAATGCGGGGAATAGAGGCCGCCGCGAAAAGCACGGAACGGATCGCCTTTGCCGGTCTGCTCCACCTTGATGACGCGCGCGCCAAGGTCCGCCAGCAGCATACCCGCCGCCGGGCCGGTGATGAACGTCCCCATCTCCAGCACGGTAACATCCTTGAGCGGCTGCGCCATGACCCTCCCTCTTGCTGACCCCCCACGCGCCGAGAATCAGAGGACTCATTCGCCGCGCTGGACAACAGTAAGGCAATTCGATTATCGAAATCAAGTTCGATAATCGAATGAAGTCGACTAACTCGCGGAGAGAGCCCATGCGCATCGGCAAGCAGGACAATGCCATCACATCCATCTGCACTTCGGACGCGACGAGCATCACGGTGCGCGGCCTCGACCTGTGCGAGGATGTGATCGGCAAGTGGGATTTCACGAGCTATTTCTGGTTATTGGTCACCGGCGAAGTGCCGACACCCCAGCAGCGCCTGTTCGCCAACGCGACGCTGTGCGCTCTCGCCGAGCATGGGCTGGTGCCGAGCGTCGTCGCGGCGCGGATGACGCTGGCGGCGGGCCCGGAGGCATGGCAGGGCGCGGTCGCGGCGGGGCTGCTCGGCTGCGGATCGGTGGTGCTCGGCAGCGCCGAGGTTGCCGGCCGCTTCTATGCGGGGCTGATCCAGCAAGCGGCGACCGAGCGCCTCTCCGACGTGGAGGTGGCCACGGCTGGCATCAAGGCCCTGCGTGCGGAGAAGAAGCCCGTGCCCGGCTTCGGCCACCCGCAGCACAGCGGCGGCGATCCGCGTGCGCTCAAGCTGATCGCACTGGCGCAGGAGCAGGGTGTGGCCGGGCGCCATATCGCCATGCTCCACGCCATCCGCGACGCGTTGCCCGATGCAATCGGCCGGCCGCTGCCGATCAACGTCAACGGCGCCATTCCCGCCGTGCTGCTCGACGTGGGCTTCCCGCTCGCGGCGCTCAAGGGCATCGCGCTGCTCGCCCGCACCGCCAGCCTGATCGGGCACTTGCAGGAAGAATCCGAGCGGCCGATCGGCTTCATCATGTCCGGCGCGGCAGCGGACCGCATCGCCTTCAAGAGCCCGATCTGATCGCGTAAAACAAGAGGTGGGGGCGGCAAAGCGCCCCCGCTGAACCCTGGACGCTGCTTCAGCTCTCGGCACCAGCACGCCCCACCTCCCTCTCGTCCGCCTGTCCGCGCAGCCCCAGCGCTGCGGCAATGCGGCAATGCGGCCGCGAAGACGATCAGGCGTGCGGGCGATGCAAGTGCGTGCAGTTGTCCTTCATCCTACCACCTCACGCGTTGCGGCGAATCATCGGCTCGGCGCGTCCTGCGTTGACAGTTAGGCGCGTGGAGGCCAGTCTGGCCCCATCGTCACGCGAACCGCCGCGCATACAGAGCGCCGGGAACGCCTTCGCATCCCGGCGCGTTCCGGGAAGCAAATCCGGAAAAAATTGAGCAAAGGGGGAAAGCACGATCGCTGACCTGTCCCATATCGCCTTCAACACACCTCCGCTGGAGGACCTGACCACGTCCAGCCTGTTCCTCGACCTCGACGGGACGATGCTGGACCTGATCGACCGGCCCGAGCTGGTGGTCGCCGACGCACCCTTGCGGACCCTGCTGGCCCGCCTCAGCGAACGGCTGGACGGGCGGCTGGCCATCGTCAGCGGCCGCTCCATCGCGCAAATGGACGCGATCCTCGGCCCGGTCGCGCGGCACCTCGCGCTCTCCGGCAGCCATGGCAGCGAGCATCGCTGGCGCGGCGTGGACGCCCACCCGGTCCGGCCGAAATCGCTCGACGAGGCGCGCGCGCGCTTCCAGGCCTTTGCGGCGGCGCATTCCGGCGTGCTGGTGGAGAATAAGAGTTTCGGCGTGGCGCTCCATTACCGCATGGCGCCGACGGCGGGCGAGGCAGCCGAGGCGCTCGCGGCGATGCTCGCCCGGCAACTCGACCTCCAGTTCCAGCCCGGCAAGATGATGGCGGAACTGCGCCTGCCCGGCGGTGATAAGGGCAAAGCCGTCCACATGCTGATGGACCGCGCGCCGATGGCCGGCACCACCCCGTGGTTCGTTGGAGACGACGCAACGGACGAAGCCGGCTTCGCCGCCGCTCACGCGCTGGGTGGCGCGGGCGTGCTGGTCGGCGCCCGCCGGCCGACCGCCGCGCTCTATGCGCTGCCCGATCCGGCGGCGGTAAGGCGCTGGCTGGAGGGGCTGCTGGCATGACCGCGACGCTCGATCTCTGGCCGATCGGCAACTGCCAGGTCTCCGCGCTGGTCGACCGCGCCGGGCGGTTCGTGTGGGGCTGCGTGCCGCGCGTCGATGGCGATCCCGCCTTCTCCTCGCTGCTCGACCCCGCCCCGCGCGCGGGCGAAGGAGCGCGCGGCTTCTGGGAGATCGACCTGGAGGACTGCGTCGAGACCCGGCAGCAATATGTCCGCAATAGCCCGGTGCTGGTGACGCACCACCGCGACAATGCCGGCAACGCCGTCGAGATCGTCGATTTCTGCCCGCGCTTCTGGCGCAACGGCCGCATGTATCGCCCGGTCGCTTTCGCGCGGATCGTCCGCCCGGTGGAAGGATCGCCGCGCATCCGCGTGCGGCTGCGCCCATCGCGCGACTGGGGCGCGAAGGACCCGGAGCGCACACGGGGCAGCAACCATATCCGTTACCTGCTCGGCAGCATGACGCTGCGGCTCACCACCACCGCCCCGGTCGGCTGGATCGAGGATGAGCGTCTGTTCCGCGTCGAGCGGCCGCTGCATTTCTTCCTCGGCCCGGACGAGAGCTTCTCCGAGGATCTGCGCCCGGCGCTGGATATGATGCACGACCGCACGGTGCGCGAATGGCAGACCTGGGTGCGCGGCCTCGCCACCCCGGTGGAGTGGCAGGATGCGGTGATCCGCGCCGCCATCACGCTGAAGCTCTGCCAGCATGAGGAGACAGGCGCCATCGTCGCGGCGCTGACCAGCTCCATCCCCGAACATGCCGATAGCGGCCGCAACTGGGACTATCGCTACTGCTGGATCCGCGACGCTTATTACACGGTGCAGGCGCTCAACCGGCTCGGTGCGCTCGACGTGTTGGAAGGCTATCTCGAATATCTGCGCAACATCGTGGACAATGCCAAGGGGGGCCATATCCAGCCGCTCTACGGCGTGGGCGGCGAGGCGACGCTGACCGAATGGATCGTGCCCGGTCTCGCCGGCTATCGCGGCATGGGGCCGGTGCGCGCTGGCAATCAGGCGTTCGAGCAGGTGCAGCACGATGCCTATGGCCAGATCGTCCTCTCCAACACGCAGAGCTTCTTCGACCAGCGCCTGTTCCGCATGAGCGGCGTCGACGATTTCAATGCGCTGGAAACGGTCGGCGAGCGCGCATGGACCGTGCATGACAAGCCCGACGCCGGCCTGTGGGAACTGCGCACCAAGGCTAATGTCCACACCTACTCCGCCGCGATGTGCTGGGCGGCCTGCGACCGGCTGGCCAATGCCGCGTCCGCGCTCGGCCTGCCCCGCCGCGCCGCCTTCTGGCAGGAGCGGGCCGATGCGATCCACGCCGCCATCGAGCGCTCCGCCTGGCGCATGGACAGCCAGCGCATGTCCGCCACCTTCGGCGGCGATGATCTTGACGCCAGCATCCTGCAATTGCTGGAACTGCGCTTCTTCGCCCCCGACGATCCGCGCTTCGTGACCACGCTCGCGGCGCTGGAATCCGGGCTGCGGCGCGGCAGCAATATGCTGCGCTATGCGACCGAGGACGATTTCGGCCTGCCCAAGACCGCCTTCAATTTCTGCACCTTCTGGCTTATAGAGGCCTTGCATGCCACCGGCCGCACTGCCGAAGCGCGAGATCTTCTGGAGGAAATGCTGAGCCGCCGCACCGCCGCCGGCCTGCTTTCGGAAGACATAGACCCTGTAACCGGGGAATTGTGGGGCAATTACCCCCAGACCTACTCGCTTGTCGGCCTCATCAATTGCGCCGTGCTGCTGAGCAAACCATGGAGCGCCATCCGATGACCCGTCTCATCGTCATATCCAACCGCGTCAGCCCGCCGGACGGCGAAGGCAAGAGCAACCAGGGGGGCCTCGCCGTCGCGCTCTCCTCCGCGCTGCGCGAGACCAACGGCATCTGGTTTGGCTGGTCGGGCAACGAAATCGACGTGTTCACCGGTCAGATCAACCTCGCGCGCGCGGACGGCGTCACTACCGCGACCATCGACCTCGAAGCGCAGGACGTGGAGGAATATTATAACGGCTTCGCCAACCGCACGCTGTGGCCACTGTTCCATGACCGCACCGATCTGGCCGAGTTCGAGCGCGGCTTCGCGGGGGGCTATGCGCGCGTCAACGATCGCTTCGCCGAGACGCTGCTGCCGCTGATCGCGCCGGACGACGACATCTGGGTGCATGATTATCACCTGATCCCGCTCGGCCGCGAGCTGCGCCAGCGCGGTGTTGGCAACCGCATCGCCTTCTTCCTCCACACGCCCTGGCCGGTGCTGCGCCTGCTCATCGCCCTGCCCAGCCACCGCCAACTGGTGGAGACGATGTTCGCCTATGATCTCATTGGCTTCCAGTGCCAGACGTGGCTGGACAGCTTCCTTCATTATGTGCGCGAGCAGTTCCCCGAGGCGGTGGTGGACGAGCACGGCACCATCGCCATCGCGGGACGGCGGGTGCGCGTCATCGCCTGCCCGATCGGCATCGACGCGCGCGAGTTCAAGGCCAGCGCCGCCAGCGCGGAAGCCGAGGAGGCACGGCGGGCGCTGCTCAACTCGCTGGACGGCCGCAAGCTCATCATAGGCGTCGACCGGCTCGATTATTCGAAGGGGCTGGAGCAGCGCTTCAACGGCTATGAACGGCTGTTGGCCGACCATCCCGATTATCAGGAGAGCGTCTCGCTCCTGCAGATCGCCCCGCCCTCGCGCGAGGACGTCGTCAGCTATCAGGATATCCGCCGCCAGCTCGAAGGGTTGGCCGGTCATATCAACGGTGAGTTCGCTACCGCTTTCTGGGTGCCGCTCCGCTACGTCAATCGCGGCTATGGCCGCGTCTCGCTCGCCGGCATGTATCGCGCCGCCAATGTCGGGCTGGTCACACCGCTGCGCGATGGCATGAACCTGGTCGCCAAGGAATATGTCGCCGCGCAGGATCCGGATGACCCCGGTGTGCTCATCCTCTCGCGCTTCGCCGGTGCGGCCGAGCAAATGACCTCCGCGCTGCTGGTCAACCCGTTCAGCCCGGAGGAACTCTCCGACGCGCTGGGGCAGGCCCTGCGCATGCCGCTGGAGGAACGCAAGGCCCGCTGGCACGCGCTGATGGAATCGGTCGAGCGGCAGGACGTGCGCTGGTGGTTGCGGCGCTTTCTCGACGCTCTCGACGGCAAGGCGATCGAGCCGGCGATGATGCCTGCGGATTCTCCCCCCAATGGCAGCGATCGGGGCCCGGAAAGCCAGCCCGCGCCGGCCGCGCGCTTCATTGCCCAGAACGACTGACCCCAAGGTGTAGGGTTCACCTCAATCCGACGGCCCGTTGGCCAGCTTCGCCCGCGCAAACGCCAGCACGCAGAGCGCGCAGGCGGCCACCGGCAGCAGCAGCGCGAGGAAGAAGCCGCCGCTCGATACCTGCCGGCCGATCAGCCACGCCCCCGCCATCGGCCCGGCCATCGCGCCGAGCCGCGCGACGGTGACGGCCAGGCCGATGCCGGCCGAGAGCATCGCCTTGGGATAGATGTTTGCTGCCACCGCCGGCAGGGCAATATGCGCGCCGCCCACCCCCGCGCCGATCAGCAGCAGGAGCACGCCCCAGCGCAGCGGATCGGGTGCGACCAGCGCCAGCACCACCAGCCCGAGCGCCACCACGCCATAGCCGGTGAGCAGCGCGCCGTTGGTGCGGTGCCGGTCGATCTGCACCGCCAGCGCCAGCCCGCCGAACAGCCCGCCAAGCTGCACGGCGGAGGCGAGCAGCGAGGCGGATTCAAACGCGAACCCACTGGTCTGGAGGAGCGTCGGCAGCCAACTGCTCAGCATATACATGGTCAGCGCGTTGAAGCAGAACAGGCCGGAGAAGATCGCGGTGCGCAGGCGCAGCCCCTTGCCGAGCGGGGCGAGCACCGGGATGTCGGTCCAGTGCCAGCGACGGGGCGCGGCGGCCTCCACTGGCGCCTTCGGCTCCGGCATGGGGAGCTGGCGCAGGCTCAGCGCAACCAGCACGGTGACGGCCAGCATCAACATCGCCGGCACATAGAAGCTCGCCTGCCAGCCATAAGCGTTGGTGAGCGCCGGCACGATGATGCCCGCTCCCGCCGCGCCAACCGGGATACCGCAAGAGACCAGCGTCATCACGCTCGCCCGCCGCTCGGCCGGCACCACCTGCGCGAGGATGGCGAGGACGTTGGGCAAGCAGGCGCCCAGCCCCGTGCCGGTGACGAGCCGCCACCAGAAAAGCTGCGTGACCGAGCTGGACCAGGCGGTGCCGAGCGTGGCGAGCGCAATGACCGCGAGCGAGGCCACCGTGGTCAGCCGCCGGCCGAGCTTGTCGCCCAGCGGCGCGAAGAAGAAAGCGCCGATACCGAGGCCGATCACCACGGCTGACAACGCCGGGCCGAAATTGGCCGGCTCAATCCCCCAGAGGTGCGAGAGTTGAGGCACGATGAGCGGCATCGCGCCGATGTCATAGCCGTCGATCACCATGATCGCGACGCTGAGGATGCCGACGATGATGAGTTGAAGCAGCGTGGCGGGCGGTCCTGCATCCGCGCGATCCGCTCCGTTCGCGATCATGTGCACCGATCCGCTCATGCCTCTCCCCGCAGGAGTGCCATCATGGAAAATGCCTGCTCCCGCGCAAGCATGGGCCCGAGGCCCCGTTGCAGCGTCTTGCCGCCGTGGGTTCCCGCTTTCGCAGGTGTGATGTCGATGGCACGGCCCCTCATGCAGCCAGCGCCGGCTTGCCGAGGATCATATCCGCGGCTTTCTCGGCGATCATGATGACCGGCGCGTTGGTGTTTCCGCGGATGATGCAGGGCATGGACGAGGCGTCGACCACGCGCAGCCCCGTAATCCCACGCAACCGCAGCTTGGCGTCGAGCACCGCGTCCGCATCGGTGCCCATCGCGCAGGTGCCCACCGGATGACCGCCGCTCATGACCGTCGCGCGCAGCCAGCCGTCGATCGCCTCGTCGCTCATCGCCTCCGGGCCGGGCGCCAGCTCAGCGGCGATCAGGCTCCGCGCTGGCTCGGTCGCGAAGAAGCGCCGCATGAAGCGCACGGACTCGCGCAGCCGCAGCCGGTCGCTCTCCGCGCTCATGAAGTTGAGCAGCACACGCGGCAGCGCCTCCGGCTCCGGCGCGCGCAGGCTCACCGCGCCCCGGCTCTCCGGGGCGAGCAGCAGCACGCCGGCGGAGAACTGATGCCCGGCCCCCTTGCGCCAGCCGGGGAACCATGGCCGCGCCTGATAGCTGGAATGGACGATCTGGAATTGCAGGTCCGGCCGCTCCTGCGACCCATTCGAGCGCAGGAAGCCCTGCACGGACATGGGGCTCTGCGCCATGGTGCCGGTGCCGAACAGCCGCCAGCGCACCGCGTTCCACGCCAGCCGGTCAAGGCGCAGCCGGTCGTCGAACGTCACCGGGCCAGACGCCGCCCAGAAGCTGAGCGCAATCGGATGGTCCTGCAAATTGGCCCCAACGCCCGGAAGGTCGATCAATGGTGCGATTCCCAACTCTCGGAGATGCGCCGCCGGGCCAATGCCGGAGAGCATCAGGAGCTGCGGCGAGTTGATTGCACCCGCGCTCAGGATCACCTCGCGCCGCGCGCGGATCTCGTGGCGTTGCCCCCCGCGCGTGAAGGCGACGCCCACCGCCCGGCCGCCTTCCACGATGACCCGCGTCACCAGCGCGTTCGTCTCCACCCGCAAGTTCGCGCGGCGCTTCACCGGATCGAGGAAGGCCCGCACCGTGCTGTGCCGCCGGCCGTGGCGGATGGTGCAATCGGGAATGCCGAAGCCCTCCGGCCGGGCGACGTTGAAGTCGTCCGTGGCGGAATGGCCGAGCCGCTTGGCGGTCTCGATGAAGGTGGGGAACAGCAGCGGGTCCGGCGCCATGGCGGAGACGTGCATCTCGCCCGATCCGCCATGCTCCACGCTCTCGCCGCGCCAATTGGTCTCCGAGCGGCGGAAATAAGGCAGCACATCGTCATAGCCCCAGCCGGGCAGGCCGCTGTCCCGCCAGCCGTTATAATCGGCCGCCGCTCCGCGAATATACATGGTGCCGTTGATCGACGAGCAGCCACCCAGCACCTTGCCGCGCGGCACCGGCTGGCTGCGCCCGTCCATATGCGGGTCGGGCTCGCTCTGGTTCCCCCAGAGGAAGCGCTCCATGGCGGCGGCCTGCATCCAGGTGAGCGGCATGTCGATGATCGGGTGCCGGCACTCGCCGCCCGCCTCGATCAGCACGACGCGCACGCCGGGGTCCGCGCTCAGCCGGTTGGCCAGCACGCAGCCCGCGCTGCCCGCGCCCACGATGATGAAGTCCGCTTCGCCCCCGCCGCTCATGCCGCCGCTCATCCTCCCCCGCCGGGCTTGCGCCGGCGTCACAAAACTGGTCTTAAATCTCGCAAGCGGCAACGCAAAAGGAGAGAGCCATGGGCTACTCGGCGGAAGAAGAGGCCAATCTCGCGCTGGTACGCGGCCTGTTCGACGAGGTGCTGAACCCGATGGACGCCGCCGCGGTGGATCGCTTCATCGCCCCCGACTATATCCAGCACAACCCCAATGTCGAAACCGGCAGCGCGCCGCTCAAGGCGTTTCTCGACCATATCAAGGCGGTGAACCCGGAGGGCGTGCATGACGTCAAGCGCATGTTCGCGGATGGCGACCATGTCATCGTCCACTACCATGTCCGCCGCTGGCCCGGCGACATCGGCTGGGCCGTGGTCGATATCTTCCGCATCGAGAACGGCCTCGTCGTCGAGCATTGGGACGTCGCGCAGGATGTGGTGGTGGAGGGACCGAACCCCAACGGCATGTTTTGAGCAAAGCGGGCCGCCCGCCTCAGCTCCGCCGGATGCGGGCGCGGGCGAGGCACCGATCCTCCAGTGAATAATAGAGCCAGATGTCCGCGCCCTCGACCACGACCGACGCGGCGAAGGCAATGTCCGTCGCGGTGCGATCAGCCACCGGCGGCGGGGTAATGAGGGGCTCGATGCCGCGGCTGACGACGCGGGTATACCCGGCATCGAATGCGATCCAGCCGATCCGCCACCGCGCGTCGCGGGTTGCGCCGTTGTAGAACATCACCGGCATGTGCGGATCGTCGGCCAGCAGCGGGCCGGTGGAAAGATGCCAGTCGTCCCAACTGTTCTCGCGCGGCATGAAGGGCGTCGGCTGCTCGGTCCACGGCCCGGCGATATCCTCGCCGATCGCCAGGCCGATCCGCGAAGCCTGATCGGCGGCATATTCGTAAAACAGCCGCCACCGCCCATCGGGGCACAGCCCTACCGTCGCCTCCTTGGTATTGCCTTCCGATTTGGTGGAAGCGATGACGGCGCCGCTCTTGGCCAGCCGGTCTATCGAAGGACCGGTGGCGTGAGACAGTTCGCCATGGGTTCGGTCGCCACGCACGCAGGTATAATAGACTACATAGTCATGATCGCGGCGGACCACGGTCGGATCCTCCACGCCGCCGATGTCATGGGCATCGGGACCTGGCACGAGGGATGGGCGATCGAGCATGGCGAAGGTGCGGCCGTCGTCGCTCCACCCTGCCCAGATCACCCCGGTATCGCTCATCGGCTGGCCGATCTTGGTAACCGCGCGCACCATCAACCCCCAGCGACCATCCGGTTCCCGCCAGACATAGGGGCTCATCAAGTCCCGCTCCATCAGCGCCGGGGGACCGTCCAGCGCCACTTTCTCGATTGCCTCCACGTTGAAATCCAGCTTGACGGGTTCGTCGGCGACGCTGTCCTTGACGTGCGGATCGGCCGCCACAGCCGCCGCCTTGCCTTCCCCGCTCATGCGCCCAGCGCCTGCATCAGCGACAGCCCCCCATCAATCACGATGCGCGCGCCGGTGATGTAGCGCGCCTTGTCGGAGGCGAGGAACACCGCAAGGTCCGCGATTTCCGAAGGCTCGCCTGCGCGCCCCAGCGGGATGCTGCGCTCCAGCATCCGGCGATAGGCCAGGTCCGTCTGGGCGCGGCTGTTCATGGGGGTCAGGATCATTCCCGGCTCGATGGCGTTGACGCGGATGCCGTGCGCAGCCTCCTCGATCGCCAGAGTCTCGACGAGGTTGGAGAGGCCACCCTTGGCCGCGCAATAATCCGCCCCACCGGCGCGGACGGCATAGGCATGGATCGAGGAGACATGGAGGATGGCGGCGGTCTCGGTCGTTTCCCGCCGCCCACGCACGAAACGCCGGGAGGTGAGAAAGGCGCCGGTCAGATCGGTGTCGAGCAAGCGCTGCCATTGCGCGAGGGTCATGTCGCGCACCATCACGCCGGACATGTTCAGGCCGGCGGAATTGACCAGGACTTCGGCCGCGCCCCACGCCGCCTCCACCGTCGAGAACGCCGCGTCGACGGACGCTTCGTCGTCGATGGAAGCCTGTACGACGAGGGCATCGCCGCCGCCGGCCCGCACGGCCGTGCGGGTCGCTTCCGCCGCGCGCGCATCGTCACGATAGCAGACCGCCACCCGGTCGCCAGCCGAGCCGAAAGCGGCCGCGCAGGCCGCGCCGATACCCGATTCCGCACCTGTTACGATCACGACCCGTCCGGCCATCGTCTTTCCCAGAGCTGATCCCGCTCCGATATGAACGCATGGCTCGCGAAATCGTCGCAATCGAAGTGACGATCCCGGCGAGGTTCGGCGCCGCTCAGCCGGCCACGATCAGCGCGGGCTGAGCGCCGGCTCCGCCCTCAGGTCGCGCTAACCACGGCCTCCGCCTCTATCTCTACCTTCCATTCCGGCCGGTAGAGCGCCGCGATCGCGACCAGCGTGCCGGTCGGCCGGGTGGCCTTGAGCGCACGCGAGAAGGCGGCGCTGACGGCATCGGCATCAGCAATATCGGTGACGAACATGCGCACGCGCACCACGTCCGCCGCGCTGCCGCCGAGCGTCTCGATATGCCGAATGATTTCGGCGAAGCACATATCGGCCTGCTCCCCCGCATCGGCCGGCACCGTTCCGTCAGGCCGGGTCGCGGTGGTGCCTGATACGAGGATACGGTCCCCCACCCGCAAAGCGCGGGTGAAGCCGATCTCCTCCTCAAAAGACGACAAGGACGGGATGCGGCGGCGGTCGGTCATGGCTGTCTCCTCCCCAGACAAAGGAAGTCAGTCTGGCGCGTCCCCACCGGAAAGGCCAGCCCCTGTGTCGCGATTATCGGTGGGCGCCGGGTCGAGGCCATGCTCGAGCGCATCCTCGACCGTTTCCAGCCAGATGAACTCCAGCTTCTCGCGCGTGCTCTCGGGGATGTCGTCATGGTCGCGCTTGTTGCGCGCCGGCAGCATCACGCGCGTGATCCCCGCGCCCGCAGCCGCGACGACCTTCTCCTTGATGCCGCCCACCGGGAGCACCAGCCCGCGCAGGGAAATCTCGCCGGTCATCGAAGTATCGCTGCGGATCGTCCGCCCGAGGAACAGCGAGGAAAGCGCCATGAACATCGCCACGCCCGCGCTCGGCCCATCCTTGGGCGTGGCGCCGGCTGGCACATGGACGTGGATATCGTTCTCGTCGAACGCCTTGGCGTCGATCCCCATGGACGCAGCGCGGCTCTTGACGAGGCTGAGCGCCGCCTGCGCGCTCTCCTTCATCACGTCGCCAAGCTGGCCGGTGAGGATCAGCCGGCCGTTGCCCGGCATTTTCGTCGCTTCGATGAAGAGAATGTCGCCGCCCACCGGGGTCCACGCCATGCCGGTCGCGACGCCGGGCACGCTGGTGCGCTGCGCCACCTCATTCTCGAATATGCGGTCGCCCAGTATCTCCTCCAGGTCCGGCACGGTGATGGCGACATGGCTGGCCGATCCGTCCGCGATCTTCACCGCCGCATGGCGGATCGTCTTGCCGATCTCGCGCTCCAGCCCGCGCACGCCCGCCTCGCGGGTATAGTGGCGGATGATCTCCAGCAGCGCGTCGTCGTCGATCTCCACCTGCTCGGCCGTGACACCATTGGCCTCGAGCTGCCGCGCGACGAGGTAGCGCCGCGCGATGTTGCGCTTCTCTTCCTCGGTGTAGCTGGACAGCGATATGATCTCCATGCGGTCGCGCAGCGGACCGGGGATCGTATCCAGCATGTTGGCGGTGGCTATGAACACCACGCGGCTCAAATCGAACGGTACGCCGAGATAATTATCGCGGAACGTGTGGTTCTGCTCGGGGTCGAGCACCTCCAGCATGGCGGCCGACGGGTCGCCCTGGAAGCTGCGGCCCATCTTGTCGATCTCGTCGAGCATGATGACGCATTCGCGCGTGCCGGCCTTGCGGATCGCCTGGATGATGTTGCCCGGCATAGCCCCGACATAGGTGCGCCGGTGGCCGCGTACCTCGGATTCATCATGCACGCCGCCCAGGCTCACCCGCTGGAACGGCCGCCCCATCGCCCGCGCGATCGATTGGCCGAGCGAGGTTTTGCCGACGCCGGGCGGGCCAGCGAAGCATAGGATTGGCGCCTTGCCCTGCGGCGCCAGCTTGCGCACCGCGAGATATTCCACGATCCGCTTCTTGATCTTCTCCAGCCCGTAATGGTCCGCATCGAGAACTTCACGCGCTTTGGCGATGTCGATCGGCGCCTCGTGCTCGGGCAATTGCCACGGCAGCTCGGTCAGCCAGTCGAGATAGGTGCGGATGATGCCATGCTCCGCCGCCGCCTCCGGCATCCGCTCCAACCGGCGCAGCTCCTTGCTGGCCTCCTTCTCCACCTCGGGCGGCATGCCGGCCTTGGCGATCTTCTCGGTCAGTTCCGCGATTTCTGCCGCGCGGCCATCATCCTCGCCGAGCTGGCGCTGGATGGCGGCCATCTGCTCGCGCAGGATCGCCTCGCGCTGGCGGGTGGAGAGCGTCTCCTGCACATCCTTGCCGATCTCGGCGGAAAGGCGCAGCACCTGCAGCCGCTGCTCCAGCAGGCGCGAGACCTTGTCGAGCCGCTGGACGAGCGCGATCGTCTCCAGAATTTCCTGCTTCTGCACCGGCTCCAGGTCGAGATAGGCAGCCACCGTATCCGCCAATGCGGACGCTGATGGAATGTTCTGGATTGCCTCGGCCAGCCCCTGCGGCGCCTGCGGCAGCAGTTGCACGGTCTCCAGCGCCTGCCTGCGCAGATTGATGAGCCGCGCCTCGATCTCCGGCGTCTTCTCCTCTTCCTCCGCGATCTGCTCGACCCGCGCGACAAGGAAAGGCCAGCCCTCGAGGAACTCGATCACGCGGAACCGGGTCTCACCCTGTACGATCAGATGGTGGGTGTCGTCGGGCGCCGTCACGTAGCGCAGCACGTTGGCAAGCGTGCCCATCCGGTGCATGTCGGTGCCGGTCGGCTGCTCCGCCCCCGCATCGCGCTGGGTGAGCACGCCGATCGGCCGGCTACCCTGGATGGCCGCCTGCGTCGCCGCGACCGAGATCGGCCGGGTGATGGCGAGCGGCAGCACCACATCGGGGAACAGCACGAAGTTGCGCACCGGCACGATGATGATCGCATCCTCCGGCAGCGGCGGGAACGCAGGCGCTGCGGCTGCGGGATCGGGCGCCCCGGCGGGCTGGCTGGTCTTCAGCGGTGCATCCATCAGCGGAATCCTCCTTTCGCCTTGTGCAGGGTGACGATCAGACAACCGTCAGATCCGGCGCGACGCACATCTTCATAATGACCGCTCGGCAGCGGCAGCCGCCGCTCGAACCGCCCCTGCGGCAACTCCAGCCGGTGGATCCGGGCCACGCGCAGCTCCGGCGGCAACACCCGCTGGCCGCGCACGACGAGCACGCCATCCTCGATGAACGCTTCGGTCTGGTCCAGGTCGACCCCCGGTAGCGCAACGAACACCAGCACCTCTTCATCGGTCTCGATAAGGTCGGCGGGTGGTTCCCAGTGCACGGTGCCACCGCGCCCCCGCGCCGGCGCATAGCTCTGATGATGGAGGCGCTGCATCCGGTCCAGCAGGCCAACCGCGTCAGCCCACATCCAATGTCCAGACCGCCAGTTGCTCATCTGCGTCCCTCCGATGGCAGGCCCGGCACCGGTGGCACCGCGCCCTTCCGATCCAATAAGGAAGCTGCGGTCGTGAATTTCAAGGCGAAAGCGCGGCCGCCTCTCCGGGTGCGCCCGTGCGGCGGCTTTGCTTCCGTCTGTCGCGTCCTTTGCCGCTGACAAGCCGCGCCAAAGCGCCTATCGGGCAGGGTCATGAGTGGGCTGATTCGGCAACCGAGCATTGCACGCGGCGTTTTCGTCGCGGCGGCGCTGCTCGTCCTGTCGCTGCGGATGCTGGTGCCGACCGGCTTCATGCCGGTCGCCTCGGAAGGCCGCATGGTCATCCAGCTCTGCACCGGCACCGGCCCCGCCACCATGGTGCTCGATCTCGGCAAGGCCGCCCCGACCTCGGGCGATCAGCACAAGGCCGGGGATGGCCCCTGCACCTATGCCGGCACCTTTGCCGGCGGGTTGCTTGCCGCCACACCGCCGTCCGTGCTCGCCCCGGCCCTGGCGCTTGCCCTGTTGCCGAATGGCGCCGCGATCGCAGACCTCACGGTCCATCGCCTCGCCGCGCCGCCGCCGCCCGCCATCGGCCCGCCCCTGACGCTCTGACCACCCGCGCGGCGAACGATACCCGTTCGCCGCGTTCCCGCGCGCGCCCGTGTTCGGACATGGGCGGCCGCGCATCGTCAGAGTTATTGGGAACCGTTCATGCACGCCCTCCATTTCGCGCTTGCGGCCGGTCTGGTCGCGGCGCCCGTCTTTGCCCAGCCGCCAGCCGTTACCGCGCCGGACGAAGTGGCCGACGCCATCCTCGTCATCGGGCAGCGCGTCGCGCCGTTCACCGTCGCGCCGCGCGGCCTCGCCGTCTCGCTGGGGCAGGAGCAGTTCGACGCCATCAACGCCGCCAATGTCGAAGATCTGATGAAATATGCGCCCAACTTCTATGTGCGCAAACGCTTCGCCGGCGACGACAATGCCGTGGTTGCCCTGCGCGGCGCCAACACCATCCAGAGCGCACGCACCATCGTGCTGGTCGATGGCTTCCTCGTCTCCAACTTCCTCGGCAACCGCTGGGATTATCCGCCCAAGTGGAACGTCGTCGGCCCCTCGGAGGTCCGCCAGTTCGATATTGTCTATGGCCCCTACTCCGCGCGTTACGGCGGCAATTCCATGGGTGGCGTCATCTCGGTGAGCACCCAGCCGCCCGAAGGCACGTCCGTTCAAGCGACAGCCCAGACGATGCTCCAACCCTATCGCGACTATGGCGTCGACGAGAGCTTCACCGGCTCTAGCGTGGAGGCGAGCGCAAGCTGGAAGCAGGCGGACGGCCCGTGGCGCCTGCGCGCCGGGGCCCGCCATTTCGAGAATGTCGGCCAGCCGATGAGCTTCACCCTGCTCACGCCGACGACCGGCACCGGCACCCCCGTCACCGGTGCCTATGAAGACGAGCGGCTGGCGACGCCCGTGTTCGGCGCGGCCTCGCCCGTCCATGTCGCGCAGGACCAGGCCCGGCTGCGGCTGGGCTATGAGGGCGCGGGCGGCTGGACCGTCGAGGCGCTGGGCTTCCTCTGGCTGACCCGGCAGACCCTCACCGATCCGCGCAGCTTCCTCAGCGACGCGAACGGGCAGCCGGTCACGCAGGGCAAAGTGAGCTTCGCCGGGCGGACATGGAACGCCACCGGCCTCAGTTTCTCGACCCTGCGCCGCACCGAATATCTCGCCGGGCTCAAGCTCGCCGGGCCGGTCGCTGGCTGGGCGCTTTCCGCCAACCTCTCTCAGTACGGCATCCCGCAGCAGGACAGCCGCAGTTCCACCAGCTACGCGACCGGCGCAGCCAATGGCGCCGGCACCCGCACCGTCCAGCACGATCCCGGCTGGTGGACGGGCGACGTGACGCTGGAGCGCACGCTCGGGGCGCACCGCCTCGCCGCCGGCCTCAACGCCAACCGGTACCAGACCGCGCAGGAGACCTTTAACACCGCCAACTGGCGCAGCGCCGCCGATCCGCTGTTCAATTCGGCGACCTACGGCAAGACCAGCCTGTGGGCCCTGTGGGCCGAGGATGCGATGACCCTTGGGGACGGCGTCACCCTCACCGCTGGCCTCCGCTATGATCGCTGGCGCGCCTTCGCGGGCGGCATCGCCGCGCTCTCCGGCGGCGCGCGTGTGGACGCCCGCTATCCCGCCCGCCACGGCAACTCCGTCAGCCCCAAGCTCAGCCTGCAAGCCACGCTGCCCGGCGCCATCGAGGCGCAACTGAGCCTCGGCACCGCGACCCGCTTCCCCACCGTCGGCGAATTGTTCCAGGGCCGGTTCGATACCATCGCCGGCGCCATCGACCCGGACAGTTTCGACCCCGATTTGCGTCCGGAGAAATCGCGCGACGCCAATCTCATCCTCGCCCGTGCATTCGGCCGGGTGCGCGCCACCGCCAGCATCTTCTGGCAGGATATCGACGACGCGATCTTCAGCTTCAGCGGTCTCAACCAGTTCGGCACGGTCGTGACCAGCTACAAGAATATCGACCGCGTGCGGCAGATCGGCGTGGAACTGATCCTGGAAGCGCGGGACATCCTCCCCGGCCTGGACGTGGACGGCAATCTCGCATGGACCGACGCACAGACCCTGCGCAACGCTGCGAACCCCGCCGCCGAAGGCGCGCAGTTCCCGCGTATCCCGCGCTGGCGCTCAAATGGCAATATCCGCTACCGGCTGGCCGATCCGGTGAAGCTCTCGCTCGGCTGGCGCTTCGCCTCACGGCCTAACAGTGACCTGTTCGGGCTGGTGCGCGGCGACGCCTACGGCTTCCAGAGCGAATATCTGTTCGTCGACACCCGCGCCTCCTTCGCGCTCAACCGAGCCGTGGAACTCGGCATCGGCGTCGACAATCTCCTCAACGATCGCGCCTACGTCTCGCACCCGCTGCCGCAGCGGACGTTCGTGGCCGACATCAAGGCGAGGTTCTGAGCCATGGCCCTCTCCCCGCAACGCGCCGCACTCTACCGCACCGTCTGGCGCTGGCATTTCTATGCCGGGTTGTTCGTCATTCCCTTCATCCTCCTGCTCGCCGCGACGGGCGCGGCCTATCTCTTCAAGCCACAGGTCGAGCGTTGGGAGGAGCGCGCTTTCCGCACGCCGGTGGTAGAGCGCGTCGTGCTGCCCTCAGCGCAGGTGGAAGCCGCGCTCGCCGCCTTCCCCGGCGCGCGCTTCGCCAGCTATCGCCTGCCGGAGCAGCCCGGCGACGCCGCGATGGTCCACGTTGCCATGGCCGACGGGCGGACCATGCGCGACATCTTCGTCTCCCCGGCCGGCACGGTGATGGGCAGCCTCGACCCTGAGAGTCGGATCATGGAGACGCTCAAGACCATCCATGGCGAGCTGCTGCTCGGCAGCCGCGGGAGTTGGCTCGTCGAGCTGGCGGCAAGCTGGGCGATGGTCCTCGTCCTCTCCGGCCTCTACCTCTGGTGGCCGCGCGATCGGCGGCTGGCAGGCGTGCTGTGGCCGCGTCTTCGCGCCGGCAAGCGCCTGTTCTGGCGCGATCTCCATGCCGTCACGGGATTCTGGATCGCCGGCCTCGTGGTGGTGCTGCTCGTCACCGGCCTTCCCTGGGCGGGCCTGTGGGGCAGCGCCTTCAAGGCGGCCCGCTCCGAGCTGGGCTGGGTCAAGGGCGCGCAGGACTGGACCATCGGCGGCGAGGCGCCGAGCGGCGGGGATGATCTCCACGCCGGGCACGATCATCGGGCGATGCTCCGCCACGGCGCCCATCATCCAACGGCCTCCGTCCCCGACGGCCTGGACGAGGTCGTCCTCAAGGCACAGTCCGAGCCGCTCGCCTTCCCGGTGCTGGTATCCCCGCCGGGCGCGCCGGGTCCGTTCGGCCAGCCCGGAACCGCCGGCTGGAGCATCCGCTCGGACGCGCAGAACCGTCCCTTGCGCGTCACCATCACCGTCGATCCAGGCACCCTCCGCGAAACCGGTCGCGAGACCTTCCCGGACAAGCATGTCGTCGACCGGATCGTCGGCTACGGGATCGCCTGGCACGAGGGGCAGCTGTTCGGCTGGGTGAACCAGCTCATCGGCGTGTTGACCGCGCTCGGCCTCATGGTGATGGCGGCGAGCGGCTTCATCCTCTGGCGCCGCCGCAAGCCCGCCGACGCGCTGGGCGCGCCGCCACCGGCCCATGTCCCCGCACGGATGGGCGGCGCGGTCGCGATCCTGCTCCTTCTCGCCGCGCTGCTGCCGCTCCTCGCCGCTTCGCTCATCGCCCTGTGGCTGTTCGAGCGGCTGGTGCTTCCGCGCCTACCGGGGCTGGCGGGTTGGCTGGGCATCGCGAGGCGCGCCGCAGCGTCCTGATGCGTTGCCTCAGGGTTCCGAGCTGATGCGCGGCCCGCCCCACCGAGCCGGGTTCGCCTTATTCCGCAGCCACCATCGGCATCGGCTGCGGCTTCGCGCGCGGCTTGGGGCGCTTGAACCAGAAGGTCCACACCGCCAGCGTGCCAAGCAAGGCCAGGGTCAGGCCGGAAAGCGTCATCACCAGCCGCCAGGGCAATCCGCCCACCTTGGCGGCGTGCAATGGATAGAAGCGATTATAGACTTGCGCGCGGGTCGGAAGCGCCCGGGAATCGCGCGCGCCCACCAGCGCGCCTGTATCCGCCGCGAACCACAGCATGGTGCGGCCATTGGGTAGCCACTCCTCCGGCTGGCGCATGCGCACCGTCACCAGCCCACTCTCGCCGCGCGGCGCGCTGACAATGCGTAACTCCGCCTCGGGGAACCGCGCATGCGCGGTGGCGACCAAGGCGCGCCAATCGAAATCGTCGGCGAGCGCGACAGGCTTGTAGGTCGGCGTACGCGCGGCCTCGGTCAGCACCGCCTCGGTGCCCGGCCCAAGGATCAGGCCCGCCATCGGCCGGAAAGCGAACACCGACCCGGTGAATAGCGAGAGCAGCAGCAGCGGCGCCATGACGATGCCGAGATCGCGGTGATGCCGCACGATGGATGGCCGCGTCATTCGCGCCGGCCACAGGCGGAAGGTGAAGGTCTTGCGCGTCCGCCACCACAGGAAGACGCCGGAGATGACGAAGAACAGCCCGCACAGCGCCGCCACGCCGAGCACGGCTTCGCCGGTTTCGCCGGTGAACAGATGATGGTGCAGGTCGAAGATCCACAGCTCCGGCCGCTCCCACTGGCTCGCCCAGCGCGTTACCATGCCGCCTGCCTGATCGGCATAGGCGCCCGCGTCCCCTGCGAAGCTCAGCCGATTGAGGCCGAAATTATCAGTCGCGTAAATGATGCCCTGCGGCCCCGCCGGGTCGCTCATCATGCGCTGCGTCGCCTCGGCCAGCGTGGCGGCATCCGTCACACGCGCATCGCCGGCATGGGGGAGCCGAACCCACGCATCCTTGTGGACAAGGAGCGCGCCCGTCAGCCCCATCATGGCGAGCAGCAGACCGACCAGCCCGCCTGCCCAGCGGTGCAGGAGGTCGAGCCAGCGCATCAGAAGCGATAGTCCCAACCGAGAGTGAAGCTGCGGCCGCGCCCCGCGAACGCGGCGAAATTGTCGGTCGGCAGCCGGGTATCGCTGTTGTAATCAATGTAGAATTTGTCGAACAGGTTGGACACGCTGAGGCTCAGCCCACCCAGATTGGTCTGGTAGCGTACGAAGGCGTCCGTCACCGCATAGCCGCCGAAATTGTTGCGCGGGTCCGGCTTGGCCTTGCCGTAGAAGTTGCGCGCGAGGAAGAACTGCGTCTGCACCCGTGCCGAGAGCGGGCCACGCGCATAGCTCACCGCCGCGTTGAAACGGTCCGGCGCGATGTTGGTGCCGTCGAGATCGGTATCGACGATGCCATCCACCCTGTCGCTGTCGTAGCGGCCGATGAGGTGCGCATAGCCGCCGTGCAGCTTAAGGCCGTCAATCGGCGTCTGCACGGTGAGGTTGAGTTCCAGGCCCTGGATTTCCACGCGCTGGCGCTGCACCTCGAAGATGCCGTTGCCCGCCGCGATCAGCACCTGCCCCTTATTGCTGGACGACCAGAAATAAGCGGCGCTCGCATCCAGCGGCCCGCGCTTCACTTCCACGCCGATCTCGCGATTGTTGGAGATGACCGGGCTGATGTCGAGATTCCTGCCGACGTCGAAACCGGGCTCGCTCACCGCGCGGGTGATGCGGCCAATGTCGGCCATGGTGTAGCCTTCGGCATAGCTCGCATAGCCGCGAATACCGGGTACCGGCTCCACGATCAGACCGCCATTCCACAGGACGTCGCTGAAGCTCGGCTTGCCGCCCTTCACGTCCACGCCGCCATAAGTGGAGAGGTCCGGCGCCTTGTAGGTCGTGGAAGCCAGCGTGTGATAATCGTCAATCTTGACCCGCGCATTCTCCCAGCGCACGCCACCGGCGAGGCGCAGCTTGCCGTCAAGCAGCTTGAGGTTGCCCTGCGCGAACGGTGCGACGCTCTGGAATTCGCTAGGCGGCACCCACACACGATCCGTGGCGATCAGTCGCTGCTCGGTCTTGTCGTAGAGCGCGTCGACGCCAAGCGTGGTGGTCAGCGCCTCGAAGCCGGGGAAAGCGCGCTCGTAGCTCAGCTTGACGCCCAGCTTGCGCGAGCGATTCTCGGACTGGTCGAACAAGGTGCCGGCCGGCGCGATCGCCGGGTCCTGGAAGCTGGCGATGGGATTGGGCTCGCCGCCAAACGTATCGTAGGTGCGGTTGAAGAAGATCTGCGTGACGAGATCGCCGCCGGCCAGATCGCTATCCGTATAGGAAAGCGATACGCTCTCGGTACGGCTGGCGGCGGGTTTGCCGGGCGGGTTGCCGCGCGTCGCGCTGGTCGGCAAGCCGGTCGCGCGATTGCCGGCGACCGGCACGTAGCGCCCATAGCCGTTGAGTTCGTAGCGATTGGCCATCAGGTCCAGCCGGCCGGTTGCGCCCACTTCCATGCCGATGCGCGCGAAGACGTTGAGCGTCTTCGAATCCTGTGTCTCGCCCTGCGTCACGTTGATACCGAGCGGGCGCCCCTGCCCATCGAAGAACACCCCGCGCTTCTCGAAGGAGGCGCCCACGGTCACGTCGAAAATGCCGGATTTGTTCTGGACGAGCGCGGCGACCTTGCCGCCCAGTCCTTCTTCCTCGAACCCGTCGCTGGCCGTGCCCTGCAACAGCACGCGGCCGGACCAGCCCTCGGTCACCGGCGCGCCGACCGTCACCTGATTGACGATGCCGCCGGTGCCGCCGATCCCCTGCAGCGCGTTGGAACCGAAGATCAACTCGACCCGGTCGATGAAGAAACCGTCGATGGTGAAGCCATCGCGGCTGCCGTCGCGCAGCGGCGTGGACTGCGGAATTCCGTTGATCGCGTAGAGCGGCGAACGGCCGCGCAGCGTCTCACCCGCACCGGAAAGCTTCCCGCGCGTGGGCGAGAAGGAGGGCGTCAACGCCGCCACCGCATCGACCACCGATCCGCCGATCGCCATTTGCTGCGCCAGATCCTCGGCACCGATCACGTCGATGGTCAACGGCAGCGCATTGGGAGGCAGGATCGTGCGCGCCGCCGTAACGATGATGTCACCCTTGCTTCCCGCGTCCGCCGTTTGCGCAAAGGCAGGAAAGGAAACCAGACACGCTGCCGACGCGAGAAAACGGAACGGAACCGAACGCATGATCACCCCTTGTTTTGAAAAACGGGGATCGCGCTAATCCAACGGAGACGCTAATGCAAGTTATTCTCAATATAAAAATGAGACAGCGGATTGCCGTCCCCGCACCACCCCAGTGGGTCAGAAGTTGCGCCTTTGCGACTTAGTAGCGATAATCGAACGCGATCCGCACCGTGCGCGGCCTCTGTGGCGTGATATAGGCCCCCTGGGCCATGTCGAACGGGGTGCCGAGCGCGAAGCGGTTACCCTTGGAATCGAGCAGGTTGGTCAGCGAGAGGGTGAGGCCGCGCTGCCCGTCGCCCACGCGGGCGGCGAGGCCAGTGTCAAGATAATTGCCCTGCTTGTCCCCCAGCCGGGGCCCTACGCCGAGTCGCGAGGGGCCGATATATTTTGCCCAGACACCCAGCCGCAGGTCGTCGCGGCCGAGCGCGATATGATAGTCGATGCTGCCCTGCCCCGCATAGTCGGCGACATTGGGGATCTGCCCCAGCTCGGCACCGGGGCTGAACTGCCCCAGCGAGCCCACCGGCGGCAGGCCGGGCCTAAACTCGGTGAGCGGCAGGTTGATGGTGGATGAGGCGGCGAGGCGCGCCACCTCGGGCGTCAGCGCCACCACCCGGCTGTGGTTATAGACCGCGCTCAGTTCCACGCGGAGGGCCGGCGTGGGCCGCAACGCGAGGTTGGCGGTCAGCGAGGTGATGCGGCCATCGCCGATATTGGCGGTACTCGGCAGGCCGTTGCCGTCGATGAAGTCGGCCTGGATATCGCGCCAGTAGACATGGGCAAGCGCCAGGCTGGCGAAGAGGCCGTGGCGCGGGCTGGCCCAGCGCGCGCCCCCCTCCCAGCTCTGCACATGGTCGTTGCGGAACCGCCGCACAAAGTCCGCCTCGATGGCGAGGCCGCCGGGGCGGAACCCCTCCTCGTAGCGCGCATAGAGCGACAGGCCCGGCGCCGCGTGGACCAGCACCTCCGCCGAAGGGAGCAACTCCATCTCGGTCCGCTCTGCGGTGATCGCCGCGCCGGCCAGAGCGAAAGCGGGCTGCACGTCCACACCCGATCCGCCAAGCCGGCTGTGCGTCACCCGCCCGCCGCCGCTCAGCAGCACGCCGGGCAGCGGCTCGACGCTCAGCTTGCCATAGCCGGTAAACTCGGTGACGCGATTGGTGACGCCGGTGGCTCGCGCCCGCCGTAGGCCGCCTTCGAAAGCACGGCGCTGCTCGGTGCGGTTGTCGATGGCACTGAAGCCGATCACCCAGCCGACCCCCTCGCGCACCGGCCGCCACAGCCGGGTCTCGCTCACCCACATGCGGGTGCGATTGTCCTGCTCGAACAGGGCCACCCCGGCACCCGGCCGGCTGGCGTCGAACCGTTCGTCGAGACCGTGACTCACATAAGCGTTGGAGGATTGCAGCAGCAGGCCGCCCCAGTCCTTGCGCACGATTGCCATGGCCATGCCGTAATGGGCGTGGGCATCCTCGACGACGGGGCTGGCGCGGGTGAGCGGCGGCCCGTTGCGGTCGGCATATTGCGCGTCGTCAATGCCGGTAAGCTGGTAGATGCCGCCAATATCGACAGTCCACGCATCGCCGGCGTCGAGCCGCACCGCCGCGCGCCCCCCGCCGATCCGCGTGCGGTTCACGTCCCGCTCGCCGCGCAGTGGATTGTCGATATAGCCGCCGTCGTTGATGCCATAGGCAGTCACGCGCAAGGCATGGCGTCCATTACCAAATGGCGCGTTGAGGGTGGCGGCCACGTCGCCGCCCGGCTGGCCGTGCTGGGTGAGGCTGACGCCGGCGGTCGTTTCCAGCGAGAAGCCGCGCGGATCGGGATCGTTGGGCACCAGCCGGATGATCCCGCCCAGTGATCCAGCGCCATAAAGCGTCCCCTGGGATCCCTCCAGCACCTCCACCCGATTGATATCCTGCAGGCGCAGGTCCGGGTCGGGCGCGTTGTAGGAGAGGCGCAGGTCGCCCAGATACTGGCCCACCGTCGCCTGTGTCGGCCCGGTGAAGCTGGAATCGGCGATGCCCCGGATGAACAGCTTGTTGCGGCCGGGGCCGAGATGGGTGGAGGCGACGCTGGCGAGCCGCGCAACGATCGAGTCCGTTCCCCGCTCGCCGCCAAAGCGCAGGTCGCCGCCATTGAGCATGGCCACCGTGCCGGCAAAATCGCCCCAAGGCTGGTCGATCTTGCTGGCGGTGACGATGATCGGCAATTCCGCATCCACCTCTGCTGGCGACACGGCCTGCGGCGGCGGTAGCCGGCGCTCCGCGCGCGCCACCTGCGTCGGCGCCAGCCCCGCCTCGATCCGCCAGCTCGTCGCGCTCAGCTGCACCGCCCGGCTGCGCGTGCCGGAGAGCATCCGCGCCAGCGCCTCGGCCGGCGTCATGGTGCCGCGCACGCCGCGCACCCGCGTCCGCCACACCGCCTCGCTGGTGACGCTGATGCTGATCCCCGCCTGCCGCGAGAGCTGCGCCACCCGCTCGGAGAGCGGCCCGGGCGGAACGTCGATTCGCCGCATCTCCTCGGCGTGCAGCGGAGCGGCGGCGCAGAGCAGCGCAAGCGAAGCCGTGCGAACAGGGAGCGCGCGCATCACCGGGAGAGCATCCACCCCCCTGTATCGCGCGTGGCCCGCGTGCCGGAGAGTGCGGCGAGGTCATCCACCATCCGCGCCTCGTCCGCGCTGGTCTGGAACGCGCCACGGAACGGGATCGCCGCCACGCCGGGGCTGGTGCTGATCCGCACGCCGGTCGTCCGCTCGATCTCCGCCGCCACCTCGCTGAGCGGCACGCCGTCGTAAACGAGTTGCCCCGCCTGCCAGCCGCCGACCGACCCGAGGCTGACCGGGCTGACCACCGCCTGCCCGCTGGCGTCGTCCACAGCCAGACGCCGCCCGGCATCAACGCGAACGTTGCTGCTCGCCGGATTATACACCACCGCGCCCTCGGACACGGCGACGATGGTCCGCCCATCGGTGCGCGTCACGTCAAACACGGTACCGACATCGACAATCTGTGCGCCGCCAACGCTCACGTGGAACGGCGCGTCGTCGCGGTGGACGACATGGAACAGCGCCTGCCCGCGTTCCAGCGTCGCGCGGCGCGGATCGTCCTTGTCCAGCAGGATCGCCGTACCGCCGTTGAGCGCGATGCGGCTGCCGTCCGCCAGCGCCACGGTGCGGGTTTCGCCCATCGCGGTCTCGATGCGCTGCATCTCCGGCGCCTGCCGCAGCACGCCGATGCCGGCTACCACCGCCAGCGAGGCCGCAAGCGCACCGCCCAGCCACCAGCGCCGGCTGACGCCCGCCGGCGCAGCGGGTGCGTCGTTCGCGGGCACGGGATGGCTTGGCAACGCCTCTACATCGCCGTCCAGCAGCGCCAGCTCATGATAGGCGCTCGCGTGGGCCGGGTCCGCCGCCAGCCAGTCGGCAAAGCGCTCCCACTCCGCGAACGCCGGGTCGCGCTGCCGGACCAGCCAGTCAATTGCGGCCGTCTCTATGCTCGACTCATGCGTCATCCGACTGCCTCCTCGCGGCGATCAGCGCCGCATAGGCGCGCCGCAGGTCACTCTCCACCGTACTCAGGCTCACCCCCAGCTCGGTGGCGATCTGCTTTTGCGGCACGCCATCCAGCCGGAAGCGGCGGAAGCACCGTGCGGCCCGCTCGCCGAGCGCGGCCAACGCCGCGTCGAACCGGCGCAGTTCCTGCCGCGCGATCAATGTCTCCTCGGCCGTGGGCTGTGGCGCCCGCTCGTCCAGGCCACCCCGCGCATCGCTCCACGCATGGTCGCGCTGACGCGCCTGTCGCTCGGCCCGATAGCGGTCGATCATCAGATTATTCGCCGCGCGATAGAGATAGGCCAGCGGGTTGCCGACCGGGCCGGTAGGCCGCTGCGTCACGCGAATCCATAATTCCTGAAACAGATCCTCCGCCGCATCGCCCGCGCCATGGGATTCGAGGAAGCGCATGAGCTGTGCGCGATGCGCCAGCAGCACGGCTTCGATGCCATGCTCCGTGCTCGGTCCGATCTGGGGTTCGGATTCGCCGCTCATCACCTGCCTGCTCTGGCCCTTGCCGACCACGGCCGCGGGCGTGCCTGCCTGCTCGCCTGCCGCCCGACCCCCGGTGGTGGTGGCCGGATATAGCGGGGTCATGACAGCGCGCAAGGGCTGCTCGACACGGGTAGATCGCGGCGGCATCCTGACAGTGCGTATGGGTGGGCAAGAGGGGGATGGGCGGTATGGGGCGTAACCCACCCCCTCTTGCCCGCGTGCCGGCATCCGCCGTTCGCGGATCGCGACCTGGCGAAGGTCAGAGGCCGACACGGAGACTGGCGCGCAGCGAGAGAGCCCAGTTGCTGTCCTGCCGCTCTGCGCCCACTTCGCCGCCGATCTGGAAGCCGCTGTTGCCGGCCACGCCACGCAGGCGCCCCAGCCAGCCGCTCTCGCGCTGATCGGCGATCAGGGTGAAGGCATCGCCGTCCTTGAAATGCGCCACCGTGTCGCCCAGCCTGCCGCTGACGATCTCGCGGCGGCCCAGCTCCAGCTCGAAGCGCGACCAGCCCGCCCACTGGTCCTCTCCCCCGGCGTCGATGCCGATCACGGCGCTGCCGGTCACCGCCAGTTCGTCGCTGGTGCGCGATCCCACCACCAGATTGAACGCATCGCCGCCGCCGGTCTCGGCATAACCCTTCTCACGCAGGCGGTAATAATCGAGCGAGACGACCGGGCGGAACGAGAGGTGGCCGCTCACCCAGTCGTAGGCCAGCGTGCCGGCGCCGGAATAGAGCCGCGCGCCACGGTCGGAACTGGCGGTGAGTGAAACCTTGTCGTCGCCGTTCATTCCCTGGAAATTGCGCACGCCTTCAAGGCCGATGAACGCGATGGCGCCACGCGCATTGGCCCGCAGTCCGCCCGCTTTCAGGCGCCAGTAGGCGGCCAGTTCATATTGCGTGGCGTTGACCTGATTGCTCGTATCGCCATCGCGGTTGCGGCTCCAGAGATAGGCCATCGATCCGCCGAAATTGCCGAGCCCGGTCTTGATCTCGCCGCCGCCGCCGACGCCCCAGCCGCTGGTCTTGTAGGCGGCCGTGTCGCCGCGGTCCTTCTCCACGCCCCAGGCGACCTGGTTGATCCAATAGCCCCATTTGCCCTCGTCCTTGAACGGCCCGGTCGGCTCCTCCAGCATCCGGCCGAAGGTGCGCGAGCCCTGCGTCACCGCCGCGAAAGTGCCGCCGGCATGGTCGGGCAGCATCTGCCGCAGCGAGGCGCGGAATGCCTCACCCTCGGTGATCCCCAGGAACGCGCCGGCCACCTTGGTGTCCTTGGCCAGCGCGGCATAAACCGCATCGAACGCCGCCGCTTCCGAGCGATTGAGCCCGAGGTCGTTCACCGACTTGCGGCCCAGTGTCACGGTGAGGTCGTTGCCATTGCTGGCCAGCTTGGCGTCGTAGAGGAACGGCACCAGCGTCGTGTCGGCGGTGATGTTGCCCGCCCCGCTCAGCGTGCCGGCGCGCACGATCAGGTGATCGCCTACCGCCTTCGCCACGTCCGTCACCCGCAGCGCGATCCGCGAATCCGCCGCGAAGCTCGCGGCTCCGGAGACGCTGAGCAGCGGCGTGCTATTGCCGGCGTCGCCCAGCGTGATCGCGAGCAGGCCCTTGTCGGTCACCGCCAGGCTGGAGATCTGCGCCGGCTGGCTGAGCGCCATCTGCCCGCCCGCCAGCGTCACCGCCAGATTGCCGCTGTTGGCGAGGGCACCAGCGAAGATCGACCCGGTGCCCACATTCAGCGTGGAGGCTGCCCCGCCGAAATCGGCCGTGCCGTTGAACCGTGATGTCCCGGCGAGGCTCATCTTTGCCCCGCCGTCGCCAAATGCCACCTTGCCGGTATAGACGGCGTCGCCGGAGAGCTGGAGCACGTCCGCGCCCGCGCCGAAGAACGTGTCGCCCGTCACCGTGCCGTCGGCGATATCGAGCAGGTTGTTGCCCGCGCCAAAGCGGATATCGCCGGTGATGCTCGGCGCGGTGATGCCGGCCGCGACGGCCGTCTGCCGGACGATGACGTTGCCGGTCGAGGCGGAGAGGTCGATGGCGATGTTGCGTCCTTCGTCTGCCTTGGCGCCGGTCGCCGAGATCGCGCCGCTATTCTCCACGAGGCTGACCGTGCCGGAGGCATCGACGATGCCCCGCGCGGTGCCGGCCTCGCCCGATGCGGTCGCCTTGATCGAGCCAGCGTTGCGGATGCCCGCCACGCTCGCGCCGCTGTCGATGGCGATGCCGGTCGCCGCCGTGCCCGCCGCGTTGCTGCCTGCGGCGTCGACCTTGCCGGTCACGTGGATGAGCGGCGTGCTCGCCCCCGCGCCCATGCGGATCGCCGTGGCCGAGGCGCCGTTCGCGCTGGCCGAGACGGAGCCGCTGATGCCGATGCCGCCCGCGATCGTCACCGCATGGCCGGTCCCGCCCACCTGCAAGCCAGTGCCATTCACGTCCTTGTAGACGCCCGCGCCGGCAATCGTGCCGTCGATGATGAGGCCATAGCCCGTCCCTGTCGCCGGCACCGCGCCGATGGCGATATCCCGCGTGTCCGAGCCGATCCGCATGGCCGGCGCGGCGCCGTAGGAGCGCACGGCGGCCGAGCCTTCCTTGCTGTCCTCGATGCCGTCCTTGTCCTCGTCCTTGTCGGTTTCGCTGGTGTCCTTCGGCGGTACGGCGAGGATGATGCCGCCGGCTACGTCCCCGGCCACGATCACCGCCGATCCGCCCTGCAGGAGGTCGTCGGCATCGAGCTTGGAGGTGTCGGCGGGGGCCGTGGTGGCGCGGTAGCCAGTGGCGCTGACCGTGCCCTGGATGGTCAGCGTACCGCCGATATCGCCGTCGAACCGCGCGCCGACCGCATCGACGCCGGTCGCGCCGACCGTGCCGGCCAGCCGCACGTCGCCGGTGATGGCACCCGCCTGCACGCCCACCGCGCGGTCGCCGAGCACGCTCGTCGTGCCGTCATGGCTGAATTTGCCGGTCAGCGGCCCGCCCAGCCGAATGCCGTAGCTGTCATTGCCCTCGATGGTGATAGCCGCGCCGTTGGTGACGGTGATGTCGCCGGCATAGGCGCCCGCCGTCGCGATGCCGACGCGGTTCTTGCCGACCGCGAACGGCCCGTCGAGATCACCATCATTATCGCCATCGGTCGGCGTATAACTCTCGTCGAGCGTGATCTTGCCGCTATGGACGATCCCACCGGAGGTGCCGGCCAGCGCCAATATGCCGGTCGCATCGTTGGCGTTGCTGATCGCGATGAGCCCCTCGTTGGTCACCTTGTTGGCGCTGTCCACCGTCACCGCCACGCCGCTCGCCGTCAGCTCGACCGATCCGGCGGTGGTGATCTTGATGTCGTCCGCCGCGCCGCTCTTGATGGTCGCGGTGCGGATCGGCGCGGTCTGCTTGGTGGTCACGCTGGTTTCGGCAAACGCCGTCGCGGACGTGAGCGCAAGGCAGCAGGTCGAAGCGAGCAGGAAAGAACGCATGGGGGCTCCCGGGCAATCTGTGGTTCCAGGCGGGTCCATGCCCGCCATTGTCCTTCAAGACGGAGCCGGGAGAGCACAGCCTTGGCGGTCAGGGCGCAACGGCGTCAGGCGCAGTCCCTTGGCCTACCGCTCGTCGGCCGCGTGCGGGTGGCAGGCCCCGCACCATGCGCTGGGGTCGGGCCGGTCGCTCGCGGGCGATTAGGTCATCCAGACCTGCCGTGCTACGCTTTGCCATCGCGGGCACTTTCGTGAGCGCCTTCGACCGAAGGACCACGGCGGCGCCTGCACTTCGGGAGCGCTGAGAGATGGACCTCAATCGCGGTTATACAGACGATCGGTGGGCGGTCCCTGGCGTCATTCGGGTTCGCGCCGCCCTGCCGCGCCCCCGCAAAGCGCCCGGCACATGCTGATCCGCGCGCACGCCACCCTCGTCACGGGATGCGATTTCGTCGCGCAACGTCGGTTCCAGCCCGGCATTGCTTGCTCGTGGACGCGCGGTGTTCATAATCGCATGACGGCTAATCACCTGCGCGAGCTGGACCGGTTCCTGTGCGTGTTGCTGGAAGAAGGCGCGGCGCTGCTCGGCGGAGCGGACCATGACGCGCCGGCCTTTGCGCGCTTGCGGAAAACCTCCGAGAAGCTCTTCATTGTACAACAGATGGTCGGCACGCCCACGGACCATGCCAGCCGGCTGGCGGCGATCCGCAGGATCGCGGCCCGCTTGCGCCGGTCCTCCCCGGCTTCGCAGGCGAAGGACATTTCGCTGGCGTGCGAGGCGCCTCTGGACCTGCCCTTGGCCGTTCAATCAATCGCCCTCTTTTATCGCGATCTCGGCAATGAATTGATGAAAAAAATTCTGGTTCAAAGGCAAATTCTTGACTTTTCGGAGCCCTGAGCCCATGTAGGCAAGGCTATCGTCGCATGCGACGGAATTTGACGCCTCAGGCGGATCCTTCCTTTCTCACGCCACCAGCTCCGTCGACATTGTGTCGGCGGGTCATTTTTGTTTTCGTGAAAGGAAACATATCATGCCTATTGGCACCGTAAAATTCTTCAATGCCGACAAGGGCTATGGCTTCATCAAGCCCGATGACGGCGGCAATGACAGCTTCGTGCATATCAGCGCCGTAGAGCGCGCCGGCATGGCCACGCTGCAGCAGGACCAGCGTCTCAGCTATGAGATCGAGACTGATCAGCGCGGCAAGCAGTCGGCCGTCAATCTCGAGGCTGCCTGACGTATCGGCCGAGGCGGATCCGCGGATCCTCGACGGCCTGATCGAAGAATGAGTCCAGATGGGCATTGCGATGCTCATCTGGACGATGATGCCAGATTATCCCTCGCACGCCGGCACGATGCCGCGCTTTTGCGCCCGTTTCGGGGCGCCGATCGCGATGACGTCATGATGCCCCGCTCTGAAAAGGAGCGCGACCATCATGCGCGAACCCACACCCAATCACGGCCGGTCGTCGCCTCGCGGCAGGCACCGCCCTCACCCCATCATGCACACCAATGATCGTGCACCAGGAATATCATGAATTTTCGTACCCCTTTTCTGCTAAAACCCCTTATGTCCGGCTCATTGAGGCCCAACTATGCCGCCCGCAGCACCGCGCGCGAATCTGTCGCTCCGGAAGCGACACTCTCGCGGCGTGATCTCCGACGGATCGTCGCCGAAATGATCGACTGATCATCACCGAGGAGAAACGCTCTTATGTCCGTAAACAGTGATTTCTATCTGGCGCGCGCCGCCGATTGCGCCCGTGAGGCACGAGAGGCGACGCTCGCCAATGTGCGCGATCGCTGTCTGCGGTCCGAGGCCGCATGGCGGATGATGGCCAAGCGCCTGCTCCAGACTGAGGCCACCAAATCGCAGCAGGAAGCGGAAAAGGCGCGCTTGCGGGAAGCGGGCGAATAGTCGCGTCCACCAATGCGTCACGGCCATGGTGCGCCGGGCGTAACCCCACGCAGGCCTGCTTGACGGGCTATGCCATCTGACACTGCAGGGGGTTGGATCGCCGCCGCCCTGTGCCTTCGGCCCGAATCGCAAGGCGCCTCCCGTCACAGACATGTGCCCAGACATGCGCGTTTGCGAACGGAAGCCGCGCTCAAGCGCCGCTGCCCCTGCCGCTCACCCATGACCTCGCCGTCCAGCTCCGGCGCTCAGGGTGTGGATTTCATCTGCGAGAGCCTCGCTCTGCGCACGGCGCGCTTGCCACGGGTTCAAAACATGTTTCACTCCTGACATTTTCAAGCAGGCTTGCGATTCTATTGGAGCCGCCATGGCATCCAGCACGTCTCTCGCTCCCCACGCGCGCCTCGTCGGCGTCGCCCTGCTCGCGCTGGCCACGCAGGCGTGCGCGGTCGGGCCGAATTATCGTCCGCAGGCCGCCGCCGCGCTCCACGTGCCGGATCGCTATCAGGCACCCGCCGCCGAGAGCATCGACGCTGCGGGGCTCGCCCATTGGTGGACCGCGTTCAACGATCCGACGCTGACCTCGCTGGTCGAGCGGACGCTGGCTGGCAATACCGATCTCGCCGCCGCGCAGGCGCGGCTGCGCGCCGCCCGTGCCTCGCTCAAGGCGTCGCGCGGCGCGCTGCTTCCCAGCCTTTCGGCGGGCGGCTCGGCCAGCCGGCAGGAGGTGGTGGAAGGGCCCGGCGGCGGAAACAGCGGCTTCCAGGCCGGGCTCGACGCGGCCTATGAGGTCGATCTGTTCGGGGGCATCCGGCGTTCGGTGGAGGCCGCCCGCGCCAACGCGCAGAGCAGCGCCGCCAGCCTGGCGGACGTCCAGCGCTCGCTGGTCGCCGAGGTCGCGCTCAATTATATCGACGCGCGCTCGACCCAGGCCCGCCTCGCCGTGGCACGCCAGAATATCGCCATTCAGGACGAGACGCTGCAGATCGTGCGCTGGCGCGTCGAGGCCGGGCTGGTCAGCAATCTCGATCTCCAGCAGGCCATCGCCCAGCGCGCCCAGACGGCGGCGACCATCCCCACGCTGGAGCAGAGCTACGCCGCCTCGGTCAACCGCATCGCCACGCTCATCGGGCAGGCGCCGGGCGCGGTGACGGCCGAGATGGCGGCGCAGCAGCCCATCCCGCTGGGGCCGGACGCGGTCGAGGCCGGGCTGCCCGCCGGCCTGCTCAACCGCCGGCCGGACCTGATCGCTGCCGAGCGCAGCCTCGCCGCCGAGGTCGCGCGGATCGGCGTGGCGGAGGCCGATCTCTATCCCGCGCTGCGTTTGAGTGGCTCTTTAAGCTCGAACAGCACCAGTTTCTCTGCGCTTGGCGACAATATCATCGGCAATCTGCTCGGCAGTATTACCGCGCCGATCTTCCAGGGCGGGCAGATCCGCGCGCGCATCGAGCAGCAGCGCGCGACCGCCGACGTGGCGCTCGCCAACTATCGCGGCGCGGTGCTGACAGCGCTGGAAGACGTTGAAAATGCTCTGGTTTCCATTGACCGCACTAAGGCGCGGGAGAGCGAGCTGGTGACGGCGGAGGCGGCCGCGCGTGAGAGCGTCAGCCTGGCCGAAGCGCAGTATCAGAGCGGTCTCATCGACTTTCAGGCGCTGCTGTCCACTCAGCAGAGTCTGCTATCGGCGCAAGATAGCCGAACCACCGCGCGCGCCGCCCGGGCGAGTGCTTCTATCCAGCTTTTCAAAGCTTTAGGTGGCGGCTGGGACGCCTCTGAACGGACAGGCTCGTAAAAACCATGACCGACGCAAGCACGCAAATCGTTGTTGATGAGTTTCTCGGTACGGCCGATCGCCGCCGCCTGCCGCGCTGGGCCAAGTGGGGCGGCATCGCCCTCGCCCTCGTCGTGCTGCTGCTCATCGCCCGCGCCTTTTTCGGCGGCGGCGCCCCGGCCAGCTACGCCACGGTCGATGCCAAGCGCGGCGACATGCGCGTCCACGTCACTGCCACCGGCAACCTCGCGCCCACCAACGAAGTATCGGTCGGCTCGGAGCTCTCCGGCCTGATCGACAAGGTGCTGGTTGAGGAGAACGACCGGGTTGTGAAGGGCCAGGCCCTCGCCCAGATCGACACCGAGAAGCTGATGGACGCGATCCATCGCAGCGAGGCCGCGCTCGCCTCCGCGCGCGCCAGCGTGATGCAGGCGCAGGCGACCGTTGCGCAGTCCCAGGCCACCCTCGCCCGGCAGGAAGAGGTCGCACGCGTCTCCGGCGGCAAGGTGCCCTCCAAGACCGAACTGGACTCGGCCCGCGCCGATTATCAGCGCGCCGTCGCCAACCTCGCCGTATCGCGCGCGGGCGTCGCTTCCGCCGCCGCCCAGCTCTCGACCGACCGGACCAATCTCGCCAAGGCGACGATCCGCTCGCCCGTCACCGGCGTCATCCTCTCGCGCGAGATCGAACCGGGCCAGACGGTTGCCGCCTCGTTCAACACGCCCACCCTGTTTCTCATCGCCGAGGATCTGAGCGCGATGGAGCTTGAGGTGAAGGTGGACGAGGCCGATGTCGGCCAGGTCAAGGAAGGCCAGAAGGCGACCTTCACCGTCGATGCGTGGCCCGGCAAGACCTTCCCCGCGACGATCAAGCGCGTCAATGTCGGCTCGAACAACGCGGCCGCTTCGACCGCCAGCAGCGCAGCCGCCTCCTCGGTGGTCAGTTACGGTGCGGTGCTCACCGTGGATAACAAAGATCTGAGCCTCCGCCCCGGCATGACCGCAACCGCCACGATCACCACCAGCGAGGAAAAGAACGTGCTGCTGGTGCCCAATGCCGCGCTGCGCTTCCAGCCACGCAATCCCGATGCGGTGGCTCGGCCTTCAGGCGGCAATGCGCTGATGCCTATCCAGATCGGCCGTGGCCGGCGCCCCTCGACGCAGGAGGTCAAGATCGGGCGCGGCTCGCGTCAGACCGTTTTCACGGTGGGCGAGAAAGGCAAGCTCACCCCGCATGTCGTCATCGCCGGCGCGACCAACGGCTCGGAGACCATCGTCACCAGCGAGACGCTCAAGCCCGGCATGAAGGTCGTGACGGGCGAACTGGCGGCGCAGTCATGAGCCTCATCGAACTGCGCGGCGTCACCAAGGTCTTCGGCACGGGTCAGAGCGCGTTCCAAGCCTTGAGGGGCGTCGATCTCGACATAGACAAGGGCGAGTTCGTCGCTGTGATGGGTGCCTCTGGCAGCGGCAAGTCGACCACCATGAACATCCTCGGCTGTCTCGATACGCCAACGACTGGCACCTACCGTTTCATGGGCCACCATGTCGAACGGCTGACCAACGATCAGCGCGCGATGCTGCGCCGCCGCTACCTCGGCTTCGTCTTCCAGGGCTTCAATCTGCTCTCGCGCACCTCCGCGCTGGAGAATGTGGAACTGCCGCTCATCTATCGCGGGGAGGATCGCAAGACCCGGCGGGGGGCAGCGCTCGCCGCGCTGGACCGGGTAGGCCTGCTGCAATGGGCGGACCATACGCCCGCGGAACTCTCCGGCGGCCAGCAGCAACGCGTGGCCATCGCCCGCGCCATCGTCACCCAGCCGATGGTTTTGTTCGCCGACGAACCGACCGGCAACCTCGACAGCGAGCGCTCGATCGAGATCATGGAGTTGCTGCGCGCGCTCAACCGCGAGCAGGGCATCACCATCGCCATGGTTACGCACGAGCCGGATATGGCGGCTTATGCAGGCACCATCATCCGCTTCCGCGATGGGCTGGTCGAAGAGCGCCTCGTCAATGAGGTCATGGCCTGATGCTGCTCACCAGCTTCCTGCTCGCCTTGCGCGCCATCCGCCGCCACCTGTTGCGCTCCTTTCTGACCACGCTCGGTATCATCATCGGTGTCGCGGCGGTGGTGACGATGGTGACGCTGGGCAACGGGGCGACCGCGTCAGTCAAGGAGCAGATTTCCTCGCTCGGTTCCAACATGCTGACGGTGCGCCCCGGTGCCGGGTTCGGCCGGGGGGGCGGCGGCGGTCCGCCTCGTCCGTTCGACGAAGCCGATGTCGAGGCAGTGCGCGCGCAGGTTGGCGGCGTGCTTCACGTCGCGCCGCAGGCGACAACCAGCGTCACCGCCGTCTTCGAAGCGCAGAATTGGTCGACCACAGTCACGGGGACCACCAACGACTATTTCGCGGCCTCCAACTTCAAACTGGCAGAGGGCCGCGTTTTCAGCGAGTCGGAGCAACAGGCCGGCAAGTCGGTCTGCGTGATCGGCGACACCATCCGCACCAGCCTGTTCCGCGATGTCGAGCCGCTCGGCGCAAGCCTGCGCCTCAACGCCATCAGTTGTCAGGTCATCGGCGTGCTGGAAAAACGCGGCCAGGCCGGTCCCGGCGCGGATCAGGATGATCAGGTGGTGATGCCGATCAAGGCAGTGATGCGCCGGCTGACCGGCAATCGTGACATCCGCGCCTTCCAGGTCGCGGTCGATCCGCGCTTCGACACCACCGCTGTCAGCGCTTCGATCACCTCGCTGTTGCGCGAGCGCCGCCATCTCACTGGCAGCACCGACAATGATTTCAACATTTTCGACGCCAAGCAGATTTCCGATACACTCTCCTCCGCCACGCAGACGATGACGGCACTGCTCGCCGCCGTCGCCGCTGTCAGCCTGGTGGTCGGCGGCATCGGCATCATGAATATCATGCTCGTCTCGGTGACCGAACGCACCCGCGAGATCGGCATCCGCCTCGCCATCGGTGCGGTGCAGCGAGAGGTCCTGATGCAGTTTCTTGTCGAAGCCGTCACCCTTTCCTGTCTGGGTGGTATCATCGGACTCCTGTTTGCACTGGCGCTCACAATCGGTATCTCCTCGGTGATGCATATTCCCTTTGTGTTTGACGTGAAGATCAACCTGCTCGCGTTCGGCTTCGCTGCGGCGATCGGCATCATCTTCGGTTTTTTCCCCGCGCGGCGAGCCGCCTCGCTCAACCCGATCGAGGCGCTGAGGCACGAATGACCGGGCAGCCGGACTCGCCACACGTCCTCGTCGTCGACGACGACCGGGAGTTGCGCGAGCTTGTGGTCGACTTCCTCAGTAGGCACGGCCTCCGCGCCATCGGCGCCGGCAATGCGCGGGAGATGGACACCGCTCTCGCCGCCGGAGACATCGACCTCATCGTCCTCGACCTGATGATGCCGGGCGAAGACGGCCTTTCCGTGCTGCGCCGCATGCGCGGCGGTACGCACCGCCCGCCCATCATCATGCTCTCCGCCATGGGCGCGGATTCAGACCGGATCATCGGTCTGGAGGTCGGGGCCGACGACTATCTGGCCAAGCCCTGCAACCCGCGTGAGTTGCTTGCTCGCATCCGCGCCGTGCTCCGCCGCGGGCAGGACAATTCCAGTCACCCCGTCCGTCGCTTCGGCGAGTGGACGCTCGACCTGGTCGAGCGCACCGTCGCCGGTCCTGGCATCGAGATCACGGCACTCACTGACACCGAGTTCCGCTTGCTCAGCGCCTTTCTGGACCGACCGCAACAGGTGCTCACCCGTGACCAGCTCATTGATCTAGCCAAGGGCAGCGACACGATGATGTTCGACCGCGCCATCGACGTAACGCTGAGCCGCCTGCGCAAGAAGCTGGGGCCACGTGCGCCGATCCGCACCGTCCGGGGCGAGGGCTATATGTTCACGCTGGTACCACAATGATCTGGCGACGGGGCGGCCGCTCCATCCTGAGCCAGAGCTTCTGGCTGCTGGTCGCCGGCATGATCGTGGTGCAGGTCGTGCTCACCGCGAGCATCTTCCTGCTGCCGCCGCCGCGCGAGGCAGGCGTGCCATTGGGAGAGATTGCCGAACGATTGGGCGGCCCACGCGCGGTGGATAGTCGCTGGCGCGTGCGCAACCGGGACCTCCCTGTGAAAGTTCTGTCAGGGCCGCCGGTCCAGACCGACGGGCTCCTCAGCAGCCCGCCCCTCACCAATGCCCTGGCGGAGCGGCTGGGCGTCAAGACCAGCGATGTTCGCCTCTATTTCCGTGTCGATCGGAGCAGCCGCTTCTGGCGCTCGCGCAATCGCGGCAGCGACGGTATCGTCCGGTGGCGGGGCGAGCCTTTCTTTTTCGACCGCACGATCGCGGCGGCGCGGCTCGATGGCGAGTGGCGATCAATCCGGGTGCCGGACCGGCCACTCGTCGCCCAATGGCAAGTACGCATGGCGATCGCGTTCGGCTTCGCCCTGGTTTCGCTCTTGCCCCTCGCCTGGTTGTTCGCCCGCTGGATGGCGCGGCCGATCCGCGCCTTTGCCGACGCCGCCGACAAGGTCGGGCGTGACAGTTCGGCCCCGCTGATTCCCGAGGACGGCCCCGCCGAACTACGTGTCGCCGCCCGCGCGCTCAACGCCATGCAAAGCCGCATCGCCGAGCAGATGAGCGAGCGCCAGGCGATGGTAGCCGCTATCGCCCATGATCTGCGCACTCCCCTCTCGCGCATCGCCTTCCGCATCGAGGGCGCGGACGATAGCCTGCGCGAGCCGATCCAGCGCGACATCATCCAGATGAAAGCGATGATCAGCGCCACGCTCGATTTCGTGCGCGGCAATATGCGTCAGGATATGGGCGAGCGGATCGACCTGTCTGGGTTGCTCTCCGCCCTGGTCGAGGTCGAGGTTCAGGTCGGCCGGCCGGTTCGCTGGCTCACCGCGCCAGTAGCGACCTGCCTCGTCATGGGCGATCGGGTGGCACTGCGGCGGATGATCCAAAATCTGCTCGATAACGCCCTCAAATATGGCGGCGCGGCTGAGCTAAGTCTGCAAATCACGGCTGGTGCCGCGCGCGTCGTCGTTGCCGATCGCGGTCCCGGCCTTGCGCCCGAGGATATCGAAGCGATGTTTGCACCGTTCGTTCGGCAAGACCCCTCGCGCAACCGGGAGACGGGCGGCGCCGGACTCGGCCTCGCGATCGCGCGCGCCATCGCCCGCGACCACGGCGGCGACGTCACTTTGGCGCCGCGTGAGGGCGGAGGGCTGGAAGCGATCGTCTCGTTCCCGGTCGCAACGGCAGAAGCCTCAACGGCGCGGCCAGCGGGATGAGCCGCGCCGCGAATGGAGATCATCGTTCAGGGCCGCGATATGCTCCTGCCTTCTCAGGAGAACGACAGCCTCAATCGACGAAGGCGCGCTCGATCACATAAGCACCCAGATTTGCGTTGGAGCCTTCTTCAAACCCCAGCGCCTCGAGCCGGGAGGCAAGGTCATGGATCATCCCCATCGAACCGCAGAGCATCACGCGGTCGGTCGCGGGGTCGAGCAGAGCTGGACCGGAGAGTGGATCGAACAGCCGCCCACTGTCGATGAGAGCGCCCAGACGCCCCGTGGTGCGAAACGCCTCGCGTGTCACCGTTGGCACGTAATGAAACTGGAGCAGCGCCTGATCCTGCACCAGCGGATCGCCAGCCAATTGGCTCTCCAGTTCGGTTCGGTAGGCAAGGCCCGCCACGGTGCGCGCGCAATGAGCAAGCACCACCTGCCCGAAGCGGTCATAAATCTCGGGGTCACGCGCGATGCTGAGGAACGGCGCCAGTCCGGTGCCCGTTGAGAGTAGAAACAGGCGGCTTCCCGGCGTCAGCGCATCGGCCACCAGCGTGCCGGTCGGCTTGCGGCCGAGATAAAGAGGATCACCCGGCTGGATTTGGCACAAGCGCGAGGTTAGCGGCCCGTCCGGCACTTTGATCGAAAGGAATTCCAGCTCGTCCGCGTAGGAGGCACTGGCAATGGAATAGGCACGCAGCAGCGGACGCCCGTTCGCCGGGAGGCCGAGCATTACGAATTCGCCGGAACGGAAGCGGAAACTGGCAGGCCGCGTCACCGCGAAACTAAAAAGATATTCATTCCAGTGGCGCACCCAGTTGACCCGCTCGACGGTCAACGCGCCCGTCGGCGCGAAGTCGAAACCGTAGCGGGACAAATCATTCATCGAGAAAACCTCAATCTAGGTACAAAATCCGGCAAGCCGAGGGGCGGTCGGTCGTGGCCGGCCCATGCGCCAACGCGCCCATGGGTACAGCCAGACACGGATTTGCTCGATCGACGCTCAACGGCCGTCTTCTCGCTCCACTTCCGATCTGACCTCCGCCCGAAAAACGCCATTGGACAAAGCCCGCGCCGCAGACATCCCGCGCGACATCAATCGTCCTCCTCGTCGATGCAATCCACCACACGCCGGGGCAATTACATAAGGCACGCCCCATTTATGCTAATGATAACTAATAGCAATATTGTCGAAATTGTCCATAGCACATCAACCCCCGATACTCGTCGCCCCGCTCAATGCCCGCTTGCGCCTTTCCGCTGATGCCGCAAATCGGCTGGACTTGACGTTGCGTTGTCGCAAGGATGACGTTCGAAAATCCGCCCACCGCCACCACAAAGGATCCGCGCATGTCGCACGAGACCGCACTGTCTTTGCCTCAATATGGCGGCTGCCAGTGCGGCGCGCTGCGCTACGAGTTGTCTCTCCCGCCGTTGGGTGTCTGGGCGTGCCATTGCAACCAATGTCGCAAGCAGAGCGGCGGCGCATTCGGCATGTCACTGAGCATTCCGGTAGACGCCTTGCGCTTCATCGCGGGCGCGCCAGCCGTTTGGCCGCGGCAGACAGACACTGGCCATCTCTCTGACTGCCTGTTTTGCGCTCGATGCGGGACGCGCGTCGCCCATCGGCGGCGTGCACATGGTGGCCGCATGACTCTCAAACCCGGCACCCTGGATGATATGAGTTGGGTCACACCCGATCGTCATGTTTTTACGGATACCGCACTCGATTGGATGGCGCCGTTAATCCACACCGAGGGGTAACAGCAGCATCTTTGGCGCGACTAGACCTGATACATCCAGGCTTGGCGGCTATCAAAGTTGTTTTTATCAACATTCCTTTGTTGCGGTTTCGCGCGGTTAGAGCCACCATCTCGTCTTTGAGAGGACCGATCCAACGATATATTAAGGTTGATTGTTACAACTATACGTAACATATACCATTGCCGATCGGGCGGCAGAACGCGCAGCACCTGCCACTGCACCGCCGATGGAGGTCCAGTGCTCCGCTACGCGTGCGGAAATGAGGGGGAGGTTTGTTCGTGCGAATTCTGGCAGCCTTGGCGCTGAGCGCCACGTGTATGGTTCCGATGGCCCATGCCCAGTCCGAACCAACCCCCGCGTCTGGCGATTGGCCGCGTTATGCACGGGACTTGGCAGGCACGCGCTACTCACCGCTGACCCAGATCAATACGAAGAACGTTGCCAAGCTGACCCAAGCCTGGTCGTTCCGTGTCCGGCCAGAAGGCGGGGGAAGTCTGGTGTCGTCCGCAACCCCCATTGTCATTGACAATGTCCTTTATTTGCCGATCGGCAACGCCGTCGTGGCGCTCGAGGCGGATAGCGGCAGGGAGATCTGGCGCCATCCGATCGAGAAGGGCTTAGCCCGCCGCGCTGTCTCCTATTGGCGGGGTGACAAGGCCCATGGTCCGCGTATCTTCTATTCGGTCAGCGATGCCATCATCGCTTTGGACGCACGCACCGGCAAGCTGGATACCAGCTTCGGTGACAGGGGCCGCATCGCCTTGGACGTGCCCTACGGCTCGCCACCGACAGTCTACAAGGATGTGCTGGTGGTCGGCGCCAACACCGCCGAGATGCAGGCTGGACCTCCCGGCAACACGCGCGCTTTCGACGCGCGCACCGGCGCTAAGCTCTGGGAATTCAACACCGTGCCGCAGCCCGGCGAGGTCGGACACGAAACATGGTTGAACGACGGTTGGAAAAACCGCTCAGGCACCAATGTCTGGATCTGGTATATGACGGTCGATGAGAAGACCGACACGCTCTACATGCCGGTCGGCGGGCCTTCCGCCAACTATTATGGCGGTGACCGGCCGGGCGACAATCTGTTCGGCAACTCGGTGGTCGCGGTCGATGCGCTGACCGGGACATATAAGTGGCACTTCCAGACCATCCATCATGACCTGTGGGATTCAGACCTGCCGGCGCCCCCGGTTCTGGTCGACGTCAAGGTCGATGGCAAGAAGGTGCAGGCGCTGGCCGAGACCGGCAAGCCCGGCCTCATGTATATTCTCGATCGCCATAGCGGAAAGCCGGTGCATCCGATTGAGGAGCGCCCGGTCGCCAAGGCCGACGTACCCGGCGAATGGTATTCGCCCACCCAGCCGATCCCGGTTCGCCCCCAGCTGGTGCGCAACCACTGGACTCCGGAAGACGTCGTCACGCCGGCCGACACCAATGAAGCGCATGCCGCAGCCTGCCAGGCGCTGCTCAAAAGCTATGGCGGCACCTTCTTCAATGCCGGCCCGTTCACACCCTTCTTTCTCCATGAGGAAGGCGGTCCGGTGAAGGCGTCGATCAACCTGCCCAACAATGGCGGCTCCAACTGGGGCGGCTCGGCTGCCGATCCCAAGACGGGCTACATCTTCATCAACGTCAGCGAAGGCGGCAGCATCGGCTTTGTCGAGAAGCGCAAGGACGGCGCGGACTATGGCCGCGGTACCGCCGGCTCGACCCAGCTTTACGACCGCGCCAGCCTCAGCGGCCCCGGCGCCTATTCGACCTTCCAGGCAAGTTACAAGGACGAAAACGGACGCACCGTAACCATGCCTTGTATTCGCCCACCCTGGGGCCGCCTCATCGCCGTGGACGGCAACACCGGCGAGATCGCCTGGGCCACGCGGCTTGGCATCAGCGAGGCTCTCCCCAAGGACAAGCAGAATACCGGCCGCAACAACACATTCGGTGGGCCGATCGTGACCGCCGGCGGCTTGGTGTTCATCGGTGCAACCGACGACAGCCGCTTCCGCGCCTTCGATGCGAAGACTGGCAAGGAAGTGTGGAGCACCAAGCTCGACTACAGCGCCCTGTCGGTCCCCGTTACTTATCGCGGCAAGGATGGGCGCCAATATGTCGCGGTGGTCGCGGCGGGCAACAGCTTCGGGCCGCCGCAGCGCGGGCCGGACGGCAAGCCGGCCAACAACGAGATGCTCGTGACATTCGCGCTGCCCAAATAGCGCACCCGGCACCGGATCAGGAGAAGAGACATGAAAAAGATATTGTGCGCCATGGCCGGCGGCCTGCTTGCTACCATGGGGGCCCTCGCCCAGCCTCAGACCATCACCACGCCCGAGGGCGCCCTGATGGATAGCGGCAGCGACCTCGCCTACAAGCCGGGCGCGCTGACCCAGGAACAGCTGATGAGCCCCACGCGCAGCCTGTTCGCCCAGGATTCGATGAACGTGTTCCGCCGTTTCGCCCGCGATCAGACGCCGGCGATGGTCAAATATTATACCGAGGCGCTGGCACTGCGGTCACTCAACCCTATTCAACTCACCGCGTCCCAGCAGATGCTGCTCACCGGCGTCGGCAGCGGCCAGATCAAGCTCGCGGCCGGCCAACAGGGTAACCGCAAATATGATCTTTCGGGCGGATACAGGGGCGGTACCGGCATCCGCTTCTTCGTCCTCAGTTATCCCGATGCGGCCGTCGTCGCGAAGCGCTTCACCGATGCCGGTTTCGCCGCTCCACACTTCGCCGATCAAGGCGATGGGACCAAGGCCGCGCTGGTGACGGACCCGTCCGGTTTCCAGATCCAACTCGTGATCCGACCCGGCGCGAGGGATCACAGCAATGATGGCGTGGGGGTCGGCATCAACGTTTCCAACTTGGAAAAGAGCCGTGCTTTCTATCGCGAGTTTGTTGGCTTGGATGAGCTGCCGCCGGTAGAGGACAAGCTGCTCGGCATCACAAAATATCCATATCGCCACAAGGAAACGACGCTGTACCTTTACCATGTCGCGAACAACTTACCGGCCGACAACGGGAGCGCCGGTATTCAATATGTCGTGCGCGATGCGCCGATGGTCGATGCCAAGGGCAAAGCGCGCCATATCGCCGTCGAGACGCCGCTCAACAAATTGCGCGGCTTCGATCTTGTCACCGTTTGGCTCAACGACCCCGACGGCGTAACCAACTATTTTGCGCAGGTCGGTCCGCGCAGTATCACGGCAACCCGAGCGTCCACCACCGGCCAATGAAGCACGAGCGGCGCGGCCCAAGAGGGTCGCGCCGCTGCCGGCCAGGTAATCCCACCCCTAACCGGTCACCCCGCGAATGCCAGGATGCGGCCGCCGCATCCGCGCCCAGCCGGCTCCAAGCCTCCTTCGCATCGGGACTGGCGGCCAGCGACACGCATCCAGCGAGATCTACTTCAGCGCGGACACCCGCCCCCCGGGATCATGGGCCGCAGGGCCTATCCCACGCTCCTCGAGCTCAACAGCCGCACCTACCCGGGGAACGGGATGCTGGCTCGGGTCATCCCCTTAGCCCCTCCCCTCGGACTATCCTTTGCCCGGTTTTTCGCCACCACATGGTGGTCCAACGCTGCTCACTACGCCATCCCACACCAGACGCGACAATGCCGGAATCCGCGAGGGATCCCGGCATTGCCTGTCTGATTCGAGAGGACGCCATGCGACCGGCGCCCGACTGATCAGTCGCGCTTGGCCCGCGCCGCGGCAGCAGCCGCCGCCTCGGTGGTCGGGTTGCCGAGCGAAAGCTCGCGACCGTCAGGGAAGCTGATTTCAGCGGCGCTCGCACGGGTATCTCCGTCACGGGCACGGAAGGCCTGAACGGCGATCTTGGTGCCCGCGGGCAGCGAGTTACGGTTCCAGCCACGACGCAGCAGGGCGCTCGGTGCACCGCCCTCAACCCGCCAGACTTCAGTCTTCTTGGTCTGCGGGTTCACTACTTTGATGTGAATCCAGCTGTGCGGATTCACCCACTCAAACTTCTGAACCTCGCCCTCGAGACGGATGGGCTTATTCTGATCGAATTCTGCCGCAAACGAATGGTGAGCGAGCACGGCGCCCGTTCCGCCAAACGCCAGCAGGGCACCGACCATACCGGCATGCCAGATTTTCATACGCACGGTTTCGTCACTCCTTGTAACTACTGACTGTTCCTAAATTCCTTCAGGTTTCTCCCGCCTGAATAATCTTATTTGGCAGCGCCTTCGTTCTGGCGAAGATCCCCATAGAGAAGCTCCTCCGAGAACGGCACGCAGCGGAAGTCCTGCAATTCGGCATTCGCTTCCATCCGGCGATAGATCGGCATGCTCATCTTCCAGGGCTTGGTGAACGTCTCCGGATCGTCAATCGTCACTTCGTAACGGATGAGATTGGGACCTTCGGGCGTGAACCGCTCTGTCACGGTTGCATGAGACGTGATGTAGTTGCCCGACCGATCGAGCCAGGTCACGCCCGCATAAAGCTCGCCGCCTGGCGCCTTAACGTCGCCCGGGCTCAGGCCCAAGGTGACGACTTTCAACGTATCGCCTTCCCATTCCCCGAACGAAGTACCCATCCAGGTATCGATCGGCGGAATTTCCACTGGCTTCATATGAACGATGCGGTTGGCCGACGCATACTCATAGACGAACAGCAGATCGTCCTTGTCGCCTTGGACAATCTGGAAGGGGTGCTGCATATACGTCGCACGCGGTATCCCCGGCAGATAGCAGGCCGCCTCCGGGTCCCACATCGGCGCCTTCGCGCGGTTTTCGTCGCGCAGCTTTACGGCTTCCGGCTTATACGGAATCCAGCCCCCCTCGACCACACCCGGGCTGGCCGGGATGGCGCCGATTGCACCGAGCTTCTCCTGTGCGGCCGGCGCGGGCGCAGCGCTGTGCGGTTCCACATTCCAATTGGCCCCACCCATCGTCTGCCAGATGCCATTGAGGTTCGGCTTGCCATCGATGCGCGAGAGCGCCTGCTCTCCAGCCGCCGCCTTCGGCGCCTTGCCCGATTTCTGCGCCAGTGCCGGCGCAGCCCCCATTGCGACCAGCGCGGCGGTAGCCATCAGTTTGAAAGTCATGTTCATCCCCGATAAATCCTCTCGTTCAGACCGGAATCATGGCAATGCATAGGCGACAAGCGTGCCGCCCGCGTTGATCGCAACATATTGCCTCCCGCTGCGCCCCCGATAGCTGATGGGGTTCGCATTGGCATTGTTGCTAAGCTTCGTTTCCCACAATTGATCGCCGGTTGTGGCATCAAACGCACGGAATCGCTTGTCATTGGTCGCGCCGATGAACACCAGACCACCGGCAGTCACACTGGGTCCGGCGCTCCCGCTATCGCCCTGCAACTGCTTGCCCTCAGGCAGGCCTTCCACCAGGCCGAGCGGCACCGCCCATTTGATCTCACCCGTATTCGCGTCCACCGCCGTCAGCCGCGCCCATGGCCCCTTGTAGCAGGGCGCGCTGGGGCCAACTCCCCGACCATTATCGTCGAACTTTCCGCTGATCGGAGCAGAGAAGGAGAAAAACGGGCCCTTGCCGTTCACGCTCGCACGATCATACTCACCGGGCACCGTCGCGTCGAAGGCATAGGACTTGCTCCCTGCGGGCACCTTTTCCGTCCAGCCAACAAGAGACGTGTCATGCGCGTTGACATAAACGATGCCGGTCGTGGGGTCCGCCGCCGGCCCGCCCCAGTTGACGCCACCGATACCACCCGGCAACTGAATGGTGGAGCGCGGCGGATCGCCGTCCTTATGGAACAGAAAGGGCGTGAACGGACCCATGTTATAAAAGCCACCCGCCTTGTCCCACATCGCCTGGCATGCGGCGGCGTGCTCGGGCGTAGTGTCATCAGCGGTCACCATATCGGCCTTGGTCATGGAGACCCGGCTGAGCGGCGGCGTCTTGACCGGGAACGGCTGGGTCGGGTGATAATATTCGCCCGGCACATCCCCCTTGGGCACCGGCCGCTCCTCCACCTCGAACAGCGGCTTGCCGGTCCTGCGGTCGAGCTGGAAGACATAGCTCGTCTTGCCGACATGGAAGATCGCCGGGTGGGTCTTGCCATCGATGGTCACATCCACCAGCGTGCCGGCGGTTGGCATGTCCGAGTCCCACAGATCATGGTGGACGGTTTGGAAATGCCACTTGTACTTTCCGGTCTTGAGATCGACCGCGACGATCGAGTTTCCGAACAGGTTGGTCCCCGGTCGGCTGCCACCCCAATAGTTAGGCGACGGCGAACTGATCGGCAGAAAGACGATGTTATTCTTCTCGTCGATCGGCGCCGAGAAGGCCCACATATTGGTACCCGAACGCCCCTTCCAGCCGTCGCCCCACGTGTCGTTATATTTCTGCCCTGGCTGCGGGACCGTCTGGAACTCCCACAGCTTCTTGCCCGTGCGCACGTCGAAGGCGCGCGGGTTACCGGGATCGCCTACGGGATTTTCGAGCGTCGCCGCCCCGATCACGGCCACATCGCCGGCGATGGTGGGTGTGCCACCATAGCTCACACCGACATCGACATAGCCATCCTTGCCGAAGCTCTTAACCACAGCGCCACTCGCAGCGTCGAGCGCCAGCATGCGGTTGCCCAGCATCACCAGAATGCGGGCCGGGGTCTTCGCATCTCCCGGCCAGTAGCCGGCGCCGCGAGTCGAAAAGGTCACGGGGCCCCGCGCGCCAGTCACGGGCGCCTCCTCGTGCACCCAGCGCTCTTCACCCGTATCAGCATCGAGGGCCACGAAGCGGAGACCCGCCGGAAAATACATGGTGCCGCCGACCACCAATGGCGCGGCCGTATTAAACGTCTTGAGGGGGTAAGACCAAGCCAGAGCCAGCTGTGACACATTCGAGCGATTGATCTGGTCGAGCGGAGAATAGCGAGTCGCCGCAAGATCACGATTGAGCGTCCACCAGTCACCATCGGGGACGCCGGGACGGGCGCCAGCACTGGCCGTCGCCCCGACCGCGAGGATCGCAGCTAGTCCAAGGCAGCCGGCTACACGCATAAACACCTCCCAAGCCAGACGGTCGCCTTCCGCTTTGGAGCAGGCCAAAGCCCTCTCGACAGAGCGCGAGATGCAACCGTTACTGCAACCGTTAAATTTGACAATGTCCAGAATCAAGCGTTAGTTGTTTTTGACAACATCGTTCGCCTTCGGCTACCTCCATCTCGGGGGAAGCCTTGGATGCTTGTGGCGATTGTTCAGCAGATGACAGTTTACGGTGCGAACCACGAAACGGCAGCGACCCGCAGTCCGCTGGCTCGGTCCGCCGCCGTGTGCTCGTCGCCCGGCAGGCTGCCTCGCCATGGAGGCGCGAGGTTCGCGCGTCGGCATAGCCGGCGTGGCTTCGCTTATCCGCCATTGCAGAAACGAGAAAACGGACAGGCACGCACCGGGGCGCGCCTTGTTCCATGCAAGGGACCCACGCTCTAATGTCATTTTCCGACGTCTTGTTTGCCTTTACCGAGTGGCTGCGTACGACGCCACTGGTCGAGACAGCCCTCTCCATCTCCGAGCATCCGCTCAGCCTGCTCATCGCGAGTCATTTCTGGGCGATCCCGATCATCCAGACGCTGCACATCCTCGCACTGGCGGCCGCGTTTGGATCGGTGTTGATGATCAACCTGCACATTCTCGGTCTGACCGGGAAAAGCCGCACGCTCACGCAAACGGTCAAGCGCTTCCAGCCGTGGATCTGGTGGTCGCTGGCAGTGCTCGTCGTCACCGGCATCGGGATGATCATCGGTGAGCCGATCCGCGAGCTCATCAACCCGATTTTCTGGATCAAGATGGGTCTGGTGATCGCACTGGTCCTGCTCAGCCTCTGGTACAATGCGGCGCTGAGCCGGAACATGGTCCAGTGGGATATGACGCTGCGTGCCCGCGCAGGTGTGCGCTTTGGAGCGATCGGGCTGATCCTGCTGTGGTGCGCGATCATGTTTGCCGGGCGCTGGATCGCCTACGCGCCGGTATAAGGGGAAAAAGATGATTCTTGGACACTTGTGGGAGTCGCTTCAGGCTTCCTCCTTGGGGACCTATATTGCCGAATCGGCTTGGGCTTTCCCGACCATTGAAAGCCTGCACGTCATCGCGATCGTCACCGTTGTGGGCACGGTCGCCGTTATGGACCTGCGCCTTCTCGGCCTGACCTCGCGCGATTATGCGGTGACAGTCATGTCCCGCGACACGCTGACCTGGACATGGCTCGGCTTCACGCTCGCCGCCATCACCGGGCTGCTGCTGTTCATCAGCAAAGCCACGAACTATATGGCCAATCCCTATTTCCTCGCCAAGATGGCCATGCTCATCCTCGCGGGGCTCAACATGGCGGTGTTTCACCTCATCACGTGGCGCACCGTGAAGGAATGGGACACGTCACCGATCATGCCGACCGGCGCCAAGATCGCCGGCGCTCTATCGCTGTTTTTCTGGCTCCTGGTGATTTTCTTCGGCCGCACCATCGGCTTCACCTTGGGCATCTACGAATAAGCGCTTCGGCGTCGCACGCCCTTGGGGTGGCTGGCGCTGTCGCTAAATAGGCAACGGGGGCGATCGGTTCAGACCGATCGCCCCCGTTGTGCTATGAGGACGGATCCCCCCTCGCGATGAGCCTTTCACCGACGGGCGAGCGCCGCGCCACTTGATCAGGCCGACCCCGGTTGATTGGCTTGAGGAGCCGTGTGCCCACGACCTTGGAATACCGGACGAACGATCTCAGTTCACCCGGCTACACCCGTCGCTGCGGGCGCCCTCCCCGTGGGTCCGGCGCCCGCAATCGGAGCATCAGCGGACGGTCACGTCCCGGTCGAAAATCTTCTGATAGAGATCGATCTTCGCCTGGCTTAGCCACGGACCGCGCCCGGACTTGTTATCGGCCTCCAGCACCATCGCTTCGGTCGGCGCGAGGGTCTTGACCATTGGCCATTCGGGCAGACCGGGGCCGTTGGGGTTGCCAGTCCGCGCGAAATTCACCCAGTAGGAAGATATCTGATCGGCAAAGGCTTCTTCCCTCGGATTGCCCGCCATCAGGGAGACCGAACTTTGACCCGGGAAGGTGCGCGGCGCTGCCAGGTTGTTAAACACATAGGGAATTTCTGCGGTATGGCCCGCCCCGAGATCCGGCTTGCCGGGATCGTAAGGCGGCCGGTGCGTGAAGAAATAGTGCCAAGCATTCTTCCCGATCTTCGCCTGCTGGTCAGCAAACAGCCGCATGTGCCAGGCCATCGCATCAGAGAAGGGCTGGGATGCGACAAGCGCGGCCTCCGCGTCGGTCGGAGCCGGATAGGCGGTCAGGCCGGCATCCGCCAGGCTGCCCCAGCGCTTTTCCGCACCTTCACGCCATGCGGCGGCGGTCATCGCAGGCCCCATGCCCGCAGCGAACGACCCCTCCTCGGCGTTGGATCCCACCAGGATGTCCACCGCGTTCTGCCGTCCTTTGGCAAAAGTGACGGTAAGATCCTCGGGGATCACCCAGCCGTCCACGATCATGCCGGTGCGCGGCAGCTTGTCATAGGCATCCTGCGCCGGAAGTGCGCGCAGCTCTGCAAGCGTCTTGGCGCCGATCTTGTCCGCTGCGGCCACCGCCTGCTTTTCGGCCGCTTCTCGCGTCATCATGTTGGTAATGCCGAGCCCCATCCAGGCCCCGCTCTCCGAAATAGCGCGGTTGATAAGCCCCTTAGCTTCAGGCGAGCCGACCAGCGCCGCCGCCATGCAGGCACCTGCGGATTCGCCAAAAACAGTCACATTGTTGGGATCACCGCCAAATCGCGCGATGTTGGCCTTGATCCACTTGAGCGCGGCGATGGTATCCATCAGCGCATAGTTGCCCGAGGCGTTCTTGCCGGATTCCTTGCTCAACTCCGGGTGAGCCATGAACCCCAGCGAGCCGACGCGATAGTTGAACGTAACCAGCACCACGCCCTTTTTGGCAAGCTGATCGCCTTCGCTGAACGGCGCGTTGCCGCCACCCTCGCCATAGGCGCCGCCGTAAATCCACACCATCACCGGGCGCTTCTCACCAGCCGCCTTGGCCGGGGTCCACAGGTTGAGCGTCAGGCAGTCTTCGGACATGCCCGGCGAATCCGGCATATCGGTCGCCGGGTTTACGCGGCCCTTCCCCGGCGGCTGGATGCAGACCTTGCCGAACTTGTCGGCGGCGCGGACACCCTTCCACGGCTTCACCGCTGCCGGCGCCTTCCACCGGCGCTCGCCCACCGGCGCCGCCGCGAAGGGGATACCCCTGAAGGCAGTCACGCCTTCCACCTTGCCAGGCGTACCCGAAACCAAGCCGGCGTTGATTTTTACCGGCTTGTTCAGATCCGCCTGGGCCGCCGACGCCGCGGCCAGCATGGCGGTTGCCGCGGCGAGGCGAAGCGCCACCTTATGAGCTTTCATGGAGTCCCCTCTTTCTCTTGAGCGCGTATTGCTCGGGATGACGTGATGTAATTGCGGATCTGGACGTTGCCTTCATGGCAGGCATATTCGAAGAACTGGTAGCTGTCGTTGCGCTGCCAATCGAGCCGCACAGTCCACGGCGCGGAAAACACGACCGGGTCGCTATAACTCATCTCGTAGACGATGCTGTCCGGACCGGTCATGGTGAACCGCTCGACAATGCGCGCCTGGTCGCTGATCGGTGTGTCGTTCTCCGGCGGCGAGCCGGTCGTGACGATGCTGGTCGCCGAGGGACCGGCCTTGAGGTTGGTGGTTTCCACCACCAGCGTGTTGCCATTTTCCCAGTGGCCCCGGCTGCGCCCCATCCAGTTCTCCAACGCGCTGGTCTGCGAGCCGCGTCCGTCGGTGGGGATGATGCGTGTCTCGTGAACCATCTCCAGGCTGATCACCACCTGACCCGGCGTCTGGTAGATGCGGATGCCGTTATTATACTGCATCGGCAGCATGGAGGCTGGCATGCCGCGCGTGATGCAGCGGTCCCAGCTGTCGAAATCCGTGGTCCAGTCGAAGGTCTGGCCCTTCCGCCAGCTCGATCGCATCAGCGCGGCGCGGCGCTTGCCCTCTTGCGTCATCGCGGGCAGCCGGCCGTCCGCTGGGCTGATGAGCAGCGAGGTGCGGCGACTGGGCTTACCCATTTCCACCCAGTGACCTTGGCCAAGCCGGTCGTTCGACTCCTCCTTGTCGTAGCGCGCCGCCAGCGTATCGACCCGCTGGGTGCGCTCGGCAAACTCCTCATCAGTAAGGAACATGCGATTGCCCTGCTTGGGGTCGCGCTGCATCGGCGTGCCGTTGAGGTGATCGATCGGCCAGGTGCCGCGCAGATCGGGCTCGCCCCAAGGGGTCGTCTTGGGTGTGTAGGTTCTCGGTACCGGCGGCACCGCGGTAAGATCGGCGCCGGGCTCCTGCGCGGCGAGCACCGACGGAGCCAGCAGGCACGCGCCCGTAACCAGCATCGCAATCTTCAGGCCTGCGCGAGACTTGAAATAGCGGACATTCATTCACTTACCTCCCCTGTTGCCGCGCGCTGGGCCCGGGACGAGGTGAGGGACTCAGGAATCCGAACCTTGCCCGCGTGGCGGGCGTGTTCGGAGATCTCGCACGTCTCAGCCCGCTTCCAGTCCACGCGTGCCGGCGACGGTAGAGTGAATATGATCGAATCGGAATAGTTTATTTTATAAACCATAGAATCAATCACCGACCTGTCGCTGCCTGGAGGCGATCCCGGAGTGCCGACATCGGTGGGGAGAACTGAACCGGATGGTCTTCACCATCAGCGTATCGGCTCTCTCTCCCCGCCTGTGGTCCATCGCACCGCCCTCCTGCACCTGAGCGCGCGATGACCACCTCGGTTTGAGCGCTGGATCTCGAAGATGGTCGCACGGCCATTTGCCGGGAAAAGCCGACGCCCCAGGCTGACCGACTGGCCCATAGACATTCAGCGCGGGGGTTATGGCGATTAAGTCCGCCGGTGGGTTGCCAATAGGGAGCGACGGCTCCCGCGCCTCGCCCAATCCTCTTGCAAGCGCCGGTCTGGAGGCCGTGCTGCCGGCTGCACCGAACGGCGCAGCCGGCAAATCATGGTGAAGGCGGCCGGAGGTCACCTTCTGTCCGGTCACTTCTTCTTGGCGGTCCCGGCCGGCTTGCTCGCCACCGCTGCGGCCTTTTTCGCCTCGGCTTCCTGGGCCCGCAAAGCGCGCGACGAGTTGATGTAGTTCCGAATCTGAACATTACCCTCGTGGCAGGCATATTCGTAGAATTCGTACGCATCGTTGCGCGGAATATCCATGCGGATGGTCCACGGCGCCGTCCAATATTGCGGGTCCGTATAAGTCATTTCATAGACCAGCGTGTTGGCGTCTGCGAGCGTGAAGCGCTCATTCACCTTGGCATCCTTGCCCGTGGGCAGGGTGTTGTTCGGCAAACCACCAATCGTTGCCATATTGATTGGCGCCATATCGGTTTTGAGGTTGGTCGTCTCGACCACCAGCGTGTTGCCTTCCCAGTGGCCGCGGCTTTCGCCCATCCACGCGGTGACATTCTTGGCGGGGACCGGGCGACCGTCGGTATAGATAACCCGCGTGCCAAGCATCTCGAGCGCGATCACCACCATGCCAGGCGCCTGGAAGATGCGGATACCGTTATTGTAGCGGAACGGCATCATCGAGGCCGGGAAACCGCGCGAGATGCAGCGATCCCAGCTATCGAAATCCGTTACCCAATCGAAGGTCTGGTCGCGCACCCAGCTCGAACGGCCAGCGGCGTTCGCGGCCTTGCCCTCGGCGGTCAGCTCCGGCAGGCGGCCGTTCGCCGGCGCGATGAGCAGCGAGGTCCGGCGACCGGCACCGGTCATCTCTACCCAGTTGCCCATACCGAGTTTGTTGGACTTGGTTTCCTTCTCGGCGGCGTTGCGCGAACGCTCCATGGCAGCCTCCCGCTTCTCATATTCCTCCTGTGTCAGGAAGACGCGGTTGCCTTGCTCCACCGTGCGCTGCATCGGCAGACCGCCGAGTGAATCGATCGGCCAGCCACCCCGCAGGTCCGGGTCGCCCCACGCGGTCTTCTTCGGCTGATAATTGGGCAGGGGCGGCAGATGCGTAAGATCGGGCTGCTCGGCAGCCGAGGCGGGCGCCTGCTCCTGGGCAAGAGCGGGAGCGCCGGCCAAGCCCATGGCGGCGAGCGACGTGGCAGCCGCCAGGGCCAGCACCCGTGTCGCGCGATGTTTGAAACTGCGGGCGGTCATGAATTCCCCTCCTTCTGTGCGGCACCTCGTGCGCGCGATGACATAATACGGTTGTGAATTGGCATTCTCACTCGTCTGATGGCCGCGACCGAAGCGATCTGCTCCATTTTGCCGCAGCCGCCGGTCGACAGCGACTCAGTGCCTCGCTTCCGTTACCGCACCGGCCGGCAGCGCGAAGGCAATATACTGGTTAGGCCCCGGATCCGGGAGATCCAGCTTGGGCGCCCAAAGGCCCTGCCCGCCCACCGGAATGACGATGAACTGGCGGCCGCCAGCTTCGTAGACCGTCGGAACACCTTCTGACGCGGCAGGCAGGTCATATTCCCACAGTATCTTGCCCGTCGCCGAATCCCGCGCGCGGAACTTGCGGTCGGTCGACGTTGCGTTGAACAGCAGGCCACCCGCGGTAGCCACCGGGGCGCCGCGCCCAATATGGCTGCCGGTCCCGGTGATCCCCTTCTCCGCCAGCGGCTTCACTTCGCCATTTGGCAACTGCCAGAGAATCTTGCCATCGGTCATGTCATAGGCAGTGATTGTCGACCAAGGCGGGCTGATCGCAGAAAAACCGTTGCTCTGGATCATGAAGTCCACCGGCGACTGATAGGGAATCACATCCCCGCCGCCATTGGGCATGTTGGCAATCGCCTGCGGGCGCTTGTCCTCATTGAGCTTGATGATGACCGGCAGGTTGCGCGCGATAACGAAGACGCGCTTGTTCTGCGGATCGGCCGCAGCCATGCCCCAGTTGGAGCCGCCATTATGACCGGGCATGGTGATCGTGCCACGCACACTGGGTGGCGTGAACATGCCCTCGTTGCGCATGGTGCGCAGTTGCTCGCGGACCTTCTCCTTATCCTTCTCGGGGATATAAGGGTTGATGTCCGCCTCGGTGAAGCTCTGCCGTGCAAAGGGCAACGGCCAGGTTGGCACTGGCTGCGTCGGCGAGGCCTGTTCGCCAGGCACATCCGACTGGGGAACCGGCTTCTCCTCGATCGGCCAGATCGGCTTGCCGTTGCGCCGGTCTAGCACGAACAGATAGCCCTGCTTGCTCGGCTGCACGATGATCGGCACGTCCTTGCCATTGCGCTTGATGGTCAGCAGCTTGGGCGCCGTGGGCAGGTCATAGTCCCACAGATCATGGTGGACGGTCTGGTAGTGCCACAGCCGCTTGCCGGTGCGCGCATCGAGCGCGAGAATGCTATTGGCGAATAGATTGTCGCCAGGGCGGTTGCCCCCGTAGAAATCATAACGCGCCGTGCCGGTGGGAATGAAGATCACCCCGGCTTCCTTATCCACCGTCGCTTCCGACCAGTTGTGGACGCCACCGAATTTCTCGTGGTCCTTTTCCGGCCATGTATCATAGCCGAACTCGCCCTTCTGCGGCACTGTGTGGAACTTCCACACCAGCGCGCCGGTGCGCACGTCATAGGCGTGAATGTCTGCGGGCGCCGAGGTATAATCATAAGCGCCGGCCGGCAGCGACATGATGATCAGATTCTCGAAAATGCGTCCGGGATTATCCGTCTGCAAAGGCCGCAACTTGCTGATATCGCCGTCGAGACCGACGCGCAGGTCAACTTTGCCGTCCTGCCCGAACGTCTCGATCGCAGCGCCGGTCTCCGCGGAAATGGCGCGCAGCATGCCGTCGTTCAGGAACAGCAGCCGACGATCGCGCCCGTCTTCGCTCTGCCAATAATTCATGCCGCGACCGCCGATGCGGCCCTGATTGGCGTGCCGCCAGATCTCCTTGCCCGTCGCGGCATCAAGCGCCACGATCGCATTGTCATTGGCGACAACGTACATCACGCCGTTCACGACCAGCGGGTTGAAGCGCGGCGGCTGCGATCCGCCCGCCGCAAATGTCCAGGCAACCTGAAGCTGCGTCACGTTCGCCTGATTGATTTGAGTCAGACCGGAATATTGCGCCGAGTCTTCTCCGAGATAGCCCTCCCAATTGGGCGAGGCAGGTGCGGCCGCGATAACCGTGCGCGGCGACGGTTGCTGAGCACAAGCGGCCACCAGCAGCGCCATGCTCGCTACACCCAGTTTAACCGCAACCCCAAAAGCTCTGCGATCAGCGGAACGCTGCGCTGACAGATTGTGCACTTCCGATCCCCTATGGTCCCTGTCAATCAGCCTGTGGTTCGGTCGGTTAGTCGCGACACCGCTCCCGGCGGGCCCCAGATTAGACTAGATTTTGTCAACTTGACAACAGCCCTGTGCACTCTCCATTGACTTTGTCCGTAAATGGTAGTGTCGCGGCCATCGTGGCGGTGATGCAGGGCAACCATCCCTTTGGGGCGGCGAGTCATGGAGACGATCGTTCACATGCCGGACAGCTGGACGCGCATAGGGACAACGATAGCGAGCCCCTACGAGCCCGAGGACGTAAAAAAGGAGAAGCCGTGGTGCCGGCAACTGAAATTGCAAAATGGGTGAAATTGAGTTTCACAGGCGCGGGTGCAGCCTTGGCAATGGTAGCGGCAGCGCCACACATGGCGGGCGCCACGACAGGGAGCGTGACTCCCGCGGGGCCGGAAACGCAAGCAGTGGCTCCGGCCGGCTCCGAAACCGCAGATGCCGCAAAGGTCGCCAAGGGCCGGGAACTGTTCAACAACTGGTCGTGCGGTACCTGCCATGCACTCAAGGACGCGGAGGCCTCCGGGCATGTCGGCCCGGCGCTCGATGGCAATCCCAATCTGACCGAGGCGTTCATCGCCGATCGCGTGACCAACGGTCAGGGTCCGATGCCGGCCTTCGGTGGCCAGCTCAGCGAGGAGGAAATCGCGGAGCTCTCAGCCTATATTCATCAGGTCGCCATCAAATAACGAAGAGGCGCGGCCGGTATGGCCGCGTCGACTTTCCTAAAATCGAAAAGCAGTGGGTTGGGCCCTCACCGCCCATGCACATAGCCCAACGAGTAAGCTCACGGCTGCGATGGCACCTCGACGAGCGGGACAAACGTCGGCACGGCGACTGGCGTTGCGGGTGGGGCGACTTCTGAAGGGCCGGAGCTTTCCTCCGACGGCGCGGGTACCAATGGAGCCGACGCGGAGCGGAGCGGCGACCGTACGGGAGCCGTCAATGGCGCCGGCGGGCTTGATGACGTCTGACTTCCAGATAGTTGCGCAGCACGATCTGATCGTTTCGCCCCGCCGACGTTCGCACCCGACGCCGGTCGCGCTTCAGCCTGACCCGCCACCGCTTGAGTTGGCACGGGCCGCGGAGAAGAAGCCATTTCTCTCGCCGGCTGGGGCGGATTGGTTGGCCCACTAACCACCGCCGACGTCTCGCCTGGAGTCGGATCAGGAACGGATAGGACGGGCTCCGCCGCGGACACGGCAGTCGATGCATCCGGCGCTGCCTTGGGTGGAGCAGGCGACAATAGATAGGCGATACCCGCAACCACGACGAGTGCCACCAGGCACAGCAGCGCGATCGGCAAACGTCGCCACACGGCTTCCCAAGCGATCGTGCGCATTGTTGCCACGTCGCGTTCTCGCTCGGCGCGAGCCAGATCGCCGGCCCGCTCAGTGAGCTTGGCCACCAAATCCGGGGGTAGATCGGGCTGACGTAACAGAGCTCGCAGTGCGCCAGACCGCAACGCGATGGGTCGGCGCGAACCGCTCATCGGCACCGTCCCTCTCCAGGCCAGCCACGCGAGCTCATTCGAGCTCGTATCGCAGCAATCCGCGCGCTTTATCGTCCATAGATGGTTCGCACTGCTCAAAGAGCGCCAATATACCGATGATCCGCAGGCCGGCAATGCCGCGCAGCGCGGGTGACAGCACAAGTCTGACGGGGCTTGGCAGGGCCATCCGTGAAGAGTGCGGCCTCCCTGCGCGGATGCTTTTTCCTACGCCGCCCCGCGCGTCAGTTCGGCTTCGCCGACCAGACGGTGATTGTTCCTGCGTCGCCATCGACACGAACCCAGTCGCCGGTGCGGATCACGTCCAGCGGATCCTGATCGCAATCAGTCACCGTGGGAATGCGCATGACAACCGCGCCCAGCGCAGCCTTGGTCGTCATGATGTTGAACACCATCGCCTTGGGCGCCGTGCCAGCGAGGCGCGTCAGGTGGAATGTCGCGGACCAACCGGACGACCCCTTGGCGCCGGGGAAGATCAGGATCTTGCCCGCGAAGCTCTGATCCTTCAACTCGTGCCGACTCTCGATGATCGTCCCGGTCATGGCATGGACCCCACCCCAGCCCGAAATCGTCTCGCGCGTAACCAGAGCCTCGCCCTCGGCAACCCCTCCGACGACCTTGCGACCCCGGATGACGACGCGCGGTTTGTCCATCACCTCGCTCATGACAGCTTCCCTCTCCATTTGCCGGTACAGGCGGCGTCGATGCATTCCTCCGTCGTGCCGTACCAGCCCTCGATCTTCATCATAGCGGGCAGATAATGCACCTGCTTGGCGCTATCGAGCGCGGCGACCTTGGTGCCCGGCGGCACGGCCTGGCTGATCGCCGAGCAGGTGTCTGTCATCAGATAGGCGCCCGCGTCGCGCAGGATTTTCGTATAGCCATTGGCATCCGCCGTGGCCTTGACCGCGCGGCTGGTGAACACCCACAATGCACTGTTTGTATGGACTTTCCGTCCTTCAATCAGCGCCGCAGCCTGGGCGATCTGCTCGATCGAATAATGCGGGCAGCCTAGCATGACGTAATCGACATCCTCGCTGGTGCCGACGCTGTTCAGCGACTCGTAGATGCGCTTGCGAGCCGCCGCGTCATAGACGAAGCGCTCGCCGCGCGGCGCGCCGCCAAACGCCCGCTCGACGCTGGACGCCTCCGGGGTGATGCCGACCATATGATACATCTCGACACCGCCGGACGAGGCCGCCGCCGCGCCGAAATGCTTGTGGCGGATCAGGCTCGGGTCGCTCACCGAGCCGGTGATGACGGGGATCGTGTCCTGCACGGCATCACCAACGAAATAGCCGAGCATGCCCCATTCGAAGATGCTGTCGACGGGCACCTGCACGTCGACACTATGGTGCCCCCGGCGGAAATCGTCGGTGTGGAAGCCCCAGTCCGGAATGCGCTTGGCGAGCATCGCGGCGCTCGTCGACTCGCGGCCCTCGCAGTTCGTGCGCGCGCCGATTACCGAGTTGGCAAAGACCACCGCGCTCGATTCCATCCAGGCACAATGTTCGCCCATCACCGGCACGTTGCCGGCCAGATAAGGCGTGCAGGTCTTAAGAATCTGCACGCCGTGCGCCGCCACCTCGCTCTCGTCGGACTGGAAGTTTGCAAAGGCATCCTCGCTCATGCCCTGCTCGCGCCATAGCGAGGGGTCCATGCCGCCCTGCAAATGGCAGCTGAAAGCGTTCATGCGGGGCACGTCCACTACCTCGTCGGAGTCGAGGTCGAAACGCGAGAAGACAGCGCGATAGTCGCCGCCATCGGCCGCATAATATTGCTTCACCCATGGCGGGGCTGATCCCGGCACGCCGGCGACATTGTTGGTCTCGACGAAACGCTCGGCACCCAGCGCCTCGGCGTAGCGCACAAGCAGTTCCATGGCCTTCTGCGTCGCCGCGCCGGAGTCGCCATCCAGCATTGCGCGTTCCGCGTCCGTCAGTTTAACCATCGCTTACCTCATCGTCTGGAAACCATTTTGCGCCACCATCTGGCGCTCAACAAAGCTCATCGAGCCGCGCGTGGATGCTCTCCAGAACCTCCAGCGTCACGGCCAGTTTGGCGGGATCGATGTCACGCAGCAAATCGGCGCGCAGTTCATTGGTGATCGCCATGATATCGCGCGTCACTTCCCGTCCTCTCGGGGTGATACGATTGTGCGTAACGCGCCGGTCGACCCCGCTCTGATGGCGTTCGATCAAGCCATCGCGCGCCAGCGAATCGAGCATATGCACCATGCTCGGCCCCTTGACGCCGATCAGTCGCGCCAACTCGCCTTGGTTGAGTTCCTCTTCGGCGCAGGCGAGCAGGTACAGCGTCTCCCACCTGGCCATATTCTGATTGACGCTGCGGATGCGATCATTGGCGAGTTTGCGCCAACGACGGGTCGCTACCACCAGAGAGCGGGTGATGCGAAAATAGGTTTCGTCGCGGTCGTCCGGCTCACTTTCGCGATAAAAATTGCTGAGGTGGTGAGCCGCCCGGTCGATTGAAAAGCCGCCGAAATGCTGACCCGAAATCTCGCGTCCAGCACTCGCTGAAACTTTTTTGCGCGGCTGCCGCTGGAGCGCCGCCTTGGGTGCTCTCTTGTGCCGCGTCCGCATTGAACCCTTTTCCGTTACCAAAGAAACCACTCCCAGATGCATGCCAAAGCGAGGTTGCACCCCGCATCCCAAGCCATAGCATGCTCCGGCCGTTCAGCCCGGTCGCGAACAATGCTTCCCACATCCGCCGTCCGGACTACGCCCACCTCTCTGCGAGAAGCGAAGAGGAAACGACGGGTGAAAGACCGTGGCAATAACCCGTCTGGGAGGAAGTGCCGGATGGCAACGCCGGCACTTCCTAGTTTCTTAGAATACCGCGCGGACACCGGCCTTGAACATCCGCCCGACCGGGTTGAACAGCACGTTATTGCCGCTACCATTTGCGCCGGGATAGGCCGGAGGATCGATGTTGAACAGGTTATCGATACCGAAATAGACATCCATGCGGTTATCCGCACCGAGTGGCACCTTCACAGTGCCGAGAATATCCACGTAGGTACGCGACGGCATGGCATTCGTACTAGAGCTATTCGCCAGCGTGATGGCGTAACCCGGCTGCTCTGCTCCGATGAAGGCCGCGTTGTAGAAACCCTTGTTGATCCACCGCACATGGGTCGAGAAGGCGAACATCTCACCCAGCGTCAGGCTGGCCGTGCCATCGACCGTCCAGTCGGGAATGCCCGGAGGCGTGCCGCCGCGCAGGCCGGTCTGGCCGGCACGCTCGACGGGACCAACCGCATCAACCGTGATGAGGTCCCGAACATTGCTCGCCATCACTGAGAGGTTGAGCGTATTATCGCCGCCCAGCGGTTGGCGATAGTTCAGCTCGAAGTCGATGCCCCGCGCGATGAGCTGGTTCACATTCTGCACCGTGTCGGTGACGTTGGTGATGATGTTGTTACTGTCGCGCGTAACCAACGAGCAGCTGAGCGCATCACCCTGTGAACAGCGCGTCACGACGTTCTGCTGGCCCAGCGTGCTGATCGCGTCATCAATGTCGATGTCGTAATAGTCCGCCGAGAGACGGAATCGGCCCAGAAAGCCACCGGTCGGCTGCAAGACTACGCCAACCGTGAAGGTATCCGCCTTCTCTGGACGCAGATTGGGGTTGGAACCAAGCGTGATCGGCACCACCGTCTGCTGACCGCCGTTTGCTGGATCGTTCAGGATCCCCGACGATTTTGTGACCGGACCGAACAATTCGGCTACGTTAGGCGCGCGAATATCACGCGACCGGGTGACCCGGAATCGAATGGCATCGATCGGCGCCCACACGCCGCCAACCTTCCAGGTGGTTACGTCCACGGTACTGCTGGGGAACAACGCGCTGGAGCGCTTGTAATGGGTGCGACGCACAGCTCCGCTGAAACTCAGTTCCTCGAAGCCAGTCATACCGCGCAAGATGGGAACCTCGGTCTCACCATAGACCTCGGCCACATCGATCTTACCGGAAATTACTGCACCATTGCCCATGAAAAAGGCATTGGTGCGGGATAGGGCGTCGGCATTACCGTTCACGGAATCGCTGCGATATTCACCGCCGATCGCCACGCCGAGCTTGCCCGCGGGCAGTTCGACGAGCGAGCCGGTGACATTCGCCGCCACCACATGCTCGGTCGTATTGTTGGTCTGGAAGCCATCCGCTTTGATGTATGCCTTTGCGGCATCGAAAGTGGCACCTTGGCCGGAACCGAATGGGTTGAGAGGCACACAGGCGGGGTCGTCGTTCGTCGTGACTGCATCGGCATTGACTCGACAGACCGGGACACCGCCGCTGGTCGTCGCGTCGAGCGCCTTCACGATCCGGGACGTGACGGTACCGCCCAGCATATCACTGCGGAACTTGTTGCGGCCATATTGGTAATAGATGTCCGCCTTCCAGTCGTTGCCGATATCGTAAGCGGCGGAAGCGACGACCCGATACATGTCGTTCTTCACGATCAGATCAGCCGCGCCAATGTCGCGGAACCCCTTGCCGAGCGTGAAGCTGGTGAGTCCGCCCTGTGCCAGCAGCGTCCGGATATCGAGGCTGGGATCCGCCGAGGTTGGGATGAAAGGGTTGTCTGCCTGGATAGTGATGGCCGTGTTGCGATAAGCGACGGCGCGGTGGCGGCCCTCGCTATGGCCGTAGTTGACGCCCAGCTCGATGGTCAGGGCCGGAGTCGCTTCCCAGGTCGCGAAGCCCATGGCATTCCAGCGCTCAGTCGGCGAAACGATCGGAAAATCGAAATAGATGTTTTCGCCGGGGCCGTCATTGGTCCCCCCCTGCTGATAGAGGTTGTTGGCGAGCGTGCCTTGCGTCGCGCGATAGGGCGTCCCATCGGGCTTGAAGGCAATGCCGTCGACCGGGCGCAATGTCGGCACCAGCTTGCCGGAATAGGCCGCAGCCGGCGGCGTGGTGATGCCGTTATAGGGCGCCGTCCACGGATAGACGTTTGACAGGATGTTGTTAGCGGGCAGGCTCGTTACGCCTGGATTACGGCTGATGTTGATAAGGCCATGCGCGCACCAATCCCGTTCGGGGCAGGCTTCCACGCCGTCCGCTTTCTCGTATTCGCCGCCGACTACCACATGGAGGTTGGACCCAAACTGCCAGCCCGCAGCCGCACCGAACTGGCGTGTAAAATTGTCGCCATACTCGGAGAAGCCGACCTGCGCGTTAGCCTTGTAGCCGGTGAATCTCTTGTCGAGCAACAAGTTGACCACACCGGAGACCGCATCCGAGCCATAGACAGCAGAGGCACCGCCCGTCACCACTTCGGCACGCGACAACAGGATCGACGGGATCATGTTGGTATCGACCGTTGCCTGCGTGGTGGAGGGCACGAACCGCTTACCATCGACCAGCGTCAGCGTGCGGACAGCGCCGAGGCCGCGCAAGTCGAGGATGCGGCCGCCAATATAGTTGCCTGTCGTGGCGTTGAGGCCAGAAGATGCCGGCGTATTGGTTGCGCGGAAGGAGGGCAACTCATTGAGCGCGTCACCGAGATTGGTGGCGCCGCGTTCGGCCAAGCGGTCTGCGCCCATGACCGAGACGGGCGTCGGCCGGTCAAAGCCGGAAACGATGCGCGAGCCAGTAACGATGATTGCTTCATCGCTACCGCGCCCAGCCTCCTCATCCGCGCTAGCGCTGGCCGGCGTTTCGGCCGCTGCCCCCGCAGAGCCCTGCGCAAACGCGGGGGCGCCTACCCCCAACAAACCAATGGCGAGCGCGCCTACGCAAGCGTGACCCCGCAAGCTAGCAATGGCAGTCCTCATGCTGTCCTCTCCCGATCATGTGTTTTCGTTAGCTAGGCAACTATCAAATACGGGATTGGGTCGCAATCTACTTGTTTGACCTTGTGCTCGCTGATGCCAAGCGAAGGCCAGATCGTTGCATCGCAGCAACAGAAACGCGAACATGCCGTCGAAGGCAGCGGCAAGGAAATTCACGTCTGCCAGGTCATTCACCGGCAAGTCGAGGAAGGCTGACATTGAAAACGGCGGCTGCGCTGTAGCCGCACAACCGCCAGTAGAAAATCAAAGATGTCGGGCAACGTCTAGAGCAGACGACGCGATGAAATCAGGAACGAAGGGATTCCATTTTTAGGCCCCCTGCCCTCTGCAACACGCCGTCGCCCGTGCGCTGCTATTTCTTCTGAGCATCCACGTCGATTGGTTTGCCATCCGGCCCCAGCGTATAGGTTTTCCCGGTCACGGGATCGACGGGGTTACGATTATTCTCGGCGCAGGCGTAATCCATGATGCGCACATCGCCTGACAGTTTTCGATACGTCTTGGTAACCGTCCAGGGCCGGGTCAACGCCACTGGATCCTCGATGGTGATCTGCGCTTCCATGCGGCCGTCCTCGCGCTTGCGAAGCCGGGTCAAACCCCGAGCCTGATCGCTGATGATGGCACCCGTCCGGTCCACGATGGTCCCATTCTCGCCACGCAGCCCGATCGTGGTGAAAACCAGCGTATCCCCTTCCCAATGGCCCACGGAATCGCCAGTGTAAGTCGGCCAGATCACATCGTCGGAGAGATGCTCGCGGCCGTCGGTATAGACCCTGACAACGTTGGGGCCATTCTCCGTCAATATCCAGGTTTGCTTCGGCGTAACGACAAACTCATAGCCATCGACCACCTGCATCACGCGCGGAAAACCGACAGGCACCCCGCACATGGTGATCGGGTCCGGGAACCGATCCGCCGCCACCGCAGCGATATTGCGCTTATATTTTTCCTCATATTCCGGGGTGTACGGTGGATGCTGTCGGGCGCCGGGATCGCCAGCGCGTGCATCGGGAGGACTGGCGGTCGTCCTGTCATAGAGCGTCCCCCCCTCGAGCACCCACACGCCGGACCAATCCGGCATCTGGGCCCAAGCGGGCAGTGCCGCCAGGGAAGAGAGGAGGACGGCTGCGGCGATGTTCGTCTTGCTAAGCATCTCTCGGTTCCAACTCTACTGGGCCGTCTCGGAGCGGCCTGCTGCACGCTCGTTCAGTTGAGGGGAAGGGTTTTCCCTTCCGCGTTAACGGCGGAGACAAAAGCGCCCCCCGCTGCGCCATCACGCATCGGATTCATCTTGACTGTCACCCGATCCCCAGGCTTGAAGGTCGTCTTGCGCCAACCGCTCCGAGACATGGTGTTCGGGCTACCCATTTCGATGCTGTACTCTTTGGTGCCACCGCGAGCATCGCGAACCACAACCTGCAGCCAACTATGAGGATTGGTCCACTCGAACGATTTGACCGTTCCAACGAGTGTAACTTCCTTGGTTCTGTCGAACATGGCAAAGGAATGATGCGACACTGCTGGCTGTATCGGCAGCACGCTCGATGCGGACACTGCCGCGACGATCAATGAAATCGAGATAATACGGTTCATACCGCCCTCCATTGCAACGGTAATTTGCTCCACAAGCGATGGCCCGGAGCGGATCGAGCACCACAAATCCGGTTGTGGCGCCCCAGCGTCATTGAGCGCCCCCTTCTGCGGCCGGGGCGCGGCCTTTGAGGAAAGCGAGAATTGGCCCGCTCAGTGACTGATCAGGAGAGTTAATACTATAGACCCCAGACATGTGGCCATGATCCTTAAGCATGAGGAACGGTGGACAACTGCCAGTCCCACAGACTTTTTCGAGCAGTTTGCCGGCCTGTATGTGGAACGACGCAGGGTCGCGCTCAGCCACGATAATCATATAGGGAATTTTGGTGGCAACCAGACCAGGTATTGACGACTTGGTATCACTATCCGCACCAAAATAGGCGTGGGGCCGGTCGGGTGATGGCGGAAAATCGTACGAGCCGGAACTGAAGACCGCACGCCTGATCCCGCTCTGGCCATTAGGGCCGAACTGCGGATGGGCGACGTAGCTGGCGACATGTGCCGCACCCGCCGAATGGCCCATCAGGTCGATATGGTTCGGGTCACCACCATAGCGCTGGATATTCTGCTGCACCCAGCCGATCGCCGCACCGATATCCTGCTGAACAGCCGGATATTTGAATTCAGGCGCGAGACGGTAGTTGATATTCACCCCGACCATGCCGTTTTTCACGGCCCACAACATGATATTGTCGTAGAAAGCGCTTTGCTTGCCTGTCTCGTCGATCGACTTGTCGCCGGCAACGAAACCGCCACCATGGACCATGACCAGCACCGGCAGCGGCCCCTTGCCCGCATCGCTCGGCGCAAACACATCCAGGCCCTGCTTCTGGTGGGGACCGAACTTGATGTCGCGCTCGACGCGCACGCCGGCATAAGGCGCCGGCGTCTGCAGCGGTGTATAGATTTTCGAAGTCGCGATCGTGTCGACCTTCCGGCCGATCGCCTTGAGTTGAGGTTCGATGTCGTCGGGAACCGACGCCATCAGTATGGCCGGAACGCTCATGGCCACGCCTGCAGCGACGGTTAAACCCCAATATCCGAGTCTCTTCATTTCGTCCTCCCCCATAGGGCAATGGGAGCGTACCAAACGGGCACGCTCCCCGAGATTTTAGAACCGACGCGTGAGACGCAGACCCACCTCGCGCGGACGTTGCGGTGTAATCGTCGTGAATGGATTGTAGGTCACGAAGATCGGGCAATCTGGGTCCTGATACCCCGTTGTCGTATCCAGTGCACAACCACCACGATTTGCACTGCGCCCGAGGGCAGCCCCCCGATTCAAGACGTTGTTCACAAACAATTCCACCATGAGGCCGGAAATGTCGTACCCCGTCCGGAAATTCAGCACGTCCATGCTCTCAGCATAGCGGTTATCGGGGCTATAAGCGTTCACGCCCGGTCCAGGACCGCGGAAATAATTGCCGACATACTGGTAATCCAAGCGCGCATAGCCCCTGTTTCCGCCCAGGTGGAAATCATACTGCCCGCCAACGCTGAACTGCCACTTCGGCACGGGGAAACTATCGCCTTTACGCACGATAGGGGCAGGTAGCACCGGACCGATTGGATCTGGACCCAACGCCGTGGCGGTATATTGCGCGTCCGTGTAACCCACCGTGATGTTGGTCGTGATGGGCCCCAATCGCGCCTGGATTTCAGAATCGAAGCCCTGGCTGCGCGCTTGGCCCGCATTCTGGGTGTAGGTCTGCCCGCAACCCGGAATACCAACGTTCAACTGAACGCCGGTCCAGTCGATCCTGTAGATGCTGCTGTTGACCTGCACCCGTCCCTGGAAGAGCCGAAACTTCCCGCCGAGTTCATAGTTCCACACGGTATCAGCGCCATATTCCTTGGGGATATCGTTGACCGTCAGGCCCACGTTGGCCAGCCCCGCACCGCAAATGGATTCCGATATAGGCGAGTTGACGCCACCCGCTCGGAAACCCTTGCTGGCCGACGCGTAGACCATGCTTCCCGGAGTCATCTGGTATTGGAGGCCAAACTTCGGCGTGATCGGCGACTCTTTGACCGCGCCGCTCACGATACCGCCGTTCTGAACGGTAGGAACGTTCCAGCCGCTTGCCGGCCCGTAGAACTTCTGGTCATAATCGAAGGAAACCTGCGATATGCGGGCCCCCACGGTAACCTTCAACTTATCGAACAGCAGATAGTTAAGTTCGCCGAAACCGGCGAGTTCCTTGTCGGTCAAGTGCTGGAGGCGGGTCGTGACAATGCCGTTCGGCAGCGCGGGTATACCCACCCTGTTCCCGTTCTCATCGTACCCGGTATAGCGTTGCTCCGGTTTCATACCGAACAGCAAGGCGACCTGGCGTTCGATGTCACCAATGTAGAAATATTCGCTGGTAGCCTTGATCTTGGAGGCGAAGGCACCGATCACCCAACTGAACGGACCATCGCCCGTGGAAGCCAAGCGCAACTCCTGCATGAAGCCGTGGCGCTTATTGTATCCGTCATCAGCGATCACATAATAATCGGGCCAAGGCGCGAAGAGCGGGAAGCCGGTGCTGGCCCATTGGTTGCGATTGGTCTGGGCCGCCGGAATGTTCTCCAGACGCTGCTGAGCCGTCAACTGGTTCATTTCGGTGCCGTCGCCGACCGTCTTGTCGCTGATGTATGACGTGATGGACTTCACGGCGAATGTATCGAACTCATGGTCGACCGCGATGGACCCAACATGCAGAGTCGTCCCGACTTCATTCTTGCGGCGGTCGATAGACTTATATTTGCCGAGATACGGGAATGGCCCGTATTCGACCCGTTCACGCCGGTAAATATAGCTCGGCTGCGCATCCCTCGCCGGACAGGCCACCGGGGTGATCGCTGACGGCACCGAAGTTGCAGTGCGCCGTGTGTCAAAGCAATATTCCGCCGTCGCATACTTCTCGTTGACCGGCAGGTTGTAACCGCGCGGGCCGCCCTCATCATACTGATAAGAAAAGAAATAGGATCCGGTTATTTTCGTACGTTCCGTCGGCGCGAACAACAGGGCACCACGGACCGACGTCTCGGTGCGGCCGTTGGCATTCTCGTGGGTCAGCGCGCCGTTATTGTAGGGATCGACCATGTCGATGAAGCCCGCCACATTGCGGTGGAAAGCGCTGACACGGATACCAAGCCTGTCCTCGACCAGCGGACCGCCAAGCGCGACACCGCCTTCATAACCGATGCCTCCATCCACCACTGTCGACGCTTGAGCCATGACACGACCGGAGAATTCCGTGAGACTCGGCGTCGGCGTGATGAAGCGGATGGTGCCCCCTTGTGAGGACCCACCATAGAGGGTGCCTTGGGGTCCGCGCAGCACCTCGATACGGTCGAGATCGAACAGTGTCGGCGCAGGGGTACCGTTGTTCTGCTGAACACCAGCCGAGTTACGCCGCTGAAGCGGGGTATCATCGAGATAAAGACCAGTGGTCGCGGCGCCACTCGTGGCCACAATTCCGCGAATTGAGAAATTCTGCACACCGCCGGCCTGCCCCGATACCGTGAGGGCAGGAACGGTCCTCTGCAGGTCAGAAGGCGACTGCAAACCTTGACGATCGAGGCCCTCCTGAGTGACCGCAGTAATGCTGAGGGGAACGCGGTTGACCGTATCCGATCGCCGCGTTGCGGTCACGACAATGTCCTCGAGCGCCCCAGCCCTGCTTTCTTCGCGCTCGTTCTGGGCGCTCTCTTGTGCAAATACAGGACTGATAGCCAGAATATTTGCCAACGCCGTTCCCACAAGCGCCCCAGACAAACTCAACCTATTCATCATATAACCCCCACTGTTATTGCCTTCATTTTATATATCATCGGCGAATAGCTTCTCGATATCCGCCGAAATCGAGTTCAGATCAGAGGATTTTTGCGACCAGCCAGCATTATCTTTGCCACCGAGCCTCGAACCTCTCGCGGTACTGATTAGCTGGCTAGAAACGGCCGGGCAGACCCCGCCACGCCACAGCGGACAGCCGCAGCCGGTTGGCGCTGAAAATTGTTATGTTGTCGGGAAATTTGCCGAGTGATAGGCCACCGACATTTGGCTGCTACTGCGCGCACATTCGCAAGACGCAACGGACCATCGATGCCGACGCATTCGCGATGGCGAAACCATCGGCGAGCAACCACGCAAAGCATCCACGCGCGCTTGTTCAAGCTCCCTCCCTGCTCCGCTGGCGGCTCTAATAGCCGCAAGATTGCAGTTGTCGAAGGAGGGTCCAGCAACCCATCCCCGCCTGCATTTATTTAGTTATATATATAACTATGTCCGCGCGGGTCAATCGACTTTTCGATGGTTTATCGAAGCTTGCAGCCACAGGATCGCCGCTGAGACGCGCAGGTAGAATCAGGAAGAAAGAATTGACGGAGTCAGTCCCCGTCGAGTTCCCAAAGTCTGTCGCGCAACTGTGCGAGAACCCGCAGCATCGCATCGATGTCGGCGTCCGGAATGCCTTGCCAGATCCTCTCACGCTGCCCTCTCACCACGGCAGCCATGGTCGCAACGGCCTCCTGACCCTTATCAGTCAGGCAGATCAGACGAGATCGGCGATCATTGCCATCTTGCCAACGCTTTATGAAGCCACTGGCTTCAAGTTTCGCCATCGCTCCGACAATGCTCGGCGCCTCAAGGCCCACACGCGCCGCCACCTCCATCAGCGTACATGGAGCAGAATCGAGCGAAATGGCGTGTAGTATTTCCCAGCGCACCTGGCTGTGCCCGGCATCCTTCAAAGACCTATCAATGATACGACGGTAGCGCCGTCCGACCAGCTTGATCCGGCGCGTCGCCGCGATCAGCCGCTGATCATCATAATCGTCGTCAAACGTCTTTGGCGGCGTAGAGCCTTGCGGGTCCCGCGCCAGTTTTTTTTGTGTCATTTCTCTTCGCATCCAGCTTCCTTGGAAGCCGCCCAATAGGTAGAAAACTATCTACTCACCAAGTAAAATATTCTTAGAATCACACACTCCTTTAAATGACATATCAAATGACATCCGGGTGATTGTTATTATCAATTTTTGCACTGCCGTATAGCCGCGGTTTCGCGTTCCTCTCAGACTAGGGCAAATCCCATCAACGAAGGCATGGTCGACCGACGTGTTTCGACAGTCCTCATGGCGTAGGCGATTTCCCCAAAAACCCCAGACAGAAAAGGTGCGAATGCGGAACATTCCGCTTCATTGAGCGTTTGCTTGGGCGAACGGCAGGGCCTGTGGTCTTTCAGCTTGTTCGTGGAGGGGTAAAATGCTCACTCAACCATGCTCACGCCGGCGTTTTGTCCTCTCCACGTCGTCGCTTATGATGACTGCCCTAGCGGTTCCCGGGGCCTTCAGATGGCCTGACAAGCGAACGTCATTCATGTTCGTTTCGCCCTTATTGGTGTCGGCAGAGCGTGCTTCTCATTCTGCACTGCCACCGCAGACGCTGCTGTTTGAGGGGCCGCGCATTACGCGCTTGCAGAGGATGGCGGACAGACTGCCCAAACTAGTTGGTGACATCGTCCTGCGTCTGGATGCGACCGACGATCAACTCCTGGACATCGCGGCTCAGACGGCTGGCGTGGGCATCGAGCGCAGAGGCGGCCTGCCACTGGATTTGGGTGTCCGGGCCCGGGTGACCCCCCAACAAAGGACCTTCGCATGACTCGCATCCACGCGCATCCTTCGCTGGGCTGGCTTGCCATGGGTGTCATCCTTGTGCTGCCTGCCTGCAATCGTAGCCCGGAAAGCTCCGGGTCAAAGGCCAATGACAAGGGCAAAGTGACCTATCTCGACAAGGCGTCGATCCCGAAAGATCCCGCCGAGATGGTGCTCCAGCAGACCTGCATGTCTTGCCATGCCACTGGCGTCGGCCCGGTCATCACCGGCCGCAATCTACCGCCCGAGGCCGTGAAGAGCTTCGTGCGCAACGGCAACCGCGCCATGCCAGCCTTCACGGAAGCGATGATCGACAACGACACGCTCGATCGCGTTGCTCAGCTCGTGGCCACTTCCAAGGCGTCCCCTGCCCAGACGACCCAGTGATTCGGAGGCAAGACCATGGCTGATCAGACACAACCCGTTTTACCGAAAGGTGTTTCCGCCACACAGTTCGAGGCGGCCATCGGTAAGATGCGTGCCCTGCTGGGCGCTGACAAGGTGCTCACGAGCGATGAGCAACTGGCGCCCTATTCCAAGATCATGATGTCCACGCCGGATGAGGAGCACCGTCCGGGCGCGGCCGTACTCGCGACGACGGTCGAAGAAGTGCAAGGCATCATGAAAATCTGCAACGAGCATAAGACACCCGTCTGGCCCATTTCCACCGGCCGCAACTTTGGTTACGGCTCGGCGGCACCCGGCACGCGCGGGCAGATCGTGCTCGACCTCAAGCATATGAATAAGATTCTGGATATTGATCCGGTGCTCTGCACCGCGCTGGTCGAACCGGGAGTTACATATCAGCAGCTGTGGAACCATCTGAAGCAGAACGATATTCCGCTTTGGCTCTCATGCCCCGCTCCATCGGCCATCGCCGGGCCAGTCGGCAACACGCTGGACCGCGGCGTTGGCTACACGCCGTATGGTGAGCATTTCATGATGCAGTGCGGCATGGAGGTCGTGCTCGCCAATGGCGAGGTACTCCGCACCGGCATGGGCGGCGTCGAAAAATCGAATACCTGGCAGGCGTTCAAATGGGGCTACGGGCCCTATCTCGATGGCATCTTCACCCAATCAAACTATGGCATCGTCACCAAGATGGGCCTGTGGCTGATGCCGGAACCGCCGGCCTACAAGCCGTTCTCGATCCGCTACGAGAATGACGACGATATCGGCCTGATCGTTGAGACGTTACGGCCGCTACGGATCGCCAACATCATCCCCAACGCATTCGTCATCGCCAACGTGATGTGGGAAGCCTCGGCCGTCATTCCCCGTTCGAAATATTACGACGGGACCGGCGTGACGCCGGCAGCCGTGCTGGAAAAGATCAAGCAGAATGAAGGTGTCGGCGCCTGGAATGTCTATGCCGCGCTGTACGGCACGGCCGAGCAGGTCGAGGTCTGCTGGAACATCGTCAAGAAGGCCGTCGAAGTGTCCGGAAAAGGGCGTTTCATTACCGAGGAAGAGGCCGGCAACACCGAGCCGTTCAAATATCGCGCGCAACTGATGCGCGGCGATATGACGCTGCAGGAATTCGGCCTGTACCGCTGGCGGGGCGGCGGCGGATCAATGTGGTTCGCGCCCGTGTCTCAAGCCAAGGGGTCTGAAACGAAAGCCCAGATGGACCTCGCGCAGAGCATCTTGAACGAATATGGTCTCGACTATGTGGCGGAGTTTGTCGTGGGCATGCGGGATATGCACCATATTGTCGACGTTCTGTTCGACCGCACCAACCCGGCAGAAACCCAGGCTGCGCATGAATGCTTTGGCAAGCTTCTGACCGAGTTTGGCAAGCGTGGTTACGCGGTGTACCGCGTGAATACCGGCTTCATGGAGGAAGCTGCCCAACTCTACGGCAAGGTGAAACGGGACGTGGACCAGACGCTGAAGCGGGCGCTGGACCCGAACGGGATCATCGCACCCGGAAAGTCTGGCATCTTCATCTGAACCGTTTTTGCGATGCATGCGAGGCGGCCTATGCAAATGCGCAACCCAATCTCCTAGATAGCAGCACCTTCTGGTGGGAAAGCCGCTTTCACCCTGCATCGACCTAAGTGGTATGCCTGCACGTCGATAACGCGAAAGAATGATTGCGAAGGAAAGCTCTAAGGCCACCAGCCCGGGACTTCCTCCGCCTTAGATCACGGCACATCTGCGCACAGTAAGCTAAGCCGTGGGCACCGAAATTCAGGGCGCGGCCAGCCCCCCGCGAGGGAAGCGACACGCCATCAACCGAGCGCGGCAACTTCGATCCACGCCTCTGCGCAGGAGGCATCATGAACTAACCAAAGCAGATAGTGCGTTCCGATCATCTCGCTGATCCACCCGGCGATCGAGCTGGCCCGCTTGTAACCCGCCTAAGCGTGCGTGATGGCATGTCTTCCCAAGCCTGGCCATCAGAGTGGTGCCGCGGGCTGGCCACGAGCGCTCTTCTTGATGGAACGGATGGTGCAGCCACGGCGTTTCAAGGGAAAGAGGAGCCTGACGATGAAGGAACGCCAACACGATAACCCGTCCACGCCGAAAGACATCGTGGATCGCGTATGGGAACTGGCCGAAAAAATCGATATTTGCATGCTCACCACCTGGAACGGGCGCGAGCAGCGCAGCCGGCCCATGTCTGCAAGGCCACGGCGAGACGAAGGCGTCATTTATTTTCTCACCGATCTCGAAGGCGAGAAAAACGCCGAGATTGCATCATTTCCTACCGTTTCGCTCGCTTGGGCGGATAATGGCAGCCATCGCTATGCGGTGGTCTCCGGAAATGCTGTGATTTCCAATGACCGGGCGAAGATCACCGATCTGTGGGGCCATATGGACAAAATCTGGTGGGAGGATGCGGACGATCCCACCATCAGACTGTTGATCGTCACGCCCGACCGCGGCGAGATATGGGATAGTCCGCACGCGCTGGTCGCAGGCGCAAAAATGCTCAAGGCCATGATCACCGGCGGCGCTCCCGAACTTGGAGACAATGCTGCCGTCCGCATGTGATGGGCTGAGCGTCAAAATTGCACGCATTGCTAGCCCAAAGCTGGGGGCACACCTATCCATCCAGCTCTTTTCCGAGCGCTTTTAGATGAGTCTGAAAGCGCTCCTCTTCTCGTTGTCGCGCGGCAGCATCGAGGCGCAGCAAATAGCTCGGATGCATGGTCAACCAGAGGCGCGTGTTATCGGGCAAAGCTATCGCATGTCCGCACTCCCGGCCGATATTGGGCGTGCGGCCCAGTATTGCTCGCCCCGCACTTGCCCCCAACGCGATGATGAAGTCCGGCCGGATCAGTCGCCGCTCGGCATCGAGCCACCAGCGGCAAAGGTCAATCTCGCCTGCCGTGGGGCTCTGGTGGATGCGGCGCTTGCCGCGCTGCTCGAACTTGAAATGCTTCACCGCGTTGGTGATGTGAACCAGCGATCGGTCGATCCCGGCCCGCGCCAGATGCGCATCGAGCAATCGCCCGGCCGGTCCGACAAAAGGCCGGCCACGCTGCTCCTCAAGATCGCCGGGCTGTTCGCCAACAATCAGCAGGCGTGCCCGCTCTGGCCCTTCTCCCGCGACCGCGCGCGTACCGGTGCATCCGATCGGGCAGCGGCGGCATAGCGCTATGCCCTGAGCGATCTCATCCAGTGTTGCTGGCGGGGCCTGAGCAAAAGCATCCGCACCGTCCCGCACCGTGGCGGCCTCGCGTGCCTGCGCTCCGGCGATGAGCTCCGGAATCAACTGCGCCTCCGGCATATTCTTCCAGTAGCGACGCGGCATTTCCTTCACCATCATCGCCACTTTCAACCGTGCGGGGTTGAAGGTGGACGCATAATAGCGTCGCCACAGATGCTCGGCGGCATCCTCACATGGGGCGTCCCGCCGGGTTGCGCCGGGCGATTCCGTCAGCGCCTTGCCATCCCAATGCAGGCACAGATCCGGTGTCAGAATTGCCCAGCGCTGGCTGGCGAAGCGTTTGATGAAGAAATCCGCAGTGGCACGCAGGATATGATGATCGGGTTCGAACCAAGCGACATAATGCTGCTCGCCATCCTGCGCTTCGATGGCGCGAAAACGGACGAAAGCCCGCATCTTGTGAATGTCGCGGCGCACGTGTCCCGCCATGATAGCCAGGCGATGAACATCGGGGTCCGCCGGCTTCTCCATCAGCCTGGGATCGCTCTGCAATCGCCAGAGCAACCGGTACAGGAGCGCATAGCGTTTGGGGTCCCGGTGCAGGATGACGCTGTTGGCCAATCGCAGGAAAGCCCGGTTCGCCCGCACGCCGCGCTGCGGGACCGGCAAGGTGACCGGAAGCGCAGCCGCCCCACCAAACAGGTTGCGTTCACCTTCTCCATCCAGCGACCAGATGATACTCTCGGGCGGCATGCGCGCCGCGACCATCGCCCGTGCCTGTTCTCGCCATGCTTCGAAATCATCGGGGCGGCGAATGGTCACCTGACAAGAACCGGTGGCCGCAGCGGGCACTGCCCTCATCCGAAGAGCTCCATCTGGCGGGGCGGCGCGAGCCGGCTTTGCAGATCGAGCCGGTCGATCAGGCCCGCCGGCCGCCAATCCGCTGCAATGATGAAAGGCCGAAGCCTTGATACGGACCGGGTCAGCCGGCCCAGATCATCCAGTCGCAGGCGCTGGTGGCGCCGTGCCTGAATGATCGCGGCGACGGCGCGGGTGCCCAAGCCCGGCACGCGCAGCAGCATCTCGCGCGGTGCGCGATTGATGTCGACCGGAAAACATTCGCGATGTTGGAGCGCCCAGGCCAGCTTCGGATCGATGTCGAGCGGCAACATGCCGTCCGCACCGGTTGCCTGCTGCACTTCGCTCGGCGCAAAACCGTAGAACCGCACCAGCCAGTCAGACTGATAGAGCCGATGCTCGCGGATCAGCGGGGGGCGCTTCAGCGGCAGTACCGCGCTGGCATCCGGGATCGGGCTGAAGGCGGAATAATAGACGCGCCGCAGCCTGAACCGGTCGTAGAGGCTGTTGGCCCTGCCGATGATCTGGCTATCGCTGGCGCCATCCGCGCCAACAATCATCTGCGTGGACTGGCCAGCCGGCGCGAAACGTGGCGCATGGCGGAAGCGCTTGCGCGCATCCGTCGCCTCCGTGATGGCATCGCCAATATGCGCGATTGCGCCCTCGATCTGCTTGCGGCTCTTGTCGGGCGCAAGCAGCGCCAGGCCTGAATCGGTCGGCAGTTCGACATTGATCGACACCCTGTCCGCCCAGAGACCCGCGCGCTCAACCAGAGCCGGGTCCGCTTCGGGGATGGTCTTGAGGTGGATGTAGCCGCGAAAATCATGATCCTCGCGCAAGCATCGGGTGACCTCGATCATCTGCTCCATCGTGTGGCTGGAGGATTTGACAATGCCCGATGAAAGGAACAGCCCTTCAATGTAATTTCGTCGATAGAAGCTCAGTGTCAGATCCACGACTTCCCTGGGCGTGAAGCGGGCCCTTCGCACGTTGGAACTCTTGCGATTGACGCAATAGTGGCAGTCGAAGATGCAGTGATTGGTCAGCAAAATCTTGAGAAGAGAGATGCACCGGCCATCCGGCGCATAAGCGTGGCAGATACCCATGCCTTGCGTCGAGCCGATACCCTGTCCGTCGCCACTGTGACGCTTTGTTGTGCCAGACGACGCGCATGACGCATCATATTTGGCAGCGTCCGCCAATATCTCCAGCCGCTCGCTCAAACTCGCACTATTCATATGTTCACTATATGTTCCATTCCATCCTCAGCCAAGTCTGGTTGCGACGAACTGTTCGCAGCAAGCCTACTCTGGCTGGCAAGGCGACCCCCTGCAGAGGCCTATCCGCATCGGTCTACCAACAGCGGTTTTTCCGGATCGTCCGGGGCTGCCGTCGGCAGCGTGTGCGCCCCTTTGCCTTGGAATAAAAAAGGAACTTGGTACCGACGCGACAGTTTCGCCAGTAGCACGGAGGAGCTTTGTTCCGGACAACTCGGCCCAATCCGCGTGTAGAAGGAATGCATCATGGGAAAGCCCTCAAATCGCTATGAGACCATCATTATCGGCGCGGGTCCCGCCGGCCTTACGGCGGCGCTCTATCTCGCCCGCTATCGGCGAAAAGTGCTGGTCGTCCATGATGGGAAGAGCCGCGCGCTGCGGATTCCAACGACGCATAACGCACCCGGCTTTCCCGACGGAATCCGTGGGACAGACCTCATCGAGCGGATGACGCGTCACGCCCTGGAGTTCGGCGCGGAGATCGACAAGGCGGAAATCACCGACATCGAGCGAACCGGCGACGGGTTCCGACTGCAAGCTTCGGGCGGAGAGACCCGGGAGAGCCGCAGCGTCATTCTCGCCAGCGGCATCCTGCTCAACCAGATCGACCTGCCGCACGCAATCCACGAACAGGCGATCGAGGCCGGCGTCCTTCGCTATTGCCCGGTCTGTGACGGTTACGAGCATATAGATGCACGTATCGGCGTCATAGGCTGTGACGGCGATGGCGCCGCTGAAGCGCTTTTCCTCAGGCAGTATACTGCGGATATCACTTTGATGCCGTTGAGCCATCCGGAACTATCCGCCGAGCAAGCGCGTGAGATCGGCGAGGCAGGTATTCAGGTGGAGACGGGGGCCCTGGTGCACCTCGAGCCTCACTACGATCGAATGGAGGTCCGGCTCGAAGGCCGCGATGCACCCTTATCGTTCGATGTCATCTATCCCGCTCTCGGCTGTCGGCCGCGCGCCGAGCTTGCCGCCCGGCTCGGGGTCGAATTGGAAGGCGCAGGCTGCGTTCCGGCAGGCGCCGTGAAGGACAGCGGCGTGCCGGGCTTCTTTGCGGCCGGGGATGTGGTCGAAGGCCTCGATCAGATCAGCGTTGCGATGGGCCATGGGGCCCTCGCGGCGACCAAGGCGCACAACTGGCTGCGCGAGCAAGATCGCCAAACGCTTCAGGCGGGGGCCTAAACCTGCAAACGACTCGCAGGATTAGCGATTCTGGAACTTTCGAACACACGGCGCGTAACGGTCTCATAAGGCCGGGGGCCGACGAAGGCGTTCCCTTTTCCGGATAATGCCTCCGCTCCCCGCCATGCCCGAGATGGAGAGGATCGTCATGGCTACCAACACGAACCAGCCCGCCAAATCACCCGGAAACGGGTCCGATGCGCTTGGCGCCAAAGTCCAGCCAAGCTATGCGGAGGAGCAGGGCATCGGCGGCGAGACCCACCAGGTGGCGGGCGACGAGGTTGCAACCCTGACGACGGCGCAGGGCGGACCCATCGCCGACGATCAGAACACCCTGCGTTACGGCGCGCGCGGTCCCGCACTGATCGAGGATTTCCATTTCCGTGAGAAGGTTTTCCATTTCGACCATGAGCGCATCCCCGAGCGCGTCGTTCATGCGCGCGGCTATGGTGCCCACGGCTATTTCGAACTGACCGACAGCCTGGAGGATGTGACCCGCGCCGGTGTCCTTTGCGAAGTCGGCGAGAAGACGCCAGCCTTCGTTCGCTTCTCCACGGTCGCCGGGAGCAAGGGCTCGTTCGACCTCGCTCGCGACGTGCGCGGTTTTGCGGTCAAGATTTACACCAAGGAAGGCAATTGGGATATTGTCGGCAACAACATCCCCGTGTTTTTCATCCAGGACGCGATCAAGTTCCCCGATCTCGTCCATTCGGTGAAGCCGGCGCCCGATAGGGACTTTCCGCAGGCGCAGTCGGCACACGATAATTTCTGGGATTTCATCTCCCTCACGCCCGAGAGTTTCCACATGATCTTGTGGACCATGTCCGACCGGGCGATCCCGCGCTCGTTCCGGTTCATGGAAGGCTTTGGGGTCCATACCTTCCGTCTGCTCGACAAGGATGACCGATCGACCTTCGTCAAGTTCCACTGGAAGCCGAAGCTGGGCCTTCAGTCGGTCGCCTGGAACGAGGCGGTCAAGATCAACGGTGCCGATCCCGACTTCCATCGGCGTGACCTGTGGGACGCGATCAACAGCGGCGACTTCCCCGAATGGGAGTTGGGCGTGCAGCTCTTCGATGAGACGTTCGCGGAGAAGTTCGCCTTCGATGTTCTGGATCCCACCAAGATCATTCCCGAGGAGGAGATCCCGGTCCGCATCATCGGAAGGCTGGTGCTCGACCGTGTCGTCGACAATTTCTTCGCCGAGACCGAGCAGGTCGCGTTCATGACCCAGAACGTCCCGCCGGGTATCGATTTCTCCAACGACCCGCTGCTCCAGGGCCGCAACTTCTCCTATCTCGACACGCAGCTGAAGCGGCTCGGAAGTCCCAACTTCACCCATATCCCGATCAACGCGCCCAAATGCCCCTTCGCCCATTTCCAGCAGGACGGGCATATGGCGATGCGCAATCCCGTCGGCCGCGCCAATTACGAACCGAACAGCTGGGGTGCCGAAGGCGGGCCGCGCGAGGATCCGGTTCGGGGTTTCCGCAGCTTCGCCGCGAGCGAAGACGGGCCCAAGGCGCGGCTGCGTCCTGAGAGCTTCGCCGATCATTACAGCCAGGCACGGCAGTTCTTCATCAGCCAGACCCTCATCGAGCAGAAGCATATCCGCGACGCGCTGGTGTTCGAGCTGAGCAAGTGCGAGCGCCCCGACATCCGCTCGCGCGTGGTTTCGCACCTGATCCATATTGACAAAGGCCTTGCGGCTACCGTTGCGGACGGGCTCGGCCTCGACCTTCCTCAACCCGCCAAGGCGGCGAGCAGCGTAATCGACGACCTGCCGCCATCCGATGCTCTCAGCATCATCAAGAATGGCCCGATAAACTTTGCCGGCCGCAAGCTTGGCATCCTCATTACCGATGGAGCGGACGCCGCACTCTTCAACGCGCTCGTGGCGGCGATCGAGGAGGAAAAGGCCATCTATGAGGTCATCGCCCCGAAGATCGGCGGCGCGACCCTGTCCGATGGCACCAAGGTGCCGGCGCATCAGAAGATCGATGGCGGCCCTTCGGTTCTGTATGATGCCGTCGCGGTGATCGCGTCGGAGGGCGGTGCGGCGCTGCTGGCGGGAGACGCCACGGCGAAGGATTTCGTGACCGATGCATTCGCGCATTGCAAATTCATCGGCTATTCGCCCGAGACCATGCCCCTGTTCGAGAAGGCCGGCCTCGCGGGCGATCTCGACGAGGCCTGCATCGAATTGGGCGCAAAGGGCGATGCCGCGTCCTTTATCGAAGCATGCCGGGCACTGCGCTTCTGGGACCGCGAAGCCAACGTGGATCTGGACTACTGGCCGGACTGATCCAAGATGGAAGGACGCAGGATGACACCCTCGCACGCCCGCAAGGGCGGGAAGCGCTATCGCTATGATGTCACTCGCTTGAGCGCGCTGATCCAGACCGGGGCCATCGCCTGTCGGATCAGCGCGCCGGAGGCCGAGCGCATCGTGATCGACCGGCTCACGCGCTGGCCGGATGATCGCAGCGCTATCCTGACCGTGGCTGGCGCGGAAGCTGCGGGCGCAGAAATGGCCCTCGTCGGAAGGACCGTCGGTCTCTAGACCTCATTTGATGAAATGCGGCGTCCGAAACGGCGCAGGTTCGCGCCATTCTCAGGCGACGGGCCCACAGCCTCTCAAACTCTCGCCACTTGCGAAATGGGTGGTGCGGGCGGTCGGAATCGAACCGACACTCCTTTCGGAACCGGATTTTGAGTCCGGCGCGTCTACCAGTTTCACCACGCCCGCACGGCCAGTGAGCGCACGCCAATAAGCCAGGCGGGGCAAGCACGTCCAGCGCTTTGCGCACCATTTCTTCAACCATAGGCTCGGTTGCGTCGAGCAGGCTCTGCCCATAGAAGCAGCATCTGACATCCGGCGGCGACCAAATGCGGTACCAGCCACCGGGAAAGGCGGCTTTTTTTGACAGAAAAATCCACGACTCTGATTCTGTTTGGCGCAACAGGCGATCTTGCGCACCGCATGATCTTCCCTTCGCTCTATCATCTGCTGTGCGACGGATTGCTGCCCGAGCCATTCCATATTCTCGCCTCCGGCCGAACCGAGATGGACGATAAGGCGTTCCGCGCCACCATCCACAAGGCGCTTGATACCTATGCACAGGCCGAGTTGATCGACGAGAAGCGGATCGCCACGTTCCTCGGCAAAGTCAGCTATTGTCCCGTGTCAGCAGGCGACGCAGCGCAGTTCGCCGTATTGGCCGAGCGAGCCAAGGCGTTGGGCGATGGACCGATGGCCTTCTATCTCTCGACCCCGCCCTCGTTGTTCGCTCCAACGGCGCAGGGTCTGGCGGCGGCTGGCCTGGTCGGTCCAGCCACACGCATCGCGATGGAAAAACCGATCGGCCATGACCTCTCCTCCTCGCGCGCGGTCAACGATGCCATCGGCGACTTGTTCAGCGAAGCCCGCATCTTCCGCGTCGATCATTATCTCGGCAAGGAAACGGTGCAGAACCTGCTGGCGTTGCGGTTCGCCAACCGGCTGTTCGAGCCCCTCTGGAATGCGAGCGCGATCGACCATGTCCAGATCACCGTAGCCGAAACTGTCGGTCTGGAAGGCCGCGTCTCTTATTATGATAGCATCGGCGCGTTGAAGGATATGGTGCAGAACCACGTCCTCCAGATCCTCTCGATCATCGCGATGGAGCCACCGGCACGGATGGATTCAACGTCTGTGCGAGACGAGAAGGTAAAAGTGCTGCGCTCGCTGCGGCCAATGGATACCGAGATGCTGCATACCCACAGTGTCCGCGGCCAATATCGCGACGGCGCGGTGAAGGGCAAAATCGTTTCCGGCTATGCCGAAGAATTGGGCCATCCATCCGACACGGAAACGTTCGTCGCGCTAAAGGCCTATATCGACAATTGGCGGTGGAATGGCGTGCCCTTCTACCTGCGCACCGGCAAATGCCTGCCCGAACGCCAATCCGAGATCCTCATCCAGTTCAAGCCCGTTTCGCACAGCATCTTCGGGCATAACGGGCACGGCGGCGTGGAGCCCAACCGCCTCATCATACGCCTGCAACCGGACGAGAATATCAACCTGGCGCTGATGGCCAAGCGACCGGGGCTGGACCGAGGTGGCGTCAAGCTGGAGCAGGTGGAACTGGATGTCAGCCTGGCCCACGCCTTTGCAGGTGAGCGACGGCGCATCGCATATGAGCGACTGCTGCTCGACTTTCTGGAGGGAGACACCACATTATTCGTACGCCGCGACGAGGTCGAAGCGCAATGGGCGTGGATCGACTCGATTACGCAGAGCTGGACGGACGCCGAGCAGAAGGTGGTGCAATATGCCGCCGGCACCTGGGGCCCATCGGCAGGAATCGCGCTGATCGAGCGCGACGGAGCAAGTTGGCATGACTGATCTCAACACCACCATCGCCGCCGTCACCGAGCGGATCGTCAAGCGCAGCGCCCCGTCACGACGGCGCTATCTCGACCTGATCGAGCGGGGGCGCGATGCCGGCACCAATCGCGGCAATCTTTCCTGCGGCAACCTTGCCCATGCCTTCGCGGCAAGCGGCGAAGACAAGCCGGTGATCCGCTCCGGCAAGGCAATGAACATCGGCATCGTTACCGCCTACAACGATATGCTCTCGGCCCATCAGCCCTACGGCCGCTACCCCGAGGCGATCAAGATCGCCGCGCGCGAGGTCGGCGCGACAGCGCAGGTGGCAGGCGGCGTGCCGGCGATGTGCGACGGCGTGACTCAGGGTCAAGCTGGCATGGAGCTCTCGCTGTTCAGCCGCGACACCATCGCGCTCTCGACAGCCGTGGCCCTCAGCCATGCCATGTTCGAGGGCGCGCTGATGCTCGGCATTTGCGACAAGATCGTGCCTGGCCTGCTCATCGCTGGCCTCCGCTTCGGCCATCTCCCGACCATCTTCGTTCCCTCCGGCCCCATGCCCTCCGGCCTGCCCAACAAGGAGAAGCAGCGCATCCGCCAGCTCTATGCGGAGGGCAAGGTAGGGCGCGAAGAACTGCTGGAATCGGAGTCAGCCAGCTATCACGCGCCCGGAACCTGCACGTTCTACGGCACTGCCAACAGCAACCAGATGATGATGGAAGTGATGGGCCTGCATATGCCCGGCGCCGCTTTCGTCTCTCCCGGCACCAAGTTACGCCAGGAATTGACTCGTGCCGCTGTTCACCGTGTCGCCGCGATCGGCTGGGATGGCGACGATTATCGTCCGCTGGGCCACTGCGTTGACGAAAAGGCGATCGTCAACGCCGCCATCGGCCTGCTCGCGACCGGCGGATCGACCAACCACGCCATCCATCTGCCGGCCATCGCCCGCGCAGCCGGCATCGTGATCGACTGGACCGATCTGGCTGAGCTATCCTCCGTGGTACCGCTGCTTGCGCGCGTCTATCCCAACGGGGCGGACGACGTGAACCGTTTCCACCAGGCGGGCGGCATGGCTTGGATTATCAGCGAGTTGCTCCGGAGCGGCCTGCTCCACCGTGATATCGTGACCGTCGCCCGTGCCGACCTCACCGATTATGGCCGCATGCCGACGCTGGTTGACGATGCCTTGGTGTGGGACCAGCCGCCGACCACCCCCACCGACGATACGATCCTGCGCCCGGTCGCCAACCCGTTCAGCCCGGACGGCGGCATGAAATTGCTCGCGGGCAATCTCGGTCGCTGCGTGATGAAGACCAGCGCGGTCGATCCGTCACGCTGGACGATTGAGGCGCCGTGCCGCGTATTTTCCGATCAGGATCAGGTGATGGCTGCGTTCAAGGCCGGCGAACTGGACCGCGACGTGGTCGTGGTCGTGCGCTTCCAAGGCCCCCGCGCCAACGGCATGCCAGAGCTGCACAAGCTCACCCCACCCCTGGGCGTGTTGCAGGATCGCGGCTTCAAGGTCGCCTTGGTGACGGACGGACGCATGTCCGGCGCGAGCGGCAAGGTACCCGCGGCCATCCACCTCTCGCCCGAGGCGCTGGGCGGGGGGCCGATCAGCAAACTGCGCGATGGCGACGTGGTGCGGGTCTGCGCCCAGGAGGGGCATCTCGAGGCACTGGTCGATGCCGCCACCTGGGCCGCGCGTGCCCCCGCCGAGGCACCGCCGCCGGCGCATGACACCGGTCGCGAATTGTTTGCCCTTTTCCGCCATAACAGCGATCTGGCGGAAGCAGGCGCCTCGCCCCTTCTCGCCGCGATGGACGCCGAGGCGTGAGAGAGATAATCGCGGCTGATATTGGCGGGACTAATGCACGCTTCGCTCGCGCAACGCTGGACGCCAGCGGCTTGCCGACACTCGGAGTGGTTCGCAGATACAAGGTTTCGGATTTTCCGAGCCTCGCTGCCTGTTGGCGCGCCTTTGCAACGGCGGATGGCGGCGATTTGCCGAACGGTGCGGCCATCGCCTTTGCCGCGCCGATTGCGCAGGCGCAGATCAAGCTCACCAATTCGAGCTGGGTGATCCGCCCGGCGACGCTCGCGGACGAGCTAGGCCTGCAGCGCGTACGGCTGGTCAACGATTTCGAGGCGGTGGCGCACGCCGTCTCATGCCTACCGGTCGAGAACCTGCCGCTGCTGTTCGGCGAGGACAGGCCGTTTCCGCGCGATGGCGGCGTCACGGTCATCGGGCCAGGCACGGGCCTTGGCGTTGCGCTCATTGCCTATGACAACGGGCGGCCGCATATCATCGCGACCGAGGGCGGCCATATGGACTTCGCGCCGCTCGATGCGCTGGAGGATCGTATTCTCCAACATCTGCGCGCCGCATATCTGCGCGTCTCAGCCGAGCGGATCGTCTCGGGCCCGGGGCTCAACAATCTTTACAAGGCGATGGCGACGCTGAGTGGCGAGCCGGTTGTGCTGATGGACGATGCCGACCTGTGGCAGGCCGCCATTGACGGATCGGACCACGCGGCCCGCGTCGCTTTGGAACGGCTATGTCTTTCCTATGGCTCGGTCGCGGGCGATCTCGCGCTGGCACAGGGACCGCGCACCGTGGTGCTGGCCGGAGGTTTGACTCAGCGGATGCGCGATTTCTTGACGAGGGAGAGTGGCTTTTACGGCCGTTTCATCGCCAAGGGTCGCTACGAGGCGCTGATGCGCACCGTTCCCGTGCGGATCGCGGTTCATCCCGAGATCGGCCTCTACGGAGCAGCAGCGGCTTGGCGCGAAAGAAAGGAGCCATGATGACGGTCGATGAAATAATGGCACTCGCGCCGGTAATTCCGGTTCTGATCGTAGAGAGTGAGCGGGACGCAATACCACTGGCGCAAGCACTGGTTGCAGGAGGTCTGCCTGCATTGGAAGTGACAATGCGCACCCCGTCCGCGCTGGCTGTGATGCGCGAGATGGCACAGGTACCGGGCGCTGTCGTCGGCGCGGGAACCGTTCTTGACCCGAAGATGCTCGATGCGGCGCTCGCGGCAGGCGCACAGTTCATCGTTTCGCCCGGCCTCACAGAGCCCCTCGGCAGAGCGGCAATCGCCTCCGGCACGGCTTTTCTGCCAGGCACCGCCACTGCAGGAGACATCATGCGCGGGCTCGATATGGGCTTGAACCGATTCAAGTTTTTCCCGGCCGCGACCAGTGGCGGCCTGCCCGCTCTCACGGCGCTGGCCGCGCCTTTCGGGCAGGTCCGGTTTTGCCCGACCGGCGGTATCACCTTCGAAAGCGCGCCGGAATGGCTCAAGCAACCGTTCGTCCACTGCGTCGGCGGAAGCTGGATCGTACCCAAGGGACCGCTCGATCCGGTCAAGGTGGAAGCCTTGGCACGAGAGGCAGCCCGTCTGAAAAGGTAACGCTGACTCGTGGAGACCGCCCCAGGCTACGCTAAACCCTCGGCACGCAGCTTGAGACCGGCAGTGAACAGGGGTGTCGTCGCTTTCTCGAACTGTCCCGGCGTAAGCTGGATAAAATGACGGAACTCGCGGTTGAGGTGGCTTTGGTCAAAGTAGCGCAGGGCGGCGAGCTGTTCCGCGCTCGGTTCGATGAAGCCACGTAAAGCCTGCGCCATATCCAGAAAGCGGCTGCGGCGGAGGATCACCTTTGGGCTGGGGCCAAATGTGGCGTGGCATTGCCGTTCGAATTGTCGGATAGAAAGCCCTACGCGCCGCGCTGCCTCCGACACCTGGATCGTGCTATCGTCGCGGGTAATCCGCTCGAAAGCCGCCATTGCGGGTGAAGGCGATGGCGCGCCCATTGCGGCCACTCGCGCGCGCAGCGTTCGCTCGATCGCTCGGACGATGGCGGCGTCGTTCCCGGCTGCCGCCACCTCCTCATGGAGGCGATCAGCCAGCGTTCCCCACAGCTCTGCGAGCGGCACGGCCCGGTCGGCCAACTCACACGCCGGCTGCGCGATCAGACCGCTCCAACCGCTCGGCCGGATAGCGATGCCAACGACGAAGAATGGGCCGCGCACCCTCACACGCCACGGAATGCCATTCGCCCCCATGAACGGGACAGGACCGAAATGCGCCCATCGATCGGGCGCGATCTCGGCAGCCCAGTCACCCTTCAGCAGGACACGGACGAAAGCCGTCTCCGAAAGCAATTTGTCAACAAGTAGAAAATCTGCGGGGAGATCTGCATCAAACACGTAATATCGACGCACATAACCCGCCAGGTCAGATGACGGCGAATAACTGCGAGATAACAACAAGTGCGCGACCTTGCCCCACCTTGATGATGGTGCACATGCTGTCCTATCCAGATGCGACGGGCAAGTATATTAACGGCCGAAAAGTGCAAAAGCGCGGCGGCATGGAAGGCGACTTTAATCGGTGGCGCCCCACAGCATGTCGGCGGACACGTAGCCCCGCGTACCCTTCACATCGATCGCACACCAGCCGTCGGCGCATCCAGAGAGCCGGCCTACAACCCCTGGCTCGAGCCGGTAAAGCACCCGGGCACCAGCTGCAGGGCTATCCCGCATCGCGGCGATCTCGCCCTTCACAATGGCGGTTGGGTCGTCCTTCAGCAGGCGCACATGCAGCCAACCCTGCGTGCCGTCAGGGTCTTCCACCTTGCGCCAGTTGGCATAGACTTCGATCACCTTCACCGGCAGGTCACGCCGCCGATAGATCCAGCTGGCCGGATAATCCTGGCTCGGCCCCACGCGCATGCGTGCCTCTCCCTTGGCGAGCGAAGCCCAATAGGGCACCGGCTTGCCGGTCTGCGCGGTAGCGCCGACTGCGGCCGCACCAGCCATCAGCGAAGCACCGAACAGAAGCGCAAAGCGCTGAATCATGTAGGAATCTCCCGTGTCGCGAGCCGTGCGAGACCGCCGTTTCTGCCACGCATGCCGTGCGCCATCAACCGTCACCCGGGGGTTGGATCGAGCAGAAGATGGTTTTTTCAGCGTCAACCAGCGGCTCGCGAAATCCCATCCGCGCAGCACAGTTTCATCGCCCTCGCGCGTCAGTCGGCCACCATGACAGCAGACTCCCGCTGCATTGACACCAAGGTCCTCAAATATTCGCCGTCAGTGCCTTGGTCGCCTCAGTCGCACTCCGATAGGCCTCCTGGCGCGCCTCGCTCCAATAAGCCAATTCACTGAGCGGGATCTCGGCGCCGCTCACCGCGCAAATCACGAAGCGGCCCGGGCGGACGACCTGATAGTCCGCCGCGCGATAACGGAGCACAGCGAGCCCGGGCATGTCTGGCGAACGCATCATCGCCATCAGTCTCCCGTCAGAATGCGATCGACGAGCTGCTTCACCGTCGGCACGAACCCGTTGGAATAAAACGGGTCCTGCTTGAAGCGTGACGCGCCATGGCCCGCGAAGAGCAGGTTCTTGTCAAGGTCGCCGCCATGCACCGCATCCTGCAGTGTCTTCTGGATGCAGAAGCTGCGCGGATCGGCGAGGCGACCGGTCGAATAGTCGTCATGGTCTTTCCACGACGAAAAATTGCAGTGGGAGAGACAGCCCATGCAATCGGCCTGATCCTTGCGGATCTCGGCCCGCTCTTCATCGGTCACGAAGACGAGCGTGTTATCCGGCGTCTTGAGGGCGCTGGTGAAGCCCTGCAAGACCCACTCGCGAGCACGCAGGAGGTCGTTACGCGTCACCCAGAAATTACGCCCCTTCACGCCCACGTCGAGCTGATGGGTGTGGTCGCCCGCTTCCTCCATCGAGAAAGCAATCTGCCGTTCTGAGCGCGCTTCAAGATTGCGCAGGAACGGGTTGCGGATCGCTGAGGAGTAGAAGCCCGTCGGCGAGAAGCGGTGGAGAAGGACGTCCCCTTCATCCAGCGTCATCAGCTTGTCTTTCCACTGCTGCGGGATCGGGCTTTCCTTGGTGAGCAGCGGCCGCGTACCGAACTGGAAGGCGATGGCGCCCAACTCCGGATTATCGATCCAGTGGTTCCAGTCGCGCAGATACCACACACCACCAGCCATCACGATGGGCACTTCGTCACTGATACCGCCTTCGCGCATCGTCTCACGCAGCGCCTTGACGCGCGGATAGGGGTCTTCAGGCTTTGTCGGATCTTCTGCGTTCGAGAGGCCGTTGTGTCCGCCCGCCAGCCATGGGTCCTCGTAGACCACCGCCGCCAACCATTCCGCGGCCTTGTGATAGGCGCGCTTCCAGAGAGCGCGGAAGGCGCGGCCGGAGCTGACGATGGGCAAATAGGAAACACCATGCTGCGCGGCGATCTCGGACAACTTGTAAGGCATGCCGGCGCCGCAGGTGACCCCCGCGACCATACCCTTCGTCCGCTCCAGAACACCCTGCAGGACACGCTGGGCGCCGCCCATCTCCCACAGCACGTTGATGTTGATCGCTCCCTTGCCGCCAGCAATCTCGAAAGCGCGCTTCACCTGCTGGACGGCGCCATTGATGGCGTATTCGATCAACTCCTCATGGCGCAGGACGCGCGTGCGGCCATTATAGAGTTGCGGTATGATTCGACCGTCCGCATCATAGCTGTCGGCATTGACGGCGGAGACGGTACCGATGCCGCCGGCGGCAGCCCAAGCGCCGGAACTCGCGTGATTGGAGACGGCGACTCCCTTACCGCCCTCAATGAGCGGCCACACCTCGCGACCGCCATAGACGATCGGCTTCAAGCCCTTGAACAAATATCAACTCCTTAGTCGCCATCCGCGCGGCCGCCGGGTCGCACGTTTTCGTGCGCATAGCAGGATTTTCAAGAATCCGCGCACAATTTTGCCACAGTTGTCAAACCAGCGCCAGCGTGTCTCCCACGGCGGCTCCATAGAGCCGATCATACAGCTGAAACATCACCGACTCGTCGAAGCATTGCCGGGCGCGGGCGCGGTTCAGCTCACCGAGCTGGGCGCGCAAATCAGGGTCGACAACCAGTGTCTCCAATGCAGCACGGACGCGGGCGGGATCGTCAAAAGGCACCACGAACCGGCGGTTCCCCGGGGCGACCATGGCAGAAACATCTCCCAGATCAGCCGCGACGACCGGACAGCCCGCTGCCATCGCCTCAACCAGTGCAACCGGGAACTTCCCTGCCTCCGAGGCAAACGCAAAAACGTCGAAGGCTCTCATATAGGCCTGCGGGTGCAGTGACGGGCCTATAATCACCACATCGTCCATGCCCAGAGAGGCGATCTCCGTTCGGATGGTCTCATTTCCGGCCCCTTCCCGGTCGACGACGACGAGACGCAACTGGTCCTGCAGAGACGCCACGGCCTGCACCAGAGCACGCAAGCCCGCGACTCGCCGCCCCTCCACGATGGTTCCCACGATGAGTCGTCCGTCCGCCGCCAGACCGGGAATAGCAGGACGCGACGGACCGGCTGCATAGGCGGCAACGTCGATGCCGTTCGGAATTTGATGCACCCGCTCGGCCTTCAGGTGCCATTCCTGCTGAGCAATATGTGCCAGCCGGTTGGACGGGACGACCAGCGCATGGACACCAGCCAACGCGATGCGGCGATAGAGATTGCGGGTGGAGTTGCGAGCGATTGCTTCGTCCGCCGCAAAGCCATCCTCGTGGTGGATGAGGGGAGGAAGCTGCTCGACCCGCCGCAGCAGGCGGTGCGCCATGGCGCCATTAATCGCACCCCAGCCGAAACTGAGGATAAGGTCGTAGTGCTGCATCAGCCGCCCCAGCGCGAGCAGCTTGCTGGAGGTTGGACGGCCGCGCAGCACCGGCTCGTCCAGAAAGCGCACGGATAGACCCGGCTCAGCGTCCATGCGCGTGCCATCCACCGTCCGGTCGCCGACCAGTATGTCGTGACTGACGCGTGATCCCCAATGGTTCATCAGCCGGATGACGCGCGCTTCCTTATCGCCGCTACCGAACGTGCCGTGCAACTGGAGCACGTACAGCGGACCGCTGCGTTCCGAGCCGCCCGCGCCCGCGCTCATGTCTGTGCCAGCACGCTGGCGAGCAGCCGGTCGATCGCACCGATCGCCTCCGGCTCCTCCAACGTGGGGGCGTGGCCGACTCGTGGCACCGTCACCACCTCCATCTGCGGAATCCGGGCCTTCATCGCCGCCACAGTCGTTGTCGTCAAAAGATCGCTGAGCGCGCCGTGCACCAACGTCAGCGGCGTGTCCTTCAATGCTTCGAAGGCAGGCCACAGGTCCACGCCCGCCGCGCCGCCGGGGGCGCGCAACGGCTCAGCGAGCCGCTGGTCATAGTCCAATGCAATCCGCCCCTGGCCCGTCAGGCGATAAAGCCGTTTGGCGAGGCGGAGCCAGTCCTGCAGCGTATAATCAGGGTAGATCAGGCCCTGCACCTCCGCCACCGCGCGCGCGGCATGCACCCAGGTCGGTTGGGCGCTGCCTGAGCCGACATTGCGGCGGATGCGCTCCAGTCCCGCCTCCGCTATGTCCGGGCCGATATCGTTGAGCAAGGCACCGGCCAAACTGCCACGCCGCGTTGCCGCCATCAACATCAGCATGATGCCGCCGAGCGACGTACCGATGCCGATCAGACGGGGCAACGCCAACTCATCCAGCAGCCTGTCGATATCCTGCAAATAGACGAGCGGCGCATAGCTCATCGGGTCCTTTGCATAGGCACTTTCGCCGCGCCCCCGTAGCTCGACGCAGATAACCCGCCACTCGCCCGCCAGCCGCTCGGCAACAGGCTCGAAATCACGCACGTTGCGGGTGAGGCCCGGCAAGCAAAGGATCGGCGGGCGATCCTCCCGGCCCGGATAATCCCGGTAATGGAGACGCAAACCATCCTGCGACCACCAAAATTTGTCCTCGAAGCCTGCCAAGCTTGATCCTTTCACCGGCCGGCGTCCATATTGCCGCATGACCAGCGCCCTGCAAGCTGACAGTTACGTTCCCCAGCGGACGATCGAAGAAATCGCGGATTTCATCGCCGATCCGGTGAGTGCGGCGGATTTCCCTCAGCACATCCTCCGTTTCCGCAACGACCGCGCGGCCTCCGCCGTGGGCCTTGACTCGCTCGACGACGCGCAGTGGATCACGCATTTCGGTCGGTTTCAGCCGCTGCGAGACGGCCTGCCCGCTCCGTTGGCCCTCCGCTACCACGGCCATCAGTTCCGCTACTACAATCCTGACCTCGGCGACGGACGCGGCTTTCTGTTTGCCCAGCTTCGCGAACAGCCAGCAGCGGGCGGGCGGCTACTCGACCTCGGAACGAAGGGTTCGGGCCTCACGCCCTATAGCCGAACCGCCGACGGTCGCCTCACCCTCAAAGGCGGCGTGCGCGAAATACTCGCAACAGAGATGTTGGAGGCGCTGGGCGTCACCACCTCGCGCACCTTCTCGCTGATTGAAACCGGCGAGCAGCTTGTGCGAGGCGACGAGCCTTCGCCCACTCGTTCGGCCGTGCTCGTGCGGCTGAGCCATGGCCATATCCGCATCGGCAGCTTCCAACGCCTCGCCTATCGCAACGAGACCGAGAATATCGCCCGGCTCACCGATTATTGCCTCCGCCACCTGCTCATGATGCCGCCGGGCGAGAACCCTGCATTAACGCTGCTCGGCGCCATGGTCGAGCGCGCCGCTGATCTCGCGGCCAGCTACATGGTCGCGGGTTTCGTTCATGGCGTCCTCAACAGCGACAACATCAACATTACTGGCGAGAGCTTCGACTATGGTCCCTGGCGCTTCACGCCTTATTGGACCCCCGGATTCACCGCCGCCTATTTCGACCAGACCGGTCTCTATGCCTTTGCTCGTCAACCCGAGGCGATCCACTGGAATCTCGTGCAGCTTGCCCGCTCACTGGTCACCATGGCCGATCAGGACGCGCTGATCGCTGTTCTCCAACGGTATGCCGAGATTTACGAAGAAAGATTGATCGCACGATTCCTGTGGCGCCTCGGCCATGAGGCGCCCGATTCTGCGGCCGCCCGCGCCTTTGTGATCGCCGCGGTCGAGGCCTTGCGTGCGGGGGAGGTGCTGATCGACCGCTTCTTCTTCGACTGGCGCCGCGCTGATCGCACCGGGCCTCTTTATGTGGGCGAACTGTGGGACAAGGCACGGGAGGCCGCCACCACCCTCGCGCACCGCACCGATACGCTTGATCATGCCTATTGGCAGGGCGACACCCCCTGCTCGATGCATATTGACGAGGTGGAAGCGCTCTGGGCGGCCATCGACCGGGACGACGACTGGGCACCGCTTATGCGAAAGGTCGCGATGATCCGTGCCATGGGCGCGGCGCACGGTAACCCTTCATCAGCCAGGACGCCAACGTCGTAAATCGGCTGGCAACCAATTGGGCGCATAACAGCCCCCAATGTCCGAGATTCTCTTTTCCATCGAGCCGGCAACCGGCGTTCAGTTCTGGCAGGCCCCGCTGAGCGATGTGTCAGCTGAGGTCGAGCAGGTCGCGCGTAGTTGGCCGGCTTGGGCAGCCATGCCGCTCACGTTCCGCATCGAGACGATGCGTCGGTTTGCCAATGGAGTCCGCGCCGCCGAGGAGGCGCTGGTCGACCATATCGCCCGCGAAACCGGTCGGCCGCTTTGGGATTGCCACATGGAGGTGGCCGATGTGATCGCACGTGCGGATAAAGCCGTGAGTGCCTTCTCTGAACGCACCGGTCAGCGTCGCCTTGAAGGTGCGCTCAACACCCGCACCGCACTTCGTCACAAGCCGCACGGCGTGCTCGCAGTGATCTCTCCCCATGTCCTGCCCGCGCAGATACCGGCCAGCCACATCGTACCGGCGCTCATCGCGGGCAACGGCGTGCTGTTCAAGCCGTCGGAAAGGACGCCAGCGACGGGCGCTCTGCTAGTCTCGCTCTTGCACGACGCCGGGGTACCCGAGGAATTGCTCCGCTGCGTGATCGGCGGGAGGGACGCTGGGCAAGCGCTTGTCGAGCATCCAGGCGTGCACGGCATAGTGTTCACGGGCGCGCCGCAAACCGGCCTGGCGATCGCGCGCAGTGTCGCCGATCGGCCGGACCGCCTGCTCGCGCTCGAAATGGGCGGCAACAATCCGGTCATCGCCTGGGATACACCGGATATTGAAAGCGCCGCCGCACTGATCGTGCAATCGGCGTTCGGCGCGGCCGGGCAGCATTGCCTCGCCGCACGACGGCTGATCGTGCGCGATACACTGGCCGACCCCCTCGTCGCGGCCGTCCGTGGTCTCGCCGACCGCCTCATCATCGACCACCCCCATGCTGATCCACAGCCTTACATGGGCCCGCTGGTCGATATGGAGGCAGCCGACGGATTGACCGAGGGCTTTCTCTATCTGATGAGCAACGGTGGCCGCCCGATCAAGCACATGCAGCGGCCCTTTGACGGCCTGCCGTTTGTCACGCCGGGAATTATCGACGTGACGGACATGGCGAGCCGGGCGGATGTTGAATTGTTCGGCCCCCTCCTCCAAGTCATCCGCGTCGAGACGTTCGAGCAAGCCATCGCCGAGGCGAATAATACGCGCTTCGGCCTCGCCGCCGCGCTCATCGGCGGTAGTCCGGAGCAATATGACCGCTTCTGGTCCAACGCCCGTGCCGGCATTGTCAACTGGAACCGGCCGACCCATACCCTGCCGCGCAACAGTCCGACAGGTGGCGTCGGCTTTTCCGGCAATCACCGGCCCGGCGGGCAGTATGCGGCGGACAATTGCGCCTATCCGGTCGTCTCGACCGAGGTCGAACAGCCACGCGCGTCGCTTGGCGTCGGCCTGCAACCGATCGAGGTGGTCGCGGACCGCTGACGGCCACGCTTGAGGCCGGGCGGACCGAGCACTAATCCACGAAAAAGATTTCGGTTATCCCCCAAAAGAATCCCTAGGCCACGCTAAAGGAAGCTTCATTTGCGGATCGGCGCAGCTCTGCGCATTTAGCCGGTATGGCAGCCTGTCACCCCTTTCGGCCTGGAACGGTCTATCTTGTCGGCGCCGGGCCGGGCGATCCCGACCTGTTGACGGTACGCGCGGCGCGCCTCATCGAGCGTGCCCGTCTGATCGTCCATGACGGGTTGGTCGATCCGGCGATCATGGCCATGGCGCACCCCGAGGCAGAACTGGTCTCGGTCGCCAAGCAGCGCGCGCGCCACACGATGAAGCAGGAGGCGATCAACGCACTGCTGGTGCGCGAGGCGCTCTCAGGCCGCGATGTAGTGCGCCTCAAGGGCGGCGACCCCTTCATCTTCGGCCGCGGCGGCGAGGAGCAGGACGCCTGCCGTGCGGCCGGCGTGCCCTGCGAAATCGTGCCAGGCATCAGCGCGGCGATTGGCGGCGGGGCGGCGGCAGGGCTGCCACTCACGCACCGTGACCATGCCAGCATCGTCAGTTTTGTCGCCGGGCAGTGCAAGGGCCTCTCCGCGCAGAACTGGTCAGGCCTTGCCGGTGCCGGTCGCACACTGGTCATCTACATGGGCCTTGCGACGGCTTACGACATTGCCGAGAAGCTGATGAACGACGGTCTCTCGCCGGCGACGCCGGTGGCGGTCATCGAGAATGCAACCCGGCCGGAACAGCGCGTGCTGCGCTCGTTGCTCGCCGACCTTGGCGACCTCATCGGCCGCGAGCGGGTGAAGAGTCCCGGCCTCATCGTGGTGGGTGACGTGGTGGCGCATGCCGACGCCATCGACTGCCTGCCACTGCATCATTTTGCATCCATTGGAGCCTTGACGACATGAAAATCCTGACAGGGAATGATCTCGCCACGGGCGATGTCATCTGGTGGACCGGCTCAGGCTGGTCGCGCCATGTGGAAGAATCGGCTGATGTCGGCGACAAGGGCGAGGAGATCGCGCAGGTCGAGAGCGCCGCGCGCCGCGTCAACGGACCTTACGTCATTGACGCGTCGAAGGACGCGGCCGGCATTCGCCCTGCCCACATCAAGGACCGTATCCGCGCCCTCGGCCCGACCGTGCGGCTCGACCTCAGTCTCAAGCCAGCCGACCCGACCGTCGGCAACTGGGTGATCTGACCATGTATCGCTATGACCATTTCGATCAGGCCATCGTCGACGCGCGCGTCGACGAGTTCCGTGACCAAACGGCCCGCCGCCTCGCCGGCGCGATGACCGAGGACCAGTTCAAACCGCTACGGCTGAAGAACGGGCTCTACCTCCAGCTCCACGCCTATATGCTGCGCGTCGCCATCCCCTATGGCACGCTCAACAGCCGGCAGATGCGCATGCTTGGCCACATCGCGCGTAAATATGACCGGGGCTACGGCCACTTCACCACCCGCCAGAACATCCAGTATAACTGGATCAAGCTGCAGGATGCGCCGGACATACTGGCCGATCTCGCCACGGTGGAGATGCACGCCATCCAGACCTCCGGGGAGAGCATCCGCAATCTCTCCTCGGATCAATATGCCGGCGCCGCGGCGGACGAGATCTGCGATCCGCGCCCCTGGGCCGAACTGGTCCGTCAGGCGACCACCTTCCACCCCGAGTTCAGCTATCTGCCGCGCAAATTCAAGATCGCGGTGACCGCCTCGCCAGAGGATCGGGTGGCGATCCGCCTGCACGATATCGGCCTGCGACTGGTCCAGAATGACGCGGGCGAGCTGGGCTTCGAGGTTTATATCGGCGGCGGCATGGGCCGCACGCCGTTCGTCGCGCCGTTGATCCGCCCGTTCCTGCCGGCGGACAACCTGTTCAGCTATATCGAGGCGGCGCTGCGCGTGTGGAACCGCTGGGCGCGCCGCGACAATATTCACAAGCAGCGCATCAAGATCCTCGTCCACGACATGGGCGAGGAAGAGTTCCGCCGCCAGGTCGAGGAAGAGTGGGAAGCCATCCTGCCCAACGCTTCAGACGTGGAACGCAAGGAACTTGAGCGGATTGCCGCGCATTTTGCGCCGCCGCCTTTCGAAACAGGCCTGTCCGACGAGATCGACCGCAGTGACCCAGATTTCGCTTTGTGGGTCGACCAGAATGTCGCCGCGCACAAGGCGCCGGGCTATGCCATCGTCAACATCAGCCTCAAGCCCGTCCCCGGCATCCCCGGCGACGCGACTGCGGATCAGATCGATCTGATCGCCGATCTGGCCGAACAGTACAGCTTCGACGATCTGCGCACCACCCATGCGCAGAACCTCGTACTGCCGCATGTCCGCAAGGCCGATCTCTATGCCGTGTGGCAGAAACTGTCGGCGGCTGGTTTGGCCGAACCCAATCTGGACCTGGCGACGGACATCATCGCCTGCCCCGGCCTCGACTATTGCAGCCTTGCCAATGCGCGCTCCATCCCGATCGCGCAGAAGATCCAGGCCCGCTTCATCGAGCGCGGCAATGTGAACGAACTGGGCGAGCTGAAGATCAAGATTTCCGGCTGCATCAATGCCTGCGGGCACCACCATGCCGGCCATATCGGCATCCTCGGCGTCGACCGGAAGGGCACGGAAAACTACCAGCTGTTGCTGGGCGGATCCGGCGCGGAAGATGCCAGCCTCGCCAAGATCACGGGGCCCGGATTCGACGAGGACGGCATTGTCGACGCGGTGGAAAAGACCACCGACGTCTATCTGCGCGAACGGCGGGAGGGCGAGCGGTTCCTCGACACCTATCGTCGCATCGGCGTCGAACCCTTCAAGGAGGTCCTCTATGGCTGAAGACATCATCCGCTTTCGCGACGATCCGCCGCATGAAGAGCCGGTGGTGTCGGTCGATGCGTTCCTCGACCAGACCAACGCAACGGCGGTGCGCATCGAAGCGGGCGAAGATGCCCGCCTGCTCGTGCCCTATCTGGACCGGCTGGCGCTGATCGAGATCGATTTCCCGCGCTTCCGCGACGGGCGCGGCTATTCGTCGGCGCGCATCCTGCGCGAAGCCGGCTACAAAGGCGAGATTCGCGCGTCGGGTGACGTCCTGGTCGACCAGATGCTGTTCATGCGGCGCTGCGGCTTCGACAGCTTCGCACCGGACGCACCGATCGACCGCGCCGTGCTCGACGCCGCGCTCAACCGCTACGACTATGTCTATCAGGGCGCCGCGGACGATGCCGTGCCCGTCTGGAAACTGCGGCATGGCTGACGGCACCCGCGTCATCGACCGGATCGACGCCCGGCCGCGTTGGACGAAGGCCGACGCGGACGCGCTCAATGCGCGCTTCGCCGGCGTCGATGCGGCCACGATGCTGCGGACCCTGCTGGGCGAGCACGACCTGGGGCGCGTTGCCGTAGTTTCGTCCTTCGGCACGGAAAGCGCGGTGCTGCTGCACCTCGTTGCGCAAGCTGACCAGACGACGCCGGTCGTGTTCGTCGACACGCTCAAGATGTTCCCCGAGACGCTCGATTATCGCGCGCTGCTGATCGAGCAACTCGGCTTCACCAACAGCCAGGTGGTGACGCCCGACCCGGCCGTACTGGCGGCTAAGGACGACAAGGGCCTGCGCTGGTCCTACGATCCGGACGGCTGCTGCGCGATCCGCAAGGTGGAACCGCTGGCGCGCGCCAAGGCCGGGCTGGACACGTGGATTTCCGGCCGCAAGGCGTTCCAGTCGGTCACCCGGCAAAACCTGCCCCGCTTCGAGATCGAAGACGGCAGGCTGAAGGTCAACCCGCTCGGCGACTGGGACAAGGCCGCACTCAACGCCTATTTCGAGGCGCATGACCTGCCCCGCCACCCGCTTGAAGCGCAGGGCTATCTCTCCATTGGCTGCGAGCCCTGCACCAGCAAGGTGCTGCCCGGCGAAGACCCGCGCGCCGGTCGCTGGCGCGGCTGGGACAAGGTGGAATGCGGTATCCACACCGCCTCCACGCCCATCGCCGACCCGGACGATCCGGCCAACCAGCCGGTCTTCTGAGCCGGGCGGCGCGGCCGCCGTCGAGCGTCAGACTTAAACGCCCCGGTCTAACTTTGTAGGCTAGCCGCCGAGATACGATTGCAGTTGCCCGTCAAAATAAACCGCTTAGCTTCAAAGCTCCAGGATCAACGGGTCTGGGCATCCATCCGCCCGGTCCGCCATCGGTGAGGGATACGCGGGGAACGAGGTCAGGATAACGGCGCGCGGCCGTCTCGGGCACATCTGCGCGAAGACAATCGGCAAGGCAGACAGCCCCTCCTCGCACAGGCGGGAGCATCTGCGCGCGCGTCACCCATCACTCATAGGCATCCCCGCCGGCGAAGCTGTCGTCGGCCAGGTCGGAGAAGCGGGTGATGCGCGAATCGAAATAGAGGCGCACCTTGCCGGTGGCGCCATGGCGCTGCTTGGCGACGATCAGTTCCGAATGGCCCTTGATGCGCTCCATCTTCTCGCACCAGGCCGCATAGGCGCCTTCTTCCTCGATCTTCGGCTCTTTGCTCATCTCGTAATAGTCCTCACGATAGAGGAACCAGACCATGTCCGCGTCCTGCTCGATCGAGCCGGATTCGCGCAGGTCGGAGAGTTGCGGGCGCTTGTCGTCGCGACTCTCTACGGCACGACTGAGCTGAGAGAGCGCGATGACCGGGACGTTCAGCTCCTTGGCCAATGTCTTGAGGCCACGGCTGATCTCGGAAATCTCGTTGACTCGATTGTCGCTCGCCCGGCCCGAGCCCTGCAACAACTGGAGATAGTCGACGATGACGAGGCCGATCTTGTGCCGGCGCTTGAGCCGCCGCGCGCGGGTGCGCAACGCCGCGATGGTGAGGCCGGCGGTATCGTCGATATAGAGCGGCAGGTCGGCCAGTTCGCGCGACGCACGCACGAGGTTCTGGAAGTCGCCATGGCTGATCTTGCCCATGCGCAGGGCCTCGCCGCTGATGCCAGACTGCTCGGCGAGGATACGGGTGGCAAGCTGGTCGGCCGACATTTCCAGGTTGAAGATGGCGACCGGCGCGCCAATCGACTTCTCCTCCGGGATACCGTCCGCCATGTCGCGCACCCAGCGGCGCGCGGCATTGTAGGCGATATTGGTCGCGATCGAGCTTTTGCCCATGCCCGGCCGCCCGGCGACGATGATGAGATCGGACGGGTGAAGGCCGCCGGTGCGCGCATTGAGCCCGTCCAGCCCGGTGGTGATGCCCGAGACATGGCCGCCTGAATTCAGCGCCTTCTCCGCCATCTCCACCGCCAGTTTGGTCGCCTGGGCGAAGGTCTTCATGCTGCCGGTGTCGCCACCGGCTTCCGCCACGGCGTAGAGCGCCATCTCCGCCTGTTCGATCTGACCCTTGGGGTCGATCGATTCGGAGGTGTCGAGCGCCTTGTCGACCAGTTCACGGCCGACGCCGACCAGCTCGCGCAGCAACGCCAGTTCATAGATTTGCTGAGCGAAATCGCGCGCGCCGATCACCGCGGCACCGCTGCCGGTGAGTTGCGCAAGGTAGCCGGCGCCGCCCAGTTCCTTGAGCGCGGGGTCGCTTTCCAGAAGCGGCTTCAATGTCACCGGGTTGGCGACCATGTTGCGATCGGAGAGCTTGAGGATGGCCTCGTAGATGCGGCCGTGCAGCGGCTCGAAGAAATGCTGCGGGGCAAGCAGCATCTGCACGTCCTCGACGATGCGATTGTCCACCATCAGTGCGCCAAGCAGCGCCGCCTCGGCCTCGACGTTGCGAGGCAGGCGCGGTTCGGCGGCGGTGTCTGCCACCGGGGTCAATCGGAATGTATCGGCCATGGGTCGGCCATAATCCACCTTTGCTACGACATCAGCAATGGCCATGTTCCAGCGCGCACGATGAACGATGTGGAACGCTGTGGATAACAACGGGGATAACCGGCCAGCAGCGGCTCTCCGCTCGGCCCCTCCCTTGTCGTTGCACGTGCGAACGCCTAGGACAGCCTCGCATCATGGCCGACCCCCGCATCATCGACATTGCGCTGGACGAGAAGACCATCCTGTGGCGCAACGCTGACATCAAGCAGGAACGGCAGATCGCCATCCGCGATCTGCTGCAGAACAATCTGTTCGCTCCCGTGCGCGTCCATGCCGATGGCTATGCCGGGCCCTATCGGGTGTTGCTGCGCGTCGCGGACGGACGGCTGGCCGTGGACATACGCCGGGCGGACGACAGCCCGCTGGACGTTATCATCCTGAGCCTCGGTGGCTTGCGCCGCCCCATCCGCGACTATTTCGCAATCTGCGAAAGCTACTATCAGGCGGTCCGGCAGGCGACGCCGCAGCAGATCGAAACGGTCGACATGGCCCGCCGCGCCATCCATAACCGCGCCGCCGAGCTGCTCAAGCAACGGCTGGAGGGCAAGGTTTCCATGGATTTCGACACAGCGCGCCGGCTGTTTACGCTGATCTGCGTGCTGCACATCCGAGGATGAGCATGCCCCAGGCTCCCCACGGAACGCGGCGCCACCGCGCCTTCCGCGTGACACCGCTGCGCCTCATGATCGTGGCGGTCATCACCGGCAGCCTGATCGTCGGCGGGTTCGTGCTGTTCACACGGCACTGGACTCCGTCGCACAGCCGCTACCCTGTGCAAGGCCTCACCGTCTCGGCGCAGAGCGGCGCGATCAACTGGCGGATGGCACGCGCGGCGGGGGCCGACTTCGTCTATATCGTCGCGACCAGTGGCACCCGCGCGCGCGATCCGGCGTTCGACGATTATCTCGCCGGCGCGCGCGACGAGGGGCTGCGCTACGGCGCCGTGCACCGATACAATCTGTGCGACCGCCCCTACGACCAGGCCACCGCCTTCATCGCCACCGTCCCGCGCGACGCGGCGATGCTGCCACCCGCCGTCCAGCTCGACTTCACGGACGATTGCGCCGCACGGCCGAACCGCGACACATTGCTCGCGGACCTCAACATCTTCCTCAACCAGATTGAGACCCACGCCGCCAAGCCGGCGCTGATCCGCGTCAGCCATGATTTCGAAGCGCGTTACGATGTCGCCAGCGGCATCAACCGCACGCTGTGGTTGGAAGGCGGCTTCTTCCCGCCGGACTATGCCACGCGGCGCTGGGTGATGTGGACGGCCTCGACATGGCGGCGCGTGGACGGCATTGATGGGTCGATCGAGTGGAATGTCGTGCGGCCATGAGGATTCTGTTGCGGTCCTCTCCGGCCATGGTCGGCGGACCGGCCCGGCACAGCGTACACGCCTGAAGAACAAGGAACCCAATGGCCATACTCTCCGACAAGTGGATCCGCACCAAGGCTCGCGAAATGGGCATGATCGAACCGTTCGTGGAAAGCCAGCGGCGCGAGGGGTGCATCAGCTACGGCCTCTCCTCCTACGGCTATGACGCCCGCGTCGCGGACGAATTCAAGATTTTCACCAACGTCGACAGTGCGGTGGTGGACCCCAAGGATTTCGCCTCCAACAGCTTCGTCGATCGCAAGACGGATGTGTGCATCATCCCGCCCAATAGCTTCGCGCTGGCACGCACCGTGGAATATTTCCGTATCCCACGCGACGTGTTGGTGATCTGCCTCGGCAAGTCGACTTATGCGCGCTGCGGCATCATCGTGAATGTAACGCCGCTGGAGCCGGGCTGGGAAGGCCATGTCACGCTCGAATTCTCCAACACCACGCCGCTGCCGGCCAAGATCTATGCCAATGAGGGCGCCTGCCAGTTCCTATTTCTGGAGGGCAATGAGCCGTGCGAGACCAGCTATGCCGATCGTGCGGGCAAATATATGGGCCAGCGCGGCGTCACCCTGCCGCGCCTGTGAGGGCGCCCGTGCAGCTGGCGTCTGCCCCGTGTCCGCATCGCGCGCCGGCAAGCGCAACGCTTTGTTGGGGTTTGGCGGGATAAGGCTACCGCCATGCCCCGCCTGATCCTATACTGAGCAGCCCATGTTGCGCTTTTTCCGATCCAAAGCCGAGCCCGCACCACCGGCCGCACCGCCCGATTTGGGCGAGGGCCGGCGCGCCTATGCGATCGGCGACATTCACGGCCGTCTGGACCTGCTCCGCCAGATCATCGATCGCATCGCCGAGGACGATTTGGCACGGGGACCGGCGCAACGGACCGACCTCATCCTGCTTGGCGACTATGTCGATAGAGGGCCGGATTCAAAGGGCGTGCTCGATTTCGTGATGCGTCTGCGTGACTGGTGGCCGGACAGCACCTGCCTGCAGGGCAACCATGAGGAAGTGTTCCTGATGGCCGCGCGCGGCGACGAGAGCGCGCTGCGCTTCATGACGCGCATCGGCGGTCGCGAGACGCTGCTGAGCTATGGCGCTTCGGATGAACAGCTGGATACGATGACGCTGGGCCAGCTGCGCGACTGGATGATGGGCAATATTCCGGAAGCACACCTCCAATTCATCGAGGGGATGGCGGAAAAGGTGCTGATAGGCGGCTATGCCTTCGTTCACGCCGGCGTGCGACCAGGCGTGCCGATGGCCGAGCAGGAAGTGCGCGATCTGCGCTGGATTCGCGACGAGTTCCTGACCTTCGCGGAGCCGCACGACTATTTCGTGGTCCACGGCCATTCAATCACGGCTGACGTCGAGGAGCAGCCCAACCGGGTCGGCATCGATACCGGCGCCTATGCCTCCGGTGTGCTGACCGCGATAGGCCTGGAAGGAACAGACCGCTGGTTCCTGAGTACGGCTGGCTGAACAGGGCGGAGCGGCTGCGCCCCGGGGACGCTGGCCCGGTTTCTAATCGCCTATGAGCTGTACGGGAGCGCGCCGAAACGGCCCCTTGGACAAGCTGAGGGGAACGCTGCTTGGCTAAAAGAAGCGCTCACAAGGACAAGACCGTGATTCGCGGTCGATAAAATCTGATCCGCCGCAGGCCGGGCGATGGCGCCCGTTTACCAAGATCCGGCGAGGACCGTGTCCTCAGGCGACCTGCGTCGCCACCTCGTCGTCCATTTCGTCGGCATCGCGCAGCACATAGCCGCGGCCCCAGACCGTCTCGATATAGTTCTCGCCGCCGCATGCCAGGCTGAGCTTCTTGCGCAGCTTGCAGATGAACACATCGATGATCTTGAGCTCCGGCTCATCCATGCCGCCGTAGAGATGATTGAGGAACATCTCCTTGGTGAGCGTGGTGCCCTTGCGCAGCGAGAGCAGCTCCAGCATCGCATATTCCTTGCCGGTCAGATGGACGCGGTTGTTGTCCACTTCCACCGTCTTGGCGTCGAGATTGACCGCGAGCTTGCCGGTGCGGATGACCGATTGCGAATGGCCCTTCGAGCGACGGACAACGGCATGGATGCGCGCGACCAGCTCGTCCTTGTGGAAGGGCTTGGTCACATAATCGTCGGCGCCGAAGCCGAAGGAGCGGACCTTGCTGTCCATCTCCGAAATGCCCGAAAGGATGAGCACCGGGGTCTGCACCCGCGCGGCCCGCAGCTTCTTGAGCACGTCATAGCCGTGCATGTCGGGCAGGTTGAGGTCCAGGCAGATGATATCGTAATCGTAGAGCTTGCCGAGATCGAGGCCCTCCTCGCCGAGGTCCGTCGTATAGACGTTGAACCCCTCGGTGGTGAGCATCAGTTCGATCGCCTTCGCGGTCGTCGGTTCGTCTTCAATCAGCAGCACGCGCATGTCGCAGCCCCTTTATGGCGAAGTCCGGCGCACCTGTTGGCAGGCCCCGATCGCAACTATTAACCATAGGATGAATGAACGCAAAAGGTTAATTTTGCGTAAAGTGGCTTGAATCCACGAGTCGAGCGGAGTCATTCGATGGTTGCAATGCGTCGCGAGGTGCCGCCTGCCACGAGTCAATAAGTTAATGGACCGACCGCGTCTCACCACGCAGCAGCAGGCGGCTCGGCCCCGTTCGGCGAATCAGCCAGTCCAGCAGCCACGCGCCGGCCAACGCTACAGGAAACAGCACCGCCTTGGGAGCATAGGGCGCCAGATAATGAATGAAGGCGACGTGGACATACATGATGACCAGCGACGCACGGCCGACGGCGACGAGCGGCTGCAACGCCCAGCTCGGCAGCCGGGCCACCACGAAAGCCAGCGCCATCGTCACAGCCGTTGCCCCCGCCAGCGACACGAGTGGCCAGCCGAGATCGCCCTGCTTCATGTTGAGCGGCGGCAGCCACATCAGCGCGGCGAGCGCGCAAGCCGCAACGATGAGCCCGCCGCCACCCCATGACGCCCCCACCGGTAGCCGCTGGCGCCACAGCGCCCCCAGCCAGAGCAACAGCAGCGCACCGGGCACCGCGAGCAGGCCGAAGGGCGAACCACCGCCGTGGCTCTGCGCGACCAGCGCAAGGACGACCAGCAACGCCATGCCGATGAGAATTGCGGGGCTATCCAGCCGTCGTCCGGAACCCGTCGCCGTGCTCCAGGCGAGACGCGCGATGAACAGGCAGGGGATGAACCAGAAAATCGTGAATGGCCCGCGCAGCGTGGCGGTTGCAAACAGCAGCGCCTCCGCCCCCGCGCTCCAGCTCGGGAAGATCGGCCGCATGCCGCGCAGCCCTTCGATCAGGAAATCGGCGCCGAGCAGCAGGATCGAAAAGGAAGCGAACGGCAGCAGCAGCGTGCGCGCGAGGCGCGGCAGGCAGATACGCCACGAGACCGCGCTGGCGGTGTAGCCGGAGAGCAGGAAGAAGAGCGGCATATGGACGGCATAAATGGCATCCCGCACCGGCCCGCGCGTCCACACGTGGCCCGCGATAACCGCGATCATGCCGAGTCCCTTGAGCGCGTCGACCCAGAGCAGGCGCTCCCGGTTCCGTGTGGCCGCCGCTGCGCCGCCCAACCGGCCGATGTCGCTTCCCCCGCTCATGGCCAAGCCCTATAGGCTCGCTCATGTCCGTCAACTCCCGATCCTCGCGCCGCGCCCCGGCCGGCGGCCTCTCGCCAATCACAGACCGCGTCCTGTTCATCGACGGCGAGGCAATCATCCTCGACAAGCCCGCCGGCCTGCCGGTCGATCCGCCGCGCGATGGCGGCCTCAGCCTGGAGAATCACCTCGCCTCGCTGACCTTCGGCTTCCAGCGCTGGCCGATCGCCGTGCATCGGCTGGACCGCGACACCAGCGGCTGCCTGCTGCTCGCCCGCAACCCCAAGGCCGCCAAGCGCTTTGCCGAGGCGTTCGCCGCGCGGCAGGTGAGCAAGAGCTACCTGGCGGTACTCGACGGCGTGCCAGCCGAGGTCGAGGGGCTCATCGACCTGCCGCTCGGCAAGACCAGCACGCGAGAGGCCGGCTGGCGGATGACGCCGGACGCCAAGGGCAAGGCGGCGATCACCCGCTGGCACCTGCTCGCTGCGCGGGATGGGCGGGCGCTGGTCCGCTTTGAGCCGGAAACGGGCCGCACCCATCAACTGCGCGCCCATGCGCTGCACGGCCTGGGCCTGGGCATCCTTGGCGATCCTGTCTATCGCGCGCCGCAGGGCGGTTCCGACTGGCAGGGTGGGCTGCTGCTCCATGCGCGTAGCCTCTCGCTCGCCCGCGCCAACAAGCCGCCGGCGGCGGCCATCGCGCCCATGCCCTCCCGGTTCGCGGAGGCTGGCTTCCCCGATGCCGAGGCGCTGGATGCCCACGCCGCCGCGCCGGGCCATGGCTGAGCGCACCCTCCCCGACGACGCGATCGAGGAGCGGTTCATCACCGCCAGCGGCCCGGGCGGCCAGAACGTCAACAAGGTGGCAAGCGCGGTGCAGCTGCGCGTCAACGTCTTCCGCCTCGGCCTCTCGCCGGAGAGCTACCGGCGCCTCAAGACCATCGCTGGTTCACGCCTGACGCGCGAGGGCATCCTTGTCATCCTCGCCCAACGCTTCCGCACGCAGGACGCCAACCGCGAGGACGCCCGCGCCCGCCTGATCGCCATGCTGGACAAGGCCGACGAGCGCGATGCTCGGCGTATCAAGACCAAGCCCTCCAAGGCCGCCAAGCGTCGCCGGGTGGATGCAAAGAAGGCCCGCAGCGCCGTAAAGGCCGGGCGCGGCCGGGTGGCGTCCGATTAGGGCTTTGCCGGACCGGCGCTCCTGACAACCACTCCGAGGCCGCCATCTTCAGAGAAAAGCGCCGTTCTTGTGCGAAGGTAGAAACCCGGAACCCGACCGCAGTGCTTTGCCGCGCTGGACTCCTGCTTAGGCAGGGCACATTGCTATCCAGCGCAGTTGAGCGATGTGGAGCGGGGCGGCGCTGTTACGGCTTCGCGGTTCGTGCGGACAGGCCCTGCGACAAAACCCACCCCTCCGGGCGCAGCAACACGCCCGCGTGGTGTCGCTTACTCGCCGACCAGCTCGCGCAGGCGCGTCATCAGGGCCTGGATGCGCTGGGCCGCCTCGGTGAAGGTCTCCACATCCGCGCGATTATTGTTGCCGCGCGCTTCCTTGGCCGCCTCGACATAGCCTTCCAGATCAGCCTCGAGCGCGTCGATGAGGATTTCGGCCTCATCCTCGGTGAGCGTAAGCTTGATCGCGCCTGCCATGGTCGTTCCTCGTTGATGGAGGGCTCGCCCTACGCGAAGGCCCCTGCCCGACGCAACCGCCATTGCGCACCGCCGATCCGCTCTGGCGCCTTGGCCCGGCGCGTCCTACATCCGTGCCATGCATGCTTTTACGCCCGTCATCACCGATGACAAAGCCGCGCTCCATGCCGATCTGCGCGCCGCCGCCACCGCACTCGTCGCGGGGGAACCGGACCCGATCGCCAACATGGCCAATCTCGCCGCGCTGATCTGGCTGTATCTGCCCGATCTCAACTGGGCGGGCTTTTACCGACTGGTCGGCGAGGAACTGGTGCTCGGCCCCTTCCAGGGCAAGCCGGCCTGTATCCGCATCCCGCTCGGCGAGGGCGTCTGCGGAACGGCGGCGACCACGCGCACGACCCAACTGGTGCCGGACGTCAATGCCTTCCCAGGCCACATTGCCTGCGATGCCGCATCGGCCTCCGAGCTCGTCATACCGCTCGTCCACGCAGGCCGCCTGATCGGCGTGCTGGACCTCGACAGCCCCCATACGGGCCGCTTCGACGAGGCGGATGCGCGCGGCCTCGAAGCCCTGTGCGACGCGATCATGCCGGCCTTGGCCGGATCATGCTGAACGAGAGCGCGTCGCTTATTTGAACACGCGCCCCGCTGGATCGCGCGACAGGCCCGGCGTGGAACGCACAGTGTCGCCCGATGCCGGAGGATCGAATCGTTCCCAACCGGCCCGCCCCAGCTTTTCGAGCGGCTGATAGCGGATCTTGTAGTTCATCCGCTCCGCTCCCTCGACCCAGTAGCCGAGATAGACATAAGGCAGCCCCGCCCGCTGCGCGCGCAGCACATGGTCGACGATGATGAAGCTGCCCAGGCCCTGCCGCTCGTGGCAATCAGGGTCAAAGAAGCTGTAGATCATCGACAGGCCATCGCATTGCTTATCGGTCAGGCAGGCGCCGATAAGTCGCCCCTGCCGCCCATCTTCCGCCGCTTCGCGATATTCGATGATGTAGGTCTCGACCGGGGTCTGCTCGACCATGTCGGCAAAGTCCATCTCGTCCATCTCGGTCATGCCGCCATGGGGGTGCCGGGCGGCAAGGTAGCGCTGGAGGAGCGAGAATTGCTCGTCGGTGGACCAGGGCTTGCAGGCGCGGACGACGAGATCGTCGTTGCGGCGCACCAGACGGCGCTGGGTCGCGTTGGGCTTGAACTCGGTGGCGACGATCCGCACCGAGACGCACGCCGTGCAATCCACGCAGCTCGGGCGATAGGCGACGTTCTGGCTGCGTCGGAAGCCGATCCGGCCGAGCGCATCGTTCAACTCGGCGGCGTGCTCGCCGGCAAGCTCGGTGAACACCTTTCGCTCCGTGTGCCCCGGCAGATAGGGGCAGGGGCCCGCGTTCGTCATGAAGAACCGTGGAAAACGGAACGCTGCGCTCACATCGTCTCCCAATGGCCGCGTGCGCGGCTCTAGACTCACAGTAGATGGACTATGCCCATAACCAGCCAATGTGAAAAGATTATTTACTGTGGGCGAAATGGCGTGCGGCGTGGTTTTCGTGGCTTTTTGGGACGGGGGGCGATCGGACGAGGGGCCCATGTCACCCGATCCACCAGCGGATGAGCAGCGAGACAGCGCCCAGCGCCATGACACTCGCCGCATAGATCAGCACGAACCAGCCGAACCGGCGCAACCGGCCTAAGCGCGCGCTCATGAGTGATAACCCTCCGTATCCACCTTGCCACGGAACACCCAATAGGCCCAGCCGGTGTAGGCAAGGATGATCGGCACCATCACCACCGCGCCGACCAGCATGAAGAGCTGGCTGCGATAAGGCGCCGCGCCATCCCAGATGGTGAGCCGCGCCGGGATCACATCCGGCCAGATCGAGACGCCGAGCCCGACAATGCACAAGCCGAACAGGCCGAGCACGTAGACGAACGGCATGGCGTGCTGACGGCGCTTCAGGCTGCGGAAGAACAGCACGCTGACGATCAGCGTCGCCAGCGGCACCTGAGCTGTCGCCAAGACCCCGGGATAAGCGAGCCAGCGCCGGTGATACTGCGCTTCCAGGTCGAGCGTGGCGAGACTGACCAGCGCGATCACCACGAGCAGCGCAATGCCCAGCCGTTGCGCATAATGATAAGCCTTGTCCTGCAGCGGCCCTTCCGTTTTCCAGATCAGCCAGCCGGCCCCGAGCAGCGCATAACCGACAATGAGGCCGATGCCGGTCAGCACGCTGAACGGCGAGAGCCACTCCCACCAGCCGCCGGCATAAGCGCGCCCTTCCACGGTAATGCCTTGCAGCAACGCGCCCAGCGTCACGCCCTGCGCGAAGGTGGCCACGGTCGATCCGACCGTGAAGGCCAGATCCCACACCGGCCGGTGGGCCGGGTCACGCCAGCGGAATTCGAAAGCAACGCCGCGCAGGATCAAGCCGAGCAGCATCGCAATCAACGGTGCATAGAGGGCGGGCAGGACGATCGCATAGGCCAGCGGAAACGCCGCCATCAGTCCCCCGCCGCCCAGCACCAGCCAGGTCTCGTTGCCGTCCCACACCGGCGCGACGCTGTTGATCGCCACGTCGCGCTCCGCACCGACGGCGAAGCGGGGGAACAAGATGCCGATGCCGAGGTCGAACCCATCCATCACGACATAGGCGACGATGGCAAAGCCGATGATGCCGGCCCAAATCACGGTGAGGTCGATCATGAGGCCTCTCCCTCCATCACCGCCATGGCCGGCGTGATGCCCGCCGTGCGGATTGGCTTGCCGTCAAGCCCGGCTTCGTGCGCATCCGGTGCCCGGTTCATCAACCGCAGCAGATACCAGATGCCCACGCCGAACACCGCGAAATAGGTGACCACGAAGGCCGTGAGCGAGGCGGCGACGGCGGGCGCGGCGAGGGGCGAAACGCTGTGCGCGGTGCGGAGCAACCCATAGACGGTGAAGGGCTGTCGACCGACCTCGGTGACGACCCAGCCGGCAATGACCGCGATGAAGCCGGCCGGGCCCATAAGCACCGCCGCACGATGCAGCATGGGCCAATCATAGAGGCGTCTCCGCCAGCGCGCGATCAGGCTCCACAGGCCCAGCCCCGCCATCAGCACGCCGAGCCCCACCATGATGCGAAACGCCCAGAAAACGATGCCGACGGGGGGCTCGTCCGCGTCCGGCACGGTATCGAGGCCGGCGAGCGGGGCGTTGGCGTCGTGCTTGAGGATGAGTGAAGACCCCTTGGGGATCTCCACCGCCAAATCCACCCGCTTCTCCGCGCTGTTGGGGACACCGAACAGGATCAGCGGTGCGCCCTTCGGGTGGCTCTGATAATGACCTTCCATCGCCATGACCTTTGCCGGCTGATGCTCCAGCGTGTTGAGCCCGTGCAAATCGCCCGCGATGACCTGGATCGGCGCGACGATCGCCGCCATCCACATGGCCATCGAAAACATGGTGCGCGCGCCGGGATTGTCCCGGTCACGCAACAGGTGCCAGGCACCCACCCCGCCGACCGCGAAGGCGGTGGTGAGGAAGGCCGCGATGGTGGTGTGGACGAGGCGGTAAGGGAAACTCGGGTTGAAGATGATCGCTATCCAGCTCGGCCCGGGCACAAATTGCCCATTGGTCGCGATCTCGTAGCCGCTCGGGGTCTGCATCCAGCTATTGGCCGAGAGGATCCAGAAGGCCGAGATGAGCGTTCCCAACGCCACCGCGCAGGTCGCCGCGAAATGCAGCGTCTTGCCGACCTTGTTCAGCCCGAACAGCATGACGCCGAGGAAACCCGCCTCCAGGAAGAAGGCCGTGAGCACCTCATAGGCCATCAGTGGTCCGACGATCGGCCCGGCCTTATCCGAGAAGACCGACCAGTTGGTTCCGAACTGGTATGACATCACCACGCCGGAAACGACGCCCATCCCGAAGACGATGGCGAAGATCTTCACCCAGTATCGGAACAGGTTGGCATAGACCGCCTTGCCGGTGGCCAGCCACAGCCCCTCCAGCACCGCGAGGTAGCTCGCCAGGCCGATCGAGAATGCGGGGAACAGGAAATGGAAGCTGATGGTGAACGCGAACTGGATCCGCGCGAGCAGCAGCGCAAGCTCTTGGTCCCAAGGCGACAAGGACGCCTCCCTCCGGCAATGCCGAAACGGGCCACATCACGCGACCCTCAATGGTCCGTTGCACCCCGCGTCCTGAACCCGATTACGAGGAAACGCAAGCCCGAACCCAGGCCTAGCCGATCAGGGTCGGCTCCAGCTCAATGATCGTCGAGGCCAGCCGTTCCACCTCGGCACGGTCGTGGCTCACATAGAGGATGGGGAGCGCCAGCTCGTCGCGCACCCGCTCGATCACCCCCATAATGTCTTCGCGCCGGGCGGCATCGAGCGAGGCGAGCGGTTCGTCCATCAACAGGAAGCGCGGGCCGCTGAGCAGTGCCCGGCCGATGGCGACGCGCTGCGCTTCACCGCCGGAGAGGGTGCGCGGCCACCGCTCCAGCAGATGCCCGATGCCCAGGAAGGCTACGGCCTCGTCCAGCGTCATCCAGCGATGCTCCGGCGCCGCGAGCCGCCAGCCGTAAAGCAGATTGTCGCCCACCCGGCGGTGTGGGAACAGCCGGCCATCCTGAAAGACGTAACCCGCGCGGCGGCGATCGGGAGGCAGGTTAATACGCGCCGCGCTGTCGAACAGCACCTCGCCCGCCACCGCGATCCGCCCGCGGTCCGGCCGCAGCAGGCCAGCCACCATGTTGAGGACCGAACTTTTGCCCGCGCCGGATGGGCCGAACAAAGCGGTCAGGCCCGCCGCGCTCGTCATCGTGAGGGCCACATGGGCGTCGCCCAGCCGCCGCTCGACCGCGATCTCAAAGGACATGGCCGCCCTTCCCGTAGCCAGCCCGCCGCGCGAGGATTTCCGAGGCGAGCAGCGCGCCGAGCGAAAGCAATACCGCGATGATCGCGAGCCGCGTCACCACCGCCTCGTTGCCCGGAATTTGCAGCGCGCCGTAGATGGCGAGCGGGATGGTGCGCGTCTCACCAGGAATATTGGAAACGAAGGTGATCGTCGCGCCGAACTCGCCGATCGAGCGGGCAAAGCCGAGCACCGCGCCCGCCAGCAGCCCCGGCGTGGCGAGCGGCAGCGTGATCGAGAGGAACACCCGCAGCGGCGAGGCGCCGAGCGTGCGGGCCGCCCCTTCCAGCCGCCGGTCGACCGCCTCGATGGAAAGCCGCATCGCCCGCACCATCAACGGCAACGCCATGACGGCAGCGGCTAGCGCCGCGCCGGTCCAGCGGAACATCAAGGTGACGCCGAACCAGTCGGCGAGCCAGCGCCCGGCCGGGCCGTTGGCACCGAACGCGATGAGCAACAGCCAGCCAGTGACGACCGGCGGCAGCACCAGCGGCAGATGCACCAGCGCGTCAATCAGTACCTTGCCAGGGAAGCGCCCGCGCGCCAGCAGCCACGCAAGGCCGAAGGCGAGCGGCATGATGGCCAGCACCGCGACGCCGCTCACCTTGAGCGAAAGCAGGATGATCCCCCACTCGTCGGCCGTCATGCGAATGCCTGCGGTGAAGGGGCGAGCCATGCGGCCCTGGTCCGGCTGCATCTCCGCGTTCGTTTCGAGCGAAGTCGAGACATGTCGGCCCGGTACTTCGGTGACTGGCCTTCGCTCGACATGATCGGAGGGACAGGACGGGGTCCCGGCTCCGACCCCAGCCATCCATACGTACCGTCCCCCGCGGCCATATCCCCCGCTCCCCTCCTCACCGCACCGCGAAGCCGCGCCGCGCGAAGATCGCCTTGCCCTCACGGGAGAGCAGGAAGCGGCGAAACGCCTCGGCCTCCCGGCTGGCCGAGGTCTTGAGCAGGGCGAGAGGATAAGTGATCGGCGGATGGCTGCCCGGGGGGAAAGTACCGACGACGCGCACCTTCTTCGACGCCGCCGCGTCGGTCGCATAGACGATGCCGAACGGCACCTCGCCACGCTCGACCAACGCCAGCGTCGCACGGACATTGTCCGCGCGGGCAATTCTGTCTTTCACGCCGTTCCACACGCCGAGGCTGGTCAACGCCGCAGCGCCATATTTGCCGGCCGGTACCGCGTCCGGATCCGCCATCGCCAGCCGGCCACTGCCGAGTGCGCGCGCCAGCGGGAAATTGCGGCCGATGGTCAGGTTGGTCCGGCGGCCGGCGGGAGCGATCAGCACAAGCCGGTTGGAGAGGAAAGGTGCGCGTGTTCCCGTACGGAGCAGACCTTTGCCGGCGACGTAATCCATCCATTCCTCATCAGCGGAGACGAACAGGTCGGCGGGCGCCCGCGCCTCAATCTGTCGCGCCAGCGCCGAGGAGCCGGCGAAGGACAGTACCGGTCGCTCATGGCGGCGCTTCGCCCAGGCATCCGCCGCATCGCTCATCGCCTCCTGAAGGCTCGCCGCCGCCAGCACCAGCGGTCCGCGCGCCGCCACGCGCGCCGGTGCCTGCATAAGCAGTCCGGCCGACAAGGCGAGCAGGAGCAATCGGAGAGCGAGGCGCATGGTCAGTCCGCTAGAGGTAGCTATAGCGCACGCTATACAGCAATCAGAGCGGCGGGCAAACGATGGGACTGATGGGTCTTGGAGGTGGGAAAGCTCTTCCAAGGCTCTCCCACTCTCAACGCCGTCATGCTGACCTTGTTGCAACATCCGGTGCGCCGGCGCGCTCCAGCCGAGAATCCCGCAGAAGGCCCAAGCTGGCGCTGGCGCTGGCGCTTGCCCTTGCTCATGCTCATGCACAGGCAGCGCGCAAGTTCGCGACCACTCTACCCTGCCCGCGCAGGAGCACTAAGACTATCTCTCATGGACACGCTGGTCCGCAAACGATCCCAGAGGATGGGCACGAGACGCCTCAGCGGATCAGCCCTTCTGGCTGGCGCGCGGCGCGGCCAGCATCGCCGCCGCCAACGCGGCATGAGCCGGGCAATCGGATGCCTGGTTCAGCGCGGCCTGCAGCGCCCGATACTGCGCCAGCACCGTCTCGCCGAACGGGGTGACGCGCGCGCCGCCGCCATGCGAACTGCCGGGCGAGGTCGCCACCAGCGGCTCGATCCAGCAGCGGTTCATCACATCCACCAGCATCCAGGCACGCCGGTAGCTCATCTCCATCGCGCGGCCCGCGGCCGAGATTGAGCCATGCGCCTTGATCGCATCGAGCAGATCCGCCTTGCCCGGGCCCATGGCGATCTCCTCGCCGCACATGAGCTGGATCTTGAGCTTGATTGGCGCCGTGCCGGTCATCGCCCGACACTATGCCGGGCCGACCCTCCGGCGCAATGCCGTGTGTGGATCAGGCCAGCTCGACGGGTTGAGCATCGAACCCGGCCTGCGCCAGCGCCACCATCAAGCGCTTGAGATGCGCCTCATCGCGCGTCTCGCACTCGATATCGGTGATGAGCCCCTTGGCCGGCAGCGAGGTGAACACGCGCTGGTGATACACCTCGATGATGTTGACCTGCTGCTCGTGGAAGATCCGCGAGACCTGATAGAGCGCGCCCGGCCGGTCCTGCAGGCGGATACGCAAACGGGCGAGCCGGCCCGAGCGGGCAAGATCGCGCAGCAGCACATTGGCGAGCAGGCGCGTGTCGATATTGCCGCCGGTGAGGACGAGGCCCACGGTGCGACCGGCGAACATCGCCTTGTGCTCCATCAGCGCGGCGAGCCCGGCCGCGCCGGCGCCCTCGACCACCGTTTTCTCGATCTGCAGCAGCAGGCTCACCGCCTGTTCCAGCGCGCGTTCGGTCACGAGCACCACATCATTGACGAGCGAGTCGACGATGCCGCGCGTGATCCGCCCCGGCTCCTTGACCGCGATGCCCTCGGCCAGCGTATCGCCATCGCAGGGCAGGTTTGCACCCTTGATGACGTCGTACATGGAGGGGTAAAGTTCGGCCTGTACGCCGACCAGCGCGATGTCCGGCTTGATCGCCCGCGCTGCCGTGCCCATGCCGGACAGCAGACCGCCACCGCCGATCGGGATAACCAGCGTGTCGATCTCCGGCGCATCCTCGAGCATTTCCAGCGCCACGGTCCCCTGGCCGGCGATGATATCCGGGTCGTCAAACGGATGAACGAAGGTCATGCCGCGCTCGGTTTCCAGCCGGCGGGCATGGGCATAGGCCTCGTCGAACGTCTCGCCGTAGAGCACCACGGTGGCGCCATGCCCCTCGGTCTGCATCACCTTCACCGTCGGCGTCGTCGTCGGCATCACGATGGTGACGGGCAGGCCCAGCCGCGCGCCATGATAGGCGAGGCCCTGCGCGTGGTTGCCGGCGGAGGCCGCGATCACGCCCTTGGCACGCGCGTCCTTGTCGAGCAGCAGCAGCTTGTTGAGCGCCCCGCGCTCCTTGTAGGCGGCGGTAAACTGGTGGTTCTCGAACTTGAGATAAACCGTCGCGCCCGTCATTTGCGAAAGCGTCTTGCTGACCATGGTGGGGGTGCGCTGGATAGCCCCGTTAATTCGCTCCCGCGCCGCGCGAACATCGGCGATGGTGACGGGCAACGCATTGCGCTGCACCGCCGGAGGCGAAAGCTGGTCAGTTGTGGTCATGGGGCCCCCTATCCCATCTGGCGCCGGGAGAAAACACACTCTATGCCACCTGCATGGCAAAAATTGCGTTTATCGGGCTGGGGGTGATGGGCGGACCGATGGCGGGGCACCTCGCCGCCGCGGGCCACGAACTCTCCGTTTTCAACCGCTCCATGGGCAAGACACAGGCGTGGGTGGACCGCTATGGCGGCGAGGCAGCGGTGAGCCCGGCGCAGGCCGCGCAAGAGGCGGACATCGTGCTGAGCTGCGTCGGAAACGATGCCGACCTCGAAGCGATCACTCTCGGACGCGACGGCGCCTTCCGCACCATGCGCGCTGGCAGCCTGTTCATCGACCACACGACCGTCTCCGCGCGCATCGCGCGGCAACTCGCGCTGGAGGCGGAGAGCAAGGGGCTGCATTTCGTCGACGCCCCCGTCTCCGGCGGGCAATCTGGCGCGGAAGCCGGCAAGCTCTCGATCATGTGCGGCGGCAGCGAACCGGCGGTCGCGGCCGCACGGCTGGTGATGCAGAGCTACGCCGCGCGCATCGTCCATTGCGGCGAGGTCGGCGCAGGGCAGACGACCAAGATGGTCAACCAGATCTGCATCGCCGGCGTGCTCGAAGGGCTCTCGGAAGGGCTACGTTTCGCGCAGGCGGCAGGGCTGGACCTCGACCGGGTGCATGAGGCCGTTTCCGGGGGCGCTGCGCAGAGCTGGCAGATGGACAATCGCTGGCAGAGCATGGCGGAGGACCGGTTCGATTTCGGTTTCGCCATCGAGTGGATGCGCAAGGACCTCGGCCTCGCGCTAGACGAGGCGCGCGCCATTGGCGCCTCGCTGCCCGTCACGGCGCTGGTCGACCAGTTTTATGCCGAGGTCGTCGCGATGGGCGGCGCGCGGCAGGATACCAGCGCGCTGGTGCGGCGCCTCCGCAAGCCGTGACGGGTGCCCGTTGACGATCGTTCGCCCGGCCAGCCGGTTGCTCGGCCCGATGCTGCTCGCGTTGCTCGCCGCCGCGCCGGCCGGGGCGAGCGGCCTCATCGACAATGTGAACGGCCTCACCGTCGATGAAAGCGGCGAACTCGTCCATTTCACCGGGCTGGTGATCGACGGCGAGGGGCGTATCGAGAAGCGCCTCCAGCGCGGCGACAAGCGGCCGGAGCGGCCCGATTTCCGCTATGATGGCAAGGGCCGCACGCTCATCCCCGGCATGATCGACGCGCATGGCCATGTCATGGACCTTGGCTTCGCGGCGCTCAATCTGGACCTTAGCGGGGCGCGCTCGCTGGACGAAGCCAAAGCGCGGATCGCCGCTTATGCCGCCGCCAACCCCGGCCGTCCGTGGATCATCGGCACCGGCTGGGATCATGAAAAATGGGGCCTCGGCCGTTTCCCCACCGCCGTCGATCTCGCCGGGCTCGGCGAGGGGCGGCCGATCTGGCTAGTACGGGTCGACGGCCATGCTGGCTGGGCCAACGACGCCGCGCTGGCCGCAGCGAAGATCACCGCCGCCACCAAGGCGCCGGCCGGCGGACGCATCCTTGCCAGCGCCGGCAAGCCCAGCGGCGTACTGGTCGACAACGCCATGCGCCTGATGGACGCCGCGCTGCCCAAACCGCAGCCCAAGGATTATGACGCAGCCCTGCTCAAGGCGCAGGCGGCACTGCTCGCGCGCGGCGTCACCGCCATTGCCGACATGGGGACCACCATTGAAGCGTGGCAGGCGTTCCGCCGTGCCGGCGACCGGGGGGCGTTGCGGATCCGCATCATGGGCTATGCCGCCGGGATGGAGCAGGCCTCGCTGATCGCTGGCCCCGGCCCCACGCCCTGGCTCTATGACGACCGGCTGCGGCTCGGTGGGGTCAAGCTTCTGCTCGACGGCGCGCTTGGCTCGCGCGGAGCATGGCTCAAGGCGCCTTATGCCGACGCGCCCGGCGAGACCGGTCTGCCGCGCCTCACCTCCGCGCAGCTCCGCAACCAGATGAGCCGCGCGGCCATGGACGGCTTCCAGCTCGCCGTCCATGCCATCGGCGACCGCGCCAATGCCGAGGTGCTGGACGCCATCGACGAGCTTTCGGAAACCTACAAGGGCGACCGGCGTTGGCGTATCGAACATGCACAGATCGTGGACCCCATCGACTTGCCCCGGTTCGGCCGCCACGGCATCATCGCCTCGATGCAGCCGCAGCACGCCACGTCGGACTGGGCCATGGCCACCGCCCGCCTCGGCCCGGAGCGGCTCGGGGGGGCCTATGCCTGGCGGACGATGCTGGACAATAAGGCGTCTCTGGCCTTCGGATCGGACGTGCCGGTGGAGCCGGCCGACCCCTTCCTCGGCCTCAAGGCCGCCCTTACCCGCACGGATAACGCCGACCAGCCGCCGGGGGGATGGCTTCCGCAGCAACGTCTCGCCCTTGCCGACGCCCTGCGCGCCTACGGCTGGGGCGCCGCCCGTGCCGGCTTCGCCGAGCAGCGCTTCGGCAACCTCGCACCGGGCCAACGCGCCGACTTCCTCATCCTCGACCGCGACATCGAACTGGCGCGCCCGGCCGAATTGCCGGCAACGCAGGTGGTTGAGGTGTGGATCGGCGGCCAGCGCGTCATCGCCGGCGATACGGAGGACGCGCGCCGGCCGAGCGAGACGCGGGGCCAGATCGGGCCACGGGAGTAAGCCATGACCGCCACCAGACTCGCCACAAAATATGTCGAGAAACCCTGGGGGCGCACCACTCTGCCGGGCTTCTTCCCCGATAGCGCTGGGCGCAGGATCGGCGAGGTCTGGTTTGACGGGCCGGACGGCCGACATCCGCCGCTGCTGGTCAAATATATCTTCACCAGCGAGCGGCTCTCCATCCAGGTCCACCCCAATGATGCGCAGGGTCGGGCACGCGGCCTCCCCGGCGGCAAGAGCGAATGCTGGCTGATCCTCGATGCCGAGCCCGGCGCCACACTCGGTATGGGCACGCACCAGCCTCTCGACGCCGAGACCCTGCGCACCGCCTCGCTCGACGGCCGGATCGAACAGCTCATCGACTGGAAGCCGGTGCGCGCCGGCGATTTCTTCTACATTCCCGCCGGCACGGTTCACGCCATCGGCGGCGGCGTGACGCTGGTCGAAGTTCAGCAGAATGTCGATGTGACTTACCGGCTCTACGACTATGGCCGCCCACGCGAGCTGCATCTGGACGATGGCGTCGCGGTCAGCCGCGCCGAGCCTTATGCCCGCATGGCCGTCAACGTGGTCGAGCGGGACGCCGCCAGTTTGCTGGGCGACGACGAGGCGCCCTTCGCGCTCCGACTAGCGACCTTCGCGCCGGGAGAGCATGCGCCGAGCGATGCCAGGCAATGCTGGTTCGTCCCGCTCACCGGCCACGGCACGATCGACGGGCAGCCCTGGGCGGCCGGTCAATGCTGGCTGATTGAGGACGGCGCAGCGCTCACCGTCACCGCAAAGAGCCGCGCCCTCCTCGCGACGCTGTGAACGCCTCTCGCCCCTCGCGCCTCGCCATCGGAAAGGTCGTCAGCGCTCCAGCGCTCCCTTGCCCGCGATGATCTTGTCGCGGAACCGGGCGATGCGCTGCACGCGTGTTTCCGGCTGCTTGGCGGAATTGAGATTGAGGACATAGCTCTTGCGACGCCCCGGGGTCAGGGCATGAAAGGCCTCCGCGAGCTCCGGATCAGCATCCAGCGCGTCGGACAGTTCGGGCGGCCAGTCGGGCGCCGTGTCGTCCTTGGGCGCCTTCACGCCCCGTGCCGCATACACCATCGCTTCACGCAGATAGGCACGGATGATGGGCTCCAGCCGTTCGACATCCTCATTGGCCGTGAAGCGGATCATATCGGCATGGCGGGTATTCGGCCCCTGCCGTTCAAGGATGCCGTCAGGGTCCCTCAGCAGGGCGGAATTGAAAAAACTCAGCCGGAAGTCGGCCCGGAACGCACCCATGATCGCGATATTGCGGTTCGCGTGCATGTAGCAGGGATGTGCCCATTTCACCGTCTCCTCCAGCTCCATGCTGCGGCAGATCTCGCGCAGCTTGCGGAGCCCCTGCTCCCAACCCCGCGTCGAGCAGTCGGGCGTGTCGAATCGGTCGCAACGCCCGCAGCCCCTGATGAAGAAATCCTCGATATCCGTAATCATCATGATCGGTATCCCGTGCCGGTTGCCGGTATCGCGGAGCGACCATAGCGCGCCGATGCTCAGAGGCGGAAGCGCTGCCCTCCCCCGAATCCGCTAAGGGACGGAAGCAAACGCTCCGTCAGCGACCGTAGCATTACAGACATAGTCAATTTATTGACGGCTAAATCCCACGAATCAGATCTTGCCATATCTGCCAAGAAGCGCTGTATTCGGTGATATGCGGCCCTTATGCCGGGCACAGAGAGACCCCGATCCGCAACGAGGACATGATGGCAAAAGACAACAAGATCACGATCTACGACCTGGCGCTGGCGAGCGGCGCGACGATCAGCCCATTCGTGTGGGCGACCAAATATGCAATTGCCCACAAGGGGTTCGAGCTGGACATCGTGCCCGGCGGATTCTCCGGCATTCCGGAGCGGACCGGCGGCAAGACCGAACGGCTGCCGGCCATCGTCGACGATGGCAAATGGGTGCTCGATAGCTGGCTGATCGCCGAATATCTCGACGAGACCTATCCCGACCGGCCGACGCTCATTCCGCACCCCAGCGTCAAGGCGCTAACCCAGGCGATGGAAGGCTGGCTGTGGCAGACCGCAATCAGCCCGTGGATGACCTGTTTCATCAAGCAGTATCGCGACCGCTCGCTGCCGCAGGACCATGCCTATGTCACCGAATCGCGCGAGCGCATGTTCGGTCGCAAGATCGAGGACATCATCGTCGGCCGCGAGGATCGCCTGCCGCTCGTCCCGCCGACGCTCCAGCTGATGCGCAACGCGCTGGCGGAAAACAAATGGTTCGGCGGCGATACGCCCAACTACGCCGACTTCCGCCTGCTCGCCGTCTTCCTGTTCACCGCCTCGGTCGCCGACACGCCGGTGCTGACCGATGACGATCCGCTGCGCGACTGGATCGAGCGCGGGTTCGATCTCTATGGTGGCCTCGGCCGACACCCCGGCCTGTCGCCGATCTTCGGCCTGCAACTGCGCGAGGGCGACCCGGAGCCGTTCCTGAAGGGCGCCGGCGTCGGCGGCGGCCTCTACAACCGCAACACCGGGCCGCAATCGACCGCCGCCGAGACCGCGCGGATGAAAGGCGAAGCCGCGCCCGCTGCCTGATCGTACCGCGAGTCTCTTGGAAGCGCCCGGCCGCCCGCGTAGCCGAGCGCTTTATCTCCGGACGGCCGCGCGCGAGTTTGCGACACTTTGATACAATCTTCCCCGTCCTCGACAAACTCGCGTGACAAATCGGCTCTATACCCGACCTCAGCACTCTCCCACGGTGCTTGAAACCCGCACTCCTCCCACGGTGCTTAAGTTTCTTCCCCGCCCCCTTCCCCTCGCAAGAGGGGGAGGGGGTTCCCATTTCCAGACCCCGGCATCTCGGGCACCTACGCTGCCACTTGGTTTCCGCACGGGAGGGGGGAGAGCAAGCGAGACGAAGGGCGTTAGACTTCGTGCCCCGCCTTGGTCGAAGCGATGGTCCGAGCCATTCTTTGCATGCATGAGAGCGGCGAACTCAACCGGTCGCCGCCCCGCCTATCCAGAGCGATCATTCGGTGTCCGGCTGATCGGCGGCGCGATCTCAGGCCCTCGTGTCAGCCGCCCTGTCGGGTGTTCACTCCGCTGTCCAGCCGCCGTCCACGCTGATGTTGGCGCCAGTGATATTGCTCGCTGCCTCGGAGCAAAGGAACAGCGCGATGGCCGCCACCTGCTCGGGGGTGACGAACTGCTTGGTCGGTTGGCTCTCCAGCAGCACGTCGTTGATGACCTGCTCGCGCGTCAGTCCGCGCGCCTTCATCGTGTCGGGGATCTGGTTTTCGACCAGCGGGGTCCACACATAGCCGGGCGAGATGCAGTTGGCAGTGACGCCGAAGGTCGCCAGTTCCAGCGCGATCGTCTTGTTGAAGCCGGCCAGCCCATGCTTGGCGGTGACATAGGCGCTCTTGAACGGCGAGGCGACGAGGCTGTGGGCCGAAGCGGTCTGGATGATCCGCCCCCATTTGCGTTCCTTCATATAAGGCACGGCCAGCCGCGTGGTATGGAAGGCGGCGGTGAGGTTGAGCGCGATGATGAGGTCCCATTTATCGACCGGGAAATCCTCAACCGGCGCGACATGCTGCACCCCGGCATTATTAACGAGGATGTCCACCCCGCCGAACGCCTTGGCCGCCTCCGCCATCATCGCTTCGATCTGGTCGACGTTGGTGAGATCGTGCCCGGAATAAAGCGCCTTGGCTCCGCTCGCCTGCTCCAGCGCCACCCGCTCCTTCTCGATCGCCTCCGCCTCGCCAAATCCGTTGATGACGAGATTGGCGCCTTGCGCGGCCAACGCCTTCGCGTAGGCGAGGCCGATCCCGGAGGTCGATCCGGTAACGAGCGCGGTCTTGCCTTCGAGAGTGCGGGACTGGGTCATGCTTGCTTCTCCTTGATCTGACCCCCGTTGGCGAGGTCGAACGCCGCGCTTTTGCCGCTGACGATATTTTGCGCAATAAGGCGGTTGCCCTTGCCGATCACTGCCGAGACCGCCTCGCCGCCCTGCTGCCAGTGATCGAGCATGGTTGCGCGCGAGAATTCGAAGTCGCGCGCGCCACTCTCCCATGCGCGGCTGCGGTAGATCAGGTGGACGATATTGACCGCCCCCTCCTCGATCATGTCCACCACCGCCCGCGCCTGCGGCGTGACGGCGATCTCGTCCGGCAGTGTATCGAGCAGCGCGCGGATCGTCTGATGCTCGTGGCGTTGGCGCAGGTAGCGGTCCGTCACCTGCCGCGTGCGACTGGAATATTGCACATCCTTCTGGCGCGACCACACCTCGGTCATCTCGCTTGGCAGCGGACCCTCGGCGGGGAACAGATCGACCTGAAAGATCAGCAGATCGCCGGTCTGGTGATCGAGCACATGGGCAAGCGGCGTGTTGGAGACGAGGCCGCCATCCCAATAATGCCGACCGTCTATCTCCACCGGGGGCAGGCCGGGCGGCAGCGCGCCGCTGGCCATCACGTGCCGCGCATCGATCTTGCCGCGCCACTGTGGGTCCTGATTGTCGAAATAGACGAAATTGCCGTTCTCGATGTCCACCGCACCGACCGAGAAGCGCATCGGGCCATGGTTCACCCGCTCCCAGTCGACCAGTTGGTCCAGCGTCTCGCGCAGCGGCGCGGCGTCATAATAACTGAGCGCCTCGGGCGCGCCGGCCGGAGCCAGCCAGCTCGGCAGCCAATGCGGACGGAAAAAGCCGGGAATGCCCCACAGCGCCACGGCTCCCGCCGCCATGATGTGCGCCGCCTCGCGCAGATCGTGCACGTCCGGCAGGCAGAAATTGGGCAGGCCGCCGCTCACCAGTTCCCAGAAGCGGATCAGTCGCTCGATCCGCCGCTCGGGTGGGTTGCCGGCGATCAGAGCGGCGTTGACGGCACCGATCGAAATGCCCGCGACCCAGTCGATCTCGATATCCAGTCGGGCGAGCCGCTCGACGACTCCGGCCTGGTAGGAGCCGAGCGCTCCGCCGCCTTGCAGCACGAGCGCCACCTGATCCGGCAGGGGCATTGGCGCGCGGCCACGGCGCCCCGGCTTGTTGGGCATATCCATGGTGCGGTGCAATATAACATTTTCTCCCCAGGCGCCACCCGTCAGCGCCGAACGCACTCACCGGTCCCGACACCTCGACTCAAGGCCTTGTCAGCGCGGGCCTCTTTTCTTGGCTGCCGCCTTTGCCTAGGCTGCGGGTCACACAGCATGCGGAAGGACCGTGACCATGCGGCTCGACGATCAAGAGGAAAGCAGGAACTACGAGATCCAGCGCGGCGGCGGTGGATTGGGTGGCTTTGGCGGTGGTGGCGGCAACATGCTGGGCATGCTCCTGCCGCTCATCGGCAGCCGGTTCGGCTGCACCGGCATGGTCATCGCGCTGGCGGTGCTCGCATTCCTCAACTTCAGCGGCGGCGGCCTGATGACCGGCGGCGACACGGGGGCGCCCGTGCAGCAGGGCACCCCGTCAGGGCAATCAAGCCAGCTCACCGAGGTGCAGAGCTTCTCGCTGAAGGTGCTGGCTACCACCGAGACGGTCTGGGATCAGGTCTTCCGCGAGCATGGGCAGCGTTATACGCCGACCGTCCTGTCCTTTTATTCGCGGTCCGGCCGCTCGGGCTGCGGGGCGGCGCAGGCCGCGATGGGCCCATTCTATTGCCCGCTCGACAAGAAGATTTACCTCGACACCGATTTCTTTACCGAGTTGCACCAGCGCTTCGGTGCACCCGGCGATTTCGCGCAGGCCTATGTCATCGCGCACGAGGTCGGGCACCATATCCAGGATCTGGAAGGCACGCTCGCCCAGGTTAATCGGGCTCAGCGCAGCCTGGGTGAAGCACAGGCCAACGCGATGCAGGTGAAGGTGGAGCTACAGGCAGATTGCTATGCTGGCGTCTGGGGCAAGCGCACCGGCCGCATGGAGGCGGGTGACGTGGAGGAAGGGATGCGCGCCGCGCAGGCGATCGGCGACGATACGCTCCAGCGCGAGGCCGGCCAGCGCCCGATGCCCGACAGCTTTACCCACGGCACCAGCGAGCAGCGGATGACCTGGTTGCGGCGCGGGCTGGAGACCGGCGATCCCGCCGCTTGTAACACCTTCGGAGCCGGCCGCTAACGGCCGCCGCCTCCGAGCCGGAGCAGGTCTCATGGGCCCGATTCGCGAGAGCTGTACGCGCTCAATGCCGTAGGACGCTACGGCAAGGCGGCTGATCGTGACATTATTGTCGTGCCGGTGAACAATTCTCGCTCTATCGCACATGCAATAGAACGGTGCTCCATCAATCTCGCTTCCGCGAGAGAAATCGGAAAAACACCTTATTGAATGTGCGAATTGTTATCATTAAATTTTTAATTCGTTATATTACATACGGTTATAGAATGATTGCATTTTTTGCATTCATGGCCTGCAAGTTCGCACTTGCAGCAAATTTCCGATATGCTAACCAGAACCCGCCTTTCAGGCATCCTCTCCTAAGACTCAAATGGGCTGGTCTCTCACGAGATCAGCCCTTTTTTTTTGCGCGCCGATGCCCTACGCAATCCCGTCCCGCACGCATAACAAGATCATTTGGAGAGGGGCCGCCGGCAAAACCGGCACGCGTAGCGTGACAAGCGGAGGATCGAGCGCCCGCCATAGCAGCTCTCCTCCGCTTTTCCCTCTCGTCCCCGTCCGAGCATGAAGGGCGCAGGCTCGCAGCATCGCGGCCTGCGGAACATGCGACCGCCCCCAGTCCAGCGAGACCATGCCCTGAAGACAGTGTGAGACTGATCTTCCGTCCGGGGGCGCGCTCAACCTCGAGAAGGGAATCGCATCAAAACGAGGCGGGCAGGCTTGGCAAAGCCCCGCAGGACATGTCGTGGTGAGGGCCTGTGGCCGGACGATGGCCTTCTGCGCACCTCAAGTGTCCCGGGCGCCCATCACGCCTCAATGTCATCGCGTGTCGCCCCGTCCGGCCGCCTCAGCGCCGGAAGCGGAATGACCCGGGCACTGGCCGCACATGGTCGGGCACCTGATGAACCGCGCCGCCAGAAACGGGCTTACGTGCAGCCTGAGGGTTGATCCGGTGATCGAACATCATGCCGATCCGCCCATCGCGGGCCCAGGCAACCGTACCGGCCACCTCACCGATACCGCGCAGCTGAACCACGAGCCGCTCACCCTCCCGAAAGGTCACTTCGCAATCCGCCATCAGGCCGGTTTCGGACAGGTTGCGTACGCGCGCCTGCCCCCGCGAGGAGCCTGCCTCGTCGGTCAGGAGGGCCAGCAGAAACAGGCTGTCGCGTTTCGCGGCCCGCCGAGCCTCAACGCTATCTGGCCCGTCCTGTTGAGGTGCCGTCGAATCAGATGCGACCATGGTCATCATGTAGCGCAAAAGACTTGGAGAATCGCTTAATATCTCTCCGTGAGGCCGCCCCGCCGGCGCGCCTTCGCTCAGTCGTCGCGCGAAACTTTTTCCTGGCGCTCATGCCGTTCCTGCGCTTCCAGCGTCATCGTCGCGATCGGGCGCGCCTCCAGCCGACCGAGCGAGATAGGCTCGCCGGTCACTTCGCAATAGCCATATTCGCCCTCGTCAATCCGGCGCAGGGCGGCGTCGATCTTGGCGATCAGCTTGCGCTGGCGGTCGCGCGTGCGCAGCTCGATCGACCAGTCGGTCTCGCTGGAGGCGCGGTCATTGAGGTCCGGCTCGCGCAGCGGCTCACTTTGCAGCACCGCCAGCGTTCCTTCCGCCTCGGAAAGGATTTCCTTTTTCCAGTCGAGCAACCTGCGGCGGAAATATTCCTGCTGCAACGGCCCCATGAATTCCTCGTCGGCGGAGGGGCGATAGCCCTCGGGCAACTCGATCCGCGCGCCCTTCGCATTCGGCGCCTTGTCCTCAGATGAACTCACGAACGTCGCCATCCACTTCTCCGCAGGTTCACACTTACCGTGCACGCCTTGTCTCCAGCGGCTCCGGCGCGGGCCTATAATGCCCCCCACGGGGTGAAACAAGCACTGTTTCAGCGACGATGAGCCCCTCTTCGTCCCGTATCATTGCGGCGGCGCACAATCTTGTCGCGCGGCGCCGCACTGTTATTCAAAACACCGTGCCCGCCGTTGCACAAAAGCCGCATTAGTCAAGTCACTGCGCTCCTCCACCGGATAGAAGAGACGCACGCGAATAAACGGCTCTCGACTTGTTTAATTTGGCTTCGCACCACTCCTCTTCGGTCGATTTTCTCGCACGCACTAACCCGAACCGGTCGCGCCACCCGCTGTTCTGCCAGCTCCGGGCGGGCGCGGCGTCACGCCCCAACGCGCGAACGAGGCGGCTTGTCCGCGCCGCACAGCCCCGTGGACCGATGTGTCGCATCTGCAACTCGCTGCGCGGCTGCCCACGAATCGTGCGCCATGCCTACGCCCGGCGCCGTCCATGCCCGCCTGCGCGCTTGATCGGCTGTCGGCGGCGAGGCATAGGCTTGCGCCCATGCACGACATCAAGCTCATCCGCGACAATCCCGCCGGGTTCGACGCCGCCCTCGCCCGCCGTGGCCTCGCCCCGCTCGGCACGTCCCTCGTTGAGGAGGACGCCCGCTGGCGCGCCGTGTCGACGGCGCTGCAGGAGGGGCTCGCCCGCCGCAACGAGGCGAGCAAGGCGATCGGCCAGGCGATGGCGAAGGGCGACACGGCCACGGCCGAGACGCTGAAGGCCGAGGTCGCGGCCCTCAAGGCCCGGTTGCCAGAGCTCGAAGCGGAGGAGCGCACGCTGGCCGAGGCCCTGCACGCCCAGCTTGCCGCCATCCCCAACCTCCCCGCCGCCGATGTCCCCGATGGACCGGACGAGACCGCCAATGTCGAGGAGCATCGCTGGGGCACGCCGCGCAGCTTCGATTTCACGCCGCAGGATCATGCCGATTTCGGTCCGGCGCTCGGGTTGGATTTCGAGGCGGCCGCCGCCATGTCCGGCGCCCGCTTCGCCGCGCTGCGCGGCGGCATGGCGCGCCTCCACCGCGCCATCGCCCAGTTCATGCTGGATCGGCAGACCGGCGCGAACGGCTATGAGGAGGTCAATCCACCGCTGCTGGTGCGCGACGACGCCGTGTTCGGCACGGGCCAGCTCCCCAAGTTCGCCGAGGACCTGTTTCGCACCACCACCGGCCACTGGCTCATCCCGACCGCCGAGGTCAGCCTCACCAATATCGTACGTGATAAGTTTCTAAGCGAGGCCGATCTGCCGTTGCGCTTCACGGCGCTGACGCCCTGCTTCCGCTCGGAAGCCGGCGCCGCCGGACGCGACACACGCGGCTTCATCCGCCAGCACCAGTTCGAGAAGGTCGAGCTGGTTGCCATCGCTACGCCCGAGCAGGCGGCCGCCGAGCACGCTCATATGGTGGAATCCGCGCAGGGCATTCTCGAAGCGCTCGGCCTCCCCTATCGCCGCGTGCTGTTGTGCACCGGCGACATGGGATTTGCCGCCGCCAAGACCTTCGACCTCGAAGTCTGGCTCCCGAGCCAGGGCGTCTATCGCGAGATCAGCTCCATCTCGACCTGCGGCGATTTCCAGGCTCGCCGCATGAACGCGCGCTACCGGCCGGAGGGCGAGAAGGGCACGCGCTTCGTCCACACGCTCAACGGCTCCGGCCTCGCGGTCGGTCGCACGCTGGTGGCGGTTCTGGAGAATTACCAGAATGCGGACGGCAGCGTGACCATCCCCGAGGCGCTCCATCCCTATACCGGTGGCCTGACCACGCTGACGCCGCGCTGATGCGCATCCTGCTCACCAACGATGACGGCGTCCACGCACCGGGCCTGAAGGTGCTGGAGCGGATCGCGCGCACCCTCTCGGACGACATCTGGATCGTCGCGCCAATGGAGGAGCAATCCGGCGCCGGCCACAGCCTCACGCTCGCGCATCCGCTGCGCGTGCGCCGGCACGGGCCGCAACATTACAGCGTCTCCGGCACGCCGACCGACGCGGTTGCCCTCGCGGTCGGCCATCTGATGAAGGACCAGCGGCCGGACCTCCTGCTTTCCGGCGTCAACCGGGGCGCCAATCTCGGCGAGGACGTGACCTATTCCGGCACCGTCTCCGCAGCCATGGAAGGCGCAATCTCCAGCATTCGCTCGATCGCGCTGAGCCAGGTCTACGCGCGTGGCGAACCTGGCGACGCAGTCCCCTTCGAGGCAGCGGAGGCGTGGGGCGAACGAGTGATCCGCGCTCTCCTGGCGCGCACCGAGACGCCCAAGACCCTCATCAACGTCAACTTCCCCGCGCTGCCGCCCGAGGCGATCAAGGGCGTGAAGGTCGCGCGCCAAGGCTTCCACGACGTCGAGCGCACCCGCATCGTCAAGGGCACCGATCCGCGCGGCTACGACTATTTCTGGTTCGGCCTCGACCATAGCGACTCGACGCCCGAGGCGAGCGATCTCGCCGCCGTGGCGGAGGGCTATATCTCCGTCACTCCACTCCACTTCGACCTGACCCACGACGCCTCGCTCGCCGGGCTGAAAGCGACTCTGGACAGCGCGCTCAGCTGAAGGCCTGCGCAGGCGTATTGGTCCATCGGCCTGGGTGCAGTCAGCAAAGCCGCCCTCCACACCCACGGCACGCAAGCGCTTGCCGATCCCCCCGCCGGCTGGCAGGTTCGGCGGCGATGTTCCAACGCGACGACCCGCGAACCCCCGCGCCGGGCTTTCTGCGCCGCCGTCCCGCGTTGTCGGTCTGGGCCGATCTCGCCTGGCGGATCGGCCTGATCCTCGCCCTGATGACGGCCGTGCTGATCGTCCACTGGATCGAGCGCGATGGCCTGCATGATACGCTCGACGGCAAGACCAGCTTCATCGATGTCCTCTATTTCACCACCGTCACCGTCACCACGGTCGGCTATGGCGACATCGTGCCCGTCAGCGACACGACGCGGCTGTTCGAGACCTTCTTCGTCACGCCGATCCGCATTTTCGTCTGGCTCGTGTTCCTCGGCACGGCCTATCACTTTGTTTTCCGTAATGTTTGGCAGAGGTGGCGCATGGCACGCATCCAGAAGGTCCTCCACGGCCATATCGTCGTCTGCGGCTTCGGCACCAGCGGCGCGGAGGCGGTGCGCGAGTTGATCGCGCGTGGCACCAAGCCGACCCAGATCGTCGTGATCGACGGCAGCGACCCGGCGCTGGCCCTGGCCGAAGCGTGCGGCTGCAACGTGCTCAAGGGCGACGCGACCCGCGACCAGACGCTGAACGACGTGCGCGTGGACAGGGCCAGCGCCATCATTGTCGCGGCCGGACGGGACGATACCTCCATCCTCATCACCCTGACCGCGCGTCATCTCGCACCCCGCGCGCCGATCAGTGTCGTCATCCGCGCACCGGACAATGAGGACCTCGCCCGGCAGGCCGGGGCCACCACCGTCATCAATCCGGCGAGCTTTGCCGGGCTGCTGCTCGCGGGCTCGTGTCAGGGGGCGCACATCGCCGATTATTTGGCCGATCTGGCGGCGACAGGCGGCCGGGTGAAGCTGGTCGAACGAGCGGTAGCGGAGGCCGAGGTCGGCAAGCCATTGCGGGCGATCACGACCGGTATCGGTGTGCGCATTTACCGTGACGGCCGGCCACTCGGCCATATGGACAGCGATGTAACGACGCTGGCCGCTGGAGACACCATCGTCGAGATCGTGCCGGGCAACGGGTAAGTGCAGTCAGGCCAACAAGGCCCCCGAACGCCGGAGAGGAACCGGACCGCCTACCGTCGCTCGCCGACATATCTATCCGCAAATGCAACGCCACGACTCGCCTTTTGCCCCTTGTGCGCTTATAGGCGCGCGCAATCATGGCATTGAAGATTCCTGACGCGCCCAAAGTGGGCATGGTGTCGCTCGGCTGCCCCAAGGCGCTGGTCGATTCCGAACGCATCCTCACCAAGCTGCGCAGCGACGGCTATGCGCTCTCGCCTGACTATGCCGGCGCGGACGTGGTGCTGGTCAATACCTGCGGGTTCCTCGACAGCGCCAAGGAGGAGAGCCTGGAGGCGATCGGCGAGGCAATCGCTGAGAATGGCCGGGTGATCGTCACCGGCTGCATGGGCAAGGAGGCGGATGTCATCCGCGCCCGCTTCCCCGATGTGCTCGCCGTCACCGGCCCGCAGCAATATGAGGACGTGGTCAACGCGGTGCACGACGCAGCGCCGCCCGTGCCCAATGCGTTCGTCGATCTGGTGCCGGAGGGCGGGCTCAAGCTCACCCCGCGCCATTACAGCTACGTGAAGATCAGCGAGGGCTGCAACCATAGCTGCGCCTTCTGCATCATCCCCTCGCTGCGCGGGAAGCTCGCCAGTCGGCGGATCGATGCAGTGCTGCGCGAGGCGGAGAAGCTCGTCCATGCCGGGACGAAGGAGCTGCTTATCATCAGCCAGGACACCTCGGCCTATGGCGTCGACGTGCGCCACGAGGAGCGCGTGTGGAAGGGCGAGGCCATTCGCACCCACATGACCGACCTCGCCCGCGCGCTCGGCCAGCTGCGTACGCCGCAGCGCGAGACGCCATGGGTCCGGCTGCACTATGTCTACCCCTATCCGCATGTCGACGCGGTGATCCCGCTGATGGCCGAGGGGCTGCTAACGCCGTATCTCGACATTCCCTTCCAGCACGCCGCGCCCAACGTGCTGCGCGCCATGAAGCGGCCGGCCAACGAGGCGAAAGTGCTCGAGCGCCTCCGGCAATGGCGCGCGATCTGCCCGGACATTGCGGTGCGCTCGTCCTTCGTCGTTGGTTTCCCCGGCGAGACGGAGGCCGATTTCCAGTATCTGCTCGATTGGCTGGAGGAGGCCCAGCTGGACCGCGTCGGCGCCTTCCGCTTCGAGCCGGTCGAAGGCGCGCAGGCCAATGCCCTGCCCGATCCGGTGCCCGAGGAGCTCAAGGAAGAACGCTACCAGCGCATCATGGCGAAATGCGCCGCAATCTCGGCTGCCAAGCTCGCCGCGAAGGTCGGCCGCACGCTCCCGGTCATCATCGACGAGATCGGCGCGCCGGACGAGGAGGGCAGCATTGGCGCCACCGCTCGCTCGCAGGCCGATGCACCCGAGATCGACGGCAACGTCTTTCTGCGCGATGTCGACGGGGCGCTAGCACCCGGTGCGATCATCGACGCACTGATCGAGGATGCCGACGAGCACGACCTGTTTGGCGTGCCGGCATAGGGCAGGCGGACGGGAACAGGGTGTTTCGTCAGGCAAGCGGCTAGCTAAGTGGACCGAGCTCAGTGATCCTGTCCAGGCAGGAGCGCCGTATGATTCAACCCCATAGCCCTCGTCCAACCCCTGGCATGCTGAACTTGCTTCAGCACCCATCGTGTATGCGAAGGTCAGCGTCGCCGGGCAAAACATGGTCGGCGTGACGGCATCGCCTTGATCATGGGCTATCCATCAACCCTGAACGAACGCCCCCTTATAGGCCGGCTTCACCGCTTGCAGCACCGCCGCATCCACCGGCAGGTCGAGTTGGTAGATGCCCTCGGCATAAGGGCCGGCTTCGTAGGGCATGATGACCACGCGGATGGTATCCAGCGCCTGCCCCTTGAGCGAGATAGGCAGGATCGTCTGCTTGGCCAGATCGACGCAGCGCGTGAACTCATCGAGCTGATCGGGAGCGCCCGGCTTGACCGGTTCGCCGCGCCGCTTGGCCCGCTCCGCATCGAGCGCGGCGCAGAAGCGCTCCTTCAAGCCCCGGTCGAGCACGGCCCGGTCTAGCACCGCCTCCGTCGCGAGGCGCTTCTTCGCCGCCTTGTCCCATATCAGGGTGGTAACGATAGGCATACCATGTGCACCGCCGGTATAGACGTAGCCCTCGCTCTGCATCACGAGCAACGCGGGCACATCCGCGACCACACCCCAGTGCTCCTCATAGCTGTGACCGTGGAATGGATAGCCCGCCTTGTCCGCTTCAGCCTGATCCCTGCGACCGCCATCCATCGTCTCCTTGCGAAGGCGCTCGCCATTCCCGCGTAACCAGCCATCGAGGTCGGCAATCTCCGCCGCCGCGCGTGGCCAGCTATACTTGAACTCGATTTCCCCGACCTTCTCGCTGATCCCAACGTCGTTGGTCACCTTGGGCGCAGCGGGTGGCTGGGCGAGATTGGCGACAGCTTCATTAGGCGCATCCGCCTGGTTGGTTGGACCGCCGCCGCACCCGGCAAGCGCGAGCACGGCCAGTGCTGGCCATGCGGCGAATGAGGAGCGGAACTGCATCGCTATCTCCTTTCAAGCCATGAAGGCCGGAGCGTAACGCATCAGCCACCGCTTGCCGAGCGCCAATAGGCCTATTAAGCCAGATCCATGACGGATCCTGCCGACCTCGTGCGTCCCGATACGGGACAGAGCGCTCACACCCTTCATCTTGTCGACGCCGGAACATTTGAGGAGTGGCTCGCCGCACAGCCGGAACGACACCGCGCCGCGCTCCATGCGCAGGACTTCAAGCCGAAGGCGTTCGCCCACGCCATCCTGCCGGGCGAACAACCGGAGGACTGGGCCGTCATCGCCAGCGTCGCCAACGTTGGCGCGCTGTCAAGCTGGTGCCTCGCCAAGCTGCCGGACGTTCTGCCGGAGGGATGCTATCGGCTGGCGGAAGGCACACCGGACGCAGCCATCTTCGGCTGGATGACAGCGCAATATCGCTTCACCCGCTACCGCAAGGCGGGGGACGACAAGGGGCCGAGGGTGCTGCTGACCAGCCAGCCGGGTGCGATCGACAGCGCCGCAGCTTTGGCACGGGCAACCGCGCTGGTCCGCGACATGGTCAACACGCCGACCGCCGACATGGGCCCGGACGCGATCGAGGCGCTGGCGCATGGCGTGGCCGAGCGTCACGGCGCCACCCTCACCGTGACGCGCGGCGATACACTCGAGTCCGCTTATCCGATGATCCACGCAGTCGGTCGCGCCGCGGACCGTGCCAATGCGCCGCGCCTGATCGAGCTGGTCTGGGGCAACGAGGCAAACCCGCGCATCGCGCTTGTCGGCAAGGGCGTCACCTTCGACAGCGGCGGGCTGGACATCAAGCCGAGCGCGGGCATGCGCCTGATGAAGAAGGATATGGGCGGGGCGGCGCACGCGCTGGCGCTTGCCGATCTGGTGATGGGCGCCAACCTGCCCGTGCACCTGCACCTGCTCCTGCCGGTCGCCGAAAACGCGATCAGCGGCAACGCCTTTCGCCCGGGCGAGGTGTTGACCAGCCGCAAGGGGATCACCGTAGAGATCGGCAACACAGATGCTGAGGGGCGGTTGATCCTGGGCGACGCCCTCACCCGCGCCGGCGAGGAAAACCCGGAACTGATCGTCGATTTCGCGACGCTGACCGGCGCGGCGCGTGTGGCGCTGGGGCCGGACCTGCCGGCGATGTTCGCCAATGACGACACGCTCGCCACCGATCTCGCGGCCTGCGGCACGCAGGCCGATGACCCCCTTTGGCGCCTGCCCCTGTGGGAGCCCTACAACGCCCTGTTCAAGAGCGACATTGCAGACGTCGCCAACGCCGGCGAGGGCGGCTTTGCCGGCGCGATCACGGCTGCGCTGTTCCTCCAGCGATTCGTGCCGGAGAACAGCCAGTGGATCCATCTCGACACCTTCGCCTGGCGCCCCACCGCCAAGCCCGGTCGAGCCAAGGGTGGTGAAGCCTACGGCTTGCGCGCGGTTTTTGCGCTGCTGCGCCAGCGTTACGCGCGATAGCTATCGACCGCCAACCCTTGACCTTTCCGCCTCTTTTGGCGCAGGGGGCGGGCCATGCACCAGACCCTGGCGGGCGGCTCCGCTTCATCATCATTGCAACGCAAGCGCGTAAGGCTGGACGGGGTCTCCCGCCCCTATGATCCGCGTGTCAGCGCGATCCGCGGCGATCTGGCCGACGTCGCCCTGGCGGACCTGTGTTTCGCGCCGCACTATGCCGCGTCCGTCGCGCGCGCCTGCAAGCAACCCTCCGTCATGGTACGCGGCAAACCCGATGCTGCGGCGAGCGCCGTCACAGAACTGCTGCGCGGTGAGACCTTCCAAATGTTGGACGCCCGGGGCGCCTGGGCGTGGGGCTATTGCGATCACGATCATTATGTCGGCTATGTGCCGCTGGACGCCCTTGGTGAGCCGGAGGAGACGAGCCACGTCACCGTCTCGGCCGCTCCGCTGTTCGCCTCGGCCGACATCAAGGCGCCGATCACCGCTCTGCTGCCACCCGGGGCACGTCTGACCGGCACGGCGGAAGGTGATTTCCTGGCGACGACGGAGGGCTTCGTCCACGTCCGCCATGTGCGCCCCGCCGGTAGCCACGAAATGGACTGGATCTCAGTCGCCGAACGTTCTCTCGGTGCGCCCTATGTCTGGGGTGGGCGTGGTTTCGGGCTCGATTGCTCGGGACTGGTACAGATGGTATTGGCAGCCTGTGGCATCGTCGCGCCACGCGATACGGATCAGCAGGCAGAAACCATCGGCACTGCACTGGCGCTTGATGCACCGCTGCGGCGCGGCGACCTCGTCTTCTTCCCCGGCCATGTCGGTCTGATGATGGACGAGGGGCGGATGATCCATGCGAACGCGCACTGGATGGCGGTGACGATCGAACCGCTGACCGACATCGTGGCGCGCCTGCGCAGCGAATATGAGCAACCGATCATAGCGATCAGACGGATAGAGAGATGACCAAGAGAATTTTCATCGACGGCGCGGCAGGCACGACGGGCATCCAGATCCGTGAACGTCTTGCCGGCCGCGCTGAATTCTCGCTGATCACGCTCGACGAAGCCGCGCGCAAGGATGATTCCGCGCGCGCCGAGGCAATCAACGCCGCCGATATCGTCATCCTCTGTCTACCCGACGATGCCGCCCGGCAGTCCGTCGCGATGATCGCGAACGAGACGACGCGGGTGATCGACGCCTCCACGGCGCATCGCGTCGCGCCAGGCTGGGTGTTTGGCCTGCCGGAGGTTTCCGGACACGATGCGGTGTCAGCGGCGCGCTTCGTCAGCAATCCCGGCTGTTACTCCACCGGTTTCATCGCCTTGATGGCGCCCCTGGTGCGCGCCGGCCTGGTCCCCGCCGACGCGCGGCTCACCTGCAACGCCGTCTCCGGCTATTCGGGCGGCGGCAAGGCGATGATCGCGAAATATGAACGCGAGGGTGACAGGCCCCCTGCCTTCTCGACCTATGCCCTGACCCTCAGCCATAAACATGTGCCGGAAATGCAGGCGCGCAGCGGCCTCACCCAGCGCCCCCTGTTCGCGCCGGCCGTGGTGCCGGTCTATTCCGGCATGATCGTCGAGATCCCGCTCCACGCCGCGATGCTGGCATCCGGCACGGATGCAGTCGCGCTACGCGAGGCGCTCACCGCCCATTATGCCGGGTCACCCATCATTACCGTCGCGCAGGCCCATGAGCCGGCCACGCTCATGATCGAGGCGATGCGAGACAAAGACGGGATGCAGCTATTCGTCTTTGCCGATGCGGCGAACGAGCAGATCCGTCTCGTCGCGGCGCTCGACAATCTCGGCAAGGGTGCCTCGGGTGCGGCGGTGCAGAATCTCAACCTGATGGCTGGGTTGCCGGAGACCACCGGCCTGCGCCTCTGACATTGCGGATCGGCGCCGGTTTCCTATCTTGGCACCGATAGCGAACATGGAGAAAGGACCGGCCTGATGCATGAAACGGCGACATTGGCGGGCGGCTGCTTCTGGTGCACCGAGGCGGTCTATCGCAACCTTGACGGCGTTGAGTCGGTCGAAAGCGGCTATACGGGCGGCACCAAGGCCAATCCCACCTACGAGGAAGTCTGCTCCGGACGGACCGGTCATGCCGAAGCCATCCGCATCACCTTCGATCCGGCGGTCATCGGCTATGGTGATCTGCTCGATGTGCTGTTCGCTACCCATGACCCGACGACGCTCAACCGTCAGGGCAACGACATCGGCACCCAATATCGCTCCGCCATCTTCCCGCACGACGCCGCGCAAGAGGCTGAGGCCCGCGCCGCCATCGAGCGTGCGCAGGCGCACTGGCCCAATCCGATCGTGACCGCCATCGAGCCGTTCACGGCTTGGTACCCAGCGGAGGCACATCACCAGGATTATTGGCAGCATTCCGGCTCCAGCAGCCCTTATTGCATGGCGATGATCCCGCCCAAGCTGCAGAAGCTCCGCAAGGGTTTTGCGGATCGCCTGCGCGCCTGACGCCCTGCCCCGGCACGGTTCGCCGCACGCGCATTCGCTGCCCACGACCAAGCACCTAAGCTCGCGCATCCTCCCCGGAACCCTGGTTATGCTCTTGATCCGCTCCCTTGTCCTGCTCGCGCCGGGCGTCTTGCTCTTGCCCGGTTGCGTCGCCAAAACCGTCTACAATGTGGCGCGTGTCCCGGTGCAGGCCACGTCCAAGGCGGCTGACTGGGCGACAGTGAGCGGTGACGAGGCGGACCGGGCACGGGGTCGCAACCTACGCAAGCAGTGCAAGGAAAATCCCGACCCCGCCTATTGCGGGGACTAAGACCTCCCCTTCCAAAGCGATCAGTGAACCAGCGGGCGATCCGCGCTCGCCGGGTTGCCGCGCCGCGCATCCGCAGGGTCGCGCGATAGGGCGGGCACCGGCTTCGGCGGCCTGGGGAGCGACGTCGTCCAGCCAGCCACGGTCGCGTTCGGCCGCGTCCGGCGGATCGCCATGGCCGCCATCACGGGGGCGCAGAAGAAACGCAGCGCCAGGCTCGCACAGCCGAGGAAGGACAGCAGGGCCAGTCCCGTCCCGAGCAGGCTGGAGAGGGCCAGCATCACCAGCGCCAGCACTGCAAAGATCGAGCCCGCAATCGTTTCCGGCATGGTCGACGTGAAGGGCGACGGCGCCTCCTCAAGGCCCGCAAACTTGGGCGTGCGTCGCCAGGCGAGCGGCTTGTTGGAGAGCCCCGCCAACCCCGCGGTCAGCGTCACCCAACTCAGCGACGCGCGGGCGATCTCACCCCGGATCATATCCTCGGTGTTAGTGCAGCCGGAGAGGTGATACCGGTGCTTGGTCCGCACCCACCATGTCGCAGCGCCCAATGCAATGAGCAAGCCGACGATCGGTGGAACATCAACCGGCTCCATACTGCCCGTCGCCAGTGCTACAATCAGCGCGATCATACCGGCCACCGCCATCGCCAGCGCCGCCACGCTTTGCAGCGGCGATATGCAGCGCATGACCTCGAGCAGCTTCGTCCAGCCCGGCATGGCTGGCGCGAGCGGTACGGGCAGGAACAGGCGCCAGTGGCGACGAAGCTGCTGCACCGGACCCGCCGTCCACCGGAAGCGCTGCTTCTTGTAATCGTCGAACGTCTCGGGGATGAGGCCGCGCCCGAATGTTTCACCGAAATAATAGCCACGATAGCCGACCGCGCGCAGCCGTACGGAGACCTCGGAATCCTCGGTCAGGCACCACTCCGCCCAGCCGCCGGCCTTGCGCAGCGCCTCGGTGCGCAGCAGGCACATGGTGCCAATGGTGAAGGCGCCGCCATATTCGTGGATGCCGGGATAATCGACCTTGTTGGTCGGCATATATTCCCAATAACAGGCGGAAAGATAAGTGGTCGCCTGCTGTCCGCGATAGTCATGCGGGGTCTGGATGTAGCCGATCTCGCGGTCCGCGAAATACGGCACCAGACGCGCAAGGAAGTCGCTGCGCGCGAAATAATCCGCGTCGATCACGCCGATCACCTCCGCGTCCGGAGCCATATGCTTCATCAGAAAATTCAGTGCGCCTGCCTTGGCGCCTGGCAGCGGCGCGACGTGAAAGAAGCGGAACCGCTCGAAGCCGAGCCGCTCGTTGAGCATCCGGCAATGCGCCTCCAGCGGCTTCCACAACCGCTCGTCCTTGGTGTTGTTGTCGCAGACCAGCACTTCATAATTGTCGTAATCGAGCGCTGCGAGCCGGTTGATTGTCTCGATCACCACCTCCGGCGGCTCGGCATAGCAGGGCAACTGGAGAGACACCTTGATACTGCTTGTGGCCTCGCCCTTGCTTGGCGGCGCAAACGGCAGCCGCCACTGTTCGTGGGTGAGCACCGCCTCACGCGCAAATCCGGCGAGCTGGCTCAGCGCGAAAACGACGGCGGAGAGGCCGAGGCCGACCAGCGCCAGCAGCCGCAGCGGTTGCGGAAGACCGATCTCGGCAATGAACAGGATGCCCCACAGCGAGGAGACGGCGAAGCCGGCAATACTGGCGGTCATCCAGAGAATGCCGGGCATGCTGAGCCGCGTGGTCAGATAGCGCACGACGGCTGCGCCGGTCATGCAGAGCAGGAACAGCGGCATCGTCGCGAACAAGCCCCCGGTTACCAGCGCGGTGCTGAGCCATGCACCCCCGCAGGCCCCGAACAACTCCCAAGCTTCCTCGGAGACGGGCCGCCCGATGCGATGAGGGGCCCGCACGGCCCTGAGCGTCAGCAGAGCCGCGTAGAGAGCGAGAAAGGCGATGAAGACGAGGGACGAATCCAGATCAGAACGCGATAACCACATCAACTTTGGCGACCTACTCTCTTTTGTTCTGCCCGCCCCACTTCGGTATCGTTTCGAAATGGGTTCGGGTCGCTTGGAGTCGCCATGAGCGATCCGACGCCTGGCGCAAACCGCAAACACGACGACCTGTGCATGGGCAGCCTCGTATCGAGCAGCTCGGCACATGTGGGAGGAATAACCCTGACGTGCCTCGGAAGTTGCTGGCCACGCCCAAGAGGGGCACCGATGCGAGATGTGCCGTGTTCAGCCCGGGACAGTCGGGCCGCGTGTTCGGTCCGGAGGCGTTGGGTCAGGCGGCGGCGCGGCGCAACCGGTCGTTGATCGCGATGCCAATGCCTTCATACGGGATCGGCGCCACGGTGATGCCGGAGAAATGGCTGGCATCGGCTTCGTGCAGCGCCGCAAAGAGATTGGCCGCAGCTTCGACCAGATTGCCGTCCTGGCTCAGGTTACGCTGGCAAGGCCCCGCGCCGAAGCCGATGTGGAATTGCCCATCCACCGGCTGCGCGCAATCGAGCCGCAGCGGCTTGCTGGGTGCATAGTGGCTCGTCATCTGTCCGGGCGCGCTGATCCCTTCACCTTTCGGCCGCCCGACCGGCAGATCACAGGCGAGCATGATCGCGCTGGCCGTTATCGGGCCGGGGCGGAGCAGCGTCACGCTGTCTTCGTCGGGCCGCACAATGGTCGATTCAACCCCCTCGCTGGTCGGCCCTGCATCGAGGATGAAGGGGATCCGTCCGCCGAGGCTGGCCTGCACATGGCTGGCGCGCGTGGGGCTGATTGCGCCGGACCGATTGGCGGATGGCGCGGCCAGCGGCACCCCCGCCGCCGCGATCAGCGCGCGCATCGCCGGGTGGGATGGCAACCGCACCGCCAGCGTCGGCAGTCCGGCGCTCGCCAGCTTGGCCACCGGGCAATCGAGCAGGCGCGGCAACACCATGGTGAGCGGACCAGGCCAGAAAGCGTTCGCCAACGCCTCCGCAACCGGGTTGAACGCGACCAGTCGCCGCGCCATCGCCACATCCGCCACGTGAATGATGAGAGGATTGAATGACGGGCGCCCCTTGGCCGCATAGATCTGCGCCACAGCGGCTTCGCTCGTCGCGTCGGCAGCGAGGCCATAGACGGTCTCGGTCGGCACGGCGACCGGCTCGCCCGCGCGGATCAACCCCGCCGCCTCCGCAAGCGACGCATTGTCATAGGCTCGAAGCTCGGTGGTTACGAAACGGGTACGCGGCGCCATAGCGGGCCTATAGCGTCGCCATGCGTCATCACAAAGTCATGAACGCGCCTTTACCCCGGCGGACCGCATCGCCTAGAGAGACGGCCCATGACTGAAACGACCGAAGCCGCGCTTCTGCGCATCGCCGCCGCGCTGGATCGCCTTGCTCCGCCCGCACCTGCGGCAGTCGATCTTGAGGCGCATCCAGCCTATCGCTGGGACGGCCAGCGAATCAGTATCATCGAGGATTTTCGGCCGATCGACTATGCGCTGCTCACCGGCATCGACGCGCAAAAGCAGGCTTGCCTCGAGAATAGCCGCAGATTGGCGCAAGGGCACGCCGCGCACGACATATTGCTCTGGGGCGCACGCGGCACTGGCAAATCCGCCACGGTTGGCGCGTGCATCGGCCAGGTCCAACGCGAAGGTCTGCCGCTGGCACTGGTCGAGGTCGCAACCGACGACCTGCGCAGTCTCGCCGCGCTGTTCACCCTGCTTGGCGCCACCCGGCGACCCATCGTGCTCTATATCGACGATCTTGGCTTCGACGGGGACTTCGGTGCGGACGCGCGCGCACTGCGCTCGCTGCTGCAAGGCGGCGCGGCAACGCGCGGCAGCCACGTGCGTCTCTACGCAACCTCCAACCGCCGCCACATCGTGCCGCGCAGCATGAACGAGCAGGATGACCCGATCAATCCGCGCGACGTGATTGACGACCGGCTGGCCCTTGCCGACCGCTTCGGCCTGTCGCTGGGCTTCCACGCGCTCGATCAGGACGCCTATGTCGCCATCGTCACACGCTATGCCGAACGTTACGGGCTGAGCTTCGACCCCGCCGCCGCCATCCAGTGGGCCACGCAGCGCGGCAACCGCTCGGGCCGCGTCGCGTGGCAGTTCGTCGTGGAGCTTGCCGGCCGCGCCGGCCGCGCACTGAACGGCGAAGCGGAGGATTGATCAGGCCGCGAGGGGCACAGGCTCGGTCGGGTCATCGTCGTTGGCCGGCGCAGGACGCGCCATCGGAAGCCGCTGGCGCCTGCACATCCGCCGCCTAACCGCTCCGCGCGAACGCCGCGCCCTCGCGAATCGCCGCCAGCCGCCCATAGAGGCGCCGATCCCCTTGACCCGCACCAATGTTGCCACCGCTCACACGGTCAGCACAGCGTTGACATAGCCGGCCAGATCCAGCGCCGCGAGCATCGCCAGGTCCGCGCTCATCACCATGGCAAAGCTCTGCATGGCGACAGGCCGATAACGAGGAAGGCGAGATTCTAGCGCTCGATCCACGCCGCCATTGAGCGGATAGGCGACCAGTGTGCGACGCAGCCACGGGCCGGTGCGCTTTCCGGCCAGAATTTCGTCATCATCAGAACGGTCAGACAGAGGCCGGTGATCAGGGCCTTCCTCGCTTGAGGCGTTTACTGCGCGGCAGGTGCCTGGGCTTTGCGGGCGGCCGGATTGCTCACCCGCCACACGATGCCGCCGACGTCATCGCTCACCAACAGCGCGCCATCGCTGGCGACGGTCACACCGACCGGCCGCCCCTGCGCCTGGCCCTTGTCATTGAGGAAGCCGGTGAGCAGATCGACCAGCTTGCCCTGCGGCGCGCCCTTCGCGTCGAAGGCGACATAGGCGACCTTGTAGCCCGCGGCCGGCTTGCGGTTCCAGCTCCCGTGCAGGGCGACGAACGCGCCATGATCGAACGGCGCGCCAAGCGCTGAACCGGGCGTGAAGGCCAGGCCGAGCGGCGCCGTATGCGCTCCCAGGCCGAACTCCGGCCGCCGGGTATATTCGCGCAGATCCTTGCGCTCCGGCTGCACCCGCTTGTCCTCGTAGCCGCCCCAGTAGTTCCACGGCCAACCGAAGAAGGCGGCGAACTCCACCTCCGCCAGATAGTCCGGCACCAGGTCCGAGCCGAGCATGTCGCGCTCGTTGACGACCGCCCAAAGCGCCCCGGTCCAGGGGTTCCAGGCAAGGTCAGTCGGGTTACGCATCCCGCTCGCAAAGATGTTGATCGAGCGCGCGCCGGGCACAATCTCCAGCACCGCTGCGCGATAATCCTCGGCATCCAGCCCATTTTCAGCGATATTGCTGTTAGAGCCGACGCCGACATAGAGCTTGCCATCCGGGCTGGCAGCGAGGCTCTTGGTCCAGTGGTAATTGGGCGCATTGGCCGGCAGATTGGCGATCTTGCGTCCTGCCGCCACAATCCGTGTCTCGCCCTCCTCATAGGGGAAGGCCATCAGGCTGTCGGTGTTGGCGATATAGAGGGTGTTGCCCACCAGCGCCATGCCGTAGGGCGAATTCAGCCCCTGAAGGAAAACATGGCGTTGCTCGGCCACACCGTCACCATTGGCGTCGCGTAGCAGCGTGATACGATTGGCCGACGGGGTATCGGCACCCGCCGCGCCGAGCAGCTTGCTCATCACCCAGTCGCGCAACCCTTCGACCTGCCGGGGCGGACTGTTGGTTTCCGCCACAAGCAGGTCGCCATTGGGCAGCAGCAGCATCGTGCGGGGATGATCCAGTCCGGCGGCGAAGCGGCTGACCTGCAATCCCTTGGCGGCCACCGGCGCAGCCCCTTCCGCCCAGCCGACCGGCTTGGCGATCGCCACCGTCGGGATGAGCTGGCGACGCGGTTCGGTGAAGCGCGGCTCGCGTCCTTCCAGATCCGCCTCGGCAAGGCGCGCCACATCTGGACGCGAGAGATAGAAGACGAGGCCGCCCGCTGCGACGACCAGCGCCACAAGCGCCATCAGGAGATATTTTCTCATGGCGCGGGTTTATGCCCGCACCGGCCGCCATGCAACCGGCTGCGAGGCATGTCCGTCAGCGCGGCCCTATTCGCCAGATGGCCACCGCGGCGAGGATACCGAGAGCCAGCCCGACCAGCAAACCGATGGTGGGCTGGCCCAGCAAGCCGCCGATGATGACGCCGGCCAGCAACAAAAATGCCAGCGGCGCGCCGCCGCCCAGAGGCGGCCGGGAGTCAGGGGAAGGGGGAGGTGTGTCGACCATATCACCATGCCCCTTGCCACGTCCCGCGCCAGGACGCCAGCCATGCTGTGTCATGGACCGCGTGCAGCTCGTCTGTCTCATCTGTTCCGCAGCAGGACGAATTGTCTCATCGTAGGATTTGGCTAAGCGCGTCTTCACCAGAGCACCGCCCCGTATCCCCCGCTTTTACTCAATTGGCACGGCGTTTGGATGAACAATCGGCCGGCCACACGTCGGTACCAACAAGGGTTCGACATGCATCTCCCCATTCTGGTGGATCGCCGCAGCTATGACGATGCCGCTGCTCTGATCGAGATCTTCGGGGACGATGCCGGCGTGGAGGCCGCCTTGCGCGCCGACCGCAGCCGCGAGCGCGGGAACCACATCCACTTTTGCCACTGGCGCCAGATCGAGCGAATGGTGTTTCTCCTGTCCCTCAACCAGACGGTGGGAACGACCCACTAGGTTGAGTGGCCATTCAGCCTAGGCAAGCCCCTCCCCTCAGCTTTGCCCGACCCTGGCGCGCTCCTCGGCGACCAGTTCCTTGCGGGAGAGCTTACCGACCAGCGTCTTGGGCAGCATGTCGCGAATCTCGACGGCCACCACGCGTTCATGCTTGCCGAGTTGTGGGTTGAGCCATGCCAGCAGCGCGGCGCCGTCCAGATCGGCCGGGGCATCCGGCTGCAGCGTCACGAACGCCTTGGGCCGCTCGCCGCTATAGGCATCTGCAACGCCGATCACGAGGGCCTCACGCACAGCCGGATGGCGATAGAGCACCTCCTCCACCTGACTAGGGAAGACCTTGAAGCCGCCCACCGTGATCATATCCTTGATGCGGTCGACCACCCGCAGATAGCCGTCGGCATCGATCGTCCCGACATCCCCCGTCCGCAGGTAGTCGCCCGCGAACACCTCGGCATCGGCGGCCGGGTTGTTCCAGTAGCCGCGCATGATCTGTGGGCCCGCTACTGCGATCTCGCCAGGCTGCCCTGGCGGCGCGTCACGGCTCGGATCATCGCGGTCGAGCAGCTTCACGCGCGTATTCGGGATAGGCTGGCCGATCGTCCCTGCCTTGCCCGGCTCGGCATAAGGATTAGCGGAGACGACGCCGCTGCTCTCGGTAAGACCATAGCCTTCCACCAGCCGCGCGCCCACGGCCGCCTCGAACGCCTCCTTGAGCGGCAGCGGCAACGGCGCACCGCCCGAGATGCAGCAGCGCACCGAGCGCATGTCGGTCCGCGCCAGATCGGGCGAATCGAGCAGCGCCTGAAACATCGTCGGCACACCCGGCACGGAGGTCACTCGCGTCCGCTGGATCGCGGCGAGCGCCTGCCTGGCGTCGAAGCGCGGCAGCATCACGATCTCGCCCCCATTGGCAACGGTGCGGTTGAGGACCGCCGTGTTGGCGAACACATGGAAGAACGGAAGCACGCCCAATATGCGATCTTCCTGCCCCTTCCAGGGGTCGATCATATTGATTTGCCTGGCGTTGGCCGAGAGATTCTGGTGGGTGAGCATCGCGCCCTTGGGCCGGCCGGTCGTGCCGCCGGTATATTGCAGCAGGGCAAGATCGCGCTCGGGGTCGATGGTAGGCAGCGGCAACGCACCGTCATTGGCGAGCAGGCTGGAGAAGCGCAGCACGCGCGGATCATCCGGCACGGGCGTGTCGCTCGCGCGTTGCTTGAACAAGCGATAGAACAGCGCCTTGCCAATCGGCAGCCCGCCGACGATTGAGCCGACCACCAGCCGCTCGACGAACGGACACTGGTCGAGAACCGCCAGACCATTGCCGAACAGCGGTTTGGCTGAAAGTGTGACGAGCAGGCGAACGCCGCTGTCGTTCGCCTGATGGACCAGCTCCTCTATTGTGTAGAGCGGGGAGAAGTTGACCGCGACCGCCCCCGCCATCATCGCGCCATAGTAGGCAGCGATATAATGGGGCACATTCGGCAGATAGAGGCCGACCCGGTCCCCTGGCTCGACCCCAAGTGCGATCAGCCCGCAGGCGAACCGGCGTGCGCCATCCAGACATTCGGCATAGCTATAACGGCGGCCGTAAAAGTCGATAAGCGGCTTGGCGCCATTCTGGTCAGCCGACGCCATGAGCATGGCAGGCAACGACAAAGGCGGTATATCCTGTGCCCACGCCGCCGGATGATCGAAATGGTCCTGCCAGACCCAGCGCTTGCTCTCCATGGCGGAACGCTATGCCAAGGCGCGCCGCATTGCAATTCGGACAGGCAGAACGTTACGGCATCGCCATGGGAAGCCGCAAAACGCTATCAAGCGAATCGCCAGAAGGGCCCTGCCGCGATTAGTCCGCCTGCTGTTGCTGCTGGCTGATGAAGGCATCCGCCTCAGCCTGCAGCGCTTCCTCAGCTCGGATCGTCTCATCGGCGCGGCGCTGGGCATCCTCGCGTTCCTGCCGCAGTTCCTGGATCAGCGCTTCGCGATCGCCCGCCAGACGGTTGTCGGTCGGCGCCTCGATGCCTGCCTTCTTCGCGGCCTTGGCCACCAACGCATCCAGTTCGCGCTGCGAACACAGGCCGAGCGTTACCGGATCCTTGGGCTGGATGTTGGAGATGTTCCAGTGCGTGCGATCGCGGATCGCGGCGATGGTGGTGCGGGTGGTACCGATCAGCTTGCCGATCGCGCCGTCCGAAATCTCCGGGTGGTTGCGGAGGATCCAGGCAATGCCATCCGGCTTGTCCTGCCGCTTGGAGACCGGCGTGTAGCGCGGCCCCTTGGTGCGGCGCACCGGGTCCGGCCCCTTGAGCATCTGCATCCGATAGTTGACGTCCGCCTCACCCTTGCGAATCTCTTCGTTCGTCAGTTCATGGGCGCGCACCGGATCGCGGCCAGTATATTTGGTGCCGGCGGTATCGTCAGCGATCGCCTGGACCTCGAGGATGTGCAAGCCGCAAAACTCTGCGATCTGCTCAAAGCTGAGCGCGGTATTGTCGACCAACCAGCTGGCGGTGGCATGGGGCATGAGCGGCTGGGCCACGACAAAGTCCTTCTTTGCAAAATATAAGGGCCACCCCTCGCGGGATGGCCTTGATCCTGCCCACAGATAAGCGATCGAAGGATTTTCGGCAAGCGCGGAGACGCAGTTTCGGCATGGCTGCGTGGAAATCCTACCCAGCGGAGGTCAGGCGGCGCACTCGACCGGAGCAACCGTCCGCCAATTCAGGCTCGCCAGACACTGCTCGGCGCTCCGCCGCCAATTAAATGAGCGACCGTGGCGGGCACAGGCTGCACGATCCAGCAGCAAGGCTTGCCGTACGGCCGCGTCGAGCCGTTCATCCATCACGCCGGTCGCGTCGGTCAGCACGTCCATCGGCCCCCTGACCGGAAACGCGGCGACCGGCATCTCGGCATTGCATCCCTTGGTCCGAGATGGATATCGCTGATCCAGATGGTGCGGAAATGGAGCCGCATCGGCCCTTCATAAGGAGTGCAGCGCGGCGCAACCGAACCAAGCGCGTTCATGACAAGGAACGCCTGACGGGAGAGCTTCGTTCTCCCGGCCCGCGCCCTAGACCAGATATGTGACAGTTTTGCGGGAAGGCCGCGCGCGCGGATCAGCGCACCACCAGCACGATTTTGCCGACATGCTCGCCCGCTTCCATCCGCGCATGGGCAGCGGCTGCCTCGGCTAGCGGGAACACGCGGTCCATCGCCGGACGCAACGCTCCGGTCGTCACGCTCGGCCAGACGGTGCGGCGGATCTCGTCCACCAGCGCCGCCTTGAAAGCCGGGCTGCGCGGGCGCAGCGTGGATCCGGTCAGGGTCAGCCGGCGGACCATGATCTGGCCGATGGAGAGCTCCGCCTTGCCACCGCCCAACACGGCGATGGAGACGTGCCGGCCATCCTCCGCAAGGCAGTTCAGATTGCGCGGCAAATAATCGCCGCCCACCATATCGAGCACTGCCGTCACACCGGCACCGTTCGTGATGCGTTTCACCGCCTCGACGAAATCGTCGCTGCGATAGTTGACCGCGAAGCTCGCGCCCCAGTCGAGCGCTGCGCGACATTTTTCATCGCTTCCGCACGTGACAATAGTGGTGATGTCAAACAGCCGGCAGAGCGCGACGGCCATGGTGCCGATGCCGCTGGTGCCGCCATGGATCAGCACCGTGTCGCCCTCCGCCACATAGGCGCGCTCAAACAGATTGTGCCACACCGTCATCAGCGTCTCGGGCATGGCGGCCGCCTGATCGAACGGTAGGTCAGGCGGCAGGCGCAGGCATTGCGCATACGGCGCCAGCGCGTATTCGGCGTAGCCGCCACCGGGCGTCAACACACAGACGCGCTGGCCTATCACCGCCCGGTCAACGGCGCTTCCGACTGCGACGATCCGCCCCGCCACCTCCAGCCCCGGCAACGGCGAAGCCCCCGGCGGCGGCGCATAACGCCCCTGCCGCTGGAGCACGTCCGGGCGATTGATGCCGGCCGCTGCGACCTCGATCAGCACATCGTCCGCAGCCGGCTCGGGCACCGCCACGCGCTGCTCGACGAGCACCTCCGGCCCGCCCGGTGCGCTGATCGCGATCGCCCGCATTGTCTCCGGTAAAGCCATGCACCCTGCTCCTCTCGCCACCCCGTTTGACACGTCCTCTACGCGCCGCCAGCAGCACGAGCCAAGCGTTAATCCGCGCTGTAGAGCGTTGACAGCGCAGGCGGTTGCGGCGACGATAGCGAGGATGGATTTCGACGACGCCCCTCGCCCGGCACGCCCTGGCGATCTCGCGGCCCAGCTCGCGAAGGAGGATCTGGACCAGTTGTCCGTTTCCGAGCTGGATGAGCGCATCGTCCTCCTCACCGCCGAGATCGAGCGCACTCGCCTCAAACGAGACGGCGCCGTTCATCACAAGGCAAGCGCCGAGGCGCTATTCAAGAAATGAGGAGAGAGGAGACAGGATCGTCTTCGGGCAGATATCGGTCTTCGCGCCATTGGACCTGTGATGGGTCGCACTTGAAGGCGGCAGCGCAGGTTCCGACATTGGTCAGGACGCGACCGGGCCTTCCGGCCGCAGGAGAAACATAGACATGCCCTCTTTTGCCTCCGCGCTCGAAACCACGCTCCACAACGCGCTGGCCCATGCGACCGAGCGCAATCACGAATATGCGACGCTCGAACATCTACTGCTCGCCCTGATCGACGATGAGCATGCCGCCAAGGTGATGCAGGCGTGCGGGGTGGACCTGGGCGAGCTGGGCGATACCGTCACCCATTATCTCGATACCGAGCTGGATAGCCTCAAGGTCTCCGGCAATGTCGACCCGTCGCCGACCAGCGGCTTCCAGCGCGTCGTGCAGCGCGCGATCCTGCATGTCCAGTCCTCCGGCAAGGAAGAAGTGACCGGCGCCAATGTGCTCGTCGCCCTGTTCTCCGAGCGGGAAAGCTATGCCGTCTATTTCCTGCAGCAGCAGGACATGAGCCGGCTCGACGCGGTCAGCTATCTCAGCCATGGCGTCGGCAAGGGCGCGGCGGCGCAGGAGCCTGCCAAGCCCGCGCAGGCCGAGGAAGAGAAGAAGGCCGAGGCCAAGAAGAAAGACGGCGCGCTCGACCAGTTTACCGTCAACCTCAACGACAAGGCGCGCGAGGGCCGGGTTGATCCGCTGATCGGCCGCAATGCCGAGGTCGATCGCACGATCCAGATCCTCTGCCGCCGCTCGAAGAACAACCCGCTCTATGTGGGCGACCCCGGCGTCGGCAAGACCGCCATCGCGGAAGGGCTCGCGCGCAAGATCGTGCTGGGCGAAGTGCCCGACGTGCTCAAGGATGCGGTGATCTATTCGCTCGACATGGGCGCGCTGCTCGCCGGAACCCGTTATCGCGGCGATTTCGAGGAGCGGCTGAAGGCGGTCGTGAGCGAACTGGAGAAGATGCCGGAAGCCATTCTCTTCATCGACGAGATTCATACGGTGATCGGCGCCGGTGCCACCTCCGGCGGCGCGATGGACGCTTCGAACCTGCTCAAGCCGGCACTCTCGGGCGGCGCGATCCGTTGCATCGGGTCGACCACCTACAAGGAATTCCGCAACCATTTCGAGAAGGACCGCGCCCTGTTGCGCCGGTTCCAGAAGATCGACGTCAACGAGCCAACCGTCGAGGATACCGTCAAGATCCTCATGGGCCTGCGCTCGGCGTTCGAAGATCACCACGCGGTCAAATACACGCCCGATGCGATCAAGGCCGCCGTCGATCTGTCGGCCCGCTACATCAACGATCGCAAGCTGCCGGACAAGGCCATCGACGTGATCGACGAGGTGGGCGCCATGCAGATGCTGGTGCCGCCCTCACGTCGCAAGAAGACGATCACCACCAAGGAGATCGAGGCGGTGATTGCCACCATGGCACGGATCCCGCCCAAGACGGTCTCGGCCGACGACAAGAGCGTGCTGGAGACGCTGCAAACCGATCTCAAGCGCGTCGTGTTCGGGCAGGACAAGGCGATCGAGGTGCTGTCCTCCGCGATCAAGCTCAGCCGTGCCGGCCTGCGCGATCCCGACAAGCCGATCGGCAACTATCTGTTCAGCGGCCCCACCGGCGTCGGCAAGACCGAGGTCGCGCGGCAGCTCGCCAGCCTGCTCGGCATCCCGCTGCAGCGGTTCGACATGTCGGAATATATGGAGCGACATTCGGTCAGCCGGCTGATCGGCGCGCCTCCGGGCTATGTCGGCTACGATCAGGGCGGCCTGCTCACCGACGCGATCGACCAGAACCCGCATTGCGTGCTGCTGCTCGACGAAATCGAGAAGGCGCATCCGGATCTGTTCAACATCCTGCTGCAGGTGATGGACAACGGCCGTCTCACCGATCACCACGGCAAGACCGTCGATTTCCGCAACGTCATCCTGATCATGACGACCAATGCCGGCGCGTCCGACATGGCACGGGAAGGCATCGGTTTCGGCGACATCAGCAAGGAGGATGCGAGCGACGAGGCGGTGAAGCGCACCTTTACCCCCGAGTTCCGCAACCGGCTCGATGCGATCGTGCCGTTCGGCTATCTGCCGCCCGAGGTGGTCGCCCGCGTTGTCGACAAGTTCGTCATCCAGCTCGAACTGCAACTGGCCGACCGCGACGTGCACATCACGCTCGACGACGAGGCACGCGCCTGGCTCACCGCGCGCGGCTATGACAAGCTCTATGGCGCCCGCCCGATGGGCCGGCTCATCCAGGAGAAGATCAAGCAGCCGCTCGCCGAGGAGTTGCTGTTCGGCAAGCTGGTCCATGGCGGCGAGGTTCATGTCCGCCTCAAGGACGACACGCTCACCTTCGAAATCACGCCCGCGGCGCCCAAGCGCGCCAAAGGCGGCACTGCCCGCAAGACCGGCGGCCGGAAGCCGAAGGTCACCGCGCCGAAAAGCTGAGCCGGATCGCTCGCGACCGGACGATGTGGCCCTCGCCGCGCCCCAACCAACGCAGCGGCCTCCGTCGAAAGACGGAGGCCGCTCGCGGTGTGAACCATGGGGGCAGCCGGCCCTCCCTCCCGACTGGACCCATTGTCCTCCTGCTCCACGGATTCGCTGGCCTGGCAATCATGAACCGGCCGCTCGCCCACGCCCTGCGCCAGATCGGCTACCGGCCGATCGAGATCGGTTATGATAGCTGGGGAAGCTCGCTCGACCAGATCTGCGATCGATTGGAGCCGCGCTTGGCCCAGCTCGACCTGGAGGAAGCGGCGAGCCTACACATCGTGGCCCACTCAATGGGCGGCTTGGTTGCACGGGCGCTGATCCAGCGCCGCCGCCCGGCCCACCTCGGCAAGGTCATCATGCTCGGCACGCCCAACGGCGGGAGCGAGATCGCTGACTTTCTTGACCATTCGCCCTATCTGAAACCGATCCTTGGCCGCGCCGCGCCCGTTCTGGTGACCCAGCGACCAGCCGCCATCGAGGCCCTGCTCGGCCCGGTCGATTATGATCTCGGGATCATCGCCGGCAGTCGTCCGCTCATGCCCGCCGCGGCCTCCCGTCTGCTCCCGAGACCGTGCGACGGCAAGGTGAGCGTTGCCTCCACGCGGCTTGCCGGCGCGGCGGATCACATCGTCCTGCCGCTTTCGCACAGCATGTTGCCGTACCATTGGACCGCGCATCGCCAGATCAGGCACTTCATCGAACATGGGCGCTTTGCCCACGATGCCTGACGCGAACGGCGACGGTTCCACGTCATGCAAACCAAGGCGACGCAGGAGAGGATGATGACCGATAAGGTTCAGTTCTACACCAACCCCATGTCCCGCGGGCAGATCGCCCGATGGATGCTTGAGGAGATCGGCGCGCCCTATGACGCCCATATCCTCGATTATCAGGCGGACATGAAATCAGCCGACTATCTGGCGATCAACCCCATGGGCAAGGTCCCCGCCATCGTCCATCGCGGCAAGACGGTGACAGAGTGCGCAGCCATCTGCGCCTATCTCGCAGAAGCGTTTCCTGCCGCCGGCCTTGCGCCGACGGACGGGGAGCGGGCGGATTATTATCGCTGGCTATTTTTCGCCGCCGGGCCGGTCGAGGCTGCCGTCACCAATCGCGCGGCCGGCTTCGAGGTTTCGCCGGAGCGCGAGCGCATGATGGGCTACGGCAATTACGATACCACCATGGCAGCGCTCGAAGCCGCCGTGACTGGCCGCGATTTCATCTGCGGGGACCGCTTCACAGCCGCCGACGTCTATGTCGGGTCGGCCATCGACTGGGGTTTGCAATTCGGGACGATCCCCGATCGGCCGGTCTTCGCGGCGTATGCGGAGCGGTTACGCCAGCGTCCCGCCTATCGGCGCGCCAAGGAGATCGACAACGCGCTGATCGCCGCGGCGCAGGAAGCCGGCTGACCCGACAAGCGAAGCTACGAAAAAGGCCCGGAGGACACATTGTCCACCGGGCCGATCTCGTCGCTATGGGGACGATTACTCGCGGCTGCCCATGAAGCGCAGCAGGAACATGAACATGTTCACGAAATCGAGGTAGAGCGACAGCGCGCCCATGATGACCGCCTTGCCCATCATCTCGGTGCCGGCGACATAGGCGTACATGCTCTTGAGCTTCTGCGTGTCATAGGCGGTGAGGCCCGCGAAGATGAGCACGCCCAGAATGCTGATCGCCAGATTCAGCGCACTGGATTGAAGGAACATGTTGAGCAGAGACGCGATCAGGATGCCGACCACGCCCATGATGAGGAACGTGCCGAAACCCGACAGGTCACGCTTGGTCGTGTAACCGTAAAGGCTGAGACCCGCGAACGCAGCAGCCGTGGCGAAGAAGGTTTGGGCGATTGACGTCCCGGTATAGACCAGGAAGATCGACGCCATAGAGAGCCCCATGACCACCGCATAGGCCCAGTAGAGGATCTGCGCGGTGCTTGTCTGCAGCCGGTTGATACCGAAGCTCAGCACCATGACGAATGCCAAGGGTGCCAGCGTGATGATCCAGCCGAGGCCGGACAGGCCCGTGCCGGTGCCGTTCATCAGCACCTGCCCGGCATAGGGCGCGAACAGCAAAGCGACGATGCCGGTCAGCAGCACGCCGCTCGCCATGTAATTATAGATGGACAGCATGTAGGACCGCAGGCCAGCGTCGAATGCGACCTCGCCAGCGCCAGTGGAAACACCGCCAATACCCGGCGATGTCGTCCGAGGATCCGGCCAGTTTGCCATGTTCGTCATCTCCTTCGGGTCGGCGACAATGCGACCCCTCGCAACGCAATATCGTGCCTTCGCGCGCTGGTTTCAAGCAAAACCGGGTCGAGCGCCGGAGCACGCCGGATTGCCGTCCTTAGACGCTGGTTCCCGTCAGAAGCCGCTGCGTATGCCATGGCGCCAGCGAACACATCCACCAGCGGCCGCCGATCATGCGAAACCGCCGTGTTGCTGCGCGGGGGGAACTCAGAACTGCCAGCTGCCATAAGACCCGCTCGCGCCGGCCGCAGCCGAGCCGAGAGATGCCTCCACGCACGGGATAGCCGGGAAGAACCGGAGCATCCGCTCCCGCGAACGCAGGAGCCCGGGCCAGCCCCGGTCTCTGCCGTCCTATCTCTGCTCTCGCAGAGGAGCATCGCCATCTGGGATCAGGGCCACCATCCTCAAAAGCGGCCGCACAAAAAAGGGGCCGGCGAACCGGCCCCTTCTCATCTCGTGTGCCGTCAGGCGACGGCATGAGCGGCTTTCGCCGAACTCTTAGGAGCCCGAACCCGGACCGTAGGTGATTTCCACGCGACGGTTCTGGAGTTCGCGGACGCCATCAGCCGTGTCGACGCGCGGACGGCTCTCGCCGAAGGCCTCGGACGAAATCACGCCGTCCGGAATGCCACGCGACGTCAGGTAGCCGCGCACCGAGGTGTTGCGACGTGCCGACAGGCCAACGTTGTACTGGGCCGAGCCGGACTTGTCGGCGTGACCCGCCAGCATGACCTGCGCGCTGCCGCAGTTGGCATACGCCGAAACCGCGTTGTCGAGGATCGAGGCGGCGTCGGGCGTGATGTCCGCGCTGTCCCACTCGAAGAACACGATGTACGGCCCCGGGGCGCACTGAGCCACCGGCGGAGGCGGCGGAGGCGGCGGGGGAGGCGGCGGCGGGGGCGGCGGAGGCGGGGGCGGCGGAGGCGGCGGAGCTGCCTCGGTACCACCAAAGTTGAACACCAGACCCAGCAGCGCGCTGTGGGTCGCAATGTCGGTCTCAAGCCCCGTACCCGCGGAGTTCCGTACCTTGACGTTGTCCTGGCGGAAGTAACGATACTTCAGCGACACGTCGACGTGGCTCGTCACCGGCACGCGAATACCGGCGAGCAGCTGCCAAGCGAAGCCGCTGTCGGAATCATTCACGTCGGGCAACTCGACCTTTCCGCGCGAGACGCCAACACCACCGCCAACGAAGCCCTGCAGGCCGTCATCGGGACCGAAGTCGATCAGGCCGTTCAGCATCACGCTATCGGCGCGGGTCAGACCCGCCTTCGCGATCCGGCCGGTCGAGTAGGTGGTGTTCTTGTTGTACGCCATCTTGTGCGAATATTCGGCTTCCAGGCGGAACCCGCCGAAGTCGTAACCCACATATCCGGCAGCATCGTAGCCGACTTTGTGAGGCGTGTTAGCCGTCACGCCATTCGCGTATGTCGCGTCGGCGTCCTCGGCGATCATCGCGCCGATATCGGCACCAAGATACCAGGAGTTATCCTTGGCGAGCGATGGTGAGGCCATCGCGGTCGACGCGAGCGCTATGGCGATGCCAAGCTTCCGCATACTCATTCCCCTTTCCAAGTGTAGGTCGCAAAATGCTGCCCTGCCTCTTTACGAGCACCCGGCGCGGGTTTCAAGGCATGAAGGCCACAGTTCACAGAAACTGTTGCTGAATTATCGCATATTTTCGTTTAATTAGCTGCCTAAACGCAGTAACGAGGTAAAGCCTCCGTTGAGGATCAAGTTCCCCTATGATGATTTCTCAATCATCAATAAGACCATGCGTCCTCAGGGCGGAGAGGATGGCGACCACGGCGTCGCGCGCTTCCAGGTCCTGCACAGGTCCGCCTGATGGCGCGGCGATGGCGCTCTGCCGCGCGGAAAGCACCCTCATCCCATCGATGTAGATGCCATCGCCGCGAACCGGCTCATCCGTCCATGCTGTGCCATCAAAGCGAATCATATGGTTGCGGTCCCGCACCCACGCGCGCCAGCCGACCGCAGGGGACAGGAACAGCCAGCCGGCCGATGTCCAGCCGGCAATGGCGCCGTCCCGATCCGTCCAGACACCGTGGGCTCCCTCCGCGATCGCCCAGCACTGGCCGATTTCCGGATGAGAGGGCGGCATCGCGACGTCCGCGCTTTCCACCACCGTCTGGGTAACCAGATCGATGAGCGCCAGCGCCTCATTGTGGGTAATTTCCTTCTGCGACTGCCCCGCCGCAAGCAGCGGCAAGCCCAGACGATCAGTCTGCATCATGATCGGCATCCTTTCGACTTTGCTGAATCATCAGGGAAGCAGCAGAACCAGCGGCCGGCTGAGGCCGCTGGTGCCGCGCTGCATGATCTCGATCCGCAACGGCGCACCCGCTGCCGCCGCCTCGTCCAAGGCATGGTGCCCTGCCTGATACGTCGAGAATGGATCAGATACGTCCCAACTGCGCAGGACGGCGTCCGCGGCCACGACACGCAGCAGATAGGCCTCCCGTTCCTCGCCCAGTGGCACATCGCCCAAATCGGCCCACGCCCAGCCGATGCGGCTGCGGCGCACCCAGCGGATTGCCAGATCGCCATTAGCGTCCCTCGCGATCCGCCCATGCACTGGCGCGAGCGGAAACGCGGCGCGCCCGTCCATGAGACGCATGGCTTCGGCCGGCACCGAATCGCCGCTGCCAATCGCCCGCACATCCAGCATCTGCCCGATATCGGCGGGCATCAGCGCGACCGGAGCCAGGCGGCCGGCGTCGAGCAGCACGAACCGCTCGCCAGCGTGATGACCCGCGCAGGCCCATTCCGTGCCGTGCCAGCCCCGGATCAGGTACGACAGCCGGAACCGCCCGGTCCCAAGCGCCTCAGCCGCGCCGAATTGCAAAACCTCGTCACCGATCAAACACAGATTGGCTCCGGCGAGCAGCGCGTCGTCGCCCGCGCCCGTCAGCGCATCCGTGACATTGTCGAGCACCACCTCCACCGCGCCGCGCCGGTCGATCCTCCAAGGAGCGCCGTCCGGCAACGCGTTCAGCGTCGCCCCCATGACGGCACGTGGTGCGGTGCGGCCAATCGGCTCGGCGCCATCCAGTCCGGCATGATAGCGCAGCAACAGCGCGCGCCGCCATCCCGCATCCGTCCCGGTCGCGGCTACGAAAGCCGTGGGAGCCGTCGCCAGCCCTACGCCGTCCGGCGGCAGCTCGACGATGGCAAGACGGGTCGGCCCCTGGACCAGATCCGGCTCGCGAAGCGCTGCCCCCGGGTCGCCGGCCGATGCGGCCGCGCGCGTGCCGCCGCCCTGCGCGCGCAGCGTCAGCCTCACGGCCATGTCGTCCCAATCGCTGGCCTCGATCCGCCAGCGGCCTGGCTCGTCGGCCAATGTCACCACGTCGCCGACATGCAGATCGAGCGCCGCCCAACCGAGCGCGCGGCGCACCAGCAACCGCTCCCGCAGCGCCCGCCGCAGGCCGCTATCGGCGAGGCCCCGCGCCGCGCCGGCGGAGAGCGCGGCGGGCAGGTCGATACTTTCCTGCCGCGCGCCGGGCCCCGGCCGCTCGGCCGTCTGGATGCCTGCCTGAAAATCGCGTTCGGGGTCGTGATAGCGCACCGAGAGACGCACCGGCACCGTCTCGATGGGAAACCGCTGGCGGCTTTCCGCGACCACCAGCTTGCCGTCGGCCGTCCGGATCGCCGCCGCAGCGCCGATCTCGCAGGCGCTGTCCTGGCCTGCCGCCAGTGTCACGGCCCCGCCTCCATCGCGCCAGAGCAGCCCATGAATGTCCGCCAGCGGCCCCACCGCATCGCGCAAATCGGCACCGTCGGCCGCGAACCCTGAGAGCGTGGGCTCCGGCATATCCCCCGCATAGTCGATCGATTCTCCCGCTAGGTCGGAGGCTATCGTCGCAACCCCAAGCGATCCGCCATCGGCAATCACCTCGAAGGTCAGCGAGGGGATGCGGTTGCCGAAATCGGCCAGCTGCAATCCATCGAACACCGCATAGGCGCAGTCCCGGAAGGCCGGCGCATGGGTGGGCCCGACATCGGCTGCGATCAGTGGGTCGACCAGTTGGTCCGGATCGCCCCTGTGCAGGCGGAACGCCCCCACCGGCGCCTTGAAATCACCGGCCGTCCCGCGCAGCAGGTTGCCGTCCGCCCAGATCCGCCCAATCCCCATGATCCGCCGCGACGAGAGCGCCACCGCGAAGCTCGCCGAGTAGCTGTAGGTCGTGACGCTCGGTCGGCCCTTGCCGCCACCGCTGGTAGCGCTGCTCTCCTTGAGGTCGGTTGCCCAGATCACCGTGCCCGCCACGCGGATGCGCCCATAGATGCGCGGAATCTGCGTGCCGTAACGTGATGTCTGCACCTGCAGGTCGTTGAGGCGCGGCCCGCTGCGCCCGGCCGGCTTGAAGATCCGCGCGTCGATCGCCTGCCCGGCGAGCGCGCCGATCATGCCGCCGATCGGTCCGCCGACCAGCGTGCCAACGGCGGTGAGAACGAGAGTAGCCATAGCGTTAATCCTGCCCGCTGGAGGGAGTGAGCCGCCACCGGCCCAGCACCGGCCAGGGCGAGAGAGCGGGCATGAGCACGACGCGCCCCAGCCCCGCATCGGCATGGACCAGCCCAGCCCCGGCCGCGATCATCAGGTGGAGCTGCATCGGCCCGCTGCGCGCCATCAGCAGCGTGCCCGGCGCCGCCGTCTCGACCTGCACGAACCCCGCCGCCCGCAAGGCGCGCTCGGCCCGCGCCAGGCTCGTCCCGCGCAACCGATAGTCCGGCAGCGTGCCGATGCGCCCGCCGGCCCGTACCACCGCCAGCGCGGCGAGCCCCACGCAGTCCAGCCCGGTCAGCGCGGAGCGGCCGTGCAGCCGGAACGGCACGCCGAGTAGCGCCAGCGCCTCGGCGGCAATGCGTTCATGCAGTTCCATGGCTCAGCTCCCCGGATAGCGGGTGAGCAGGTCCATCCCCGGCAGATGCGGCTCACCCCGGAAATTCGCGGTGTTGGCGAAGCGGTTCGTGCAGGTCTCCAGCCGCTTGTCACAGCCCTCGACCAGCAGCGCGAGCACCCCCGCAGTCACCGGAAAGGCGGGCGGCTCGGCGAGGAAGAGATCGTCGCCGGCCTGATCCACGATCATCTGCACCAGCCCCGCATTCGCGCCGCCTAGCCAGCGGACATGGCCAAACGGGTAGAGCCCCGCCCCCAGCCCCGCGCAGCGCAGCCGATCGCCGACCACGTCCACCGTCCGCACGATCCGCTGGTGCCGCCGCATGTCGATGCGGCACGCGCCATCGCCCAGCCGCGCCCGGCAGGTCGGGCTGGTGACGGGCGCCACCGCCTTGTCGAGCAGCGCCCCGGCTCCCCGCAGCGTCACCGCATAGCGGCCGTCCCGCCGCTCGACGCCGCCCAGCGTGCCTCGCGCCAGCTCCAGCCACAGCACGCCGGGCTCGGTCCATTCGGTGAGGTGGAGCAGCAGCGTCGCCCCGTCCCACCGCCCCGCATCCAGATCGTCCTCGGTAATCGCCGCCGCGCTCAGCGCGCCTTCGATATCGGCCAGGTCGGAGGCGCCGTCGCCCCCACGCATCAACGCGCTCGGCGTGATGCCCGGCGCGGCCGCATAGCGCAGCCCCGCGACATCCAGCGGCCGATCGTGACTGGTGAGGCCGATGGTCACGCCATCCCGCCGCTCCAGACGCCAGCAGAAGGCGAAAGCACACAGCGGTTGCGTCAATATCTCCGCCACCCCGCTCATTCGCGCACCTCCACCAACGGCACCGAGGGCACGACGCCCGCCGCGAACGTCTCGCGGTCGATCTCCAGCCGGTCCTCGGCAAATCGCACCGGCACGTCGAACAGATATCCGGCACTGATCACCGCGCCCGGCGCTGGCGCCGTGTCGAACCGCACCTCGCCCAGCGCCCCAAGCCGCCACCCGGTCGCCTGCTCGACGCCTTCCACCGCCACCCGCACGCTGCCCGCTACCGGCCGCGTGATCATGCGCACCTGCGCGTCGGCGCCCACGCCATAAGCCTTGCACAACCGGAAGCCGGTCGTGCTGCCATTTCCCGTGCCGATCACCTGATCGAGCGGCCCCGGCGCCGCACCGAAAGTGCCCGATGCCCAATCGAACGGATCGCGAAACCGGAAGCCCCGCGCCGCCCCGCGCCGTGCCCGGAAAAAGGCGATCAGCGCCGCGATATCCGCCTCGGAGCGCACCCCCGGTCCCGCATCGAAGCTCAACCGCGCGTCCGCCCATTGCGTGCTGCGCTGCTCATGCCCGGAGACACTCTCGATCACTCGCGTCGAAAAGGCCGGCGCCACCTGCGCACGTCGGCCGATGGCGAGGGGAAAGGACACATCGTCGAAAGCCTGCACGTCCGACTCTCCCGCAAGATTGAAGAAGGTGAAACCGTCGCGCGCCACCTGCGGCAGCGCCCAGATGAAGATGGCGGCCGGACTGCGCGCCCGCGCCGCCTCCGCCGCCTCGGCGATCCGCGCCCACGCAGTCTGCCTCTCCTCGGCGGACAAACCCGCCGGCACGAAGCCCGCCAGATAATGCTGCTCGCCCGGCGGATAGCCGAGCCGCGCATCGACCAGCGCTCGCGCCGTTTCCGATCGCGCCGTCTGCCCGCCGGTCACCCAGTCGTAATCCTCGATTTGCAAGCGGTCGAACGCCGGCGTTGCCCAGCCCACCGGCAGGTTCGCCCGCCGCGCCTCGGGCATCGCCGGATCAAGCACAGACGGTAGATAGACAAGCAGCAGCAGCTCGGCCCCCGGCGCCTCCGCCCGGACCGCCTCGGCCAGCGCCGTGGTGGAGGCCGCCAGTGCCGCTCCCGCCGCATCGAGCAGCGCGGTCTGCGCCCCGTTCAGCGCCCCGCGCATCGTCGCAATCTCTGGCGGCGACCCACCGAACAGCGCTTTCGCAGCCGCATCATAAAGGCACGGCCGCCCGTCCGGCGTGATCCACCACCACGGTTCGCCGATCTGGAACCGCACGGCCAGGCCGGCATCGCGCGCGATCCCCGCGAATGTCAGCGCCACCGCCTGGAGATAGGCCATCGCGGCACCATTGGCCGGCGAGAGCAGGGTCGAGGGCGGCTCCCATCCGGTCAGCGCAGGGGCGCCGTCCCACGCCCGCTGCTTCCACGCCGCCGGGCAATAGGCATCGAACAGTTCATAGGAGAGCGACAGGATCAGCTCGAACCCCAGCGTTCTGCACCAGTCCGCAAAGTCCGCGTGCCAGCGCGCGCACGGCGTGTTCAGCACCTCCCCGCCGGCTGTGACCTCGAACCCGCCCGCCACCGGCGCGAGCCGCATGAAGTGGCTCATGCCGACATAATGATTGATCGGGCCACGATAGCCGAGCGCCAGCGCCTGCCCCACGATCCGCTCGGGCGTCTGGTTGTAGGCGTCGTCATAGCCGGTCGCGATGGAGAGGCCGTGCTCGGGCACCATCACATCGCCCACGGTCAGCACCGAGCCGGAGCCGTCGCAACGCATCGCGCTCAGCTCGACCCACCCCTCGGCCCCGGCCGGAAACACGCTCGTTCCGCGATCATAGGCCGGCGGCACGATGGAGATGAATAGCCGGTCGATATCGCCCGGCCACACCGGGTCGGCTTCTCCCGGCAGCAGGAAGCCACCGCTCAGTGCGTCGAACGGCAGGGTGATGACGGCATCCTCGGGCGAGCCCTCGGCATAGTTCCACAACCGCACATACCAGCTTCGCGCCGCACCGCCCGCATCGCGCCCCTCGATGGTCAGCGTTGGCCCGTCAATCGCGTCGAGCGGCTTCACCCCGCCGCTCCGCCAGCGGAACCGCAGCGTGCAATGCGCATAGTCGCGCACCGTCGCATAGCGCAGCAGCGGGTGGTCCCAGCGGTCCGCGCTCTCCCAGATCAGCCCGGCCAGATCGCCCGAGCCGCGGAACACCGCATCCACCCGCAGCCCGTCTGCACCCTGCGTCACCACGGACGCCATCATCGGCCTGGGGAAATCCACCGTCCAATAAGGCGCCGCGAACCGCTTGAGTTCCCCGATCTCCTGATCGCGCCGCGCCTCCGCCAGCCAATGGGTCATGCTCCGCTTCTCCTTGATCATGAACCTGTGTTTCGCGGCGGACGAGGCCAGGCTGTCGACCGCTGGAAAGGGTCGGCAGGCGACGGATAGAAAACCGCCGATCGTAAAGCGTCATGCTGAACTCGTTTCAGCATCCATGCCGCCTTCGCGACCGGACCTTGCTGGCACGATGGATGCTGAACCAAGGTCGGCCCGACGCGCGCTCGATGACCAGCGCCCCCTCCCAAGAACGCCGAACGCCGATCCGCCACCGCCGCATCCCGCGCGCGCCAGCAGCCACTTTACGCCGCCACCCGCCGCGCTTATCCTCGGCCCGCACCACGGGGGAGGCCGCCATGCTGCCCGTCGATTTCGTCAAGGCGCTCGGCGTCGCCATCCTGATCCTCGCGCTGGACCTTGCCTGCGCCTTCGCTACGGTCTCGTTCTACAGCGTCGCCATCGACCCCGGCCATCCGCGCGACCACTATGTCGCCCTCGCGCCCGCCCTCTCCACCGTCGCCACCCGCATCGCCGGGCCACTGCTGTTCGCGCTGCTCGTCTGGCTGGTCTCGCGCCGCCAGCCGGACCGCAATCCATGGGTCTTCGCCATCGCCGTGTTCGGCTTCTACGTCCTCATCGACGGCGCGCTGGTCGCCTTCCGGGGCTTCTTCGTCCCCGCCGTCATCGGCACGCTGGCTTTGAAGCTGCTCGGTGCCCTCGTCGGCGCCTGGCTCGCCCGTCCGCGCCCGGCCTGATCCCTCGCGGCTCCGCTCGATACGAACGGAGGACCAACCCCCGCATCAACACCCACGGGGCCGGCGCAAGAGTCCAAAGCCGATGCTCCGCCAAAGCCCACGCAACTTCACATCCAGCAAAATCGAGACACATCAGGCACAACCTGCACGCCTCACTCCGCCAGCGCCCCGCGCACCGCCCGCGCGACCTGCCGTGCGCTGCGGGCCAGCGCACGCGGCGTCTCCGTCCCGCCGCCATTGACGGTGATCGCGACATGCACATCCCGCCCGGCTCCGCTGCCGGCCGGCATCACCTGCCCGCTGCTCGTCGGCAGGAACAACTCCGGCCCGCGCTCGCCGACCAGATAGGCCCGACCCGGCCCCACCGATCCGCCCGTCGCGCGTCCCGGGATGCCGAGCGCACCGGCGAGCAAACCGCCCGCGAGCCCAAGAAGGCCTCCGCCTCCTCCGCCGCCAACACCCAGCGCGCCCAGCCCCTGGCGCACCGCAGCCGATGCGATCTGCGCGAGGATGGAGAGCGCCACCTTGCCGAGATCCTCGAACCCCAGCCGGCCAGTGCGCGCCGCGCGCAGCAGCCCCGCCTCGATCGCCCGGCCCGCCTTGTCGGCGCCGGCGACCAGCGGTCCCTCCAGCGCCTGCCGCATCTCGGCGATGTCCTGCGTGAACCGCGCCACGTCCGCCCGCACTTCCACCGTGCGGTCCTCGAAATCCTCATCCATCGGGGTGCATCTCCTTGAGCCGCGCGATCAGCGCGCGGTCGACCACTGGCGCATCTACGCCCATCGCCTCGCCGAGCGGCGCCAGCGCGCTCGCCAGTTCTTCGGGCGTCGCCGCCCAGAACTCCTCCGGCCGCCAGCCGAGCAGCAGCCCGGCCTGCCCGGCCAGCCGCCGCGCAGCCTCCGCAAAGCCGCTCATTGGCCGCCCAGCAATATCTGCCGCAGGATCGCCCGCACCGCCGGCATAGCCGCACCGACGCCCTGAGCCACCAGCGCCTCGCCGATCCGCTCCCGCGCCAGCCCCTCGGGCCGCTCGGCGCAGCAATGCCAGAGCAGCGCCTCCATCTCGGCCAGCGTCAGCCGCCCCTGCGCCGCCCGTTCGGCGAGCGCCAGCAGCGACCCCACCTCGCCCTCGGCCGCGACCAGCGCCGCGAAGCTCGGCCGCAGACGCAGGTCGCAACCCGCCACCGCAAACGCGGCTTCCCCCCGCGCGGGATTGGCCGCCCCGCTCACAGCGCGCTCACCGCGCCGGAGCTTTCGAGGCTGAGTGTATAGGTCCGCTCGCCATTATAGTCCCCGGCATAGTCGAGCCGCGTGACGAGGAACTTCCCCCGCAGCCGTTCCCCGCTCTCGAAGCTCAGCTCATAATCGTCGATCGCGCCGGCGAGGGCATGATCGCGCAGCCGAATCTCGGCCGCCGATCCGGTGAAGATGCCCGCGCCGGAGACGCTCACGGAGCGCACCCCCGCACCTGGCAGCAACTGCCGCCAGCCGCCCGAATCCTTGCTGGTCACGTTGACCGGCTCGCCGTTCACCGAGACCTGCGTCGTGCGCATGCCGGCGACGGTCTCATACGTTACCGGCGCGCCGCCGTCGCCGATCTTGAGCAGGAATGCACTGCCCTTCTCCACTGTCATGGGTCATCCTTTCGCAATTCAGAGGGAAGAAAGTCGCCGCGCGTCAGGCCAGCCGGGCCGCGCGCACCGCGTAATCGAGCGTCACCCGCCAGCCGGCCCGGCCATGCACGATCCGCGCGCGGTCCAGCTGCAGACTGGTGATCCGCCAGCCGCCAACGTCGCTTTCCATCGCGGCGAGCACCGCCTCGATCCGCGCCACCACCGCCTCCGCCCGTGTGGCATCGTCGCCGCGCAGGGTAAGGCGGATCGGCTGGCGCAGCGCGATGCCGTCGACGCCGCGCGCACCCCAGCCGGTCGCCGCGCTATCGTCCAGTTGCAACCACGGCGCGCTGGCCTTGGCCGGCACCCCGTCACTCACCTGCTGGACCAGCGCGGCCAACTCGGCATCGCCGCCCAGCGCCGCATGGATGGCGGCGCGCACAACCACCGCGCCGCTCATGACAGGCGCACCTGCCGCCAGGGCCGCCACAGCGCCGTTACCGATGCTGGCGGCTCTGCCTCCAGCCCCTCGCGCCGCGCATGATAGTCACCCGCCAGCCGCACGATGCCGTGACGGATTGCCTCGGGCACGCCATCGACATCGCTCGCCAGCCCGGCCGTGTAGCCGATCCGCACCCGCCCCGCCGCGCCGGGGTTGAGCACGCGCACCAGCCCCGTTCCGCCGCCGTCGATATCCACCGCATAGCCTTCCACCGGCAGCGTGAACGCCGCGCCCTCGGCCGGCAGCCCCTCCACGGTGGTGATCGCGCTCACCGGTCGGATCGCCAGCCGCTGCCAGGCACGCCGCGCGCCGAGCACCTCGCGCACCGTCCGCGCGATCAGCAACTGCCCGAGATAGCGCTCCGCCGCCTCGCTCGCCGCTTGGAGCAGGCCGGTCAGCGCAGCGTCCTCTTCGTGCAGGCTGATGGCGAGATACGCCTTCAGCGCCGCCAGCGGCGCCGCCGGCACCGGCGCTGGCTCTATGGTCACGGTCATGGAACACTCCTTCGCGCGTGAGGGAAATGAAAAGCGCCATGCCGGCGGGGAGTATCCGGCATGGCGCGGGTCCGTGACCGCGTTGCGCGCCGTCACGGCTTTTGGCCATTCGCCGCGCTTACGAGGCGGCGAACTTCATCAGCTTGATCGCCTCGCTGTTCGTCACCGCCCCGCCGATCCGCTTGACGGCGTAGAACTGCACGAACGGCTTGTTGGTGAACGGATCGCGCAGGATGCTCGTCTCGTTCCGCTCGGCAATGACATAGCCGTGCTGGAAGTTGCCAAAGGCGATGGAGAGGCTGTCCGCCGCAATATCCGGCATGTCCTCGGCCTCGATCACCGGATAGCCAAGCAAGGTCGCCGGCTGCCCTGCGGCCAGGCTCGGCTGCCACAGGAAGGCCCCGTCGCTGGTCTTGAACTTGCGGATCCGCGCCAGCGTGGCCGAGTTCATCACGAAGGCCGCGCCCTGCCGATAGGGCGCCTTGAGCGCCTGCACGAGGTCGATCAGCTTGTCCTGCGGGCTGGTCGTCGGGAAGCCGCCCGCCTGACCGGAGGCGACATATTGCAGCGTGCCGAAGGCGCGTACCCCGTCCACCTCGCCGGTCGTGGCATATTTGAGGAACCCCTTGGGCTTGTTGGTGCCGTCGCCATTGACGAACGCCGCCCCTTCGGCCCGCGCGAATTCCTGCGCGATCTCGCCGGCCAGCCAACCCTCCACGTCGAACTGCACGTCGTCCAGCATTGCCTGCGTGGCGGAAGGGTTGGCATACAGGTCCCCGCTCGGCGGTGCGATCTCCTGGAAGGTCGGCGTGGCGGTCTCCGCCCGCGCCCCCGTCTCGGACGCCCAACCCGAGACGACGCCCCCGGTCGTCACCAGCTTGCGATAGCCCGCGCTGCCGGTCCGCACGACATTGGCGACGGCGCGGATCGGCGAGATGGCCTTGAGCGCCACCTCGATCATCTCGTCGATCTCGCGCGGCACCGCGTAGCCGCCCGCGCCGCCGCTGGCGCCCGAGAAGCTCTTCAGCTCCACGCCCGCTTCCACGCCGCGCCGCAAATAGCGCTCGGTAAAGGCCGTCCGCGCCGGGTCGACCGCGCTGCCCTTGGCCCCGTCGAGCGGCGGCCGCCCGCCGCGCGCCGCCTGCGCCTCCATCGTCGCATCGAGGGCATCCATCCGCGCCTCAAGGCCGCTCATCCGCTCGGCCTGGAGGACCGCATCGAAGCTCTCCTCCAGGGCATTGGCTTTCACTTCCAGCATAGGTCACGTCTCCTTCGGTCAAAAAACAGGGGACCGAAACCGGCCCCCGCACACCTGACTTTCCACGACTTCACGCCACCGCGTGCACCCGCGCTAACGGCTGCATCGGGTGCGTCACCAGGCTCACCTCCACCAGATCGAGTGCATCCAGGCGGCGCGGCTTCTCGCCCTCTGCCGCCACCACGCGATAGCCGAATGAGAGGCCGTCGATCCGGCCCGCGCGCAGCATCGCCGCTGCCTGCCGCGCCGCCGCGCTGGCGCCCTCGACCGCGCCGATCACCCGCAGCCCGCGCCCGTCCTCGCTGGCCAGCGCAATCCGACCGATCGGCTGGTCGGCGCGGTGCTGCCAGAGCAAGGGCAACCCTTCGCCGCCGCGCCGCGCAAGGCTCGCCGCGAAGGCGCCGGGGGAAATCACGTCTCCCCCCTGATCCACCTTGTCGAAGATCGCGGCATAGCCGGCGAAGCGCACCGGGGCGTCGTCATCCATTGCCCCGCTCACGCGCATTGCCCGTCCAGCCCCAGCATCGCGCGCTTCTCCGCGTCGGAGAGGAAGTCCGCGCCTGCCACCCGGTCCCAGAGCTGCGCGCGCTCGTCGACCAGCGCCGGCACCTTGTTCAGGTCCACGCACAGCCGCAGCCCCGGCAGGAACGGCTGCAGCCCCTGCGCCAGCCCGCCGAGGATCTTGTCGGCGAGCGGCAGCACGCTTTGCCGCCATAGCGCCTTGTTGGCCTCGCGATAATTGGCGTAGGTGCTATCGCCCGGCAGCCCCACCAGCACGGGCGGCACGCCGAACGCGAGCGCAATGTCGCGCGCGGCCGCCGCCTTCAGTTCCACAAAATCCATGTCATGCGGCGAGAGGCTCATCGACTGCCAGCGCAGCCCGCCCTCCAGCAGCATCGGCCGCCCGGCATTGTCGCTGCCCTGAAAGGCCGCCGCCAGTTCCTCCTTCAGCCGGTCGAACTGGTCGGAGGAGAGCACGCCGCCATCCTTCGGCTCATAGACCATCGCACCGGAAGGCCGCGCCGCATTGTCGAGCAGCGCGTTGTTCCACCGCGTCGCATTGTTGTGGATGGCGACCGCACCCGCCGCCGCGCCGAGGCAGCCGAGGCCATAATGGTCGTCCGCCGGGTTCAGTGCGCGGATATGGATGATCGCGGTGCGCCCCGCCGCATCCTCGCTGGCGTAGCGCACGTCGCGCTCGCCGGCACGGTAGCGATAGGCCGCCGGCCAGCCCTGCCCGTCCTGCTCGATCCGCACCCGGTCCGGCCGCAACGCATAGAGGCTCGCCGGCTGCCCGTCCGCACCATGGCCGATCTGCGCATAGGCATTGCCGTGCAGCAGCACATGCGCGGCCAGCGTCTCGACCAGCCCCTGCCCCGCCGGCCGCGCCTGCACCAGCCGCAGTGCCCGCACCGCCTGCGCCGGGTCGTCCGCTGTCGCGCTCAAGGCCACGCTGCCCGCCGCCTCGCTCACCAGCCGCAGCGCCCGCTGCGCCACCGGATTGACCAGCACCGCCGCTTTGAGCTGCGCTTCATAGCCCTGCGGCCAGTTACCGCCGCCGCCCAGATGCGTGCCTGACCAGGCGCGCGCCAGCGGCGGCCGCGGCACACGCGCCGCAGCCTTGTGTCCAAACCATCTCAATGGCGGTCTCCTTGGATCAATGCCGCCGGAGCGGCGGTCTTGGAAAAAGCGAAAGGGCCGGCGCCTCAAACGAGCCGCCAGCCCTTCCGAAAGAAACATCTGCTCCTGCACGGACTGGCCACGAGCGCCCCTAGGAGCCCTTCATCGGGAAGGCGGGCGACATCCCACCACCGGGCCGAACCGGCCCCTCATCCCACGCTCAACGCGGCCACCACCCCGTTTGCTTCGAGCAACGTCGGAGCACGCCGGCACGGCGCCAGAAACTCTTCAGGTCGAGCCAAACCGTGCGCCTGCGACAACGAGCTCATCCGGTCGCGCGCCCGCTTTCGCACTGATCTCGTCCGATGCCGACGATCGCCCAGCTCGAACAGGCCACCGCCACAGGCCCAGGCACCCAGACCATGCCGTGCTGCCGCGCAGCCACAAGCCCAAAGCGATCGCGCATTGGCGTCGGGCTCTGCGCTGAGGCCTGCGCAGGAATGCCAATCCTCTCTCATGCAAAAGGAACGCCCCGCTCCTGCGCGTGCGCCCCATCCCCTTCGCCGCGCCTCAGGCCGCGATCAACCCCAGCCCCACGCCCTTCACGGCGGCGGACGTGCGGTCGGAGACCTCCAGCTTCTCGTAGATGCGCCGCATGTAGGTATCCACCGTGCCGGGCGCGATGTGGAGGATCTCGGCGATCACCCCGTTGCTCTTGCCGCGCGCGACCCAGTCGAGAATCTCCTTCTCGCGTGCCGAGAGTTGCTTCTCACGCGGCGCTTCGTCGGCAAACAGCGCGCAAATTCGCAGGTGTGCGGCCTCCGCCGCAAAGTGGAGCAGCGCGAGGTGGTCGGCGCTTGTGTCCGTCTTGGCGCCCATCCGCGCGAGGCCGACCACCGCGTTGCGCGCGTTGGGCCCGTAGCAGGGCAGCGAGAATCCGTCCGTCATCTTGGCCGCCAGCAAGGCCGTGAGAAAGGCGTGCTCCTCCGCCGTGACGTCCGATCCGCGCCACACCTCGCTCCAGCGGATCGGCCGCCCCGCCGCCAGCGCCGCGCGCGGGCCGATGTCCAGCCGCTGAAAGTCGAACGCGCGATAGACCGCCCGCTGCTCGCGGGTGAAGCCATATTGCAGCGGGACGACCGCCGGCAGATTGGTGCCTGCACGCAGCCAATAATAGCTCACGGCGCCAAAGCCGTGGCGCCTGAAATAGCGGGTCATCTGGCGCCACAGCGGCGCCAGCGTCGGCGCGTGGGCGATGCTGCTCAATATCTCTTCCATCCGGGGCATCCCCGCCGGCGGCAAGACATCAATGCTCCGCTCATCCGCTTGCAAACGCAAGCGATTCCGGATGGGCCGCCCTCCCGGCGGGAAGGATCGCTCATAAACCTGTCACGCGGGTCCGCTGGCCCGCCGCGAGAAGCAGCGCGCTGAGCGCCCAGACGAGCGCGTCGGCTCGGTCTGGCGAGCGCCCCGGCCCCTCATAGCCACCACCCAGGATCAGCCCGCACAGCTGGTCCTCCAGCGCCGCGAACAGCCCGGCATGGCGCACCCGCCCCGCCTCATAGGCCGCCGCGACCGGTTCCGCCCGCGCCACCTTGCCCCGCGCGGCATGGACGAGCCGCACCGGCAGCGCGATGTCCGCCGCACGCAGCACCGCGCCCACCATCGCACCGCCATTGTTGGCCTCGGCGATCACCCGGTCCGCCTGCCAGCGCGCCGCCGCAGCAGCCACCGCTCGCGCCCAGCGCTCCGGCCCGACGCGCTCGACCGTCGCATCCTCCAGCACGCAGGCCCGCCCGGCCTCGTCCACCGCCGCGACGATGATCCCGCAGGCATCGCCATGGTCGCCGGCGGGTGGATCGACGCCCACCACCAGCCGCGCGAAGCCTTCGCGCCCCGCCGCATCCACCGCCGTCACCCGGCAGCGATCGAGCAGGTCGCGCGTCCACAGCGCGCCGTCGGCCTCAAGGATCAACTCGCCGTCCAGTTCCTGCCGCCCCAGCCGCGTGCCGCCGAATTGCCGCGCCATCTCCGCCAGGAACGCCGCCGGCAGCGCCGCGCGATTCTCCCATGTCCGTCCGCGCGTGATCCGCACCGCCGGGTCGCCGGCCAGCCGGCGCACCAGCGCCACCGGGCGCGGCGTCGTCGTCGCCATCAGTCGGGGCCAGACGCCGAGCCGCAGCCCCATCGCCAGATTGTCCCACGCCGCGGTCGCGCGCGGCCATTTGGCGATCTCGTCCGCCCAGCCATGGCTATGCTGCGGCCCGCGCAGCGAATCCGGCTCGGCCGCGCCGTAGATGGTCGCGCTCGCCCCGTTCGCCCAGCGCAGACGCCGCAGCGCCGGCTGCCAGAGCGGCCGCTGCTCGGGCGGCGCAATCGCCAGCAGACCGCTGGCGCCCTCCACCATCACCGCCCGCGCCTCGTGCAGGCTCGCGCCGACCAGCGCGATCCGCGCTGATCCGTCCGCCTCGGCGATCGCGCGCACCCATTCCGCCCCGGCGCGCGTCTTGCCGAAGCCGCGCCCGGCCATCATCAGCCATACCGACCAGGCCCCCGGCGGCGGGAGTTGCGACGGGCGCGCCTGGGTGCGCCAGGCCGATCGCAGCCATGTCCGCCCCGGTTTTCCGAGGTCGGCGAGCAGCGCCGCGCGTTGGTCGGCCGGCAGAACCGAGACCTGCTCCAGTCTGGATCGCGGGCCGTCAGTCATCGGTTCTCTCCGGCATCCGCCTCTCCGTGGCCACCGCCCGGCTCCGGCGCATCAGTCAAAGCGGGGCTGGCAATCGCCACCGGCGCGCCACGGCTCCCGGTGTCGTCGTCACCTGCCGTCTCGTCGTCAGTCTCACCGAGCCGCGCGCGGATCAGCGCCAGATAATGCTCGGTCTCCTCGATCGACCCCGTATCCGGCGCCTCGTCGCCCCGTGCCAGGCGGAATGCCAGCACCTCCGCGCGGTGCGCCATGAACAGCCGCACCGCCACCGAGAAATTGAAGCTGCGCACGGTCTTGATATATTTGAGAGTCTTGTTTTCGCCCTCCTTCACCGTTTCGATGCGCTCGCTGCCATTGAGTGATTCCCGCAGCAGCGCCATCTCCACCTCGCTGTAGCCAATCTCCAGCGCCTCCTTCCAAGCCCCGGCGAAGGTGGGGTCGCGCCGTTTGAGGGCATAGGCGGCCGCCAGCGACATTCCCGCCGCCTTGGCTGATCGGCGAACATTGGCCGTCTCGGTCAGCGCGGCGAGAAACAGCGCCCGTCGCCGGCCGTTCCAGCGCGCGCAGCTCGTCTGGCACGCCCCCTTTTTGCGCCCCGCCCCTTCGTTGGTAATGACGGCGCTGGCGACGGGCTTGGCCGCGATGGCCTTGCCGGTGATCGCCCGGCCCTTAGCTGTCTTGCGCCCGCTGGACTTGCGCACGGCGGCGCCGCCGGCGCGGACCGGCGTGATTTTGCTTGCAGTCATGAGATCAGACTCCCGGCTCCTCTACGGAGCAGTTCGTGAATAGGTAGGGGCCGGGCGCTGGAGACCCGCCGCCGGCGCGAGCATCCGTCCGTCAGCGCTGGCCAAACGGATGACAGCGCCCGTGCGGTTCCTGCCGAGCGGCATCGGGCACCGCCGCACCTTGCATCGGCGCCGAACCTGTCCACGGCTTCAATGCGAACAGTCGCCGGCCCAGCGCCAGCGCGCGCCCCGGTGGCAGTCAAACCGAGAGCTCAGCCGGATCGACGCACCCTTTCATGAACGGAAGGACCGTCTGTTCTCCGGCTCCCGCATCTGGTCGATCGCAATCGGGATGAATCGACCTGGCTCGCCAAACGAAATCCCGCGACCTGGTCATGGGGTGTTGCGGCCGTTGAGTGTCTTCAAGCGGCGCGAATAATGATAGGCTGCCATGACACCCGCGCGTGGGTGCGCCGTTGATCGTGGCCGGCATCATGAAAGCGCTTCACGGTGGCCTCTGTGATCGTGCGGTTCATCTGCTCGACCTGCCCATGGAGCCACGCATGGTGCAGCGTGGTGCGTGGAGGGGGCGCGATGGCGTTGACCTCGCAGATCGTGTCGAGGCGCATTTGCCGCGAGAATGCCCCGATTGCCCAGCCGATCGGCGACCTGAATGCCGAGATCGATGAGGGGGATAGGACGCAGGCAGGCCACATCCTCGACGCCACCACCCGACAAGGCAGGCGCCCTGATCGCCAAGGCGACGCCTCGCGTCCGAATCACATTTTGCGATGATGCCCTTTACTAACCAAGAAGCGTCCAATGTCAATTATAATTTGCCAAATAGGTTATTTATCCCAGACGCCGGTAGCGGAAATACCAGACCTCATGCCCCTTCCTGCGCGCCTTGGCCTCATAGCGCGTCTCCGGCCAGCCGCCCGGTCGGGTGAGGAAGTCCGCCGGCTTTTCCACCAGCCACTGGAAGTCCGTGCGCTCGCGCATCACCATCAGCCCCCAGCGCAGATAAACGGGGTGATCGGTGCCAAAGCGAAACTCGCCGCCGGGTTTGAGCTTGGCGGCGATCAGGTCGACCGGCCCCTTGTTCATCATCCGCCGCTTGGCGTGGCGCGCCTTGGGCCAGGGGTCGGGGTGGAGCAGATAGACGAAGCTCAGCGCCCCGTCCGGCACCCGCGCCAGCACGTCGAGAGCATTGCCCATGTGCAGCCGCACATTGGCCAGCCCCTGATCGCGCACATGGCCGAGCGCGCCAACGACGCCGTTGAGGAACGGCTCGCAGCCGATGAACCCATGATCGGGCAGCAGATCGGCGCGATAGGCGAGATGCTCGCCCGAACCGAAGCCAATCTCGAAATGCAGCGGCCGATCCTCGCCGAACAGCGCCCGCGCCGTCACCTCGCCTTCCTCCGGCACGCTGATCGCCGGCAGTAGCCGGTCGACCAGATCCTGCTGCCCCGCGCGCAGCTTGTGCCCGGATTGGCGGCCATAGAGACGGTTGAGCGTGGTCGGATCGCCCGACTTGAAAGCGGTCATGCCGCGCCGCCTAGAGCATGTGCGGGGGCTACGGCAATGGGGAAGAGGGGCGAAAGGCGAGCGCGGCCTGTCCGCTGCCCCACACGGCACGAAAGGCGCGATGTCACCGCCCACCGCCCGCAACGCGCCGGGCAACCGCCGGCCCTCATCCGGCGCGCGGATGAACGCGTTCCTGATCCACCTTCCTGCCCGATCTGCTCACGGCCCCGCGTGCCGGAGCGATCGCCGCGCGCGGGGCTGCTCCACCGGGCGCGGGCAAGACCAGCATGGGCGCGTCACTCTTCCTCGCCGAGCCGGGGTGCGCCGGGCGGGCCCGGCCGATCTTCCAAGCCGCTCGAATGAGCGAATACGGCTCGGTCGTCAATCGCCGCCATGCAGAACGCGTTTCAGCATCCATCGCGCCGTACGGGCGCTGGGCCTTGAAGACGCCACGGAGGTCGCTCCTGCCACCGCATCAGCGGACGATCCGCTCTGAAGCCACTGGGCGGGGACGGGGTTTGAAGTGCAAGGACGCTCGTTCCCTCATCGATCGATGGAGCCTACCCCGCCAACACAGCGGTCCGCTCAATCCGCCGCCGCGAAATGCGCCATCTGGTCCGCATGCGCCTTTGCAAAGGCCGGCCGGGCCGTGGCGCGCGCGACATAAGCCCCGCACGCCGGATAGGCCGCCAACCCGTCGAACCGGTCGACCAGCCGCAGCACGTCCGCCATGAGGATATCGGCGACGGAGAAGGATCCGGCCAGCCAGTCAGGCCCCGCCAGCACCGGCTCCAGCCGCTGGAGCCGGATGGTGAGGAAGCCGTCCAGCGTCTGCCAGGCCGGCGTATCCTCGGCGCCTCCGGAGAATTTCAACAGCGACCAGGGCAGGCTCGCCATCTCGACCGAATTGAGTGCCGCGAACAGCCATTCCAGCGCTGCGCCACGGCCGGCGGGGTCGGTGCGCTGCGTTCGCCAAGGTGCAGCAGGATCGCGCCGCTCTCGAACAGCGAGAGATCCCCGTCGGTCAGCCAGGGCACCTGGCCGAAGGGCTGATGGCTGAGATGCTCGGCGTTCCGCTCACCGAACGGGACGCTTTCGACGCGGTAAGGCAGACCGGCCTCCTCTAGCGCCCAGCGCACGCGGAGGTCGCGTACGTAGCCGCGCGGCATCGCCGGCACCCAATCGAACGTGGTGAGAACCAGCTCGCCCATGGCCATTCCTCCAGCGCTCCCGGCACCCTGCCCCGGTTCGCCCGCGCCGAATAGAGCACCGGCGACAAGGCGGGCCCCTTTCCCGACCGCCCGCCATCCGGGTGAAGAGGGGCGGCGATCATCAACTAACTCAATGTTATATAATAATTATTACTGCTTGCAGGGCTTCCCCTCATACTCCAGCCGATGGGTTGCATAGGCCCGCCCATTCCACCGCATCACCGGGAAGCAAAAGCCTGGTCCACCCACGGATATGTCCGGCCAGCCGTCGACACCCTTGGTTTTGAGGAATTCGGGAATCCCCACTTCGTTGGTGATAAGTTTCCAGCTTCCGTCCGTTTGCTGGCTCACCAGCCAGAAGGCCTGCCCGGTCATGCCGTAGCAGAACGTGGTGCCTTCGGTGATGATCGCCTCCGGCCGCCCGTCGCCGTTCAGGTCCCGCATGTCGGTGATGGCGCCCGGTTCGTAATAGGCCCCGCTGCTCGGGTCATAGCAACCGCTCTCCCACCGGCCCCGGACCTGTCGGAAACCGGCGGCGCGGAAAATCGCTGCATCGCGCGCCGCATTGCCTTGCGGCGCCGCCGAGGCCGGTGGCGCGGCGGGTGGCGTGGCCGCTACCGGCGCAGCCGCGCGTGCCGTCGGAGCGGCGGGAGCGGGTGTCGCGCGCGCGTCCGCATAGGCCGTGCCATTATAGTGAAGCCGCGTCGTCTTGCCGCCGCTCGTCGCGGTCAGCACGAACCAGCCATTGGCCATGGTTCCAACCGCTGCCGCAGTCCCAGGTCCCTCGAGAATGCGGCGCCAACTTCCATCGGCGTTTTGGGTCGCGACGGCATACCAGCGCCCATCCGGCTGGTAGCAGGCTCCGGCGTCGATAAAGAGCGCTTCCCGGCGCCCATCCGCGTTCATGTCGACAAAGGTGATGCGTGGGCTGGCCGCCTTGCCGCAACGATTGGTCGGGCCTTTGCCATCCGCGCTGATCGGGAAGCCACCCGCCGCATAGAGCAACCGCGCCTCCGCCGCCGTCATCCGTGGCGCCTGCGCCAAAGCGGCGGTGGCGGCAAAGCCGATCAGTGAAAGCCCCGCAAATCCGGCGAGCCGTCGTCCCGTCATGATCCTCTCCCACGCTTATCGCGCGGCAGTTTACCGTCATTCGGCCTTAAGGAGAAGGCGCGAAACAGAGGGCGCGTTCGCTATCCGGACGCGCCCTTCCACCAAACGGTGAGGAGAGCAGACCGAATCAGCCCAGGGCGCTCTTCAGGTCATCGACGAGGTTGATTTTTTCCCATGGGAAGAAATCGCCTTCGGGGGTGCGGCCGAAGTGGCCGTAGGCGGCGGTCTTCTCGTAGATGGGCTTGTTGAGGCCGAGATGGGTGCGGATGGCGCGCGGGGTGAGGCCGCCGAGCTTGTCGATCCGCCCGATCGCCTGCTCGATCGCCTCGTCGCTCACCGTGCCGGTGCCGTGGGTATCGACATAGAGCGAGAGCGGCTTGCTGACCCCGATCGCATAGGCCA